>Ga0070689_100000001_pt1 | contig 1334580 bp, 1156 predicted proteins | sample KBSS23HmetaG_FD_64669 | JGI IMG/M metagenome (GOLD analysis project Ga0070689, IMG submission 64669) | Switchgrass rhizosphere microbial communities from Kellogg Biological Station, Michigan, USA - KBS S2-3H metaG | ecosystem: Host-associated > Plants > Roots > Rhizosphere ...
ACGACGCCCCCGGTCGCGACGATACCCCCGCTTCCGACGATGCCCCCAGTCGCTGCGACCCCGCCGACGCCTCGACCGCCACCTCCCGCGCCCCCGCTTCCGGTTGCCGGCTTCGTCCCGCCTGCGCCACCACTTGCCGCCGTGCCACCAGTCCCCGTTCCGGCGCCTCCGCTCGCGCTGGTTCCCCCGGTTGCCGCCACCACGGCGCCCGCTTGTCCGCCCGACGCATCTGGGGGGGCGGGCTGTCCGCCAATGCCGTCCGACGCGGCTCCCCCGTCGGTGCCGTCGGTCGGCACACGTATGCATGCACCGTGATCACAGGTCTGCGTCAGCGTGCACATCAGCCCTGCGCAGTCACGCGTGAACTCGAACTTCCGCGCGTTCACTTTCCCGGAGCGCAAAGCAATCACCGCGCGCTGAAGCACGACGATCGTGCTCCCGCGGGAGCCTTCAGCTTGCACACTCACCGGTGTGCCATCGGCCAAGCCCTCTACCTGAATGCGCATCGTGACGACGGACGCGGACCCGAATGTCTGACTGTAGTTCCGTTTGCCAGGGGCGCTCGCGGTGACGATGATGGTGTCGATCGAGACGCCGTTCTCGACTTCGACCGACACCTCGAGCACAGTGGGAGGCTCCTTGCAGCCGGCCGACAGCAAGACGACTCCCAAGACGGCTCCGAGGACGGCTCCGACAAGTATCGTCGTCTTCGCGGTCGTGCGTGTTCGCGCGCAGCCAACGATCTCCGTCACCATTTGGGACACGCGCCTCCCATCGGCGTCCGACAGTCGTCGCCGCCCCGGCTGATCAGCACCGCCGACACGACGCCCGCCACGGCGACGGTGCCGATGGCCGTCCAGAACCACCACCGCTTGTACACGGGGTCAGAGTCGCCTTCGGCATCCGGCGGTGATCTCCCGGCTGAGGGAGCACCCGTCGCGCCGTCGTTCACGACCAACGCCGGCACGGGGCCGGGCCGTTCGGGCGCGCCTGGCACACTTGGCACATTTGGAACCGCCGCGACGTCCGCCGGTACGAGCGCGACGTGTTCCCGCGACAGCACTCTTGCCGCCACATTGATCTTCCTTCGCTGTGTTTCGAATCCAGGAGCCGAGACGACGATGACCGCACTTCCAACGGGCGCGCGGAGGGGCTTTGGCAAAGGCAGGGTTCCCACGGCGCGAGCGTCGATGCTTATCTGCGCGCCGTCGGGCGTCCCCCACACATCCACCGAACCGAGCCGCTCCTGCGCGTGGGCCAGCGCCTCGCGCAGGGCCGCGCCGTTCTTCACGACCCACGGATCCTGCGTCTTGGTGAGCGCCTGGCCGATATGCTCCTCCGCCTCCCTCCACAGGCCGAGGGCCTGCTCGCACAGGCCCAGCTGGGCCGCGGCCCGCGCCGTCGGTTGCAACGACAGCGCGCGCTCGAAGAGCGGCAGCGCCTCGCGATCGTGATCTTGCTTGCGGAGAGCGGTCGCCTGCGACGACAGCGCATCAGCTTCGCTGGCGGCGTCGCCCGCGACGACGGTCGAAATCGGGCACACGGTGGCAAGGAGCGCCATAGCGGCCGCGCCCGCGCAAATTCGCCGTGGCACCACGACACAAGTCATCGACGGAATCTATCCGTTCGCGTGTGATCGCCGCAAGAACGGGCTGCGAACGAAACTCTTCCGGATGAGGTGGACCAATGCCACGCGCGGGCCATCTTGCGCAGGAAAATTGATCCGTCACGCGTGCGGCAACAGGGTTGTTACGATCTCTTCGAACGCGCGACGAGCCACCGGGCCGGGATTGGCGCGGTGGCTCGTTGGGTCCGGGTGCAGGTTCGCTCAGCGTTGCATCAGGCGCAGAGTCGGTACCGTGACCTTGGTGGCCGGCGTCCCGCCCACGATGATGATGCCAGCGTTGGTGGCGCTGGTCTGCTGGTAGGCGGCGCCGGTCCCCGTCGCCACCGCCCCTTGGGCGGGGGTACCGGCCGTTGCCGTGGTCCCAGCCTGCACGCTTGCTGAAGGTGGCGCGGCCGGATCCTCGCCGACGTCTGCCCGGATGGTCGGGTCGCCTGGCTGTTCCATCAGCGGGTTTTCGTTGATCACGTCGGCGCCTGGCCATTCCATCTCGCCGTCGCAAGCAATGCACTCCTCGTTGTTGGGAATCTCGTCGCGCGCGTCGTACTGCTCCTGGATGCCGCCGCTTGCGAGGGTGATGGTGGGACAGTCACTGGTGGCTGTCGGGGCCGGGCTGCCAATGTCCAACGTTGCCAGTTCCCTTGCGTCGTGAGTGAGCACCATCGAGGTCCCCCCCTGATCGAGCAACACGAAGCGACCGCCGAGTTTCTCCAGCGCGTGGAGAGCATTGTCGTGGGCCGCATCCGGGCCGTCGGCGAGATGACGGGTGCTGAGTTCGGCCGCAAGCTGCGAGCCGCGCGCGACCACGAGTTCCATGAAGGCGGCCCGCGGCAGGCCCGTCACCGTGAACGGGCAGTCGTAGCTGTCACCCGTCTCCTGCATCTCGCCCATCTGGACGTTGCCCAGGCTGGCCCAGGTCGTCATCTCGTTCTCCGCGGCGCCGGTCTGAAGCACGCGGTCGGGGTTCTGGCCGTAGAACGCGCGGTGAACCAGCTGTGCCACCTCGGGCATGTTGCAGTCGGCCCCAGCCATCTGCTGGTTCGTCTCGACCACCTCCTTCGGCGACAGGAACGACCCGATGAACTCGTGGTCCATGATCCCGTACTCGCAGCGGCGCTTCGGAAACCGCAACCGACCGCTCATCACGCCCGCGGCCGGGACGTTGGAGAAGCGCGCGGTGAAGGCCGTGCGGAACACGTCGTTGCGAGTGGCCGAGCGGATGTCGAGGCTCATCCCCAGCTGTTCCTCCAGCTGTCCCAGGGTCTGGCCGATGCGCGGCAACGGCATCGAACGCAGGCGCCCGAGCACGTCGTTGGCGCCATTCACGGTGGGCTGCACGGCCTTGTTGACCAGGGCCGTCAGCGTGTCGTGCGACGAGGCGAAAGCCTTTCCAGCCTTCTCCAGAATGATGTCCTTGGCCTTGTCCTTGGCCAACTCCAGCGCCGCCTCACCGGTGATCGCGCCCAGCAGCGCGCTGGTGATGATGGGGGCACCGGTCACGATGCCGATGCCAGCTCCGATGACCCCGCCCGCGCCGATCGCGGTTCCGTCGCCCCCCACGATGTCGACGTCGCTCTGATCGAGCGTGGCCCACGCCTCGAGTCCGTCAGCCTTGATCACGGGGAAGAAGGCCAGGTTGGCGCGTCCGTGGCCACCGATCAGGCCCCGCAGCGGGACGTCGATGTCGTCGGGATCCGGGATGAAGTCCGACGTGGCATGGATATGAATGTGCGCGTTCAAGTTCACCTCCAGCTGATTGTCGAGCTCGACGTGAACGCCGTTGCTGGTGGCAGTCCCCCACGGGCTGAGGCGCGGCTGCCCGCGCTGCGAGAACCGCGCGCTGGCCGCCAGCGTGACCGTGTAGAGGATGTGGGATCCCGCCGGCCCGTCGACCGAGCCCGCCAGCAACGGATCCTTGGTCAGCTCGTCGAGCTTCTCCTGCAGCTCCTGCTCGGCGGTGTCGTACGGGATCGCCACTTGCTTGTTGAACACGGGATCGGAGTTGATGTCGTCGATTCCGTCGAGATCGAAGTCGCCGCTGCTCCAGTCGAACGGTGCCTGCACGAAGAGCTGTACCCGCGCGGCTTGCTGCTCTGGCGGCGTTGGCGCCGCCGACACCGTCAGGGCCGCGTTGCGGTGGGTCGTCGACGACGCCCCCTCCGTCGGTGCGTCGTTCGGGCCTTGGCCGCAACCGACCAGCGCGATCGGGAGTGCAACCAGCGCCACCAAACGGGACGTGCGGGAATGGATCGGGCTATTGCTCGAGGTCTTCATGTTCGCGTTCCTCCATGACCTCGGTCATCAGCAACCTCCGTACCGCAGCGCTTTCTCGCGCCGGGCCCGCCCAGTTCGCGAACTGGCAGGGGAAACGTCGCGCTCGGTTGAGCACGGTGGGCTCAAGCTGAGCGACACCGGCCCTTACTGGGAACGACGTGCGCAACCTGTCCCCTTGGTTTCAGGAAAGCCGGACGTACGAGACGCCACCAGCTCGCCGAACGGGAGACCGCCGGAAAACTTAGATCGTCTCGATCGTCGCGTCGGCCAGCAGATCGGCGATGATCGCCGCGCCGTTGGTCTGCTGCTCGGCGGTCAAGGTCAGAGGATCGCTGGTGTTCAACGCCACGCCGTTCAGCTTGCCCGCGCCGCCATCGTAAAGCGCCACCAGCGCGTCCCAGTTGCCGGCGATGTTGCCGGCGTTGTCGGTCAAGGCCACGTGGCTGACGGTGCTGTCTGCGGCCAGGCTCTGCGCGTCGCCGGCCAGCGCGTCCGTGACGTCGACGTGATACCCGGCGTCGATCTTCGCCAGGGCGGCTGAGCCAGCGGTCCAGTTCGACGCGGTCATCGTCAGCACCGGCGTGCTGTCGGTCAGGTGCAGCTGACCCAGCTCGTTGCCCAGCGCCAGGATGTCGCCGAAGTTCTCCGAGACGTTGTCGGCGCTGTCGCTGATGCGAATCGATGAGACCTGGGCCACATCCGCGATGTCGGCCAGGTTGTCCATCGTCACGCCGGTAGCCGTCAGCTCATAGGCATTGGTGACGACATCGAGGACGTCGGCGTTGTTCAGGATCTGGTCGGCGCTCAGGGTCAGCGTGCCCCCCTCGTCACTCAGGGTCAGCGAGTTCAAGTTGCCGCCGGCCGCCAGCGCGCTGAAGTTGGTCGAGATGTTGGCGGCCGTATCGTTCACGTCCATCGAGTGAACGTGCGCGTCGCTGGCCAGCGTGGCGCCCGTGGAGGCCGAGACGCTGTCCAGGTTGACCAGGTAGTCGTGGTTCTTCACCAGGTTCAGCAGCGCGGATGACGCTTGATACGTGGCAGCGGACATGTCCAGCGTGACGGTGGGATCAGCCAGCACGATCTGCGTCAGCTTCGTCTGGCCGGCCAGCGCGTCCAGCGCGCCCGCGACGGCGCTCGAGGTGTCCGCGATCTGGAAAGCCGTGACCGCGTCGTCGGTCAACAGGTCGTCGATGTTGGCGACGGCGACGCCCGAGACCGACACTGTCGGATCGCTGTCGAACTTGCCGCGCAGGCCTTGCCCGTCGAGCCAGTCACCCACGGTGAGTTGAAGCGCGCTCGAGTCTGTCTGGGTCACGGTGGTCAATTTGTCGCCGACGCTGTCGAGTGACTTCCAGGCGCTGGACAGATGCGCGGCCGAGTCGGTGACGACCATGCTGCTGACGGCATTGTTGGCACCGAACGCGGCGGCCTTGGAGGCGCTGACCCCCGTCAGGGACGCCAGGTAGCCACCCTCGATCTTCGCCAGCGTGCCGGCGTTCTTCTCGAACGCGGTGCCGGTCATCTCCAGCGCGTCGGCCAACGTGTCGGTGCGCTTGATGCTCGTCAGCTTCTTGCCGATGTCGGCTAGATCCGAGAGGTTGTCCACGATGCCGGCGGCATCGGTGGTCAGCGACACGCTGGTGATCTTGTGGTTGTCGGCCAGCAGGTCCTTGGCGTCGGCGGCGTCGACCCCGCTGAGCGCCAGCGTGTAGTTGCCGCCCTTGATCGCATCCAGCACGTCCTGCGCGTCGGCCAGGTCGGCGACATCGAAGGCCAGGCTTTGGGCAGGCGTCTGGTTGGTGATGGTGGTCACCTTGCCGCCCGCCAGGAGATCTTGCAGGTCGGAGAGCCTGCTGCTGATGGTGCTGCTGGTGTCGGCGATGTCGATCTGGGTCACCGCCTGATCGCCGGCGATCGCCTGCGCCGTCGCGACACCGGCTCCGGTCACGGTAAAGGTGACGTCCTGGTCGAACTTGGCGACCAGACCGTCGTGCTTGCCTTGTGTGTAGGTGCCCGCCGTCAGCGTCAATGGGCTGCTGTCACTGGTGTCGATGGCGCCCAGGCTGTTTCCCATGGCCAGGAGTTCCGACCAGTGCGACAGGATGTTGCGTCCGGTATCGATGACGGAGACGTTGTTGACGTGCACGTTCCGCGCGTCGGAGACGGCCTTGGCGGCGGTGACCTCGGTCAGGTTCGCGGTGTAGCCCCCCACGATCTTCGACAGCACGGCCGCGCGCGAGTCGAACAGCGACTGCGTCAGATCGAGCGCGGTTCCGCTGTCGGTCTGCTGGATGGCGGTCAGCCGCCCGCCCAGGTGGGAGAGGGCGGAGAGCGCCGATTTGATGTTGCTGCTCGAGTCGGCGACGGTGATCGCGGAGACACGCCGATTGGCAGCCAGGTCGGTCAGGTCGGCCGCCGTGGCCCCGGTGATCGACAGCTGATAGCCGCCCTTCTTGATCTTGTCGAGGATGGCCTGAGTGGGATCCAGCTGGGCACCCTGCAGGCGGGATACATCCATCGACATCGCCTTCGATGCCGCGGCCGTCCCCAGCGTGATGCTGTTCAGCTTGCCGGTGGCGTCGACCGTCTGGAGGTCGTCCATGCTGGCGGCGACGTTGGCGCCGGTATCGGCGATGTCCATCGCGGTCACGTGCTGGTTGGCCGCGATGGTGGCGGCGCTGCTGGCGCTGACGGACGTGATCGCCAGCTTGTAGGTCTGCGACTGGGTGTCCTCGAACTTGCCGAGAAGGGTGGCGCCGTCGTTCAGTTGATCGCCGGTGATGCTGATGGCCGCCGTCTGGTTGGACACCTTCACCGAGGTCAAGCTGTCCGCCAAGCTCTGCAGCAAGGCCCAGTTCTTGGACAGGTTGGCCGCGCTGTCGGTGACGGCGATGCTGACGACCTTGTGATCCGCGTGCAGGGCGGTCAGTTGCCCGACCGCCGCATCCTGCAGCGCCAGATGATCGGCCGTGATGAACTTGCCCAGGACCAGCTTGTCCTGCGCGTACTGCGTGCCGGTGATGTCGAGCGACGTCGAGGCATCGGTCTGCGCGATGCTCTTGACCTTGAGGCCGATGCGCTGCAGGTCGTCCAGATGGTCGTGAATGTTGGCGGTGTTGTCGACGATGGCGATCGACTTCACCTTGGCATTGGTCCCCAAGGCCGGGTCGCTCCCCAGCCCGAGCGCGTCGCTGACGGTCGCGCCGGTGACGGCCAGCGTGTACGCGCCGTTCTTGAACTTGGAGAGGACACCCTGATCCGCTGCCAACTGGGTCGTGGTCAGCGTCAGGTTGCCCTGCGCGCCCGCCGTCTGAACCTCGGTCAGGACGCCGCTGGTAGACAAGGTCTGCAAACGATCGAGGTTGTTCTGTAGGTTGACGGTCGTGTCCAACACGGTGACCGATGTGACGTAGCTGGCCAGGTTGGCGGTGTTGGCGGCCTTCATGCCGGTCACGCCGATGGTCTGGCCGCTTCCTGCGGCGAACTTGGCGATGAGGGCGCTGTCGTTCTGGAACTGCGCGGCGCTGACGGTCATCTTCTTGCTGACGTCGGTGGTGGTCAGCGACGTGACCTTGGACGCCACCTTTTGCAGGGCGTCCAGGTTTTTCACGATGTTCTGCGTGCTGTCGGAGATTGTGACCGACAGGCTGGGATTCTTCCGCAACAGCGTGAGCGCCGTGGCGGCACTGATCCCGAGCGTTTGTGGCGTGAAGCCACTGCCAGAAGAACCCCCAACCGAGCCGACGGTAGACATCAAGGAGCCCTTCGACAGGTGGGCGAGGGGGCTTGAGGTCCGCGGCTTTAGTCGGCCTTGAAAGTGTCGTATCGCTGCGCCCTGGGCGCCACTTGAGCCTCCAGCTGGCGTTGCTCTGCGTCGGACATCGCCGCGAAGGAATGGGCCACCGTCAGGTTCTCGCGGACTTCGGCTACCGACGAGCAGCCGATCACCACGGTGTCGGCCACCGATGCGGCGTAGCGGATCAGGTCGGGGACGGGGACCGCGCCGACCAGCCGTCCAGCCGCCAGCACCTTCATGCCCACCACGCCCATACCCTGGCGTCGGGCTTCCGCCACCACCGTCGGAATGAACGGTCGGTGGCGGGGATCGGCGGGGTTCATCGCCACCAGGACGTTGTCGAACGAAAAACGCCGCATGGCCTCGAGCAACACGCGCGGGTCGTGATGTCCGGTCAGCCCGATGAAGCGCACGCGCCCGGCCGCCTTGGCTTCAAGCGCCGCCTCCAGCGCGCCGCCTTTTCCGAACAGCTCGTCCAGCTCTTCCAGGTCGCGCAGATCATGCATCTGCCACAAATCCAGCCAATCGCAGTGAAGGCGGCGCAACGAATCGTCCAGCAAGCGCAGCGCTCCGTCGCGGTTCCGTTCGTGCGTCTTCGACGCGAGGAAGACGTGGGCTCGGGCGGCGGGCCCGGCCTCGCGAAAGGCCTGGCCATAGTAGTCCTGACTCTGCTGATAGGCCGGGGCCGTGTCGCAGTAGCGGACACCCAGGCGCAATGCTTCGAGGATGACGGGGACGGCTTCCTTGGCGCGTCCGGTGGTGCGCAGGATGCCTTCGCCGCCCAACGAAACCGGAAGCACGCGCGCGCCGGTCCGTCCCAGCGCCCGGTCACTCGCGGTGGCTTGGCTGTTCGTCATCGGGCCCCATCATACGCGCGAACCCCGCGCTCCAGAACCTAGCGGTCGCCGCGCGCGGCGGCCGCGGCGCGCTTGGCGGCCATGCGACGGACGATCCCCGGCTTGGGAAGGGCGGGCTTGCCCCGCACCGGCGTGCGCGCGGGTGGCGCTTTGGGGGGTGGCGGCGCGGCCGCGCGCGCGGCCGCACGTTCGGCCGCGCGTTCGGCCGCCGTCTTGGGCGGCGTTCGCTTCGAGGTCGGAGCCGCGGGCGGCGCCGGCAGGGAAGGGCGCCCGGCGCGGGCGCGCGCCTTCTCGGCCGTGGCCACGGCCCGCTTGCCTTCGTACCTGGGTTCCTGGGGATGGCGCTTGTACAGCAGCACCATGCGTCCCAGGATTTGCACGACCTCGACGCCCGGCTCGGCGGCCAGCCGCTCGGCCACCTGAAACCGGTCGACGGGGCTCTCCGAGCCGACCTTCAGCTTGATCAGCTCGTGAATGGCCAGCGCCTCGTTCACCTGGCGCACCAACCCATGCGTGAGGCCCGACTTCCCGACCTGCACGATCACCGACAGCGCGTGCCCGTAGCCCCGCAGGGTTTGTCGCAGCTTGCCCGACGGCATGAGAGAGCGCTTTTTCGGATTGCTGGGGGGATTGACGGGGGACTCCATGGCCCCTCGCTTATCACCTTTGCGGCCGACCGTCGCGCATCTTCCGGCAGGGAGGTGCGGCGCAGCCTACTTCTTCAGACGGTACCCGGTCTTGAACATCCACCCCAGCGCGCCCACGCACAGGATCAGGAACCCGAACGTCATCCCCAGGCTGAGGCCCACGCCCACGTCGGCGGTGCCGTAGAAGCTCCAGCGAAACCCGCTGACCAGATACACGACGGGATTGAACAGGGCGACCTGACGCCAGCCGGGCGGCAGCATGTCGATCGAATAGAAGGCGCCGCCCAGAAAGGTCAGCGGGGTCACCACCAGCATCGGGATCAGCTGTAGCTGCTCGAACCCCTTGGCCCAGATCCCGATGATGAAGCCGAACAGGCTGAAGGTGGTCGCGGTCAACAGCAGAAATGCGACCATCCACGCCGGATGCTGGATCTGCAGCGGCACGAACAGCGCCGCGGTGGCCAGGATGATCGCCCCCAGGATGATGGACTTGGTCGCGGCGGCCCCCACGTAGCCCAGGATCATCTCGCCGAACGACAGCGGCGCCGAGTGCAGCTCGTAGATGGTGCCGGTAAACTTCGGAAAGTAGATCCCGAACGATGCGTTCGAGATGCTGGTGGTCAGCAGCGACAGCATCATCATGCCGGGCACGATGAACGCGCCGTAGCTGACGCCGTCGACCTTGGTCATGCGCGACCCGATCGCCGACCCGAAGATGACGAAGTACAGCGACGTGGTGATCACCGGCGTGACCACACTTTGCAGCAGCGTGCGCTTGAAGCGCGCCATCTCGAAGTTGAAGATGGCCCACACGCCGTGGCGGTTGAAGTGCATCGTGTCGGCGGTCATTGCGGCGCTCCTGCGCGGTCAGAAACCAGATCCACGAAAATTTCCTCGAGCGAACTCTCTCTTGTGCTGAGGTCCTTGAAACCAATTCCCAGCTCGCCCAGCTTGTGCAGCAGCCCCGGCAGATCCGCGGCGCTGGGTTCAGCCCCGTCCTTGGCGTCGAAGGTGTATTCCAGCTGGCTGCCGTTGGCCTTCACGGCCAGGTGCCAGGCCGCCAGCGCCGGCGGGACGTTGGTCATCGGCTCGGCCAGCACCAGCGTCAGCTGTCGCTTGCCCAGCTTGCGCATCAGCTTGGCCTTCTCCTCCACCAGCACCAGCTCGCCCTTGGCGATGACGCCGATGCGATCGGCCATCTCCTCGGCCTCGTCGATGTAGTGGGTGGTCAAGATGATGGTCACCCCGCTCTCGCGCAGGCGGCGCACCATCTTCCACATCTCGCGCCGCAGCTCCACGTCGACGCCGGCGGTCGGCTCGTCCAGGAACAGGATCTCGGGTTCGTGGGACAGCGCCTTGGCGATCAGCACCCGGCGCTTCATGCCCCCCGACAGCGTCATGATCTTCGAGTCCCGCTTGTCCCACAGCGAAAGGTCGCGCAGCACCTTCTCGATGTGGGCCGGCGCGGGGCTGCGCCCGAACAGCCCGCGGCTGAACGTGACAGTGGCCCAGACGCTCTCGAACGCGTCGGTGGTCAGCTCTTGCGGGACCAGGCCGATCTTTCGGCGGGCCGCGCGATAGTCGCGAATGATGTCGTGCCCGTCGGCCAGCACGCGTCCGCTGGTCGGCGTCACGATGCCGCAGATGATGTTGATGAGGGTGGTCTTCCCGGCGCCGTTCGGTCCCAACAACGCGAAGATCTCGCCCTTCTCGATGTCGAGGTTGACGTTCTTCAACGCCGCCAGGCCCGACGGGTACGTCTTCCCGAGGCCCGAGATGGAGATGACAGGTGGCATCGCGCGCGACCTTACCGCATCGTCGCGGATGCGCTGCAAGAAGTTCGCGGTCGTGCGCGCAGCGCACGCCCTTGCCACGTGGGTTCCGGCGATGAGCCGGGGCGGTGATAGATTCGGGCGTCATGGTTTTCGCCGCGGGCATTCGGATGCTTTTGCTGGTGGCCGCCATGAAGGTCGAGGGGACCACGTCGTGTCCCGCACCTGCCGACGTGGCCGCGCAATTGGCCGCATGGTTGCCACGGGCAAGCCAGGACGACGCGCACCGTGCCGGCTGGTCGATGACGGAAAGGATCTGGTCGTTCGCCTCGAAGGCCCGGACCAGGGCGTGCTGGGGACGCGGCGCTTTTCGCGAACTTACTCATGTCAAGAGCTGGTGGCCGCGGTCTCGGTGACGATCGCAGGGTGGCAAAGCGACGTTCATCCTTCCTTCGCGCCTGACCTGGCGTTGCCACCGGTGGTGCCCGCGCAGGATCTGAGCGCGCCGCCAGCCGCTCCGCCCGTCGAGACGGCGACCGTGGTCGCTCGCCCAGCGCCCGCGCCACCGCGGTGGGAGCTGACGTCGGGCTTTGCCGTCGGAATCGGAGCCGCGTTGGAGGGACCCGCCGCGGTTGGAGAAGCAACGATCGGGATGTGGTTGACGCCCCCGGCATTCCGGACGTCGCTGCGCCTCGAACTGGAGGGTCAAACGCAGCGGCAGCTCGTCCTACCCGGTGGCAGCGCAAGCTGGCGGCGGGTCTCGGGCGGCCTTGGCCTGGAACGACCGTTGTTTTCGGCCGGGGGCAGCGACGCTCGAACCGCGCTGCGATGGTTTGCCTTGGCGCGTGTGGGCTGGCTGGGCCTGCAGGGCCAGGGGTTCGCCGTGAACCATGCCGACAACGCGCTGGACGTCGGCGGCTCGGTCGGCGTTCGAAAACCATTCCTTCGCGGGCGGTGGTCATTCTGGGGCGAGCTGGTGCTGTCAGCCTGGCCCATTCGGCACGATGTCGTCGGGGCCGGCGCCTTCGATAAAGCGCGTCTGCCCCTGGCCGAGGCCTTTGTGAGAATCGGGGCCGGTGGAAGCGTGTTCCCATGACCCGCTCGGCGCCCGATAGAACGATCGAGCGAAAGGTTGTCAGGATCGCGCCCGCGCCGACACCCACCGGTGAAGTGGCCCGTCCCACACAGCCGTCCGCGGTCCGTGACCACGAGCTGGTGGAACGCTCCGTGGTGGACGCTGTCGTCGGCGGGGGCCAGCCGCTGGGCGGCGACGACACCGACCTCCAGAGCGTTTACCAGCGCTACGCGGGACCAGTCTCCCGCTGGGCGGCGCGGCTGGCGGGTCCAGGCTTCGACATCGAGGACATCGTGCAGGAGGTGTTCTTGGTCGTGCGACGGCGCCTGGCGGGATTTCGAGGCGACGCGCGCATCTCGACCTGGCTGTACGAGATCACCGTCCGGGTCGTCCAGGGGGTTCGGCGCAAGCGCCGGCGTCAGCAGTGGTGGAGGTCGCCGCCCAACTTCATCCAAGAGGAGGGCGGCTACGGGGCTTTCGATGTCGCCGACGATCGGCTGTCACCTCTCGACGCGCTGGAACGACGACAGGCGACGGTGCAGCTCTATCGATTCCTCGACCGGCTGGACGACAAGTACCGCACGGCGGTCGTGTTGTTCGAGCTGGAAGGGATACCTTGCGACGAGATCGCGGCAATCACCGGGACATCCGTCAGCAACGTCTGGGCGCGCGTCTCGCGGGGCCGCGAGAAACTTCTGCAGGCGTTCGCGAGCTGGGACGCCCATAGCGACCAGAGGGAAGGCCAATGAGGCCACCCCGAGCCCCTCAGGGGCCCCTTCACGTGGTGCGCGTTGCGGCGGACACCGCCTGTGGCGCGCAACCGTTCGTTCGCCTGGTGGCCCGAGCGGCGCCCTCGACGGACGTCTTGTCGGCGCCCACGTACGAGCAGCGCCTGGGAGGGCTGATCGAACGCGCCGAGGCGCCCGTCGCTCTGGGACCGGAGTCGCTGGATCGGGTCTGGAACCGGTTGTCGCGGACCCCGAGCGGGCTGCCTTCCTTCCACGCGGGAGGCGTGTTGCGATGGGCGCTGGTGGCGGCGGTGCTGCTGGTGTCCGGGGGCGTGGTGGGTGCCGAGCTGCGAGGGTGGACGTGGCCCAGGACCACGTTGCAACGGATCCTCGGGCGCCCGGCGTCGACTGAAGGCCCATCCCCCAGCCCAACCTCCTTGACCGGTTCGCCAAGGCGCGAGCGGCGCCCGACCGTCGAGAAACCGGCGGAAGTCGCGCCGTCGCCGGTGGTGATTCCACCGGCCGTCGCCCCGTCAGAGTCGGTGCGCCCGGAGAAGTCGCTCGGACGAGCGGTGGCGCGCGCGAACGGCGCGCCCGCACGATCGTCTCTGGCGGACGAGAGCCAGCTGCTGGGACGCGCGCTCGCACGCCTGCGGCGGCAGCGGGACGCGCGCGCGGCGCTGACGGATCTGGATGCTTACGCGGTTCGTTTTCCCTCGGGCGTTCTTCTGCCCGAAGCGCGACGCATGCGGGTCGACGCGCTGTTGATGGAGGGGCGGCTCGCGGAGGCTCGGACGGACCTGTCAGCCCTGGACCTGGGGCCCGGCACCCGGGATCGCGAGCTGCGGCTCATCCGCGCCGAGCTGGTCGCCGAGCACGCGTGTGGCGCCGCGCTGGCCGACTACCAGATCGTGCTCGGGGAGAACGTCGACGGCGCGCTCGCGGAACGCGCCTTGTGGGGACGCGCCGCGTGCCTGACGCATCTGGGAGACGAAGCCGGCGCACGACGTGATCTGGCTGCGTACGTGACCCGCTTCCCGAACGGGATTCACGTTGCGGCTGCTCACGCTCGTCTGCGCGATTGAAGTGTTCTGTCAGGATGGCCGCGGGAGGGACACCTACCGACATGACAAGAGCATTGGCTTCGCGGAGGCCGCCGGTGTTGGTTGGGACCACCCTATGGGTCGTCGCTGTCGCTGGGTGCATTCACGAGACCCATGTGGTGGGAGAGGGTCGCGCGGACGGCTCCCCCGAGGCGACTGGCGACGCCTCGGCGGGCTTGGGCGGGGCTACCGGCCACCCGCCGGCGCTTGATGCTGGCTCGGCCGACGTGACACCGGTCGTGCCGCTGGGTGGGGCGTCGACGGGGGGATGGCCAATCGCGATCTCTCCCGAGGAAGTCGCGCGGCGGCTGTCTCAATTCGTGTTCCGCAAGCCGCCCTCGGCCGCGCTGACGGCCGCGATCGTCGCGACCGCGCCCCGCACCAATGAGGACGTCGGAGCTCTCACCGACGGTCTGCTGCTGGACGAGACGAGCCTTGCCGGGCGGCAAGCCTTCTATCGCTGGTGGTTGAGCCTCGACACTTTCGCGGTTGCGCCGCGAGATGCAACCCTGTTTCCCACGTTCACCGAGGACGTTCGTGCGGCGTTGATCGCCCAAACTCTGATGTTCGCGGAAGACGTCACCTGGCGACCGCAGGGCGATCTGGCGGCGCTGTTGACCGAACCGGCGGCGTTCGTGACCGACGCCACCGCACCGTGGTTCCTGAACGTGAGCGTGCCGCCCGGAGCCTCCGCCACCCGTGTGATGCTGGATCAGACCGAATACGCGGGAATTGTCACGCAGCCAGCGGTGGTGGCGACCGTGGACCATCCCGAGCGGGCCGCGCCGTCAGCGCGTGGAACGCGGTTCTTGGGACGCTATCTGTGCCAGCCGGTTGCGAATATCGCCGCAATCATTCCCCCCTTGCCCGTTGTTCCGGGCATGACGATCCGCCAGGTGATGGAACAGGTCGCGTCTTCGTGTGGCTACGCGTGCCACCATACGATGATTGACCCTCCCGGATTTGCCTTCGGTCACTTCGACGCGGTCGGGGCCTTCCACGAGAAAGAGGGGGATTTGCCCGTGGACACCAGCGGCGGACTGTCGACCTGGTGGCGGCAGACGAACGAGGTGACCCTTTCCTTGCCTTTCACCGGGATCGCCGACCTCGCGAGACAGGTGGCGGGGTTGCCCGAGGTCGCGACGTGTTTCGCGCAAAAATGGCTCGTCTTCTCGATGGGGAAGGACGGCGAGGCTCCGTCAGAATTTCTGCGGCCGGGCGCCGCGCAGATCGCGGACGCGGATTACGTCGTGAAACGCGCCACCATCCAGGGACACCTGAATCTACGAGGCACGATCCGGGCGGTGACGGAGACGCACACGTTTCTGGACCCCTGAGCTCCGAGAACCGGGTCGCCTGTTGACACGTTCGATCGGGTCACCCTATGGTCGGCGCCCCATTTCACACCACGCCCTTGGAAAGATGGTTGCGACGGCACGGGCCTGGCCCCAGGGGGCGGGTGCGCGGTTCGTGGCGCCGGCGGTCAATGAGAATCCCGTCGCCGCCTGGCTGCGCGTGCTTCGCGAGGCCGATCCTCCCGCCGGTGAGGATCAACTATCGCGGCCGGTCAGCGTGTCCGTGGTTCGGGCGCGCATCGCGGATGCCCTGGGCGGTCTGGCGACGCGGGTCGAACCGGCGCTGAACGAGGTGTTGCGGCGCGCGCGCCAGGCCTGGGATCAGGCCGACGCGCTGGCGGTGCTGGATGACCCGCTCCGGGCCGAGCTGGCCGCGTTGCGCCGCTGGCTGGCGCGCCTGGCCGCGCCCGGTCGCGACGGTGTGGCGGCGTCAGCGCTGGAGGGGCTGCTGGCGCTCGATGCCGCCGTGGCGCTGATTCGTTTGTTCGAACGCCGCCTGGCCGCGTTGCTGCGGCTGCAACTCCGATCTGGCGATCCCGAGCTTCTTCCCCGCGGGCGTCCGTTCCTGGATCTGGCGGGCGCCTTGCGCGAGGCTGAACGCGCATGGCGATGACCCGCGCGCGTTGGGGATTGGCGGGTGCGCTGGCGCTGGCCGCGTTGATCGTCGGCGGCAAGGCCTTCGCGGCCTACGTGACCGTGGGCTCCACCGTCGGCGTGGTGGCCATGCTGGCACTGGTGATCGTGCTGGTGGTCGGGCTGGGAAGCCTGGCCCGCGCGCGCCGGGACATCGCCACCGAGCTGGTGGCGCTGGGGGCTTCGTCTCCATCGGGAACGCTTTACGGTGAACGCCGCCGACGCCTGGAGGAACTGGTCGCGCGCAAGGTGACTCCGGAGCTGGATGTGCTGTCTGCCGCGGCGGCCGCTGCAGAAAACGAACGTGGGTACGCGGGGCGCTATCTGGTCGCCACCACCGTGCTGGTCGGACTGGTGGGAACGTTCGGCGGATTGATGGAGACGCTCGGGCGCTTGCCGCCGCTGCTGTCCAGCGAAGGCACCGGGACGCTGGCGTTGCTGGCCGGGCCTCTGGCGGGCTTGCACGTGACGTTCGGAACCAGCCTGGTCGCCATCTTGATCACGCTGGCGCTCAGCCTGGTGCAAGGCGACGTGACGCTGAACCAGGAACGCCTGCTGGCGCTGCTGGAAGAACGAACGCGCCATGTGCTGATGCCGGAGCTCTGGCCACCCACCGAGACCGCCGCCGAGCGAACCGCACGCGAGGTCGCGGGTCTGCGCGCGGAGCTGGCGCGTTCGTTCACATCGGCGGCGGCGGCCAGCGCGGCCGAGCTGACGGGCATTGTGCGCGGGGAAATTCAGCGGTTGGTCGCCGAGGTCGGCGCCGAGCTGCGCGGCAGCGCAACCGCGCAGAGCAAGGCCGTGGAAGCCGCCGCGGGGGCGATGGGCCGCGCGATGGAGAGCACGACCCGCGCCTTGACCGAGGACGGTCGAGCGAACCGGGCGCGCCTGGACGAGCTGGGCAAGCAAGTTGCCAGCGATCTGGCAGCCAACCTGCGCGAGACGGGCAAGGCGGCGTCAGCGCTGTTCGAAGCCAGCGCCGCCGGGATGACCACCGCCGTTCAAGGCGTGACGGCGTCCTTCGAGCAGGGGGCCAGCCGCCTGACCGACACCGTCGGCGTCGCCACGACCGTGCTGACCGAGGCCTCGCGCGACGCGGCCGCAGATCTGCGGGCCACGCTGGAACGGACGCACGAGAGCCTGGCAGCGTCGTTGCGTGCCAGCGCTCAGGCATCGTCCGAGGCGTTGACGACCGGTGTGCGCGACGTGCGCGAGACGCTGGTGACCGCCACCGCGGAGTCGCGGGTGGCCTTGACGACGTCCGCGGTCGAGTTGCAGGCGGCCCTGGCCGCGGCGGCGACCGAGACGAAGCTGGCGCTGGTGGCCGCGTCGTCCGAGTCGCGGGACGCGTTGATCCAGGCTATGTCCGAGTCGTCGCAGGCCATGGCGGCCACGTCGGCCGAATCGCGGGAGGCGATGAACCGGGCGGCCTCCGAATCGGCACGCGCCTGGGAAGCAGCATCATCCGCATCGAAGACGTCGCTGGTGGACGCGGTGTCGGAGTCGACGCGGGCTCTGGCGGCGGCGGCGGCCGAATCGAAGGCGGCCTTGGCGACGACCGCGAATGACATCGGACGCACGCTGGCTGCCCAAGGTGCAGAGGGGCGTGCCGACGCTGAACGGGTGGCCCGCGCGCTGGAGAGCCTGGCCTCCGGCAGCGTCACCGCCATGCAGGCGGGCGTCGTCGACCTGGTGGCCGCCACGCGAGAGAGCGTCGGGGAGCTGGTCGCCGCCACCAACGCCGAGCTGGCCCAGGCTATCGCCGCGTCGTCGGAGCAAGCGCGGACGTTGCACACGGCCCTGTCCGAGCAGCTGGCGCGCGCCGCCGAACAGGTGGGCAGCAGCGCCGAGGCGCAGGTTGCGTCCGCGCGCGCATCGGCAGCCGCGATCGAGCAAGCGTCCACCGCCTTGTTGGGGCGCTTTGCCGAGGTGGGAGGCACGTTCAGCGACCGTCTGGATGCAGCGGCGGGAGCTCTGGCCGGGGCCGCCGGTGACGTGCGCGCGACGTTGGATCCACTGTCCCCCACGCTGGCGCGCCTGGCGAGCGAGCTGGAAGCGTTGATGCGCGAGGTGGCCTTGCTGGCGGCGCGGGCCGACGCGCAGGAGATGCCCGAGGCCATTCTGGACGAGCTGTCCCGGCTGGCCGAGGACGTCGAGCGCCTGGTCGCACTGTCGAGTGCGCCCGCCGACGCCGCGCTGCCGATTCCCGACGACGAGCCACCTCCGCAGGTCGTTGAAGAGGGAGACGCGTGAAACTGCGCACGCGCCGGGCCGAGCTGTTTCCGGTGAACGTGTGGCCACCCTTCGTCGACGCCCTGGCGCTGGTGCTGGCCGCCTTCGTCCTGCTGATGGTGATCGCGCTGGTCGCGCAGAAGGCGCTGGCCGGTCGCGTGCGCGAGCGCGAACACGAGGTGGCCACGCTGCGGGCCGACAAGGATCGGATGGCGCGACGGATGAGCGCGCTGGCTTCGACGGGAATGGTCGAAGTGGAGGAGGGCAAGGTGATCCTGCAGGGGGAGGTGCTGTTCGATTCGGGCTCGGACGAGCTACGACCGGCCGGCCGCGACTTCTTGCTGAAGCTGGCGCCCCAGCTGGCGGGCTTGCTGGCGGCCGAACCGGATCAGATGGTCCTGGTGGGGGGCCACACCGATGACAAGCTGGTGCGCAACAACGCCCGGTTCGCCTCCAACTGGGAGCTGTCCACCGCGCGCGCGACCGCGGTGACGCGCGTGTTGATGGGCGGCGGCGTCCCGGCCGGGCAGATCGTTGCCGCGGGCTTCGGCGCCCAGCACCCGCGCAAACCCAACACCGACGAGGCGGCGCGCCGGCAGAACCGTCGCATCGAGGTGCTGCTGGTCCCCATCCACGCGGTGGCCTCCCGATGAACGCGCCCGCGAGCGACGAACGCCTGGCGGCGCCGCTTCACCGTCTGGCGGTCCGGGTGAGGACGACCGTCGACCCGAGCCGTCTCGGGGATGCGGCGGTTGCACTGCGTGCGTTCGTGACGCGCCCTTCGGCGGCGGGTTACCTGACGGCCGTGCGAACGCTGCACGACACCGCCCGCCGACAACAGTTGAACCGGCTGGCGGGCGTCGCGGCGCCGCGGCTGGCGGCCGAACACCTGGCCACGATCACGGCCGCCGCCGGCTTGCCGGCGGAGCTGCAGGAGTTGTTGTCTCGACTGCCGCCCGACGTGGGCACCACGCGGCGCTTCGGCGTGATCGCGCAGATGCTGACCGCCCACGCGCTGCTGGCCACCCACGCCGAGACAGCCCTGCAGGACCTGCAGGACCACCTGGGCCAGCCGACACCACGCACGCCCACCGCCGACCGCCGTCGGCACCGTCGCTGATAAGGCGCGGCCGTCCAGAACCAACGCCGACGGAGGCTCTGATTCTGATCCCCTCTCCCCGCGAGAGCGGGGAGAGGGGATCAGAACGGACCTAGGGATCAGAACGGACCTAGACCGGTCCCCCCTCCCGGGGATCAGAACGGACCTAAAACCGGGCCCCCCTCCCGGGGATCAGAACGGACCTGGACCTGACCTAGACCGGTCCCTCCGCCCGGGCATCAGAGCGCAGTCTGGAACGCTTCCGCTAGTTTCGACGCACGCAGGCCGCCGCGCGGTCCAGCAGCAGCGCGCGCTCGCGGGCGTTGTGGGTCAGCGCCGCCGCACGTTCCAGCTCGGCGCGGGCCTCGTCGAGGCGTCCCAGCTTCATCAGCAGGTCGCCGCGCACGCTGGGCAACAGATGGTAGCCGGCCAGCACCTGGCTCGCGTTCACCGCGTCGACGATCCGAAGGCCCGCCTCGGGCCCCTCGGCCATCGACACGGCCACCGCGCGGTTCAGCTCGACGATGGGCGAAGGCACCTGTTGGGCCAGCATGGCGTAGAGCGCGGCAATGCGGGCCCAGTCGGTCGCCTCGGCCGTGCGCGCGCGCGCGTGACAGGCGGCGATGGCGGCCTGCAACGCGTACGGTCCCGCCGCGCCCCCCAGCGCTTCGGCGCGCGCCAGCGCCGCCAGGCCGCGCTGGATCAGCAGCTGATCCCAGCGTCCGCGATTCTGCTCCAGCAGCAAGATGGGGGTGCCCCCAGGTCCGGTGCGTGCCTTGGCGCGCGACGCTTGAATCTCCATCAGCGCGACCAGTCCGTGCACCTCGGGTTCGTCGGGGGCGTTGGCCGCCAGGACGCGCCCCAGGCGAAGCGCGTCTTCACACAAGGCAGGCCGCATCCAGTCGTCGCCAGCGGTGGCCGAATATCCTTCGTTGAAGATCAGGTAGACGACCTCCAGCACCGACGCCAGTCGCGGTGCCAGCTCGGCGCCGCGCGGGAGCTCGAAGGGTACGCCGGCTTCGGACAGGGTGCGCTTGGCGCGCACGATCCGCTGCGCGATGGTCGGCTCCGAGACCAGAAACGCGCGCGCGATCTCCCCCGTCGACAGCCCCCCCAGCAGACGCAGCGTCAGCGCCGCGCGCGCCTCGGGCGACAGCACGGGATGGCAGGCTGTGAAGATCAGCCGCAGCAGATCGTCGCCGACATCGTCGTCCAGGGCCGCCTCTCCTTCCGCCACCTGTTCGTGTTCGCGCGCTTCGCTTTCCCGTCCCAGCTCTTGATGCTTGCGTTCCAGCATGCGAGCGCGGCGCCGCCGATCCAGCGCGCGGTTCTTCGCGGTGGCCATCAACCACGCGCCTGGATTATCGGGGACGCCCGTCGCGGGCCATTTTTCCAGCGCGGTCACCAGCGCATCCTGGGCCAGTTCCTCCGCCACGCCGACGTCGCGCACGATGCGCGCGATGCCGGCGATCAGGCGCGCGGATTCGATGCGAAAGACCGCGTTGATCGCGCGATGGGTATCGTCGGATTCCACGGTCCCGGATCACAGCAGCTTTCCACGCTCGCGCAAGTGGGAAGACGCTGAAGCGCTGCCCGAATCACATCGTCGTACCTCCTGATGGATTGACCTTCTCTTCTGTAGAGGCGACGAACGACGGGGCCCGGGATCGACAGGGTCAGAATTCTTTCTTGGGCCTCTGGCCAGCGCCCAGGGACCACCGTAACCTGCCCGCCATGTCGCGTCCCCTGGCTCTGGTGACCGGTGCTTCTGCGGGTATTGGCTTGTCGTTTGCTGAACGCTTGGCCAGCGACGGTCACGATCTGATCATCGTCGCGCGGCGCCGCGAGCGTCTGGAGGCCGTCGCCCAGCGGTTGTCGAAGGAACACGGCGCGAACGTGAACGTGCTGCCCGCCGATCTGGGAACGTCCGCGGGGATCGAAGCGGTGGCGGGCCTGGCGGTCGAGGCGCCGCTGGACGTGATCATCAACAATGCCGGCTTCGGCGCCTATCGTCGCTTCGTCGAGCTGGATCCCGCGGTGGCCGACGAGTTGCTGTCGGTCCACGTCCGCGCGGTGATGCAGGTGACCCGCGCCGCGCTGCCGGGGATGCTGGCGCGCGGACGCGGCGGCATCGTGAATGTGGCGTCGCTGCTGTCCCTGTCAGGGACGGTGGCCTCAGGAGAGATCCTGCCCTTCCGCGCGGTGTACGCGGGGGCCAAGGCGTTCTTGCTGGCGTTCACACAGTTGCTGGCGGGCGAGTTGGCATCGACCCCCGTGCGCGTGCAGGTCTGCTTGCCAGGCCTCGTCAAGACCGAGTTCCACGACGTGCAAGGCTTTGACACCAGCCAGCTGCCGCCCCGCATGCTGCCCGAGGACGTGGTGCAGGCGTCGTTGAAGGCGCTGGCCGAAGGCGAGGTGGTCTGCATCCCTGCGCTGGAGGATCCCGCCGCTTTTCAGAAGATCGGCGACGCCCAGCGCGCGGTGCTGGGCGTGGCTCGCAACCCCGTCGCTGCCGCCCGCTACCGTTAACAGAAATAGAAAAAGGAGGAGCACTCGCCATGAAGCTGTCGTCGCTTTCCACACTGGCCCTCGCCTCATTGGTCGCCGTGCCGTTGGCGGTGTCGCCGCGCCTGGCGCGGGCCGAGACCAAGCTGGCCGTTCAGAGCCTCACCGCGTCCCCCGGGGGTTTCCTGGTCGATGCGACGCTGATCACCGGAGAGAAGGAAGCCATCCTTGTCGATTCCTCGTTCACCCTGGCGGATGCCCACCGGGTGGTCGCCGCCATCATCGACGCCAACAAGACGCTGACGACGGTATACGTCACCCACGATCACCCCGACCACTACTTCGGCCTGACGGTGATCCGGGAGGCGTTCCCGAAGGCGAAGATCGTGGCGCTCCCCGCGACGATCAAGGGAATCAAGGCCACCTTCCAGGCCAAGCTGAAGCAGTGGGGGCCGATGTACGGCGCGAACCTGCCGACCAAGCCGGTCATTCCGAGCCCCCTGGCGGGCAACACGCTGACCCTGGAAGGGCAGACCCTGGAGATCCATGGGCACGTCCAGGGTGACTCGCCTGAAAACTCGTACGTGTGGATCCCCTCCATCAAGACGGTCGTCGCCGGCGACGTGGTTTACAGCGGCGTCCATGTCTGGACGGCCGAGACCAACGCCGACGCGCGCAAGGCTTGGTTGAAGACGCTGGACGAGCTGACCGCGCTGGCTCCCACCACGGTCATCGCCGGGCACAAGGATCCGAAGCTGAAGGACGATGCTTCGGCCATCGAGAAGACGCGCGGCTACCTGAAGTTCTTCGACGAGGCGCTGGCCGCGTCGAAGAGCGCGGCCGAGCTGGAAGCCAAGCTGAAGGCCAAGTATCCCGACCTGGCGCTGGACGTGATCGCCCACTTCGGTGCCGCGGCCCAGTTTCCGGCGGCGGCGAAGTAGACGGGGTGGGGTACTAGGGACCGAAGCGCTTCAGGTTGCGCTCGCGGGCCCTGGCCGCCTCCACGTCGCGATCTCGGGGCGGCGCGCTGGTGTTCATGCTGTCCACCAGCCGCCGGGCCACGTGAAAGATGTCCTCCACCGCCGCTTCGAAGTGCGGCAGGTTCTCCTTGGACGGTTGCGTGAAGCCGCTGAGCTTGCGCACGAACTGCACCGAGGCGGCGCGGACCTCTTCGTCGGTGGCGGGGGGCTCGAAGTTGAAAAGCGTCTTGATGTTGCGGCACATGACGCGCGCAAAAATAGCACGCAGGCGGCAACCGCGACGGCTCAGACGCGGACGCTGATGGTCGCCCCGGGGGGCAAGGGACGGGGCTGCGCGGCTTCGATCAGGCGAACCGCCTGCGCACCCTCCAGACGCTCCTGATTCTTGGCCTTCTGGGCCACGCTGACTTGATACTGGGCATTCACCGCGTCGGGGCCACCAGAGGCAGAGGGTGCGTCCATGGACGTCGCCATCGGCGGGTGCCCGGGGGAACTTGAGGGTCGCCCGCGCGGAAGCGCCCGACGTCCTACGGCAGCAAGACGCGGCCCGGGGCGCTCATCGCGCCGCTGGTCGTGTGGCAGCCATTGCAGTCGCCACTGGTCTGGGCCGTCAGCATGTGACGTTCGCGACCCATGTAGGTGACACTGGCCTTATACGGTGTCGCTACCGTGCCCTTGTAGTCGAAGTTACCGACGGCGTTCGGGGTCAGCGTGATGACCTTGCCTGCCGCGTCGGTGATGACAATTCGCGCCCCTGTCGACGACCCGCTGGCGCCATTGCACAGATCTGGTTCATGGGCGGTCGGGTACACCGTACCGGCCAGCGTGAAGGACGGTCCCTCTCCCATCTGGTGGCAGGCGATGCATGCCTTGCCGGGGTTCATCGATGATGAACCGCGATTGCCGCCAGTCCAGTTGGTCTTGCTGGTGCACACCGACGGACCGGCGAACGGATCCGAGCCGCCGGAGCCGGAGCCACCCGCTCCGCCGGAGCCACCCGGCCCGCCGGAGCCCCCCGCGCCGCCGGAGCCCGGCCCGACGGGGCAGATCGTCATCGGATAGCCCGCATCGATCCATGCCTGTAACGCCGCCACGTCGGCGTCCGAGGGGCGTGGCGCACCGGCCGGTGGCATGGGATCGGTGGTACTCCGCAAGCGAACCATCGCGCGCTCGGCGCCGGTTTGGCTGGGGTTGATCGTCGAGGGGCGGGTGAGATCCGCGTAGCTGAGCAACGTGGGGGCTTTCGGCAACGGCGTGCTGCCATGGCAGGTGCTGCAGGACGCCAGGAGCGACTGCACGGCGGCCGGGATGGCCCCCGGGACGCACGTCGAGCCGCCACTTCCCGTGGGGACACTGCCGCCGGAGCCCCCGGCCGACTGACCGCCGCTGGCGCTGGTCGAGGAACCGCCGGTGGCGGTGGCGCCCCCACTTCCCGCGTTCATCGTACCGCCGGTGCCCATCGCGCTGCCACCGGTGCCGTCCGTCGGTCCCTTCTCTTTGCCACCGCCATCCGGAGATCCGGCTGTGGCGCCGGTGGGATCAATGGTGCCCACACAGGCCGAGCCTGCCGCGAGCAACAGGGTCAACGCAAAGAATGCACGGGACAGCCTGAACGCGGCAGCGGTGAGTTGCATGTCCCGCTGGTACCGGGGCCTCGAACGAATCAGGCACTCGAAGTGAGGAGACCGCCGCAGACGCGTCGCGGGCCGTGAATGTTGCGCCCGACGCGTGAACGGCTGTGGCATGATGATGATCGCGCTCGGCGCCGCCGCCTTTCATCATGGCGCGCCGGTCCACTCATCGTGGTCGCCCTCTTCATTCTCGTCTTCCTCGACGCCCAGGATGCTGGGACCCAGCTTCCACAAGGGTTGGTGCACGCCGTCGAGCAGGCGTTGGGGCCCACCGCCACGGTGAGCGTTCGCCCCCTCCCGGCGGGCGTCGACGAGCGCACGCTGTTGACCGCGGCTCGCGGCGAGCACGCGGCGGTCATCGCGCGCGTGAATTGGTCCGATGTGCAGCGCTTGCAAGGCACTCTGGAGCTCCGCGTCCTCGCCGATGATCGACGCGTGTCCCAATCGTTCACTTTCCAAGCCGCGGATCCGCTGCGAGAGCGCGGCCGCGCGCTGGGCCTGTTCATCGCGGCGCTCCTGGCGCCGCCCGGAACGGAAAGGTCCGCGCTGCCACGGGATGAGGCGACCACCCGAACGGAATTGGCTCCCGAACCGTCCGTCTCAGCGGCAGCCGTCAGCGAACCAGCGTCGGCGCCGTCGCGGGTGGGCGACTGGTTTCTGGACGCCGCCGCCGAAGGCGGCATTGCGTTGGGGGGCGCGGGCACTGGTTGGGGCGGCACCATCGGCCTGGGACGCCGCTTCGCAGGCCGGTTTGGGTGGCGGATCGGAGCGCGTGCGCGCCTCGGCGAGGTCGCCGCCGCCCAAGCCGACGATCTGTCAGCAGGCCTCTCTACGGGGTTCCTCCTGAGCATGCGTCAGGCCGCCGAGGGCGAACGCGTCGAGATTGACCTGCGCCTGGACGGGCTGTTGCTGTACGAGGCGTTGTCGCATCTTTCGCCGGATGACGTCGAGAGGGTCCGCAGGGGCCGCCTGGTCCCGGGGGTCGCGTTGGTTGCCGAAGGCCGATACCTGCTGCGTCCCGGGGCGGCCGTCATCCTGGGGGCCGGTCCCGAGGTGGCGTTTGGTCGCACCGACGTCTTCGTCCACCAGGGCAAGGTAGCCGAACTGGTGCCTCTCCGCGTCGCGATCCACGCCGGATTGCGGATCGCTTTTTGACAGAGAGCCGCCTGCCCGGTCCGTGGGCGGGGTACCTTTAAGGAACGTGAGCCAGTTTTCGCCCAAACTCAGGTTGGTCCGCGGCCGCCGCGACGACGCGGCTGGCGGCGGCGGCGCGGACTCCGCGTCGAACCAACTTGACGACACGCGGTTGCTGATCGCGATACGGGCGGGCGAGGCCAGCGCTGCCACCGCTCTTTACGAACGCAGCCGACCCATCGTGGACAAGACGGTGCGACGCCTGCTGGGGCGCCCGGATCCGGATCAGCAGGACATCTCGCAACAGGTCATGGTGGAGATCGTTCGCAGCGTCGACCGCTACCGCGGCGAATGTCCACTCGACGCATGGATCGCAACGCTCGCGGCGCACGTGGTGTGGAAGAGCATTCGTCGCCGCCGGCTGGAGCGGCGGGTCATGGTCGTCGATTCGACCTTCGAGGTCGAGGCGTCGGACCATCCAGTTCAGAACGCCGTCATGAGATCGGTGATCCGTCGTGTCACCGAGCACCTGCTGGCCATGGACGAGAGCCGGGCCTGGGCGTTCTTGCTGCACGACGTTCATGGTTACGACGTGCGCGAGACGGCTCAGATCATGGAGGTTTCGGAAGCGGCCGCGCAGAGCCGGCTGGTCCGTGGTCGCAAGGAGCTGCACGAACGCATCGGCCGCGATCCAGAGCTGGCGGATGTGCTTGCGCGGGGGAGGGAGTCGGCGTGAGCGACAACCAGGATCCATCCGTCCACGCGGCGCGGGCGGCCCGCGTGCTTGCGGCCGCGCGACCATCGACGGTGCCACCCCCGCTGGGGGACCGGACGGAGGCGATCGCGGCGATCGAACGGGCCTTGCGGGCGCGCGCAGGGCGGCGTTGGCGTCGAAAATGGGTCGTGCCGTCGCTGGCGACCGTAGCGGCCGCGGCGGCGGTGCTGTTGTTGGCGACGAGCGGCCGGGATCGCCCGCGCGATGCGGGGGGCAGACGCGTGCCGGCTGGCCCAACGGCCGTCCCCGACGAGTTGACCTTGGGCGCCTCGCTGCGTGGCCCCGCGACGCTGGTTGTCGGGATTGGAACCCGGCTGAATCTTGACGGACGCGCCAACGGCCAGGCCATCGAGGTCGGCAATACACAGCGCTTCCGTCTCGATGAGGGGGGCCTGCGGGCCGAGGTCGCGAAGCTGGCACCGGGTCACCGATTCATCGTACAGACGCCCGACGCCGAGGTGGAGGTCAAGGGAACGCGCTTCGACGTCGTCGTCTCGCCGGTTGCCGGGGACTGCGCGCCAGCGACGCGAACGCGGGTGATGGTCCACGAGGGTGTGGTCGCCGTCCGCTTCGCAGGCAGCGAGCGCTTATTGCGTCCGGGCGCGACGTGGCCACTGTGCCCGTCGGCGGCCGCGCCGGCCCCCAGCGCGACCGCCGTCTCGCCGGCGTCGATGGGGACGGGCGGGCCACCGGCTGGTGCGTCCTTCCGCCCGCAGCGGGAGCGCGTCGCGGTTCGCGGGGCGCGCGTCGCGGGGAATTCGGCCACGGTGGCGGCCGCCGTTCCCGCTCCGCTGGAGGCACCGCCACGCGCCGTCCCGGCGCTGGAGCCGATGCTGCATGGGGCGGGGGCGAATTATTCGACGCTGGCCGATCAGAATGATCTCCTGGCGGCGGCGCTGGCCGCGCGCCATCGCGGCGACGTCGCGGAGGCCTTGCGATGGCTGGATCGTCTGCTGCTTCACTATCCCGCCGGCCAGCTGGCCGATAGCGCGCGCGCAGAGCGACGACGTCTGCTGGACGGAGACGCGGGCTTGCGCCTTCAGGCTCCGAGGTGACCCTCATCCGCGCCATGGCGGTGTTCCTGTGGTGGGCCGTCGTGGGTTGCAACGGGACACTGCGGTTTGATGAGAGCCGCCCCGAGGCCGGGTCGGAAGGGCCGCCCGAAGTGTCTGCGGACGTGCTCGCTGACGTGCCCGCTGACGTGCCCGCCGACGTGCCGGCCGACGTTCGGCACGAGGACGCCGGCGCGGACACGGCTACGGACGCGGGCTGTACCGATCCGTTGGCGTGCGGATGGCGTCTGGGCGAATGCGGTCCTGTCGGCGCGAATCCGTGCCAGCTGGAATGCTCGGCCGGGAAGGCTTGTTCGGGCGGAACGTGCGGCGTCGGTTGCGTGGCCGAGTGTCAGGAGAACAGCAGCTGCGCCATCGCGACCGGCGACGGCGCGCGCGTCGAGTGCGAGCAGGGGGCCAGCTGTACCTTCCAGCTGGGGGTCGGCGGCAACGCCGCGTGCAGCAGTGGATCGAACTGCCGCGTCCGATGTGACGGACGCTGCGCGATCAACTGCCAAGCCGGCGCGACCTGTCAGTTGCGGTGCGGGGATGTGGCGACCGGCGCGGCCGTGACGGGAATGGCCTCGTGTTCTTGAGGCGGGCCTGAGCGGTCTTCACGCGCGACCCGCTCGGTCGACGTGGTCCACCCGTTGGGCCAGGTTCGGTGCGTGAGCTAGCGACGCACCTGGCTGGGGGCGCTTCCCGTCCATCGTTTGAACGCCCGCGTGAAGGCCGCCCCTTCGGAATAGCCCAGCAAGCAGGCGACGTCGCTCAGCGAGAGCGTGTGGTCGCCCAGGTAGACCACCGCCAGCTTGTGCCGGGCCTCGTCGACGACATCGCGGAACGAAACACCTTCTGTCTGAAGCTTGCGTTGCAGCGACCGTTCGCTGGTGGCCAGCGCCGCCGCCACGTTGGCGATGTTCGGTTCGCCCTCGCGCAACTGGCGCACCACCTCGCGGCGGACGCGCTCGCGAAGCGTCGCCGTCGCGGGCATCTCCGCCAGGACCTTCTCCGCGTGGGCTTCCAGCAGGCGAAACAGGCTGGGATCGTGGCGCTGGGCCGCTGCCTCCAGCGCGGCGTCATCGAAGCGCAGCGCCGTGCGTTCGCGGCCGAACCGCACCGGACAGCCCAGCAGACGTTGGTACTCATCCGCTGGCCCCTGCGCTTCATGGACGAACCCGATCTCGCGCGGCTTCTGGCCGAACCACAGCTTCACGCGACTGGTGACCAGCGCGACGCCAAACTCCGTGAGTTGCGGCGGGATGGCCGCCTGGGCCACCGCCGCGTGCTCCTCGAACGCCGTCAATCCGTCGGGGTCCTTGGCGCCCACCACCCAGCGCACGTTGCGCGTGGCCAGCCCGATGTACCGCGCGACCTGACCCAGGCCCGCCCGCAGCGTGGGGCTGGCCGCGGCCAGGTACTCCAGCAACGTTCCCTGCGGGACAGCCGTGCCCACGTGCAAACCCAGCGTGGCGCGCCCGAACTGCTTGGTCGCCAGGCGCCACACCGGAACCAGTTCGTGAAGCGGCAGGGGAACGGTCCGTTCGGCCAGCGCCGCTTCGGCGAAGCCCCCGGCGGCACAAAGTGTCGCGACGTCCAGGCCCAAAGAGCGCATGGCGGCCAGCATTCCCAGCACGGCGGTGGGGGAGGTCCCGGGCTCGCCGGGGCCATCGGGATCGTCGCTGGACATGCCCGGATGCTTGATCGATGCAACGAGGGGGGTCAACGGCGGTTGGCGTGATCTGTCAAGCGGATGGCGGGTCCGGGTACGCGGGGTCGTCGCGGCTCGCGATACCAAGAGACCCATGACAAACACCCATCCTGGAACGAACAAACGGTCGGGAGTTCGGCGCTGGCCACGGCGCGTCGGCGCTGCCTTGGTGAGCTTGCTGGCGCTGATTGCAGGCGCCGCGACGTTCGCGGAGCTGAAGGCACCCCGCATGCGAGCCGTCGATGCGGCCAAGCACTTCGAGGCCACACCCGCGCGCCTGACGCGTGGCCAGTACATCGTCGAGGCCGAGGCGCATTGCATGCACTGCCATTCCGAGCGCGATTGGAAAACTCACGGTGCTCCCGTGCTGCCCGGGCTGCTGGGGTCCGGGTGGGACGTCCCCTGGGCCGACAACCACATGCCGGGCCCGGTCTTCGCGCCCAACCTGACGCCCGATCCGGCGACGGGCCTGGGCCGCATCCCCGACGACGCCGTGGCGCGCGCCATCCGCGAAGGCGTGAGTCACGACGGCCGCGCTCTGTTCATGATGCCCTGGCAGAATTACCGCCAGCTGTCCGACGAGGATGTCGCGTCGGTGGTGGTGTACCTGCGGAGCTTGCCCGCAGTGTCCAAGCCACGCGGCACGTCGGCCATCGCTGCGCCCGTGCGCTGGTTCTTGAAGGCCGGGCCCGCGCCCTTGACCGCGCCCGTGGCCGACAACGTCGCCGCCGAACCCGTGGCGCGCGGGAGACAACTGGCCGAGATCGGTCAATGCGGAACCTGTCACACGCCGGTGGACGCCCGGCACCAGCCGCTTCCCGGCCTGGCCTACGCGGGCGGGCAGCCGTTCACCATCGACGGCGTTCGCTATCTGTCCGCCAACCTGACGCCCGATGCCTCGGGCATTGCCCACTACGACGAGCAGCTGTTCGTGCGCACCATGCGCACCGGGAACATCGGCGGTCGCCGCCTGGCGCCCATCATGCCGTGGTCCGAGATCCGCAAGCTGACCGACGCTGATCTGAAAGCGTTGTGGGCTTTCCTCAGGACCGTTCCCGCGGTCGCGCACGACGTCGAACGGACGCCGGTCGATCTGAAAGACAACCCGGACATCGACGACCGCGTGGCCACCGCGACCGCGGCCCCTTGACACCCACCGGGAGGAGCGAACCCATGAGAATCCATCACGTCACTGTCCCGGCCCGCGAGCCCGCGCGGGTCGCCCAGGTTCTGGCCGAGTTGCTGGGCGCGCGGGTCATTCCGATTCCCCATCCGCCCGGCACCCTGCTGGTCTATGCGGGCGATCCGGATGGCAGCGCCATCGAGGTCTGGCCAGCCCAGCTGCGCGGCGGCGTCGGCGAGCACGAACTCCACGTGCGGGAACTGCCGCTGCCGGAGGCGTGGCCGCATCATGCCTACGTGTCCACCGATGCCGTCGATGCCGACCGGATCCTGGCGGTCTTCGCGCGCGAGGGGTGGAAAGCCGAGCTGGTCCGCAACGGCCCCCCGCAGCTTGGGTTCAGCCTGGTGCGCGGCTGGATCGAAAACCACGCCGCCATCGAGCTGGTCGGAACGGACATGCGGCTCGAGTACGAACGCTTCTTCGCCGCGGCCGCCTAGTGCCTGCGACTCGCACACGAAAATATCTTTGGCCGGGTGTCTCCTTCGGCGCGCTCCGATCGTCATCCAGGCAAAACAAGCGATGTCCCAGCGGGGACCAACCCAACCAAGGAGCTGTCAGATGAAAGAGTTCATGTTCATTTATCGGAGTGGCGATTCGAACTGGCTGGCGACCGCGTCGGCGGCCGACAAGGCGGCCGTGATGGCCAAGTGGGGCGCCTGGATGGGCGCGCTCAGCGCGAAGGGCCAGCTGGTCACGGGGGGCTCGCCCCTGGAATTCGGCGGCAAGCGCCTGCTGAAGAAGGACGGCGTGCTGACCGATCTGGCGGCCGCCGAGCTGAAGGAGCTGGTGTCGGGTTACAGCATCGTCAAGGCCGAGAGCTACGAACAGGCGGCCACGCTGGCCCGCGAATGCCCCATCTTCCACAGCCCCGACGCCAGCATCGAGATCCGCATCGTCGCTGCGATGTAGCAGGTCACAAACGGCGGCGACCGTCGGCCAGCAGCCGCTCGACCTGTTCCAGGGTCGAGCGCTGCTCGTCGGAGGTGCCGCCCAGGCGGCGCGATGCCTCGACGTGGTGGCGGGCGGCTGTGGCCTCGCCCGCCAGCGCCCACAAATGCGCCAGCACCGCGTCGGGCAGGTGCGACGCGCGCAGCACGTCGCCTTCCTGTAGGGCTTTCACGCGCGCGACCGCGTCCGGGATGTTTCCGGCGTAGCCGATGGCCACCGCCCGGTGGAGATCGGCGACGGGTGAGCCGGTGGCTGCCACCAGCTGGTCGTAAAGCGCGACGATGGCCGACCAGTTGGTCGCGGCGAAGGTGGGTGCCAGGCAGTGTTGCTCGGCGATGCGCGCCTCGATCAGGAAGCGCCCCGAGGCGCCCGCTGGCGCGCCCAGCGCGGCGAGCACCAGGCCGCGCGCCAACCCGATCTGTCCGGCGTCCCAGCGGGTGCGGTCCTGTCGATCGATGGGGACGTTGCGGCCAGCGTCATCGAGCCGCGCGTCGGCGCGGGCCAGGTGCAGGTTCATCAACGCCAGCAACCCCAGCGTGTCCTGGTTGACCACGCGCGGTTCGCCCACCAGCAGCGTCGCCAGGTGAATGGCCTCGCGACACAGCTCCAGGTTCATGGGGGTTTCGCCGTCGCTGCTGTGGAAGCCTTCGTTGAACAGCAGGTAGATGACGGTGTGAACGGTGTCCATCGCGTGCGGCAGGCGGTCCGTCGCCGGGAACGCGAAGGTGTGTCCCTGCAGGCGTTCCCGTGTGCGCAGCAGGCGCTTCTTGACGGTGGCTTCGGGCAACACCAGCGCGCGGCAGATCGCCGGGACGCTGAACCCACACAGGGTGCGCAGGATCAGAGGGATGCGGTTCTCGGGCGCCATCTCTTCGGTGGTGCACATGAAGATCATGCGCAGCTGATGGTCCTTGATGCGCGTCTCGTCGAACTCCTGCTCGACCGCGTAGGAACGGGTCCAGCCGCTGTCCAGTTGCTGCGCGAGATCCTCGGAGAACTTCCGCTGGGTACGCTGTCCGCGGATGGCATCGACCGCCTGATTCTTGGCCGTCGCCATCAGCCAGGCGGCCGGGTTTTCCGGGAGGCCATTTTCCTGCCAGGCGATCAGCGCCTTGCGAAAAGCTTCTTGCAGCACATCCTCGGCCAGTTCCAGATTGCGGGCACCGAACAGACGCACCAGCACCGCCAGGATCCGCGAGGCGTGCTCGCGATACACCTTTTCGATCGTCGCGGCGAGGTCGGACATGGCCGGTACTCCGGCGGCAGGCTTACCACGCGCGCGCGGACGTCGCTGGCCCGGCTCAGTCTGCGGCGACGATCGCCACCATCTGTCCGGCCGCCACCAACCCGCGCTCGCGCACCGTGATGGCGCGAACCACGCCGGCCACCGGTGAGACCACCGCGATCTCCATCTTCATGCTCTCGAGGATCAGCAGACGCTCGCCGGCGGCGACGCGCGCGCCTGGTTCGACGGCGATCTGCCACACGCTGCTGGTGACCTCCGCGCGCACGGGCACGTCACCGTCCGCCAGCGTGACCGTGTCCGCACCGGTGTCGACGTCCGCCAGCACGTCCACCTCGGGGGGCGGTGGCAAGAGCGCCCAGCGCTCGCGCTCGGCCTCGAAGGCCGCTTGCTGGCCAGTCTTGAAAGCTTCGATCGAGGCCGCGTTTTCTTTCAGGAACGTCCGGTACGCCGCGAAGTCGAAGGTGGTCGGTTCGATGGTCAACTTCACGCGCCCGCGCGGAAATTCCTCGCGGAAGGTCAGCAGCTCGTCCTCGGTCACCGGGTAGAAGCGGATCTGGTCGAAGAACCTCAGCAACCACGGCTTCCCCTCGGTGAAGTCGTCCGTCTGATGGTGGCGGTTCCACATCTGGCAAGTGCGTCCGACGAACTGATATCCGCCGGGCCCCTCCATCCCGTACACGCACAGGTACGCGCCGCCGATCCCGACCGCGTTTTCGGGCGTCCACGTCCGCGCGGGGTTGTACTTGGTGGTGACCAGACGATGGCGCGGATCGATCGGGGTCGCGACCGGGGCGCCCAGGTACACGTCGCCCAGCCCCAGCACCAGATAGCGAGCGGAGAACACGATGTCTCGCACCTGCTGGATGCTGTCCAGGCCGTTGATGCGGCGGATGAACTCGATGTTGCTGGGGCACCAGGGAGCGTCCGGTCGCACCGATTGCGTGTATTTTTGGATTGCCAGCCGGGTGGCGGGATCGTCCCAAGACAGGGGCAGGTGCACGATGCGGGACGGGACCGCAATTTGGTCCGTGGCGGGCAGCGCATCCTCGGCCTGGGCCAGCGCGCTCAGCAAGCGCTCGCGCGGCAACGTCCGATCGTCGAAATGAATGTGCAGCGAACGAATGCCCGGTGTCAGATCGATGATCCCCGGCAGCGCCCGGGCCTCGAGCCAGTTCATCAGCGCGTGGACCCGGAACCGCAACGCCAGATCCAGAACCATGGGACCGTATTCGACCAGCAGGTAAGCGTCGCCATCCTGCCGCACGGTGATCCCCGGTCGCAGCGGCGTCGCGGGTAGCCGCGCCAGCACGGCGTCGCTCGTCCTCGGGACGGGCAGGACCGGGTAGGGCGGTCGGCCGCCGCGGGCACCGGCATCGCCGTCACGGCCACCGACGCTGGCGAGCCAATCGTCCTGGGCGTCTTGTTGCTGTCGGGCCTGGGTCAGGCTGACCGCGCGGAAGTGCACCTTGTCGCCGGCCTTCAGCTGACCGACCTTCCACAGGTCCGAGGCCACGATGGTGGCGGGACAGACGAAGCCCCCCAGGCTGGGACCGTCGGGCCCCAAGATCACCGGCATGTCGCCGGTGAAGTCGATGGTCCCGACGGCGTAGGCGTTGTCGTGGATGTTGCTGGGGTGCAGCCCCGCCTCGCCGCCGTCGGCGCGGGCCCAGGTTGGTTTGGGGCCGATCAGACGCACGCCCGTGCGGTTCGAGTTGTGGTGCACCACCCAGGTGGAGGTGAACAGGGCTTCGATGTCGGCCGGCGTGAAGAAATCGGGCGCGCTCTGCGGTCCGTGCAGGACATCCAGGGTCCAGGCGTTGGACAGGGGCGGCCGCAGCGCCGCGCCGGGAACCGGGGGCGGGAGTTCCGATCCCAGGCCCCGTTCGTCGCCGGGATGCAACACGTCTCCGGCGCGCAGCGCCCGCCCTGCGTGTCCGCCGAACCCGCCCAGCGTGAAGGTCGCGCGGCTTCCCAGGTAGGCCGGGACATCGATGCCTCCGCGCACGGCCACGTACGCACGGCAGCCGGGGCCGCGTACGGGACCCAGGCGCAACACACCGCCAGCCGGCACGACGATCGGTTGATACGAAGGTATCGCGGCGCCGTCGACGGTCGCGTTCATGTCGGCGCCCGTCAGCGCGATGGTCGCCGCCGTGCGGAAGCGCAGCGTGGGGCCGGCCATGGTGCATTCCAGCCCGGCCGCCCCGATGCCGTTGCCCACCAGTCGATTGCCCAGGCGAAACGCCAGGTCGTCCATCGGACCGGACGGGGGCACGCCGACGGCCCAGTATCCCAGGCGTCCCGGGTTGTCTTGCACCGTGGTCTGCGTGCCCGGCTCCAGCACCTCGAACGCCGGCGCGGGATCGGTCACGCCCTCGAGCAAGCGCGTGTGAACGGCGCCAGCGCCGAACGCCTCCGTCGCCAGGACTGCCAGCAGGAATCCGCGGTTGGTCTCGACCCCGTCCACCCGCGTCGCCGCCAGCGCTTCGCGCAGCCGCAGAATCGCGTCGGCCCGCGTCCCCCCGCGGACGATGACCTTCGCCAGCAGGGGATCGTAGAACGGGGTGATCTCGGTCCCGGCCTCGATCCAGGTCTCCACGCGAGGCCGGGGCGGGAACACCACGTTGGTGAGCACGCCACAGCTCGGCTGAAAGCCGCGGCCGGCGTCCTCGGCATAGAGCCGCGCTTCGATGGCGAAGCCATGCGGCATGAAGCGGGCGGGTTCGAGCGGCGGCAAGTCGCTGGCGGCCAGCCGCACCATCCACTCCACCAGATCAATCCCGGTCACCTCTTCGGTGATGCCGTGCTCGACCTGAATTCGGGTGTTCACCTCCAGGAAGTAGAAGGCCCCCGTGTCGGCGTCCATCACGAATTCGACGGTTCCCGCGGAGCGGTAACTGGCGACGCGTCCCAGATTGACCGCCGCCGCCGCCAGCGCTTGTCGCGTTTCAGCCTCCAGTCCCGGGGCGGGCGTCTCCTCGATCACCTTCTGGTTGCGGCGTTGCAACGAGCAATCACGCTCGCCCAGCGCCACCACCGTCCCCGCGCCGTCGCCGAAGATCTGAACCTCGACGTGGCGGGCCCGCTCGACCAGCTTCTCCAGGTAAAGACCCGCGTCCTTGAAGTTGGTGCGGGCCAGTCGCGCCACCGTGTCGTACGCCTCGGCCAGCTCGGCGGGAGATCCGCAGCGCCGCATCCCGATACCACCCCCGCCGGCCGTGCTCTTCAGCATGACCGGAAAGCCGATGCGGCGGGCGGCACGCTGGGCTTCTTCCACGTTCGCCAGCAATCCCGTTCCCGGCAGCAGCGGGACACCGCTGCTTTCCGCGATCGCGCGGGCCGTGTGCTTCAGGCCGAAGTCGCGCATCTGTCGCGGCGTCGGCCCGATGAAGGCGATCCCCGCGGCCTCGCAACGCTCGGCGAAGTCGGCGTTCTCGCTGAGGAAGCCATAGCCCGGGTGAATGGCCTCGACGCCGCTCGCCCGCGCGGCGTCGAGGATCGCGTCGCCGCGCAGGTAACTCTCGCCCGCCGGCGCCGGCCCCAGCCGGACGGCGGCGTCAGCCTGCAACACGTGAGGCGCGTGGCGATCGGCGTCCGAATAGACCGCGACCGGGGAGATGTTCAGGCGGCGAAGCGTGCGCAGGATCCGGGTCGCGATCGCCCCCCGGTTCGCAATCAAGACCTTACGAAACGGCACGTGCCACGCGGGGCAGCCGCAGCTTCATCAGCGTCACTGCCGTGCCTCCCAGACCAGCAGCCGCACCGGCGTCGGATTGTAGGCGTTGCAGGGATTGTTCAATTGCGGGCAGTTCGAGATCAAGGCCAGCACATCCATCTCCGCGCGCAGCTCGACGTAACGGCCGGGCGCCGACACTCCGTCTGCGAACGACAGCCCCCCCTCGGGCGTCACCGGCACGTTCATGAAGAAGTTGATGTTGCTGGGCAGATCGCGTTTGCCCATCCCCTTGCCCAGACGCGCCAGCTCCAGCAGGAAGCTGTCGCGGCAGTTGTGCATGAACTTCTTGTCCAGCGCGTACCGCACCTGATTGCTCTCGGCCGAGCAGGCGCCCCCCAGCGTGTCATGGCGACCGCAGGTGTCGGCGACGATCGTCAACAGGGGGCGGCCTTCGCTTGAAAGCAGGCGGGTGCCGGTCGTCAAGTACAGGTTGCCCTGTTCCCGGATGGTGTCGACGGCGCTGTAACGTTCTTCGGGCGCCTGCCCGTTGAAGAACAAAGTGTCCACAGCCTGATTTCCCTCGAGATCGACGATGCGAAAGATCTGGCCGCGTCGGAGTTCACGGCTCCACCCGCAGCCCGCAGGCAGGATGTGGTCGTAGCTGGCGGTGCTGGAAAGCAGCGTGCTCTCCTTCAACGCGAACGGCGTGGGTGCGGCGGCCGCGGTCATGAGGCACTCTCCGTCTCGGCCGGCCGCTCGCGCTCGCGCACATAGGCCTCGGTCAACGCAAAGCCGCGCGCGTTCTCGGGCCGCGACAGGCGGCAGGCGTCGCGTTCCCCAGGCGCTTCTCTGGACGTGGCCCAGCGCACCGACACGTCCACCTCCGAAGGCGCGTAACTGGGTTCCGGGTCCAGCGGATGCGGCGTGTTCGACAGCACCACCAGCGTGTCCATCTCGCAGCGCAGATCCACGTGCGCGCCGGGGCGCGAATTGCCCGGTACCCAGGCGATCTGGCCGTCGGCGTCGGCGCCGATCCGTACGAAGAAGTTCACGTTGGCGACGAGGTCGCGCTTGCCCAGACCCACCTTCGACAGCTCCACCACGAAGTTGTCGCGCGCGTTGCGATGGAAGGCGTTGCGCAGTTCCTGGTAGCGCCCGGCGCCATACGCGGCGAGGTTGGTGGCGGCGTCCCCACATCCCGAGATCGTGTCGTGCCATCCACAGGAGTCGTCGATGATCGACATCAGGACGCGCCCCATGTCGGAGTACAGGACGCGTCCGGTGGTCAGGAACGCGGTGTACTGTGCTTTCAAGGTGTCGGCCATGTTGTAACGTTCGATGGGTTCGTCGGCGTTGTAGAACAGCGCCGACACGCAAGCCAGGCCCGCGACGTCCACCAGTCGCAGCACCTGCCCACGCAACAGCCGCCGCGACCAGGCCTGCCCGCCGCGCAGGGTCTCGCGCAGGACGTACTTGGCCGGGTCGGCGGCTCGCGGTTGAACCGCGGGTTTCGGCCGGAGCTGCGTCGGTCTTCTCGCGGCCGCCAGCGCTCGATTCGCCTTGGCGCTGGTGCGCGCCGGCTTGGTCTTCGGTTTCCGCTTCATTCGACGTCGTCTCCCATCACCGTCATCCTTACCAAGGGCAATCGTTCGGTCTCGGGCACCGCGCTCGGCGGGTGAATCAGCGTCTCCAGATGCCGGCGGGTCGCGATGAACTCGGGCGACACGAACTGTTCGCGGGTGCGGGGGCGCGGCACCGGAACCTCGATCAGCTCGCGCACGCGGCCCGGGTGGGCATCCAGCACCAGGATGCGATCCGCCAGGTACACCGCCTCGTCCAGATCGTGCGTGATGAACACGATGGTGATGTCGACCTGCTTCCAGATCTGTAGCAGATACGCCTGCATCTGGGCCCGCGTCTGCGCGTCGAGCGCGCCGAACGGTTCGTCCATCAGCAAGATGCGCGGACGGTTGGCCAGCGCGCGGGCAATCGCCACCCGCTGCTTCATGCCTCCCGAAAGCTGATGGGGATACGAATCGGCGAAGCGGGTCAGTCCCACCAGGGAAATCCATTCGTTGGCTTCGGTCTCCGCCAGGGATGCCGGCAGGCCCCGCGACACCCGGGGCCCGAACATGATGTTCTGACGGACGGTCAGCCACGGAAACAGCGTGTAGCTCTGAAACACCATGCCGCGCTCGGGGCAGGGCCCCTGGATGGCCTCGCCGTCCAGCAACATCTCGCCAACCGACGGCGCCTCCAGCCCGGCGATCAGCCGCGCCAGCGTCGATTTTCCACACCCCGAGGGGCCGATCACGCACAAGAACTCGCGCCGGTGGGTCTGGAAGCTGATGCGATCCAGCGCCACCGTCGGCTGGGCGCCACCCTCGAAGCACTTGACCAGGTTTCGCACCTCCAGCACGACCGGTCGTTGTTTCAGACGCTGAAACCGCTGACTGACCGCGGGCGCCTGGGTCCGATAGTCGACGGCCGCGCCGTTCATGCGGATGCTTCCCCACCATGGGCCACCGCGGGCGTGGCTGCGGGCAGCGCCGCCCGCAGCTGTCCCTGCCGGCGCGCGGTCGGCAGCCAGGGAAACAGGTGCCGCCCCAGCCAGGCCAGGCACACGTCCGTGCCCAGGCCGATCAGGCCGATCAGGATGATCGACGCGAACACCTTGTCGTAGGCCCGATACTTGGCCTGCTGATTGATGAAGAAGGTGATCCCCGAGCTGACGCCGATCAACTCGGCGACGATCAGGTAGGTCCAGGCCCAACCCAGCAAGACCCGCATGTCGCTGTAGACGTTGGTGATGATGCCGGGCACCACCACCCGGAACAGCAGCGCGCGGCGCGACGCTCCCAAGGTCTGCGCAGCCTCCAGCAACGCTGGATCGATCCGGCGCGTGGTGTTTGCGATGACCAAGACTTGTTGGAAGAACGTTCCCACCACGATGATCGCGACCTTGGGCGCGTCGTTGATCCCCAGCACCGCCACGGCCAGCGCGCCGAACGCGGGCGCGGGCAAGTAGCGAAAGAACTCGATGAATGGCTCGGTGAAGCGTGCCATCGCGGGCAGGGCACCGCACAGGACGCCCAACGGAACGCCGATCAGCGACGACAGGGCGAATCCCCAGAAGATGACGGTAATGCTGTGCCATAGCGCCTGGTGCAGCCACGGCTCCTCCGGCCGCGCCGGCGGGGTCGTGAACCCGGTGATCAGCGCGCGCGCGACGGCGTGGGGCGGGGGCAGAAAGACGGGGTTCGCGCGCACGCCAACGGCGGGATGCCCCTGTTCGCCGGCGATGCGCAGGTTCTCCTCGGCGAACGCGGCCGCCTCGACCAGCTCGCCCTCCGAGAACCAGCTGGCGTCGCCCGCCTGTTCCACGCGCATCATCGGATGCCACACGAAGGGCACATACGCGACCACGCACCAGGCCAGCAGGGGAATCACGAAGGACAGCACGGCCAGGGCGGCGCGCTGGCGGGGCGACACCGGGCCCAGAATTCGCACCCAGGGGCGGCCTCGAGGCCGTTCAGCGCGTGGGTCCATGCTTTCGTGTGCCCCTCTCGCGCCTTACTTGCCCAGCGCTTCCTTCGATAGCGACGAATCGATGTAGTCGGCCACCTTCTGGGACTTGGCGTAGACCTTGTTGGCGACGTTGAAGTCATCCGCCACCTGGCCACTGCCGTACAGCGAGTCGAGCGTGTCCTTCTTCTCGAAGCGCGCCAGAGCCTCGGTTGGGCTCAGGAAGCGCGTTCCCGGCAGGAACTTTCCGTACTCGGGGGCAGGGACGCCCGCGCGCCCCGCCATGATCTTGACCGCCTCGTCCTTGTGCGCGGGATCGGTCACGAACGCCTCGATCTTGTTCCAGACCTTGACCACCTTCACCCAGTCCGCCCGTCGCTGCGCCAGGCTCTTGGGGCTGACGCACACCAGGTCATAGATCAACCCGGGAAGGTCCTTGCTGGTCAGGATCGCCTTCGAACCCGGGGACGCCTTCAAGGCCTGGCCGGCGTTGGGCTGCCAGGCGCCGATGGCGTCCACGTCACCCGAGGCCAGGGACTGCGCCGTCTGATGCGTCGGCACCGCGATCAACTTGACGTCACTCTCCTTGAGGCCGACCTTCTCCAGCCCTTTCAACAGCATCAGATGTTCGACCAGCCCGATCTCCAGGCCAACCTTCTTTCCTTTCAGGTCCTTGAGCGATGGGATGCCCTTCTTGGCGACGATCATGTCGTTGCCATTGCTGTAGTCGGTGATCAGGATCGCGACGCTGCGCGCGCCCGGGGCGCCGGTCACCAGCGCGTCGCCCATGGTCATCATCACCGCGTCCACCTTATTGGCGGCGAAGGCCTCCATCGACGGGGTGTATTCGAACCAGGAGAACTCGACGTCGACGCCCGCGTCCTTGAACCAACCCTTCTGGATGCCGATCTCGAAGGCGGTCCATCCCGGCCAGTCCGAAAACGCGATCTTGAGGGGCGGCTTGGCGGGCACCATTCCCGGAGGGACTGGCTTGGGCGCATCGGGCGCGGCCTGGGGACGCCCGACGAACGCCCCGGACACCAGCGTCAACGCGAGAAGGCCGGCAAGGCCGGCTTTCATCTTCTTTGTGGTCATGACCCATGAAAATGCGAACGGCTGAGTGAAAGTCATGGTTGGACAGGGTAACGACGTTGAATGACGGGTCGATGTCTGCACCGTCAACGTGAAGTTAACAATCGATCAGCGCTGGTGCGTCATGGCGCGTCGGTGATCGGCACCCCCTCGCGGGTGGCGCTCCACGCCCGCGGAAGTAGAAGTTGCGGCGGCAGTCCCGATCCTGTAGCCGTTCCCCATGGCGCGCGGGGCTCGTATTCTGCAGTGGCTCCGCGGGCTGCCTTGGCCACCGTGGCGGATCTGGCGATGGTCGCTGCTGCTGGTGGTGCCGCCGCTGGCCATCAATCTGGGCACCGGCTTCTTCGGCAACAGCTTGGTGTTTCCGCTATCGCCCTTCTTCTTGCGCGAGAAGGCGGCGGCGCTGGGCCTGTATTTCTTGCATCGGCCTCGCTGTCTGGGGATGGGCCACGTCGACCTGGCCCCGCTGATCGCGCGTGCCGAGCGACAGCATCGACTTCCCCGGGGGCTGCTGGCCGCGGTGGTGCAGGTGGAGTCGAACGGACGGGTGCACCGCATCTCGTTCGCGGGCGCGATGGGCCCGGGGCAGCTGACCCGCGCGACCGCGCGCGCGCTGAAGGTCAGCGACCCCTTCGATCCCGAAGAGAACATCGACGCCGCCGCGCGCTACCTGGCCAGCGCCTGGAAGCGGTTCCACGATGTGCGCCTGGTGGCGGCCGCCTACAACGCGGGTCCGGGAGCCGTGGTGAATCGCCAGGTGCCCCACAACGGCGAGACGGAGTTCTACGTCGCCAAGATCGTGCGGGTCATGGGCCTGGGGCCGCACGGCGGCGCCCAAGAAAATCGCGCGACCCAGGGGGCGGAGCGGCCCATCCTCGCGCGTGCGGATGAGCGACGGAACGAGGGCGGGGTGACCCCTACGGTTGATGCCCCGCAGCCATCAGGTCCTCGATCTCGCGCGCCAGCGCAGCCAGCGCCGCGTCCTCGCGGACCAGCGCCGGCCAAAGCGAAGGCTGGGGGACCTTCCCGCGGGCGTAGAACGACGGCCACAGCAGCCGGACCTGAGCCCGCCCCGCCGCAATGACCGCCTCGGCGACCCGCACCACCTGCGGCAACTCCAGCCGGCCGGCGGCGTGCTCATGCAGGGCGAGATCGAAGGCCGTTGCGAATCCGATTATGTTGGCCGGCAGCGGCTGGTGGACGTTGCGGCGAATGTAGATGGCGGCCACCTGGCCTGGCCGCGCGTTGGCGGCCGCCTCGAGGAACAGCTCGGGATCGCGTTCGCTGTCGTCGCCGATCAGGATCACCTGCGTCGGACAGGCCTGAAGCAAAGCCGCCAGATGCTTCCGCTTGAACCCCGCGACGTCGCGCTCGGTCCACCAGTTGCGCAAGACGAACCGCCCGGCCGGAAACCCCGAGCGCTGCACCAGCGTGCGATGCAAGCGCTTCTCCAGGAACTGGGGCGAACCGCTGAGAAACACCACGTCAGTTCCCATCTCGCGATAAAGGGCTGCCATGCCGCCGTACACCGACCGACGAAACAGCCCACGCACGGCCGCCCGCAAACGATGGCGGACATGCGTGATCTTGACCGTGTCGTCGACGTCGCTGATCAGAAGCACCGGGAGGTCTCCGAGGGCTGGGGGGCGAGGGCGCCGCACTTGCTAGCACGAAGCCGCGCTGGCCGGTAGCAACGCCAAAACCGGCCCGCGAGCCAGCGCTCTGGCGCTACGGAACGCGGGAGGCCTGGCTGAGATCCTCGCCGGGGTGATCCGTTTCGGGCGCATGAATTCCAAGCAACGCCGAGGCGGTCGTGGCGAAAGCCGCGAACGAGGTTGAGGTCTCACGAACCTTGCCCGCCGCGACGCGCCCCGGCGCGCGCACCAGCAGCGGCACCGAGCGATCGTAGAGGTACGGCGAGCCGTGATTGATGCCTTTCCCTTGGAGGGCCTCGATCTCCAGGAACACGCCGGGGGCAACCACCAGATACAGATCGCCGTCGCCGTGCGGGGAGATCGCGTTGCACACCAGGGCGGCAACGGCCTCGGTGTGGGGGCAGGGCCCGGCCGGGGCGCGGGCGTCGATGACTTGACCGATTCCCAGCGGTTGCAGAGCCTTCCTGGCCGTGGCGATCAGGACATCGCGGGTTGCGGCCGGCAGGGCGCGCGCCTGGGGCGTCAGGTGCAGGTACGGATCTGCGATACCCACCGTCCAGGGCCCGGGTCCCAGCGCCGCAACCAGGGCGTCTTCGACGGCGGCCAGGGCGCCGTGCGTATCGATGCGGACCCGTGACCCGCAGGTTCGCTGCCAGCGGTCCGGCGTGTCTTGGTGCGCGGGTCCCGCGGCTCGCGCCGCCGCGCACCAGGGATCGTTCGGGGTCCCTGACAGCTCGGGCAACGCCACGCTGCCGTGGTCGGCAACCAGCATCACCGCGTAGCCGTCAGGACCGAAGCTGCCGTCCAGGTAGGCCAGGAAATCCCCCAGCGCACGATCCAGGCGGTAGAGCTCGTCCCAGGCCTCCCAGGAATGGGGACCGAAGGCGTGTCCTACGTAGTCGTTCGACGACAACGACAGGGCCAGCAAGGTCGGGCGGCGATTGGCGCGCGCGATGCTGACCGCCGCCCGCGCCAACCCCAGCACCAAACGATCGCCTTGCGGCGTGCTCCGCAACGCCTTTGCCGACGGAATCGAATGGGGAAATTGCCCGCCCAGATCGGCTGGATTTCCTTCGCCCGGTTGCAGGTCGGCGGTCTCGGCGTGGGCCCTCACCCAATCGTGCTCGGCGTCGGTCAGCTGCCAGCCTTCGCGGGCTGCCGCCGTCAGCGCCGACCGTCCCGCCAGCGCCTTGGCCCAGGTCGGCGGCGAGGGAAACTTGGTCGAGGTGACGAACTCGCCGAGCTCGGTGTCCAGCCACAGCGCGGTCGTCGGAGTCCGTCCGGCACCGAACAGGGCGCCGCGATCTTTGAGGGAGAAGCTGAACACCTGCGCGCCCGGCACCTCGGCCACGAAGCGATCCGCAACCGTGTCGCCTGAAAGCAGCGCCAGCGAGCTGCCGTCCCGGTCAGCGACCACGCCGCTATCCACGCCGACCACGCGGGTGGTGACATCCGTCAGGATCGAACGCGCCGGGCCTCCGGCGACGGGAATCGTGTCGTTCGCGACGATGCCGGTCCGGGCCGGGACGTTGCCCGTGAACAGGGCCGCGTGCCCCGGGGCCGTGTCCGTCGCCGCGTGGTCGTAGCGCAGGTCGCGCACGTACAGGCCCTCACGACGCAGCCGCGCGAAGCCGCCGTCAGCGGGAAGCTGGGGCCAACGTTCCGCCGCAATCCAGGCCGCCAGCTGATCCACCACGATGGTGACCAGCAAGCGCGGCGACGGGATGTCGGAGCGCGGCGACGTCACGGGAGCGTGGTGCGAACATCCGACGGCAACCCATACCACCTGGATGGACAGGGCCAACGCCGTGACGCGAAACCTGGTCGGGGGTCCCATGCCGTCGACGTTATCGGTCGCCGGCCTTTGTGGCCAGGTTTCGGTCGCTCAGTACCAGAGGTGAAACGTGCCGCTGACGTGCAGCAGCCCCAGCATGTAGAGGACGCCGTTCCAGTAATCGCGCGACGGCACGTTGGCGGCCCACAGCTTGTCCACGAAGGGTTTCCCGGTGGCGGCCGGCAGGCCAAACCCCAGGAGCGCGTTGCACGACATCTGAGCCACGCCGGGGTTCTGGCTGGCCATGTATCCACCGTACTTGGTGGCGTACGTTTCCGTCTGCCAGGGATCGGCGTTGAAGAAGTTGTGGTCCATCATGATGTTCATGACGCAACGGATGGTGTCGGGCCCCGCGGCCTTCACCGTCTGTCCGGTGAACGAAGACTGATCCCCGATGACGCCGTTGCCGTCGATGGCCTTCGGGAAGAATTGCCGCCCCGCCGTCACGGTGCTGTTCCAGAAGGCGGCGTTGGCCGTGTCGAAGCAAGCCCACACTTGATAGAAGGCCGGCAAGATGTAGGAGGCATCGGTGTTGCTCGAATTGGAGACGAACTTCACGATATGGTTGGAGGCGTTGATGTACTTGGTGCGGATCAGATCCAGCACCCATTGCGCCTCTTTCGCGTAGTCGTACTTGCCGGTGGCTCCCCAGCGCTTGTTCGCGAAGATCAGCGCGGTGGCCATGTACTCTTCGCCGTCCGGTGCGCCGCCGTTGGAATTCTTGGCTCCGGTGGTGGAGCACGACCAGGCGATCTCGCCGGTGCCGTTGGCCATGTGCTTCTTGACCCAGGTCCACAGCCGGTCGAACTCGGTCTGATGGTTCAGCTGGACCGCGGTCATCATCCCGTAGGACATGCCCTCGGTGCGCACGTCCTTGTTCAAGATGTCCGTCACGTAGGACTCGTCGGAGCCGGGACCGTCGAAGTAGATGTTGCCGGTGCCGGAGGGGTTGAACAGGGACGTCCACGCCTTGGCAACCTTGGCGTCGGTTTCGTCCTGCGTATGGCCCGAGAGCGTGACGAACAGGTTCGGGTAACGGGTCGGCGGCATGCAGCCTTCGCCCGAGCCCTTGCCGCCCAGCCCGGAGGCGCCGCCCGAGCTCGCGGTTGCGCCTCCGCGGCCGCCGCCGCCGGCCGAGCCGCCTGAACCTCCGTGAGTTCCGCCGCTCGACGCCTGGGTGCCCCCCGTCGATACCGTCACTCCACCCGAGCCAAGGCTGCCGCCACTTCCGGAGCCGCCCGAGGACACCATGCCGCCCGTGGACACGACGCCACCCGTGGCGATCGCGCCGCCCGTGGCGATCGCGCCGCCGGTCGAGGTGGCGCCGCCGGTGCCTGGATTTCCACCGCTGGCGGTGGTGCCGCCGCTGGCGGCGGCGTGGTCCACCGACGAATCTTGGGGATGTGGGCTCTCCCCCGGTGAAGCTATGCAACCCCCCGCCGCCGCTCCCATCGCCATCAACAACACGAACCGATAAGACCGGATGCGCACGGGGAAGTCCTTTCCGGAAGCTCTGCGAGAACCCCCGATTCAGGAACTTACCTTACCATTAACCTGAGCTGGATCCCGCCCCGTAACGCGGGTTTGGTTGCCGCGTTGTTCGATCCGCTTGGCTGCAATTCCTACTCGTCGACCAGGCAGCCGGCATCGCTGGGGGAAGCCGAGCCGCCCGCCGCCAGGACGGCGTCCCCCAGCAGCGTTCCCGCGATCATGGTGACCACGAAGCCAAGGGCGGCCGGCAGACCGAAGCCCAGCGACACGATCGCGGGCCCTGGGCAGTAGCCCGACAGGCCCCAGCCCACCCCGAAGATCGCGGCTCCGGCCATCAGTTTGCCGTCCAGGCGGGCCGGTCGCCGTGCCCAGGGGCCCGCGCCGCCCCGGCGGCGCGCGGTGGCCCACAACAGCGTGGCGTGGACGCCGATCGCTCCGCCCATCACGAAGGCCAGCCGCGGATTCCAGCGCCCCGCGAAGTCGAGGAACCCGATCACGTTCCGTGGGTCGGTCATCCCCGCCAGGATCAACCCCACGCCAAACAGGGCTCCGGCACCGAACAGGGCGAAGCGGCGCCTCATCGTCCGGAGGCTCCCGCCCCAAGGGGGCCGAACACGAACACCGTCAGGGCTCCGGCGGCCACGAAGGTCACGGTCGCCACCAGCGATCGGACCGAGAGCCGACTCAGTCCGCAAACGCCATGACCGGAGGTGCAGCCGCCACCCAGGCGCGTGCCCAAGCCGACCAGCACGCCGGCGATCCACAACCATCCGCTCGGTCGCGTCAGCGCCACCACCGGCGCCAGTCCCAGCACGGCCGCGGCTGCGCCGGCGACGATCAGGCCACCCAGAAATGCCAGGTGATCCCCCCGGCCGTCGGACGGGCGCAAGGCGCTGCGCAGGATGCCGCTGATTCCCGCCACGCCACCGGTGACCCACCAGTACCAGGTTGCGGAGAGGCCGATCAGGGCGCCGCCCAGCAGGGACAGCAGGAGTGGGCTCAACATCCGTTCCGTTTAGCAGACCAAAGCTGGGCTTCCCATCGAGCGTTGACCCCGAGCGCGGACGATCTGCCCTGCTGGGAAAGAAGCTGAACTGGTCAGATGCTCCGGCGCGGGGTACTAGTGCCCGTGGCGTTTCCTGACAGACCGGACCCGTTTCGTGGGCGTGTGCTCGAGCTGCGCACGCTGGTGGCGGCGCTGCGTTCCGGGCTGCATCCACGGCTGGCGTTGATCGGCGCCGGCGGCAGCGGCAAGTCCACCTTGGCGGCGGCGCTGGGTCATCGGGTGCGCGCGCTGTACCCGGGCGGCATCGAATGGTTTCGCGTCGGCGCCTGGGATCACTTGACCCTGATCGACATGCTGGCGATCCGCTTCGGGGGCGGGACGATCGCACGCGCGCGTCGCCTGGATGTGTTGCGCCAGCGATTGATTGATCGAGGCCGCACGCTGATCGTGCTCGACAATCACGAGAACGATCGCGCCATGTCGCGCTTCCTGAACCTGTTCGACGGTGTGCCAGCCTCGTGGCTCATCACCGCGCGGCGGTGCCTGCTGTCGGGCGTGTCGGTGTACCCGGTCGTCTCGCCGCTGGTGACGGCGGCCCGTAGTCCCTTCCGCGCGGTCACCGCGCTGACGGAGCTGCTGCGCTGGAACGCCCTGGCGCTGGACGTCAGCAATGCGCTGGTAGAGACGGGCGCCACCTCGGCGGAGGCGCTGGGCGCCTGGTTGGTCGCCAGCGGCGTGCGGCAGGTGCGGGTGATCGCGCACGAGGACGACCTGCCCGAGATCGCGCTGCTGGTGGACTGGGTGTGGCCCCGGCTGGGCGTGGCTGCGCGGCGCCTGTGGACGGTGCTGGCGCATTTGCAAGGGGACCACGCCAGTGCGGCGTCATTGAAGGTGCTGGCCCGCAGTGGTCACGAGAGTGCGACGGCCCTGGCGCAGCTCGAGGCGTGGCACCTGGTGCAGCAGCCCCTGCCGGGGCGCTACACGTTGCACGCCACCATCAAGCACGCCATCGTCGCCCGCTCGCGCGTCAACGAACGCGCCGCCGTCGATCACTTCGTCGCCCTGCTGGAGAAGCATCCCGAGCGGCTGGATCTGGAGCAGACCAACCTGTTCGCCGCGATGGATCACGCGCACACCACGTCGGATCTGCGCCTGGCGCTGCGCCTCGAGAAGTTGCTGGTGCGTCTGGGCCTCGACTGAAGGGAGCTCCGGCGGCTTCAGCGCGCGGACTTGATCAGCTCCATGGTATCGGCCAGGCAGGCGGGACAGTACGAGCGATCCGGGCTTTCGTGCCCGCAGATGCGGCAGGCGAAGCGGGGTGGGGCGCCGGCGTGATCGCGTTTGGGCTCCTCGCGTACCCGCCGTCGCTCGGTCTCGCGCTCGCGGGCTTGCACGGGATCCACCAGCCGGATCAGGCTCTCGACGATCGACATGCGGCAACCTTGACACACGCCGCGAGCGTCGGCAGGCGCGATTCGATTCAGGCGCTTCTCTCCGGGAATCGGGGATGCCTCTCCGACTTCCGGAGAGTTGCCGCGGAGGTGACGGGGCCGGCGGTTGTTGAAGGGCGTGCGAAAAAGTCCGCGATGTTCGGCAGTTGATTGGTGAACGCGGCTGGCGAACGCAACCGCTGTGCGATGGCGCAACGCTTGCTGGCAACCGACGGCAAGTCGCTCAACGACCGTCACGTCGGATCCCCGACCGTGGCACTCAAATATCGACGGAGTCATTCGATGAAGAAAGCACGCTCCCTCGCCGTGTTCGCGCTGCTGATGGGCACGTCAGCCGGCACTCTGAATTGCGGGCGCGATTCGGTCAGTGATCCGCAGAGCCTCGGCGAAGCCAACCTGGCCCTTGTCGTTCCGGGCGGAACCGTGATCGGCTCGATCGCCTATACCGTCAGCGGGCCCGTCAATCGCGCGGGAACCTTCGACGTCAGCCACAGCGCCACCATCAGCGGCACCGTGTCCGGGCTGTCGGCCGGCGCGTACACCGTGAACCTCACCGCGACGGCGTCGGGCGGCGGGACCACCTGCGGGGGCATGGCGACGTTCTCGATCGTCGCTCACCAGACGACGCCGGTGACCGTGCACTTGCTCTGCCACGAGTCGTCTCGCGCGGGCTCGGTCCTGGTGACGGGCGACCTCAACATCTGCCCGGTCATCGACGGCATCTCGGCCAGCCCGTCCGAGGTGGTGGTGGGCTCGACGCTGACCCTCGGCTCGCTGGCGCACGACACCGACGCGCTGCCGGCGGCCCTGACCTATGCGTGGTCGGCCAGCTCCGGCAGCCTCAGCAGCGCGACGGCGCAGAACCCCACGTTCAAGTGCACCCAGCCCGGAAGCGTCACGATCAGCCTGACCGTGTCGGACGGCGACGCGGCGGCGGGATGCGCGGACCTCCAGACCGTCCCGGTCCTGTGCTCGCCCATCACCAGCTCGCAGTCGGCCTACTTGGTCCCCCTGCCGACCGGCCCGGGGGTGGTGGTCAAGCCGATCCTCACCGTCGGTGACAGCCCCAACCTGAAGCCGGACGGCGTGACGCCTTACCGGATGGTCGGTCTTCCCGACGGGCTGGGCGCGTTCGACAACGGCGACGGCACCTTCACCCTGCTGGCCAACCACGAGCTGTCGGGCGCCAACGGCGTTCCCCGCGCGCATGGCCAGACGGGCGCCTTCGTTTCGCGGTGGACGGTCCGAAAGTCGGACCTGGCGGTGTTGCACGGCCAGGATCTGATCCAGACCGCGAACTGGGTCAGCCAGGTTCCGCGTCCGCTGTCGCGTTTCTGCTCGGCCGATCTGCCGGCGCAGAGCGCGCTTTACGATGTCGCCTCGGGCCTGGGCTACAACGGCCGGCTGTTCTTTGACGGCGAGGAGTCGGGCAACGAAGGCACCCCGTGGGCGCACGCGCTCGACGGTCAGAGCTACGAACTGCCCAAGCTGGGTCGCATGTCGTTCGAGAACGTCGTGGCCAACCCGGCGACCGGCGTGACCACCTTGATCGGCGAGGACGACGACACGTCGTCGCCCGGCGGCGAGGTCTACTTTTACATCGGCACCAAGACCAACACCGGCAGCCCCGTCGACCGGGCGGGACTCACCAACGGCCTGCTCTACGGCCTGAAGGTCACCGGCTTCCCGGCCGAGCCGACCACGCTGGCCGGCATCCCCGCCGGGACGCCCTTCACGCTGGCGCCGCTGGGCGACGCGGCAGCCGTGACCGGCACGGTCCTCGAGGCCAACAGCGTGGCGGCGGGCGTGACCGAGTTCCAGCGTCCCGAAGACGGCGCCTGGGATCCCTCGCACCCGGAGGACTACTACTTCGCGACGACCGCCAGCTTCACGGGATTCAGCCGCCTGTGGCGCGCGCACTTCACCGATCTGACCCAGCCGCAGCTGGGCGGCACGCTGACGGCGCTGCTGGACGGCACCGAAGGCCAAAAGATGATGGACAACATCGCCATCGGTCCCAAGGGACAGATCATGATCGTCGAGGATGTCGGCAACAACGCGTGGGTCGGACGGGTTCTGCGCTACGACATCGCGACCGACACCCTGACGCCCATCGCCCAGCACGATCCGAATCGCTTCGTCACCGGCGCGCCGAGCTTCCTGACCATCGATGAAGAGACCTCCGGGATCATCGACGCCAGCGCCATCCTCGGCGCGGGTTGGTGGCTGGCCGACGTCCAGGCCCACTACAACGCCATGGATCCCGAACTGGCCGAGGGGGGCCAGTACGTGGCCATCTACGACCCGGCCACGCTCTAGCCGACCCAGCAGCCAACCCGGCCTGGGTTGAACGCGAGGTCCGGCTCCGAAAGGAGTCGGGCCTCCGAGCTACAAGTACAGGCGCCGGCCCGGGTAGTCCAGGGTCAGCCAGCCGCCGGGGGCGAACAGGTTGAGCGCGATGAAGCCGACCGCGTCGGGGGTTGCGAAGTAGCCGACCGAGGGTTGGATGACGACGCTCGGGTTGTCGAAGTGCAGGGGCCCGACGTCCAGGCTGGATATCCGCGCCACCTGCACCCGCACCTCGCCGCCGATGGCGTTGGCCTTCAGCTCGTCATGGACCTTGTACTCGGGGTGACGTTCACGCAGGGCGTGCCACATGCCCTGGGTGACGTTCAGGTAAGGGGCGTCGATGGTCATGGTCGCGCTGCCCGTATCCAGCCGCAGCGGCACCTGCAACCATCCGTCCAGCAGGCCGCTGACCCGCACGATCAGGGCATTGTCCAGGAAGAAGGGGATGTAACGCATCGGATCGGCGCCGGCGGGTGTGAAGCCCATCGGCCGCGAGATCTCCATCAGCGCGGGGGAAAAGCGCAACTGGACGACAAAGTTCTGGATGTAATCGTTGCCCAGCAGACCGGCCTCGCGCGCGCCATGGACCGGGACGTGGAAGGCACTCAGGTCTTGCGTCGTGGGCATCAGGCCGAAGGAGGACAGCTCCATGACGCCGCGGCCTCGCGACAGCGGCGTGGTGCACGCAATGCGCACCTGGTCGACCTTCATCACCCCGCCCGTGCCCAAGAGCTCTGTCTGCCCGACCTTGGGCAGCTCCAGCTCGGCGGCCAAGGCCGCGTCGACAGCGCTGACGCCTGCACCGGTATCGAAGATGAAATGGTGCGGCGCCGAGCCATTCAGCGCCAGCGGAAGGAAGAACTGTCCCCGCTCGTAAGCGCAGTCGACGATCGGCATCCGGCCAGGCCTCTATGGATCCGACGGCTGGGGCGCGTCGACAGCCTGCGGGACGACCGGATGGGTCGGAACCACCGTCTCGGCCTCGGTTGATTTCGTCTCGACCGGCGGCGTCGCCGGTCGTTTCGGGCCGTAGTAGTTCAAGTCGCGGAGGCCTTGGCGGGTCACTTTTTTGTTTTCTTTCATTCGATCTCCTTGGGTTGATGTTGCGTTGTCAAGTCAGCAGTGCGAGGCCGAATCCTGGACCCACGCCCGCGCAGGGACGCCAGCAGCTCGGGAACGGAGACGATGGCCACGCCGACCGCCGCGTCCGAACGGCCGTAGGGCAGCACCAGATCCGTCCCGTTCAGCATCGCGCCACAGGAGTAGACGACGTTGGGGACATATCCCTCACGCTCGTCCTCGTCCGGAGAGAGAAGCGGCTCCTGGAGCTCTCCGATGATCCGCCGGGGGTCATCGAGGTCGAGCAAGAGCGCCCCCAGCGCGTACCAGCGCATGGGACCAACACCGTGGGTGATGACCAGCCAACCCTCCTCGGTTTCGATCGGCGAACCACAGTTTCCGATCTGCAGCAGCTCCCACGAATGGCGGGGGCCCCGCAGCTCCTCCACATCCTCCCATCGGCGGACGTCACTCGACGTCGCCAGGTGCAGGTTCTCGCGATCGCGGCGCGAGAGCATCACGAACTTCCCTCCGATCCGCCTCGGGAACAGCGCCATCCCCTTGTTCTGCGCGGCTGGCCCGGCCAGCGTGCCGATGCGGAAACAGGCGAAGTCGTGCGTCTCGATCAACTGCGGAACAATCTCGTAGCCGTCGAAGGCGGTGTAGGTGGCGTAGTAGGTAACGGTGGAATCGTCCTCGGTGAAACGAACGAAGCGTGCGTCCTCCATGCCGTGCGTCTCGTGCGGGCCGGCGGGGAAGATCACGCGCTCGGAAAGCTCCGAATCCGCGGGGAAGGTCGCGACGTAGCTGGATGCGGCGAGCACGCGAATGATCTTGATCGTTTCGTAGCTCATCGCGGGCGGCGGCCCTCCCTTTTCGATCGCCACCAGCGAGCGCTCGAGCTCGACCAGCGTGAACCGCGCGGGCAGAGGGTCGAGAGCGGCCCAGGCGACGTCGTTGCCGGCCCCGAGTTCGACAAGCTTGGCTCGGAACGACGTCTTGTCGTAGCTGGACGGGGGCGCGCGATCTCCCGTCACCAGGTGCGGCCCCAGGGGATCGAAGGTCACGCGTGACGATCCGTCCACCACACCCGTTCGAAATTCGATCGACGAGATGTGCCCCTCGCCGACCGCGCGGAGGCTCATGATGAACCGCTGTTCTCCGGCCGCCAGGCCCTCCTGGTGGGGCGCGGGCACAATCGACGGGTTGAAGAGGGCCGCGCCCTCGATCGAATACTCATTTGTGAAATAGGCGCCGATGAGCAACCGGCGTTCTTGCGACAGGGAAGGGTCGTCCACGCGGTGGGCCACCAGGGCAAAATGTCGTTCGAGGATGGCCTCGAACTGTCGGTGCCGTCCGCTGAAGCGCCGGAGCGCATCGCCCAGGGCTCGCGCGACGTCGTCCTCGGAGAGCGCGAGGATGCGCGCCATCAGCAGGCTGGCGCGCGGCCCCTTGTCGGCGAACACCTCTTCGCTGGGGAGGTAGGGCTTGGCGATCACGCGCCCAGGATTGGCGCGAAGGACATGCGGGGTTCGTTGGAGCATCGGGTTACCTCGGGCTTTCTGTTGCTAGGAGGTCACCGTACTCGAGACCTTCGCCGGCCAGTTCCAGCATCTCGATGAGCGACAACAGGAAGGCGACGGTGCTCTCAGCGCCCTGATTCTGGTTGGCTGCGGTGACGCCCAGGCCGTCGCGGCAGCCGGCCGTCGCCGAATCATAGACGGCGGCGTCGAGTCGGTTGGAACCGAGAAACCACGCGAACGCCTCCCGCATGCGGCGAAGATACCGGTGATCGCGCGTGACCAGAAAGGCGCCGTGGAACGCCAGCACGAAGGCTGCGGCGTCGGTCGGCTGTTCGTCCGTGTCGGAACGGACGCCCCCCCGTTGGTGCCAGCCGGTGTTGCCGATCAGCACGAGGCGGCCGTCCCGGAAACACGTGGTCTCCAGGAAGTCGAGGGACTCTTGCGCGACCTGCCTGCTTTCAGGGTCACGGGTCACTGTGTGCGCACGCCACAGCGCCAGGGACAGCAGCGCGTTGTCATAGGTCAGCGTCGGCTCGAACCAGCGCCAGTCGGGCGTCGCTTCATCGCGATACTGTTGGCACAACCGGCGGGCCAGGCGCTCCAGAAGCTCCTTGGCGGGACCGACCTCTGGATGCGCGGTCAAGAACGCCGTCAGCCCCAAGATCGTCAGGGCCATTCCCCGAGGGCCGACCTCGATTCCAAAGGGGAGGCCGCGCTCGAACATCTGCCTGGCCAGCTGCTTTTGTCCGTCGTCATGGGCCAGTTGCACAGCGGTGCCCAGCGCCCACAGCGCGCGCCCGGTGCAGTCATCGGACTCGTGACCACCGACGAACACACGGGCATAGCTCATCAGGTTCCTGAACTGTCCCTCTTTCGTCTGAGCGGCGTGCAAGAAGGCCAAGTACGTCGAGATGAGCCGTTTCGCTTCGATCGAGGTGCTTGGGCGGCCGGCGTGTAGCGCCACGATGAGAGCCCGCGCGTTGTCGTCGACACAATACCCGCTCTCACGCGCCGGGACGCTGAACGTCGCGTGTTGGATCACGCCGGTGTCGTCGGTCAGCCGAAGCAAGTGATCGAGTCGCAACTCTGGCAAGCTGCTGGCGCGCGGCAGATCTGGGCGTCGTCGGACCTTCGCCAGCGTCCCCGGCAGGGCTTCACCGAGCCGGAGATATTGCTCTCCCACCCGCGGCCACGTGAAGGCGCGGGTGTGTTCGTAGCCTCGCTTGCGGACCCGCGCCAGCTCCGCCGGGTTCTGGAACAGCGTTGCCAGCGCCGTGGCCAGGGCGGGCGCGTCGTCGAAAGGGAACAGGCTGCCGCGGCCGTCTGCCAGCAGTTCCTGCGCATGCCAATAGGGCGTCGAAACCACGGCCGCGCCGGCCCCCATGGCATACGAGAGTGCTCCGCTCGTCACCTGGGCCTCATTGAGGTACGGGCTGACGAAGATGTCGGCGGCCTGCAGGTAGGTGCACAGCTCGTCGGTCGTGACGTATTGGTCGCGAAAGACGACATGCTCCCTGACCCCCAACCGTTCGGCCAGGCGCTCGAGCGACGTGCGATAGGCCTCTCCGTGCTGGCGCAGCACGGCCGGATGGGTCGCGCCCACCACGAAGTAGACCAGATCGGGGAACGCCGCGATGACGGCGGGCAGCCCACGAATGACGGTCTCGATGCCCTTGTTGGGGCCGAGCAGGCCGAAGGTCAGCAGCATCCGCCGTCCGCTCACGCCAAAGCGCGCCTTCAGCTCTTCTTGATCGCGCGGCGCGAGGTCCGGAATCCCATGCGGGATGATCTCGACCTCCGAGCGGAGATCGTATCGCCGTGCGAGCAGGTCGGCGGCCACGCCGCTCATCACGACGATCCGGGCCACCTTGGCCATGCTCCGAACGATCGATCTCTGCGAAGGCGACGGCCGATCGAGCACGGTGTGCAGGGTCACGGCCGCGGGCAACCGCAACGCACTCAAGAAATCCAGGATGTAAGACCCGTCGTCGCCGCCGAAGATTCCGTACTCGTGCTGGACCGAGACCCAACGGACGGCTTTGTAGTTCACCAGCTCCGCGGCGCGGGCGTAGTTGCCCTTGGTGCCTTGCTGAACCTGGTACTCGACCTCACGCGGGTACTCGTATTCGGAGCCAGCGTCGGTGACCGCTACGACGAAGGGGGCGACGCGTTCGTCGGCGGACCGCATGCCGGCCGCGAGATCGCGCGTGAACGTCGCGATGCCGCACCGGCGAGGCGGGTAGGTCCCCACGAACCCAATTCGGACGTCGGATTCCATCCGGTCAGCGCGCTCCCGTCGAAGCGAGCTGAAAAATATTCCGACTGTCCTTCTCGATCGGCGACCGATCGCGTGCGCTCGACTCCATGGTGCCTCCTTGGCAGGGTCACCAGGTTGCTACGCTGGCCAATCGTGCAATCGCCGCGCTCCGCGGCGGCAACTGATGGAGCATTCCTACGCGCGAGGTCGTGAAGATGCAAGGAGTACCTCGGAAATCATCCGTCCGATGCGACATTTCTTGCATACAGACTCTTTCACGCCCACAAGGTAACCAGGGGATGGGCGGAGATGGGTCGACGCGCGACGCGACGTCGGAACCTCGCAATGGACGTGTCCCCAATGTCAGACGCGGAAAAAAGAGGACTGAAAAAATGATCGCGCTCGTCAGTTTTACATTGTTCATCACCATGGTTTGCGGACTGACTCTCCGACGGTCACAGCGTCGAGTTGCGGCGGTGCGGACGTGATGGCCCAGGACGGAAGGCCGTCGCTTCCGAGCGCACAAGCATCGTTCGATGACGCCTGCAGCGATCTGGATGCCGCGGTCGGGTCGCTCGGCCGGGGCGGCCGCGACACCGTGATGGCCAACGCAGATCTCGTGGCCCTGCTGCTTCGGGTCGTCAGCGCGAAACGCCATCTCGAACACGGTCGTGCGCCCAACGCCATCGTTGCCAGCGATTCTCCAGCTGAGCGACCGCGGTACCACGGCTAGGGCGCGTCGTCGGGAATCGTCGCAGGCGCTTCGGGACTACGGACGTTCGAGCCGCTCGTGCAGGGCGCGGAGGGCGTCGATGGTGGTGAAGACGCCGACCACTCGATCGCCCTCGCAGACGATGGCAGAGCCGAGCTTGCGATCGATCATGTCCTCGATGAGTTCGCCGATGGGCGCGTCGGGGGCCACCGTGAACACGTCCTGGACCATCGCGGCTTCGACGGGGACTTCGGTTGGATTGACGCCCGGAAGGGTCTCGACCAGGAACAAGTCCCTCTCCGAGAGCACGCCGACGATGCGTCCCGCCTCGAGCACCGGCAGGTGCCGGATGTGATGCAACTGCATGGTGTGGCGGGCCGTCGAGAGCGACGCGGTTCGGCCGATCGTGTGCGGCGACAGCGTCATGTAGTCGCGCACGACGGGGAACTGATGAACCGCCGCGACGTTCATTGCGCCCCTTCCGAATGGGCGTGCAGGTAGATGCTATGGCAGGCCACGCAGGTTTTCGCGACCGCTGAGAATCGATCGGCCAGTTCGCTGTCAGGCTGCTTGCTTGCTGCCGCGGCGGCCAGATCGCGCGCGTTGGTCTGCAGCGAGCTCTCCTCCACGAAGAACTCCTTTGGCAGCAAGACCTTCAGCTTGTCGGCGCCACCTCCCTCGACACGCGCCACGACCTCCTCGTCGGCGATGCGACCGGCCAGCGTTGCGATCGTGGGACGGTCGAGCAGGACGAGGGCCTTGACCAGGTTCGACATCGTGTTCCCGTGCCTGCCCATCCGACCGCGTACCTCGGCGCGCGTGGCGGCGCTCAGGTGGTCGGGGGCCGGGAGGCGTACCGCCGCCGGTCGCGCCTTGGGTCCCGCCTGGGTAGGAAGGGCGAATGCGGTGAAAGCACCAAGGGCCAGCGAGAGGAGGAGACCCAGGCGTGCCGGCCGGACGAGGTTCGGGAGGGAAAAGGGCATGAAGAGTCTCCGAAGGATGAAGGGGATGACGGGGTCACCGCGACGAGGCGGCGGCTACGGACGCTGGATAGCTGTCATCGGCGTCGACCGCGAAGGGGCGGCCGGCTGCCACCGCCCGTACGATGTCCATCGAGGAGACGATGCCGATCAGCTTCTGCTCCTCGTCGAGGACGACGACCCGATGGATGTTCCGCTGGGCCATTCCGACGGCCGCTGCCAGCGCTGGATCCTCGGCGTAGACCGCGAGGACGTCAGGATTCATCAGGTCGCCGACGGTCGGCTCGCCTTTGATCCATTGCGCCGGCTCCGGGTTCACGAGATCGCCCTTGGACAGCACCCCGATGATATTGCCGCGGCTGTCCCGTACCGGCGCGCCGCCGATATGCCGCCGGGTGAGACCCCAGGCGGCTTCCTCGCCCGACGCATCCTCCTCGACCGTGTAGACCGTTGCCGTCATGATGTCGCGTACTGTGAGCATGTGAGCCTCCCGCCCGAGGTACTCTCAACAAGCGTGCCAGGCTGCTGGTGGGGCCGGTCCCTGCATCCCGCGGTCGGAGGCTCACGGGACGCGCAGGCTTTTCGTGGTGCCTGATCCCGGCGCACCCGTTGCGCGTTTCCGTCCTCAGGGCCGGATGGCGACCTTCATGACGCCGTCGCGCTGATTGGAGAACAGATCGTAGGCGGCCTCGATCTCTGCGAGCGGAAATGGGTGCGTCACGAGTTCCCGGAAGGGGAAGCGCTTCGCAGCCACGATGTTCATGAGCCGCCGCATGCGCTCCTTGCCCCCGGGGCAGAGGGAGGTGACGATCGTGTGGTCGCCCAGACCGGCCGCGAACGCGTCCAGCGGCAACGTGAGGTGGCCCGAGTAGACGCCAAGGCTGGACACGGTTCCGCCGGGACGAACGACGCGCAGCGCGTTTTCGAACGTGCCTTGGGTGCCGAGCGCCTCGATGGCGACGTCAACGCCGCCGCCTGTCAGGCGTTTGATCTCGGCGACGACATCTTGTTCCTTGTAGTTGAGCACGACATCCGCACCCATCCGCTTGGCAAACGCCAGCCGGCTTGGGTTGCTATCGACGCCGATGACCAGCGCGGCGCCGGCGAGGCGCGCGCCGGCCGTCGCGCAGAGGCCGATGGGTCCCTCGGCGAACACCGCGACCGCGTCGCCCAACCGGACCTTGCCGCGCTCGGCGGCCGAGAAGCCGGTGGACATGATGTCCGGGCACAACAGCACGTCCTCGTCGGCAAGGCCATCGGGGATCTTCGCCAGATTGGCCTGGGCGTTTGGGACCAGGACGTACTCGGCCTGGCACCCGTCGATGGTGTTGCCGAACCGCCACCCGCCGATGGGTTCGTAGCCATCGCCGCCGTGTCCACACTGCGACGGCGACCCGGACAGGCACGCGCGGCATTGCCCGCAGGGCGTGATCGCGCCGGCGATCACGCGATCCCCGACCGCGTAACCGACGACGCCGGCTCCCAGCGCGGCGATGACGCCGACCGGCTCATGTCCGACCACCAGACCTTCGCGGACGGGATACTCACCCTTGAGAATGTGAACGTCCGTTCCGCAGATCGTCGTCAGCGTGACTTTGATCAGCGCCTCGCCGACGCCCGGCTCGGGCCGGCGCACCTCGCGCAGGCCGATCTTGCCCTTCTGTTGAAATACGGCGGCTCGCATCGTGTTCATGGCGTTTCCTCAGGGCGTGGTGGCTTCGTGCATGAGGCGCATGGCCTCGGCCATCTTCTGGAGGCGGACCGCCTTGGCGGGATCGGTCGCCGTGAGCGTGATCGTCACGCCCTTGTCGGTGTTCTTGACGACGATCTGCGTGTCGGCGCCGCCCATGTCCATCATCGCGGCCATGCTGCCGCCGGTGGCTTTCATGTCACCGCCCTTCATCATGGCGCACATGCCCTTCTCGCCGCCCATTTTGCCGGCAGCCTCGGGCGCTCCCGCGCCCGGCGCCGTCTTGGCTGGCGCCGCTGGGTGGTGCCCTTCGTGCTCCTTGCCCGCCGTCTCGGCGCCGGCCCAGCCAGCGCTCGCGAGGGCGAGACCGCCCAGTACCGATGTCGTCAAGATCAATCGCTTCATGTTTCTCCTCGATCCTGTGGGTGGTGTCGTGGTGATCGGAACGTGCGCCTCACGGCTTGGGTAGTACCGGCGCTGCTTTCACCGTCGGTGCGGCACCGACGCTGGTGTCGACGGTTTTGCGTCGTTGATCTTCGCGGGCGCGCTTGCGCTCCTCGGCAGCCGTGATGCCCCAGCGAGCGTCTTCCTCCTCGAGGCGGAGATTGGAATTGGCGGCCCGCATGGCGGCGGCCTTTTCCGGCGCCGAGTCCTTGATGCGCGGCGCGGCCGCGTTCTCGGGGGGGCGGCGCGGCCCGGCGCACGCCGGCGCGATGAGTGTGAACCCGAGAGCAACAAGAGGAAGACCGCTTCGGGTCCAGTGCGGCAAAGTCATGACCGACCGGGCAGCAATATCGACGCCAGCGCAATCTTCCTCGGAGATCGCGGAAGGCGCGGGGGCGGGCGGGGCAGCCCTTGCGCCGGATCCCCGTCGCGACGCAAGCCTTGCGCGTTCCGCGCTCGGGAAGGCTGCCGTCGCTGCCTGGAACGTTCATTGCTGCGGGACCCGTTCATGGACCAAACTGGACCGGAAGCGAGGTCTGCAATGAACCAGCTCATCGTCTGTGCCACCGACTTCTCCCCGCAAGCGCGCAGCGCGCTCGCCTGGGCGGCATCCATCGCGCGCCGCGACGGTGGCCAGGTCCATCTGGTCCACGTCGCGCCCACCGTGCCCGAAGCCGAGGGCATCCTGGTGTTTGGTGTTGTCGCGCTCTCCGATGAACTGCGCACGTCGCTCTCGGCGCGGCTACAGGAGGCGGCCGACGAGGCCGCGCGGGAGTTTGGTGTGCCGGTGCAAGCGCATCTGCTTCGAGGCGTGCCGCACGAGGAGATCTTGAAGCACGCCCGCCAGGCGGACGCGCGCATGATTGTTCTGGGGGCGGGAACGGGAACCGTCGATCGATGGATGTTCGGCAGCGTCGCCGAACGGACGGTGCGCTCGGCCGATCGGCCGGTGGTGCTGGTGCCCGAGCGGCCGGACCGATCGGTCTGGACTTCCGGCGATGCATCGGGGGCCGAGCGCGTCCCTCGCGTGGTCGCCGGGCTCGGCGATCAGGATGATGGATCGGTGGTCCGCTTCGTTGCCAGCCTGCGTGACTCGGCAGCCTGTGATGTCACGTTCTTCCACCTGTATTGGCCCATGGAGGAATACGCTCGCCTTGGCCTCCAGGGCCGGCGAGATCTATTCAAGGTCGATCCCGACGTGGTCCAGAACCTCGAGCCGGCGCTGCGCGCGAAGATCGACGACCTGGGCGGGCAGGGGACGGTGGCGCTCCACATCCGCCCGGCCTGGGGCGAACCCGCGTCGAACCTGCTGGCCGCCGTCGAGGACTACCATCCGGACCTGCTGGTCGTGGGCGCCCACCAGCGGCACGGCGTCGCGCGATTCTTGACCAGCTCCGTCGCCGAGCGCCTCACGCGCCACGCCCGGTACATCCCCGTCGCGGTCGTACCGGCCACGTCACCGTCCGCCGCGCGCGCGGCCCGTATCCCCACGCTCCGCACGGTCCTGGCCGTCACGGATCTCTCCGTCCTCGGCAACGCGGCCGTCCCTCACGCGTATGCCCTTGTTCGCGCCAGCGGCGGCGTGGTCGAGCTGTGCCATGTCCACGAGCACGCGCTGCCGAATCCGGCCTACGCCTACGACGCGCCCGGCATCACCAGCCTCGACCGGGCCCGCATGGCCAAGGAGCTCCGCACGTTGGTGCCGCACGAGGCGCGGGCGCTGGGCATTGCGACGCACATCTCGGTCGTGGACGGGGGGAGAGCCGCCGAGGCGATTGTCCAGGCCGCTGAACGCCTCGACGTCGACGCCATCACCCTGGCGTCTCACGGTCGGAGCGGACTCGCGAAGACCGTGCTCGGCTCGGTCGCGCAGGAGGTCGTCCACCGCTCCCATCGTCCGGTCTACGTCGTTCGGAGCCGGTGACCCGGTCGCCAGGAAGCCGGCCCCTTTTCGAGGACCAGCCGGGCCATGTCGAGCCGTCGGCGTCGGCGGCTCGACATCCGCACGTCAGGCGGCCTGGTAGATCCGGACGTCCGGGGCGGCGTCGAGCAGCGGCTTGAGCGCGCCCACGACGTCGGAGGTGAACAGCGCGGTCTTCAGATAGGCCGCCGCGTGCTCGGTGGTGTCGAAGCCGTGGAGGACCTGGACATCGTCGTCGCGGACGAGGAGCTCCTTCGACTTCGCACCGGCGATCGTGTCGAGGAACGGTGCCTTGTAGCGCTGGTAGACACCCGCCGCCGCGGACCGGTTGTCGGGAGCAATCTTGAGGTTGATCTGGAGGTAAACCATGGACGTTTCCTTTGTCTTGGGCGCATTGAGAGAACAGCAACTGTTCGTCGGTACCCTACGAACTGGCTCTCATTCGAGGTAGGCGACTGGCGCGAATAGGTCCCATTCGCGGCGGTCGCCTTGGCGGCATGTCGCGCGTGTACACTTCGCCGCGAGACGCGGATGACGCTGACCCAGCTAGAACACGTTGTTGCCTCGCATCGGACCGGATCTTTCAGCCGCGCCGCACGCGTGTGTGGAATTACCCAGGCTGCCTTGTCGAACTCGATCGCGAAGCTCGAAGAGGAGCTCGGAGATCGCATCTTCGCGCGCACCACGCGTCGCCTCGCGCTGACGTCGTTCGGGGAGGACCTCCTGCCGAACATCGCGCGCATGCTGGGCGGACGGGACGCCATCGTCGAGGCCGCCAAGGCCCGGCAGGCGCCGACCACGATCGTGCTCGGGCATTCGCCTCTGATCCCCTCGCCGTTGTTGACGGACATCCTCGGTGCGATTCGTGATGCCGGCCTGGGCACGGAGCTCCGTCTGATCGAGGAGAACCTGTCGGAGCTGCTGCAGCGACTCGGCGAACACTCGATCGACATCGCGGTGTTGCCCGAGGCCGATTACGCCAGCGCATTTCGCTCGGCGCCGGTCTTCGAAGAGCCGCTGTTCTACTTGCCCCGTCGCGGTCTCCCGGCGAGAAGCGGGCCGGCGGAGCTGAGCGAGCTAGGAGGCGACACCTTCGTGATGGTCCCCGATCGGTGTGGACTGGCCCGGCTGACGCGCAGCCTTTTCATGGCCGCGAACGTCCCCCTCAACACCTACGCCGGGGAAGCGATGGGCTATCACGTGCTTCAAGAGTGGGCTGCGCTGGACCTCGGCTCCGCGATCCTGCCCGCCTCACGGATCACCGGCGACCACCGCGCTGTTCCGCTGATGCGAGGGCCGCACACGCCGGCGACGGTCAGCTACCGGGTCGTCTGGCACCGCGAGTACCGGCGCGGCAAGGAGCTGGCGAGTCTGCTTCGGCCCTACCGGCCAGGGCAGCCTACCGCGAGGCCGCTCGCCCGAACCTGATGGACTTCCCATCGCGCCGCCGAGCCGCTACCAGAAACGCAAACTTGAGGGCGGCCAGGAGGGCCATCGCCCTGTCCCCTGTCGACGGCGCGCCCGAACCTGGAAGTGAACAGCCGCAACCGCCGGTGGATCCGCCCCCGGCCGCCACCTCCATGCCGCCGTCGCGGGGCGGATTGCACGTCTCGGGCGGGAAGAGCGCGAGGCCGGCCAGAAGGTCGCAGTCGGACTGGCACAACGCCTTCGCGCAGGCGCGGACGCTGGCGATGTCACGGAATCGAAGCCGCGGCTTCCAGGTCGCGCCCCCGTCGTCCGAGCTTCCCACGGCGAACCCGTCGTCGGTGTCCGAGGCCGCGACGAAAAGGGTCCGACCTCGCTCGGCCAGCCCGCGCGGATGAACGGCGAGCGGCCAGTCGGCGAAGGTGGCTCCTCCGTCGACCGATCGAAAACCGCGCGGCGCCCCTTGGCTGTCGAGCGCGCTGACGAGCACCGTGCCGTCCATGCGCCGGAGGAAGGCGGTCAAGACCCCTCGCTCGACCATAACCGGCACGGACCAGGTGGCGCCGGCGTCGGTCGTGACGGCCAGCGCCTCGAACCCGTTCACCTCATCCCGCAAGCTGATGCGCAGAAAGACCTTGCGGGGATCCGCGCGATCGATGGCCGCCAGCTGCGGCACCACCTGCCCCAGGCTGGGTTCGAGATCGAGGGTCGTCCAGGACGCGCCCCGCCGTCCGCGCTGCGGGCCAGCCGGGGGTGACGCCCCGGAGTCTCGGAGAAGGTCACGTACATGATCTGGTTGTCGGCGGCGGCAATCTCGACGCCGGTCGTGTTGCCCAGCCCGACCCCGGTGGGCTGAAAGATTGGCCCGCCGTAGGTGAGTCCGCCGTCCATCGACAGATACACCGAGATCGGCATGTCGTTGGTCTCGGGCACGGCCAGCGCGACCACCCGGCGGGAATCGACCGGATCCGGGAACACGTCGACGACGTATGCGCCCGACAAGGCGCCGCCTCCGATCCTCCAGCTGCAGCCATCATCGGACGAGACCGCGGCGCCCAGGGTGGTCGTCGCATAGAGACGGCGCTCCGGGCCGGGTCCCCTCACGTAGAGCCGGCCCATGCGGGTCGCCTCGGTCTCGCACCCGTAGCTCCAGGTCGTCCCGTTGTCGTCGGAGAACACCAGACCGAAGGTCGTGGCCAGCATGATCTGCATCGGCCGCTCCGGCAGCACCAGCAGCGACTGGCCGTCGGGAAACGCCCCGTCGGCGCGCACCGCACCCGGGGTGAGCACGAACGTCACCAGGAAGAATGCCCACAGGAGGAGCGGGGTGCCTGGGGCTCGTCGGGAAGCCATCAGCCGTCAGAGTACCGCAGGGGTCGGCCGTGGTTTCCCGGCCCGCTCGCAGCCGTCCGCCGGCGTGCCTTGCGCGCCTTGACGAGCGTGCCGGCGCGCGCACCGGCGATGACCGTGCGCACCGCGAGGGTCAGCCAGGTCGTATCGAGCCGGCGGGAGGAACCGCGGGCGTCTACGATCGCCCGGACGAGATCGAGAAGAAGGCCCGCATCTGTTCCCGGCGGCACTTCCCCCCGGTCGATGGCGCGCGTGACCATCGACTGCCACTCGTCGCGACGCTCGTTCACCGCGTCTCCGATGATGGCCTCGACGTCGGGGACATGTCGCTCTTCGAGCAGCCGCTTCCAGGCTCGGCCCTCGACCTTCCGCCCGACGGTGAATCGCCGCGCAAACGCTTCCACCAGATCACCTTCGAGCTGCCCGGTGTCGGGGAGCGGACTCGAACGAAGAGGCGTGCGCATCCGCTCCACGACGGCAGCGACCAGCGCGGCCCGACGGGGCCAGCGGCGATAGATGGTGGTCTTGTTGACCTCGGCCCTGGACGCGACCGCATCCATCCGAAATCCGGCGTGGCCCGAGCGGGCGAGTTCCAGGATCGCCGCATCGAGGATCCGTCGGACAACCTGCTCGCTTCGTCCTCCGAGGATGCCCTGGGTGCGACGGGCTGATCCGGGTGAGCGGCGCATGTTGCCGGACGCTAGCATCGCACGCTCCAAGATGGCAACCGACGGTTGCCATCCCAGCTGGGTCAGGCTAGCCTGGCGGTCCCTCTTGGATGGCAACACAGAGTTGCCATCAGAAAGGAATCCCGATGCCCTGGTACAACGTCCCGGCGTTCTTCTTCGGAGGCGCGTTCCTGGCCAACTTCGCCCCCCACTTCATTGCCGGCGTGTCCGGGCTCTCGTTCTACAGCCCGTTCGCGAAACCACCCTTCCGCGGGCTCTCGTCACCGCCGGTGAATGTCCTCTACGGCCTGTTCAACCTGGCGGTGGCCTATGCCCTGCTCATGGTGGTCGGGGGCTTCGAGCTTCGGCAGGGAGCCCACGTCGCAATCACGGCGGCAGGATTCGGTCTCGCCTCGGTGGGGATCGCGCGGAGCGCGGCCAGACTGCGGAGCCAGCCGCGTCCTGCCCGGTAGTCCTTTGTGGCACCTCGGTCGTTCTGGGCGCAACCCAGTGCCAGATTGACGGTCTGCCCTACGCCCCATTGTCATTGTGGCCTGGGTAGATGGTCGATGGCTTGTCCGCCCGCCGTCTCGCGGGTGGCTCGGGGCGTGCAGGGACGGGCGCAATGGCAAGCATCGGTCACGTCGTCGTCGGCATGGCGGCCGCACGATTCAGTCGCCAAGGCCACGCGACGACCTGGAGTCCCTTCGGGGCCGCTGTTCTGTGGTCCGGCCTGTCGTTGCTCCCCGACGGTGACGTGTTCGGGTTTCGCCTAGGTGTCCAGTACGGCGATCCCTGGGGTCATCGCGGCGCCACCCACTCGCTTGTTTTCGCACTGGGGATATCGGTCATGGCGCTGGCTGTCGCGAAGGCTGCTCGGCTGCCGGTTCTGCGAACGGCCCTGATCACGCTCGGCGTCGTCGCGAGCCATCCTCTCCTGGACATGCTGACGGACGGCGGACTCGGATGCGCGCTGCTGTGGCCGTTCAGCAACGAACGATTCTTTGCGCCCTGGACGCCACTACCGGTTGCGCCGATTGGTCGCGCTTTCCTGTCTCGCGGTGGACTTCGCGTGGCCGGGACCGAGCTGATCGCCTTCTCGCCCTTGTTGGCATATGCGTTGTGGCCGGTATTGGCGTGGTGCCGGTCGGTCAGCGCGGGGTCGCGTCGTGGCCCGTAGGTGGTGGCTGTCTTGTGCTAGCCATCACAGGGCCCATGACAGACGCCCGCAAGCTCCTCCTCACGCGCGGCATTCGCGGTCTTGCCGACGGTGTCGTCAGCGTCGCCCTGGCGACCTATTTGACCCATCTCGGCTTCAGCCCTTTTCAAGTCGGCGCCATCGTCACCGGTACATTGCTCGGGTCGGCCGCGGTCACGCTGGCGGTGGGCCTGCTCGGCTACCGGCTATCACGCCGGAGCATCCTGCTCGGCGCCGCGGCTTTCATGGCGCTCACGGGGCTGGGATTCGCAGGTCTCACCGCCTTTTGGCCGCTGATGATCGTCGCCGTAGCCGGCACTTTGAATCCGTCGTCCGGGGACGTGAGCGTTTTCCTACCCACCGAGCAGGCCGCCCTCGCCCAGACAGTCGCAGGGCCGGCGCGCACGATGAGCTTCGCCTGGTACAACCTGGTGGGGTCGTTCGCGGGCGCTGCCGGTGCCCTGGCGACCGGGCTGCCCGCCATTGCGGCGGCGTACTCGGGCGTGTCGCTTCTGCGCGCCGAACGAGGCGTGTTCGTTTTCTACGCACTCTGCGCAGCCTTCGCGGCGGTCGTCTACAGCCGTCTGTCTCCAGCCCTGGAGATCCACCCGGCCAAGCGGGGCGGGGCGCCGCTTGCCGAGTCGCGCGCCGTCGTGCTTCGCTTGGCGCTGCTGTTCAGCGTCGATTCGTTCGGCGGCGGATTCGTGGTGCAGTCGCTGTTGGTCCTCTGGCTCTACCGGCGCTTCCACCTCGACGAGCGCACGACGGCGGCGGTCTTCTTCGTGGCCGGTACCCTTAGCGCCTTCTCCCAGATCTTGTCGCCCTGGGTGGCCGCCCGGATCGGCCTCATTCGAACCATGGTGTACACGCACCTTCCCGCCAACGTGTTCCTGATCCTGGCCGGCGTGATGCCGACGGCACCGCTCGCGATCGCTTGCCTGCTGCTACGCATGGCCGTATCGCAGATGGACGTCCCGGCGCGCCAGGCATTCGTGATGGCGGTCGTGCCGCCCGAGGAACGCGCCGCAGCCTCCACCGTCACCAACGTCCCCCGCAGCCTCGCGGCGGGGTTGGCGCCACTGATCGCTGGCGCCTTGCTCGAGAAGACGAACTTCGGCTGGCCCCTCATCATCGCCGGAGCCTTGAAGGCTGCGTATGACCTCATGCTGCTGGTCCAGTTCCGCGCCGTTGCGACACGCGAGGACGGCGTTCGCTGACGGGCGTCGGTCATTTGCTCTGGGGCCCCTCACCCCTTGACGCAGACGACCTGCCGCAGCGTATGCGCCACCTCGACCAGATCGCGCTGCGCCTCCATCACCTGATCGATCGACTTGTACGCCATCGGTGTCTCGTCAATCACGTCCTGGTCCTTGCGACACTCAATCCCGGCCGTCGCCGCCACGTGATCGGCGACGGTGAACCGACGTCGCGCCTCGTTGCGGGACATCGCGCGCCCCGCACCGTGGCTGCAGCTGTGAAAGCTGGCGTCGTTGCCGAGACCACGGACGATGTACGAGCGCGCTCCCATGCTGCCCGGGATGATTCCCAGATCGCCCCGGCGCGCCCGCACCGCGCCCTTGCGGGTCACGAAGACGTTTTCGCCGAAATGGTCCTCGCGCGCCACGTAGTTGTGATGGCAGTTGACGGCCTCCAGGCGCGCCTCGAATGCCGGCAGCTTCCCCGTCTCGCGGATGCCCTCGATGAGCGCGGCCATCATCAGCTCGCGGTTGATCCGGGCAAACTCTTGCGCCCAGTGGACGGCCTCGACGTATTCCTCGAAGTGCTCCGTCCCCTCGGGCAGGTAGGCCAGGTCCTGATCGGGCAGGTTGATGAACCAGCGGCGCATGTCTTCCTTGGCCAGCTCGATGAAGTAGCTGCCGATGCGATTCCCCACGCCACGCGACCCGCTGTGCAGGACGATCCAGACGTGGTCCTCCTCATCGAGACACACCTCGATGAAGTGGTTGCCAGTTCCCAGCGTTCCCAGGTGCCCGAGGTGCGACCCGCGATCGAGCTTGGGGTGCTTGGCGATGATCCGGTCGTAACCGGGACGCAGACCATTCCACGCCTCGACGTTCGCGGTCGGCGGCGTGTGCCACGCGCCGCGATCGTTCCGGCCGCCGTTGTCGGTGCGGCCGTGCGGCACCGCCGCCTCGATGGCGGTGCGGACGCCCCGCAGGTCGTCCGGCAGCGCCGAGGCGCGGAGGCTGGTCCGCACCGCCATCATGCCGCAGCCGATATCCACGCCCACTGCCGCCGGGATGATCGCGCGCTTGGTCGCGATCACACTCCCCACGGTCGCGCCCTTGCCGAGGTGCACGTCCGGCATGGCGGCGACATGATGGTGAATGAAGGGCAGGCGCGCGATGCGCTCGAGCTGGGCCCGCGCCTCCGCCTCGAACGGCACGCCGATCGTCCACGCTCGGATCGGTGACCCGCCCTCGACGTTGATGACCTGGTGAGTGGGGGAGGTCCGGTCGTTGGCGTCGTTGGTGTCGTTGGTCATGGGCGACTCTGTTAGCAGCCAATGTGCCACGACACTCGCCGCCCCCCAACTGCGCGGCGCTGCGTGGGTTCCGCGCGGGGCCGTGCCCGCGCAGCCTTCCCGCCTGCAGCATCAGACACGTCGATACGACGTGGCGGCCGGCGGCGGACGAATCTGGCCCATCACGCAGGGCGCGGGAGGAGTCCCAACCCGAACACCCGTGTCACCTCGCGCGCGACGTCCACGGCCTGGTCCGGCGTCAGCCCGCGTACCTGCGGGTCGTCGCTGATCATGAGGTAGGCCAGGCCGTTCACGAGCGAGCGCGTCGAGAGTTTGAGGAGTTCGAGCGACATCGGCGCCAGCAGTCCCCTCTCTTGTGCGGCGACGAGGTGCGCGCCCTCCTCGTCATAGAAGCGCGCGATCTCGTCGTGCACGTCCTGGGGCATCCGCTCCCGGATCCAGGGCATCTCCATCACCCGAAAGTGTTCCGGGTTTTCGACGGCGAAGCGCACATGCGCGATACCCGTGGCTTGCAATCGGCGTAGGGTTTCATCGGGTCGCAGGTCCTTGACGGCATCTCGCATGGCCTGCAGCCACCTGGCGGCGCACTCGGCGGCAATGGCGGCGAGCAGTGCGTCCCGATCGGGGAAGTGCCAGTAGGGCGCCGCCGTCGACACGCCGGCCCGACGTGCGACCTCCCGCAAGGAGAAGTCCTCGAGCCGTCGCTCCGCCGCGAGGTCGAGGGCCGCGGAGATCAGCGTCCGCCGTAAGTCTCCGTGGTGATACGGGTGGACAAACTTAGCGGTGGTAAGTTTTCGCTTGCCTCGGGCCATCTGGGCATGCTACTCGCAATCTAAGCGGTGCTCAATTACACGCGCGGAGGTGACGCATGCCGCGAGCGACTGTTGGAAGGCTCGAATTCGAGTATCGGATCAGCGGCGAACAATCGGGCGAGACGATTGTCCTGATGATGGGGTCGGCGACGCCGCTCGTGCAGTGGGAAGACACGTTCTTGGTAGCGCTGGCCGACGCCGGCTACCGCGTGCTGGTGTTCGACTACCGGGACACCGGCCGATCGTCGTACGTGGATTGCGACGTCCCCGAGTCGATGCCCGAAATGATGTCGGCGCTAGCGAGCGGCACGTTGAGCCCGCCCTACAGCGTAGACGACATCGCGAACGATGTTCTCGGGCTGCTGGACGCGGTCTCGGTCCGTTCGGCGCACCTGTTCGGACTCTCTCTGGGCGGGATGCTTGGCCAGATCATCGCCGCACGTACTGGCGACCGAGCGCTGTCGCTGACCTCGGTGTCGTCGACCACGAGCGACCCCACGCTGCCGCGGCCATCGCCCGAGATGATGAAGGGCCTGACCAAGCCACTGCCATCCACGCGAGAAGAGTACATCCCGTGGCATGCGGACGTGTTCGCAGCAACGGCCAGTCGGTCGCGGCCGCCTTCGATGCGTTGGCTGGAGGCTCGGGCCGTTCGCATCTGGGACTACTGCGGCTTCAACCGTCAGGCCTACGTGCGGCATCTGCTGGCCGCCATCGGTGCCGCCGATCGCACGCCAATGCTGAAGGCTGTTCGCGTGCCAACGTTGGTGCTCCAGGGAACTGAAGATCCGGTTCAATCCGTCGCTGCTGCGGAGGCGCAGGCGAAGGCCATTGCGGGAGCTCGGCTCCACCTCGTGGAGGGAATGGGTCACGACGTCCTCCCGGAGCACCTCCCGGAGGTTTCCGAGGTCTTCTTGTCGTTCCTCCGTGGACGATGACCCGCCAGAAAGTTCGACTACGAGGCGCGTGCGCCTGAACGACTTCTCGGCGCTACCCACCGTGAAGTGAGTAGAACCGTAGAACCAGAACCAAAGAAATTCGGTGGAGCTGAACGGGATCGAACCGTCGGCCTCCTCAATGCCATTGAGGCGCTCTCCCAGCTGAGCTACAGCCCCTCCGCCGTTTTACGGGCGACAGACTCCTACCAGCGCGGGACCACCGGGTCAACTGCCCTTACGGGGGCGACACTTTCTTTCCGCTCTCCTTACGCGTCCTCCGGGGGCAGGGTGGTGGTGCTTGACCCACCGAACGCGTCATAGTACGGCACGCTATGCGCTATCGAATGGCTATGGTGGTTCCGGGCTTGCGGTGGGGGATCAGGGCGGCCGGCACGCTGGCGCTGACGGGAATGCTGGGGTCGCCCCTCGGCTGTCGCACGGCGCAGCCAACCGCGTCCGCCACGGCAGCGGTCCAGGCGCCTCGCTCGGCGATCCGCCTGCGCGCCGATCTGTCGCCGGTTGCGGCGCTCGCGTTCAGCGAACCTTATCTGTGGATCGGCAGTGACCGCGGCCTGCGGCGGCTGCGTCTTCCCGACAACCAGCTCGAATGGTTCACCACGACGGAGGGTCTGGCCGGAAAAGCGGTGAAGGCCCTGGCGCCCGCACCCGACGGCGGGGCCTGGGTGGCCACCGATGCCGCCGTGGGGCGTGTCACCGTGAACGGCACCGCGGCGGTGTTCGTGGCCAGCGCGGCCCTACCGGGCGTCACGCGCATCGTTCCCCGGCGCTCCGATGCGGCGGTCTGGCTGGGCACCGAGCACGGTCTGTTTTCGCTGGAGGGGGCTGCGGCGTTGCCGCTGCAAGGCCCGCTGGCCAGCAACGCGATCACCTTCCTGACCCTGGACGACGACGGCACGTCGGCCTGGGTCGGCGTCCAGGGCCGCGGTCTGTTCCACGTCGATGGACGCAAGAAGGTGGTGGCCGAGTTTGGCCCGGGCGGAGCGGGCCATCTCGACTTCGTGGACGTGGTGGGATTGGCCTCGTTCGCCAACGGCACCCCCATCGCTCTGGGACGCGCCCGCGATGGAACCACGCGCCTGATCGTGCTGCGCGCCGACGCGCCCCTGGTGATGGTGCCCGATGCCCCGGTGGCGGTGCTGGGGCTGGTCGCCTCCGACGCGGGACCGCTGGTGCTGACGGGCAGCGCACAAGCTCCGTCGGCGATGACGCTGTCCTTGGTCGAGCGAGGCGTTCCGCTGCCGGCCGATGCGCTTCGCTTCACCCCGGCGCCGAAGAACCTCGACGCGTTTCGGGTGGTCGCCCGCCCGAGCCCGCGTGCGTTGCCGCGCGAGGTGACGACGTGGACCTTGGGCGGCGGCAGCGATCTGTTTGTCGGCACGCGCGCGGCCGGCGTCGCCCGCGTCACCGAGGCGACGAAGCCGCTGGCGTACCTGCCGTCGGGCGAGCTGGCCTGGAAGGCCAACAAGCTCTCCGTGGCCTGCCTCGAGCGGGAACGCTGCGTGATCGCAACCGGTGCGGGACCCGGCTGGATCTGGGACGGTGCCAGCGACACCATCCGTCCCGTCCCTCCCGAGGCCATGGGCGGTCCCCTGATGGCGTTGAGCGGGGACGGTGACAGCGCCGTCTACTTCTTGGCTGCCGATGGCCCCAAGGGCATCAAGGTCGCACGCCTGTCGGCCGACGGCGGTCGCTGGGATCCGCTGCTGACCGTGCAAGCGCAGACCGAAGGCGCGCCGGTCGTGACGTACGCGACCGTGTCACCGGAGGGAAACCTGTGGATGGCCGTCCGCGATCGCGTGAGCGCCGGCGACGAGATCGGCGTGGGGGTCATCGAGGTCCGCCTGCCCGCCGGAACGTCCATCCATCACCGCGCGGCCCGCAAGGGCGAGGCGCGCCGTCCGGATGCGATTCCGGTGACCGGCGACGTGCGCGCGGTGCGTTTCGAGAAGGAGACCTCCTCAGGGCCGGGCGGAATCTGGTTCTGCACGTCGGTGGGCGTGACTCGCTGGGCGGGCGGCAAGCTGTCGCGCTGGAGCGAGAACGACGGTTTGTCGAGCGACAGCTGCGACGATCTGATCGTCCACTCCGACGCCACGGTGTGGGTGGCCACCCACGACGGGCCGGCGCGCTTCGACGGCAAGTCCTGGTCGCCCTTCAGTGGGGGGGGACCTTACCGCTGGCCGCGATCCGGACGTGAGGAGGAAGCGCGCAACGAAGATCCCGCCGCCGCGCGCGCGTTGGTGCAGGTGGGCAGCAGCTTGTGGGCCGGCTCGCCGCGTGGGATCTGGCCGCTGGTGGGTTCGGGGACCGTTCTGGATCGAAGCACGGGTCTGATCGACGACGACGTCGTGGACCTGTCGCTGGATCGTTTTGGACGGCTGTGGGTGTTGGGCCACCTTGGTCTTACGATCACAGACAAGTTTCCGCAGCCGTGACGAATTCCAGGTCTCGACGAGCACCGAAGGCGCGATCGGCGTCGCGCCGGGTCGCGTAATTTCTGTTAGTGTGGTCCCGTGGCCGAAGATCCCGCGTTGCCGCAGCACCGATCCCCGGAGGTCGAAATTCCGGAGGTTCTGCCCCTGCTGCCGATTCGAGACCTGGTCGTCTTTCCGTACATGATCGTTCCCCTTCGGGTGTCGCGGGCCATCTCGACCGAGGCGGTCAATGCGGCGCTGGACTCGGAGGATCGGCTGTGTTTTCTGGTCGCTCAGAAAAACCCGGCTGAAGACGAGCCCGACGCGCAGGGCCTGTATCGCGTCGGTACCGTCGGCATGATCATGCGCATGCGCAAGCTGTCCGAGGGCGGCCTGAAGGTGCTGGTGCAGGGACTCTGCCGCGCCCGCTTCACCAAGGTCGTGTCCAACGAAGGCGTGATGCGCGTGCGCGTCGAGCGTCTGGACGAGGTCGCCGCGCCCACCACGCCCGCAGGCGAGGCGCTGATGAAGCTGGTCCGCCACAACGTCGACAAGCTGTCCAGCCTGGGCAAGTCGATGCAGCCCGAGCTGGCGATGATGGTGCAAAGCGTGGAGGAGGCCGGGCGCATGGCCGACCTGATCGCTTCCAATCTGACGCTGAAGGCACCCGAGGCGCAGACCTTGCTGGAGGCCGAGCCGGCGGTCGAGCGGTTGCGGCGCGTGAACGAGTCGCTGGAGAAGGAGATCGGTCAGATCGAGATCCAGTCCCAGATCCAGACCCGCGCCAAAGAGGAGATGTCGAAGACCCAGCGCGACTATTACCTGCGCGAGCAGCTGCGGCAGATCCGCAACGAGCTGGGCGACGGCGATGCCCACGGGGAGGAGATGGCCGAGATCCGCGCGAAGATCGAACGCGCCGGCATGCCGCCCGAGGTGCGCACCGAGGCTGACAAGCAGGTGCGACGGTTGGAGCAGATGCACGCCGAGAGCGCCGAGGCGTCGGTGCTGCGCACGTACGTCGACTGGCTGGGCGATCTGCCGTGGAAGAACGCCAGTGAGGAAAGCATCGACATCGCGCTGGCGCAGAAGATCCTCAACGACGACCACTACGACCTGGAGCAGATCAAGGACCGGATCCTGGACTACCTGGCGGTGCGCAAACTCCGCGGGGGCGTGCACGGTCCGATCCTGTGTTTCCTGGGACCGCCGGGGGTGGGCAAGACGTCGCTGGGGCGGTCGATCGCGCGGGCGCTGGGGCGGAAGTTCGTGCGCATCTCGCTGGGCGGTGTTCGCGACGAGGCCGAGATTCGCGGCCACCGCCGCACCTACGTCGGTGCGCTGCCGGGCCGGATCATCCAGGGATTGAAGCAAGCCGGGACCAACAACCCGGTCTTGCTGCTGGACGAGGTCGACAAGATGGGCGCCGACGTCCGGGGCGATCCGTCGGCGGCCTTGCTGGAGGTGCTGGATCCCGAGCAGAACCACAACTTCCGCGATCACTACCTGGCGGTGCCGTTCGATCTGTCGAGGGTGGTCTTCATCGCGACCGCCAACCTGGGCGAATCGATCCCTGCACCGCTGCGCGATCGCATGGAGACGCTCCGGCTGTCGGGGTACGCCGAGGAGGAGAAGCTGGCGATCTCCGAACGGTTCCTGGTGCCGCGCCAGGTGGGTGAGGCCGGATTGACGTCGAAGGACATCAACATCAGCCGCCCGGTGCTGAAGAAGATCATCGCGGAGTACACCCGCGAGGCGGGCCTGCGTGAGCTGGAGCGCTTGATCGCGCAGCTGGCGCGCAAGGTAGCGCGGCGGGTGGTCGAGGAAAGCGCCGCCAAGGAAAACGCCGCGAAGGAAACCACCAGCATGAGGGAGGGCACGCCGCGCGCCGTGGCCAACGTCGGCTCCGGGAGGAACACGGCCGCCTCCCGCAAGAGCGTGGCCATCACCCCCGACGACGTCACCAAGTATTTGGGGCCGCCCCGCTTCCTGCCCGAAGAGCAGAACTCCACCGACGAGATCGGGACCGTGAACGGCCTGGCCTGGACGCCTTACGGAGGCGAGGTCCTGCACGTCGAGGCCACCACGATGGCTGGCAAGGGGTCGCTGATCCTGACCGGGCAGCTGGGCGACGTGATGAAGGAGTCCGCGCAGGCGGCCCTGTCATACGCCCGGGCGCAGGCGCTGGAGCTGGGCCTGGGCACCGAGTTCTATTCGGGACGCGAGATTCACATCCACGTGCCCGCGGGCGGCGTTCCCAAGGACGGACCATCGGCCGGGGTCACCATGGCCTGTGCGCTGGTATCGCTGATCTCGCGCATACCCGTGCGCCGCGACGTCGCCATGACCGGTGAGCTGACCCTGCGCGGAAAGGTGCTGCCCATCGGCGGCTTGAAGGAGAAACTGCTGGCGGCGGCGCGCGCCGGCATGAAGACGGTGGTGATCCCCTACGCGAATGTCCCCGAGCTGGCGGAGATCCCCGAGCACGTTCGGGACAAGATCACGGTCGTTCCCGCCAAGACCATGCGCGACGTGCTGGAGGTCGCGCTGGTGCGGGTTCCGCGGCGCCCGCAGGGAACGCCTCGCCCGCGCAGCTCGTCGGCCCGCGCCTGAACCCGTCCGGCCGCGCGGCTCAGGTCGCGCGCCGCAAAAGGTTCGAGGCGGGAAGCAGCGTGGGCGTTTGTCCTTCCAGCGCCGGGCTGGCCTCGCCGCGGTGAGGCGCCACCCGGGTCAGGCCTGCGTCCATCAAGTGCGACGGGACGACATTGCCCAGCGCAGCCATCATGCTGGCGCGCAGAGTGGGGTGCTTCTGTTCCAGGTCGGCCAGCAGGGCCTTCATTTGCCGGCGCTGGGCCTCGCTCTGCGACCCGCACAGGTTGCAAGGGAGGATGGGGAAGGCCCGCTCGGCGGCGAAAGCCGCCAGATCGGCCTCGGCGCACGCGATCAGCGGCCGGATCACCACATGGCGGCCATCATCCGACGTCAGGCGCGGCGGCATCGCCGACAGCTTGCCCGCGAAGAACAGATTCAGCATCAGCGTCTCGAGCGTGTCCTCGCGATGATGTCCGAGCGCGATCTTGTTGCAGTGGAGCTCGGTGGCGGCTCGATAAAGGACGCCCCGGCGCAGCCGCGAGCACAGTGAGCAGTAGGTCTTCCCCTCGGGGATCCTGTCCGTGACGATCGAGTAGGTGTCCTCGCGCAGGATGCGGAACGGCACGTCGCGGGTTTGTAACCAACGCTCCAGCGGTGCGCCGTCGTAGCCCGGATGCCCCTGATCGACGTGGACCGCGATCAGGTTGAAGGACACCGGCGCCCGCCGTTGCAGATCCTGCAGCAAGACCAGCAAGCTGTAACTGTCTTTTCCCCCCGACAGGGCCACCAGAATCTGGTCGCCATCGTCGATCAGCCGATGATCGACGACGGTTTTTCCCAGCGCGCGCAGCAAGCGTCGTTCGAAGTCCATGGAGAATCGGGGCGGCATGTTACCCTGAACGATGCGGGAGAGGCTACGCATGCACGCGCGGACGTCTCAGGGGCCACACAGTCTTCGAATCAAGGCCTGGGCGACCGCTTTGGCCGGAGCCTGCCTGGGTCACGCCCTGCTCCTGGCGCTGGCCCTGCTGGTCGGACAAACCCGAGGGTCCTCGATTCCTGCGGCGCGCGCCGAGCGACTGTCCCACGTCGGGCTGAACCTGGAGGCACCGGTCGCCGAAGAAGCCTGGATCGATCTGGCGGCGCTGGACCTGGTCCGCCCGCCCGAGCCATCACCCCCCGCGGAGCCGAATCGCGAGGATCTGGCCGGCGCGCTGCCCTCGGATCAGACGCGTGCCCTGCTGGCCGCAGCGAGATTGCCGCGGCTCGGGAGTCCGGAACGGCGCCCGCCAGCGCCGGACACCGGCGCGGGACAGGGCGTGCCGTTGCCGGACGCGGCGTGGCGGGCCGACACGTCGACCTTGCATGAACGGTTGACCGACGGAGCCGAACGCTATCAACCGGCACACACCCGGACCGCCGCGCGTGCGTCATCGCCGCAGGCCGTGCGCCGGCAACCGACGGTGGGGATCCGGGACGCGGCGCGGGCGACGCGGGTGGCGTTCGCTCCCCGCCCGGCGGCGGTCAACGTGGCGGATTCCGACGACGTCGGCCGCGGCGGCGAAACCGTGACGGGTGCGCCCAACGTGGACACCGCCGCCCGGGCGGCGTCCGGAGAGCCAAGCGCGCCGGCCGCCGCTGTCGCGGGCTCGGGACTGCTTGACGCCGAGCGCGGTAGCCCCAACTTCGATGTCCCGCTGCGGGGGATCCCCCGGGATCAGGCGGCGGCGCGCGCCGCATCAACCGAGACGCGACCGTCCATCATGGACCTGTCTCGCGCGGCCACCGCGGGAGACAGTCCCGAGGGTCACGGGCCGGCGCACGGTCCCGGGGCCACCCCGCGGGCGACGACGGGCCCCGCGGTCGCGCTCACGGGGCAGGCCGGGGCGCTGGATGGGGTCGACGAAGCGACCCGGACCCGCGAGCGGGCCTATGCTCGTTACGAGCAGGAGTTGCGGGCCCGGGTGAACCGGTACCTGGGGCAGGTATGGCCGCGGGCGCTGGCCGTCCGCCTGGAGCAGGGCGAAGCGATGGTCAGCCTGGTGGTGCGCCCGGACGGCCGCCTGGCCGAACCGGCGCGGGTCATGAAGTCCGCCGGCTTCGCCGAGTTTGATCGGGCGGCGCTGGAGGCGATCCGGCTGGCGTCTCCGTTTCCGCCACTGCCCAGCCATGGCGGCCTGGCCCCGGCTCCGCGACCGTTTTCGCTCCGCGTGATCTTTGCCAATCCCGTGATTCGCTAGCGGACTTTTCTCGGGAAGATTCCCCTTCGGGGACTACACTAAAAGATCGAGGTTGACGGTGGCTTCCACGCCGCATGCCCCCGGGACAAGACCTGCCCGTTCAGCCGAACGCCGGGTGGTGCGGTTCCTCGTCCTGGCCTTGCTGGTGCACGCCGAGTTGCTGCTGCTGGTCGGCCTGGGGGCCTACCTGCTGGCCCCGCGAGATGCCGACATCAAGGCTCAGCTGGCGGCGGCCAAGGAACCGGATTCGATCGACATCGGGATGATGGACGACGATGTGGCGCGCCGGATCGTGGCCGATCTGGAACGACAGGAGGAAGAACGAAAGGCCGAGGAGGTCAAGAAGGAGATCGATTCGATCAAGGCCCCCGGGCAGGTGGTCGACGTGCCGGCGCCGCGCGAGGAGAAGCGCCCCGACATCGCCAGATTCGCATCGGAGCACGACACCTCGGTGGTGCGGGAGACCCGCCGGATGGGGAAGTTCGATCCCGAGGCGCGCGAGGGAGACGCGGGCGGCGAGAGCAAGGAGACGCGGCCACAGCAGGCCGCCGCCGCGGCACCGCCGACGCCGCCGACGCCACCGCGCCTGGCGATGCGCGAGTCGCGGGCAGAGCGCGGTTCCGTCGAGGCGCCGCACGTGGGCGGGCAGCCCGGGACCGAGGGGAGCGAGACCGGCGCCGTGGATCCCGAAGCCCCCAGCCCGGACGGCGTGGTGCCTCGCTTCGGCAAGCTGCAGATGCGGCTCGGCTCGGAGGGATCGCCGGGACGCCAGCTGTCGCTGATGCCGTCGTCGGCGCAGCTGGCGCGTGCTGTGGGGACGGGAACCGAGGACGCGTTGCGGGACGTGGACGACGGCGAGGAGACCGCGCTCAACTCCAAGAAGTGGAAGTTTTCGGTGTTCTTCAACCGCGTGAAGCACCAGGTGCAAGAACACTGGCACCCGGACGAGGTTTATAGCCGCCGCGATCCCAGCCGGTCGATCTACGGCCGCACCAGCCGCCTGACCATCGTGCGCGTGCGGCTGAAACCCGACGGACACCTGGCCAACGTGGAGCTTGAATCACCGTCGGGGCTCGAGTTCCTGGACGACGAGGCGCTGCAGGCGTTCCGCGCCGCCCAGCCGTTTCCCAACCCGCCGCGCCAGCTGGTCGACGCGTCGGACGGCCTGATCAACTTCCAGTTCGGCTTCCTGTTCGAGATCTCCGGCGTCAGCAAGCCGATGCTGTTCAAGTACAACATGTAGGACGCTCCGACGCCCTACGGGGTTGGGGCGCTGTAGCTCTCGATCGGCGGGCACACACAGAACAGCTTGCGATCGCCGAGCACGTTGTTCAGGCGTCCCACCGGGGGCCAGAACTTGTGGACCCGGGTCGCTGGCGAGGGAAAGGCTGCGCGATCGCGTGAGTAGGGATGGGCCCATTCGGTGGCGGTGACCGCCCCCGCCGTGTGCGGCGCGTTCTTCAACGGGTTGTCCTCGCGCGACAGGCGCCCCTCGGCGATCTCGCGGATCTCGTCGTGGATGGCGATCATCGCGTCGCAGAAGGTGTTCAGCTCGGCCAGGCTCTCGCTTTCGGTGGGCTCGATCATCATGGTCGACGCGATCGGGAAGGACATCGTCGGCGCGTGGTAGCCGTAGTCCATCAGTCGTTTGGCGACGTCCTCCACGTCGACGCCGGCCAGCTTCTTCAAGTGTCGCATGTCCAGGATGCATTCGTGGGCGACGCGGCCGCGCTGCCCGGTGTAGAAAACCGGGAAGTGCGGGCCCAGGCGCTGAGCGACGTAGTTGGCGTTCAGGATCGCCACCTTGGTGGCCTGCGCCAGCCCCTCGGCACCCATCATCTGCGCGTAGGCCCACGAGATCAGCAGGATGCTGGCGCTGCCCCAGGGCGCGGCCGACACCGGGCCAATGGCCTGTTCACCGCCGATCGGAACCAGCGGGTGACCGGGCAGAAATGGCGCCAGGTGGCGCGCCACCGCGATCGGCCCCATGCCCGGGCCGCCCCCGCCATGGGGGATGCAGAAGGTCTTGTGCAGGTTCAGATGGCAAACGTCCGCGCCGAAGTCGGCGGGACGGCACAGGCCCACCTGCGCGTTCATGTTGGCGCCGTCCATGTACACCTGACCGCCGTGGCCATGGACGATCTGGGTGATACGCCGGATCTCTTCCTCGAACACCCCGTGCGTGGACGGATAGGTGATCATCAGGGCCGCCAGCCGGTCCTGGTGTTCGCTGGCCTTGGCCTCCAGATCCGTGAGATCGACGTTGCCGGCGTCGTCGCAGGCCACCACCACCACACGGTAACCGACCAGCACCGCCGAGGCCGGGTTGGTGCCGTGGGCCGACGAGGGAATCAGGCACACATCGCGCTGCGCCTGCCCGCGGCTCTGGTGAAACTGGCGGATGACCAGCAAGCCTGCGTACTCACCCTGCGAGCCCGCGTTGGGTTGCAACGACACGCCGGGGAAGCCGGTGACTTCGGTCAGCATCGCCTCCAGCTGGCGGAAGATCTCCTGGTAGCCAGCCGCCTGCGACATCGGCGCGAACGGGTGCATCCGGCCCCACTCGGGCCAGGTGACCGGAAACATCTCGGCGGTGGCGTTCAGCTTCATGGTGCACGACCCCAGCGGGATCATCGAATGCACCAGCGACAGATCGCGCGCCTCCAGCCTCTTGATGTACCTCAACATCTCCGTCTCGGAGTGATGGGTGTTGAACACCGGATGCGTCAGGTACGCGGTCGTGCGCTGGAGCGCGCCTGGCAGGGCCGGCTCGGCGTCGTGCGCCACGTCGGCGACCGTCATCCGGGACGCGTCGCTCGCGGCGGCGTCCCGCGCGAACACCGCCCAGATGGCCTCGACGTCCTCGGGGGACGTCGTCTCGTCGAGCGCGATGCCCAGCGCGTGCGCGTCGACGCGCGCGAAGTTCATGCGTCGGGCTTCAGCGGCGTGCAGCCAGGCGGCGATCTCGCTGGCGGTTCCTTCCACGCGCAGCGTATCGAAGAACTGCTTGTGCCGAACGGTGATGCCGAGGCGCCCCAGGCCCGCTGCCAGGATCGCGGTCAACCCGGCGACCCGCTCGGCGATGGCGCGCAGGCCGCGGGGGCCGTGATAGACGGCGTACATGCCGGCCATCACCGCCAGCAGGACCTGCGCCGTACAGATGTTGCTGGTGGCCTTCTCGCGGCGGATGTGCTGCTCGCGCGTCTGCAGCGCCATGCGCAGCGCCATGTGTCCGTGCGCGTCCTGGGACACGCCGATCAGGCGACCGGGGAGCTTGCGCACGAATTCGGCGCGGGTGGCGAAAAACGCGGCGTGGGGGCCCCCGTAACCCATCGGCACGCCGAAACGCTGCGCGCTGCCGACGGCCACGTCCGCTCCCAGTTCTCCCGGGGGTGTGAGCACCGCCAGCGATAGCAGGTCCGCCGCCATCACCACCAGCGCGCCTTCCGCGTGGGCGCGGGCAATGAACGCGCGGTAGTCGGCGATGGCTCCGTCGGAGGTCGGATACTGCACCAGCGCGCCGAAGATCTTGCGATCGAAGCCGGTCTGGTCGACCACCCGGTGATCGCCCACGATGATCTCGATGCCCAGCGGCTCGGCGCGGGTCTTCACGACAGCGATCGTCTGCGGGTGACAGGCGGACGAGATCCAGAACGCGCGCCCAGGCTCGTCGGCCGACGGCGCGACGGCGGCCACCATGTGCATGGCTTCGGCGGCGGCGGTGGCCTCGTCCAGCAGCGAAGCGTTGGCGACCGGCAGCCCGGTCAGATCGCCGATCATCGTCTGGAAGTTCAGCAAGGCTTCCAGCCGACCCTGCGAGATCTCCGCCTGGTACGGCGTGTATTGCGTGTACCAGCCCGGACTCTCCAGGATGTTCCGTTGAATCACCGGAGGTGTGACGCAGTCCGAATAGCCGAGGCCTATGTACGAACGGAAAATCTGGTTCTGGGCGGCCAGCCGCGCGCACTCGTTCAAGAGCTCGTACTCGGTCTTGGCAGCGGGCAGGGCCAGCGCACCTCGGGTGCGTATGGCCGTCGGGATGACCTCGTCGATCAGGGCGTCGAGCGTGGGCACGCCCAGCGCCTTCACCATCTCCGCGATGTCGTGAGCGTCGGGACCTATGTGGCGGGACGAGAACGCGGCGGGCAGCGGAAGCTTGATGGGCATGCGCAGCGTTACTCCGCCGACTCCTTGAGAAAATCCTGATACGCGTCGGCGTCCATCAACGCCTTGACCTCATCGGGCTTGCTCAGCTCCAGCTGGATCATCCAGCCCTCGTCGAACGGTTCCTCGTTCACGTTCTGAGGCGCCTCGGAAAGCGGCGTGTTGACCTTGACCACCTTGCCCGAGAAGGGAGCGAACAGATCGGACACGGCCTTGACCGATTCCACGGTGCCGAACACCTCGCCCTGACGGAAGGTCTCGCCTTCCTTGGGCAGGTCCACCTGGGTGACGTCGCCCAGCTGATCGACCGCGAAGCGGGTCACGCCGATGGTGGCGACGTTACCGGACAGGCGCGCCCATTCGTGGTCCTTGGTGTAGAGCAGATCGATTGGATATTGACCGGACATGGTTTCCTCTTTTTCGTCTCGTGCTTGCGCGCCGGATTCCGACGGTCGCTGTCAGCGCAGCTTTTCAGCTTCTTGTTCAGCGTTCTTGCTTCTTGTAGAAAGGACCCTTCACTACCGCGGCGTCGATCAACTTGCCACGGCAATCGATGACCAGACGGGCGCCCGGATCGGCGAGCGCGGTCGGTACGTAGCCGAGACCGATGTTCTTCCCCACGGTGGGGCCGGGCGCACCGGAGGTCACCTCGCCGACGCGGGCCCCGGAGCCGTCCAGAATCGGGTAACCGTGGCGCGCGATGCCGCGGCCAACCATCTCGAAGCCGGCCAGCTTGCGCTTCACGCCCTCGGCGCGTTGTCGCAGCAGGGCGTCCTTGCCTATGAAATCGCCCGCGTCGAACTTCACCACCCAGCCGAGGCCAGCCTCGAGGGGGGTGGTGTCATCAGTCAGATCGTTGCCGTAAAGCGACAGTCGTCCCTCCAGGCGAAGCGTGTCGCGCGCGCCCAGCCCGACCGGCTTGCCTCCGACGGTGGCGGCGGCCGCCAGCAAGGCGTCCCACAGGCGGGGCGCGTCGGTCGCGCCGCAGAACAGCTCGAACCCGTCCTCGGCGGTGTAGCCGGTGCGCGCGATCGACACCGCCAGGCCCGCCACGGTCGCGGTGGCGACGAAATCGTTGCGCTTCAGCGGCCCAAGCGCCGTGTTGGTCAACGGTTGCAGGGCGCGCTCGGCCAGCGGCCCCTGAAACGCCAGCAGGCCGGTCTCGTCGGAGGCATCGGTGATCTCGCACCAGGTGCCGACGTTCTCGCGGAACCACGCCACGTCCTTGGCGACATTGGCGGCGTTGACGACGATCAGCAGGTGTTGCGCATCGACGCGATAGACGATCAGATCGTCGACGATGCCGCCCTGGGGCCGGCAGGCCACCACGTACGTGGCGCGCCCGGGGGGCAGACCACCGATGTCGCCGGTGACCAGACGCTGTACCGCCTCGGTCGCGCGCGGGCCGCGAAAGTGAACCTCGCCCATGTGGCAGACGTCGAAGATGCCGACGGCGCGGCGGGTGGTCTGGTGCTCGTCGATGATGCCGGTGGGGTACTGGACCGGCATCCACCAGCCGCCGAAATCGATGATGCGCGCGCCAAGCTGGCGGTGGCTGTCGTAAAGCGGAGTCTTGCGGGGCGCGGGCGACGATGACTCCATGATTTGTGCCGCATCTTGAAAGAAACGCGTCGTGAACTCAAGCGCGCGCGCTACGGCGCAGGCTTTGCGGGGGGCGCGTCGGCTTCGATGTACGCGACCAGCAACTCGGCGGCGCGGTCCTGCGCCTGCCGCGCGTCCGAGGCGCCCGCGACGTCGTTCATCAAGATCGAGAACACCAGCGGCGCGTGGCCCGGCGAACCGGCGAAGCCCGACAGGCAACTGGCGGTCGCCAGAGTCCCCGTCTTGGCGCGGACGAACCGTTCGGCGGGCGTGCCTCCCATGCGGTGGCCGATGGTCCCATCGGTGCCCGCGACCGCCAGCGACGCCATGAACTCGGGAGCGATCCGGAAGTCCCGCATGGCCCCGCGCAGAATCGTCACCATCTGCTCGGGCGAGAAGCGGTTCGAATCGTACAGGCCCGACCCATTCATCATCTGGTAGGCGCCCTTGCGGATCGACAAGGTGTTCAGGTAGCGCCCGACCGCTTCCAGGCCCTTCTCCCAGGTGCCGGGACGGCCGACGATCTCGGCACCCACGGTGCGCAGCACCTGTTCCGCGGTGAAGTTGTTGGAGCGCTTGTTCAGATCCTGAACCACCACGCCCAGCGGCGGCGAATCGTTGACCGCCAGCACCTTCAGCCCCTGCGCCGGCGCCACCCCCAGTCGCGGCGGTTGCGCGACGGTGATTCCTCGCCGTTCCAGCAGTGCCTTCAAGGTGTGGGCCGCATAGAGCGGCGGGTTGGTGACGCGGCGGCGGTACACGCGGGGCTCACTGCCGGCACGGACGCGGCCCGCGACGACGATCTGGGTGCGACCGCCTTCGTTCTCGTTGGTCTCGACCGAGCACGGGGCCGGCCCCGAGGTGGTGGTGACGACGCGGCCGGAAACGGCGAAGGCCGCCGAGGGCGGGTCGACGATGATCTTGGCCAGGACCCCGGCCTTTGCGCCCGGGATGACCGAGACCGCGACCAGATTGCCATTCAGAGACAGTCCCGCCGAGGGGGCGCGTGACACCGTCGAGTCATTCTTCTGATCGTAGGCGGGACCGACGTGCGTCGGGTCGAAGAAGGTTTCATCGGCGATGATGGCGCCCTTCACACGTCGGATTCCCAAGGCCCACAGATCGGAGGCCAGCGATGAAAGGTCGCCGGTCGTCAGCGTCGGATCGCCGAAGCCACGCAAGAAGAGGTCACCGGTGATCTCCGGGCCGGTGCGGCCGTTGGCCGTCGTCGAGAGGGTGGTCTTCCAGCGATAGTCCGGGCCCAGCAACGCCAGGGCCGCCGCGGAGGTGACGATCTTCACGTTCGAGGCGGCGTTGACCAAGGTCTTCTCCGCGCGGGCGTACAGCGGCTTGCCGGTGTCGCTCTCTGCCACCAGGACGCCGATGCGCGCGCGAGAGAGCGCCGGCGCCGCGAAGACTTCATCCAGCGCAGCCTTCAGCCAGGCGCGTCGCGCGTTGGGTTCGGCCGGCGGGCGCGGAACCTCGGGTGACGGAGCGGGACGGGTCGCCAGGCCGGGCAAGCGCGTCGAGGTCGGGGGCGCCAGGGGCACCTCCTCGGCGGCCGGCGCGGCCGAGGTCGGCGGTATCGCGGGCGCGGTCGGTGCCGGCGGCTTCCCCGCGACGACCGCCGGGACCGTCGGCGCGGGCGCTTTCGCCGGGCCTATCGCGGGCTTGGTCACCGTCGGCGCGGCCGAGACTGACGCCGGAGCGGGGACGCCCGCAACCGGCTTGCCAGCGGCTGCGGGCGCCTTGGCGGGGGGCGTCGCCCCGAACGCGGCCGAGACCGAGACGAAGAGCGCGGGGACAACCAGGAGGCGTCGCAACGTCCGCCACCCTAACATTCGCCGGCTACGCCTTCTACTTTAAGGGTGGAAGCGTCACGGCGTTCGTCCGATCCTTCGTCCGATCCCCTCGTCCGATCCTTCGTCCGATCCCCTTCGTCCGATCCCCTTCGTCCGATGCCCGACGTAGAATGCCCGTCGATGGATCTGTTCTCTCAAGCCGCCGCGCGCGATCGCCGGGGCCAACCGCTGGCCGAACGCATGCGCCCTGCGACGCTGGCCGAGTTCATCGGGCAAACCCACATTCTGGGACCCGGGAAGCTGCTGCGCCGGGTGCTGGAGGCGAAGGAGCTGCCGTCCTTGATCCTGTGGGGCCCGCCCGGGACCGGCAAGACGACGCTGGGGCGACTGGTGGCGGGCGAAGCCGGGGCGGCGTTCATTGCGGTGTCGGCAGTGATGGCGGGTGTCAAAGAGTTGCGCGAGGCGGTCGCGGAGGCCACCGTTCGCCGCGATCAGCGCGGCAAGCGCACTGTCCTGTTCGTCGACGAGATTCATCGTTTCAACAAGGCCCAGCAGGATGCCCTGTTGCCGCACGTCGAGGCGGGGACCATCACGCTGGTGGGCGCGACCACCGAGAATCCCTCCTTCGAGGTGAACGCCGCGTTGTTGTCGCGCGCGCGCGTGGTCGTGTTGCGCGCGCTGGAGGAGTCCGACCTGCGCACGTTGATCGATCGCGCCATCGCGGATCCGGTGCGCGGACTGGGCCAGACTTCGCTGGACGTGGCGGACGACGTGCGCGACCTGCTGGCGCGCGAGGCCCGCGGCGACGCGCGGCGGGCGCTGGCCGGTCTGGAGGCGGCGGCCGCCATCGCGACACCCGCCGCCGACGGGCGGCGCACCATCGATCGCGCCGTGGTCGAGGAAGCCCTGCAGCGACGCACCTTGCTCTACGACAAAGGGGGCGACGAGCACTACGGCGTGGTCAGCGCTTTCATCAAGAGCCTGCGCGGCAGCGATCCCGACGCTGCCGTGTACTGGATGGCCCGCATGCTGGAGGCCGGCGAGGATCCCCTGTTCGTGCTCCGGCGCATGGTGATCTTCGCGTCCGAGGACGTCGGGCTGGCCGATCCGCAGGCGCTGTCGATCGCCATGGCGGCCACCGACGCGTTTCGCTTCGTGGGAATGCCCGAAGGCGTGTTGCCCATGACCCAGGCGGCCGTCTATCTGGCGGTCACGCCCAAGAGCAACACGGCGCTGACGACCTACGCCGCCGCCAAGGCCGACGTCGATGCCCACGGCGCGCTGCCGGTGCCTCTGCACATCCGGAACGCGACCAGCGGCGTGGGAAAGAGTCTGGGCTGGGGCACGGGCTACAAGTATCCGCACGATCATCCCGGCCACCACGTCGCCGAGGAATACTTACCCGCGTCTCTTCAGGGTCATCGCTACTACCAACCCACCAATGAAGGCCGCGAGCAGAAGATCGCCGAGCGCCTGCGGTTCCTGCGCGAAGCTCATCAGCGGCAACGAGACACGCCCGGCGACAAGGACCACGGATAGAGCGCGCCGTTGACCGACGGCGCGGGCGCCGCTACGGTGTTCGACGTGCGCTCGCGCGTCAGGAAGCCTTCTCCCGTCGGACCCACCCGCCGCGAGCTCCTCACCCTGGCCGGGTCGTCCTTGGCGGCCAGCGCGCTGGCCGCGCCCGCCGGTCAGTCCTTGGCGGCCCAACCCCCGCGTGGCCTGCCGGCGCTGCCAGCCGCCTTCCCCGACAACTTCTTGTGGGGGGCGGCCACGGCCGCCTATCAGGTCGAAGGGGCCGCCGCCGAGGAGGGCCGCGGTCCGTGCATCTGGGACATGCAGTGCCGCAAGCCGGGTAAGGTCTGGCGCGACCAGTGCGCGGACAAGTCCGCCGATCACTACCACCGCATGAAAGAGGACGTCGCGCTGATGAAGGACATGGGCCTTCCCGCGTACCGCTTCAGCATTTCGTGGTCGCGCGTGCTGCCCGAGGGCACGGGGGCAATCAACGCCAAGGGTCTGGATTTCTACGATCGCTTGGTCGACCAGTTGCTGGCGGCCGGGGTGGCGCCCTGGGCGACGCTTTACCACTGGGACCTACCGCTCGGCGTCTACCACCGGGGTGGCTTCCTGAATCGGGACGTGGCCGAATGGTTCGCCGACTTCACGCGCATCGTCGCGCGGAAGCTTTGCGATCGGGTCACGGCCTGGATGCCGCTCAACGAGCCGCAGGTCTTCATCGGGTCGGGGATGCAGCTGGGCCGCCACGCGCCCGGCGATCAATTGCGCTTCTCCGAGGTCATGCTGGCGGCGCACAACACCCTCCGTTGTCACGGGCGCGCGGTGCAGGCGCTGCGCACCGAATCCAAGCGCAAGCTGCTGATCGGAACCGCGCAGGCGGGCGTCAACAAGATCCCCGCTACGCTCCACCCCGACGATATCAGGCTGGCGCGCGAGCGTGCCCTGGCCACCGATCCCGAGACCATGTACAGCAACACAATGTGGCTGGACCCGATGGTGCTGGGCAAATACCCGGCTGACTATCTGAAGGGCAACGCCAGCCACCTGCCCGCGCTGTTTCGCACCGGGACGCTGGCGGATGATCTGAAGGTCATCGGTCAGCCGCTGGACTTCGTGGGCGTGAACCAATACCAGGCCGATCGCATTCGTCGCGGCAAGGACGGCAAGGCCGAGACGGTCCCCTGGCCCGACGGGGTTCCGATCACCGCCAGCTTCGAGTGGGCGGTGGCGCCCGAGACGATGTACTGGATGCCCAAGTTCCTGTACGAGCGCTACAAGCTGCCGATCTACATCACCGAGAACGGAATCTCGGTGCGCGACTGGGTCAGCCTGGACGGCAAGTGCCACGATCCCACCCGGATCGATTTCACCACGCGCTACCTGCGCGAGCTGGGCCGGGCCATCGCCGACGGGGTGCCGGTGCATGGCTACTTTCACTGGTCGTTGCTCGACAACTTCGAGTGGGCCGAGGGCTTCAAGCATCGCTTTGGACTGGTCCACGTCGACTACGAGACCGGGAAGCGAACCCCGAAAGATTCGGCCGCCTGGTACCGCGACCTGATCGCGTCCAAGGGCCGCCTGGTGTTCGGCTAGTCGCGCAACGATGCGGACACGCGGTCGAAGCCCGCTTGCCAGGCCTGTTCGAATGCGTCGGTACGGTTCAAGATCGCGTCAGGTGTCAGCGCGGCGATCTCGATCATCACTTCCCGCACCGCGCAGGTGGTGGCGGCGTCGCGGATGGCGGGCGTGCCGCTGACGTTGACGACCAGCAGATTCGAGTCCGGGAAAAGCCGGCAGGCATCGTTGACCGGCGTGGCGGCGATGCGATCGCTTCCGGGATCCAGGGCCGGTGCGTGGGCCACGTCCACGTCGTCGAACACGAAGGGATTGGCGATGCTGGCGCCGATGGCGTGGGCCAGCTCGCCGGAGCGATCGACGACCAGGCGCAGTCCGTCGCCCGCGCGCTCGTGATGAAACGTCGCGAAGGGCACGGGCAGTGCCTCGATCTGCGAGCCGTTCAACTCGGCCGCCAGCACACGCTCGAATCGGCCCAGCGCGGCCCGCGTCGTCGTCGCCGCCCCCAGCAGGAACCCGCCCAGCGCCGCCGTCGCGGGCACCAGCACGCCCCCTGAAAGGGCGGCCGCCAGCGCGCCCAGCGCCAAGCCCGCACCCACCCCGCGCGTCTCGGCCTCGCGCTCGGTTTCCGCCACGTAAGCGCCGGTCAAGCGGGTCCAGCGCAGGGTGGTGTCCTGGGCGGGAGCGCTGGCATACAGCCCACCGACCAGAGCGCCCACGCTTGTCCCCACCACGCAGCCGATCGGCAGCTGGCTTCGCCGGACGGCCTCGAGGGCCCCCAGCTGCGCCACGCCGCGGGTGCCGCCCGAGGACAGCACCAGGCAGGTCCGCCGCGCTCTTGGATCGAAGCGGGGGGACTGGTGCGCGCAGCCTACCGTCGCCATCGCCAGACCAACGGTGACGATCAAGGTCGCGCGGCCCAAGCTCATCGCTGAAGTCTGTCCGAAGCGGGTCCCGGCTGTCTACTCGGACGGCCATACGGCATCCGCGGGGTGCGCGACCCGCGCTGCGACGCGGACGGCGGCGACTTTTCCCATCCGGCCCGCGGGGACTATGCTCGGTGGCCATGCTCTCTTCCCTGGTCCTGATCTCGGCGTCTGCCATGACGGCGGCCTTCTCTGCTTCTGTTTCGTCTTCGGTCTTGCCCCCGTCCGCCGTTCCTTTCGCCGCCTCGCCGCTGTGGGCGGCCCTGTTTCCCGCCCCGCGCTCGGCGTTCCAGCCCCTCCCGCCCCCCTCTCCCGCGCAGACAATGGCCCCGCGGCACGCTGGTGACGGCATCATCGTGGTCGACACCCACGCCGATACCACGCAACGGATCGTGTACCAGGGGGCCTCGTTCCTGGACGGTATCCCCGGGGCGCACCTGGACCTGCCCAAGATGCGAGCCGGTGGCCTCGATGCCCAGTTCTTCTCGATCTTCGTGCTGCCCAAGCGTACGCCGCCGGACGCTTACTTTTCCGAAGCCATGCGCCAGATCGCGAAGCTGCAGGCCTTGGCCGACGGCAGCGATGGGCGGCTGACGCTGGCGCTCACCGCGCGCGACGTGCGCAACGCGGCCGCGCAGGGCGTTCCGTCGGTACTGATGGGGGTGGAAGGGGGGCACGCGCTGGGAACCGGCAGCGAAGGCGAACAGCTGGCCAACCTGACCCGCCTGGCCAAGGAGGGCGTGCGCTACATGACCCTGACGTGGACCAATTCGAACTCCATCGGGGGATCGTCGGGGGACGCGGGTGACAGCACGGGCCTCACACCCTTTGGTCGGCGCGTGATCGACCGGATGCAGAAGCTGGGGATCCTCATCGATCTCTCGCACGTCTCCGATCCCCTGTTCTGGGACGTGATTCGCCAGGCCAAGAAGCCGGTGATCCTCTCGCATTCTTCGTCGCGGGCCATCGCCAATGTTCCGCGCAACGTCACCGATGCGATGTTGCGCGCGGTGGCGCACAACGGGGGCGCCGTTTGCGTGAACTTCAATCCCGCCTTCCTCGATGCGGATTACTTTCGAAAGCAGGGGCCCTTGTGGGCAGCGGCGCGCGATCTGCCGCCGGAGGAGGGATGGCGCCGGGTCGTAGAGACCTCGGCGGCGCTGCCACCGGTACCGCTCTCGCGCTTGGTCGAGCACATCATGCACATGATCGAGGTGGCCGGTGTCGATCACGTCTGCTTGGGCAGCGACTTCGATGGCATCCCCTCGCTGCCGGCTGGCCTTGGCGATGCGAGCCACCTGCCCGCGCTCACCGAGGCCCTGGGGCGGCGTGGGCTTTCCGTGACCGATCTGCGGAAGGTGCTGGGGGGAAACACGCTGCGGGTTCTGGAAGCCAGCGAGTCGAAATGAACCAGACCGGGGGGGGAAGGGACGGGGGAGGGGAGGCGACCAAGCCCACGGTCACGTGGGACCAGGCCCGCGACATCGATCGCTGGATGTTCGAATTCATTGCGCGCTTGGCCCACGACGTCCGCGCGCCGCTGGGGGCGATCCGGATGTGGAGTCACGTCCTCCGAGGGTCGGACGACAGCAGCGACAAGCAGAGCGGGCTGAACGCCATCGACGCCAGCGTTCGCTCGCACAGCGACATGATCGCGATGCTGGTCGACATGTCCAGCGCCATCGTGGGTCGGCTGTCGCTCGAACGACGCGCGGTGAACCCGTTGGTTCAGGTGCGGGCGGCCCTCGAGATCGCAGCCGGCGAGGCCAAGCAACGACGCGTCTCGCTCGAGCCATTGCAAGTCTCGCCAGGCCCGGCGGAACCCTGGTTGCTGGCGGACGCCCGCCGGCTGGAGCAGCTGCTGGTCGCGTTGCTGTCTTTCGCAGTCGCTACCACGAAGACGGGGGGCCGGGTAGGAACGCGTGCGACCACGACGGCCGGCCAGTTCGAGCTCCGGATCAGCGCCACCCACGGCATGCTGGGACCCGACGACGTCGCGGACCTCTTCACGCCCTACCGGCCGAGCGCGATCGCGCAGCCTCGCCCTGACTTTGGCTTGGGTTTGGCCTTTGCCCGCGCCTTGGCGCTTTTGCACGAGGGCACACTGGAAGCCGCACACTCGGGTCCGGTGGATGGCCTGGTCTTCACGCTGCGTCTCCCGACGACCGCGCCGGCACAATCCGGCTGAGCTCGAACCAGCGCCGCGGCGGCATCGCCGGGGTGGATGCTCAGCTGGCGACCAGGCCGTACAGCGCAGCCAACCGGATCAGTTCACCCGTGGAGTGAACGCTCAACTTCTTGTTGATGTGCGCTCGGTGGGTCTCGATGGTCTTTACGCTGAGCTTCAGGGACTCCGCCATCGCGGTGTTGGTGTAGCCCCGGACGATCAGGTCGAAGATGTCCCGTTCGCGCGGTGACAGGCTATCCAGCGGAGTGGTGGCGGGAGCCCGCCGGCCCCCGTTGGTGGGAGCGACGATGTTTTGTGGCAGCTGCGGCGCGACGTACAACTCGCCTCGCGCGACGGCCCTCAGCGCATCGACGATCTCGGTCGGCAGCTGCTCTTTCAAGGCATAGCCCCGCGCGCCCGCGCCGATGGCCTGCGACAAGTAATAGTGATTGCCGTGCATCGTCAGCATCAGGACCCGGGTGGTCGGGCGTCGCCGCAAGATCTCGCGGGTTGCCAGGATTCCATCTCCGTCGGGCAGGGTGACGTCCACGGTGACGACGTCGGGCTTCAGCTCCTCGATCATCTCGAACGCTTCACGCCCGGTCGAGGCTTCACCGACCACCGAGATATCCTCGGCCGTGCCCAGGACAGTCCGCAACCCTTCCCGAAAGAGGTGGTGATCGTCCACCAACAGGACCGTAATTTTGGGGACGGAGGCCATCTCGGCCCCTAGCTTGCGTCAAACCGAGCGTGCGAGCAACTCCGGGCGCAACTCCATGCGCACTTGCCGGGTCAGCCGAAGGAACGCCAGGCCGGACGGCAGGGCAACATCCCATCGGCGGCCATCTCGTCAGCTTCGCTGGTGTTGCGCGGAACCGCGATGCACACCGACGGCTTCAGGCCCGAGCTGTGCAGCCGGCAACCGCGCTGGGCGTTCAGGAAGGTGCATCCGCGACTTCCAAGGCTGGTGCGATGAAGCCAGTCGCCTTCATCGTCCTCATAGGCTTCGGTGAAGTCGGCGTCCTTGGCCAGGCCACTCTCCAGCAAGGCCTGACGCTCGTGGGGCCACACATCGCAGCCCTCGGAGCAGCATTCCTCGCGGCACGGGTAGGTTGAACAGTCCGGACCAACAATGGCGAGGCTATGCACCGAAGACATCTGAGGGCCTAGTGTACATGCAGGGCCGAAAACTGCTCCCGGACCCAGGCGATTCAATGCCTAGGCGAACGGATCTTTCCAGTTCGCCGGATGCTTCGACTTTCCGGCCGGAGCGGCCTTGGCCGGGGCGGAGGGCCGTGCACGCGAGGGCGCGTCACCGGCATCGAACGGGTCTTTCCATCCGCCACTGCCACCCAGGCGATTCCCGCGCTTTGAAGGGCTCGGTTGCGGTTCCAGATCCGGCGCGGGCGGGCGAACCGTCGCGCTGACCTTTCCGCGCTTCGAGGACACCGGGGAATCAGCGTCCGCTGCAAACGGATCACTCCACCCCGCCTTCGCCGTCGATGCTGCGGCCGGTCGGAGGGGCGACGGCGGGTTCGCGCGTGCGTTGGCTTCGGCGCGGGCACGCAAGATCGCAGCGTCCGGGATCACCGGCTTTCTGTTCCGGTTGCGATCTTCTTCCGCTTTGGCGGTTGCCGCAGCGATGGCCTTCATCGCAGCTTCGCGAGACGCGGCCTCGGCGCTGACAGGTTCGTCGGTCGCCACCGGACGCTTGGCGGTGGTCTTTATGCTCGGCTGCTTGTCGGCGGTCGCCAGCAGTTGATCGACGGTGTCGCCGCCCTTGCTCTTGCCTCCGACCTGCGCCGGCTTCTCTTGCTTGGTGGCCTTCAGCAATTCGTCGACGTCGTCGTTGGTGGCGACCTTCTTCTTCGGCAGGCCCTTTCCGGTCATCAGCTTGTCGACGAAGGCGTCGTCATGCTTCTCCGCGGGCTTGGGCGGCGGTGGCGCCTCCTGAATCTCGGGCATCTCGCGGGAGCTCGGAGCCTGCACATTGCGCTGGGCGGCCTCTTTGGCCGCCAGCTCGCGCTCTTTCTTCTCACGCTCGACCCTATCGATCTTTTCCTGCCTCTCGCGACGGGCCGTTTCTTCGGCCTGGAGTTTCTGGATCTTCGCGAGATCGATCTTCTTCTCGGTGTTGGGACCGAGGATCTTGTTCTCCCAATCCATCTGCTTCTGCAGGGCATCATCCGTGGAGCTGAGCTCCTGCGCGGATTTCTTGGCTGCCGGACTGGCAGGCGCCGGCTTACCCTTCCGCGCGGCCAATGCGGGCCCCGCAGCGAGGGAAACACAGGGGAGGGTCACGGACAAAGCCAGACCCAGACGGAACGCGTGAGGAAGGCTGAAGATCGAGCGCATCAGTAGACCTCGGGCGGCGGGGGGTTGGGGGACGAAGTCAAATAATTATCCGTGTATCCCGCAAAAGAGCAACCATTTCCCGACATTTCATACCAGGTGGGCGGCCGGGGCCGCGGTAGGCGAGGGCGACCTCCCCTGTTCACCCGATGCCGATCGCTCCGGAACTCCCGGTTTTGCCAGGTTGGGGCGGCAGGGCGGCACGCTCGAACGCGCCGGCAGGCCAGGCGCCCGTTACTCTTTCTCGGGCATCGCGACGGTGATCTTCGCGTAGCCGTCCTTGACCTCGAAGATCGGATCGCCCGCACCCGGGAGCAGGCGCACCCGCAGGCGAACACCAGGGCCGTCCTCCGGAGGACCGATTTTCAAGTCCTTGAAGCCCATGCGACGGATCTTGTAGAGCTTCAGCGTCAGCTGCGATTCGGCTTCGGGCAGGTTCACGCGCGCTTCGCGGACCGGCTTTCGCTTCAGGTCACCGATGGCCTTTTCAATCGACCCCTTGATCGGGATCAAGATGAAGGCCTTGCCCGAGTCGCCGATCTTGCACAGCGTTGGCCAGTTCCGCCGCCACGCTTCGCGCGCGATGTCCTTGTCGGCCAGGGCGCAGTCGGGGTCGGATTCGTTGCCACCGTCCGGGCCGGTCGCCTCGCCCGCGTCGGCCTGGGTGACGGATGCGTCCTCGGCCCTCTCGGATTCGGCCCGGGCGTCCATCGCCGCCTTGGCAGCGGCGTCGGTGGCTTCCATCGCGGTGGGCGCGTCGCCCTTGGCGCCCGCATCGGTTGCTTCGACGGGAGGCGGAGTCGGAGGTGGCGGCGCCACAAAAATCGGTGGACGCGGCGGGGGCGGCAGTGGGCGCGAGACTGGAAACAAGCTGGCACCGATCGCGAACACGACGAACCCGGTCGCCAGGGACACCCCAATACCCAGCGGGCGAGAAACCCCCCATGCTCCCGAAGTGGACGGCGACGATGACATGCGATCGGGTGGAATTTTTTCGCTCATGGAGGGGGCGAGAGGTACGCGAGAAAGTGGGGGAAGAGTCGCCCGCGGGTGCTGACGCTGTCAAGCCGAGCCGACGAGTCTCCGAGGTGGCGGCATCTTACAACACGCTCGCGCGGGCATCGCCATCGAGTCGATCAAGATTTTGTGGAGGGCCAAGGGAGAGCCAAGGCAGGCCAAGCGAGCCTACGCGCGCTTGATTTCCGACAGCCAATTCGAGACCTGCGGCATCAGCGTGTCCCGCAACGCCAGATCGGAGCGCATGCGCTCGAGGGTCTGCAGCGTCGCCTGTCGGGCGGCGTCCATCGGATGCTCGCCGAGGAAACGCTCGACCTGTTCCAGATGATGTCGTTCGGGCAACGCGGCCAGCGCTTCCACCAGCCGGCGGACCAGCATGGGGGAGTCCGCCTTCGCGTGCACCTCGGCCCAGCGGTCGCGGATCAAGGTCCAGGCTCCTTCGCGGGTCGCCCGGTTCGACAGCAACACGGACAAGTAAGATGTGAAGTCCTGCATGGGCACCAGGTCGGTCAATGAGACCTCGACGGCGTGGGCCACCAGAGCCGGCGCTTCCACGCGAGCCAGCGCATGCAGGAAACGGCGCTTGGTGGCGGGATCCAGCTCGGTCTGCGCGCGGCGGGCGAAGTCGTCGAAGCGCGCGCGATCGGCGTTGCGGGCCGCTGCCGTCACCACGATGTCAAGCAGGTTCGGATCCAGCGCTGGGCCCTTCTGAGCGGTCGCCGCCTGTTGGGCCAGGTGCGCTTGGCACCTTCGTTCCGCCTCGGCGACGGCTTCGGGGACGCGTCCAATGATGACCAGCGCGCGCAGCAAAGCCGCCCGGCGCAGGCGGGTGTCGTCGGACTCGGCGCCGCCGTCCGCAGCTTGCCAGCCCAGGCTCCGCGCTGATTCGGCGAACAGGTTGCCGACGACCTGCTGGAAGGTCTGGCGATCACCCTCGGCCACGTGGCGGGCTTCCAGCAGCCCCAGTCGTCCGACCATTTCGTCGAGAACGAACGGATCGCTCTCGCGGGCCATCGCGGCCAGCAGGGTCAGGAAGTCGCCGACGCGGACCGCATTCGCGCGCACCAACGCCCACTGATCCGACACTGCGGCCATCCGCTCGATCGGGGCAAGGTCGTCGGCCCCGCCAGAAATCGCCTCGCCCAGCCGGGCCAGCAGCCCTTCGTCGTAGCGGCAACGATAGAAGCCGGCTGCGCCCGCGTTGCCGACCAGCCAGCGCAGCCGCCCGCGGGTGGACAGCTTCACCGTCGTCTCGGCGTCGCCGAACAGCACCCGCGTCTCTTTCACGCCGTCGTCGTCCCGGAAGCGCAGGACCATCGGGATCAACCAGCGCGTGGGCGGGCCGGTCTCGGTTGCGCTGGGATCGGAGAAGAACCGTCGCTGGGTGAGGGCCAGCGTGGTGACACCGTCCGCGCCTTCGACCAGGGCCATCGACACCACCGGATAGCCCGTGCGCCGAATCCAGCCATTGGCCAGATCGACAATGGGCTCGCCCGATGATTCGCCCAGCGCACCCCACAGGTCGTCCGCCGTGGCGTTGGCTTCGCGGTGGCGACGCATGTAGAGGCGGATGCCTTCCCGAAAGCGGTCCTCGCCCAGATACCCTTCGATCATGCGCAACACGGCGCCGCCCTTTTCGTAGGTGATGGCGTCGAACGATTCTCCGGCCTCCTCGGCGTTGCTGATCTCGGCGCGGATCGGATGGGCGGCCTGCATGGCGTCCAGCACCAGCGCCGAGCCCTTGCCGACCTCGAAGTCCATCCAGATGCGCCAATCCGGGCGCCACTGGGCGACGATCTTGAACGCCATCCAGGTCGCGAACGCTTCGTTCAGCCACAGGTCGTCCCACCAGACCATCGTCACCAGGTTGCCGAACCACTGGTGGGCAAGCTCGTGCGTGATCACCTCGGCGACGCGCTTCTGCATCGCCAGCGGGGCGGTGGCGGGATCCAGCAGCAGCGCCACCTCGCGGAAGGTGATACACCCCGCGTTCTCCATGGCGCCGGCCTCGAAGTCGGGAATGCCCAGCTGGTCGAGCTTCCCGAATGGATACGGCAGGCCAAAGTACTCTTCCAGCTTCGGCAGCACGGCGGCGGCGGCGTCCTGTGCGAAGGCCGTCAGTTCACGCTTGGCGGGGACCGACCAGGTGCGAATGCCCACTCCGTTGGCGACCACCACGTCGCTGGGGACGAGGTCGCCCAGCGCGAAGGCGATCAGGTACGACGAAAGCACCGGCGTCGGCGCGAAGCGGATGCGTCGCTTCGCGGCGGCATCCGCGACATCTTCCAGAATGGCGCCGTTCGAGATGACCGACACGCCCGCGGGCACGTCGCGGAGGACCAGCGACCAGGTCGCCTTGAAGGCCGGCTCGTCGAAACAGGGAAACACGCGACGGGCGTCGGCCGCCTCGAACTGGGTGACGGCGGTACGACCGGCGCGGTACAGGCCCCGCAACCCGGGACTGAAATTTCCGGTCCACGAGGCTCGCAGCATGGACGGGCCGGCCGGCAGTGCTTCGTCGAACTCCAGCGTCACGGTTTCGCTGTCCGCGTCGGCGACGATCGCGTTGGGGGTCACGCTCCGTCCTCCGACGGCCACGGTCGCGCCCCCCATGGCGAGCGCCAGCGCGTGAAGATGCACGCGCGTCGTCGCCGTCGATAGCTCGAGGTCGATCTCGATCTCACCCCGAAAACGATCGTGGGTCAGATCGACGCTCAACTCGGCACGGTAGGCGCGGGGACGGATGCTGAGGGGCAGACGAAAATTCTTTCCGAGTGACGACAAGGCAGCCTCGCGGGCAAGAGGGAACGGGAAGGATGGGAATGAGCGGCCCCTACTATAAGGCCAACGGCCGCGAGGCCCATGCTTGCGCGGCGGTTTTTCGGGCCGCCCTCTTGGGCCCGGCTTGGCGCCGCGCGGCCGCGATCAGCCCGCGTCCAGCTTCATGCGCACGGTCTTCACGTTCACGAATTCGCGCAACCCCCAGGGGCCCAACTCGCGCCCATAGCCGGAGCGCTTGACGCCGCCGAAGGGAAAACGCGGATCGGAAGCGACCATGTCGTTCACGAACACGCTGCCGGTCTGCAACGCGCGCGCGAACCAGGCGGCTTGCTGGCGATCGCGGGTCCAGACGCTGGCACCCAGCCCAAATCCAACGCCATTGGCCAGCGCCACGGCGTGGGCGGCATCGCGCGCACGAAACACGGCTGCGACCGGGCCAAAGACTTCATCGCGCGCGGCGGGGCAGTCTTCCGGTACGTGCTCGAGCACGGTCGGGGGATAGAAGTTTCCGCGCCCGGAGGGAACCTGGCCTCCTAGCAGCAGGCGCGCCCCGGCGGTCACCGACGCGTCGACCTGTGCGGCCACCTCGTCGCGGATCGCGGCGGTCGCCAGCGGGCCCACGTCGGTGGTTGCTTGCATGGGATCCCCGACCTTCAAGGCCCGCATCCGCTCCACGAAGGCGGGCACGAATCGATCGTAGACGGCATCGTCGATGATGAAGCGCTTGGCGGCGATGCACGATTGTCCGTTGTTGACGACGCGGGCCTTGACCGCGGTCGCGACCGCAGCCTCCAGATCGGCGCTGGGGAGAACGATGAAGGGATCGCTGCCCCCCAGCTCGAGGACGGTCTTTTTCAGATGAGTGCCCGCGGCGGCCGCGATGGCCCGGCCCGCGCCTTCGCTGCCGGTGAGGGTGACCGCGGCGACGCGTGCGTCGGCGATGATGGCCGCCACCTCGTCCGACCCGATCAGCAGCGTCTGAAAGACACCCTCCGGGGCCCCGGCCCGCCGGAAGAGGTCGACCAGCGCCAGGGCGCACTGCGGGACGTTCGATGCGTGCTTCAGGAGCGCGACATTGCCCGCCGCCAGCGCAGGGGCCGCGAAGCGCACCACCTGCCAGTAGGGAAAGTTCCAGGGCATGACGGCCAGCACGACCCCCAGCGGCTGAAACCACACGCTCTCGTCGGGCCCCGCCACGGGTTCGGGCCGCAAGAAGGTCTCCGCGTGCTCGGCGTAGTACCGGCAGGTGGCGGCGCATTTCGTCACCTCGTCACGGGCCGACCGAAGCGTCTTTCCCATCTCGGCCGTGGCCACCGCCGCCAGGGTGTCCGCCTCCGTCTCCAGAAGCGTGGCCGCCGCAAGCAGGACCTCACCCCGCTTCGTGACGGGCAACAGACTCCAGGTCTGAAACGCGGCCGTCGCTTGCTCGAGCTTTCGGGTGACGGCCTCACGCGTTTCGACCGCGAAGGAACGAAGGGTGTCACCGCTGGTCGGGTTCACGCTGGCGATGGGCATGGCGGAAATCTAGCCCGCTTTTTCGCGGACCCAAGGCCCACCGTCGCGCGGGGCCGACCGGCGCGCTATCCGCGGATCGTGGACAGGACCGCGATCCGTTCCTTGAAGCCGTGCGTGAGCCGTCGAATCGTCATGTCGTCGATCCGGAGCAAGGCGCGCCCTTCGCCGAAGGTTCGCTCCAGCTCGGTTCCGTTCGTCCCCGCGCCGAACGTCAGACCAATGCGATTCATCATGATGTCCGCCAGCCGAACGACGTTGGACAACGCGTACGCGTTGCGCGCGTTCCAGGCCCGCGCACCCTCGATGGCCTCCCCGACGGCGGGTGCCAGCTCCCAGTGGCGCGCCACCGCGGCCCCGGCCTGCGGATGGCATGCTTCGATCACCGCCCAGAACACCACGTCCGGGATGGTCGACCGCTTGTCTCCCCGCTGCATCTGCAGGCCAATGTCCACCAGCAACGTTCCGACCACGGAACGGCCGACCTGCGACAACAGGCCGGCCAGGTGGGCGTGGCCGGCGTCGACGGCGCACGGCAGGGACGTACACAGGTCGGCCGCCGTCAGCGCCGTACCCAGCGCGTGCGGCCAGATCCGTCGCATACCTTCGCGGATGCGGGGACTCCGACCTTCCAGCGCTTCGTGAGCGGCCAGCTCGACCAGCGCTGCCGTCAGACCTTGCGCGCCCAGGCGGCCCACCGCCATTTCCAGCGTCGTGGCTGGCATCAGGCTGGGGAACGCGGCGCTGTTGGCCAGCCTCATGATCGCCGAGCGGAGCGCGGGGACCTCTCCCAGGATGCTGCCGGCCTCGACGAAGCCCAGCCGTCCCTGGCGGTCCAGATCGATGCAACGAATCGTCGCGCCCGGCAGATCGGGCAGGTCGATGGTACGTCCGGCGATGCGCCCCTGAATGATGCCGATCAGACGATCACGCAGCTCGGCGTTGGTCGCCTGCATCGGTTCACGGGGCGCCGGAGGACGGGGCTCGATCGGGGGCAACCCGCGCGGTGGCGACGGCAGGGCGCGGGGAGCCGCGTGCGATCGTCCCGGAAGGGGATAGGGCCCCGAGCCGACGTTGACGTTGACGCCAAAGGCAGGCGTGGGCGCGCGCAAGTTTGGCGGGAGCACCCGCTCCAGGGCCTCACGCATTTCGCGCGCGCTCTGAAACCGATCCTTGGGTTTCTTCTGCAGGGCGCGGAGGATCACGTCGTTCATCACGCGCGAGAGCCCCGGGTTGATCACGCTGGGAGGAACCGGAGCTTCGTTGACATGACAGACGATCAACCGGCCCAGCGTGTCCCCCGTGAACGGAAGTTGCCCCGTCAACATTTGATAGATGACGATGCCCAGGCTGTAAACGTCGCTGCGGATGTCCAGCGCGGATTCGCCCAGGCATTGCTCGGGGGACATGTACGACGGCGTTCCCAGCACCGAGCCGGTCTTGGTGTGGTGCCCCACCGACGAATCAGGACCCAGCAGCTTGGCGATGCCGAAATCCAGAACTTTGACGAAGTCGGGATAATCGGGGTGGGCGCGCAGGAAGATGTTCTCCGGCTTCAGATCGCGATGAACCAACCCTTGCTCGTGGGCGGCTCCCAGCGCCGACGTGCACTGCTTCATGATGCGCACGGTGGTCGGTTCGTCGAAGGTGCGGATGCGCGCCAGGCGCGCCGCCAGCGTCTCGCCCTCCAGGTACTCCATGACGATGCAGTGGTACGGGCCGAACTGTCCGAAGTCCGTCACTTCGACGATGTTGGGGTGGCGAATGTCGTTCACGGCCCGCGCCTCGGTGAAGAAGCGCGAGACCACTTCCTGATCGGCGGCGATGTCCGGGTTCAGCACCTTGATGGCCGCCTTGCGACCGATCAAGGCGTGCTCGGCCAGGTAGACGCAGCCCATCCCGCCCTGTCCCAGCTCCTTGATCACCCGGTACGACCCCAACGTCTGGCCCACCAGAGTGGCCGGCCCGCCCACCACGTACGAGGCGGCGCTGTTGACTGGCTCCGTCGCGCTGGGCGGCCGGACCTGGAGGATCGTCGCCATGGCTTCCTCAGACATTTCGACTGTTTTTGTCGGTTCCTAAAGATCTCGTGTCACAAGGCCGACGGAAACTGATTGTGGCCGCCTTGATGCCGACTCCGGAGGGCTCCGCTTACGTGTCCGCCACGCCTTCCGATGCGCTGGGGGCCGCGGGTGCCTTTCGCGCCTGCGTGGCCGAGCGCGTCCGCGGGAAACTGGACTTGCCCTTGTTGCCCCAGGTCGCGGGCCAGGTGCTGGTGCTGGCAGGCAGCGCCAATGTGGACGCGCTGGCCCTCTCGGGCCTCATCCACCGTGATCCGGCGTTGGCGGGGCAGGTCTTGCGCATCGCCAACTCGCCGGCCTACATGCCGCGCATGCCGATTGTTTCGCTGCAGCAGGCAGTGGCGCGGCTGGGACTGCAGGTCGTCACCGAGATCGCCATCGCCGCGTCCCTGCAAAGCGGCACCTTTCGCGTGCCTGGCCACGAGCCCGAGCTGAAACGGCTCTGGCGACATGCCATCGCCTCGGGGGCGTTCGCCAAGGAAATTGCCCGCTTGCTGCGGGTGAACGTCGAGACCGCATTCCTGTGTGGGCTCTTTCACGCCATCGGTAAGCCGGCCGTATTGCAAGTGATCTGTGACGTCCAGCGCGAACAGGGCGGAGTTCACCTGGCCAGCGCGGAGCTGCGCGGATTGCTGGACGAATTTCATACGGCGGTGGGATTGGTCTTGGCCAAGCACTGGGCGTTGTCGTCTCCGGTCGTCTCTGCAGTCGGCTACCACGCCTGCTACGACACGGCCCCCGCCGCGCGTCAGGAGGCCATGCTGACCTGCTTGGCCGATCGACTGGCCACCAACTTGATCGATCCACAGCCCGGGTTCGACGACGCCCTCCGGGGCGATCGGGTTCTGGCCGACCTGAACCTTTATCCCGACGCGGTGACCCGGCTGCTGGATTTGCGCCCCGTCGTGGCGCGCACCGTCGAATCGATGACCACATGAGCAGCCCCACTCCCTGCGATGTGCTGGTGATCGGCAGCGGCCCGGCGGGCCAGAAGGCGGCCATCGCCGCCGTCAAGGCCGGGCGAAAGGTGATCCTGGTCGAGCAGGAACGGGCTGTCGGTGGCGCTTGCGTGCATCGCGGGACGATTCCCAGCAAGACCCTGCGCGAGAGCGCCGTCCGGTTGACGCAGTTGCGTCGCGACGAATCGACCCGCGACGCCTTGCCACCACCCGGGGCCGAGGTGGCGTCGTTGATGGCACGTCTGGATCACGTCGTCAGTGCGCACGCGGGCTACATGGGACGCCAGCTGGATCGCAACCGGGTGACGGTGCACCACGGCCGCGCCCGATTCGTCACCGACCGCCTGATCGAGGTGTTGAGCGTGACCGGCGAACGCACCCGCTTCGCCCCCGAGATCGTGCTGGTCGCGACGGGCTCGCGCCCCCGCAACCCGCCCGAGATCCCGATCGATCACGAGAACATCCTGGACAGCGACTCGATCCTTTCGATGCAATACCTGCCGTCGTCGTTGACCGTGCTGGGGGGCGGCGTCATTGCCAGCGAATACGCGTCGATCTTCGCCGCGCTGGGCGTGCGGGTCACGATGATCGACAAGGCCGACCGCCCGCTCAAGTTCATGGATGGCGACCTGGTCGCCAAGTTCGTCCAGGCTTTTGAACGTGCGGGCGGCACGTATATTGGCGAGCAAGGCGTTCGTTCGGCCATGTTCGACGGGATCTCGCGGGTCGCGACCACACTGTCGAACGGGCAGGTGATTCACTCGGATAAGGTGTTGGTCGCGCTGGGTCGCGCCGCCAATGTCGACGACCTGAACCTGGAGGCGGCGGGCCTGGGCGCCAACGCGCGCGGGGTGCTGCCCGTCGACGACCATTGCCGCACCGCCGTCCCGCACATCTATGCCATTGGAGACGTCGTCGGTCCCCCTGCGCTGGCCGCGACGGCCATGGAGCAGGGACGTCGCGCGGTCGGCCACGCGCTGGGGCTGCCCGACAATAGCGCCGCCAACATGATTCCCATCGGCATCTACACCATCCCCGAGATGGCCTCGGTGGGAGCCAGCGAAGCCGACGCCGTCAAGCAGTTCGGGAGCGCGCTGATCGGTCGGTCTCGCTTCGACGAGGTCGCGCGCGGACAGATCTCCGGCATCACCGACGGCCTGCTGAAGCTGGTGTCTGATCCCACAGGCCGCAAGCTGCTGGGCGTCCACATCGTGGGCGAGGGCGCGACGGAACTGGTACACGTCGGTCAGATGGCCATGCTGGGACAGATGGGTATCGACGCTTTCGTCGAGAACATCTTCAACTTCCCCACGCTGGCCGAAGCATATCGGGTGGCCGCGCTGGACCTGGTCGAACGACGGCCCGCTTAGCGCCCCAAACACGGGAGACGTGTTGACCGACTGCCTGTCGGTCCATTGGGATCGACTTTCGACGTCCTGGCGTCAGCAACGTTACTCTCTACGGGACAGTAGATAGAGCAGTCCCATTCCCAGAAACACGATGCCCGCAATGCGACGGAGCCAGAGCGGCGACACGACGCGGGTGATCAGGCCGCCGCCCACCACGGCAATCGCCGAGGTGGCGCAAAGTGCCAGAGCCGACCCGAAGAATACCGCCCACTTGGACGTTTGCCCCGCGGCCATCGAAAGCGTCGCCAGCTGGGTCTTGTCGCCGAGCTCGGCGACAAAGACGGCGCCGAACGCCGCAAGAAACGCCCGCCAATCACTGTTCATCATTGCGCGATTGTAGTGCGGCGAACACAATCTCGCTTCATGTTCCCCGTGGAACCGACCGCAACACAATCTGGGCGATCTCCGGAGGGGCTCCCAGACGCATAGGCGGGCCCCAGTAGCCGGTTCCCCGGCTTACATAGATTTGGGTATTCGCGTGTCGATGAAGCCCGGCGAGAAATCGTTGCTGGAGACGGACCAGAGCACCCAGCGGCCAGATCTGCCCTCCGTGCGTGTGCCCCGAAAGCTGAAGATCGACCCCAAGCCTCGCCGCGTCCAGCACGGTGCGGGGCTGGTGCGCCAGCAACACGACCAGTCGATCGGGTTGTCGATCCTGAAGCGCTCGGGCTAGATTTTCGCCGTGGCCCTCGTCCGGGTATCGAGCCGCCGAATGGTCGTCGACGCCTGCCAGATCGAAAATCAACCCGTTGTAGGCAATCTCGACCCGTTCGTTGCGCAGAACCCGGATCCCGAGGCGGGTCAGTTCTTCGACCCACTGTCGCGCGCCCGAGTAATACTCGTGATTTCCAGTAACGAAGTAGATGCCGAATCGGGCGCGCAACTCGGCCAGCGGCGAGACGGCCTCGCGTAGTTCCTCGACGCTGCCGTCCACCAAATCACCCGTGATGGCTACAATATCCGGGGACAAGGCATTGGTGGTCCGAACGATGGCCTCCAAATGTTCTTTCCCGATGGTCGGGCCGATGTGAAGGTCAGTCAGTTGCGCCAACGTAACGCCGTCGTGGCCACGGCCGAGCCGCCGCAGGGGCACTTCCACCCGGCGAACCGATATCGGGCCTACTGCTGAGCGAACGGCCCACGCGCCGACACCCGCCGTGACCGCGACGGTCCCACCCGCTAGGAAGCGGGCCAGGACGCGCCTTCGTTGCGGATCCAATGTTTCGCCGCCGGTCGCGCGTCGGAATACCCAGACGCCTGCGCAAATCGCATCCGTTCCCAGCAGCAGAACGAACAGCAAGAACATCCATCCCATCCAGATAAGGGGTGCCCAGAGCAGGGGGCGGAAGGGACTGTCGGCGTATCGACGCAGAAGGAACAGCGCAACCGGAATGCTGGTCCCGGCCAGGACCAATCCGATCGTGGTGATTGCGCGCCAGGGCGCCGCAAGCTGAGTTCGATGAACCAATCGCAGCCAAAGGTAATAGTGAAGCAGGAGCAAAATGCTCAGCCCAACGAAAATGAAAATGACGAAATTCAGGGGTCGGCTCATTGGGCGCGCCGTTCATTTGTCATGTACCGCAATGAGGTCAAGCGACTTTCAAATCGAATGCTGTCGTGTGATTGGATAGGCGTCGCTCGATGCCCAAAAAAGAAAAAAACACAAGGGTTCGATTGCAAATACCAACTCCCGGCGCTAACCTGCGCGCCCACACAACGGAGGTTCGTTTAATTATGCCGAAGCAGCAGAGAGGGACCGTGTCGGCCCTCGTTTCAGAGTTCGTGGATCAGTTGACGCGCGCGATCGAGTCCGAAGCCATGGGGCGGGCTCGCGAGGCGGTTCTCGCGGCGGTTGGAGGTGGCGTGGCCGGCACGCGAGGGCCAGGGCGGGTCGCCGCCAGCAAGACGGGCCGTGGTCCTGGTCGTCCAGCCGGTCGTCCCCGCAAGAAGCCTCCCATTCAATACTGCCCGGTTCCCGGTTGTAAGAACCGCGCGGCGCCGGTCTTCGGAATGGTCTGCGGTGAGCACCGGAAGGTGCCCAAGGCTTTGATCAAGAAATACCGCGCAGAGCGCAAGGCTGAAAAGGCCGCCAAGGCCAAGTAGTCGATCCAGACGCCCCAGTGGGTTGCCCGTCATGGGTCCCCCTAGAGCCCCGCCCCAGGCCATTCCCGCCCGGCGGGGCTTTTTCATTTTGGGGCCAGTGTGGCGACGAAACTACGACAGTAGCGTCCTGGATCTGCCACAGGCTGTGCATTCTTCGACTTTCCCCGACTGTGCGGGGCATGCGGGGGCCGCGTTCTCCTTGGAGGGCCCAGGGTTTCCGGATCGAAACACGTTGGCACCGCTGTTGCTGGGGTCGGGTGGGCACCCTATTAAGGAGGTCCCCATGGCCATCGCGTCACCTATCGACTTCGGTTTCGGGCTTCGCAGAACGTCCCCCGTCTCGGCCGAGCTCGGCGCACTCGAAGGAATCCCCGCGTTTTCTGGGCTGGCGCCCCCCGCGCGCGCGGCGCTCGCCAATGCCTCGTCCATTCGGCATTTCAGCCGGCGACAGGTCGTCTGTGCGGAGGGAACGGTGCCCTCTCATCTTTTCGTGGTTCTGCGGGGCAAGGTGCGAGCAATTCGTCGTTCGGAGTCGGGGCGCGAGGTCACCCTCGAGACCTATCACCCCGGGGACTTCCTGGCGGACGCGCTGCGCGGCCCCGAGCGGGCCCTGTCCAACGACTGGGAAGTGGCGGAGCCGTGCGACTTGCTGGCGATCGGCCGCGAGGCTGTCGCGGCCCAGATCGTGGGCACCCCGGGCCTGGCGCTGACCTTGTTGAACCAGACCCTGGACCGCCTGGATCGCACCAAGAGCCTGGCTTCGGGTCTGGCGCTGACCGACGTCCCCGAGCGCGTCATTGCAGCGGTTCGCACCCTGGCCACCTCGTCCGGAAAAGACGTGCCCGAAGGCGTCTCGGTCCACAATCGGCCCACCCAGCAGGAGCTGGCGAATTCGATCGGAGCCTGTCGGGAAACAGTGTCGCGCGTCATCTCCGATCTGGTTCGCAAGGGTCTGATCATTCTCCGCGGACGGTCGATGATCGTCAGCCGGAAGCTGCTGGGTTGATTGCCCCCTCGGCGGGCTCCGCACCATCCCAAGCTTTCCTGTCCGCCGCCCATCGCCCTCTGTCCCCTTGCCTGTTCCGCCTTGCCCTTCCGCCGCGCCGCCTCTGGGCCAATTCATGGGAAGTTTGACCACTTCCCGGCGTCCGGGTGAAACTGGCTTCAGCTTGGCTGGTGAACGGAATATCCTGGCTTCCCCGCCGGTGCCGAATGGACCACGTCTGCCCCGCGGCGAGCCGGACCTGCGGGCGTCGATTCGCCCGACCGTCGCCGAGGTGGACCTGGGGGCGATCGCGCGCAACGCGGACCGAGTTGCAGCGGTGGCGCGCGACGCGGCGGTGTGGGGGGTGATCAAGGCGGACGCCTACGGTCATGGCGCTGTTCCCGTCGCGCGCGCCTTGGCCGGACGCTGTCCTCGGGTGGCCGTTTCCCTGGTGGAAGAAGCGCTGGAGCTGCGGGCGGCCGGCTTGCGCATGCCCATCATGGTGTTGTCCGCCTTCTACGATCACTGTCACGGTCAGGTGTTGGACGAACATCTGACACCGGTTGTTTACGACCAGGCCGATCTCGAGTTGTTTTCCCGCGCGGCGGTGTCCCGCGGGCGCTTGTGCGAGGTCCATATCAAGGTCGAGACGGGCATGCATCGCCTGGGCATCGCCCCCGCGCAGCTTCGCATCCTGCTGGGCCAGCTGGACCAGTACCCAGGCATCCGGGTGGCGGGTTTGTGCACGCACCTGGCCTCGGCCGATGCGATCGACGAAGAGGCGACCACGCGGGCGCTGGCGATTTTTGGCGACAGCCTGGCCGACGCTGAACGCCGCGGGCTCTCGGCGTTGACCAATCACGCCGCCAACAGCGCGGGCGCCATCCGTTTTCCCAGCGCGCGCTTCCAGGCCGTGCGGCCCGGTCTGGCCCTGTACGGTGCCATGCCCAGTGCCGCCGTCGCGCTGGAGGGGCTGGAGCCGGCGCTGCGCCTGTCGACGCGGATCATGGCCGTCCGAAAGGTGGCGGCCGACGAAACGGTCAGCTATGGCGGCGAATGGCGCGCGCGACGAGACAGCGTGATCGGGACGCTGCCGGTCGGATACGCTGACGGGTATCCCCGGCATGTGCGGGGAGCCGAGACATTGCTTCGTGGTAAGAGGGTTCCCGTCGTGGGAGTCGTGTGCATGGACATGATGATGGTGGACGTCACGGACGTGCCCGGCGCGGGGGTGGGTGACGAGGTCACCCTGCTGGGTGCGGACCGGGAAGGGGGCCCGAGCCCGATCACGGCCGACGACCTGGCGGTCTGGGCGGGCACCATCAACTACGAAATCTTGTCCGGCATCTCGAAGCGGGTTCCCCGCGTCTACAAGATCTAACGATGAGCGAGGACGCGATTGACACCCGACAGCAGCGCCGCCTGCTTGCGCTGGGCCACGCGCTAGGCACGCCTGTCCGGTCGTTCCTGGGATACTTCGGTGACCACGCCCTGATGCTGGGACAGGCGTTGACCTGGCTGTTCCGCCCCCCGTTTCGCATCCGGTTGGTGCTGGATCAGATGGAATTCGTGGGCGTCGGGTCGTTGCCCATCATCTTGCTGGTGGGCTTCTTCTCGGGGGCGGTGTCGGCCCAGCAGGCGATCCGCGCGCTGGCGCTGTTCGGGCAGGAACGCTTCGTGGGCGCCACCGTCGGGCTTTCGCTGGCGCTGGAGCTGGCTCCCGTGTTCACCGCGCTGATGATCACCGCGCGGGCCGGCTCGGGGATGGCGACCGAGCTGGGGTCCATGCGCATCACCGAGCAGATCGACGCGTTGACCACCTTCGCCGTCGACCCGATCCAGTACCTGATCACACCCCGGTTGGTGGCGACGGTGATCATGATGCCCATCATGACGATGGTGTTCAACATCGTGGGGCTGCTGGGCGCCTACCTTTACTCCATCTATCTGAAGCAAGTCGATCTGGGGTCGTTCGTCGAGCACTTTCGCTACATGACCGACCCCAGCGACTACTTCCAAGGCGCCGTGAAGTCGGCGGTGTTCGGCGCGGCGCTGTCGATCGCGGCCTGTTTTCAGGGTTTCAATGTCCGCGGCGGGGCCAAGGAAGTTGGCCTGGCCACCACGCGCGCGGTGGTCGCCGGATCGGTCTCGGTGTTGGTGCTCGACTACTTCCTGTCCGATATGCTGTCGTCCTTCTTCCCTTATCAGTCATGATCGACAAGTCTCCCCAAAACAGCAGCGCGCTCGCCGAAGCCAAGCCGGGCACGCGCGACGAGCGCTACCAGATTCAAGTGCGCGGCTTGAACAAGACCTTCGGGCCGCAGCACGTACTGCGCGGGCTGGATCTCGACATCGAGCGCGGCAAGATCAACATCGTGATCGGCGGGTCCGGGCAGGGGAAGTCGGTCCTGATGAAGCACCTGATGGGCCTGCTGAAACCCGACAGCGGCCAGATCCTGGTCGACGGCGAGGACATCGTGCACCTGAAGGACGTCGCACTGGGAAAGCTGCGCCGGAAGTTCGGGATGGTGTTCCAGTACGCCGCGCTGTTCGATTCCCTGAACGTCGTCGAGAACATCGCCTTTCCTTTGATCGAACGGTATCGCTTGTCCCGTGAGGAGATCATGACCCGGGTGCGCGACCTGTTGAACCGCCTGGACCTGGGCAACGTCGGTGGGATCGAACAGAAGTTCCCGGCCGAGCTCTCGGGGGGACAGCGCAAGCGGGTGGGGCTGGCCCGGGCCTTGATCGATCGCCCGGAGATTCTGTTGTACGACGAGCCGACCACCGGACTGGATCCCGTGGCCACCAAGAATGTCGACGACATGATCCTGGCGGCGTCGCGCGACTTCGGCGTGACCAGCGTGGTGATCTCGCACGACATGGCGTCCACCTTTCGCATCGCCGACAAGCTGTCGATGTTGTACGAAGGGAAGATCCTGGTGACGGGAAAGCCCGCCGACCTGCTGCACGCGCCCTTCGCGCCGCTGCAGGAGTTCATTTCGATGGCCGGGTTGTCGAAGACCCAGGCGCCCTCCGGATCGGCGGCCAAACCGTGAGGCGCAGCTGGGCGGCGGCCACGGTAGGGGCCTTGGCCTTGGTGGTGGGTTTCCTGACCTACGTGCTGGTGCGTTCGACCAACGAGCGCTCTTCGCCGAAGGAAGGGTTCACGGCGTGGGCGCGGTTTCGGGACGCGGCCGGGTTGTTCCAGAAGTCGCGGGTGCAGACCGCTGGTATTCCGGTCGGGCAGATCGAGAAGCGCGAGCTGGATCCCGAAAAGCCGACGATGGCGCGGATCACCGTGCGGTTTCTGCCGAAGTCCAAGCTCTACGAGAACGCGGTGGTCTCGAAGAAGTCGGCGTCGTTGCTGGGTGAGTTCTATCTGGAGGTCGACCCCGGGTCGCCGGTCGGCGTGATCAACGGCGAGCAGCGCGCGATGCGCGAGTTGAAAGAGGGCGAGGAGATCAGGAACGTCCGCGAGCCCACCGGCATGGGCGATCTGATGAACGAGGTCGGGACGTTGGTGCCCGTGCTGCACGACATTCTGGAAGACGTGCGCCGCTTGACCTCGGGACCCATCGCCAGCGCCGCGGAGAATGCCAACAAGCTGATCGAGAACAACTCGGTGGTGTTGAACAACCTGCTGACCAAGCTGGATCACATCGCGGGGAACGTCGACCAGATCACCGACAAAGAAGCCGAGAACATCCACGCGTCGATCCAGAACGTCCGCGAGATCACCGAGTCGGTCAAGGAGCTGGTGGGCACCAGCAAGGGCGAGGTGGCGCAGACCGGCGAGGCGGTCCGGACGTCGCTGGACAAGCTGAAGGCCACCGTCGACAACCTGGACAAGTCGCTGAAGAACATGGAAGCGATCACCGGGCGCATGGACAAGGGCGAGGGCACCGTCGGTCACCTGCTGTCTGACGACACCATTGCGCGCAACATCGAGGACATCACCGAGGACGCCGGTGGCTTCATCCACAGCCTCACCAAGCTGCAGACTATCGTCGGCCTCCGAACCGAGTACAACTTCCTGTCGGGCCAGCCCAAGGAATACCTGTCGGTGCAGCTGGTTCCGCGCCCGGACAAGTTCTACTTGATTGAGGTCGTGAACGATCCGCGTGGGTTGCGCGAAAGCTTCGTCACCAACGAGGAGAGCGCCCGGGAGGTCAAGACCACCAACACCACGGTCTATTCGCTCAACAAGCTGAAGTTCACGCTTCAGTTCGGTAAGACCTACGGCATCGTCACCGGCCGGTTCGGTATCAAGGAGTCGACCGGCGGCTTCGGGCTCGACTTTCACCTGCTGCAGGAGCACTTACTGTTGTCGGTGGATCTCTTCGACACTCTGTTCAACAAGTGGCCCCGCCTGCAGGGACGCGCCGCTTGGGCGGTCTTCGGTGGTCGGACCTTCTACGTCCTGGGTGGCGTGGACGACGTCCTGAACCAGCGCGCCAAGTTCGGCACGGTCGGTGGTTTCGACTGGTTCCTGGGCGCCCAGCTCGTCTTCAATGACGAGGATCTGAAGTCGCTGCTGCTGTTCGGGGGTGGTGCCGCCAGCGGGGCCAGCAAGTGAACACGCCCATCGCCCGGATTGCCGTGCTGGTGGGGAGCTTGGGCTTGTGGGCCTGCTCGGCCGAGAACGGCAGTGGGACCCTGACGGGAACGCTCGTGGTTCCGGCGTGCAAGTTCGAGCACACCAACGACATGTGGATCCCCAAGTCGCTCAGCGAGGTCGACAAGGACTTTCTGACCAAGGAGACCCACTGGAACTTTTTTGTGGGTCAGCCGCTCGATGCACCTGGGCCGAAATTCCCGGCCGATCATCCGCAGAATCAGATCAAAATCCGGATGCAGAACCGGTCGGGCGGATGGGAAGCCGCCAACGCCTTGTTTTTCTGGGTGCTGGACAGCTATGAGGTGGCGCGCTGCATGCGGGGGCTGACGGCCTCTGACGGAACGCCGGATTGGGATCAAGCGGCGTGTGATCGGTCGACGGGTCAAGGACGCATGCTGATTGGAACGCAGGGGGAGCTTGTGACCAGTCACTTCGTCTCGCAGGAATCCTGCGACGGCGCCGGGTTGGTCGCCGAGGCACTGGGGGCCTGCGACAAAGCGGGGAGTACCTGTCCCCAGGTGACCGTCTGTCCGGGGCGCGGGTCCTGGATCTCGTTCGACCTTCGCGGGGACCCGACCGCGAAGCTGTCACCTGACTTCAAGTTCAACCTCGGCGACACGATCGCGGCGCCCGCATTTCACGTCGAGCTGTGCGACGAAACCACCATCAAGGCTGTAGAGACGAACACGGTCCCCATTCCCCCGCCCGCCATCCGGGGCACCCTGGAGGGGAGCTTTTCGTTCGTGCTGGAATCGGGCGTCTCCCGCTGACGGCGTCGGCCAGCCCCCGTTGCCCGCGCTCCAGCTTGACAGTGGGGGGCCCCCCCCTATAGTTACGTGCCCCGAAGGCGGGGTGAAACCGTCCCGGCTGTCTAAAATGTTGTACAAAATCAATGAGATAGGCGACAATGGTTTGTCGCTGAACCTGCCGATTTCGGCCGATTGGCTGAAGACCGAGTGCCCGAATCTCGACGCGACGGTCGGTCGGGACGGGTTGCGCTTCAAAGGAAACCTCTCGCGGCAGGAGGACGACGTCTTCCTGACCGGCACCCTGTCGGGGTGGCTGGATTGCACCTGCGCGCGTTGCCTGGAGCCCGCGCGGCTGAATTTGAAGCTGCAGATTCACGTGACCTTCGTCGAGAAGGCCGACGAGCGTGATGACGACGAGGATGAGGAAGACGAAGACGACGTCGACGTGGCGCACTACGAGGGCGACGAGATTGACCTGTCGGCGCCGCTGCGCGAGGAGATCTTGTTGACCTTTCCCATCAATCCTCTGTGCAAGGAAAGCTGCGCGGGGCTTTGCCCCCACTGCGGCGAGAACCGGAACTTGATTCCGTGCGATTGCGCGTCCCGCCAGGGCTCTCCGACGACCAAGCTAGGGTCGGCGCTGCAAAAGTTGAAGATGTAATTGTCCGGTTGCTATTGATTCGCCCAACAGAAAAATCGAAACGAGGATCCCATGGCCGTTCCCAAGAGAAAACAATCCAAATCCCGTTCGGCGATCCGCCGCGCTCAGGTCATGAAGCGCGATGCGCCGCACTCGGTTCCGTGCCCGCGCTGTGAGGCGCCCAAGCTTTCCCACCGCGTCTGCCCCAGCTGCGGCTACTACCGCGATCGCATGGTGATCGAGAAGCAGCAAGAGGAGCAGGCCTAGTTGCCCCGCATCGCCGTCGACGCCATGGGAGCGGACGGCGCGCCTCGGGTCGAGGTGGAAGGGGTCGTCTCAGCGGTGCGCGCGCACGAGCTCTCGGTCATCCTGGTGGGTGACGAGGCGCAGGTGCGTCGAGAGCTGGAGGCGCTTGGTGCCGCGGCAGATCCGCGCATCGAGGTGCGCCATGCGCCCGAGGTCATCACCATGGACGACGCGCCTTCGATGGCGGTGAAGCAAAAGAAGCAATCGTCGATGCGCATTTGCTTCGACCTGGTCAAGGCCAAGGAAGCCGACGCGGTCGTGTCGGCTGGAAATTCCGGCGCCATGATGGCGTGCGGGCTGTTCGTGCTCGGGCGCCTGCCCGGCGTCGAGCGACCGGCCATCGTGACCAGCCTGCCCACCCAGGTGAGCGAATGCGCGCTGCTGGACATGGGCGCCAACGTGGATCCCAAGCCCACCACCATGACCCAGTGGGCGGTGATGGGCAGCGTCTACGCGCGCTTGCTCCACGGCAAGGCGCGCCCGCGCGTGGGCTTGCTTTCGAATGGTTCGGAGGGGCACAAGGGCACGGCCCTGACGCGGGAGACGCACCAGCTGTTGCTGAACGCCCGGGGCGCCGCCGTCGACTTCGATTATCTCGGCTACGTCGAGGGCCGCCAGGTGTTTCGCGGGGACGTCGACGTGGTGGTCACCGATGGTTTCACCGGCAACGTGGTCTTGAAGAGCGTCGAAGGCGCCGCCGAGGTCATGATGACCATGGTCAAGGAAGAGGTCGGTCGCGCGGGCTGGCTGGCCAAGCTGGGCGCGGCGTTGATGATCAAGCCGCTGCGTGTGCTGAAGCGCCGCACCGACTATGCCGAGTACGGTGGCGCGCCGCTGGTGGGCGTGGACGGCGTGGCCCTGGTTTGCCACGGCGGCTCGAACGCGCGCGCGATCGCCACCGCCGTGCGGGTGGCCGCGCGCTTCGCGCAGAGCGGCCTGGGCGCCGAGACCACCGCCGCCGTCGCCAAACATTCATTCTTGTGGGGCCCGGCATCACGGCCTCTGACTGCCGTGGAGGGCGCTTCGTGAACGTAGCTTCCAGTCGAATCCTGGGCACCGGTCGGGGCGTTCCGCCCAAGGTGCTGACCAATCACGATCTGTCGAAGATGATGGACACGTCCGACGAGTGGATCGTCAGCCGCACCGGCATCCGCGAGCGACACATCCTGGATCCGTCGCTGGCGGCCAGCGATCTGGCGACCGAGGCCGCGCGCTCTGCCTGCAACAAGGCCGGCGTCGATCCGTCGGAGGTCGACTGCATCATCGTGGGCACGATCTCGGGCGACTGCCCGTTCCCCGCCACGGCGGCGTTCGTGCAGAAGAAGCTGGGGGCGCGGCCGGGTGGATGCGCGTTCGATGTGTCGGCGGCCTGCGCCGGGTTCCTGTACGGGATGGCGCTGGCGGACAATTTCATCCGGCGCGGACAGTTCAAGCGCGTGATCGTGATCGGTGTCGAGGTGCTGTCGCGCATCGTGGACTGGAGCGACCGTTCGACGTGCGTGCTGTTCGGCGACGGTTCGGGCGCGGTGCTGATGGGGCCCGAGGAAGATCCCAAGCGTGGGGTCCTGTCGACCCATCTGTTCACCGACGGCAGCCTGACCGAATCCTTGCTGCAACAGGCCGGCGGTTCACGCGAGCCCATCACGCCCGAGGCCATCGCGGCCAAGCGCCATTTTGTGAAGATGAATGGCCGCGAGGTGTACAAACACGCTGTGAAGAACATGGCCCAGGCGTCGAAGCTGGCGCTGGAAAGCAACGGGTTGACCATCGACGACGTCACGTGGGTGCTGGCGCATCAGGCCAACCTGCGCATCATCGAGGGCGTGTCCGAGCGCGTGGGCATCGGGCTGGATCGTTTCTACCTGAACGTCGAGCGCTACGGGAACACGTCGTCGGCCTCGGTGCCGACCGCGCTGGACGAGGCGGTCGAACTGGGGAAGATCAAACGCGGCGATCTGTTGTTGATGACCGCGCTGGGCGGCGGACTGTCGTGGGCGTCCGCGGCGGTGCGCTGGTAAAGGATCGCCCGACCATGACGACGGCCCCTTCCTCCGCAATCGCGTTCTTGTTTCCCGGCCAGGGTTCCCAGAAGGTCGGTATGGGCAAGGCGTTGTACGACGCTTCGCCGCTGGCGCGCGCCGTCTTCGAAGAAGCCGACGCCGCGCTGGGTTTTTCTCTGTCGAAGCTGTGCTTCGAAGGGCCCGAGGCTGACCTCACGCTGACCGCCAACGCGCAGCCGGCCATCTTGACCACCAGCATTGCGGCGCTGCGGGTTGTGCAGGCCGAGACCGGATGGCAGCCGTCGGTCGTGGCCGGGCACTCACTGGGCGAGTATTCGGCGCTGGTTGCCGCCGGCGCGCTGTCGTTGTCGGACGCGGTGCGGGTCGTGAACGCCCGTGGGCGGTTCATGCAGGAGGCGGTCGCGCCCGGCGTGGGTGCAATGGCGGCTATCTTGGGATTGGAGGCAGCCGACGTCGAGGCGGCCTGTGCCGAAGCGTGCGCGGAGGTTGCGGGCGAGATCGTTTCGCCCGCCAATTTGAATGGCGGCCGGCAGATCGTGATTGCGGGCCACAAGCGCGCGGTGGATCGGGCGTGTGTGGCCGCCAAGGCGCGGGGCGCGACCCGAGCGTTGCCCTTGTCGGTCAGCGCGCCCTTTCATTGTCAATTGATGCAACCCGCAGCCGATCGTTTGTCGGCCGAGTTGGCCAAGATTCAATTCCGCGATCCGTCGGTGCCGGTCATTGCCAACGTGGACGCGGCGCCCAACACCGACGGTGCGCGGGTGCGTGCGTTGCTGGTGCAGCAGGTGACGGCGCCCGTGCGCTGGGAACAGTCGATTCAGCGGCTGGAGTCGATGCAGGTGTCTCGCGCGGTGGAGATTGGTCAGGGCACGGTCCTGGCGGGGCTGGTCAAACGAATCACCCGCGCGGTGGTCGTGCAGCCCGCGGGCGATCCGGCCTCGATCGCCGCGCTCACCTCCTCGCCCACCGTCGACGGTGCACAATCCCCCCCTGCACAAGCCAGCCCTCTACAACCCATCCCTGTGAAGGAGCGGACCAATGCGTGATCTGGAAGGCAGAGTCGCCCTGGTGACCGGCGCCTCCCGCGGCATCGGCCGGGCCATCGCCGTGGCGCTGGGGGCGCGGGGGGCCCGGGTGGTGGTCAATTTTGCCAGCCAGGAAGCGGCCGCCGCCGAGACGGTGGCCGCGGTGGTCGCGGCGGGTGGCACCGCGCTGATGAAGCGGTTCGATGTTTCAGATCCAGCGGCGGTCGATCCTGCCATCAAAGAGATCGCCGCCAGCGAAGGCGGTTTGCACATCCTGGTGAACAATGCGGGCGTTGCGGTGAACGCCTTGACCCTGGGCGCCAAAGACGCCGACTGGAAGCGCTCGCTGGACGTGAATTTGTCGGGCGCGTTCTATTGCACCCGGGCCGCGCTCCGTCCTTTGATGAAGGCCAAGGACGCCGGGCGCATCATCAACATCACCTCCATCACCGCCGAGACCGGCTCGGCCGGCCAGGCGCCCTACGTGGCCGCCAAGGCGGGGTTGATCGGCTTGACCAAGACCTGGGCCCGGGAATACGCGTCGCGCGGCATCACGGTCAATGCGGTTTCGCCGGGCTATATCGATACCGAGATGACCGCCAAGGATCTGCCCGCCGAACGACGCGAGGAATTATTGAAGGCCATTCCGCTCGGACGGGTGGGAAGTCCCGAGGATGTGGCCGCGGCCGTCGCGTTTCTTGCCAGTCCGGCCGCCTCCTATGTCACCGGTGAAGTTTTACGGGTCAATGGCGGACTCTTCATGTAAGGTACGCCCGCCTAATCGCGAAGGGGGATCGAACCCCTTGGTTCTCGCAGGAAAGAAGGGAAAAAATGGCCGATAACGTTGAAGAACGCGTTCGTAAGATCATCGTCGAGCAGCTGGAGGTTTCCCCGGATCGCGTGAAGCCCGAGGCTTCCTTCGCGGACGACCTGAAGGCCGACTCGCTGGCCGTCGTTGAGCTGGTTTTGGCGCTGGAAGAGACGTTCAAGGTCGAGATTCCGGACGAGGACACCGAGAAGATCAAGACCGTTGGCGACGCCATCAACTACATCAAGACCCACGCCAAGTAGTACAGCCCCCTTCGGGGAACCGAGCCGAGACCAGCCCGCATTCGTGGCGGGCGAGGTTGGCTTTCCTCCGGGTTCAAAGGACGTCGAGCGACACCTGTCATGATCATTTTTATCCCAGGTCGAGAGTGCCGATGCTGAGACGAGTCGTCGTGACCGGTATCGGTCTGGTAACCCCGATCGCGGTCGGAACCGAAGAGACCTGGAAGGGGTTGCTGGAGGGTAAATCCGGCATCGGCCCGATCACTCATTTCGATTCGAGCCAGTTCGCCACGCATTTCGCGGGTGAGGTCAAGGGGTTCGATGTGACGCGCTGGATGACATCGCGCGAGGCGCGCAATGTCGACAAGTTCATCCAGTACGCCATCGCCAGCGCATCGTTGGCGATCGATGATTCAGGCCTGAAGATCGAGGGCGAGTTCGCCGAACGGGTGGGTTGCTACGTGGGCGCGGGGCTGGGTGGTGTCACCAGCATCGAGGCCGCGTGCAGGACGATGGCCGAAAAGGGGCCGCGTCACGGCATCTCGCCGTTCTTCGTGCCGATGATCATCGTGAACCTGGCCCCGGGGCAGATCTCGATCCGGTTCGGCGCCAAGGGCCCGAACTTCTCGCACGTGTCGGCCTGTTCGACCGGTGCCCATGCGATCGGGGAAGCGATGCGCGCCATCGAGCGCGGCGACGCGGACGCCATGATCTGCGGCGGTGCGGAGGCGACCGTCAGCCCGCTGGGCGTGGGCGGCTTCAACAGCATGCGCGCCCTGTCGACGCGGAACGACGCGCCGGAGGCGGCCTCGCGGCCGTTCGATCTGGACCGCGACGGATTCGTCATCGCCGAGGGCGCCGGGATTCTGGTCATCGAGGAGCTGGAGCACGCCAAGCAGCGCGGCGCCAAGATCTACGCCGAGCTGACCGGCTACGCGGCCAACGCCGACGCGCATCACATCACGGCGCCGTCGCCCGAAGGCGAGGGGGCCCAGCGCTGCATGAAGCTGGCGTTGAAGGACGCCAAGCTGTCGGCGGCCGACATCGGGTACATCAACGCCCACGGCACGTCGACCAAGATGAACGATCTCAACGAGACCATCGCCATCAAGAGGGTCTTCGGCGATGCCGCCCGCCAGGTCATGGTCAGCTCGACCAAGTCGATGACCGGACACATGCTGGGGGCCGCGGGCGGCGTCGAGACGGCGATCTGCGCGCTGGCCATTGCGCGCGGCGCGATTCCGCCGACCATCAATTACACCACGCCGGATCCGGAGTGCGATCTGGACTACGTGCCGAACACCGCGCGCGAGATCAAGGTCAAGCACGTGCTGACCAACAGCTACGGGTTCGGCGGCACCAACGCGTCGTTGGTGTTGTCGCGTTTCTCCTAGCGTCCAGGCACACCAATCCCGGGCGAGCGCCCCGGCTCGTGTTTGGTTCCGACGCTGCCGTCGTTGTTGCGGGCGGGACCTACGTGCTGAGCGCGCGCTCGGCGGCCAACCAGTCTTCTTCCTGGTGACCGTCTTCGCCGCCGCGCTTCAGATACAGCTCGTAAGCGAGCCGCGCGATCGCGTCCGGCGACGGTGGTGCCTTGCCTGCGACCGCGGTGACGACCGCTTCAGGCTCCGGCGTTTTCGAAATCTTTGGTGCCGAGGTCGTCCGCCCCTTCACCGTCTTCCTCCCCGAGGTTTTCATGTCCAAATTTATGAACCCGATCGGGGCGCAGGCCAAGTTTTTTCAGCGCGGGCGTTCCCCGGCGATTGTTTCGATTTCGTCAATGCGTTTCGGGATCGCGACGGTCAATACCTCGGCGCCCGTGGAGGTCACAAGCACGTCGTCCTCGATCCGGATGCCGCGCAGGGCGCGGACCTGATCGACGCGATTCCAGTTCACCCGATCGCTCAGCGTCTGGCGCGTCTTCGTATTGTCGAGCATGGCCGGGACGAAATAGATCCCGGGTTCGATGGTGACCGCCATGCCCGCCGCCAGATCGCGGTCGAGACGCAGGTACCGTAGTCCGGCCGCCGTCGAGCGCGTGCGCCCGCTGGCATAGCCGGCGCGATCGCCGAGATCTTCCATGTCGTGAACGTCGAGGCCCAACAGGTGCCCGACGCCGTGGGGAAAGAACAGCGCTGCACACCCGTCTTGAGCGCGTTCCTTGGGATCGCCCCGCAGCAATCCTAGATCGACCAGGCCGCGCGCGATGACCTCGGTCGCCGTGAGGTGAAGCTCGCGATAGCGCACGCCCGGGCGCACCGCCTCGATCGCTGCGCGTTGGGCGCCAAGCACCACGTTGTAGATGTCGGCTTGTTCGGCGGAGTACGTCGCGGAGACGGGCCAGGTGCGGGTCACGTCCCCGGCCCAGCCGCCCGGCGATTCGGCGCCGACGTCGGCCAGCAGCAGATCGCCTTCGGCCAGCAGGTTGGTGTGGGTCTCGTTGTGAAGGATCTCGCCGTGGACCGTGACGATCGAGCCGTAGGCGGTCGCGCAGCCGTGCGCGATTAGCTCGGCCTCCATCGCGGCGCGCACCACGCTCTCGCGCACGCCCGGACGGGTGGCCAGCATCCCGGCCCGGTGGGCGAGGGCGGTCACCGCCGCCGCCTCGCGCAGCTCGACGATGGCGGCGTCGTCATGCTGCAGGCGCAACGCGATGATGGCGTCGGCCAGGCGCGCGTCGGCGTCGGTCAAGCCCCCCGGGACGATGGGCCGGGCCAGCAGCGCGGCTTGCTGTTCCCGGGAGGCCGCGTCGGGCGCGGGCAAGGTGGCGGCGCCGCGGGCCTGTATCGCCGCGGGCAGCGCCCCGAGGGGAGCGACATCCACGCCGAGAAGGGCTTGAAGCTCGGACAGCGTCAGCTGCGGGCCAGACCACAGCGCTTCGTCGCTGTCGGGTTCGGGGGCATAGATGGAGACCCGACCATCGGCGAACAGCGCGGCCGCCGCTGGAATTCCCCAGCCGAAGAAGTACAGGAAGTGACTGTGCGGACGAAATGCGAAGGTGTTGGCGGCGTAGTTTCGCGGACGCGGATGACCCGCCACCAGCAGCGCAGGTTGGTCGCCCAGCGCCGTCAGCAGGGACTGGCGGCGCCGGTGAAGCGCGGCCCGGGGCAGGTTCGCGAGGTCCATCGCGGCAGTATATCCCGGGGTTCAACGCCGGCGGGGGCCGGGCGCGGGGGGCGTGGCGGTGCGGCCGTCCTCGGGCCACGCATGGCGCGGATAGCGACGTCCCAGCTCGCGCCGCAGACTCGGGTAGTGCTGCTTCCAGAAGCTCTCGAGGTCGCTGGTGACCTGAACTGCGCGCCCATTGGGTGCCAGCAGATGCAGCGTCAGCGGCACGCGGCCACCCGCGATGGCCGGGCCGCGCGCCATGCCGAAGAAATCCTGCAGCCGCGACTCGATCCAGGGCGGCTGGTCGGGCGGGTAATTGACCGTGACGACGCGGCCCCCTGGCAAGGGCACGCTGGTGGGCGTATCCGCCGCCAGCCGAGCGCGGACCGGCGCGGCCAGCGCATCGAGCATGCGCCTGGCCAGGCCGGTGGCGCGCAGCTCGGAGAAATTTCCAAGCCCGTCGCAGGCCGCGGCCAGGGCGTCGCCCAGGGTATCGTCGTCCAGGGTAGGGACTTCCAGAGCGGGGAAGGCCTTGGCCAGGATCGCCAGCCGAGCGCGCAGGGTCGACAACGCGCCGGGTTCGTCGAAAGAGGCGAGGCCGTGCGCGCGGGCGGCGTTGGCCAGCACGCGGGTGGTCTCCGGCGATGGCTCGGCGGGACGGACTGTTTCGTCGAGCGTCAGGCCACCGAACATCAGACGCGATCGCCGCACCACCCGCTGGGTGGTGTCGTCGAATTCCAGCGTATCGGTGGCGCGTAGCTCGCCGTCTTCCAGATCGGCCAGCCAATCCGGATCGATGCTGCACCCCAGACGAACCGTGGTCAGGGTGCCGCGGCCCGGCGCTGCGCGTTCCTCCGCGTCGAGCGCCAGCAGGTACTGGCTGTCCGGCTGGTAGCCGAGCTCAGCGGTTCCGCCCGCGGCCAACACCACCGCCCGTGTGCCGGCGTCGCGGCGGCGAGCCACCCGATCCGAGAACGCCGCCAGCGTGGCTTGCCCAAGCGCGTGATCCAGCTGCAGGCGCGTGCGTGCGGATGCGGCCGCCGGGCGCGCGCGGTCGCGCACCAGCGACGCCAGTTGCTTGCGGGCGCGCTCCGCCGCCTCGGTGGCCCGGGGATCCAGGCCGGCCGACCGCAGAGCTCCGGGCGAAAAGCGCGCCGCCCGCGCGCCCTCGAAGGCTTCCAGGAGCGCGATCAGATCGGTACCGGTGTCCGCCGGGTACGCGCCGCCGCGCCCACCGCCGCCGAAGCCGCGCTGTCGAATGTCGCGCTCGCCGATCAGGGCCGCCACGCTGGCGCCTTCCTGGGCGACCCCGCGATCCTCGGCGGCGGTCAGCAAGCACGCAAGCCGGGGGTGGACCGGGAAGCGAAGCATGCGGCGTCCGCGCTCGGTCAACGCGCCGGAGCGATCCACCGCGCCCAGCCGCTGCAGCAGCTGATCGGCGACGGTCAGCGACGCGATCGGGGGAAGCGTCAGCCAGTCGAAGTCGACCACGTCCCGCACGCCCAGCGCGCGCAGGGTCAGCACCACCTCGGCCAGGTCCAGCCGCGCGATCTCCGGGAGCTCGTGCGGGCGCCGCTGGTCGAAGTCGTGGCGCGTGTACAGGCGATAGGCGACGCCCGGGCGGGTGCGACCCGCGCGACCGGCCCGCTGAATTGCTGCGGCCTGGCTGATCTTCGCCAGCGACAGCGTCGGCAGGCCGGTCCACGGCGAGTGCCCCGCCACCCGCGCCAGGCCGGCGTCGATGATCGCCACGACGCCATCGATGGTCACCGAGGTCTCGGCGACGTTGGTCGACAAGATCACCTTGCGCCGGGATGACGGGCCGACGACGCGGGCCTGGGCATCGAGCGGCAGATCGCCGTGCAGGGGCAGCAGGGCCAGGTCCTGGGCCCTGGCCACCTCGCCGAGGGCCTCCTCGCAGCGCCGGATCTCGGCCGCCCCGGGGAGAAACACCAGCAGATCACCGGGCGGGCCGTCGCGCAGCGCTCGGCGCACCGCCCCCGTGATCTGGATCGGCAACGGGCGCTCGTCGGGCTGCGGCAGATAGTCCAGGGCCACGTCGAAGCGCCGGCCCTCGCTGCGCACGCGCGGACATTCCAGATAGGTGGCGATCGTCTCGGCATCCAGCGTCGCCGACATGACGCACAACCGGAGGTCGGGCCGGCGCGTGCGCTGGAGGCGCTTCACCAGGGCCAGCGCCAGATCGGTCGCCACGTGTCGCTCGTGAAACTCGTCCAGCACCACCGTCGACACGCCCGGCAAGTCAGGGGCGGTGAGCAAGCGGCGCATGAGGATGCCTTCGGTCACGAAGCGAATGCGCGTGCGCGGGCCGGCCACATCCTCGAAGCGCACCGCGTACCCGACGGTGTCACCCACCTTCTCGCCGAGTTCGTCGGCGACGCGCGCCGCGCCCAGCCGGGCGGGCAGCCGGCGTGGCTGCACGACCACGATCTCGCCCGTGGTCTGCGGCAGCAGCGCCCGCGGAACCCGGGTGGTTTTTCCGGCGCCCGGCGGCGCTTCGATCACCAGCGCGCGATGCTGGTCGAGCGCCGCCACGATCTCGGGCAGCAGCGGATCTATGGGCAGCGCCAGCACGGCCGCGGAGTATCGAGGATGCAGACCAGCCGCGAAAGCCAGAAACGTTCAGCGCCCCGCGGGGCTACCGCCGAAGGAAGCTCTCATCCGTGCAGCAGGTCGCGCAGCGCTGCCCAGCCCCAGAAGGATCCGAGAACGAAGGACATCGTGCCGGTCGCCATCGACAGGCCGATCGCCAGCTTCCCGCGTTCGTCGAGGCGCGCCAGCGGCCAGCCGGCAAGGCCCGTGAGGAACGCCATTCCGACCACCGACCCGAGTCCGAACAAGGCGATGTAGCCGAGCCGCATCGCCGCCGTCGGCAGATTGGCCAGGACCAGCGCGGTCAGCGCCCCGCTGCCCGCCAATCCATGAATCATCCCGACGATCAGCGGCTGACGAAGCCACTGGTGTGGTCCGGAATGGCGTCGGGGGGCCGAGGACGGCGTGCCCGGCAGCGCCCGCAGAACGGCGCGCCCGCCCAGGGCCATCAACATCACGCCGACCAGCAGCTCGAAGGCATCCCCCAGCCGGTTGGGCAGCCGCGCGCCAATCGCCGCCAGGACGCAGCCAACGACAAACAGCGACAGGCTGTGTCCAAGTCCCCAGACGGCGCCCAGCGCGGCCGCCCCGCGCTTGGCCCCGCCGCGCGTGACCAAGACCGAGACAGCGGCCAGGTGATCGGGCTCGAGCGCATGGCGCATTCCGAGCAAGGAACCCAGCAGCAGACCGGTGGCAAGCGTGAACATCGAGGACCGGAAGGTAGCACAGGAGCCGCGCCGCCCCGTCGGAGCTAACCCTCGCCGCCGACCAGCTTCAGATCCACCGGGACCGGTTGCAGGCCCCAAATCTCGGACGCGTACTGGCGAATGGTCTCGTCGCTGGAGAACCGGCTGGCGCCCGCGATGTTGAACAGCGCCTTGCGAGACCAGGCAATCGGATCGCGAAACAGCGCGGCGGCCTTGGCCTCGGTCGCGACGTAGTCGTCGAAGTCGGCGCAGATCATGTAGGGGTCCCACGTCCGCAGGCCCTCCAGGATGGGCTGGAAGCGCTCGGGTTCGCCGAAGCTGAAGAACCCCGACTCGATCAAGGCCAGCGCTTCGGTCAGCGCCGGGCTGCGGTCGATGTAGGGGCGGGGGTCGTATCCCTGGTTGCGCAGGCTCACCACTTGATCGACATTCAGGCCGAACAGGAAGAAGTTATCGGGGCCCACCTCGTCCCGGATCTCGACGTTGGCGCCGTCCAGGGTTCCCAGCGTCAGGGCGCCGTTCAGCGCGAACTTCATGTTGCTGGTGCCCGACGCTTCTTTGCCGGCGGTCGAGATCTGTATGGACACGTCCGCCGCCGGAATGATCGCCTGCGCCAGCGTCACGCTGTAGTTCGGCAGGAACACCATGGCCAGCTTGCCCTGCACGACGGGATCGCTGTTGATCACGGCGGCCACGTCGTTGATCAGCTTGATGTGCAGCTTGGCCATCGTGTAGCCGGCGGCGGCCTTGCCCGCGAACATGTACACCCGCGGCACCGCATCGACCTCGGGCTCGCGCTTCAGCTTCAGGTAGAAGGCGATCGCCTGCAGGCAGGCCAGCAGCTGCCGCTTGTACTCGTGGATGCGTTTGATCTGCGCTACGAACATGGCTTCCGGAGGCATCTCGACGCCCAGCCTGCGGCCGACCAGCACCGCCAGATCGCGCTTGTTGGCCTGCTTGACCTGGTGCAGGGCCTCCAGAAACGGGAGATCGTCCGCGAAGCGTTCGATCTGCTTCAGCTGGCGCAGGTCGCGGTCAATCCATTCGGTGCCGATGCGCGACGAGATCAGGCGGGTCAGGCGGGGGTTCGAATACAGCATCCAGCGCCGCGGCGAGACGCCGTTGGTCTTGTTGTTGATCTTCTCGGGCCACAGCTCGTTGAAGTCGGCGAACAGGTGCCGCTTGACCAGGTCGGTGTGCAACTGGGCCACGCCGTTCACGCTGTGCGAGCCCACCGTCGCCAGGTGCGCCATACGCACCTGCTTGGGCGTGCCTTCTTCGATGATCGACATCCGCGCCAGGCGATCGCCGTCGCCCGGCCACTGGGTCTGCACGCGCCGCAGGAAGCGCTGGTTGATCTCGAAGATGATCTGCATGTGCCGAGGCAACAGGTGCTCCAGCAACGGCACCGACCAGCGCTCCAGCGCCTCGGGCAACAGAGTGTGGTTGGTGTAGCCGAAGGTCTGCTCGGTGATGGCCCACGCCGGGTCCCAGTCCAACCCTTCCTCGTCGACCAGCAACCGCATCAGCTCGGCGATACCGATCGAGGGATGGGTGTCGTTCAGCTGGATGGCGGCGCGCTTGGGGAACAGATCGAAGCTGCGGTGCCGCTGCTTGTAGCGGCGCATGATGTCCCCGATCGAGCAGGCGACGAAGAAATATTGCTGCTTCAGGCGCAGCGCCTTCCCTTCGTCGGTCTGGTCATTCGGATACAGGACCTTGGAGATATTCTCGGAGTCGATTTTTTCCTCGACCGCGCGTCGGTAGTCGCCCTCGTTGAAAAACTTCAGATCGAAGTCACGGGTGGCGCGGGCCGCCCACAGGCGCAGGGTGTTCACCGTGCTGTTCTTGTGGCCGACGATGAACGAGTCGTAAGGCACGCCCAGGATGGTGTGCGCCGGAATCCAGTCGACGCGCAGGCGGCCGTCGGGATCGTGTCGCAGCTCGGTACGCCCCCCCAGGCGGACGATCTGCGCTTCCTCCATGCGGGGCAGCTCCCACGGGTTGCCGCCCTGAAGCCAGTTGTCGTGAAACTCGACCTGTCGGCCGTCCTCGATGCGTTGCTCGAAGATGCCGAAGTCGTAACGAATGCCGTAGCCGACCGCCGGCAGGCCCAGGGTGGCCAGCGAGTCCATGAAACAGGCGGCCAGGCGCCCCAACCCTCCGTTCCCCAGACCGGGATCGCCTTCTTGATCGAGGATGGTTTCCAGATCCGTCCCGCGCTCCGCCGCCAGAGCTTCGGCGGTGTCGTAGATGCCCAAGTTCAGCAGGCACAGGCCCAGGCTGCGGCCCGTGAGAAACTCGGACGACAAATAATAGGCGCGCTTGACGTCACGATCGTCGTAGGTCCGCTGGGTGGCCAGCCAGCGATGAACCAGGCGATCGCGCACCGTGTGCGCCAGGGCCTGGTACAGGTCGCGCGGCGTGGCGTCGGACAGATCGCGCGCGCAGGTGTACAGCAAATGGTCCAGCACCGTGCGCTTGAACGTCGCTGGATCCATGGCGACCCGGTTGTGGCCGGTCGGACGCTTCGGGACTCGGTCCGTCGCTGGGTCGTTCATTGGAGATCCACCTTTGCCGTCTTGCGCGGCCGCTCGCCCTGGGTCTGAGACTGGCTGGAGGCGACCTCGACCTTGGGGGCCGGCGCCTTTTCGACGCGAGGCGGGCCCAGGATCTCGCGGCCGATGTCCTCGCAGATCAGCGCGGTCTGATCGACTACATGGGTCAGCAGGGCGTGGATGGTGGCCGGCGTTGCGGTGGCCTCTTTGTGATCCAGCCACGCAGCGACGGCGTCGATGCGGGCGAACGGCGCGTGGCCGGGGCCAGGCTTCTCGGCCCCGGGCCAGATCTGCGTCAGGATCTGGCGCGCCGACCGCAGGCAGTACCGCAGGGAACGGGGAAAACGGAGATCGAACACCAGGAAGGAAGCGGCCGCCTGCGCCGACACGCGCCCCTGGTACTTCTTCACGAACGCCTCGTAGCCCGAGCAAGCGCGCAGCAGGGACAGCCACAGGGCCACCTCGACGATCTGGTGGGCGGACTCCAGGGTCATGGTGTGCGGGTGCATGTCCAGGATGCGCGCCGTCTGCCCGACCCGTTCCAGCATCGCGCCCGCCCACAGCAGGCTCATCGGCGTGTCGTGCAGCATGGTGCTGCGCACGAGCCCCAGCACCAGCTGGGTGGACTTGCGCACCCGACGATAGAACTGCTCGCGGTTCTGGCGATACAGCTGCTGGGCCTCGTCACTGCCCAGCCAGATGTACAGCTCGTTCACCTCTTCCCAGGACTCGAGCGACAGCACGTCGCGGATCACGCGGGCGCTCTCACGCGCGGCGCGGACCGAGCTGCGCAGGCTGACCAGGTTCTCCGGCTCCCAGGTCATGTAGCTCTGGACGATCTCGCCGTTGCCGGCGGCGTCCTTGCCGTAGCGCTCGACGAAGGCGGGTTCGGCGCCCGACACGATGACCAGCGGCTTCCAGCATTGCGTGACCGGGATGTCAGCGTCGAAGACCAACGTGCGCGTGACCTGCAGCAGGCGCGAGGTGCTCTCGGCGCGCTCGACGTAGCGGCCGAACCAGAAGCAGTGTTCGGCGACGCGTGAGATCACGTGGCAGTCTCCTTTTGAACCCAGGTGTCCTTGGACCCGCCCCCCTGGCTGGAGTTCACGACGTAGGACCCTTCGACCAGGGCCACCCGCGTGAGCCCGCCCGGCAACACCCACGAGCCGCTGGGGCTGGTCAAGATGAACGGCCGCAGATCGACCCGGCGCGGGGCCAGGATCTCCTTGGTGGGATCCCAGGTGGGGCAGGACGACAGCTCGATGCGATGCTGCGCGATGTAGCGGCGCGGTTCGGCGATGATGCGGCGGCGGAATTCCTCGCGTTCAGCGGCGCTGGCCTGCGGGCCCATCAACATGCCGTAGCCGCCCGCCTCGTCGACGGCCTTGACCACCAGCCGGTGGAGATTCTCCAGCACGTAGGTCAGGTCGTCGGGGCGCGCGCAGACGTAGGTGTCCACCTGGGCCAGGATCGGCTCTTCGGACAGGTAGTAGCGAATCATGTCGTGGACGAAGGGGTAAACCGCCTTGTCGTCGGCGACACCGTTGCCGGGCGCGTTGGCCAGCGCGACCCGACCGGCCGCATAGGCGCGCATCAGGCCGGGGACCCCCAGCAGACTGTCGGGACGGAAGAAATCCGGATCCAGGTACGCGTCATCGATGCGACGGTAGATGACGTGCACGCGCTCCGGACCGCGAATGGTGCGCACAAAGACCGTGTCGTCCTCGACGAACAGATCGCTCGGCTCGACCAGTTCGACGCCCATGGTGCGCGCCAGGAACGTGTGTTCGAAGTAGGCCGAGTTGAACGACCCCGGCGACAGCAGCACGATGCGCGTCTCGCCGGGATCCACCGGCGAGATGGCGCGGAGGGTTTCGACCAGATGCATCGGATACTGCTCGACCGGGCGCACCGCGGCTTCGTCGATGGCGCTCTGGAAGATGCGCTTGGTGACCAGCCGATTCTCGACGACGTACGACACGCCAGAGGGTGTTCGCAGGTTGTCCTCCAGCACGCGGAATACGCCGTCGGGGCTGCGGATGAGATCGATGCCGGCGATGGGAATGCGCACGCCGCCGGGCGGACGGATGCCGCGTAGCTTGGGCAGAAAGAACTTGGCGCCCAAGATCAGGTCCGCCGGAACGATCCCCGAGGTCAGGATCTTCTGGGGACCGTAGATGTCGTCCAGGAAGGCGCACAGGGCGGCGATGCGCTGGGCCAGGCCCTTCTCGACCTGGGCCCATTCCTTGCCGCCGATGACCCGGGGGACCAGGCAGATCGGGAAGATCTTCTCCGTCCCGCGCTGATCGGAGTACACCGAGAAGGTGACGCCCTGGCTGTAGAGCGACAGCTCGGCCAGCGTCTGCGCATGGGCGAAGTCCTTGGGCGACAGCTCGTCCAGGATGCGCGTCGCGCGCCGTGCATGGGGTCGCGGTTTTCCATCGACGTCAATCATCTCGTCGAAGGTGCCTGGAAGGGGCTTGTAGTCGTTGAAGAGCACGGACGATGGCCATTCTAAGCAGAAAGCACCGTCCAGTGAGGGCAGGCCCGTCGTTGTTACGCCGATTTTTGCGGACGGAAATGTCCCGTTAACTTGGATGGCTCGGGCGGGTCAACATACAAGTTCAAGTCGAGCGCTTCACGCGACGGTAAAGCGTGGACGCGTCGACGCCCAGGATCTGTGCCGCCTTCGGCTTGCTGCCACCGACGGACGCGAGGACGCCGGCGATGTAGCGTTCGACCAGCTCGTCGAGCTTCAGCGGGTTCTGCACCAAGCGCGGAATCGGATCCGTCCCCGGGGTGGGACCGAGGGCCTGCCGGACGTCGTCGAGGGACGCCAGGGGCGCCGAAGCGGTCACCACCAGGCGCTCGACCAAATTTTCGAGCTGACGCACGTTGCCCGGCCAGTCACAGTCCGCCAGGAACGCCAAAGCGTCCGGTGCCAGGCCGGCCAGCACGGAGCGGGGCGAGCGTTCCAGGCTCTTGCGCAGGAAGCATTCCGCCAGCGCGGGGATGTCGTCCTTGCGATCGCGCAGCGCGGGCATGGCCACGCGCAGGACGTCGAGCCGGAAGAACAGATCCTGGCGGAAGAGGTCTTGGTCGACCAGCCGCGACAGATCCTTGCGGGTCGCGGCGATGCACCGGACGTCGACCGTGAGCGTGGTCTCCGTCCCGACCGGGCGCACCTCGCCGGATTGCAGGACGCGCAACAGCTTTCCTTGCAGCGCCAGCGGCAGATCGCCGATCTCGTCCAGGAAGATCGTCCCGCCCTGCGCCTCGACGAACAGCCCCCGACGCTGGCTATCGGCGCCGGTGAACGCGCCGCGCTCGTGACCGAACAGGTGGCTTTCCAGCAGCGGCTCCGGAAGCGCCGCACAGTTGATTGCCACGAACGGCCGCTCCGCCCGATGCCCGCCTCCGTGGATTGCCCGGGCGGCCACCTCCTTGCCGGTCCCAGTCTCTCCGGTGATCAAGACCGCCGACGATGCGTCCACCATCTTTCCGATCAACGCGCGAATCTGGCGCATCGCGAAGCTGTCTCCCAGCAGCTCGCGCGAGGACGTGCTCTCCCTCAGCAGCCGCCGCAGCAGCCGGTTCTCCGCGGTCAGCGCGCGTTCACGCCCCGCGCGCTCGACCAGCTCGCGAAGCACGTCCAGCCCGAACGGCTTGGTGATGTAGTGGAAGGCGCCCCGTCGCATGGCCTCGACCGCGCTGTCGATGGCGCCGAACGCGGTCATGATCACGACCGGCACGCTGGGATCGATGCGCTTGACCCCCGACAGGACCTCCAACCCATCGCCGCCCTTCATCCGGAGATCGGTCACCACGACGTCGGCGGGTTGCCGCGTGAATCGTTCCAGCGCGGCCGCGCCGCTCTCGGCGACGTCGGTGGCGAAGCCCGCCGCCTCCAGATCATTGGCAATGGTCCGCGCCATATCCAGCAGATCGTCGACGACCAGCACCCGAAGCGGGGGGCTGGCGACCGATCCGATCACCGGTGCGCCTCTCGCAGCTGGACCACCGTGGGCCACAGGAGCGTCGCCGTCGTCCCTTCTCCCGCGCTGCTGGCGAGATCGATGCGGCCGCCGTGGTTGCGCACGATGCTGGCGGCGATGGGAAGGCCCAGCCCGGTTCCCTCGCCGCGGGCCTTGGTGGTGAAGAACGGATCGAAGACTGCCTGCAGGTGCTCAGGGGCGATCCCCGACCCCCGGTCGCCGATCACGATGCGGACCATCCCGGTATCGGTCGCGGATGCCGTCAGCTGGATTTCGCTGCCCGGTTTGGACGCATCACAGGCGTTCATCAGAAGATTCACCAGCACCTGCTGTATCTGATCGGGGTCGGCAGTCAACATGGGTAGATCCTCTTGCACGGAGACCTGAAGACGCAGGTTGCGCGCATCGAGTTTCCAGACCAGGAGCTCGCGCGCTCGATCGATCGCCAGCGGCAACGACACCGGACGCCGGTCGTTGGCGGGGCGGCGTGCGAAGTCCAGCATCTGCCGCACGGTCGAGGCGACGTTGTCGATGTGCTTGATGATGACCGCCAGGTCCTCGGCGCGCGGGCCTGCGCGGACTTCGCGCATCACCTGTTCGGCGCGCCCCCGAATCACGGCCAGCGGCGTCCCGATTTCGTGCGCCATCTCGGTCGCCAGCACGCCGACGGTGATCAGCTTCTCGGCGCGGACCAGCTGGTTCTCGAGATCACGCGCAGCTGCGATGGCGCGCGCGTAGCGCAGCTCTCCTTCCAGGGCCAGCGCGCGGCGCTGTTGCCGCATGATCAACAGTCCCACGATCGCGACGGCGACCGCGGCGCCCAGCGCCGAGATCACCACCCGCGACAGCAGCCGGTGCTCGCGTTCCATGATCGCTCTGGACGAAGCCACCCAGGTGACGACCCAGTTCCCGGTCGGCCGCGTCACCCGTTCCGAGACCTGGACCGCCGACGTGCGGGTGACGCCCAGAAGCTCGGCGGCCTCGGGCGAAAGCTGCAGCGCGGAGGTTGCGTCGGCCTGGAAGTACTTGGTCACGGTCTCTGAATCGGTGGCGCTGCAACCGCCGATCGTCGCACAACCAGCCCAGACCACCCCGCCCGGATCGGTGACGAAAAGCCGGGACAGCGGCATCGATGGCCACGCGCCGGCAGCCAGGAACATGGCCGCATCGCTGGCGACGATCACCGCGCCGCCGCCCTTGACGGGGGTCCCATAAAGCAAGAACGACCGCGCCCCGTAGCGCGCTGGCTCGCCCATCGCTTTCACGCGGCGTGCCGAGACCTCGCGCGCCAGGTGTTGCAGGTGCGGGGTCAACGCCTCGACGGTTGGCTGAGGTTCGGTGGGATCGATCGCCAGGATCTCGACCTCGCCGTCGGGCCGGTTGAGCGAGATGATCCGGTAGTGCGGCACCACCACGGCCAGCGCGCGAAACGTGGTCTCCGAGAGCCGGTGCTCGATCGACGGATCGTGCTCGGGGTTGTTGCGCGAGCGCTCGACCAGATCGGTCAGCACGCGGGTGTCCTGATCGAGGGCGTCCAGCCGGGCCGATAACACCTCCGCCGAGGCGAGCGCCTGGCGGCGCGTGGCCGACGTGAACTCTTCCAGCAGTCGCCGTTCCTCTCGCCGGGCGCTGGCGACCGAGAGTTCGACGATCACCGCGAGGACGCTGACGATGACGGCGATGCTCGCGAACGGTTTCAAGACGCTCGGATACTACGTCGCCCGGGCCGGACTGGTGGAGGCATCCAGCGCCAGCGGCGCCAGGGATAGGTCGGTTTAACAGAACACCATTTAAGTGGAAATTTGTTGTTTACGTGACGTCGTTAGCATCGCTCGCAAGTTGCAAGAGCCAATCTTGCCAAATGCAAACAGGAGGTAACCCCTGATGTGGATGAAGCAATACAGGAAGACGTTCGTTGGGATGCAGACCGTGATCGCCTTGATTACGGCGGTCGCCTATTTCCGGATTTATCGGTCATGGGAGCCCACGCTGTCGTTTTTCCTCGTCCTTGAGGGGGCCGCTCTGGCGGGCGCGCTCTGGGCCAGTCGCCTGAAGGGGAGGTACGAAAACAATGGTCGTTAGCACAACAAACACAACAAGGGGGGACGCATCATGAAGGGAACTCGTCGCTATCAACGCTGGCTCGCTGCCACGGTCATGACCGTGGCGTTGCTGGGAATGGCCGCCGCGCCAGCCCTGGCGGACGATCCAGTGCCCGACAAGACCGGCGCCTTCCAGACAACTCCCACTGCTTACTCGGTACCAGGCTACACCAAGCCCGATCCCGCCAAGGCGACCACCAAGGACCTGGCGGTGGCTGTCGACGCGGTGGCGCAATCTGCATCCCACGGCCTGTACTCGGCGAACTTTGTCTGGGTCCTGGTTTCGGGCTTCCTGGTCATGTTCATGCAAGCGGGCTTTGCACTGGTCGAGACCGGCCTCATCCGCGCCAAGAACGCCGCCCACACCATGTCGATGAACTTTGCAGTGTACGCCTTGGGCATGCTGGGGTTCTTCGTTTGCGGCTTCGCGTTCATGTGCGGCGGTATGAACGGCACGGCCATCGGGGGTCCCGTGACTTTGGGCGGCGTGCCAACGCTGCACTCGATGTTGACCGTCGGCGGCGCCGTCAACGGCGACCACGGCTGGGGGATCTTGGGAACGACGGGCTTCTTCCTCAGCGGCAACGGCTACGATGCCGGGGCCATCGTGCTGTTTCTGTTCATGATGGTCTTCATGGACACGACCGCGACGATCGTGACCGGCGCTTGCGCGGAGCGGTGGAGCTTCAAGAGCTTCTGTGTCTACAGCGTCCTCATCGGAGGCTTCATCTACCCGGTGTTCGGAGGCTGGGTGTGGGGGGGAGGCTGGTTGGCGCAGCTGGGCTATCGCGCGGGCCTGGGCCACGGCGCCGTCGACTATGCGGGCTCGGGCGTGGTCCACTTGCAGGGGGGAGCCCTGGCGCTGATAACCGCGATCATGATCGGGCCGCGCATCGGGAAATACGGCAAGGACGGCAAGATCAATCCAATCAAGCCGCACCACATGCCCATGGTCATGCTGGGGACGTTCATCCTGGCGTTCGGCTGGTTCGGGTTCAACGCCGGCAGCTCGCTGGCAGGTGGCGACGGCCGCATCGGCATCGTCGCGACGAACACCATGCTGGCCGGCATGTCGGCCACCGTCTTTGGCATGGTCTACATGTGGCTGACCACCGGCAAGCCGGACCCGGGAATGATGTGCAACAGCATGCTGGCCGGTCTGGTCGCGATCACCTCACCGTGCGCATTCGTCTCGCCGGTGGGCGCATTCATCATCGGTGCGGTCGCCGGCGTGCTGGTCATCTGGTCGTGCAATTTCTTCGACAAGCGGAAGATCGACGACCCGGTCGGCGCGATCAGCGTCCACGGGGTGAACGGTTCCTGGGGCCTGATTGCGGTGGGCCTGTTCTCGGATGGTAGTTACGGACAGGGCTGGAACGGCGTCGGCGCCACCGACTACCTCGGCGTCGCCGGCCGCGGCGTCACGGGCTTGTTCTACGGCGATTCGAAGCAGCTGGTCGCGCAGCTCGTCGAGTTGGTGACCGGCGCGGGATGGAACATCATTGTCGGCGGCATCGCGTTCTGGCTGGTCGGCAAGCTGGTCGGCGGCAACCGCGTCTCCGCTGAGGTGGAAATGGGTGGCCTGGACCTGCCCGAAATGGGCGCCGAGGCGTATCCGGACTTCGCGCTGAATCGCGAGGAGATGGCTCCCGTCACCGCCAAGGCCGTGTAAGAATCCGAAAGAACAGCCGGGCCTCGAAGCGCCACACCGCTCTCGAGGCCCGGCATTTTTCATGATCAAGGAAGCCCTCATCTGCCTGGAAAGCTCGCCCAGCAGCGAAGCTGCGACGCGCCTGGCGATCGCCATCGCGTCCGAGCTGACCGCGACGCTGGTCGGGCTGGCGATCGTCGATGAACCCGATATCCGCGCCGGCACGGCCACGGGCTTTGGCGGCACCAGTTTCAAACACGACCGCGACGAAGCGTTGCTGGCGGACGCTCACGTTCGGGCGACGGAATGCCGGGAGTTGTTCGAACGTCGCTGTCAGGACGCGAACGTAACGGCCACCACCCTCGAAATCGTGGGACGGCCGGCAGCCACCATCCTTGCCGAGATGGACGCGCGTGATCTGACCGTCATCGGCCGCGACGCCAACTTTCGCTATGAAACCGAAAGCGACGACGCCGCCACGCGCGAGGCGATCCTTCACCGAGCGACCCGCCCGGTGCTGATCGTGCCGGAGAATGCCGAAGGACCGCTCGGCAAGGACATCGTCGTTGCCTACGATGGCAGCGGCGCCGCCAAGCGGGCCATCGCCAGCTTCGCCGCCACCGGGTTGGCTCGGTCGCGCACCGTGCACGTCACCAGCGTCGCCGACAACGGAGAGCAGGCCTGGATGCTGGCGACAGCGGGCGTCAAACTTTTCGCTGATCTAGGCGTCAAGGCCGAGGCCAACAACATCGTGTCGGCCCTTTCCAGCGTGGGAGCCCTGGCGACCTTCGCCAAGCGAATCAACGCCGGCCTGATCGTCATGGGCGCGTTCGCGCACAACCGGATCGCGCACCTGTTTCACGGTTCGGTCACGCGTGGCCTGATCGAACGCACGACCATCCCGCTGTACCTGCAGCACTAACCTGGATGAATGAGCTCGTCTCGGCCTCCCCGCACCTGACGCCCCTCTGGGCGGTGATCCCGTTCGCGGTCTACCTGCTGCTGATCGCGGCGCTCCCGCTGTTTGCGGGGCACCTGTGGGAGAGCAACGTCAACAAGCTGGCGCTGGGGATCGTCGCGGGAATCCCCTCCATCGTCTATCTCGCGGGCGCCGCGCCGGGGGGAGGGGGGCTGTTGCTGCAGACGGGATGCGACTACGTCGCGTTCATGGTGCTGCTGGGCGCGCTGTTCGCGATCTCGGGCGGGATCTGTCTGCGGGGGGCGCTGGTGGGCTCGCCCATGGTCAACGCAACGTTCCTGGCCATCGGCGCGTTGTTGGCCAGCGTGATCGGAACGACCGGGGCGTCGGCGCTGCTGATCCGGCCGCTGCTGCGCGCGAACGCGCACCGCGCGCGGGCGACCCACGTGGTCGTGTTCTTCATCTTCATCGTGGCGAACTCGGGAGGCCTGCTGACGCCGCTCGGTGATCCGCCGTTGTTCCTCGGGTTCCTGCGCGGCGTTCCCTTCTCGTGGACGTTGCGTCTGGCCCCGGCTTGGGCATTGGTGAACGGCGCGTTGCTGGTTTTGTTCCTGGCCTTCGACACGGTTGCGTTCGCGCGCCAGCGGGGGGTAGCGCCGGTCACCCGACCATCAGATCCGGCGATCGAGATCGGACCGCTGCGTCTGGAAGGCAGCCTGAATCTGGTCTGGCTGCTGGGGATCGTCGGTGTGGTGTTCGCGACCGGTCTGCTGGCTCCGCGGTTCGCAGGACATCCCCAGCTGCAGACGCTGGTTCAGGTGGCGGGGATGGCGGCGTTCGCGGGCCTGTCGTGGATCACGACCCCGCAGGCGGTCCGGCACGTCAACCGGTTCTCCTGGGCGCCCATGATCGAGGTGGCGGCCATCTTTCTGGGCGTGTTCATCACGATGATCCCGGCGCTGGGCTACCTCGAGCAGCAGGGCGCGTCGCTGGGGGTCACGCGGCCGGCGCAATTCTTCTGGGCGGCGGGGGCGCTCTCCAGTGTCCTCGACAACGCTCCGACCTACCTGACGTTCGCGTCGCTGGCGCTTGGCGTGACCGACGGTGGCGGCGGTCTGGTCGCGCCCGGCGGCCTGGGCGCGCTGTCGGCGCATCCCACCGGCGCTCAGTTGCTGGCCGCGGTGTCGTGTGGCGCGGTGATGATGGGGGCCGTCACGTACATCGGCAACGGCCCCAACTTCATGGTCAAGGCCATCGCCGAGCAGCACCGGGTCCGCATGCCCAGCTTTTTTGGCTACGTGGTTTGGTCGGGAGGGATCCTGCTGCCGCTGTTCGCGGTCGTGGCGCGTATCTTCTTTTGAGGGGGGCTCCCATCTACCGCCCAGGGAGAGGTTGAGCCGCCAGGGCGACCGGCTCCGAGACCTTGGCGGGAAGGATCACCATGGTGGCGCCCAGCCAGTAGAGGCGCCGCTGGATCGCCGCTGCCGTCTCGTTGTGGAGGAAGCGCTGGAACCAGCGCTCCTTGGCGAAGATGACCTTGCCTCCGAAGAAGGTGACCTGGGGAAACTCGGCCATGACCCGCACGCACAGCGCCTCGGCCTCGGCGACCGATTCGGTGCCGACGGCGAAGCGGTGGGTGGACGGGATCTCCAGGGATGTGGCCAGGGACTCGTACTTCTTCAGCATGTCCTCGGTCTCGCGCTCGAGCTCCTCCACGCAACCGGCGCCCTTGAAGCCCCCGGAGTCGATGACACCCACCGAGATGAAGACCAGGTTGCGAAAGTGATTCGGAAAGGCGCGGAACACGTTCAACACCGTGTGGATGCCGACCGCGCCGTAGCTGGGCACCAGGATGGCGGCGGTCGGAAGGCGCGGGTTCACGATGGGCCGCGCCGCCAGGTGCCCGTCGTCGGCGCATCGAAGACCGTCATAAAGCTCCGCCAGCCGCGCCCGCACGTTGTGATAGTGGCGCTGGATCAGGAAGCACAGCCCCACCACCGCCGCCGTCACCAGCAGGGTCAGCCAGCCCCCCTCGCGAAATTTCTCGATGACGGTGATGACCAGGATGGTCGCGCACAGCAGGAACCCGACAACGAAGAGGCCGAGCTGCGACGCCCAGCCGGACAGCGCCCGCCGTTGTTGCCAGGTCGTGCGCATCATCCCGAACATCGACAGCGAGAAGGTCAGGAACACGTTGATGCTGTACATGACGACCAGCTTGCCGACGTCGCCGCCGGTGTAGATCAGGGCCGCCAGCGACGCCGCCCCCATCAACGAGATGCCGTTGCCGGTGGTCAGGCGCTCGGACAGCGCGGCGAACCGCCGCGGCATCCAGTCGTCGACCGCCATGTTGCCGAGCACCCGCGGGCCATCGATGAAGCCGGCCTGCGCCGCCACCACCAGCAAGACGCCTTCCGAGAACAGCGTGACGATCGCCAGGACGTTTCCGAACGGGAGGTGCTCCGTCATCTTCTCGACCAGGACCGCGTTGAGGGTCTTCCCGGACACGGGCTCCACCTGCCACAGCAGGTAGCAGAGCAGGAGACCGGTCGCGGTGAACGCTAGCGAGACGGCCATGTAGACCATCGTGCGCTTGGCCGTGCGGGCCCGCGGCTCGCGCATGATGGGCAAGCCGTTCGAGACCGCCTCGATCCCGGTGTACGTGCCGCCGCCCAGCGAGTAGGCGTGCACGAACAGCAAGGCCATGCCGCCCAGCCCCAGGGTGCCGAGCCCGGAGTGGAAGCCCGAAGACAGACCGCGCGCCGTCTCGGCCATCTCGGGTGCGCGCGCCAGCAGGCCGCCCACGATCACGACGGCGTGGGTGACCACGAAGGTGAGGAAGATGGGCGCCAGCGCGATGGCCGATTCGCGCACGCCCCGGATGTTCATGGTCGTGAGCATCACGATCAGCCCGATCTCGACCGGCAGCTTGGCGCCCGCCATGCCGACCGGGAGGAAGCTGAAGATCACGTCGCCCGCCGCCGCGATCGACACCGTGATGGTGAGGACGTAGTCGACCAGCAGCGCGCAGCCGGACACCAAGCCGACCGGCCGGCCGAGCAACTTGGTCGCCACCACATAGCCGCCGCCGCCGTGCGGGAAGGCCTCGATGATGCGCCGGTAGGCGGCCGAGATGATCAACACCGTCGACGCCATGAGCAGCGCCAGCCCGACCGCCAGGTACTTGTGAGCTCCGAGGGTCTTGAACGCCTCCTCGGGGCCGTACGCCGACGACGACAGCCCGTCGGCCCCGAGCCCCACCCAGGCGAGGAACGGGATCAGCGAGATGGTGTGGAAGATCCGGCGATCGTGGAGGTCACGCGCCTTGCCGAACAGGGCCGTCTTCAGACGGGACCGCTCGCGCGCGGGGTTCGCAGGTCCTGAGTTTTCCTGGATGGCAGGGTTTGTCGCAACGGCTGGCTTGGTCACGGCCGCCTCAGGAGCATCGGTCATGCCAGTCCGGCAGCGTGAGCTGAGCGCGTCGGTGTTCCGCCTGGCCGCCGGTTCGACGCTGACGCCTGCCTGCCGGCGGCCCCAGGACCCTGTGGCCTGCGGGGGAGCCGTCGGCCGCTTCCTGCAGAATGCAGGGCTGATGAAGCGCGCGGTGCCTAAGGGTCGGTGGCGACCGGAAGCGTGAACCAGAACGTTGCGCCCCGGCCCCGTTCGCTGACAACTCCGATCTTTCCGCCGTGCGCGTGCACCAGCCCGCGGCTGATGAACAGGCCCAGGCCCGAACCACCGTGCGGGCTTCCCGGCACGCGAAAGAACTTCTCGAACAACCCGGGCTGGTGCTCGGCCGGGATCCCTGGCCCCGCGTCGGCAATCTCGAAGCGCAGGCGCTCGGCACGCGTCGCTCGAGGTTCGTCCGGATCGCCGGTGCCGGCGTCGACGCGCGCCCGGATCACCACCTCGTTCCCGGGCGTCGAGTACCGAATCGCGTTGTTGATCAGGTTGGAGAAGACCAGCTGCGCCCGTTCGGGATCGACGAAGACCTCGGGCAGCCCGGACGAGCTCTCGGCCCTGAGCGTGATCCCGGCTTGTTCGGCGGCGGCGTGGTGAGCCTCCAGAGATTGCGCCACCAGATCCCCCACCGCGCACCGCCGCTGGTGCAGCTCGATGTGCCCGGATTCGATCCGCGACAGATTCAGCAGATCGTCGACGGTCACCCGCAGCCGCTCGCAGTCCTCGCGCGCGGCGAACAGCAGGTCGGCCTGCTTGGGCGTGAGCGGTCCCACCACCTGCTCCGTGCACAGGTGCAGCGCCATCTGGATCGAGGTGAGGGGGGTCCGGACCTCGTGCGCCACCGTGGCCACCAGGTCGTTCCTGAGCTCGTCGAAACGGTAGAGGCGCGTGGCATCCTGCAGCACCAACGCCGCTCCATTGACAGCACCGCCCTCGCTGTAGATCGGCGTCGCGCGCGGGACGAACACGCGCTCGCCCTCGGGCGTCGTGATCCGCAAGGCGTCCTCGAACCCGCGCGGCAGGTAGGGCCCCTGGCCGCCGAGCACGTGGGCGCGCAGGCGATCGATCGCGGCGCGCACGCCGGGATCAGCGTCGGCGAACGCTTCGGCACCGGAGCGGTCGGGATCGATGCCGAGGAGGCGCGTGGCCGCCGTGTTTGCCCCTCTCAGCTCACCAGTCGCGCCCAGCAACAACACCGGATCGGGCAGGCCGTCGATGGACGCTTGCGCCGCCTGCTGGGCTTGCAACAACTCCCCGAGCGAGCTGGCGCGGTAGCGCTCGAGCCGCTCCGCCATGCGGTTGAACTCGGTCGCCACCGCCGCGATCTCGTCCTTCCCGGTGACGGCGGCGCGCACCCGCAGATCGCCTTCGCCGAAGCCGCGGACGGCCGCCGCCACCACGCCGATCGGCCGCAGCAGACGTGTGGTCAACCAGGCCGAAGCCAGCAGCCCGAGCAGGAGCGAGACCAGGACGGTGCCGACGACCACGTTCTCGAGGGCGCGCGCGCGTTCGACCGCCCGATCGCTCTTGCGCACCATCGCGTCCTGGTTGATGGCGAGGATCTCGTCGGCCGCGCCCTTCACCCGGCGGAAGGCAGGCTCGAGCGACGCGGAGTACAGCGCCTCTCGCTCGGTCCGCAGGGGGAGCCCTTCGAACCGGGAAAGCGCACTGGAGTAGTCCGACCAGGCCGAACGCAGCCGCTCCGTGACCGCCTTCTCGCCGGCCTCGGTGATGTTCCCTTCCTGAACGGCGAGCTCCTGCTCGAACAGCGCGCGGTGGGGAGAGGACGGGGTCGGCGCCGTGTGTCCGGACAGCAGCACCAGCGCATGGCTGTCGAGACGTTGGAGCCCGTCCTTCATGCGCTGCGCGGCGAGCACGCTGCGGTAGTTGTCCGCCAGGATCAGCCGCGAGCGCTCTCCGAGCCGGGTGGTGGTCACCGTCGACACCACGCCCACCACGATGAGGGCCAGCGCGAGGGGGGCCTGCGCCAGCCCGAGCTTTCGCCGCAACGTCATGCCGGCGCCACCCCTTCGAGGAGATCCTGCGACGTAGGTTCGGCTGACGGTCTTGGCATGAGCTCCAGGGGGCGGATGAAGGGGACGCTACGCTCCCCATGAATCCGTTCGCAAGGAGCAATCAAGACGCGTGCCGCGGCAAACATTGGCTGGCCCGATCGATGCAGCTCGACCTTCCCCATGCCGTTGACTCTGCGACTGTTTCGGGCGGACGAGCGTTTCGAAAGCCCGCCGAGCGCCGTCGAGTTCCGGCCGCGCTGGTTCTGGTTGTTCGCGGCGCTGGTGGGGCTGGCAGCGACGGGGGCCCTGGTATGGACCAGCGCCACCGCGGACACGCGGGCCTTGCGGGCGTTGCCGGACGACTTGCGGTTGGCTCTGTACACGCGAACTCTCCAGAACCTGCGCGGCACCTGTGATCCTGCCCCGCCGCGATCGCTGCGGCAGTTCTGCGGCGAGCAGGCCACCCTGGCCGGACGATTCAAGGAGTGCGACCACGACCAGGCCTGCCAGGAGCTGGTCCAACGTCACCGAGTCCAACCCCGGCGCTGAGCTCGCCCAGCCGACCGGAGTAGACTGAAACGACAATGGCCCGCCTCTCCGTGCTCGTCGTCGACGATGAGAAGAACATCCGCCAGGCGCTTCGTGTGTGCCTGGAGGCCATGGACGCCGACGTCGCCGAGGCCGGCTCGGCGCCCGCCGCGCTGGAGGCGCTTGGCCGCGCGGCCTTCGACGTGGTGTTTCTCGATCTGAAGCTGGGCACGGCGAGTGGGCTCGACCTCATCCCGCAGCTGCTGGTCGAGAATCCGAACGTGGTGGTGATCGTGGTGACCGCCTACGCGACCTTCGAGACGGCGGTCGAGGCCATCCGCCGCGGCGCCTGGGACTACTTGCCGAAGCCGTTCACGCCGGCCCAGATCCGTCACCTTGTCGAGAAGGCGTTGGCGCGCCGGTCACTCTCGGCGCGCCTGGCCGATCTGCAGGATCGCCTGGCCACCGAGGCGCCCGATGTGGATCTCGACTCGCAGGCGCCGGCGATGCGTTCGGTGGTGGAAATTGTCAGGCGGGCCGCGCAGGCGGACGTTTCGGTTCTCTTTCGAGGGGAAAGCGGCACAGGCAAAGGCGTCCTGGCGCGTGCGATGCACGACGAGAGCAAGCGACGCGAACGCCCCTTCGTCACCATCAACTGTCCGACGCTGACGGAGGACCTGCTGGCGAGCGAGCTGTTCGGTCACGCCAAGGGGGCCTTCACGGGCGCCGTGCGCGATCAACCCGGTCGGGTCGAGGGTGCGGAAGGGGGCACGCTGTTCCTGGACGAGATCGGTGATCTGCCGCCCGGCCTGCAAGCCAAGCTGCTGCGCTTCCTGCAAGAGAAGAGCTTCGAGCGCATCGGCGAGACCCGCACCCGCAAGGCCGACGTGCGGGTGGTGGCAGCCACCAACCGAGATCTCGACGCCGACGTGAAGAGCGGCCGCTTTCGGCTGGACCTGCTGTTCCGGCTGAACGTCGTCGAGGTGAGGGTGCCGCCGCTCCGCGAACGCCGCGAGGACCTGCTGCCGCTCGCGCGTCGCTTCATCGCGTTCTTCGCCCGCGCCATCGGACGCGCGGTGCCGGAGCTGTCTCCCGAGGCGGCCCGCGTCCTCGGCGACCACGACTGGCCCGGGAACGTCCGCGAGCTCCGCAACGCGATCGAGCGCGCCATGATCCTGTGGCCGTCGGCCGTCCTCGAGCCATTGGCCTTCCCAGATCGGGTGGCCGGCGCGCGCGCCCGTGGCCCCGTCATCGGCGGGCCCTTCACGCTCGACGAGGTCGAACGTGCCCACCTCTCGACGATCGTCGCGCAGGCCAGGACCATGGAAGAGGCCGCGCAGATCCTGGGCATCGACGACTCGACGCTGTGGCGCAAGCGCAAGAAGTACGAGGAGCAGGATCTGGGGGGCGCGCCCGAGCGGGATCCGGGATCGACCTAGAGCCGGCGGTCGGCCGCGCGAGCGGCGAGTGCGGAGCGTGGCGGACGGTCAGCGATAGATGTCGCGGCGATGCCCGATCTTGACCACCAGCACCAGGAGGACTCCATCCGAGATGGAGTAGACGATACGGTGGTCACCGGCTCGGACGCGCCAGAGGTCGGAGCCCTTGAGTTTCTTGGCGCCTGCAGGCCTCGGGTTCTCGGCGAGCTCATCGATCTTTGCATCGACGCGGACTTTCGCGTCTGCCTGGAGGCTATCGCGCTGTTTCGCTGCGCTGGCCTTGAATACGATGCGGTACAAGCAGAGGGCAGTCCTCAGAGGCGGTGCTTCTATTTCTTGATCTGTTCCCAGGGGACCGGCTTTTCGCCCGTACGTCTCATCTCTTCCAGAGCCGCTTCACCGTCGGCGACGTCTTCGGCGTCCTCGAGTGCCTCTATCTCAGCGTCGCTGAGACTGTGCATGATCGTGTCAGCAACGCGCACACGCTCGACGGGATCGAGCTTGAGTGCAGCCTCGATTAATTCGTTGGCAGCGGTGGACATGACCGTTTCAATATACCGCGGGTACTAGCGGTGGGCTCGCGGCATTCGCTGATCCGCGACGCCCGCAGCCACGACGCTGAGGGTCGAGCGCGGCAGGCGGTCAGCCGCGCGAGCGTCGAGTGCGGAGCGTGGCCAACATTGCGAGGATCAGCGTGGAGAGGAGGGTGCCGGGGCCGCCGCTCGATGCCGTCTCGCAGGCGCAGGTCGAGATGGCGGCCATGGTCTCGCTGCTGCCGCCCGAGCCGGTGCCGGTGCCGGGGGGGCCGCCGGACTTGCCGCCGCTGCCGATGAAGATGGGCACGTCGACGCCTCCCGCGTCCTTCAGCGTGCCTACCGCGCCGCCGGTGCCCATGTTGGTGCTGACGCTGGGGTTGCACAACCCGCCCGAACATTCCTGGCCGCCCGGGCAGATGACGCCCAGGCAGTTGTCCTTGCAGCTACCGCCCATGCAGAACTGCGCGGGCGCGGTGCAGTTCGATTTTTCGCAGCCGCTTTCGACGCACTTGCCGTTTTCCGCGCACACCTGACCCGTGTCGCAGCCGCGGCAGACGCACGAGGGCAAGCAGATCCCGTTTTCACAGGTCTGGTTCCCCGAACATTTCACGTCGCGGCACAGGTCGATGCAGAAGCCCGCGGTGCAGGATTGGCCGTGCGGGCAAACCACGCCCTCGCAGCCGCCCTGGCAGTTGCCGTTCACGCAGACCTGGTTGTCGGGGCATTCCTTGCCGATGCAGGCCGGGTTCCGGCAGAAGTCGTTGTCGCAGACCAGGCCCGGCGCGCACTGGAATTCGCCGGTGCCGCAGTGGCCGACGCAGGTGCCCTTGTCGCAGATCAGATTGTTCGGGCAGGGGCTCCCCTGATCGACCACGCCGTCGCAGTCGTTGTCGATGCCATCGCAAAGCTCGGTGCTGGGCTTGGTGATTGGCGTGCAGGTGATGGTCTCGCCGCTCATGCACTGGGTGACGCCCGCCGCGCAGATGCCCTTCATGCCGGTGTCACAGGGTTTGCCGCCGCCCTTGCAGGTGACGCCGCTGACGTAGAAGACGAAGTCGTTGAAGTCGCCGTCGCCGCCCTGGTCGTTCTTCCAGCTCTTCGTCGTGGTCGGCAGGTCCTCGAAGCCGAGGTAGTAAGACGACGGATCGACGGTGGACTGCCAGACGACGGCCCCGATCCACGGCGCGCCCGAGGGCGACTTCTCGTTGAGCTCGAGCTGTGAATACTTGTTCATGTTGCACTGTCCGCTAGACGCCTTGCCGTGCAACACGAACCCAACCAGGCCGCCCTTGTAACGCTTGTCGGTGCGAATGTTGTCGGCCGAGAAGGGGGGCATGCTCCAGCGGCTCTGCTGGGGGGCGTGAGTGGTGTCGTAAAGGGCCAGCGGACAAAAATCGTTTTCGTCGCAGCACATCATCGTGGGATCGGGGACAAGCGGCGTCATCGGGCACTTCGGGATCATCGCGGGGACCAGCGGGTAGATCTCGGCCTCCGTCGGAGGGGTGGTACTTCCCGGGGTTGCGTTGTACCAGCCCAGGCCGACCTGACAACCACCGCCCCGCAGAACAAGTTGGCCGGTGAACCCGCATTGAGGGGAAAAGGTCCCGGGCGCGGTCTGCGCGTCCTTGATGTAGTCGATGGTCTCGCCCCGGGCCATGAATAGGCCGGGCAAGGTGACGTCGGACATAGGGAAGCCTCGGGACGTCACCACGCCGATCTCGCTCGCCGGTGCGGGCTGAGGAACCGCTACGCCGGTGGTGGCACCCATGATTGGTGGCTCCACGACCGCGGCGCGCCCGGCCAGCGGCACAGCGGTCACGCTGGCGGCCAGCAACAGAGGCAAGAAACGCGAACTCGACCGGGCGGGGATGTAATGCATATCGCTGTCCTTGAAGCAGAGGTCCTGGAATCTATCACGGGCGTAGCGCGAGGACTGGTTGTTCGCGGCGGGGCGAAATTGCCACTTTTCTTCGATATTTCTGGCGGTTCTAGCAACAAACGCGCCCCGAGGGCGAAGAAGGTTCTGTGCGGACGTTTCGGCGCGGATCCTCTGCTAGCCTGGAAAGGCGATGTCGATGGCAAGCTCAGACGTGACGATAGAGATCCTGAAGGACATTCGCGACGGCGTTCGAGAGACGAATGCCCGCCTGGATGTCACCAATCGGCGGCTCGATGCCGTTGACTCCACCCTGACCGGCCGGCTCGAAGCCGTCGAGTCGGCCCTCAACCAACGGCTGGGAGCCGTTGAGGCGACCCTGCTCGAACTCGCCGAGCAGCAGCGTTTCGTGGTCCGCTACACCAAGGCCATTTCCGAGCGCGACACACGGATCGAGTCCCGCGTCCTCGACCTGGAGACGCGGGTCGACAAGCTCGAGACCAAGTAGGCGGGCAGGGCCAGCAGACCGCTACTTCGCCGGCTGACCCGCGGCGGGGGAGGGCGCCCGCAGCGCCTCGTCGATCGCCGCCCGCAGCTGGGTGTCCTCCGGCTGGACCTTGTCGGTGAACGGCCGGACCACCTGGCCGTCGCGGCCCACCAGGTACTTGTAGAAGTTCCAGGTCGGTTCCGGATTCTTCGCGGTCAGGAAACGGTAGACGGGAGACTGTCCGTCTCCCTTGGTTGTCTTGATCTTGGCGAACATCGGAAACGTGATGCGGTACTTCGCGTTGCAGAAGCGCTTGATGTCCGCTTCGGTGCCCGGCTCTTGATGGCCGAAGTCGTTGGACGGAAAGCCCAGGACGGCGAAACCCTTGTCCCGGTACTCCTGCCACAGCTTTTCCAGGCCCGCGTACTGCGGCGTGTTGCCGCACTCCGAGGCGACGTTGACCACCAACACCACCTGACCTTTCCAGGCGGCCAGAGGCTGGGGCGACAGATCGATCGTGGGGGCGGTCAGGTCGTAGAGCGACATGCGGGAGGCCTTTCGCGGGGGCGGCGCGGCCGATTGTGCAGATCCCGAGGGCATCGCCAATACCAAACCAAGAACGAGACCGAGCGATGCCCTGGGAAACACGGGGCGCAGTATAGCCGCCGCCCCCCGAACCCGGAAACGCCGGGCCGGGGGAGACGGCGGGCGAGCCTACGGCGCGGTGCGCGGCCGGACCAGCAAGCGCAACAGCACCGGCAGCACCGCCAGGCCCAGCAGCGTCGACGAGACGATGCCGCCGATCACCACGGTGGCCAGCGGGCGCTGAACCTCGGCGCCGGCGCGGGTGGAGATGGCCATGGGAATGAAGCCCACCGCCGCCACCAGCGCCGTCGTCAGGACCGGGCGCAAGACCTCCAGGGCGCCCTTGCGGATGGCCGCCAGACCCAGCTCGCCGCGCGCCATGCGGCCGTGCACCTCGCTGGTCATGACCACCCCGTTCAGGACCGCCACGCCCGCCACGGCGATGAACCCCACCGCCGCCGGGATCGAGAACGGCAGGCCGCGCAGCCCCAGCGACAGGATGCCGCCGATGACCGCGAAGGGCGCGCCGGCGAACACCGCCACCGCCGAGCGCAGGTCCTGGAACATCAGGAACAGCATCACGAAGATGATGGCCAGCGCGATGGGCACCACCAGGCCCAGGCGCGCGGTGGCGCGGGTGAAGTTCTCGAACTGCCCGCCCCATTCCAGCGTGACCCCGGGCGGGAGGGTGACCCCGGCGGTCACCCGCTGGCGCGCCTCCTCGACGAAGCCCACCAGGTCGCGTCCGCGCACGTTGGCCTCGACCAGCACCCGTCGCTGCAGGGATTCGCGGTTGATGACGGCAGGGCCTTCGGTCTCGCGAATCGTCGCCACCGCGGCCAGCGGCACCAGAGTGCCGTCGGGCGCGCCCACCAGCAGCTCGCCGAAGGCCTCGGGGGTCAGCGTGGCAGGCGGCAGCAGCAACATCAGATCGAAGCGGCGCTCGCCCTCGAAGATCTTGCCGGCGAAGCGCCCGACCCGCGACGCTTCGACCACCTCCAGCACGCGATCGGCGGACAGGCCATAACGGGCCAGTCGCGCCCGATCGGGAAGCACTTCCAACAAGGGCAGTCCCAGCACCCGCTGCACGCGCAGATCCCCGCGGCCCGGCACCTGGCTGACGATCTTGCCGACGCGATCCGCGGTCTCCTTCAGCACCTCCAGATCGTCGCCGAAGACCTTGATGACCACGTCGGCGCGTGACCCCGCCAGCAGCTGGTTCACGCGATCCTCGATGGGCTGCGACACCGAGACGAAGGTGGCCGGCACGTTGTTCTCGACCGCGTTCTTGATGGCCTCGCCCAGGGCGTCCAGATCGTGCGCGGTCTTCCATTCTTCCTTGGGCCGCAGCTTCACCATGACCTCGGTCTCGTCGGGGCCGACCGGATCGGTCGCCACCTCGGCGCGGCCGGTGCGCGTGACCACCGAAGTGATCTCCGGGAAGCGCGCCAGGACTTCCTCCACCTGCACGCCCAGGCGCTGGGCTTCGGTGATCGAGACCGAAGGCAACCGCTTCACGTCCAGCGACAGCTCGCCTTCGTCCAGGCGGGGGACGAACTCGGCCCCCAGCCCGCGGCCGTAGCCGAGCGCCCCCACCAGCGCCACCACCGCCACCCCCAGCGTCACCTTCGGGTTGGCCAGGCAGCGGTCCAGCAGCCGGCCGTACACGCGGCGCGAGTGCCCGAACACGCCGCGCTCGGGATCGTGCGCGTGCTTGGGCGCGGACAGCACGTACGCCGCCAATGCCGGGAACGCCGTCAAGGTGAACGCCAGCGCCCCCGCCAGCGCCAGCGCGACGGTGATCGCCATGGGCTGGAACATGCGACCCTCGACGCCTTCCAGCGCCATCAGGGGCAAGTACACCATCAGGATGATCGCCAGCGAGAACGTCACCGGGCGTGCGACCTTGCGCATGGACTCGGTGATGACCGTGGCGATGTCGCCCCGGCTCTGCGGGCGCCGCACCGCCAGCTGCATCAGCGTCACCTCCAGCATGACGATGGCCCCGTCCACCAGCAGACCGAAGTCGATGGCCCCCAGCGACATCAGGTTGCCGGTCACCCCCAGCCGGACCATGCCGATGAGCGCGATCCCCATCGCCAGCGGGATGGCCAGCGCGGCGATCAGGGCCCCGCGAATATTCCCCAGCGTCAGGAACAGCACCACCACGACCAGCCCCGCCCCCTCGGCCAGGTTCACGAACACGGTCTTCAACATGCGGCTGATGAACTCGGCGCGGTCGTAGTACGAGCGGATCTCGATGCCCTCGGGCAGCGTCTTCTGGATCGCCGCCAGCCGATCCTTCACCGCGTGCACCACCTGGCGCGAGTTCGCTCCGGTCAGCATCATGACCGTGCCGGCGACGATCTCGCCCTCGCCCTGCTTGGTGACCGCACCGAAGCGCAACGCCGGCCCGATCTGCACGCGCCCCAGCTGCTTCAACAGCACCGGCGTGCCGTCGTGATCCGACGTGACGACCGTGCTCTCGATGTCCTCGACGCTGCGGAACTGCGCGGCGCCGCGGATGACGAACGACTCGCCCCCCTTCTCGATGTACCCGCCCCCGACCGAGGCATTGTTGTGCTCGAGGATGTCGTGGATTTGCCCCAGCGACAGGCGGTAGGCGCCCAGGCGTTTGGGATCGATGACCACCTGATACTGCTTGGCCTCGCCGCCCATGCCGTTGACCTCGATGACACCCGGCACGGCGCGCAGCTTGTACGCCACCACCCAGTCCAAGATCGTGCGCAGCTCCATCGGCGTGTGCTTCTTCGACACCAGATAGAACTCGTAGATCTCTCCCAACCCCGTTGAAACCGGGCCCAGCTCGGGACGGCCGTAGCCGGGCGGGATGTCGTTCTCGGCGAGCTTCAGGCGCTCGGTCACCAGCTGGCGGGCGAACCACGGATCCACACCGTCCTTGAACACGACGGTCACGGCTGACACCGCGGTCCGGCTGATCGAACGGATGATGTCGACGCCAGGCACGCCGTTCATGGCGGTCTCGATCGGGAAGGTCAGATACTGCTCCACCTCCAGCGGCGACAGGCCCGGCGCGCTGGTCAGCACCGACACCTGCACGTTGGACACGTCGGGAACGGCGTCGACCGACAGTTTTGGTACCGCGAAGAAGGCGCCGCCCAGGATCGCCACCCACACCACCAGGACCAGCCCGCGGCGCCGAACCGACGCCTCGACGATGCCGCCGAGGCTCATCGCTGAAGCTCGCTCTTCAGCAGGAAGGCGCCGGCGGTGGCGACGGCTTCACCTTCCTTCAGGCCCCCGCGAATCTCGACCAGCTCGCCGCCGGAGATCCCCAGCTCGACGTTGCGCCGTTCGAAGCCGCGTTGGGTCTTCACGAACACCACCGCCTTGCCGTCCACGCGCTGCAACGCTGCGCGGGGAACCGTCAGCACCGCATCCGTCGCGGCGGTGGACGTGCCCAGCAGCTTGGCGGTCACCAGCTGGCCGATGTTCAGCTTGCGCGCCCGGTTGTCGATCTCGACGCGGACCTTGGCGGTGCGGGTGGCTTCATCGATCACCGGAACCACGTAGGCCACGTGGCCGGTGAGGACCTCGCCCGGTAGCGAATCGGTGCGAATGCGGGCCGCCTGCCCGACGTGCACCTTGGCGAGATCTTTCTCATACAGATCCAGCAGCACCCACACCTTCGACAGATCGGCGATCTTGAAGGTGTCGGTCGCGCGTTCCACCGCCTGTCCCAGCGTGACTAGACGATCGATGATGGTGCCCGACAGGGGGGCCCGGATCGGAACCCGGCCTCCGTCGTCGCGTTCCTCGATGGCGCGCAGGTCGGTGTTCGAAAGACCGATGGCGCGCAGGCGCTGCTCGGCGCCGCGCAGGCCGGCCCGTTCGGTGGCCCATTGTGCCTCCGCCATCTCGCGCTCGCGGGCCGACGAGATCTTCTTCTCGGCCAGGTCCCGTTCGCGGCGCAGGTTGGCGTCGGCCGCATGCAGCCGGGCGGTGGCCCCGATCAGGGCCGCGCGTGCCTCACCGACCTCGGCGCTCTCGATCTCGGCGATGACCTGTCCGCGTTCGACGCGGCTGCCAATCCCCGCCGCCAGCCGGGTGATGCGTCCGGAGACCAGCGGCCCGACGATCGCCACGTGATCGGCGCTGTAGGAGACGTTTCCCAGCAGCTGGATGTCGGCGGCCAGCACCGTGCGGCTGGCAGTGGCGACCTCGATGGTGTTGCGATCGGCGGTCCCCGCGCGCAGGGCCACGGCGGGTTCCCCGGCTGGCATTGCATCGCGCGCCGGCTCGGGGCTTGTCGAGAGCGGCGGTGGCGCGTGTGGTACAGAGGCGCGCGCGATGATCGCTCCCGCGGCCAGAGCCAGCGTCGCCACCGCGATCAGGGCCAGGACGTTCTTTCTTCCGCGCGGGACCACCGACCCCGGGCCCTCCGGTGCTTGGTTGCTGGCTGATTTTGCTCTGCTCATATCGTCCTTTTCTTTCTCGTGCTCGTGCTCGTGCTCGTGCTCTGGTCCTCGGTCCCGCTCGTCCGTCGGCGTCTGGCTGGTCATGGCGACCCCACCGCGCGGTCCACGGCGATGGCCGCGTCCCACAGCGCGCCCAGGCTCTCCAGCTGGCTCCGCCGCGCTTCGCTGGCCTCGCGCGATGCCTGGATCACGCGAAACAGATCGAACTTGCCGGCGCGCCATCCCTCGGTCGTCAGCGTCACCGCCGACTCGGCCGCTGGCAGGACGTTCTTTTCCAGGCCGGCCAGGATCCGCGCTTGCACCGAGAGGGCGTGGTGGGCGCGTTCGACCTCGCTGTCGATCTCGCGTTCGACCACGCGGGTTTCGACGTCCAGCCGTTCGCGTTCAGCCCGTGCCAGCGCGCGTTCGCCTTGATTGCGGCGCCAGAGCGGCAAGGGCACCGCCAGCCCGCCTCCCAGATAAAGCTGCCCCGGCAGATCGCGCTGCAGATCCAGGAACAAGGTCGGGCTGGGGATGGCCTCCCGCCGCAGTCGGACCAGCGTCGCGTCCACGGCTTGCTGACTGGCGCCGAGCGCCTTCAGCTCGGCCCGCAGGGAGCGGGCCCGCGCGATCAGAGTCGAGAGCTCAGGCGGCGCGGCCGGACGAGCGATGGGCGAGGTCAGGTCCAGCGGCACGCCCGGCTCGACGCCGATCAGCGCGCGCAACGGTGACAGCGCCAGACCGCTGGCCAGCTCGGAGGTCTGCAGCTCGCGCGTCGCGCGGCCGAGCTCGATGCGCGCCAGATCCAGATCGACCTGGGATGCCGCGCCGGTCTGCACGCGGGTCTCGACCCCGCCCACCAGCTGCTCCGTCAGCGCCACGCGCTGCCGTGCCGACCGGATCTGCGCGTCCGCCAGCTGCGCGCCCTTGTAGGCGGCACGCACCCGCGCGCGAATCTCGGCCTGCGCGACCTCCTCGCGCAGGCGGGCCGTATGGACGGCGCGCGCGACCTCCTGGCGGCGGGTCGAGCGTTGACCCGCCACTTCGATCATCTGTTCCAGGTGGGCACCCACCGCGGTTCCCGAGACCCGCGTCCCCGCGGTGTCCTCGTGGCGCGAACCCACCGATGCCGCGACGACCGGATTGGCGGGCAACAGCAGGTCGGCGCCGGTGGACCTCGCCATCACGGATCTCGTCTCGGCGCGGGCCCGCAGCAGCAGCCCACTGGCAGCCTCGGCGCGGCCCTCGGCGTCGGGCAACGACAGCACCAGGGGTGTCGAAGCAACCTGGGGGGCCGCGCGGGCGATCGCCGGCAGCAGCAGCCAGCAGCTCGCGAGGACGGTGACGGAACGCGCGGACGCCAGCGACACGGACGCAAAGGTCGCGGGCAATGAAAGGAAGGGCGGAAGGCTGCGGATCCGGCGCCGACGTGAAGGCACGGGCGCGCGGGCAGGGACGTCGGTCATGAGGTCTCTCCGTAAGGAAACGAGAGCCGATGGCTGAGATACGAGGGCCGACACCGATTGGATTCCGGCGTCAACGACTTGGGTTGTCCGAACAGCCTGTGGGCTGGGACTTTTCGGGCGCGGGCCTTCCCGGACTGAATCTCGAAGGTGGAAAGGCGAAGCGCGTGCGACAAGGACGAATCGTCTGGATTCGTCCCCGTCCATGGCCACGTAACCCGGCGCCGAAGCTGCCGGGAGCACGGACTACGCGGGTGCGGTCTGGGGCGGTCGGAACAGATCCGAGACGGCTGTGCGCCCGGCGCCGATGTTCGGGCGGGTCAGAGGCACGGGCAAGTCCTGGGCGGGCGGCGCGATTGTCCTGCCTGCGCTTGGGATGATGAAATCATCGTCATCGGCGCTGGCCAGCTGGGGGCTGTCATCGAGATTCGCAACGTCCGCCGCGCGCACTTCCCCGACCAGCGCAACGTAAAGCGCCAGCAGCAAGCCGAACGACCATAGGGTGCGTGCGAATCTCAAGGGCGGTCGAAATGTAGCACGGGACCTTCCAAGCGCGAGGGCGGATATCAGGCGCGCACCGTCGGAAAGCGCGCACGTCGGAAAGATCGAGTCCGGGAACGCGTTGGAAGAACCGGGAACGCGGACCCCGACGACGGCGAATGATTTACGCCAATTTCCCGAAACAGAAATCTGCCGTTAACCTCCCGCCCGTAGAATCGGCCTACGCGGCCGGAACACTCCGTTCCGTCGGCATGGATCCCAAGATTGCCCGCCTTTGCATCGAGTACACCCCGTATGTCCATTCGCGTCGCCCTGAACCACGTCACCCACTACAAGTACGACCGCCCGGTGACGCTGTCGCCGCAGGTGATTCGGCTTCGCCCCGCGCCGCACTGCCGGACGCCAATCAGCGCCTACTCTTTGCGCGTGACGCCCGGGGATCACTTCCTCAACTGGCAGCAAGACCCCTTCGGCAACTACCAGGCACGGCTGGTGTTCGCCAAGCCGACGCGCGAATTCCGGGTCGAGGTGGATCTGCACGCCGCCATGACCACCATCAATCCGTTCGACTTCTTCCTGGACGAGTACGCCGAGAAGGTCCCGTTCGTCTACGACGCCGAGCTGCTGCGCGAGCTGGCGCCGTACGTCGAGCTGTCGGCGGGCGGACCGCGCCTGGCCGCGCTGGCGGCGCGCGCGCGTGAAGAGATCGCGCTGCCCGGGCGCCGCACCATCGACGTGCTGGTCGACGCCAACCGCCTGGTGCAAGGGCTGCTTCGTTACGACATCCGCATGGAGCCGGGCGTGTTCGCGCCCGACGAGACGCTGGCGCGGGGCCACGGCTCGTGCCGCGACTTCTCGTGGCTGCTGGTGCAGCTGATGCGACGCCTGGGGTTCGCGTCGCGGTTCGCGTCCGGGTACTCGATCCAGCTGCGCGCCGATCAGAAGCCGCTGGAAGGACCGTCGGGCGTCGAGGAAGACGTGACCGATCTGCACGCGTGGGCCGAGGTGTTTCTGCCCGGCGCGGGCTGGGTGGGGCTGGACCCCACCTCGGGCTTGCTGTGCGGCGAGGGCCACATCCCGCTGGCGTGCACGGCCGATCCCGGCAGCGCGGCGCCCATCGTGGGCTCGTTCGCCTTCGACAAGGAGACCGAGGACGAGGAGGTCGGGCAAGAGTTCGCGTTCACGATGAGCGTCCGTCGCACCGACGATCCACCGCGGCCGACCAAGCCCTACACCGAGGAGATGTGGCAGGAGATCGTCGCCTGCGGGGATCGGGTGGACGAGGCCCTGGTCGGCGGCGACGTGCGGTTGACCATGGGCGGCGAGCCGACCTTCGTCTCGGTCGACGATCGCGAGGGTGAAGAGTGGAGCACGGCCGCGCTGGGGCCCACCAAGGCCAAGCTGGCGGACAGCCTGATCCGCCGCCTGATGCACCGATTCGCTGCGGGCGGCTTGTTGCACCACGGGCAAGGCAAGTGGTACCCGGGCGAGCCGCTGCCGCGCTGGGCGTACTCGTGCTACTTCCGCAAGGACGGCCAGCCGGTGTGGCGCGATCCCGCGTTGTTTGCGGCCGATCCGGGGCCGGCCGACCCGGCCCGCGAGCGGGTGGGCGAGACCCAGGCCCGCGCGTTCGCGCAGGCCTTGTGCCAGCGCCTGGATGTGGATCCGGGGTTCCTGGTCTCCGGGTTCGAGGACGTCTACTACTACCTGTGGCGCGAGCGGCGCCTGCCGGTCAACGTCGATCCGTTCGACTCGCGCCTGGAGGACGAGATCGAAAGGGCGCGGCTGCGGACGGTCTTTCAGCAGGGTCTGCGCAGCGTGGTGGGCTTCGCCTTGCCGCTGTGGCCGGTCTATGCCGGCAACGGCGGCCCCCGCTGGACCAGTGGCCGCTGGTTCTTGCGTGACGAGCGGATGTACCTGTACCCGGGCGATTCCCCGATGGGCTATCGATTGCCGCTGGATTCGCTCCCCTGGTCGACCAAAGGCGAGCGCCAGGAGATCTTCGAACGCGATCCGCTGGCCCCGCGCGAACCGCTGCCCGCCCGGGCCGACGGTCCCCGGACCGCCCGCGGCCCGGTCCTGCAGGGACCGCCTCCCGCGGTGGCGGCCGGCGTTCCGCCCACCCGTGGGCGCTCCGCGGGGGAGGTCATTCGCACGGCCCTCTGCATCGAACCCCGCAACGGCGTGCTGAACGTGTTCATGCCGCCCGTGTCGCTGCTGGAGGAATACCTGGATCTGGTCGAGGCGGTGGAGGAGACGGCGGCCAAGCTGCAGCAGCCGGTGCGACTGGAGGGCTACCATCCGCCGTCGGACCACCGCATGGAACGCATCCAGGTCACGCCCGATCCCGGCGTGCTGGAGGTGAACATTCACCCGGCCCGCAGCTGGAAGGACCTGGTCTCGAACACGCGCATCCTTTACGACGAAGCCCGGCAGCTGCGCCTGGGGACCGACAAGTTCATGCTGGACGGTCGCCACACCGGAACCGGTGGCGGCAACCATGTGGTGCTGGGGGGCGCCACGCCGGCCGACAGTCCTTTCCTGCGTCGGCCCGACCTGTTGAAGAGCCTGCTGGGTTACTGGCTGAACCATCCGTCGCTGTCCTATCTGTTCTCCGGGCTTTTCATCGGGCCCACCAGCCAGGCGCCGCGCATCGACGAGGCCCGCCACGATTCGATCCACGAGCTCGAGATCGCGTTCAGCAAGCTGGCCGAATCGGCCGCGGTGGGCAAGGTGGGGCCATGGCTGGTCGATCGCTCCTTCCGCAACTTGCTGGTCGACGTTACAGGCAACACCCACCGGACGGAGATGTGCATCGACAAGCTGTACAGCCCGGACAGCGCCTCGGGGCGGCAAGGCCTGGTCGAGCTGCGCGCTTTCGAGATGCCACCTGACGCGCGGATGAGCGCCGCGCAGCAACTGCTGGTGCGAGCGCTCTTGTCGTGGTTCTGGCGCGAGCCGTACACGCGGGCGCCGGTGCGGTGGGGCACATCGCTCGGCGATCGCTTCATGCTTCCCCACTACGTCGTCGACGACTTCGCGGACGTGACCGAGGATCTGCGGCGGGCGGGGATCCCCATGCAGCTCGCCTGGTTCCAACCGCACATCGAGTTTCGCTTCCCGGTGTACGGGCGGGCGCAGGTGCGCGGGCTGGAGCTCGAGCTGCGCCAGGCGCTGGAACCTTGGCACGTGATGGGCGAAGAAGGCTTCGCGGGCGCGACCACCCGGTTCGTGGATTCCTCGGTCGAGCGGGTGCAGGTACGCGTACGGGGCGCGCTGGACGGCCGGCACGTGGTGGCTTGCAACGGACGGATGCTCCCGCTGATGTCGACCGGTGGCCGCGAGGATCACGTGGCCGGGGTGCGCTTTCGCGCGTGGCAGCCGCCGTCGGCGCTGCATCCCACCATCCCCAGCCACGCGCCGCTGGTGTTCGACGTCATCGACACCTGGGCGGGACGTTCCCTGGGCGGATGCACGTATCATGTGTCCCATCCGGGCGGACGCGCGCACGACATCTTCCCGGCCAACGCGCTGGAAGCCGAGGGACGGCGCCTGGCGCGCTTCTTCCCGTTCGGTCACACCCCGGGCACCATGTCCGCGCCGATTGCCGAGCCCAACCCCGAGTTTCCGCACACGCTGGACCTGCGGCGGTCGAAGCCATAGCGCGGAACGCGACCGGGGGCCTGACCGTCCGGATACATCTTTCGTCGCAAGGATTGTCGACCTAGAAACCTCGGCGAAACACCCGCGGGATAGCCTCTTGGTCGACAAATGTTCGACACGCCCATCAACCCGGGAAATGAGGTCCAGCAAGCAGCGACTTTGCTGGCGGGCCTGCGAGATCTGGACGGTATCTGGGGCTCCTTCGTGCTGTCGCCCGAGGGGCAGCTGTTGTTGTGGGACGTCCCGCGCACCGTCTCCGAGGAGACGCTGGATGAAGTGGGACCGCGGGTGGCGGTGCTGCGTGACGCCCTGGCCAGCGGGGGGCGGATGCAGGTGGACTTCATGACCCTGCGCTACGAACGGCATCGCCTGTGCGTGACCACGGCGGCGTTCGGGATCATGTGTGTGATCACGGTGCCCGCGGTGAACCTGGCCGCGTTGCGGATGGCCCTCCATGTCGCCTGCCGGCGGTTGGACCGCTTGCTGGCGACGGCGTGAGGGGCATGAAACCCAAGCGATCGACAACCTTCGAAAAATCGAGAAAACGGATCATGTCCAATCTTCGGTTGCGTCCCTTGCTGATCGGTCTGGTCGTGGTTCCTTGCCTGGTGGCTTCGATGCTGGCGCTGGAATGGGCCCGCGAACGGCGCGGATCGTCCGAAGAGGCGCGGGCCCTGGAGCGCATGGCGGAGCTGGCGGTGGTCATCGGAGATCTGCTGCACGAAACGCAGAAGGAACGCGGCTCCTCATCGGTGTTCCTGTCATCGAAGGGGGCCAAGTTTTCGGAGCAGGTGAAGACCCAGCGCGCGGCCACCGACAAGGTGCGGCTTCGGTTCGTCGAGGTGCTGGAGGATCAACGTTCGTACTGGCCCTCGCACGTGGTGGCGACGCTGGAAATGGCCAACAGCTCGCTGCGGGACATCGAGAGCCGGCGGCGGGAAATCTCGGCGATGGAGATCACCCCGGCCGAGGAGATGGCCTACTACACCGTTCTGAACGAGCGCCTGCTGGAATCGATCGGGACGCTGGTGGCCAACACCGCCGACGTGTCGTTGCGGGGAACCGCGACCGCCTACCTTTATTTCCTACACGCCAAGGAAAAGACTGGCATCGAACGCGCCCAGCTCTCCAACGTGTTCGGGACCGACGCGTTCGGAAGCGGCCAGCTGGCTTTGGTGGCGGGCCTCATTGCCAGTCAATCGGCGTATCTGAATATTTTCGCCAAGCTGGCTCCCCCGACGCTGTATGCCGCCTACGAAGCGCAGATGAACGATCCTGCCGTCGCAGAGGTCCATCGCATGGAGCAGGTGGCGCTGGGGAGGACGACCGGGTTCGGGATCGACTCGGCCATCTGGTTCGCGACCATGACCAAGAAGATCGAGCTCCTGAAGAAGGTGGAAGACACGCTGTCACAGGCGGTCCGCGATGGCGCGCGGGGCGTCCGGGAAGACGCTCGGATCAGCTTGATCGCTGCGGCGGCTCTGGCGCTGTTGATGATTGGCGCGGGCCTGGCCGGGACGCTGGCGCTGGCGGCCAACATCTTGCGCCCGATCGCGCGCCTGCAGGAAGCCATCGAGCGCGTCACCGAGGGCGACACCGCGGTGGCGTTGTTGCTGGGCGGTCCGCTCGAGCTTCGCCAGCTGGGCGAGGCGTTTCGTCGGATGCTGGATAGCCTGAACCAGCTGCGCGCCTCCGCACGCGGCCACAGCAGCCTGACCCGGTCGGTGGGAGCCCGGTTTCCGACGCGGCCTTGACCGGGTGGGCGGGCGATGGCCCGCGTCCTGCTGTATAAGTCGCCCGCATGATCAGTCGGGCCAACCCGAGACCGGTGCGCGCAGGGACCCTCGCTCGTTTGCTGTTGTTTGCCACGGGCTGCACGTCGGCCTGCGCGACCCCGTCGTCCTTGCCCGGTGCCCCTTCTGAACCGGGGTCGACCACGACGCCCGGCTCGGCGGGCCGGGCACCCCGGGTCGAGCGTCAGGATCCCTTCGCGGGCGGCGGCGGCGAACGTCCCGCCAGCCTTGTGGCGCTGGAGGTCGAGCTGCGCCGCGGGATGGCGGAGCTGGCCAAGAAGGCCGACCCAGCCCCGTACTTCCTGTCGTACGAGATGTTCGAGCGCGACGAGACGATCGTCTCGGCCAGCTATGGCGCGCTGGTGCAGTCGACGTCGCGGCGAACGCGGCTGCTGGACACGGACGTGCGGGTGGGCAGCTTCGAGCTCGACTCGACCCATCCGCTGCGCACGGACGCCTTCGACTTTGGCGGCGATCTGGACACCGGCCGCGCGGTGGCGCTGCCGCTGGACGCCGCCGTGGCGCCCGGGGTGACGCAAGCGGTGGCGTGGCTCGACACCGATCGGACCTACAAGAATGCGGCCGAGGCCTTCGTGAAGATTCGCACCCAGCGCGTCTTGAAGGCCGCCGAGGAAGATGGTTCGGACGACTTCTCTCACGAGCGGCCCGCGACGTACGTCGGCAAGCACGTTCCCCTGACCCTGTCGTTGCTCGAGCGCGAGCAGTGGGAGGAGCGCCTGCGCAAGCTGTCGGCCCGGTTCAAGGGCCATCCGCAGATTCACGATTCGCAGGTGACCCTGCAGGTCTCGTCGGTGGGGCGCGGGATCGTGAACTCAGAGGGGACCTTCGTGGTCGACGGACAGAACTACGTGCGGGTGTACCTGCAGGCCGACACGCGTGCCGACGACGGGATGGAGCTGGACCGCTTCGAGGGCTTCGACGCCGCGTCGTTCGCGTCGCTGGGCGACGACGTCCAGATGGTGAAGGCGGCCGACGCGATCATCGCCGACCTGGAAGAATTGCGGAAGGCGCCGCTGGCCGATCCTTTCATCGGGCCGGCCATCCTGGAAGGCAAGGCCGCGGGCGTGTTCTTTCACGAGATCTTCGGCCATCGCGTGGAGGGCCACCGCCAGAAGAACGAGGAGGAAGGGCAGACCTTCGCGCGCAAGATCGGCCAGCCGATCATGCCCGCCTTCATCAGTGTCTACGACGATCCGACCATGACCCGGCTGGGCGGGGTCGATCTGAACGGGTTCTATCGCTTCGACGACGAGGGTGTTCCCGCGTCGCGCGCGATGCTGGTCGAGCGCGGCATCTTGAAGGGCTTCGTGCTCAGTCGATCGCCCACCCGAGGCTTCACCCATTCGAACGGACATGGCCGCCGGCAGGAAGGCAAGGCGGTGGTATCGCGCCAGGGCAACCTGGTCGTCGAATCCGCCACGGCCGTCACGGTGCCCGAGTTGCGGCGTCTGCTGCGCGCCGAGGCCACGCGCCAGGGCAAGCCTTATGGCTTGCTGTTCAAGGACATCTCGGGCGGATTCACCAACACGGCCCGCGGGGGTCCGCAAGCGTTCAAGGTGTTGCCCATCTTGGTGTACCGCGTGTGGGCCGATGGGCGACCGGACCAGCTGGTGCGCGGCGCCGATCTGGTGGGCACGCCCCTGGCGTCGTTGACCAAGATCCTGGCCGCCGCGGACGACTACCAGACTTTCAATGGCATGTGCGGCGCCGAGTCGGGGTACGTGCCGGTATCGGCGACCAGCCCCAGCCTGCTGGTCGAGCAGATCGAAGTGGAGCGGAAAGACAAGGGCAGCAACAAGCCCCCCGCGTTGCCTGCGCCCAGCCTTGGCCCGTCGCTGCCCGCGGTGCGGGGAGGGACGCGATGAAGCCCGCGCGCTGGTTTGGTTCTCCGGCCTGGCTGTTGCTGGCGGGCTTGAGCTCGCTGGGCTTCGGCCGCGAGGTGACGCTGACGCCGGCCCACACCTTCGTCGAGAACGACGCCGAGGTCAGTCGCGCGCTGGCCGACGAGCTGGCGCGCTCGATGAAGGAACTGAAAGTCGGTGATTCGCCGCGCCCGTATTACCTGGCGTACGCGCTGTCGGACGTGGAGCAGGCGACCGCCAGCGCGACGTTCGGCGCGTTGACCGGCTCGGCGTCGTATCGGGGACGCACGCTGCGGACCGATGTGCGGGTGGGCGATCCCACGTTCGACAACACCAACACCACCGAGTCGCTGTTCGGTGGCAACGTTGATTCGCTGCCGGTGGACGACGACTATCCCTCGCTGCGCCGCGAGCTGTGGCTGCGCACCGACGAGGCCTACCGGACCGCGGTCGAGACGCTGGCCAAGAAGAAGTCGGCCGCGGCGGGACAGGCCAAGTCCGAGGAGGAGAGCAACGTTCCCGACTTCTCGCAGGACAAGCCCGGTGTGGCCACGGTTCCGTTCGCGGGCCCGTCGCCACAGACCGAGGCCTTCGAAGAGCTGCTGAAGCGCCTGTCGGCCGTGCTGAAGGACTTCCCCGAGATTGCCGGCGGCCGGGTCACGGGCACGGCGTCGGTGGTGCGCCGTCGTTTCGTGTCCAGCGAAGGGGCGGCCTCGGACGAGAAGCGCGGCACCATGCGTATCGATGCCGTGGCCGAGACCCAGGCCGCGGACGGGATGCGGCTGACGAACTTCGTGACGTTCACGGCCCTTGATGTGGCCGGCCTGCCGTCGCTTCAGGACATGCAGCGCGCCGTGCAGCGCATGGCGACCGAGTTGGTGGCGCTGCGGGGCGCGCCGGTCGCCAAGAGCGGCGTGGCCAGCGTGCTGTTCGAGGGCGAGGCGGCGGGGCAGCTGGCCAAGCTGCTGGTGGGCGACAACCTGGCCGGGACGCCCGCCCCCCGCACCGCCGGCGGCAGCGAGGAGCGCAGTCAGAGCAGCGAGTTCGCCGATCGTCTGGGGCAGAAGGTGGCCTCCCCGCTGCTGATGGCCGTCGACGATCCCGCGCGCGAGATGGGGCCCGGCAAGACTCCCCTCTTCGGCGCCTATCGCATCGACGACGAGGGGGTGGCGGCGGCGCGTGTGCCGTTGATCGAGGCCGGCATCCTGAAGGGGTTGCTGATGACGCGGACCCCGCGCAAGGAGATCACCCGGTCCAACGGCCACGCGCGCGCCACGCGGTTCGGCGCGCCGCGGGCGACGATTGGCAACCTGGTGCTGGCGGGCAAGCCGGGCGCGCCGCGGGCAGCGCTGTCTCGCGCGGGGTTGCTGGCGGAGATGAAACGCCTGGGCAAGGGGGGCGGTGTTTCCAGCTACGTCGTCAAGCTGCTGGACGATCCGACCATCCCCGGCGTCGCCAACCTGGCCGACGCCATGTCGATGATCTCCGTCGCGGGGAGCGGGCGCGCGGCGCCGTCGGTGAAGCCGCTGGTGGTGTACCGCGTGACCGCCGACGGCAAGGAAGAGCCGGTGCGCGGGTTGACCCTGGAAGGCCTGGTGCCGCGGTCGCTGAGGGACATCGTGGCGATGGGCAAGGACGCCGTCGTCTACAACTTTCAGGAAGGCGGGCTGGGATTCTCCGGCATTCCGTCGACGATCGTGACGCCGCCGCTGCTGTTTCAGGACGTGGACGTGCGCCGCGGGGTGGGCAAGCACAAGCGGCCGCCGCTGTATCCGCGCCCCAAGCTCTAGCCGCCGGCGCATCGGTGCCCACCGGTCGACGTGATACGATCCGGCCGTGCGCGCCAGCGAACCAGACCGCATCCAGCACCTGGAAGCTCGGCTGAACATCCTGTCCGGCGCCCTCCGCGACTTTGCCGAGGCGACCACCGACTACCAGCGCCTGCTGAACGTGGTGGCGCACCGACTGGCCGAGGTCGTCAGAGACGGGTGCGTGGTGCGCCTGCTGTCCGGCGACGACTGGCTGTCGGCCGCCGCGATCGAGGTCCCGCTCGAAGAAGTCGTCACCGATCCCGAGGTGCTTCGGCGTCTGCGGGCCCACATTGAAGTGCCGCACAACCTTTCCGAGCAACCTGCGGCGCGCCGGTTGCTGGAGACCGGCGAATCCCTGCTGGTGCCGCACTTCGACCTGACGTCGCTCCAGGGCCACGCCACGCCCGAGATCGTCTGGACCTACCAGACCATCGGAATTCACAGCCTGCTGATGGTCCCGCTGCGCGTGCGCGGTCAGGCGCTGGGACTGCTGTCGCTGTTCCGGTTCCTGCCGTCGTCGCCCGCGTTCGACGAAGACGATCGCGAGCTGGCACAGGCGCTGGCCGATCACGCCGCGCTGGCAATCAGCAACGCAGGTCTGCTGGAGTCGGTGACCCGCGAGCTGGGCGAACGGCGGCGCGCCGAGGAGGCGCTTCGCAAGAGCGAGGAGCAGCTGCGCCACGCCCAGAAGATGGAGGCGGTGGGAAGGTTGGCCGGCAGCGTGGCCCACGACTTCAACAACCTGCTGTCGGTGATCCTGAGCTACAGCGAGCTGACCCTCGAGAGCCTGAAACCCATCGATCCCTTGCGGGCGGAGATCGAGGCCATCAAGAAGGCCGGGGAGCGAGCGTCGGACCTGACCCGGCAATTGCTGGCGTTCAGCCGCCAGCAGATCCTGACGCCGCGAATCGTGGATCTGAACCGGGTTGTAGAGGAGTCAGAGCGGATGCTGCGCCGGTTGATCGGCGAGGACATCGCGCTACAGATGAACTACGGCGCGGCGATTTCCAAGGTCAAGGTCGACCCCAGCCAGATCGATCAGGTGATCCTGAACCTGGCGATCAACGCGCGCGACGCCATGCCGGTCGGCGGCAAGCTGACGATCGAGACCATGAACGTCGCGCTGGATCAGTCCTACACGACCGCGCACTTCGGGGTTGCGGCGGGGCCCTACGTGATGCTGGCAGTGACCGACAGCGGCGTGGGCATGGATGCGGCCACCCAGGCCCGGATCTTCGAGCCGTTCTTCACCACCAAGGAGCTGGGCAAGGGCACCGGGCTGGGCCTGTCGACGGTGTTCGGGATCGTCCAGCAGAGCGGCGGCACCATCTGGGTGTACAGCGAGCCAGGCGCGGGAACCACGTTCAAGGTTTACTTCCCGGCGGCCGACGGCGCGATCGTGGCGCCGGACGAGGTGGTTCATCCTTCGACGCTCCAGGGGACCGAGACCATCTTGCTGGTCGAAGATCAGGAAGAGGTCCGCAAGGTGGCGGTGCAGATCCTGAAACGCTACGGCTACCACGTCATCGAGGCCGGGAACGCCGGAGAGGCCTTGCTGTCCTGTGAACGCCACCCGCGGACCATTCACCTGCTGCTGACGGACGTCGTGATGCCCCAGATGAGCGGGCGCGAGCTGGCGGAGCGCCTGCTGCAGATCCGCCCCGACATGAAGGTTCTGTACATGTCGGGCTACACCGAGAACACCATCGTTCACCACGGCATGCTCGACTCGGGCATCGCCTACATGCAGAAGCCCCTCCTTCCCGAGATGCTGGCGCGCCGTGTCCGCGAGGTGCTGGAGACGCCGCGGCGCTCGACCACGCGGCCACCTCCCGCGCCCTGATCAGGCGCTTCGCGGTTCGAGCCCTTCGGTTAGTATGGGGCCCCTCATGCCCGCCGTAGCCGTCAACAGCATGCTCGACCTCATCGGAGGAACACCGCTCGTCCGCTTGCGCCGCCTGGTCGAGCCCGGGATGGCCGACGTCTTCTGCAAGTGCGAGCAGTTCAACCCGGGAGGTTCCGTCAAGGATCGGGTTGCCCTGTCCATGATCGAGGCCGGCGAGCGGGCCGGGCAGCTGAAGCCGGGGTCGGTGATCATCGAGCCGACCTCGGGCAACACCGGCGTGGGCCTGGCGGTGGTCTCGGCGGCCAAACGCTACCGCCTGATCTTGACCATGCCCGACAACATGTCGCTGGAACGCCGGGCATTGTTGAAGGCCTATGGCGCCGAGGTGTACCTGACCCCGGCGGCGGAGGTCATGACCGGCGCGCTGAAGAAGGCCAACGAGCTGAGCGCCGAGCACCCCGAATACTTCATGCCGCAGCAGTTCAGTAACCAAGCCAACGTGGACGCGCACGTGCGCACCACCGGTCCCGAGATCGTCGCGCAGCTGGGGGCCCGCCAGTGCGACGCGTTCGTCGCGGGGGTCGGCACCGGTGGCACCATCTCGGGCGTGGGCCGGGTGCTGCTGGGCCGCAACCCGGAGACCCGCATCGTCGCCGTCGAACCCGAGAAGAGCCCCGTGCTGTCCGGAGGCAAGCCCGCCCCTCACCGCATCGACGGCATTGGCGCCGGCTTCGTTCCGCAGATCCTGGATCGCTCGGTCATCTCCGAGATCCGTTCCATCAGCGAGGAGGACGCCCAGCAGGTGAAGCTGGCGCTGGCCCGCCGCGAAGGCCTGCTGGTGGGGATCTCGGCGGGCGCCAACGTGAAGATCGCGCTGGATCTCGCGCGCGAGCTGGGGCCCGGGAAGACGGTGGTGACGATTCTCTGCGACACCGGCGAGCGCTATTTCAGCTCGGACGCGCAGTTCGCGTCCGAAGCCCCCTGAGCCCGGGAGCCCGCCTCAGGACATTCCGTCGGCCGGACCGGCCAGCAGGTACAGCAGGCGACCGACGATCACGTCCAGCGCGGGCACGTTCTCGCCCCCCTCGGGAATGATCAGGTGAGCGTGGGCGCGGCTGGGCGCCACGTGTTGCAGGTGCATGCGCCGCACGGTTCCCAGGTACTGCGATTCGATTGATGCGATGTCGCGCCCGCGGTCCTGAATGTCACGTCGCACGCGGCGCAAGACGCGGACGTCGTCGTCGGTGTCGACGAACAGCCGCAGGTCGAAGGCGTCGCATAGCGCGGGAATGGCGAACAGCAAGATGCCCTCGACCAGCATGATCGGAGCCGGGGCCACCTCCTGGCGCTCGGGGCGGCGGGTGTGGGTCGCGAAGTCATATTGCGGACACTGGATGGGCTGGCCGGACTTCAGCCGCAGCAGATCGGCCAGCAGGAGGTCGTTCTCCAGCGCGTCGGGCTCGTCGAAGTTCAAGGCGGTGCGCTCCGCGAAGGGCAGGTGGCCGCGGTCGCGGTAGTACCAGTCGTGCTGGATCAGCGCCGTGCGTCCGGAGGGCAGTGCCTCGGCCAGCTTCAACGCGACGGTGGTCTTGCCACTGCCAGTTCCACCGGCGATTCCAATCAACATGGTGCGCATGCACCGCCGACTTTAAGCGAAACCGCACCAGGCGACGATGACCGGCGCACAGGCGCGTGACGGGCTGCCCGACCTTCCGTTCCGTCGCGTGGCCTTGTAAGGTCCGTCGCGAACGGCGGTCGCATCCGGCCGCCTTCTCGTTTTTGCTCCCCCGGTATAAGGTAACGCTCCTCATGGAGCGGCCGATGTTTTGCCTGCGTTCTTTCCCGAGGCGAAAGGCCTTCACGGGCCGGATGGATCGTTGCGAGTGGGTCAGATCGTGGCGCGCGCGGTAGGCCTGCTCTTCTGCTGCGTCCTGTCGGTCGTTTCGTCGCAGCGGGACGCCGCAGCGGCTGACCCGGAAGACCTGATCCGCCGGGGTGTGGAACTGCGGCGGCACGAGAAGGACGCCGACGCGCTGGTGCTGTTTCAGCAGGCCTACGAACTGAACAAGTCGCCCAAGGCGATGGCGCAGGTCGGCCTGGCCGAGCAGGCGCTGGGGAAATGGGGCGCCGCCGATCGCCACCTGCGGGCGGCCCTCCAGGCCTCCGACGACGGCTGGGTCGTCAAGCATCGGAAGACGATGGAAGACGCTCTGGGCGCGATCGGACAACATGTGGGTCGTCTGGACGTCCGGGGAGGCCCCGCGGGGGCCGACGTCCGCGTCGACGGCGAGCTCATCGGAAAGTTGCCGCTCGGCGCGCCGTTCGCCGTGACCGCTGGCGGTGTCACCGTGGATGTTCGGGCGGAGGGATACGTGCCCAGCCAGCGGGCCACCACGGTGCCGATCGGGATGTTGATTCGCGAGACCTTCGAGCTTCAACCGGTGGCCTCGGCGATGGCGACGCCTGCGCGGGAGCCGCCGCCGCCGATCGCGACGACCGGGGCGGTCCGCGTCCCGGACGATCGGCTCCAGAGCCTGGGCGAACCTCCGGTGGGGCCGGTCACCGCTCCACCAGGCGCTGCGCCCGAGCATTCGGTGCGGCCCACCATCGCGCTGGTGCTGACGGCGTTGGCGGCGGGGGCCCTGGCCGTCGGGGTGGTCGAGCACGTGACCTGGCAACAGAAGACCAGCGAGTTCAACCACATGACCGGTTGCGATTCGAATGCCGTGCACCACGGTACGGCGCGATGCGATCAGCTTTACGCCGACGGGGTCAACGCCCAGCTGGGCGCGTACCTGGGCTACGGCGTCGGCGCCGGGTTGCTGACGACGGCGGTGATTCTGTACCTCACGGCTCCATCGGACAACGCTGGCCCGCGCCAGGTGGCATGCGCCGTCAACCCCCTCCAACGGGGGGCTGGCTGCTCGATGCGTTTTTGAAGAGCGGACGATTCATGCGAGGCATTCCGTCAGTCTTCCTTCTTCTGGCGATGGTGGCGGGCGGCGGAACGATCTCGTGCAAGGGCTTCGACTCTTCTCCCAAGACTGACGCGGCGGCAACCGAGCTCGGCGACGCGGGCTCCGGCAGCGGCGGAAAGGCGCCAGGAACCGGAGGTACAGGCGCGGACGGAGGAACGTCGAACGGAACGGGTGGCGCGGTGCCGGGGACAGGCGGAGCTTCATCGGGAACCGGCGGGGCTGGTTCGGGCGGGGCCGGATCTCAGGGGTGCGGGACTACGCAGCACCTGTGCGCCGGCACCTGCGTCGACAGCCAATCGGTCAACACCTGCGGCCAGCAGTGCGAGGCCTGCAACCCACCGACGGGCGCCACCGCCACCTGCGACGGGACCAGCTGCGACTTCACCTGCGGGGCCAGCATGAAGAAGTGCGCCGCCGCCGGCATCTGTGTCGCCAGCGGCGGATGCTGCGCCGACGCGGACTGCCCGGCGCACGCCGGTGGACAGACGGGAACCTGCGACTCCGGAACGCACATGTGCAATTACGCCTGCGGGGCCAACGAGAAGGCTTGCACCGTGGGTGGCGCGACGACGTGCCTGCCCTCGACCGCCTGTTGCAAGGACAGCGACTGCCCGGGGACTTGTCAGACCTGCTCGGCCACCAGTCACACCTGCGTGGCGGCCCAGAACCGGGACGATCCCAATGAGCGCTGCGCGGGGATCTGTGATGCGCAGGGGGAATGCAAAAGCAAGCGCGGACAGACCTGTGCCACAACCACCGGCGGTTGCGTATCGGGTTCGACCTGCAGCCCGGACTGGTATTGCTGCGATCAGGCCTGCACCGGTACGTGCATGGCCTGTGATCTGCCGGGCAAGCTTGGGACGTGTTCGCCGGTGGCGGCGGGGGCTCCTCACGGCGCTCGCCAGTGCCTCGGGGCCGGGACGACCTGCGAGGGCACCTGCGGCAATCGCTCCGACGGCGCGTGCGTGTATCCGACGGGAAATTGCGGCTCCGGTCCCACCTGCGATGCGTCGGGCGCGCACGGGCAAAGTACGTGCAGTGCCGGGTCGTGTGTCATCCCTCCGGCCGCCAGTTGCCCGAGTGGCTGCAACCCCACCAACACGTCCTGCCTGACTTGCGGGACGGGACAGACGGGATGTTCGGGCGTGTGCACGACCTTGGCGACGGACGTGCTGAACTGCGGGGCGTGCGGCAAACAGTGCGCAGTGCCTTCGCTGAGCACGATGGAGACGGCGGCCGGGAACTTTGGCGCGGCCACTTGTGCGGGTTCGCAGTGTGGATGGACCTGCGGTTCCAGTTTCATGAAATGCCTGGGAACGACCCCGGTCTGCTCGCGCAGGATCTACGATTTCGAGGACGGGACCACGCAGGGGCACGTGCTGAGGACCGACATCGTGGGTATCGGACAGTCGGCTGTGAAGAACTCGACCACCCGCGCTCATCCACCCGGGACGCATTCGTTGGCGCTTCCGCTGTTCGCCGCGGGCGGCACCATCGATATCGACATCAGCATCTGTGGCGGGGCGGACATACCGCTTCCCGTGGCGCCGCGATCGATCTCCGCCTGGTTCTTCTTGGATGGTCCCCTGGTGACGACCGGGACGCAGAATAACTTTGTGGCGGTCGGCATGTGGGCCTGCAATGCGGATTTCTGTACCCACGCGGCCACCCTGGTTTCCTCGCCTGTGCCCGTTGGCGCGTGGACCCAGATCGTGGCGCCCGTTCCGGCGGACCTCGCCGCCCAATATCCCAACACGCTGGGCTATGCGTTCACCGGATTCCTCACCCCCGCCGGGGCGGGGACGACGCTGTACGTGGACGACATCGTCTGGCAGTAAACGGCGCCTTTCTTCAGCGTCGCTATCTTTCGCCGCCGCCGGTGACCATGTGGCATTCACGCGGGCGCGGCCCATACTCAGCTTTGCGCGCGACGCCCTTCGGGAAAGGAAGCGCACCCAGGCCGTCGCGACTCGAACTCTGCGCTTCGCGAGGCGGTGTCACATGGATCGCGAACTGAAGTTACGGGGTGGCCGCGCGGGTAGTTTGATGTTGCACCATCCGATCGGCGCGGCGATCGGGGCGGTGGTGCTGGGGGTCCCGGCCGCGTGGATCGCGCAGGGCGCCGAGAGCAGCCTGGCCGCCGGAATCCTGATGGGCCTGGTGGGGTTCGCGATGGGCGCACCGCTGGGCGCGATGCTGGCGGATTCAGGCAGTCAATCACCCAGTTGAACGGGCAGAGAGGAACGTTCGCGACGAATCGATGGCCTTCCAGGCCGGCTGATTCGTCGCGAACCAGAAGCAGCAACGCGAGATGGTTGTCCTGCCCTGCTCCTTCAGACGGAGGTTGCTGCGTGGGCACGCGCTCGTGATCCACAGGGGCGGCGACGGCATTGTCATATCGCGAGGCCCCTGCTAGTTTGAATGACTCGATGTTGTTGAACGTTCGTTCGGCCCATTCCCTTCGCGCTGCTGCTTGCGCCGGCACGGTCACGTGTCGGGCCGCGAAGCGCGTTCAGGGCGCGGGCTGGCGACAGGCCGGCAAGTGGTACGCGCCGGGTCTGGGTTCACGCATCGGATAGTTTCCGAGGAAACCGAACCCACCCGGCCTGACGGGTGGATTCCTCGGACCACCCGTGAGGCCCCCCAAGGAGCGCGGCCCATGAGTGTCAGTGTGAATCCCGACGACCCCGACAGTGCGTACCGTCTGCGACCGTTACCGGACGTGAGTCCCCCGCAGAAGCCGGACAGGCTCTGGCTGCAGGTGCTGGCCTTTGCCGTGATCTACTTGATCTGGGGCTCGACCTACCTGGGCATCCGCGTGGCGGTGCGCACGTTGCCGCCTCTCCTGATGGCGGGATGTCGCTTCGTTCTGGCGGGCTCGGTGCTGTACGCGATCCTGCGCCTGCGCGGCGTGCGGGCGCCCGCGCGAAAGGAATGGCTTCGTGCCGGAGCCGCCGGCGCGGCGATGCTGACCGTTGGCAACGGCATCGTGACCTGGGTCGAACAGCGGGTGCCGTCCAACCTGGCCGCGCTGATGATCGCCGCGGTGCCGCTGTTCTCGGCGCTGCTGGACTGGTTGCGGCCGGGCGGGAATCGCCCGCGTTCCCGAACCTTCGTGGGCATCGCCCTCGGCGCCACGGGCATGATCTTGCTGATGATGGGCCGCGGACGCGCGGGCTCGGACGAGGTCAGCGTGCTGGGACTGGCTGCCCTGTTGCTGTCGGGGCTTGCCTGGGCCGCTGGCAGCCTGTACGCGAAGTACGCGGCGATGCATCCGCAACCTCTGATGGTCGCCGCGCAAGAGATGCTGGTGGGTGGCTGTCTGCTGCTGCTGCTGGCGATGGTGCGCGGCGAGCCCGGACACCTGTCGCGGGCTGCGTTCATCACGCCCAGCGTGCTGGCCTTCACGTACCTGACGGTGATGGGGTCGCTGGTCGCGTTCAGCGCCTTCGGCTGGCTGGTCAAGGTCAGCACCCCCGCTCGGCTCTCCACCACCGCCTACGTGAACCCGGTGGTCGCGGTCATTCTGGGCTGGGCGTTGCTCGGCGAGACGTTGACCGCGCGCGCCCTGAGCGGGGCGGCCCTGATCGTCGGCGCGGTGGCGGTGATGAGCCTTCCGACCCGCAAGCCGCGCTGATAGGCTAGCTGCCGAGCGTGCCGACTCCGACGGCGTAAGCCCAGGCGGGCGAGGGCTCGATCAGCTTTCGGCGGGTCATGTCGAACAACGCGAAGGTGAACACCGCCTCGCAGGCGACGGTGCCGTCGACCTTCACCATCTGCTGGTTCAGCTTGCCGATCTTGCGTTCGTACGAGAGCAGCTGGCTGCGAATGACGATCGACTCGCGGGGCGCCAGCTCGCGCAGGAAGCGGGCGGTCACCTCCAGCACCACCGGGCCGGTCCCCGTCTGTCGAATGGTATCGATGCCGAACCCGCGTCCGGTGATCAGATCCCAGCGCGCCTGCTCGAACAGCTCGAGATAGCGGGCATTGTTGAGGTGTCCGAACGAGTCGAGGTGCGCCTCGCTGATCAGGACGGTCTTCTCGTGGATCAAGGCCATGCGCCTTCTTACCGGTTCAGCGTCCGCTTCGCACGCGGCTCGCCTGGTTCAGGGCGTCACGTCGAACGTCACGCGGCCGACCAGCTGGTGGAGTTCGTTCGAGACCTCCGCGCGCCATCGCCCGGGCGCCGGGGCGATCCGGGACGTGGCGGTGCGAAAGCCGTTGGCGCGGCCCCCTTCGATGATGGTCGCGCTGGGGCCGCCGGCCGCTTTTCCGTCGTGGAACCAGTGAAAGAACACCTGCTGGCGATAGCGATCGGGCAACGACACCGCGAACCAGGCATACACGCGGCGCGTGCCGCGCGGGAACGATTCGGCGCGGTCCACCAGGTTGCGATTGACGATCGTGGTGCCGGCGCCCTTGTCCAGACACACGGCCGGCACCGGCGGCAACAGCGGCGCGGCCAGGACCACGCCGATGGCCACGGGGGTTGCGCCCATCAGGATGCGCGTCAGCGCGCGCCGGCTGAGAACGTGGTCGCCGTCGTCGCTGCCTTTTCCCTTCAGGGCCACGGTGGCGAACGCCGTTGCCAGCAATGCGGCGACGAAGAGACAGACCCGGGGCGAGAGGAAGGTCAACACCGCCGTCGCCGGGACCAGCGCGGCGAAGAACACCACCGCCGCCCACAGCACCCGCCGCACCGGATGGGCGATGATCTCCTTCTGGTACCAGGACGAAAAACAGGTCGTCAGCGCCATCACCGCCAGCACCAGCGGAGGCCCCATGTTCAGCGACGGGAAGTGCGCGGCGCCGAACCAGATCGGCACCAGGAAGAACAACACGTTCTTGTACAACACCACCACCGCGAACGGCGCGCCGGTGGTGCGGGCCAGCCGTCGCCAGCCCGGTTCGATGGTATCCGGCAGGGGATCGGGCAACACCCGCGCCATGATCGCGGGCAGGGTCCAGGCCAGCATCAGCAACGCCACCGCCTTGGGGGCGAATTCGATGCCGTGCTTGCTCAGCACGCGAGCTGCGATGCCCAGCCCCAGCGACAGCCACGGTGCGTACTTGTTGACGAACGTCCACACGAACGTCACCGGTCGTCGGATGGTCGCTGCGGCGGCCTCGAAGGAGAAGCCGCGGTCGGGGGCGGCCTCAGCCACGGGCGCTGTCCGTCGACACGTTCGCGGGCGGCTGGTCCACCGCAGCCCGCGCCAGCTTGGGCGCGGTCTGGCGTCGCGCCAGTCGTAGCGCCAATGCCAGCAGCGCGGACAGGCCCAGCGCCGCCAGCGCCAGCAACCCTGCATCGCGCCGGGTCGTCTTGCGAATGGTCAGGCTGGCCTGGTGGAACACGGCGGGCGCCACCGTGGCTTCGATGGCTTCCTGCACCGTCGGGCCGTTGCCGGTGGCGGCCTGCGCCTGTTCGCGCAAGCGTTCGACCACCGGGCGCAGCCAGTCGTCGTGGTGCTCGGTCAGCGCGGAAAATTGGTGCCGCATCAGCGACGACAGCTGCGCGGGCAGGGGAGCGCCGGTCGCCTTCTGCCAGACGTCGTCGAGCTTGTTCTTATCCAGCGCCTCCGAGATCCATTCGGGGGCCGCTTGCACCACGGTCAACAATTCACGCTCGGTCAGCCGTTTGGCCAGCGGCAAGCGCTTCAGCACCGTCGCGCCCAGGCCGCTGGCGCCGCTCAGCCAGACGTGGGTCGTCTGGCTCACCGTCGTCGCCAGGGGGCCTTCGACCAGTTTGCCAATCCCGAAGCCCGCCCCCCACAGCAGGCCCGCCACGGCCAGCGTCAGCGGCAGGATCAAGCCCCACACGAGGCAGCACAGGCTGGCCAGGCGGCGCGCCCAGCCGGGGGATGGCGTGGTTGCCTGGCGGCGCAGGGTGCGATCAATCAGCACGAATGCCAGCCCCGCGCCCAGCAGAAAGCCCAGGCTGACCCCGAGGCCGCTGGGCCACGCCACGAACGAAAACGCCAACGGGAGCAGGGATGAGGAAAGGCCGAACACGTCCGCTACGCCGGAGGTTCGCGCCCGCCTTCGCCGAAGTCAATCCGCGGCAGCCCGTCACCGAACAACGAGGCGGCGCCGGCCAAGAGCGTCAAAAACTGGCGGTCACCGACGGTTGGCTTCCTAATGACAGGATGGCTCTGCAGGGGGACGTGAAGACCATTGCGCCGCGCGAGGTCCTGGGCTGGCTGGCCGCCAGTCAGGCCACCGGAATCCTCAGCCTCAGCCGTGGGATGGTGGTGCGCCAGTTTCACTTGTGGCGCGGGCGGGTCACCTTGTCGGCGTCGACCGATCAGGAGATGCTGCTGGGCCGGCTGCTGGTCGAGCGCGGCTTCATCGAGCGCGAAGGTTTGCAAAAGGCGCTGGCCTCTCGTCGGGGCAAGCACCTGCGTCTGGGCGCCATCCTCGCGCAGTCGGGCGTGGTCTCGAAGGAAGCCCTGCGCGAAGTGTTGACCGAGAAGTCGCGCCGGTTGCTGCTGGATATTCTGAGCTGGAGCGACGGCGCGTTTTTCTTCGACGCTTCAGCGGTGCCGAAGCTGCCGCCCGTGTCGGCCAGCGTGAGCCTGGCCGACGTGCTGGCGCTTCCCCCCGGCGCGCAACTGGCGCCGCCCCGTCGCGACGACGTGATCATCGGCGATGATGACATCGTGGAGGTCACCGAGTTGGCGATCCCGCGCCGTCCTGCGGGCAGGCCTTCTGACGAATCTTTCGATGAAGCCTTCTCGGCCGCCGAAGCCGCCTGGCTGACGCGGACCAGCTAGCGGGAGCGGGCTGACCGTGGCGACCTCCGAGCGTACAATCGCTTTCATGCTGGACCAGCTGCGCGACGTGGCGGGCGTGAGCGCGCGCAAGATGTTCGGTGAATATGCGATCTACGTGCGCGACAAGGTGGTGGCCCTGGTTTGCGACGACCAGATGTTCGTGAAGATCACCGACGCGGGCAGGGCGCTGCTGGGCGCTCGCTACCAGGAAGGCTTTGCGTACCCAGGCGCCAGGGCGTCGATCCTGGTGGGGGCGCACGATCTGGAGGACCCCGATCGGCTGGCCGCGCTGGTGCGGACGACGGATGCGGCGCTACCGGCGCCCAAAGCAAAGTCGAAGACCAAGACCCAGGCGAAGACCAAGACCCAGGCGAAGACCAAGACCAAGGCGAAGACCAAGACCAAGGCGTCGCCGCGGTCCCGGGGCTGAACATGAAGGCGGCGCATCGCTCAGAGTCGGCGACGACCGCGCTTCATCGTTGCGCGCGCACGCGCGTTCCGGTCGCCCTGGGGTTGACCATGGCGTTTGTCACGGCCTGTGCGCGCGCCGACGCGACGGAAGCCGCGCCGCCTCTCGCCGTGACGCCGTCTCCGACGCCCGCCTCGCCCCCCGGGCCACGAAGCGCCCTGTTGGCGCGGCTGAATCGTCTGACGGAGGCGGGGCAGTTTTTGTTTGGGCAAGAGAACGGGACGATCTGGGGGATGTGGCTGGACGGAGCGCTGGTCTCGACGAAGACCTGGTACGACCGCACCGCCGCCGCGGGGCACTTCACGTCCGACACCGCCGCGGTGACGGGCGACGATCCGGCGGTGCTGGGGGTCAGCCTGGGAATGCTGGCGTACGAGCCGGTCGAATGGAACCGCCGGCCGGTGATCGCCGCGGCCATCCGTCATCAACTGGCCCAGGGCGGTTTGGTCACGATGGACTGGCACGTGCCCAGCTGCAATTCCACGGCGGGGACGACGGCGACGCTGGACAAGGTGACCGTCGACGGACACGACGTGATCATTCCGGTGCTGGGCAGCGGCTCGTCGTTCTACACCGAGGAAGAATATGCCCGCCCGATCCTTTCGCGCGCCGACGTCCCCGACACCCTGAAGTGCGTTTGCCAGATCGCCAACGATCAACCGCTGTCGGCCGGCTTCCACAAGGGCACCTCAGGCAAGGCCTGGCTGGTAGCGCAGGCCAAGCACGCGGCAAAGGTGATGCGGGAGCAGAAGTTGACCGAGCTTCCGATCATCGTGCGCCCTTTCCATGAGCAGACCGGCTCGTGGTTCTGGTGGGGACAACCCTACTGGAACTGCGCCGCGCTGTTGGACCAGCCCGACGCCGTCAGCGGCGCCGAGGCCTTCAAGGCCATGAACCGCATCTACATCGGCGCCCTGCGTGCCGAGCCCGGGATGGGCCAGCTGGTGTTCGCCTATTCACCGGACAAGCTGAGTGGTCCGGGCGAAGACGCCGTCCCCCGCGACACGCCGCTGGCGCGGGCGCGCTTCAAGCTGGACGACCCTTCCGGGTTTGCGCGCGATCGCCTGCGCGAGCGGGTTGTGCGCGAGCTGACCGCCGCCGGGCTGGCTTATGTCAGCCCGGCGCAGGCCCGCATCACCATGCGCGCGGCGCAAGCCAACAGCGCCAAGGCGGCCGCCACCTACGTGGCGCAGCGGCGACCCTACTACGCCGAGTCCTACGCGGGGGACGACGTCTTCGATGTGCTGGGCATCGACCTCTATCACCCGATCGGGCGCGCGGCCGACGCTCGCGATCTGCGGCAGTTCGATTTGTTGCTGCGCGTGCTGGCAGAGGAGGCCCGCGCCCGCGGCAAGCCCTATGCCCTGACCGAGGCCGGCACCTATCGCCTGCCGCTGTCGCAGATCGCGGCCGCGTCACCGCCGGGTACGCCGCTCGTCATCAATGGAACGAAAGAAGTCGAGACCGCGCTGGCGCTGCTGTTCGAACCCGCCGACCGCGCGGCGTTGTTGCGCCATTTCAGCCTGCGGGAGCCGGGGCCGGTGGTGCTGCTTCCGGCTGAGCGCGCCGCCGTCATTCCGCGCGCATCGGAGGACTGGTTCAATCAACAGCTGTTGCCGCTGGCGAAAGCGGCCCGGGTGGCCTACGCGATGGTCTGGCAGACCTACTACGACGACACCTGGCACGATCGGTTCTTCTACTATTACGTGCCGTATCCCGGTCACCCGGCCGCTGCGGGCTTCCGCCGCTTCCATGACGATCCCGCCACCTGCTTCTTGCGCGACAGTTGCGGCCGATGACACTCCCTGCGCGTGGTCGCGATCCCGGCGGCGCCGCCTCGTCGGCCCACGATGCCGATGTCGAGCAGCTTCGAGCCATGGGCTACGCGCAGGAGCTGCGGCGGCGCATGTCCGCCTTCTCGAACTTCGCCATCTCGTTCTCCACGATCTGCGTCGTGGCGGGCGGAATCACGTCGCTGCAGCTGGGAACCAGCGCGGTGGGAGGCGCGGCGGCGGGGGTGATCTGGCCCCTCGGCGTGGCGTTCTCGCTGGTGGTCGCCCTGTGCATGGCGCAGGTCGCGTCGGCGTTTCCCACTGCGGGCGGGCTTTATCACTGGAGTTCAATCCTGGGCGGCAAGGGGTGGGGCTGGGCCACCGCGTGGTTCAACCTGGGTGGGCTGGTGTTCGTCACCGCCGCCGTGAACGTGGGCGCCTACGGATTGTTCGTGAACTTCGTCGGGCCGTTGCTGGGCATCGATCCCGCGCGGCTGGGGCTGTGGCACCAGCTGCTCGGGGTGGCGGCGATCGTCGTCTCGCATGCGTTGTTCAACCACTTCGGCATCCGCGTCACGACGCTGCTGACCGACTTCAGCGGCTACCTGATCGGCGCGGTGACGCTGTTGCTGACGGTGGTGATGCTGCGCGCGGCACCGGCGTTCGACGCGGGCCGCCTGTTCACGTTCGTGAACCTCAGCGGCGGCGCCGGCGGCAACGTGTGGCCCGCCCACGACGGGGTGTCGGTGATGGTGCTGCTGGCGCTGATGTGGCCGGTCTACACCATCACCGGGTTCGACGCTTCCGCGCACACCTCCGAGGAAACGGTGCAGGCCGCGCGCAATGTCCCGAAGGGGATGCTGCGTTCGGTGTATCTGTCGGGCCTGGTTGGCTGGGTGATGGTTGTGGCGTTCGTGCTGGCCATGCCCGACGTGGAACAGGCGGCCGCGCAGGGCGCGGATGTGTTCGCGTGGCTGATGAAGCGCGCGGCGCCCGGGCGGGCGGGCACGGCGCTGTGGGTGGGCATCGTCGCCGCGAACTATCTGTGCGGGCTGGCGTGCATGACGTCGACGTCGCGCATGATGTACGCCTTCGCGCGCGACGGCGGACTGCCCTGGTCGCGGGCCATCAGCCGCGTATCTGCGCGCCGGCAGACACCGGTGGTGGCCATCTGGACGACGGCTGGCCTGGCGCTGGCGTCAACGGCGTACGCGCCCGTGTACTCGACGTTGACGGCGGTGTGCGTGGTCTTCCTCTACCTGTCGTACGTGATGCCGACCATGGTCGGTCTGCGGGCGCTGGGTCGAACCTGGACCCGCATGGGGCCGTTCGACATGGGACCGCGCACCTACCGCGCGCTGGGCGTCGTCTCGATCGCCGGCGTGGTGCTGCTGGTCTGGATCGGCGTGCAGCCTCCGAACCAGAAGGCCTTGTGGGTGCTGGCGGCGACGGCGGGAGTGCTGCTGGCCGCCTGGTGGCTGGGGGTTCGGCGCACGTTCCGGGGTCCGCCGCTGCCGTCGCGAGCGGAGCCCCAGACCGCGCCGCAGTGACACGCGTCGTGATGGACGCACGACTGGACAGTCCCCACGCTGAGCTGGTAATCCGGCCTCCCTGGGAACACGAACGCCGGGTGCCCTTTCGGTCATCCGAATGGCCGGAACGGAGGAATGCATGACCGACCTTGTCCTGACTCTGATCGCGCCGGACCGCCCGGGCCTGGTGGAAGCGGTGGCGCAGGCCGTCGCCGACCACGGCGGCAACTGGCTGGAGAGTCGGATGATCCACCTGGCGGGGCAATTCTCCGGCATCCTGCGGGTCGAGGTTCCGCCGGATCGCGCGGCCGCATTGTCGAAGGCCCTGGACGCGCTGGCGGCGCGCGGCCTGCGCGTGATCGCCGCGGTCGCCACCCGGGAACCGGAAGCCGCGGCAGCCAGCGTCGCACGCGTGATGAACCTGGAACTGCTGGGCTTGGATCGCCCCGGTCTGGTCCGCGAGATCTCGCAGTTGTTGTCCCAGCACGGCGTGAACGTCGAGGAGTTGACCACCGATCGGACGTCGGCTCCGATGTCCGGCGAGATGCTGTTTCGCGCCCAGGCCCGCGTGAAGGTTCCGGCCGACGTGGAGCCCGCCCGCTTGCGCCAGCGGATCGAGCGGCTGGCCACCGACCTGACCATCGAGATCCGTCTGGTCGAAGACGATCGGGTCTAGGGGCAGGTCCAGCCCAATCGATGACCTATCGCAGGGAGATCGACGGCCTGAGAGCCGTGTCGGTGTTGTCGGTGATCCTGTTTCACGCCGACCTGCACGTCTTCAGTGGCGGCTTCGTGGGAGTCGACGTGTTCTTCGTGATCAGCGGCTTCCTGATCACGACCATCCTCCTCAATGAACATCGCACCGGCACCTTCAGCCTGGTCAACTTCTACGAACGCCGTGCCCGCCGCGTGCTGCCCGCGCTGTTCGTGGTCGCCCTGGCGTGCTTGCCATTCGCGTGGCTGTGGCTGGTGCCTTCGGATCTGGAGAGCTTCGCGCAGAGCCTGATCGCCGTGTCGGTGTTCGCCTCGAACATCCTGTTCTACCGTTCGACGGGTTACTTCTCGGCAGGGGCCGAGTGGCAGCCGTTGCTGCACACCTGGAGCCTGGCCGTCGAGGAACAGTACTACCTGATCTTCCCCTTGTTCTTGATGCTGGCCTGGCGGTTCGCGCGGCGATGGCTCCCGTGGTTGCTGGTCGCCATGGCGGTCGCCAGTCTGACCGTCGCGCGCTGGCGCCTGATCCACGATCCGGCCGCGGCGTTCTACTTGTTGCCGTCGCGCGGATGGGAGATCCTGATCGGAGCGCTGGTGGCGTTCCAGGCCGCCACCACCACGGGCCTCTGGGCGCGCGTGCGCAGCTCGGCCCTGGCGGCGCAGGTGGGCAGCGCGCTGGGGCTGCTGGCGATCGGCACCGCCGTTTTCACCTTCGATCGGCGGACGCCGTATCCCAGCCCGTACACTTTGCTTCCGACCGTGGGGGCAGGTCTGATCATTGCCTTCGCGACGCCGACGACCTGGGTGGGCCGTCTGCTTGGCTGGGCGCCGTTGGTGGGCGTGGGCCTGATCAGCTACAGCGCCTATCTGTGGCACTGGCCGCTGTTCGTGTTCGCGCGGCATCGCGCCATACCCACGATCCCCGGAAAGCTCGTGATGGGTGCCTTGTCCGGCGCGGCCCTGCTGGCAGGTTTTCTGAGCTGGAAGTACGTCGAGACGCCGTTTCGCAGTCGGAAGCGGGTCAGTCGACGGGTCATTTTCACCACGGCTGCGGTGGGCGCGGTGGCCCTGTCGGCCGCCGGGTTGTTCGGGCATTTCATGAACGGCCGGTCCAGCCGCCTCGTTGCGACCGCCGTCCCGCCCGACGTCGAGTTCCTGTGGCTGAGAAGCGGCGGGTGCATGTATCAGCCGCACCCTCCAACTGGGCTGTCGGTCGGCGCTCAGGGAACCCAGTGCTGGCTGGGCGACCGGACGGCGGGTCGGAAGGCAATCGTCCTGGGCGATTCGTACGCAGGCGCCTACGACGCGTTCTGGGACATCGTGGGCAAACAGGTCGGATTGAACATCAACTCGGTGACGACCAACTGGTGCATGCCCACCCGGAACGATGACTGGACCGGGAGGGGGGAGATCTACCAGGAGCAGTGCCGGTTCGACCGTCGCTATTTCGCGGAGAACGTCGCGAAGTTCGACGTGGCGATCCTGGGCGGAAACTGGATGGACTACCTGGCGATTGGCCGTCTCGCCGGGGTGCTGGACCTGATCGAGTTTGCCGCATCGCAGGCCAAGCTGGTGGTCGTCATGGCCGCGCCCACGCAGTGGGACGTGAGCCCGATCGAGGTCTACACGCGCAGCCTGCTCGAGAAGCGGCGCTTCGACATCACCGCGCTTCCCCGGTCGGCCGACGCGCTGGAGAAAAGCGCCAACGAATTTCTGGAAAGCGCGGTCGCGAAGTATTCGAACGTGCTGTTCTTCGATCGCGACTCGCTGTTCACCGCCGCGGGCGTGCCGTCGGAGGTGACCGATCAGAACGTCCCGTTCAGCCTGGAAGGGAATCACCTGAGCAAGTACGGGTCGAAGGCCGCGGCTATCGCTTTCTTCCGCTCGCGCAAGTACAAGCAGTTCGCCGGCCTGGTGCGGGCGCTGGGGTCGGCGTCACGCTGACACCACCGCCCGGGCCCGGAAGGTCGCGCTGGGAGCCGTCGGCGCATACGCTGCTGCCTCCAGCGCGTCGGTGACCGCGGCGTGTGACAGGACACCCAGCACCGCACCGCCCAGAACGATCGGTAAGTACACGGTCGCCTGCCGGTTCATGAGGCGCAGGGCTTCGTCGATCGGCAGCGTTTCCACGACGGCGGGACCCAGCGACGTCGCGCATCCGCTGAGGCTGCGCTCCGGCGGGGCAATCGCCAGCTCGTCGATGTGGACGGCGGCGTAGGTGCCCCGCGCGTCGCTCAGCAACGCGAAGGGGATTCCCTTCAAGCGCAGGACCGCGCGGGCCTTGGCGGCTGGAAACCAGGGGGGCAGGGTCAGCGCGTTGCGGCCGGCGACCTGACCCGCGTGCAAGACTCCGGTCACCTTCAGCGCATCGACGCCGGTGGCGCGCCGCGCGCTCCGGCCCTGCACGGTTCGATCTTCACCTTGGTCTTGCATCGGGCCCCTCCTTTCGGCGCTTGGTCGACAAACCTGAGGCCGTGCGGAAAAAAAACCTGTCACCGCATCGATACGCCCAACCGGCAAACCGGTTTCGGCACCCCACGTGGATCCGGTGTAGAACGCGCCCGCATCCTCGGAATCTGGAAGAGACCCGATGTCAAAGTCCATCAACCACGTCGACCCGGCGGATGGACGCCTGCCAGGCCTCCTGCGCCGGTTCGGCTGGAACGCAACGTCGTTCCAGATGTGCGAGCCCGGCTTCCAGTTTTTCTGGGCCGACGACGACGCGTGCGTCGGCTACGTCGACACGGGGAGCGCTTGGATCGCGGCGGGCGCTCCGGTGTGCGCGCCCGAACGTCTGGCCAGCGTGGCAAAGGCGTTCGTTGCCGAGGCTGGTCGTGTCGGTCGCCGCGTCTGCTTCTTCGCGGTCGAGGCGCGCTTCGCCGAGCTGAGCGGCCTCCGCGCGCTGGCGATCGGCGATCAGGCGGTCTGGGATCCGGGGGGCTGGGCCGAGGTGCTGCAGGTCAGTCGAGGCCTGCGCGAGCAACTGCGTCGCGCCCGCGCCAAGGGCATCGGCGTGCGCGTCGCGCAGCCGACCGACGCCGGCACCGTCACGCCGGAGCTGGCGGGCGCGCTGGACCGGGTGACCCAGCGCTGGTTGGGCACTCGCGAGATGGCACCGATGGGGTTTCTGGTGCGGGTGGATCCGTTGACGCCCTTGCCCGGGCACCGCTTCTACCTGGCCGAGCGCGACGGCGTGCTGGTGGCGTTCCTGCAAGTCACGCCGATCTTCTCGCGCGCGGGCTGGCTGTTTCAGAACCTGGTGCGGTTGCCCGAGGCACCGAATGGCGTCAGCGAGCTGCTGATTGACGCCGCCATGTGCGACGCGAGGACGGCCGGTTGCGAGCTGGTGACGATGGGGTTGGCTCCGCTGTCCGGCAACGTGTCGCCGGTGCTGGCCACGGTGCGCTGGCTGGGTCGGGCGCTGTTCGACTTCGATGGGCTGCGGGCGTTTCGCGCCAAGCTGCGGCCGACCGCCTGGACCACCCAGTTTGCCTGCTTCCCGTCGTCGCAGGGGGCGACGCGCTCGCTGGTGGATGTCCTGACCGCCTTCGCGAACGGCAGTCTGGTTCGCTTTGCGGTGCGCAGCGTCCTGCGTGGACCGTCGATTCTGATCCGGTTGATGGCGGCGTTGCTGGTTCCGTGGACCATGGCCCTGGTGCTGGCCGGCGACGAATGGTTTCCGCGTCCCTGGATCAAATGGTTCTGGGTCGCCTTCGACGTCGTCGTGCTGGCGGGCCTGGTGTACCTTGGATCACGCTGGCGCGACCGCGTGGCGCGCGTCCTGGTGGTGGCGATCGCAGGAGATGCTCTGATGACCGCGACGCAGGCTCTGTGCTGGAACCTGCGGCGCGGGTGGGGTGGCGCCCTGCACGGCGCGATCGTCGCTGCGGCCTTGGTCGCTCCGCCCTTTGCAGCGTTCGTCTTGTATCGCGCGCATCGGAGGCTGGCAGCGCCCTGATCGGCAGCCCGCCTGGGGCGCGCGGCGGCGCTCGCGATCGGGGCCTGTCGTTTCGCCGGACGAGATGCCACGGCGGCCCGCAATCTGTTGTAAGGCAACCGGCATGCGCCTGTTCGGAAACGCGCCGCGAACTCTGGTGGTGACGGTCGCTCTGACGGCTATGACACGGACGCCGGGGGCCGCCGCCTTCGAACCCGAGGCGACCGCCGACGACGAGCCGGCGCGACCCGCGGCCGGTGACGGGAAGGCGTTGGAGCAGGCCTACCGCACCGAGCCGGACGACAAGCAGCGGACCGCGCTGGTGCAGCGGCTGGCGGGCGCGCCGGGGGGCGCGGAAATCCTGGCGCGCATCGTGGCCGACGATCCCTCGGACGACGTGGCGCTGACCGCCGCGCACATCCTGCGTCGCATGGCGGTGGGCAAGGTGGTGGGCTTGCTCGAGCGTCGCCTGCAAGCTGGGAAGCGCGACACGGGCGCGCGCGAGCGGATGCTGCGGGAGCTCGAACGGCACCAGGTGTTCGCCGCCGGGCAAAACCTGCCGCACTGGTTGCGCGAGGCGCCACCGGTGTTCACGGCCAAAGCCGCCGATCACCGCAACGTGCGGGTGCTGGCGTTCGGCGACTTCGGCGATGGCAGTGATCGGCAAGCGCGCATGGCCGCGGCCATGCGCCGCTATCACGCCAAGCACCCCGTCGATCTGGCGGTCACGGTGGGTGACAACTTCTATCCGGCTGGAATGGGCGGCCCCCAGGACGCGCGCTGGGATCGCGACTTCGCGCGGCTGTACGAGGCGATGCGGGTGCCTTTCTTTCCCACGCTGGGGAATCACGACTGGGCGTTGGCGGACAGCCCGGCCGCCGAGATCGCTCACTCGGACCACTCGAAGTACTGGCGCATGCCCGCCGCGCGCTACACGTTCGTGGCCGGGCCGATCCAGTTCTTTGCGATCGACACCGACCTGAACTCGCGGGCGCAACTGGAATGGCTGGATCGCGAGCTGGCCCGCAGCAAGGCGCGCTGGAAGATCGTGTACGGTCACCACCCCGTGTATTCGAACGGCGCCCACGGAGACGACACCGCCATGCGCGAGACACTCTTGCCGCTGCTGCGCGGGCGCGCGTCGATCTACCTGTGCGGGCACGACCATGATCTGCAGCACCTCGCGCCCGAGGAGGGCGTCCACTTCGTGCTGGCGGGCGGCGGAGGCGCGGCACCGCGGCCGGTTGTGCCGGGGCCGCGGCTGCTGTTCGGAGCCGGCAAGAATGGCTTCGTGGTGATCGAGGCGACGCGCACCAGCCTGGCGGTGACCTTCCTGGACCAAGACCTGGAGACCCTGCATCGCTTCGCGTTGCCCGACTGACGCGGGCCCGCAGCCGCCTGCTCGCGGCGCTCCGGGTGGCCGTCAGGCGCAGACGACGGTGATGTTGTGCGTGTGGCCTGTCGAGGACGACGTCGTCGAGACCGTCATGCCGGACACCAGCGTCTGGAACATCGCCGCCGTGATCGTGACGGTATGGTCGTGCGACGAGGTCCCCATGATGTGATAGGTGACGTCGACGCCGGCCTGCACGTCGGCTGCAGTTACCGTCAACACGTGGCCGTGATTCGAGGCGATGGTTTCAGTGGGGTCGTCGCAAGTTCCACCGCCGCCGCCGCCCGCGCCCGAGCCTCCGGTGCCTGGGCTTCCGCTGCAGTTCGCCTGCGCGCCGCTCTCACACTTGCTGCTGCTACCGCAGCTGGCAACAGTTCCCGCGCCCAGCCCCGCCGTCAGCAAGCCGAACGTCGCTTTCAGGAATCCTTTTCGGTCGAGCATCATGGTCAGTACCCCCGGAGCGCGATGGTAACTCCGAGGGGAGCGCGTGTGAAACGCGCGGGGTCGTCATCCCACCGCCGAGCGGCCGAGCATCATTCGATGACGGGCGCCTTGTCCTTGGACGGAGTCGGCTCGGTTGACGGCGCGGCCCGCTCAGGAGGCGGTGGCTGAAACGCCGGCGGTTCGATCTGCGACGGGGATGCCATCCCCGTCCTGCTGGACGCTGCGGGCGCGGGCGTCGCCGCAATGGGCGGCCGGGACGTATCCGCGTTCGACGGAGGGATGATTTCAGGCGCCGGGTCCGACGCTGCCGCCGTAGACGGAACCAACGTGCCTTCCTTCGGCGACCACACCACTCCGCGATGAGCTGTCGACGCCGGGGCGACTGGCCTGGGGCGGGCGGCCGGCGTGGCCGGACCCTTCCGGACTGGCGGCACGGGCGACGGGCTTGTCGTGTCAGCGGAGTCTTTCCACGGAATGAGGGACAGCGACGGGCCGGACGCGGTCGCCGGTCTTGGCGCAGCCGTCGTCGACGCCGACGGCGCTGGCTCTGCCGGTTCCGGCCCGGCGGGAGCCGTCGTCGATGCAGCGACCGGCACCGGGGCAGGAGCCGCCGCCGGTGCTGCGGCGGGAGCCGCCACTGCCGCCGTGAGCGGGGCCGGCGTGGCAGCCGGCTGGCCGGAGGGAGGCACCTCCGTCACGGCCGGTGGCGCCATGGGTACCGCGGCGGCTGCCGCCGGCGCGGGCGCTGCCACGGCCACCGGAGCCGCGTGCGCGGGCTGAGCCGGCGGCGATGGCCACTTCAGCGGCGGCAGCCAGGCGCTGACGGTCGCGATCGTGCGGCGGCGGATGTCGCGCGCCGCGGGAACGCGGGCCGAGGCCACCGCTCCAATCACCAACAGCGCCAGGACGGCGACCACGAACAGCGGCCAGCGATTCCTCGGCACGCGATCGAAGGAAGTGAACATGCGCTCGGGGTCGGGTTCCGAGGCTTGCAGCTTGGCGGGGTCCCAGCCCTCTTGCTCCTGCCGCTCGCCGTCCATGAAGAAGCTCTCGGTCGTCGAGACGGGCCACCCCAACGTCTTGTCGCGGGCAGTGCTCACTCGGCGTAAAGGTTTTTCGTTGACCAACATCGTGCGCCTCCTGGTCCCGACACCTCTGCGAGGTGCGTGCCAGCAACCGTTGGTTGCCCGCGGGGGCCAACCTGGCGGATTTGCGCCGTGCAGGCAGGCACCGGTACCAAAACGGTGACCCGGCGCGCAAGGGGGTTTCGCAGCTGAAACTAACTCGGGCCGCTCCCCGCTGGATTGTCGCGCACAAGTTTCACGCGACCCGCGTCGTCCACTGTGACTCGTCCGGCCTTCAGCAGGGTCCCCACGGCGCGCTTGAAGGCCTTCTTGCTCAGGCCGAAGCGGGCGCGGATCTCCTCGGGTGATGATCGATCACCCACGGCAAGCGTCTCCGGGCGCGCCAGCACCTCCAGAATCGCGGCGGCATCGCGCTCCAGTTCCTGATGAACGGGGCCGCGCGCCGACAGCTCGATCTTGCCGTCGGGGTGCACGCGCGTGACCCGGAAGCGGGCCGCTTGGCCGCGGGTCAGCGTGTGCGGCTCGTGCCGAGGCACCAGGCCCAGGAAGCGTCGCTCGATGATCACGAACAGCCCGATGTCGGGTTCGTTCCGCCAGGCTTCACCTTCCACCCATTCACCCGCGCGGAGATTGGCGTCGACGCCCAGCATTGCATTCACGCGCATCGTTCCCGCCAGGCGGCCGCTGTTGTCGACGTAAAGACCGATGGCGTGAGTCTCTCCGACTTGCACGTCGCGGGTCTGCTCGGCGAACGGCACCAGCAGTTCTTTGGCGAGTCCCCAGTCGACGAAGGCTCCCACCGGCGTACAGGCGGTGACCTTCAGAAAGGCCACTTCGCCGACGGCCACCTTGGGTGACAGGGTTGTCGCCAGCGGCCGATCGGCGGAGTCCAGCGCGATGAAAACGGGAACCAGCGTTCCCTCCCGCGCGTCCGGCGGGATCTCGGCCCCCAGCAGCAGAATCGTGTCAGCCTCCGGCCCCGCGCCCGGCTCGACCAGAAACGCGCCGGGACTGCCGAAGCGCCGGATTTCCAGCGACGCGAAGTGCCCGACCCGATCGAAGAAGGAGGAGCGAGTTGTGGCGGTCGGTGAAGACATCGCGGCGAGTGTGCCACGAAGAAGGGGTGGGGTGACGTCCGCTTTCAGAGGGCGGCCAGCAAGGCGGCGCCCGCCACGCCGACGACGAGGGCGTCACGAACGATCTGGCCCGCGGCCCGGCGGCTGGAGGGCAAGTCGCAAGCCGGCGCGGTGGCGGTGCCGCCGGCATCGTCCTCGACCGTACCGGCGATCGCGCGCACGATGCAAGTGCGCCGGCGGGCTTCGAACAACGTGGTGGCCGCGGCCGCCAGCGGAAAGAACACGACCAGCCGCCAGGGTGTCCACGCGCGAAACAGGAATGCCACCGCTGCGATCACCGCGACCAGGAGCAACACCACGCCAAGGCGATAGCGCACGCGGCGGCCGCCTGTTCCTATGTTGGGTTGCAGGTCCATCGTCAGTTCGCGGGTCGACCTGGTTTACCCTGTTTGCCTTGCTCGCGTCGTTGGCGCGCTTCCTCCATTCCGAAGCGCTGATCTTCTTCCTCCAGGTGCAGATCTCCCGAGGCCGCGCGCAAAGCGGCGGACTTCTCGGGCACGGTGTCCTTCGCGCGCGGAGGATTCGGCCCGGGAGGGGGAGGGCGGGTCGCGCACCCCAGACCCGCCGACAAGCCACCCGCCACCAGCGCGCACCCGACGGCGAGACGAAGCCACGACAGCGGACGAGAGAGCCGACGACCGAGCCATTTCATGCGCGAAAAGGAAGCAAGAATGTGGCCATGCGGCGAAGACCGCGATTATGGCGCCCTTGTCGGCGCGCCGTATGCAAACCAACAACGACGCGAACCTTGCCGGATACAACAAAACCTTCATCGCGCTACACACACGTAACAAGAGATGGAGTAATAAAAGCCCGGGGCCCGTGGTACCCCGGCGTCTCAAACGAGTCCACAACATCTGAAACTGACCAAGGGAATCTCGACATGAACTTGAATGGGGGTAATGCCAGGCTGGTGGGGGATGGCTCGAAAACCGGAGCGCACTTGCGCGGTGAGATCGCCTATGTGCGGCGCGACTCCTTCTGGATCGAGCACGACGACAAAAACAATGGAGGGGGACCGGACGGAGAGGCGGGCGACGGGTCGGGGGCGATCATTCTGGAGAACTTCGGCGGTCCGACGGATGGCCGCGAAGACCGAACCTCGACGAGACGTTCACTATCGCGCGTGCTGGCGTTGACCGTCGGGGCGTTTGCTCTCGGGATCGTGGTCTCTCCGCTGGTGCGAACCCGCCACGTTCCGCCATCCGGGCCGGCGGCTGCCGCGGCGGTGGCCCCGCCTGCGATCCAGCCGCCCGCCGCGCCGGCGGCGCCCGCCGCGATTGCGGAGCCGCCAGCGCCCGCGCTCGTAGCGGTGCCAGCCCCGGCCAGTGCCGAGCCTCCTGCGGCCGCGCAGGCGGCGCCCGTCGTGGCTCCGCCATCGCCAGCTCCGGTGACCGCGGCCCCCGATGTGAGCAAGGGCGAGGACACGGACAGCAAACCCGCGCCGGTCGTGCCTCCGCGTTCGGCAGTCCGAGGTCGGACGGCGCCCGCGTTGGGGGGAACATCATCGAGTGTCATCGGGGCCTCCCGGGCGCAGCCAAAGAAATCACCCGCCGCGGACGCGGCCACCCCACGGGAGATCAAGAAGGCGAGCGACAACAAACCTGCGTCAGACGATGCGACCAAGGATACGCCCAAGGATACGCCGAAGAAGGATCGCGCCGCGCCCGCCACGGCGCCCAAGCCAGTCGCCAAGCCTTGGGTCGATCCGTGGGCGGCAACGTTCACCGTCGTCGCCGCTCGCATAGGCTAACGCGGAGGCTCGCGGCGGCGCGTCCGTAGACGCCGTAACACTTCGTCGCGATCGCGGCTCCGTGCCGGGAGTGACCGTCCTGGTGGCCGTGGGCGCGGCTATGCGGGTCGCTCGCCGTTGTTCGCGTAAAGTCCGCGCATGACTCTGTCTTGGGGCCTGGCTCTCGAGGTGGCGCAGATCGCGTGGATGGTGGGAATTTCCGTGTTCATCCTCCTCGAGCGCCGGTCGCCCACGGCGACGATGGCCTGGATCGCCGTCGTGGCGGCGCTGCCCTTGATCGGCTTCGTCGTCTACTTGCTGGTGGGGCCCCGACGCCTGCAACGAAAGAAGCTACGTTTCAGCCTGGCACGCAAGCGGATCGATCGCCTGCTGCGCGAATGGAAGGACGCACGAGCCGCGCTGCTGTCCCTCGAGGGGCAGCTGATGCGCGCCGGGGCGCAACTGGGTCGACTGCCTCCCGAGACAGCGGGCGAGGTCCGCTTCTTCTTCGACGGCGACGCCTGCTACGACGCGCTGGTCGCGGCCATCGGGCGAGCGCGCCACCATGTTCACGTCGAGTACTACATCTTCCGGGACGATGCGGCCGGGATGCGGATCGTCGATGCGTTGATCGAGCGCGCAAAAGCGGGCGTCGAGGTGCGGTTGCTGGTGGACGCCGTCGGGGAAGGACTGGGGCATGCCCCTGTGCGGTCGATGCGGGAAGCCGGCGTCGACGTCCGCTTCTTCAACGGCGTGCGATCCCTCCGGGTGTGGCGCCGGCTCATGAACTTTCGTACCCACCGCAAGATCGTGGTCATCGACGGGTGGGTCGGCTTCACGGGTGGCATGAACATCACCGACGATCACAGCGCCCGGGCACACGGTCCCAACGCCTGGCGCGATACCCACTTGTGGATGGAGGGCCCCGCCGTCCACGGCCTGCAAGCGACCTTTCTGGCGAATTGGGTCTTCACCACCGACGACGATCTGGGGTGCACGAAGACCTCACGCTTCGCCACCTTCTTTCCTCCCACTCCCGAGGGATGGGAGCTGCCCGATGCGACCGCTCTGGGCCGCGATGCCGACCGTGCGGTTGGTCAGCGTCAGATCGCGCAGATTCTGGCATCAGGTCCCGATGACGACGTCTACGCGATCGAGGCGTTCTATTTCGCGGCCATCACCAGCGCGCACGAACGGCTGTGGCTGACCACGCCTTACTTCGTTCCCGGCGAAGCCATCCTGGCCGCCATCGCCAGCGCCGCGCACCGAGGGGTGGACGTTCGCTTGTTGGTCCCGCGCCAGACCGACTCGCTCTGGGTCGATGCCGCCAGCCGCACCTATCACGACGAGCTCCTGGCCGCCGGCGCCCAGATCTACCTGTACGACCCCCCGATGTTGCACGCGAAGACGGCGGTCATCGACGACGCGCTCGCCATCGTTGGCACGGCGAACCTCGACAACCGGAGCTTCCGGCTGAACTTCGAGGTGGTGGCCGTCTTCTACGGAGGGGCGTGCGTCAGCGAGCTTGCCGGCGCCTTTGAGACCGACCTGAAGCACGCCAAGCGCCAGAATCGCCGCGAGGCCAGCCTACCGTTCGCTCGGCGGTTCCTGGATTCGGCGGCGCGTTTGCTGGCGCCTCAGCTCTGAACCCTGGGGCCGCGGAGGCCGACCGCCGGACCGGACCCACCTTTCAGGAAGGGCAATTTTTGGAAAAAGTCGAGTTCCAATCGATCGCTTTACAATGGGCTTCGAGCTATGTTCCTTTTCCGCAAGAACATCTGCCGCATTTGGTCTGGAGCCTTTCCGAATATACTGCGTCAAAGCCCAGGTAGAACGCGGGGTTATGCGCTGATCAGGTCTAGTCCTTAGGGAGAGTCTGGGTAGGGGAGGACGTGCAAAACCTACATGGTCGGGGCACGATTTTTTGGATTCTTCCTCACAAAAGCAGACATCCGGGGCAATATAAAGAAGTCAGCGGGCAGTCCGAGTTCAGGGGCGGGGGGCAACCACCAGAGCAGGGAGCCACATGAGACGGGACGCAATTTACGCGGGCGCGGTCATCATTGCCGCCGGGATGCTGGCCGGGTGTACCGGCCAAATCGGAGAGGATCCACAAGGTGGTACCTCCGGAACCGGTAGTACAAAGGGCTCAGGTGGCGCCGTCGGTGCTGGCTCGGGCGGCGCCGGAACCGGGAGCACTCCCGGCGGAAGCGGCGGCAGCGGCGGAACCGTCGGATCGGGGGGAACTCAGGGCGGAACCGGCGGGGCCGGGGGGACGGCGCCCTTCATGGCAACCATAAACCTCGATGGCACACCCAAGTATTACCGTGTTGTCCGGCTCACGAACGCGCAGTGGGCCGCGGCCGTCAAGACGGTTCTCGGTGTTGCTTCGGGGGGACTCGAGCAGAATTTCGGGAACGCGGTCGCGATCACGGGAAAATTTACCAACAACGAGCTATCGCTCTCGTTGGACGGGCGCAACTGGGAGGACTTTCAAAAGGCCTCGGAGACGCTCGCGGCGCAGGTGACCGCAACCGACGCGGCGCTCGCGAAGGTTTACGCCGGCACGGATCCGGCGGGCTTCATCACGACGATCGGACGCCGCGCCTTTCGCCGGCCCCTGACGACGGCCGAGCAGGCGACGTACATGACGCTCTATACCCAGGGGACAACCCTGATGGGCAGCCAGAGCGCGTTCACCAAGGGTGCCTCCATGGTCATCCGCGCGCTGTTGCAGTCGCCGAACTTCCTCTTCCGTACGGAACTCGGGGCGAAGGGCGCGCCGCTCAACGGCTACGAGATGGCGGCCAAGCTTTCCTTGTGGCTGCGCGGAACTGGCCCCGACGACAAGACGTTGGACATGGCGGCGGGTCCAGGCAAGCTGGACACCGCGGACGGCGCAGCCACCCTGGCGACCACCATGCTGGCTGAGCCGACGGCCCCCGCCGTGATGCGCCTGTTCCATGGCGAATGGCTTCACTTCGACGACTATTCGCTGATCGCGAAGACCGGTGTTGCTGGCTACACCGAGATGTTGAACCCGGAACTCGAGGAGGCATCTTACCGCTTCTTCGACTACATCTTTAGCCAGGGGCTGGGCATCAAGGACGCCCTGCTATCGACGACCGGATTCTATGGCAAGGAGATGGCCAAGCTGTACGGGTTGCCCGCGCCGGCGAGCGGGTACATGCAGGCTGACCTGGGAGCGAAACGTCCGGGCTACTTCTCGCAGGTTCCGTACCTGACGCTCAACGGTTTCAACGCGGACCCGAACTCGATCTTGCGTGGCAAGACCTTGAACCTGGATGTCTTGTGCTCGAAGCTTGGTCCGCCTGCCGCGGTGATCCCGCCCATTCCACCGCTGAAGCCTGGTCAAACCAACCGACAGCGCATCGATGAGCTGACCGGCGGCTGCGGCATGGAATGCCACAACAAGATGATCAATCCCCTCGGCTTCGCTTTCGAGCACTTCGACGGGTTGGGTCAGTGGCGCGATACCGAAAACGGGGGCCTGACCATCGACTCGGCCGGGTCCTACACGTTCGCCGACGGGATGACGAAGAACTGGAACGACTCCGTGGGTTTGATGCAGGTGCTGGCCAGCAACCCGCAGACCCAGACCTGCTTCGCGATGAAGGTTGCGAGCTTCGCCCTTCAGCGCGACGTGGTCGCCAACGACATGCCGATGTTGAACTCGCTGACGTCGGCCAGCAGTTCCGAGAAGCAGATGATGATTCAGCTCGTCAAAAACGATGCGTTCCGCACGCACGGAGGGCCCCAGTGATGCGCAAGAATGAGGAGATGCTCCGGCCTGTTGTCGATGTTGAAACGGGCAGATTGCACGGATTCGGACTGTCCGAGAAGGGCGCCCGGAAGAATGCCATCAACCGGCGGGCCTTCCTGCGGGGCGCCGGGACCGTCGCGGTCGGTCTTCCGTTCCTCGAGGGGTTGCCCGAGCGATCGGCGTGGGCGGCAGACGCGGCGCCGGTGTTCACGATGATGATGGTCGGCTCGGGCGGCGTGGTCCGGAACAAATTCTTCCCCAGCGCCACCGGGTCGTTGACGGAGGCCGGGCTGAAGGGTTCCGCAGACTTAGGAGTGGCCCCGCTGGCGGCGCACGCGCCGAACCTGATCTTCCTCAAGAACATCGACTGGCCGAAGTCTGGCGTCACGAGCTGCGGACACGCGGAGGGATTGGTTCAATCGCTGACCGGCGCGGCTCCCGGCTCGAACGGCAACGGCGCCTACTCGAGCGGTCCGTCTTCGGACATGGTGATTAGCAAGGCGGTGAACCCGGCAGGCGTTGATCCGATTTGTCTCTACCTGGGGACACCGAAGGCGTACATCGCCGACCGGATCTCGTTCCGGGGTGCGGGTGCGGGCCAGGTTCGCGCGGGCGACGCGAATCCCTACATTCTGTATTCGAAGTTGATGGGGCTCATGACGACGACACCCACCGGCGGAACGACGACGGATCCCCTCCAGGCGCAACTTGTCGCCACCCGCAAGAGCATCAACGACGTGGTCAAGGCCGAGCTCAACAGCTTGAAGGCCAATTCGGCCTTGAGCGCCGATGATAAGGCGCGGCTGGATTTGCACTTCCAGAGCATTCGCGACACCGAGATCCAGATGGGGAACATGGGCCTCATGTGCTCCCAGACCGGCATCGATGCGACGACGCTGAACGGTTACAAGAGCGGCTTCACGTGGAAGTCGGACCAGACAATCGAGAAGCTCGCGTTGCTGAATATGCAGCTGGTGGCGCTGGCCTTCGCGTGCAACGTCAATCGCGTCGCCACCATGCAATGGGGCGATGGCACCGACGGGGCCCACTACGATGTGGTTGATGCCAAAGCCCTCGGCTGGCCGTTTCATCAGATCTCTCACCGGGTCGCCAGTGACTCGGCCGTCGGCAACAATACGCAAGCGGAGAACGCCCACCACGAGATCGACGTCGTGCGCATGACGACGCTCGCCGCCGGTCTGGATGCATTCAAGTCTCGCGGCCTGGACAAGAATTCGATGGTGATGTGGACCACCCACATCTCCGATGGTCCGAGTCACAGTGGAGCCAATGTTCAACACATCATCTGGGGCAGCGGCGGTGGCTTCCTGAAGACAGGCCAGTTCCTCGATCCAGGCAAGACCACCAGCAACAAGTTGCACAACACGCTGATAACGGCAGCCATCCGCGACAAGAGCACGGCCGCCGTCAATTTCGGTTCGGGATCGGGCACCGGAATGATCACCGGCATGCTCGCCTAGGCGGCGGCCAGGTCAAGGTGCGCGACTCCTCCGGCGATTGTCGTGAGGAGTCGCGACCGCCTCGGCGAGCGTCGCTCGGGGCGATTCGTTCCTACTTCTTCGTCAGCTTGACGTAGAAGTCCTCCGAGACGACGTTCGCGAAGGGGCCGGTCCAGAACTCGAATCCCACGGCAACGGCGCGTACGGTGTCGCCGGGAAGCATCAGCCCGGTGGTGGTGGCGGCGCGGGCCTTCGCGTCGTTGACGAAGTCCATCACGTTGAACTGAAACTCACAGCCGTCTTGTCCTTCGGGGCGCACGTAGTTGACGATAGGCGCGTTGTTGACCGTGCCGTAGCGGATCAGCCAGGTGCCGGGCACGCCGGCCACGGTGACGTTGTTGATGACGGTATTTCCTGCCGGTTGCCTACCCGGGGGATCGCGCAGCCACACCATCAGGAACGACTGAAAGGCCGAGGATGTCCCGAGCCAGATATCCCAGGCGGCGTTGTACTGCCCACGGTCGGCAGAGTTCCATTTCCAACCGGTCCACAGCTTGTCGATCGAGGAGAAGGCGGCCGGCAGACCGCAGTTGCCGCCCGGGTTCGATTCCGAGTACTGCCCGCAGTAGGTCGTCGGGTAGCCGATGGGTGTCCCATTCGGCGTCGACGTTCCGGCCACGCTGGCCACCGAGAACCCGCTGCCGTTGTAGGTGACGTTCGCGCTGGTCCAACCCTGGCCCCACCAGTTGGTGATGAAGCGATAGCCGACCCCGTCGCGGGTCACGTCGGCGCCGAAGTACTTCGCCGCCGAGTTTCCCGTGCCGCCCTGCACGGCTGCGCCGAAGCCGGGCGCGCCGGTGACCGGGTCCAGGAGTTGACACGCCGGGCTGCTGCCTCCACTTCCGCTGGTGGCGCTGCCGCCTGTTCCGACGGCGCCGCCCGTACCGGCGCCCCCCGACCCGGTGGCCCCGCCGCTGCCTGCCGCCCCACCTGACGGAGGATCGGCCGCACACGACGCACCAGCCAGCAACGTCAGGGCGCCCGCGAGGGCCAGGATCCGTTCTCGAACGAGCGTACGTGAAGACAAGGGGGACCTCCGGAGTCCGGGCTTCATGCCAGATCCGCGGGGCAACGACAAGCCACCCTCGTCCGAGCGCGTGAGCCCCGCGGCGTGAGTCCTAACTTACGCGTCTCGATCGAATGCGCCGTCGAGCTGCGCCTTCACGAGCACCGGTAATACGAGTCCGTGTCGCAGTGATGAAACTCGAAGATCTGGGGGCAGCTAGACTCGAAAAAGCACGTCCACTCTGCCGGTGCGTCTGATCTAGCATCGTGCCATGTGCCATGAAGGGCGGTGACATCGGGCGTGGCATCGCAGCTGGGTTGGTCCTGTGCTCTTGGCAGGGCCTGGACATTCCGGTCGGGTCGGCGGCCACCCCGGCCGGATTTCGCGTCGCGACGCGCGTACCCCGCCCGTCGCCTTCTGGGGGCGAGTCGCAGCGTCAGCCCTCCCTCCGTCTTGGCGTGGGGTGGGGCTGTGTCGACTTCAATTCCGAGCTGGGTCCCGTCAACCAGTGCTGGGACGCGGGTCCGGAGCCGCGCGCGTGGACCGTCCCCTGGCGGGTGGAGGCGTCCGACCTCCTTCACGATCGGTTCTGCAAACAGGACGGCCGCAAGTATCGCTGCTGGCATCGGCCTCACCGCGGCGATCGAAGCCCGCGCGAGATGCCGCCGAAATACCAATGGCTGGTTGCGGACGATCCAGATGAGGACCAGTCCGAGTCGCACCGCGAGCGCGTCGCCCGCGCCGTCACGGGGGGGACGTTCGCCTGCCTCCCGCCGACGAAGAAGGGTCGTGTGTTCTGCTTCGGCGACGATCGTTTCGGACAGCTCGGGTCCAGCTTGCAGCCGAGCCTCCACGCGCGCGCCGACGAGCCGGTGTTCATGAGCGTCGACGATGGCGCCCTGACGCTGGGCACCTGGCACGCTTGCGCGCTGGCGGAGCGGCGCGCGTCCGACGGACTGATTCCCGTGCTCTGCTGGGGACGTGGAGATCACGGACAGTTCGGCGCGCCTGCACCCGACCGGTGCCGGGCCGGCGGACGATCGGTGCCGTGTGCGCGCAAGCCGGTCGTGGCGATGCTCGTGCACGACCCCCTGAACCCCCTGGCCACCCTCGCCGCCGGCGACCTCTTCACGTGCGTCACATCGGTCAGGGGCACGCAGTGCTGGGGCGCCCAGCGCGACGGCCTGTTCGGTGTGCCCGGATCCTGTCCGGCGAGCCTGCGGCAAGCGTGGCCGACGCCCGACGGCCCGGTGCCGGCGCCGAACGCCTCGTGTACGACGTCCCCGGTCACCCTCCCGGGCGGGAGCGACCTTGGTTCTCACTTGAGGGTCCGTCCCCGCGAGATCTGCTACGACGTCGATGGCCAGGAGCATTGCCTGAGCGCCGTACCCAATCCACGCGATCCGAAGCTCGTGAATGTCAGGGCCAGCCCGGGCAGCGACGCCAGCGCGTGCGGCATGCGCGGCGACTCGGTGATCTGCTGGGGTGAGAAGTATTCGCCACCGAACGCGCTCGACGAACCGGTTGTCGTGAAGCTGGAGCCGCTGCCGCCGCTCGATGACATGGCGATGATTGACGGCACGGACTCGACTCCCGTCCCCGAGACGAGCCAGGGCCGGCAGGCCTGCCAGGACCCGGTCCGGAATCTGCCGCCGTGCGACGGCACCGAGAAGACACGTTCGACGTCCGAGGTCCTCGCCGGAGCCTTCTCTCTGGCCGGACTGACCATCCGTGTGCGGGGTCGGCTGGGCGTGAGCAACTGGGTCGGGACATCTTCCGGTTGCCTGCCACGACGTGCGTGCGGCGTCGACAACTTCTGCTGCGAGCTGCGCGAGGCACCCGTGGTGATCGGCGACGACGGCGGGACCCTGTCGCTGGTGGGCATGCACTGCCAGGGCGACGGGGCCCGCATGTGCTGCAACGTCCCCGCCTACGGACAGGCGGTGGTCGCCACCGGTCGCCTCGAGGGTACCCGTAGCCACGGGTCGACGCCCGCCTGGCGGCTCGCGAACGTCACCGTGTGCGAGGTCCGGTGACCTCCGTTGCCCTGCTGCCCATTCTGAGCAAGCTGCCGACGATTCATTCGAGGTGAGATGCGACGTAGGCCGTGCATGGCCCCTTCGTTGTGTACGTGAGGGGGGCGGGCGGCTCGTCTCACGCGGCCTCGTCATCCTTCGGCAATGGATCGCCGTCGATCGGGAACCCGGCCACGCCTTTCGGCGTGACGTGCGCCCGGCGCCGCTCGACGCCTTCTTGCGCCTCCACCGCGTGCCGGGTCCAGGGGCTCGAATTCAAGCGCTCGAATCCGATCGGTTCGCCCGAGAGGGTGCACACTCCGTAGGTCCGATCGCCATCCGATGCAGGGCCGCCTCGATCTCGCGCAAGAGCTTCGCGTCTCGATCGACCAGTCGCGCAATGAGCCCCTGATCTGCAGTGTCAGAGGCAAAGTCGGCGTCGTCCGCAGCGCGGCCCGTGCGGTCGACCAACGTCTGCCGGCGCACCGCCAGCCGTTGCCCGATCGCATCGCGCTCTGCGAGAAGCCGGTCCTTCAGTCGACCGAGTTGCTCCTGTGATAACCCCGCGTCGTCACCAACGGTCCATTCCCTTTCGATCTTCACGTCTCGACCTCCTTTTGGGGGCAGGTACGATGCCGGGAGGGCCGGCGCGGTTTCACACGAGCTCCACCAGCGCAGGTCAGTTCGCGGCGGGGCAGGCGCCTGACGAGCAACTGTGGATGTCGTCGACCCGGCAGGATGGGGATGACGACCAAGAGGTATCATCTTTGCCACCGGCGCGAAATGCGGCTTGAAGTCACCGACCTCACTGTCCGGCGCCGCTCCAGGGCCGGCTTCTTCGCGCTGATCGCGTCGTTCTTCGTCACGAGCGCCGGCTGCGGAACGCCGTCGGTGCCAGCCGATCCCAGCGTGGTCTCGCTCCCGGGACAGTACGTCACGCTCTACCACCCGCGCGGACAGGCGCCGTGCGCCGGCACGCTGGCGTATCTGGACGCCAACGCGGCGGCCCTCGCGAGCTACCTGAATCTTCCGATCGCAGCCCCCATCCCCTACCACTACACGCAGGACCTCGCCGTCTGTCCGTCGCAACAGGATCTCGGCTGCGCAGTTCCGCACGACGCCGTCGTGAGTTGCTGGTCGCGGTCTCCGACCACCACGCACGAGCTGGTGCATGCCGTGCAGATCGATCGGACGGGGGACGAGTCTCCCAGCTTTCTCCTGGAAGGGGAGGCGGTCGCGCTGGGTCAGAACGACCGACCGGACCTCAGCGACCTTCACGCCTCGGATGCGACGTTGTTGTCGGCGAATCCGATCGATGCGGCGGATTATGGGTCGGCAGGTGACTTCGTCTCCTATCTCCTGACGCGATTCGGCCCGGCGCCCTTCGAACAGACGCTGGCCGCGCTACGCCCGAACGCCACCGTCGACGAGATCGAATCGACGTTCGCCCGGCACTACGGCGGCGAGACCATGGCGGACCTCCGCCGCGACCGCGCGGCGTCGCCCGTGACCTTCTACTGGAATCGCCTCGACCTCAACGAGTGCCGGACCGGGACGCCCGACGCGCGCCTGGGCCGACCCGGAATCATCTCCGAGACGGTCGATTGCGCGAGCAACGCCTACGGCGCGCCCACCCTCGCGGCGACCCGGCACATCGCCTTCGACATCGCGGCCGAGGGCCTGTACCGCCTGGACGCGCCCTCCCCGAGCGGAGGCGTCGTCAAGATCGAGACGTGTGGAGGCGGTCGCGTGCTGGAGCTCAGCCACCTCCCGGACGCGCACGCGATCATGGTCGGCCATCTACACCCCGGCCGCTACGCCTTCGTTCTGACGGCCTTGAACGCTGGCACGCCCCTGACCTTCACCCTCGGCGTCGAACCGTTGGCTCTGGCGACGCCGATGTCTTGCGAAAGCGTCCCGACCGTAGCCGTTCCGGCAGGCACGAGGAACATCTATCTGTTCTCGATGGACGACCGCACGATCGAGGTCCCCTTCGTCCTGGATGCGCCGGCGGCACCGATGGATGCCGCACTCAATCGCCTCGGCTCCGCCGCGCTTTGCAGAGGTGGCTGCGGCGTCGATTGCCAGCCGGTCGGGCCGTTGGCGACGCTGCCGCTGGTTCCGCCCGGCACCCCCTTCAGCGTGCGAGCCACGCTGGTCGGGCAGCCCGACCTGGTCGGGCTCAGCCTTCAATAGGATCGCGCGCGAGCCGAACGACCCTTGGGTCGCCTCATCGTCCCGGGCCGCCGCGGCGGCAGCATGGAGGCGTGGCGCTACGTCAAGCGATGCTCTTGGCGCCGCAGGCCCGCGGCTGCCAGCCGCCGCCGGCCTGGCGTTCGCGGAATTCGGGCAAGTACTCGCTGCGGGCATTCGCGGCGAGCAGCGAGCAAGGGTCGAACCAGTGAATCGTTCGCGCTTCGGCCAGAAGATCGGGAAGGTCGCCGCCGAATTCGGAGTTGCTGGGACAGCGGCGGTGCCAGATCGCGGCCGCAAGCGGGGCGGTCTCGAAGCAAAGGACCTCTTTCACGCCGCCGTTGCAGTTGGTCGCGACCACCAGCACGGGACCCGGGAGTTGCCCTTTCGGCTCGATCCGAAGCACGAGGTCATGATGGAACTCTCCCTGCTGCCAGTGATCGAGGATCTCGTAGCCTCCCAGGGTCGTCTTCAAATCATCGAGCAGCGAACCGAGAGCCAGGTTGCGGGCGAGCGTCTCGATTGTCATCGGTCAATTCTGGCAGATTGGCCGAGAGACGTTGGTGGCCGATAGTGACCAGTTGCGCGAACCCCTCCGGCAAAGGGATTTCAACGCATGTCGGTTGCACGGGGCTTCGTTGCCCTCGCCAGGAGCAACCCGCAGCAAGTTCGTCCGATAGGGGCGCGTGATAACATGTCAAACCTCGTGCGCGTGTCAGGGAAAGCAGCCTCGGGCTTCGACCCCACCGTCTACCCGGTAGAGGAAAAGGGGGGCGAGGATCTCCTGCAGAGATGGATCGTCGAGCTGCTGCGGCCGCTTCTCGAGCGCTGGTTGTCAAGTCGCGGCGTTCAGGCGCTGGTGGGCGCGGACCAGTTCATCTACTACCGGCAGCACATGCCAACGCAGCGGGTGTCGCCCGACATCTACGTGCTTCCTGGTGTGTCCCCGACGACTCGCGTGACCTCCTGGAAGATCTGGTGCGCGGACGGCGTGTCAATCTGCTCGTATGGCGGAGACGGGGATGTCGCTTCCTCCCAGCCCCCTGCCGCCAGAATGCATGTTTCGGATGCAGCCGGTGCCGGGATGTTCGTAGCTGCAGGACGTTCGCTCAGGGGGCCGAGGTCACGACATCGAGCTTGCGGAAGAACCTGGGGCCGGGGGTGACGATCCAGACCGCCGTCGCGTCGCCGGTGACGAAGGTATTGGTCGGAGGGTAGCCGGCGGTCGGACCGTGCGCTGAAGGTGGCTGGTCAGCGACCATGCTCCAGGTCGTGCCGTCGAAGTGAGCCAGGTCGGTGCCGGCGGCATAGAGATCGTTCGCGCCGCGTCCCCAGAGTCGTCCGAACTCCGGCGGAGTGTCGGAAGCTCCCGCGACGGCCGCGGTGGTGGTCGCGCCGGTCGCGTCGTAGCGGATCAACGACCTTTGTCCCAGATCCTGGCCAGGCGCTGCCAGCCAGAAGGCGGTGTCAGCGCGCCACATCGCAAACACGTTGTAGGTTCCCACGCTCACCGAAGTCCATTTGACGCCGTCGAAGTGGTGCAGCATGGCGGGATCCATGGTGTTGCCGATCTGGTCGCTGCCGCCGACGACCGAGACGCTGCTCGGGCTGTCGATCCAGATGTCGTAGTACCAGAACCCGATCGACGCCGACGTGGTGGGATAGTACGGGTCGTTCAGGTTGGTCACCGTCCAAGCACCGTCTTTGTAGTGCAGGATGTTGCTGCGTTCGGTGACCCAGAGATCGTTGCTTCCTGCGGCGCGCACGCGCGTCAGCCAGTGCGGTTGCGAGGGGTCCGGGACCTGCGTCTGCCAGCTAGCATCGATCGGTGTCCAGGCTTTCGGACCTTGCCGGCGATAGACCTGATCGCCTCCCGCGGCCCAGATCTCGCCGGTTGGCAACCCGTGCACACTGGGTTCACTGACGATGCTCGAGATGGTGGAAAGGTCAACGGTGAAGCAACCGTGGCTGAAGTGCAGCACCTGCATGGTCGTCGTGCCGCTTCCCGTATTGATCTGACCCGAGAAATACAAATCATCGACACCTGCCGCGAACGCATCGCGTGCGACGAAGCCCAGCGCCTCGGCGGGGGCCGGCACCTCGACCCACGTCCCGGGAACCCCAGGCGTGGGTGGGCAGACGCCGCCCACGCCCCCCGTCGGCGTGGTGCCGCCGGCCGCGCCCGCGGTTCCGCCCGCGCCCCCCGCGCTCTCGCCGCCAACTCCTCCAGCGCCGCCATTTCCAGAGCTACCGGCCAGTCCGTCGCCGCCGCCGCCTGCATTCACGCCACCGGCTCCTTGGCTACCCCCGCTGCCGCTGGGTGGCCACCAACCTCCGCGATCTGCGGGATTCCACCCGTGACAGCCCATCACCAACGTGCCGACGACCCAAAGACCGACCGGAGCGGAGAGGAGTGAACGCATGCGTTCGCCTCACAGCAACTCTTCGGCCAAGGATCGGTCGCTTGAGAGCCCGCGAAATCACGAGTCGGAACGCTTCAATTGGTTACCGGGAAATCCCAATGACCGACATAGCGTTGCGAGTTCGTGGCAACGAACGCGGGCGCGCTCAGGCTCGCGGAAAGTCACGCGGCGTCAGAGAGGGTGGGCGGTCGACGGGTGAGGCGGGCTCTGGTACGACATCTTCGTGGCGGATGGTGATGAAAAGCCAACTGGGCAGCAAGAGGTCGAGGCACCGGCGATCGGCCACGACGCCAGCGGTTCCTGGTAATGCTGCGCTGGCTGACCCGCTACGTGGGATTGGATGACCCGTACGCGGACGCCAAGCGTGGGGCCAAGCTGTCCGGGGACGACGCGCTGAGGATTGCCCGTGAGGCGGGCGTTGGGGTCTCGGACGTCGACAGCTTGTCTCTGGTGACGATTGAAGGCGAGGGGGACGAGCGGCTATGGGTGTTCGCGACCGCCTCCATAGGAAGTGTCTGGCAGGTGAAGGTGCGCGACCGCGGTGGGGCGGTCGTTAGTCGCGGCCGTGTCGGAACGCGTTGAGGGCCGGCCGTTCGATCCGGTGGGAAACTACGCGGCGCCTCTGTCGAGAGTCCGTACCGCGAGCAGGTCTTCTTGCCCCACCGCTCGACGTCGTCGAAGTGGAGCGTGACCAGCGCCTGCGTGCGTCCCGAGACCCGGACGAACTCCACCTCGAGGCCATCGGGATCGTAGGTGTGCACGACAGCGCCCAGATCCCCCTTGCGGAGACCGTTCTCGGGAAGGTCGCGGTCGAGGACAACTGTTTCGAGCGGCTTGAACTTCATTGGCTCACCCGATCTAGCGGCGGCGCGCAGTACCGCTTGCTACGGCTGCCTGTTGGGCGGGACTCCGGACGGCATCAGGGCGAAACCGGCCAGCTCTGAGATGGCGCGGACCATGGAGTGCCTCCCAGTTCACACGCCGAGCCACATCGAGGAGGGCCTCAATCGTGGGAAATCCGCGCTCATCTTTTTGCTTGCTGACCAAGGCGACCTCCTTCGTCGTCGCTGAACCAATGGTACCACTCGTCTACGAGAGGCCTGTACACCTGCTCGAAGAGCGTCAGACCTCTGTGATATCGACGCCTTACGTCCGATTCGGGAACTGAATGTCCGCCCGCCGCCACGCGCATCGCCACGCGTCGGATAGCGAACTCCTCCGAGGGTAGCTCGATGAAGTGCAGGGAGACGCGGTAGCCCCATCCCTTCCAGGAAGGAATTCGGCGAACGTACATTGTCGAAGACAGCGTGGTCTCGATGGCGAAGCTCTTTCGGAGCCGTTCCGCCTCGCCCATCCGGCGCAACATTTCGCGGCCGGCCGCGACCGGGTGGGTGAAGGCTGAAGCCTCCGTTTGAATTTCATCGCCGTTCAAAAACTCGGCATCCGGGTAAAGTGCCCGCAGCAGTCCACGGGCAAAGGTTGTCTTCCCAGCCCCGTTGGCGCCCGCTATCACGATCGCATCGATGGCTTTGCGCAGACGCGGCAAGCCTGGTTATCGGCGACGCATGAACAAGTTGCGCGCAACCTGAGGGGGGCGCGAAGCTGCGTCCGCCTCTCATCGAAGGACTGCGTGAGTCCAGCGCCCGCGCGTTCTCGGCGATTGGCGATAGCTGCGAATGACCGCCGCATGCAGAATCGGCTGCATGCTCAGAAATTCAATTCTCGCGTTGGTTTGCATGCCGTTTGTCGTGGGATCCCAAGCCGGTGCGAGTGCACCCGCCGCAACGTGCGATGCCTTCCTCGGCCAAGCCATCACTCGGATGGAGGAGCGTGGGGAACAAAGATGGCGTGACGCCGTTATCGAAATACTCGCCGATGCTCCTTGCTCCTCCCTGGCGGGAGAGCTGCGAACGGCCTTTCGTGTCGCGACCGCGACCAAGGACGTCGTCCGACGCGACCAACTTCTGGCGAAGGCGGCCTCGGGCGTCCTCGGCCCAGCCTGCACCGTGCAGGATCCGACGACCGATGCCCTCTTGCTCGCAACCGCGTGTCCGCTCCCCAAGCAGCCCGAATTTCAGATTTCGCACGAACTCCGCGACATCTTCGCCGTCGACTACCTCGTGCTCAACGCCATCGCGACCCGACTGCTTGCCGGGAACGAATATGACGCTGCGGCGAAACGTCTGGTGATGGACTTTACGCTTTCTGCAAGCCTGCGCGGGGAGCGGGCCAGGGAGTCCAAGCAGAGCGCGAAGCGGCGACGGTGAGCTCGACGATGCGCTACTTGAGACGGTGGTGGCGGAGGAGGGGGGCGGTGGCATCGAGCGCGACTGAGCGCGACCAATGAAGCGCTAATTCGATGCGACGGTCGCGGTCAACGGGAAACCGCGCACGGGTGTCGCGGGGACGCGGGCTGCGTCGGGAAACTCACCGGAGCAGGGAAGATGGGCGCCGTCTACTCGGAGGGCGGCCGCGGCGTGGTCCACTTCGGCGCCTCGAGGTTCGCGACCTCCGCTTCGAAGCCGCTGCGCTTTCTGCTGACCACGATCCGGATGTCCGCCGACGGTGCTCCGTGCACGAACGCGGGGTGCCGGCACGTGTCCAAGGCGGCGGGGTCGGCCTGCGCTTCCTTGGAACAGCCCGCGTAGCCATTCGCGCTGAGCGACCAGTCGAACTGCCACCGTCCCCTCGCGAGCTGTCGCATGAACAGGAGGGCGTAGGCACGCCCAGACGGCAGGGCGTCGGGAGGATCCTCGGCCATGCGGACCTCGATCTTGCCCGGGCTGGGATACACGCGGTCGAGTGTCACGGCGCAATGTTCCCCGCGCGTGAACAGCGAGCGAAGCTCGTCGTCCTTCCCAGGCGGAACGATCAGAAGCGAAAAGCCGTCGTCGCCAAGGACGCCAGGCAGGCGGCGGGGATCGATCCATCCCAAGAGGTCGCGCATCTCTCGTGCGAGCAGCGTTCCCAGGGCGCATCGGTCCTTGAATGACAGGGAGGCGACGGTGGCAGCCGACCGCTGCATGGTGCCCGCCGTCGAGGTCGCGGGCGCCGCAGCGATTGCCCAGGAGACAATGAGAGTGGTGAACAGGTGAGGTGCCATCAGTGATGACGTGGGTGCGAGGATGTTGGCAGGGAGGAGCCCGGCGCGCCTTTGCCGGGTTGGGCGGCTGGCTAACCCGGTGAGGGATCGACGTAGGTCACCAACGAAATCTGTCCCCCAGGCACGTCGAGTTCGCCCTCGGCGACCTGGGCAGCCGTGACGTTGTATGTCTTGGCGGTCAGCTTCGCCCGTGATGAGACTCCATGCAACTGGCTGACGGATCGTATGGCTTCAAGTCGGGTGATGGCCAGCGGGTCGCGGCTGAAGAATTCGAAGTAGAGCGTCTGGATTCCCGGGCGTCCCGCCATCTCTTGCAAGGTCGGCTGTCCGGGCACCAGGTAGTCCCGGATCGTTTCCCAGAGCGGGATCGTCTGCTTCAACCCCGCCTCGAGATCTGCCGCCGTGCCCCTCGCCCTTGGGGTGACGCTGACCTTGCTCCAGATGTGAAACGAGGACGCGCCTGTCGCGCGCGAAGCGCGGAGCGCCTTCATGAAGGTGACCACCTCGGAGCCCATCTTGATGACGTTGCAGTTGTCGAAAATGATCTCTTGCACGGTCGGCGCGTTTTTCTGGAGGGCGTCCGCGTGCCAGGACAGCGCGCGATAGTGGTGGTTCACCGCGATCTGCCCCTCGCTCCCCTCGAGCATGAACACCAGCCGCCGAATCGTGGAGTATTCCTGAAGAATCCGCACGAGGTCGTCCTGGTTCTTCGCCACCCGGATCGACGAAGCCGCAGCTCCGTACAGAAGGCGCGCAATCTGCGCGACGTCGCTCTGGGTGCAGGACGCCCCGGCCCTTGTTCCACAGACGGAGTCGGTGATGGTCAGCAGTTCGGTCGTCTTGGCCATGGTTCCCGGTTGTCGGCCGCGACGCCGCGAAGTTGCTGGGGGAATCGGTTGGTCGATATCGGGCGGTGGCCGGCTTGGTCGGAGGGCGCATACGTTCCAACGACCGTCTAAGCCATAGCCATCACGGAGCGGGCATGGCGGGGTTACCTCCGCAGACCGGCATGCCGGTCTCGTCCGCCGAGGCCGCGGCTGCGGACATGGGATCAGAGGAACAGTCCGCATTGGAAGTGTCGGTCGGCGGAGGGTGCCGCGGCAAAGGTCGCGCGACGTTGGACGCCGGGGACGCTCAGCAGCAGCAGCGGCCGGCTATGCGGCCCTTCGTCGCACTCGCCGAACTATCGCGATGATCCCGAAGATGGCGGCGACGACCAGCAATAGGAGCGTCCAGGTCATTGTCAGGCCCATCATTGGAATCATTATCGCGTCCCCGTCGGTCGCAGTCCGGGCGCCCGACGCGCGCTCTTCTCTGGCCATCGAGTCGAAAAAGAAATACGAGGCCACGAACACACCGGGGATGGAAAATACTGCTGCCACCACAGCGACCACGATCCGGTGTGACTTCGTCATGTCCGCATAAGGGTGACGTCATGCAGGCGCCACGACTGATGTGCGCGCGGCAGATCGGCGTGGGCGGGGTGGGGGACGGAACGCGCCTGGGCGTTGGCGGCCGATAGGAGGCCGAGGAGGGTGGCGAGCGCGGCGGTCGGGAGACGCGGCATGTGGACGGCGATCCTCTCACCGGCGACTTGCGGGTTCAATCCGGACGGATCAAGGTGAGTCGATGGAGCGTCAAGCCAAGGCTCACCACGAATATCTAGCGGCGGCGTGAAGTGCCTGCCGCGGCAGCGTCTTGCTGTGCGGTGCGGACGGCTTCGGGGCGAAAGCGTCCAGCTCTGAGGTAGCGCGGGCCATGGAGAGCGTCCCAGTTCACGCGCCGTGCCACCTCCAAGAGGGCCTCAATCGTGGGAAATCCCCGCTCATCTTTTAGCTTGTTGGCCAAGGCGAATTCCTTCCTCGTTGCTGAACCAATGGTACCACTCGTCCACCAGAGGCTTGTACACCTGCTCGAAGAGTTCCAGACCGCGGTGATACCGCCGCCTTACGTCTGATTCGGGAACCGAATGCCCGCCCGCTGCGACGCGCATCGCCACGCGTTGGACGGCGAACTCATCCGAGGGGAGTTCGATAAAGTGCAGGGAGACGCGGTATCCCCATTCTTTCCAGGACCGAATTCGGCGTACGTACATGGTCGAAGACAGCGTGGTCTCGATGGCGAAGCTCGTTCGAAGCCGTTCAGCCTCGCCCAGGCGGCGCAACATCTCGCGACCGGCAGCGACCGGGTGGGCGAAGGCGGAAGCCTCTGTTTGAACCTCGTCGCCGTTTAGAAATGCGGCACCCGGGTATAGCGTTGGCAGCAGGCGATGAGCGAACGTCGTTTTCCCCGCGCCGTTGGCACCAGCTATCACGATTGCGTCGGTGCTTCTTGGCAGCTGTCGCAAGCCTGGTTATCGGCGACGAATGAACCAAGTTGCGCGCAGTCCGAGGTCGTCCGGTCCTTCGGGAGCTTCCTGAAGTAGGGCCGGGCGTCGGGCGCTGCCGAGACGCGCCGGCGCTGTGCAAGTCACCGGCCGGTCGCCGAAGGAGTCGGGACGGCCTTAGGACGAAAGCGTCCAGCTTTGAGGTAGCGCGGGCCATGCAGAGCGTCCCGGTCGCACCGTCGACCGGATCGAGAGATGAATTTCGCCCCTCCGCGAAGCGGGCATAAGCACATCCTTCTTGATCGTACGGGTGTCTATTCCTAGAGTCGCTGAGCGTCATTTCCAGCACAAACCCGAGGACCCATGCTCAGCCCGCAGGAAATTCAGCGAATGTCTCCAAAGGACAAGATCGGCGAAGCGATGCGCCGGTCCCTTCCACTTTTGCCGGCAAATGCGCGGGGCGTGGTGGAATCAATGCTCACGCCCGCATCGTTTGCACTCATCGCAGGAACTTTGATCGCTTGAGCCGGCTCGCACTTCTTCGGCGTAGGTGAGATTGTCGACGTAGTTCTCCTGGTTGTGGGCGCTGTCGCCTTGGGTTTCGCTGTCTTCGAAGGCGCGGCCGAGTTGTATGAGTTCGCGACGGGCGCTATCAACCGCAAGACCGACGCCGATTTGCAGGCCTCTGGGCAGCATTTCGCCAGGGCGGTCGTGGTATTGGGAATCTCGACCGTTGAGGCGATTCTGATGCGCGGGTCAGTGCGGGCAGTCACCGCGCGCGGATTGCCGCAAATCCGACCGCGAGTCATCGTAGGAGATCCTCCAGTCGGAGGAGCCCGACTTCGGATCTCTCGACCCGCTGCAATTCCTGGGGGATCTCTGGGCACTACGAATGCATACGGTGTCATCCGTGTCGCCCGGAATCAGTCCATGACGGAGCAGCGGTTGACGCTGCTGCATGAATTGGTTCATCGCTACCTGTCTCCCAAGACGGGGCCTTTCCTGAAGATACGCGCGGAACTCAAAATGGCCGGATACGTGCGTTCGGCGTTCCTGCGCTACCTGGAGGAGGCCCTGGCGGAGGGATATGCCCACTTCGAATCAACGGTGTCGGCCAGGCCATCGAGGCCTTGCGGTTTCCCCTGGATGGCGGCTACGTCGTTGTGTCTCAGTTGGTGGCGGAAGGCCAATCCATCGGCAGCGATGGGTGGTTTCATCTTTCAGGTTTCGATCGCGCTCGGACCGTTAGGGGACGACTGACGATGATCACGGCGCCGAAGGCCATCGAAATCGCGCGAGCCCGGGCAGTGGAGAAGGGATGGGCATTCGCCGAACCAATTGATGTGATAGAGCGCCGCGCCTGGTCGGGGGCGGTCACGCGTTACGAGATAGAGACCAATGCCGGTCAACTGGGCACGAAGGCACGTTTCACCGTCGACGCCGAGAGTGGCGCGGTTCTATCTGAAGGTTACATTCGGCGATAGAATTCCTCCCGCCCTGAGGCCGGCGCAGTTCACACGCCGAGCTACCTTCCTCCAGGAGGCCTCAGCTACTGGCACCCACCGCCCCAAGACTGACGTCATTCAGCTATCCGCAGCCCTCACGCCCCGGTAACGGCGATTGCCCCAAAAGTCGACGCTCAGCTCTCGCCACTGGCGGACGAGCCAACTCGTGTAGCGCGGTGTCGGCGCCACGACGCCCAGCCCGTCCACGAACCGTTGCAACGCCTCCGGGCTGGTTGCGGGGAGGGGGAAGACGATCTGGAGAAACTTCTCCAGGAACTCGTGACCGTAGCGCAGGTGCTCGAGGGTCTTGTCGGCGTCGCTGGCTCCCGGGCGCAGGTAGGGGATGACCTCCTTGAACTTGAACGCGATGCCGGCGGCAACCTTTTCGCGATCCATCCCGAAGATGAAGGTGACGCGCGAGTCGTCGGCGATCAGCATGCTCAAGGCCTGCATCAGGTCGGCGGCGCGCGGCACGTCGCAGCGATCGAGGTCGTCGACGAACACGAAGACGCGCTCGTCGCCAGCGAACGCGTCGATGGTGCGCTTGAAGTCGCGATGGAAGATATCGATGAACGCCTGCCGCGATGAGAGTCCGGGCGTCGCAGGTACTTGCGCAGGCTGGTCTTCAGCGGGTTGCCGAGGATCTTCATGGCTTGCTGAAGCGCGGTCAGCACGACCGCCAGCACTCCGGCCGCGGGGCCCATCCCGGCGAGCGCCTCGGCCAGGTTGTCGTTCCCGCTGAGCATCTTCCCGACCTCCGGGAGCGCGACTTGCGCCCTTCGAAAGGCCCCGACGCCGACGATGCCCAGCAAGGCCACCAGCACCAGCGAGGCGGCAATCCGGATCAACCCAGCGCCCATGAACTGGCCCCACATCAGCCCCATTCGCCCCATCGTGCGGTCCCACCACGACAGTTGCTCCGCCAGCTGATCGGTGAAGGTCGTCGCGAAGGCGGCCCACAGCGCCTCGTCCTTGTCGTGCCGCCAGGCATTGAATTTGACGATCAGCGGGCGGCGTCTGGGGGCGGCCGAGGCGCCGAGCGCGACCTCGAGCTCTGTGCCTACCTCGTTCTTTGGCTGATTGAATTTGTAGCGATCAGAATGGAACAGCTGCGCCTCCGGGCTCGGGAGGCACCTCCATGTTCGTTAGAACCAACAAATCGAGCAGTTCGGCCCTGTCCATAAAGATGAGCTGTCGGCGCTGCTCCTTGTCGAGTTGCTGGAGTAGAAGGTGTCGCGCGGCTTTCGTAATCTCGCCACTGGCGATCAGGTAGACGTGATCGACTAAGACATCGCGGTTGACTTCAGTGTCTGTCACCGGGTCGTGTAAGGCCATCCTAATCTGGTTCAGCACCTCGGTGACGTTCTCGTTCCCGGGTCTTGTCTTCCCGGCCGAGTCGATCTTGCCCTTCTTGACCTGAATGCCGAAATAGATGAAGTGCGAAGTTGGAATTCGCAGCTTCATCCAGAGATCCTTGCCGAATTCGAGGTGCTTGTCTTTGTGCCCCGCGACGCTTATTTTCTGAAAACCAATGCTCTGGAACAGGGGAACGAGGACCCTCAAGGTGAAGTCGTCCTCGGACCATGCGTCCAGGTGCGCTTCCCATCTTGCCCGCGTCTCTCGGTCCTTTTGGCTGAACGCACGGGCTCGGACGTCGACGGCCGCGGACGTTCCGATAGCAGAACGCAGGTGACAGTGGCCTGCTCCGTCGACATAGGCCTCAAGCTTCTCCCTCGAGAGGGATTCGTTGAGGACCACGAGTGCTTTCTCGAAGTCCAGTTCTTGTCTTCGAAAGTCGAGGGGATCCATCAACTCCTCGATCACGCGGATGATGAGGTCGGCCGGAAGGTCCTGCCGCCCGCATGGCCCCTTGTTGAGGTCCGCCAACACCTCCTGGGTCCAGGGTACGCGGCTGCCTCCTTGATGCGCGTACTCGGTGTCGCAATTGCGGAAAAAGTCAGTGAGGCCGCTACTGGTCCGATACGGGAAGCTAGAGGCGAGACCCTCTCGCGATGTGCTGAAGCCAGAACCTCCCGTAACCAATTGGGCCAAATCGTGCAGCGTGCGAGCTTTTAGTTGCATGAAATCGGAGCCTAGAAGGGGGATTGCTCTCTATTAGGCAGCATGCGTGCGTGCGGCAGATCAGCCGGAGGGCACACCTGTCGGCATTGTATCCTCCCGCCGAGAATCACGTTTCCTTTGAGCCTGCGGTGGTGGGCTGATCAAGCAGCCTGTATTTATGCGCCAAGATGGCCAATGGTCGCGGATCGTACATTGCGGCATTCCCCTCCGTTGACTTCGAAACCAATCCCTTTTCTTGAAGGGGCTGCAGGGCACCTTGGATAAAGTGAGGTGCGTTGCTGAATCCATAGTCCTTGTATTCGCGCGGCCGTCCGGTCTTCTTCTCGCAAAGCGTGCGAAGAACTCGCTTCTCGCGAGACGATAGCTTCAATCCTTGGACCTGTCGTTCAACAGAGCGGGTCAGCATTGTTTCGGCAAGTTCGTTGGGCACGTCGGTCAATTCCGGGTGCTCGGCTATGGCGTCAGTTACGATCTCATCGGCCATCTTGAACACGTAGCGAATTTCACCATTCGACGCATCGAATAGTGCGCGAAGCAATTCGTCGCCGATGGGCGCGACAGCATCGGTTCGTCTGCGCTGATGTGCGATCCGAATTTGGATCGCGAGTTGAAAGTCCTCCCAAGAAAGCCCGTCCAGCGCCGTTTCAGTACCCTTAATCCGCTGACTCACGCGAGGTGCGTCGGCAGCGATCAGGTCGTAGAGCCCGCGCTGCCCGATCAGGACCCACCAGATGCCCGTCACGGAGAAGAGAGTATCTCGGAAGTCGTTAAGTAGTCCGATAACCCGCGATGTCTCGACCATTTCAATGTTGTCTATGGCGACTATTACCCCTCGATAGCTGCTCAGCCCGCGAGCAGCGCGAGCGAGCCGTTCGAAGATGCTCAGAAGTGAGTCAAAGCCAAGTTTCTCCGGATCACGGTGACTTGTTGAGGTCGCGCGCAACCCGTTGGCTCCCGTGCCGAGCACGGTAACCCCGCCGCCCGTGGATGCGGATGTCGCGCTGCTCAAGGACTCAAGCCATCCACAGACATCCTTGACCTCTGTTGGCTGATCCAGCTTGTCCTGTTCGGAAGCTGTGCGAATCGATTCCGCGGTTGCGCGGATAATGCGCAGTAGGAGCTCATCCACAGACTGCTCTTGTTCGAGTTGTACCTTCCTAAATGCAGGAACCAGGCGAGGGGGATCGTACGTGAGCCCAAAATCACGTTTTCCTGTGAGACAGAGATATTGACAAACGTTTAGGAAACTCGTCTTTCCAGTTCCGATGTTTCCGCCGACTACCGTTATGGATCTGTCCTTCTCGTCCCATTTGCTGATCAGACGGCGAATCTCGCTGCCTCTACCAACGAACAGCTCAAGGCCTTCGGCATCGACCTGAATAGGGGTGGTGAAGTAGGGATTCTCGTCGAAGCCAAGACGATGCCAGAGCGACATTGTTTCCTCCCGGAATCTCAGAAGTGTGCGGCACCTCGGGGAAAAAGTCACGCTGATGCGGGAATGACTTGCCCGTGGTTCTTGAACCAGTTGACCCAGCACTGAGGAGCGGTGCGCAGCAGCAGGTTCACGGAAGAGCAGATGGGCAAGATCGTTCCCGCGGCGGAGAAGTCGCCGCTCGCGGACGTTGCCAAGAGGGACGGTGGCAGCGAGGCGACGCTGTACACCTGCACAAGCGCTTTGGCGCGCGGGATAGGACGGATGCCAAGCGTCTGAAGGCACTTGAAACGGGGGATTGACGGCTCAAGCGCATCGTCGCGCTAGGTCGAGTCTCGATTGGGCCGACGAACGCAGGCGGGTAGTCTCCCCGAAAGCGGACCGCCTAGCCCGTACTGCTCCGACTTTGGAGCCGATTTGTCCGGTTGGATCAAGGGGCTACAGCACATCCGATGCCCTGACCCCGAAAAACTACCCGGTATAGGATGAAATGTCCGACTTGCGCTGGCAGCGTCCATCCCTTCCGCGGCTCGTTTGAGGGCTCTGGGGTCACGCAAGCCCGAGGGCTTTTAGCGCGATCGCGATGCCGGTGCTAAGCATTACGCCGGCTCCGAATAGGACGTAGTCGCGCTTAGCGCTACGACGTTCGCCGCTTTCTGTCAGCGCGGCGAAGTGTTCCGCCACCGGCAGTGGCAGGTTCTGCAGAGATTCGATTCGGTGTCGGAGTGCCTCTTCTTCTCTCTCAAGCTTCGCCAGGCCCGCCTCTAGAGTACTGACTGCCTTGGCTCGGTCCTGAGCAACCCCTTGCAACTCGCCGAGCACTTCGTCTACCTCCTCGGAGGATTTCACCAGTGCTTCCGTCAGTCGCGCTAGACGTTCAGCGTAGTTCTCTTCGGACGCTGGTCTCATTCTGCGAAGGACTAGATCGACAACCTTTCGCGTCGCCGAGGTCGAAACAAGACCTCCGACTGCAAGGCTCACCATGGCGGCCAAGAGCTCAATGAGAATCGACATCAACACTTCCCATTCTGTCGTGGATGGCCGGCAACATCAATCGTTGGGAACGCCTCATTGTGTCGATCGTCATTCGGGGTCAATCAGAGTATCCGGCCGACGGTGCACAATGGCTCGGAGTTCCTCGATCGTGAATGGATCCGGCCGTCTGACGTGGAGCATCGCGTGACAGTTCGGGCAAACTGGACGCAGATGTCGAACCGGGTCCAAGCGATACTTTCCGGTGGCTTGGGAGATTGGAATCAGGTGATGTGCGTGGACTACTTGAGCGAATTTGTTGCCGAATTTTGATCCAAAATTCAGATCGCAGACCGCACATGTCGGACCCCAATGGGCGATGCAGGCATCGCGTCCCCTGCGACTACGTTCGAACGCGTTGACCAGAATCTGGCGTGTCGCGCCCTCAGCGAACTCTGTACCAACGTCGACCTCTTCCGGGTGCCGGATCTGACTCGTTCGGATTGCTGCGACGAGAGTCTCGATCGCGCGCGCCTGTTCGTCGTCCAAACGTGCAGCGGCAGCCTGGCTGTCCCAATGAACCGTGTCCAACGGCGGCGCATCCAGCAGTTCACGGGCCACCAGCGGGTCGCGAGACAGGACGGTGAAGCGGACCAACACAGTACGCGGAACCCAGGCGCCTTTGTCATCCAATTCTCCGCCGCTCGGATGACCGATCGCCTGTCCGACGCCGACTAATCCACGTGGTCCTTTGCCCGTCCGCATCAGGAAGAGTCGCTGTCCTAGTTCGATTCGCGCGTTGCCGCATCGCCAGGGTGCGTCTGCGAACCCAAGATTGTCGCACGCATCCACCTGCGTTTCTGTCAAATCTCGAGGAGCCACATCGGGATTCCAGTTGAACCGATACGCTGCGGCTCTGTCCCTTGGGGAGGGTTCGGCGTCGCCGGAGGTCTCCTCATGCAGCGATAGTTCCGATTCCTCAAGCCATCCAAGTTCCGCAGCCGCCGTCCGCACCTCAGGTCGCAGCGTCCACACCCAACCGCGTGCGTGCCTCTCCCCCGTGGCGAGCACGTGCCACCACTGGTACTCGCCGTCTTGCAAGCCGTCAGGGTGCCCAGTCAACTTCTGCCGAACGTGGCGGCCAAGGCCGCCGAGGGCGCCATTGACCTGCACGAGATGCCGTAGTCCGAGGCGAGTTGTCAGATCGGGTGCATTTTGGGGCTTTCTCGCGAGTTCCCGGATGATGGCTCGTTGCAGTGGGCTTATCGACGCATCGGAGAGTGCCGGTTTGATTTCCTGAGCGAAAGACACGTTTTTTCGCCAGTCGTGCTGGCGTTAGCCAGCTCCCCTGATCGCCGCCACCGCAATTTGAGACGCTGCCTCTACGAGTCTGTCGGTCGGCAGTTTAAGATTCTTCTTCTCGCGGTAAGCGTTGATGATGTCAGACGTCACGTCGAGGCTTTGCGCCTGGAATAGGGCACGGAGACGCCCGGGATAGTCGGCGATCGGGGTGTAGAGATTGCTGTCCGTTGGGTTCCTAATGCGGTTGTGGAGACGATGCAGGTCCTGAGTGAACTTTCTGTCTTGTTTGATGATCTTGATCCGACGCAGGGTTGCTCGTTCAACAGGAACTCCGTCGATGAAGGTCGATGAAGAAGGGACGATTCTCTTCGTAGGGCACAACGACGTGCTCGTAGAGCTTCATGACCGGGAGGCCATGAAGGTAGAGAGGCTGCGGGTCGTCCTTCTTCTCAGCCAACAATGCGAATAGGATTTCGTCCTCGGCCATCACCAACCTCGCCTGGCTATTTTCTGTATTTGGCTGCGGCGCCTCACCGTGCAATTCGTCTGAAGGCGTGTTGAGTAGTCCAGCGCCACCCGCATCGGATGGGAACGATATCACGGGGTACTCCCCCCTGGTGCTCAGTGGCGACAAGCTGGTAGTTCGATGACGATTGCGTCCCTGGCCCCGCCGCCCCCCCCATTCCATACTCCCCCCTCCCATGCTCCCCCTCCTCATCGGCGCAGGCGCCCTCGGTTGCTCCGCCGCCTTCGCCCTCGCCGCGGCCGGCGTCCGTCGCTTCGCCGTCATCGACGATGACCTCGTCGACGCCTCCAACCTCCACCGCCAGCTCTTCCATTCCACCTCCTCCATCGGCACCCCGAAGCTCGACTCCCTGGCCGCCGCCCTCCGCGCCGGCTTCCCCGACGTCACCCTCGACCTCCACCACGCCCGCTTCGACGCCACGAACGCTGCGTCGCTCACCACCCAGTACCCCCTCCTGATCGACGGCTCCGACAACTTCGCCACCAAGTTCCTCGCCAACGACGCCGCCGTCCTCGCCAACATCCCCCTCGTCCACGGCGCAGCTGTCGCCACCGCCGGCCAGCTCCTGACCGTCCCCGCCGGTGGCCGCCCCTGCTACCGCTGCCTCTTCGAAGCCATCCCCCCCGCCGGGGTGGGCCCGTCCTGCGCCGAGGCCGGCGTCCTCGGGCCGGTTCCTGGCGTCATAGGGGCCCTGCAGGGGCTCGAAGCGGCCCGGATTCTCCGCGGAGAAAGTGCTCGATTTTCTGGGCGAATCGTCCAGTATGATGCGCCTTCCATGGCGTTTCGAACCGTTCACTTCAAGCCGAACCACGCGTGCGGGGTCTGCGGGCCGACCCCGACCATTCGGCTGCTGGACCCCACCGCGTACCCGGCCCCTTCGTGTCTCTGAGGACCACCGCATGACCACGGCCCCTGTGCCCACCGACCGCCCCACCACCGTCACGGCTCTTCGTTGCCGCGAGTGCGGGGCCGAGTATCCCAAGGCCCCCATCCACGTCTGCGAGTTCTGCTTCGGGCCGCTGGAGATCGCCTACGACTACGCCGCCATCGGCAAGCGCCTGACCCGCGCGGTCATCGAATCGCGCCCCCACAACATGTGGCGCTACGCCGAGCTGCTGCCCCTCGACGCCCCGCCCGTGGTCGGCATGCAGACCGGCATGACCCCGCTGGTCCGCGCCGATCGCCTGGCCAAGCGCCTGGGCGTGCGCGAGGTGTGGGTCAAGAACGACGCCGTCAGCCACCCGACGCTCTCGTTCAAGGACCGCGTGGTCTCGGTCGCCATGTCCAAGGCCGTCGAGTTCGGTCTGAAGACCGTCGCGTGCGCGTCGACCGGCAACCTGGCCAACGCCACCGCCGCCCAGGCCGCCGCGGTCGGGCTGCCCGCCGTCATCCTGATCCCGTTCGACCTCGAGCCCGCCAAGGTGCTGGCCACCAGCATCTACGGCGCGCGCGTGGTCGGCGTGAAGGGGACCTACGACGACGTGAACCGGCTGTGCTCCGAGATCGCCGGCAAGTACGGGTGGGGCTTCGTCAACGTGAACCTGCGGCCGTTCTATGCCGAAGGGTCCAAGAGCTTCGCCTACGAGATCTGCGAGCAACTCGGCTGGAAGACCCCCGCGCACATCGTCGTCCCGATGGCGGGTGGCTCGCTGGTCACCAAGATCGGCAAGGCGTTCGGCGAGTTCGACAAGCTGGGGCTGCTGTCCCAGAACCGCAAGACCAAGATTCACGGCGCCCAGGCGGCCGGCTGCTCGCCCATCATCGACATGGTGCTGGAGAACCGCGATCAGCTGAAGCCGGTGAAGACCCCGACCTCGATCGCCAAGTCGCTGGCCATCGGCAACCCGGCCGACGGCTTCTACGCGCGCCAGACCATCACCGGTTCGGGGGGCTTTGCCGCCAAGCCCGACGACGACGAGATCATCGCCGCCATGCGCATGCTGGCCGAGACCGAGGGCATCTTCACCGAGACCGCCGGCGGCGTGACCCTGGGCGCCACCATCAAGCTGATCGCCAGCGGCCACATCGGCAAGGACGACGGTCCCATCGTCGTGTCGATCACGGGCAACGGCATGAAGACCCAGGATCCGCTGGTCGGCAAGCTGCCGACCCCGGCGCTGATCGGCCCCAGCATGAGCGACTTCGACAAGCTGCAAGCCAGCCTGCAAGCGAGCCCGAACGCCTGAACCCCACCCCAACCTAAAATGAACCCACCGGTTCTGACCCGTTGAATTGAAGGAGACCGACCATGGCCAATATTCGTATTCCCACCCCGCTGCGCAAGCTGACCGCCGGCAAGGAAGAGGTCACCGCGACGGGGGCCACCATCGGTGCCGTCATCGCCAGCCTGGAGACCCAGTTCCCGGGGCTGAAGGAGCGCATCTGCGACGAGAGCGGGCAGGTGCGCCGCTTCGTGAACATCTTCGCCAACGATGAGGACATTCGCTTCCTGAAGAACCTGGAGACCCCGGTCAAGGACAGCGACGAGATCTCGATCGTTCCGGCCATCGCGGGCGGCAGGTAGTTCCTGAATCCCGAGGCCCTTTCACGGTTCTCGCGGCAGATTGCGCTGCCCTCCGTCGGGTACGACGGGCAGGCGCGCATCGTCGCGGCAACCGTGGCCGTCGTCGGTGACGATGCAACCTGCGAGGTGGCGGCGCGTTCGCTGTCGGCGGCGGGCGTCGGTCGCGTGCGCTTCGTGCGCCGCGAGGGTGCGCCGTCGGACGTGGTGCTGCGGGCGATGGCCGGATCCAACCCCGACGCGCGCGTCGAGACGCGGCTGTGGCCGAGCGACGGGGTGGGGTGGGTCGATGCGCTGACCGGAGCGACCGCCATTTTCCGGTCCGGCTTCGACGACGATGCGATGTTGCGCGCGGCGGTGCGGCTGGGGGTGCCGGCGGTGGTGGCGCGGGTGCAGCCGGACCTCATCGACGTGATGTCGTTCCGGAAGCACGGGCCGTGTCCGCACGCGTCCCTGGACGTGCCCGAGGTGGTCGCGTCGACCGCGCGCCAGGACGGCGCGGCGGCGGTGGTCGCCGGGCAGCTGGCGGCGGCCGAGATCTTGATGTTGCTGGTGGGCGACGAGGTCGTGACCCCGCGCGCGCGTCACACGCGCTTGCCGCTGGACGGGGGCGCCCCGCGCACGAACGAAATTCCCTGGACGCCCGAGTGCTTCGCCTGCGGCGGCTCGGCCACCGAGATGGACCTGACGACCTGACTTTCCGATGAGACGCGCATGACGACCACCGCCCCCGACGCTTCCGAACCACCGACCGCCGCCGAGGCGCTGGCGCAGGCTGAACAGGTGCACCGCGCCCGCTTGCGCGTGGCCGAGAAGATCACCGACCTGATCGGCGACACGCCCATTGTCCGCCTGCGCACCTTCGAACGCGACCTGCCCGGCGTCGAGCTGTGGGCCAAGTGCGAGTTCATGAACCCGGGCGGCTCGGTCAAGGATCGCGCGGCCTACCAGATGATCCGCGACGCCATTCGCTCGGGCGCGTTGAAGCCGGGCAAGACCATCATCGATTCGACCAGCGGCAACACCGGCGTCGCGTATTCGCTGATCGGCGGGGCGCTGGGATACCCGGTCACCCTGGTGATGCCGGCCAATGTCTCCTGGGCGCGGCAGAAGATCACCAAGGCCTTCGGGACCGAGCTGGTGTTCTCGGATCCGATGGAGGGCAGCGACGGCGCCATCCGGCTGTGCCGCAAGATGGTGGAAGAGAACCCCGACAAGTACTTCTATCCCGATCAGTACTCGAACGCGTCCAACCCCCTGGCCCATTACCTGGGCACCGGGCGCGAGATCTGGGAGCAGACCGGCGGGCGCGTCACCCACTTCGTGACCGGCATCGGCACCAGCGGCACCGTGATGGGCACCGGGCGGCGCCTGAAGGATTACCGCCACGACATCGAGGTGTGGGCCGTCGAGCCCGACGATTCGCTGCACGGCCTGGAAGGGCTGAAGCACATGGCCAGCTCGCTGGTGCCGGCGATCTATCACCCCGAAGAATTGAACGGCGTGATCCCCATGCCCACCGACGAGGCGTGGGATGTATCCGAGCGCCTGGCCAAGGAAGAAGGCCTGCTGGTCGGGCATTCCTCGGGTGGGTCGCTGGCGGGCGCGTTGCGCCTGGGGCGGAAGCGGGTCGCCGCCGGCAAGCCGGGCGTCATCGTGACGCTGTTCCCGGACCGGGCGGATCGCTACTTCGAAGCGCCGGTGAAGACGCAGCGTCCGCCGGTGACCGACGGGCCCCGCTAGACGGTCGATCCATCTTTCGCGCGTTCTGGGATCGCGATGAACGGCTAGCGCTCTCGGAGCCAGTGCAGGCGGGCGGCGTTACCACCGGGCGCGGTGCACTCCGCCAACCGGAACCGACGCGAGGGCAGGTTCGCCAGGTCGAACAGCGCCGGTCCGGCGCCCAGGACCGTGGGCGCGACCGTCGCGATCACTTCGTCGACCCGATCGAGTGCAAGGGCTTGTCCCGCGACGTTGCCGCCACCAGCGAGCCAGACGCGCTTGTGACCCGCGCGCTCGATCTCGTCGAACGCGGGACCCAGGGGACCCTCGACCCGGCGCATCGGGGCGCGCGTCTGGCCAATCTCGGCGACCAGCTTTGGATCGTGCGACACCAGCCAGGTCGGCAGATCGTCATGGGGCCAGCCGTGCCCCCCGCGCAGCAACCAGCGCACGGTCGACGCTCCGACAATCACCGCGTCAACGGTCGTCAGGAAAGGCGGGGACTCTTCGGAGCCGGCGTTGGGCGGGCCGATCGTCTCGAGAAAATCGAGGCTCTCCGCCGCGTCGGCGATGCGGCCGTCCATGGACATCGCGGTGTACCAGATGACCTTCATGATCGGATGCCTGACAATTGATGCTCAGGCCGGGGCAGGCCGTCAACGGATACTTCGCAGCCGCCGGCGTGCCGCGTTTCACGCGCAGGTGGCCTGTGCGCAGCTGCTGCAGTAGACGGTGAAGCCCGCCTGGACGGAGCCGACCAGGAAGCAGTTGGCGGTGCAGGACTGCAGGCAGCCGCAGGTGAGCACGGAGGTGCCGCAGTTGTTGGCGGCGCACGCGGAGCTGACGGCGCCTCCCGCGGTGACCACGCACACCTGACCTGAGGCGCAGGTCATGGAGGCAGGGTTGGCGCAGGTCACGGGGCCACACGCCCCGTTGGTGACGTTCCACCGGGGCATGGCGCTGCTGCCGGAGACGCAGGACGCGACCGTGCGGCCGGCGCCAGCGCAGTCCTCGTAGTAGCAAATCGCGCCGGGCGGGCACGCTCCCCCAGGCTGCGGCGCCGCCGCCGGACAGGGGGAGACGGGCGCTCCGCCAGAGCCGCTTCCGCCGCCGGTCGCGTTCCGTCCGCCGGCCGCACCACCGGGGCCGGTGGCGCCGCCGGAGCTGGTCGCGCCACCGGAGCTGGTCGCGCCACCGGTACCGGTGGCGCCGCCGGAGCTGGTCGTGCCGCCGGAGCTGGTCGTGCCACCGGAGCCGATCGCGCCGCCGGAGCTGGTCGCGCCGCCGGAGCCGATCGCGCCGCCGGAGCTGGTCGCGCCGCCCGTCTCCGATGTGTGTCCGCCCGTTCCCTCTCCTCCGTGACCACCGCTCCCCGGGCCGCCCGAGCCACCCGAACCACAGGCGGCACTCAACATCACGGTCAACACGAGGGCCAGGACCGGAGTTGTTCGGCGCATGGCCCGTCGAATAGCACGCCCTGTACCAAGCATCACGCACCCGCCGGGCTCCGGGCCATCCCGCGGAGGGCGCGCCCGAACCGCGACAGCGGCGCCCGGGCGCCCGGACTTCCCTGAGGCGGCCGTCTTCACGCCAGCTTCTCTCCGGTGTGGCGCGCACCAGGGTTTCGCGGATCGCCCGAGCCGTCAGTGACAGCGAACCGTAAGCGCGTTCGGGTCCGGGGCGCACGACAGGGGAACGGTTCCGTAGCTCAGCTCGGAGGCCCGGTTATCGCAATACGCCGCCGAGTCTGACGTGTGGAGGATCCCTGCCAGGTGGCCGTCGGTCGGGTCGTAGGTGCAGGTCACGAACAGGGGAGGGAAGCCGCCCGATATCTTCCATGCGCGCAGGGCGCCGCAGGCTCCGATGGTGATCTCATTCGTGGAGGCGTCGCAGGCGGTTGTCGCCTGCGCCTCGGTCCAGGATGCAGGGCAGGGCGCCGTTCCGTCGCACGACACCGACGCGACCTCGCACCGTGCCGTACCGCCCCGGACCCGCTCGGCGCAAAGGGGGACGACCTCTTCGCCGCAGCCCCCCTGCAGGCCGCCGGCTCCCACGGCCAGGGCGGCTCCGATCACGATGAGCCGAAGGCCGATGGCGTTGACTCGCGATGGCGCGCACTGCATGGGTCAGTCCCGTGCAGTCGACGTGCCAGCTGCCTCGATCGCCCAGGCCAAGCTGCCTCCGCCGCGACTTTTCGCGCGGGGCGTCTGCGAGACCCGTTCCCTTGTCGCTCGTAGCGAGCGACGTTTTCGGACAGGAATGTCGCGCCCGGCCTCCGGGGCGAGCGTTCGCGCGGCTAGCGCTCGGTGAGCGCCCGCAGGATCTCGCTCATCGGACCGAAGGACGCGTCATCGATCAGCTCGTCGTCAAACGTGGTCCCGGCGTGATTCAAATAGATGGACGTGACCGATCCCCGCATCAACTTGTCGTCCACCACCGCGCGCGTCGCCGGTCCGTCCGCGCGGTTCACGGATATCGGCTTCACCGATCGTTGCGAGCCCAGAATGAAGGTGACGCCAGGGAATTCGGCGAGGGACCAGCTGCGGACCTTCTTGCGGCGCCGTCGTACGACCAGGGTCGGGGTGACGATCAGAACGCTCCCCTGGCGGTTGTCGAGATCGATGGCGGCGCTGATCGCAAGCCTGAGCGCTTGTGCGACGAGCAGAACAAGAATGGCCCCCGCGACATACACGCCCCAGGGCACCGGACGGTTCAGGTGGGGCCCGATGACCACCGCGGCCCACGAGCAGGCCACACCGAACGCCCCATAAGAAACCAACCGTAGCGCCGTGGGCAAGGGACGCATACGGAACACGCGCGCGTCCGGAATCGCCACGCCCCTGTCGAAGGACTGAAGAAGTTGGTCGGCGGTGGACATCGCGGTCTAGGGAGGCGCGGTGCCGATGCGACTCCAGCGGACGCCCGTGTTGTCCTGGGACCAGTAGACCAGCGATACCGTGCCCCTGACGTTGGCGGCCGGGACGGTCCCCCAGACGCGCGAATCGCTGCTGTTGTCGCGGTTGTCGCCCAGGACGAAGAGGTGGCCCGCGGGGACGGTGACGGGGCCGAACGATTGCGGCGGGCGGGCGGGGTCCGTGAGGATAGCGTAGCTGTGCGCGCCGTTGTCTTCGCGCGCGGCCGCGCAACGGGCTCCCTCCTCCCCGCAGGGGACCTCGCCGGCGATCGCGGTCTGGGGAAGCGGGCTGCCGTTGATGATGACCACCCCGCCGCGCATCTCGACGACATCGCCGCCCACCGCGACCACGCGCTTGACGTAGTCCACCGCGGGATCAGGCGGGTACCCGAACACGATCGCGGCGCCGCGCTCGGCGTCGTGCCCCTTCTTGACCATGACGTGGTCGCCGATCAGCAGGTTGGGGAGCATCGCCCCGGACGGGATGTTGAACGCCTCTACCAGCCAGCGCTTGGTGGCGGCCGCGCTTCCGCGCCCGGCGACGAACACCAAGATGACGATCGCCAGGGCGCGACCGAAGGTCGGCACGATCGCACCCGGACGGGCCCGCGCGACGTCAACCACGCTGCCCAGGAAGGCCAGCACCATCGCCGCGACGGCCACCAGGAAAAGCTTGCCGTTGCTGGTGCGCACGGCGATGGGCATCAGGGCCATGGTGATGATGCCCACCGCGACCCAGCCCAACCAGCGCCGGGGACGCCCCAGCACGAAATGCCCCACGCCCATCAGCGGAAGCCCGCACATCAGCGTTCCCACCAGCGCCAACCAGCGCGCCGGCTTTCGCGCGCCCGGCTCGCCTTCTGCGTCGACGGTCGCGCCGGGCGCGAAAGGGTCGGGAGGGTTCGCCGTCATGTCGACCATCTCGCGCGCAATGGTAGCCCACTTCGCTCCCGGCGATCGCTCGTCAGTCTCGCGCCGGCGTCCTACGGGAACGCGAGGATGTCGCCCGACTTCGGCAACAGATCGTGGCGCTGTTGGGGTGGGGGCGTGAACACCACCTCGGCATCCGGAGCTTCCAGATCGATGGTGGCCTGCAGGTCGAAACGATCGAAGACGTAGGGGAGGCCATTCGAGCCCAGCGGGGATGGTCCATCGGTGATGTGGAAGTGCAGGTGCGGCCAGGTCGAATTGCCCGAGTTGCCCACCAGGCCCAGCACCTGACCGCGCCGCACGCGATCGCCGACGTGAACGCGCGGGCTGCCCGGCTGCAGGTGGGCGTACAGCGCGAAGCGCCCGTCTTCCAGCGCTTCGACCACGTAGTTCCCGGGCGCTGATTCGAGCGTGGCGGGCGGCAAGGGCAGGGTAGGCACGTTCTCGGCCATGCCGTCGCGCACGGCGACGATGCGGCCCGGGCCGGCGGCCAGGATCTCGTTGCCGTAGATGAAGTAGCTGTCGTTCTTGGCGGGATCGCCGTCGTAGAGCTCGCCCTCGTCGCTGAGGCGGACGAAGTCGATGGCGTAGCGCTGGGCCACGAACAGCCCGGTGCCTACCTGAAGCAAGGCCCGGGTGTGAATGCTCCGGCAGCAGCCGTTCAGATCGAGCAGGTTGCTGCCCCGGAGCGGCGGACTGACCGGGCGCGCCCGCTCGGCGATGACGGCGACCACCGGCCCGGCCACCACCGCCGTTCGCCCGGCGATCTCCACGGCGGGCGCCGTCGAGATCCGGTGGGCCAGGCGCGACGGCAATTTGGTCGCGGCCGGGAACGCGAGATCCAAGAAGACGGCGGCGTGCGCGCCCGCGGCGATGGTCCCGGTGGCGACATCGCCGGCGTCGATCAGCAGCAGGCGGGTCAGCGCGTCGCCCGTGTAGCTGGCGAGGGGCGTCTGGGCGCATTCGGGATCGACCACGTCAATGCGGGTGATGCGCGTGCCCTGCGTGGCGACGTTGGTCGCGAACAGCTCGTACACCAGGTGTCGCTTCCCGTCGGTGGTGGGCACGGGGCGCGCGGGTGCGACGCCCTGGATCGTCAGCGGACGCGGCATGGCGCTGGTCAGGGCGTTCTGCGCGTCCTCCGTCGTTGGATCGGGCTCGGTGCCACAGGCACCCAGGCCAAACAGCGCCAGCAGCGGCAGGACTCGCACGGGAACATTTCTGAGACTGGACATGGCTTCTCCTCGGGACGGAAAGGTTGAGACGAGCGCGGACGCGGCCCGCGCTCGTCGAGCAACCAGTGGCACCGCCGCTCGGAGACGCGTCACCGCAGCTCCGGGTTTGAAGCGGTCGTTGCTTACACAGACCGATCCGTCGCCAACCGCGTTGCCCGGCCGTGCGCGCGATCATCGAGACCGCGCGCGCCGGCCGACCCCGGGTCACATCTGGCAGGTGTACGTGCTGGTGCCCAGCTTGCACAGCAGGGTGCCGGTGCACGTGCCGGTCGTTGACGTGCCGACGCCCATGCTATTCAGGCCGCAACACGGTTGTCCCATGCCGCCGCACGCGGCGCACACCGCTGTCGACGTTTGCGAGGGGCAATAAGAGTTCGGCGCCGTGCAGCCGTAGGAGCCGATCGACGCGGTCAGGCAGCAGGGCTGCCCGACGCCGCCGCACGTTCCGCAGCTCGAGCTCGTGGCCGTGCAGGTGGCGGCCGGGGAGGTTGGACAGGCGGTGGCGGCTGCCGTGCAAATGCCAACGTAGGTTCCGGTGGTCGATTGATAGCTGGTGACGCAGCAGCCGGAGCCGGCGCAGGTGTTGTTCGCGCAGCAGGGAGCGCCCGCCACGCCGCACTTGGTGCAGGTCCGCATGGTGGTGGTCGTGGTGGCGATGCCGCAAACGCTGCCAGCGTCGGTGCACGCCGTTCCGGTGGTGCAGCAGGCCTGCCCGTCCTTGCCGCACTTGATGCACTTCGAAAGGCCGGTGCTCGAGTTGTAGACGCACGACGTGCCCGCGTCGCTGCAGGTGACGCCGCTGCCGCAGCAGGCTTCGTTTTCCTTGCCGCACTCGCAGACGCCGCTGTTGCAGGTGCCGGCGGTCCCGGTCGTGGCGAGCACGCAGGCGGTCTGGTTGGCGACGCAGCGGTTGGACGAGCAGCACGCACTCTTGTCCGAGCAGACGCTGTTGGCGCAGCACGGGCTGCCGGTCACACCACACGGCTTGCACACGTTGGCGGTGGTATCGCAGGCCAGCGTCGCGTCCCCGCACTTCGCGCCGCTGGTGCAACAAGGTTCACCCGCGCCGCCGCACTTCAGGCATTGGTACGACGTCGACACGTACGAGCAGATGGTCGACGGATCCTTGCAGGTGCCGCCGGTGCTGCTGGTGGTCGTGGTGGGGCAGCAGGGCTGGCCCGGACCGCCGCAGGCGCAGGAACCCTTGCTGCAGGTGCCGTAGGCGGCCGCCGACGTCTGGCACATCTGCCCGTCACCGACGCAGCGACCGGCCAGGCAGCAGCCGCTGCCCTCGCACGAGGCGCCGTCGCAGCAGGGCTCGCCCGGGCTGCCGCACACGCCGCAGGTGCCGCCCTGGCAGACGGTGCCATTGCTACACGCAGGCGAGCCCGTGCAGCACGGTTCGCCCGGGCCGCCACACCCGATGCACGTGCCGCCGGTGATCGCGGTGGTCGAGCACTTGGTCGACGGGGTCGTGCAGACGTTGCCGCAGCAGCTTTGTCCCGCGGCCCCGCAGCCGCTGCACTGGCCGGCGGTGCAGGAACCGAAGGTCGTGCCGCAGGCGGTGCCGGACGCCAGGCAGGTGCCGGAGTAGCAGCACGCGCCGCCGGTGCAGCTGTTGGTTCCGGGGCAGCAGGCCTCGCCGGCCTTGCCACATCCGGCGCAGTAGCCGGACGGATTGCAATAGGTGCTGGCCGCGCCGCAGGTGTTGTCGGCGCAGCAGGGTTGCCCCGCCTGCGCACCGCAGACCTGACAGATGTAGGAAGGGCTGGTGTACACGCAGCGGGTGTTGGGCGCCGAGCAGACGCTGTTGCCGCAACAGGGCTGTCCGGGTCCGCCACACATGCCGCACGATCCGTTCTGACAGGTGCCGCCCGCCGTCAGACCGCAATCTGACTCGGGGGCGATGCAGCGCGCGCCCACGCAGCACCCGCCGCCGGAACAGGTGTTGCCCTGACAGCAGGGATCGCCGGTGCGGCCACACAGGGCGCCGTCGTTGGTGGGGGCATCTTTGGTTCCGGCGTCTACGCTGGTGCCGCCCGCGCCGCCGCTGCCCGCTGGCACGTCGACGGCCGCGTCGACCGCGGACCCGCCGCCTCCGATGATGCCGCCGGTGCCGCCGACGACAGCGCCCTTTCCGCCGGCGTTGCTGCCGCCCGGGCCACTGCCGCCGAGCGCGGGGCCACCGCCGGTGTCGCCAGCGCCGCTGCCGCCGGTGTCGCCGGTGGCCTTCTTTCCGCTGCTACAGCCGGCCATGACGGCCGCGCAGACCAAGACCAACACCACCGACACCCGCATCGAAGGGCAGCACGACATGCGACGACTCCTTAGGCAACGCGTTTAGAGATTAAGGCGCGCCATTATCCACCGATTCGCGTGCGCGAGCGAATCTTCGTCGGTCGACGGTGTGAGCGGCGACACATCTGCGCCGATGCCTCCACGCTGGGGTATCGTCGCCACCAGCACGATGACAGTCGGTGGTGGCCTGTTTCTGTTCGCGGCTTCGGTGCTGGCGGGCGCCGTGAACGCGGTCGCAGGCGGCGGTTCGTTGCTGTCTTTTCCGGCGGCAATGGCGGTGGGTTTGTCCTCCATCGTTGCCAACGCCACCAACGCGGCGGCGTTGATGCCAGGCTCGCTGGCCTCGGCGTGGATCTACCGGCGGCACCTGGTGGGCCTGGGGCGACTGACCGCGCTGCTGTCGGTTCCCGCGGTGGCGGGCGCGCTGGCGGGGGCGGCCATCCTTCGTCACACGTCCGAACGCGTGTTCGACGCGATCGTGCCGGTCCTGGTGGCGGGCGCCACCGCCCTGATCCTGGCGCACGGGCTGGTGACGCGCCTGCTGCGCCCCGCCCACGGCGGCGACGCAAAGGCCGGAAGCGCGCGCGGCTGGTTGGTCGCGGCGCTGGTGTTCCAGGCGCTGGTCAGCGTCTACGGCGGGTACTTCGGCGCCGCGATGGGGATCATCATGCTGGCGTACCTGGGCATACTGGGCGCGACCGGCCGCTTCGGCCTGGACAGCGTGCACCAGATGAACGGCGTGAAGAATGTGCTGGCGGTGATCATCAACGGGACCGCGGCGCTGGACTTCATGCTGCACGGGTTGGTGGAGCCGCAGGCGGCTCTGGTCATGGCGGTCGGCGGCGTGGCGGGCGGCATCGCGGGCGCGCGGCTGGCGCGTCGAACCGACCCGCGCCGCGTGCGGCGCCTGATCGTGGCGATCGGCTTCTCGATGGCCGCCTGGCTGGCCTACCGCCGCTACGTCTGAGGCCGCGGCTGGCGGAGCGCGCGCCGGTTCAGCAGCAGGTACAGCAGCGGGGCCGCCAGCAACGAATACGAGATCAGGTGGCCGACCACGCCGTCGGGTCCGGCGATCTCGGTCATGTCGTGAAAGCTCTGGCTACCTTCGATGGCGCCGCTCTCCGCCAGCTCGTGAACGCCGTACACCAGCAGCTGGAACAGAAACAGCGACAGAAACACGGCCGTGACCTTCAGGACCACGCCCAGGTTCAGCTTGGCGGCGCGGCGGCTCCACGCGAACGACGCCAGCGCTGCCAGCAGCAATCCCAGCGCGGCCCCGACCAGACTCCCGATTCCACTTTGCGCCATCCGGATCTGGATCCCCAGGTACAGCACCGCCTCCAGCCCCTCGCGCGTCACCAGCAAGGTGGTCACCACGGCGATTCCGATGAGCGGGCCCAGGCGCGAGGCCCCATCGCCCGCCTTCGCGGAGACGCGATCGATCTGTGCCTCGATCTCCTTCTTCATGTGGCGGCCCATGCGCACCATCTGCATCAGCAGCAGCCCGACCAGCACGGCGGCGGTCAAGGCGGCGATGCCTTCATAGAGCGGCTGGTTTGGCACCAGCTGCCACAGGTAAGCGCCGACCAGGCAGGTCACCACCGAGACACCCAGGCCCACCCGGACGCCCCGCAACAGGTCGGCGCGCCCGGTCTTGCGCAGGTAGGCGGCAATCACGCCAATGATCAGCAGGGCTTCCAGACCTTCGCGGAACGTGACCAGCAGGGCTTGCAGCATCGGGAGCCCGGACTATAGCGCGGGTGTCGGCGACGCAACGGGCACGTTTAGAGGTGTTTCAGCACCCAGGCGACGGCCTGCTGCTCGCCCCAGTAATGGGCGCGCCAGGGCCAGCGGCCCGCCACGAACCCCACGTGGCCCCCGCGCGGCGTCACCTGGAAGTCCACCGTGGACGACGCGGCCTGCCACGCGCGGGGCAGGGTTTCCGGCGGCGAAAAGGGATCGTCGGCAGCGCTGAGGCAAAGCGTCGGGACCGCAATCCGCGACAGGAATCCCAGCGAGCTGGCGCGCGCGTAATATTCCGCCGCGCTGGCGAAGCCGTGCAGGGGCGCGGTCACGTGGTCGTCGAAGGCGGTGAAGGTGCGGGCGCCGCGAATTCGGTCGGCGCTGAGGGGACCGGCTTCGTCCGGAAACCGGGCCAGGACCTGCAACGCCTTCTCGCGCAGCGTACGGAGGAAATGCTCGGTGTAAAACGCGCCCACCCGCCGCTCCAGGAAGCTGGAGGCGGTCGCCAGGTCGTAGGGAACGGACAGCGCCGCCGCCGCACGCACGGGACTGCCGGCGCCGCGTTCGCCCAGCCACTTGAGCAGGACATTCCCGCCCAGCGAGATCCCCACCGCGGCCATCGGGCTGCCGGGCTCGCGCGCCGCCAGCGTGGACACCACCAGGTCCAGATCGCCGGTCTCGCCCGAGTGATAGAGGCGGGGCCGCCGGTTCGGAAGGCGCCGACTCAGGTCGCTGGGGTCGCGGGCGCACGAGCGAAAGTTCAGCACCGTCACCCGCCCTCCCGCCCGCGCCACCAGCCCGGCCACGCGCGTGACGTGCAGCGAGTGCGCGCTGCCCTCCAGGCCGTGCAGCAAGATCACGCGCGGCCCGCCCGCGGGCCCGGGCAGGTGGTCCAGCATCACCTCGTCACCGTCCGGCGTGGCCAGCACCTCGCGCTCATAGCCGTAGGCGCGCGGCGGGCGGCATAGGCGCACCCAGACGGTCTGGGCATGACCGCCGGGCAACCACCAGGCGGGCGTGAAGGATGGCCGTTCCGAACTCAAAAGTTACGTCACGGGTGGCTAGGACTCTGGGAGTGCGATTCGGCGAAAGCGTTCTCGAAGGAGGTCGCGAAAGGCCCGCAGCGTTTCCCCGTCCAAAGGCTCCAGCATCTGGGGCAGGGGAGCGATCGGAAAATCGCGCAGCAACCAAGCCAGGATCCCTGGATCCAGGCCCGCGTCTTTGCGCAGCGCCAGCGGCAGATCCAATTCTGGCGGATATCCGGCCCGGTCCAGGAACAGCAAGTCGACCAGATCTCGAGGTTCCGAGCGCGACAGAATACAGGTCAGCTTGTTGGCGCGAAGGTCGGCCAACGAATCGACGGTGATTCCGACCACTGGCGGCGGCGGCGGCTCAACGTCCGGGACGGCGTCGTGAACGATATCGACCTCGATGGGCCCTTCGGGCAGGGCCACGCGGGCGCGGACTAGATTCCCAGCGTCTCTTAGAACTTCGACAGCAAAACCGGTCTCGTCGGCCACCTCGGGAAGCGCGCGTACCATGTCGCGATGTTCGGCGGCTTGGTGAAAGAAGAGGTCCACATCGTTCGACAACCGATGTCGGAGATAGAGGCCCCCCAGGGCCGCGCCTCCGCCCAGATGGAAAATCGTGTGGCGATGACAGGCCTGCAGGAAGCGCAGAAGATCCGCGCCAATGACCCGGGGATCGAAGGTCAGCGACATGGGCTAGCCCGCGTAGGCTTCGGGCGGTGGCCAAGTTGGCTTGGGCAAGCCCAGCAGGAAAGCCCACATCTCCCGCGACTTGCCCAGGTAGCGCAACACGCGGTCCCAGTTCGCGCGAATGTCCGCGGGAGACACGAACAGCCACACGTCGCGCGTGTTGGCCTCTCGAAGCAGCGCCCCCATCCAGTAGGCGCGCTCCGCGGGATCGTCGGATGCCAGGTGGGCGCGAAGGTTCGCTCCCGTCGCGTTGGTCCACCAGAGAAAATAGGGGCGCTGCCCGTCGTCGAAGAGCGCCTGGGTCGTGGGCGGCAGCCGTGAAAATGCCCGACTCATAGGGCTCGATGATACCGCACGCCCCAGGTTCCCCGCGCGATCTATGCTCGGGCCGTCATGCCCAACATCCTGAAGATCGTGCAGGCCGGACACCCCGTCCTGCGCCAGAAGGCCCGTCCCCTGTCGGTGGAAGAACTGCGCGGCCCCGACATCGCGCGTCTGATCGAGGACATGCGCGAGACGATGCGCGACGTCCCCGGCGTGGGGCTGGCCGCGCCCCAGATCGGGGTCGGCCTTCAGCTGGTGGTGATCGAAGACAAGCCCGAGTACAGCGAGCGCGCCGATCCCGAAGAGATGCGCAGCCGCGGGCGAACGCCGGTGCCGTTTCAGGTGCTGGCCAACCCGCGGCTGACCATCGTGGACGCGACGCCGGTCGAGTTCTTCGAGGGGTGCCTAAGCGTCGCCGACATGATGATGGTCGTGCCGCGGGTCCGCGCCGTGAAGGTCGACGCGCTGGACCACACGGGCCAGCCGGTCACCCTCACCGCGGAGGGGTGGCCCGCGCGCATCCTGCAGCACGAGATCGACCATTTGCGCGGGGTGCTTTGCATCGACCGCATGCGGTCGCGCACGTTCACCAGCGCTCGCAATTACGGCCTGCATTGGGCCGCATCCCCGGTCGCGCACGTTCTGACCGAGGTCGGGAACACGGACGCAACCGATGCGCGTTTGCTGGGAGACGGGCCCGAAGATCGGCCTTGAGCTGTCTTGCAAGTCCGCGTGATCTTGCGCAAGGATTGCGCCCCGAACCGAACAGTTGATTGACTTCGCGCCCACATCCGCCTAGCGTCCCGACGGTACGCGTAACTTCACCCGACCTCCCGACGGAGACTCGATGCCGAACGATTCAGACCTTCCTACCTATCCGGATCTTCGCACTACCCCCGTCCTGATCGGAATCGATGTTGGTTCGACCACGGTCAAGGCCGCGGTGGTGGATCCCGAGACCCGTAAAATCATCTGGTCGGACTACCAGCGCCACCAGACCAAACAGGCCGAGAAGGTCGCCGAGCTGCTGACCCAGATCGGCCTCGACTTCCCGCGGTTGCCGCCCGGGTCGATCCGCTGCTTCATCACCGGGTCGGGCGCCGGGCCCCTGGGGGCGCCCATCGGCGCGAAGTTCGTGCAAGAGGTCAACGCCGTCACCCTGGCGGTCGAGGAACTGCACCCGGACGTCGGGTCGGTCATCGAGCTGGGCGGCCAGGACGCCAAGATCATCATCTTCAAGGAGGCCAAGGCGGCCGCGGAAGAGATGGCCAAGGCCGGCGAGACGCCCGGCCACGCCGAGGGCGACCTGGGCACCGAGCCGGCCGTGGCGGCCGCCCCTTCCAAGAAGAAGAACAAGACCGCCATCGCTTCGATGAACGACAAGTGCGCGTCGGGCACCGGCGCGACCATCGACAAGTGCTTCATCAAGGTGGGCATGCCCAGCGAAGACGCGATGAAGTTGCGCTTCGACGACAGCAAGCTGCACCACGTGGCGGCCAAGTGCGGCGTGTTCGCCGAGACCGACATCGTCAACCTGGTGAAGGCATCGATCCCGTCGATCGAGATCATGTGCTCGCTGGCGGACGCCATCGTCAACCAGAACCTGTCGGTGCTGACCCGCGGAAACACGCTGCGCCACAAGGTGCTGCTGCTGGGCGGACCGAACGCCTATCTTCCTTTCTTGCAGGACTGCTGGCGCAAGCGCATTCCCGAGACCTGGGAGTCGCGCGGCTACAAGTACCCCAAGGACGTGCCGCTGGAAGAGCTGATCTTCGTGCCCCAGAATGCCCAGTACTACGCGGCCTACGGCGCGGTCATGTACGGCATGTACGAGGATGCGTCGGTCGGCTTGTACCGAGGCCTGGATCCGTTGAAGGAGTTCATCCATAGCGGCCGCAAGTCCAAGCTGGGCGACTCCGCCGGTCCGCCGCTGGCCCGTTCGAACAACGAGCTCGAGGCCTTCCGCGAGCAGTATCGGATCCCCAAGTTCGAGCCGGTGAAGTTCGAACCGGGCACCAAGATCCGCGCCGTGATCGGCATGGACGGCGGCTCGACGTCGTCGAAGGCGGTCCTGGTCGACGAGGATCGCAAGATCCTGAAGAAGGAGTACCAGCTCTCGAAGGGCAATCCCATTCAGGACGTCCGCGAGATCCTGGCTCGGCTGCGCCAGTGGGCCACCGACCAGGGTTGCGAGCTGGAGGTGCTGGGCTTCGGCGCCACCGGCTACGCGGCCGACGTGCTGGAGAAGACCGTCAAGTCCGACGTGAACATCGTCGAGACGGTCGCCCACATGATGTCCGCCACCAGCTACTTCGGCGACGTGGACGTCATCTGCGACATCGGCGGACAGGACATCAAGGTCCTGTTCATGGCCAACGGCGACATCAAGAACTTCCGGTTGTCGAACCAGTGCTCGGCCGGCAACGGCATGTTGCTGCAGGCCATGGCCGATCAGTTCGGCGTCAAGATCCAGGAGTACGCCGACACGGCGTTCGGCGCTGAGCTGTCGCCCAAGTTCAGCTACGGCTGCGCGGTTTTTCTCGACAGCGATCGCGTGAACTTCCAGAAGGAGGGCTATTCCAAGGAAGAGCTGCTCTCGGGGTTGGCGCAGGTGCTGCCCAAGAACGTCTGGCAGTACGTGGTCCAGATTCCGCGCATGGCGGCGCTGGGCACCAAGTACGTGCTGCAGGGCGGGACCCAGTACAACCTGGCGGCCGTCAAGGCGCAGGTCGACTACATCAAGGAACGCGTCCCCGGCGCGGAGGTGTACGTGCACCCGCACTGCGGCGAGGCCGGCGCCATCGGGGCGGCCTTCGAGACCCTGCGGGTCGTCAAGCGGCGCGGGTACTCGACCTTCATCGGTCTGGATTCGTCGATCGCGCTGACGTTCACGTCCACCAACGACGAGACCACGCGCTGCCACTTCTGCCCGAACCTGTGCGCGCGTACCTTCATCGACACGGTGACCCCGGCCGGTGATACCGCCCGCTACATCAGCGGCTTCTCCTGCGAGAAGGGCACCGTCGAATCCGAAGATGCGATGCTGGCGCTGACGGCCGATCGCAAGAAGCTGATGAAGTCGTATCCGAACCTCGTCGATACCGAGGCCAAGATGCTGTACCGGCACTACTACGATCAGCGGCCATTGCCCGAGCACGGGTCGATGAAGAAGGATATCGAGCTCAAGAAGACGCTGCTCGGGTCGAAGCGCGTCGAGGTCGAGCGCCCGTTCGTTCGCTCCAGCCCTGAAGCCGCGGCCAAGCGCGCGCGCATGCGCATTGGCATCCCCAAGATCCTGAACATCTGGTCGACGGCGCCGTTTTGGCGGACCTACTTCGAGACGCTGGGCATCCAGAAGCAGCACGTGGTGTTCTCGGATGACTCGGGCGAAGAGATGTGGGCGGAGGGCGGCAAGTACGGGTCGATCGATCCGTGCCACCCGTCGAAGGTCGGGCAGGCCCACATCCACAACCTGCTGTTCCACCACCACTCGCCCGAGAAGCCCCTGCGGGCCATCTTCTTCCCGACGCTGACGCACATCCCGTCGTTCGTGAAGAACGCGATGGACTACGCGTCGTGCCCGATCGTGGCCGGCGCCCCCAACGTGTTGAAGGCGGCCTTCACCAAGGAGGTCGACTTCTTCGCCGAGCGCGGCATCACGTATCTGGATCCAGCCTGCTCGCTGATCGAGCCGACGCTGCTCCGGCGCCAGCTGTTCAAGTGCTTCCGCGACATGCTGGAGATCACCGAGGACGAATCGGACTTCGCCGTCGAAGAGGCGTTCGAGGCGTTGCGCCGGCTGGACGTCGAGATGGAGAAGCGCGGGCGCGCGGTGCTGGACCAGGTCGAGGCGGAGGACCGCATCGCCATCCTGCTGCTCGGTCGTCCGTATCACCTGGATCCGGGCCTCAATCACAGCGTGCTGGAGGAGTTCCAGGTGCTGGGGTATCCGACGCTGTCGATCCGGTCGATCCCCAAGGACGAGACCTATCTGGCGCGCTACTTCGAGGACGACCTGAAGCAGGGGCGGATCAAGTCACCGCTCGAGATCTCCGACGTGTGGCCGGAGAACTATTCGTCGAACTCGGCCATGAAGGTGTGGGGCGCCAAGTTCGCGGCGCACCATCCGAACGTGGTGGTGCTGGACCTGTCGTCGTTCAAGTGCGGGCACGATGCCCCCACCTACGGCATCATCGACAGCATCATCGGGACGGCGGGGACGCCGTACTCGGCCCTGCACGACATCGACGCCAACAAGCCGGGCGGGTCGATCAAGATTCGCGTGAAGACCTACGCGCACAGCCTGACGTTGCACAAGGAAAGGCTGGAGGACGTCCGTTCGCAGAAGAACGACATGCTCCATCAGATCGACCGGAAGCGGCTGGCGCTGCTGACCATGAAGCGCGAGCACCTGGCGGCCCGCGCGCAGACCGACGAGGCGATCGAGCGGCAGATCCAGGACATCATGGCGCGCGTGCGGGCGTACGAAGAGGCGCGCGAGGCGCCGACGTCGGCCGAATTGCGCGCCAATGCAGAGTCAGAGATGAAGAAGGCCGGCATCATCCGGTTGGGTATCAAACGTAACGACGGTCAGGTTCAGAAACTGGGCGATGGGGCGACCTCGTCGCTTGCATCCGGATAACCGCGGGAGAAGACACATGGGCACCGACAAGAGCCAACCGTACCGATTGCCACTGGTCTCCAACAAGATGGAGGTCGAGGACCGCACCCTTCCCGTGGAACCCAGCATGGAGGATCTGGACGCCGAGTTGGCGCAGCTGGAGGTCCAGGCCACCGGTGTCACGACCAGCAAGAAGGTCGACATCAAGCACTGGTACGATCCGATGGTCAACCCGCAGTTCACCAAGTCCCAGCGCGAGACCACCACGCTGCTGGTGTCGGGGCTGACCGCCGCGCACGACTACCTGGTCAAGGGCGCGTTGATGGGCATCGGCTACAAGGTCGAGGTCATCGACATGCCGGACAACGACGCCCTCCGCTACGGCAAGGAGTTCGGCAACCGGGGGCAGTGCAACCCGACCTATTTCACGGTCGGCAACCTGGTGAAGTTTCTGACCGAGCGCGCGCAGCGCGACGGCGTCTCGTACAAAGAGGTCAGCGATCGCTACGTGTTCCTGACGGCGGGCGCCTGCGGGCCGTGCCGCTTCGGCATGTACGCCACCGAGTACCGCAAGGCGCTGCGTGACGCCGGCTTCGACGGCTTCCGCGTCATGCTGTTCCAGCAGACCGGCGGCTTGAAGCAGGCCACCGGCGAGGAAGCCGGCCTGGAGATGAACCCCAAGTTCTTCCTGGGCCTGCTGAAGGCGCTGATCGCCGGCGACGTCATCAACGGCATGGGCTACCGCCTGCGCCCGTTCGAGGTCGAGAAGGGCGCCACCGATGTGGCCATCGAGAAGGCCAAGCTGTACGTCCACGATGCGCTGGTGGAGGGTAAGTCGGTGCTGGCGGCGTTGCTGCGCGGTCGGCGCGAGTTCTCGGGTGTGAAGCTGGACTGGACGCGGCCGGCGGCGCGCGTGTCGATCATCGGCGAGTTCTGGGCGATGACGACCGAGGGCGACGGCAACTATCAGTTGCAGCGGTTCCTCGAGTCGGAAGGCGCCGAGTGCGACATCCAGTTCGTCACCAACTGGCTGCTGTTCATGCTGTGGGAAGGCCGCTACGACACCAAGCTGCGCGCCGAGCTGAAGGCGCTGGACAAGACCGCCCGCAAGGGCCTGAAGGACGAGAAGGTCGGCAAGAAGCTGGGGGGGCTGTTCGTGGCCGACCTGGCGATCCGGGGCGCCTTCCACCTGTTCGGCGCGGCCGTCGGTTATCGCGGCTACCACCTGCCGGACATGGACGAAGTCGCCGAGACGGCGCACAAGTACTACGACAACAGCGTGCGCGGCGGCGAAGGTCACATGGAAGTGGGCAAGTTCATCTTGAACGTGCTGCACAAGAAGTCGCACATGACCCTGTCGGTGAAGCCGTTCGGATGCATGCCGTCGTCGGGTGTGTCCGACGGTATCCAGAGCATGATCATGGGGCTTTACCCCGAGAGCATCTTCTGCGCGATCGAGACCTCCGGCGACGGCAAGGTCAACGTGCAGAGCCGCGTCCAGATGTTCCTGTTCAAGGCGCGTCTGGCCGCGCAGGCCGAGTACGCCGAGAACCTGGCCAAGCTGGGCCTGAAGGTCGAAGACGTGCGCGCCTTCTTCGCGTCGCATCCCCGGCTGGCCAGCGGTCTGCACCGCGCCCCGCACGCAGCGATGGGCACGGCGGCCGATCGCCTGGCCGAGATCGCGCCTTTGATGGGCAAGACCGAGAGCCAGATTCGTCGGGCCGAGCTGAAGCAGACGGCCCAGCGTGGCTTGCAGGCGCTGCAGGCGCTTCCCGCCAAGGTGGCGGGTCTGCGTGCCAAGTGGATCGAGAAGTCGCCGGCGTTCATCGCGCAGCTGCGCGAGGAGTGGGCCGACGCCCGCCCGGTGGTGGCCGAGAAGCTGCGCGTGACCTTGCGCGAGCGCGCCCGCCCCGGCGTCGAGAATGTGTGGGCCCGCATGTCGGGTCGCAGTAAGTCGTCGGCCGCTGCGGCGACCGAAGCCCGCGCGTAGGGTCAGAGGCAGGTGGGCCGTCGCGCGGCGCTGGCCGGGCTGGGGGCGGTCGCGATCGTCGCGACGGCAACCCAGGCCCGGGGCGCCACGCCGGCGGCGCTGTCGGCGGCGCTGACCGACGACGTGGACGTGGTGCTGCTGCCGAGCCAGCGCCGCCCCGCCGCCCGTCCGACCGTGACCGTGGCGACGCGCGTGCAGGCGGCGCCCGACGCGGTGGGGGCCGTGCTGCTGGAGCCGTCCCGTTATGGCGACGCCATCCCGGCCTTGATCGGCAGCGAGATCGTCGCCACCCGACCCGGGGCCGACGCCCGGTTTGGTCCCGAGCGCTTGCTGGCGTGGGAGCTGGAGATCCCGCTCTTCAATCTGAAGGGCCGCGCCTGGCTGGCGCGCACCAGCGACGCGATCGAGCTGACGCTGATCGAGGGCGCTTTTGCGCCCGGGCGGGTGCGGTTCCAGCTGACCGGCGAGGACGGCCGCCGCGCGACGCTGTTCACCTGCGAGGTGACGTTCACCGTCCAGGCCAGCAACTGGCTGTTGCGGCGGGTGGCGCGCCACGATGCCTGGTCCGAGACCGCGATGACCGCGGCCGTCGCCTGGACGCTGGCGCGCGCGGTGGCCGCGTTGGCCGAGACGACCCCCCAAGGGGGGCAGGGGCAGGGCCAGGCGGTTCGCCCGCGCGGTCCCATGGTGGCGCCGGACGCGACGAAGCTGGACGGTGCGGCGTTGGCCGGCCCCGCCTGGGCCTCCTTGCGGATGGGCGCGCCGGTGGCGGCCGTGCGGCGCGCTGCCAGCGGGCGGCTGGCGTGGATCTCGGCGGCAGTGGCGTTACCGGGCGCGGCGCCCGAGGTGGCGACCCGGCTGGCGACGCCCGAGACCTGGGGCGTCTTCCCCGGGTGGGGCAGCGTGCAGCGGCTGCCGGTCCCGGACGGCGCGCCGCGGGGCGAGCAACTGGTCGCGGCGAAGGACAGCGTGCCGTTCGTCGATCTCGACGCCACCTGGCGGGTCACCTCCACGTCCTCGGTGGTTGCCACGGCGGTGGCGGGGGCCACCCGGGGCGCCGTCTTTCGCTGGCAGACGTTCGTCGCGCCGTCAGGGCCGGTCAGCGTGCTGTCGATGCATCCGCGCCTCGACGCCGCCGGCTTCATCGAGAAGCGCATGATCGCAGCAGAGCCGCTACTGGAGCATGCGCTCGCGCTGGCGCTGACCTACGTGGACGCCGCCGCGGTCGCCGACGCGTTCCAGTCCCCGTGACGCCTTCCCGGCGCAGGAATTTGGAACTTCGCGCGAGACTTGGTTTAGGGTCATGGGGGTGGGGTCCGCACGTTGGCTGGTGGTGACGCTTCTGCTCGGCGGCGGCTGTCGTGTGGACGACAGCGCCGCGCGGGACGCCACGACCGACGCCGGCGATCCCGTGATTGACAGCGGCGAGGACGGTGCCGACGCGGCCCCCGACGTGGTCTCCGACGTGGGCCCCCAGTCTTGCGACTTGCTGGCAGCGGGCGGCTGCGGGAGCGGGACGTCGTGCTACCCGTTCCCCTTCCGGGAGATGGCGACCGGAGAAACCGGCTGCGCCGCCTACCAGCCCCTCGACGGGCAGTCGCCTCAGTGCGATGCCCATTTTCAATGTCCGGGAGGCAGCGTCTGCGCGACCCTGTTCGCCCTGGGAACGGACTGCCATCGCCTGTGCGACGTGGACGCGCCGACCTGCGCGCACGGCATGGAATGCATTCCGCTGGCGGGCTACCCGCGCGCCGGCCTGTGCCTCTAGGCATGGGGGGAGCTGAATGTGCGGTTTCCTGTTCCCTCTCCCCGCGGGAGCGGGGAGAGGGGAGCCCACCGAGCGCCCGTAGGATGGCTTCGAGGACGGCGCTTTGCACCGCCGTGTAGGCCGCCCCCGTCGCGCTTGTGATTCGCCAGATTCGACGGCAGTATCGCGGCCCAGCTCAGGTGACGTCACAACCCGACAACAGCGCTGCAGGCCGCCTCGAGGTGCCGGCGACGTTGCGGCTGTGGTTCGCGGTGCACGCGGTGGTGGATGTCGCTTGCGCGCTGCCCTTGCTGTTCGCGCCCGAGGAGGTGCTGCCGCGTCTGGGCTGGACCGCGATCGACTCGGTCAGCCCGCGCCTGGTCGCGGCCGCCTTGCTGGCGATCGGCGTCCAGTCGTGGCGAACGCGCCGGGCGGACGCGGGCGTGTACCGGGACATGCTGGCGTTGAAGTTGGTGTGGTCGGTCAGCGCCATCGTGGGATTGGCGCTGGCGATCGCCCGCGGCGCACCGTCCGCGGCCTTCCTGTTCCTCTCGATCTTTCTGGTGTTCTGTGGGGTGTGGTCGCATCACGCGATCCGTTTTCGCCAGCTTTCGCGTGCGCTGAACGACGGGCCGGATGGCGAAGTCGACACCGACGGCGAGCCCGAGCCGCCGGTCCGTTAGCGCCGTTCAGTTGGTCGGCGTGGTGGGGCCCAGGCGACCGGTCATCGCCACCACCTCGGCGGTCACGCGCTCGATGCGCTTCATCAGGTCCCGCGTCTCCAGCAAGCGCTGCCGCTTCTGCACGTCCACCACCAGCGCCGCCGCCAGCACGTCGGCCAGCTCGGCCGCGGTGGCGTGCGAGGCCACCACCTGTCGCAGCAGCTCGCCTCCGTCAGGAACGCTGTCGGCCAACCGCCCCACCAGCGCCCGCAGCGTTTGATCGGCGTCGGTCAGCTCCTGGGGCTGGGCCACCTCGGTATCGCCGCGGACGGTGGCGACGATCACCCGATACGGCTCGTCGGTGTCCAGCTCTTCCTGGAGCTCGACCCGGGCGCGTCCGCGCACCACCAGATTGAACCGCCCGTCGGGCAGCTCGTGCGCCATCACCACCTCGCCCACGCCCATGACCCGCCGGACCGCCGGACGTTCGACCGCCGGATCGTCCGTGGGTGATTCCAGCAGCGCCATCGCCAGGTGACGATGGGACGCCAGCAGGTCGCGCACCATCTTGCGATAGCGCTCCTCGAAGATGTGCAACGGCAACAGCGCGTGCGGGAACATGACCACGCCCGGCAGCGGGAACATCGGCATGCGCCCGAGCGCCTCCAGGAAGAGCTGCTCGGACGCTGATGGATCCAGGTCGGAGGTGGTGGTGCGGATCTTCACGATGGCTTCTTCAGCCGAACACGTCGACGCACGAGCCGGTCATGGCCATCGGCGCGTCGGCCGCCAGAAAAAGCGCCACCCGCGCGACATCTTCCGGCCCCATCATCGGGGTCGCGCCGGGCATGCCCACGGCCAGCATCTCGGTGTCGACCGAGCCCGGACAGATCGCGTTCACGGCCAGGCCGTCGCCGCGCAGCTCTTCGGCCAGCGCGCGCGTCAGACCGATCACCCCGTGCTTGGCGGCGCAGTAGGCCGTCAGCTGGGCGGTTCCCAGCCGTCCCGAGATGGAGGCGATGTTGATGATGCGGCCGCTGCCGCGGGCGCGCATGGCGCCGACGAAGGCCTTGGTCACCAGGTACGACCCCTTCAGGTTGGAGTTCATCACCGCGTCCCAGTCGGCCTCCGGCAGGTCGTCGATGCGGGCTCGGGCCACGATGCCCGCGTTGTTCACCAGCACGTCGGGCACGCCGAACTTCGCCAGCACGTGCACGGTGAAGCGGGCCACGTCGCTGGCCTTGCCCACGTCGCAGACCTCGACGCCCGGGCCGGCGTGCAGGGCGCAACCGGCCACGCGCGCGCCCTGGTAAGCGAACAGGGTCGCGATGGCCCGTCCGATGCCGCGCGAAGCGCCGGTCACCACCACCACCTTGTCCTGCAGCTTCACCGCGCGCGCCCTCCCAGCTTGGCCGCGTCCAGCAGGCGCGCCTTCAAGTCTGGACGGTTGCGCATGTCGCCGACGAAGGCGCTGGTCACCACCCCCGAGGCGTCGTGGCGCTCGCCGGGCAGGGCCAGGCACAGCTGCTCGGCCTCCATCACGCAGCCCGCGCCCTTGGCGCCGAGGGGACTCTGGCACAGGGCCTCGGCGATCTGGTGAGTCGCGCGTTCCTGCAGGGTCAGGCGCTTGGTGAAGCAATCGACCAGCTCGGCCAGGCGGCCGAAGCCCACCAGCTTGCCGTCGGGAATGTAGGCCACGTGCGCGATGCCCCGAAACGGCAGCAGGTGGTGCGGGCACATCGCGTGGAAGCGCAGGCCCCCCACCACCACCACGTCGGGATCGGCTTCACCCACGACCGGATCGCCCAGGATCGTCGCCGGTGACTGGGTGTAGCCCGACAGGAATTCAGTGCGCCACAGCCGCGCCACGCGTTCGGGCGTGTCGCGCAGATCCGGGACCTGCGTGGGATCCAGCCCGCAGGCGCGCAGGAAATCCGCGATGGCATGGGCAAGGTCGGGCCGCCCGGCCGCGTTCGCGTCGACGCCCACGCGGACGTCCTTGTCGACGTCGCGTGCCACCGTCAGTCCACCGCAGGGGGCGCCAGCAGCACCCCGTCGTCGACGGGGCGACGCCCCGAGAACCCTTCGTCGACCGGGTGCCAGAACTGGATGCGCTTTTCGCCCAGCTTCCAGCACAGCAGCACGTCGTCATCCCCGCGACGCCCCGGAAAATCGACCAGACCCAGGTCCAGATCCTTCACGTCGCCACCCAGCGCGCGAATGCGCTCCAGCCGCTCGGACAGCGCCTCGTAATAACCACGGAACATGGCGCGTGCTTGCGCGACTTCGGCCGGTTCGTCGTCGGCCGGCTCGGCCTCGGATTCGGCGTCGACGCCCGCGGCCTCCAGCTTCTTGGCGAAGCCGCGCAGGCCCACCCGCAACTGAAGCAATTGAGAGAACGTCGACTCCAGGTCGGGAATCAGCGCCTCCACTTCCAGGACCGTGAACGAGCGACGGGACATGGGGGTACCTTATAGCAGCGGGTGCGGCCTGCAACCGCGACCGCGGGCGGGAAGCCGGCTATGCTGCCGGCCCATGGGACGACGGGCCGCAGCGGCGCCACCGACGGAGCTCGCGGGCCGCACGGCCCTGGTGACGGGCGCGGGGGTCCGCGTGGGACGCGCCATCGCGGAGGAACTGGGGCGGGCCGGGGCGCAGGTGGCGGTGCACCACGGACGCTCGGCGCGCGGCGCGGCCGCAACCGTGCGCGCGATCGAGGCGGGCGGTGGCCAGGCGCGGGCCTTTGCCGCGGATTTGTCGGTGCCCGGGACACCCGCGCAGCTGATCAAAGACGTCGTGGCCTGGGCCGGGCGGCTGGACATCCTGGTGTGCAGCGCCGCGGCCTTCGATCGCCGGCCGTTCGAGCAGATCGATGAAGCTGCCTGGCACCGGATGATGACCGTGAACCTGGAGGCGCCGTTCCGGCTGGCGCAAGCCGGCGCGCGGCATCTGTGCCGCCGCGACGGTGTCATCGTCAATATTTTGGACGTGGCCGCCTTTCACGCGTGGAAGGGGTACGCGCACTATGCGGCGTCCAAGGCGGGACTGGCGATGGTCACCCGCGTGCTGGCGCTGGAACTGGCGCCCAAGGTGCGCGTCGTCGGCGTGGCGCCGGGCACGGTGCTGTTTCCAACGGATTATCCTGCGGCCGAGCGCGAGCGCATCGTCGCCAACATTCCCCTTCAGCGGGTGGGAACACCGGGCGACGTCGCGCAAGCGGTGCGTTTTCTGTGCGGCGCGCCGTACATCACCGGCACCGTGCTGGGCGTCGACGGTGGGCGGATGGCCGGCACGCTGGGAAAACTCTGACGGAACTTCTTACCCAAGCATTGCGTCATCGTTATGATGCCCAGCTTGCGAGGAGAATTCCCGATGCCCGCTGGTTCGCGACCGTCGAGAAACCCCGAAGCGCGCCGCCCGTTTCTGGCCGCAGCGGTCTTCACAGCCATCTTGGGAAGCCTGGTCCTGGGCGCTTGTGGAAGCACCACCAGCCTTCAGGTCAAGAAGGTCGCCGCGACGGCCGAGCCGCCGTCCAACGTGGCGATGCAGCTGAAGGTCACTGCCGAGGAAGGGCAACCGGTGACATTGCTGGCCACGGATTTTTCGGTCTACGAGGACGGCAAGCAGATCCCGTCGAAGAAGCTGAAGCGCGCGCTGCTGCCGATCGGCTACGTGATCGATCGCTATGCGATGGTGGTGGTGGATCTCAGCGGGCCGCTGGTTGATTCGGAGTATCTGTCGACGTTGCAGGACACGGTGGCCACGTTCGCCGAGCGCATGGCCAAGGGCGGTCACGTCGCGGTGTTTGGTTTCGACGGCGACGGGTTGAAGCCGTTCGTCAACTTCAAGGACAGCGAGCTGCGCCCGGGGCTGTCGGCGATGCGGAAGTTTCGCCCCCACAACCGCAGCATCGATCTCTACGGAACGTTCATGGCCGCCCTGGATGCGCTGGACGAGGCGGGCAAGGCCTCGGCGGTGGCGCAGAAGACGACCACGCTGGTGTTCATGACCGATCGGCGCGACAAGGCCGGGAAGCACACCCTGGACGAGGCGAACACGCGCCTGCAGGCGTCGCCCGCGGACGTGTACGTGTTGGGCATTGGTGATTCGATCGACCGCGAGGAGCTGGTGCGGCTGGGCAAGCCCGACGCCTTCTTTGCCTTGAAGCAGCGCGATCTGGGCCAACCCTTCGAGGAGGCGGCGGCGAAGATCGAAGGCCAGCGTTCGGAAGACTACCTGTTCGCGTACTGCTCCCTGGCCAAGCCGGGGAAGAAGCCGGCCAAGCACAACGTCGAGCTCCGCATCGCCAACAAACGGTTCAAGGGCAGCGTCGAGCACGACTTCTCGGCGCGGGCGTTCACCAAGGACGCCTGCGATCCGCGACAGAAGCCGGACTTCGGGGCCGCGCAGGACAGCGGGGGCGGGGAGGGTGAAGACGCCGCCGACGAGGACAGCGACAAGAAGAAGACGAAGAAGGGCAAGTCTGCAAAGAAGAAAGCCAAGCCCGTCGACGAGGACGAGGCGGGCGCCGACGCTGAAGGAACCTGAGGCCGCGGCGCCTGGGACCTCGGCTCGCGGCCCCATTGACCTGAGAGCCATTTGCCGCAGAATGCCGGCTTCGCCCCCGTGGTGTTAACCGGCCGACGAGATCTTGAAGGAGCTTAAGAATGCGGACGACGAGCGTGGTTCTGAGGTCTGGTGTGTTGATCGCGATCGCGGTTCTGGGGGCCTGCAAATCGAGTTCGTCGACCAAGTCGACGCCGATGTGCGCGCTGAACTCGGACTGTGACAAGTACGGGGCGAACCTGCAGTGCGCGCCCAACGGCTCGGGTTACTGCGTGCCGATTTGCCTGGGGAACGCCGACTGTCCCACCGGGCAGCGCTGCATCTCGCTGACCGCGCTGACCCCGGGCGGCCTGGGGGGAGCGGGCGGGGAAGGAGTGGGCGGCGACGGAGTGGGCGGTATGACTGGGCTGGGCGGAGCGGGTGGCGGTGCCGCGGCTCCCATGACCAACAACGTTTGCCAGGCGCCTGAACTCCAGACCTGCACGCTGAACAGTCAGTGCATCGATCCTCTGGTATGCGGTGTGGATCGGCAGTGCCGCAACCAGTGCAACACGGCCAAGGACTGTCCCGCGGGGCGGATGCGACCGCAGGTCTGCACCAGCATTACCCACGTTTGCGTCGATCTGGACATTGACGGCAAGACCTACAATCCGACGACCAACGAGATCGAAACCGATCCGGGCACCGGATCGGGCGGCGCGGTGGGCGCGGGCGGCAAGGGAGGAACATCGGGCAAGGGCGGCGCGGGCGGCACGACCGGCAACGGCGGCACGACCGGCAACGGCTGCCTGAATCCGCAGACCGCGTTCGGGAACATCGCGCAGGGCGACGTGAACGCCGGTTTTCGCACGGGCGTTGGCGTGCGGGCCAGCGATCGCCTGATCGCCTTCACGGGTTACGCGGGGCCGCCGCTGCCGCTGGGGGGCGCGGGCGGAACGCCGACCTCCCAGGCGGCAGGCGGGATGGGCGGAACGGCCAACGTGAACCTGTTGTTCGTCCAGACCTTCGACGCGGCCACGGGCGCGGCGATGGAGCCGGCCGCACCGATGTTGAAGGTCGCCGACGGAACGAACCTCACCCTTCACAATGCGGCGATTTCGCCGGCGGGAGAGATCGCGCTTCTCTACGGTACGGGGCCGGTGAACAACAACAACACGACCCTGTTCGTGTCGTTCTTCACCACCACCGCGGCGGCCGGCAACGCGGGCGTGCAATGGGAACGGACCACTCAGATTGAAAGCACCTCGTTTGGCAGCGTCGGCGCGTACTGGTCGATGGCCAACAATCAGTTCGTCTTCTACTGGGAGTACTACGTCGGCGGCTGGCAGCTGCGCACCAAGAAGTTCCAGGCCGGTGGCACGCCGGCCGGCGGAGACACCAATTCGGTCCCGACCGTTTCGGGTCTAAACGGGCCGAATTATTCCCCAGGGTTTGGGGTCAGCGGCCAGCTCTTCGCGGCCAGCTATCGCGACTACAACAGCGGTCATCCGACGCTCACGCTGCTGGACAGCGATGGCAACCAGGTGGGGACACCGGTCAAGCTCGAGGCAAGATCGATCGGGCAATGGATCCAGGTCGGCGGCACGGCGACCGGGTTCTCGGTCTTGTATCAAGCTTCTAGTACGATGTATCAGGTCTTCGTTCCGAAGACGGCTGACGGGCTGAACATCAAGGTCCCCTCGGGTGCCGGGGGCGCCGGGGGCGCCGGGGGCGCCGGGGGTGGGGCGGGAACGGACCCATGGACCCGGTTCGAAATCCCGTCCAGCGCCACAGGTCCCAATGCGAGCTACACGATCGGCGACGAGGCTGGCTCGGGCGGCGTGGGGACAGTGTACCTGGAAAGCAACGGCGCCAGCTTCGTGTATGTGACGGCGGACGGCGCGAAGCGCTTTGCCATCGGCACGGTGATCAGCTCCAGCACGGGCAGCCAGGTGGCCATCACCAACCACCACGGCAGCTTCGGCGTGTCGCTGTTCGACGAGACCAAACACTCGATCCAGGTGGTGGCGTCCGGTTGCAAATAGCGCGTTCGCGGGGGCAGGCGGTCGGGGGGAAATCTGGCATCATGATGGCCCAGCGCCATGAGTGACGCCCCCCGACCGACCCAGACCGCCCGCGGGCCTGCCTCCAGCCCGGGCGAATTGCCGCCCGGGTTTGCGGTGGGTGAGTACCGCATCGACGGGGTCGCCGGTCGGGGCGGCATGGGCGTGGTGTATTCGGCCGTGCAGCCGGTAATCGAGAAGAAGGTCGCGATCAAGGTCCTGAACGCGCAGCTGTCGGCGGACGTGGATCTGGTGCGGCGCTTCGTCGACGAGGCCCGGGCGGTGAACCGCATCGGGCACGAGAACATCATCGACATCTTCTCGTTCGGGCAGCTGGCTGACGGGCGCCAGTACTTCGTGATGGAGTACCTGGAGGGCGCCACGCTGGCGGCCCGGATGGAGGCCGGCGATCTTCCGACGGAGGACATCCCCACCATCCTGGCGCAGGTGTGCGAGGCGCTGGAGGCGGCGCACGAGAAGAAGATCGTGCACCGCGACCTCAAGCCCGAGAACGTCTGGATCGGGGTGACCAACCGCGGGCAACCCAAAGTGCGGTTGCTGGACTTCGGCATCGCCAAGCTGCTGGAGACCGGCGATCGCACCGTCACCGACGTGGGCACGGTGATGGGAACCCCGCACTACATGTCGCCCGAGCAATGCAACGGGCTCGGCGTCGACCACCGGACGGACATCTACGCGCTGGGCGTGATGATGTACCGGCTGTTCACCGGGGAGCTGCCCATCCGCGGGCAGACCTACGCCGAGATCCTTGCCAAGCAGCTGACCATGACGCCGGCGCCGCCGTCGACGCTGGCGGCGATTCCTCCGGCGCTGGATCACCTGATCTTGCGCTGCCTGGAGAAGGAACCCGGAGCGCGGCCCCAGAGCGTGGCCGAGCTGGCGACGGTATTGATGGACATCTTCGGGCGGGTGGGGGCCAGCGGCCCGAACGCGATCTCGTCGCCGCGGGCCGCGTCGCTGGCGAATGTCGCGACGGCACCGGTGGGGGCCCTGGCCGGTGGGACGATGAAATCGCAGCCGCCTGCGGTGGCCCCGCCGGTCAGAGTGACGCCGCAGGCCGCCAGCCTGGCACCGACGGTCGAGCGCGCGCGCCCCGGTCGGGTGATCGCGATCGTCGCGTCGGTCGTGGCGGTGGCTGCCGCCGCGGGTTGGCTCTTCCTGCGCGCTTCGGGCGGCGGGGGCAGCGCCGCCCTTGCGCCCGCGTCGCCTCCACCGTCAGCGGCCGCGGCCCCGCCGGTGGCCGCACCCGTGCCGGCCGCAGCCCCTCAGGCTCCCCCGAGCGTGGAGCTTGTGGAGCCGCGGCTGGTCGCTCCCGCAGCGCCGGCAAGGGCCAAGACGCGCACGCCTGCCCGGCAGGCCGGGCGGCAGGACGCGCCAGCCAGCGACGAAACGCCGGCTGCGAAGTCTCCGACGAAGCGGCCGCACGAACGCGCGGCCAACACGGGTCTGGTGACGGATAACCCCTTCGAATAGGGTTGTCCGATGCCGCCCCGCCCGCGCTCGAAACCCGCGTTCGCTCCGCTCTTGGTCATGACCTTCAGCGCGATGGCGAGCGCTTCTCTGGCGCTGCCCCGGAGCGCACGCGCCGCGCCTGGGGCCGGCGCGCCGACGGACAACACGGTGAAGGCCGAGGCGCGCGAGCGCTTCGATCGCGGCCTGGGGCTGTTCGAGAAAGGCGAGAACGCGGCGGCGCTGGCCGAGTTCAAGCGCGCCTACGAGCTGATCGCGAACCCGGTGGTGCTGTACAACATCGGCCTGGTCTACGCGGCCATGAATCGCCCGGTGGAGGCGACCGACGCGCTGAACAGTTTCCTGACCGCGGGAGCCAAGGCCTCGTCGGAGCAGCAGAAGAAGGCGCTCCGGGTGCGCGACGAACAGGCGGCCCGCGTGGCGGGGGTGCTGGTGGTGACCGATCACCCGGCCACCGTCGAGGTCGACGGCAGCGCGGTGGGGCGGACACCGCTGACCGAGCCGCTGCGCGTGGCCAGCGGCGCCCACACCATCACGGCGCTCGCACCCGGATATCAGCCGGCACGGCGCGAGGTCACGCTGGCCGGGCAGGTGACGGTGACGGTGACGCTGTCGCTGGTGCCGACCGAGAGCGGCGCCGCGCACCTGACGGTGGTCACGCCGGTGCCAGCGGCGGAGGTGTGGATCAACGGGAAGATGGTGGGGCTGACGCCGCTGCCATCGGACGTGAGCGTGACGCCGGGAACGGTGAACATCGAGCTTCGGCGCGCGGGCTACCTGACCGCGACGCGCACGTTGCGCGTCGACGAAGGGGCGAGCGCCAAGCTGGAACTGCCGCTCGATGAGAATCCCGCGGACGCGAAGCAGGGCGGGCGTGTGCGCGTGACGCTGGCCGAGCAGGGCCCGACGGACATCACCATCGACGGCCGCCCGCGGGCACTCCCGATCGAGGCGCTCTGGTTGCCGGCGGGGCCGCACGTGTTGACGGCGGCGCGACCGGGGTTCGAGCCGTACCGGACCAACGTGCAGGTGGTCGCCGGAAACGACACTTCGATGGTGATCGCGTTGACGCCCACGCTGGAGACGCGGGCGCGCCTCGGCGACGAGGCCCACGGACGGCGGGTGCTGGGCTGGTCGCTGGTCGCGGGTGGGGTGGCGGTGGCGGCCGGTGCGGGGATCTTTGCGGTGGTCACGCGGCACGATGTCGACAACGCGCAGGTACCGCTGAACGCGTGGCTTCTCGCGGAGCAGGATCCAAGCAACAAAGACTGTTATGTGGGACTTGGTGAGGGCCTCTACAAGGCACATGCGTGCCCCGAAAAGAAGGCCTCTCTCCAGGACGCCGTCGACAACGCAAAGCTAAAACGCTTCGTGGCCTACTCCGGAATCGGCCTGGGCGTCGTGACGGCCGGAATCGGCGCCTATTTCGCCGCCACGGCCTCCTCTCACGAGGCCGCCACGCCCGGTGCGCGCGTCTCCTTGTGGCAGTCGGGTGACGGCGCGGGTCTCTCGCTGGCCGGCAGGTTCTGAAAAAGCGACCCGCCGCGGATTTTTGCTAGAGTCGCACCCCTCATGTCCGACGTCGAATCCCTGGCTGGTGCCGCGCAACGGCTGCTCCTCAACAACTATCGGCAACAGCCGATCGCCATGTCCCATGGCCAGGGCAGCGAGCTGTGGGACACCAGCGGCCGCCGTTACCTGGACATGACCGCCGGCGTGGCGGTGTGCGTGCTGGGCCACGCCGATCCGGGCCTGGCCAACGCCATCGCCGAGCAGGCCCGCCGCCTGGTCCACACCTCGAACCTGTACTACGTCGAGAACCAGCTGCGCCTGGCCGAGGCCCTGATCGCGCGCGGCTTCCCCGGCGGGCGCGCCTTCTTCTGCAACTCGGGCGCGGAGGCCAACGAAGCCGCGCTGAAGCTGGCGCGTCGCTATCAGGTGACCACCATGGGCCGCCCGAAGCGCCTGGAGATCGTGGCGTTCGAGAACAGCTTCCACGGCCGCACCGTCGGCGCGCTCTCGGTGACCGGACAGGCCAAGTACCGCGAAGGGTTCGGCCCGCTGTTCGGCCCCGTGAAGTTCATACCGTTCGGCGACCTCGACGCCGTACGTGCGGCCGTCACCGCCGAGACCTGCGCGGTGATCATCGAGCCCGTGCAAGCCGAAGGCGGCATCCACCTGCCGCCGCCCGGCTTCCTGCAAGAGCTGCGGCGCCACTGCACCGACACCGGCACGGTCCTGATCTTCGACGAGGTGCAGACCGGCGTGGGCCGCACCGGCACCTTCTACGCGTTCGAGAAAGAGCGCGTGCAGCCCGATATCATCTCGCTGGCCAAGGGGCTGGGCGGGGGCGTGCCGATCGGCGCGATTCTGGCCCACGGTGACGTGGCGCGCGGCTTCGAGCCCGGCACGCATGCCTCGACCTTTGGCGGCAATCCCTTCGCCACCGCGGCCGCGCTGTACGTGCAGGAGGCCATCGATCGCCTGGGCCTGCTGGAACGCTGCCGCGAGGCGGGCGCGTACCTGGGTAATGCGCTCACGCGGCTGGCCGAGCGCCGGCGACCCCGCACGCGTGGCACGCGCGGCCGTGGGCTGCTGCAAGGCCTGGTGCTCGACGGAGATGCCAGCCCCTTCGTGAACCGGGCGCGCGAGCACGGGCTGCTGATCTCTGCCGTGGGCGGGAACGTCGTGCGGCTGGTGCCAGCGCTGACCATCTCCAAGGCCCAGATCGACGAAGCCCTCCAGATCATCGACCTGGTGCTGGCCGATGGCTGAGCCGCGCCATTTTCTGTCGCTCAGCGATCTGCCGGCGGGCGGGATCGAGTCGCTGCTCCGTCGCGCCGAGGAGTTCCGGCTGCTGAAGCGGCTGCGGACCCCGCACGCCACCCGTGCGGGCCGCGTGCTCGGCACCATCTTCGAAAAGGCGTCGACGCGCACGCGCGCCAGCTTCGAGATCGCGATGTTCGATCTCGGCGGCCACGCGCTGTGCCTGGACATCCACGCCAGCCAGCTCGGCCGCGGCGAGCCCATTCGCGACACCGCGCGGGTGCTGTCCGGTTATTGCGACGCGATCATGATTCGCACCTTCGGTCAGGACCGCGCCGCCGAGCTGGCGCGCTTCTCGCGCGTTCCGGTGATCAACGGCCTGACCGACGAGTCCCATCCCTGTCAGCTGCTGGCCGATCTGCAGACGGTCGCGCAGCGGTTCCAGGCGACCGGACAGGACGTGGGCGACGCCCTTCGCTCCGTGAAGTATGCGTGGATTGGCGACGGCAACAACATGGCCAACTCCTGGATCGAAGCCGCCGGCATCCTGGGCCTGGACCTCGCGCTGGCTTGCCCCCCTGGCTACCTGCCGAATGAAAAATACGTCGAGGCGGCGCGCGCCACCCAGCGCGGTCAGATCACGTTCTCCGCCACGCCCGCCGATGCGGCCCGCGGCCGTCACGTGCTTTCGACCGACGTCTTCACGTCGATGGGGCAAGAGAGCGAGACCCAGGCACGCAAGCAGGCCTTCGCGGGGTTCTGTATCGATGCGCCCTTGCTGGCGCTGGCCGATCCCGCCGCGATCGTCCTGCACTGCTTGCCCGCCCACCGCGGCGAAGAGATCTCCGAAGAGGTACTGGAAGGTCCCGCCTGCCTGGCCTGGCAAGAGGCCGAGAACCGATTGCACGCGCAGAAGGCGCTGATCGAGTCGGTCCTGACCTGAGCCCGCGGCGTTCTTGGATCGCCGCGCTCTCGTGACGGGCAAGAACTTCGGGTCCCGCTAGCGCGCGCCGATCAGGGCCGCGGCCGCCGGCCGCGCCTGATTGACCAGCGCCTCGATCTGTCCCGGGTCGAGGCCCAGGTCCAGGATCACCGGCTGCACGCCGACGGGGGTCTCGGGCGGCGGGGTGCCGGGCAGGATGTACTCGGTGGCGATGTCTGCCGCCGCGACCAGGTGCGCGGCCAGGTGGGTCTTGCCGCCGCTCTGATAGTCGTGATGAAACTGCGCGGCGTCGCTGACGCCCGACGGAAGCTTCCAGGATCGGCACACGGCGCCGCCGATGGCGGTGTGGTGGGTCTGGAACCGCTCGCGGATCAGCTCGCCTTCGGCAGGCAGCATCCACATCTGCGGGGTCACCACGCCGTCCTGAACCGAACGCTCGAGCAGGACCAGGTAGCCGATGTCGTGCAGCAGGCCCGCCAGAAATCCGTACTCGGATTCGGCGCCCAGCGCGCGCGCGATCAGCCGTGCGACCGATGCCGATGCCAGCATGCGCCGGCGCAACGTCTCGACCTCGGCGGCGAAGCCGGGCACGCGAAACATGGTGGAGTTGGCGACGACCATCATCACCACGTCGCGCACGGCATCCAGGCCGATGCGGACCACGGCGTCGCGTACGCTGAGGATCGGCATGCGCGGCGCGAACATGGCCGAGTTGGCGATCGACACCACCTGGGCACTGATGAAAGGATCGCGCGTGAGCACGCGTTCCATCGTGTCGGCGGCGGCGTTCGAGTGTCCGCACAGATCGATCACCTCCGACGCCACATCGGGCAACGTTCGGCGCAGGGCCTTGGGATCGACGACGATTTCCTCGACCAGGTGATCGATGCGCAAGGCGATCGTCTGCGCGACGGGCACGGCGGACGTCATGCGCGTCCCGGTGCTGGTCATGCGCGGCGCCGTGTGCCCGTCCGGGCGCGCGGTCGTGACGGCGCCCGGGCGAATCGTGGTCATCATCTGACTGGGGCGGGCATTCGCATCGAAAGCCATGACACATGCGCACTCGGCGGAATGGCGATCAAACCTGAGCGCTTCTTCACGTCGTCGAAACTGACGTCAACGGAATGACGCGGACGAGGAAGGCGTCATCGACCTGACGCCGCCAGCCCCTGCAGGCGCCGCGGTTTTGGCTGATCTTCAACCGATCGTCACGCGAGCCAGCGCGGTACGAGCCTTGCTTTGGTCCCGGCCGGAGGAAAACGCGAATGAGTGACGATGCAGAAGGTGCGGCCGAGGCCGCGCCGCCGAAGTCCGCAAACAAGGTTCTCCCCATCCTGTTGGTGGTGAACACCCTCCTTGTAACGGGAGTTTTGATCTTCGTCATGAAGCGTCCGTCAGCGCAGGCGGCCTCCGGCAAAGATGAGCACGCGGAAAAGGCCGAGAAGAGCGAGCACGGCGAGAAGTCCGAGAAGTCCGAGAAGAAGGAACACGGCGAAAAGGCCGAGGGGCACGGCGGGGAAGAGCACGACAGCGATGCGCCCGGCCCCACCGTACGCCTGGACGCCTTCATCGTGCAGGTCCGTTCCGCTGATGGTGACCGCTACGTTCACATCACGTTCGAGGTCGAGGTCGGGTCGGAAGGGGACAAGAAGGCCATCGAATCGCGCACCCCGCGGATTCGCGACGCCATCATTGGCTACCTCTCGGACCGCACCGAAGACGAGCTGCGCGGCAGCGAAGGGCTTGGCCAGGTCAAGCTCGCCGTCGCCAAGAAGATCGATGACCTGGTCCCCGGCAAGCGAGTCAAGGGCCTGTTCACCACCGAATTCATCATTCAGTAGCCAGAAGCCCCCTCATGTCATCTCCCCTTGATCAGAGTGAAGTCGATGCCCTCATGGCGGCCATCCAGGATGGCCGCCTCGAGGGCGAGTCCGGTCGCGATCCCGACGCCCCCGTCGTTCCTTATGACCTGACCAGCCAGGACCGCATCATCCGCGGCCAGATGCCGACGCTGGACTCGATCAACGAGCGGATCGCATCCATGTTCGGTTCGAACCTGGCGGGTCGTACCCGCATCGACATCCGGGTCGCGCCGGCGCCGTCCACGTTGATGAAGTTCGTCGAGGTCGGCGGCATGTTCGCACCTCCGACGACAGTGTGGGTGCTGACGCTGGGTGCCGGACATGGGCTGGGCGTGCTGTTGCTGGACGGACCCCTGGGACGGGCGTTGCTGTCGGGCGCTCTCGGTGATCGCAAGATCAAGAGCGACGGCACGATGTCCGAAGCGCCGCTGGACCTCACCAGCGTCGAGCGCGGCGTATTGAAGCACCTGCTCAGCATCTTCACCGACGCCATGGCCCAGGCCTGGGCCGAGATTCTTCCGTTTCGCCCCGAGGTGCTGCGCTTCGTCTCCGATCCGCGCATGGCGGTGGTCGCGCCGCCGTCGGATCTGGCGATCTTGTGCAGCTACGAGGTCACCGGCGCCGTCACGGGTCGCCTGCAGGTCGCCATCCCTTACGCCACGGTGGAGCCGGTAAAGAAGCTGCTGACGTCGCCCCCGCGACCGGGCAGCAGCGTCGACGCGCGGTTCTCGACCGCGCTGGCGCGCGAGATCGAGGCCGTTGAGGTCGAGCTGCGGGTCGAGATGGGCCGCACCAGCATGAACTTTTCGAAGATGCTGGACCTGAAGGTCGGGGATCTGCTGATCCTCGACGGGGGCGAGTCGGCGCCGCTGCCGGTGTACGTCCAGGGACGCAAGAAGCTGACCGGCTCGCCTCGGGTGGCGGGCGGAAGCCTGGCGGTGGTGTTGGACAAGGGACTCACGGCGGCCCGTTCCTAGGGCACGCTTCTCGCAAGATCGAAAAAGGAGCACGAAATCATGGCCGTCGATAATGAACACGCAAACCCGCCGGGCGAACGTCGCATGGACCTGCTGCTGGACGTACCGCTCGAGCTGTCCGTCGAGCTGGGCCGCGCCCGCATGACCATCCAGGATCTGCTGGGCCTGGGGCCTGGGTCGGTCATCGAGCTGGACAAGATCGCCGGAGAGGCGCTGGACATCCTGGTCAACGACCGGCTGGTGGCGCGCGGCGAGGCGGTCGTCGTGAACGACAAGTTTGGGGTTCGCATCACCGACATCGTCAGTCAGGCCGAACGCGTCGCCCGTCTTCGTTAGTCCCGTACGTCGTCGCTCTTTGCGCACTTGGAGGAAACATGCTCCCCAGTCTCTTGCTTCTCTCGACCAGCCTGCTTTCGATGCCGGTCATCATCTCCGAGGTGAAGGCCACCCGCGAGTCGGATCACCTGCGGATCGAGGTCCGCGGCGACGGTGGCATCGACCCCGAGACCGCCCGTACCCGCATCGATGAAGGGTCGCTGTACCTGTTTCTGGGCGGGACGCGGGTGAAGGCCGACAACCGCGCCTGGAACCTGGACCTGGGCGTGGGAGAGATTCGCGCCCACCGGCATCGCACCGAGACGGAGCTGGATGTTCCCCTGGTGGGCAATGGCTGTGCGGGGCCGGTAGAGCTTCAAGGGACGTCGACGGGCATGATCGCGCTGGTCGGCTGTGAGGGCGCCGCGCCCGTCTCGGGGGCACGCGGGACCGCGCGTCGGACGGCCAGCCCGGTGACCGCAACGGTGACCAAGGACGTCGCCAAGGTCGCTGTACCAACGGCCGAGCCGAAGCCGATGGCTCGCGTCGCGCTGGACGCCAAGCCGGAGCACGAGACTGCGCCAGCCAAGAATGTCGGCAAGGCCGCGGCGCCGAGCCTGAGTGCTCTGGTCGCGCTGCCTGCCAGCGATGAAGCGCCGGTGGTCAAGGCCACCTCGGCGGCGCCGGTCGTGGAACCGGCGCAGGCCCACGGCCCGTCGGCCAAGAAGCGCGTCGAGGCTGAGGCCACGCCCACCAGCGAGAGCGACAAGAGTGACAAGGAAGCCGCGGCGCCGTCTGGCGCCAGCGCCGACACGAAGGCCGCCGACACGAAGGCCGCCGACGCGAAGGCCGCCGTGCTGCCGGGGATGGACGCGACGAAGAACGGCAGCTTTGGGACTGCCGGATCGGCCAGCGCGGGCCTGGGCATCGGCAAGCTGGCGGTCCCGGTCATCCTGCTGGCCGCGGTGGCCATCGCTGCCTATCTGTTCACGCGCCGTAAGCGCGCCGCGTCCCACCGCCAGATCGAGATTCTAGAAAGCGCCAGCCTGGGGCCCAAGCGATCCCTGATCGTGGCGCGCATCGGCGACGAGACGCTGTTCCTGGGTTCCAGCGAAGCCGGCATCACCCTGCTGAAGTCCAGCGCGCCGGCACAAGCCGCCCCTTCGTCGGGGGGGGAGGGGCAGCGCGGCCCGGTCGTCAATGAACTGGACCAGTCGCTGACGGATGCGCTGGCGGACGTGCCGGAACCCACCCCGCCCATCCCGGTCGCCACCCCGGCGTCCTTCCGCTCGATCGAAGGCGGCCTGGCAACGTTGTTCGGTCGCGGCGCCACCAAAGTACCGCCGCGTCCCGAGGCGCGCTCGGAGGTACGCAGTGACGCGCGCTTCGACGAGATCCTGGAGGACAGCCTCGAGGATCAGGAGCTGCGCAGCAAGCTGGCGGCCGGCATGTCGGCGAGGGTTCGTTGAATCTGGCAGCCCTAGCGGTCGCGGCGGCACCTCGCGCGGGCGGCAGCCTGGTCCAGGCCGGCGCTGATCTCAGCGGGCAGCTGGCGATGGGCGCGGCCAGCGGGTCGAGCGCGGTCAAGATCTTCCTGCTGGTGACGGCGCTGTCGTTCGCGTCGGCGCTGGTCCTGTCGCTGACGTCGTTCACGCGCATCATCATCGTGCTGTCGTTCCTGCGTCAGGCGCTGGGCACGCCCCAGCTGCCGCCCAATCCGGTGTTGATGGGGCTCTCGTTGTTCCTGACCATGTTCATCATGTCGCCGGTGGCCACCCGCGTGCATCGCGATGCGCTGGGGCCGTACCTGGACGACAAGATCTCGGCCACCGAGGCGCTGGAGCGCGGGGAAGCCCCCTTGCGCGACTGGATGTTGAAGCAGACCCGCGAGGAAGACGTCCGCCTGTTCTTCGAGATCTCGGGAGCGGCGCGGCCCGACCGCGGCGCGGTGTTGCCGATGACCGTGGTGATCCCGGCGTTCATGGTCAGCGAGCTGGGGACGGCCTTTCGCATGGGCCTCTACGTCTTCATCCCGATGCTGCTGGTCGACATCTTGGTGGCATCCATCTTGATGTCTCTGGGCATGATGATGGTGCCCCCGCAAATGCTGTCTTTGCCCTTGAAAATAGGGGTTTTCTTGCTGGCGGGCGGCTGGCACCTGGTGGTGTCGTCGCTGGTGCGGAGCTTCTGATGGGCGACATGCCAGGGGCGCTGACCCGTGAAGGCTTCATGCTGCTGGCCACCACCACCGGGCCCATCATCGGCGGGCTGCTGGTGATCGGCCTGCTGGTAGGAATCTTTCAGGCCGCCACGCAGATCAACGATCCCGCCGTGGGCTTCTTGCCCCGCTTCGCGGCCGCGATCCTGGCGGTGTGGATGCTGGGCGGCTGGTTGATGGAACGCTACAGCAGCTTCTTCGCGCACAGTCTGCAGCGCATGTCGCAGCACTGACACTTCGGCGCGCCATCCGCGCCACGGCACGAGGCGTGCGAGCGCGCCAAGGTCTCGACGGCACGAAGTTCGCATTGAAATGGCGACGTGGGAGACCCTGCCGGATTCGTGACACCGACGCTGTTCGGGTTCTTGATGGTCCTGTTTCGCGCGGGCGCGCTGTGTGGGGCCGCTCCGCTCTACGGGATGAAGTCGCTGCCGGTGCGGCTGCGCCTGGCCCTCTCGGTCGTGCTGGCCTACGCGGCCTTCGCCGGCGCGGGCTTTCCCCCGCTGGCCTCGGGCGGGGCGGTGGGTCCGCTGGTGACAGGGGCCATCACCGAGACGATCATCGGACTGTCGGCCGGGCTGGCCGCGCGTTTCGCGCTGGATGCCGCCTCGGCGGCCGGGCAGATCATCGCTACCAGTGTGGGGCTGTCGTTCGGCGCGACGGTGGATCCCGTCCACGGCGCCGAGACCACGGCCGTCGGCGAATTGCTGTCGATGATCGCGCTCGGGACCATGCTGACCGCGGGGCTTCACCGCGAGCTGGTCGGCTGGCTGTGTCGGTCGGTGGTGACGATTCCGCCCGGAGCCTCGGTGGCGATCCCCCGCTTGGCCGCGGCGGTCGTGGCCCACGGCATCTCGGCGGTGGCGCTGTCGGTGCGGATGGCGTTTCCGGTGATGGCGGCGGTGACCTTCGGTCACGTGGCGCTGGGCGCCGTGGGCCGAACGGCTCCGCAGTTGAACATCAGCAGCGTCGGCTTTTCCATCACCATCCTGGCCGGCGGGGGCGTGTTCTACATGATCGCGCCGTCGGTCGCCGAGATGGCCACGCGCGCGGCGCAAGAAGTCCTGGCGCGAGGGACGTGACATGGCGGACGACGAGACCGCCCAAGAAGACAGGACAGAAGAGGCAAGTCACAAGCGCCTCCAGAAGGCGTATGACGAAGGCAAGCTGCCGCTGGGGCGTGACTTCAACGCGGTGGCGGGCTTCGTGGCGGGGACGGCGGCGCTGGTATCGCTGGGACCCAGCCTGCAAAAGTCGCTGATCCGGCTGGTGGCCGCCTCAGCCGAGGGGCTGGGGGCGGGTTACCTGGCAAACCCGCGCGCGCTGTTTCCGCTGCTGGCGCAGCCGCTGTTGCTAATCGCGACGGTCGCGGCGATCGCGGGGGTGGCGGGCAGTCTGTCCTACATCGCCCAGACGCGGGGGGGCTTCTGGCTCGAGCTGGCCATGCCGGACCTCTCGCGCGTGTTCTCGGGGGGAAAGATCACCCAGCTGTTCAGCAAGCGGACCGCAGCGGACCTGGGGATGGCCCTCGTCAAACTTGCGACAGTGGGATGGGCCTGCTGGTCCACCCTGCGCGACGACTTTATGACGCTGCCGCGCGTGCTGTTCGCGTCCCCCGACGCTGCCTTCGCGATGTTGTTCAGTCCGCTGGCCAAGGGCTCGGTCAAGGTTCTGACAGTCATGGCCTTCTGGGCTGGCTTGGACCTTGCTCTACAACGGTCGCGGTTCAGCAAGCAGATGAAGATGACCAAGGAAGAGGCCAAGCGCGAGTACAAGGAAGAGGACGGCGATCCCATGCTGAAGGGCCGTCGTCGCCGCAAGCACCGCGAGCTGTCCAAGGGTCGCGCGGCCATGGAAGTGCCGCGCGCCGATGCGCTGCTGGTCAACCCCACCCACATCGCCATCGCGATCCGCTATCGCCCGGGTGAGTCCGCGGCCCCGACCGTCACCGCCAAGGGCAAGGGCCAGTTGGCGGAGTACATGCGCGACCTGGCGCGCGAAAATGGCATTCCGATCGTCGAGAACATTCCGCTGGCGCGCCTGCTGTACAAGCGGGTGAAGGTGGGCCGCGCGGTGCCGGCTGACACCTACAAGGCCGTCGCCGCCATCCTGGCGTACGTCTATCGTCTGACCGGGCGTTCGAGCGGCGCGGGGGCAAGGGCCTGATGGCGGCCGGAACCCCGACCGAGCCGACGGAGAAGGGCAGCGCCCAGGGCCTGCTGGCCGCCGCGGTCATCAGCGTCCTGGCCATCCTGATCCTGCCGGTGCCGGCGCTGGTGCTGGACGGCCTGCTGGCCATCAACATCTCCGTGTCGGTCTTGATCCTGCTGGTCGCGCTGTCGCTGGCGAAGCCGCTGGAGTTCTCGGTCTTCCCGTCGTTGTTGCTGATCACCACCCTGTTCCGGCTGGGGTTGAACGTGGCCAGCACGCGTCTGATCCTGACCAAGGGGGGCGAGGGCCCGGGCGCCGCCGGTCACGTCATCGAGACCTTCGGTCGCTTCGCGGTCGGCGGCAGCTTGATCGTCGGCAGCGTGGTCTTCTTGATCCTGCTGATCGTCAACTTCAGCGTCATCACCAAGGGCTCGAGCCGCATCGCCGAGGTCGCGGCGCGCTTCACCTTGGACGCCTTGCCCGGCAAGCAGATGTCCATCGACGCCGATCTGGCGGCGGGCATCATCGATGATCGCGGGGCGCGGGCGCGGCGCGCATCGCTGGAACAGGAGATCGAGTTCTTCGGCGCCATGGACGGCGCCAGCAAGTTCGTGCGCGGCGACGCGGTCGCCGGCTTGATCATCACCGCTATCAACATCGTGGGTGGCTTGATCGCCGGCCTGGTGCGCGACCACATGACGCTGGCGCAGGCGGCCGAGTCGTTCAGCATCATGACCGTCGGCGACGGCCTGGTGTCGCAGATCCCGTCCCTGCTGATCTCGACCGCGGCCGGCGTGGTGGTCACCCGCGCCGGCGTCGGCGCCAACCTGGGCCAGTCGATCGGCAGCCAGCTGATCGGCAAGTCCAAGGTGCTGGGGTATGCGGCGGCAGTGCTGGGCATCCTGGCCCTGCTGCCGGGCATGCCCACGCTGCCGTTCGCGGTCCTCAGCGCGAGCGCCCTGGCCCTGTCGCGCCGCAAGTCGCTGCAGCCGGGGGCCGCCAAGCCGGCCGCCGTCGATCCCGAGCAGCAGAACAAGCCCGAGCGCATCCAGGATCTGATCTCGGTCGACGCCATCGAGCTGGAGGTCGGTCACGGGTTGCTGGGACTCATCGATCTCGAGAAGGGCGGCGAGCTTCCCGGCCGCGTGACCAACCTGCGCCGCCAGGTGGCCTCCGACCTGGGCCTGGTGCTGCCCCCGGTTCACCTGCGCGACAACCTGCGCCTGGATCCCAACGAATACCGGGTGCGCCTGCGCGGCGTGGAGATCGCCCGCGGCACTGCTTACGCCGATCGGTTCATGGTGCTGGAGCCGTCGGGGGGCCGGCCGATGTTGCCGGGCGCGGACGCCATCATTGGTAAGGAGCCGGCCTTCGGTCTGGACGCCCTGTGGATCACGTCCAACGACCGCGCGCGCGCCGAGGCCGGCGGCATGACCGTGGTGGATCCGGCGTCGGTGATGACCACCCACCTGGGCGAGGTCATCCGTCGCAACATTCACGAGCTCCTGGGACGGCAAGAGGCGCAGGAGCTGCTGGGCGCGCTGGGCAAGGAAGCCCCCAAGCTGGTCGAGGACGTGATCCCCGGAACCGTCAGCCTGGGCGAGCTGGTGCGCGTGCTGCGCGGCATGCTGCGCGAGGGACTGTCGATTCGCGACCTGCGCACCATCCTGGAGGCCGTCGCCGACGGTGCGGCCCGCAGCAAGGACACCGCCTTCCTGGTCGAGCAGGTGCGCCGTCGCATGTTCCGCCAGATCACGTCCAAGGTGGCCGACGCCAACGGCGTGGTGAAGGCCGTGACCCTGGACCGCGCCACCGAGGAGCTGTTGCGGCGCAGCCTGGGTCAGTCCGACGGGGAGGCCACCCTGGCGCCCGAGATCGAACCGGCGCGCCGGCTGGTGGCTGCGCTGGAGACGCGCGCCGCGCGCTTCGCCGCGGACGGCAATCCCACCGTGGTGATCGCACCGCCCGATCTGCGCCGCCCCCTGTTCGACTTCGCCACGCGCTTCGTGCCCGATCTGTGGGTCATCACCGCGCGCGAGCTGGTGCCCGGCACCCAGGTCGATCCGGTCGCCACCATCGATCTGCAGCAGGGCCCGATGGGGAGGGCCGCATGAGCAGCCTGGGAATTTCCGTGTCTTTCGTTCTCTTTCGTCTATTGGGGCCCAGCGACGGAAGGTCGCCCGGCCGGTTTCTCGTACCCGCGAGCCCTCGAGGAGTGACCATCCATGAACGCTAGCCAACCGTTGATCCGAACCTTCCGCGCCCGCGACGCCCGATCGGCGCTGAGCGCCGTGAAAGCCGCCTTCGGCGCCGACGCGGTCATCATCGAGACCAAAGAATTGCAAGGCGGCTTGTTCAGCAAGCCCCAGATCGAAGTCACCGCCGCGTCGGGCGAGCGCCCGGCGTCGAAAAGCGAACGAACGACTGACCGCGTCCCCGAAACCGACATGGCGGCGCTGAGGCGGGTGATGGAGGACGTACGCCGGTCGCTGCATCAGAACAATCGCGACAATGTAGGCGGCGATCGCACCCCCGGTCACGAGCTCGGCGCCGATGCGCGTCGGGTGTTCCGCCACCTGCTGAACCGTGGGATCGAGGAAAGTACGGCGCGCCAGCTGCTGGACCAGACCCTGGCCGGCGGCGCCGAGGGCCTCGCGGAGCTCTCCCGCGGGGTCGTGCAGGCGGTCGGACGCCAGCTGACCGGGGCGCCGGCTCCGTGGAGCGCCGAGGCGCGGCGTACCATCGCGCTGGTCGGGCCGACCGGCGTCGGAAAGACCACCGCCATCGCCAAGATTGCCGCGCGGGCGCTGCTGGAGACCCAATTCAAGGTCGGGTTGATTACGGTCGATACCTACCGGGTGGGAGCCAGCGACCAGCTTGCGCGGTACGGAAAGATCATGGGGGTTCCGACCTACGTCGCCCGTGATCGCGCCGCGCTGGCCGAGGCCGTCGAGCGCACGCGCGACGCCGACCTGGTCCTCATCGACACGGCCGGTCGCTCCGACGCGGCGTCGATCGACGCCCAGATGAGCCTGATCATGACCGCCCCGAACGTTCAGCTGCAGCTGGTCATGTCGCTGGCCACGGGGGCCCGCGAGCTGTCCGCGGTGGCGCGACGCTACAAGAGCTTCAATCCCGAACGCCTGATCTTCACCAAACTGGACGAAGCCGAGGGGCCCGGCGGTGCGCTGGCGGCGACCGCGGTTCTGCCCCGGGCGGTGTCGTGTCTCTGCGATGGGCAGCGTGTGCCGGAGGACATCCACGCGGTGACCGACGCCGAGCTGGTCCAGCGCCTGATGGGCATCACCCGCGAAGGGTTTCTGACGACGAGCAACGGCAACAACCGGGAGGCCCTCCGTGGACCAGGCCAATAGCCTGCGGCAGCTTGCTGCCAAGGGAAAGATCGCGAAAGCGCCCTTGAAGATTTACGCCGTCACCAGCGGGAAGGGGGGCGTGGGAAAGACCAACATCACCGCCAACCTGGCCACATCGATGGCGCGGGCCGGCCGGCGGGTGCTGGTCATCGACGCCGATCTGGGGCTGGCCAACACCGAGATCATCCTGGGCGTGAAGCCCCGCTATCACCTGGGCGATCTGCTGGAGCGGAACCTGAACATCGAGGATGTGCTGGTCGAAGGGCCCGCCGGCGTGATGCTGCTACCGGCGGGTTCGGGCGTGCAGGAGCTGTCCCAGTTGACGGCCCAGCAGAAGATGCGCTTCGTCGAGGCGCTGGATCCCATCGAAGACTCGTTCGATGTGGTGCTGATCGATTCGGGCGCCGGCATCGGCGACAACGTGCAGTTCTTCGTGGGCGCCGCACAGGAGGCCATTCTGGTGGTCAGCCCGGAGCCGACGTCGCTGGTGGATGCCTACGCCGCCGTGAAGGTGCTGTCGCAGCGGGCGGGCGTGCGGACGTTCAACGTCATCGTGAATCCGATTGTCGACGAGCTGGCGGCACGGGGCGTCTTTCAAAAGCTGACCGCCGTCACCAGCCGATTCCTGGAGGCCAAGGTGCGGCACATGGGCTACGTCCCCCGGGACGAGAACCTGCAGCGGGCGATCATGGCCCAGCGTCCCGTGTGCGAGATGTTCCCGGCGTCACCCTCGGCGCGGGCCATCGCCTGTGTGGCCGCGCGTTTGATGGAGGAGCGGTTTCAGCCCACCACCGGCGTCGAAGGGGGCATGAAGCTGATGTGGCAGCGCCTGTTTCGCGACGCGCAGGCCATCGCAGGATAGCCATGCATCGAGCACTTGCGACATATTCGTCGGCCGGCAACGAAGCCGACGACCTGATTCAGCGCTACGCCAGCACGATCGATCGGGTGGCGCGCCGGATCGTCAGTCGCACGGGCCTGCACAGCGCGTTCGACGATCTGTGGTCCGCCGGCGCCGTGGGCCTGCTGGAGGCGGCACGCCGGTTCGACGCCGGCCGCGGGGTGACCTTCGAGACCTTCGTCGAACACCGCATCCGCGGCGCCATGCTGGACGAACTGCGCCGCATGGATCATCTGCCCCGCCGCCTGCGTTCGCGTACCGACGATCTGCAGAAGGCGCGCAAGAAGTTGTCGGGACAGCTGGGCCGCGACGCCTCGACCGAGGAGCTGGCGGTCGAGATGAAGCTAGACCTGGAAGAGGTGGGGGGCATCGAGGCATTGCTGGAGCCGCACGTGCCGCTGGAACGGTGGGTCCCCAGCGCCGAATCCGAGGACGGTCCCATCGAGGACCGCCTGGCGCGCGCGCAGATGGTGGGCGCGCTGGAGGAAGCCATCCGTGGGCTGCCCGAGCGGCTGCAGACCGTGCTGGGCCTGCACTATCTGGAAGGCCTGACCTACCGCGAGATCGCGAAGATCCTGGACGTCAGCGAACCGCGCGTGTGTCAGTTGCACGCCGACGGCCTGAAGCGCCTGCGGGTCGCCATGCCGGGAGGCGAAGGCTAGGTCATGCAGCTGGGGCTTCGGCAAAAGCTGGAGAACTGCAAGAGCCTGCCCAGCTTGCCCGCGGTCGCGGTTCACGTCCTGCGGCTTTGCCAGCGCGAAAATTTCGACATCGCCGATGTGGCCCGCGCCATCGGCAGCGACGCACCGCTGTCGTCGAAGGTCGTGTCGCTGGTGAACTCGCCCCTGTTCGGGCTGAAGCGCGAGGTCACCACGGTGTCCCACGCGCTGGTGCTGCTGGGCGCCAACGCCGTCCGGACGATCGCGCTGTCGTTCGCGGTGGTCAGCAACCTGCGCGAGCACGAACGGGCCGGGTTCGATAACCGCCCGTACTGGCGGCGGGCCATCTTCGCCGCCAGCGCCGCGCAACAGCTGGCGCAGGACCAGGGGTTGCGGCATCCCGCCGATGCGTTTCTGGCGGCGCTCCTTCAGGACCTGGGCGAGTTGGCCCTTCAGCAAGCGGCGGCCGATACCTATCTGCCCCTGGTCGCCGAGGCGGCTGGCGACCACGACCGATTGGTGGCGCTGGAAAAGCAGGCCTTCGGTTGCGACCACGCCGAGGTGGGCCGCTGGCTCATGACGCAGTGGCGGTTGCCCGAGATCGTGCGGTCGGCCGTGGGCAGCAGCCACGAGCCGGCGCGCTGGCAGAAGGGCGCCGACGCCTTCACCGAGAGCGTGGTGAAGGTGGTCGCGCTGTCGGGCTCGCTGGCGGATATCTGGGTGATGTCCGATACGCGGCGCGCGGCGTTTCATGCCCGTGAACGCGCGCAAGAAATTCTGGGCATGGACGAGGCCCGCATGGGCGCGATCCTGCATCGGGTGAACGCCACGGTGGTCGAGGTCGGGCCGTTGTTCGGCTTTCCGGTCGGCACGACCGAGGAACTGGAAGAGGTGGTGCTTCACGTCGAACGCATCTTTGCGTCGCCCGACGTCGAACTGTCCGACGTGCTGTCGATCCGTTCCGCCGGCGCGGCCGTCGAGGGCCCGGACGCCAAGCCCGTCTTGATCGACGGTCTGACCGGGCTGGCCAGCCGCTGGCGCTTCGACACCTACCTGGCCGAACAGTTCGAGCTGGCCAAGCGGATCGGCAAGCCGCTCAGCGTGCTGCTGTGCGATCCCGACCACTTCGACATGATCAACCAGGCCTTCGGCCGCGACGCGGGCGATCGGGCCTTGCGCGCGGTGGGCGTGCTGCTGGGCGAGCGCCTGCGCTATCGCGATCTGGCGGCCCGCTACGGCGGCGAGGAATTCGCGCTGATCCTGACCGACACCCACGCCGCGGGAGCCGCGGTGGTGGCCGACCGGCTGCGCAAGAAGATCGAGGACGCGCAGCACGATATCGGCATCGGCGATCCGGTGCGCATGACCATGTCCGTCGGCTGCGCGACCCTGGACGAGGCGCTGACCTTCGCCACGCCCGCCGACCTGTTGCTGGCGGTGGAGCGCACGCTGGTCGACGCCAAGCACGCCGGCCGCAACCGCGTGGCGACCTTCGCCAGCAACGAACACGTCGCGGCCTGAGTCTCCGAGAGGCCGTGAGCGCTGCGCGTCCGAGCACCTGCCAGACGGCGCTGCCGTCGAGGCTGGCTCAGGCAGCCTGGCGGCCGAAGCGGAGGATGCCGAGCTCGTCTTGTTCCTTGCGCTCGACCCGCGCCTTGGCGCGGACGATCTCGTCGCGACGAGCGGCGGCCACCCGGCGCAGGGATTCGGCCCGGCTATAGGCGGCGTTGTAGCGGTCGCGCGAGGCGCTCGAGTGAACGGTGGCTTCCTTGACGGCGTGCTCGGCGGCCCGCACATCCGACAGGACCCGCGCGTGCGACAGCTCCGTCAGCAGCCAGTCCGAGGCGCTGGCCAATCGGCGTTGATCGGAACGGGCCACGTTCTGGCGTTGCGCCAGCTGCTGCCGGGCAGCCTCCAGGGCTCGCTCGGCCTCGGACATTTCCGCGAGCCGACGTTCTTCATGCTGTTCTTCCAGCTTCACGACGGGGTCGAGACGCAGCTTGGGGAGCACGAAGGATTCATCGGCACGGTACGCCTCGCGCTTGAGTGCTTCCCTCGAAAAACGCGATTGGTAGTCGTCGGCGTCCGAGTCAAAAACCCGACGGGGATCGTTGGCCCTGACCTTGCTGTCTCCTGTCGCAGGAAGGGAACAAGTCAAATGGCTGACGGAATATATGTAGGTATGGCAGCGGCCGCCGCGCGTGCCGAGCAGCTCGATTCGATCGCGGACAACCTCGCGAACGTAGAGACGCCCGGCTTCAAGGCCTCGCACCCTGCGTTCCAATCCTTTCTTCCTCCGAAGGCGGGACGAAACTCGGACAAGGTCGCCACCGCGGCGGTCGGGACCGGGACCAACCTGGCGCGCGGGCTGATCAAGGTGACCGACAATCCGCTGGACATCGTTCCCCAGGGCAACGCGTTTCTGACGGTGCAGGGCGCTGCCGGCCCCACCTACACGCGGAACGGTCAGCTCACAGTCAGCCCCGAAGGCTTGCTGGTCGCGCGCGGGGGGCGCCCGGTCATCGGAGCCTCCGGCAATCTGATCGAGGTGCCGGTGGGCGCCAAGGTTCTGGTCAACGAACGGGCAGGCGTCACCATCGACGACGTCGAGGTCGACCGGCTCGCGCTGGTCGAGCTGCAAGGCAACGTCGTCCACAAGGGCGAGTCGCTGTACATGCCGGGGCCCGGCGGCGCGGCGGTGCCCGCGCAAGCGAACGTCGGCGTCGACATCGGCCAGATGGAGATGGCCAACTCGACGGCGTTGGAGTCCACGATTCACATGATCGGCGCCCAGCGCCAGTTCGAGACCGCGATGCAAGCCATACAAACGTATCGTCGGCTCGATGACCGCGTCATCGATGTCGGCAAGGCCCGCTGACGCAGGAAACAAGGGAAGAGAAGGAGATTCACATGTTGCGATCGCTTTACACGGCCGCCACCGGCATGGAGGCCCAGCAGCTGAAGATGGACGTCATCGCCAACAACCTGGCGAACACCAGCACCACCGGGTTCAAGCGGGTGCGCGCCGAGTTTCAGGACCTGCTGTCCGAGACCATCGTGCAGGCCACGCCTGCGGGCCCTACGGGAGGCGGGCAGCCGTCGCCGTTGCAGGTCGGCCTGGGCGTCAAGACCGGCGCGACCACGCGCGGGATGGGGCAGGGGGACATGCAGAACACCCAGAACCCGCTGGACGTCGCCATCGAAGGCAACGGGTACTTCCGCGTTCAACTGCCGAGTGGCGACATCGCGTTCACGCGCGCCGGGAACTTCCGGGTCGACGAGAACGGCCGACTGGTCACCCAGCATGGCGAGATCCTCGAGCCCTCCGTCACGGTTCCGCCCGAGACCACCGCGCTGACCATCAAGCCCGACGGCACGATCCTGGCGCAGCTGCCGACCAAGACCGAGCCCACCGAGGTGGGCTCGCTGCGCCTGACCACCTTCACCAACCCGGGCGCGCTGTCCGCCATCGGACACAACCTGTTTCAGCCCACCGGCGCCAGCGGCCAGGAACTGCAGCTGAAGCCAGGGGAGCAGGGCGCCGGCAGCGTGAGCCAGGGCTTCCTGGAGGGGTCGAACGTGAAGGCGGTGGAGGAAATGATCGAGATGATCTCGACCCAGCGGGCCTACGAGATGAATTCCAAGGTCATCCAGACCGCCGACCAGATGTTGCAGCGGTTGACGCAGCTCCGGTGATGATGATGCGCGCGTCGTTTTTCATATCGCTGGTCTCCCTGTTCGGGGTCGCGGTTCCGGGCCTGGCCTTGGCCGGCGAGGACGCGGCCAGTGCCGCGGTGGTGGAGGCGCTGACCGCGTCCGCCACCATCGCCGATGCCCGGGTGGTCGTGTCGTCCGTCGAGCGCGGTCACGGGACCTGCGTCGCCGCGACCACCGAGCGCGTCGAGGTCCCGCGGCCCGTGGACGGGTCCGGGCGCTTCGCCGTGAAGCTGATCGGCGCCCGCGCCTCGGGTCAGCCGTGCGAGACCTGGTCGTGGGTACGGGTGCGCCTGTTCGCGAACGTGCCGGTGATGATCCGGGCTCTTCGCGGCGGCGACAGCCTGGCCGGGGCGACCCGGATGGAAGAGCGCGAGATTCAGCCCGGGCACGTCCCCGCCAGCCTGGTCGCGAACGCCATCGCGGATCGTTCCCTGGGGGCCGGACAGATGTTGGAGGCCGACGCGGTCAAGGCACCGGGGTTACGGTCCGGCGAAACGGTCAAGGTGGTGCTGATCTCCGGCGGCCTGGCCATCGAGCAAGTCGGGCGGGCGGTGCCGTGCGCCCGCAATCACAACTGCGCGGTCTTGCCCTCCGGCAAGCATGTGGACGGGGCGCTGGTGGAAGGGCGCCTGATGGTGCAATTGCCATGAAAAAGAATCAGAACAAGAATCAGATCAAGAACCCCAAGAAGTCCCTCCCGTGGTCGGTCGCTCTGTGGCTGACCGCCGGGTGCTGGCTGACCACCGCCGCCTGCGCTCCCGCGCACACCGGGGCCTACAAGCAGAAGAAGCGTGAATACGCGGCTGAGGCGCCGGGGGACGCCAAGGGCGTGAACGTGTCGGAGGGCAGCCTGTGGCAGGAAGGTCGCCCGGCCTCGATGCTGTTCACCGACGCGCGCGCGCTGCGCACCAACGATCTGGTGGTCATCAACGTCGAGGAAATCGCCTCCGCCACGCGGTCCGCCAACACCGATCTCGACCGGGAATCGTCGGCGGCGGCCAAGATCGATGCGTTCCTGGGCGTCCTTTCCAAGCTTCAGTCGGCGGGCCTGGATCCCAACCTCAGCGTGGGCGGAAGCTCGAAAAGCAGTTTTCGCGGCCAGGGCAAATCCGATCGCAGCGAATACCTGACCGCCACCGTACCGGCGCTGGTGCGCAAGGTCCTGGCCAACGGCAACCTGTTCGTGGAAGGCCATCGCGTGGTCCTGGTGAACAACGAGGAACAGCACTTCTACATCTCGGGCGTGGTTCGCCCCATCGACATCGACCAGCAGAACAGCGTGAAGAGCTCGATGATCGCCGACGCCGAGATCGAGTTCGTGGGCGCGGGCGATCTGACCGACAACCAAAAGCAGGGCTTCCTGTCGCGCCACTTCGGATGGCTGTGGCCGTTTTGATCGGGAGGACGCAGATCACCATGAACACGATTCAACGCAGGTTGGGAGTTCGCGGGTTGGTGGGGCTGACCGCCGCCCTGCTCGCCTTTCAGGTGGGCATGGGCGCTCCGCGCGCGGCCGCGGTGCGGGTGAAGGAGCTGGTCGACGTGCAAGGCATGCGCGACAACGCCCTTTACGGGTACGGCCTGGTGGTGGGGCTGGCGGGCACCGGCGATACCGAGAACGTGTTCTTCACGTCGCAATCCATCAGCGGCATGCTGGGGCGCCTGGGCATCCGCATCGATCCGCATGACGTCCGCGTGCGCAACGTCGCCGCCGTCATGGTGACCGCCCGCTTGCCCGCGTTCGCGCGGCCGGGCACGCGCATGGACGTGAACGTGGCCTCCATGGGGAACGCGCGCTCGCTGGCGGGCGGCGTCCTGCTGATCACGCCGCTGACGGGGGCGGACGGCCAGGTCTATGGACTCGCGCAAGGACCCGTGCAGGCGGGCGGCATCGAGGCCGCCGCGTATGGCAGCTCGTTCCAGAAGAACCAGCCGACGTCGGGGCGCGTGCCGGCCGGCGCGACCATCGAGCGCTCGGTCGCGCCCAGCATGGAGAAAGAGACGCTGACCTTCGGGTTGAAGCGTCCGGACTTCACCACCGCCAACAACCTGGTCGAGGCCATCAACAAGGCGCTGGGCGAGGAGGCCGCCAAGGCGGCCGACCCGGCCCAGGTGGTGATCAAGGTGCCGGCCGCCTTCAAGGGCAAGGCCGTGGCACTGGTGACCAAGCTGGAGGGCCTCGAGGTGCAGTCCGACGAGCGCGCGCGGGTCGTCGTCAGCGAGCGTACCGGAACGGTGGTCGCGGGTGAACGGGTGCGCATCCATCCGGTGGCGGTGGCCCACGGCGGGTTGTCGATCTCGATCCAGGCCACCCCGGTGGTGTTTCAACCCAACGCCTTCTCGCAAGGCAAGACCGCGCAGACCAAGCAGGCGCAGATCGACGCGAAGGAGAAGGAGAAGCCGGTGGTGGCGCTGCCCGCCACGACCTCCGTCGAGGATCTGACCAAGGCGCTGAACCTGCTGGGCGCCTCGCCCCGCGACTTGATCGCCATCCTGCAAGCCATGAAGGCCGCCGGGGCCCTGGACGCCGACCTCGAGGTGATGTGATGCCGGGACCCGTGCGCGACGGCTCGGAGGCCTTCCAGCAACTGGAGGCCGTCATGCTGCGCCAGATGCTGAAGTCCAGCGGAGCCTTTCGCTCGAGCGACGCGCCCGGGGCCCAGCTGCGCACGGACATGTTCATCGAGACCCTGGCCGACGCGGTCGCCAAGGCGGGTGGCCTGGGGATCGCGAAGATGCTGGAGCGGCAGATGGGACCCGCGGGCGGGCAGGGGTCGGCCCCGGCTCCGTCGCCATCACCTTGGCGGCCCGCATCCAGCCTGGGGTCCGCGTTCAGCGTGCCGCCGCGCGCCGCGCCCGGCGTGGGGGCCAGCGCGGCCATCGATGATCTGGACGATCCCAACAGCTCGGCACCGCTGCCCGAGGATCCGACGGCCGACAGCATCGACGACTACCAGCCAGCGGCCTCCGTCCCGCACGCCCGCGCCGCCCACCCGCATGCGTCGGTGGGCCCGGTGATCGGCGAGGTGACCAGCCCCTTCGGGCAGCGGGTTCACCCCATCAGTGGCGACAGTCGCTTTCACACCGGCGTGGATCTGCGCGCCCCCAGTGGCTCGCCCATTCGCGCCGCCGCCGAGGGCATCGTGCGTGAAGCCGGCAAGCGCGGCGGCTACGGCAACGCGGTCGAGCTGGACCACGGGGATGGGACAAGTACGCTTTACGCCCACGCTTCCTCCTTGCTGGTGAAGCCGGGGCAGCACGTCGGGCGCGGCGAGCCCATCGCGCTGGTGGGACAAACCGGGCAAGCCACCGGGCCGCACCTACACTTCGAGCTCAGGCGGAACGGCCACCCCGTGGCACCGGAGGTGGTGAACCTTCCGAATCCGACCGGACGTGCCCTTAATAGTTATCGAGGACGTGCCGAAGATACCGTTGGAGGCACGATTCCAGGTGCCGAAGGTGGTAAGCCATGAAAGTCACCGACATCAATTCGATCATCGCGCCGGAACGGGTCAAACCGCAGGAGGCGCAAGCCCCCGTGGGTACCCAACCTCGGGACAAGGTGTCCGTCGAATCGAAAAAGGCCGCCGAGGTCGCCGTGGCGTCCGCCAAACGTTCCGCGGGTACGGACCGCGCCGCACGCCTGGAACGCCTGGAAGCCTCGGTTCGTTCCGGGACTTACTCTCCGGATCCGTCGCGCGTGGCCGAGCAAATTCTCTCTGACGCCGAGGTCGACGCCCGCTTGCAAGCCATGCTCTCGCGCTGAGAAGAACGCCGCATGACAAATCTCGAGCGAGCCATTGGATTGACGGAGACGATCCGCGACGCGCTTGCGGCCGAGATCTCCGTCGCTCGCGAGGAACGGGTTCTGATTCGCAACATGGACGCGGATGCCTTGAATGGCCGCGCTCAGACGCGCGCCGAATTCAACGACAAGACCGCCGGCCTGATGGCCCAGCTGGGCGACGTGCTGGGCAGCGCAGGTCAGGACCTGGGCCTACCCAGCGTCACCCTGGACGCGCTGCAAGCGTCGGCACCCCAAGCGGGACGCCACATGGCCGCGCTGTTGGCGGAGGTCCGGTCGCTGGCGGCCGCGCTGTCCGAGCTGGACGCGCTGAATCGCCTGCTCGGTCAACGGGCGCTGTCCTACGTCCGCGCCCACCTGGCTGTCCTTTCACCCAAACCGGCGGCCTACGATCGCCGCGGCGGGGGCACCGCGGTGCCGCGTACCTCAACCTTTGTGCGGGTGGCGTGACACATGGCGGATCTGTTTTCACTGCTGGTTCAATCGGGCAACAGCCTGGGCGCTCACAGCGCCGCGCTGAACGTGGCCGGCAACAACATCGCCAACGCCAGCACGCCCGGCTATTCGCGACAGATTGCCACCTTCGTCGCCAACCCGGGCGTGTCCTCGCTGGGCGCTGGCTCGGTGGGAACCGGCGTATCGCTCGAGGCCATCACGCAGGCGCGCGATCAGTTCGTCGAGCGCCAGGTGCCCACCACTTTGGCGGCGCAGTCGCGCTCCCAGGCCGAGAGCGGCGCTCTGTCGGCGCTGACGGTGCTCAATCCCGACCTGCAGGGGGGGCTGTCGTCGGCGCTGGGTGAGTTCTACGGCTCATTGCAGACGTGGTCCCAGAATCCCGGGGACACGGGCCTGCGGCAGGCGGTGGTGGGCAGCAGCCGGGCGCTCGCGGCGTCGTTCAACCAGACGGCCGGGGCCATCGACGCCGCGCGGACGGGGCTGGATGCCTCGATCACCGGCAAGGTGGGTGAGGTCAACGCGGCTGCGCAGAAGCTGGCGGATCTGAATATTCAGATCGAGATCTCCAGCTCGGCGGGCGGCAAGTCCAACGATCTGCTGGATGCGCGGCAGAAGGTGGTCGACCAGCTGGCCTCCCTGACCGGCGCGACTCCCTACGTGAACGGCCGCGGCGACATCTCGATGGCGTTGCCGGGCGGTATCGCGCTGGTCAGCGACAACCGCGCGGCGCAGTTCAGGGTGCTTCCGGACGCTGCGAACGGCGGTCACCTGAAGTTGCAATTCGATCGCGGGGACGGCTCGCCGCCCTTCGATTGGAACGGCTCGGCGCTGAGCGGCACGCTGGGCGGGATGTTCGGTGCTCGGGATGGCGCGCTGAAGACGGCGGCGACGTCGGTGGACAACCTGGCCTTCGATCTGGGCAACGCCCTCAACACCGTTCACCAGGCCGGGTTCGCGATGGATGGCTCGCCAGGGCTGGCCCTGTTCACGGTCCCCGGCGCGGCCTCCGGGGCCGCGTCCCAGATCGCGGTGAACGCCGCCGTCGCTGCCAATCCCAATTTGCTGGCGGGCGCGACCACGCTGCCCGCCGGGTCGGGCGACAACCGCAACGTGCTGGCGCTGCTGGCGACCCAGCGGCAAGCGCTGGCCAGTGGCAACGACCCCGTCGTGTCGATGCAGCAGATCGTCACCGGCTACGGAATCAGCAGCGCGCAGGCCAACGCCCTGGCGGAACATGACGGCGCGATGGCCGACCATCTGAAGATGCTGCGCGAGTCGGTGTCGGGGGTGTCCATCGACGAGGAGCTGATCAACCTGACCAAGGCCCAGAAGGCATACGAGGCGGTCAGCAAGGTGATTGCCACCGCGAACGAGATGCTGGAAACCCTGATGAGCCTGAAGTGAAGGGAACCGCGCCATGCGAATCACCAACCAGATGATGTTCAACCAGGCGCAGTCCCAGGCGGCCGCCGCACGCGACCGCGCATCCCAGGCGCAAGATCAGGTGGCTACCGGTATTCGAGTGGTCCATCCCGGCGACGATCCGGCCGCCGCGGGCCTGATGGTCTCGCAGAAGATCGCCATCCAGCGCTACGAGGTGATCGATCAGTCGATCTCCCGCGCGACCGGCGAGCTGCAGACGGCCGACGGGGCCTTGCAAGGGGTCACCACCCTGCTGGCCCGGGCGCAGCAACTGGCCGTGCAGCTGGGAAACGATACCTACGGAAACACCGAGCGACAGGCGGGCGCGCAGGAGATCAACAGCATCAGCGCGCAGATCGGCCAGCTGATGAACACCCAGGTGGCAGGGCGCTATATCTTCGGTGGCAACGTCGACAACGCGCCGCCCTTCGATGCTGCGGGCAACTACAGCGGCGATACGACCGTACGCCAGGTCGAGGTGGCGCCGGGGTTGCGGCAGGACGCGTCCGTGCGCGGTGACGACGTCGTCAAGGGCACGGCGGGCGGCGTGGATATTTTCGCGGTGCTGAAATCGCTGGCGACCGCGCTGACCAACAACGACGGCAGCAGCATTCGCGCCACCGTGGACGGCATGTCGCAATCGACCGGTCAGGTCGCCGCGGCGTTGACCAAGACCGGAGCGATGATGTCGTCGTTCGACAGCGCCAAGCAGATCGGAACGGTCGCCAAGGACTCGACCCAGAAGGTGCTGGCGGCCGGCTCCGAGGTGGACATCTTCGAGGCGGCCACGCAGCTGGCCCAGGCTCAGAATGCGCTGCAGGCGGCCCTGGCGGCGACGGCGCGCAGCTTCGATACCAGCCTGCTGAACTTCTTGAAGTAGCGTCTGGCGTCAGGGACGCGCAAGCAGGGCGTCGACCACGCGGCTGCCGCCCTGACCGTCGATGACGGCGCGTCCCGCGCGCGCCATGGCGTCGAGCGCGCGTGCGTCGGACGCCAGATCCCGCAGGGCCGTCGAGATGCGGTCGCGGAGGCCCGCGTCCGGCCGCCCCAGATCGAGGGCGGCCCCGCGCAGCTGTAGCCCGGCGGCATTGGTGCCCTGGTTGTCGGCGGTGGTGACGATCAGCGCGGGCAGCTGCAGAAACGCCAGCTCCCAGGTGGTGGTGCCCGCGGCGCTGATGGCCAGATCGGCCGCCATCATCTCGGCCGGCATGTCGTCGACCCCGTTCAGGATCACGCACGAGAACGCCTGGGCCGCCGCCAGGGCCCGCAAGCCATCGACGTGCGGGTTGCTGTGGCCCGCGATGATCCGAACCTCCGCGTCGGGGGAGACCGCCTGCGCCACGCCCCGCAAGACCTCCCGCGTGACGTTGTCGGGATCGCTACCGCCCAGCGTGATCAGGATGCGCCGGGCGCGCGCCGGGGGCGGTCGGGTCCAGGCGCGATGATCCAAGAATTCGCCGCGCAAGAGCGCGAAGGAAGGCCCGAGCAGCAGCACCGCCCCCGCGGCGCGGCCGCGGTACAGCTCGGGTGTGGCGATGGTGTTCTGGTTCAGGATCCAGTCGGCGTCGTAGTGGGACTGGTGGGCGTGGTCGTCGAGGATCAGCAATCGGTGCCCGCTGGCGCGCAGGGGACCGTGGTAGCCGTTGTCGAAGCCGTAGCCGTCCAGCACCACCGTGGCGCCCGGGTGTCGCGCGGCCAGTTCCAGCAGGCGGGCGCGGTCGGCTTCGGAGGGGTGGGGCGCCGGCAAGCGCACCAGCGCGTCGCTGGCGTCGGCCAGGCGCTTCGCCAGCGCGTCGCTCTCGCAGTAGCTCACGAAGGTGACGGCGCCGCCGCGTTCTCGCCAGGCGTGCGTCAACGCCAGGCAGCGCATGACGTGGCCGGCGCCGACCGCCGTCGAGCCGTCCGCCCGCACGATCAGCCGCATCGTCACGGCTCCGGAGGCCGGGCTGGCCCGTCGAACAGGTGCCGGTACTTCAGCTCGGCCAGGGTCCAGTCCTCGTCGGTGTCGATGTCCTGGGTCTCGCTTTCCGGCACCACCACCGGGACGGTGTGCGGCATGATCAAGCACTGGTGTCGGCGAAAGGCCGGCACGTTCAGAAAATAGAATTGCCCGCAGTCGTGATAGGCGGGCGGCAGATCCTGCGAACGTCGAATGGCGTTCTCGGGCCATTCGAAGCGAACCCGCCCGTCGTCCACGCGAAACGCGCGCCAGATCGGGAAGCTGAAGCGCGTGACCGTCAGCGCGCAATCCGCGCCGGTCTCGTCGAGCAGCGCCCAGGCCTCCAGCAGGCGCCGCGTCCGGATCAACGGCGCGGTCGGGTACAGGCAGCACACCAGGTCGAACCGTTGCCCACGCTGTTGATAGGCGTCGAGGACCTCCAGGATCACCGCGGCGGTGGTGGCCAGATCCCCGGCGGTTTCGGCGCTGCGGGTGAAAGGAACGCTGGCGCCCAGCGCCCGCGCCAGCTCCAGGATCTCGGGGTCGTCGCTGCTGACCATGACCTCGTCGAAGATGCCGGCGGCGCGCGCGGCATCGAGGGAGTACTTGAGGATCGGCTGGCCCAGGAACGGCTTCACGTTCTTGCGCGGGATGCGCTTGCTGCCGCCGCGGGCGGGGATGACGGCCAGCGCTTTCAAGCCGGGCTTCATGGGCGCGTGGCCGTCATCGGCGGACCACCAACGTCCAGTCCACCGGCGTGCCGGTCGGGATGTCGCGGGCCGCCTGTTGCCCCAGCACCTCGGGCAGGTGTCGCGTGTGCATTCCGAAGCCGGGGCGGATGGCCCGCACGTTCTCGGGTGTGAAAGCCTCACCGGCCTTCACGTCGCGCACGACATACAGGGACCGGCGGAAGACCTTGCTCTTCTCTTCGGCCTCGCCGGCGCCGTACTTCACGACCCCCAGCGCGGCCTCGGCGATGCGAATGGCGCGCACCATCTCGGCGAACTCGGCCGGCTCCATCGAGAACGCGCTGTCGGGCCCCTTGAGCGCGCGGGACAGGGTGAAGTGCTTCTCGACCATGCAGGCGCCCAGCGCCACCGCCGCGACCGCCACCGCATGGCCCAGGGTGTGATCGGAGAGCCCCACCGGGACGCCGAAGGTCTTCTCCAGCGCCGACATCGTGGCCAGGTTCATCTCGCAGGCGGGCGCCGGGTAGGCGCTGGTGCACTTGAGGAGCAGAAGATCGCCGCAGCCGGCCGCGCGCGCGGTCTCGACCGCCTCGCGCACCTCGGCCTCGGTCGACATGCCGGTCGACATGATCAGCGGCTTGCCGGTGGCGGCCATGCGGCGGATCAACGGCAGGTCGACGATCTCGAACGACGCCACCTTGTGCACCGGGACCTGAAGCTCCTCCAGGAAATCCACCGCGCTTTCGTCGAACGCCGTCGAGAAGAAGCCCAGGCCCAACCGCTGGGCCTCGTCCCGCAGGGCCTTCTGCCACTCCCACGGGGTGAACGCCTCGGCGTACAGATCGTAGAGGTTGCGCCCCTCCCACAACGTCCCCTTGCCGACGATGAAGCCATCGCCGGCGTGGTTGATGGTCATGGTGTCGGGCGTGTACGTCTGCAGCTTCACCGCGTCGGCGCCGGCGTCCTTGGCGGCGCGCAGGATGGCCAGCGCCTGCTGGTAGTCGCCGTTGTGGTTGGCGGACATCTCCGCGACGACATAGACGGGCTGACCGTGTCCGACCCGTCTGCCACCGATATCCAGATGCATCATGCTCCTCTTTGTTAGTAAACGGCGCGCACCAGCGAGAAGGCCTCGGCGGCCTGGCAACCCACCACGCTGCCCCAGCGTCGGGCGATGGCGGTGACCGCCTCGAGCGAACGCGGATGGGGGAACGCGCACATCTCGCTGGCGTACTTGCCCAGCGCCTGCAGCTTCTTGTCCAGGGTGGCGCTGACGTCCTCGAAGTGATTGGCGCGAAATACCGGTTCGATGGTTTGAAACCCCCATTCGGTCGACGACGCGACTTCGAAGGACAGCACTTCCTTCACCGGGTGTCCCGGCTTGGGACGGGTGGCCGTCAAGACGGCCTGGAAGGTCACGCGGTGATCGACGTTCAGGTCGGACGCATGGTGGGTGACGACGCGGGACGGGCCCAGCCCCGCGATGCGTTCCTCGACGACCTTCACCACCTCCAGCAACGGAAGCTCGTCGAAGCGGTTGTCAGGCAGCGCATGGAAGGTGAGGTCGTGGACGCCGACCACCTGGGCGGCGGCGCGCGCCGAGCGTTGCAGTTCCGACAGCTCCTCGGGTTGGCCATCTTGCCGGCGCGCATAGCGGGAGGTGGCGCCTTCTCCGAGAATCGCGATGGAGACCGCGTGCCCGGCGGCGGTCCACTTGGCCATGGCCGCACCACAACCCAGGATCTCGTCATCGGGATGTGCGGCCACCACCAGGATCTTCGTCATTTGTCGGTCTCGGCCGCTTCGTCGCGGGTGATGGTTACGTCGGCAACAACCCGCCCGTCATAAAGGTTGGCGCGCGAAAATTCGTACCGGAAGCCCTGGTGGACGATGTAGGCGCGCGGGTAGCCGGCGCCGTCCAGCATGCGCAGGAAGTCGTGCAGCTGCTCCAGCGACGTCAACGCGGGGAGCTGGCTGTCGGCCGGCTTGCGCCGGGTGAAGACCACCGCCTCCCCGGTCTGCGGGACGGGCGCCGGTTCGCGCGCGATCAGGTCGCGGATCATCACCGCCGACAGCCGACTCTGGCGGATCAGGATCTCCTCGGCGCTGCCCTCCAGGCTCAGGTCCTGCTTGGCGTAGACGGGACCCGCGTCCATGGCGTCGACCATGCGCAGGGCGGTCAGCTTGGACTTGTGGTGGCCGCGCAGAATCAGGTTCTGCAACGGGCTCCCGCCGCGTCCGTAGGGCACGTCGGTCAGGTGAAAGTTCACGCATTCGTAATCGCGGCAGATCTCGTCGGGGACCTTCCACGACCAGTGCATGAAGAAGATGTAGCGGGGAGGAAACGCCCGCAGGCGGTCGACCGTCAATTCGTCGGGCGTGGCGATGAACTCCCAGCGGCCAGGCAAGGGCGCGATGTCTTCATCGAACACGCGGCGGTTCCAGGGCATGCGACCGGCCACCAGATAGTGGGTCATGTTTCGTCGTCCTCGTAAGCCAGTTGCAGGCGCAGGTAGACCTTGCGACCGTCGTGCTTGAAGTAGGCGCCGCGGTAGGGAGGGAAGGTGCGGGCCCGCAGCAGATCGATCAGCGCGCGCCCGGTGGTGGTCGCGTCGAGATCGATCTCGTCGACCCGTTCCACGTCGGCGGTGCGGTGGCTGGTGCCGGCGCCGCCGTCTTGCCGACGACGGGCGGCCGTGCCGGCGCGAAACGCAGGCCAGGTCTCGCGAAACAGGTCCAGTCCGGCCAGCTCCAGCTTGCGGTACAGCGTCTGACCGGTGTCGATGGGGTCAACCGCCACGGTCTTCTGCGCGATGATGTCGCCGGTATCGACGCCGGGGTCGACGTAGTGAAACGTGACCCCCGAAGGCGTGCCTTCCAGAATGCTCCAGACGTTCGGGTACTGGCCGCGGTTGTAGGGCAGCAGGGAAGGGTGCAGGTTCACCACGCCCTGCGGAAACGACCCGAGGAACGGCGGCTTGAACAGGTAGTTGAACAACACCGACACGCAGGCGTCGGACCGCAGCGCGCGAACGGCCGCCAGGCCGGCAGGTGCGTTCAGGCCCGTGCCGTCGAGGATCTGGTCCGGCGGCAGGCCCGAGGCCGCGATCAGCTCGTCGCCGTACTTTCGCTGGCCGGGCGGGTGCAGCGCCAGCCCCACGATCTCCTCGCCCTGTTGCCGGAGGAACCGCAAGGCCTCCAGCCCAAGCCAGTTGTTGGCGGCAAATAGGAGTCGCATGGTGGGCAAGCAGACGACAGGCTCGCGAATTCTACCGGTGTTCGCGGCGGGATCGCAATGTTTGCGGCGTGCCCGCGCGCCGGAGCGTCAGAAAGACGGACGCCGTGCCCTCAAGTGTCACAAATCCGCCGCCGATGACTACGGCGAATGTCTCCGCCCGTCGCCCCGCCGCTGAAGATCCTCTGCTACGCCCCGTACCTGACCTGGCAGATCCACGCCGCGTGGGAGGCCACGATGCTGCTGGCGCTGCAGGCCGACGGCGCTCAGGTTTCGTACGTCCTTTGCGACGGGATGTACCCGGTGTGCGACCTCGACACACCCAGCAGCCCGCGCACGGCGTTGAAGTGCGAACGTTGCCAGGCCTTTCAAGCGGGCTTCCTGGCGCAGTTCCCGCTCCATTTCCAATGGTTGAACCGCTACCTGTCCAATGCGGATCGCGACGACGTGGTGGCCTGGACCCTGAAGCTACGCCAGCTGCCGCTCGAAGCGCTGGAGCGCGCCGAGTTCGACGGGCAGCCGATGCACAGCTGGGTGCGCGCGTCGCTGCACCTGATGTTCAAGGTGGAGCGTCTGGACCTGGCCAACGACGATCTGCGCAACCTGTTCATCGGATTTCTGGCCGGGGACGCGCTGGCGTACCGGGCGCTCAATCGTGTCTTCGACGAGTACCAGCCCGACCTGTTCTTCGTGTTCAACGGCCTGCGTGGCAGCACCAAGGTCGCGATGGAAGTCGCCCGCCAGCGCGGCATCCGCACGATCACCCACGAACGCGGGGGTCTGAAAGAGACCGTTCGCCTCATCGAGAACGATCAGTGCAACGCCCCCGGGGTCCTGGCCAAGGTCTGGGACGCCTGGAAGGACGTCCCGTTGACGACGGAGGAGTTGACCGTCGCGGCCAAACAGTTGAAGGGCCTGTCCGAGGGCACCAACCTCAGCTGGATTCGCTATTCGCCGGTGCCGGGCCAGGCGACCGATCTGCACCGCGCCCTGGATCTGGATCCGGCCAAGCCGATCTGGTCCGCCTTCACGTCGTCGCTGTATGAATTCAGCGGCGATCCGTCGTACGGCACGCCCACCTTGACCCAGGACGACTGGCTGCTGGAATCCGTGGCCTACGCGAAGAGCCATCCCGAGATTCAGCTGATCATCCGCGAACACCCCAACCGGCCGATCGGGGGCGAGTTCCGTCCCATCGTCCAGGCGCTGAACCCGCACGAGGTGGCGTTTCAGGAGGGGTTGCGTTCCAACCTGCCGCCCAATGTCCGCTACCTGGACTCGCGGTCGACCATCAGCTCGTACGACCTGATCGAAGCCAGCACGCTGGGCATCGCCTACATCAGCACCGTTGGTGTCGAGATGGCCAGCCGCGGAATGAACGTGGTGATGGCGGGCAACGGCGGCTACCGCGGGCTGCCCTTTCTCAAGGCGACCTTCAGCGTCGAGACCCTTCGCGCCGCCTACGATGCGGCCCTGCTGTCCCCGCCGCTGGTGCGGGACCCCGAGATCGCGCGGCAGGCCCATCGCTTCGTGTACGCCTGGTTCCACCGCTGGATGCTGCATCTGCCAATGGTGGCGATGCCCACGCCCTTCACCGGGACGGTGCGGTTTCGTTCCGTCGACGAGCTGGCGCGGGGCAAGAGCCCGGACCTCGACCGCCTCCGCCGCATCGTCTTCGATGGCGATCCGGTCATCCCGGTCGCCAGCATGGCCGAACGGCAGCGCAGCGACGCCGACGAACTGGCCTTCTTCCGCCTGGCGCCTGCGGCCGCCTCGCAGTTGCTTTCCTTTTCGTCCCTGCCCGCCCGCCCCACGAGAACACCATGAATGAATGCCTGAGCCTGGACGGAAAGCGCATCCTGATCACCGGCGGCACCGGATCCCTCGGGACCAAGCTGGTCGAGGTGATCCTGGCCCGCTACCCCGGCGTCAAGCGCCTGGTGGTGTTCTCGCGCGATGAACAGAAGCAGTTCAACATGGCGCAGCGGTTCCCGACGCAGAAGTACCCGGCCATGCGCTACTTCATCGGCGACGTGCGGGACGTGGACCGCCTGAAGACCGCCTTCAGCGGCATCGACATCGTCATCCACGCCGCCGCGATGAAGCACGTGCACATCGCCGAATACAATCCCATCGAATGTGTGAAGACCAACGTGTTCGGCGCCGAGAACGTCATCAACGCCGCGCTGGCCACCGAGGTCACCCGGGTTGTTGCATTGTCCACCGACAAGGCGGCCGCGCCCATCAACCTGTACGGCGCGACCAAGCTGACCTCCGACAAGCTGTTCATCGCCGCCAACAACATCCGGGGCAGCCGCGATTGTCGCTTCTCGGTGGTGCGGTACGGCAACGTCATGGGCTCCAACGGCTCGGTCATTCCATTCTTCCTGCGCAAGCGCGAGGAAGGCGTTCTGCCCATCACCGATCCCAACATGACCCGCTTCAACATCTCGCTGCAGGACGGCGCCGAGATGGTGCTGTATGCCATCGCCCACGCCTGGGGCGGTGAGGTGTTCGTCCCCAAGATTCCTTCGTTTCACCTGCCCGATCTGGCGACCGCGGTGGCCCCGCACGCCAAGCAGCAGATCGTCGGAATCCGCGCCGGTGAAAAGATTCATGAGGAGATGATCACCGCGTCGGATTCCTTCACGACCTACGACCTGCAGAACTACTTCTCGATCTTGCCGCAGTCGACATCCTTCGATCTTTCGGCGTACATCAAGCGCTTCCAGGCCACGCCGGTGCCGACCGGGTTTCACTACAGCTCGGGCAGCAACACCGACTGGCTGCAGGTGGACGATCTGCGGCAGATGATCAAGAGCCACGTCGATCCGAACTTCAGCTGGGAAGCGTACTGACCGTGCGGCGCCCGGCGCGACCCATCCCTTACGGCCGCCAGTCGATCACCGAGGAGGACATCGCCGCAGTGGTGGCGACCCTGCGGTCGGACTTCCTGACCCAGGGACCCCAGATCGCCGCCTTCGAGCAAGCCTTCTGCGCATACACCGGCGCCCGGTTTGCGGTGGCGGTGGCCAACGGCACAGCCGCGTTACATCTCGGGGCGCTGGCCTTGGGGGTCAATGCGACGTCGCGGGTGATCACCACCCCCATCACCTTCGCGGCCTCGGCCAACTGTGTTCGCTACTGCGGTGGCAACGTGGCCTTCGCGGACATCGATCCGGAGACCTGGCTGATCGATCTGTCGGCTGTCCGCCGCTTGCTGGAGTCGTCGCCGCGCGGACACTTCCAGGGCATCATCCCGGTGGATTTCGCCGGGAAGCCGCTGCGCATGGATGCGTTCCGCGCGCTGGCGGACGAGTTCGGGCTGTGGATCATGGAAGACGCCTGCCACGCGCTGGGCGGACACTTTATCGACGGGCGGGGCGAGGTTCAGCGGTGTGGGAATGCCCGCTTCGCCGAGGTGACGGTGTTTTCTTTTCATCCCGTCAAGCACATCACCACCGGCGAAGGCGGCATGATCACCACCAACTCGCCCGAGCTCTACGACAGGCTGGTGCGGCTGCGCAGCCACGGCATCACCAGGGATCCGGCCCGGATGCAGCAGAATCCGGGGGGCTGGCACTACGAGATGCAGGAACTGGGCTTCAACTATCGCCTGAGCGATCTGCAGGCGGCGCTGGGAACGTCCCAGCTGACGCGCGCCGATGCCGGCGTGGCCCGCCGCCGTCAGATTGCCCGGCGCTATGACGAGGCGTTTCGTGGGACGGCGGTGAAGGCGGTCCCCGCGGCGCCCGGCGAAGGTCACGCGTACCACCTGTATGTGGTCGAGGTATCCGGGCGCAAGCGCGTCTACGACGAGTTGCGCGAGCGGCAGATCCTCACCCAGGTCCACTACATTCCGGTGCACACGATGCCGTACTACCAGGCAACCGGATTCGAGGGCGGGCCGTTCCCGCACGCCGAGGCCTATTCAGCGCGCGCGCTCAGCTTGCCGATGTATCCGGGCCTGACGGATGAAGAGCAGGCCTACGTGATCGAATCGGTGCTGGCCGTCGCATCGTCGGGCCCGTAGACACCGAGCGCCGCAGTCGAATCTTGCGGCGCGACCGCCTTCTCGAGAAACCCGACCGCGGCGCTGGCGACCAGGTAGTCCTCGTCCAGGGTCAGCGCGATGGCTTCCAGATCGTCGGCGGGGGCGTCCCAGCACCAGATCGCCGGCGCGCTCTCCGACGACAACAGGGTGGTCATCGACGTGACCCGCAGATCGGCGGCCTGCGAGCTGTCGACCAGCTGAACGCGCGGAAGCGTCTCGAAGAGAGCTCGAAAGCTCTGGCTGGCCGGGCACAGTCCGACCCGGACCGTCTCCTCGCTCCGGTGAACGTCCTGAACCAGCTCGTAGACCGCGATGGCCCGTTGAGCAACCAGCCCGTTGCCGGGCAGGAAGACCGACTTTCCGACGGGCGGCAGGGGAAAGGCGGCGGGTTGGGTTCCATCGACCGCCAGGGCTTGAAAGGCCGCCCGGCGTGTAGCTTCGGAGAAGTGGGTGTCGAACCAGGTCGCCCCCGCCTGCCCAATCCGATACGTTTCGGTCGGATGCGCGATGGCGTCCCTGGCCCGCTCAATCAGCTCGCCTTCCGACCCGTAGGTGAGGATCTCGTGACCCTCGCGCAGCATCTCGCCGAGCCCGGATGCGGGGGCCAGGCGATCGGTCAGCAGCGCGCCGCCGGTCGCGAGCACCTCGAAGACCCGCAAGTTCAGATCTCCGTTCAGGCTGGCGTTCAAACCGATCAACGCCGATCCATAGTGCGCGAGCGCCGCGTCCTGGGACAGCAACTGGCGATCCAGGGGCAGGCCTGCGGCGGTCAGCGCCTCCAGCAGGCGGGTTCGCCGCGGGTGGAAGTTTCCGATCTGCCCGACGAAGGCCAGGCTGACGTTGCGTCGGGCATTGCGGGCGCTCTGCACCGCGACGTCGCCGTGGGGGAAGGTCAGCCCCGGAAACCAGTACAGGTTGGTCAGCCCCATGCTGCGGAAGAACTCCAGGTGATGGCGGTCGTACAGCAGCACGATGCGGTCGAACGGCTCCGAGGCCGCATAGCTCAGCAGCGTGGACAGCGGCGTCGGCATGTGGTGCGTGTCGGCCACCAACAGGACGCGTGGGCAACGGAACATTTTCAGGTTGCGCGGCAGATTGCGGCAGCTCGCATCGACCAGCGCGACCACCACCTCTGGCTGATCCTGCGGCTCCAGCCGTTGCGCGACGGCCGCCAGATCGTATTCGCCGACGGGCGTGTTCAGGGCCGCCCGTCGACCGTCGCCGTCGACGGCGTCAGCCCAGTCGGGCCCGCAGACAATCTGTCGGTCGCCCAGCACGGGCGGACGCATGTAATGGGCTGGGCTACCGGTGGCAAAGAGGACGCGCATGTTTTCCAACCCTCGTCCTCGGAGGACGCGGCGCGTTTCTTGAGGCCCGGGGCGCCTAGCGCGTCAGGGTGGCGTGGTACGACTCGATGCCGCGGCGATGGTTCTCGTCGCGCTGGCTCTCGGCGTTCAGGCGGTCACCGACGCTGACCAGCGACGTCCCGCATCGTTCAGCCAGCTCGCGAAGGGCGCCCAGTTCTTCCGGAGGAATGCCCAGTCCGGCGGCCTGCAATCGGCGACACAGATCCGCCGCCGCGGCCAGGTGAGCGTCGGCCGTCTCCAGGTCGTCCTGCTCCATCGCCGCCTGGGCGCGTCCCAGACGATCGGCCAGTTCAGCGGAGGGGGCGGGGTTCACGAATTGTCCTCTTGGGTCTCAGGGGGTGCGCGACGGGGTCAACTTCGCGACGGCCTCGGTGAAGCCCTCCGCGATGGGGGCGAAGGCCCGCTCGGCTTCCTTGGCGTCCTTGGCACTACCGGTGGCGATCGCCCGGCACAGCCGGGCGGCGGTGAAGGTGTAAATCTCGCCCAGGTTGTCGACCAGACCGGGGGCGGCTTCACGCTTCAACGTTCCGTGCAAGTAGCCCACGATCTGCGCGGCCTTGTCCAGGGCGCGGGTGGCGGTCTTCAATTGCTTCTGTTCCAGGTCCCGGCCGCCGAGGCGGATGTGGCGCAGGGCGGTCTGGAACAGGTTCACCATCAACCGTTCCTTGGAAGCGGTGTTGTTTTGAACCGTGACGTAACGATTTGCGGCGCCGACCATGATGACCTACCTCATTATTTGCTGGAGCTGGACTTGTCCCGGGCCGACAGGTAGCTCCCGATGGAGTTGTAGTTCGCGATCAACGATTCCATTCGAGCGAACTGCGCCTGAAGTTGAGCCTTATATGCAGTGACGTGATCCGTAAGCCGCTGATTGGTTTTTTGCAGGTCCTTGATGGTGGTCTTCAGCGACGTCTGGCGCTGGACCAGTTGTCCGTCGACCGAGTCGGTGTAGGACTTCGAGAACGCGGTCATCTGGGTCGCGATACCGGTGGTCGGCGTCGAGAAGATCGCGTCCACGCCGGTCGGATCCTTGGCGACGGCATCGTTGAACAAGGCGCTGTCGATGGTGACGGTGCCGTCGTTTTGCAACTTCACGCCGATGTCCGCCAGCGTGCGATGCGCGCCCAGGGCGACAACCTTCGACGACAGCATGCCGTGAAGGCGCCGTTCCAGGCCGTATGCCAGCACGCCGTCCAGCGTGCTGCCCGCGGCCGGGCGCGCGTTCGGATCCGGCTTCAGGCTGGGAGCCAGCGCGGTCATGATCGCGTTGAACGAATCGACGAAGCCCTGCAACTTGCTCAGGCTCTTGGAGGGGTCGGCGCCGATCACCAGATCGGACGCGACGGCCTGCTTGGCCACCACGTTCAAGGTGACACCGGGGATGGCGGTGGTGATCTGATTGGACTGGCTTTCGACCGGTAGTCCGTCGACGGTCAACGCGGCGTTCACCGCGTCCTGCGTGACCGCCAGACCCAGGCCAGTGGTATCGCTGTCGATGACCAGACCGCCGGTGACCCCGCTGCCGATCGGTTTGCCCGTCTCCTTGTTCGAGAGGGATACATAAAATTTCGAGCCGTCGCTGATCACGGCCGCCGTGACGGGCGCGCCGGACTGGTTGATCTGCTTGACGACGCTTCCAAGATCGCTGTTGGCGGTGATGTTGATGGTCACCGCGACGCCCTTCACGTGCAGATTCAGGGCGCCTCCCACCTTGTCGTTGGGGGATGTGAACTGTGCGGAGCGGGCCTTGGCTGCAATTGCCAGGTCCGACACGGCGATGGTGTAGCGGCCGGGCTGGGCGCCGGTGCCCGCGACCGCCGTGATGCCCGACGGCGTGGACGAGATCGAGTTGGTCGCGACGCCCAATGCCAGGCTGGTGGCCGACGAATCCAGGCTCTTGATCTTCGAGCTGAGGTCCGCGATGGAGGAAATCTGAACGGTGAGGGCGGCCTGCTGGGTGGTGTTCTTCGTGACCGGGAGAGTCTCGAGGGCGACCAGCTTGTCGACGATGCTGTTCGTGTCGAGGCCCGAAGCCAATCCGCCGGCGGTGAAGGTGGGGATGCTGGTGGCCATGAAGAACCCTTCCGGTTGTTAAAAGGAAAACGCCCCGCGGTCTTGTTTCAGGCCGCGGGGCGATACCATCTCAGTTCCAGACTTCGGTGGATTAGCCGAGCAGCTTGAGGGCCAGCTGGGGCATCTGGTTCGCCTGGGCCAAGACCGAGACCGCCGACTGGCTGATGATCTGGGCCCGGGTCATCGCCGAGGACTCGGCGGCGACGTCGACGTCGCGGATACGGCTGTTGGAGGCCGACAGGTTGTCAGAAGCCGTCTTCAGGTTGTTCATGGTGTGCTGCAGCGAGTTCTGCGAGGCACCCAGCGCGGCGCGCTTGCTGACCAAGGTGGAGATCATCCCGTCAATCGCGCTGTTCAGGGCGTTCGCGTTGGCAACCGTGCTGCCCTGGCCGAAGTTGGTGATCGCGGTGTTGAGGGCCGCGTTGTCGTTGGTGGAGTTGATGCGGACGTCGAAGAACGCGGCGCTCTCCGTCTGGTTGGCGTCAGCACCGACCTGGAAGGCGGCGACCGAGGTGCCGGCCGTGGTGTCGAGTTCCGTGCTGTCGACGGCGGCGATCAAGGCGCCAGCGGTGAGGGTCGACGTTCCGCCCGTGACGGTGAACTTGACGCCCAGGGTGGAGAAGTCGACGGTCTGGGTCGCGCCTGCGGCCGTCGCGCCGACGGAGACGGTCTGGGACGCCGTGTGCTGCACACCACCAATCACGCTGGAGTGGGTGAGGGTGAGGGTGCCAGCGGCCGAGTCGCTGGTGAAGGTGTAGGCGGTGGCGCCCGTGGCGCCCGCGTCGGCGCGGGACAGGTCGATCTCGCTGATGCTGGCCGAGCCGGCCGCGGTCGAGATCGCGCCCACCAGCAGCGTCGAGTTGGTGGTGTCCTGCGACGTGCTGAGCGCGCCGGTCAACAGGTTCTGGCCGTTGAACTGGGTGCGGCTGGCGATGTTGTTGATGTTGGTGTACAGCGCCTGAACTTCCTTGTTGATGTTGGCGCGGTCGGCGTCCGACAGCGTGGCGTTGGCGGCCTGGACCGACAGGTCGCGCATACGCTGCAGGCTGGAAGTCACCTCGTCCAGCGCGCCTTCCGCGGTCTGAATCATGGACATGCCGTCCTGGGCGTTCATGGCGGCTTGATTCATGCCGCCGATCTGCGACTGCATCTTGGTCGAGATGGCCATGCCAGCCGCGTCGTCCGCCGAGCTGTTGATGCGGAAGCCCGACGACAACCGCTGCATCGACTTGTTCAGGTCGTTGCCGGCGTTGAACAGAGCGTGCTGCGCGTTGAGGGAAGCGACGTTGGTGCGAATTGACATTGCCATGACGGGAACTCCTTGGTGTTTTTTTTGGGGGGGAAACTTTTTGGCGTCTTGCCTTCGCTTGAGGTTTCGTCACGTGTCCCGATCGCGATAAGGGGTCTTTCTCTCTCAGTTTTCCTGCCGGGCCTCGCCTGGGGTGAACTCCGTAGGGCGCACAATTCAAGACCTTTCGTGGTCGGCCGATAGGTGTTGGTGCGATGGGAGAGGCCGCGCGCCGGAAGCAGCACACACCGTCCCGGACAGACCCGCACCCCGAGTCGCCGGGGGCCATCGCCGAGCGTGCGCGCGCGGCGGTCAGGCGGGGCCACGTGGACGAGGCCCTGCGGCTGTTCGCCGATTCGGTGTCGCGCGGCAACACCTCCCCCGACGTGTTCAATGATCTGGGCGCGCTGCTGGCGATGCGCGGGCAGTTCCTGCCCGCGATCGTTCAATTCGAGATCGCGCTGTCCGTCGACGCCAACCACGCCACGGCCCGCGCCAACCTATCGAGCGCGCTGCAAGCCAACGCGCGCACGGCCTTTCATGAAGGACGCTTCGCCGACGCGGCGGGGGCCTTCACGCGGCTGTGCGTCCTGGAACCCACGTCGGCTTCGCATCATATGGATGCGGCCAGCGCGCTGCGAAAGCTGCGCGAGGATCGGCGGGCGCTCCCCTATCTTCGGCGGGCCCGCGAGCTGACCCCCGACGACGCGAAGACTTGCTTCGCCCTGGGCTCATTGTTGCTGGATCTGAACCAGCGTGAGGCCGGGCCCGAGCTTCGCCGCGCCCTGGACCTGGACCCCGACTACGTCGACGCGGCCGTCAACTTGGCGCTGGTCGACTATCGTTTGGGGCAGTTGTCGGCGGCGGCGGGGCGCTTGCGGCAGGTGCTATCGGTGGCGCCGGCGCAGGGAGAGGCGCACGCCAACCTGGCGGCAATCCTGCGCGATCAGGGCGACATCGCCGGCAGCCTCGCGCACTACCGCCGCGCGATGGAGCTGAAGCCCGACCTGGCCGTCATCGGTTCGGGCTACCTCTTGGTTCGGCAGGCCGATCCCACCGCAGAGCCCGCGGAGCTGCTGGCCGACCATCGCGCCTGGAATGCCCGGTTCGCGGCCGCGGTGGCCCCAAGCGCAAAGTCGTTCACGGCCCGCAATCGTGATCCCCGGCGTCGGCTGCGGGTGGGCTACGTGTCGGCGGATCTGCGCAGTCACTCGGTGGCATCGTTCATCGAGCCGGTGATTGGCGCGCACGACCGCGACCATTTCGAGGTGTTCTGTTACGCCGACGGCGTGGCCGACGCGGTGACCGCGCGCATCCGGGCGCGGGCCGACGGCTGGCGTGCGACGCAGGAGCTGACCGACGCCAGCCTGGCCGCATTGATCGAGTCCGACGGCATCGATGTCCTGGTGGATCTGGGCGGACACACGGCGAACAATCGGCTGATGTGCTTCGCTCGGCGCCCCGCGCCGGTGCAGGTCACGTATTGCGGCTATCCCGGCACCACCGGGCTGTCGACGATGGACTGGCGGCTGACCGATGCCGTGGCGGATCCCGAGGGAAGCGCCGACGCCCAGGCCAGTGAACGCCTTTATCGCTTGCCGCACGGTTTTCTCTGTTACCAGCCGCTTCCGGGCGCGCCCGAGGTCGGTCCGGCGCCGGTTCGGTCGCGGGGTCACGTGACCTTCGGATCGTTCAACAATCTCGCCAAGCTGAACGACGGCGTTCTTTCCCTATGGGCGCAGGTTCTGTTGGCCTTGCCGGGCTCCCAGCTGTTCCTGAAGGCCAAGGGTTTGACCGATCAGGAACCGGCCGCGCGGCTTCGTTCCATCCTGGAGCGAAACGGCGTGGACTCCGGTCGCATCGTGATCGCACCGTACGCCGCGACGCCCGTCGAGCACCTGGGGCTGTACCGCGGCGTCGATATCGGACTGGATCCATTTCCCTACAACGGCACCACCACCACCTGCGAAGCGCTGTGGATGGGCGTTCCGGTGGTCACCCTCCGCGGCCGAGGGCACGCCGGTCGCGTGGGCGCCAGCCTGCTGGGTCGGGTCGGGCTGGGGCATCTGGTCGCCGAGACCCCCGAGGACTACATCCGGATCGCGAGGGCGCTCGGCGGCGATGTCGGAGGCCTCGAGACGCTGCGAGAGGGGCTTCGCCAAAAGGTCGCGGCGTCGCCCCTGGCGGCTCCGAGCCTCGTGACCAGGGACCTCGAAGCGGCCTTTCGCGAAATGTGGCGGGGCTGGACGGCGTCTGGGGCGTGACGTCCTAGCGTAGGACCTTGGCCAGGTGCTCGTCGAACTTCACCTCCGCCAGGAGCTGATCGGCCAGCTGGGACGAGTTGGGACGGTAGGTCCCGGCGCGAACCGCCTGGGTCAGGTGACGAAGCCGCTGGGTGCGCTCGGTCGCGGCCAGGTTCACGCCGCTTTCGACCATGGCCTTGACCTCCACGCCCTTGGACACCGAAACGCGGTCCACCGGGACGGCTTCAGCGGCCTCCGCGTCGGGATGGGTGCTGGCCGGATGCGCGGGTGCGGTACCTGGTGCGACGGCGCCTGGACTGTTGACCTTCATGTTGCGCTACCTCCTACCTCGGGACCTGTGCTTCCGTATGGTGCTTCGACACGCGCAACCTGGCCGATAAGAGCACGCTGCAGTTTTTTTTGCGGAGCGCCTGTTCGCGCAGAGGCGGAGCGCCTGTTCGCGCAGAGATTGCGTGTTTCACCGTCGAGCCGTGTCGGGAGTGTCAGCATCAGCGCACAAGGTGGCCCAAATCCCGAATCCGGTGACAACTACTTGACGTTGAACGGCGCCTGAGACTATATGCTGCGCCATCGCGGATGAGCCCACTCCTCTTTCGCCCGAGACACAACACGATGGCGAGGCTCTCCCTCGTGATCGCAGCTGCTGGCGCTGGTGGCGGCCTCGGCGGATTGTTGCTCTGGGCGCGAACGCCATATGCCCGGAACATGGACGTGCCGGTCGAACAGCCGTTGCAGTTCGATCACCGTCACCACACCCGTGACGAGGGCATCGACTGCCGCTACTGCCACAACACGGTCGAGAAGGCGCCGTTCGCCAGTCTGCCGCCCACGCAGCTGTGCTTGAACTGCCACTCGCAGGTCTGGAACAAGAGCCCCCTGCTCGAGCCGGTTCGCAAGAGCTTCATCGAGAACAAGCCGCTGGTCTGGAATCGGGTCTACAAGGTTCCGGAATTCGTCTATTTCAACCACTCGATCCACGTGAACAAAGGGGTCGGGTGCGTCACCTGCCACGGGCGGGTCGATCAGCAGGCAGCCGTCGAGCGCAAGACGCCGCTGACCATGAGCTGGTGCCTCGATTGCCACCGGAATCCGGGCAAGAACCTGCGCCCGGTCGAGGAGATGACCAATATGACCTGGGAGCCGGAAGGTGACCCCGAGGACACCGCCCGGGTGTTGGCCGAGAAGAACGACGTCCACACGCGGACCAGCTGCACGACGTGCCACCGATGAGCGACCGTAAGGCTTCCGACTTGCCGCCGGCCCCTTCCTCCCGGGGGGCCTCGCGTCGTATTTCCCTGCCCATCGTCGAAGAAGCGGTCGCCGCGACCGAGGTGGCCAGCGGCGAGGTTCGTCGTTACTGGCGCAGCATCGCCGAGAAAGAGGGCTCGTCCGCGTTGAAGGCAGCCGCAGCCCGCGAGTTTCCGCCGGGCGCGTCCGAGTTGCCGGACGTCAGCCGGCGTTCCTTCATGCAGCTCTTGGGGACCGGCGCCGCCATGGCCGGCGTTGTGGCTTGCCAGCCCTCGCAGGAGCAAGGGATTCCCTTCGTGCGTCGTCCCGAAGAGGTGACGCCCGGAAACGCGCTGCACTTCGCGACCGCCTACGCTTTGGATGGGCACGCGGTGGGCCTGGTCGTCGAGAGCCACGAGGGTCGCCCGACCAAGGTGGAAGGCAACCCCGATCATCACGACAGCTTGGGCGCCGCGGGAACCGCCGAGCAGGCGTTGCTGCAGGGGCTCTACGACAACGATCGCGCCAAGCAGATCCGGGTCAAAGGCACGCCCCTGGCGCAGCGGACGTTCTTTACCGAGATCGCTCGCCTGGCCACCCACCACGCCGCGGACGGCGGCGCGCGCCTGCGATTCCTGATGGAGCCCAGCGCGTCGCCGCTCCTGATCGAGTTGCGCGGCAAGATTGCCGCGCGCTTCCCGAAGGCCAAGTTCACCAGCTACAGCCCGGTCGCCGCCGATGGCGCCGCAGAGGGGCTGAAGCTTGCTTACGGGCGGTTCGTCGAGGCGCGACACGATCTGACCCGCGCCTCCGTGATGCTGGCGCTGGACAGCGACTTCCTGGCCGATGGTCCCGAGCACCTGCGTCTGTCACGGCAGTTCGCGGCCCGCCGCACTCCGGGTCACGAGATGAGCCGGCTGTATGTCGTCGAGCCGTCCCTGACGGTGACCGGTATGACGGCCGACAACCGCCTGCGCCTGCGGGCCGGTGACGTGGTGGCCTTCGTGCAGGCGCTGGCCACCGAGCTGGCGCGGCAGCTTCCCCAGCTGGCGGCCCTGGCCGCCGCCGGTCGCGAGCAGGCGCCCGTCGATGCCAAGTGGGTCAAGGCCGTGGCCGCCGACCTGCTCAAGCACCGCGGACAATCGGTGATCCTGGCGGGACGTCGCCAGCCGGCCGCCGTCCACGCGCTGGTGGCCGCCCTGAACGGCGCGCTGGACAACGTCGGCGCGACGGTGACCTATGCGGCGGGGTTGCTGGCCGATCCGATGGTCGGCGGTCGCCCGCTGGCCGCGCTGGCCGAAGAGATCGCCGCGGGGCAGGTCGAGACGCTGGTCATCACCGCCCGCAACCCCGTCTACACCGCGCCGGTCGACCTGAAGTTCGACAAGTTGCTGTCGCGCGTGCCGACCACCATCTATCACGCGATGTACGAGGACGAGACGGCGGCGGTGTGCTCGCACATCGTTCCGGCCGCGCACGCCCTGGAAACCTGGGGCGATGCCCGCGCAACCGACGGCACCGTGACCATCGTGCAGCCGTTGATCGCGCCCCTGTGGGGCGCGATGGCCGACATTCATCTCCTGTCGGGCTTCGTTGGCGAAAGCGACATCGAGCCCTATGAGCAGCTGCGTCGGTCGTGGCAGGCCAAGGCCGCTACGCTTCCTGGCGGCAACGCCGAGTTCGATCAGATCTGGGAGAAGTGGATTGGCGACGGCACGATCGCCGGAACCGCGACCGTTCCCGACGCGACGCTGACCCTGGAAAGCGCCGCCATCGCGCAGGGCTTGGGCTCGCTGCTGGCGACGATCCCCAGGGGGCCCGGCCTCGAGATCGCCTTCGCGCCCGACTACAAGGTCTACGATGGTCGCTTCGCCAACTCGTCGTGGTTGCAGGAGTTGCCCGATCCCGTCACCAAGCTGACCTGGGACAACGCCGCGCTCATCTCGCCGGCCACCGCCAAGGCGCTGGGCATCGAGGTCGAACGCGACAACGATCGCTTCTCGGTGCTGCTGATCGAGAACAAGGACCGCCGCCTGCACGCGCCAGCCCTGGTGGTGCCAGGCCACGCCGACGACTGCGTCACCTTGGTGCTGGGCTACGGCCGCCAGGGCGATGAGAGCGTGGCGCGCGGTGTGGGCTACAACGCCGGCCTGCTGCGCGCCAGCGACGCGCTGTGGTTCGACCGTGGCGCCAAGGTGTCGTCCGCGACCGGGATGCATCAGTTCGCCATCACCCAGAATCACTGGTCGGGCGAGGATCGCGAGCCCGCCATGGAAGTCACCCTGAGCGACTTCGAAAACCACCACTCGCCGTTCCACGAGAAGCTCGAGGAGCGTCGTGGGCCGCTGCCGACCATCCACCAGCCCTGGGACTACAGCAAAGAGCAGTACAAGTGGGGCATGGCCATCGACCTGGGCAAGTGCACCGGTTGCAGCGCGTGCGTCGTCGCTTGCCACTCCGAGAACAACATCCCGGTCGTGGGTAAAGCCGACGTGATCCGGGGCCGCGAGATGCATTGGCTGCGCATCGACCGCTACTTCTCGGGCGATCTCGAGGATCCGCAGACGATCGTTCAGCCGCTGGCCTGCGTTCACTGCGAGACGGCCCCCTGCGAGTACGTTTGCCCCGTCAACGCCACCGTCCACAGCGACGAGGGCCTGAACGAGATGGTCTACAACCGCTGCGTTGGCACCCGCTACTGCAGCAACAACTGCCCCTACAAGGTCCGGCGTTTCAACTTCCTGGACTACACCAGCGAAACGCCTGCGGTTCGTCGCCTGGGTATGAATCCCGAAGTCACGGTTCGCAGCCGCGGCGTCATGGAGAAGTGCACGTACTGCGTGCAGCGCATCGAGCGCAAGCGCATCGATGTCCGCGTTCAGGGGCGGACGATGATCGACGGCGAGTTGCAGACCGCTTGTCAGCAGGGCTGCCCGTCGGACGCCATCGTATTCGGCAACCTGAACGACCCGAAGTCCCGCGTGTCGAAACTGCACGCCGACGAACGGCGATACGATCTGTTGCATGAGATCGGCACGCGTCCCCGCACGGCGTATCTGGCCCGCGTGCGTAACCCCAACCCTGAACTCGCCAAGGTTTAAAGGTCGAGGCGATAGACATGGCCAGTACAGCCCACCAAGCGCACGAGCATCAGACCAACGACCCGCTCGAGCCTCGCCCTCTCATCGAGGGCGCTCAGACCGACGCGTCGCTGAACGAATCACTCCTCAACCACGTCTGGCAGGGAGCGGGTAAGGGCTGGTGGATGTTGTTCGGCCTGGCCCTGGCCGGCCTGGGCCTGCTGGTGGTCGGCATCACCATCACCCTGGCCAAGGGCGTCGGGATGTGGGGCAACAACATCCCGGTCGGTTGGGCCTACGGCATCATCAACTTCGTCTGGTGGATCGGCATCGGTCACGCCGGGACGCTGATCTCGGCTATTTTGTTGCTGCTGCAGCAGAAGTGGCGCACCTCGATCAACCGCTTCGCGGAAGCGATGACCTTGTTCGCGGTTATCTGCGCGCTGCTGTTCCCGCTGATTCACACCGGTCGTCCATGGTTCGCGGCGTACTGGCTGATGCCGTACCCCAGCGTTCAGGGCATCTGGCCGCAGTTCAAGAGCCCGCTGGTGTGGGACGTCTTCGCGGTCTCGACGTACTTCACGATCTCGCTCCTCTTCTGGTTCCTGGGGCTGATCCCGGACCTGGCGGCCTTGCGGGATTCGTCCAAGAGCCCCACCAAGCGCCTGGTCTACGGCATCTTCGCGCTGGGCTGGCGCGGGTCGGGTCGCCACTGGGCGGAGTACAAGTGGGCCTACCTGCTGCTGGCGGGCCTTTCGACGCCCCTGGTGCTCTCGGTGCACACCATCGTGTCCTTCGACTTCGCCGTCTCGGTTCTGCCGGGGTGGCACACCACGATCTTCCCGCCGTACTTCGTTGCCGGCGCCGTGTTCTCGGGCTTTGCGATGGTCGTGACCTGGATGGTGCCGGCCCGTCAGTTCCTGGGTCTGAAGCACGTCGTCACGATGAAGCACCTGGAGAACATGAACAAGGTCATCCTGGCCACCGGGATGATGGTTGCCTACGGCTACGTGATGGAACACTTCATCGCGTGGTACAGCGGCAATCCCTACGAGTTCTCGGTCTTCTTCAAGGTCCGCCAGCGGGGCCCGCTGGCGCCCGTCTACTGGCTGATGGTGTTCTGCAACGTCATCGTGCCGCAGATCTTCTGGTTCAAGAAGGCGCGAACCAGTCTGTTCATCATGTGGGTGGCCGCGCTTCTGGTGAACGTCGGGATGTGGTGCGAGCGCTTCGTCATCATCGTGACTTCCCTTCATCGTGACTTCCTGCCCTCGAAGTGGGAGCTCTACACGCCGACCTGGGTCGACTGGAGCATCTATCTCGGCACCATCGGGTTGTTCTCGACCCTGTTCTTGCTGTTCCTGAAGTTCGTGCCGGCCGTCGCCGTCACGGAGGTCAAGGAGTTCCGGCACGAGCTGGCTCACGCCGCCCACGCCAAGGGCGCCGGGGAGGCACACGGATGAGCCACGGAGGTGGTTTCGAGCCCCGTCGCTTCGTGCTCGGCGAGTTCGCCGACTCGGACGCGATGCTGGTGGCCACGCGCAAGATGCGCGAAAAGGGCCACAAGAAGCTGGACACGCACTCGCCTTATCCCGTGCACGGGATCGAGGAGGCGCTCGGCCTCGGTCGCGCCAAGATTCCCACCATCGTGCTCTTGGGCGCGATCACCGGGGCCTGCGTCGCCTACGCGATGATCTACTTCATGAACGTGGTCGACTTCCCGATCAACGTCGCCAACCGTCCGCCGCACAGCCCCCCTGCCAACATTCCGATCACGTTCGAGCTGGCGGTCTTGCTGGGCGGAACGTCATCCTTCTTCGGGTTGATGGGGCTGATGCGGTTGCCCGAGCCCTACCACCCTGTGTTCGAGGCCGAGTCGTTCCGGCGCGCCAGCATCGATGGCTTCTTCGTGTCGATCGAGGTGCCCAAGGGACAGAACCCGGCCGACGTTGCGGCGCAGCTGGGCGAGTTTGGCCCGACCGAAGTGCAAGTGATCGAGGAGTCGGAACGATGAGCGCGCGCATGGGCCTTCTATCGTCCGCCGCCTTCGCCGCGCTGGTGGTGGTGCCCGTCGGGATGGGCGCCTGCAGCGAGCAGCTCCTGAATCCGATGGCGGACCATCGCCAGCCCCGTGAGCGCGCCTATCGCGTCAGCGACTTCTTCGCGGATGGCCAGGTCATGCACGCTCCCCCCGCCGGGACGGTGCCGCGCGAGCGCCGCACGATGAATCCCGCCCTGACCACCGGCGTCTCGGGGTACACCGGCCAGTTCGGTGAGAACGGTGAGCGCGTGGTTCGCTACGCCAATCGCATCCCGTTGCCGGTCACGCGCGAGTTGCTGGCGCTGGGCCGCAAGCGCTACGACATCACCTGTGGCACCTGCCACGGTCCGCTCGGCGACGGGGACAGCATCGTGGCGACACAGATGTCGCTGCGCCCGCCGCCCTCGCTGCATCTGTATGCCAACCGCGCCCCGGGCTACATCTTCGAGGTGGCGACGCACGGCTTCGGCATGATGGCGTCGTACGCGGCCGAACTGTCAGTCGAAGAACGCTGGGCCGTGGTGGCGTACGTGCGCGCGCTTCAGGTCAGCCAAAACGTGCCCGTGACGGACCTGCCCCCCGACCTGCGGCGAAGACTCGATCAGGAGGCGCCGTGAAATCGGAAGTGCAATTGCAAGTGGACCTCCAGCGATTCGAAGGCGGTCGGCAGCTGATGACGGCGGCCGGAGCGCTGGGCCTCCTGGGCCTGGTGGCAACGCTGGCTGGTACGGCTGGCGCCGATGCGCGTCCCGCGTACTTTTCGTATTTGTTTGCCTTCGCCTACTGGGGCGGGATCGCGCTGGCCTCGGTGGTCTTGCTACAGATCTTCCACACCTTCAAGGCCAAGTGGATGGTCATTCTGCGCCGTCCGCTGGAGGTCATGGCGGTCTCGGTGGTGGTGTTTCTGGTCCTCTTCATCCCGATCGCAATCGGTCTGAAACACATCTATTCCTGGGTCGAGCCGGCGGCCGACTTGCCGCGCGAGGCCCTCCACATCCTGGAGCACAAGAAGCCGTACCTGAACCCGTCCTTCTTCATCGCTCGCAGCATCGGCTACGTTCTGCTGGCGTCGTTGATCGCGTTTCGGCTGTTCGGCCTGTCGACCAAGCAGGACACTTCGGGTGACATTCAGTTGAGCGCGAAGCAGCGCTGGCTTGGTGCGGCCGCTTTGCCGTTCATCGCGCTGGTGTTCAGCTTCGCCGGCTTCGACTGGCTGATGAGCCTGCAGCCGCTCTGGTACTCGACGATCTTCGGCGTCTACTTCTTCGCCGGCAGCTTCGTCAGCACGATTTCACTGCTGGTGATCGTGACCGACCGGGCTAGGGGCAAGAACCTGTTCGGGGATCTGGTCTCGCCGGAGCACATTCACAACCTGGGCAAGCTGATGCTGGCCTTCACCTGCTTCTGGGCGTACATCGGCTTCTCTCAGTTCCTGCTGATCTGGATCGCGGGCCTGCCGGAAGAGGTTCCCTTCTTCATGGTGCGCATGAAGGGCGACTGGGCCGCTCTGAGCGTGTTCATGATCGTCGGCAACTTCCTGCTGCCGTTCGCGGCGCTGCTGTCACGGTCCCTGAAGAGGGACCGCAGCAAGCTGGCGCTGGTCGCCTTCTGGATTCTCCTGGTCCATGCCCTGGATATCTACTGGCTGGTGATGCCGACCCTGAATCCCGACTCGATGCCGTTCCATTGGACGGTGATTCCTGCGTTCGTCGGGGTGGGTGGTCTGGCCGTCGCCTTCGCCATCTGGCGTGCCCGTGGCCACTTCATGGTCCCGATTAAGGATCCGTATCTCGCCGATTCTCTCGCGTACAAGCAGCCCTAAATCATGAGCCATCACGCACATACCCCTCCGAGCGGTCCGCATGGCGTGCAAGCCCACGATCGCGCGGATGGGATGAACCTCTCGAAGATCATCATCGTTGGCGTGGTGGCGCTGGCGGTCTTCGCGGCGGGCATCATCTGGGCCTACTTCCTGATCACCGGATTCAAGGCCGACATCCATAAGAACGGCGTCGCCCAGCCGGGCTCCGAGATCGGAAAGAGCGAGATCGGCATCGTGGATCAGGTCTTGTTCTCCGATGACCACCGCCTGGAAACCTGGAAGGCCGAACACCGCAAGCGCCTGGATGGTGTGGGTTGGGTGGACAAGTCGAAGGGCATCGTCCACATCCCGATCGAACAGGCGATGCAGAAGGTCGTCGCGTCTCCTCCCGACATTGCGGGCGAGGGTGTCCCCCCCAAAGCCGCGCCCGTCAAGTTGCCGCCGGAGACCGCAGAACCCGTAGACGGGACCGGCGCCTCGAAGCGCAAGAAGCTGGGCCCCGCGGCCCTGCCAGGGACCAAGCCATGATGCGGGCTGGTTTCACTTTGCTGATCGTATTCCCCCTGTTGGGGCTGGCGGCTGCGTCGCCGGCGCTGGCGCGTGAGACCAATCTGGCTCCGACCTTCCCGCAGGGCGCCGACGAGCCGCTGGCGGCTCTGCAGGACGTCGACGTCATCGAACACATCGGCGACAAGATCCCTGGTGGGCTGGCCTTCCGTGATCCCGAGGGACACAAGGTGGAACTGGACGCCCTGCTGGGACAGAAGCCCTTGCTGGTGACCCTGGGCTATTACCGCTGCCCGATGCTCTGCAACCTGGTCCTCGACGGTCTGGTGAAGACCATGAAGAAGGCGGGGCTGTTGCCCGGACGAGACTTTCAGGCCGTGTCGATCAGCATCGATCCCAACGAGGACGCGAAGCTGGCGGTGGACACCCGAAGCCGCGTTCAGGCCAGCGCTGGCGTGGGAACGGACGCGGGCGCCTGGCCGTTCTTGATGGGCGACGCCTTCGGCAGCCGCGTTCTGGCCGACGCGGTTGGGTTCAAGTACGCCTACGACAAGTCGAGCGGTCAGTTTGCCCACGACGCTGTGACCTTCGTGTTGACGCGTGAAGGGCGCATCTCCCGCTATCTCTATGGTGTGGACGTGCTGCCGCGGGACTTTCGGCTGGCGATGGTCGAGGCGGGGGCAGGGCGGGTTGGCACCTCCTTCGACCGACTTCTCCTTTCCTGTTTCCAGTATGACCCCCTCAATAGAAAGTACGCTCCCTATGCTCTTGGGTTCGTGCGCATCGGCTCGGGACTGGTGTTCCTGGTGCTGGTGGGCCTGCTCACGATGCTGTGGCGCAAGGAGCTGGACATGAGACGACGGAGGGCCGCATGAGCGACATCATGCGCTCCATTCTGTGGCTTCCGGAGCAAGCCTCCACCTTCGCCAAGCGGGTGGATAACCTTCACTTCTTCATGTTCATCGTCACGATGGGGAGCTCGATCGTCCTCGGGTTGGCGGCGTTCGTCTTCTGCTTTCAGTTCCGCCAGCGCCGCGCTCGCCAGTCAACGGCGATCGTAGAGCCCAGCGTGCGCTTCGAGCTGACGGTCATCACTCTCCCGATGATCTTCTTCCTTGCCTGGTTCGTGCAGGGCTTCCGTGACTTCGTGTGGTTCACCACGCCCCCTCAGAACACGACCGACGTCTACGTCATGGGCAAGAAGTGGATGTGGAAGTTCGCGTATCCAGATGGTCCGAACGCCATCGGCACGCTCCACGTCCCCGCCGACCGACCGGTGCGCCTGCTCCTCACCAGCCGAGACGTGATCCACTCGTTCTTCGTTCCGGACTTCCGCGTGAAGATGGACGTCCTTCCGGGCCGCTACACCGAGGCCTGGTTCGAGGCCACCAAGCCAGGCCGCTACCAGATCCTGTGTGCCGAGTATTGTGGCACCTGGCACTCGCAGATGTGGGGCGAGGTCGTGGTCATGCCCCCGACCGAGTTCGACGAGTGGATGGCGCAGCAGAAATCCGGTCTGGCCGAGCGGGTCGACACGGGCGGAGACGATGGCCCCAGCTTCCATGGGACGCTGGTCGATTACGGCAAGCGCGTGGCCATGGCCCAGGGCTGCTTGAAGTGCCACTCGCTGACCGGGGAACCCCACATCGGGCCGACCTGGCTGGATCTATACCGCCGCCGTGAGACCCTGGAGACGGGCGAGACCATCGTCGCCGACGAAGGGTATCTGACCGACTCCATGATCGACCCCCGTGCGAAGATCGTGAAGGGCTACAAGCCCGTGATGCCCACCTACCGCGGCAAGCTGGCAGCGCCAGAGGCGGCGGCGCTGGTCGAGTTCATCAAGTCTCTCCGAAGCCCGAATCTCGAAAACGTTCCGTCCAAGGAAGCGGTCTATGAGCCAGCCCGTCGATAGTGCGGCCCCCACGCCGTCCGCGGCGCCGGCCTATCAGAAGATCAACTATCTGAACGCCGATGCCGGCGTGATGTCGTGGTTGAAGACCCTCGACCACAAGCGCATCGGCATCATGTACTTCAGCTCCGTGCTCGTGACCTTCCTGCTGGGCGGGATCTTCGCGATGATCGTCCGCTTCGAGCTGATCACGCCCGAGCCGAACCTGATCGGCGCGAACGCCTACAACCGGATGTTCACGCTGCACGGCATGGTCATGGTGTTCTTGTTCATGATCCCGGCCATCCCGGGCGTATTCGGAAATTTCCTGTTGCCCCTGATGCTGGGGGCCAAGGACGTCGCGTTCCCGCGGCTGAACCTGCTGTCGCTCTACGTGTACTGGGCCGGCGCGGCCATCGTCTTGATCGGTGTGATCACCGGCGGGGCCGACAGCGGCTGGACGTTCTATGCGCCTTACAGCACCACCACACCGATGACGCTGTTCCCGGTGTTGCTGGGCGTGTTCATCGGCGGCTTCTCGTCGATTCTTACCGGTCTCAACTTCATCGTCACGGTGCACACGCTGCGCGCGCCTGGCATCACCTGGATGAAGATGCCGTTGTTCGTGTGGGCCATCTACGCGACCAGCATCATCCAGGTGCTGGCGACGCCGGTCATCGGTTTGACGACCCTTCTGGTGGGCATCGAGAAGATCGGCGGCTTCGGCCTGTTCGATCCGGGGCGCGGTGGCGATCCGGTCCTGATGCAGCACCTGTTCTGGTTCTACTCGCACCCGGCCGTTTACATCATGGTGTTGCCGGCCATGGGTGTGATGAGCGAGATCGTCGCGGCCTTCGCCCGCAAGAATATCTTCGGCTACAAGATGATCGCCTACTCGTCGCTGGGCATCGCGTTCGTCGGGTTCTTCGCCTGGGGACACCACATGTTCGTGTCGGGCCAGTCTTCGTTCGATGGCGGTGGCTTCGCTGTCATCTCGATGCTGGTGGGCGTGTTCACGGCCATCAAGGTCTTCAACTGGGTGGGAACGCTGTATCGCGGCGCCATCGTGGTCACCACGCCCTTTCTCTACTTTTGCGGTTTCCTGTTCTTCGTGGTGTTCGGCGGCATGACCGGTATCGCCCTGGCGACGATGGGGCCGGATATCCACTGGCACGACACGTATTTCGTGGTGGCGCACTTCCACTTCATCATGGTGGCGGCGGTCATCATGGCGTTCCTGGCGGCCATCCATTACTGGTTCCCGAAGATGTTTGGGAAGAAGTATCACGAGGGATGGGGCATGATCTCGGCTGCCTTCATCATCCTGGGATTCAACGCCACGTTCATCCCGCAGTTCCTGGCCGGCAACGGCGGCATGCCGCGCCGGTACTACATCTACCCCGAGCGCTTCACGGGGCTGAACGTCGCTTCGACGATGGGGTCCACCTTGCTGGCCTTCGGGTTCGTCATCATTCTCATCTACCTGATCTACGCCCTGCTTCGGGGGCCGATCGCCGGCGACAACCCGTGGGAGTCGAAGGGGTACGAGTGGCGGACCAGCTCGCCGCCCATCAAGGAGAACTTCGAGGAGACGCTGGAGTACCCGGAGGAACCGCACACCTACCACGACCCGGGAGAGGAGGTGGAGCATGTCGTCATCTGAGACGGCCGCTGCCGCCCACGGGCACGAGGAGCACAATCCGCATCTCGCCCACCACTTCGACAGCATGGCGACGCAGAATCACGCGTCGCGGTTGGGGATGTGGCTGTTCCTGGGAACCGAGGTGCTGCTGTTCGCGGGCCTCTTCCTTGGCTACGCGGTCTACCGGCACTTTTATCACGATACGTTCAAGGTCGCGTCCCATCACCTGAACCTGGTCATGGGGACCGTGAACACGGTGGTCCTGATCACCAGCAGCTTCACGGTGGCGATGGCCTACTACTCGGTGAAGAAGGGCAACAACAAGGCGGCGATAGGCCTGCTGGTCTTCACCATTCTTTGTGCTCTGACGTTCTTGTGCATCAAGGCCTTCGAGTACAACCACAAGTTCGAGGAAGGCGCGCTGCCGGGGAAGTGGTTCCACTTCGAAGAAATGAAGGGGATGCCCGGCGCGAACATGTTCTTCACGGTGTACTTCCTGGCCACCGGGTTGCACGCGTTTCACGTCATCGTCGGTATGGCGATCTTGATCTGGGTGACCGCGCGTCTGGTGCGCGGCGACTTCGACCGCGAGTACTACATTCCGGTGGAGCTCGGCGGGCTTTACTGGCACTTGGTCGATCTGGTGTGGATCTTTCTTTTCCCGCTCCTGTACCTGATCTAGGCATCCCGCGGAGACGCACGTGGCTGATAAAAGCAAACAAGACGACGCACACGCTCACGAGCACGGCCCCGGCCGCTACGTCGTGATCTGGCTGGCGCTGCTGGCGCTGTCGGTCACCACGGTGGTCACGGGTCGCATGGATCTGGGCGGCGCGAACCTCCCGCTGGCGATGGCCATCGCCACCCTCAAGGCCACCTTGGTGGTGCTGTTCTTCATGCACCTGTGGGATGCCGAGGGCATCAATCGCCTGGTGTTCGGCGTCGCTGTGGTGTTCGTCCTCGTGCTGCTGGTGGGCGTGTTTGGCGATCTGCTGACCCGGATGCCGGACGCTCTGCCCACGGGGCGACACGCCCATACTCTCGAGGGCGGTGATTTGCCGACCTCGCAGCACGCGGCGCCTCACGCTGAGTGACAAGGCTGGGGCCGCGCCCGTGCGCGACCACCGGCTGTGAGGGGCGGCGGACTTCGTCCCAAGGGGGCGTCGGTTGGCGCTGGCCCTTCTCAAAACCAGAAAAACGAGGCAAGGTTGCGTCATGAAGCGTGTACACAATTTTGGAGCTGGTCCCGCCACGTTGCCGGTAGCCGTCCTCGAGGAGGCCAGCCGCGCCATCCTCGAGATTGGCGGTTCGGGAATGTCGATCCTGGAAGTGAGTCACCGCAGCAAGGTCTACGAGGCGATTCATTTCGATGCCCGTGATCGGCTGCTGAAGGCCCTGGGCCTGGACGCCGCCGAGTACGCGGCCCTGTTCCTGGGCGGAGGCGCCAGCATGCAGTTCGCCATGCTGCCGATGAACCTGCTGGCAGGAGGTACGGCCGACTACGTCAACACCGGCGAGTGGGCGGCCAAGGCCATCAAGGAAGGCAAGCGGTTCGGTACGATCAACGTCGCCGGATCGTCCGAGGACAAGAAGTTCGCGTGCCTGCCGAAGGACCTGAAACTGACCGCCGGCGCGAAGTACGTCCACATCACGACCAACAACACCATCGAGGGAACCGAATTCGCCGCCCTGCCCGAAACGGGAGACGTGCCCTTGGTGGCGGATGCTTCGTCGGACATCCTGGGCCGCTCGTTCGACTTCAAGCGCCTGTCGATGATCTACGCCGGCGCTCAGAAGAACCTGGGCCCGGCCGGCGTGACGATCGTGGTTGCGAAGCGCAAGTGGCTGGAGGCTGCGACCGACGACGTTCCCGCCATCCTGTCCTACAAGACCCATCTGAAGAACGATTCGCTCTACAACACGCCACCCGCGTTCGCGATTTACACGGTGGGCCTGGTGCTGAAGTGGGTCGAGGCTCAGGGGGGCGTGGCGGCGCTGGACAAGCGCAACCGCGAGCGTGCGGGCACCATCTACAACGCCCTCGACGCGGCCCCGGACGTCTACGACCCGGCTGTCACCGACAAGGCCGATCGCTCGTGCATGAACGTGACCTTCCGCCTGCGCGACGCCAGCAAGGAAAAGGAATTCCTGGCGGCGGCCGAGGCACTCGGGTTGGACGGTCTGAAGGGCCACCGCTCGGTGGGGGGCTTTCGCGCGTCGATCTACAATGCCATGCCTCAGGATGGCATCGACGCATTGGTGTCGCACATCCAAGCGTTCGCGAAGAAGTAGTCGGTTCTTTTTCCCGAGCTCGCGCATGCGAGGCGACGTTGATGTCGCTTGGCATGCGCGTTCTTGCGTCAGGCGTCGGAGCAGAGCCGGCCGGTCGGCGTTGCCCTGGAGGGTTCACAAACGGTGAACAACAAAATGATCGTCAGCGGCTCTTGCGCCGCCAGCCGAAGGCGATCAGTTCATTGCAACCGCGGAGCAGGAACGCACGGACTGAATCTGCGTGCAGAGCTTCTTGTAACGAGCCTCCAGGGGACGGTCGACCGTCCGCTGTCGTCTGCCCACGTCGTGCACCGTGATCGCCTTGGCGTGCAATTCCGGCGGATCCATGTTCAGCACGGTGGCCAGAGCATGATCGAGCACCGCCACACGATGCGGATAGTGGCGCGGATAGCCCTGGGCGATGTACTGGGGCCCGTGGTTGTAGTGGGCCCAGTAGGCGTGATCTTTGTGACGGCAGGGAACCTTCTTGAGGACCGGACGCAGGTGCCCCGCCGCATCCCGCAATTTGACGACCACGCTGGTGGTGCCACCGCCATCCCGCCAGTAAGCCAATTCGCGCGCGCCGAGTTCGATGTTCGTGGCCGGCGTCATCAGGTCCTTCCACTTCAGCCCGCGCACATTGCCATTGGTGCAATGTTCACGTTTGTCCAGGACGCAGCGAATCGCCATCAGTCCGCTGTCCTTCGCATACAGCCGCTGATCGTGCATGGTGGGACGCGCCGACTTCTCGTTCAGATCACTTTCATTGATCATGACGGCCAGCAGCAAAGTCGGGGAAAGATGGTGCTTGTCCGCGGCCTTCAGGACAGCGCGAGCAATCGTATGGCACTCAGCGTCGGACCAAGCGGGCGTCTGCCACCGAATCTTTTCCTTGATTGCGCAGATCGTCTTGGCCAGGCACGTCAAGTTTGGCACGCCGAGTTCCATGGGTGCGACTGCGTCATCGGACGTCGCGGGCGACTCGTCGGCCGGCATCGCGACGACGGCTTCAGGTTCAGTCGCCTCCTCCGCCAGAGCGGGGAACGCGAAAGCGCTGGTTAGATAGACGAGGGCTCTAATTGAATAGGCGGGTGGAATCGGCACGTCGCCACCTCATTGAAACGCGTCTTTAAGGCGGGATACGAAGTAGCTCTCGTCACATTCTAGTGGCGAGGAGATCCCGTGGGAGCCGGCTACATTGCATCCTTCCGATGGGAAGCGCAAGGTTCGAAACGCCTCGGGGTGATTTTTCTTCCAAAACGATATGAGCAAAATGCAGGTCATTGAAAACGCGAAAACAACATTGCGCACGCCGGCGATAGAAGCGATTTGGATTGGTGCGGCGCGTGAATTGGGATTGTCTATCGAACGGACTGAGGCGGCTTACGCAAGCAGCGATGGGCAGGGGCGTCTTCTCATCGGAGTTGATGCGGTCCTTGATGCAGACGATTCGGTTGCACAGTTGATCTTTCACGAGCTTTGCCACGGCCTGGTGCAAGGGCCGCGCGGCTGGTCGGCCGTTGATTGGGGGTTGTCGAATGAAGACGCACGCGATGTCGTCGCCGAGCACGCCTGCTTGCGACTGCAAGTGTTTCTGTCGACGCCCTACGATCTGCGCATCGCAATGTCGCCGACCACCGAGTATCGCGCCTACCACGACGCGATTGTCGGCCACCCGCTGAACACATCAGAAGACGCCGCCGCGACGCTGGCTCGAGCGGCCCTCAATCGCGTGGAGAGTGCGCGGTGGCTGGTGGTCTTGCGCAAGGCCTTGGCGGCCACGCGCAAGTGCCTTGCGCTCGCGGTGCCTGCAACTCCGGTCGCGGACGAAAGTGCGCATCATCCGACCGGATTCGCGTGGAGCCCCCTCGCGGAGACGTGTTCCTCGTGCGCTTGGTTCTATCGTGGGGGCCGGGGACCTGCGGTCGATCGTTGTCGCCAGGCGACCGAGACCGACGGCGACGGGCAGCGCACGCTGGCGACCCATGCTGCCTGCGTGCGTTGGGAGGCCAGGCTGGATTGCCAGGAGTGCGGAGCCTGTTGTCGCGAGGCCTATCACTCGGTCACGGTGTCCGTGCGCGATCCTGTGGTGTGGAAGCAGCCTGACCTGATCGTTCGCCACGGTCATCGCTTCGAGATCTTGCGCGAGGGGCCGCGCTGCGCGGCGCTGCACGACGGCCGCGAAGGCGAGAAGGAACCAGCAGGTCCGGCGCCGGAGCGGGCCCGCGGCGTCGACCCCGGAAGGGCGCGCCCGCTGTTTGCTTGCACCATCTATGACGATCGACCGCGGGCCTGCCGGGAGTTCGAAGCCGGTGGACGGCACTGTCTGGTGGCGCGTCGCCGGGTGGGATTGTCGGCGTGAGCCGCGCGATGCCCGCCGAGGTCGAACTTTTCATATCCCTCGACGAACTGGACGACGCCGCCAATCTGGACGCACGCTTGTTGCGGCTGGCGGAGCGAACGCTGGGACGGACGCCGGGATCCTTGACGGCTCTTCGCGTGCTTCGGCGATCGCTCGACGCGCGCAAGGGGCGCCCGGTTGGTTATCGGTTCCGCTGTTTGGTGGGGGGCGGCGATCCCGCCGCGCTTGCCTCGGTCGATGCGGTGGGGCGACCGCGTTTGGAATGGCCCGCGGGGCGGCCGCGGCCACGGGTGGTGATCGTCGGCTCTGGTCCGGCTGGGACATGGGCGGCGCTGCGCCTGGCCGAGGTCGGCATCGCGGCAACGATCGTGGAGCGGGGAAAGCCGGTTCAGCCGCGGCGAACCGACCTGGCGCAGTTGACGCGCGGCCAGCTTGATCCTGACTCGAACTATTGCTTCGGCGAGGGCGGGGCAGGGACGTTCTCGGATGGGAAGCTTTACACGCGGGCCAAAGACCGCGCCGGGGTGGCTTCCGTGCTGCGCGATCTGGTTCGCTTCGGCGCGCCCGCCGATATCGAGGTCGATTCGCGGCCCCACGTGGGTTCGAACCGACTCCCCAAAGTGTTGACCAATCTGCGCGAGACGCTGGAAGGCCAGGGCGTCGTGTATCGCTTCGGCGCCGAGGTGACGGACATCGCGATCGAGAAAGGTCGTGTGAAGGCGATTGCCCTGCGTAGCGGAGAGGAGCTACCCGCAGATATCGTGATCCTGGCGGTCGGGCACTCGGCACGTTCGATCTACGCCTGGGCGGAGGACGCGGGCGTCGCCATCGAGCGGAAGCCAATCGCGGTAGGCGTCCGGATCGAACATCCGCAGACGCTGATCGACGAGATCCAGTACGGGGCCGCCGCGGGCCATCGCAATCTTCCGCCGGCGCTGTACGAGCTGGCATCGACGGGCGCGGGTCGCGGGGTTTACAGCTTCTGCATGTGCCCGGGCGGTTGGATCGTGCCCGCGGCGACCGAGGGCGACGGTGTCGTGGTGAATGGCATGAGCTTGTCCAAGCGCGACTCGCGCTTTGCCAATTCAGGGCTGGTGGTGTCGGTCGACGTTCGCGACTTTGGACCGGACGCGGCGGGGCCGCTGGCCGGCGTGGCGTTTCAACGCCGCATCGAGCAAGCGGCGTTTCGCGTCGGAGGCGGTGGTTTCCGCGCTCCCGCGCAGCGCCTGAGCGCGTTTCTGGCGGGCCGCTCCGATGATGCGCTGGCGGCGTCCAGCTATCGTCCGGGGTTGACGGCGGCGTCCTTTGACGACGTGTTTCCCCCCTTCATCGTGGCCGCGTTGCGCGAGGGGCTCGGCAATATCGGCTCCCGCATGTCGCGCTTTCTGTTCCCCGACGCCATGTTGATCGGCGTCGAGACGCGAACCAGCGCCCCGGTGCGGATCCTGCGCGATCCCGTCACCTTGATGTCACCGTCCTGCCAGGGGCTGTACCCGGCTGGCGAAGGCGCCGGATTCGCGGGAGGCATCGTCAGCGCGGCGCTCGACGGGGTCCGGATCGGCGATCAGATCGTGGCGCGCGGCTAGGCTCCGCACGCATCGAAAGATCCACGCGGGGGTGACGCGCGCTCTTAGCCCAGGTGACCGGTGACCTGCCGTACCCAGGCCTTCTGTTCGTCAGTGATGACCTCGAAGCGAATGCCAGCGACGTTGCGCGCGTTGGCCATCTCGGCTGTCCAGGTCACGCGGCCCTTGACCCACAGCGCCGGCACACGTTCGTCCTCGACGTCGTCGACCACCAAGAAAAGGCCCAGCGTGATCTCCTTGCCTTCGGGGAGAAGTTCGCGCAGCTCGATGCCGACACCACCTTCGGAAAGATCGCGGGTCGTCGCCGTGAACACAGCGTCGTCCAGATGGACCTCCGCGGACATCCGGATCGGAACACGTTGGAATTGTCGGCGTTTCTCGAAAGGGGGGGGACCGGACGGCTTGCTCATCGATTCAATCTCCTGCTGCTCTCCTGGTCCTGTCGCTGGCGCCGACCGCCTGCGCTGGCAGGCTCACGGACGAAAAGGATCGTCCTTGTCCTCGGGGCGCTCCGGCTTGGGATCTGGTCCTGGATCATAGCCAGCGGGCCTGACGTCTCCGTCGATGAAGCGCATGAACAGTTCCAGAAAGCGCGCCTGTTCATCATCGAGATCGATGAACATGACGCCGACCTGATAGCGCCCGAATAGCAGTGTGCACCAGACCGCGCTGCCCGCCACCCACAGGGGCTCGGACATCTGCTGAGAGCCGAATGACAGCACCAGCTGGATGTCGAGCTGGGTATTGGTGGCAATTTGCGTGTCGCTGACCAAGCACACGCCCGAGCGAGAAATATCTCGCGTCCGCACCGCCACCGCGCGGCCGTCGACCTCGACCAGCGCCTTGACGTCGATGGCCTTTCGCTGTTCCCGGCGCGCGTCGGGTCGGGGAGGCGGCAACTTCATGGTTCCGCACCCTGATATTCGGGACCCCCGCGAGAGAAGGCGCCGCCCGTCATGGCATCCAGCTGCGCCTCGATTTCCAACGTCCGCAGGTTGCGCTGTTCGTCGTCGGCCAGGGGGGCGGGGGGGCTGCCGCGCCTGTCCTGGGCAGGGCCGCCGGCCAGCAGACGTCGTCGTTCGAAGTAAAGGCGGACAACCAAGGATTGAATATCGCGTCTGACGTCTGACATGCGGAGAGCCTCGGCGTGCGCGTGCAACTCGTCGGGATTGAATACCATCCTAGACAGGTCCCACGTTGTCCGCCACTCGTATCTCACGTCGTCGACGGCGTTGACGTCGAGGGGAACGCTGGCGGCAGTGTCGTCCAAAGTAAGTCCTTCGGTGCGAGCGAAGCGACGAAAGACTCGAAAGTGGAACTCGGGCAGCCACCCGGCGATCCGGGCGCGGCTGACGAAGCTGCGTGCCCGTTCCGGTTCGGCCAGCGCTATGGCGACGGCCGCGCGGCACAGGGCCTCCACGGGTGGGGCGGTGTCGGCGGCGCGAGACGCAGGGCGGGATGTCGCCGGGGGAGGGGGCTCCTCCGCGGCGGCGGAGGCGGTCACCACCAGCAGAAGAATCGCGGCTGCCCAATGTGAATACCCGCTCGCGAGCCGCCGAGAGCCGGGAAGGCAGGGTCGAAGATCGTTCATGGGGAGGTCTCCTGGATGCGGATCAAGGCGTCGGCCTCTTCAGCGCGAGAGTCGTCAGGGTCAGAGCCGGTGAAGGCTCCTTCACGGGGTGCCAGAAGGGGGCTGTTGCGACGAGCGGCCAGGTTGGCCAGCAGGCCATGCCGTTCCAGCGCGCGGAGCGGGCCGCGATCGAAGGTGAACGTCAGCAGGGCGAACGCGCGGAGATCGTGTTGGCGGTTCGAACGCGCCGACGCGAACCCGAGATCGACCCGGGGGAGCGCGAACAGCCACCACGGGGTGCTGCGTACCAGCGCGCTTGGGCTTGGCGTGCCTTGAGCGCCCAGTGCGCGGGGGCCGGCTTGTGTGTGGGGAGATCGGTGGGGTTCCCCTACGGGTTCGAACCAAATCCCAAACGCGGAAGCCAACCAGACACCATCCTGGGTCGCGGCGACGGCATGGATGGTGACAGCGGGCAGGCGCGCCTGCTCCAGGCCGGACTGGCCCTGGTCGGTGCTGGTCCAGAGGTGCGCGCCCAGCGCCGTCCACAGCGAGCCGTCCTTCGAGCAGGCCAGGCGAATCGAATCCACGGGGACGGTCTCGGTCCGCGCGCGCGTCGGCTGCTGGTCCGTGTCATCCAAGACCAGCAGGCGTCCCGATGTGAAAGCCAGCGTCACCGGGCCGCAGCCCGCGATGGCGTCCGCCGTTGACAAACCAATTCGTTCTGGCGTCGATGTCTCGGGCCGTACCCGCCGCAGTCCGGACGCGTCCAGCACGAATACCGTTCCCGTCGAGGTGATGGTCACTTCCGCGATGCCGCCCGCGATCGGGAACAGCCGGTCGAACGTCATTCCACCGTCTCTCGACCGGAGCAGGAAGCCGTTGCTCTGCACGACGACGTGCGTCCCGTCGAGGCTGGTGGCCAGCGCATCCACGCCGTTCGCCGAGCCCCTCAGCAGCTGAACCACCCCCGCGCCGTCGAGGTCCACCCTCCACAGCCCGTCGGCCCCGCCCCACCAGGCGAAACGCTGGTCCACCGCCACGACCGAGGCTGGGCCCGCGACGGAGGGCGAACCCCGCGTCCGGGGCCTGGTTCTTTCCCACCGGCCCGTGACGTTTTCAGCGTCTTCCAGGTCCAGATCGCCGTCGTACGGCTCGTCGAAGTCGTCCGCGCCGCTGACGCCGGCGCTGATCGCGAACGGGTCGGGCGGCGGTGCGCGCCGGACCGCGGTCGCTGGTGCTGTCATGGGGAACCGGCGAATCTGGTGTCCCTGCAGGTCCAACAACACCACGTCGCGGGAGGTGGCCGCCAGCAAACGGGACGGCCCCGCGCTGAGCGCGACGACCGGCGCTCCCAGCGGAATCGGGACGCTCGCACGCGCCGCTGCGGCCGCCGGAAGAAGGAGGACCCCTATCGGGACAAGGTGTACCCGCACGGGTAGGGCATCGGCCGCCCAAGTCTTCGGTTGCGTGATATATCGACGCGACCATGACGGCGGAGCTCATTGATGGCAAGGCTTGCGCGGCCCGATATCGCGCGAAGTTCGCGACCGAGACCGCAGAACTCGTCGCCCGAGGCGTGCGACCGGGTCTGGCGGTGGTCCTGGCCGGCGACGATCCCGCGTCCCAGGTCTACGTGCGCAACAAGACCATCGCCTGCGCGGAGGTCGGCATCCGCACCTTCGACCACCGCCTTCCTTCCACGGTGACGCAGAGCGCGTTGTTGGCCCTGATCGAGCGGTTGAACGCCGACCCCGAGGTGGACGGCATCCTGGTCCAGCTCCCTTTGCCCGCCGGGATCGACGCCCGTCAGATCCTGCTGGCGACCAGTCCCTTCAAGGACGTGGATGGCTTCCACCCCGACAACCTGGGCCGTCTGTTGATGGGCGAGCCGCGCTTCGTAGCCTGCACCCCGCTGGGCGTGATGCGATTGCTGGAGGAAGCCAAGACGCCGCTCAGCGGCGCCGAGGCGGTGATCGTCGGGCGGTCCAACATCGTGGGCAAGCCAATGGCGGCGCTGCTGATCTCGGCGGATTGCACGGTGACCGTATGCCACTCGAAGACCCGCAATCTGGCAGATCGCGTTCGCGCCGCGGACATCGTGGTGGCGGCGCTGGGGCGTCCCGAGACCGTGGAAGGCGACTGGATCAAACCTGGGGCGACGGTGATCGACGTGGGGACCAACCGCCGCGCGGACGGAAAGCTGGTGGGGGACGTGGCGTTCGCCGCCGCGGCCACGCGCGCTCGCGCCATCACGCCGGTGCCCGGCGGGGTGGGGCCGATGACCATTGCGATGTTGCTGGGGAACACCGTCGAATCGGCTCGTCGCCGCGCCTCCCTTCGGCCCTGACGGCGGGTGGGCGACCGCCCACAAAGAAAAGCACTCGCAGACGTGAATACGTTTGCCATCGTCCTCGTCCGAGTGCCTTCACATCGTCTCAGCGGAGGATTGCCCATGAAACGTTTTCTGTCGGTCCCCACCGTTCGCTTGGTCCTGTGCGGAATCCTGGGCTCCGGTTCGGCCGCGGTCGCTCATGCGGTGGTCTTCGGGAGTGGACCGGCCCTGGCGGGCACGACCGGCTTCTTGTGTCCCAGCTCGGGTCGCCTGATCTCCGTAGGACAGATGACCGAAGAAGTCCGCCGCCGCTGTCGCGAGCCGGACGATATCCAGCGTCGCATCGACCTTCGCACCGTGCGCGAGACCACGCGTCGTTGGGTCAATGGAATCGCCCAGGAAGTGACGGTGGAACGAAGCATCGAAGTCCCGATCGAAGAATGGTTCTTCGACTTTGGCAGCACGCGATTCACCAAGTTGCTCCGGTTCGAATCCGGGCGCCTGGTTCATGTCGAAGAAGGCTCGAAGGGAACGTCGGGCGGCGGCTAGCGGGCCCAACCGTCTCCTAGTGCTCGCCGCTGACGGTGGCCCGCGACAGTGCATGCAGGACCGTGGCATGCATGTCGGCGAAGGACGGCGGATTGACCAGCACCTCGTCCGCACCGGACTCGGCAGCGCGGGCGCGATCGTGCTCCGACTGCGCCAGCGCGATCAGGGGCACGTCCATCGTGCGCGAATCCTCTTTCAACGTGCGGACCAGCGCGTAGCCGGCCTCACCCGTCGAATCCAGATCGATGACCGTCAGATCGGCCGTCGCCTCGTCATTCGACCCATACAGATCGGCCTCCAGCAAGTCGCACGCGACGATCGAGCGCAAGTAGCGACCGATCACCGCCCGCGATGTGGCGTCCGTGGCGCCCAGCAGGACCCGGGTACCCATGTACATCGACGCCACCCTATCGATCGTCGCTCCGAAGCTGTCGATGGGCGTCGACAGCGCCAGCCCCATCCCCGGTGGCTGTCCGGGCCCCACCGACGTCGGCCGCGTCCATGCAACCGACGCCGCCACATCCAGCGCCGCCACGCCGGGGGCGTGTAACCGAAGGTCGATCGCCGTTCCCAGCGGCCACGGGTTGCCGGTTTCCACGAACAACTCACCCCGCGCCAGCCGGGTCGTGTAGGCGACCAGGAAAGACCCCGCCGAGCGAAACCGGAGGTGCAAGCCCGACGCGCCCGCGGAGCGGGCAGGCATGGACACGGGCGCGGTCAGGGGAGCAGCCTCGCCAGGATGCCGTCCAGCTGGTCCAGCGACGCATAGTGGATCTCCAGCCGCCCGCGTCCGGGCGCGCCTTCGACCACGCGCACGCGGGCACCCAGACCGCGCGCCAGACGCGTCTCGAGATCTCTCGCCGACGCCGTCTTGGCGGGAGGCTCGGGGGCCGGTGCTGGCCGCACGGCCCGCTCGCGTTCCTGGCGCACGAGCTGTTCGACCTGACGCACCGACATCTCGCGCGCTGCGGCCGCGCGCCCCAGCCGCTCCATGTCCTCGGTCGCGGTCGAGCCGACAGACTCGAGACCCAGGAGCGCGCGCGCGTGACCCATCGAGAGCCGCCCGCCGATCACCAGACCTCGCACGCCCGGCGGCAGCTTCAGGAGCCGCAGTGAATTGGTGACCGTGGTTCGGTCCTTCCCGACCCGCACGGACAGGGACTCCTGCGTGTAGCCAAATTCTCGAATCAGACGATCGAAACCTTCGGCCTCCTCGATGGGATTCAGATCTTCGCGTTGCAGGTTCTCGACCATCGCCAGTTCGAAGGTGGCGTCGGCGGCCGTGTCACGGATGACGACCGGAACCTCGTGCAGCCCAGCGCGCTGGGCCGCGCGCCAGCGCCGTTCGCCCGCGATGATCTCGTAGCCGCCGTCCTCGGCGACCCGCACGATCAACGGCTGGATGACGCCCTGGGCTCGAATCGAGGCTGCCAACTCTTCCAGGCGCGCATCGTCGAACGTCTTGCGCGGCTGGTTGCGGGCCGGGTGAATCTCCTCGATCCCGACGGTGCGCAGACCTTCGCGCGGTGGCGGAGACACGCCAGGTAGGGCAGGCGCCGGTTCCGCAGTGCGGTCTTCGCGGGGCGCCGCCGCCGGAATCAGGGCGGCGAGTCCCCGCCCCAGCGCCTGTCGCTTCGTGCTCATCGGGCACCCGCGGAGGTGTGGTCCACGTCGGTGGCCTGGCGCGCCAGAAATTCTCGCGCCAGGTCCAGGTAACTGCGGGCGCCCTTCGAGTTCACGTCGTAAAGCAGCGCGGGCTTCCCGAACGAAGGCGCCTCGGAGAGCCGGACATTTCGTGGAATGGTGGTGGTGAAGACCTTGCCGCTAAAATGTCCGCGCACCTCGTTGGCCACCTGTTCCGTCAGATTCTGGCGGCTGTCGACCATGCACAGCAGGATGCCTTCGATGTCCAGTCCGGGGTTCAACTGCCGTCCGACCAGGGCCACGGTCGACTGCAGATCCGAAAGGCCTTCCAGCGCGTAGTACTCGCATTGCAGCGGCACCAGCACACTGTCCGCGGCCGCCAGCGCGTTCAAAGTCAACAGGCCCAGCGAGGGGGGAGTGTCGATGAAGACGAAGTCGAATTGATCCCGGATGGCCGCCAGCGGCGCGCGCAGGCGGAGCTCGCGCGCCTCCAAGGCCACGAGCTCGATTTCCCCACCCGCCAGGTCGGCGGTCGCTGGGACCAGACGCAGGTAGGGCAGCTCGGTGGTGCGGATCGCGGATTCCAGCGAGACGTCGCCCAGCAGCACGTCGTAGATGTTGTTTTCCGCCGCGGCCTCGCGCCCGCATCCCAGCCCCGAGCTGGCATTGCCCTGGGGGTCCATGTCCAGCACCAGGACGCGCTTTTCGGCGGCGGCCAGCGAGGCGGCCAGGTTCACCGTCGTGGTCGTCTTGCCAACGCCGCCCTTCTGATTGGCAACTGCGATCACTTTCCCCATGGTCGGCGCGGGAATCTACCTGCCGCCGGGCGGAAAAGGGCGCCACCAGCAAAAAAATTGCGGGGGCCCAGATTCGATAGTACATCGTCTTACATGTAGGTGTTTGAGCGCCTGCTGAACGCGCCAACCCTGTTCCATCCCCTTGCCACCCACGGAGACTGCCATGCGCGACTATCGAGACGAGCCCATGTACCGCACCTTCGAAGAGTTCGAGCGCGAGGAGATGCGGCGCGCTGACACGATCGGTGCCGCGGTCGACGAGCTGTTCGACGAGTTGCTGGTCGATGACCTGAACTTCGACGCCTCGTCCGGGCGTCTGGCGGGTCGCGACCAGGGCGACGACGAAGAATAGGTGCCGTCGCTGCTCAGAAGCGCTGGGTCGGCACGTCCGGGCGGGGGCGGCGAAGGACCTGGCCGCCCACGCCCCACAGCAGGCGCACTTCATCGGCAGACGCCAGCCCCTCGTAGGCGTCGAGGCGGCGCTGGCCGTTGTCGCACGCGTTGGGCTCCAGAACCTCGAAGGCGTTCTCGTAGATGATCAGCTGATTACCGCGGACCTCGCCGTGAATCTTGTAGCGGGTCGCGATCTCGAACTCGAGGTTCATGCTGCAGCGAAACGCCTGTCCGTCGGTGGAGATCTCGCGGACCACGCGGTCGTAATAGCCCGACAACCGATCGCCTTCCTGCTCGACGTGCCATTCCTCGCGTTCCTGCTTCTCGTCGCCCGTGGGGGCCTGACCGCGGTGCTCCCAGATCCAGACGCCGCTGACATCGACCGCCAGCGGACTTGGTACAGGTAGGCTGGAAGCGACGCTTTCGCCCGCCGTGGGGGGGGCCACCGGCTTGACGGCCCGCGCAGTGACCGCCAGCGCCGACGGCGTGGACGAGGCGTGACTGCCCCGATGCAACGCCAGCTTGAAGGACGGGTTCACCAGCGTGATGACATCGCCAGCGACCGAAGCCCGGTAGCGAGCCAGCGGCCGTTCGCTCAATGGGCACGGGCTTTCCTCGGCGGCGCGCACGGCGTCCTCGTGAAGATCCAGCGCGTTGCCGCGAACCTTGCCGCTCACGTCGAACCGCACCACCGTCGAGAAAGTCGGCTGACGACTGCAAAGGTACGGCCTTCCATCCCCTGACGTGAACGTCGACGTCGACAGGTAGTAGCCGGAAATCGCGAGCCCGCGTTGCTCCAGATGCCACTCTTGCTTCTCGTCTCGCGTGTCGCCGGCGCCCAGTCCCTCGGTGACCTTCACGTGGCGAACGGCGTCCCATACGCCCGCCACCACCGCGTTGGTCGGCGTGGCCTGGGCGACCCGGGGAAGCGGGGCCTGGGTCGCGCAACCGCTGGCAGAGAATCCCGCCGAAGCGATTCCGACAGAGAGCAGAACGTTGAAGACGGACCGCATGCGGCGAACCTCCCGCTGAAGAAATTATTCTAGCGCACGATGCGCTCGGTCTCTCCGCTAATTGGTGGACCCCTTACCGAAAAAAACGGCGCCTATTCATTTCATCGGCGCGATTCATGGCGTCTTGAGCCCCTTCGATGGGTGACCAAGCGCGCGTCGGCGTACGTCACGGTCACGCCCGAGCCTTCGGCGGTGACGAAAGCGGAATTGCCGCGGATCAGCTGGTTGAAGCCAGCGTGGCGCTGGTCGCTTCCCACTCGGACATACGTCGTTGCAGCAGGTCGTTCAATGTGCGCTCGCGGTCGCTCAGTGTGTGCAGCTTCTGCCAGTCGCCTCCATGGTCGGAGGTGAGGGCGCTGCGGACCTCGGCAAGCTCGGCTTCTAGTTTGGTGACGTCCGCCTCCAGCGTCTCCACTCGACGCTCCAGCCGTCGCCGCTCGCGTTCCTTCTCTTTCGAGAGCCCGCGCGACGCGGGTGGTGGCGCCGCATCCGCCGTCGAGGGAGCCTGCGGCGCCGGCTCGGGTGCGCTGGTGTTCTTCGATCGGGCCGTCGATTTGATCGCAGGCGCGCTCGGGGTCGTTGTCGCGGCGGCCTGCCGATCGGCGCCGACCTGGGAACGCCGCCAGCGCCAGTCCGAGTAATTGCCGAGGTGACTCTCGACGGCGGTTCCGTCGATGACCAGCAATCGCGTCGCCACTCGATCCAGAAAATAGCGATCGTGGCTGATCACGATCAGGGTGCCCTCGTAGGCGCGCAGCGATTCTTCCAGCGTCTCGCGGGCCGGAATGTCCAGGTGATTGGTCGGCTCGTCGAGCACCAGCACGTTGCGAGGGAACAGCATGATCTTGGCCATCGCCAGACGACTGCGTTCACCGCCGGACAGGCCGCGAACCGTGCGGAACGGGTCGTCGCCAAAGAAGCGAAACTTGGCCAGGTACTGCCGGACCACGTCGGGCGACAGATCGGCCCGGACGCTGCGGATCTCGTCCATCAGCGACAGGTTCTCGTCGAGGTCCCCCAGCTTCTGGTCGAAATAGCCGACGCGGACGCCGGTGCCCAATTCGACGGTGCCCTCCAGGGGCGGCAATTTTCCGATCAAGGTCTTGAGCAGCGTCGACTTCCCGGCGCCGTTTGGGCCCACGATGCCGATCTTTTCACCGCGATAGATGTTGGCGCACACGTCGCGCAGCAACGGCGCGCCCGGATATCCGACCGTGATGCGGGCCGCACGGATGGTCTCCTTGCTGCCCAGATCGCCGCCGGTGCCGAACGAAAGCGCGACGCGGCCGGCGAATTCCCATTGGTCCTCGGGGCGTTCCAGGCGATCCAGTTTGTCGAGCATCTTGCGTCGACTCTGGGCCTGCTTGGTCTTCTGCCCGGCCAGGTTTCGGCGAATGAAGTCCTCGGTCTTGTCGACGTGCTCCTTCTGGCGCTCGTATTCGGCGCGCGCACGTTCCATGCGAGCGTCGCGTTCCACGACGTACTTGTCGTAGCCGTACGGGTAGCGGACGAACTTTCCGTCCTCCAGTTCGATCACTTCCTTGCACGTGGCGCGAATGAACGCGCGATCGTGAGAGACCAGCACGAAGGCGCCCGTGTACTCGGCCAGGAACGCTTCCAGACGTTCAATGGCCGCCAGGTCCAGATGGTTGGTGGGCTCGTCCAGGAGAAGCAGGTCGGGCTTCTGAACCAGCACCTTGGCCAGCTCCAGGCGTCCCCGCTCGCCGCCCGACAGCGTCTCCACCGGACGGCTCAGATCGGCGTCGGTGAACCCGACATCCGCGATCAGGCGCTTGACCCGCGACTCGATCTCGTAGCCGCCGCCCTGTTGATAGCGTTCCTGTAAGTCGCCATAACGCGCCAGCGCTTTCGGATCGCCGCTGGCCAACTGCGGCTCCAGGACCACCATTTCATCGTGAAGCTTTTGCAGGTTCGCGAACGGCTCCAGCAAAGCGTCCAGCAGGAGTCCCCGGCCCGTGAACTCTTGCGACTGCCGCAGATACGACACCGAGGCTTGGCCCAGGATCCGGACATCGCCCGAGTCCGCCGCGAGGTCCCCCGCCAACAAACGCAGCGCGGTGGACTTGCCGGTACCGTTCGGTCCTACCAGCGCCAGGCGATCGCCAGGACGAATGAGGAGGGACGCCCCGGTCAGGATCTCGGTGCCTGGGTATCCGAAGCAGACGTCAGCGTACTGGGCGAGTGACATTCGAGGACAATGGGCTTTGCCGCAGCCGGAGAATGTAATAGAACGGGGCCGCAAGCCACAACGACCGGGCGATTTTAGGCCTCGATTTCAGGCCTAGATTTTGAGCCGCCAAGGAAGCCGCCAGAAAAAGCCGCAATCCCCCGACCTCCCACGATCCCTTTCGAAGCAACCGCTTTTTAGGAGAAGAACCATGTCCGAACCGATGTCTGTCCTGATAGCCGATGACATGTCCAAGCGCGCGGTCGAAATTTTGAAAGAGGCCGGTTTCTCGGTCGACGTCAAGACCGGCATGAAGCCCGAAGAGCTGGCCGCCGTGGTCGGCAACTATCATGGACTCGGCATCCGTTCGGCATCCAAGGTCACCGCCGCGGTGCTCGCGAACCCGGGCAAGCTGAAGATCATCGGGCGCGCGGGCGTGGGCGTCGACAACATCGACGTTGCCGCCGCGTCGGCCAAGGACATTCTGGTCATCAATACCCCGGCCGGCAACGCGACCGCCGCGGCCGAGCTGGCGGTCGGCCTGTTGTTCGCGCTGGCGCGCAAGATTCCGCAGGCCGCCGAGCTGATGCGCAAGGGCGTCTGGGAGAAGAAGAAATTCATGGGGGTGGAACTGACCGGCAAGACGCTGGGTGTTCTGGGGCTGGGCAACATCGGACGCCAGGTCGCCGAGCGGGGCGTGGGCCTCAAGATGAAGGTGATCGCACATGACCCGGTCCTGGCGCCGAACGCCAGCGTGCCGGCCGGTGTGGAGGTGGTGTCGTTCGACGATCTGCTGAGCCGCTCGGACTTCTTGACCCTGCACGTGCCGATGACCAAGGACACGAACAATCTCTTCAATGCGGCCACCTTCGCGAAGATGAAGAAGGGCGCCTGCATCGTGAACGCGTCGCGCGGCGGCATCGTCAGCGAGACCGACGTGATCCCGGCATTGCAGTCGGGCCAGCTGGGGGGCGTGGCGCTGGACGTCTTCACCAAGGAGCCGCCGGATGCTTCTCCCCTGTTCGAACAGGACAACCTGATCGCGGTGCCTCACCTGGGCGCCTCTACCAAGGAAGCTCAGGAGAAGGTCGCGGTCGAGCTGGCCGAGGTCTTCGTCGGCTACCTCAAGAACGGCATCGTTCGCAACGCCGTCAACCGCAAGTAGCGCGTCACCCGTGTCCGACACGCTCTCGCTGCGCCTGCCCGCGGGGATGCGAGATTTCGCACCCCGCGCGGCCGCATCCCGGCGCCGCATCGCCGAGACCTTGCTCTCGATCTTCGAGTCGTGGGGCTACGCCCGCGTCATCACGCCCGCGTTCGAGTACGAAGATGTGTTGGGCCTGGGCCTCGGTCCCGAAGGACGGGCGGCGACGCTCCGCTTCGTCGAACCGAGCTCGGGGCGCGTGGTCGCCCTTCGGCCGGACTTCACACCGCAGATCGCACGCCTCATCTCGACGCGGTTTCGCGACGAGACGGGCCCCATCCGGCTTTGCTACGAGGGTACGGTCCTGCGCCTGGAGCGCGGCGCGCGTTCGCAACGCGAGCTGATCCAGGCGGGGGTCGAGCTGGCCGGGGTGGGTGGACCCCACGGTGACGCGGATGTGATCGCGCTGGGGTCAGCGGCGCTGGCTGCGGTCGGCCTGGCGGAGGCCAAGTTCGATCTGACGATCGATCTCGGGCACCTGGGTCTGATGCGCGAAATCCTGGCGGCGCTGGCCTTGTCTCCCGACGGAGAACGCGCGGCCCGCGCGGCCATCGCCAAGCGAGATCCTTCCGGCCTGGAGGAGGTCCTGCGGACCTCGTCGGCAAGCGCGTCGGTGTTGCGGTTCGTGCGCGCGCTTCCCGATCTATCGGGCGCGCCCACGATCCTGAAGGCGGCCTTACGCCAGGCGCCCAGCCCGTCTATTCGGCGGGCCGTCGTGGAACTGCAAGCCATTGTCGATGCCGTGACGCGACGAACACCGCAAGCTCGCTTGCACGTGGACCTGACGGAGGTCCGCGGTTTCGACTATTACACGGGCGTGCGGTTTCAGGTCTTCGCGGCGGGCGCGGCAGAGCCGGTGTTGCAGGGCGGACGCTACGACGATCTGCTCGGGCGCTACGGACGCACCAGCCCCGCGGTCGGATTTGCGGTCGACGTGGAAGCCGCGGCGGGCGCGCTGGAGGTCGCGGCGGCAGTGGCGGGTCAGCCCACGGCCGACGGTGTGCCTGCGAGCCGCAACAGCGTCCTGGTCATCGGTGCCCCCGAGCGGGCCGCCACGCGCGCCGCCGAGTTACGCGCGCAAGGCCAGGAGGCCGCTTCCTTGCTGGTGGCCATTCCCGCGGCACAGGTTGCCGCCTACGCGGCCCGCTGGGGTTATCGTGACGTTGTGGATGCAGGCGAGAACGGGTCGCCACGGTCCAGCAAGATCGCTAGCAAGATCGCCAAGAAAGGGCTGAAGAAAAGGTAATGCCGGTCGTCATCGTTGTCGGCGCCCAGTGGGGCGACGAGGGTAAAGGGAAGATCGTCGACTTGTTCACCGAGTCGGCGCAGGCCGTGGTGCGCTGGGCCGGGGGCGCCAACGCGGGGCACACCCTGGTCGTCGACGGCAAGAAGTACGTGACGCACCTGATTCCGTCGGGCGTCCTGCACAAGGGGGTGACCTGCGTGCTGGGCGAAGGGATGGTGATCGATCCCCTGGTGCTGCTCGAAGAGATCGACATGTTCCGTCAGCACGGCTTCCTGGAAAGCGATCGGGAGCTGGTCGTCGCCGCGCGCGCACACCTGACGCTGCCCTACCATCGCGAGCTGGATCGCCTGCGCGAGGAGGGTCCCGCGAAGATCGGCACCACCAAGCGCGGCATCGGCCCCACCTATGAGAGCAAGGTGGCCCGTCGGGGCGTTCGGGTGGGTGACCTGTTGCGACCCGAGCGCTTTCGCAGGCTGGTGGAGCAGAGCGTGGATTCCATCGCGCCCGAGATCGAGATGCTGGGCGGGAAGCGACCGGTCGCGGCCGAGATCGCTTCCGCGACGCTGGCGCTGGCGGATCGCCTGGCGCCGTTCATCGGCGACGCCTCCCGCTTCGTGCACGAACAGATTCGCGCCCGGAAGACCGTCATGTTCGAAGGCGGGCAGGGGGTGTTGCTGGACATCGACCACGGCACGTATCCCTACGTGACGTCGTCGTCGACCACGGCCGGCGGTGCGTGCGCGGCGCTGGGAATCGGGCCCCGGTCCGTCGACGCGGTGGTGGGATTGACCAAGGCCTACGTCACCCGCGTGGGACTGGGGCCGTTTCCTACCGAACTCGACGACGCCGTGGGCGAGCGCCTGCGCAAGCGCGGCGCCGAATTCGGGGCCACCACGGGCCGTCCGCGCCGCTGCGGATGGATCGACATTCCGGCGTTGCGCCTCGCAATCCGCCTGTCGGGAATCGATGGTCTGGCCCTCACCAAGCTGGATGTCCTGGCGGGCCTCGACGTGGTTCGGGTCTGCGTCGCCTACGAACTGCGAGGCCAGCGCCTCGAAGAGATGCCGCTTGATCTCGATGACCTGGCCGAGGTGAAGCCCATTTTCGAGGACCTGCCGGGGTGGCCCGACCTCAGCCCTCAGGACACCAAGACAGTGATCTCGGAGTCGGCCCTGCCCCCCAACGCCCGGGCCTTCGTCGACCGGATCTCGGCGCTGGTGGAAACGCCGGTGTGGGTGGCCTCGGTGGGGCCGGGGCGACTCGAGACAATCGTCCGCCACAATCCCTTCGTTTGAAACTGGCCGACTCCGACTCCGTCTCCCTAAGCACCGGAATTCCTTTGGAATCCGCGTTGATATCCTTGCAGCCCTAACGCGGGACCTATATGATATCGACTTCGATCGCTGACGCGGCGACAAACCCCGCGTTGCGTGGACAGGTAACGAGGCGGAAATGAAGATCGTTTGCGATTCCTGCTCGACGAAATACTCGATCTCGGACGACAAGGTCCGCGGAAAAGTTTTTAAGATCCGCTGCAAGAAATGCAGCCACATCATCGTCGTGAAGGGAACGGGTGAGGGCGCTGCCGCTCCTCCCGAGGTCGCCAATGATGCCGTCTGGCACCTGGTTGTGGAGGGCGATCAAGTTGGTCCCCTGACGGATGCGGAGGTTCGTGCGCGTCTGGCGCGCGGAGAAATCTCCGCCGAGAACTACGTCTGGAAAGAAGGCTTCTCGGACTGGCTGCGTCTGGCGGATGTCCCCGAACTGGCCGAGGGATCAGCGGCGATGCCGGTGGGAGGGGAATTGTTTTCAGATAGTCCCTCCGGTCGAGCGGCCCGCGCGGAAGCCGCGGCGGGACACGTCTCCGACGAAGAGACGCCGGGGGCCTCGCTGGGCCAGGATGTCCGCATGCCTTCAACTTCAAGGGCAACGGTTGACCGGGCCCGGGCCGTGGCGGCGGCACCTGTGGAAGACGATGCGTTTTCGTTACCGGCGGCGGCGCCTCGCGCCACCGACGGAGGGGACTTGTTCGGAATGACCCCGATGGCTGTGCACGGAGAGTCGGGACGCAACAAAGGGCGCACGTCGAATGGTTCTTCGGGCGCGATGTCGCCGCGGCACGACGGTGGGCGTATCGAGAGTTTGACCGCGCAGCGCAGTGAAAATTCGGTCTTGTTCTCGCTCTCGAACTTACAGTCGCTGGCGGCGCCGTCGACCTCGACGAAGCCCAGCACCGCGCATACGACCGAAGGCTCGGGATTGATCGACATCCGTGCCATGGCCGCATCGACGCTGCGGGGTCCCTCGTTTCCGTCGGGGCCCGCGATGTTTGGTGGTGATTCGAAGGTCGCCGGAGACGATCTGCCGACGTTTGGCGCGTTCTCGTCGGCGGCGCCGGTGTTGTTCCCGATTCCGTCGTCCGGTCCGCCCAAGTGGCTCTTCGTGCTGATCGGCGTCGCGGCGCTGCTGGTGTTGATCGTCGGATTCCTGGCGTTCAAGGTTCTGAGCAAGCCGATGATCGGGGAACCGGTACCAGTCCCCGTGCCGGTGGCGGTCGCTCCGGCGCCGCCTGCGGCTGCCGCCGTCCCGGCGAAGGCACTCGCCGAAGGCGAGTTGCCTCCCCGTGACAAGCCCGAAGGCGCTGCGGCGGACAAGGGGTCCGACAAGGGCAGCGGCGACAAGGCGACCAAGAGTGCGCGGCATGGCGGAAGCGCCAAGAGTGGGAGCGCAAGCGCCAAGAAGGGCGCAAATGGTGACTCCAAGGGCGAAGGCAGCTCTTCGACTGTCGCGGCGGCGCCCTCCGAGCCCGAGAAGGCGAAACCGGCCAAGGGGTCGCTGGACGATCTCCTGGAAGGGGCTCTGAACGGCAGGAAGCCGCGCCGGACCGACGATGACGCGCCCGCACCCAAAGAGAAAGAGAAGAAGGGCGGCGGCGACTCGGGGGGGGGCAGTGGACCCCTGGCGAAGGCCGCGGTCGTGGCAGGTATGAACGGCGTCAAGGGCAAGGTCGGGGCCTGCTTCAATCAGTTCAAGGTGCCGGGCATGGCGATGGTCAACGTCGTCATCAGCCCGTCGGGAAAGGTCAGCTCCGCGACGGTCACCGGGAAGTTCGCCGGAACGCCGACCGGCAGCTGCGTCGAGAGCGCGGTCAAGTCCGCGTCGTTCCCGCCGTCCGAAGGTCTGACCACGCCGTATCCGTTCAACCTCCGCTAGCGGCGGCGCTGTTTGGCGCGCCTCATCGACCGCGACTTCAGCCTGAACGGCGACCGGGCCCGCGAGTGCCTGGCGCGCCTCCGCGAGGCATTCGCGGCGGAGGGGTTGTACATCGTGCGGCCCCTGCCCGCGGCGGAACTTGGTGCCGCTTCCCTGGAAACGGGGGCCGATCGCTCGCAAGCCGGTGACATGATCCTGGTCGGCGATGGCGGCCCCGACTTCTTCGCGAGGTTTCAGGCCGAGCGGACCGAGGGCGAAAGCGCGAACCCCCTGGACGACTTCACGCGTGCGCGGGTGGAGCAGGTCGTCGGCAGCATCCTGGGGAGCGCGAGAATATCGTGCGCGCTCTTCTTTCCGTTCCCGGTAGCGGGCGAGCCGCTGCTTCCCTTTCAGCGCTTGGGTCGGGCGTCAGGGCTGCCGGCGCCCGGACCCTTGGGGCTCCAGATCCATCCGGTATTTGGTCCGTGGTGGGCATATCGGGCATTGATTGCGACGCCGTTCGCGTTCCCGGTGGAGCCCCCGTTCCTGTCGGCTTGTACGACTTGCACTCGCCCCTGCGTGAGGGAGTGCGCGCAACATGGGTCCGGTTCGGTGACGACCGACGATGCGGATCCCGGGTACTTCTCGGGCTGCGGCGATGCGTGTGGGGCGCGCGACCGGTGTCCGTTCGGTGTCGAATATCGTTATCCCGACGCTCAAATCGATTTTCACGCCCGCGCGCGCGAAGCGATGATCGCCGCCGCCAGGGCGGGCTGATCGCGCCGAGTCACCTTCGATGTTACGCTCTGCCGCCTCATGGCGACCAGCGTGCGCGCTCATATCACGGGGACCGTCTGGAAGGTTGAAGTACGACCGGGCGATGTGGTGACCGAGGGACAGACCTTGGTGATTCTGGAGTCGATGAAGATGGAGATGCCCGTCGAGTCGCCCGTGTCTGGGACGGTGAGCGCCGTTGTCGCACGCGAAGGCGCCTCGGTCGAAGAGGGCGCAATTCTGGTCGAGATCGCCTGACGTCAGGGTGACGGCAACGTGGCGGGCCGGGGAAGGCCGCCGTCAGGGGACGGGTGCGACCGGCTCGCGTCTCCTCCCTTGCCGCCCTCGGCGGCGTCGGACCTGGGCACGACGGGCCTGCGCGGCGGCGGAGGACCGCGCTCTTCGCGGACCTTGGTCGCCAGCTGTTCCAGCAAGGCAGCCTCAAAGCGCTTTGGCAGTTGCGGAATGCTCAAGGTCGCCTGCGTCGAAACGCGCCCACCGTCGTCGAGCAGCGAGACCAGCTCCAACGAAGCCCGGTAAGGCTTGCCGGACTCGGAGACCTCGAACAGGACATAGCCCGCCGCTTCGTCCTTCTCGCGCACGGGCAAGTTGCGATCGACGCGGAGGAAGCGGACGGCCGCCGCCCAGACGTCCCCCGCGGCGTAGCCCAGCGTCACCGTGGACTTCGCACCGGCCTGTCCCGGGAATAGACAAGTCACGCTGACGACCACCGCGGCGGCCAGCCGACAGACCCCGACCCGCGCTCCGGTCGCCAGGACCATCCCGCGGTTCATCCGGCAATCTCCGCGTTGGTTTCGTTGGCCGCGTGGGTCGACTGCTGAATCACCTGGCGAAGCGATGCGTGCTCGGTGTTGCACAGGGGCAAACAGAGCACGCCGGTTCCCACGTACCACACGGTCTGCAGGCCGTGCAGCACCACCGAATACGCAAAGCCCTTGGTGTTGACGACGGCGGCGGGAAGATAGGCCAATAAAGCAAGCTTGACACCCGCGTGGAACTGACCGACCAGTCCCGGCGCGTTGGGCAGGCTCAGCACGACGCCCGTGAACGCCATGGTGGCGTAGGCCGCTCCCAGAGAGATGGGTAGTCCCATCGCGCGGGCCAGGATCCACATGCCCGCTCCATTCGAGCCCCAGTAGGCCACCGTGTGCGCCAAGAAGAACACCAGGTTCTTTCGGTCACGCAGCACGCGGAATCCGGAGATCACGGTGCGAATCTTCTCGCCAATGGCGGCCGCTCGCCCGGGGGCCAGCGTCGAGATCAAGGACACTTTCAAGAACAGCGAAATCGCCAGTTCGGTCCGGATCAGCGCCGCCACCAGGAAGCTGGTCAAACCCACGAAGCCCAGCAACGACAGCCACGCGCCGAAACGCAGCTCGGGTGAAAAGGTGTCACCCGCAGAGAACACGTAGGCCACGAAGAACAAGATCGAGATGCACAACCCGTCGATGATTCGTTCGACCGCCACCGTCCCCAGCGCCGCGCTCATGCGCACCTGGCCCGTGCGCGCGACGAAATAGGGCCGGACGAATTCCCCCAGTCGAACGGGGAGCGCCAGGATCGCCATGAAGCCGACCGACGAGATAGGCAGCAGCCGTCGCAGGGGAATCGAGGCGCCCAGCGGCCGTAGCAAGAAGGTCCAGCGCCACGTCCGGAACAGGTGGCTGACCGCCAGCGTTGCCAAGTAGGCCAGCACCGCGGTCGGGGTCAGGTGGCGCAGCTCGGCCAGGACCTGGCCACGATCGACGCCGTGGACCGCGTAGGCCACACAGATGCCGGTCACGATCAAGGACGCGACAACCTTGCCCAGCAGACTGGTGTTGACTCGTTTCACGCCGGTCGGCCTGGCTGCGTTCGACACACGATGGTGGAGACTCGGAACACTCTCAGGCGCCCAGCTCGGGCAGATCACCTGCCAGGATCCGGCGCGGGTTTTCGGCCAGCAGCGTGTCCAGGGCCTTCGGTCCGAGATGCTTGCGAATCCAAGACATGCCGGCGGCGATGCCGGGTAGGTCTTGCACGCCGTGGATGTCGGTGGCCACGGCGTGGGCCAGCCCATCCGACAGCAACAGGCGGGCGGTCCGCATCTCGGCGCGGCCATGCGCACCGTCCAGCGCCGCCAGGTCCACCACTAGGGCGGCCGTGCGACCGAGCGACCGTGCGCGTTCCAGATCGGTCTGGACCGCGTGATAGCGCTCGGGGTGCGCCATCACGGGCAGCTTTCCGCTGAGGCGGATCTCGAACAACGTCGCGTCCAGGGACACGGGCATCAAGGGCGGCGGCACCTCGAAAAGGAACGCGGGGCCTCCGTCGTAGCTGGGAATGGTTCCGGCCTGTACCCGGGAGAGAAAAGTCGCGTCCCAGAAGTTCTCGGCCCCCAACCCCAGGGCCGGGGCTGCGTCACCCGAGAGGGTCGCCGTCATCTGGCGAAACGCGGCCTCGATCGCCGACGCCGAAGGTAGGTAGAGCCCTTCCCTCTGGTGCGGTGTGGCATAAAGGTGAGTGAAGCCCAGCGCCGCGACCCCGTTCGCCATCTCAATCGTCGTCGCGATGTCGGAGGCCCCGTCGTCTATGGCTGCCAGATAATGGGCATGCAGGTCGATGAATCCCGACATCCGGGCGCGACCATAGCTCGACCGGTCGAACCGCGCTACACTACCGTCCTTCTCGGACGCGCTTCGTGGGCGTTTGTCGTCGGAGCCCGGTCTCGGGCCAGCGCAGGGCAGGCGCGCGAGAGTGGTTGCGCAACACCGTGTTCGGAGAGTACCTTCGCGGAAAAGCGCCGTGAACGTCACAAGAGGAATTAGCGAAAATGGGTGAGCCAGTCGTCCTGCCAAAGTTCCAGCTTCACGGCGACAAGCCACATTGGGCCGTGCGGGCGGCCTGGATCTCGGGCGGCGTCTTGCTGCTTTCGATCGGGGGGCTGGTTGCGGTGATCATGCACCGCCACACCCTGGAGGTCGAAGCGCACGTTGCCAAGCAGGAGGCGATCGCCCGTATCAAGTCCGAAGCAGAGAGCAGGGTCGCCGCGGCAGCTGCGGCGGCGAAGGCGGCCAAGGAAGCCGAGCTGGCGGACAAACGCGCTGTCGCCCTGGCCGCAGCAGAAGCCGCCAAGGCCGCGCGCGAGCCTTCGTCTGGAACGGGTAACGGCTCCGACGGGGCCAACGCGCCCAAGACCAATCGCCGGAGTCACTCGGGGCACGGGGGGAAGACCAGCAAGCTGGGCGCGAAGACCGGGATTTCAGGCAAGTCCGATTCGTCGAGCAGGTCGAGCGGCTCGGGGAAGCCCAAGTCCGATCCCATTGACGATCTGCTGAAGAAGATGAAGTGACCGACGGCGTAATTCTCGTGCTAAATACAAGCCTCACGCACGCGGAGAAACTCATTTGAGTGATCAGAGTTCGGAACGTCGCGAAGATTCGGTGCTGGTTGCTCTCAAAGAGTTGAGGGGCATGGAAGACGCTCGCGTGAAGCGCGAGCAAGAAGAGGCTCGCGCGAAGGCCGAGGCGGAGAGGGCGGCCAAGGAAGCCGTCATTCGCAAGGCGCGCGAGGAAGAGGAAGCCCGTCGTCTGGCGGAAGAACAGCGCGTGCGGCTCGCCGAGGAAGAGAAGCAGAACCGCCTCCGTGAGGATCAGCTGCGTGTCGAGGAAGCCGAGCGGCGCGCGCGGGTCGAAGGCGAGATGAAGCTCCAGCAGGAGCGCATGCGCCTGGAGGTCGAATCGCGTGCAGCGGGCCATGGGCGGTCGCCTCTCAAGGCCGTGGTGGGCGCCGTGCTGGCCGTCGGTCTGATCGGCGGCTTCGTGCTCTATCGAATGAACGTCCAGCACAAGGAAGAGCAGGCGGCTGCGGCGCTCGAGCGCCAGCTGGCCGAGCAGAAGGCGGAACAGAAGGCCCAGGCAAGGGAGGCCGAGTTCAAGGCCCAGCTGGCGGGCATCAAGCGCGAGATGGAAGAGAAGATGAAGTCCGCCAAGAACGAGGCGGACCGGGTCAGAATTCGCGCCGAGGCCGAGGCGAAAGAAGCCGACATGGAACGCAGGGCCGGTAAGCCGCACGGCGGTACCAAGAAGTCCGATTCCGCCTCGGGGACCAAGTCGGCGACGCCCACTTACAAGGTGCCGGGCAAGCGCGACATCAACGACGACATTCTGAACGGCCTGTGAGCCGGCCGCGCCGGGCTCGGCACCGGGGTGGACAGGATGCGCGCAGGATGAACAAAGTCGTGATCAAACTCGCCTGACCAAGACGGCAGTGGTGGTAGAAACCTGGCCCAGGATGATTGAAACCTTGGGTGACGAGTTGTTCGAATTGAAGCGCACGCGGCTGCTGGCGCTGCTGAGCCGGCTGTCCTATGAGCGGCGCGAAGTGACGCTGGCGTCGGGTCGCAAGAGCGACTTCTACATCGATTGCAAGCAAGCCATCCTGACCGCCGAGGGACATTTCCTGGCCGGATCGCTGTTCCTGGGGCTGATTCGCGATCGCGCACCCGAGGTCGAAGCCGTGGGCGGTTTGACGATGGGCGCGGACCCGCTGTCCTCCGCGGTGTCGACGTTGAGCTACGTCGCGGGCCGGCCGCTGACCGGCTTCTATGTCCGCAAGGAAGCCAAGGGCCACGGAACGGGACAGTGGATGGAAGGCGCCAAGTCCTTGCGTCCCGGAATGCCCGTCGCGATCGTCGAGGATGTCGTCACGACCGGGGGCTCGGCGCTGAAAGCGATCGAACGGGCGCGCGCGTTCGGACTGGTGGTCAAGTTGATCGTCGGACTGGTCGATCGTGAAGAGGGCGGACGCGAGACGCTGGAACACGAAGCACCGCTGGTGACCCTGTTTCGCAAGCGAGACTTCACGTGAAAAGCGCCTGTGTGCCCACCTTGTCTCGGGCAGGTGGACCGCAGGCTGTCGTGAGGATCTTGGCTGCCACGCTGGCGTTTGGAGGGTTCGCCTCGGCCTGCTGGACCTCCACGCCCGTCGCGCTGGAGTTCGGGCGACCCACGCGCGCCTATCATGGGGCGGAGTATCCCGACGTGTACAACCGATGGACGCGACACACGAAAGTCGTGCACGACGTCGACACCGCTCTGGAGGTGTGGGCCACGTTCAAGAGCGACGAGTTTCGCGAAGCGTTCGTGGCCCGCTATGCCGAGGCGTACGGTCTCAAGGAAGGCGTCCTCGAGCCGCTGCGGCAGGCGCAGCACGATGCGGCTTTGGCGAGCTACGAGTTCGTCGTGACCGCCCAGAGCAGCAACTACAAGTGGAACGATCTGGAGAAGAAGAATTCGCCCTGGCGGGTCAGCCTTCGCGATGCCGCCGGGCACGAGGTGGGACCCAGCGAGCCGCCGAAGATCGAGAAGCTACCGGACCAGGTGGAACAGGCGTTCTATCCTGCGAAGACGCCGTTTTCGAAGATGTATGTGGTGCGGTTCACGCGATCGCTGGCGCGCGACGAAGGGTTCATCGGCGAAAAATCGGGATCAATCTCGTTGCGATTGGCCGGACCCTTTGGCCACGCCGATCTCGTCTGGCAGGCCCGCTCGGCCGAACGCTGACCGGGCTCGGCCGAACGCTGACGGGCCTGGCGAAACCGCCGACCGCCTTGGCCGAACGCGGAAAGTTACGCTCGCGCCGAGCGCGGTGCGCTACCCCTTGCGGGTGGTGCGGGGACGGCGCGGGCCGCCGGTTCCGTCCAGGTCGTCGAACGTTTCGGTCGCTTCGCCCTTGTAGAGATCTGCTTCGCGCTCGAAAAAGTCGGCTTCGACGGCGTTGAAGCTGCTGGCGGCCGGGCTCTTCCTCCGCGTCGGCCCCTCGCTGCTGCGTGCGAGAGGAGGTGTCTTGATTGCGGCCGGGTCGACGGGCGTCGGCACCGGTGGCGCGATAATCACCGAGGGCGCGGGCGATGGCGTTCGACGATGGGCCGTCAGCGGCGCCGTGATCGTGGCGGCCATGACGCGAGGGGGAGGCAGCGATTCGATGTTCACCAGGACCGACGGTGGGGTGTGAGGCGCGGGCTTGCTTGCTACGCGGTCCACCTTCTTCGTCAGGTGGGGCCTGACCTGGATCTCGCCGCGGGCGACGCCCGCCGACGAGGATGTGGTGGCTTTTTCCTTGGCCTTCAATTTCAGGCTGTTCAGGCCGCTCAGGCCGCCGGACGGCGTCCGGGCCGCTGGGTGTTCTCGTTGCGTGATGCTCCGCGCCCGCGGCACCGCGCTGTCGGAAGGCTTACGCTGGTGCGCGCTGGCCGGGCTGTCGACCTTGATGAAGGGCGAGGACGGGCGCGGGCTGTTTGGCGTCCCGACAACGGCGGGCTTCACGGCGGTCGGTATTCCCGTCCCCGTCGGCGGGGTGGCCGGCGGGATCATCGTGAGGCGCTGAAACCAAGGCTCGAGGGCGGCGGGCCCGCTACCCGGCGGGACGGTCCCGGGACGGATCAGCGGCAGCGGCGTCTCGCGAACGATGGCACCGGTCGCGGCGAACTGTTTGATGATGGTCAAGGTGTCGAAGACGCGGAAGGGGCTTTCGTCCACCACCTGTCCCAGGTCACGGGTGCCGTCGAACAGGCGCAGCAGAGGCAGCATTTCATTCGCGGCGGGGGGAGTCGCTCCGTTTTCCTTGGCTCGGAACACGGTGCGCGCGATGCCCAGCTCTCGGACTTCGTGGGCGAAGTCGCGCAGGAAGCGATCGCATTCTTCCAGGACTTCCTCGTCCTTCAGGGATAGTTGGCCACCTCTGCGAACGACGTTGCGGAACTTCATGCTCACGTCGGCGTCATCCCACAGCAGACAGCGATGAAGGGCCGCCAGTCCCGCCAGCGAGCCGACCTGCACCGACGACAAGGTGCCGTCGATGAAGCGAAGATCGGCACGCCGCTGTCCCCTCCGCATTTCGACGGCGCATGACCGCCCCATGGGGGTCATCGCTCGCAGCAGGTAAAAGACGCCGCCGAGGTCCGCCAGCTTGACCGTCGCTTCACCATCGGCGGTCGGCGGGCTGCCCGGAACGATCGCGGCGGCCACCAGACGGCAAGCGTCCAGGACGTCACGAGGCAACTCCGGAGCCGACAGAAAAACGACGGCTCCCGCTTGCAAGGCTGGTTCGCGAAACTTCGCCGGGCCGACCGCGACGCATGGAACGTTCTTCGATTCCGGCGCGCTGGCGGCAGATTGAATGAACTGAAGGCCGAGCCGCTCTGGCTCCCGCAGCATCACCAGCACCAGCGGCGCGCCGCTGGTCTTCAAGAGGGCCGTCGCCAAGGGCACGTTGCCGGCGGCCACGACAACGCATCCCTCTTTCTTGAAGGCGCCGCTGGTTTCGGCCCGTCCGCGGGGATCTGGATCGAAGAGCAGCAGTTGCGAGAGCTTGGCCATCAGCCTTCCGGGGCTTAATTGGAGCGTGTGGGAGAGAGACCTGGAGGGGACGAGTATACGCAGCCGTTGACATCCGCCAAGCAACTGCACGAACAGTGCTCGGAGTGTTGATTGACGGGAGGGCGGGGGGTGCTAGCTTTCACGACCCCTCCGCCCCGGGGATCGCGCGCAAAATGACTGCTCTCCTCGGACCCGACCAGACCCCGATCGCTTCCCCTCAGGACCTGGTGCGCTATTTCGCCGCGGGTGCCAAGCCGGTTGGCGCCTGGCGGATGGGCATCGAGCAGGAGAAGATCGCCGTTCTGCAGGACGGACGGCCCGTGCCTTTCGTGGGTCCGAATGGGATCGAGGAGCTGCTGAGACGGCTTCAGAAAACGGGATTCGAAGGGGTACGGGAGGACGGTCACTTGCTGGCGCTGCGCCGCCGCTCGGAATCCGTCAGCGTCGAGCCTGGGGGGCAGCTGGAATTTTCCGGTCCCGCGCTGCCTACCGCGATCGAATGTCGCGAGTCGCTGCTGCAGCACGTGGCGACGGCCACGGACGTGGCCCGCACCATGGGGATCACGTTTCTGGGCCTGGGCCTGCGCCCGTGGGGAACGATGGAAGAGATTCCGTGGTTGCCCAAGCGGCGCTACGCGGTGATGCGCGAGTTCCTGCCGACCCGCGGCCGCCTGGGCCACGAGATGATGAAGCGCACGGCGACGGTGCAGGCCAACGTCGACTTCGACAGCGAAGACAATGCGATCGAAAAGATGCGTGCGGCCGCCGGCGTCACGTCGATCGTCACGGCGTTGTACGCCGCGTCGCCCATCAGCGAAGGACGCCCCAATGGCTACGCCAGCTATCGCGCGGCCATCTGGCTGGACACCGACGAGGCTCGCTGCGGGCTGATTCCGGGGTTGTTCCAGCCGGGCTTCGGCTTCGCGGGCTATGTGGAATGGGCGCTGGACGCGCCCATGTTCTTCGTCGTGCGCCAGGGGGCGTATGTGCCAGTGGGCGGCATGACCTTTCGCCGGTTCTTGCGTGAGGGCTGGGCCGGGCAGGCGGCGACCATGGGGGACTGGGAGGTTCACCTGTCGACGCTGTTCCCCGAGGTTCGCCTGAAGCGCTACATCGAGCTGCGTGGCGCCGACGCGGGCCCGATGCCGATGGCGTTGGGGCTGGGTGCGTTGTGGCGCGGTCTTCTGGATGATGGCGACGCGCGCCGGGCGGCGTGGGAACTGGTCGCGTCCGCGTCGCTGGCAGAACGCGAGGCTCTGCGCCGCGTGGTGCCGGTTGCCGGCTTGCGGGCGCAGTTTCTTGGGCGTCCCCTGCGCGAGCTGGCGGTCGAGCTCCTTCGTATTGCGCGGGCGGGCCTGAGCGCTTTGCCCGGCGGTGCCGCCGACGTCACGCTCCTGGCGCCGCTGGAGGCTCGCGCGGAGTCAGGACGATCGCCATCGGACGATCTGCTGGACGACTTCCGGTCCTGCGGGGGCGAACCCCAGGCTTTGATCAAGCGCTGGGAACTGGCTGCTGCTTGAGGTGCCGCCCGGATTTGAACCGGGGAATGAGGGTTTTGCAGACCCTTGCCTTACCACTTGGCCACGGCACCGGATTTCTGAGACGCCCGTGTCTAGCACAGGCTGCGGCATCCGTCAGCCCTCGCCTTTAAATCGTTTCGGTGGCGCGGCCTGCTTCGTCGACGGGGGCCGTCGGCGCGCCCATGCGCAGGTAGCGTGACGCCATCTCGAACTCGAAGAACGAGATCATGTGCGTATCCAGGACCTTCTGCCAAAGGGAATGAGCGTCCTCCGCGCGGCCTTCGCCCAGGAGTTGCATGGCCCGGTAGAAGTACAGCTCGGCGCGCTTGCCGGTGGTGTTGGCGCGGGCCAGGAGCTGGGCATAATCGATGCGGCCGACGGACAGCGCCGCCAGCTGCCGGTACCAGGCGGCGCCGCGCTGGGGGCGGATCTCGGGATGGCGCAGGTCCATTGTCTTCAGGAAGGTCTCGGCGGTGGCGTCAGGATCCTTCTGCGCGCGACGGGTAAGATCGTAGATCCACAGCGACGCATACACCTTCACGTACTCGGACACGTTGCGATCGGGTCGGGACAGCGCCCGGCGATAGATGCCCAGGGCAGCGTCGACCTCGCCGTGCTGGACCAGAAAGGCCACCGCGTCGATGTACGACTGATCGCGATCGCTGTCCTGTTCGATGGCCTCCTCGAACTTCTGGATGCCGTCGGGGTGGCGCCCCAGCGCATAGAGGATGCGTCCGATCTCGAAGGTGGCCTCCGCCGACCGCGTATAGTTTTTTCGGTGCAGGTACTCGAGCATCAACCGCTCCCACCCGGCGGCGGCGGTTCGCCAGGCGCGCTCGGCGCCGCTGTGATCACCGCCCAGATCGAGGGCGTCGCCCAGGAGGCGCTCCAGCCGCGATTCGCCCTCGACGCCGCCGATTGTTTCGCGATCTCCGCGCGAGCCCCGGGCGGCCTCCAGGCTCTCTTCCAGCAACTTGCTGGCCTGCTGGGCCTGGCCACGCTTCAGGAACAACCCGGCCAGGTCGGCCGTCACCTGAGCTTTGTTCTCGGTCTCGGCACCGCGTGCGCGGCGCAAAAGGGGCTCGGCGTTTTCCAGCAAGCCGGCGTTCATGTAGCTGCGTCCCAGCTCGTAGTCGATCTGGGCGTCGGTGACGTGTAGCTCGGCGCCCTGAAAGCGACGCCGGGCCTCGGCGGTGCGCTGGCGGAGGCGCTCGGCCTCGTCAGCCGCGGGGGTCGCGGCGCGCTCGGGATCGAGCGACAGGCGCAGCCGGAGAAAATACAGATCGAGAAGTTCACTGGAGACGCGGGCACCCAGATCGCTGGTCCCGCGCCCCGTGCGTTCGAGGATCTGCTGCGCTTCTTCGAGCTGGCGAATGGCGAGGAAGGGCGCCGAGGTCAGCTTCGCCAGCTCGGATGACAGCACCAGAGTATCGACATCGTCGGGCGCTCGCATCAGGCCCACCTGCAGCACCCGGGCGGCGACGCTGAAGTCGATGTTGTCGGAAGCGGTCCCTCCCAGCAGCTCCACGCGGGGTAGGAATCGCCGGGCCAGGCGGAGAATCGCATCCGGGCCGCTGGCGGGATCCTGCGCAGCGGCGATCAGGCCGCGCAGCTCGGGTTCGTCGCCCGGCTTTCCTGCCAGAGGGCCCGTCACGGCCGCTGCGCGATCCAGCCGCCCGCAACGCAGGTAGGTGGCGGCAACCGCGGGAACCGCCCTCTGCATCTCGTCCCCCTGGGCGATCAGCAGATCCCCCAGGGCGCGCCGGGCCTCGTCGCTTCCGGGAAGCGGCTTCCCCAGGATCGAAGCGAAGCGCTGCCGTCGTTCCGAGAGCAACCGCACCAATCGATCGGCGATGTGGGGCGCGGGCCAGTCCATCAGTGCCGACTGCAGCAATTCGACGGCGGTCGGGTTACGCCGGCCGCGCGTATCGCCCGCGGATGCGCCCAGCTCGTCGCTCCATGACAGCAGCTTCTCCAGCCGATCCGTCCATTCGGAGTTCTTCGGATCGACGGTGCCCAGCATGCCCAGCGCCAGCGCGGTCTGTTGCTCGGCGCCCCGCGGTCCGAACAGCGCCAGCACCAGCCGTGCGCCCTTCGCCAGCAAGTCGCGCTCGGGTGCGGTGATCGCCTGTTCGGGCCGCTCCCACAGCTCGCTGGGCTCGAACAGGTTGGCGGCATCGCGCAGCCCATCGTAAATGCGGTCAAAGACGTCGGTGTTGCCCAGCTCGGTGGCTTCCTGGCGCAGGCGCTCGGCGGTCAAAGACACGGTGGGCCCCAGCAGGTAACCGACCAGCTTGGCGCGGAGAGGGCCGCGCGCGGGCGACGCGAGTGGCAGCGCCTGCAAGACCAGCCGACCCTCGACGAAGTCATCCTCGAACTCGATCTTGTTGACCCGCGAGGCGTCGACCTGGAAGCGTTGGGCGGGGCCGTCGGGCGCCCGCCGGGCGTGATGGGCACAGGAGGGGAGCGCCGTGAAAGCCGCCGTCCCCAGCCCCAGCAGCACCAGCAGCGTACCCAAACGCTGAAATGGCCGCGGTGGGAGAAAGGCGCGAAATGTGCGACGCGAGCTTGGTGAGACAGCCGTCTGACTTATCTCGTGCCGGTTCGCGGACCGGGCGCGCTTCTCGCAAAGAGAAAACATGGTCGCCTAGTCTAATTCACCGCCTTGCAATCGCCGCATGATTCCACGTCGCGAGGTGGCACAGGGAACGACACGAGCCGCCGGGGAGCGCCGTGGGCCCACACCGACGACGATGGCGCATCTTCGCGGGTCACGTTGCCTGTTTCCCTCCTGGATTTTCCTCGATTGCTTCCCAATTTTTCAAAGTGAAGCATGATCTCAGCATGTCTGAGAAGAACTGCTTGTCTTTCCCTGTTTGCGTTGGCCTGGTCGTATTGCCGTTAATTTCCCTGCTGGGCTGTGGCGGCGCGGGGGGACAGCCCTTCGGTGGTGGAGGATTTCTGGGTCGCGGCGGAAACGGTTCGGGTGAAGGAGGCAGCGTCGGCAGCGGCGGCATGGCGCCCCCCGCCGGAGGAACGATGGGATCGGCGGGATCGGGCGGCTCGGCCGCGGGAGGACACGTTGGTTCCGGGGGCGGGGTCGTGGCTTCCGGCGGAAGCAGCGCGGGCGGCTCGTCCACCGGCGGTGTCGGCGGCAGCGCGGCTGGCGGCAAGGCGGCTGGCGGGAACCCAGGGACCGGGAGCGGTGGCGCGGGCGGCCGGGCCGCCGGTGGCAACGGTGGAAAGGCAACTGGCGGTACGTCAAGCGGCGGAGCGGGAGGAAGAGCCAGCGGCGGAGCCCCGGGAACGGGCGGCGTGACGTCGACCGGCGGCAGCGCGGGTCACGCCGCGGGCGGCTCGCCGGGCACCGGAGGCACCGCCCCCGATTGCGCGACGCTGGCCAAGCAATACGACGCCGAGATGCAGAAGTACGCCAAGAACTGCACCACCAACACGATCGGCGCGTGTGCGCTGAAGGTTCCGCAGGACCTGGTGTGCCAGAACAGCTGCATCACCTGGGTCGAGGACAGTAGCGGTCGTCTGCAGCAGATTTACAAGATGTGGCAGGACGCCGGGTGCCTCAAGAGGGCCGAGATTTGTGCGATGCTCGTGGCGTGTTCCAATCCCAGGGGAGCCACCTGCGTGGCTGACATCATCAGCACCGACACCCCGACCAGCGCTGCCGCGGTCGCACCAGCCATCGGTCTGCCTGGTACTTGCCAGGACGATCGCGTCGCCACGACCCAGTGATCATCCGGCCTGGCCGACGATGATCCGCAAGGTCCGCCGTGGCTGAGCCCGAGGGGCGACCGCCGTCGTGGTCGACCCGGGGCGCGGGCGGGCTCCCTCTGATCGTCGGTCATCGCGGGGCCAGCGCGCTCGAGCCCGAGAATTCGCTGCCGGCGTTTCGCCGCGCCATCGCCGACGGCGCCGACGGCGTCGAGCTGGACGTTCTTCGCTGCGCGACCGGCGAAGTGATGGTTTTTCACGACGACGATCTGGTTCGGCTGGGGGGGCGGCCCGAACGTATCGCGCAGCTTTCGCTGGATCGGCTGCGGGCCGTCCGGCTGACGTCGGGCGCGGAGATTCCGACGCTGGAGGAGGTGCTGGTCGCGTGTGGGCCACGCCTGCTGATCAACGTCGAACTGAAAGCGATGGGCGTCCCCTGGCGCGAGATACGCGCGCTGGTCGATGCGGTGGCCACGATCGTCGCGCGCCCCGAGGTAGCCTCGCGGATCCTGATCTCGTCGTTTCACCCGTACGCGATCGCCGCCTGGCAGCGGCGTGCCCCGTCGGTTCCCGCCGGGTTGTTGTTCGAGAAGGACGCGTCCTTGCCGCTGCGGCGGGCCTGGGCGCTGCCGTGGCTGCGTCCGTTCTCGGCCCATCCCGAGGCCGTCCTTTGCGATGCCGCGCGCGTGCGCGGCTGGCGCCGACGCGGGATGCGGGTCAACGCGTGGACCGTCGATGCGCCCGAACAGTTGCGACGCCTGGCCGGGATGGACGTGGATGGCTTGATCACCAACGATCCCGCGGCGGCGCGCCGGGCACTGACAAAGGACTGACGGCTACGGCAACAGGGCGTGGGTGGCGGTGGCGATGGCCACCAGGGTACCGTCCTCGGCCGTCGCGCGCGCTTCGACGACCGCCAGGCGCTTGCCCAGCTTGATGACGTGGGCCTCGGCTCGCAGACGTCCCGTCATCACCGGCGCCAGAAAATGGGTGGTCATCTGGGCGGCGGCGTTGAAGCGCTGCTGGGCATGCACCGCGCTGGCGACCGTCTGCCCCATCGCCGAATCCAGCAGCGCCATCACCACGCCGCCGTGGAGGGCCCCGTAGGGATTGTAGTGGGCGGGGTCGACCACGTATTCCCAGGCGACCGTGCCGTCGGGATTGGCGCTCGGAACGAAGGGCAGGGGCCCCTGCGGCTTCCCGAGCACCACGCCGAACGGCGTGGGCAGCGGTCGCTTGGGCGCGCTCACCGAGGTGCCTCGGCGCCCAGCGACCAGCCGCTGTCCAGAAAATACAGCCCCGCGAAGACCTTGGGATCGACGACCACGCCCGCCGCAATCTTTTGCGCGAGAAACGCTGGCACCTGGGCGACGGGAATCACGTGCACGATGATCTCCTCGGATGCGTCACCGCCGCCATCGCCGACGCGTTCCAGTCCGGAGGCCCGGAACATCGTGAAGGTCTCGGACGACAGGCCCGCGGTGCTGGGAGCCTCGAGCAGCTTGGTCCAGCGCGAGGCGCGAAAGCCGGTCTCCTCTTCCAGCTCGCGCTCGGCGGCGATCTGCAACGATTCATCCTCGCTGCCGGCCTGATCGCCGGCCAATCCCGCAGGCAGCTCGATCGAGTAGCCATGGATGGGACGCCGCGGTTGTTCGACCAGCACCAGCTCGCCGTCGCTGGTGGTGGCCAGGATGACGACCACGCCGGTCGAGGCGTGACGGCGCACGAACTCCCAGCCGTTCTCCTCGACCAGCTCCACGTAGCGCCCGCGTCCAAGGATGGTCTGTTCGCCGATGTCGGTGGCTTTCAGGTCTGGGTTTCTTGGCACCGGGCGACGTTAGCAGGCCCCCCCTGCGTGAACCAGCGTCGAGGCGCCGGTTTCAGAACGTGTCGTAGGGGACCACATCGATGGCGCCCGGCTGAACCTTGTCCCCCAGCAGGAGGGGACGCAGGACCGAAGCGGTCGCCACCACCGTGATGGCAAGATCGTGCGCGTGAACGCGGCGGGAGATGGCTGCGTTCACTTGCGCCAGCGTCGTCGCCTGCACACGCGCGGGCAATTCGTCGAGGAACGTCGGGGGCAGGCCGGCCAGCTCGGCGGTCAGCCGCGCGTCCAGTCGGGCATCCGGATCGTCCATGTCGGTGGTCAGTGTTCCGGCCAGGGCGTTCTTCGCGAACGTCAGGCGCGGAGCGTCCAGGCCCTTCTGCATCAGCTCCACATACAACTTCAGCGCCAGCTTCAGCGTCGGTACCGCCTTGGCTGTGGCGGCCTCCACCCAGCCGGTCAGGGCGCCGCGACCCAGCCGCTGCGACATCGTCAAGTAGGCGCCATACGCCAGACTGCGCTTGGTGCGCAGTTCATCCATCAAGGTCGCCTTCATGCCGCGCCCCCCGAAGCTGGCGGCAGCGACCAGCAGCGGGACGTAGTCAGGATCTGCGGCGGGGACGCCCAGCTGGCCGAAGAAGATCTGGGCTTGCTGGCGGTCGGGCTTGTCGACGATCTGGATACGCCAACCGCTGGGCGCCTGGGGTTCGCGCACGGCCAGAGGATTCGACCCGGTGGGGGGACCGACGGGAAGGCTGTCGAAGTGTCGCTTCACCGCCGCGGCAAAGTCGGAAGCCGTGACGTCGCCGCTGCCGGCGAGGATGACGTTGGACCCGACGACGTGCCTCTTGAAGAAAGCGCGCAGGTCGTCACGACGCACGCGGGCCAGGCTGGCGCGCGTGCCTTCGGGCGGATAGCCGTACGGGTGATCGCCGTACAGGTTGCGCCCGAAATAACGTAGACCCAGCGCCGTGTCGTCGTTGGAGGCCTCGTCGATCTGAGCCAGCAGATCCCGACGGGTGCGGGCCACCTCGTCAGGCGCGAAGGTGGGACGCAACAGGACATCGGCCAGGATGGCCAGGAACGCGTCCAGGTTGCGCGTCAGCACGTGGCCCTCCAGGCGAATCGAGTCGGGATCGACGGTCACGTCCAGGTCGGCTCCCAGCGCGTCCAGGCGCGCGTCCAGCTGCACACGGGACGCGCCCGCGGCGCCCCGGCGCGCGGCGGCTGCGGCCAGGCTGGCCAGGCCTTCCTTCTTGTGTGGATCCCAGCCTGAGCCGGCCCGCACGACGGCGGCCACGCGGACCAATGGCAGCGCGTGACTGGATTCGACCAGCACCAGACAGCCGGCGGGCCCGGTCAGGCGATCGGTGGCGCCACCGGGCGCGATCGCAGGTGCGACGGTCGACGTCCCTGCGCCCGCGGGCACGCTTGCCAGTGAGAGAGCGGTGGCCAGCAGCAGCGTCGACCGACGGGCGGCCGCTCCGGTTTTCATCATCCGCCTCATGGGGCCTGCGGGCCCTTCGGTCGCGCCACCACCACCGAACGGGAGCCGCTGGCCAGGGTGGAACGTGCCGCGCGGCTGACGTCGTCCGGGGTCACACGCGCGTAGTCAGCGCCCCGATTCAGCAGCGTCCTGAAATCGCCCGCCACCAGTTCGAACTGCGCCAAGGCGTCGGCGCGGCCCTGGCTGGCGGCCAGCCCCGTCCAGAATGCGGTCTCGAGTCGGTTGCGCGCAGCCTCTAGCTCGGCCGGCGCCGGAGGCGTGGCGCTCAGCTTGTCGAGCTCGCGCCGCACGATCGTCTCTGCCTCGGTCGCCGCGTGTCCCTTCAGCATCTGCACGAGCACCGTCCACAACGCGGGATCGCGGGTGGTGGGCACCTCCGTCTCCAGCGACGAGGCCAGCTCTTGCTCGACGATCAGCGCTCGATACAGGCGCGACGACGGTCCCCCGGCGAGCAACTCGTCCAGGATGTCGAAACTGGGGCGCGCGGCGTCGCCCAGAGCGGGGGACGGGTATCCCAGCATGATGCGCTCGCCCGGGACCGGGCGCTCGATGATGGATCGGACCTCGCCGGAAGGGGCGTTCTCGGGCGCGATGACCGTGGCCTTGGTATCGCTGGCCGGCAGGCCTCCGTAGGCGGACGCCAGGGCGGACAGGGCGCTCGCCTCGTCGAAGCGCCCGACCACGATCACCAGCGCGCGATCCGGACCGTAGTGCTTCCGATAGAACGCGGTGACGCGATCCTTGGTGATGGCTTTGATGTCGGCCATACGGCCCACGATCGGAAATCGATAGGGATGGCTGCGAAAGGCCTGTCCGTAGACCAGCTCCTCCAGCTGTCCGTCAATGTCGTCCTCGGCGGTCATCAGCCGCTCCTCGACGACGATCTCACGTTCGGCGGCGACAATGGCGTCCGTCAGCTCGAGGTTCACCATCCGATCGGCCTCGAGCGCGATGGTCCGGTCCAGCGCCTCGGCGGGGACGTCGTCGACGTAGGACGTGAGGTCGCGGTCGGTGGTGGCGTTGCCATTGCCTCCCATCTCTTCCAGGCGGCGATCGAACTCGCCCGAACCATGGCCACCGCGGGTCTGGGTGAACATCAGGTGTTCGCACAGGTGGGCGAGGCCCGTCTCGCCTTGCCCACCGTCCTCGTCGCGCGAGCCGACGTTGTAAGCCGTGACGTAGCTGATGGCGCGGGCGCTGGGATCGGGCGCGGTGAGGATCGAAAGGCCGTTGGCCAGGCGCCATTTGCGCACGGTCAGCGATCCCAGGGGCGCCGAGGCGAGCGCCTCGACTCCTTCGGGGGCCGCGGTCACCTTGCCGGCGGCGCTGGTGGCGGGCGGGCCAACCGGCGCGCCGGGAACGCGCACGCAGCCGAGGGCACCGCCCGTCAGCGCCACCGCGGCGAGCAGAGCCAGGAAGCGCTGGAGGGGCTGCGCGGCGGGGGCCACCGGTCTTCGTCTATCAAAACGGCGTGGTCTTCGACAGCCATAAAAGCGCGCCGCCGTCATCCGATGAATCCGCGAGCAAAAGACATGGCGACGCCCAGCCGAAAGGGAGAACCCTTCGGGCCGGGACGACGCAGTCTCGAAGAGCGATGCGCTAGTTCTTGCCGCCGTTGGGCAGCACGATGTTCAGCTCGAGCACCTCGCGGCCGTCGGTGCGATCCAGCGAGACCGACACGTGTTGCATGTCGATCCGCTCGAAGCGGGCCAGCACGGCCAGCAGCTCTTGCTGAAGCTGGGGAAGGTAGTCCGGACCACCCCGGGTCGACGCGCGCTCGCGCGAGACGATCACCGACAGTCGGTCCTTCGCCAGGGAAGCGGACTTTGCGGGTGGACGGAAAAGATCGAGAAACGCCATGTGTGAACCTCGCAGGCCGAAGAAACCTCTCAACCGAACAGACGACGCAGGATGCCGCGCTTTTCTTCTTCGATGAATCGCTGGGCGCGGTCCTCGCCCAGGAAGCGATAGACGACGTCCAGGTAGGCCTGGGCCACGTCGGTGGTCTCGTCCAGGATGGCCGGCGTCCCTTTGTTGGACGACTGCAGCACCGCCTTGGACTCGGGAATGACGCCCAAGAGGGGAATGCCCAGCAGGTCCAGCACGTCGCCCACGCTCAGCATCTCGCCGCGCTTCACCATGGCTGGCGAGTAGCGGGTCAACAGGAGGTGGCTCTTCAACGGCGTGCCGGACTCGGCGCGGCTGGTCTTGGCGCTCAGCAGCCCCAGCACCCGGTCCGAATCGCGCACCGAGGAGACTTCGGGATTGGTGACGATGATGGCCTCGTCGGCGAAATACATCGCCATCTGGGCGCCGCGCTCGATGCCAGCGGGCGAGTCGCAGATGATGTATTCGAAGCCCATCCCGCGCAGGTCGGCCAGCACGCGGCCCACGCCTTCCGGCTCGAGCGCGTCCTTGTCGCGCGTCTGGGACGCCGGCAGCACGTACAGGTTCTCGATCCGCTTGTCGCGAATCAAGGCCACGTTCAGCTTGGCCTCGCCCTTCAGGACGTTGACGAAGTCGTAGACCACGCGGCGCTCGCAACCGAGGACCAGGTCCAGGTTGCGCAGCCCCACGTCAAAATCGATGGCGACGGTCTTGTGCCCCATCTGCGCGATGCCCGCGGCGATGTTCGCGCTGGTGGTGGTCTTTCCAACCCCGCCTTTTCCCGATGTGACGACGACGACTTTGGACACTGGCAGCCTCCGTTGATGGTGAAACCTAGAAACGATGAAAATTCTTCGAGCCGCGTCCGAGGGGACGCCCTTTACCCTGCTTCAAATGGTCGCGATCCGGCACTCGCCCCCCTCCAGGAAAATCTGCACGGATTGACCGCGGTGTTCGGGGGGAATGTCGTCGGCCATGATGTACGCGCCGGCGATCGACACCAGCTCGGCCTCCAGGCGGTGACAGAAGATCCGCGCTTCGGTCGAGCCGTGGGCCCCCGCGACGGCGCGGCCCCGCAGCGTCGAATAGATGTGGACGTGACCGTCGGCGATCACCTCGGCGCCTGGGTTGACCGGTGCCAGGATGACCAGGTCGGCGCCCTCGGCGAAGATCACCTGGCCGCCCCGGATGGGCTGCCGGATCACCACCGGGGGGCGGTGAGGCGCGGGGGCAGGAGCGGGACCCCGGTTGGGTGCAGCGCCACGGGACTCGGCGCGCGCCACCGGCTCGGCCGGGCGCGGGGCAGGGGTGGTCAACGTTGCGCCGCCGGCGGGCAAGCGACCCGCGCGGAAGTTCAGCACGCCCAGGCCTTCGAGGGCAGCGCGGTCGCGCAAGCCCTCGCTGGCCTCGGTGATGCCGACCGGCACCAGGCGGCAAGCCCGCAGCATGGCAACCAGATCGTGGAGTGGCACGGCGGCTTCGTCGCCGGGCACTCCGCTCAGGTCCAAGACGACAGGAGCGTCGACGAAGAACTGCGGCAGCTGCGCGATCTTCATCCGCAGGTGGCGTTCGATGGCGCCCAGGTCCCACGTCCGAAGGCGCATGACGGCCAAAGACGTCATCACGCCTTTCAGCTCGAAGATCACCTTTCGCGAGGTTGACACGGGCGCGGCCGCCGATGTCTTCGCCGTAACCCTGGTCTCCGCGGTGGCTGCTGCTTCCATGAGCTTGGGTCCATTGTCGGCCTCGAACTGAATCGGTCAATTTTTTGCCTCATTGTCGATCCTGGTGAAGCCGACTGGACGGCCTCAGGAAATTCGAGCCGTCGATCGCCCGTGTTAGCCTGGCTGTCGTGGAAAGCCGCAAAGCCTGGCGCAACCGCGACGCCAGCATGACCGAGGGCGTGCTGGCGCTGCTGGAAACGCTGGCGCAAGGGTGGGGCGCGCAAGGGATCGGGTTGTTCGACGACGATCGCGCCGATCCAGATTCGTTCGACGGTTTGAGCGCGCTCGATTTCTGGGACGCCTTCCGCGAACGCCCGTGCGCCGAGATCGACTGGGCCGTTTGGTATCGCGAGCTGCGGTTGAATGGGCGGGTCGAGACGGCTTGTGGGTGTGGCGCCGGGCACCGCGTGCGCGGATTCTTGATTCATGACCGCTGGGCGCTGCTGCTGGTCGCGGCGGCCAGCCTGAATCCGGGCGGGGCGGCGACCATCACCTCGTCGCTGCGGGCGCTGGCCGACCGGTTGCCCCCGGCCCGCACGCCGGAGGAGCGCGCTTTGCTGAAACGCTACGAGGCCGAGCCGGATTCGCTGGAGGCGAACGTCGAGCCTCCCGTCCCCGCGATGCGCAAGCTGCCGCAGTAAACAGGCGCGTTGCTCAGGTTCTCAGCTCGGACGACGCGAAGGACGACCTTCGTGTGCCGGTCGAGCGCGACTCAAAAGAACTGCGTGGTCACCGACAAGCTGACATCGTGGCGGAGGTTGCCGTAGGTCCCCGCCGCCGTTGGCCGGGCCTTGCCGGCCAGTTGCGTGAAACACGGAGACGACGATTTCAGGTCACGACCCGTTTGTTCGCAGGCCATGGCCGCGCCGGGGTCGAACACGGAGTTGGTGGTGGTCACGTCGAACATGTACGTGAAGCCGTAGCCGGCGCTGATCGAGATGTGCTTGACCGGGCGCACCAGGATCATCACGGTCGGTGAAACCTTCAGGCCATCGACGGCCGCGGGGCTGGCCGCGCCGGACGGCAACGCGCTGGTCTCGACGCGCACGCCGCCGCCGACGCGGAGTCCTTCGCCCAGCCACTGGCCGTAGCGCAAGCGCAGATCGTAGACGGTCTCGTAACCGCGATAGAGCGTGATGTGCTGGGGCAATCCGGCCGCCTCCAGCGAGGCGCCGATGATCCGGACATCGATGACGTCATTGGCCGGAAAGCTGAGGACGCGCGCGATGCCGGAGAGCTCGCCGCCGGCCCGGACGTGCCAGGTCGCGCCCGCCGTGAACACGAACGGTAGGTTGTAGGAGAGGTTGGCGAACACGCAACCGCGGCCATCGGCGCGCCCGTTCATGCAGGTGAGGGGAGTGCCCCCATCGCGTGCGGGCCGTGTGACCTGGGTGTCCACACCCGAGATGCCAGCCGGGCGGGGACCGTCGCCCCCAAACGGCCGACTGGAGAAGGCCAGGCCAAATTCCCACGCGCGACGCCGGTAGTAGATTCCGCCCCCCAGCGTGAACGCGAATTTGGCCGAGCTCAGGCCCGAGCTGGAAGAGATGTCATAGCGCGCGTCGGCCGTGGGATCTTCGGCTCCGCAGGGAGAGCCCGCCGTGCAAGTCGGCTCGTCGAAGGACAAGTGCCCGGTCGAGAACAGAAAGCCCGGCGCGAATCCCAGGCGGAGATCGCCGGCCAGACGCACCGCCAGCGCCGGCACCAGCGCCAGGTTGCGAAGGTCGGCGGTGATGCGGTGATAGCGGGTCGGTGCGTCGCCCGTGCTCTGGTAAGTGGTGTGCTCGGCGTAGGGCATGAAGGTCGCGAAGGCCAGCGAAAACCGATCGCCGCCCACGTCATACCCAACGCCGGCAAACGCGCCCGGTCCTGGAGGCCACACGAAGGGTTGAGTGGAGACTTGCGAGGTTGCCTTGGGAAAATCCAGGCCGGCGCCGGGCCTGCCGGTCGCAGGATCAATCGATGCCCGTCTGACCGTCGTCGTGGCGTACGAAGCCGTTCCGGCAAAGGTCAGTTGCAGGCCGTGGATCAACCCCAAAGCAGCTGGGTTCCAGTAGGTGGCCGCCAGATCGCCGGTGGTGGGCCCCGAAAACCCGATGCCGCCGATGTTGGGCTCGTCGAGCGGCACCGCCTCGACGCGCGCGGCGGACGCGATCAGCACCAGCGCTGTCACCGTGGCGGCGGAGGCTCCGGGCGAGCGTCGGGGACGGGGCCGCGGCTCGACGCGCCCGTCCTCTGTATGGCCCGGGCGGCGATTCCGCGGGAAAAACATGGGTGCGGCGACGTTATCCGAACCGAATCGGCCCGGCAAAGAACCCCTGGCCTGAGTCAGAGATTCGTCCGTCGCGATCGTGACCTGGCTGGCAACCCATGCGCACCCGGGCGAGGCGCGCCTTGACGCTCGGATCCGCGCATGCGTAACATGCCGGACTCATGGCGTTTTACGTATTCCCTCGCGTCGCCTGGCTGGCACGTGTGCTGGGTTTGTGCGGGCTAGGCCTGATTGCCCTGCCTCACGCGGGATGCGACAAGGTCTCCTCCGACAACATTCAATTGTGGAAGACCACCGAGAAGGGCCCCGGAAAGCTGGTGGCCGCCCTGCAGGATCGCGGCGTCGATCCGAAGTTGCGCGCGGAGGCCGCCACCGCTCTCATCGAGATCGGGAAGGCCGAACAGGTGGATGCGACCCTGGCCGCCATGCCCGCCAACCAGCGCTGGGATCTGGCCAAGGCGCTGGTGCCGGTATTCGAGGCCGGCATGAAGGACACATCGTCGAGCAATGCGCTCGCGTACCGGGACGCCCTGTTCTCCCTGCGGGAGCTGAGCGGCAATGAGGAGAAAACCCAGATCGATGCGGTGTTGATTCCGAGCGTGATCGACGACCTGCGCACCGGGAAGGTGCGCAATGGCCGCCACTCGGTCGAGAAGATCCTGACGGCCACCGGAGCTTCCTCTGGGAATCTGCTGGCGGGTCTGCTGGCCGAACCGATCCCCGGCTATGCGGCCGTGGCCGACCTGCTGGCGCGGATTGGTGACGAGGGCGCGCGGGAGAAGGGTGGGGCCGCTCTGGTGAAGCGCGCCACTCTTCTTCGCACTGTTCCCGATGCGATGTGGAAATCGTTGGGCGTGCTGGGGGGCCCGTCGGTCGTGACCTTCCTCGAAGGGTGGATTCAGAGCGCCGGGCACGACGCCCTGCCGGCCGTTCGCGCGCTTCAACAGCGTCGCGATCCGTCGCTGTTGCCGTATGCGCTGCGGATGGCCGCCGATCAGAAGGCCGACCTGGGCGTGCGCGACGAGATGTTTGGGGTGGTCGAGACCATCGGCGGGCCGCAGGCCAAGGACGGGTTGGTGCACATCATCCAGTCCGATCCAAAAGAGATGGTTCGCTACCGCGCCTTCGAATCTTTGTTGACTGTCGCGAAACAGGACGGGATCATCGCGGGCTTGGAAGCGTTTCCCGCCAACGCCACGTACAAGCGGGTGGATGTCGATGACTTGCTGGTCAAGCTTTGCGAGAAGCTGGGAGCGGCGGCGCGGCCGGTGCTGGTGGTGGCATTGCAGTCGAAGGCTCCGCTGGCGCGCATGACCGCGGTCATGACGCTGGAACAGATCGGCAAGTCCCCGGACGCTGCGGCGCTGGAAAAAATCGGCAAGGACACCACGATGATCAAGGGATTCCCCGGCGGGGAGACAATCGGCAAAGCAGCGCTGCGGGCCGCAGGTATCGTGCGGGGCAAGAACTGATGGCCATGGACGAACGGTCGAAGACGACGCTGCGCCAGTTCCACTGCCGCGACCGGTTGTGGCGCACGTTCGAACAGATCTCCGAGGAACAGGACAAGCCCGTCGAGGAGCTGATCAACGACGCCATGTCGTCGTACGCCCAGCTGGCGGGATACGAGACATCCGTCAACGCCGAGACACCCGGGCCCACGCCGCTGCCCGTAGCGCCGGCCGTGACGCGGCCGGGGCGGGCCTTCCCGGCCGTGCCGCCGCCGCCGCGGCTGCCTCCTGCACCTCCGCGCTTCGGTCGCGCGACGGCGGCCGCGGTATCGGCGGTGGGGGGGCCATCGGCGGAGGACGGGCTGTCCGCGGCCACCTTGTACCTGGTCTTCGACAACCAGAAATACCGGATCGACAAGGATCAGTTCATCATCGGTCGCGGATCGAAGTCCTCCGATCTGCCCATCAAGGATGGCAACGTGTCGCGCAAGCACGCCGCCGTGATTCGCCGGAACGGCGCGTACTTCATCAAAGACCTCGGCTCGACCAATGGCATCGACTTCAAGGGCATGCGCATCGACAACAAGCGCATCGATGAAGGCGACGTCTTCCACATCTGCGAGTACGAGCTGAAATTCACGTACAAGCGGTGATCTCGAATCCCCTGTCGTCCGCGTCCGACGCGTCTCCCGAAGCGGTTTCAGCGCCGATGCCCAGGCGGGGCGGGCGAAAACCACGTTCCCCGACGGCAGCCGCCCTGATTGCACCGCCCGACGAAGACGTCGCGCGATTGCCGGTGTCTTCGTTGAAGGGGGCTGGACCCGTCACCAGTGCGCGCCTGGCGGCTGCCGGGCTGACCACCGTCGGTGAACTGCTGGCGTTCGTGCCGCGTGCCTACGACGATCTGCGGTCCTTCACGCCGATCGCGCGGCTTCAGGACAAGGTCGACGGAGACGTGGCGCTGGTGCGCGGACGGATCCAGCGGGTCAGCGCATTTCCCGGGCGCTTCCTGGCGGTGACGGTCGCCGACGAGGCGGGGGCGCGGGTCATCGCGCGCTGGTTCCGTGTGCCCGGCGGCATGGCGCGGGCGTTCGAGGTCGGGGCGGAGGTCGCACTGGCGGGGCCCTTGCGCAAGGCTCCGTCGGGCCAGCCCGAGCTGCTTCACCCGACCAACGTGACCGCCGCGCTGGCGGTGAGCGCGACGCCCATGCAACCGGCGGGACTGGCCGGGCTGGGCATTCGTTCCCGCTACCCACTGGTCGCGGGTGTCGCGGGCAAGGTCCTCGAGCGCATCATCGCGGGTGCTGTCGACGCCTACGCCGAGCGCATCGCCGACGTGATTCCGGCGGCGACGCGGGCGCGCCTGGGCCTTCCATGCACCGCCGACGCCCTGCGCGCCATTCATCGACCCGAGCGCGAGTCCACGCCCGCCTTGCTCGACGCGCTGGTGGCCGGGCGATCCCCCGCGCACCGCCGCATCGCCATCGAGGATCTGTTGATCGTACAGGCGGGTCTGGCCCGCCAGAAAGCCACCGCGCGGGCTCAGCCGGGGCGGGCGTGTGTGGGCCCCGCGGGCGATGTGCTGGCAAAGGTCCGCCAGGCGCTGCCGTTCGTCCTGACGGGCGCCCAAGAGCGGGTGATCGGCGAAATTCAGACGGATCTGGCGACCGAACGACCGATGCAACGATTGCTGGTCGGGGACGTGGGCAGCGGCAAGACCGCCGTGGCCTTCGCCGCGGCGGCCACCGTGGCGGCGTCCGGTGGGCAGACCCTCCTGATGGCACCCACGGAGATTCTGGCCGAACAGCACGCCCAGACGCTGGGTCGCTTCGCGGGTCCCTTGGGTTTGCGGGTCGGTCTGTTGACGGCTTCCACGCCGCGGCCGCAACGCGAGACGCTGCTGGCCCTGGCGCGGGCGGGGCGGGTGGCGATCCTGGTCGGGACGCAATCGCTGCTGGCGCAACGGGTGGCGCTGCCTGACTTGCGGCTGGCGATCATCGACGAGCAACATCGTTTTGGCGTGGCGGATCGCGCGCGCCTGCGCCATCGCGACGAGGCCGACACGGGAACCTTGCCCCACCTGCTGGTCATGACGGCCACGCCTATCCCGCGAACGTTGGCATTCACGCTCTACGGCGATCTGGATCTCAGCGTCCTCGATGAGCAACCACCCGGCCGCCAGCCGGTGCGCACGCGGGTCCTGACCGGGAAGGCCGCCCGGCGTACGGCCGAGGACGCGATGCGAGCCGTGGTGGCCAGCGGCCACCGGGTCTTCGTGGTGTGTCCCGTCCGCGAGGTGTCCGAACGCCCGGGGGCCGTGACCGCGTTGAATCGTCATCGCGAACTTTCCGCCACGCTGGCCCCGACGCGGGTCGGGCTGGTCCACGGTGAGATGGATGCCCGCACCAAGGACGCCACCCTGCGCGCATTTCGGTGCGGCGATCTCGAGGTGCTGGTCGCGACCACCGTCGTCGAGGTCGGAATCGATGTGCCCGAAGCATCTTTGATGGTCGTTGAAGAGGCCGATCGCTTCGGGTTGGCGCAGCTGCATCAGCTTCGCGGACGGGTCGGGCGGGGCGGTCAGGCGGCCGACTGCTTGTTGGTGCACGTTTCGGGAGCCGACCCTGCCGGCACCGCCGATCGGGGACCCGCGCCAGGCCGTGAAGCCGACGCGCGTCTGGCGGTCATGACCTCGACTTCGGATGGCTTCGTGATCGCCGAGGCCGATCTCGCGCAGCGCGGGTGTGGCGATCTATTCGGTGTCCGGCAGGCCGGCATGCCGCGATTTCGCTTCGCGGATCTGGCCGGCACGGGCGAGCTGTTGGACCTGGCTCGCCGTGAAGCCGCGGCGATCCTCGCGGCAGATCCCGAGCTGAAGCGTCCCGAGCACGCTGCGCTTCGGCAGGCGGTCGACGCGCGCTGGGCTGCCGCCCAGATCTTTGGCGAGGACGCCGGATGAACACGGGCCCGCGCTCGGCAGCACCTTCTCGCGTGGCCGAAGCTTGGTTGCGCGCCGGATTTCTGGCTGGTGCGGCCGTGGGCGGGGTGGATGCGGGCTGGGCCATCGCGCGCGGCGTGGGCGGATTGCTGCTCCCCAAAGCCGTCGTCCTGTTGTTGCTGGCCACCACCTGGGGGGCCTTGGCGGGGTTGTGCGCCGCGGCGCTGGTCGGGCTTGCCTCGGTCGCGCTTGCCAAGCCGGCGGCCCGCCGACCCTGGTTGTTCGAAACCGTCGCGATGGCGGTCGCCGCTCCGTTCGTGGTGCGACTGACCGGCGCCGCTTTCTCCGGCCGATGGGTCTCCTCCCTTCCGGGGCACACCGCCATCCGACTGGGTCTGGCCTTGGTCTGCCTGATGGTCCTGGGCGCGATCCTGCGGAGCTACCGCAAGCTGAGCACCGGCCCGGCGACGGGGCCTTCGGCGGCGCGCGCCCGGCGGTTTGCCATCGTGGCCCTGGTCGGACTGTCGCTCGCGTCCGAGGTGGGAAACCGGCTGATCCTCCCCCGGCTTTACCCGTGGTTCCACACGGCGCTGGCGATCGTCACCGGCGCCTCGGCGGTGCTGGCCACGCGGCTCGCCTGGGCGCCGGTGGGTGTCCTGTCGAGGTCTTTCTCAGGTTCCCCCCGCCGGATCCTCGATGGCCTGGTGGTCGCAGGGACCGTGGCGCTGGCGATCTTCGCCGGGCGCCATGCGCAGCGCAGTCAGATCGTGCGGTTCGCGGCGCTCGAGCGCACCGCCGCGACGGCCGAGCTGTTGCGCCTGTCGCCGGTCTCCCTGCGTTCGCGCACCTACGCAGCGGCTCGGGTGCATGAGACCGAAGGGGCAGTGCTGCCGCCCTTGCCCGAAGGCCCACGCCGCCCGGAGGCCAACGTCGTGATGATCACCGTCGACGCCCTGCGGGCCGATCACGTGGGCGCCTTTGGCTACAAGCGCCGGCCGACCACGCCTCGCATCGATGCCCTGGCCGCGACCAGCGTGCGGTTTTCGCGGGCGTACGCGCAAGCCCCGCACACGTCCTTCTCCATTTCCTCGACGCTGACCGGGAAATATTTTCCGACGCTGGCGCGGCTGGCTCCGGCCGAGGCCCACGATCCCATCGCCGCCACACTGCGCCTGTACGGCTGGCGCACGGCCGCGTTCTATCCCCCGGCGGTGTTCTTCGTCGATGCGCAGAAGGTCAAGGCCTATGCCGACACCAACTTCGCTTTCGAATACGTCAAGTTCGAGTACATGGAAGCGCAGAAGCGCATCGACCAGATCATTCACTACTACGAAGAGGTCAAGCCGCGACATTCGTTCGTCTGGGTCCACTTCTTCGAGCCGCACGAGCCCTACGTCGCACATCCCGAATTCCCGTTCGGTGCTGCCGACATGGATCGCTACGATGCGGAGATCGCGTACACCGACGCCGCGATCGGTCGCCTGCTGGACTACGTCGATACACACCTGCCTTCGACGGTGGTGGTGCTGGCCGCCGATCACGGCGAGGAGTTCGACGAGCACGGGGGCCGTTATCATGGCTCGTCGTTGTTCGAGGAACAGATTCACGTTCCCTTGCTGATCCGCGTTCCTGGGGTCGCCCCCCGCGAGCTCGCCGAGCCTGTCGAGCTGATCGACATCGCGCCGACCATATTGAATCTGCTGGATATCCCCGTACCGGCGCGGATGCGGGGGGCCGACCTCGGGCCCTGGCTCGCGAATCCGCCGGCGCCCCCCGACCGCCTGCCACCGGCCTTCGCCGAGGTGGAGGACAAGCGCATGGTCGTGAAGCACAACGACAAGCTGATCTGCGACCTGAACTGGGGCTTCTGTTCCTTCTATGATCTGGCCATCGATCCCGGCGAGCGACACAACCGCGCCGACGAGGCGCCCGAGCGCGTCGCGCGCCTGCGCGGCCTTCTCGACGACTGGCTGGACGGGCACATCCGCTTCGAACCTGTGCTGGCCAAGGGGGCCTCCAATCCCAACGGAGAACGCGTTCCGAAGGCCATTGAACGCGGGCGCCTCGGCGATGCGACAGCCGCCCTGTCATTGGCGGAGCTGGTGTCGTCTCCTGACGGGCCGCTTCCGGTGCGGCGCGAAGCGGCGGAACTCCTTGTGGGATTGCCGCCCCGGCCGGAGACCGGCGCCCTGCTTGGCGCCGCACTTGGGGATTCCGACGCCATGGTGGCGGACTGGGCAGCGGTGGGGGCCGTTCGCGTCGGCAACCGGGCAGCCGTCGCTCGCGTGCGCGCCCTGGTCGACGACCGCGCGCGTCCGTCCAAGCTGCGGACGCGGGGAGCGTTGGCGCTGGCGACGCAGGGGGATGGTGCCGGTATTCCGGTGCTGAGCGATGCCCTGGACGATTGCAGCAGCGAGGTCCCGTTCTGTCGTCAGACCATCGAACAGCTCGGTCACCTCAAGGATCGTCGTGCCGTGCCCGCATTGTTGAAGCACCTCCCCGAGGTCATGAATCGGCGTGAGATGGTCGATGCCCTGGGAGACATCGGCGATCCGGCTGCCATCCCGGCGCTGCTCGAGCGCCTGCGCGAGGACGCCTACGTCCCCGTGCGCGCGCACGCGGCGCTGGCGCTGGCGAAGATTGGTCGGTCCCTCAAAGGCGACGTCGTTGCGAAGGAACTCGTTCCTGCCCTGGACCGAGCGGCGCACGAAGACGCGGAGGCCTTGGTCTCGTCGGCGGCGCGCGAAGCGGCGGCGGCTCTGCGTCGGCAGCGATGACCGGCGGAGGCGCGACGACGCTCGGCTGGGGACGGCTGCTTCAGGACGCCCAGCGCGACGCGGCTCCCTCGAGCTGCAACGAGCGGCGCGGCGAGCGCGGTGAGGGAACGGAGTTCATGATCTCCGGGAGAGCGTCGTGGCTCTTGCGATCCTCGGTCAACTGCTCCATGCGCCGCACCAGTTCCTTGATGCGCCGGATGCCGCCCCCATCGCGGGCCCGCCAGGCCAGCCCAAAGCCGACCCCGGAGGCCGCCCAGGCGACCCGGGCCGAGACCTCCATGGCGACCGCCGCGCCGGGCGGCACCACGGTCAGGAAGACATCCGTGCAGTCGCCCTCCATGGGCTCGCAGGTCCGAATGCTGGCCCCACCGATGCTGATGTCCTGCAGGACTCCCTGGCGCTCCCGAGAGGACCCACGAACCGACCAGCGGATCGGCAGGTCAATCGGTATCCGCTGATGGCGGCGCGCCGACGTCACCGAGGCGTCGTGTTGCGCGATCGATAGCAGGTGGTCGCGCCCTCTCGCTTCGGACGGGAGGAACTCGACGGCCACCCCGGCGCGGACCTTCGGCATGATCTTCCCCCGCCGGATCCAGCGCACGACGGCGCGCAGCATAACGGGGGTTGCTCGGGAGCCGATGCGAAGGGAGAGCATCACCGGCTCGCCGGGCCTGGGTGCCAGGCGGGTGGGGATGAAAAAACCACCGTTGGGGAATTCCGCCAGATAGCGGGCAGAAAAATCCTCGCTCGTGGGACAAATAACCTTAAGAGTAAGCAATGCAGTCCGTTGGGTGACCGTGGTTCGATCGGTTGTGGTGAAATTCGAAAAAAAACTTTCAACCGAAATGTACCCCAACGGCACCCGAACGCAAAGGCTTCGTTCCTTTGGTTTTGCCTTTTTGATTTCGGGCACTCCTGTGCCCCTCGGCTCCTGCTCAATTTGGGCCGTTTTGGACGATACCGGCCGCATTACGACATCGGGGCGTCACGGCCCCGGGACGCGCGTGGACTGGCGTAGCCAGTCCAGGTACCCCGGGCTACCCGCAGCCACCTCGAAGGACAATATCTCCGGCACCTCATAGGGATGGAGCTCGCCAACCCGGGCGGTGAACGCGGGCAGCAGCTCTCTTCGCGTCTTGGCCAAGCACAAGACCTCGTCTTCCTCTTGCAGGGCTCCGTTCCAGTGAAAAAAGGAACGAACGCCGCCGAGGATCTGTACGCAGGCGGCCAAGCGCTCCTCGACCAGGGCGCGGGCCATGGTGGTCGCCTGTTCGCGGTTCGGGCAGGTGATGTGAACTTCCACGGCATCGATCGTCATCGGCGGGAAGTCTAGCGCGGCGCTCGATCGGACGGTTCGCAACGCGTGATAGGTGGATTCGGCACCAAATCCCGGCGCCTCCTCTTGACGGCCAACCTGACGCTGGTACAGATTTCGCCCGCCTTGGTCATCGTTCAAAAATATGGGGGCACGTCGGTCGGCAATCTCGACCGCATTCGCAATGTCGCGCGTCGTGCCATCGCCACCCAGAAGAAGGGGCATGACGTCGTGGTGGTGGTTTCGGCGATGTCGGGCGAGACCAATCGCTTGATCGGCCTGGCCAAGGAACTGTCGCCCATTCCCGACGAACGTGAGCTGGACGTCGTCGCGTCGACGGGCGAGCAAGTGACGGTTGGTCTGCTGGCCCTGGCCATCCACGCGGAGGGCGGCCAGGCCACTTCGTTGCTTGGCCACCAGGTCCGCATCCTGACCGATAGCGCGTTCGCCCGCGCGCGCATCCAGGACATCGATGTGCGCGCGGTCCGCAAGACGTTGGCCGAGGGAAAGATCGCCGTCGTCGCGGGTTTTCAAGGCGTCGACAAGGACGGCAACATCACCACCCTGGGCCGCGGTGGCTCGGACACCTCGGCGGTGGCGGTGGCGGCCGCCTTGAAGGCGGACGTCTGCGAGATCTACACCGACGTGGACGGGGTCTACACCGCCGATCCGAACGTGGTGCGCACCGCGCGCAAGGTGGATCGCATCAGCTACGAGGAGATGCTGGAACTGGCGTCGTTGGGCGCCAAGGTCTTGCAGATTCGCTCAGTCGAGTTCGGTATGAAGTACCAAGTTCCGATTCACGTTCGGTCGAGCTTCAACGACAACGAAGGCACGTGGGTCGTTCCCGAGGAGAAAGCAATGGAAGCAGTGGTTGTTGCCGGGGTGACCGCGACTCGCGACGAGGCCAAGGTGACGCTGTCGGGCCTGTCGGACAAGCCGGGTGTTCAGGCTCAGGTGCTGCGCCCGCTGGCCTCGGCGGGGATCGTCGTCGACGTGATCGTTCAGGCGCACATCCAGAACGGGAAGACCAACCTGACGTTCACGCTGCCGGCGGCAGACCTGGCGCGCGCCAAGGACATCCTGATCAAGAACTGCGCTGACCTGTGCCCTCCGGAGCAGATCAAGACCGAAGAGAACCTGTCCAAGGTATCGGTGGTGGGCGTGGGCATGCGGTCACACGCCGGGGTGGCGCTCAAGATGTTCGAGATCCTGGCGGCCGACAACATCCACATCCACCTGATCTCGACCTCCGAGATCAAGATCTCGTGTGTGATCGAGGCCAAGTACGCCGAGCTGGCGGTTCGTTCGCTCCACGACGGCTTCGGCCTGGGCGCCGCCTAGCTTACCGCCGTCGAACGGCGTCCGTTCTGGCCTGGGCGCCGTTGCCCGACCGGCGGCCCCCGGTCCCTGAGCGAACCACGCGGGCCGGCCGTGACGTGAGCCGCCTCGGCCGACTCGAGTTACTTCTTCGCGGGGGGGGCAGGGGCAGGGGCAGGGGCAGGGGCGGCCGCCGTGGCGGGGGCTGGCGCCGCTGGCGAGGCGCCCAACTCCGAGCCATCCGGAGCCGCACGGTCCCACTTGTCGACCTTGCCCGAGCCGGTGGTGTCGTAGCCGATGCGGTCAAGCTTGCCGCCCTCGTAGTACTCCCACTGGTCGACCTTGCTGTTGTTGTCGGTGTCCCGCTCCATGCGGACCAGCTTGTCGTCCTCGAAGAACTTCCACACGTCGGTCTTGCCGTCGAAGTCCATGTCCATCTCGATGCGGACCTTTTTGCCGTTGACGTAGTAGACGGTCTCCTCGAAGCGACCGTCGAAATCCATGTCGAACTCTTCCAGCGTGGTCTGGCTTCCACCGTCATCGTAGTAGTAGACGCTGTCGACCCTGCCGTCGCGGTTGTAGTCGATCTGCTTGCAGGTCAGGATGTCGGTGCCCTGGCCGTTCGGCACGTAGTACTTCCAGACGTCGGCCTTGTTGTCGCCGTTCAGGTCCGCGGTCACCACGTGCTTGCCCTCGGCCTTGCACCGAGAGCGGTCGACCGGTGGCGCTCCGGCTGAGCCGACGGTGCCGGGATTGACGGGGCCGGGCTTCTGTCCACCGCCGCAAGCCGCCACGAACCCGAGGGCCAGGGCCGTGGCCAAACTGCCGAGCCGTCCGATGATGGGGTGCCTGTGCGCCTGTAGGCCATGCCGGTTGGTCATATGGACGTAACCGTAGGCTCAAACGCCTGATCTCGCAAGTGTTCGGCGTTTGGCCAAGGGGGCCTGGGGCGGTGCGGCCGCACCCCCCCGCGACCTTTGACTATTCACATATGGCCATGCATTGTCAGCTGATGGCGCGGAAGAAGATTTCGACGACCATCTACATCACGCCAGAACAGAACGAGAGGTTGAAGCAGCTGCACGACAAGACCAAGGTTCCGGTCGCAGAGTTCATTCGCCAGGGTATCGATCTGATCCTGGAACGCGAGCGACGAAACCTTCCGGGACAGCTGAACCTCGATGTCGATCGGTCCTTCACGCGCGGCGCGGGAGACCTGGGTTAGCTTTCAGCTACGCGCCCCCCTCATTAGACCGCCGCGAGGTAATCGCGGCGGCAAGAAGCGATCTTTTCATGTCCACGCCGACCAAGTTCATTCGCAATTTCTCCATCATCGCCCACATCGACCACGGGAAATCCACGCTGGCGGATCGCCTGCTGGACGCCACCAACTCGCTGACCGATCGCGAGCGCAAGGCCCAGTTCATGGACAGCATGGACCTGGAACGCGAGCGTGGCATCACCATCAAGGCCGCCACGGTCCGGCTGACCTACGAGGCGGACGACGGCCACACCTACCAGCTGAACATGATCGACACGCCCGGACACGTCGACTTTCATTACGAGGTGTCGCGTTCGCTGGCCGCGTGCGAGGGCGCGGTACTGGTGGTGGACGCGTCGCAAGGCGTGGAGGCGCAGACGCTGGCCAACGTGTACCTGGCGGTGAACGCCAACCTTTCGATTGTTCCCGTCATCAACAAGATCGACTTGCCTGCCGCGGATCCCGAGAACGTGCGGCGACAGATCGAGGACGTGGTGGGTATCGACGCGTCCGAAGCCATCCTCTGCTCCGCCAAGGAGGGCATCGGAATTCGCGAGATCTTGGAGGCGGTGGTCAAGAAGCTGCCGCCCCCAGTGGGCGACGCCGACAAGCCGCTGCGCGTGCTGCTGCTCGACAGCTGGTACGACGCCTACCGCGGGGTGGTCATTCTGGTGCGGGTCATCGACGGGACCCTGCGGACCAAGCAGAAGATTCGTCTGATGGCGGCGGCGCGGGAGTACGACATCCTGAGCCTGGGCACCTTCGCGCCGTTTCCGCGGGAGGTGTTCGAGCTGGGGCCCGGGGAGGTGGGTTTCCTGACTGGCGCCATCAAGGAGGTGGCCGACGCGCGCGTGGGTGACACCATCACCGAGGCGGGGACGCCGCGGGTCGAAGCGCTGCCCGGGTTCCAACCCGCCAAGCCGATGGTGTTCGCCGGGATCTTTCCCATCGATTCGTCGAAGTACGAAGATCTCCGGGACGCGCTGGATAAACTGCGCCTCAACGACGCATCGTTCTCGCGCGAGCCGGAGTCGTCGGCGGCGCTGGGCTTCGGATTTCGCTGCGGGTTCCTGGGCTTGTTGCACATGGAGATCGTGCAGGAGCGGTTGGAGCGCGAGTACAACCTGGACCTGATCACCACCGCGCCCACCGTGCGTTTCCGGGTGATCCGGAACAACGGCGACATCATCGAGCTGGACAATCCCGCCAAGTTTCCCTCCGAAGGCGAGATCGACCGGATCGAGGAGCCGTTGATCGCCGCGACCATTCATACGCCGCCCGAGTACGTCGGGGCGATCCTGAAGTTGTGCGAGGAGAAGCGCGGCACGCAGACCGGGCTGGCCTATGCGGGCGAGCGGCGGGTGATCATCCGCTACGACTTGCCGCTGACCGAGATGGTGTTCGGTTTCTACGATCGGCTGAAGTCGGTCTCGCGCGGGTACGCGTCCCTGGACTATGAGCCGAAGGGCTACGCCACCGCAGATCTGGTGCGTATGGACCTGATGGTGAACGGCGATCGGGTGGATTCCCTGTCGCTGATCGTCCACCGCGCCAACGCCTATCCCAAGGGTCGGGACCTGTGCGACAAGATGAAGGAGCTGATCCCGCAGCAGCAGTACGAGGTCGCCATTCAGGCGGCGATTGGGTCGAAGGTCATCGCCCGGACGACCGTGAAGGCGTTGCGCAAGAACGTGACCGCCAAGTGCTATGGAGGTGATATCACCCGAAAGCGCAAGTTGCTGGAGCGGCAGAAGGAAGGTAAAAAACGGATGAAGCAGGTCGGCAACGTGGAGATCCCCCAGGAAGCGTTCCTGGCAATCTTGAAGGTGGACTGATGACGATCGGTGTCCTGGATTCCTGGCAGCAGCGACGAATGAAGGGACGCTTGCGCGCGGAGGCCCGGCATCTGATCCGCGAGGCCCAGCGCATTCTCAAGCGCAAGAGCTTCCGCATCCCGCAGACCGTGGTGGGCGAGGTGCAGAGCGCCGTGTCCAGCCTGGAGGCGTCGCTGGATACCGAGGATCTGGACCAGATCCGCGGCGGGCTGTCAGACCTGGACCAGCAACTGGAAGACAAGCTGGCGTTCGCCCGCAAGTCCACCGTGCGAGAGTACTCCGAGTCGATCGGCATCGCGGTCGCCATCGCGCTGTTGTTGCGGGCCTTCGTGGTCGAAGCCTTTCAGATCCCGTCCGGTTCGATGATCCCGACGCTGGAGGTGGGGGACCACATCTTCGTGGCGAAGTTCTCGTACGGGTTGGTGGTGCCGTTCAGCAACAAGAAGATTTTCGAGTTCAGCTCGCCCCAGCGGGGAGACGTGATCGTCTTCAAGTATCCGCAGGACCCCAGCATCGATTACATCAAGCGGGTGGTGGGTCTGCCGGGCGAGAAGCTGGAACTGCGCCGCAACGAGCTGTTCATCAACGACAAGCCGATGCCGCGTGAGCTGGTGGGGCCCTTCGCTAGTGGCGAAGATCGCAACATGGAGCTGTGGCACGAGCAGTTGAACGATAAGCAGCACGAGGCGTTGCAAGACCCCGACCGTCCGCCACAGAACTTCGGACCGATCGTGGTGGGGGAGGGCAACGTGTTCGTGATGGGGGACAACCGCGACAATTCCTCTGACTCGCGGGTTTGGGGCCCCGTCACCCACGACCTGATCAAGGGCAAAGCGCTGATTGTCTGGTGGTCGCGGGCCGCGATCGACGAAGGCCCCTGGTACTCGCGCCCGATAGCCTGGGTCAAATCGATCCGGTTCGGGCGCTTCTTCCACGGCGTCAACTAGCGCGCCGCGGGGGGAGCGAAGGGCCGGTCGCGTGACTGAAACAGCGACGGCCTCTCGGCCCGATCGTTTCTTGACCGCGGCAGCCATCGCGATCTACGTCTCGGGCACTTTCCTGGATACACGCGCCGTGCTGGGCGTGGCCGTGGCGCTGGCCGGGATCGCGCTTTTCGGAGGGCTGGCGCGTCCGTCTGCCTGGACGATCGCCAGCTTTGGAACGATTGCCTGGGCCTTGAACGCCATCCCCCGTTTCGGGGCGACCTGGCCGCTGCCGTTGCTGGTGGCACTGGGCGCCTGGGTGCTGCTGGTGCGGCGGGCTCCCGAGGGCCTGGCGCTGGCACGCTGGTTCCCCCGGGGGCGCCCGGATCGGGTGACCTGGGGGTTGACCGCCGCCTTCGTCATCATCGCCAGCGTGGCGCTGGTGACGTGGTTTCGCCTGGTCCGACCGGACGTGGAGGATCTCCGCGCGCGCATTCCGCAGCTGCCCGTGGTGGCGCTGCTCGCGGTAGGGCTGGGGTTCTCGGTGGCGAACGCCGTAGCCGAAGAACTTGTCTATCGCGGCATCCTGTTCGGTGCGCTAGAGAGGGCCTGGGGCGCGCGACTCGCGCTGGTGATTCAGGCGCTGGCCTTCGGCCTGGCCCACCTTCACGGCTTCCCGCGCGGCTGGATCGGGGTCGCGCTGGCGACTGTCTACGGACTGATGACGGGGATCCTTCGCGTGCGCTCGCGCGGGCTGTTGGCGCCCCTGGCCGCGCACGTAGCGGCCGACGCGACCATCTTCGGGATCCTGGTGACGATCGCGCGCTGATCCCCGGGAGCCCGGACCCAGGTTGATTTTTTCCCCGGGAGCCCGGACCCAGGTTGATTTTTTGGACCCCCCGGGAGCCCGGACCCAGGTTGATTTTTTCGCAACGTTGTCTGATCGCCGCCGATGATTCGAGATGTCCCTCCCTCGCGAGGTCATTCCGGGCCGTACCTACCTGATCACCCGTCGCTGCACGCAGCGCCAGTTCCTGATGCGGCCGGACCGTGCGACAAACAACGCCTTCATTTACTGCCTTGCCGTCGCTGCTGAGCGGTTCGGCATCCGCGTGCTCTTCACGATGGCAATGAGCAACCACCACCACACGGGCATCGAGGATCCCGACGGCAACTACCCAGCCTTTCTCGAGCTCTTCCACAAGCTCTTCGCCAAGTGCCAGAACGCACTGCGCGGGCGCTGGGAAAACTTCTGGGCGTCAGAGCAGACCAGCGTCGTTCGACTCGTGGACGCCGACGACGTCATTGATAAGATGGTCTACGCCCTGTCGAACCCGGTCAAAGACGGCCTCGTCTCGAAGGTTCATCACTGGCCGGGTGCCTCCTCGCTGAGCGCGCTCGAACACGGGAAGAACCTCGTTGCCTCCCGACCTCGCCACTTCTTTCGGGACGAAGGTGACATGCCCAAGCGCGTCTCCCTCGCTATCGCTCGACCGAAGGCCTTCGAGGGCGTCACCGACGAGGCGTTCGCCTCGCGCATTCTCGAGCGCCTCCGTGCGATCGAGGTCGACGCCGCCGCCCGACGCCAGCGAACCGGTCAACACGTTCTCGGGCGTCACGCAGTCCTGACCCAGAAATGTAGCGATCGCCCATCCACGTACGAACCCAGGCGGAAGCTCGACCCGCGCGTGGCCGCCCGGAACAGGTGGAGGCGCATCGAGGCCCTCATGCGCAACCGAGAATTTCGAGTCGCCTACTCCGCTGCGCGAGAAGCCTTCATCGCTGGCGTCCGCGACATCATCTTCCCCGCCGGGACCTACTTGCTACGTCGGCTCGTCAAGACCGGTTGCGCTCCAGATCCAGAGCCACAACCGGGCTGACGTCTCGGGGCGTCTGTCCCGCTCGGCAAGCCGAATCGGAGAGCCCCGCGATGTCTCCTTGCCGTGCATTGCCTTGCGCACCGTTCGTCGCCTTGCGCCTGCGCTCGTCGTCACTCAAGGGAGGCTCGCGATCGGGCGTCTTCCCGTCCGATCCCGAGCTTGCGGCGAGCAACGTCGAACTTCTTGGGTCCTTGGATTCCGTGTGCGCGCCCCTCAACCTGGGTCCGGGGCGGTGAGCGCGACGCCGGAAAAGCCGAGCACGAAGTCGGGGCCGCAGGCGCGCGCCGGGGTCTGGAAACCGATCGGGAGCTCACCACGAAGGGCGCGCTCGGCCAACTCGAGGGCCGTCCAGGTCGTCAACTGGTAGGCCTCGGGAGTGCGCAGGCGCAGCGTCACCACGTGGCCGGCGTCGTCGCGCGCCTCGACCCAAAGCAGGCTGGCGCCGCTCGCGCGCTGGTTCGCGTCGGGCCCTGCGGGGCCCCGCGCGACGCGGGCCTTCAAGAAATGTTGAACAGGGGCCGAGGCCAGCAACGGTCCCAGCCACCGCGCGGCCCGCAGACCCACGCGCAAGATTCCCGGCACCGCGACGTAGACCTCGATGTTCGGGATCCCGGTGGTGTGGTACGCGCTGGCCACGTCACCCCAGGGGATGGTGACCGCTTTCCGCGGTCCATCGCCGAAATCGATGGTGCGCGTGCGCCAGCCACTGGGCACGCGGGTTATCTCGCCATTGCGACGGATCGCGCCGCCGCCGTTCACCCTCTCGATGCTGGTGGTCGCTGTCCCCCGCGACAGGGGCGTGTCTGCCTGGAAAGCCAGGGCCAGGTGAGTCGCGGTCGGCAAGCGGTGCTTGGCCTGCGCCGCCAGGCAGTCGGAAGGGACCACGTCGAACCCCGCAGCCGGCAGCAGAGAAATCGCTGCGGCGCGCGCCTCGGCGTCGCGCGCTGCCAGCGACTCGATGACATCGAGCTCGCCGGTGATGTCCAGGTAGTGGGCACGGACGCGCAGGCAGGCGTCAACCAGCGGCCCCGCCGTCCGCGAGAATGGCCCGGCGCAGTTGAGGACGACCGTGACCCCGGCCAGCGCCGCGGCCGTCGCGTCCTGATCGCCAAGGGCGAAGACCCGCGCGGGGCGCCCCAGCTTCGACGCCAGCGCGTTCACAGCGTCCACGTTCCGCCCCGCGATGATCGCCGGGACGCCCTTCGCGCCGGCACGCGCCGCGATCAGCGCCCCCGTGTACCCATTCGCGCCATAGATGAGCAGGGCCACCGCCAGAGTATGCCTGACTCGGCAGCGGTATCCGACCGAGCCACGGCCGCCACGCGACATCCGAAAGAACACAAGGGTTTCAGCGCGCTGCCTGTCGGTGGCTTCGATACGCGCCTAGTGCTTGGCGTACCAGGCCTTGACGCCGGCGTGATCGCGAACGGCGTCGTGGATCCGGAGCAACTTCGGAAAACCCGCGAAGATGGTCGCCGGAATGTGGTCGACCTTGCCGCCCGCGAACCAGCGCACGGCCATGTGCACCTTCAGATCGACGACGTTCAGGGCCGTCCCGCCGAAGTACGGCTCGGCGACGATGTTGCGCTCGGCGTAGCCCGCCCAGGCGGGCAGGACGTCCTTGGCCAGCACTTCGCGCGCCGCCTGCTTCTCCGGGCCCGCCATGCGCAGGGTCGGGCTGACACTGGCGCGCAGGTCTTCCACGTGTTGCATCATGCCCAGGTGGCGGGCGGCCTCGAATTCGTCGGTAGGGTGCAACCCGTGCTTGCGGCCGATCAGCTGCAGGATGGCGTTCGACTGCGCCAGCGGCGGGTGTCCCGGTAGTTCCAGCACGGGCAGGGAGCCGTAGGGCATGCCCGCTTTCAGGGGCCCCCAATCGGCGGGCTTCAGGCGAACGTCCTCGAAATCAACGCCAGCCAGGTGCAAGGCCAGGCGACATTCCTCACCGCGGCTGGTGGGTGCATCGAAGTAAATCAGCTTGGGCTTTGTCATGGGCCGCAACCATAGCAGCGCGTGAACGATGAACAGGGAACGGAAACGGGGCCTGCGCCAGGACTTCGCCGTTGGCTATCATGCTGGGACCCATGTCCTTCTTGCGGCTGGATTCGGTCGAGCATGACCTGCAGGTCCACTTCCCGGCGCTGCGCGCGATCCGCACGCGCAAGGCGCTGAAGCGGAGCAGGTTGTGGACGGAAATCAGCGGCGAGGTGCAGCGCGTGCTGGACGGCGTCGAGCGGGGTGACTGCGGGTCGGTGGCCCTGCCACCGCGCGCACGGACGCTGCGGGCCGTGGCCTGGAACATCCAGCGCGGGGCGCGGCTGGACGACCTCTTACGTGCCGTCGCGAGCCCGCCTCTTGCCCAAGCCGATCTGTTCATGCTCAGCGAGGTGGACGTCGGCCTCGGGCGCTCGGGCAACCGTAACGTCGCGCGCGAGCTGGCCGAGGCGCTGGGGATGAACTACGCGTTCGGCGTTTCCTACCTGGCCCTGACCGACGACGTCGGCGAAAACGCCGCCGGCGTGGAGAACACGCTGGCGCTGGCGGGCGCCGCCATCCTTTCTCGCTATCCGCTCGGGCGCGTCGAGAACATCGATCTGCCCGAGCTCCGCGACAAGTTCAGCTCGTCGGAGAAGCGGCTCGGTAAGAAGCGCGCCTTGCTGGCGGAGATCGCACTTCCCGACGGCCCGCTGGTGGCAGCGGCGTGCCACCTCGACTCGACCGCTTCGCCCGCGCAGCGCGCCCGCCAGCTCGGCGGGGTTCTGGACAGCATCCATCGCACCGGCGTGACGCGCGCGCTGGTGGGCGGCGACTTCAACACCAGCACCTACGACGCGTCGAACACGCTGGCGCTGGCGTGCGATCTCTTGCGCAAGGTTCTGATCACCGGAGTCCGCCGCACCGTCGATCAGTACATGACGCCGGACCAGCGCGCCGAGCGGCCGGTGTTCGATTGCCTGCGGGCGCACGGCTTCACCGTCGATGGGTTCAACGAGCGCGGCACCGGTACCTACTTTTACGATTTGACTGATCCTTACGTCCTCGAGCGCTCGGAGAAGATGATTGGTCGCGCCATCACGCGGCTGCTGGTGCGCCTCACCCGCCGCTGGAACAGCTGCATGCCCGCGCGCCTCGACTGGTTCGCGGGCCGCAACGTCACGCCGGTCAGCGCGACGGTGGAGCGCCCGCGCGCGGTCACCGACGATCGCCCGCTCTCGGATCACTCGGCCATCACCGTGGACATCGCGCTGTAGCCGTCCTCGGCGACCAGCGGCAGTGGACCGACGGCACTCGTGGTCCTTATTGTCCCCCCGCCCATGCGCCACCAGCGCCACTGCACTGGTGCGCACCGCTCTTTGCGGCATCGATGGTCTGTTGGTCCACCTGACCTTCCACCAATGAGAACGACCGTTCACAGCAGTAATCGTTGGTGTCGCTGTAGCGGAACGTTCCCACCAACTCCTTCGTCGTCGCGTCGTAGAAGCAGGCGCGCCCCACGTACTCGCCACTGGTGTACGTGACCAGGCGATCACCAATCTGTCCGTCGAAGACGCGCTCGAACGGCCGGCACAGGTGAGCCCGCTCCTCGTCGTACGAACCGCACCAAGAATTCGACACGAGTGGCGCGTGACAGGATTCCCAGACCGGGCCGCCCGTGAGTACGGCTCCGGGAGGGTCGTCGCAACCGCCGCTTGCACCGGCTCCACCGCCCACGCCGGCCCCGCCGCCGCCCTTGTCGCCGTTCACCCCGCCGCCGCCCTTGTCGCCGTTCACCGCGCCGCCGCCCTTGTCGCCGTTGACCCCGCCGTCGCCGCCCTTGTCGCCGTTCACCCCGCCTCCACCGGAAGGGCGGCCGGAAGTCTCGTTGCAGCTAGAGCTGAAGAGCACCAGAGCGCCCAAGAGCATCCGGGACAATGAGCCGCGGCCCAGCATGGTGGCATGGTGCGATTGGTGCTGACCAAAAGCAAGCTGGGGTCGCGAAGAGGCCGGGCCACCCGCGGTACCAGTCGGCGCTAGCTCCCCCTGCACGCGAACAGGGTGGCGGACAGCGGGGGCAAGCGGTGCGCGATGGTTCCCCCCGCGACCGAAACCGGCGGCAACTCCTTGATGGCCGCGCCCGGCGCCTGCAGCACGAACACGCGCGCGCTGGTGCACGCCGCTCCGGCGCCGATGGTGATCTTGCCGTCGTAGGCGGCGTGCTGGTTCTTGTTGATGACGATCGCCGTCAGGGCGCCGCCGTGCTTGCTGTCGGTGGCGGCGAACACGGAGGCCTGGGCGGGGTCGAAGCCGCTGACCGCAACCGCGGTGTCGCCGAAGGTGGCGCCCTTGCCGTCGTAATTGCGGTACAGCTGGAACGCTGCCTTCACGTAGGGCGGCAGCTTCCCGACCGCGGCGCCGCTGCCCCAGTAGGTGGCCAGGTCGACACCTTCGCGGCCGAAGACACCCAGCGCATCGGCCTGCGCCAGGCCGCCCGAGATGTGGTTGCCGGCGCCGTAGTCGTACTCGGTGATGGCCAGCTTGGTGCCGGGATAGCGCTCGGCGATGCGCTCGCGCAGCCAGGGGATCAGGCGGATGGGCTTCTTCCACGTCGCCGCGATCCAGCTCTTCTCCAGATACGTCGGATCCCACAGGCTGCGCGGAGCCTGCAGCCGCGCCGCCACGGTCTTGCCGGATACGTCGTTCTCGGTGACCCGTTTGCGACCGCGGGCCTCGGGATACCAATGAACGTCGAGCGCGTGCACCAAGCGCCGCCTGTGCGTGGTCTCGAATCGCTTCATCTGGAGCAGCAGGTAGTCCAGATAGGTTGCGTCCGCTCCCACCTTGGCATTCTCGGCCTCGAAGTCGGGCGCCTCGTTCAGGCTCAGCATCTCGCTCCATCCGAACACGACCCCGCCCAGCACCTGCGCGGTCGGATCGACAGCGATGATGGCCGCGGCCGTTGCCTCGGTACGGCTGGCCATCTCGGCATAGGTGGTGCGGGCTGCATGAATGCGCGGATGGGTGCTGGGCCACAGCGCCGGCTCATTGTCGAGAGAGTAGAAGCGCACGCCCCCGTCGGCGGCTTTACCCGCCTTGGTGATCAGCTGGTGCACCATCTCGTCCTGGTAGACCACGCCGTCGCTCAGGTCGGGCGCGGCCGCGAAGGGCGCCGGCTTCTTGGGCAGCGACTTCACCCAGCGGGCACTGGGCGCCGCCTCTGACTCCTTGACCGTGCCCTTCTTGTCGGCGGTGACGTAGTCGACCATGGGGACGGTGATGATGCTTTCCAGTCCGTCCTTGCGGCTCGCCAGCGCGAAGTTGACCACCGCCGCCGCCGGGACGTCGCAATCGTGGTAGCCGAGCACGGTGCACGACCACTCGTCGCTGATGTGGTGGAAGTCGTTGCCGGCGTTCGAGGCGTTGTTCTCCCAGTTGTAGCCGGTGGCGCGGTTGCCGCCCAGGCGGCGCAAGGTCGCGCCGGTGTCCTCGACCCGCTGCGCGTTCAGGCCATAGACGTAGGGGCTGATGGGCCGAATGACCTTGCTGGGCGCGATGGTGACGGCCAGCGCGCCGCCCTCCGTGCCGGCCGCTGCTGCGGCGGCTTCCTCGGCAGCGTCGACGGTGGCGGCGGCCGCGCGCTCGCGTTCGCGATCGTCGGCCTGCGTGTAGGGCAGGGCCGTCAGCGGGACGCGCTTGCCAAAGCTGACCACGGTGGCGCCGCCCAGCTCGATCGTCTGGGGCTCGTAGCCCAGGCGGAAGATCAGATGCGCCTCGCCGATCGCGAAGGCCTGTGCCGCCGTGAAGCGAACCTGCACCTTGGTCCATTCGGCGCCGGCCTGAATCGGATACTGGACCGACTTGCTGTAGGGCGCCCGGCCCAGCTCGAAGACGAATTCCGTCTGCCCGAGCGGCAGGTCCGCCGGCGCCTTGGCGGTGCGCAGGTGAAAGGTCGTCAGGATGACGTCCCCCTTGTCGATGGCCTGCGCGTTGGAGGCGACCAGCTGCACGTTCCACTCGCTGCCCGAACCTTCGGTGATGGCGGCCGACAGGGCGGTGCCGAAGGGTTGACCGGGAGCCGGTACCGTGGTCAACGTGACCTTCCTCGTCTCGCCTTCGAGCTGGAACGCGCCCATCCCGCGCGGTCCGAGGAGATCGACCTGCGCGACGCCTTGCAGGCGATGCTCCGCCTCGAGGTTGCCGGATTGCGCGGCCGGCGCCGTGGGCCCGCGCACGCACGCGGCGGCGGCCGCGAAAGTGACGAGCACGAGGCGAGCGAGCAGGAAGGGGAGGGCGTGGGGGGCACGAGGCATGGGCGAATTCTTATCGTTTCCCGGCCCCGACGGCCATCGCGCGCTTGCGCTGCCGACCGCCACACGACACGAATGTCGCGACGCCGTCGCGCCTGAGGTGCCAACAAGGGCCAGCGTGGCGGCCAATTGGGCTGGCACCGCCCCTGCTTGGACGGACCGCATGATGCGGCACGGTCCTTACCTTGGGTCAGTGCGGTGGTTCTCAGTCGGTCTCGCGCTGTTGATGGCAGTGGTGCCGCTGGCCTGCGGGGGCACGAAGGCTCTCGAATCTGGAACCGTTGGCGCGGCGGGTTCGAACGCGGGCTCCGTCGCCGGCTCGGGTGGAGGAACCGGCAGCGCGGCGGGTTCGAACGCAGGCTCGGTCGCCGGCTCGGGTGGGACGAACCCAGCCTGTTCTGCCGAGCAGTCGGTGGCTCCGGTTCCTGGCATCGCCGTCTACGAGAAGAACACGTGCGTCGGCACGGCGTCCAAGCTGGTGTGCTCGATTCCAGACCTCATGCCGCGTCTCCTGGCGTGCGACGCGGTGTCGTTCACGTTCACACCAGAATCCAGTCTTTCCTACGACGTCTTCCGCGTCGCCGAGCGCCGACAAGACACCTGCGTGGTCGAACTTTGGGAGGACTACGAAGCGAACGAGAGCTACTGGATCTGCGAGCTTCCGCTTCCCTTGGTCCCGTGGAAGGGTCTGCTGAGCGAGCATGGGGGCAACTATTCCAGAGGGGAGGCCCTCCTCGACGGAATCAAAGACCACTGCAGCAAGGTCGCGACCTGTTGCATCTTCACCCCCTACTGCAGCCCCGCCCACTGCGACCCTGGCTACCGATCCTTCGGGTGCTAGCCCCGGTTGCACCCCGGCGCTAGTTGCAGATGTTCATCAGGCCGGGAGCGTCCTCACGACCGATGCTGTTCGTAAGGCGAGACGTCGCAGTTGTGCAACTCCTGCTTCAGCACCTGGAACGGCGGTGCCAGGGGCGGCGTCTGCGCAAGATGCCACCAACGCAGACGATCCCCATCGTGAATCGAAACCACGACCCGCCCCTGATCCTTCCCGATCAATGCCAGCACCCTGGCGCTGGCGCTGTGGCTTGCGACGACAGACACCATGAACGCTGCCACAACATTGCGATCCCGCGTGCGTCACCGATAGAGCTTACCTCTCTGCGGGGCCCGTCGGGGATGTACCCCAGCCGGCGAAGTCCTTGAGGTGAACCAAGTCGTCGCGCCGCCCGAGTTGATCCGAAAGCGCTGCGGACGCCTCGGTGTGGTCGCGTCTTCATCATTGCTGACGATTCGTCACGACTGTTGTGTCCCACAGCGCCTGCTCTCGCACCGGGGCCGCGGGTTATAGCGGTGGCCACGATGATGACCACACGCGATCCACGAGAGGACGTGGCAGGTGTCGGAGCACCCGCGGGCAGATGGGCCGTCGTGCCCACCGCGCGCGTCGTGCCGATCTTGCTCGTATTGGCCGCGATGGTGGTTTCAATCGGGAGTTGCAGCGTCGACGAATACGCCCGCTTCAGCCCGGCTGTCGCCACGTCTTTGGCGTCCAATCAAATGGATCGGCTCGAAACGCCGGACCTGCTGGTCTATTTCCCGCGGCAGCGGCGAGAGGAAGCCGTGCGCTTCGTGGCCAGAACGGAGAATTGCGTGGCGCTCCTGCGTGCCCGGCAGCAGATTCACAACGGCGTCGCCGACGCGAAGCTTCGGGTGGTCCTCCCAGACCTTCCCTACAACAACGCGGACGTCAATATTCACGTTCCAGGCCTGGAGGTGGTGGCCTTGGTGGCCACCTACGCCACTGTGGGCGTGGCGCTCGAGATGGGAGGTCCCCTCGATCCGGCAATGACTGCTTGCCACGAGCTCACCCACTACGTTCAGAACGAGCAGATGGGGGGCTTTTGGGGCGGCGTCGACGCCCTGGGCCTGGCGATCACGCCTCAATTGGGGCTGGACGCTTGGTTCTGGGAAGGGTTGGCGACCTACTACGAGACGAGCATGTTGCCGGGAACGGGCCGATTGTCGTGGCCGTTCTTCTTGGGCAGCTTCGCAGCGGGCGTGGCGGGTCGCCGTCTCAATGGCGGGGATCTCAACCGCTTCAACCGGGCCGCCGACCAGGGAAATGAGTATCTGATGGGCAGCCACTTCATTCGCTTCCTGATCGAGCACTACGGCGAAGAGAAGCTCTGGCGCTTTATCGCCCTGCAGGGCCAGTCCATCCTCTTTCCGCTTGGGGTCAACGTGCGATTTTGGCAGGTCTACGACAAGAGCCTGTCCACCCTGATTGACGAGTTCGCGGATGAGGTGGCCGCGCGCTTTCCAGTCCGGAGGCGCCCAGCCGAGCAACGCTCGCTGATGCAATTGGGCAGGGGGGCCCGCTATGCGCGCGCCGCCAACGGAACCCAGGCCATCGTTGACCAGGACTTCGACATCTCCACCCGCCTGCGCATTCTCGATCCTTCCGGGCGGGTGCTGGCAGCGCGCTATCTCACGGAAATTCTGCCGCCCCGCAAGCTCAACGGATCCAATAGCCTCGCGACGAGTGGCTTGTCGTTCACCGCGGACGGCAGCGCGCTTTACTTCGTGGGCCTCGACCAGGGCTTGGTCTACCAGCGGACAAGGTTGCTTCGCTATGACGTGGCGACCGGGGACGTTCGCTTGGTGGCCAGCGACATCCGCGGCATCGGTGGCTCGGTAAGCCCCGATGGGCGGCGCTACTGGTTCGGACGGGTCGACGGCGATCGCCACGATCTCGCCGAAGTTGACACGACCACCGGCGAGATCCGCGTGATCGCGCCCATGGCGGCGGGATCGTACATCGTTCAGCCCCGCTTCTCGCCGGACGGCAAGCGCGTCGTGGCCTCCGTGTTCGACGGCCATCGGTATGAACTGGTGCTTTTCGACGGTCAAACCGGAAAGAAGCTGCGCTCCCTCCCTGCGGGCCCGGGTCCCGTCATCGACGTTTCCTTCGTCGATGATGAGCGCATCGTCTATCTGGGGCCCAGCGTCGGCGCGAACGCCAGCCCGGGCTTTCAGGTGTACTTGCAGGAACTGGCGACGGGGCGGATTGTCCCTGTGACGCGCGCGCCGTATCTCGCGTTTCAGCCGCAGGCGGCCGGAGGACGCAGCTTACGTTTCCTGAACCGCGAGGGCTGGCACTGGACCCTCGACGAGGTGGACTTGCCCGCGCCGCCACCCGCATCGGCCGAGGCGCCTCCTGCGCTGGCGGTGGCAGCCGAAACGAGCCCTTCGTCGGGCGAGGCCGTGGTCGAGCCGTTGCCAAGCGGGAGCGCCCCGAGCCTTGCGACGACGGAGTCGGCGAAGGTCACGGAGAAGGCGATGGGGTCAGCCCCGCGCCCGACGGATTCACCCGTGACGCCCACCATTCTCTCGGAGCGCCCGTATTCGCCGTGGTCGACGCTCTTCATACCGAAGCTCATTGTGCCGAAGTTCTTGATCGGAATTTGGGACCGGGGAAATCGAGATCAATCCTGGGGGGCGACGGTGGTTGGCTACGATCGGTTGCAGTTCCATATTTGGGCGCTGCAGGCCATGAGACAGTCCGTCTCGGGGCTGATGAGCTACGACGTGGGGTACCGCAACAGCCAGCTGGCTCCCTTCTTCGTGACGTTGCTGGCCAGTCAATCCAGAACCAAGAGCGCGCTGCCGCTTCTTCCTGGAGAGGTGGAACCCAACGACGATGATCACTACACGCTTTTCCGCCGCGACAGTGCCTTTGTGGCCGATGTCTCCCGCGAGTTCTTTGGCAACGTGGCGAGTCTGGGCGCGGAACTTGTCGAGAGTTACCGCCCCGGTGATCCCGCCATCACGCTGCCCCTCACGCGGGTGGCGGGCCCCTATGTCGATCTCTCCTACATCGCGGCGGATGGCACCCCCTACACGGGCGCCTACCGTGCCCTCTCGTTGCTGGGCCGCGCGGCCTACTTCCCCAAGACCTGGTCGGCGAACGATCTCCATTTCGCCGACCTGAGCGGTCGCCTGATGGCCGTCCTGCCCTTGCCGCTGTTCAGGCGCCATTCGCTGACTTTGTCAGGTAAGGCGCGCGCGTTGCCCGGTACCTCTTCCGACGAACCTCTACTTCAGGTGGGCGGCTTCAATTACGCCAGCTTCCTGCGAGTTCCGAAGCGCGACGTCCCCGAACTGTCCACGCCGCGATTGCCCGACGGTGTGCACTTTGTCGAGTATCTGCGCGGATTCGAAGACTACCTGCTTGCCGCGAACACCGCCTTCATTGGCCACGCGACCTACCAGTACCCCTTCATCATCGATCGGGGCTCCGCCTCCACCTTCGGCATCCTCCCTTCGTTCTTCGTGCCAGAAGTCGATCTCGAGCTTTTCGGAAGCGCCGCACGCACGCAACTCGGTCCGCTGTCCACCAACCATGCCGCCGTCGGCGGATCGCTCACCCTCGTGACCGCTGTCTGGATCACGGGCGTGTCCCTCACGTATCAGGGCAGCAGGCGCCTCACCGACGATCGCGGCTGGACGCACCTGGTCCAGATCGGGTATTGAGCGCGGGGCACGAAGCCCCGCACCGTGGGCGAACCATGGATCCGGTCGGGGCCTCACAAGCGGCTTGCGTCGACCACCAGGTACCGATTGGGCGAGGCGGTAGTCCCGGCGCCGGAAGCAGCGCGCAAGGGCTGATCTAGGTTAGGTTCGTTGGATGGGGAAGAGCCGTCAGCAACGCAGGAGGCCCCGGCGACCGGCGCAACCCTTGCTCGTTCAGCCATTGTCGGTCGCCCCCCGATCGGTCGCCCCCCGCGACCGTGACGGAGCGGTCTAGCGTCCATGGGCCGACCAAGCGCCAACACCATGAAGGCTTCTCGGCTCTTGCGGGAGCCCACGCTGCATTTCTTCATCCTCGCCGCAGGCGCGCTCTTGGCTCACCGGCTCATGGTGGGTGATCCGCGCACGATCGGGCTTGCGCCTGCGCTCAAGGCAGACCTCGTGCGACGTTATCAGGATCAACTCGGCCGGCCTCCGACCAGCACGGAAGCCGAAGCGTTCGTGGCGGCTTGGAAGGTCGACGAGGCCCTGTATCGCGAGGCCCTGCGACAGGGGATCGATCGCGACGATGCCGGCGTCCGCAATCTGCTGATCAAGACCTTGCGTGAACGTCTGGTGCTGCAGGCGCGACTGCGCGAACCAACCGAAGTCGAGCTTCAGCAGTACCTCGAACAACACCGGGCTGACTACGAGATGCCGCTGATCTACGAGCACGAATTTGTGGCGTTCCCCAAGCATGAACCAGGGGCTGAGCGCGAGCGGGCCAAATACGAACGATGGTTGGCGGCAGGCGCGACGCCCGCGTCGCTCGGCCTGCGCAGCACGGCGGCCAACGTGAACCGCGAACGAATGGAACAGGAATTCGGTGCTGAGGTCGCCGAGAAGATCCGACACTTGCCGCCAGGACAATGGCAAGGGCTCGAGACCGGCGATCGCCTGCTGTTGGTCAGGCTGATCCGCATCCAAGGGGGCTTGCCGGCGCCCGCGGTGCTGCGCCAACAGGTGCTGGCGGGTTTTCAGGCCGCGCAGGCGCAGGCGGCCTTGGAACAGGCAACCCAGGCGATCGTGCGGCGTTACCGCTTCGAGGAAAAATCTCCATGATCCGGCTCATCATCTTCCTCGCGGCATGGTTGTGCGCGGCGCACGCGCAGGCGCATTCCTTCGATGCGGCGACCTTGACGCTGACCGAAGTGGTCGATGGGAAGTTTGCGATAGATTGGCAGACCACGGCGCGCACGCTCAAAGACCTGCGCGCGCCCGCGCAATATCCGAAACCCTGTCAGCAGCGGGGAACAACCCTTGACTGTGGCGCTCGGGGGCTGGTGGGCACGATCGAGTTTCCATGGCTCGCCGGCGGCGAATCTCGTGTGACGGTGCTCATCGACTGGAGCAATGGCTCGCGCTTGTTCCGGGTCGTCAACGGCCGCGCGCCAAGCCTGAAGGTCTACGGCATCCCGCCCTCCGCGGGCTTGCGATTCTTGGCGCCCATCGCGGCCGACTACACCCGCCTGGGCGTCGAACACATCCTGACGGGCTTCGATCATTTGATGTTCGTGCTGGCCGTGACCATCCTGGTGCGCACCCGGAAAGCGCTGGTTGCCGCGATCACCGCGTTTACCGTGGCGCACAGCTTGACCCTGGCCGCCACCGTCCTGGGCTGGCTGGAACTGCCCTCGGCCGCGGTAGAAACCACGATCGCCCTTTCGATCGTCTTGGCTTGTGCCGAGTGCCTACGACCTTCCGACTCGCTGGCGCACCGCGCGCCGTGGCTGGTGACGTTCGTGTTCGGCCTTCTGCACGGCATGGGCTTCGCTTCGGCGCTGCTCGAGACAGGGCTACCCGAGAAGCACGTACCGTCGGCCCTGCTGTTCTTCAACGTCGGCGTGGAACTCGGCCAACTGGCGGCCATCGCGGCGTTCGTTGCCCTGCGTTTGGCCCTAGTTTGGTTGTGGGGGCGCATCGCACGGCGCCCGGCCTGGTCTACCCGGGCGCTCGTCTACGCGATGGGCAGCACGGCCGCCTATTGGTCGCTTGAGCGGGGCGCCGCGATGTTCACCAGGTGACGGCGATGACTACTTGATCGTCACCTCGCCGGCATCCAGCGAGATCTGATAGTAGCCGTGATCATCCCAGCCGATGGGTTCGCCCTTTTGCGTGACGGTACCGCCCGAGGTCGTGATTCGGACGCACATATTGGGGGGGAAATTCGCCGGCAGGGTCCAGGTCGCGCTGGTGGTGGCTGACGCGGAGATGAGCTTCTGCCCCGCCCAGTAGGCACCGACGTTGGTCATCCCTTCGACCCAATAGCCATCCATCACGGCCTTCGACATGGCGCCGGTGACGCTGGCGATCGGCACCGGTTGGTACGTGCCATTCTGGCTATCGAAGCCGTGAATCACGTAGATGCGCCACTTGCCCGCGGCGATCTGGCCGCTCAGGTTGGCTGTATCCGCGCCGGTCGGAGGTAAGTAGGCGGGTAGCAAGAAAGGGTCGGTGTTGTCGCGCGGCGATACCGCCGGGGGGGCGCCGCAGGGACCACGATTCTGAAAGAGTTTGGCCGGCGCAGCGAAGCCCTTCCACTCGTTGGCGCAATTCGGCGCTGCCATGCTGTGCACGTCGACGCCATAGTTCGTCTTGAGGGTGTTCTGAGCGTTCGTCACCTCGGCCTGAGAAGCGCTCGATGCCTGGGGATGGGTCTGGGTATGATTGGCGATCTCCTGGCCATCGGCGACGGTCGCCTTGTACCCGGACCCTGCGCTGCTGGCGATCAGGAACCAGGTGAAGTGCCCACCCGTTGCCTTCATCGCGTTGTAGTTCGGTAGCTGCGATGGCGTGTTGTCGTCGAACGTGAACGACGCGGCACCCTTGAAGCCGGCCCAGTCGAGCACCTTCAAGCCACCGGCGGAGCCCGCTGGTTTGGCGACGCCCGTCGTGCTCGGCGCCAGCGAAAGATTGTCGCATTTGAACGTTGCACCGGGGCCCGAGCCGCCACCGCCTATGGCACCACCACTGCCGCCCTTCGTCCCGCCAGCCGCGCCGCCCATGGGGGCCGCGCCGCCTGAGCCGGTGACGCCGCCGGTGCCGGTCGCGCCGCCTGAGCCGGTGGAGCCACCCGAGCTGGTGGAGCCACCCGAGCTGGTGGAGCCGCCTGAGCTGGTGGAGCCGCCTGAGCTGGTGGAGCCGCCTGAGGTGGTGGAGCCGCCTGAGCTGGTGGAGCCGCCTGAGCTGGTGGAGCCGCCTGAGCTGGTGGAGCCGCCCGTGCTGGTGGAGCCACCGCTATTGGAGGAACCGCCGCTTCCGTTGGCAGTGCCTCCGCTGCCTGCGCAGGCGCCCAGAAAGAGGACGATGAAGGCGGGGGAGAGCGGAAGAATCGACAAGTTTCTCAGACGCAAGTTGGCCTCCATGCGCTTCGGGGGGAGCTGGTGGGTCGACGCGTGCGGTAACTCATAGCACGCCTGACAATGGCTTCAGATTGACGCCGACGGTCGCGGCCTTCGGGAGGACTCGGTCAGAACGGGGCCCGTGCACCGCGAGGATAACAGGAAGGAATCCCGACTTAGGCCGATCTTCCGCAACGCCGATGTCAGGTCGAGCGATGACCAGGCACGTCAGCCCATCGGGCCTCGATTTCGCTTCGCTCGACGACTGGCTGGGATAGATCGCGGGATACCACGCCCAGGTTGATTTCGGCCGCAACGTTGCCCGAGGGATACCACGCCCCGGCCGGGATACCACGCCCGGCTTGATTTCGGCCGCAACGTTGGCTGACCCCCGCCGATGATTCGGGATGTCCCTCCCTCGCGAAGTCATCCCGGGCCGAACCTACCTAATCACCCGTCGCTGCACGCAGCGCCAGTTCCTGATGCGGCCGGACCGTGCGACAAACAACGCCTTCATCTACTGCCTTGCCGTCGCTGCGGAGCGGTTTGGCATCCGCGTCCTCTTCACGATGGCCATGAGCAACCACCACCACACGGGCATCGAGGATCCCAACGGCAACTACCCTGCGTTCCTCGAGCTCTTCCACAAGCTCTTCGCGAAGTGCCAGAACGCCCTGCGCGGGCGCTGGGAAAATTTCTGGGCGTCCGAGCAGACCAGCGTCGTTCGCCTCGTCGATCCCGACGACGTCATTGACAAGATGGTCTATGCGCTGTCGAACCCGGTCAAAGACGGCCTGGTCTCGAAGGCTCGTCACTGGCCCGGCGCCTCGTCGCTGAGCGCGCTTGAACACGGAAAGGGCCTCGCCGCGTCCAGACCGCACCACTTCTTTCGAGACGACGGAGACATGCCTGAGCACGTCTCCCTCGCCATCGCTCGACCGAGGGGGCTCGAGGGCATGACCGACGAAGCGTTCGTCGCCGGCGTTCTTGAGCGCCTCCGTGCCGTCGAGGTCAAGGCCGCAGCCGAACGCCAGCGATCCGGTCAACAGGTTCTCGGACGTCATACAGTCCTGACCCAAAGATGGAGGGATCGCCCGGCCACGCGCGAACCCAGGCGTCAGCTCGACCCGCGGGTGGCTGCCCGGAACAAGTGGAGGCGCATCGAAGCCCTGATGCGCAACCGCGAATTCCGGGCCGCCTACGCCGCTGCGAGAGAAGCCTTCGTCGCTGGCGTCCGCGACGTCATCTTCCCTGCTGGGACCTACTTGCTGCGTCGGATCGTCAAGATGAGCTGCGCTCTAGATTCGGAGCCTGAGCCGCAGCCAGGCTGACGTCTCTGGGGGGCCGGTTCGATCGCCGGAGCGGCGCGAAAGGGCGCCTGTCCTGTCTCTTTGCCGTGCATTGCCTTGCGCGGCGTTCGTCGCGTCGCCAGCCCCGTTCGTCGTACCAGAAGACCCGCGATCAGAGCGTCTTTCGTTCGATCCGAGCTTGGGGGGAGGGCACGGTCATCCCGTACTGCCCCCCGCTCTTCTGGGTGCATCCGATCAACCTGGGTCCGGGCTCTGGGGGTGCGATCAACCTGGGTCCGGGCTCTGGGCGGAGCAGCGCCGAGGCGTGACGGCTGGATCCAGCGCGATTCGAGCGTGTAGCCTTCCGGAGATGGCTCTCGGGCGATGCTGGGGCAAGCTGTGCACCGCGCTCGGGTTGGCGCTCGGTTTGTTCACTCGTGCCGCGCACGCCGGACCGGCACCCAGCGCCGGCAGAGTTGGCGGCTATATTGTTCTGGGCCTCGCGCCCCATGATGCTGGGGTTTTGATCACTCGCGCCGGCCCCGACCCAGCGCATTTTTCCCTTGGTTGGACACTGCAATTTCCCGTGACCGAGAGCCGAAGGCACCGCATCGTGACCGCGCTCGACTGGAACCCGACCTGGGACGGACACCGCGCACGCGGGCGCCTCGGCTACCGCTTTGGTTGGCGTTACCCTTTCTTCGGTCTCGCGGCGGTTGTGGACAGTACCGGGTTCGCGTTCGCGCCCGAAGTGGGTGTGCGGCTGGTGACCAGCCGCACCTCGCAGCTCGACCAGGCGGATTTCGCGATTCACTTCATCGTGCGGGCCGACATACCCGAGCGCATGAACGACCTTCGCTCGGTCTCGATTTTGGGCGGCTGGAGCCTGTTCTGAGGTCCGTCAGTACTGCCGATGCGAGCCTCTCTGGCGAACCTCGGTGAATCCCAGGTGTTCGAGAATCGCGGCAACCTCCCGCGAGCAATGGTCCCCGTGGAGAAGGTTGCGCATGCGCAACCGCCCCCGACTCGGCGGCTGGGGATTTCGCGTGGGCGCTCTGCCTCCTGGCATCCCGCCTCACGTGGCGGCGGCAGCGGGCGACCCCGTCGCGATCGAGCTGGTGAGCGAGTCGTCCGGCCGCTTTCAGATCGAGTCGCCCGCGAACTGCGCCGAGGTTCAGTGCGTGGTCATTGGCAAGGTCGGCTCAGGCGCACGCCGTCCAGGCCAATCTTGTGGTTGCCGCCCGCGATGGCCATGCCGATGGCGGCGTGGGCGCCGGGTGCATTGACGTTCACGCAGCGGGTCGCCCAATCCGACGACGGTTGCAATCGATCGAGGGATACCTCGGCGAGGGCACTCTCTTGCTGGCAAGCTCCGTCCGTTCCGAAGATGTGAAGGAGTCCCGTCGGCTGAGCGTTGCCGGCGTTTCGGATCTCGAAGTAGAGGCCCATGGTCTCCGCGGCGCTCGGCCGCTCGCTGAACCACAGGTAAACCTGCGAGGACGATTTATTGCTGGCGTTGCAGGTGCCGGCGCAACCGCCCGACTCGAACACCACGTATCTGTTGCCCACGGGCGCGTCGCCCGTCACGACTTGAAGGAACAGTCCAGGAGTTCGTGTGTAACAGGTGTCCCACCCAAACCCCTGGACGTCCTCGAAAGACCCGTCGACGTATCGGCCATCGTAGGGCGGCACAGCGGTGGGTGTGTCGCCGGAGCCGGTATCGGCGATGAGTCCTCCTTCGCTGGCGCCAGCGGCATCGCCGGCACTGGCGCCGCTGTCAGCATCACCCAGTGGCCCATCGCAGGCGATACAGGCGCCTGACGCATCCATTGCGACCGCTTTGACGCGGCCACATCCGACCACGCCCAGAAGCAGCAACACGGTCGCTATCTGCCGGAACGCGACGGTCAGTTGACAGGGCGAGCCAACCATTGTCCCGACCTTACCGCCGACACGCGCAATTCGTCGAGGAGCATCTTGTTGCGAAGGGCCTTCCTGTTCGCCCACCTGTCCCAAGAAGTCACCCACTCAACGTCCCGCGAGAGTTGCCGGCCCGCCGCGGAATTTCCAGCGAACGTCTTCTTTTGTTCACCGCTCGCAGCGTCAGCGTGTCGCAGTCAGCCGACACCGCGCAGGCCATGCAGACGTACGGTCGCTGCCGAAGGCGCCCCGTTACAGGATGATCAAGATCTTGCACCCTGACGGGCACGGCTTGCCGATGTTGACGCCGTCGTCGCAGTCCTCGTGGTCGGCCTGCACCACGCCGTCGCCGCAGTACTCGCCCAGCTTGCAGCCAGGGCCACACTGGCCGTAGCCGCCGGGGTTGGTGCCGTCGTCGCACTCCTCGCCGATGGCGAGGATGCCGTCGCCGCACACGGGTTTGCATTCGCTGGGCGCTGCCGAGAATCCGCTGAGCGTCAGCCGGTAGGAGGATCCGGTGCTCTGCCGTTCGGCCTGGAACACGGCCACCTCGTACACCTGGCCGTCCTTCAGCCCAAACTTGGCAGGGGCGCCCGCGCCGAAGGTGACCGAGCCCTGAACGGGGGTGTGGATGCCGCCCAGGTCGACGGCCAGCTGGTGGTTGATGAACAGCCACACGTCGTCATCACCGGTGAAGTCCAGGACGTAGCTCTTGGTGGCGTCGTACCGAAACCAGTACCGGACCTCGCTGGTGAAGTGAAAGTTGTGCTTGGGCGCGCCGGGCTCGGCGGTGAAGTTGGGGTCGTAGGGGGGGGCGAGGGTGGCCGACAGGCGTTCGGACGCGGGCGTGAACATGTCGCGGTCGACGGGGAAGAACGTGGGCGTGCCGTCGAGGACGCCGGTTTGATAGGTCGCCCGGTACGAATTGCCCATCACCATGCAGGACACGCGCATGTAGCCGAGGGCGTCATTCTTGTCGCAGTCGGTGGTGCCGAACCGCGACGTACACGGGATCGCCAGTCCGGTGGTGGCGTCCATCTGTTCCTCGCCGACGTTGCCGCAGTAATAAGCCGGGAGGGTGACGACCCATTGCTCGCCGTTCGGGCCCCAGCGGTTCACGTAGGCCCCTTTGCCGTTGCTCCACAGGGTCAGCTTGCCGTAGGTGGCGTGGTTGACGTTGGGGGTGTCGCGGTACCACTGCGAGAACGTGGTGGCGCTGCTGACGTAGCTGTTGGCAACGTTGCCCGCGTAGACCGGCTTTCCCTCGGCGTCGAGCTGCGCCTTCACCATTCCGGTCAGCGCCATCGTCCGGCCGCTCGCGCTCGGTTCGAAGTCCGTGGGCATCTTGGCGCGAAAGTCGCGAAAGATGGCCGGGACCAGCATCTTGTTGCCAAGGTCCGGCTGCGCGCACGTGAACCCTGGCTCGATCTGACAGCTCGACGAGCAGCCGTCCCCGCTGACGCTGTTGGCGTCGTCGCACTGTTCGCCCACCACCAGACCGTCGCCACACGGCGACGAGCATGCGCCCGCACCGCAGTCCGGCTCGGTCTGGCAGTCGGCCGAACAGCCGTCGAACGGCGCGACGTTGCCATCGTCGCAGCTCTCGGAGCCTTCCTTCTTCTTGTCCCCGCACGTCGTGGGCGTGCATTTGCTGGGACTGCCGTCGCACTTGAACAGGGGCTCGATCCTGCAGGCGGCCGAGCACCCGTCGCCGGGGGTGGCATTGCCGTCGTCGCACAGCTCGGGCGTTACGATCACCCCGTCTCCGCAGCGGGCGATGCGATGACAGGCGCGCCCCGCTGGGGCGCACGAGAATCCCGGATCGACGCTGCGACAGTCGGCGGCGCAGCCGTCGTCGGGCGTGGCGTTGCCGTCGTCGCAGGCCTCGTCCGGACCGCGCTGTCCGTCACCACAGACGGACGTCGAGACGGTGGCGAATTTGTCGAGGGGGCCCAGATCCGGCAGGGTCGGCGCGATCAACACGTCGGTGCCTGTCGAAGCGTCCAACCCGCTGGCGTCACCGGATACCGGTGGAGAAGCGACCTTCGCGCAGGCGCCGCCGAGACCGGTGGCCATGGCAGCCAAGGCCACCGCGAAGGACGCGAAAGGAACTGACAGGAAGGTGGGGCGCATGATGCCTCCCGGGGTTGTTGCCGAACCGGGGTGAAGCCAAGCACCGCCATCGGACCAGGTCAAACGGGAACCGGGAATTCTGCCGCCTGAACGAACCCGATCGCGGGCGCGCTCCCGCGTCAGCCGATCGGATCGAGGCCGCGTTTGATGCGACCCTTGTTGTAGAGGTCGTGCCGGTACGCGTTCGGGCCGGCGATGCCCTTCAGCGCGTCCCAGACCTTCTCCTCCGAGGCGGCCACCTTGAATCCGGCGGCGACCAGCGTTGCGCGCGCGTCGGCGAACGCGTCCTCGCCGGCCGACACCGCGATGTAGTCAGGCACCGTCGCCCCGACGAGCGAATACTGCCCCTCGGTGTCGAGGCGCACCACCGGCGCTTGCTGCAGCGGCAGGTTGTCGGGTCCGCGCCACAGGCCGACGAAACCTTCGGTGTCGCGGCCGATCCACGCGATCAGCTTGTTCGTCGCATCCATCGCGTCGACGTTCGCCATGATGTCCGGATCGGCGCGATCGCGATCGTTCAGGTAGCTGGTGTCGGAAGGCTCGGCCCAGTTCGGATCGTCCACCAACTCGAACCCGATCTGTTCGAGCAGATCTCCTAGATCATCGAGCGACTTGCGGAGGTGGTCGACGTCAGGCGTCATGCCGGCACCTTACCGCGATCAATGTTCGCCGTCGCTGGCCAAGGCGGTGCGGGCTCCGGGCCGCCGGCGAGGCGACGCCGACGTAGGGGCTCCCGGGCCTGTCAGAGACAAGGGCGTCGTGGTATTCGCACGGATGTGCGGAAGCTGGTCCAGGCAGCGAGCGTCCCACCCCGAGACGTGAGTCGTGCAACGCTGTTGGCGATGCTGCTGTCCGTCGTCTCGCCGCCAGGCGTTCGCGCTGAGGTGGACCCTCCGCCGGCGGCCAAATTCCGGTTTGAATACGAGCGTCCGGACGGTCTCGACGGGTGCCCCGATTCCGACGTCATCGAGAGCGGCGTTTCAGCACGCCTTGGCTACGAACCCTTCGACCAGCAAGCGAAGGCGACGGTGCGTGCGCTGGTGCGCCCATCTGGAAGCGAGCTGGAGGGCCGCATCCAGATGCGCGACGAAAGTGGCCGGTTGACGGCGGAACGCCGACTGACGTCGCGCGACCGCAATTGCGCCGAGCTTTCCGCGGCTATGGCACTGACCATTAGCATCGCGATCGATCCGTTTCGCGGTGCCTCGCTTCCGCCACCCCCACCACCCTCACAGCCACCGGATGTTCCCGTTTCTGCGCCGTCTCCGGTCGTCACAGTGGTCGCGCCTCCCCCGAACGCGGCTCCAAGCACTCTTCCCCCTACCGCGCTTCCACTGAGAACCGAGTTCGATCTTGGACTGACGGAGGGGGTGGGATCGGCGCCGGCGCGGTCGACGGGGGTGTCGGTCGCGGGAAGCCTTCGACGGGCCAACCTATCGTTGGGTCTCGAGGGACGCGTCGATCTGCCCAGCACCGTTCCGGCGCTCACGGGTGAGATCCGGGCGTCCCTCTTGGTGGCGTCCCTGGTGCCATGTCTGCACCTCCGCGGGATCGGATTTTGCGCTCTTGGGACGGCCGGCGCTTTCCGTGCTGCGGGACAAGGACTCGTCGACGAACGGCAGGTCACGATTCCTTATTTTTCGATCGGTGCCCGCCTGCGCTACGCGTTCCCACTCGGTGGCCGATGGACATTGCTGGCGCACGCCGATCTCTCCGCGCCGTTTGGGGAGACTGTGCTCCGGGTCGGGGGCGAGCCCATTTGGAGATCGCCCTCGCTGGCGGGGGCGCTGGGGTTGCGCTTGGGCGTCACTTTTCCATGACGGATTCCCAGGTTCGCCCCCAACCCCCTTCCGAGGTTCCCCTGGTCAGTTCGACGCGCGCTCCCGATTTTCAAACGGTGTACCGCGCCGAGTTTCCCTATGTATGGAAAACCTTGCGCCGCTTGGGCGCGCCGCCGCGCGATCTCGACGATCTGACCCACGATCTGTTCGTGGTCGTGTATCGCCGTTTGAATGACTATGACGCCACCCGGCCTTTGCGTCCTTGGCTGTTCGGTATCGCCGTGCGTGTGATGTCCGACTACCGACGCTCGGCGCGCCGCATTCGCGAACCGCTGGAGACTCACGCGGAGCCGCCCCCGGATGCCCCCATGGCCGAGGACGCCACGGTCGCGGCCGAAGCCCGCGCCTTGTTGATCCAGGCCCTGGACTCCCTTGATCTCGATCGGCGGGCGGTCTTCGTCATGCACGAGCTCGACGAGCTTCCTATCCCCGAGGTGGCTGTCTCGCTGGGCATTCCAGTCAACACCGCCTATTCGCGGCTTCGTCTGGCGCGCGAGGAGATCGCGGCGTTCGTGCGGCGCTTCCGGGCGAAGGAGCAGGCCCTTGTCTGACAACCTCGAACCCCTCGATCCCTTCGTGCGCGTTCTGGTGGAGGCAGAGAAGGCACGGCCCGAGCCACCCACCAGCATCGGTGACCGCATCATCAATCGCGTGGCGATGACGTTGGTCCTCGATCCAAGCGGGGTCTCCAAGACGGTGAGCACCGACGGAAACGGCCCGCGGGAGCTCTCCCCCGACCCCTCGGCGGCGTTCCCATCGGCCGCCGCGGCCGGCAGCGGCGGGTCCGCGTCCGCCACCTTTGTGCTGTCCCGAGGATGGGGCGCCACGCTCATCTTCCTAGGGGGCCTCACGGCGGGGGCGGTCGGTCATGGAGTCGTCGAGCGCGTGATGGAGCAGAAGCCGCCGCCCCGCGTGGCCGCTCCGGTCGCTCTCGCTCCGCCACCCGCAACACCTTTTCCACCCAGCGGGCCGGTCCTTGAACCGAGGTCTGAGCGACCCAAGGAACCAGCCCCCGCTGGCATCGAGAAGTCGCCGGTCCGGCAGGTGGCTCGGATAGCGCCCGCGCCCGTTCCCCGCACCCGTCTCGAGCCGGGCGGAAAGCTGGCGGCCGAGCGCAACCTGATCGAAATCGCCCGAACCGCACTGGGTCGCGGCCGCTATGACGAGGCACTGAAGAGCCTGCGTCGGCACGCGACACAGTTTGCAGATGGTGAGTTGGAAGAGGAACGAGAAGGCCTGATGGTGCTGGCGTTGATTGGCCATGGTGACGGCGCCGAAGCGCGCGCGAGCGGGCAACGGTTTCTCCAGCGTTTTCCGCGTAGTCTGTTTGCACAGGCGGTTGAAACAGCGTTGCGATCAATTCCGTGACGGACTGGGCGATTGTCGCCAATCTAAGGACAGCATGAGCCTCTCGGCGATGCGCGGGCTGGTAACCTCCTTGCTGACGGTCGTTGCCGTCGGCGCCTGTGATCACAACGAGAATCTCGGGAATCCAGCCGGAAAGGCGGGTGCTTCGGGAATGGCGGGAGCCAGTAGCGGATCAGGCGGCGCGGGTGGACGCGGCAACGGAGGATCTGGCGGAGCCGGGGGCGTTGCTGTCGGCTCTGGCGGCGGTGTGGGCTCGGGTGGTGGTGGTGCTGCGGGCGGTGGCGGTAGGGCCACGGGAGGCTCCAGCAGCGGCGGCGTTGTTGGCTCCGGCGGTAGCGGTGCTGCGGGCACTGGCGGGGCTGCTTTTCCGTTCGCGAGCGCATGCGCCAACGTCACGCCTTCGGGACAAACGCTGCTGGACCTGGGCGACAGCCCCGGCGCCGTCGAGATCGACGACCAACACCTGGTGACGCTCGGGACGCGATGGTCGTTGCGCGATTCCGCGACCGGAGCGCTCATCTCCGAGGCGAAAGTCGACTGCCGGATGGTCGTCGTCAACACCCACGTTCAGTGTGAATCTCGCCGAAGTCTCAAACTTTCTGGACCGATCTTTGTCATGCGATCGGGACTCACGTCGATCCACATTCGCTCGTCGACAGACGGACACTTGATCAGCAACATCGCCTACGTTCAGACCAGCGAACAGACAGAATTTGGCGCCGCCAGTGACGGCAGCTATGTGTGGGCGGCAAGCGCAACCGGAATCAGCATCTGGTCAGGGTCCGGCCAATTGCTTCTGACTCATCCGGGCAATTACACCGATGCCAAGGGCTTCGCTGGAGTGGATGCCCTCAGGGTGGCGAACGGTCCTGCGGGACCGAACGTCATCGAGGTCATCTCTCCGACTGGAACGGTCAGCGTGTCCGCGTCGTTCGCCGGGTCATTTCACTCCTGGTTCAGGGACGGAGAAAAGTTCTTCACGTCGGCCGCGGGCACCGTCAGCATTTACGACAAGGCGATCCAACGACTACAGCTTGTCGCCACCTCCACTGACGGCCTGCAGGGGGCTGGCCAGTACTTCCTCACAAATCCCTCGGACCAGTCAGGGGTTCGCCTCTACCGGGTGGGAGCCGCCGCGGGAGCCTTCATGACCCTGTCCTCGCCGGGCCAAATGACCAGCGCGACTCTCTTCGAAACTCGACTCGCCATTCGTTCGGAGGGTGAAATAGAGCTGTTCGCGCTCGGCGACACGGCCACGAAGACCGACCAATTTGACCTTGGAGGCTACGTTCCCAGCGTGGTGAACGCTGGAATGATTTCCCCCGCCGGCGCATGGGCCGCCGTCGGGGATACTGTGCTCCTTCATCGGGCCGCGCCGGTCGGCTCCGTAGTCAAGGCGCTCAACTGTGGAGGGATTCGGGGGCTGGCCGGTGCCGCCAAGGGCAACGGCCTTCTGGCCGCAGCCACGGTCGCTCACGGAATCGTCGTGATCGACCCGCAAGCCCGGCAGCTGGTGACCCATACGGCATTGAAGGCTTTGTCCAACACTTCTCCCGAGCCAATTCAAATGTCGGACGACGGAAAAGTGCTGGCCGTGATGGGCGACTTCGGGGACGGTGCGACCGACACGTTGAGGCTGTTCAACCTGCCCGGCGGCGAGGTGATCCTTTCGTCGAAACTTCCCATTGGTGACAAACAAGCACGCCGGGCCTTCGCCCTCTCAGGTGATGGGAAGCGTCTTGGGGACATCCTTTGGGGAACGTCGAACCCGTGCTGTGAAGTCTCGATCAGTGACCCGGCCAAGCAGACGATCTCCTTAACCTTGCCCATCAAGAGCTCACCGTTGGTCAATTTCTGGCTGTCGCCCAGCGGGACCGGACAGGCCATCTATGACGACGCAGGCCTCAAGATTTACGACACCGGCAATCTAGTCGGCGCCATGGTGTCGTACTCCAATGGCTGGCTCGACGAGACCCATCTGCTCGTCACCTCGACCGACGGCACGGTCACGCAAGTGGACAGGTCGGGCGTGGCGACTGCGGCCCCTCCGATACATTTTCCAGGATTGAGTGGCGGCTTGGGGCGGATTCAGATTCTCGACAACCCGGCCCGCATCTATTCCGTTCAGCAGAATGCGATCTACGACCTGGCCACGGGGCTTGCTGTCTGGCAGCAGGCCCGCATTGGTTCGGCGGGCGCCGTCGCCGGAGGTTTCGTTTCGTTCCTGAGTGACTGGAACACTCTGACGGTGTTCCCCCGGTAGGCTGATCCTTGGATGCCACACCCAGGTTGAGCCGTATCGCCGCCCGCTTGTCCGGGTGCATGCGAACAAGCTTGGTCCGCGCTCACGGGGACCCGTTGCGCTCAATATCTTGCGACTACCTCCGGCCCCTCATAGTGTTGCGGCATGACAATGACCCGTCCGGCGGCTCTCCGCCTCCTCGGCGGCATGGCTTTGCTGTTCGCGTGCGGCCCCCGCATCTCGGAGGTTCGCTTGGTGCCGACGCCGGCCCGGGCGCCCGAATGTCAGCTCGAGTTCATCAAGCTGGACATGATGGATCTCTCGTCGTCGACAGGGACGTGGCAGGTGATCGGCTATGTGTCGTTGGCAGACATCGGCAAGCAAGACCCGTTCGCCGAGCCGAACAGGGCGCTGGTCCGCCCGCGCGCCTGCGCCATGGGAGGCGAGGCTGTGAGCATCATGAACAGCGCGACGAACGAGGGGCTCGTCACCGACGGGTCGAGGACAAATTATGCTGTGTTGGCGCACCGGACGACTGACGCCGAGGCCCCGAAGACATTCTGACGCCAGGTAGCTCGCCGAGCAGGGCGGGTCATCGGGTAGCGCCACGGCCCGAGCGAACGCTAGAGTCACGTCCAAGATGACGAACGCGATCTTCCAACCAATCGTGGTGCTGGCCCTGTGGACCGGCGTGGTGGTGGCGATGACCGGCTTCCGGCGCGTGTGGGCCGTCAGGCAGGGCCGGGTGCCCACGCGTGTCTTCATCGCCGGAGAAGCGCCTGAGGTCCCCGATGATCTCCGCATCCCCAACCGCAATCTCATGAACCTGCTGGAGATGCCGCTCTTGTTCTATGTGGTCTGCACCGCGTTCTACGTGACCGGACGGGTCGCTCCCGGCGTCGTCTCGCTCGCCTGGATCTACGTCGGTCTCCGGTTGGCCCACTCTCTCATTCATCTGACCTACAACCGCGTGTTCCACCGCTTCCTGGTGTTCGCGTCCAGCAACATCGTGTTGCTGGTGATGTGGATCCAGTTCGCGCGGACGGTCTTCTAGACTAGCGACTCAAAAAATAAACCAGCGCGCTGATGATCAACACCGCCGCGCCGACCACGCCGGCCAGCCGGTAGACCTCGAAGCGATCGGCGCGGTGGTCCGCGCCCTGCAGCACCCGCGCGATGTGCGCGCGCAGCGCCTTGGTGTCGGCGTGCCGATCCTCGCGCGCTTTGGCCACCATCTTCAGGATGACCTCGTCGACGTAGGGCGGAATCTGCAACGCCGGCTTCAGGCGCGAGGGTGGGGGCGCCGGCTTCTGCATGTGGAAGTTGATGATCTGGACCGGCGTCTTGGCGTCCTTGAAGGGCAGGTCACCGGTTAGCATCTCGTAGGCCATGATGCCGAGCGCGTAGATGTCCGAGCGGCCGTCGAGCGGCATGCCCCGCAGCTGCTCGGGCGACATGAACTCCAGCGTGCCCAGCGTCTGTCCCACCGCGGTCAATGCGGCCTGACCGCGCTCGTCGGTCATCATCTTGGCGATGCCGAAGTCCAGCACCTTGACGTAGTCCTCGTCGCCGCGCCGCTCGACGAAGATGTTCTCCGGCTTCATGTCGCGGTGGACGATGCCCTTGTCGTGGGCTTCCCCCAGCGCGTCGGCGACCTGATCGATCAAGCGCAGCACGCGATCGGGATCCAGGTGGCCTTCGGCGCGCTCTAGGTGATGCAGGCTGCGCCCGTTCAACATCTCCATCGCCAGGTACAACACCCCGTCTTCGGTCTCGTCGAAGTCGTAGGTGATGACCGTGTGCGGGTTACGCAGGCGCGAGCAGGCCTCCGCCTCGCGTCGGAAGCGCGCGATGATGGTTGGATCGCCCAGGTTGTAGGGGTGCAGGATCTTCAGCGCCACTTCGCGCCCCGTGGCCAGTTGCTTGCCGCGGAACACCGCTCCGAAGCCCCCCTCGCCGACCTTCTCACCGACGACGTAACGCTTGTTCAACGTGCGGCCCACCATGTCGTCGCGCGAGCCCGTGTTCTCGGACTTGCGCTCCAGGCGCGTGGCGGTCGTGCTGGGCGGGGACGAGCCCGGGCGTCCGGCCGGCGCCAGCATGGTCTGCTCGAGGGCCGGGTTCTTGGCGGGCCTCGCGGGCAGCTTGGGCAGGGGGGCCACCTCGCGGGCCACCGGGAGCAAATTCGAAGGAGCCGACGCCTCTGGAGCGTCCAGCGAGACCATCCGGTGATGCGCGGCCGCCGGCGGCTTGGATTCAGCACGCGCGCCGCAAGCGCCACAGAAGCGAGCCCCCTCCTCGAGCGGAGTGCCGCACTTCTCGCAATTCACAGGAGGGACCTCATGGGGCATGTTGCGCCTCGCTGCGGGTGGCGTGGTCGCGCTCGCATTTCAGGACAGAAATGCCGCCCACGGCGACGGCCAGCAGGGCGACGAAGAACAGAATCATCACGGAGCGGGCGTCGCGACCGCGGCGCCTGGATTCGTCCCGCATGGCCGTCGAGTTGCTGTTGCGACGGCCGGCGTTCAGGCTGCTGCCGCGCGGGCCCGACGGACGCCGCGGCTTCACCGCCGCGAGGCCCGGCACCGTCTCGATCCTCGAGCTGTTCAGCGCCCCGGCGTTGTCCGCCGCGTCCGACACCGGATCGCGTCCCGGATCGTATCCGACGAAGGCGACCACATCCTCGGGCGTGGGTGGCTCCAGTCCCTGGCCATCGAAGCGGGCCAGGATCACCGTGATGTTGTCGGGGCCGTCGCGCTCCAGCGCCTTCTGCAGCAGCCCTTCGCCGGCCTTCTTCAGGTCAGTCTCCGCCGCCAGGATGTCCCGCATCTCATCGTCGCTGACGGGGCCGTGCAGGCCGTCCGAACACAGCACCATCAGATCGCCGCGTTTCAACTTCACCTGCGACATCACCACATCGACGCGGTCCTGTACGCCCAGCGCCTGCAGGATGATGTTGGCGTGCTCGAAGGCCTTGGCGTCTTCCAGGGTCATCGCCCCGGCTTCGATCAGCTGCCAGGCCAGCGACTGATCCTTGGTGACCTGGCCCAGCTTGCCGTTGCGGAAGATGTAACAGCGCGAGTCACCGATCTGAGCGACCATCAGCGTGTCGTCCATCAAGGCGGCCGCGGTGCAGGTTGTGCCCATCCCGCGCTCGCTTTGGTTGTCGCGCGATTGCTGGAAGATGCGGTCGTTGGCGATCTCGACCGCGCGACGCAAGCCCCGCCCGAACGCATCCTGAGCACCGGGCTCGGCGGAGATCAGGGTTTCGTAGACGGCGTCGACGGCCATCTGGGAAGCGACCTCGCCCGCGGCGGCGCCGCCCATGCCATCGCAGACGAGAAACAACGCACCGTGCTCGCTGAGCGTCACCTTGGCCGGAGCGTCGAGCTCGGACTCTCGAAGGTCGCCGCCCAGATCGGCCATCAGGAGGTTGTCTTCGTTGTGCTCGCGAATCAGCCCGACGTCGGTTTTTCCGAAGACCTCGATCTGGATGTCTGGGGGGGTCATCGATGGGGTGGGGGGCCGAAGCCGGCTGGGCCCCCCCTAGTCTCGCCCTAACCCAGCTCGAACCGCAAGAGTTCGTCGCCAAGTCGGATCATGTCTCCGGGAACCAACACCTGGGGAGATCGTAACCGGATGTAGGTTCCGTTGGAACTCCCGAGATCGGCCAGCGTGTACCGACCGCCCTCAAACGAGACCTGGGCGTGCCGTCGCGACAAGAATTCGTCGGTCGTGAACACCAGGTCTGCCTTTTCCCGTCCCAGGGTCACCTGCGGTGAAGACAGGTGAGTCACGTCGCGGCCCACGCCGCTGGCCATCATCTGGCGCAAGCGGCCCCAGGCCGGGGGGGTGGGCGTCCCGAACAGGACCACGCCGCCCTCGATGGCAGGGCGCGGGTGCTGTTCGTGCTCGGGCACCCGTTCGAAGCGCAACACCTGTCGGCCCAGCAGCAGATGGTCGCCGTCGGTCAGCTCGACTTCATGGCGCAGGCGCAGGTACACGCCGTTGCGCGTGTCGAGGGGGGTCACCATCGCTCCGCCCAGGGTCAGGTTCAGCCGGCAATGCCGCGGGGCCAGCTGCGGATCGTCGAACCGGATGTCACCTTCGCGACTGCCCAGATCGACCTGGTTGCTCTCCAGCCAGTGAACCGTGTGATCGGTGCCGTCGGGGCGGACCTCGACCAGACGCCCGCGCAGGTCGACCGCGCCGACCACGACCCCGGGAGTGACCGCGCCGCTGCGCCTACGCGCCGGGGGCGGCTTGGTCGGCGGCTTGGTCGCGATCTTGATTTCGCCGGCGACCGCGCGCGAACCGGACAACCGATCGCCCCTTTGGCGAGTCCCACAACGGCGGCATGTCCGCGTGTCGTCCGAATTTTCTTTTCCGCAAGGTTTACAACGCCACATGATGCGCACTTCCTCGGAGACCACCGCGTGGGAGACGATTGCATGACAGGCGATTGCCAGCGGCGAAAAGCTCTGATAACAGGCCAACCCGCACCCGAACCTGGAACCACCCCCTTGGTACGACCCGCATCCGTCGCATCCGTGATTCGACGATTAACAAGTTCGCCACCGACGGTCAAACTGTCGGCGCGGTCGTTTGTGGGACGTTTTCGGCCGATTTCGCGCACGTTTCCCGTGGTCGCGACGCTCCTGCTGGCGACGGGTTGCGGGCCGATGGTCGAGCGATCGTCGTTTCCGGCGCGACCCGATTCGGTGCGTCCGGCCAATCTGCTGGGGCCCTATGACGGCAAGGTGTTGGATGCCGACACCGAGCGCCCGATCGCCGGTGCGCTGGTCGCGGCGTCGTGGGCCTTCGAGCGGGGGATCGGCGTCCCGGGTCCGGTGGATGCCGAAGAGGTGGTGACCCAGACCGGCGCGGACGGGCGCTATTCGATCCCGATGCTCCAGCGCTTGCCGGCCGGGCTGTCGGCGCGCGTGCGGCGGTTCACGCTGATCGTGTACCAACGCGGCTACCAGGCGTGGCGCAGCGATCGTCGCTTTCCCGGGCGTGAAGCGCGGCGCGACTTCAGCCAGCGCGGCAACGTCGCGCGGCTGGATCGCTGGCAGCCGGCCTTCAGCCACGCGCAACACCTGCTGTTCATGGGCGGCGGGAGTAAGCTGCGCGAGGCGGCGGCCTGGGAAGCCCAACAGGCAAGCCTGGACATCGACGGCGAGGCCGGGGGTGAGCTGGGCACCGACGCGTCGTCACCGCGCCAGGTGGCGGTGCTGGACATCGCGACCCTGCTGTCCGACGACGAGATCCGCGGCGTCACCGGGTACGTCGGTGCTTTCGCCAACCAGAAGCTGGGCGATCTGCCGACGACGGAGTTTTACGACAGCCACCATTTCAAGGCCGCAGGACGCCCCGAAACCTACGACGTCGGCTTGCGGGTCTGGCGCCTGGGCGCCGCCGCTGCGGAAGCGCAGTACCAGAAGTTGCGTCGAGACTTGCCCAAGGCGGATGTCACCGACGAGATCGGCGACGCTTCCTTCCGGGCGCGCACCGGCGAGATCGGGGGCCTGGTGTTCCTGGTCCGCGAGCGCGGCGTGGTGGTGTCGCTGACCTGCGGCAGCAGTCAATGTACCGATCCGGCGCAACTGGCGACCCTGGGCAAGCTGGTCGAGTCGCGGCTTCCCGAGCTACCGGCGGCCGCGCCCGCTCCGATTCCGTCCGCGACGGAGGCTCCCGCGGGAGACGCCGCGCCCAGCCCCAAGGAGAACCCGTGAACGCGACGACGGCACGGTCCGGGGCGATCGGCCTGGCACTGGCGCTCCTGACGGCGGCGGGAGCGACGGGGGTGGCCCGACAAGCCCGCGCCTTCGACGCGGCCACCACCCACGCGGGGTTGACCCAGCAAGCCGTGGTGGCGTCGCGGTTGCATCGGATTCTGGGTCGCCGGCTGGCCCGGCCGCTGGGACTCTTCGAACCGGTTGCCCTGCACCCGGAGTTGCTGGCGCCCGACGAACGACGGCTGCTGCAGGCGCGCCTGTTCGCGCTGGATCCGGCCGGCGGCTATCGACCCGGCAGCGATGCGGTGGCCTCGGCGGTGGCCTGGACGGTGGCCGGGACGGTCATCGCCAAGACCCCGCCCGAGCGCATGAAGAACTTCTTCTTCGATCCGTCGACGGGGCAGGGGCTGCGTGACGATGCGGCCGTCGCAGGGTTCATGCATTCGGTCCGGCTGGTCGCCGACCGCGGGGCCTTGCGCGACGTCGCCACGGGCGCGGCGTTCGCGTTCGAGGGCGAGCCCTCCCTGACCTGGCTGGAGGCCAAGGACAACGACGTCGGCCTGCTGATGTTTCACACCCAGCTCGAGCGTGCGGTCAGCGATCCCGATCCGGCCCAGCGCAGTTCATCGCTGGCGCGGGCGCTGATGGCGCTGGGCGGCACCCTGGCCATCCTGGAGGACGCCGGCAATCCGGCCGCGGTCCGCAACGACTTTCGCGCGTCGTACTTGAAGGGCAAGGCATCGAGCCCCTTCGATCGCCGGTCTCCGTTCGAACATACGGTGGCCGAGCTGTACGGCATGGGAGGGATTCCGGCGCCGCAAGCGGTGGTCCGCCGTCCCTCGCTGCGCGCCTTCTTCACCGGCGCGGACGGGCAGGGCCTGGCCGATCGGACCCAGCGACGCTTCTTTTCGGACGGGACGATCCCCGAGGATGGGGTGATCGACCACGACACCAATACCGTCGACGTGCTGCGCGCGGCTCGGGCCTCGCTGACCTTCGCGCTGCCCACGATTCCCCGGCTCGAGCTTCGAAAACTGGGGGTGCGTCAGTACGTCACGGTCACCGATGAGCCTGGCGCGCCAGCGCGCCGGGTGCTGGCCTACCAGCGCGTGCCCGGGCGCGTGCGCTTCTTCCTGGACGGCGCGGTCTACGCCGACAGCGCGCGGACGTTGCTGCCCGAGATCGCGGGTTTTGCCGCGGGGTTGATCGACCACCTGTTCCGCGCCGAGATCACCCTGGTGCTGGAAGGCGATCGCGCGCGGGCGACCGTCGCGTCCACGGCGGGCAAGATCCGGGGCGGCACGTTGCGCGTTTTCGCCGAAGACAGCCAGGGGCAGCGACGCGAGATCGGGGCCTTTCCCTCGGACGGCGCGGGGCTGGACGCGGTCAGCGTGGCGATCCCGGCCGGATCCGTGCGGCTCGCCGCCACGCTGCGCGGGGAGGACGACGCGGGAACCGTCGTCGCGATCGGCCAGCTGGCGGTTCCGGTCCGTCGGTAGCGGGGTATGGGCGCGGGCCCCGACAGCGTCCAACGTGGGTTGACGTTTTGGACGAATTCGGCCTGTGAGACGAGTTGATTGTCAGCCGTGAGCGAAAGCTGTAGGTTGCGGCCTTTCCAGGTTGGGTCGAGGCAGTTCAATTCGTTTCACAGGAGAGGTCGATGCACGGATTTTCGCTCGCTTTCAGCTTGATTTCAGCGTTGGTTCCGCTTCAGGCGGGCTCCGCCACGACGCCGCCGGCGCCGGTGGTTGCTCAAGCCGAGACCTCTCCGCCCCCGCAGGCGACCACGCCGGCACCGTCCCCGTACGCACCGGCCCCCGCGTATTCCAGCCCGCCCCCGTCCGTTTCGGCGATGGGTGGCAACGCTCCCGCGCTGAAGGGGTGGAGCCTCTGGGGCATCCTCCCCTACGGATATGGAGGGACCGGGATTGGTATTGGCGCGCGATTCATGATTCCGCTGCCGGGAATCAAGCCGCTTCTGGTTGGCTCCAGCGTTCGCGACAATTTCGCCATCGAGTTTGGCGCCGACTACCTCCGCTGGTCGTTCGGCTATCTCACGTATGGCGACTACGCGGTCAATGAATTTCTCCCCGCTGTCGGGATGATGTGGAACATCTGGTTCAACGACAACTTCGTCCTGTACCCGAAGGTTGAACTCGGCTATCGGATCGCGAAGGTGACGGGATTTCCGGACGGTTATTCGTCGCCCACCTACGGAGGGGTGTATTGGGACATCGGCGGCGGTGTCATGTACAAGCTCGGCAATGGCCTCACGCTGCGCGGCGAGGTCGGCTACGCGGGCCTGAAGGGCGGCGTCGGCTGGTTGTTCTAGCGTAGCGGCGGCTTCGTTCCGCGCTTCTGCTCCTTGATTGGTTTTTCCTGCACCGGTCGATTCGCGTCGACCGGTGTTTTTTTTTGCGGCGGTGTTTCCTCGGTGACCACGGTCAGCCGCGACCGACCGGTGCCGATCGGTTCTTCCAGGGCGGCGACCAGGCTCTCGGCTTCGGCCAGGGCCTCCGGTTCGTCGCCCGCGCCGGCGGCGTCGCGGGCGCGCCGCAGGTCTGCCGCCAGGGTCGGTACACGCGCCAGCGCTTCGCGCCGGCAGGCGGTCAGGCGTTCGGGCAGCGCCAGCAGCTGAGCGGCCCGCGCGCCCCAGATCCAGAACCGCGCGCCGGCCTCGCCGTTGTCCAGCCGGCCCGCGCGTTCAAACGCCTCCAGCGCTTCACGCGCGCCGCCGACGCCCGTCGCCAGCGCCGCTCGGCCGAGGTCGAAGGCCGCCCACGGGTTCTCGGCATCCAGAGCCGCCGCCTCGCGAAACGCTTGCAGAGCCGTGTCTTCCCGTCCTAGCCGGCGCAGCGCGATCGCGCGCTCGTGATGAAGCTCGGCCGCACCGGGATCCAGCTTCAGCGCGCGCTCGGCCTGTCGGAGGGCCGACAGGGGCAGGATCTCGGCGCCGTCGGGCTCGAAGGCGTCGGGGGCCCACTCGCCGTCCGGGCCGTAAAGGACGCGCTCGTGCGCGACCAGCGCGTCCAGCCAGGCGGTGAAGTTGCTGCCTGCCAGCCAGCGTTCCTCCTGTTCGCCGGAGTCCTCGTCCGCGGCACGCAAGCGCACCACGGCGCCGTCGGCGCGAAACGCGAACCGATCGCCGGTCACGGTCTCAGCAAAGACCAGCTCGTCGAGGGGGCGATCGGGGTTCAGGTCCAGCAGTTGTCGCGGCGCCTCGGCGCCAACGCCGGCCAGCACGACGGCTTCGTGAAACAGATCGGCCCCGTCGAAGGAACGCAGGAAAGACCCGAAGGCGGACGGCAGCTGCCGCCCGAGGGCGGCCTCCGCCGCGGCCAGGTCTTTCGGATCGGCGGCGGGCCCTGGGCGGATCAGCCCCGTCGGCAAACGGGACAAGGCATCGCGGAACCGATCGAAGAACAAGGGGGGCTATTGCCGGATCAGGTGCGGCGGCAGGCCGTCACCGGCGACGGCGATGGCGGCCGCCAAGCGCGTCGACACGCCCGGCACGTCCAGCGTCAGCGAGGTTCGATACCCCTCGGGACGCTTCGCGACGAACGTCGGAACCAGGCTGTCGCCTTCGATCGCCGGCTCGGCGATCTCGACGACGCGCACGCCGGCTGGCGTGGTGGTCGCGAACACGACCAGATCGATGGTGCTGGTGACCAGCATCGGGAACGCGGCCGTGCCCACCGCGCCGATCGAGAACGCCCGCAAGCGGCTCAGCGCCTCGGCCGCGGAACGAGCGGCCACGCACGCGATCACGCCGTCCTGGCCGTGCGCCACGGCCAGCAGGATGTCCGGCAACTCGGCCCCCCCCAGCTCGGCGATCAACAGGTGCTGCGCCCGGAACGCCACCGCGGCTCGGATCAAGGCCGCCGGATCGCCGATCGGTGCAAGCTCGGTCCATCCGGGCCGGGACTTCGCGCCGGCCCCGATGCTGACGATCCGGCGCTCAGCGGGGAACGCGCCCGCCAGGGCGCCCGCCAAGGTGGACACCGCGTGGGCATCGCCGGCCAACAACAAGTTGCGCCGGCTGGCGAGCGCTGTGGTCAGGAGCTTCTCGATGTCGGCGCTGCCGGCCACATCCAAGAGTGGCGTCTCCGGCACAGTGGCCTTGCGAATCGCGGCGCAGACGGGGGCCGTCGTCACCGGCGGGAACAGCGCCGTCACGTGCGTGCCATCGGGCAGGCGTACGTCGACGACGGGATTGTCCCCGGCGGGTGGCGGAACGGCGGTGTTGGCGATCAACCAGACCGCTTCCGCGACCGCGTTGCGATCGCCAAGCTCGCCCACCGATTCCTGCTTGCCCCCGCGTTCGACTTCAATCGGAACGCCGGGCGTGATCACGACGGCCGTGACCGTAGGATCCGCCAGCAAAGATCCCAGCGACACGGATGCGGCTTCGGCCGGCTCATTTTCCGCACGATCGCCGTGTCGGCCAGACAGCGGTCCAGCGGTCGGCGAAACCGGAGCGGGCGTGGCCGTTCCCTCGCCTGGGCGGTGGGCGGGGCGTTCGTCTTTGGGTAGTTCTCCGGGGAGTTCGCTGGGCAGTTCGAACGCGGGCGACGCCAGGTGCGCACGGCCCGACCCCGCGGTGGGAGCGGAGGCGCGGGAAAATTCGGCGTGGGCGTCCTCGTCTTCCGCTGCCTCGGAACCGAACACGTCGTCGCCGCGGCTGGCCTGTCCGTGTCCCGGGGCGGGCGCGCCGAGATCTCCTAGCGAGTCGTCCGGATCGCTGCCGGCCACGTCTGCCAGCGATGGGGGCGGCCCGTCCAGCCCGATGTCGGCGCTGTCGTCCTCCAAACCCGGGCGCATGATGGTGGGGCGCGGTGGCGGCGGCGGTGGGGGCGCGAGACGTCCGCCCGACGCGGTCGTCGGCGAGCGTTCCCCGGGCAACCCAAACTCGGACGCAGCCCCGTCGGTGGGCACCGCGTGGGCGCCCGAACGCCGGGAACCCCTGGGAGGCGGGGGCGGGGGGGGGCCCCCCGGCAAGCGGCGGGCGCCACTGGACGTTTCGGAGCCGGCACCCGCTGGATCCAGCACGATCAGAAAATCACCGACGAAGAGCTTGTCGCCGCCACGGACCGGGGTCGGCTCGCTGATCTTGCGGCCGTTCACGTAGGTGCCGTTCGTGCTTTTCAGGTCGGTCACAGTCAACCGCCCACCGCTCAGCGTGACCTTGGTGTGACGCTTCGAGATGTTCCCCTTCGGGATCACGATGTCATTACCCTGCACGCGTCCGATGACGACTTCTTCCTTGTCGAACGACAGCGCTTTGGTCTCGCCGCCTTTTTCGGTGATCGTCAGCTTGATCATGGGCCCTCGGACGAGGACGCTAGGCCAGCCGACGCGGCTGGGTCAAGAATTGCTGTCTCACGATCCGTCCTTTGTGACCGCTGTCTCCGTCGGAGCGCCTCCGGCGGATGGGGCGGGCCCAGCGGGCGGCACGCCTCCGTCGGCCGCCGGAGCCGCCCCGGGCGAGGGCTGGGACGGCTGTCTTGGAGCGCCCGACGGTTGGCTCGACGGTTGGCTCGACGGTTGCGACGAAGCTTGGGGCGACGGGCCGCCGCGGGCGTCTCCCTGCGGCGCCGTCAGGGCCAGCAGCCCACTTCCAAAGATGGTGGTGACGCCAATGGCCGCCAGACCGACCAGGCCTAGGGCGACGACGGAACTGGTTCTGAACGGCACGGCCGGCAGTATACAATCGCGGCGATGAGAATGAATCGCTGGGATGCGACCGTACGCAGCGTGCTCGCCGGCCTGTTGATGACCCTGGTGCTGCTGAGCGCGCCCGCGGCTTCAGCCGCCGGAAGCAAGTACTACTTCGAGCTTCACAAGATTGAGTCCACGGTCCCCGTCGATCCCGACCTGCGGGCCTTCACCGGCGAGACCCTGAAGGCTGACTTGGCCGCGCGACCCGCCTGGCAATCCGACCTGGGCGTGGGGTCCGATCGAGCGGCGATCGTGGCCGAGCTGAAGAAGAGGAAGCTGAACGGGTTCGACCTGACGGTGAAGATCGTCAGATTGAAGAAGGAGGTTAAGGATCCCGCTCCAGGCTCGCGAAATCCACAGCTTTCTGTGTCCGTGCGCTTGGAGGTGCTGGGGACCGTAATTCCGGGGGATAAGATCGCCTTCAGCGGTGAAGCCGAGGCGGGCGCCGACGCCGCGGTGCCCGAGCGCCGCCTCGAGGACGAGGCGACCGCCATGTTCAAGGACGCCATCAAGGCTGCCGTGGGGCAGGCGATCGATCAGGCGGTGCTGAAGCTCACCATGCCCAAGGCGGCGCCGATGAACGAATCGCGGCGCAAGCACAAGAGCTAGGCCCGGCGCGCAGACGGCAGGCAGTCATGCGGGTCGAAGAAGCAATCCTGTTCCTGGCGGTGGTGGCCTTGTCGCTGGCCCTGGTGATCGTGGTCGTGGCACCCATTCTTCTGCAGAAACGACGCGCTTTGCGGACGCCTCCCGACCGGGCGTCTGACCTGGCGGTGGAGAAGGCGGCAGCGTGTCCAGCCTGCCATCGGCAACAACCGGCCGAGTTCGGCTTCTGCCCTTTCGATGGGACACCGTTGGGCATACGACTGCCCATCGGCGGCGAACGGGACACGGCGCTGCAATCCCAGGACCTGAATGGCGCCACGCTGGTCGCGACGGGAGGCAAGATCTGTCCCAGCTGTTCGCGGCGCTATCGGCTGGACACGGCTGTCTGTCCGCGCGACGGTGCGTCCCTGGTCGCCGTGAACTGAACCACCGTCCGTGCCCATGCCCGTCGACCGTCGGGGCGACAGGCTGCGAGGGGCTGCTAGACTGGCCGGCCATGGTGTCCCGGTCTGTCTCTTCAGTCGTTACCCTCTGGCTGTTTTCATTGGTTGCGCTTTCGTCGGCAGGGGGCTGTCGCCGCTCGGGGCCCGACGCGGCACCGGCGGTCGCCAGCGCAGAGCTTCAGGTCTTGAAAGACGGTCGCTATCTGTTCACCTACGTCGAGCCCTCGGGCGCCTTCGCCACAACCGACAAACCCGAGATCATCCCCGAACCCTCACGGAAGATGGTACGGGTGGTGGACCCGGCGCAGATGAAGGCCGCGGAAGGCGCTGACGTCCACGTCGTGAACGTCGACGAATTGCTGAAGGCGCAGAAGGCCGTCGCGCGACCGCTGGCCCGCGAGGCCTTCGAGACGTCGGCGCTGGCGCAGTTGCCTCCTGGCGAATCGTCGGCGCGCCAGGCGCACGCCGCAGCCCCGGCCGGGCCGGTGCCGGATGGCTCGGCTTTTCCGTCCGCGCCCGGAAAACCCGTCGTCACGGTGTACGGAACCTCCTGGTGTGGCGCCTGCCGGGCGGCGCGCCAGTACTTCTCTCAACGCAAGATTCCGTTCGCGGACAAGGACATCGAAGCCGATCCGGCGGCGGCGCAGGAGCTCAATGACAAGGCCTCGAAGATGGGCATTCCCACCGATCGGGTTCCGGTGCTGGATGTGCGTGGGCGACTCTTGCTGGGTTTTGATCAGGCGCGCGTGGAAGCCTTGCTGGGAAACCCCACTTGACCAGGAGATCGTGACCTCATGAAGATGCGCCGCCCGCGTTCGGCCCGTTCAGCCGCCCGCTTCTCCCTCTTCGCCGGCATCCTCTGCGCGGCGGGTGTCACGTTGATGGTCGCGGGCGACGCCCATGCCCAGGGCCACGTCATCGATCTTCGGGGCGAGCTTCTGGTGGGCGCCACGACCGGGCGGGGCTCCGACAAGGCGGCGCCGGACTTCTTTCATCAGACGCAGGGTCCCGGGTTCGGCGTCGAGCTGGGCGTGCGTCTGCTGGTGCTGGATCTGTCGGTGCGGTTCGTTCAGATGGTGGGAACCGACGGTCGCGAAGGAACGTTGACGCTGTTGCCCATGTTCGGCCCGTCGCTGGAGATCGTCCTGCAGGGCGGCGGAACCGACCTGCTGGGCAAGCGGCGTCCGCCCAAGCTGGTCTTGCGACCCGCGCTGGCGGCCGGCTTCGGCTTCGGCACGCCCGCGCCGGTACACGGGGCGCTGTCGGCGGATCAGATCTCGGCGAAAGGGCTGATCTTGATGGGGCGGTGTGGAATCGAACGTTTTTTTGGCCCCTTCGTCGGCCTCGAGGCTCATATCGAAGGGGGGTACCACTACCTCCTGGGTGGCGAAGGCATCGTGAATGGAACGGCCGCCAGCGATCATTCTCAGGGATGGCAGCTGGCCGCGATCGGCGGCGTGGTTCTGCATCTCGGAATCTGACGCCGTCGCGAGGTAGGCGGTCGTAGACAGTCCGCCGACAAACACCGGCAGAATCGCGTGCCGGCGGGTTCGTTGTGGGAATTGGTTTCTATTTTTCCTGCCAGCCGCCGATAAACTGGATCCCCCGGATGTTCCTGTTTCCTGGAGGCCGCGCGGATGAAGAAGACCACCACCAGCCTGCGACATGGCCTTTCCAAGACCCCAACTTTGCGAGCCGTCCGGGTGATGGTGGTACGGCGCGCCCTGGTGCCGGTATTGCCGTTCTTGGTGCTGGGTTGCGTCGGCAAGATCAGCGATCCCGGGAACGCCAGTGCCGGGACGGGCGGGACGGTGGGCGCGGGGGGGACGGCCGGACCCGCGGATCCGGGGATCATCGACTCCGGCGACGGCACCGGGGGCAGCGGCATGGGGGGGGCGGTCGGGCAGCCAGGTTGCGTGCCCGGCGCGCTTCCGGCGACGACCCGCGTATTCCGGCTGACCCACGCACAATACGACAACACGATTCGCGCGCTGACGGGCCTCGAGATAGCACCGGCGCTGGATTTCCCCCCCGATCAGAACCAGGCCGGCTTCGATCGGGGCGTCGATCTGCAGGTCGGAGATGCCCTGGGCAAAGGCTATCGCACGGCGGCCGAGACGGTGGCGGCTGCGGTGGTGGCCAACGCGGCGGCGCTGCAGAAGGTCGTCGGCTGCGATCCCGCAGGCGGTGATGCCTGCGTGGCGGCGTACGTGGCGGCGTTCGGTCGCAAGGCCTTTCGCCGTCCCCTGGACGACGACGAGAAGGCCGCGATGGTGGCCCTGTTTGCGCAAGGCGCGACGCTGGTCGAGGGCGCGGCGACCGCTTTTCAAAAAGGTGTGCAGATCACCCTGGAGGCGTTCCTGCAATCGCCCAAGTTCCTGTATCGACCGGAGCTGAGCGTCCAGCAGGTGGGCGGCTTGATCGTCCTCGACGGATACGAGCTGGCCAGCCGGCTCTCGTACTTCATTCAGAATGGTCCCCCCGACGATGCGTTGTTGGACGCCGCGGCGGCAGGGCAGATGACGTCGGCGGAGGCGGTGGCCAATCAGGCGCGCCGGCTGGTCGCAACCGTGGCGGCGCACGAGACGGTTCGCGACTTTCACCATCAGTGGCTGAACATGGACATCTACGCCAACAAGCTGGCCAAGGATGCCGCCAGCTATCCGACCGTGACCCCGGCCCTGGCCCCGACGCTGGTGGGCGAGACCGAGTTGTTCATCAACGACGTGGTGTTCACCCAAGGGAAGGGTTTCCCGTCGCTGATGACGGCGCCCTTCACTTACGTCACCAAGACCACCGCGCCGCTTTACGGCCTGACGGGAACCTTCGGCGATAATTTCCAGCGGGTGGCTCTGGACCCCAATCAGCGCGCAGGGTTGCTGACCCAGCTGGGTTTTCTGGCCTCGAACGCCTACAGCAAACAAAGCTCGCCCATCCATCGCGGCGTGTTCGTTCAACGGCGCGTCCTGTGCGGCACGCTTCCCGACCCACCGCCCAACGTTCCCCAGTTGCCGGCGCTGCCCGCGACGCAGACCACCCGGCAAGAGGTGGATGCGCACACGGCTCCCGACGCCTGCAAGAATTGCCATCACAACCTGATCAATCCGCTGGGTTTTGGGTTCGAGAACTACGACGCCGTGGGGCGCTACCGGACGATGGAGAACGGGATGACCATTGATGCGACGGGCGTTCTGGTGGGCACGGCCGCCGGCGCCGCCGGCCAGGCCACCTTCACCAATGCGATGGAAGAGGCCGCCCTGATCGCCGCGTCTCCCGAGGCGGAGGCCTGCTATGCGAAGACGTGGATCCGCTATGCCTTCGGGCGCATCGAGAGCAGCGGCGACGCCTGTGCGATCGGCGTGCTGGCGGGGAATCTGGCCAGCGACGCCTACAAGGTGACTGACCTGATGGTGGATCTGACGCGCACGCGTTCGTTCATGTATCGCGCGCCGGGAGGTAACTGAAAATGAGCATCGTACGGCGGCGGCAATTCTTGCGAGGGCTGGGCGGGGTTGTCGTCGGGTTGCCGTTCCTCGAGACCTTCGCTCCTCGGAAGGCCGCGGCGCAGGCCGCCACGACGCCCAAGCGCCTGGTGATCTTCTTCAATTCGAATGGCGTCAACATGGAGAAGTGGTTTCCGACCACGCCCTATGGCGCGCTGACGCCGGCCTCTCTGATGGGGACCGGGCTGGAACCACTGGCCTCGTACGCGCCGCGCATCCTGCTGCCGCGCGGAATCCATCAAGTCCCGCGGGGGTTCGCCCGCGATCCGGGCGGTGGCGACGATCATTCGCGCGGCGTGGGTTGCAAGTTCACGGCGGCGCCGCTGGCCGATACCACCGAACGCTACGCGACGGGCGTGTCGGTGGACCAGGTCATCGCCAAGGCGATCAATCCGGGGGGACAGGCGGCCTTCAACCTGATGGTCGGCTACCGTTCCAAGGACGTGTTGGGCTGCTTTTCCTATCTGGCCAGCGGCCAGCAGGCCAGTCCCTTCCAGGATCCCTGGAAGGCCTTCAAGGACTGGGTCAGCGCCGGGACGCCCTCGGGGGGAACCATGGTGGATCTGGCGGCGCAGCGGCGGCGCAGCGTGCTGGATCTGGTCAAACGTGATTTTGACGCCCTGAAGGCCAACACGGCCCTGAGCGCGCAAGATCGCACCAAGCTGGACCTGCATATGTCCAGCATCCGCGACGTCGAGATGAAGATGACCACGGTGGGACTGCCGGCTTGCAGCTTGCCCGCCGCGCGCGCCGCCGAGATCATGGCCATCAATCCCATGACCGTCACGCGCGACAGCGAGTACCAGAAGATCGGCGGCATGATGATGGACGTGATGGCCCTGGCCATGGCCTGCGATCACAATCGCGTGGTGTCATTGCAGTGGGGCTCTGGCGCGGGGGGTCCCATATTCAACTGGCTGCCGCCGGATCTGAACGCCATGTACAACCACCACAAGCTGTCCCATGGGTCGACCACCGACGGAGGCGAGATGAACACGCTGCCGGCGGACCAATGGAAGACGGCGCTGTTCAACGTGGACCAGTGGTACGCGACTCAGTTGAAGGGGCTGCTGGATCGAATCTCCAGCTACACCGAGCCGGGCGGCACCATGCTGGACAACAGTGCGGTGGTCTACATGAACGATCTGGGCGACGGGCTCGCGCACAACTGGATGGACTTGCCCGTCATGGTGATTGGCGGCTGCAAGGGCTACTTCAAGCAGGGTCAGTACATCAAGATGACCACCGGCACCGGCACTCAGAACGACAAGGACGCGCCGTCGAATCAGCTGTGCACCACGCTGGCGAACGCGATGGGTGTGCCGATGTCCAACTTCGGCAGTGCGCCCACCGGTAAGGCCGGGGAGTTCACGCAGCTGAAGGTCTGACGGCCGCCAACGACGCTATAGTTCGCTAAAGGACTTCGCGCGCCGGCTGCAGCAGCCAGCCCAGGCCCCACGACACCAGGCCGACGATCAGCGCCCCTCCGATGGCCGAACCCAGCGACGCGGTCGTGAAACCCGGCACCAGCGCCGCCGCCAGCGCGAAGGCAGCTCCGTTCAGGACCAGGTAGAACAGGCCCAGCGTCAACACGGTGATCGGCAAGGTCAGCACCACCAGAATCGGCCGTACGACGGCGTTCACGCCGCCCAGGACCAAACCCGCTATCAGCAAGATCGGGATCGATGAGACGTGAATTCCAGGCACGATCCGCGCCGCCACCGCCAGCGCGATGGCCGTGATGAACCAATGAATCAGGAAGTTGCGCATCCGGGGAGTCTGCGCCGGGGCGACCGCCAGCGCACGCGGAAATCGGCGACCGTTCGGGGACGTGTGTTTCACGCCTCCCGGCGAACGTCGCGCGCGCGTTTGTCGGCGCGCACGCCCTCGAAGGACGCGTGCCGGAGCCGTCCGTCTGCCGTCCAGTTTGCGAAGCGAACCTCGGCCACCAGAGTGGGGGCCGTCCACTGGGCGTCCCGGCGCAGCAGCGCCTCGGGCGGTGGGTCGAAGGGACAAAGGTCGCGCTCGAGCGCGACCAACTTTTGGTGAAGCTCGTCGGCGACCCTGGCGCTGAAACCGGTGCCCACCTTGCCAGCGTAGCGGAGGTTGCCCGCCTGATCGTAGTACCCGCAGAAGAGCGCGCCGATTCCCGACCGGCCGCCCTTCGGCAAGCTGAAGCCACCGATGACGACCTCCTGCCGGTGCGCGCACTTGATCTTCAACCAACCGGGGCCGCGGCCGGCCCGGTACGGCTGATCCGCGCGCTTCGAGACGATGCCCTCCAGACCCAGCCTGCGTGCGCCCTCGAACACCGCCGGGCCGTTGCCCTCGATCGAGTCGACCACCCGCAGCGGCAGGTCGGGCGACAGGCCCCCCAGCAGCACGGCCAGCCGTCGCTTGCGTTCGCGAAGCGGCAACACGGACAGATCCTCGCCGTCGAGGTGCAACAAGTCGAACAGGAAATAGGCCAGCCGGGCCCGCGGTCCGCCTGACAGCAGTTCCTGAAGGGCTTGAAAACTCGAGCGTCCATCCACGCTCAGCACGGTCACCTCGCCGTCGAGCAGTGCGGTGGCGACGGGTAGACCCTGGATGGCCCGGACGATCTCGGGGAACTTGTCGGTCCAGGTCGAGCCCCGCCGCCCCAGCAGGCGAACAGCCCCGTGGTCGATCCGGCCGCCAATGCGGTAGCCGTCGATCTTGATCTCGTGCAGCCACCCGTCCCCGACCGGGGGCCTCGGGCTGCGCTCGGCCAGCTGGGCCGTGAAGGTGGTCGGCAGCGGGACGGGGAGGGCGCTGGACAGGGCCGGCCCGCGGGGTGCGTCCTTGCGGGGGGCGCGAGGCCTGGTCATCCCGCTCATACTACGGACGACCCGCGCCCCGGTCGAACCCCGGCCGGTTGAGCGCGCTCAAGGCACCGGATACAATGGGGAGTTCGATGGAAGCCGTGGAACGTCGCCAGTACCGCCGGCTGCCGCTGGACGTGCCGATGACGCTGGTGCTGGCGGGGTCCGCAGACTCGGTCCCGGGCCGGCTGCGCGACATCTCTCAGGGGGGCTGTTTTTTTTCGGCGCGCTCCGATGTGCGCTACGAAGGCCGCATCACCATCGACTTCGTGGTCCTACCCCGCGCGATCTGCAACGCAACGGGGCGGGTGGTTCGGGATCACGGCAGCGGCGGGTTCGGCGTCGAGTTCGGCGCCGTCAACGACGCGTTCCGGAAGTTCGTCTCGCGGCTGGAGGCGGCCAGTACCAGCGAACGCGAAGACGTGCTGTCGCGCATCCTCGATCCCGAAATCCATCTGGCCTGAACGCCCGGTGTCGGATCAACCGCCCGCGCGCGCGCGCAGTGTTCGCTCGACCATGACGTCGAAGATGGCCAGCAGTGCCGCCCGCGCCTGTTCGCCTTCAAGGACGCCCAGTGCTTCGGCGATGGCCTCCAACGTCGCAAGGCGGCGGGGGTCGTACGTCGTGCGCAGCCGGTAGTTGGAAGGCGCGACGCGGCTGATCGATGCGCAAGGAATCTGGGCCAGCCCTGCCGTCCGCTGCCGGACGCGCCGGCCCTGCCGCCAGGTTCCGTCCGGAACGATCAGCGTGACAGGGCGGGGGTGGTCCTTCCAGACATCGATGGGCCGGGCATCGGGATGCGGGTACAACAGCACGGGATCGCCGTGGGCATTCCAGTCGTGCGTTGCGGGCGGCACCCCTTCGGACGCCTCTGCTCCATCGGCGTCATCCGCCGACGTACCTTCCTTGCCTGGCCGTGGCCAGTCCGGATCCCCGCGCATCACAATTTCGCTGTTGGGCAGGCAGCGCACGGCCAGACGACCGGTGTTGCTGGTCTTGTTGTTCTCGAGCTGGTGCATCACCACGACCACCCGGGTCCGCGTCTGGATGCGGGGGATCAGGGCACACAGGCAGTTGTGCTGAGCCAAGCGACAGTCCACGCACCGGTGCGCCGCCAGGCTGGAGCCGGGCGTTCGATTGCCGGGGTTGCGCATGGGGCGGCATGCTACATCCTCTCGATGCGGGCGCCGTAACCAAAGCCGCCGACGCCGCGTAGGAGAAACATGAAATCTCTCCCCTTGGCGATTCTGATCCGGGTGCTGCAGAACCCCTTGCTCGTCGCGGGTGGCCTGTCGCTGGTGTTCGGGTATACAGCCTGGCGGAGCCACGCCGGCGAATCGCGGCGGGTGAGATCGGAAAGGCCAGCCATGTCCAACACGACCTACAAGAAACCATCCGATGAAGAGCTGCGGCGGAAGCTGACGCCCATCCAGTACGAGGTTACCCAGCGGGCCGCGACCGAGCCCCCGTTCCGCAACCCGTACTGGGACAACCACGAGGCCGGACTGTACGTCGACGTCGCGACGGGCGAGCCTTTGTTCAGCTCGACGGACAAATTCGACTCCGGAACGGGTTGGCCCAGCTTCACCAGGCCAGTCGAGGCCGGGCGGGTCGCCGAGAAGGTCGACACCGCCCACGGTATGTCGCGGACCGAGGTGCTGTCGCAGGCGGGCGCATCCCACCTGGGACACGTGTTCGACGATGGCCCCGCGCCGACGCGGTTGCGGTACTGCATCAACTCGGCCTCCATCCGGTTCGTGCCGGTGGCCCGTCTGGCGGCCGAAGGGTACGGCGCCTATGCGAAGTTGTTCGGCGGCGCGGCGGGGGTCGAACCGCACACGGACAATGCGTGCGCGCGTCCCGCGCCGGGGCAGGCCCCCGGCTGCGAGCCGACGCTGGAAACCGCCGTGCTGGCCGGCGGATGCTTCTGGGGCATGGAGGAGCTTCTCCGCGAGATCCCCGGCGTGCTGGAGACGGAGGTCGGCTATACCGGCGGCAAGACCGCGTCGCCGACCTATCCGGACGTCAAGACCGGCATGACCGGCCACGCGGAATCGGTGCGCATCGTCTTCGATCCCAAGCGGCTGTCGTACGCCGACCTGCTGGAGAAATGGTTCTTTCGCATGCATGACCCGACGACGCCCAATCGCCAGGGCAACGACGTCGGCACCCAGTACCGCTCGGCGATCTTCGCGACCACTCCGGCGCAGCACAAGGTCGCCGAAGAGGTGAAGGCGCGCGTGGAAAAGTCAGGAAAATGGAAGCGGCCCCTTGCGACCGAGATCGTCGACGCGGGCCCCTTCACGCCCGCCGAGGAGTACCACCAGAAGTACCTGCAGAAGCATCCCGGTGGGTACTCCTGCCATTTCATGAGGGACTGACGAGCGCAGCGCATGCCAGATGGGTCCGCCAACGATGACCTTCGGATCGACGTCCAGGCCTACCGCGACGCGCGGCTGTGGCGTCTGACGTCCCCGACGGGGTGGTTGGCGCTGGTGAACAAGACCTGGTTGGTCGAGGGCAACGCGACCTTGGGGGGCGCGCCCGATGCCGACATCGTGATCCCGGGGGCGGTCGCGCGCCTGGGATCGATCACCCGCACCGGGCCCCAGGTGCGCTTCGACGTCGCGCCCGGGGTGGTGGCGCAGGCGCGCGGCAATCGCATCCAGTCGTTGGTCATGCGGTCGGATGCCGAAGCCGCGCCCGACGAGATCCTGGTGGGGACGCTGCGCATCGAGTTGATCCGCCGCGGGGACGATCTGGCACTGCGGGTCCGCGATCCCGAAAGCCCCGCGCGAAAGGCCTTTCCAGGGATTCCTTGCTACGACATCGCCTCGCGGTGGCGGATCGTTGCGCGCTACGAGAGCCGGGAAGACCCGCTTTACGTCGATATCGCGGACAGCGACGGGCGACCACAACGGTACCTGTCGCCCGGGACCGCCGTCTTCTCCATCGACGGCAAAGCCTGCCGCCTGCAGCTTTTCTCCGAGAACGACGGCCGTCGGCTGTTCGTCCTGTTCACGGATACCACCAACGCTCGTGAAACCTACGGTGCCGGACGCTTCCTCTACGCGCCGCTTCCAGTCGACGACCAGGTCGTGCTGGACTTCAACAAGGCTTTCAATCCACCGTGCGCGTTCACGCCCTACGCGTCGTGTCCGGTGCCTCCGGCGGCCAACCGCCTGGACCTGGCGGTCACCGCGGGCGAGAAGCGCCCGCACGGGTAGGGCGCGGCGACGGCGGCACGCCCATCAACGTCAAGATTGAACCGGCGGGAAGTAGGCGAAGAAACGACTGCCGACCCCCACCTCGGACTCGACCTTCGCGAAACCAAGATTTTGCGTGACCATGCCGTACACGCTGGCCAGCTCCAGCCCGGTGCCTTTGCCACGGTCCTTGGTCGTGAAGAAAGGCATCGAAGATGCGGTCGAGCACGTCGTGGGACATGCCGACTCCCGTGTCGGACACGGCGATGCGAACGATCGGCGGCGGCCACTTTTTTTGGTTGATCCGCGCCGGGCCCGCGCCGACTCAACAAGAGAACGGGGCGGCCTGGTTGCCTGCCGGGGCCGGCCGTCGTCGACAGGGCGGGTTGTGTGTTATGGCTTTCGCGGTTCCGGAAAAGCCGGCGGAAAACAACGATGAAAATGGAGGAAATGATGCATCGAGGTGCTAAAGGCGGCCTGTCCATGGTCGCGGTCTTGCTTGCCGCGGCGTCCTGTGGGGGACCGCAGAAGCCGTCGGCCGAAGCCCCCAGCACGGCCAACGGCCCCGCCGCACTCCCCTCGAAGTCGACCGCACCCCATCACAAGGCGGGCGAGAATCCGTTCATTGGCGCCAAGTGGTGGGTCGATCCTTATGGTCAGGCGCACCTGCGCTCCCTCCGCACCAAGAAGACCGATCCCGAAGCCTCCGAATTGCTTGCCAAGATCGCCGATCAGGGCGGCGCGGATTGGGTTGGCGAGTGGACGCCGTACGTCGAGAACTGGGTCTCCAAGCGTGTCACGTTGCTCGAGAAGAACGGAAAGTTTCCCTACTTCGTCGCGTACAACATTCCCAAGCGCGACTGCGGTCAGTATTCGGCGGGGGGAGCGTCGAAGGGCGAGCAATACCGCGAGTGGATCACCGGCTTCGCGCGCGGCATCGGCGATCGGAAAGCCGCCGTGATCCTGGAGCCGGATGGTCTGCCTTTGATGAAGAAGTGCCTATCGGACGCCGACCAGAAAGAACGGTTGGAGCTGATCAAGTTCGCGGTTCACACCTTCGAATCGTGGGCCAACACCTGGGTCTATGTCGACGCTGGTCATTCGGGCTGGATTCCCGTACCCGAGATGGCGGCGCGCCTGAAGGCGGCGGGGATCGACGAGGCCGACGGCTTCTCCTTGAACGTCTCGAATTACAAATCCACCCCGGACCTCATGGCCTACGGCAAGCAACTGTCGGCCGCCCTGGGCGGTAAGCACTTCGTCATCGATACCAGCCGCAACGGCAACGGTGCGCCCAACGTCGACGGTGACAGCGAGGCGGCGTGGTGCAATCCGGATGGCCGCGCACTGGGCTCGCCTCCGACCACCGACACCAAGGAGCCGCTGTGCGATGCGTTCCTGTGGATCAAGAAGCCTGGCGAATCGGACGGCACCTGCAACGGTGGCCCGAAGGCCGGCGAGTTCTGGCAGGAACGGGCGCTGGACCTGGCCAAGCGGTCGAAGTGGTAGGTCGCTCACCATGAAGCTACCCCCGCGCATCGCCTACGATTCAGTTTCAACCGCGCTCGCCCTGCTGATGGCCGTCGGCTGCAGCTCGGGCAGCGGGAGGTCCGGCAGCGGCGGGACGCCGAGTGGCACCGGCGGAAAGGGGAGCGGAGGCAGCGGCAGCGGCGGCAGCGCGAGCGGCGGCAGCGCCAGCGGGGGCAGCGGCAGCGGCGGCAGCGCGAGCGGCGGCAGCGCCAGCGGGGGCAGCGGCAGCGGCGGCAGCGCGAGCGGCGGGAGCGCCAGCGGGGGAAGCAGCAGCGGCGGCAGCGCGAGCGGCGGTAGCGCCAGCGGGGGAAGCAGCAGCGGCGGCAGCGCCGGCGGCGGAAATGGGGCGGGGGGGGGCGTGGGCGGGCGCTCCGGTTCCGGCGGCGGTGGGGGCGCGCCAGGCCCCCTTCACGGAGGCAGCTCCGCCCGGGCCAACTGCGCGGCGGGAGCGACCTATCCCGCCAGCCCGCTGACCGGCATGGGCGCGGTCACCATGATCAAGCCCGACAACGCCACGACGCCCAATTACTTCTCGTTCGTCGAGGGTCCGGTCTGGATTGGCAGCCTTGGCGCGTTGTTCTTCTCGGACAACGTGTCGCCCGAACGCATCTGGAAGTTGATGCCGGGCAGCGGGCCCCAAGTGCTCCTGAACATGAGCGGCAGCAACGGACTGGCGGTGGACAACGACGACAAGCTCATCGCCGCCGATCAGGCCATGAAGCGGGTGGTTCGCGTCGATCCCGCGAAGCCATCCCCCGTCAGCGTCGCCGTGCCAGCCGGGAACTTCAAGCCCAACGATCTGATCATGCGCAGCGACGGCAATATCTACTTCTCCGATCCCGACAACGGCTTCTATTGGTATTCGAACAAAGGCACGCTGACGGGGCCGATGAAGCAGGTGAATCGGCCCAACGGCGTGTTGCTGTCCCTCGACGAGAACACTCTGATCGTGGGCGACGTCGGCAATCAGCAGGTCCACACCTTTGAATTGGCGGCCGACGGGACCGTCATGACTGCAACCGACAAGCTCTTCGTGACCGCCAAGAACACGACGGTCGATGGAATGTGCATGGACTGCGCCGGGAACCTGTACCTTGGGACGGCGGCGGGGACCGAGGTCTACTCGCCCACCGCGATGTACATCGGCACCGTGATGACCGGCGACACGTCGAACTGCACCTTCGGCGGTACCGATCGAAAGACGCTGTACACGACGTCGCGCTCGGCCATCAGCGCGGTCACGCTGGGCATCCCGGGTCTGCCCGATTAGGCCGCGCCGCCAAGGTCAGAAGGTCAGAAGGTCGTGAAGGAGGCGTAGGTCTGCTGGCCGGCGGAGGCCTGCAGGCAGTAGCCGCCAGCGCGCTTCGGGCCGGGCGCCCAGTTCATGCTGTTGTCGCACGTGACGGTGACATCGTTGACCTTGAGCGTCCGGGGACTGGCAAAGTTGCTGCAATTGCCACCCATCAGAGTGGCCATCGTCTGATGACAGGTGGCTCCCGTGCCCAGGTTGCCGGAGTTGTATGACGGGCCGGTGTAGATGATGGGGTTGCTGCAGAGCCCTGCGCAGGGACCCGTTCCAACGGCGCCGCCCGCGCCCCCTCCCTTGCCACCCACGCCCCCTCCTTTGCCTCCGCCGCCGGGCGTCCCCCCTTTGCCTCCTCCGCCGCCCGAACCGGTCGCTGAGCCTCCGACACCGCCGATCGCGCCGCCCGAGCCCGGGTTGGTACCGCCGCGACCGCCGATGTCGCTGTTCCCCCCGCTGCCACCCGATGCGGTACCCCCCGTGGCGCCGCCCGAGCCAGTGGCCACGCCGCCGGTTCCTCCCGAACTGGCGGCGCCGCCCGAGCCGGTGGCCGCGCCTCCGTGGCCAGGATTGCCTCCCGCGCCGGCGCCGGCGTGTCCCCCGGACCCGACCATGCCGCCGGTGGGCGCGGTCGCGCCGCCGGTAGCGTCGCCGCCGTCGATCGTGTTCAGAAGGCTGCCATCTCCCGTGATGTGAAAAGCTTCGGGGGACTGACAGCTTCCCAGCGCGAGGGCGACCAGAACGACCGCGAGACCACCTTGCAGCAGGCCAACCCGAGTCATCTTCGTCTCCTTGGGAGGCGCGGCGAACATGCAATCAACATGTTAGCAGGGTCCACCAGATCGGTAACGGACCACACGCTACGTATGAGAAATGATGAAGCCGCCGCCGCACATCTCCTCGGGGGTAGGCACCTGTAGGAGACGCTTGCAATTTATAACTATTCTCAATAAGGACTAGTTCCATGTCACGGTCGACGTTGGCCAGACCCTTCGCCAGTTCGGCGAAGCCCTCTGAGCGCGGGCAGGCCATGCTCGCCGGGCTGCGCGCGGCGGGGCTGAAGGTGACGCCCCAGCGCATGGCCATCGTGCACGAGGTCGCCGGCGACGAATCGCATCCATCGGCGCACGAGCTGTTCGAACGCCTGCGACAGATGATGCCGACCATGTCGTTCGCCACGGTCTACAACACCCTGTCCGCTCTGTGCGCCGCGGGCTTGGGCGCGCAACTCTCGCTGGCGCCGGGCTCGGCGCGCTTCGATCCCAACACGCAGCCTCACGATCATGTGGTGTGCGATGTTTGCGGGGCGGTGCGGGACATTCCGGCGCCCGCGCCCACCCGATCGTCCTCGGGTCAGGTAGACGGCATGCTGCCCAGCGCCGCTCCGGGGTTCTTCGTACGCTCCGTCGAACGGATCGTTCGCGGGCTGTGCGTGCACTGTCGCGGCGCCAGGCGCGCCGCCGAGAAGACCGCGTCAACCGGTCGCAATCGCCGCCATTCGATTTAGAGTGCTCCCGTCTCCAACATCAAACCCACAGCCAAAGGAACAAAGGTCATGAGCAAGCTCGACGGAACCAAGACCCACCAGAACCTGAAGGACGCATTCGCAGGGGAATCACAGGCGAATCGCCGCTACCTGTACTTCGCCAAGGTCGCCGACGTGGAAGGCTATCCGGAGGTCGCGGGTCTGTTCAAGGACACCGCCGATGGTGAGACCGGCCACGCGCACGGTCACCTGGACTACCTGAAGCAGGTGGGCGATCCGGCCACCGGCCTGCCGATCGGGAACACGCTCAAGAACCTGAAAGCCGCCGTCGCGGGCGAGACCCATGAATACGAGACGATGTATCCCGGCTTCGCCAAGACGGCGCGCGACGAGGGATTCGATGACGTCGCCGAATGGTTCGAGACGCTGGCCAAGGCCGAGAAGTCCCACGCGGGTCGCTTCGCGAAGGCTGCCCAGAGCCTCGACTAGCGGAACCCGTCGACCGGGGCGGAACGCTTTTCCGCTCCGGGCGTGGATTTCACCCAACCCATGTCAGTGCTTCCTCGTCGTCCTGCCAGCCCCCCTGCTTCCAACCCCGACGATCCGCGCTACCTGAACGGGAAGGATCTGCTCGGCGAGGCGCGCCGGGTTTTTCAGGTGTGCCACGAATGCCGCATGTGCGTGGGCTATTGCGGATCGTTTCCGGCGCTGTTCGCGGCCGTGGACCGCGACATCGAGAGCGGTCGCGCGGTGGGCGCCGAGTTGATCACGCCAGCAGATGTACAGCGGACCAGCGATCTGTGCTGGCAATGCAAGCTCTGCTACATCAAGTGTCCGTACACCGCGGATGAGGACGCCACCGAGCTGATCGATTTTCCCCGGCTCATGGCGCGCGAGAAGGCCGAACGGGCCCGGCGTGACGGCATTCCTCTGGTCGACCGGTTGCTCGGCGAGCCGGGCGCGCTGGGAAAGCTGGCGGGTGGCTTTCGCGCTCCGGTCAGCAACTTGATCGGTGCCAATCGCCTGGCGCGCAAGCTTCAAGAGGCGACCACGGGAATCTCCGCGGAATTTCCGCTTCCATCGTTCGAGGCCGAACCCTTCCCCTCGTGGCTGGAGCGGCACCAACCGGCCCCGGGGACCGGTGAAGCGGGCGAGGTCGTGATCTTCTCGACCTGTACCGGTGACTACAACCAGACCCGCGTACCCAAGGCCGCCGTCCGGGTGCTGGAGCACCACGGCTACCGGGTGGTGCGACCCGCCGGCGAGGTTTGCTGTGGCATGCCGAACCTGGACGGTGGCGACGTGACGGCCATGCGGGCCAAGGTCGAAGCCAACGTGGCCGTGTTGTGGCCGTTCGTGAAACGGGGCTGCACCATCGTGGTGCCCGCGCCGACCTGCGGGTACACGATGAAGAACGAATGGCCCGTCTACAGTGACCGGCCCGAGACCCATGCGGTGGCCAAAGCCACCCTGGACCTGATGGAGTTTCTGGACGGCTTGCGCAAGGCGAAGACGTTGAAGAAAGACTTCAAGCACAGCCTGGGCAAGGTCACCTACCACGCGGCCTGCCATCTGCGTGCGCAGAAGATCGCCTACCCTGGCCTGCGGGTGCTGTCCCAGGTTCCCGATACGGAGGTACGCATGGTCGAGCAGTGCTCGGCGGTGGACGGCACCTGGGGCATGAAGGCCGTCAACTACGAGATGGGCCGAAAATATGCGCAGAAGCTGATTCGCGAGGTGAAAGAAGACCAGGACGCGCTGGTGGTGACTGACTGTGCGCTGTCCGGGTTGCGCATCAAGAAAGAAGCGCGCGTCGAGGCGCTGCACCCGATCGAGGCCTTGCAGCGGGCGTACGGGATCGAGGAGACGACATGAAGAAGGTCGAGCGAAGCGAGTTGCTGGGGCTGGGCGCCTACGAAGAAATTCGCGAGCGGTTCCGGGCGCGCATCATTGCCGAGAAGAAACGCCGCCGGTTTCAGCCTTGCGCCGAGCTGTCGGTGGTGTTCGAAAACACAGACACGGTGCTGTTCCAGGTTCAGGAGATGTTGCGTACCGAACGGATCACCGCCGAGGCGGCCATCGCCCACGAACTGGAGACCTACAACGAGCTCGTCCCCGGTGAGGGCGAGCTGTCGGCCACGATGTTCGTGGAGATTCCCGATCGGGAAACGCGCGAGCGCCGTCTGGTCGAGCTGGCCGGTCTGGAGAACGCGCTGGCGATCGAATGGCCCGGTGGTTCCGCGCCGGCGATCACCGAGAGTCGCTCGGTGCAGGACGGCCAGACGACCGCCGTCCATTATCTGAAGTTCGCGCTGGGAGCGGAGGGAACCGCGGCTCTGGTGGCGGCGGCGACCCGCTCCTCCGACGAGATCTTCTTCGTTGTGAAGCACCCCGGCCTGGCGGTGCGGGCCCCCCTCCCGGCGGAGGTCCTGCGCTCGTTGGTCGCGGACTTGCCGGGGGCTTCGTGAACCATGAGCATCGTCCTCCGTCACATCAGCCCGGCTGCCGGCCAGGCCCTGTGCGCCGGACGCCCGCCTGACGACGTCCGTGTCGCCACGGACTATCCAACCGAGTTTTCCGCAGGGGTTGGGCAACACGCCTCCCGCGAGGCGGGTCCCCTCGGCCCCTTTTTCCTGCATCGCACCGAGGATGACGTGGTGGTCGGTGAGATCGGCGGGAGTTTCATCGCTGCCGGTCTGGTGGAGATCGGTTATGCGGTCGTCGCCTCGTGCTGGGGCCGGGGCTATGCGACCGAAGCGGTGCTGGCGCTGATCGAGCGGGCGCGTGCCGTCCCGGAGGTCGAACGAATCATCGGTCACACGCCGCTCGATCGGCCCGGGAGCGGTCGCGTGCTCGAGAAGGCCGGCTTCACTCTTGTGGGCGAGGAGGAAGACGAGCACGACGGCGCGCGTCTTCGGGTCAATCGCTGGGAACTGGCCTTGCGCCCCGCGCCGGTGGTCTGACCGGGTCACGCCCCGCCCGTTTTGCTTCGGGTAGCGTTCAGAAAGCGCGGACGTACAGCAGTTGCGCGCCGCTTGGCGCCGGGGTCACCGTGAAGGTCCCGGGCGCAGCGTCTGGTGAGCGCGGTCGATGAAGCAGCGCGGGCGTGCCTGCCCCCACGGCCGTTCCCACCACGGCACCCGTCAGAACGTCGGTGAGATAGTGCTGATCGGCGGCGATACGGAGATAGGCGGTCGCCGCGCCGATGATGCCGCCCGCGATCCAGATCGCGCGCGACCACCGATAGCCCCGCAAGGTCGCCACGGCTCCCGCCGAGGCCGCCACCGAGAAGGCCAGGCTGGTGTGCCCGGAATAGAACGAAAGATTGAAGTCGCTGGGACCTTGTCGCGTATCCGGATTCGGCAACCCGGCGGCGGAGAAGGGCCGCCGCCGGCCCACCACGAACTTGGTCAGCTGGTTCAGCGTCCCGGCCAGCGCGGTGGCCTGGACGACCAGCAACACGTCGACCCCGACGTTCGACAGACGATCCTCGTGATGGGCCGCCAGCGCCAGCAAGCCGACGGCGGAGGCCGGGGCAAGCACCAACGCGCCGAGGTTGCTGGGCAGGATCGCGGCGTGCGGGTCGCTCCAGCGCAGGGCATCCCGCGCCCAGCGGTCGGGCGGGGCCGGGCTATCGCACCAGCGGCAGGACGTCGGCGCCAGGGTGTTTTTTCCGTATTCGGTAACCAACCAGACGACCAGCGCGTTGGTGGTGATCAGGACGTCGGCCGGCAGCGAAACCGCCAGGTCGGCCGTCGGCACGCCCGCCACATCCACGGCGGCGGCGCCCATCCTCGTGGTGATGGTCAGGCCGATGCCCAGCGCCAAGGCGGTGATCCGCCGGTTCCACCGCGATCGAGCCTCACGCATCGTCTGCGTTAGCTCTTCCAGCCGCCGACCAGCGCTCGGGCTTCCACGATGTTGTCCTCGATCGAGCAGTAGGTCCACCCCCCGTACCGGCCGATCGAATACACGCCGTGGGCCGCGAAGATCGCCGCCAGCCGTGTCTGTTCGGCCATCGATGCGCGCGTGATGTGAACGTAGGCCGGGTTCATGACCACGGCGTGGTGGGCCACCAGCCGGTGGTCGGTGATCACGCCCTCGGCGCGCAGATCGGCCAGCACCCGTTCCCGCAGGGCGTCCGCGTCCACAGGAGCGTGGCTTGGGAATCCAACTTCCACGTACAGGCTGAGCCGATCGCCCTCGAAGATGTTGTCGTAGTAGCCGATGCGATAGAAGGCACGCGCGCGGTCCGGGTAGTAGACCCAGTGCACATCGCGGGCCGCCTTGCGATCGAAGCCAAGGTTCAGCACCAGCACCTTGTTCCAGGTGAACAGCCGCGGGTCGTGGTCGATGGCGGTCATGCGCGCCAGATAGGGCAGGGGGGCCGACGAGATCAGACGTTCGAAGCGGATTCTGCGTTGGCTGGTGCGGGCAACCTTGCCGGCCAGATCGACCTCCAGCAGCGCTTCCCCCAGCGCGATGCGGTCCGGGCGCACCGCGCTGGCCAGCGCCTTCACGTATTCGATGGCGCCCCCCTCGGGATAGGTGAAGGTCGCATTGTAGCTGGCGTTGTTCGCCACCCTCATGTTGCGGATGATGTCGGGAAGGTCGGCGTGCGGGAAGAATCGGCCCATCGCGTCCTGATCCAGGGTGCCCAGGTCACACGCGTAGAGCTTCTCGTTGTACGGAATCAGGAACTTCTCGGCGATGCCGCGCCCATAACGCGCCGTCAACATGTCCTTGAAGCTGGCCTCGGGCGCGCGGGGTCCATCGCCGGTGCGCGCGAAGAAAAGGTCGTGCAAGCACTCGAGGAATTCGTCGTGCGGAAGCTGGTGGATGTTCTTCTGGAAGGGAAAATCGATCAGCCGTCCGGCGTATGAGATGAACGATCGCTTGCTGACCGTGCGAACCCGCTGCCCCGGCATGCGCTGCTGCAACCACGCGGCGATCTCGGGGTGCTTGAAATGGAAGAAGTGCCCCGAATAATCCCAGGTGAACCCGTCGCGGTGGATGGTCTTGCAATAGCCGCCGATCTCGGGATCGGCCTCGAGGATCAAGTAGTCTTCGGGCCCCAGCGCGGCGGCCGTTGCCAGGCCGGTGATCCCCGCGCCGACGATCAGATTGCGGACGGTTTCCATGGGTGGCCGGCCGGTCAATCGTATGCGTCAGAGGCCCGGCTTGGCCAGAACCTCGAAAGGTTGCCCGGTGCGAAGGTGGTCGCACCCGGTCGGCGCCCGAGACCCGGCGCCTTGGCAGGGCCTTGGTGGGCCGCGTCGGGAAGGCGGACCACCAACTCGCCCTGGCGGCGCCCGAATACGGAAAAAACGGCTATATTGGAGCCTTAGCCGGGCCGACCTCTATCCGTCGACTCACCCCGTCACCCTCACTCTATAACCCTATTCATCGTGAATCAGATTCGTCGGGTCTGTTCCTGCGGCGCCGCCTTGGGCCCGAACACAGACGTCTGCGGCCAGTGCGGAACCACCTACCGCCCCGCGCGTAATGCGGCCGCGGTCAGCCCGACCATCCTGGGGGAGGCAACCGCGCCCATGATCACTGCGCCCCCCGCTGGTAGCGGCCAGGAGTACGAGCTGGGTACGATCTTCGGGTCGTATCGGCTCATCAAGCAGATCGGCGCGGGCGGCATGGGGCGGGTGTTCATTGCCGAGCACACGCGCCTCGGCCGTCAGGTCGCGCTGAAGGTCCTGCGGTCCGAGTACTCGGGCCACGTCGAGGCCGTCAAGCGCTTCTTCTCGGAAGCCCAGGCCGTCAACCGCATCAACCACGAGAACATCATCGAAGTCAGCGACTTCGTCGAAAATCCCTCGGGCGCCAGCTTTTACATCATGGAGCTGCTGAAGGGCGTCGATCTGCGCACCCTCGAAGATCGCGAGGGGACGCTGCCCTTGCCCCGGGCCCTGGGTATCGCCATTCAGCTGTGTCGAGGGCTGGCCGCGGCGCACGACGCGGGCATCGTCCACCGCGATTTGAAGCCCGACAACGTCTTTTTGGTCGAGCGTCAGGGGCGGACCGATTTCGTCAAGATCCTGGATTTCGGTATCGCCAAGCTGATGAACGCCGCCTTGGACGACGCCCAGACCTTCAAGAGCACCGCGGGCATCGTGGTGGGGACGCCCGACTACATGTCGCCCGAGCAGGCCATGGGTCAGCAGGTGGATCACCGTTCGGACATCTATGCGGTTGGCGTGATCTTGTTCGAGATGGTGGCGGGGCGCCGGCCCTTCGAGGCCGAGACCGCCCGCGAGATCATGGTCAAACACATGATGGTGACGCCCCCGCGGCCCAGCCGGTTCAGGAGCGTCACCAGTCCGGTGCCCCCTGCGCTGGAAGATGTGATCATGTCCTGCCTGAAGAAGGAGCCCCGCGATCGGCCCGATACCATCAAGGATGTCGGCAACCGGCTGCAGGAAATTCTGGACGGGCTGGGGGGAACCGGGCGTCCGGCGATGGTGCTGAATGCGCTGCGCGATCGTCGGATCTGGTTGTCGATCGCAGGGATGGCGGTGCTGCTGATCGGCGTCTTCTCCTTTCCGCGGCGCCGTGGCAAGCCCCCTCTGCCCGTCGCGGCGCCCGGCCAGCCGGCGGCGGTCGCCCCGCCGCGGCCCAAGGTTCCTGAAACCGTCGAGCTGAAATTTCAATCGTCCCCGCCCGGCGCGACCGTTTTTCGGGTGGGCGATGCCCAGGCGCTGGGCATCACGCCCTTCTCGGCGGCCTTCGATCGATCGGGCCGCATCGAGGTCTTCGAGTTTCGATTGGGCGGCTGGCAGGTGGGTCGCAAGGATCTATCGTTGCTCGAAGACGCGGTCGTGGCGGCGGCGCTGGTGCCCGCCGCGAGCGACAACGCCGATGCGGGTGTGCCCCCACCGTCACGCGCGGAGGGTTCCAGCACCCGGCAGGCTGGTTCCGGCCACCGACAAGGACAAACTTCCAAACCGCAGCCCAAGCGGGCTAAGCTGGAGCTGGATCGCGACGCCGTGATGAACCCCTTCGAATGAACCGCAGACGTTCAGCCCCGCTGGCGCGCTGGTGGCGCAGGATATCCTGCGGAGCGCTGGTCTTGGCGCTGGTCGCCGGAGCGCTGTCGGCGGTGCCCGCGTTCGCAGGCGGGCGAAGTCCCAAGGCCGAGGCCAAGGCCGAGGTGGCCAAGGCCCAGATGCACTACAAGCTGGGGCGGTTCGAAGACGCGCTGGCGGCTTACACCAAGGCCTACGAGCTCTTCAACGCGCCGGCCTTGCTGTTCAACATTGGTCAGTGCCACAAGAATCTCAAGAACTACGAACGGGCGATCTTCTTTTTCGAGGGATACCTGCGCGAGGAGCCCAACCCGAATCCGGCGAAACGAACGCTGGCCGAGCAGTTGATCGAGAGCTCGCGTGCCGAGCTGGCCCGCCAGCGCAACGCACCGACCCCGCTGGTGTCGCCACCGGTGGTGGCCCCGCCGCCGCCTCCGTCGCCTCCCTCCGGAGCCGACGCGATCGATGGTGGCGTTCCCGAGCCGCTGCCTCACCCGGCACCTATTCCGGAGGCGTTTCCGCCGCCTCCCCCTCCGATGGTCGATCAAGGTGCCACACCCACTCCGGTGACCGAAAGGTGGTGGTTCTGGACCGCGATCGGCGCGGGCGTGCTGGCAGTGGTGGGGGGAACGGTGGCGTACTACGCCACGGGGACGACCAAGATGGTTCCTCCGGACGGAACGATCGGAACCCTGGACCGTCGGTGAGCGCATGCGCGTGATCGTTGCGATGCGGGGGGGAGGGCGGCACAGACATCTCCGCCGGAGTCCTCGGGTGGCGAAGCGCGTGATCGTGGCGGCGCTGGCGATGACGGCGGTGCTGGGGTGCCAGCGCAACAAGACCGTGGTGACCACCAAGCTGACGGGGCTGAATCTGAGCGTGATCTACGACCCCACCTTGCAACTGACGGCCCTCGATATCTCAGGCATGACCTCGGACGGCAAGGTCGCATTCCCCGCCGGAACACTGCCGAAGGTGGCGCGGCCTCTGACGTCCGGAATGGAGACGGCTTCGATCCTCCTCGCCGACACGCTGGCGGGACGGACGCTGGTGGTCAGGGTGGATGGACGTGCCAGCGGCGTCGTGGTCGGGTCCGAACAGACATCGGTCGCCGTCCAGGCCGGCCGATTGGTCGACGTTTCGGTGACCTTGGGTCCGCCGGCGATCTGCGGCGACAAGATGATGCGACCCGGGATCGAGCAGTGTGATGACGGCAACCTGACTGCCGGCGACGGCTGCTCCCCGACTTGCCGGAACGAGAACGCTGGCTGCGACGCCACTTCGTGTCCGGACGGGTGTTGCCAGGACGGCGTGTGCAAGCCGGGCGACACGGGTGAATCTTGTGGCTCGGGAGGCCTGGCGTGTCAGCCCTGCGCCAGCGGCGGTTGTGAGAAGGGGGTCTGTACCGACTGCACCGCCGCGAGTTGCCCGAACGGATGTTGTTCGGGCTCGAACTGCTATGCGCGGTCGGTCTCGAGCTGTGGGACCGGGGGGGAGGCCTGCGCCGCCTGCGACCTGTCGAAAGCCGACACCTGTACGATGCTGGGCGAGTGCCGCTGCGGCGGTGGGCCCGCTTGTCTTGCTGGCCAGCGCTGCATGAACGGTGCGTGCCGTTGCGACGGGATGTCGTGTCCGGGCGGTTGCTGTCAGGGTGACGACTGCAAGGTAGCCGGGGTGGCGAACTGTGGCGTGAGCGGCGCGGCTTGCCTGGTCTGTGACAGCACCAAGGCCAACCGTTGCGGGGTCAGCGGGAACTGCGAATGCGGGACGGGGCCGGCCTGTGTCGGGGGGCAGCGTTGCGCCAGCGGATCGTGCATCTGCGACGCGACGTCGTGTCCCAGCAGCTGCTGCAAGAACAACATTTGCCAGACCCGATCGCTGACGACCTGCGGAGACGCCGGGTCCAGTTGCGCGCTCTGTGACACGCGTTCGGACAATTGCTCGGCGATGGGCGCCTGTCGATGCGGGACCGGGACGGCGTGCGCGATCGGGCAGCGTTGCCTGGGCAGCACCTGCGTCTGCGACGGAACGTCTTGTCCCGAGGGCTGCTGCCAGAATGGCATGTGCCAGTTGGGCGACAGCGCGAACTCATGCGGCACTGGCGGCGGGGTTTGCGACACCTGTCCTGCGGGACAGGGGTGCGCCGACGGTCGGTGCAGCGGTTGCGCCGCCTCGTGCGCGAATGGCTGTTGCTCGGGCGCCACCTGCAACCCGACGGCGATGACGACTTGCGGGGCCGGGGGCGCGGTCTGCGTCGAATGCGACAGCACCACTGCCGACGGTTGTTCGTCGACGGGAATGTGCACCTGCGGTGCAGGACCTGCCTGTGCGCCGGGGACCCGCTGCCAGAACGGCAGCTGCGGCTGCGGGCCAAGCTCGTGCTCGAAAGGGTGCTGCGATGGGGCCAGCTGCGTTGCGACGCCGACCTTCGCTCGGTGCGGCGCTGCTGGCAGTCTCTGTCAGGCGTGTGACGCGACGACGGCGGATTCATGCACGGCGGCCGGTGCGTGCGCGTGTGGCGCGGGCGCGGCGTGCGGGCCCGGGCAACGCTGCGCGGGCGGAAAATGCGTGTGCGATGGGATGTCGTGTCCGACGGGATGCTGCGTTGGCAATGTCTGCCGCGCCCGGGGCCTCGCCAACTGCGGTTCCGATGGGGGCGTCTGCACCAAGTGTGACCTCACCGCCGACAACTGCGCGACCGGCATGTGCCAGTGCGGGAACGGTGCCGCGTGCGCGGCCGGCTCGCGCTGTGTGTCGGGCGTTTGCCATTGCGATGCGACGTCGTGTCCGACCGGTTGCTGTCAGGGGAACACCTGCCACCCCGGCACCGACGGCGCTGCTTGCGGCAGCGGTGGCGGGCTTTGTCAGGACTGCGGTGGCCCTTGCATGGGTGGCGTCTGCAGCGCTTGCAACCCGGAGAGTTGCCCGCAGGGTTGCTGCTCGGGTCCCACGTGCAACATGGGCGGACTGATGGCCTGCGGCGGCGGCGGGGCGGCCTGTGTCACCTGCGATCCGGCGCGCGCGGACATGTGCGCCATGCCCGGGGGATGCCAGTGTGGGACCAATCCCGCCTGCGGGGCCGGCACCAGTTGTGTGGCTGGTACCTGCGTGTGTGACGGGGCTTCCTGCCCCAACGGTTGTTGCGCCGGGAATACCTGCATGGCTGCCTCCCCGAGGTCTTGTGGCGTGGGAGGCGTTGCCTGTGCCGCTTGCTCATCGGCCACCGCCGATTCCTGCGATAGCGCGACCGGGACCTGCCGTTGTGGCGCGGCCGCGGCCTGCGTCGGGGGCGCCCGCTGCGTTTCGGGGAGTTGCATCTGCGACGCGGCTTCCTGCCCGGCCGGCTGCTGCGCCAGCGGGGTCTGTATGCCGAATGCCTTCCCGGTGTGTGGCATCCTGGGGAGCACCTGCAAGACGTGCGATCCGACCGTATCGAACAACTGTGGCACGCTCGGTTCGTGTCGCTGCGGGACGGGAGCCGAATGTTCCGGCGCCGAACGCTGCCTGGACGGGGTGTGCACCTGCGCGGGCTGCCTACGCGCCGATGGCAAGTGCGTGGCCGGGAACGCGCCCGTCAACTGCGGTCGCGGTGGCGTGGCTTGTACGAACTGCGCCGCCATGGGGCTGACCTGCGACGTCCCGACCCGCTCGTGCCTGTGACCTTGGCCTGACGGGCGGGCGACGGAGCTTGGCGCAGATCGTCCACTCGCGATCGATGGTTCGGCGTGTGAGCGCCGGGTTACACTCCCCGCGTGCCGAGCCAGCCACTTTCGCGAGCCCCGGAACCACCCGCAACGTTGGCCGACGAGACCTCGCCGGTGGACGGCGCGACGGTCGCGCGCGCAATCCGGAGAGGAGGCACTCTGGTCGCGCTGGGGCTGATCATCGGCCCCGCCGTCGATGGTGCCGTGGCCCAGGCCGGTGGGCGCGGGGGGATGTGGGCGGCGACGTTCGCGGTGTGCGGTTCCTTGCTGATGATCGCGGGCGCGGCGCTGGCCGATCGCATCTTCCTGCGCGGACTGCGGGCGCACGCGCGTTCCGGCAATGTGGCCGCGGCCGTGGTCGGGGCCGGTCATGCCGTCGCCTTTGGTGTGCTGGTCAGCGTCTGTTTTTCGGGGCGCGGCTGGCCCACTCTGATCCTCTCGACGGAGTTCTTCGTCCTGGCCGCGATCACGTTGCTGGCGTTTCAGGCCCTGTTCCGCTGGCGCACGCGCTACGCCGACGATCAGGAAGTCCTGGGGCACAACACCGCCGCCGCGCTGTCGTTCGTGGGCGTGACGGTGGCCTTGGCCATCATCGTCGGCCACGCGGCCCAGGGGGAGTTCACGGGCTGGTCGTCGTCGTTGCTGGCCTACGCGCGCGCGTTGTTGCTGGCGCTGGCGCTGTACCCGGTGCGGTTGCTGGTCGTTCAGCGATGGCTGTTGCGCTTGCCGCCCCACCAGACGGGGAATTCTCTTGACCGGGTCATTGCCCAGCATCGCGATCTCCGGGTGGCCCTGGTCGAGGCGCTGGCGTACATGGCCGTGGCGTTGTGGGCGACGGGAATCGCATGACCGCGGTGGCGGCCACCGCGGCGACAACGACGGCGGCGTATCCGTCGTTCGCGGAGCGCTTGCTCGAGACGGGCCTGATCTCCGACCCGTGGATCGACGGGCAACCGCGCTTCGACGAGGCGCCCTGCATCGTCACCCCGTCCCAGGCGCAGGCGCTCGGCGCCGCCGCGGGGCGCGTGACGATGGCCTTCGACGAGCTGGTGCGGGTGGTGGCGGCCAACCCCGACGTCCTGGATGACTTCTTCGGTCTGACCGATGTGCAGAAGCTGATGTTCGCCGTGTCGGCGCCGCTGTGGCACGCCTACGCGCGGGCGGACGTGTTCCGCTGTGCCGACGACCGCCTGCAGATCTGCGAGCTGAACTGCGACACCCCCAGCGGCTTCGCCGAGACCATCGCGCTGGCCCGAACGGCCGACGGCGCCCGCGGCCGGGATCCCAGCGCGGCGTTGGCATCGTCGTGGCTCGAACTCGTGCGGCGCGCTCACGCCGCGCTCCCTTCCGCCAGGGAAGGCGTCCCACGCGTCGGGATCATCTACCCGACCGAGTTGACCGAGGATCTGGGCCAGATCGCCTGGTGGCGCGACCTGTTCCAGTCGGCGGGCTGGCCGGTGACGCTGGGGGCGCCGTTCAACCTGGACCTGACGCCGGGCGGGCACGTCACGTTGATGGGGCGGCCCTGCGACGTGATCGTGCGCCACTACAAGACCGACTGGTGGGGCGAGCGGCGGCCGGTGTGGACGGACGAGGCCGAATATCCCGATCCGGACGCGCTGGTGCGGCCGCTGGCGATGTTGCTGGCCGCGCAAGAGAACGGCCGTTGCGCGGTGCTGAACCCGTTCGGCGCCGTGGTGCCGCAGAACAAGCGCGCGATGGCCTTCCTGTGGGAGCGCCTGTCGACGTTCTCGGCCAAGACCCAGAGCACTGTGCGCGCGTACATTCCGTTCAGCCAGCGGCTGGAGACCATGGACGCCCAACGCTTGCGGCGCGAGCGCGGTGACTGGGTGCTGAAGAGCGACTATGGGTGCGAAGGGGACGAGGTGCTGGTTGGCGCCGAGACCACCGCCGCGCTCTGGGAGGAGTCGCTGCGGATGGCGGTGCCGGGGCGCTGGATCGCGCAGCGCCGATTCGCACCGCTCACCGACGCGCAGGGGCGCCTCGCCAACCACGGCGTCTACATCATCGCGGGCCAGCCGGCCGGTATCTACACGCGGCTGTCGGCGGGGGCCACCGATCCCGGCGCGCTGTCGGTGCCGACCCTGGTCGCGGAGGGCGCGTGATGATGATCGACCGGCGGGGCGGCAACGAACGTAAGAAGGAGGTCAAGAACAACCTGCCCGAACCTTTCGTCTTGCGCTGGCGGGGCAGCGGGCCCGCAGGGGAAGGTGCCCGCTGGTGGAACGAGGCCCTGCGGGCGGGCGCAGGAGGCCCGCATCGGCGGACCTTGTTGAAGGTGGCCTTGGCCGGCGCGGGCCTGGCCGGGTTCGCGACGATCATCGCGCTCAGTCGGGACGACGACGATCCGGTGTTCTCGATGGATGCCCTGGCCTTGCAAGAGCGCGAGGGTTGGAACGTGGGCCAGCCCGACAGCAGCCTGTCCTTCGATGGCGTCGTCACGAAGGACATCGACGACGGCTTGCCCAATCCCGACAACATGAAGACCCTGGCGTCGCTGCTTCAGCCCCAGCGCGAGACCTTGCTGCCCTTCTATGTGCAGACGCTGTTCCGCGCACTGGCCGATGCACGCTCCGATGCCCTTCGCAATCAGATGCGTTTCGTGCTGACGCCGGCGATGCGCGTGACGTTCGAGCGCGGCCAGGCCATCGCGGCGCTGTTCTCCGCGTCGGGAGCGCCGCGCGACGTGGCCTTGGTGTTGGACGTTCCGGGGCCAGAAGCCGTGGCCACCGCGGCGGCCTTGTCGTCGGTGCTGGAACCGGTGTGGCTTTTCGACAACTGGCCCCATCCCCTGGGCGTCGTCCGCTCGCACGCGGTGCTGGGCGCGGCGCTGTTCTACTTGCCTCTGTTGCGCCGCAACGCCGAGGCCCGTCAGCTCGCGGTCGTGCAAGCTCCGGCGCGGCCGTCGCTGCCGATGTTCGTCCTGGATGACGCCCGCCTGGCCGCCTATCAGGACGAGGCGACCCAGTTCGACAATCGGTACCTGGCGCGCCTGCCGTCGGCGGAGGCCTTGAAGGCGCTCGGCTGTCGCCGCGTGCTGTATGTGCGGCCCGGGGCGTCCAACATGCAAGAACTCGACGACCTGAACGACGACTTCGTTCGCTATCGGGATGCGGGCATCGAGGTGCGCGCCGTGGCCCTGGACGACTTCCAGTTCGAGCGGCCGGCGGTCACGTCCAGTCGGGTCACGACGCGATACTACTGGGGCGGTTCGTCGCATATTCATTTTTGGTCCAGCTACGGTTGGTACGGCGGGCCCCGCATCGCGCCGTATCCGGGCGTGCGGATCCCCAGCGGACCCAGCTATCAGCCGGTGGCGCGGCCCACCATCTTCTCGTCGCGGACCACCGGCGGCCTGTCCGGCGTCGGCAAGGCCAAGCCCAGCGGCTTTGGCAGGGTGTCGGTCCGTCAATCCTCATCGGGACAGATCACCGGCGTTGCTTCCGGTCGCAGTGGTTCGTTCGGGCGCTCGCGTTCGTCTTCGTTCGGGTGAGGAGCTCATGGCCAACTACACATTCTTCGGCTTCCAGATTGCCTACCGCCAGTATCGCGATGACGTGTCGCGCGCGCAGCTGCACGGAATCATCTCGCGCGGAACGCAGGAGCAATCGCTGCCCGAGAAGCGCGGCTTCTGGAAGCGGGTGGTGTCCATCGTCGGTGAGCACGTGCCCCATTTCGAATACGGGTCGTGGGACCTGATCCGCGGCGACAAGGCCGAGGCCGAATTCGAGACCTGGTCGTCGGAGATCGAGGGGGGAATCGCCACCGAGGGCGAGGAGATGGGCGGCAAGGTCGACGAGGTCAGCCGCCTGTCCACCCAGATCAGCGACACGCGGCTGGTGGTGGTGTCGGCGCTTTTCTTGGTGGACGCGGGCAGCAACACCGACGACACGCTGGGCGAACGCTGCGACCTCCCCGAGGCCGACTACTTCAAGCGAGGGACCTTCGACCGCCTGCTGAAGACCGTCCCGCTGATGAACTTTGCGAACGTGCGGGCCGACGCCGTGTACGTCGTCCCCGGCAACGATCGCGACGGGTTGGCCGAGCTGGAGGTGCGCGAGCATTGGTCGCACCTCAAGCCGGTCGAACGCGACTGAAGAGCCCGCGTTAGCGCCAGGGCGAGAGCGGAGGATCGAGGCGAATCCGTCGGGTGGGCTGTCGGCGAAGCCAGGCGGCCACCGCTTCGATCTCGCTGTCGGAGCGGAGCGCGATGCACCCGGCGGTCCAGTTGGGCAGGTTTACGGGCGCGCCGGCCAGCAGGCCCGCGAAGCCGCGCGGTGGTCCGTGGATCCCGATGGCGCTGCCGGTGAAGCCGTGGCGGGCCTGGGCGACCGTCGGGTAGCCGACCGGAACGAACAGGCGATAGTCCTGCGACGCCCGCGGCGCGCCCAGTCCGTATTCTCCGAGCGGCGTCTTGTTGTCGCCTTGGCGCCGCTTCCCGACGCCGCCCACGCCCAGCGCCACGTCGAAGGACCGTACCGCCCGGCCCACCTCGCACAGGTGCAAGTGACGCGCTTTCGTGTCCACGACCACCGCCGTCTCGTTCGCCTGACACGGATTCGGTTCGGAGTGGGCCGGGAGGCTGATGCCCCCTGCGGCGATGACCAAGATGGTGATGCGGAGGAAAGCGATAGCGGGATGGCGCGGCGACATGAGGAGTCCCTCCTTGGCGCCCCGTTTGGTCGGGGCGACGGTCACCATCGCAACCGGCATGCCGAGGCACCGGGCCGGCGACCCGCGACGTTGCGGCCGAAAACCGTCCTGCCCTTGTCCGGATCTCGGCCATCCGTAAAGACCCTTGCCGTCGCGTTACAATGGCCGCGTGCCTGCCCTGGTGGCCCTGTTCGGACCGAAGCGCGGCGTGCGGCTGGAACTGATCGGCCAGGCGGTGATCGGGCGATCGTCGTCGGCTGCGCTGCAGCTGATCGACGCCAAGGTCTCGCGCGAACACTGTCGATTGACGGTCGATGGTGACCGCGTGACCGTCGACGATCTGGGAAGTCAGAACGGGACCTTCGTCAACGGTGAACGCGTGCGCGGCGCGCAGTTGCTGGCGCGCGGCGACGAGCTGGCCATCGGGGATTCGCTGCTGTTGCTGGATCCGGATCTCCAGGTGATGGCGGCCCGCTTTGGTGACGCCACCATGGTCTTGACCGAAGGCGGTCCGCGTGGCGTCGCCCCTCAGGCGAGCAACTTTGGCGACGCGCGCGCCGCAGGGCCTGCGTACATCGGCGTTCAGGCCACGCGCAAGCTGGCAGTGGCGATGGCGGCGGCGGTCGGGGCCGAGGCGGGCGCCGTCGCCGCGCTGGACGCGCTCCACCTTGCCTTCCAATCCGACCGCGCCTACGTGTTGCTGGGCGATGGACAGCAGGCCGGGGTGCGGCTGCTGCTGGGGCGCGCTTCCTCTGTGAGTCCTCCCGCGGCCAAGCAGGCCGAGCCACCGTCGACGCCAGGCGTTTCGCGCCAGCTGTTGAAGACCGCCGCCGAACAACGGCGGGCCGTGGCTGCCGCAGGTCCCGTCGATGAACGTGCCTTGAGCGGCGGTCGGACGGCGGTGCGGACCGCAGTCCATGCGACGCTGGTGATCCCGTTGCTGGTCGGCGACGCGGTGGCCGGTTTCCTGTATCTGCTTCGGGCGGCGTCGCGCCCGTTCACCGCGGACGAGGCCGAGCTGGGGGACACGTTCGGGGCGCTGGTGGCGTTGCACGGGCTGGGCGGCGCGCTGACGGTCCCCAGGCAGGCGCCCGCCATCGCACCCGGTCCGGTGGGTTCATCGCCGGCGTTCGCGCGTGTCCTGAAGCTGGCCGCCGCCGCCGCGCGGTCGACGTCGACGGTCCTGATCACCGGCGAAAGTGGCGCGGGCAAAGAAGAGATCGCATCCCTGATTCATCGCACCAGCGGGCGGGGCGCGTTCGTGGCGGTGAACTGCGGCGCGATTGCCGAGTCGCTGGCCGAGACCGAGCTGTTCGGCCACGAGAAGGGCGCCTTCACGGGAGCGATCAGCGCGCGTGAAGGACGCATCGAAGCCGCCGATGGCGGCACCTTGTTCCTCGACGAGATCGGCGACCTGGCACCACCGCTGCAGGTGAAGCTGCTCCGCGTGCTGCAAGAACGAGCCTTTCAACGCGTGGGTTCGACAACCACGCGCTCGGTCGATCTGCGTGTCATCGCGGCCACGCATCGCCTGCTGGAGGCCGACGTCTCGGCCGGGAAGTTCCGCGAGGACCTGTTCTATCGGCTCAACGTCGTGCGGATCGCGATCCCCCCGTTGCGGGAGCGACGCGAGGACATCCCGGCGTTGGCGGTGGCGTTGTTGGCCCGTCTGGCGCGGGGGCTGGGCCGGACCGACCCGGGCCTGACCACCGCCGCCCTGGACGCGCTGTCGCGCGCCGTCTGGAAAGGCAACGCGCGGGAGCTCGGCAACGTGCTCGAACGGGCCCTGGTGGTGCGCGAGCCTCATCGGCGCGGGCCCCTGGACGAGGATGAAGTGGCCGAGGCCGCAAGTGGCGGTGTCTCTGGCCTGCCGTCGGGGCAGGAGGAACCGCGAGCGCCCGCGGCCGCGACGGCCTTGCCGGCCAAGGTCGAGGTGCTGGAGCGCACCGAGATTCTGGCAGCGCTGCGTGCGGCGCGGGGGGTCAAGGCGCGCGCAGCCAAGTCGCTGGGCATCAGCCGTCCCACGCTGGACAAGAAGATAACGGATCTGAACATCGATCCGTGGCGTGTCGCCGACCCGACGAAAGGCGCGTCGTGAACCTGCTGTGCCCCGCCTGCCATACCCCGCTGCCGGCTGCAGCGGCTGCGGTGCTGACCTGTCCCCAGTGCGCGGCCGAGGTAGACGTGAGCCGCGCAGGAACCGCGGCGGGGCGGCCGCGCTTCGTTCCCGACCTGGATCGCCGCGGCTCCCAGGTCGGGGACTTTCGCGTCGACGCGCTGATCGGCGGCGGCGGGATGGGCACCGTCTATCGCGCGGTCGATGGACAGGGACAGGCGGTGGCGATCAAGTTTCTGTCGTCGGCGCTGGGCGATGCGCCCGACCTCGTGGCGCGGTTCGCGCGCGAGGTGGCGGCCTTGTCGCGGCTCCAGCATCCGGCGATCGTGCGCGTGCTGGCGCACGGCCGCGAGGACGTGGCGCCCTGGTTCGCCATGGAGCTGGTGGCGGGACCCGATCTGAAGACGCGCCTTGCGGAGGGACCGCTTCTTCCCGAGGAGACGGCGGCGATCTTCGCGCGGTTGTTCGCGGCGCTGTCCCACGCGCATGCGCGCGGGGTGGTGCATCGCGATCTGAAGCCGGCCAATGTCTTGCTGTCGCCCGCGGGGGCGATGCTGGCGGACTTCGGGATCGCGCGCTTCGACGCCGACGTGCTGACCGCCCCGCGGGCGGTCACGCGGCTGACGGAGACCGCAGCGGTGCTGGGCTCGTTGCCGTACATGTCGCCCGAACAGCGGCGCGGCGCCGAGGTCGATGGCCGCTCCGATCTGTTCTCGGTGGGGACCATGCTGTACGAGGCAGCAACCGGGATGCTGCCACAGGGCGCGTTCGCTTCGCCCTCGGCCCTCAATCCACGCTATTCGAAGGCTTTCGACAGTCTGGTGTTGCGCTTGCTCAATCCCGAGCCGACGCGCCGACCGGCCACCGCCGACGAAGCCGCGCGGGCGCTCGCCGTGGCGACCCGGGCCCGCCCCTTCGGAGGGCTCGCCTCGCGGGCCACCGTGGGAGCAATCCTCACGCTGGTGATGCTGACCGGAACGCTGGGCGGCTGGGCGCTGCTGCGCCGGGACGGCCGTCTTCAGAAGCCCGGTGCCGCTGACAAGGCTACCGAAAAGCCTGGTCCGTCGGACCGGCGCCTGGCCGTCAAGGAACAGCCTGGGCTGCCCCTGCAGGCCGCCGGCCCTCCCGCCGCGTCTGCGTCGAACGCAAACGATGCCACCCCGGCGACGTTCGACATTCCCTCATCCAATCCCGGCGACGAATTGTTCGGGACGAAGAACGGGATCAAGGGCGGGGCGAAGAGCGACTCGGGCAAGAACGCCTTCGCCGCGCCACCCGATTGGGATCCGCAGGCCAAGAGCGCGCCCGGCGAATCGATCGGGACCAAGAACAACGCCAGACGCAGCGCCAAGATCAAGGTGATGGACTACGACCTGAAACTGTCGGCCGAGGTCGAGAAAAAGCGGAAGGGGATGGCGAAGACCCCCACCAAGGCTGGATCGAACCCCAAGAACCCGAGGCTGCACCCGCAGAAGTAGCTGCCCGTTCGAGGGGAGGCACCAAGGACCTTTACGCTTCGTCGGGATCGTTGCTGCGAGAGGTCTCGAACGACGGCCGGTCCCAGCCCTGGTCGACGGTACGCTGGTTGCAACCCCGCCTCTCGCCCGCGCCGAACGATTCGGCTCCGGCAGGAGGAGTTCCGATGACGAAGATGCGATGCAGAGGATCGGTGGTGGCCCTGGCAATGGTGATGTTCGGTGCGACGACGGTCGCGGCCACGCGCGACGCCCGTGCGTGCGCGATGGCGTCCGCCTTCGACGACCAGCGCATGTCGCCCCGACGCGCGGAGCGCCTGCTGCTTTCCGCGAAACAGGAGGCGGACGCCGGACACAGCGCCAAGGCCCGGACGCTGGCGGTGGAGGTCGCGATGGCCCGTGGCCCGGCACCGCCCGTCCGCGCGCGCGCGTGGGCCCTGGCCGGCCTGGCGTCGTGGCAGCGCGGGCAGCGTCAGGTTGCGCTTCGGTCGTTCCGTCGTGCCCAGCAGCTCGCGGAAGGGCAGGTCGCCATCGATACGGTGCTGGCGGACGCCACGCACTTGCCCGCGCTCGCGGATCTGAAGAAAGCGCTGGCGGCCTGAGCCCGCGGAATCAGTCCATGCGCGCGTCGAACCGGAAGCACGTCAACCTCAGCCGCGGAGGCCGGTCGATCGTTCGCGCCGTGGGGGTGGTGGCCATCGTCTTTTTGGCGCTGGCCGCCAGCCCCTGGCCCGCGCGCGCAACCGACGCGGCCTCCGGGCGTCAGCTGGCCATCGACGGGCAGTGCGGCCGCTGCCACCAGGTGGCTGCGCTGGGGCTGACCCAAGAGCCGCGGGAACGATCGTGCGCCGCCTGCCACCAATGGATTCACGCCAGCGTGGCCGATCCGGCGGAGACGGCCCGCGCGCGCGCGACCTATCCGCGGTGGGATCGCTATACCGCCCACGTCGGTACCTTCCTGGACGTGCCTGATCTGGCGGCCAGCGCGGCGCGCCTGCGGCCGGCGTTCATCGCGTCTTATCTGCGCGCGCCCTTCAAGGTGCGACCGGGGCTGGCGGAGTCGATGTTCCGCACCGCCTTCTCGATCGAGGAGGCCGACGCGCTGGGGGCGTGGCTGACGACCGAGGCGCGCCGCCGGATGCCCGGATCGGCCGCGGCGCGCGCCGCCGCCGCGATTGCGCCATCCTCCGCGCCAGCGGACGTCCAGCAGGGCAGGGCCCTGTTCGCGACGCTGCAATGCGGGACCTGCCACGCGCTTGGCGGGAAGGGGGGGACGGCCGCGCCCGTGCGCGACGCCCCGGATCTAGGGTTCGTGAACCTGCGGATGCAGCCCGAGGTGCTCGCGGCGTACATCGCCGATCCTGCCGCGTTTGGCGTCGAGACGAAGATGCCCCGCTATGACCTGTCGGCGACCCAAGCGGCGCGCTTGCGCGACTATCTGTCGGCCGCTGCGCGGTCTCCCGCTCCGCCCGCGCCGCGGTCTGCGGATCGGGCGCTGACCGCCGGTCGCCCGCCAGAGGCGCCGCCCCGCTATGCCGAGGTGCGCGCCCGCGTGCTGGATGCAGTCTGCATCCATTGCCACATGGACCCGACCAAGAACAAGGGCGAGGGGGGACCGGGCAACACGGGCGGGCTGGGCTATCGCGCCGCCGGGCTGGACCTTGAAACCTGGGCGGGTCTCCGACGGGGCGCGCGCGACGCGCGCGGCAGGCGGGTCTCGATCCTGGATGCTCCCCCCGACGGAGGCGAACCGTTGCTGTTGCGTCGCCTGCGCCTCCGCGTCGCCGAGCATCATGCCGAGTTGGCAGGGCCCGAGGCGGTTGCCCCCGGTGGCAGGCCGGGAATGCCGCTGGGGCTGCCCCCGCTTGCCGACCAGGACCTGGCGCTGGTCGAGCACTGGCTGGCGGCCGGGGCGCCAGGGCCGGACGGCCGCAGCGCCGTGATCCATGCGGCGCACGCTCGGGGCTTGCCTCACGCCGGGCCATCAGCGCGCCGGCGCGGGCGGCTGTCGTGCCGTTGAATCAGCCCGGCAAGCTGTAATCGAATTCGTAGGAGTGCTGGCCGTCGACGATCTCGATCGTCATCCGACCCTCGAGGCCGGTCAGCCCGTCCGTGCCCGAGTCGGGAACGACCGAGACTGTCAGCGTCGCCTGGCCGCGGGTCATGCTGCCGCTGTGCTGCAATACGAAGGTGCCCCTGCGTCCGGCCAGTTGTCCGACCACCCGCTCGATGGCGACGTAACCGGCCGAACCCTTCACCGAGGTGCCCGCGCTCAACATTTGCACGATGCTGGAGCCTTCCAGCTCGCCCTTGAACTGCTTGGTCAGCGACAGGCGGCCCAGCACGATCCCGCCTTCCAGTCCCTCGTAATGGGGATCGGGGTTCATGGTGACCTCGAACGTACCGACGGCGCACGCGCTCATGGGCACATCCTAGCCTGCCGCCACAGGGAAGCCGACCGGTCGCGCGACCGTCAAGCCGCCATCGCCGCCCACCCGACCGAGGTCGGACGGCGGAGTCGGCGCATCATTCCTGGCCAGGCCTGGCTGTACTTCATCGAGAACAAGCGGGCATGGCGCGCGCATAGCGGGCGGGTGACGGTGATGGGACGGCCGCCAGCGCGCACGTACCGATACGACGAAACGTAGATGGGGGAGCCCTGGCAGCGGCTCGCAGCACAACCACGCTCGTCTTCGTGGCAGCGGGAAACCTCCCGAGATCCCATGACCGTAAGTCGATATCCCCAAGCCATGACGGCACTACCTATCACGGGGGGGTAGCGTCCGCACGTTTCATTCGTGAATCGTTATATGTTGCTGAAATGTATCGCTAAAATGGCATGCGCGGACCGGCGGATTTTCGCTTCGGCCGCTGCTTTTTCAGGTTGACACCAGGGGCCGCCTCCCTGAGGACGGCCGATCCGAAAACACAGTTCCTGTGTTCCGAAACACACGGAATTTACAGACAAACGGCCGGGGCGAAAGACGGAGGAAACACGCGCGGAGCAGAATCAAACTCAGGTGATGATGGCAATGGCGCGGGCAATCGGTAGCAAGGCATCGGTGGATTCGGAGGAGGTATCTCCCGGCACGACCACGCTGCCAGAGCCGAGCCCTGAGTTCGCGCCGACCATTTTGGCCCTCTGCGGTGATGCTGCCGCTCGCGATCACCTGATGGAGATTGCTATCGAGAAGGGCTACGGACTGTGCTGCCGATCGGAGTGGGTCGAGGTCATCCGTGTGCTGGCGGTCGAGGCTCCTGGCGTGTTCGTGATTGACATTGACGCGCCTGGCTCTCGGGAGTTCTTGCGGACGGTTCGCGCGCACACCACCTGGCGGAAGATTCCGCTGCTGGCGCTCACCGCGTCCAACAATCCAATGGCCACGGTCAGCATCGATGCGCCGACGTTTTTTCTGCCCGAGATGAACGGCCTGGAACACGCGCTGGCCTCCCGGCTGGAGGCTCCGGCCAGGTCGTAGTCGTTCGCTGTCACAGGGGCGCGGAGGTGAGCTGTCCGCGCACGCGCACCACCGTTCCGGGGTGCGCGGGGGTGGAGACAATCTCGGGAGCTGCGGGGGCCAACGGGGGCGACGTGAACCCGAACAGCCAGGCGGCGTCGCGCGGGGAGAGGTTCACGCAGCCGTGGCTGCGCGCGCGGCCGAATTGATCGTGCCAGGGCGCCGCATGCAGCGCCTTCCCGTCCTTAAAGTACTGGGTTAACGGAACATCGTAAGCATAGAAGTCTACGCCTGTATGTTCCAGGTTATCCATGCGGACGACGGCGTGCTTCGAGCGGACCCGAAACGTACCGACCGGGGTCGCCAGGGGACTTCCCGGGGAACCGATTCCAGTCGACACCAGGGTCGCGAAGCGAGGTTCGTCTCCCTGATAGGCGACCAATGTCTGCGACGCCAGATCGACATCGATCCACGGTTCGAGGGGACCGACCTCGCCCGGCCGCGCGGCCAAGCTGGGGACGGCAAGTTCCGTGGCGCGCACCCAACCCAGAGCCAGGGGGCAGAAGCCGCGTGCGCACGGCCCCGCCAGGACGATGACCGCGTGATAGGGCCGGGTGCCCAGCGCGGACGCGGACGCATCGGCCGCGGAGAGGACGGTCGCGGCCGGGGCCGTCACCCATGCGACGCGCAAGCGCTCCCCGGGGCGCAACATCGCTCCGGCGAAGGTCGACGGGCGGACGCGCTCGACGTCGTCGGCGGCCAACCAGCGGCCATCCAGGAGCTGAAGGTACCGCCGTCCACCCACGGTCTTTTCACCGGTCGCCATGAAGCCGAACCCACGATCCAGACGTGTTCCGGTGGCACCGACCGGCTGGCCCGGTGGCGCAGCGAACGCAGTGGCCCCTTTGGCCCCGACCAGGACGTAGTCGGTATCGCCGGTCCGGGGGGGAGGGCGACCGCTGGCCGATACCCGACCACCGACCACCGCGGGATCCGCGCGCGAACAGGCGCCGAGAAGCGCCATCAGGGCCAGCGCGATCAGTCGGCCCCAGCCGGCGGGGATTGCGAAAATCAACCTGGGTGGGGCAGCCAGCGGGATCGCGAAAATCAACCTGGGTGGGGCGGCCATGGGAGGGGTGGTCGTCAGGGGGTCAGCTCCGCGATCATCTGGCGGACGTCGGAGCGGCCCAGGTCGTCGACGGCGCGGACCGTGAAGTGGCCGCCGGAGGTGGGTTTCCAGAACAGCGTCTCGCCGCGCGCCGTCTTGCCCAGGAAGGTCTGGTCGGCGAACCAGAACAAGGCGGTGGCGTCACCGCCCGCCACGGCCTGCAGGGCGACCGTCGCGCTGTCGACTGGCTTGCCGCGCAACTTGTAGGTCACGCCGGCCAGGGGCGAGGTGATGCGGGGGGCGTCGCCGCGGGTGCCTTCGCTGTCGGCGCAACCGGGGGCGGGCGGAGGAACCGGCCGGCGAGGGAGGCCGGCTGCGGCGAACTGCTTCGCCAGATCGGAGGGCCACACCTCGAAGACGTCATGGCTGACGGCGGGCGGGCCACCGGGACAGGTGCGCCGCCCCTCCGCGGTGAGCGCGATGGTGCGATGGATCGCGCAGGGGGCAATGGGCGAGCGCCCGGGGATGAACCAGGTGGACCGGCGGTGGGTACAGTGTGCCGTGGGCAGGCCGCCCGACAGCGCGCAGACCTCGACCCGTTTTACGCCCGAGGGGGGCGCGTGGGGGAACGACGCCGCCTCCGGATCGCGCGCCGCGATCGAATCGACCAGCTGGAAGAACAGGGGCGCGGCCGCCTCGGCGCCCACGAACACCGGGTTGCCGGCGCCCGAGAAATTCCCCACCCACACCGCCAGGACGTAAGGACCGAACAGGCCCACGGACCAGGCGTCGCGGAAGCCCCATGACGTTCCCGTCTTCCACGCGACCGGGATCGGCCGGGCGGCGGCGGCGGTCGGGTGGCGCGCCCCGGGTGCCGGGTTGTCGAGCAGCATGTCGATCACCAAGAACGCGCTCTCTTCGGAGAGCAAGCGCAGACCGGGAGCGGCGGCGACGCCCTGGGCAGGCTCATCTATCACCCGCCAGGCCAGGGGGCGTGCCACGCCGCCATTTCCCAGCGCGGCGTAGAGCCGCACCAGATCCTCCATCGTCACCTCGCCGGTGCCCAGCGCCAGCCCCAGACCATAGTGCGATTCGGGGAAGTCCAGCGCGACGCCCGAAGTCTTCAACAAATCGTAGAGGGTTGGTCGTGAAAGTCGCGCCGCCACTGATAATGCCGGAACGTTGCGGCTGCGAATCAACGCGTCCTTGGCGGACACGGGGCCGATGAAGCGACCGTCGAAATTCTCGGGGCTGTAGGCGGCGAAGGCGGTCGGGACGTCCCGCAACATCGTCGCGGGATGGATGATGCCCTGGTCCATACCCAGGCCGTACACCAGCGGCTTCAGCGTGGACCCCGGCGACCGCGGCGCCAGCGCTCCGTTGACCTGTCCCGCGATCGCGTCGTCGAAGAAGTCCGCCGAACCGACCAGTGCGCGCACGCCCATGGTGCGGCGATCGATCAGCATCGCGACGGCGTTCTCGATGCCGCGGACCCGGTGGCGGGCAACGTAGGCGCGCAGGTGGCGCTCGCACAGACGCTGCAGCGGCAGATCCAGCGACGTCGTCAACGGAGAAGGGACGGCGGCCTGGTCGCCTAGCACTTGATCGACGAAGTGGGGGGCCAGAAACGGCAACGTCGGCGACGTCGGAAGCGCCGCGGTCAGGTTGTCGTCTGACCCTCGCAGGCGGGGCCAGACCACCGGTGACAGGTCCGCGGAGGCCGGGTGTGCCACCCGCCAGCGCTCGAGCAGCGATCCGCGGGCGCGGTCGAGCGGGCTGATCGCCTCGGTCGGGCCGCTGGTGGCGCGCCGACTGGGACTCTGCGGGATCACGGCCAAGGTCAGCGACTCGGCCAGGGTCAGGGCCGCCGGCCGCTTGCCGAAGTACAGCGCGCTGGCGGCCCCCGCGCCCTCGAGGTTGCCCCCATAGGGGGCCAGGTTCAGGTAGGCCTCGAGCAGATCGTGCTTCGAGTAGAGGAGCTCGAGCTCCAGCGCGCGCAGGATCTGGACCAGCTTGCCCCCGGGCGTGCGCGACGACAGCGACCACAGCCGCCGCGCCAGTTGCATGGTCAAAGTCGATCCGCCCACGCGCCTTCCGCCGGTGCCGTAGGTGGTGATTGCGGCGCGTGCCAGCGCCACGAGGTTCACGCCGGGGTGCGCGTGGAAATGCCGGTCTTCGTACAGCAGGGTCGCCTCGACCAGTTCAGGCGCGATCTGCTCCAGCGGCGTCCACAGCCGGTACTGGCCGTCCGGGGCCAGGGTCAGCCGCAGCAGGCTGCCGTCGCGCGCGGTGATCGCCGTGGACAGCGGCAAGCGCGCGGCCAGGGGAGGATGGGGAAGCAGCCGCACCGTCGCACACGCTGCGGCCAGCGCACAGGTGATGATCAGCAGCCGACGCGGCCAGCGCCAGGCCCAAACTCGTCGCAGCCGGTGCCCGAACCCGGTGCCTCGCGGCGGGGCGACGGGGGAAGGGGGTCTGGAAACCGGCGGCGACATGCGAATGGTCCGGCAGCAGGAGCCTCAGCGAGGAACCACCATGATCTTCCCGCCCGCCCCGCGACCGACGACCGTGCTGTCGTACATCGCCGTCGCCTGCACCGGCGCGATGGTGTACGTGCCCACGTTGGTGGCCTTGATGGCGTAGCGGAGTTCTGTGACCTCGCCCGCGGCGGTGCCGTACAGCACGACGCGATCCTCGCGCACGTCGCCGAACTCCGGCACGAAGGTGTTGCCGGGCAGGGCGATGGACAGACCGAACGACGCAGTCGTCGTGCCGGAGTCGCCACCGGTCTCGCCACCGCCCTCGTCGTCGCCGCCCTCCGATTCGCCGGCGCCGTCGTCGCTGTCGACCTCGGCGCCCCCCTCGGACTCGCCCTCCGCGGCCGCGGTGTCGCCGCCCGTCTCGGTGGCGGGGGCGCGCACCTGAACCACGGGCTCGAAGCCACCGGGCAGCAGATCGACGATGGCCAGCCCGGTGACGGAGGGCCGCTGCAGCGCCCGCACGCGGACGACCGCTGTGACCTCGTCGCCCAGCTTGACGCTGGACAAGGCTTTGCCGTCCGCGTCCTCGTAGGTCCGGAAGACCTCGACGAAGTTGGCCTTGGGCTTGTCGGGAACGGCGGTGTCGAAGCCCGCCTCGCTGACCACGAAGTATCCGCCGAACGGCCCGCTGGCGCCGAAGCGAATGGCGGTGGCGGCAGGCGAGAACGGCACCACCGGCAGCAGCGACGGGGGCAAGGCCAAGGCGTGCGGCTGCCCACCCCGGACTTCGTCGATGGTGAACGCGCCGGTCGGGGCGGTCGCTGCCACGGTGGAGGCGTAGGCTTCCAGCGCCAGGATCGACCACGCCGAGGAGAACGTGTTGTAAGCGCCGCGGAAGATCGGATCGACGATGGCGTCCAGCTCCGCCGGCGTCACCGCGGACGCGCGTTCGGGGAAGTGGCGGGCGATGATGTACAGCGCCTGCGCGTCGTAGGACAGGCGGTCGTAGAACCAGGTGTCGTCGGCCGGGCGGGCCGTGCCAAAGGTGATCCCGTCGACGATGGCCTTGGCGGCCTTGTCCTGCTTCATCAGGCGGTGGGTCGCCGCCAGATACAGGCCCGCCAGATCCGATCGCCATTCCTTCGGGTGGTTGGCCTGAAGGTGCTTCTCTTGCGCCGTCACGAACGCCGACGGCACCATGCCCCCGCGCGCCAGCACGTAGGTCGCGTAGGCGCGAACGCCGCCTTCGGTCAGGCCCTCGACGTCTTCGGCGGCGACGGTCTGCAGATAGCCGGTAGCTGTCTTGGCCATGTCGGCCGGAACCGCGAAGCCGCGTTCCTTCGCTTCCAGCAGCATGTGGACAGCCCAGATGGACGCTAGCTTGTCCACGGCGGGGTTGGCCGCCCAGCGGCCGAAGCTGCCGTCTTCGTTCTGGCGGGCGCGCAAGAGGCCAACCCAGCGCTCGATGGCGGCCGCCGACGCGGCGGTTGCGTAGCCGAACTCGGGGTGCTTGCCGAGAATCACCGGCGGCACCACCTGGCTGACGAGCTGCTCGGTGCAGCCGTGGGGGAACTTCTCCAGGTAGCCCCGCAACCCGTGGGTCAACCCCAGCGGCAAAGACGAGAGGCCGGCGCCCACCTGCCGCAGCTCCGGGTACAACTGGCGCGCCACCGGTACGGTGATTTGCTTGTCGCGAATGTGCCCGGCCTGGAAGGTGGCCAGGTACGGCGTCGCCGGGCGCACGCTCAACTCGCTGGCCAGGCGCGCGTGCGCCGGGCCCAGGCTGGCCGTGAACGTCAGCGTCGCCGGTCCCACCGCCGCCCGTGCCCGGAGCCTGAACTTGGTGCTGGCCTCGCGCAGCTCGGCGATGGTCAGCTGTCGGGTGGTGCCGTCCAGAACCTCGAGGCCGCCCGACGGGGCCAGCGTCAGATTGATCACCGCGGTGGCACCCGAACCCTTCACGTTGTTCGCGACCGAAACACTGACCTCGGTCTCGTCGCCGGGGGCCAGAAAAGTCGGCACGTTCGGCGAGATCACGAAGTCGCCTCGGACGATGGCGCGACGTTCGAACGCGCCCAGGGCGTCGGGCGCCACCGCCACCGCCATCACGCGCAGAGTACCGTTGAAGGAATCCGGCACGTCGTAAACCAGTTCGCGCTCCTTGGGCCCCGCGTCGACGATCCCCGACCAGAACGCCACCGGTTTGGCTTGCTTGCGGCGGAACGGGTTCAGGTTGGCGCCGACGGCCGCCTCGGCGTCACCGCCCGGGGCCGCGCCCGCCACCAGCCGCGAAAACTCGGGCAGGATCATGTCCAGGATCTGCAGCGTCTTCACCGAGAGCGCTCGCTTCTGGAAGAAGAAGCCCAGCGGATCGGGCGCCTTGTAGTCGGCTACGCGCAGGATGCCGTCGTCGACGGCGAACACGATGACCTTCGACGGCTTGTCGGCCCTCACCTTCATGCGGAACGGCTCGCCCGGGCGCGCCAACTCGGGCGTGTCGACCTGCACCTTCACCTGGCGACGCGCGCGGCTGATCGAGAAGGGCACGACGCCGTGGGACAGCGGGCTCATGAAGACTTCCTGGGAGCCGGCATCGCGAATGAAGCTGACCGCCACGTAGCCACCGCCTTCCAGATCGTCCGGCACGCGGATGTGTTCGACAGTGGCGTTGGTGCCGGTCTTGAACCATTTCCAGGTGTAGACGTGATCCCGCTCGATGGTGATCAAGCCCGCGCCGGTGTAGGGCGCCTTGATCTGCATCTCCAGCTCCTCGCCGGGCGCGATGTCGGCTTGCTTGAGCGCGATTTGCAGCTCGGCGTTCTTCTCGACCTCGCGTGACAGGTTGCCGTACCCGGTGACCGAGTAATCGATGCGCTGCAGGTCGTGATCGGCGGCGTCGCGGATCACCAGCTGGAAGTCGCCCGGGCGATCGGTGGGCAACTTGCGCTTGGCGCCGTCGACCGGGATCTCGAACGGCTTCGACGAAACCTCGATCTCCTTCTTCACCGACTGGTAGCGGTAGGTGCCGTTGTCCTGCCGCGCCAGCACCGACACGTACTTGCGCTCCATCGTCAATGCCCGCAGACCGCCGAGCTTGGTGCGCTTCCCGGCGGGGCTGATGGCGATCAGCTCGACGTGGCGTTCGGCGCCGTGGTTCATGTACGTCAGATCGCCGTCGGCCTTGCTGCCCACCAAGGCCGGCAGCGGCGATACCACCGCCGACGTCTCGGCCACCACGCTGCGACCGCCCTCGGCCTCGAAGCCCTCCGCCACCACGCTCAGGCGATAGGTGGCAGTGGCGAAGCGCTTCAGGTCCAGGTTCCACTCGGCGTTGCCGTTGTCGTCGGTGGTGGCGTCGGCCAGCGTCTCGCTGGCGCCTTCCTTGGGACGCAGCGGATCGAAGAACCGAAAATCGTGCCACTTGCTGAACGACGGGATCCAGGGCGACAGCGTCATCTTCGCGCGCACTTTTCGGGCGGTGGCCGGCGTGCCGAACAGGTTCGCCAGCGCGACGCGGGCCTTCAGATCGCCCGGGGCCACCCAGCCTTCGGGGTTCTCCTCGGACAGGGTGGCGCGGATCTTCATGCGGTCGGGCAGGAACTCGCGGACCTGCACGGTGGTCGACCCCAGCAGGTCCGACGGGTGGCCATCCTTCACGACGTACAGGTTCACGGCGTAGGTGCCGGTCGCCCCGATCTCGGGCGTGGTGTGCCGGATCTCCTCCAGACCCGACGCGCTCAACTTCAGCTTCTGACTCTTCACCGGTAGCCCGCGCGCGTCGGTGATCACCGCTTCCAGCGGGATCCCCGCCAGCTTGGACGACCAGTCCTTGTTCTTCACGATCACACCCACGCGGATCTCGTCGCCGGGCCGATAGATGCCGCGGTCCGAGAACAGAAAGGCCCGCAGCCCGCGCGCGGCCCCGGTCGTGGGATCCTCGCTGACGCCCCCGACGTCGAAGCGCGACGTGTTCAGCATGCGGTCGCCGCGGCCGATGGGCAGGAACGATTGGTCGTGCCCGCTGGTCACGAAGTAAAGCGCTGGCTCCTTCTCGCGTTGCAGGTCCTTGAACGCGCCCAGCCTGGCGTGGCCGTCCTTTGACGTGGTGGCCTCGGCCACGGTCTTGCCGTTCTTGCCCAGCACCTCGACGTGTGCGCCCGACACGGGCTCGCCGTTGCGGGTGGATTGCACGAACACCTCGTGCGTGCCATCGGCATTTTCCTTCACCAGCAGGCCCAGGTCTGTCACCAGCACCAGCCGCTTATCGACCTCGCCCAGCAGGGCCTTGGTCTTGGGGTCGTAGCTTTGCGCGCTCAGCAAGAACAAGCCGCGCCGTTCGCTGCCGCTGCCGCTGCCCAGGTACTTCGACAGATCGAGACCGTCGTATTCCGGCTTGCCCGGCGCGGCTGTCAGGGTGTGCGTCTCCTCGAAGAACTCGGCCAGGTTGGTGTGGTCGAACCGGTAGTTCCAGCTGGGCCGCGAGAAGTCGCCGAGCGATTGCGTGGCCAGGTGCTGGATCTGTCCGGGCAGCACGCGCCCGATCTCGTACTTGATGGCGGGGATGTCGCGCGCCAGCACTGGCACCTTGTGATCGCCACTCTGGGCCAGCAGCGCGCCGTCCTGCAGGATGCGCAGCATGTGCGGGTAGGGCGGCACCGCGACGATGGCCTGATAGGTCTCGCCCAGCACGTAGCCGCCAAACGCGTGCAAGCCCTTGTCCACGCGCACGTACACCTGGCGCTCGACGGGCGCCTTGAGCCTGAACGAATGGGCCGTCGGGAACTCGGTCTCGCTGGCGATGGGGGTCAGCGCCACCTTCGAACCGCGCTTGACGTCCTCGGGGGTGACCTGCTCGGCATCGCCGAACAATTGCGGTTTGCCGTCGGCTTGCTGGTTGGGCAGCAGCGTCGCATGCAACAACTTGGCGAGCTCCTTGTCGGCCACGCCCACGCTGGTCTCGATGATCAGGGCCTGTTCCGGTTCATAGCGCTCGTTATCGACCAGCCTGACCTGGGCGGAGGTGACCTTCAGGAAGTTGTACAGACCGGGAATCACCACCTTCTCGGTCAGCTCGCGTGCCTCGGGGGGGCCGCCCCGGGTGGCCTGGGTGCCCGGGGCCAGCGTGATCGTCAATGCGGCGTCATGCCGCGGGATCGCGATGGGGGCCGAATGCACGTAGGCCACGCCCTTCAGACGGTCGTAGCTGACCTGGGCTTGATAGTCGGCGGCGGGATCTTCCTTGTCCGAGGGTTCCAGGTGCAGCTTCAGTCGCTTCTCGAAAGTGGCCGGATCCGGCGGGTGGCTGAAGTTGAACGTCGCCACCACCTTCTTCAGCGTCGGGTTGACGGGATCTTGATAGAAGGTGGCCTCTGCGATGCGCACCTCGAAGGACGGCGTGGTGAAGGGCAATTCGTATTGCGCCAGCCGCACGTGCGGGGCGACCAGGCCCTTCTTGGCCAGCCGTACGATCAGCTCCTGACCTACCGGCCAGTCGACCTTGGGCGTGAAGGTCAGCTCGCGATCCGAGATCCACCGCCAGGTGCCATCCAGTTTCAGAGGAGGCGCGCTGCGAACACCTGCCAGCAGGCCGCTGGCCTTGGCTTCGAACGAGACACCCGCGGTGACAGCCTTGTCGATCTTGTCCAGCGGCGCGACGGAATCCTCGAATTGCACCCGCAGCGGATGCGGATGCAGCTTCTCCTCGATGCGCGTCACCTCGGGGGCGACCAGGCTCCATTCAACGGTGACCGGCTTGGGGCGGTGCTCCCACCATCGCATCAGCCCCACGCCGCCGCCGGCGGTCACCAGCAGCGTCGCCAGCAGTGCCAGCGCCTTTCGCTTGTCGGCGCGCATCCAGGCGACCGCACGGCGGCCGCCGCGACCGACGGCACGGGCCCACGGGGGCGCGTCCCAAGATGGCCGCCCCAACAAGTACGAGATCCCCGCACCGATGCGCCGGGCAAGCCGCCGCGGCAAATCGGTCTTCTGATCACCTTGAGCCATCACAGACACCTCCGCGGCGCGCGCCGCCGTCGCTAGGCTCGGGGCGACCCGTGGTTGGTGTCAAGGGGAAGGAGACGGCAATGACGGAACGGTCGGGTTCGACCGGACGATTCACGGAAACGTATGCCCGATCTCGTCCAGATCCTTCAGGGCGGCGAGCCGAAGGTGCTGGACTTCAGCAGAAGGTCCCAGAGGCGGGATGTCGCCAGCGGCGCGCCGATGCGGGTGATGACCAGATCGTCGCCTCGCTCGTCGGGCACCAGCGTGGGACCTTGGGCGCTGTCGAAGCCCGCCGCGACGTCGGGCGAGACGCGCTGGACGCCTTCGACGAAATTGGGAAGCGCGACCGAGAGCAAGGCGATCTGGTCGGCGGCCGTCGTTTCCATCAGGATCTTGGAGCGCTTCTTCGCCATCCACGTACCGAGGGGGTTCGGCGGAAGGCTCGACACTTGCGCCATCGTGACGTCGCCGAACTGGTCGTACCAGGTGGCGGCCTGAATGAAGCGAAAGCGCTGTGACACGATCCAGCCGGCCCAGGGATCCATGTCACCGTTGGGGGTGCCCATCAGCCCGTTCGGCGCTCGATAGGAACCGAGCGCCGCCACCACGACGATCCGCTCGGCAACCGACCGATCGATGAGGTACGCGTCCGCCGCGTCGGTCAGCGATGTCCCCACCACCACCACCAGGGGGCGCGAAGGACGGCCCAGTTCCTTGGACAGCCTGACGATCAGGTTGCCCCCGGCCGAGTCGTTGGACATCGTCGAGTCGATCTGATTGTTGGCCGGACGCACCAGGGGCATATTGCTGCTGGGAGTGACCTCGGGAAGGTTCTTGAGTCCGCTCGCCTGCGCCGCCGCCAGGAAGTCTTTCCACCCCGCCGTGTTCGCGGCGAGGTCCGGCCAGTAAGTCGAATCGGTGACGATGAGGCCAGCGATCGGTGGGCCACCCGTGTTCGCCAGCAGGACCGCCATTTCGCCGAGCCAGTCGCCGGACCAGTCGTCCTGCAGGATGACGATGGGATTCCTGTGGTCGACCGGAAGCATGCCCTCGGGACTGTCGTGGCCCCCGTCGAGGACGCCACCGCATCCGAGCCCGAGCGCGGTGAGCGTCACGCCCAGACGAAAAGCCCGGCCGGCCGCATGGCTGACCATCACTCTCCGGATGTCAGTTGACGCAGCGTGGGCAGCAGCACGCTGCGCGGGAACCGCCGGGCGAAAACGTCCGCCGCGCTCCGAGCTTCGTCACGGCGGCCGAGGCCCGCCAGCGCCTTGACCCGCAGGGCTTCCCGCTCCTCGACCAGTCCTCCTTCGTGGAAGCGACGAGCATGCTCGGTGATCGGTGGCAGCGCCGCCGCGAAGTCCCCGCGTACCACCGCGGCGCGAGCCCGCCCCAGCAAGCGAAGTTCCTCGCGGTCACTGCGGATCCGCACGTCCTTCGGCCCGGCGGCCTTGTCGCTGACGGCGGCCTGGTATTCCGGTTCGCCGGGCGCGGTCACCGGGGCTGGAGGCAGCGCGACCGATCGGGCCGCGCCCCGACGGGGTGTCACGCTCGGGTTGCCCTGGATCGGCGGAGGGGCGGAGGGCGCGCCCCAAGAACGGTCGCGCAAATGGAAGGCGGAGGCACCCACGGCGGCGCTGGCCACCGACGTCAAAGCGATTGCGATGGCCCATCGGATTCGTGACACGGGCGCGGAGGTCGCGCGCGTGTGGCTCGCCGTCGCGCCGGCAAGCACCGTTGCCCGCGCCCGCCTCATGACGCGGTCACGAACGCTCTCCGCCAACGGCGGCGGCCTTCTTTCAAGTTCCAGCAATCCCCGCAGTTCTGGGGAAAGGGGCGGCGTCTGTCGGGTCATTTCTCGTCCACCTCCCTCAACAATCTCCGCACCACACGTTCCAATTCCCGGCGCGCCTTCCGCAGGCGTGAATAGGCCGTGAACAACGGGATCTCGAGTGCAGCGGCCACTTCAGTCATGGGCACGTCGTCCAGATCGAACATCACCAGCACGGCGCGCCTGGGCAAGGCGATCTGCTCGAGCGCCGCCAGCACGACGGCGCGCGCCTGCTTTGACTGCAGCAGTTCGTGAGGGTTCGGACCCAGGTCGACCGGGTCAGCCGGCCCCAGAGACATCTCCCGCCGTCGCTTTCGCTGATGGGTCGACGCGATTCGAAACGCGATGCCGAACAGGTAGGGCCGGATCGGGCGCCCGGGGTCGTAGTTGTGCCAGGCCCGCCGCAAGGCGACGAAAACGTCCTGGGTCAGATCATCCATCTCAGACGGTGCCGCGCCCAGCCTTCGCAGGGCGCGGTGGACGTAATCGAGGTCCCCCTGAAAGGCCTCCAAGCACGCTTCGTCGCGCGTCCCCGGCAGGGGTGGTGGGATGGTGAGGCTCAATTGGGTCACGGGCTACAACCGGACATTGTCGCCAGGGGGGCGCTTTTGTGTCAGAAGAAGCTGGCTCCGACGTCGACCCCGAGCAGCGCACCGGCGCGCGGGGTCACCCAGAGCGGCACATCGTTGACCTTGACCGTCCACGGCGAAGGGAGGAGAAGCCCGTCGCCGCGGACCGCAATGAAGTAGTGGGCGCCGAAAGCCCACGTCGCCGCGAGGCGGACACCCAGCTGGTAGAACGCCCCTGTCGGCGTGGCCGCGGCGTCCACACCGGTTCCGTGGACCCGCAGGGCGCCCACCGCGCCTGTCAGGCAGCCTGAAAACAGGCTCAGGTGGCCGCAGACCGCGGTGGCTGCGCTGACGCGCTTGACGGTAAAGCCAGTCTTGTCGCTTTCGAGGTGCGCGACCGGCCAGGCGGCATCCAGCGCGAATTCGAGCGAAATCCACGCTCGCCGGGCATTCAGGAACAACCGGCCCAGCCCCGTGGCCTCCGGGGTGATGCCGAGCGCCAGGGAGGACCCCAGGCCAGCCGAGAGCCGGAGGCGCGTGACCGACGATGGGGGAATCGACGCTTCAGGCGCGTCCGGGTTGCCCTCGCGAGGCGGCTCCACCGGCGCGATCTCGGCCCGATCCATGGTCGCCGGGGGAGGGGGCTCGGGCGGAGGCTCCGTCGGTTTCGGGGCAGCCGAGATGGGTGGCGATTGGGGTTCGGTCGGGGGCTGGGGCGCCGCCGGGGTTGACGCTGGCGGCGCCGAAACATCGCTGGGCCGTCCCTTGCTCTCGGCCCCTTCCAGGGTGGAGAGCAGCTGGACCTGAACCACGACGGCGAAGGCGAGATCGGCGGCGATGGACGAACAGTCCGTGCGCCGCGACGAGATCCGCCGGTCACCCGACCAGCTTCCGCCGGGCTGGTGCCAGTGAATGCGCCCCGCGAAACCGGCGGACCGTCGCATGATCGCCACACTGACCAGTCGGTCAGAGCCCGGCTCGAATGGATCGTACCCAAGCTGATTTCGGATGCTGGCGCGGAAGGACTCGTCGTTCGGGCAGCCCGCGATCTCAGGCGCGACGGCGTATTCGAGCGTAACGTGTACCTGGGGCGCGGCGCGTGCGGACGGCGCCTGCGCGAGGGCCAAGCATTCAACGAGCAGCGCGATGCGGAGCAGGGGGGCTCGCCGCCGTGGGCGTTCCGTACCGGGATCGCGCTTCGCCTCCATTTCCGGACCTGATGATCGTCTTACACCCAAGGCACGGTCTCAAGCGACCGTTGTCGGAAAGGGGGCCGAGTCGGGCTTGCAACAAATACGAACCAATTCGGACGTCCGTTACGACTGCGATCTGTTGATCTCCATCTTGGGAGGTGGTCGATGAAGCCTGTTCGCTATTCATGCTTGCCTGTCACCGTCCTGGCCGTCGGTGTGGTCGTTGGCTCCGTCGTCATGGGGTGTGGAGCGTCGAACGGGGGCGGGACGACCGGATCCGGCGGTGGTGTCAGCTCGTCTGGGGGCAGTCCGGGCAGCGGGGGAATGTCCTCGTCGGGAGGTGTCAGCGGCACCGGCGGAGCGGCCGCGGGATCAGGGGGAACCACCAGCTCGGGCGGCGTCGCGGCCGGCTCGGGCGGCATTGCGGCCGGCTCGGGCGGCGCCACGGCTTCCGGGGGTGCCGGGCCCGGATCCGGCGGGCGAGGCGGCAGCCCCGGAACGACGACCGGCGGAAAGAATGGTGGCGCCTCGGCGCTCGGCAGCGGCGGGGCGACGGGTGGCGTTGGACCTACCAGTTCGGGCGGAGCCGGGGGCGCGGCGACGATGTCGGCCGGCTGCGGCAAGGCCCCCCCGGCCAGCAATCGCTACACCATCGACGTGGCGGGGACGTCCCGGGAATACATTCTCTTCGTCCCGACCAACTACGACCAGAACCATCCCTACCGTTTGATCTTCGCCTGGCACCCCCTGGGCGGAAACGCCCAACAGACGGCGGGCTCGGGGAACAACGGCTACTATGGGCTCCGCGCAGCGTCCAACGGTGACGCGATCCTGGTCTCTCCCGAAGGCCTCCCGTTCCAGGGCACGAGTCTCGGATGGGGCAACACCGGCGGCCGGGACATCGAGTTCCTGCGCGCCATGCTGACCAAGTTCAAGAGCGAGATGTGCATCGACGAGGGCCGAATCTTTTCTACGGGCTTCAGCTTTGGCGGCATGATGTCGAACGCCGTGGGTTGTGCGGGCCTGGCACGCGCCATCGCTCCGATGGCCGGCAACTCGCAGGTCAGCGGCTGCCAGAGTGGGACCCAGCCCGTCGCCGAGATGGGCTTCCATGGCACCCACGACTCGGTGGTGGACATCGCGGGGGGACGCAAAGCGCGGGACGAGTTCCTCAAGCGCAACCAGTGCTCGGCAGATTCGACGCCCACTCAGCCCAGTTGGTGTGATGGCCTGGCTTCGAACTATCTGCCCTGCACCTGCGTCAGCTATCAGGGTTGCGCCGCCGGCTATCCCGTGATCTGGTGTGAGTACAACGCCGATCATCAAGCGGCGCCCACCTCGGGCCCGACGATCTGGAAATTCTTCTCGCAGTTTTGACGCGCGCGTGTTCTTCAGTCCCGCGCCGTCGTCAGTCGCTGGCACACCTCGCGGGTCTGGGCGTCCAGCGGAAAGCAGCTCTCGATGCGTAGCTCGTCCAGCGTGACGTCACCCGGGTTCGAGAACGTGGTCACCGTGACCAGGAACCCGACGTTGCGGCCCTCGCGCGCCAACCGGAAGCTGGCGGTCGGTCCGACGGCGGCGGCCAGGTCGGGCTGCCGCCAACCACGTGGCACATCCGGGAAGGCCAGCAGCCGGTCGAGCAGCGCCGTCAACCGGGCGTCCTCTTTCAGCAGAGCGTCGCGGTGCAGCCGGGCCATCATGGCGTGAGCGACGTGGGGCCAGTCGACGACGAACGGACGCCAGAGGCGGGGATCGAAGAACAGCGTGAAGATGTCGAGCCCGGCTGCGATGGCCTGCGGCTCGGCCGCGAAGGCTTCGAACAGGGCGTGCGCCGAGCGGTTCGCGCGCAGCACTGTTCCGTCCAGGCCCAGCACGGTCAGCGGAAACGGTTCGTGCTGGTTCATCATCTGCGTGATGGCGGCGGCGACCTCGGGTGGGAGCTCGGCGTCCGCCGGCTCGGCGAAGCGTGGTTCCAGCTCCGCCGCGATTAGCGCTTGATTTTGCTGGCGCAAGGGAACCCCCAGCACCGTCAGCAGCCGCACCACCATCTCCGCGCTTGGTTTCGCGCGGCCTGATTCCAGGAAACTCACGTGTCGTGCCGAAACGTCGGCTTCGACAGCAAGAGCCAGCTGAGACAGGCCGCGCCGGCCGCGGTGGTGCTTGAGGAGCGCGGCGAACAGGCGATTCTTCATCGCCGTCGACGCTACCAGGCCTGTGGTGACAGGCCCATGACCTCGACGGGTAATTGCCCGCGGCTCTTGCGACCGACACTCTGACCCGCATGAGCCACACGCTGCTTCTCACCTGCATGTCCGTGATCGCGATCGTGGTCGGGGTCCTGGCCGTCGTCAGGCCGGCACAGTTTCTCGAGAGCAAGGGCGCGACCGTCACCCCCGCGGCCGTCCTCTGGATGCGCGAGGTCGGCGTCCTGATCTTCGCCCAGGGGATCACCTGCGTCCTGCTCCGCAACCAGCCGGTCTCGCCCGCCCTGCGTGCCTTCCTGGTCGGGGCCGCGGTCACCCAGTTCGGCCTTCTGCCCATCGAGCTTCTGGGTTACCTGCGCGGCTCGCTGACGAAGCTGAGCGGCGTCCTGCCCAACTCGATCCTGCACGCGGTGCTCGGGGGGATGCTGCTCTACCGGGCGCTGGCGTAACCCCGAGGGGCGGCTAGCGTCCGAACGTGAACCCAAGCTGGCGGGATCGCGACACGCGCGCGCGAGCGCGATCGTCCGAGACGGTGCGTCCGGCGAATTCCACCTTCTGGCGGCGCTCGGCGGCGACCGCATCTTCGAACGCTGCTGGTGTCATGGCGGCGGCATCGATCCTTCGCGCCTGATCGTCGAGGCGTTTGATGGCAGCCAGACGATCGCCGTCGCCCAGCCGCGCGCGCTCGACCGCGCGCTTCAGCACCGCGATGGTCTGGTCGTAGACCTTCAAGGGGACCGGAAAGGGGTGGCCGTCCTTGCCGCCGTGGGCCAGCGAAAAGCGGGCCGGATCGGCGAAGCGGCTGGGCGCGCCGTGAACGACCTCGGCCACCAGCGCCAGCGAGAACAGAGTGCGGGCCCCCACGCCCGGCACCAACATCAACTCGGCGAAGTCAGAAGGGCCGCGGTCGGCGACGGCGGCCAGCGTCTTGCCCAGCCGGCGTAGATCGATGTCCTCGGCGCGCACGTCGTGGTGGGCGGGCATGTGCAAACGCGACAGGCCGGCCACCGCCGTCTCAGGCCCGCCGCGCGCCAGCTCGATCACTTCGCCTCGCGCGGCCGCCGCGCGCCGATCGACCAGGTTCAGGATGTCCCCGCCGGGACGGCCTTCGATCGCGGCGTGCGGCTCGTCGACGAACGCGCCCGCCCGATCCCAGATCCAGTGATAGCGCCGCGCCTGACGGAGATCGCCGTTCATCCCCTGTTGCACGACCACCCACGCGCCATCGTCGGCGACGATGAAGCCATGCAGGTACAGCGCGAAGCCGTCCTGTACCGCCGCGCTGTCGACCTTCGCGACCAGGCGGCTGGCGCGCACCAGACGGGGCGCGTCCAGGCCGACGCTGTCGCCCAGCGCCGTCAGCTCGTCGGGGGTCCGTCGCGAATGCCGCCCGCGGCCGCCGCAAACGTGCAGGCCCAGCTCGTGCTCGACGGGGGCCAGGCCACGCTTGAGTGCGCCGATCACACTGGTGGTGATCCCTGACGAGTGCCAGTCCATGCCCATCACGGCCCCGAACGACTGGAACCAGAACGGGTCCGATAGTCGCCGCAGCACCTCGGTTCGTCCGTATTCGTGTGCGATCGCCTCGACGATGACGCGACCCAGACGGGCCATCCTGGCGGCCAACCAGGCGGGCACGCGCCCGCCGTGCAGTGGAAGGTCAGCGGTTCCGGTCGGCGCCGCAGGCATGCGCCACAGTCTGCCACCACCCGTCTGGTTCATCGAGCGGCGATGGCGCGTCCGCAAGCCCTATCGCATCGGCATCAGCGACGGACATCCTTGTCTCTGCGGGAGACACGGGCTATAGACCGCAGCCTGTATCGATGAGCAACGGGGATCGCTGCGAAACGCCGCTGGGAGCGCTCACGGCGTGAGCCTGATCGCGCTTTCCCGCGTGGAGGTGGGCTATCACGGCGCAGCCGTTTTGCCGCCGGTGAACCTGACCATCGAGGCGGGCGACGCCTGGGGCATCGTGGGGCCGAACGGAAGCGGCAAGACGACGCTGGTGCGGACCCTTCTGGGGCTGCTGAAGCCGGTCGCCGGCAGCATCGGCTTCCCGTCCAAGCGGCGCCCTCGTTTCGGCTACGTTCCCCAGCGTGCCGCCGTCGACGCGGGCTTTCCGCTGACCGCGTTCGAGGTGGCGTTCATGGGGCGTTTCGGGCTGATCGGTCCGCTGCGCCGGCCCGGGGCCATCGATCACCAGCGGACACGGGCGGCGCTGGCCGACGTGGGCGCGACCCATCTGAGCGAGCGGCCGTTCCACGCGCTGTCGGGCGGGCAGCGGCAGCGCATCCTGGTGGCCCGCGCGCTGGCGAGCGATCCGGAGATCCTGGTGCTGGACGAGCCAACCAATGGCATGGACCTACCGTCCGAGCGGGCGATGCTGGATCTCGTGCGGTCCTTCACGGCGCGCCGGATCGCGGTGGTGCTGGTGTCGCACCAACTGGGCGCGGTGGCCGACCACGTGGACAAATTGGTGGTGGTGGCCGGGCACGATCACCCGATCGCCGTCGGCCCGCGCGCCGAGTTGCTGACGTCCGAGCGGCTGTCGAAGATCTACGCGCGGCCCATCGTGGTGCGCGCCGTGGACGGCCACAGCGTGATCTTCGTCGGGGATCAGGCGTGACCGACGCGGGCCTGGGTTTCTGGGAGTCGTGGGCGTTGTGGCGCGAGATCGTGGCGGTCGCCATGATCGCTGCCGGGCTGTGCTCGTTCGTGGGCGTCTTCATCGTCCTGCGGCGGGTGGTCTTCGTCTCGGCGGCGCTGTCGCAGATGTCGGGCATGGGCGTGGCGATGGCGTTTTTCCTGTGCTCGGTCTTGCACGTCGAGCCGCACGACGCGCCGCTGTGGCTGCACCCGCTGTGGTACGCGACCGCCTTCGCGGGGCTGGGCGCCACCTTGTTTTCGCTGAACCTGAACCACCGCCGGCTGGCCAGCGAAGCGGTGGTGGGCCTGGGCTACCTGATCGCGGCGGGCGGCGTGATTCTGATCTTGAACTCGCCGCGCGTGACCCAGGAAGCGCATGAGGTGAACGACCTGCTGTACGGCAATGCGGTCGTGGCCACCCAGGCGCAGCTCTGGATCATGGCGGGAGCGGCGGTGGTGGTGGGGCTGGTCCACCTGCTGTTTGGCAAGGAGTTCCGGTTCACCGTGTTCGATGGTGAGATGGCGCGGACGCTGGGCCTGCGGACGGGCGCCTGGTCGCTGCTGCTGTTTCTGACGTTCGCGCTGGCCATCTCGGTGTCCACGCGCGCCATCGGCGCCTTGCCGGTGTTCGCGTTCATGGTGATTCCGCCGTCGGTCGGGTTGCTGCTGGGGGATCGGATGTGGTCGGTGTTCACGATCTCCGTGGCCGTGGGCGTGGTGTCGGCGTTCACGGGCTACTGGGCTTCGTTTCGCTGGTCGCTGCCCACGGGCGCGTCGATGGTGGTGGCGTCGGCGGTGTTCTTGATCCCAGGGCTGATCCGGCTGCGGGTGAAGGGGCACGGATGAGGGCGCTGCCTCTGGGCGTGGTGATGGTTGCGCTGGCGGTGGCCGTGACCCCCGCGGCACGTGCAGAGGCGCCTGCCGGCGGCGCGTCCGATACTGAAGTGTCGGGAGCCTCGGCCACGGCGGCCGACGAGGCGGAGATTGCCCGCGCGTTGCAGGCCGATCAGGCAACACGCGTCGCACCCGGGACAGAGGGCGCGTCATCCGCGGCCCCGGCTCCGCAACCCGCGTCGCCGGGCCCGCGCGGGTCGCAGTCTTTGAACCCCGACGTCAGCGCCATCATCGACTTCGCCGCGGGCTGGTTCTCCGACGACGGCGCGACCGTGAAGAGCGGCGACGATCCGCAGTCCACCGGCTTCAAAGTGCAAGAGGTCGAACTGGCTCTCAATCAGGTGGTCGATCCCTATTTTCGCGCTGACATCTACCTGACCATCCCGAACCTGTCGGGCGTCGAGGTCGAGGAGGCGTTCCTGACCACGACGGCCTTGCCGGGCAACCTGCAGCTCAAGGCCGGCATCTTTCGCGCGGGTCTGGGCCGGCAGAACGCCCAACACCTGCACATTCAGGACTTTTCGCGTCGCCCGGGCGTGAACGCCGCGTTCTTGGGTGTCGACGGATTTCGCGCGCCCGGCGCCGAGGCCAGCTGGCTGGTCCCCGGGATTCCGTTCTACTTGTTGCTGTCGGGCGCGGCGTTCTCGGTCGATGCGGCCGAGGCGGACCTACCGCTGCAGACGTTCGGTGGTGGCGGGGCCACGGATCCTTCGTTGGTGGGCGGTGCGCGCGCGTTCTTTCCGGCGGGCAATGCGACATCGATCTTCCTGGGACTCAGCTACGCGCGCGGCAGAACCTCGCAGTCCCCGTCGGATCCGACGGTCGCGCCGTCGGTCTACGACGGCGCGCGGTCCCATCTGTATGGCGCGGATCTGTACGTGAAGTGGAAGCCCGCCAACCAGGCCGAAACGTACGCGTCGGTGGCCTGGCAGACGGAATACTTCTTGCGGCAGCTTCCCGATCTGACGCTGCCCGGGGCGAGGACGCCGCCGCTGGAAGGGGGCCTCTATTCTCAGGTGGTGGCGCAGGTCCAGCGCCGCTGGTTCATTGGCCTGCGGGGCGAGGTGCTGGGCCTTCCCCGGGGCGACAATGTCCACCGCGAATACGCCGGCGCATTGAGCTGCACCTGGGCGCTGTCGGAGTTCGCGCGCGTGCGCGCGTACGGCGAGCTGCGGGACGGCCGGCGGTTTTCGCCGCTGGCGCCGGAGCCGGGCACGCACAGGTCGGGGGCGCTTTTCTTGCAGCTGGAAGCGGCCATTGGCGCCCACGGCGCGCATCCTTTTTGATCGGAGAGCGGCGGCACCATGAAGCGAATCGGACTTTTTCTGAACCTTGCGATTCTGGCGGTCGGGTTGGTCGCGGTCCCCGCGGCGGCGCAGGCCAAGGTGCGGGTGGTGACGTCGATCGAGACGTTCGCCGATCTGGCGCGACAGGTGGGGGGTGAGCGCGTCGAGGCCAAGGCGCTGTCGCGCGGGACCATGGATCCGCACTTCGTCGAGCCCAAGCCAAACCTGGTCATCGAACTGAACCGCGCCGATCTGCTGGTGTACGTCGGGCTGGAGCTGGAGATCGGCTGGTTGCCGCCCCTGGTGCTGGGCGCGCGCAACCCCAAGATCCAGCTGGGGCAGCCCGGCAATCTGGATGCGTCGCAACGGATCCCGGTGCTGGACGTGCCGGCAACCAAGGTGGACCGATCGCTCGGCGACATCCACCCGCAGGGCAACCCGCACTACTGGATTCCCCCCGCCAACGCGCTGATCGTGGCGCGCGCGATCGCCGACAGGTTGTCGGCCATCGATCCGCCGGGAGCGGCCGCGTACAAAGCCAACCTGGACCGGTTCATTGCCGAGGTGGGACGCCGCCGGGTCGACTGGGAGAAGCGCGCGGCAGCGGTGCGGGGCACCAAGGTGGTGCCGTATCACAAGAGCTGGAGCTACGTGTCCGCGTGGCTGGGACTGATCGAGGTCGACGCCGTCGAGCCCAAGCCGGGTATCCCGGCGCCTCCGTCCCACATCGCGCAGCTGATCGGCCTGATGCGCAGAGAAAACATCAAGGTGATCCTGATGGAGTCGTTCTATCCGCGGAACACCGTGGAGCTGGTGGCGCAGAAGGCCGGTGCGCGGGCGCTGGTGTTGCCCAGCGACGTGGGCGCCAGCGCGGACGCCATGGACTACTTCCACCTGGTCGACACGGTGGTGCGGAAGCTGACGCAACCTTAGTCGGGCTTTTCACCGACGGGGTGTCGCGTGCCTTTCGGATCAGGCTCCGTTGACGTAGAACGCGGCATGCTGTTGCCAACGATGTTTCGTCCCGGTCTGCGCCAAGGGCGCGGGGGCGTGCTGTTGGCGATGGTGTGGGTCGCACTGTGGTGCGGGGGGCCAGCCTTGGCGGCGGGCCCTGACGTCGAGCTGGTGGTCTTCGAGGCGGCGTCGTTGAAAGAGGCGTTCGCGAAGTTGATCCCGTCGTTCGAGAACCAGCACCCCGGTGTCAAGGTGATCGCCAACGCCGCCGGCAGCCAGGAGCTGCGGGCGCAAATTGAACACGGTGCCGCGGCGGATGTGTTCGCGTCTGCCGATCGAAAGCACATGGATGCGCTGATCAGGCAGGGGCTGATCGCGTCGTCGTCGGTCTTCATCTGTAACGAACCGGTGGTGGTGGTGCGTCCGGCGCTGGCGGGAACGATCAAGACGCTGGGGGATCTGCCCCGCGCCGATCGGATCGTGGTGGGCGCGCCCGAGGTCCCGATCGGCGCATACGCTGCGCGGATTCTGCAGAGGGCGAATGCCACTCTGGGGCCGGACTTTTCCAAGCGCGTGGAGACCAAGGTGGCCTCGCGCGAGTTGAACGTGCGGCAAGTGCTGGCCAAGGTCACGCTGGGAGAAGCGGACGCGGGCATCGTCTATCGCAGCGACGCGCTGCTGGCGGGGGCCAAGGTGCAGATTGTAGGAATCCCGCCCGAGCTCAGCGTCACCGCCGAATATCCGATTGCCGTGCTGAAGGCCGCCCCCCACGCCGCGCTGGCAACGCAGTGGGTAGCCTTGGTGAAGTCACCCGCGGCGACCGAGGCGCTGCGGGGTGCTGGCTTCGTGAGCTGTCCGGCGCGATGAACGACGTCGCACCGCGCGCGCGCGATCGGCGACGTCGAGCGGCGGCGCTGGCTTGGCCCGTCGCGCTCGGGACGCTGTCGGGAGTGCTGCTATTCGTGGTGGTGTTGCCGCTGGCGGGCCTGTTGTTCACGGCGTCTCCGGGCGAACTGATGCGGGGACTTGGTGACGCCATGGTGGGACCGGCCATCCGTCTGACGCTGCTGACGACCACAATCAGCCTGGCCCTGGTGGTGGCGGGCGGCACGCCCCTGGCGTGGATCATCGCGCGCGGGCGCGCCCGGGGCTGGCGCGCGCTCGAGACGGTGCTGGAGCTGCCGGTGGTGCTGCCGCCGGCAGTGGCGGGCGTCGCGTTGCTGTTGGCCTTTGGCCGGCGCGGGTTGCTGGGACCGGCGCTGGGTGCGATCGGAATTGGTTTGCCGTTCACGGGCGCGGCGGTGGTGCTGGCGCAATCCTTCGTGGCGGCTCCCTTCTATGTGCAAGCGGCGATCGTGGCCTTTCGCCGGCTGGATCCTGACGCGGTGCTGGTGGCGCGCACGCTGGGCGCGTCCTGGCCGCGGGTGTTCTTCACCATCGCGCTGCCGCTGTCGGCGGGCGCGCTGGCGGGGGGCGCGGCGCTCAGCTGGGCGCGGGCTCTGGGCGAGTTCGGCGCGACGCTGATGTTCGCGGGCAACCTGTCGGGACGGACGCAGACGCTGCCGCTGGCCATCTATACGGCCATGGAGTCAGACGTGCGGACCGCGCAGAGCCTGTCGATCGTGCTGGTGGCGGTGGCGTTCGCACTGCTGGTGGCCGTGCGTGCGGGGGCGCGTCGATGAGGGCGCTGGAGGTCGATGTGAGGGGCAGCATTGGGACCTTGTCTATCGACCTGGCGCTGCGGGTCGACGACGGGCCGGTGACCATCATCGGCCCCAACGGCGCAGGCAAAACCACCGTCCTGATGTTCATCCTGGGGGCGTTGAAGCCGCGCGACGGACGCGTGGCGGTGGACGGCGAGGCGATGTTCGACAGCGCGCGGGGGATCGACGTCGCGGTCGAACGGAGAGGGATCGGTTTCATGCCCCAGAAGTACGCGCTGTTCCCGCACCTGGATGCCGTCGGAAACGTGGCCTACGGAATCCCGGCGACGTCGCGCAATCAACGCCGAGAGGCTGCGATGACAGCGCTGCGAGACCTGGACGCGGTCGCGCTTGCGGACCGCCGGCCGTCGGAGCTTTCCGGGGGTGAGGCGCAGCGGGTCGCGCTGGCGCGCGCGTTGGCCGCCGGGCCGCGTGCGCTCCTGTTGGACGAGCCGCTGGCGGCGCTGGACGTGGGCATGCGCCAAGATGTGCGGCAATTCCTGTCGCAACGCCTGCGCAATCTAAGGATCCCCACCGTGGTGGTGACGCACGATCGCGCCGACGTGGAGATGCTGGACGGCGAGGTGATCGTCATGGAGGGTGGGGTGGTCACCCAACGGGGTCGCCGGGCAGAAGTGGCCGCAGCTCCCGCGACCGAATTCGGCAGGCAGTTCTGGAAGACCCCGATGGCGTCGGGTTAACGTCGCGGCGCTCCATTCCGCCCCGGGGCGCAGCCCGCGATGGCCTTTTTTCTGGTCTTTTTCTGGTCTTGGGCCGGTCGTAACTGCGTTGTCACGCATTCGTCACATTGCCGTGATATCGCGATGGCGCCGATGACCAGTCACTACGAGGAAAGCCTGGAGCGGGACATCCTGCGAATCCGTTCCCGTATCACCGAGATGGGGGCGCTGGCCGAGCGACAGCTCTGGAATGCCATCGAGGCCCTGCGCGAGCGAAACCGACAGATCGCCTATTCGGTCATCCTGCGGGATCAGCGCATCGATGAACTGGAGAAGGAGATCGATCGGCTGTGTCTGGAGTTCATCGTGCGCCAGCAGCCGGTGGCCGGCACCCTGCGCCTGGTCTATGCGGTCATCAAGATCAATGCGGCTCTCGAACGGGTGGGCGACTACGCCGAGAGCATCGCCCGCCAGGTGCTGGTGCTGTCCTCGCTGGAGCTGTCCTTGCCGTTCGATAGGTTCGAGGCGATCGCCAAGCTGGCCATTCCGATGCTATCGAGCTCCGTGAGCGCCTTCGTCAAGCAGGACGCCGTCCTGGCCCGCAGCACCATGGAAACCGAGGATCGGGTCGACCTTCTCCGCCATGAGCTGAACACGGACCTGGTGCGTCTGCGGGAGGACCACGCCATCCCGTTGCCTGCGCTCGCGCCGCTGATGAACATCGTCAACCGGCTGGAACGCGCCGCCGATCAGGCCAAGAGCATCTGCCAGGAGGCGCTCTACGTTTTCACAGGCGAATACTCGAAACACGCGGGCGCGGAGACCTTTCGCGTGCTGTTCGTCGACGAACACAACTCGTGCCGCAGTCCCATGGCCGAGGCCATCGGAAATGCCCTGCGGCGGTCGAAGTTCGTGTTCGCGAGCGCCGGTATCGATCCCCTCCCGGCCATCGACAGCGCGGCTGCCTTTTTCCTCGACCAGAAAGGCCTGGACGTCTCCCGTCAGAAGCCTCGCTCGGTGGCGCAGGTGCCGCACCTGGACAGCTACCAGGTCATCGTGGCCCTCGCCGAAGAGGCCCGGAAGACCTTTCCCCCGCCCCCGACGAAGGTCGTTTGTCTCGACTGGAGCCTGCCCGATCCCTCGCAAGTGCACGGGACCTCCGACGAGATTCACGCGGCCTACGAAGAGGCTTACCGGTTCCTCGAAGCTCACATCGGAGACCTGGTGGAGGCCGTGCTCGGCGACGCTCAGATGAGCCCGAAACGATAGCGCTGAACAAGTGCGATGAAGCCACAACCCCGGAGGCGCGCCCCATGAAAGACCGTTCGTTTCTCGACAGCATGAAGCTCCGTTCCGCTCTGATGATCGCCGGCCTGGCGCTGGCTGTGGCGGCAGGCGCGTGCAGCAAGAAGAAGGCCGAGGGGGGAAAGCGGCAGGCCATCCAGAACATCGGCTCGGACACGATGGTCAATCTGGCGCAGGCGTGGGCCGAGGCTTACGCGGCCATCGATTCTACGGTGTCCGTCGAGGTATCCGGCGGCGGCTCAGGCGTGGGCATCGCCGCCCTCATCAACGGGACGGCCGACATCGCCAATTCGAGTCGGGCGCTGGAACCCGAGGAACGCAAGCGCGTCACTGCAGCACGGGGACAGGAGCCCAAGGAGATCCTGGTCGGCTTCGACGGGCTGGCTGTCTATGTCCACCGGGACAATCCCCTCGACCACATCAGCCTCGAGGAGCTTTCGGACATCTACCGGGAGGGGGGGGCGATCTCAAAGTGGTCGCAGCTCGGCGTGGCCTCGGTTCCGGGCGCCAAGGGCGACGACATCGTGCGCGTGAGTCGTCAGAACAACTCGGGGACCTACCATTACTTTCGCGAAATGGTGGTCGGCAAGAAGAGCGATATGAAGGCCGGGTCTCTCGACATGAACGGCTCGAAGGATGTCGTCGAACTGGTAGGCCGGACGCCCGGCGCCATCGGGTATAGCGGCCTCGGGTACGCGACGTCCCAGGTGAAGATCGTCAAGGTGTCCAAGAAGAAGGGCGATGTCGCCATCGTGCCGTCGATCGCCACCGTCCACGACAAGACGTATCCGATCTCCCGACCTCTGCTCATGTACACGCCCCACGATCCCCCGGCCTACGTCCAGAATTATCTGGCCTGGATCGTCTCCGATGCGGGCCAGGCGGTCGTGCGGTCCTCGGGGTACGTTCCCTTGGTGAAGTAGGAGGAGCCACGTTGTCAGAGAACGAGGCCACCATTTCCGCCAAGTCCCCCGCCAACTCCCCTGCGACGTCCGCCGCCTCCGATGCCGCGGGGGCCGCAGCCCGCGCGAACCGGCGAGACCGACGCCGTCGTGTCGAGGCGGCGTCCGAGTTTGCCATCGAGGCCGTGATTCGCGCCTGCGGCGCCAGCGCCATCGTCTTCGTTTTCGGGATCTTCTTCTTCGTCTTCCGGGAAGGGGCCCCGCTGCTGTTCGGCCAGCTCGATCTCGGCGAGTTCTTGTTCTCCACCGCGTGGTTTCCGACCTCGCTGGGCAACGTCCGCTATGGCGTGGGTGCCTTGATCGCCGGAACGACCGCGGTGACGGTGCTGGCGATGGCGATCGCCATTCCATTCGGTCTGGGGGCGGCGGTGTTCGTGTCCGAGTTCTGCGGGCAACGCACCAAGGAACTTCTCAAGGTGGTCATCGAGTTGCTGGCCGCCATTCCCTCCGTGGTGTGGGGCTTCATCGGGATCTCGGTGATGAACCCGTTGATCCAGAACCTGTTCCACGTTCCGGTGGGATTGAACGTGTTGAACGGGGCCGTGTTGCTGGCGTTGATGAGCGTTCCCATCATGGTCAGCATCAGCGAGGACGCCTTGAAGGCAGTCCCCGATTCGTTCCGGGAGGCCGCGCTGGCTCTGGGGGCCACCCGCTGGCAGATTGTGTACCGGGTGCTGCTGCCGGCCGCCAAGAACGGGCTGCTGGCGGCGGTGTTGCTGGGCGTGGGCCGGGCCGTGGGAGAGACGATGGCGGTGCTGATGGCGACGGGGCACGCCGTCAACATTCCCCACAGCGTCTTCGATCCCGTGCGCACCCTCACCGCGACCATCGCGGCGGAACTGGGGGAGGCCTCGGTGGGCTCGTCCCACTACCGGGTTCTGTTCATCATCGGCATCCTGCTGTTCATCATCACCTTCTTGGTCAACCTCAGCGCCGACCTGGCCATACGCGGCATCAGGAAGCGAACCTCATGAACGCCAAGACCACCGCCGGCATGTTCGTCGAGACTGCACACGCGCGTCGAAAGCGGCGCACCGAGCGGCTGGCGCAGGGGATCTTCTTCCTCATGGCCATCGCCCTGGTCGTCCCGCTGCTGCTCATCGTGGGCTATCTGGTGGTGCGCGCGTGGCCAGCGCTCTCGTGGGACTTTCTCGTCACCAACCCCTCCGGGGGCATGCGAAAGGGCGGTATCTGGTCGGCACTGCTCGGGACCGTCTACCTGGTGGTCACCGCGTTGTTCGTCTCGGCCCCGGTGGGGATCCTGGCCGCCGTCTACTTGAACGAATACGCGCGCGAGAGCTGGTTCACCCGCATCGTCCGACTGGCCGTGGTCAACCTGGCGGGCGTGCCCAGCATTGTGCATGCCCTGTTCGGGCTGGGCGCCTTCGTGCTGTTCGCGAACATGGGACGCTCGATCCTGGCTGCGTCCTTGACTCTGGCCATCATGACCTTGCCGGTCATCATCGCCAGCACGCAGGAAGCGCTGGCGGCCGTCCCCACGTCATTCCGGGAAGCTTGCTGGAACGTCGGGGCCACGCGCTGGCAGACCATCCGCCGGATCGTCTTGCCAAATTCAATCAGCGGCATCCTCACCGGCGTCATCCTGCAGGTGTCACGCACGGCGGGTGAGACGGCCCCCATCATGTTCACGGGCGCGGTGTTCTACAAGCGCATCGAGGAAGGGGATCCGTTCGCCTACAGTCTCGGCGATCAGTGCATGGCGCTGTCGATGCACCTTTATACGGTGACCACGCAGGTGACGGATGCGCCGGCGGCGCTGCCCTACGCCATCGCGGTGGTGCTGGTGGGGACCGTCGTCATGGTCAACGCCTGCTCCATCGCGGTGCGGGGCTACCTCCGTGCGCGCCGCAAATGGTAACGGTGACCGTGCTTGCGATGACCAACCGGTGAAACGCTGATGTCAGACGTGAAGAAGAAGATCGAGGTGGAAGAGTTGCGCATCTCCTACGGCTCCAAGGAGGTCGTTCACGGCATCTCCTTCGATGTCTACGCCAATGAGATTCTGGGCATCATCGGGCCGGCCCAGTCGGGCAAGACGTCGCTCTTGCGTTGCCTCAACCGCACCATCGATTTTTCGCCCCAGGCAGCGGTCTCGGGGCGCATCCGTGTCGACGGCGAAGACGTCCGGCGCGTGCGAAACATCTATCAACTACGTCGCAAGATAGGCATGGTGGCGCCCCTGCCGGTGGGGCTCCCGCTGTCAATCTATGACAACGTGGCCTTCGCCCCGCGGGCCTCGGGGATGAACGCGCGGCAGGAACTGGATCCTCTGGTCGAGCGCTGTCTGCGACAGGCGGCGTTGTGGGACGAGGTCAAGGATCGCCTGTCCAGCCTGGGCACCAAGCTGTCGGGCGGACAGCAACAACGCCTGACGATCGCGCGCGCCCTGTCGCACGAGCCCGAAATTCTGTGTCTCGACGAATTTTCGATCGCGATCGATCCCGTGACCACCATGCGCATCGAGGACGTGCTGAAGGAACTGCGTCAGACGATGACGATCGTCTTGGTGACGAACCTGGTGCAGCAGGCCCGTCGGCTGGCCGACCGCACGATGTTCCTGTGGAACGGTGACATTGTGGAACTCGACCGCACCGACGTCATCTTCTCGGATCGGCCGGCCAGCGAGAAGACCCAACAGTACGTCGCGGGGATCTTCGGATGACCGAGCGCGACGACACCGGAAGCGAGGGCATCGAGACCCGTGCGCTCAATCTGTGGTACGGAAATTTTCAGGCGCTCAACAATATCGGTCTCAGCCTTCAGCGGGGGATGATCACGTCCCTGATCGGCCCCTCCGGATGCGGCAAGACGACGCTGCTTCGGTGCTTCAATCGTGTCAACGAACGGTACGGATACGTGCGCACGACCGGCGAGATCAAATTGCTGGGCAAGAACATCTACGACGCCGACGTGTCTCTCATCGAGCTGCGCAAGGCGGTGGGGATGGTGTTTCAGCGACCGAACCCCCTGCCGATTTCCATCTACGAGAATGTGGTATTTGGCCTGCGGATCCACGCGCCGCGGAGCGCGCTCAAGCGGGCCGTCCTCGACGCCACCGTCGAGGAGGCGCTCACCGAGGTGGGGCTGTGGAAAGACCTCAAGGATCGCTTGCACGGTCGCGCCACCGAGCTTCAGCTCGAGCAGCAACAGAAGCTGTGCATCGCCCGCCTGTTACCGCTGAAACCGGAGATCATTCTCATGGATGAGCCCTGCTCTGCGCTGGACGTGGACGGCACCAAGGCCATCGAAGAGCTCATGTGGAGTCTACGTGGCCGCTACACGATGGTGATCGTCACCCACAACATGGCCCAGGCCCGCCGCGTGAGCGAGCAATGTGTGTTCATGCTGATGGGAGAGGTGGTCGAGCACGCCAGCACCGACACGCTGTTCCTGACGCCGGGCGATCCTCGAACGGCCGAATACGTCGAGGGCCGCTACGGCTGAGGGACCGCGCGCTCCAGGGGCCATCGCCGCGCCGCTTTACGACGGCCGGGGCGGCGTCAAGCGGCCGCGACTTTGGCGGGCGGCGGGGCGTACTTCGCGAGGATCTGCTTGAGTTCGCTCTTGCACGACCCGCAACCCGTGCCTGCCTTGGTGGCCACGCCCAGGGCCTCCACCGTCGCGGCGCCTGCCTCCACCGCGTCCTTCAGCATCGCCGTGCTGACCTTGTTGCAGTTGCAAACCAGACGATCGGCTGATGCGCCGGCGCCGCTGCCGCCAGCACTGGGACACAGCGCCTCCAGGGGATCCTCCGGCAGGAGATCCCCGCGATCGAAGATCTGAATCAGGTTGGCCGCCGCGCCGGTGTTGCCGACCAGCATCGCGCCCACCAGCGTGCCGCCGCGTACCACCATCTTGCGATAGGAGCCACGGCGCGTCTCCACCACCTGGATGACCTCGTCGCTGTCCAGCTCCGGATCGATGCGTCCCATCGACGCGACATCCACTCCCGCCACCTTCAGGCGCGCGTAGGTCTTCGACCCCCGATAGCGGGCTTGCGGATTGGCCCCGGTCAGCACATCCGCCAGCACCTCGACCTGCTCCCAGGCCGGCGCGACCAGGCCATAAGTCCGCCCCGCGTGCTCGGAGCATTCGCCCACTGCGTAGACGCCCGGAGCTTCGGTCGCCAGGGTGTCGTTGACGATGATGCCCTTGTTGATGGGCAACCCCGAAGCGCGCGCCACCTCGATGCGGGGACGCACGCCGCACGCCAGAACCAGTAGGTCGGCCGCCAGCGTCTTCCCGTCGTCCAGCCGCACCCCCTCGACGCGCTCCTCACCCAGCACCGCCTCGACGGTCCGCGCGGTGCGCACGAAGATTCCGCAGCGTTCGATCTCGCGCTCGAGCATCTGCCCGCCCAGCTCGTCGAGTTGCACGTTCATCAGCGTCTTGCTGGCGTGGATGACGGTCACGTGAAGCCCCCGATCGCTCAGGACCTTCGCCGCCTCCAGCCCCAGCAGACCGCCGCCCAGGACCACCGCCGCGTCTCCCGGCCGCGCGTAGTCGCGCATGGACCGACAATCGTGCATCGTCCGGTACACGAATCCACCGGGTTTGATGTCGCCCTGCTCGGTGGTCATCCCCTCCAGGGGCGGCACCAGCGGCTGACTCCCGGTCGCAATCACGGCCACGTCGTAGCGATGCCGACTTCCGTCGGCCAGCTCGACCATCTTGGCGCCCGTGTCCAGCCGCCGGACGACAACGCCTTCCATCAGCTGTACCCCATTCGCGCCGTACCAGGCGGCAGGCTTGGTCACGATGGAATCGGGTTCTTCGCCACCCAAGACCTTGCTGAGCAAGATGCGGTTGTAGGCGCCGCCGGTCTCGTCACTGAAGACGGTCACCGAATACCGCGAGCCGCCGTCGCGCCTCGCCAGCTCATCCAGCAAGCGGTTGGTCGCCATCCCGTTGCCAATGATGGCCAGTTGCTTCTTGCGGAGCGTCACGCCAGCGCCTCCGAAGAATCAACCTGGGTGGGGCGCGCCCGGACGGCGCAGACCTTGAATTCGGGCATGCGGCTGGTCGGGTCGAGCGCCGGCATGGTCAAGAGGTTGGCGGCCCGTTTGCCGCCCCAGTGAAAGGGAGCGAACAGCGTGTCGGGACGGACGTCGGTGGTGACGTTGGCCGTGAAGGTCACCTGGCCGCGTCGGCTTTCCACCAGCACAGGGGCGCCTTCAGTCACGCCCAGGCGCGCGGCCAACCGCGGATGGATCTGCACGCGGGGCTCCGGCTGGGCGTCGACCAGCGCGGCCACCTGGCGGGTTTGCGCGCCCGAGTTGTAGTGTTCCTTGTACCGACCGGTCGTGAAGTAGTACGGATACTCCGCGTCGGGCAGCTCGGCAGCGGGCCGGTGACGAACGGCGATGAGCCGCGCCCTGCCGTCGGGGTGAGCGAAGCGCTCCCCGAACATCCGCGGCGTTCCGGGGTGATCCTCGCTGGGGCACGGCCAGAACACCCCTTGCTCGTTGCGGATCCGCTGGTAGGTGATGCCGCTGTAGTCGGCCTTCGCGCCCGCCGTGGCCCGCCGCAGCTCCTCGAACACGCTCTCGGCCGTCGGAAAGCGAAAGCGCTCGCCTGCGCCCAGCCGTTCGGCCAGCGCGCACAGGATCTCGAGATCGCTCTTCGCGCCCTGGGGCGCCTCGCGGACGGGCTGGCGCAAGATCACGCGCCCTTCCAGGTTGGTCATCGTTCCTTCCTCTTCGGCCCATTGGGCGATCGGCAACACCACGTCCGCGGTCGCGGTGGTGTCATTTTCAAAGGCGTCGCACACCACCAGCAGATCCAGCGCCGCCAGCTTGTCGACGACGTTGCGGGCGTTCGGCGATGCCACGGCGACGTTCGAACCGAACACCAGCAGACCCCGGATCCCGCCCACCGGCCCCAGCGCGTCCAGCAGCTCGTAGGCGCTCTTGCCCTTGCCGGGCAAGCTTTGCGCGTCGACGCCCCAGATGCGCGCCAGCGCCTCTCGGTGTTCGGGGTTCTCGATCAACCGGTAGCCCGGCAGCTGGTCGGCCTTCTGACCCATCTCGCGGCCGCCCTGACCGTTGCCCTGTCCCGTCAAGCAGCCGTACCCACTGGCGGGCTTGCCCACCTTGCCCAGCGCCAGCATCAGGTTGGTGAAGGCCAGCACGGTGTCGGAACCCTTCGATTGCTGCTCGGGCCCGCGCCCCGACAGCAGCATGCTGCTGGCGTCGTGCGCCAGCAGCCGCATGGCCTTCAACTGATCGTCGAGCGACACACCGGTCAGGCGTTCCACGTGGGCGGGGTGAACCTCCAGCACCGCGCGGCGCACGTCCTCGAAGCCGACCGTTCGTTGTGCCAGGTAGTCGCTGTCGATCAGCTTCTCCTCGATCGCCAGGTGCAACAGCCCGTTGGCCAGCGCCAGATCCGTGCCCGGTGTCAGTTGCAGGTGCAGCTGCGCAGCGCGCGCGGTATCGGTGCGCCGCGGATCGACCACGATCAGCGTTCCTTGCGCGCGCTGTTCGTGCACCCATTGCATGATGGGCGGCATCGTCTCGGCGGAATTGGCGCCCCACAGCACCAGCGTCTTGGCCCTCGCGATGTCGCTGACCGGAAACGGCAGGCCGCGGTCCAATCCGAACGCCTTGTTCTGCCCGGCCGCGGCCGAGGCCATGCAGTAGCGCCCGTTGTAGTCGATGTTCGGCGTTCCCAGCGCGAGGCGCGCGAATTTTCCCAGCAGGTAGGCCTTCTCGTTGGTCAGCGCGCCGCTGCCGAACGCCGCCAGCGCCGCCGGTCCGTGGGCCGCCCGCAGGCGAAGCAGGCGATCGGCGACGAAGTCCAAGGCCGTGTCCCACGACACCGGCACCCTGCGTCCCCCGCGCGTGCGCATCATGGGCGCGGTCAGGCGATGGGGATGATCGATCAGGTCGGCCGAGGTGAAGCCCTTGATGCACATCTGGCCCCGGTTGACGGGAAAATCGGGATCGGGGCGGACGTCCGGTCGCGCGGGCTGCGGGCCATCCGCCGTCGAAGTCACGGTCACCGACATGCCGCACTGGAACGCGCAATAGGGGCAGTGCGTGCTGGTGGTGACCGATTGGACCACCGTCAGCGGAGGGTAGGCGAGCGCTTCTGGACGGTGACTGGTCATCGGGGCGGGCAGAGCTGATCATGCGCGATGCTTGTTTCGACGACGTTTCTGTCTGCTTGTCGACTGGTTAAATCTATCGACCTTCGATATTTCGCGCCCACCAAGACGCATGGCTGTTGCAAACTGGCCGCACATGGGTCACGCAGCCACCGCGGAAAAAATGCTGGACGTCCCGGCGGAACCCACGCTGGGCGACTACCGTGCGCTGGCGGAGCTGCGCTACCAGATCAGGCGATTCGTCAGCTTCAGTGAGCGCGAGGCGCGCCGCGCCGGGATCGAACCGCAACAACACCAGTTGTTGCTGGCCGTGAAGGGCTTGCCTCCCGAGGGTCGCCCGACCATCAAGGCGCTGGCCGAGCGGCTGTGCGTGCAGCACCACACCGCGGTCGCCCTGGTCGATCAAGTTGAAGCGCGCGAGTGGGCGCGCCGTGAACGGCACGCCGCCGATCGCCGAGAAATCCTGGTGAGGCTGACGCCCTCGGGTGAACGTCTGCTACGACGCCTCTCGGTCTTGCATCGCGATCAGCTGCGCGTGGTGGGGCCGACCCTGGCCGCGGCCTTGTCGGAAATTCTCGGTCGGACCGCGTAGTCGACGCGTACGTTACAGACCGATCTGGACGTGACAGGATGGCGGCGCGGTTTCGCAGACGCGGTTCACGCAGGCGAGGCCCCTGCGGCACTCGGCGGAGTGGACGCAGGGACCGCACATCGGCGTGTCGCCCCCGCGCACCAGCCTGTCGCAACCGTCGCACGCGGCGCCGGATACCAGGACCAGCAGCAAGACGCCCCACCAGACGGGCATGGCGGCGCGCCCCGAGCGGGGGCGCGAGCCGGCGGTGTTAAAGTGACGCCGGTCCTCGCAATCAGACGAACATGCCCACATGACCATGACGCTCGCACTTTCTTACCGCACGGGCGGTGGACTTGTTCGCTGCGGAGGGTGACACCGGGACCGGAGATGACGAGACGAACATGACAGCCAGCTCACCACGCTATTTCGAAGATTTCGCGGTCGGACAGACGTTCCAATCAAAGACGTACGAGGTCACCGCCGAGCGAATCAAGGCCTTCGCGGCGCAATTCGACCCGCAGCCGTTCCATCTGGACGAAGAGGCAGCCAAGGACACTTTCTTTAAAGGTCTGGCGGCCAGCGGATGGCACACCGCTGCGATCATGATGAGGCTGCTGGTGGACAGCGACCTCCGCATCGTCGGTGGCACCATCGGTGGCGGCGTCGAGGACCTGCGCTGGCCCCGTCCCCTGCGTCCGGGCGACGTGGTCCGCATGGAGGCCGAGGTGGTGGAGCTGCGCCGGTCACGCACCCGACCCGAGCTGGGCATCGTCAAGGTCCGACTGACGATGCTGAACCAACACAATCAGCCAGTCCAGATCTCCACCCCCGCCCTGATGGTCCCGACGCGCGACCCGGCGGCGACCGCCCCGTAGTTCACGCCTGCCGCGCAATCCACGCGTCGATGCGCGCCTCCAGCAAATCCAGCGGCAGCGGCCCGTTGCGCAGCACCTCGTCATGGAACGCGCGCAGATCGAAGCGGGCGCCCAGCGCTTGCGTGGCCCGCCGCCGCAGCTCCGCCAGTTTCAACTGACCGACCTTGTAGGCCAGTGCCTGCCCGGGCCACGCGATGTATCGGTTGACCTCACGCACCGAATCGCTGCTCACGTCCTCGGTGGTCGAGATGACGTGCGCCCGGTAGTAGGCGATCGCCTGTTCCCGACTCCAGCCGCGATGGTGCAGGCCCGTGTCGACCACCAACCGGACGGCGCGCAACATCTCGGCGCCCAGGTGGTCCAGCGCCTGGACCGGCTCGGCATAGACGCCAAGCTGGTCACCCAGGCTCTCCGCGTACAGCGCCCAGCCTTCCTCGAAGGCGCCGTAGCTCAGCGTGCGGCGGAAGCGGGGCAGGGTGCTGTCTTCGTATTGCAACGCGATCTGCAGGTGGTGCCCGGGCAGCGCCTCGTGCAAGAACAGCGTCGCGGAGGCGCGCATCGATCGGCCCTTCCCCACGTCGGCGGTGTTGACGAAGAAGACGCCCGGGCGCGCGCCATCCGGACTGGGCTGCTGGTACTGCGAGGGCGCGGAGTTCTCGCGGTAGGGTTCGATGGGACGAACCTCGAACCGCGCGTGCGGCAAATGCCCGAACAAGGTCGGCAAGGCCCGTTCGACCTGGACGCGAAGCCCGTCATAGGCCCCGACCAACGCCGCCCGCGTCGTCTGTCGCCCGGGCGCCTCGGCCAGCGAACGCGCGAACGAGGCCAGATCGCCTTTCCACCCCGTTCGCGCTTGCAAGGCCTGCATCTCCTCCTGGATGCGGGCGACCTCGGACTCGCCCAGGCGAAAGATCTCGTCGGGTGAAAGTCGGGTGGTGGTCGACGTACGGACGCGGTACGCGTACCACGCGGCACCGTTCGGCAACGATTCGATGGCCACCGCCGATCGGCAGTGGGGCAGGTATTCGCGCGCCAGAAAGTCCCGCAACCGTTGGTAGGCGGGGACCACAACCTGACGGATGCTGTCCCGGAACGCCGCCTCCAGAGCCACCCGTTCGCTGCCCGAGACCGCCTGCGGGAATCGGGTCAGGGGCACGAAGAAGATGCTCTGGGCGGGATCCTCGACCAGCTGCGCTTCCAGCTGGGGGAGCAACGTCTCGATGACAATCGGCGGGTGAACGACGTCAGCCGCGATGCCCCGGCGCAGGTTGGCGATGGCGGTGTCCACCCACGCAGCGAAATCGCGCATGCGGCCCAAGAAGTTGCGGTAGTCGCCGGTCGCGGCGAACGGATGCACGCCCGCGCCGGAACCCATGACCGGGAAATCCACGGGCAGCCCCGACAGCTGCGTCATTGCCAGCAGGTGCTCGGGATACGTCAACCCCTCCAGTCGGGAGTCGAGCTCCCGTCGCAACAGCTCGTGGCTCAACCGGTCGCTCTCGTTCAGCGACGCGGGTGGAAAAGCCGCCAGCTCGCCCAGGAACCGCCGGCACATCGCCCCGACCCGGGCACGATGGCTCTCCGACAGCTCGTTGGGCAGCTGCGCGTCGTAGCGGTGGTCGCCCAGCGTGGTCGCCAGCACCGGATCGATGGCCAGCAACTCCTGGTAGTACGCCTCGAACAGACGATGCAGGGGGGACGTTTCCGCACCGGTAGGCGGTGGCGGGCCGACGGGCGACGCCCGATGAGCGCACCCGGCCAGCGCTACCGCCACCGCAAGTCCAACGACAACCTGGTCGACCAGTCGCATGGCTCCGGGAATCGGCATGCCGGCAGTCTAGCCGCTTACCGCCAGGCCAGCCGCGCGACGCACTCACGGGTGCGTTGGTGCTCTGCCGGCCGTCGGGTTCACGTTGCACGGAGGTGACATCGTTTTCGTCACGAATTCGGCTTCATCCGATCCGTCCAACCGCCGATTTAACCTGGGATCGCCTCCTCAACGCGCAACGCGGCTGCCACCACCATGTCCGACATCCCCAAGACCTTCGCTCGCGCCTCGGCCCTTGGCCGCTATGTGGTCCTGGGGCTGATTGGTCGTGGGGCCATGGGGGATGTGTATGCCGCCTACGATCCCGAGCTGGACCGCAAGGTGGCGATCAAGCTGTTGCGCGTCTCGCACGGGGGTGGGCAAAGTCTGGCGGATGGACGCAAGCGCCTGATCCGTGAGGCGCAGGCCATCGCCAAGCTGTCGCACCCCAACGTGGTGGTGGTGCACGACGTCGGTACCATCGGTGACCAGGTCTTCGTCACCATGGAGTACGTCGACGGGCACACCTTGCGCTACTGGCTGGAGGCCGACACCCGGACCTGGTCAGATGTCCTGAAGGTCTTCCTGGACGCCGGGTATGGGCTGGCGGCCGCGCACGAAAAGGACCTGGTCCATCGCGACTTCAAGCCCGACAACGTGATGTTTGGGTTCGACGGCCAGGTGCGGGTCATGGACTTCGGTCTGGCCCGCATAGTCAACGATCCCAAGGACCGGACGGCCAGCGATGTCACCGAGCCGGGGTTCGAGGTCAGCGGGGCCATCGCGCACCTGGCGGCCAGCGGCGCCGATCTGGATTCCACGATGGCCATCGGGTCGCCGCCCGCCATCATCCGCAGTGAAGCCCGCGGTGAAGCCCGCGGTGAAGCCCGCAGTGAAGCCCCTGCGCCCGAGGACGGCCACGATCTGCACCTGACTCAGACCGGCGATGCGATGGGGACGCCCGCGTACATGTCACCCGAGCAGTTCCGCGGCATGAAGGCGGGAGCCGCGACGGATCAGTTCAGCTTTTGCGTGGCGCTGTACGAGGCGCTGTACGGCGAGCGGCCGTTTCTGGGCAAGACCATGAACGAACTGTCGGCCAATGTCTTGCGAGGCATGGTCAGGGACCCCGCGCCGCACAGAGACGTGCCGGCTTGGATTCGTGCCATCGTGCTGCGCGGCCTGAGTGTCGATCCTCGGGATCGCTGGCCGTCGATGAAGGCCCTGCTGGCCGAACTGGAGAACGACGGTGTGATGGCCGGTCGCGATCGTTTCGCCGCAGGCGCGGCCGCACGGTTGATCGGGATCTGGGAGCCACTGCCGTCCCAGGAGGCCGCGGAACCTCGCAGCCGCAGCCGCGTGCGCGAGGCCTTCCTGGCGACCCAGAAGCGCTACGCCGGCGTCGCGTATGCGACCGTCAGCAAGATGTTGGACGAGTTCGCGACCCGCTGGACGGACATGTACATCGACGCCTGTGAAGCGACGCACGTGCGCGGCGACCAGTCTGCCGAGGTGCTGGACCTGCGCATGGCATTCCTGAACGATCGGCTCCGCGAGCTGAAGGCGCTGTGCGAGATGTTCCGACACGCTGACGCCGAGGTCGTCGAGAATGCTGTCTCGGCGGTCGGTTCCCTGGGACGCCTGGATCGCGGCAACGACATCAAGCTGTTGCGCGCGATCGTGAAGCCGCCCGAGGATCCAGCCACCCAGCGCGCGGTCGAGAGCTTGCGCACCCGGCTGGCCGAGGCGCGCGTCATGTGGCAGGTCGGACGACTCCTGGACGGGGTGCGGGCGCTGGAACCGCTGGGACAGGAGGCGCGCGCCATCGGCTACGTACCCTTGCTGGCCGAGGTGCTGCTGGAGACCGGCAAGGTGTTGTGCGAGCGGCGCGACGCCGACAAGGCCGCCCGCGTCCTGGAAGAGGCGGTGTGGACCGCGGAACTCTGCCGTCACGATGAAGCGGCGGCGGAGGCGGCGACGTTCCTGGTCTACGTGGTGGGCGATACCCAGTCGCGCTTCGACGCTGGCGGCATCTGGGCGCGCCACGCCGAGATGCTGCTGTCACGCATGGGGGGCCACGACTACCTGTGGGGATGGCTCTACAACAACCGCGGCGCCATGCGCGAACGCCAGGGGCTCTTGAGCGAAGCGCTCGAGGATGCGCGACGCGCGGTCAAGGCCAAAGAGAACGCGCAGGGGCCCGACAGCCCCGACGTGGCGATGTCGCTGTCCAACATGGCGCTGGCCTTCGATCAGATGGGCGAATCGGAAATTGCCGTTCACCAGGCGCAGCGGGCGGCCGACACCGTCGAAGCGCGCCTGGGAAGCGACCATCCGCGCACCGGCGTCTTGCGCTCGAACTACGCCGAGATCTTGAACCACGTCGGCCGCTTCGCTGAAGCGCGCCAGATGGCCGAGCGGGCGCTGGTCGCATTGGAGGGAGAATCCGAAGCCGATGGGCTGATCCTGTCCTACCCGCTGATGGCGCTGGGCGTGGCGCTGCTGGGCGAAGGTCGACCGGCGGAGGCGACGCCGGTGCTGGAGCGGGCAGTGACCATTCGGGGCGGCAAGGAAAGCCAGGCGTCGCGGCGGGGCGAGGCGCGCTTCGCGCTGGCGCGGGCGCTGTGGGCCGCCGAACGCGATCGCGCGCGCGCGGGCGAGCTGGCACGGACAGCGCGCAGCGAATATCTGGCGTGGCCCCTGGCGCCGGGGGGCGAGAAGGAAGCCGAACGCATCGACGCCTGGCTGCTGTCGCTCGACGGCGCCGCCTGAGTTCACGTCGCCGCGGGCGACGGTTTGGTTCAAGATATTGAACCATGCGGCTCGGCGAACTGGTGGCGGCGTCCGGCCGCGTGGCGGCGACATCATCGCGGCTGGAGAAGATCGCCCACCTGGCCGAGGTGATGCGCCGGTTGGCTGAAGACGAGCTGGTCGCCGGTGTTTCCTATCTGGTGGGAGACCTTCCCCAGGGACGGATCGGAGTGGGCTATGCAACGCTTCGGGCGCTGCGCGGTTCAGGGGGGACAGCGGCGGAGTCATCGCTGGAGATCGCCGAGGTCGACCGGACCTTTGGCGCTTTGAAGGACGAAGCGGGGGGAGCGGGCGTGACGGGGCGGCGGGCGGCGGCGCTGGGGGCATTGCTGACGCGGGCCACCGCCGACGAGCGGGCGTTCCTGGTGAGGCTGCTGCTCGGTGAGCTGCGCCAGGGCGCGCTGGAGGGCGTGCTGATCGACGCCGTCGCGCGCGCCTTCGACGCGCCGGCGTCCGACGTCCGACGGGCAACGATGCTGGCCGGCAGCTTGCCACCGGTGGCCGCGGCGCTGGCGCGAAACGGCGTCCCCGGGCTGTCGGCGTTCGAGCTGACGCTGTTTCGGCCCGTGCAACCCATGCTGGCGGACACCGCGGAGAGCGTGGCCGACGCGTTGAAGTGCCTGGGTGAGGCGGCCTTCGAATACAAGCTGGACGGCGCCCGCGTGCAGGTGCACAAGGACCACGATCGCATCGAGGTGTTCTCGCGTTTGCTGAACCAGGTCACCCCCGCGGTGCCCGAGCTGGTCGAACGGGTGAGGGCGCTGCCGGCGTCCCGGCTGATCCTGGACGGGGAGGCGCTGGCGCGCGGGTCGGATGGGCGTCCGCTGTCGTTCCAGACCACCATGCGCCGGTTCGGCCGCCGTATCGACGTGGAGACCTTGCGGACGACGCTGCCCCTGGATGTCAGCTTCTTCGATGTCCTGCGGGTCGACGATCAGGTGTTGCTGGATCGGCCGCTGACCGAGCGCTGGGCGGCGTTGCAGACGGTGGCGGGCCCGGCCAACACCGTTCCGCGTCTGGTGACGGGCGACGCCGCCAGCGCCGATGCGTTCCTGGGCGGGGCGCTCGCGGGCGGTTACGAGGGGCTGGTGGCCAAGAACCTGGGCGCGGGATATGCCGCCGGCCGGCGCGGACAGGATTGGTTGAAGCTGAAGGTGGCTCATACCTTCGACCTGGTGGTGCTGGCGGCGGAGTGGGGCAGCGGTCGGCGGCGCGGCTGGCTGAGCAACCTGCACCTCGGCGCGCGCGATCCCGATCAGGGTGGCTTCGTCATGCTGGGGAAGACCTTCAAGGGAATGACCGACGAGCTCCTGCGCTGGCAAACCGAGGCGCTGCAGGCACGCGCCCTCGGCGATGACGGGTTCGCCGTGCACGTCCGCCCCGAGTTGGTGGTCGAGATCGCCTTCAACGACGTGCAGCGCAGCGGGCACTATCCGGGGGGCGTGGCGCTGCGGTTCGCGCGGCTGAAACGCTATCGACCCGACAAGCGTCCGGACCAGGCGACGACCATCGCGGAGGTGCGCGCGCTGTTGCCACGCGACGCTTGAGTGCGCTCGGTCGGCGGCCGTGGTGGCCTGTGACCGGCGGCACTTGGCGATTCTCGGACGAGACGTAAGCTGCCGCGGTGATGAAGGCGGATCAGAGGATGTGGAAGATAGGTCTGGTCGCGATCACGATCGCCGGCTGCGGGGGCGGCGGCAGTCAGAGAGGCGACAGCGGCGCCGATCAGGCGACGGCGACCGGAGGCGCGAACGGCGGCACCAACGGCGGTTCGGGCGGCACTACCAGTAGCGGGGGCGCGACGGCGACCGGCGGCGCGACGGCGACCGGTGGCGCGACAGCGACCGGTGGCGCGGCGACCGGAGGCGCGACAGCGACCGGTGGCTCGCCAGGCAGCGGCGGCGCGGCGGGGACGGGGGCCGCGGGCGGTGCGGCCGGTCGAGGTGGCGCGGGCGGCGGCCAAGGTCAAGGTGGCGCTGGCGGCGGTCAGGGTGGTGCAGGCGGGCGCGGCGGTTCCGCGGGCGGCGCGAGTGGCAAGGGCGGCGCAGCCGGCGCCGGTGCGGGAGGTGGCGCGGGTGCACGAGGCGGCGCGGGCGGCCTGGCGGGTCAAGGCGGCAGCGCCGGGCTGGGTGCTCCGGCGCTGCACGTCTCGCGCGCCGACGCGTATCCCGCGAACCAGGCTGCGATTCTGGGAATGCTGGTCGCGGTGGACAGTCAAGACACCGCGGTGGTGATCGGACCTGCGACCAGCAGCTCCTTGTCACCGGCGATCTCCTGGTTGCCGCGGCAGGGCGCCTCCCGCCGGCAGGTCTACGCGAACGGCGCCACGCCGCGGGCCATGGCGATCGGTCCAGCCGACGTCTTGTGGCTGGCTGGCTATCTGTTCGGCACGGTCAGCTTCGGCGGGCCGACCTTGCCTGCCCTCGAGAACGGGTACTACCTGTGCAGGCTCGGCGCCGACGGGAGCCAGCAGCAGTGCATTTCAGTACCAACGTCCGGCTCGCCGGAGGTGCGTGCGGTCAAGGCCGACGCCGCCGGCAACGTGTATGTGGTCGGCTCCCTCTACATCTTTGGCCCGACGACCATCTCCAATGCGTTCGTCACCAAGGTCTCGCCGGTCGGTCAGGTCCTTTGGAATCGCGAGTTCGCCGGCACCGGAAGCACCGCCTACATCGGCGGCGTCGCGATCACCCCCGACAACCGGGTGGCGATCGCGGGCGGGTTCAACGACCAACTCGCGCTCGGCACACCTCCCCTCGTGAGTCAGTCGACGATGAGCGGCGGCTACAACGGTTTCTGGGCGACCCTCGACGCCAGCAACGGCAACCCGATCTCCGTCTCGCGTTTCGGTGGCTCCATTTTCGATCTCGCCAACACGATTGACGTCACTTCCGACGGCGCGTTGCGCATCGGCGGCCAGCTCAGCGGCGCCAGCACCGTCGGTGGCATGGCGGTCACGGCCGACGCAGAAGGCTCGGCGTTCGTCGCGGAGGTGTCTGCCGGTGGCACCGCCCGCTGGGTCCGCGTGATCACGGGCCGCGGCATCGTGTTCGGATCGGACACCAACGCCGCCGGTCGCACGTTCGCCGCGGGCCGTATCGACGGCACCACCTCCGATTCCCTCCTGGCCAGCCTGACTGTCGACGGGACACTGACGTTTCCACTCCGCACACCGACCGGGGCGTCGAACGGCGCGGTCGCTGCCGCGGCTGACCGCCACGGCGGTGTCTGGGTGGCGGGCGAGCTGCTCGGCAGCGCCAATTTCGGCACCGGGCCGATCACAAGCCCGGGTGCGACTGAGCCCACGAATTACCTCGTGCATCTCGAGCCCTGAGGCCGCGCTTTTCTCGTCCGCGTGGGATCACGAGCGCGGGACGAACAACAGCGCGGCCGCCAGGATGGTCAGGGCCAACACCAGGACTTCGAAGGTTTCCTGGCGCATGCGCCTGACCAGCCAGCGGCCAAGACCCGCGCCCGCAATCACGGCGGGAACCAGCAGGGCGTCGAACGCGAGCGAAGGCCCGTTGATGAAGCCGTGTCCGATGTAGACCGGCAGCTTGCACAGGTTGACGATCAAGAAGAACCACGCGCCGGTTCCGACGAACTCATCCTTGGGCAACCGCTTTGCCAGCAGATACAGGTTCATGATCGGTCCGGCGGCGTTGGCGATCGTGGTCGCGAATCCGGCCGCGCCGCCGTAGGCGATCGAGTGTCGCAGGCTATGCGGCACGGCCGTTTGGTGCCGTCGTGTCCGCCACCAGCGAAACAGAATCATGACGACGACGATCACCGCGACGGTTGGTCGCAGAACCCGCTCGGGCGCGTCCAGGGCCAGGGCGCCGGCGGCCATCCCCACCAGGACCCACGGCAGCAGCACCAGCAGACTGCGCGCGTAGGCGCGGCGCCGGTAGATGATCACCGCGAATACATCCGCGACGCACAACAACGGCAACAACCAACCTGCCGATTGGCGGGCATCCCCCACGGCCAAGACCATCAAAGGCACCGCCAGGATCCCAAACCCCGGGACGCCCGTCTTGGCGACGCCGACCAGCACCGCCGCGACGGTCCCGACGATCCACTGCCACGGTGCCAATTCAGGAAGCGACAAGTCCGGAGCGCACCCTATCGCGCCAGCGCGCCCGGTCAATCGGGCCACCCAGGGTCAGAGCCATTCGTCCAGCCGCTCGAGGAACAGTTTCCATGGCAGGACGTCGATCGACTCGATACGGAAGGGCTCCGGCGCGGTCGCGACCACGACGCGTGGTGTACTCGGATGCGCTTCTGCAAAGGATCGAAGCCCAGTCAGATCGGATCCAGAGATTCGCGGGCGGGACTTGATCTCGACGGCCAGGCGGAGCTTGCCGTGACGTTCGAAGAGCAGATCGACCTCGGCGCCGTGGTTGGTTCGCCAGTAGAAAAGGCGTGTCTCGGGAAAGCGGTAGTCCACGATACGGGCGCATTCACAGACGAGCCACTGCTCGAAGAGGCGACCGCGAGTGGCGGGATCGGGTTCGGCGTGGAGGCGACGATTGAGGGCGTTGGTGACCCCTGTGTCGAAGAAATAGAAGCGCGGATGCCCGACGAGCCGCGCGCGAGGGCTCTTGCGCCAGGCTTCGAGTCGGAAGCCGACCAGGGTGTCCTCAAGGATCTCGAAATACGCCCGCACCGTTCGAGCACTGATGCCAGCGTCGCTCGCGACGGCGGCTGCGTTGAGAATCTCGCCGGACTGCCCTGCTGCTACATCGAGGAATCGCGCGAAGGCGCCGACATTGCGGACGATGCCCTCGTCCTGAATTTCCTCGCGGAGATAGACCTCGGCGTAGGCCGACAGGAGATCGATCGCCGCGTCGTCGTCTCCGGAAACGACGGCGGGCAGCGTGCCGAACCGGAGGGCGCGCTCGAGGTCGAAAGCGGCGCCGATCTCGGAGACGGTGAGGGGATGAAGACGACGCGTGGCGGCCCGGCCCGCGAGCAGGTTGGCGCCACCTCGTTTCAACTTGCGAGCGCTCGAGCCGGTCAATAGAAACCGCGCCTTCGTGTCCTCGATGAGGCCATGGACCTCGTCGAGCAGCGCGGGAACTTTCTGCACCTCGTCGACGAAGATCGTCCGGACACCCGCACGGAGCCGCGCCTCCACCTCGGCGCGGAATCGCCCCGGTTCCTTGGCGAATCTCAAAAATACGTCGTGACGCAGGAGATCGACGGTCCAGGAATCCTCAGGAAGCAACGACCTGATCAAAGTGCTCTTGCCCGTTTGTCGAGGGCCAAAGAGGAAGCATGATCCCCGGCTGGGGAGCGCCAAGATGCGGTCGAATACCATGCTGCCGAAGTGTACGGTAATACGGCGACATGGTGCAAATCGCGCACTTTCGGCCTACGGCGTGGTTCCGGCCGCACGCCGTGCGTCGTTGCGCGTCGGCCTCCCGTAGCCAGGCTTCCGCCTTTCGGCGCTACTTGGTGACGGGTGGGGGCAGCGGAGCGCCGGGGCTGGGCGCGGCGGCGCCGGGGTTGGGCTTGGGCGCCATCGTCCCGCCTTTGCCGCCCATCATCCCGTGGTCGTGGCCCTTGCCCGCCATACCGTGCTGGGCGAAGTGAGCCTTCATCTCGTCGAGGTGCTTCTTGCAGCCCGCGGAGAGCTCGGCTGCGTGCTCGCCCAGGCAGAGCCCGACGCGACCAGAGCCAGCGGGCACGTCCGAGCAATGCTTCTGCGCGTCGTCGGCGCAATCCGCGTGCATGGACATCCGCTCGTCCATCTTGGCAGCGATGTGCTGGGCGACGGGCTTGCAGCCGGGCGAAAGCTCTCCAGCGTGCTCGTTCAAACAGGCCGCCACGCGTCCGTGGCCGGGAGCGACGTCCTTGCACAGCTTCGCGACGTCGGCGCCGCACGCGCGGTGCATGCCCTTCATCGGTCCCCATGGCTTGCCGGCGGCCATCGGCCGGGCCGCCGGAGCAGCGGCGGGGGTCGGTGCCGCCGCGGCAGTGCCGGGGGCGGCCGCCTGCGGGGCCGCCGCGGGTCGCGCGCCGCCGGCCCGGCCGGGAGGCAGTACGCTCTTGCATGCCTCGGACAGCTCTGCGTCGTGGCTGCGAAGGCAGGCCGCCAACCGACCCCCGCCAGCGGCGACGGTGGGACAGTGCTTCGCGATGTCGTCCTTGCAGCGCGCGCCGATCAGGCTGCGATGCCCCAGGCCGGCTGGAGGCGCCGCCACGGCCGCGGGAGCTGGTGTCGCGCCCACAGAAGGAGCGGGAGGTGCGCCGGGCACAGCGGAGGGAGCCGGCGCGCCGGACTGGGCAAACGCCACGGTGCTGCCTCCCAGCAGGTTCGCAGCAAGCAACATCCACAGCGCGGAACGAAGAGATGACGTCATGGGAGGAATCCTTTCTGACTCGTGATTGCGGGCTCGACGGAGGAAGGGGCGTTTCTAACGTGTTTTCGCGACGGTGGGGAGGACCTATCGCCCTCGCTGTCGCCGTCGCGCTGATACAATCGCGCCCGGATGGAAAATCACATGTTGTCGACCAACCGAAAGCCAATGGTATCTGCGTCGTTCGTTTCGATCCTCGTGGCGGTGGCCGCCCCTCTCTCTTCTTGCACGGTGACGCTCCCGGCTGGCCCACCGCCGCCTCGGCCCACTTCGCAGCCGGCGCAACCGTCGCCCGGCTACAGCCCGCGGTCGACGTCGGTGGTCGATGAACGCGGGCGCGCCCTCACGGTGGAACACGGCGCTCCCGGGGATCCGCGGGTCATTGGTTGCGCGGACGGAGCGCGCGAGGCCTTCCTGGATCTTGCCCGCTTTCCCAACATCGCGGGATGTCTCGCGGACTGGCCCGGCCAGCAAAGCCTGCGCACCAACCCTACCGGCCGCGCTTGCGGGGACGAGTTCGGCCCATGCACAACGCCCGCCGACGCCTGTGCCCCCGGCTGGCGAGTCTGTGGTGCTGGCGGCGCCGTTGCGGACCTGCGGCAGGTCTCCGCCGAGGATTGCTCATCTGCCGGCGGAGGGCGCTACGCCGCCGCCATTTCCCACTGCCAATCGCAGTCGGGCTGCGGCGTCGATCCCAGCCCGGGGGCCATCTATGCTTGCTATCCGACCGGCTGGTGCTCGGAGCCCGTCTGCTGTGGCCGCGACTGCGGCGAGTTTGGTATATGCCGCGGCGGTGTCTGGCCCGACCAGACGCACATCCCCTTCGGCCAAGACCAGGGCTGTGGCAACACGGGCTCGCACCGCGCCGGCGGCGTGCTCTGCTGCCGCTGAGGGACTCGCACGCCGGCCGACGCACCGCCGTCGGCCTTGACGCGTGGCCGCTCGGCGTGATGGGATCCTCGGCGCGTTGCCAGGCACCACCGCCGATGCGCTCGACAACACGACGGACGTGGAAACGCCCGAACGCATCCGTTTCAGGCATCACGTGGCGGGACCCGTTCGCCGCGGCCTGGCCTACCTGATCGATCTGTGCGCCCGCGCCGGCATCGTCTTCGCGACCGGCTTGCTGGGGATGTTGGGGGGCCTGGTGATTGGCAAGGCCACCGTCGGCCTGGGACTGGTGGTCTTCTTCGTCGTCGAATGGGGCTACAACATTCTCTTCGAGACGTTCTGGCGCGGGCAGACCCCGGGCAAGCGGGCGCTCGGCCTTCGGGTGGTGAAGGAGGGGGGCTATCCGGTGGGCTTCATCGATTCAGTGCTGCGCAATCTGCTGCGGGCCGCAGACTTCTTGCCGGTCGGGTACGTGCTGGGGCTGCTGGTGATGGGCGGTGATCGGCGCTGCCGCCGTATCGGGGATCGCGCGGCCAGCACGATGGTGGTAGTCGAGACCAGCGCGCGCGTCGCGGCTCCCGTCACGTTGACGCCCCCCGCGACGGCCGACGAACTGGCGGCGCTGCCGCACCGACCGGCCCTCTCGCCCGAGGAGGTGGACGCGCTGGCCATGTTCCTTCGCCGTGGGCATCTGTCGCCCGCGCGTCGCCTCGAGCTGGCCGAGATCGTGGCGCCCGTGCTGGCGGCCCGCATGGGGCAGCCGCTGCGTGACCCGGTTCGTTTCCTGGGCTTGCTGCATGAACGACATCTGGGCGCGCGGCGGCCGGCGCCGACCGACGGACAGGCGCGACGCCCATGAGCGAGAGCGAGGAAGCCTTCGTTGCGGCCCGCCGCGCTGACTGGGAGACGCTGGGCACGCTGCTGGACGGCGGTCAGGCGTGGCACCGGCTGCCCCCAGAGACCCTGCATCGCGCGGCCAGCTTGTATCGCTCGGTGTCGGGGGACGTGATGCGCGCGCGGGCGGCGGGGTACCCGGCCGAGCTGACGATCTTCCTGGACGGCCTGGCAGCGCGCGCCCACGCCGCGCTTTACAGCGCGCCTCCGTACCGGCTGGGCGCCGTCGTGGAGCTGATGACCCGCGATTTCCCCCGTGCGGTGCGCCGTTATCGACGCTTCGTGGCCTTCGCGGCCTTGCTGTTCGTGCTGCCTGGGGTGGTGGGCTTCGTGGGCGCACGGCGGTCGCGGTCGTTCGCGCTGCAGGTCATGCCGGCCGAGATGGCCGAGCAGGCACAGGACAACTTCGCCAAGGATGTGAACACCGGCCGCGCCACCGACGAGGACGCGTTCATGGCCGGCTTTTACGTCAACAACAACGTCGGCATCGCGTTTCGCTGCTTCGCGACCGGCATCCTGTTCGGGCTGGGGAGCGTGTTCTTCTTGGTTTACAACGGGCTGACCACCGGTGTCGTCGCGGGGTTGGTCGACAGCGCGGGACACGGCAAGAACTTGTTGACGTTCATCTCCGGCCACGGCGCCTTCGAGCTGACCGCCATCGTGCTGTCAGGCGCGGCCGGGATGGTGATGGGGTACGCGCTGGTCGCAACCCGGGGGATGACGCGTTTCGCGTCGCTGGCGCGGCACGCGCGCGATCTGACGCACCTGGTGCTCGGCGTGGCGATGATGTTGCTGTGCGCGGCGGGCATCGAGGCCTTCTGGTCGCCGTCGTCGGCGCCCGGGGCGGTCAAGCTGACTGTGGCCGGCTTCCTGTGGGTGGCGGTGCTGTCCTATCTGACGCTGGCCGGGCGCGAACCGCGGGGAACGCGGTCATGAACCTGAACGCCGCGCGCGTCGAGCTGAGAGTGCGCAGCGCGATCGACGTGCTGGATCTGGCTGCGCCGCTGGCCCTGCGAAGCTGGCGCGTGTTCGGGCCGCTGGCGGCCGCGGTGCTGCTGCCGGCCTTCGCCCTGTGTCTGGTGGTCCACTATCACTTCGGGTGGACGTGGCCGGTGGTGTGGCTGCTGGCGGTTGGCCTGGGGCCATTCGCCCAGGTCCCGTTCACGCTCGCCTGCGGCGAGCTGTTGTTCTCGGCCCCGCGTGACGTCCGCGTGGGGCCGCTCCTGCGCCGGTCGCTGTCGCGGTTGCCTGCGTTCTTCGTGTCGTACGTGGTCACGCGCTTCTGTCATGTGGCTGGGTCGATGGTGGTGGTGTTGCCGTTGTTCACCGCCAGCTGGTTCTTCGTGGTGCCCGAGGTGTTGTTGCTGGAAAAGGCGTCGCCCCTGGCCGCCTTGGGCCGTAGCATGCGGGCCGTACGCGGGCGCGGCGGCGCCGCGTTCGGGATCGGCGCGGCCCTGCTGTTGCTCGCGGGGGCGGGCGTCGCGGCCGGTGAAGTGGTGGCCAATTCGATCGTCAGCACAGTGCTGCAGCTGGGCCAACCGTTCGGGCAGCTCTTGCAGAAGGGCGGTACACCCTACGCGCTGGCCGGTTTCTTCTCGACGGTGCCGGTGATCGCGGCGGCGCGTTTTCTGGCGTACACCGATCTGCGAACGCGCAAGGAAGGCTGGGACATTCAGCTTCGCTTCATGGCCATCGCGGCCGAGGCCGAGTCCTCGTCGCGGCCGAGGGGTGCGGGCGAGGCGGTCAGGCGCGTGGTCGCTTGAACCACCCTCGGCGACGAGCCCGCGCGTTCTTCCCGGGGCTGGCGTGGGGCCTGCTGGCCTGCGCGGGGCCGGCGGCGGCCCACGCGGCCGTCGAACCTTCCGAGACGCCGAGGGTATTGCCCGCCGGCCAGGCGGTCGAGCGTACGCTGGCGTCGCCGCGCTATCGCTATTGCCACGACCCCAAGTACCCGTTGACCGACGACGAGGTCCGCTGGTGCAAGTTGCTGCCCAAGGCGTCCGACCCGCGGGCCGCGCGCTGTCCGGAGTTCGCCGCGGCTTGCCGGGCGGGGGCCACCGCGCGCACCGTTCCCCCCGCCAAGCCGTGGCACTTGAAATTGCCCGACTTCGGTGGGCTGGGGCGCATCTTCTTCTGGACCCTGGTGACGGGCGTGGTGGCGGGCCTGTTGTGGTTGCTCATCCGGGCCGGGATGCACCTGGCCGGGCGCCGGCGTCCCCGGATCGCAGACGATGGGCCCGCGGTGGTCGGGGCCGACACCGGCCCAGCGGTCGTCGACGTGGTCGAACGCGACGTCGAACGCCTGCTGGCCCGCGCGCGCGCGGCGGCCGCGCGCGGTGACTTCGCCCAGGCCATCGCGGATCTGCACGCGGCTTTGTTGCGACGGTTGGATGGCGATGGTTACGTGCGGATCCATCCGTCGGCAACCAACGGCGACTACCTGCGCGAGCTGCGGGGGCGCGCGCCCGCGCTGGCGGGTCCCGTTCGCGACATCACCCGCGACATCGAGGCCGTTCAGTTCGGAACCGTTGCGCCCGGCGAGGGCCTTTTCCACACGTTGCTGGGGCGGGTGATCGCCGTCGTGACGCCCCGCCGCCCAGGCTTGCCAGGGGCGCTTCCGCTGCTCATTTTCGCGCTGCTGTGGGCGGGGGGGATGACCTCGTGCATGCCCAGCCTGCGTCCGGACTGGCGAGACTCCCCGTCGGGATCGGCGGCGGTCGCGGCTGTGCTGGAGGCCGGCGGCTTGAAGGCCGAGGAACGTCTTCGTCCGCTCAGCGATCTGTCCGAGCGGCGCGCTCCGGGCACCGACGTCAGCCAGGACGCGCCGGCGCAGCTGGTGTTGCTGCCCGACGCCGAGCTCGGCGACGCGGAGTGGAGCAAGCTGCAGCAGGTGCTGGATGGCTATGGTCCGACGCTGGTGATCCTGGGGCCGCGACAGCTGCCGTCATGGGTGCTGGCCGAGCTGATTTCGGACGGCGCCACCGGCACGCTGCGCGCGACAGCCGCCTTGGCACGCACCGACCAAGCCGACGATGACGACGATGATGACGACAACGACCAGGATGCCCGCGCCCGACAGCGGGCCGCGCGCGCTGCGGAGAAGGCCCTGCTGGCGCACAAGGGCAACACGCCCGGTTCCGCGTGGGTGCGCGTGGACGACGCCGTCTCCCGCGGCGTTCTGTTGAAGCGGGGAACCCATCCCTACGCCGTCGAGCTGGCGCGCGACGTGGGGAGGATCGTCGTGGTGGGCGACGGTCAACTGTTCACCAACGCGGCCCTGGCCGTCGACGACAACGCCGAGTTGCTGCTGGCCCTGATGCGTCGGGGAGGGGCGGGCATTCATCTGGTGGGGGCTGACACCGGCCTGGTGGCCGCGACCCCGCTGGATTCGGTGGCGCGCGGACGGCTGGCGCCGTTCCTGGCGCAGCTGGGCGCCGCGCTGATCTTGTTCTTCCTGATGCAGGGGGTGGCGTTCGGCCGTCTGCAGGATCCGCGGCAGGAGGAGCGGCGCCAGTTCAGCGAACATGTGCGTGCGCTGGGCCTGCAGTACGCACGGGCACGGGCTGCCCGGCATGTTCTGGGCGCGTACGCCACCTGGACGGTAGAGCGTCTCCGCGAACGGATTCGATTGCCGCGCGAGCGCGGTCTCGGTGATCTGGCGGCGGCGGTGGCGACGCGGACCGAGCGGCCGCTGGGGGATGTCGCGCGCGCGCTGTTCGCCTCCCGCCAGGACGCGGACGATGCTGACGCCAAGGGCCACGCCGACGAGCACCTTGCGACGCTGCGTTCCCTCAGGCAGCTTCTCGCGGAGATCAACGGCAAGCGCGCCGACCGCGATGCCGTGCCCCGAAGCACCGCCGAAGGCAGTATCGACGAAGGCAGATCCCAGCAGACACGCGCAACCGGATCGCACCCCCCATCACAGGAGCAGAGCCAGCCTTGACCATCACCGAATTTCGAGAGCGGTTTCAGCGCATCCATGCCGAGATCGCGCGGGTCGTGATCGGCCAGGACGAGCTGATATCGCAGACGCTGATCGCGATCCTGGCGCGCGGGCACGTGCTGGTGGAAGGCGCCCCGGGCCTGGGTAAGACCCTGCTCGTGCGGGTGCTGGGCCAGGTGCTGGGCTGCGCGTTCAAACGCATCCAGTTCACGCCGGACCTGATGCCCTCCGACGTGACGGGGGGCAACGTCTTCAACCAGAAGCTATCGGCGTTCGACTTCGTGCAAGGCCCGGTGTTCACGCAGCTGCTGCTGGCCGACGAGATCAACCGCGCGCCCGCCAAGACCCAGTCGGCGTTGCTGGAGGCGATGCAAGAGCATACGGTCACGGTCGACGGCGTGACCCGACCCCTGCCGAAGCCATTCTTCGTCATTGCCACCCAGAACCCGATCGAGTCCCAGGGGACCTATCCGCTGCCCGAGGCACAGCTGGATCGTTTCCTGTTCAAGCTGTTCGTCCATCACCCGAGCCAGGAGGTCGAGAAGACCATCTTGCGCAGCCACCTGGCGGGCTTCGACGCCGTGGCGCTGGAACGTTCGGCGCTGGCGCGGGTGGTGGGACCGGCGGATCTGATGGCCATGGCCGATTCCATCACCGCGGTCCAGGTGGCCGAGCCGTTGCTGGACTACATCACCCAGATCGTCGCTCGCACCCGCAGCCATCGGTCGCTGATCTTTGGCGCGTCCCCGCGGGCTTCGATCGCGCTGTTGCAGGTGGCGCGCGTTCAGGCGGCCGTCGCGGGCCGGGACTTCGTGGTGCCCGACGACGTGAAGGAACTGGCGCCGGCCGTCCTGCGCCACCGCATCGGCCTGCACCCCGACGCGGAGATCGAGGGCGTGACGTCCGACGACTGTGTGGAGGAGGTGCTGCGCGAGACCTCGGTGCCCAAGGGCCTGGCGTGATCCCCTCGGCGCGCCTGGTGCTGGCCGCCATCGCGCCGATCTTCTTTTCGTTGGCGGCGCTGGTCGACGCCACGCTGTTGTGGCCCATGCTGGCCATCGACGCGGGGATCGTGCTGGTGGCGCTCGCCGATCTGCTGCTCGGCTTGCCGCACCTCATCGACGCGCGAAGGACCGTGCCACGCGTGCTGTCGGTGGGTCGGGAAAATCCGGTCACCGTGGAGGTGACCTCGCGCTCGCGGCGGCCGCTGGTGGTGCGCCTGAAGGACGATCTGCCGCTGGAGCTGGCGTCGCCAGACTTGCCGGTGGAGTGCAAGCTGGGTCCGCGGGGCCGGACCACGGTGACCTATCACGTCCGCCCGTCGCGCCGGGGGGCCTTCGCGCTGGGCAATCACCACGTTCGCTATCCGACGCCGCTGGGTTTCTGGTGGCGGCAACTGCGGGTGGTGGCCAGCGACGCCGTGCGCGTGTATCCGGACGTGCGCGCGGTGCGGACGTACGACCTGCTGGCACGCCAGAACCGCGAAGCTCTGATGGCCCGCGCGGCCCGCCAGCGCGGCGGGGAGACCGAGTTCGAACGCCTGCGCGATCACCTGCGCGACGATCCGTTCCGTTTCATTGACTGGAAGGCGACCGCGCGGAGGCAAAGGCTGACCGTGCGCGAGCACCAGAAGGAGCGCGATCAGACGGTCGTATGCGTGCTGGATTCGGGCCGTTTGATGACCGCCCAAAGCGACGGCCTTTCGTATTTCGATCACGCGCTGAACGCGACCCTGATGATGGCGCACGTGGCAGCGCGCTCGGGAGATCACATCGGATTCATGGCCTTCGATCGCGTGGTACGGGCCTATCTGCCGCCGATCGCCGGCGCGCGAGCGAACCAGAAGCTGCTGACGGTGGCCTACGACCTGCACCCGGCGCTGATCGAGACCGACTTCGCGTCGGCATTCGAGTTGCTGTCGCGACGGCTGCGCAAGCGTGCGCTGGTGGTGGTGTTCACCCAGGTGGTCGACGACGTTTCCGCGGGGCGCCTGCTGGGATTCATGCGGGGCCTGCCGCGGCGACACCTGCCGCTGGCGGTCCTGTTTCGCGACGGCGAGATCGATGCCCTGGTGCAGGGGAATGACGGCGGCGCCCAGGGCGGGCGGGCCGCGGAGGCTGAACTCTACGTGGGAGGCGCGGCGGCCGAGACGATCCTGTGGCGCGATCGCCTGGTCCGCGATCTGAAGGCGGGGGGCGCTCAGGTGCTGCACGCGCTGCCGCGCAACCTGACGCCGGCCTTGGTGACCCAGTACCTGGAGATCAAGGCGCAGCAGCTGTTGTAGCGGATGGCGCCACGCGGTGCCGCCCCGGCCGCATTCCGAAATCTTGCGGGGTGTTCATTGGAGGATTGCCACCGCCCGCTTGTCCCTTCACCATGGGGTACATGCGTTCTGGCATCGAATCCCTGGGCGGTTTGCTTTCCCTCGTCGCGTTGCTGGGCGCCTGCTCGTCGTCGCCGCCGGCTCGGGGCAGCGGAGGCTCGTCCGCCGGAACCGGCGGCACCGCGAGCGCTAGTGGCGGCTCGGGCGTCGCGCCGGGGACAGGTGGCGTCGCGCCGGGGACGGGTGGCGTCGCGCCGGGGACGGGGGGCGTCGCGCCGGGGACGGGCGGCGTCACGCCGGGAACGGGCGGCGTCGCGCCGGGGACGGGGGGAAGTGCGGGCGGTGCGGGGGGCGTGGCCAGCCCGGTCGGCGGCGCAACGGGCGCCGGCGGTTCCCCCGGCATCGGGGGTGCCGGCTTCGGCCTGGCAGGGCCCAGCCGCTGCGCCACCGCCGGCGTGGCGTTGTGTGAGGACTTCGAGAAGGGCCTCGACAGCGCGCTGTGGACCACGCGCAAGGCCGGCGATGCGATGGTGGCCGTCGACGACGTTCATGCCGCACGCGGCAGCAAGGCGCTCCACATCTCGACCGCCGCCGGGGGCTCCCAGAACTTTGGCTACATCACCGAAAAGAAGTCCTTCCCCGCTACCAACAACACACTTTACGGGCGCATGTTCGTTTGGTTCGAGGATGCCCTGACCACCGACGGTCACTTCACGCTGGCCGAGGGGGCGGGAACCGGAAACGCGGCGATGATTCGTTTTGGCGGACAGAACAAGTTCTTCGGCGTCGGCACCGACGCTGGCGCCTCCGGCGACTGGACCGACAAGGACAACAAACCGATTCCGACCAAGACCTGGATCTGCACCGAGTTCGAATTCAAGGGCGACACCCACGAATTCTCGGTCTGGTGGGACGACATGGAACGGACGGCGCTGCATCGCGGGCCCAGCAATGGCCACAGCGGCTTCGTCATGCCGCAGTTCAATTCGTTGTGGTTCGGCTGGTGGATGTACAACATGGCCGAGCCACAAGATCTGTGGATCGACGAGATCGCCGTCGATTTCAAGCCGATCGGTTGCTCGAAGTAGGCTGTGAAGGAGGCTGACCCCGCGCGCCGCCCTACGGCTTGGCGTGGATCTCGGCGGCGCCGTGGCTGGAGCTCGCGGCGGGCGGCGGCTTCGCGCCGCGTTTCTGGACGATCTCGAAGAGAGTTCCCTGGCCATCTTTGAAGTAGGCCCACGACGAGGTGGGCTCGCCTTCGATCTCGCCCACCGGTTCGACGCCCCGCTGAATCAGGATCGCCCGCGCGGCCTGGATGTCGTCGACCAGAAAGCCGACGGTCACGCCGCGCTGGGCATACGGGGGCCGTTGCGAACGGGCCAGCAACTCGAACAGCTTGCCGTCGAGCTCGAACCAGATCCAGCCTTCGCCGACGTCCCACTCACGCATGCCCAGGACGTCGCGATAAAAGCGCCGCTGCGCCTGAAGGTCGTCGCAGACCACGCCGATCCATACTGGCCAGCCCAGATGCAAAGGCACCTGCGCGACGACGGGCGCGTCTGCAGCTGGGCTGCGGCCGTCGGGTTTCGATTCGGTGCAATTCGAATCGCACGACGGTCGCAACGGGTTGCCCGACCCCGTCCGGGTCGTGGCAGTGCCGTGCGCGGGCGCCGTTGCACAGGCGGCGAGGGTCGACATCAATAGACCCCCGGCAATCGTCGCCGCGGCTGGCGGCTTCGACCGCCGTCTCAATTCGGTCCCGGCTCCATCGTCGCGGGCATTGTGTCCGCGTCGTCGTGGTCGGGCCGGCCCCGCGACGGCTCGATGTAGGCCGCGCGTCGCAACGTCGCCGGACCGGTGTGCGGACCGACGCGCATCGCCGGGGTCGCGCTACCGACGGCCGGCGCTCGCAAGGGGACATGGACAGGGCGCGGCGCCAGCGCGACGGCGCGCGGGCGGGCCGGAACAGGAACGTTCGTCGCCGGGGCCGGACCGCGCTGGTTCAGCCGCGCCGGGGCGACCGCCAGGTTCGGGAGACGGGGCGGATTCACGGGGCCGACGGGGCGGCGTTCGTGCACGTTCCCATCGTCTGCTGGTCGTTGCGCCTGACGCGCGAGCTCGGGCTCGGGCGCCGTCGACAGTCCGTGCTCTTCCGTCGAGGGGAGCGGGTCGGAGGGGGACGCCGCAGGCGAACCTTCTGCCGCGGGCGGTTCCGCGACGCGGGGCAGGGGGGTGGCCGGTGTCGCGACCTCCCCCTTCGGTGCGTCGGCCAGACGTTGCACGACCCAGCGCACGCCCAGCACCGCCAAGAACGAAAGCGCCGCGCCACCGAAGAACTTCAATCCCGCGCGCCGGGGACGCAGATCGAAATCAACCTCCGGGGGGATCTTGATCTCCGGCTGGGTTTGCATCGCCTCCGCGATGGCGGTCTCGGCCAGCGACGGCGGGGGCAGGCGGTTGGGCGCGCGCCTGGCGATCGCCTCTGCGGTCAAGCGCGGGTCCACCTCGATCTTCGTCTGCGCTTCGGCGCTGGATCGGGACACCGCCAACGCTCCCGGCTCCTTGGCCGTCAGCTCGCCCGCCACGGCCACGGCGAAGGCGGCGTCGCGCAGCGTGAACGTGCAGCGCTCGACGTAGAGCTCGGTGCGTGGCCCGGGCGCGAACGGACCCAGCGCAGTGGCCAGCTCGGCGATGTTCTGAAAACGCGCCGCCGGATCGCGGGCCAGGCAGCGAGCGATGGCGCGCCCCATGCCTGTGGGCGCACCGGGCAGCAGCCGCACGCGCGGAGGACCGCCGCTCGACCGACCCACCTCGAACTCCTGGAAGGCGTCGATGGCGAAGCCGCTGCGGCCAGTGAGCATCTCGTACAGCACCATGCCCAGCGCCCAGATGTCCGACCGATGATCAACGGTCGCGCCTTCGCGCACCTGCTCGGGAGACAGATACTCGAACGACGCACGGCTCCCCTGCGCGGGCCCGCCGCCTTCGCCCAGCTTGGCGACGCGGAAGCCCAGGACCTTCAGCACTTGCTGATTGCCGCGCCGGGCGACGAAGAGGTTGCTGGGTTGCAGATCGCCGTGCACCACGCCGCTGGCGTGGGCGACGGCCACCGCATCGCACGCTTGCAAGATCAGCTCGGTGGCCTTGACGGCCGACAGCGGACCTTCCTTCTTCAGCAGGTCGGCCAGGTCCCGGCCATCCAGATACTCGGTGACCATGTACGGACCGATGTGGGGCAAGATCCCCGCGTCGAGAATGTGCACCGCGTGCTCGCTCCGAATCCGCGCGTGGGTCTTGGCCTCGCGCGCGAACCGAGCGCGCACGTCAGGGAGGGCGCGTGCCTGTCGGCTGAGAACCTTGATGGTCACCAGATCGTCCAGCTTGAGATGCTTGGCCGTCAGCGTGATGGCGATGCCGTCCTCGTCCACGATCCGTTCAATGCGGTACTTGTTCTCCAGGATCTGCCCGACGGACAGCGCGTCAGTCACCACGGGAGGCGGGGTCACAACAGCCTCGTCCGCCCGGTCGGCTTCGCCGGTCCCGGTGCTCTTGTTGTTGCTTGGCCGCGTGATGACGCCCATATCAGCGAATTTCCCGTGGGGAAGGGTATCACAAACGGCTACTCCTATGCCTCCGTGCGACAAATGACACGCCCCCGTCATTTGCGCGGCCATCTGCGCGGCCATCTGCGCGGCCATCTTGGCCCCATTTTCGCCCCCATCTTCGCCCCCTTTTCGCCCCCATTTCGGCGGGTCCGGAACGACCCTCCTGATGGGGGGGGCGGCGGGGAGGGGGCAGCGCCCGCCTCGGCTCCGTGAGATACTGCGCGCGAGCGTGAAACGAAGCGACAGCGGCAAGGGGTCAGGCGCCCCGAAGGATCCCATGCTCGGACAGCTGGTGGCCGAGAAATGGCGGGTGCTCGAAGCCCTGGAGGACGTGGGGCGGGCGAACGCCTATCGCGCTGAACGTCTGCCCACCGGTGAGACCGTCCGCATCGATCTGCCGCCCGAGTCGCAGGCCCAGGTGCGGGGCGAACTGGCGCGCTTCGATCGGGAGGCGCGCATCGCCAGTCAGTTGAAGCACCCCGGATGCGCGAAGATCCTGGCGTTCGGCGCGTGGCGCGAGCGGCCTTTCTTGGTCACCGAACTGTTGCGAGGCCCCCGCCTCGCCACCTTGCTGGGGACGCCTGCGTTGACCGTGCCGCGGGCCGTCGCCATCGCGATCCAGTTGCTCGAGGGCGTGCGCCATATGCACGCCTACGGCGTGGTTCATCGCGATCTGAGTCTCGAAGGCGTGGTGCTGGTCGATACGCAAGCCGGCGAGCAGGCGCGGCCAGGGCCGCCGGGACTGGGCGTGCCGCACACGGGCCCGCTGGCCGTGTTTGGTTCGCCTGACGAGGCCAGCGCCCACAAGAGCGATCAACGTGGCGATGTGCTCGCGGTCGGAATGATTCTGTACGCGATGTGCGTCGGGCGTTTACCGGCGGTGGCCCGCCCGTTCCCCGAGCCACGCAAGGCCGCGCCCGAGCGCGGAATCAGCGAGGGGCTCGAGCGCGTGATCGTGAAGGCCACCGCTCGGATCCCCGAGGGTCGCTTTCAGTCCGCGACGGAATTCTTGGCGGCGTTGCTGGGGGTCGAAGGGATTCCGCGGCCCACGCGACCGGTGGCACGGCGAAAGCCTCCGTCGACGGTGACCGTCGCGTGGGGCATCGCCGCGCTGGTGGCGGTCGTGGGAACGGGCGTCGTCATCAGCAGCGCGCGTACCGGCCGGCAACGCGCCGAGGAGCTCGCCGAGGAACTGGCAGGCACGCCGGAAAACGCGAAGGCGCCGCGCGCCGTGGTGGCCCAGGCGCTGGACCCTCCGAGGAGAATTCAAAGTCCGCCGCCCGCTCCGCCCGCGCCACCGCCGCCGTCGCAGCAGCAACCGTCGCCACCGGCCGCGCCGCCCGCGCCACCGCCGCCGGCACAGCAACAACCGTCGCCACCGGCCGCTCCGCCCGCGCCACCGCCGCCATCGCAGCAACAACCGTCGCCGCCGCCCGCTCCGCCCGCGCCACCGCCACCGGCGCAGCAACAACCGTCGCCGCCCCCTCCGGCGCCACCGCCACCGTCACAATCCCCGCAGCCACCGCCGGCTCATCCTGGGCTGCCACCAGCGCGGCCGCACCCCGCGCCCGAACCGCCCAAGGCCCCGCCGACCCCCAAGCCGCCCGCGCCGCCGCCGCTGCCCACCAAGCCGCCGCCGCCGCCGCCGCTGCCCCCCGCGCCACCGCCGCCGCCGCCGCTGCCCACCAAGCCGGCACCGCCTTCGGATCTGAAGCCGCCCGCGTCGCCTCGGGCGGCGACGGCACCGTCGTTCGCCGCATCGTCTCCGTCGCGGGTCGAGCCCATTCGGCCCGTCACCGAGGACGAGCGATCGGAGATCCTGGCGCTGATCGCCCGCCGAGAGACGACGACCGCGAACGAGAAGATCACCGCGCTGATGCAACGGGATTATCGCGCCGCCTGGCCGCATGTGGCCCTGGCCCAGTTGCACCTGCGGAATCTCTGGCGTCGCGACATGGTTCGCCAGTGGCTGATGGCTTTGCACCTGGATCCGACGCTGAGGGATGATCCCCGCTTGGCGACCCATCTGTGCGTGGCGCGGGGCGCGAAGTGGGAGGCGGCGGGAATCGCGGAGCTGTGGTCGGCGCTGGGCGAGCAGGGGGCGGCCGTGCGGGCGAGCTGTCCGACGAACGGCGAAACCACCATCGCCGCCGTTCACGGCGACGGCAGCGTGGGCGGCGCACCGGGCGATGCCGCCGACCCGCTCGCGAACGGACTGGACACGAAGAGACTGAAAATGCCAGCCGGCTCGGCAGCCGCCGAGGCAAGACCGGTTGACGCTTCCGACGCCGCCGCCGTCGGTGCCCATCGATGAAGCACGCCGCCTAGCGCCCGCGGGGTCACCAGTCGTGGCATAGTCGGCCCCCGTGACCGGACTTCTTCTCGTCAATCTCGGGACCCCCGATGATCCAAGCCCGTCGTCGGTACGACGTTATTTGCGCGAATTTCTGGCCGATCCGCGCGTGCTGGACATCGGCGCCGTCGGGCGGTGGGCGCTGCTGAACCTGATCATCCTGCCGACCCGCCCGCGCAAGAGCGCGGCCGCCTACCAGAAGATCTGGACCAAGCGCGGTTCACCGCTGATGACGAACAGCGAAGATCTCCTGATTGCGGTGCGCGAGCGGCTGGGACCCAGTTGGGCGGTCGAGCTGGGCATGCGCTACCAGCGACCCTCGATCGCGTCGGCGATGGCCGCCCTGCAGGCCGCGGGCGTCGATCGCATCGTGGTGTTTCCGCTTTACCCGCAGTACTCGGCGTCGTCGACCGGGTCGACGGTCGAGGAGGTGTTTCGCATCGCCGCGCAGGAATGGGTCACCCCCACGCTGTCCTTCGTCGAACCGTTCTACGACGAGCCGCTGTTCATCGAAGCCTTCGCCGCCCGCGGCGCGCCAATCCTGGAAGCCGAACGCCCCGAACACGTGCTGCTCAGCTTTCACGGCCTGCCCGAGCGCCACATGCGGAAGGCCGATCCCACCGGACGTCATTGCCTGGCGTCGGACGACTGCTGCGATCGGATGGTCGCGGCCAATCGCCACTGCTATCGCGCCCAGTGCTTCGCGACAGCGCGCGCGCTCGCCAAGCGACTGGGGCTGGCCGACGGACGCTGGAGTGTCAGCTTCCAATCTCGCCTGGGCCGCACCCCCTGGATTGGGCCCTACACGGACGTCGTCCTGAAGGAACTGGCGGCGGCCGGCAAGAAGCGCCTGGTGGTCTTTTGCCCGGCGTTCGTCGCCGATTGTCTGGAGACGCTGGAGGAGATCGGGATCCGCGCTCAAGCGGACTTCACGGCCGCGGGGGGGGAGCGTCTGGTGCTGGTGCCGTCGCTGAACGCCAGCCCCGCCTGGGTCGACGGGGTGGTGGGGCTGGTGCGGCGCCAAGGTGAATGGTTCCGGGGCGTGGCCAGCCCAAGCCCGTCCTCGGCGGGGTAGTCGCGTCCCGCGCAGGGAGCGGGTCGGGATCTCCGTCGCGGCTGCCACAAAAAATGCGCCGCCCGGCTTGCAAAGCGACGGTATCGACGTAATGTCTGGCACCCTTGGTGCTCGCGGTTGTCGCGAGACGTGCCCTGTTTCCGTCCGGAGGTCTCGATGGCTCGCGTCACAGTCGAAGATTGTCTTGAGAAGGTTCCGAACCGGTTCGCCCTGATCGTCCTGGCCTCCGAGCGCGCGCGCCAGCTGGCGCACGGCGCGAAGCCGCTGGTCGAGTGCGATAACAAGACCGCCGTGACGTCGCTGCGCGAGATCGCTCAGGGTTCGGTCCGTTTCAATGAGAACGTCGAGACCGTGCTGCGCGCGTATATCGCCGAGATGGCGATCCGCGCCGGCGAGACGGCCCCCCGTCGTCGCGGCTCGCGTCCGCGCATCGGCGGCATCGCCGGCTGACATCGGTTCGCCGCCTTGGGCGGTGCGATTCGACGGATCGGGCGGCGTCAGGCCGCCCGTAGTCGTTCCAGCAACGCGGGGTGGGCCCGCACGCGGAAGATGACGCCGTGGTCGTCGTAGGTCTCGCCCAGGACCTCACAGCTGGCGAAGATCTCGCCGCGCTTGTTCTGGCGATCGTAGGGGACGTGCACCTCGGCCTCGACCAGATCGCGCCCGAAGAAGGCGATCAGGTGGTCGCGCAGGCGGGCCACGTCGGCGGGGCGGCGCGCCGACAGCACGATCGCCTCGGGCCAGCGCTCCTTCAACGCGGCGGTGGCCCGCGCCTCCGCCGTCGCATCGCCGACGTTGTCGATCTTGTTGAACACCAGCAGGCGCGGCACGTCGCCGGCGCCGATCTCGGCCAGTACCTCGGTGGTGACCTGCAGCTGGCGTTCGAAGTTGGGATCCGACGCGTCGACGACCTGGGCCAGCAGTCCCGCCTCCAGCGCTTCGTCCAACGTGCTCTTGAACGAAGCCACCAGACCGTGCGGCAGCTTGTCGATGAAGCCGACCGTGTCCGAGACCAGGATGCGCGGGTGCGTCTCGGGGACCAGCGCGCGAACGGTGGTGTCCAGCGTCGCGAACAGCTTGTCGGCGACATAGACCTCGCTGCCGGTCAGCGCACGCATGAGCGTGGACTTACCGGCGTTGGTGTACCCGACCAGCGCCATGCGGCTCATGTCGCGACGGCGCGCGCGCTGGGTGCGCTGCTCCTCCGCCAGACCTTCGAGCTCCCGGGTCAGCTCGGCAATGCGGTCGCGGATCTTGCGGCGATCGAGCTCCAGGCTGGATTCGCCCGCGCCCTTGCCGCCGATGCCGCCGCGCTGACGATCTTTGCCCTCGGCACGGCCTTTTTCGCGCAGGCGCGGCACCAGGTACGCCAGCCGCACGATCTCCACCTGGGCCTTGGCCGCCCGCGACCGAGCGTGGCGGCGAAAGATCTCGAGGATCACCGCGGTTCGATCCAGCACCTCGACGCCCGTGGCGCGCTCCAGGTTGCGGGCCTGCGACGGCGAGATGTCGTGGTCGACCAGGATGGCCTCGATGGGCAAGAAGGCCGGGCTCGGCGCGCCCGGGACCTCGCCGTCCTCGTCGAAATTCGGTGCGACCGGCGGTGCATTCCGGTCGTCGTCGCCCGCGTCGACATCGCTGTCATCGTCCAGTTCGGCGTCAGCCGAGGCCAGCTGACCGGTCAGCGCCTGCAGGATCGCCAGCTTGCCCGTGCCGAGCACCGTCCCCCGGTGCAACGTCGCCCGCCGCTGCGTCACCGTGGCGACCACGTTCACGCCCAGCGTGCGCCCCAGCCGATGCAGCTCGGACACCGATGCCGTGAACGCGGCGTCGTCGACGCCGGGAAGCTGGATGGCCACCAGGGCGGCGCGAATGGGAGAGGGAGTTCCGTCGGCGTCGGACATCGGGTGCGGCAGTATAGGGCACGGCACGCCCGATGCTGGCGCGATCGTTTCAGCGCGTGGCGGGAGACGACGGCGCGGCTTCGACCCAGTTGACGCGCAGCCATTCCAGCGCGTCGGGCGCGCCACGAAGCGCCGTCGATGCCGCTTCGACCGCCGCGTCCGGCAGCGACGCATCGGCCGCGTAGGCCCGGGCGTAGAGAATCCAGTTCGAGAGCTGAAAATGGTGCAGCAGCGGTGCGAAGCGATGGCCATCCAGGCGTTTCAGCACCACCGCCGCCTCGATCACGCCCGGACAGGCCAGCAAGGACGTGGCGGCATCGAACAACAGCGCGCGGAGATCCTCGAACGCGCGCTCCGGCTCGCGCGCGACGTCGTCCAGCAAGGCCTCGATGGCCGTCTCGGAGAGCCCGGCGTCCTCGGCGCAGGCCGAGATCAGCGGCACCTGGGTGGTGATGAAGTCCGACTCCGGTGCGTTCCACAACAGCCGCCCCACCAGGTACAGGTCGAAGGCGCTGGCGATGGACTCGGCGAACAGCATCGCCGCGGCGCTGGGCCGTCCCGACGGCGATGCCAGACGTGCGCCGACGATGTGGTGCCACGCGATGTGCGCCAGCACGTCCGCGGGCAAATGATCCTCGCACAGCACGTCGGCGCCCTCGGTCGCGTTCCAGTAGGTCAGGTTCAGGAACAGCGCCCGATCCCAGGTCACCCGCGCGCCGTCGACGGGAACCCAGAACCGGTGGGCCGCGCCCCGCAGCGCCTTGGCCAGGGCGCCGTAGAGCGCGACGTGCGCGAACGAACCTTCGTCGTCGACGGTCAGCTCGTCCAGCGAGATCGCGCGAAAATCCACGGGACGGCTTACTTGATCGACAGCAGTTCGATGTCGAACACCAGCAGGCCGGCCGGGGCGCCCGGGCGAGAGGGCGTGTCTCCGTAGGCCAGGTTGCCGGGGATCCAGAAGCGGGCCTTGTCGCCGACCACCATCAGCTGCACGCCCTCGGTCCAGCCCTTGATGACGCCCCCCAGCGGGAAGCTGGTGGGCTGACCGCGGGTGACCGAGCTGTCGAACATCTTGCCGTCGGTGGTCCAGCCGCTGTAGTGAACCTCGACGGTGTTCTCGGCCTTCGGGTGATCCTTGCCTTTGCCGTGCTTCAGGATCTTGTAGGCCAGCCCCGACGCGGTCTTCTTGGCGTCTTTCGGGGCCGCCGCGACATCGGTGGGAACCTTGGGCGGCTCCGGCGCCTTGACGAAGTCCAGCAGCTCGACGTCGAACACCAGCATGCCGGACGGCCCGCCCGGCCGGCGCGGCGTATCGCCGTAGGCCAGGTTGGCGGGGATCCAGAAGCGGCGCTTTTCGCCCTTCACCATCAGGGGAACGCCCTCGGTCCACCCTTTGATGACGCCGTCGAGCGGGAACGTGGCGGGCGCGCCGCGCGGGATCGAGCTGTCGAACATCTTGCCGTCGGTCATCCACCCCGTGTAGTGCACCGTGGCCCGATCGTGCGGACCCGGATGGTCCTTGCCGGTGCCGGGGGTCAACACCTTCGAGGCCAGACCGCTGCTGGTCTTCGCGGCGTCGGCTGGCGGCGCCGCTACGTCGGCGGGGGCTTCCAGTCCGGGCGGAGGCGGGGGCGGCTCGGCCGGCTTGGGCGGAGCGGGCGGAGGCGGGGGCGGGGTGGGCGTGGCCGGTGCCGATTTCGGCGCATCGGCCGGCGAACCCTTGCAACCGACCGAAGCCAGCACGGGAACAAGCAGGGAGGATACGAACCAGATCGACCTGAGGGCACGCGTCATGGGTGCCGCATACCACGAAAGCCGGCGGCGTCGGAATGGCCTCATTCGTCCACTGGTCGTGCCCGGGCGCAAGGACCTCGCGGCGACCGCGAACAGGCTGCGGGTTTCGCGGGGTGAAGGTCCCTGATACCATGCGGAATGGCAACAATTCGGAAACAAGGGGAAGACGCCACGTTCATCGACGACCTGGCCGCTGCGATAGCCGAACGAGTGCGAGCTCGGATCATCGCCGCCGTCGACGAAGCCTTCGCTCAGGTCTCTGGCCCATCCGAAGGCAGCGCCCAAAAGGGCCGCCCGGTGCGGGCGAAGCGGCGGGCGCTGTCGCCGGCCATGGCCCGCGCCCGCAAGGTTCAGGGTCAGTATCTGGGGGCGCTGCGCTCCTTGACCGGCGACGCGCGGAAGAAGGTCAAGGCGCTGGCCCAGTCCGAGGGGGTTGGGCGCGCGCTGGCACTGGCCCGATCGCTTGCTAAAAAATAACTGACGGGCGCCGCAGGCGACCAGGTCAATCAGGCCACCAGGTCAACCAAGCCGAAGGGCAAGTCCACAAGTCCACAAGGCCACAGGGCCAAGGCCGAAGGCCGAAGGCCGAAGGCAAGGAAGGGTGACGATGCCAAGGACTCTTCAGACGAAAGCCCCGTGGTCGAGCCTTGGTCTCTGGGCGCTGGTGGCCGTTGTGGCGACGATGGGCACCGGGTGCCTGGGCAAGAGCGCGGCCGTCTACACCCGCACCGATGCCGGCCCGACCCCTGGGGTCGATAGCGGGCTGCCCCTGGTCGATGCGCTTGGGCCGGGCGTCGACAGCCAGGTCCCGGACGCCCCCGGAGGGATCGGCTGCCTCGATAACCTGAAGAACGGCACCGAAAGCGACATCGATTGCGGGGGGGACACCGCCTGTCCCAGGTGCGCCAACGGCAAGATCTGCGCATTGCCCACCGATTGCGCGGGCGGCATGTGCACCGCCGGCCTCTGCCAGATGCCCACCTGCACCAACTTGATCAAGGACAGCATGGAGACCGACATCGATTGCGGCGGTCTGTCCTGCGGTCCCTGCGCGCAAGGGAAGGGGTGCCGCGTGGCTGGTGACTGCACCAGCGGAACCTGCACCGGCGGGACCTGCGAGATGCCATCCTGCACCGATCGCATCATGAATGGCACCGAGACGGATGTGGATTGCGGCGGCGAGGCCTGCGCGCCGTGTCCACCGCCGGGCGGCTGTGCCTTGGCCCGCGACTGTACCAGCGGCGTTTGCACAGGGGGCAAGTGCGGGGGCGCCAGCTGCGCCGACGGCGCGAAGAACCAAGGCGAAACGGGCGTCGACTGCGGCGGCATCTGTCCCGCGTGCCCGGTCGGCCAGCCGTGCGCGGTCCCGCATGACTGCGCGGAGGGTGTCTGCACCGCCGAGATCTGCGCGGCGGCGACCTGCACCGATCAGTTGAAAAACGGAGGCGAAGCCGACATTGATTGCGGCGGGCCCTGCCCGGTGAAGTGCGCCAACGGCAAAGCCTGTGGCACGGGCCCGGACTGCGCCGGCGGCGTCTGCACGGTCTCGGTTTGCCAGAGCGCCGGCTGCGCCGACGGCGCCAAGAACGGCACGGAGACCGACGTCGATTGCGGCGGGCCGGATTGTGGTCCTTGTCGGGAAGGCAAGGTCTGCACGATCGGTACCGGCTGCATGAGCGGGGTGTGCTCGGTGGGCCTGTGCGCCGCGCCGTCGTGTACCGACAGCATCAAGAACAGCTCCGAGACCGATGTCGACTGCGGTGGGCCCTGCGCCGGCTGCGCGCCCGGCAAGAAGTGCACGGGCGGCGGTGATTGCATGAGTCTGGTCTGTGCCAGCGGTGTGTGCCTGGCCAACAGCTGCGCCGACAAGGTCAAGAACGGCACCGAGGCCGACATCGACTGCGGAGCCGCCGCGTCGGGGTGCCCGCTTTGCCCGGCCGCCAGGGCGTGCAAGACGTCCGCCGATTGCGCCAGCGGCAGTTGCATGGGCGAGATCTGCCAGGCGGCGTCTTGCACGGACGGAATCAAGAACGGCAGCGAGCGCGACATTGATTGCGGCGGCGGCGCGTGTCCGCTGTGCGGCAACGGCAAGACGTGCACGACCGCCGCCGATTGCAGCAGCGGGGTCTGCCCGACTGCGACCAAGGTCTGCGCCGCACCTTCCTGCACCGACAAGGTGAAGAACGGAAACGAAGCCGACGTGGACTGCGGCGGATCTTGCCCGGTCAAGTGTCCCGACCTGGGCGGCTGCGGTGGCGGTGGTGACTGTGTCAGCGGCGTCTGTGGCGCCAACAGCAAGTGCGCGGCGCCGGTGTGCACGGACAAGGTCAAGAACGGCGCCGAGACCGACGTGGACTGCGGCGGCACTTGCGCCACCAAATGCCCCGACGGCAAAGGGTGCGGCACCAGCGGCGCCAACTGCGTGAACGGCGCCTGCATGGCCGGGATCTGCCAGCCGGCCAACTGCACCGACAATCTTCGCAACGGCTACGAGACCGACGTGGATTGCGGCGGTGGGTGTCCGGCCTGCGGGGACGGGAAGATGTGCGGTGGGCTGGCGGTCAACTGCGTGAGCGGCGTGTGCACCCTGGGCAAGTGCGCGCCCCCGGCCTGCGGCGATACCGTGAAGAACGGCACCGAGACGGGCACGGATTGCGGCGGCATGTGCGCGCCGAATCAGAAGTGTCCCGAGGGTGAGTCATGCAACGTGGTGGGCGATTGCGTGAGCGGGGTGTGCCTCAGCAAGACGTGCGCGGCCGCCGCGTGCGGTGATGGCGTGCGGAACGGCTCCGAGACCGACGTGGATTGCGGCGGGACCTGCCCGCCCTGCGACGTGCCCAAGATGTGCGGCACCAGCGGCGCCAACTGCGTGAGTGGCGTTTGCACCGGCGGCAAGTGCGTGGCCCCATCCTGCACCGACGCCGTGAAGAATGGGACCGAGACCGGGATCGATTGCGGGGGATCGTGCGCGATGGGCGCCACCCCCAAGAAGTGTCCGGCGGCGCAAGGTTGCATGGTGGCGGCGGACTGCATCGATGGCGTGTGCGGCGCGGGCGGCATCTGCCAGGGGCGCACCTGCTCGGACGGCGTCAAGAACGGCACTGAATCGGATGTGGATTGCGGCGGGGTCTGCCTGCCCGGGAAGGTCTGCGCGGTCGGAAAGATGTGCGGAACCAGCGGCGCCAACTGTGCCGAAGGGGTCTGCCAGGCGGGCGTTTGTGCGCCGTCGACCTGCTCGGACATGACGAAGAACGGTCTGGAGATCGGCGTGGACTGCGGCGGCACCAGCACCTGCCCGCCGTGTCCGGCCGGTCAGCCTTGCGGAAGCGCGTCGGATTGCGCCAGCGGCTCGTGCGTCGGCAGCGTGTGCGCCGCTCCCTCGTGCACCGACATGGTCAAGAACGGTGCCGAGACCGACAAGGATTGTGGCGGCGCCATGTGCCCTCGGTGCGCATCGGGTGGCATGTGCCTGGTCAACACCGACTGCTCGAGCCCGCTTTACTGCAATGCCACCACGCATGTTTGCACCACGCCCACCTGCACCGACGGCGTGAAGAACGGCAGCGAATCGGACGTCGACTGCGGCAGCATCTGCGCGCCGATGACTTGCCCCAACGGAAAGATGTGCGGCGCGAACGGAGACTGCGCCAGCGCCAACTGCGCGTCGATGGTGTGTTCGGCGCTGGGCTGCCAGACGTGCTGGAAGGTTCAGTACCGGAATCTGGCCGGCAACACGCAGTGGACCGACCAGGCCTTGAACATCAAGAGCATCGGCACCACTGCGGTTCCGCTCAGCCAGTTGAAGATTCGCTACTGGTTCGACGTGGACGGCCAGACCTTGAGCCTGCCGCCGGTCTGCAACTCGGCCTGGATGATCGGGTGCAGCGCGGTGACGCTGGCATTCGTGCAGGTGACGCCAGCGCGCGTGGGCGCCACCCACTACCTGGAGATCGGTTTCAACACGGGCACCCTGGCGGTCGGTGGCGAGACCGGCGAGATCCAGGTCAGCTTCCATTACAACAATTGGGTCAACGTGAACCGCGCCAACGACTATTCGTACGATGGAACCAAGACCGCGCTCGGCGACTGGAACAAGGTCACGCTGTACCACAACGGCAACAAGGTTTGGGGCAACGAGCCGCCGTAGACGGGGCGGACTGCCGGCGACTGCCCCCATGACCGCGGCCTGAACATGACGACCCCTGCGACGACGGTCACGTTGGACGACATCCTGGCGGCCCGCGCCCGCATCAGCGGGCGCGTGCGGGTGTCGCCGTGCACGTATTCGCACGCGCTCAGCGAGTCGACGGGTGCGAACGTGTACTTGAAGCTGGAGAACCTGCAGCTGACCGGTTCGTTCAAGGAGCGCGGCGCCTGCAACCGACTGTTGCAGCTGGACGACCAGCAACGGGCGCGGGGGGTCATCGCCGCCAGCGCCGGCAACCATGCGCTGGGGGTGGCCTACCACGCGCGGGCGCTGGGCATACAGGCGACCATCGTGATGCCACGGACGTCGCCGCTGGTGAAGGTGGCCCGCACCCGGGCGCTGGGCGCCACGGTCGAGCTGCGCGGGACCAGCTATGACGACGCGTTCGCCGCCGCCGAGCAGATGGGCCGGGAGCGCGACCTGGTCCTGATCCATGCCTTCGACGACGCCGCGATCGTGGCGGGGCAAGGGACGCTGGGACTGGAGATCCTCGATCAGGTGCCGCTCTGCGAGGTACTTCTGGTGGCGCTGGGGGGAGGCGGCCTGGTCGCCGGGGTCGCCGTCGCGGTCAAGGGAACCCGCGCGGGCGTGCGCGTGGTGGGCGTCGAGGCGGAGGCCATGCCGACCATGCGGGCCGCCCTGCGTGAGGGGCAGCCGGTGCGTCTGGAATCGATGCGAACCATCGCCGACGGGATCGCGGTCGGTCAGGTGGGGACGGTGCCGTTTCAGCTGGTGAGCCGCCTGGTGGATGAGGTGGTCACGGTCGACGAGGAGGAAATCGCCGAGGCGATCCTGACCTTGCTGGAGCAGGAAAAGACCGTCGCGGAGGGCGCCGGCGCCGCGCCCCTGGCGGCGTTGGTTCATCGCGAGCTGGGGTTGGCCGGCAAGACGGTGGTGGTGGTGGTGGGAGGCGGCAACATCGACGTCAACCTGCTGTCGCGGATCATCGAGCGGGGCCTGGCCAAATCCGGACGCATCATGCAGGCGCGGGTGACCTTGCCGGATCGGCCCGGCTCGCTGGCGCAGCTGCTGGCCCTGATCGCCGAGCGTGAGGCCAACATTCTGCGCGTCGATCACGATCGCCACGCCGCGCGCCTGGATCTGGCGCAGGCCTCAGTCGAGATCCAGGCGGAGACGCGCGGGTTCGACCATATCTCCGAGATCCTGGACGCCATCCGGGCCAAAGGCTTCGTGATCGGATAATGGGTCGCTTTTTCACCCGGCAGGGGGTAAGACTTTGGCTCCCCGTGACCGTAAGCGGAGGTACACAATGCTTGCCACCTTTTCCGCCTGGACCGCTCCGAAACAGGTCTTCCCTTTCCTTCTGCTGGCAATCACCGCGGGGTGCGCGGGCACGGCCGCTGGCGGAAAATCGGGATCGGGTGGCTCGACGGGCTCCGCTTCAGGCGGTGCCAACAACCCCGCCGGTTCAGGGGGGACGTCTTCGGGGAATGGCTCGGGCGGGACCACCTCGGGGAAGGGCTCCGGCGGGACCAACGTCGGAAGTGGCTCAGGGGGAGGGTCGGTCTCGACGGCCTGCCCCAGCACCGCGGTGGTGCCCACGCCGCTGCGCCGTTTGACGCGCTTTCAGTACGCCACCGCGGTGAAGAATCTGCTGGGGGTCGATCCCGCGCCGGCCAACGACCTGCCCGTCGACGAGATCAGCGAAGCCGGGTTCAACGATGACGCCCAGATCCTGACGGTGTCGTCCCTGCACGCCGAGAAGTACGTGATGGTGTCGGAGACGCTGGCCAAGGCCGCCGTGCAGAATCTGGCGTCGCTCACCACTTGCGACACCAAGGCCAAGGGCGAAGACGTTTGCGCGCTGGATTTCGCGAAGAAGTTCGGTCGTCGCGCCTTTCGCCGTCCGACCACGTCGGATGACGAGAAGCTGCTGATGGCCGCCTATTCGGCCGGTCGAACGGACGGCAGCTACGCCGAGGGCATCGAGGTCATGATCCGCGCGCTGCTTCAGTCGCCGGATTTCCTGTACCGCCTCGAGGTCACCGCGCCGGCCGACACCAAGACCCAGTTGGTGCCCTTGAGCCAGTACGAGCTGGCCACGCGGCTGTCGTTCCTGCTCTGGGCGTCGGGCCCGGATGATGCCTTGCTGGACGACGCTGCCAACGGAAAACTGGGCACGCGCGCCGACGTCGCGTCCAAGGCCCGGGCCATGCTGGCCGACGCCAAGGCGCATCCCGCGATCATCGACTTCTACAACCAGTGGGTCGGCACCAGCCGGCTCGACATCATCACCAAGAACACGTCACTGTTTCCGATGTACTCCAACGACGTGCGGGATGGCATGGCCAAGGAATTGCCCGCCTTCGTCGAACACGTCCTGTGGTCGGGGAACGATCACTCGCTCACGCAGTTGTTGACCGAGCCGGTCGCGTTCGTGACCGCCCCGCTGGCCAAGATCTACGGGGTGGCAGCACCCAGTGGGGCGGCCAGCACGCCCCAGATGGTGGCACTACCCGCCAATCAGAACCGCGCCGGGATCCTGACCCAGGCGGGGGTCCTGGCGGTGCAGGCCCACCCCGATCAGACGTCGCCGGTCCTGCGCGGGAAGTTCGTGCGGTCGAAGTTGATGTGCCAGCCGCCGCCGCCGCCGCCGATGGACGTCAACATCACGTTGCCGCCGGTGAGCGCGGGCGGTACCGCGCGCCAGCGGCTGTCGGGCCACCTGACGGCGGGGACCAGCTGCATGAACTGCCACGTGTTGATGGATCCCATCGGACTGACCTTCGAGAACTTCGACAGCATCGGCCAGTACCGCACCAAGGAAGGCGACTACGACATCGACGTGGCGGGCGAGATCAACGCGCCTCGTGACGCAGGTCTGGGCGGGAAGTTCTCGGGGGTGCGGGAACTGGCCGTGAAGCTGGCGGCCAGCGGTCAGGTCCGCGACTGCTTGGCGGAGCTGTGGTTCGACTTCGCGGTTGGCCGCAGCCAGGACGCCGCCGACGGCTGCTCGTTGTCTACCTTGCAGGGCACCTTCGCCTCGTCGGGCGGCAATCTGGTGGACCTGATCGTGGGCATGACCCAGACCGACGCATTCTGGTATCGCGCTCCGTACACTCAGTGAGGAGATGACTTCCATGAATCCTCTTCGGTTCACAAGAAGAAATCTGCTTCGGGGATCCCTGGCCGGGACGGCAGCCATTCCGCTGCTCGAAGCGGGAAAGGCGGCTGGCCAGGCCGCGACGCCCCCGGTCCGGTTCGTGGTGTTCACGACCCCGAACGGGACCCGGAACTCGCTGTTCTGGCCCACCGGGACCGAGACCAATTTCCAGGTCAACACCATCACCAAGGCGCTGGACCCCTGGAAGAGCAAGCTGACCTTTCTGAAAGGCATCACGCTGAACCCGGCCCTGCAGAACGGCGCGCTGGGCGGCACGGTGGGGTCAGAACACGCGCGTGGGACCGGTGGCCTGCTGACCGGACGTCCCCTCAAGTCCGGGACGCAGTTCAAGAGCTTCGGGAACACCACGTCCGGGTGGGGCAGCGGTCAGTCGCTGGATCAGTATCTGGCCACCCGGCTCGCCCCCAACACCCGGCACAAGAGCCTGCAGATCGGCGTGCACGTGCGGGACGCCGAAGTGCGCGCGCGGATCTCGTACACGGGCGCCGACATGCCAGTGCCGCCCCGGGAGGATCCTGCGGACGTGTTCGCCGCGCTGTTCACCGGCACGGGCAGTGGCAGCGGCGGCGCATCGGGCTCGACCGATCCGAAGCTGTTGCGGCTATGGGCCCAGCGCAAGAGCGTCTTCGACCTGAACAACGCCGAGACGGTGCGGGTACAGAAGCTCCTGGGCGCGGCTGACAGGACCAAGCTGGAAGCTCACTTGAAAGCCATGCGCGATGTCGAGACGCGCCTGGTGGGCATGTCTGGCAGCGGGACCGGCACGGCGCCCCAGGCCACCGCCAGCTGCATGATGCCCACCTTGACCAACGTTGATCTGAAGGTCGATGACCAGTACCTGAAGGCGGGCCAGCTACAAATGGATCTCGCTGCCGCCGCGCTGGCCTGCGACCAGACGCGCATCCTGACCTTCCAGTGGTCGTACTCGGAAAGCGAGCACCTGTTCCAGTTCCTGAACATCAGCGGAAATCACCACGCCATCTCCCACGACTTCTCGGCAAGCGGCGTGAACTACGATGCGTACAACGCCATCCAGACCTGGTACGCGCAGCAGTTCGCCTACTTCCTGGCCAAGCTGGACTCGTACAAGGAGGGCGACCGAACGCTGCTGGACAACACCGTGGTGCTGTGGGCCTCGGAGATTGGCGAATCCACCCAGCACGACCTGACGATGATGCCGTACGTGCTGGCGGGCAGCGCGGGCGGAAAGCTGAAGGCGGGGCGCTTCTTGGACATGAGCAGCAACCGGAAAGACAACAACCAGCTGCTGGTGTCCCTGGGACGATTGATGGGCGCCGACGATCTGATGACCTTTGGCGACAGCTCCGGCGCGACGGGTCCGCTTTCGAACCTCTAGTTCATCAGGGGGCTCGTGCCGCGCGCCGTTCCTAGGAACGGCCAATTTCGTCACCGAAAAGACGCACGCGGCGCTTCAAAAAGCGCAGGGCGGAATACAAAACCTTTTACTTCAAACTGGACCTACCTTGGGCTAGGCTGCCCGACATGTCTTTCCAGAAGTCGTGGTCCGGAAGCGGTCTGGTCGGCCGTACCCTGGGACCTTTGGCGATCTCCACGTTGCTTATCGTGGCCCCTGGCAAGTCAGCGCTGGCCGAAGGTCGGCCAGCGGAGGCGACCCGGAGCTCCATCGCGACTGACGCGACCCGCAGCTTCGTCAGTACGCGGCAGGGGCAACGAAGCGCGCGGAAGGCCCGCAGTCCCGAGGGCCGCGCCAGCCAGGAAGGCGAGGGGGCGTCGAACTTCATGTTCCGCAGGCCGCGCAACGTGGCGGCCAACCAGCAGGGGAAGGTGGTCGTGCTCCCCTTCAAGAACGACGACGGCTATGTGGCCCAGCAGATCGCGCAGTTGCTGGACGCGAGGGGCCTGGAGGTGCTGACCACCGTGCGCCCGGTCGACACGGCCGAACAGTACCGCGACGTCGCCACCAGCATGGGCCTGGCGGCCTTCGTCGACGGCGAGATCAAGGGCACCGAGGAGAAGATGCGCGTGCTGGTGCGGCTGCGCAGCGGTTACAGCGGTCGCAAGGTGGCCGAGGTGACCTTCACCGAAACCCACGCCAAGATGCCGGGACAGCTGAGCTCGAAGCTGTGGTCCCGGGTCGGGGGCACCATTGCCCGGACCTGCGTCGATGCCCGGAAGCCGCGCAAGAAGCGGCATCTGCTTCAAATCAACGCGGGAACGGCGCTGGAGAACGCGTCCAGCACGGACGCCAGACTCGCCCAGCGCGGAGAATAGCGGCGGCCGCCCCCGCGCGGGTCAGCGCGGCGGCCTGCCTGGACCAAAGTCACTAGACAGGCCGCGCTGGCTCGATCAGTGCGGGCGCAACTCGCGGAACTCCTGGCTCTCGCGCAGCTTCTTCAAGGTCTTGGATTCGATCTGACGGATGCGTTCGCGGGTCAGCTCGAACTCCTCGCCGACCTGTTCCAGCGTGTGGTCCGAACGCTCTCCGATCCCGAAGCGCATGCGCAGGATCTTCTCCTCGCGTGGGGTCAAGGTGGCCAGCACCCGGCGCGTCTGCTCGCACAGATCTGCGGTCAACAGGGCATCGGCCGGCGAAACCGCTTCCTTGTCTTCGATGAAGTCGCCCAGGTGCGCGTCTTCCTCGGCGCCCACGGGCGTCTCCAGGGACACGGTGGTCTTGGAGATCCGCAGCAGGTCGCGCACCTTCTCGACCGGCAGGCCCATGTCCTCGGCCAGTTCCTCGGCGATGGGATCGCGGCCCAGCTTCCGCACCAGCGCGTGCGTGGTGCGGGTCAGCTTGTGCAGTGACTCGTTCATGTGAACAGGAATGCGGATCGTCCGCGCCTGATCGGCGATGGCTCGCGTGATGCCCTGGCGGATCCACCAGGTCGCGTAGGTCGAGAACTTGAAGCCGCGGCGATAGTCGAACTTCTCGACCCCGCGCATGAGGCCGATGTTTCCTTCCTGGATCAGGTCCAGGAACAGCAACCCACGGTTGGAGTATTTCTTGGCGATGGCCACGACCAGTCGGAGGTTGGCGTGGATCATCTCGGCCTTGGCCTTGGTACCCAGGCGTTCGCCTTCGACGATGTCGCGGACGGTCTCGCTCAGCATGGCTTCGCTCATGCCGGCCTCGGTCTCCACCACGCGGATCTGGCGCGCGGCCTCGGCGGCCTGCTCGGCGGCGGCTTCCAGATCCTCCACGCGCAGACCCAACTTGCGCGAGATGGCCTGTCGCCGCACCGGCGAAGAACGCACCTGACGCAGCGTCTTGCGCAACTCGGCCACGGTCATGCCGGCCCGGCGCTCGCAATCGGCGATGACGCGCAGACCCTCGCTCAGCCGCTGCACGTAGACCTTCAGACGATCGAGAATCGGAGGGATGCGCGCCTTGACCAGGCGGATGTCCTGCAACGCCTGAAACACCTTGTCGGCGCTGCGGGCCAACTCCTTCTCGTGCTCGGCCTTGGCGGCGGCGGACGGACGCTTGGGGGCGGCTTCCAGCACCTTCTGGTGCTTGCGGAAGTGAAGCCCGACCTGGTCCAATGCCTTGCAGACGCGTTCGGTGGTGGCGGCCTCGTCGAAGTCGGGATCCTGATCGTCGGCGTCGCGGGTCACCTCCGAAACGCGAATCTTGCCCTTCTTCAGTTGATTACCGAGATCCAGGATCTCGTTGACGGCGACCGGCGCGCGAAGGATGGCCTTCAGCACGCGGTGCTCGGCGTCCTCGATGCGACGGGCCAAGGCCACTTCGCCATCGCGGGTCAGCAGGTTGATCGAAACCATGCCCCGCAGGTACATGCGGACAGGGTCGTGGTCGGTTGCTTCTTCGGAGTCCTCTTCGGAGGCAGCGGCTGCGGGGCGCCGGGTGGGCGTGGTTTCCGCCGGGGCCGTGGAGGTTTCTTCCTGATCCTCTTCCGTCTCGGACGCTATTGAACGCATATTGTTTTGGGGGACACTGTGAGGTCAGTTGGTCGCTTTGTCGAGTAAGTATTGGGGAATCCGATCGAAAGTTGGATACAAGGTGCGCGTACGGCGGGCGGTAGGGGATCGTGTGGGTCGCTCCGCGCCGCGCCTTCCGCGTGTCCGGTATTCCAGTATTCACCCGGGCTGAAAGCGCGCCGCCCCCCGATCGCGGTCCGCGGTCAAGTCCAGGATCAGCCGGCCCTCCGTCGGTGGTTGACCCGCGATGGTCCACGTCCCGCGCCGGGTCTTTCCCTTCGCCACCAGATCGCGCAGCTGCCCGCCGGTCAGCCGGCGGCCGTTGACCTCGAACCAGACGACGAATCCGCACCCGTCTCGCCAGCGCGAACACCCCCAGCCACGTTTTCCCGCGATGAGCGTGCCCTGGCGGCAGGCCGGGCAGGGCAGCGCAACGTCGGCGGGCTCACGCGTGCGCTTCGAAGCGGGTGCCGGTGGCGGGTTGGAAGCGGTCCGGTTGGGCTGGCTGGCCGCAGTCTTGGCGACCACGGGCGCCGGACTTCGCGTCTCAGTCGGAGGCACGACAGCCGCGTTGGCATGCCGGGGTGGGGCGCTGGTGCGCACGGCCTCGGTGACCTCGTGGAGGTAGCGGACGATGTCCTTCATGAACGCCGCGCGCGTGTCCTGTCCCCTCGCGATACGCGCCAGGCGCGCTTCCCAGGTTCCGGTCAATTCGGGTGAGGCCAGGGTCGGCACCGGCAGCCCTTCGATCAGCGCGATGCCGGTCGCGGTCGGTACGACCTGCTTGCCTTCGCGAGCGATGAACGCTCGCTTCACTAGGGTTTCGATGGTGGCGGCCCGGGTGGCCGGCGTGCCCAGGCCCGTGTCCTTCATCGCTGCGCGCAGGGCCTCGTCGTCGATCTCGCGGCCGGCCGATTCCATCGCGCCCAGCAGACTGGCCTCCGTGTGGCGCGCGGGCGGCCGGGTCTGGCGGGTCAGCGTCTCGAAGCGGGCGTCCAATCGTTGACCTTCGGTGAGCGGCGGCAGGGTGGCGTCGCCTTCGTTCCGGTCGCCGTCCTTCTGGTCGCTGTCCTTGGCGCGTTCGCCGGATTTGCGCTCGTCGAGACCCGCGACCGCCTGCCAGCCCGCGACCAGCCGCACCCGCCCGCGGGCGATGAAGCGATCGGGCGGCGGCGGAAGTTCGGTGCTGGTCAGCATGGTATCCACCTCCGCTGCTGCGGGAGCATCGCCGCTGCGAGGACCAACGACGGCCGCGGGCGCAGACCGGTGAGCTCCCTGGCCCGCTGAGGCTCCGACCCGCACCACCGCCTCGGTCAGGGCGAACTCCGCGTCGCGGTGAAACGCCGCCAGAAAACGGCGCGCGACCAGATCGAAGATGCGCTGTTCGTCGGTGGTCAATGCCGCCGCGCCCGGCGCTTTTCCGGTCGGAATGATCGCGTGGTGGTCCTGCACCTTGGTGGCGTCGAAGATGCGGCGCGATCGGGTCGCGGGCAGGGGGGGCTCCCCCGGCCGGCCAGCGCGCATGAGCGGCTCCGCGAACGCAGCGTAGGCCTCGATCTTGGCCAGCCCCGCGAACAACCGCGGCAGCTCGCTGGCTTGATCCGGCGGCAAATGCCGCGAATCGGTGCGCGGATACGTCAGCAGCTTGTGCCGCTCGTACAGGGCCTGCGCCGCCTCGAGCGTGCGCGTCGCCGAGAAGCCGAAGCGTCGATTGGCCGTCCGTTGCAGCGACGTCAGATCGAACAGCAACGGAGGCGGCTCGCGGTTTCGCTTCTGCACCAGGCGCTCGACGACAGGACCCACGGGATCGAAGGCGGTCCGATGGCTCTCCGCGCGCGCCATCACCTGGTCGGCCGCGCTGCGCTCGCCGAAGCGGGTGATACCCGAGGTCTCGCCGTCACGTCGCACGGTCCAAAGCGCGGCGAACGACGTGGCGTCGGCGCCCAAGGGGGGCGTGAAGGTGCCGCGCACCTCCCAGTAGTCCTTGGGCACAAAGGCGCGGATGGCTTGCTCGCGCCGCACCAGGATGGCCAGCGTGGGCGTTTGCACCCGGCCGATCGAATACACGGCGGGCTTGTCCGTGCGCGGCGACCGTCCCTTGGCGGGGGTTGAGCCGCTGCCGGCGCCGCCTTCCAGGGTTCGCGTCCGCAACGTCACGGCCCGCGTCGCGTTCATGCCCACCAGCCAATCCGCCTCGGAGCGGCAGCGCGCGGCGTCCGCCAGCCCGTCATACTCCCGCCCGGGGCGCAACGCCGCGAAGCCCTGGCGGATGGCCTCGTCGGTCATCGACGAGATCCAGAGGCGGCGCACCGGCAGCCGGCTCTGGGCCAGCTCGTAGACGTAGCGAAAGATCAGCTCGCCCTCGCGACCGGCGTCGCAGCCGTTCACCACCTCGCTGAAGCGACGGTCCCGCAGCAGATCCCTGACCACCCGCAGTTGGTCGCGCGTGGCCGGCACCGGACGCAACTTGAACGCGTCCGGCACCATCGGCAACGTGTCGAACCGCCAGCTCTTCCAGCGGGCGTCATAGGCCGCCGGTTCTTCCAGCTCGACCAGGTGGCCGATGCACCAGCTGATGACCTGATTCGGTCCCTCCAGGAAGTTGCGTCCCGTCCCGCGCACCCCCAGGACCCGCGCGAGATCGCGCCCCACGGAGGGCTTTTCGGCGATTACGAGCTGCATGCGGCGGCCAGTCTAGTGCAGGCCCTGGAAGAAGGTCCGATGAAGCGATTTCGACGGCGGTGCACCCGTCCTTATCGTCGAGGTCGGCCGCCCGGGTGCTGAGTTTGTGATCGCGGCGTCCCGGTTTTTAGATTCCGCGGACCACGCCCCAGGCCACGATCAGCAGGCCCGCGGTGTTGGCGACGGCGTTCAACGTGGCCAGCAACCAGCCGGTCGAGCGCTCGGCGAACTGATCACCCGTGCCGCGCAGCCAGTTCACGATCCCCGAGAAGTCCTGCAGGGCCGACGCCACGATCAGCAGCCAGGCGGCGGCGGTGGCCCACCCGGGGGGCAGCCGCGTGAAGCCCATCGCGAACGCCAGCCCCAGCAGCATCAGCCCTTCCTGCAGCGAGACCTCGTGGGCCGTCAGCAGCCAGCGGTGGGGTTCCATGGCGGACTTGAGCCGCCGGCCCGCCAGCACCCACCCCAACAAGAACGACAGCACCAGATTGGCCACGCCCCCGACCACCAGCAGGTGCGCAGCCGGGGTCTGGAAGGAATCGAAGGGCGCCATGGTGGAGCTTTTCTCGCCCGGAAAGCGCGTTCTCGCAACCCCTGCTTTTCCGCCCGAGCGCGGGAAAATGCGGGGTTTCCGCGAAAACAGTGCTATCAGGCCACCCATGTTTTCGGACGTTCAGGCCGCGCCGGCGCGGGATTTTGCTTCTTTGCCTTTGAAGGACAGCTTGCGCGCGGTGCTGGCCGAGCTGGGTTTCACGACGCCCACGCCGGTCCAGGCCCAGGGCATCCCGCTGTTGCTGGCCGGCCGGGACGTGATCGGGCAATCCACCACCGGCAGCGGGAAGACCGCCGCGTTCAGCTTGCCGATCTTGCAGCGGCTGGACCTTGCCGCGCGCCGTCCGCAAGCGCTGGTGCTGTGCCCGACGCGCGAGCTGTGCGCTCAGGTGGCGCGGGACATCCGCAAGCTGGGGCGCCGCGAGCCTGGGTTGCAGGTGCTGGTGGTCTCGGGCGGGCAGCCGATGAATCCGCAGCTGGCGGCGCTGGAGCTGGGCGTGCACATCGTCGTCGGGACGCCGGGCCGGGCGCTGGACCACCTGACGCGGGGCTCGCTGGATCTGTCGGGCGTGGCCACGCTGGTGGTCGACGAGGCTGACCGCATGCTGGAGATGGGCTTCGTCAAGGAGATGGAGCAGATCCTGAGCGCCGCGCCCGCAGAGCGGCAGACCGTTTTCTTCTCGGCGACCTATCCGCGCTCGATCGCCGCGATGACCGAGGCGCATCAGCGCCGGCCGGTGCGATTGACCATCCCGGAGGCCGAGACCGCCAAGCCGACCCTGCGGCAGGTGGCGGTTCAGGTCGAAGACGACCAGCGGCTGGCGACGCTGCTGTGGGTGCTGCGGAAGCACCCGCCCGAGTCAGGTATCGTGTTCTGCAACCTGAAGGCGACCGTGGCCGCGATCGAGGGCGCGCTGACCGAGGCGGGCGTCAGCGTGGCCAGCCTGCACGGCAACCTGGAGCAGCGCGATCGGGACTTCGTGATGGCGAAGTTCCGCAACCACAGCATCCGCGTGCTGGTGGCCACCGACGTGGCGGCGCGGGGCCTCGACATCGACGGGCTGGACCTGGTGGTGAACTTCGAGCTGCCGTTTCAACCCGAGATCTACGTGCATCGCATCGGCCGCACGGGACGCGCGGGCAAGCCGGGGCTGGCGGTGTCGTTGGTCGGTCGGCAAGACCTGGGCAAGGTGAAGGCCATCGAGCAGGCCATGGGCGCGCCGCTGGAACGTCAGGCAGCCACGGTGATCGAAGATTCCGAGACGGTGGACTTCAAACCGACCATCGCCGCCGACGCGACGATGGAGACGCTGTACATCTCGGGCGGTCGCAAGGACAAGGTGCGTCCGGGCGACATCCTGGGCGCGCTGACCGGCGAGGCCGGCGGCTTCAGCGGCGCGGACGTGGGCAAGATCGAGATCCACGATCGCTTCTCGTACGTGGCGATCGCCAAGGACCATGCGCTGCGTGCCGTCGAGCGCCTGGGCGCCGGGCGCATCAAGGGCAAGAAGTTCAAAGTGGGCCTGGCCCGCTAGGACGAGCGTTCGATCACCGGCGCGTGCGCCGCCGTCGCGGGGGCGGGCCCAGCAGCGCGCCCATCAGGCCGCGGGTCACCTGACTGGCGATGGTGCGCGCGATCGGCGAGTTCAAGATCTCCGACCACGACGAGCCGCTCGGCGCGCGTTCTTCTTGCGGGGCCGTCTCGGGCGTCCCGAATTCATCGTTGACGCTTTCGTCGGGCGGGGGCGGCTTCCTCATGCGTCGGGTGAGCATCTCGTGCGCGCTGTCGCGATCGATCGCGGTGGCGTAGTGGCGGACCTGCGGCGTGGCCAGCAGCGGCTTGCGTTCCTCGGGGGTGAGCGGCCCCATGCGAGAGCCGGGCGGGATCATCCGACAAACGAAGGGCAGGGTGGGCGCCCCGTTGTCGGCCATGACCGTCACCAGCGCTTCGCCGATGCCGACCGTGGTCAGCGTCTGCTGGATGTCATAGAAGGCGGTCTTGGGGAACGTGCGCGACGCCGCGCGCAGCGCCTTCTCGTCGTCGGGCGTGAACGCACGTAGCGCGTGCTGCACGCGGTTTCCCAGCTGACCGAGAATGTTGGCGGGGATGTCTTTGGGACTCTGGGTGATGAAGTAGACGCCCACGCCCTTGGAACGCACCAGGCGCACCACCTGCTCGATCTGCTCGACGAACGCCTTGCTGGCGCCCTTGAACAGCAGGTGGGCCTCGTCCAGGAAGAAGACCAGCTTGGGCTTCTCGACGTCGCCCACCTCGGGCAGTTCTTGATACAGGCGCGCCAGCATCCACATCATGAACGTCGAGAACAACGCCGGCTTGTCCTGCACATCGGAAAGCGACAGCACGCTGATGCGGGCCGGTCCGCCGCCGGCGGGAGCCTCCAGCAGATCGGCGACCTCGAACTCGGGCTCGCCGAAGAACTTGCCGGCGCCCTGTTGTTCCAGCTCGACCATCTCGCGCAACAACACGCCCACCGACGCCTTGGACATGCCGCCGTAGTGGGCCAGTTCCTGGGCGCCGTCGCCCGACAGGTACAGCAGCACCGTGCGCAGGTCGGCGAAGTCCAACAGCGGCAGGCCCCGGTCGTCGCAGAACTTGAACACCATCGCCAGCACGCTGGTCTGCGTGTCGTTGAGGCCCAGCACCTTCGCCAGCGCCATCGGCCCGAACGACGACACGGTGGCACGCAGCTGCGCCCCCAGCGCGCCGGACAGGCTGAGGAACTCGACGGGGCAGCCGGCCGGCTTCCAGGACGTGCCGGTCGCCTTCACGCGTTCGTCCAGGCGCGGCGACGGCGTGCCCGGCATGGCCAGGCCGCCCAGATCGCCTTTCACGTCGGAGACAAACACCGGCACACCGGCGGCCGACAGTTGCTCGGCCAGGAGCTGCAGCGTCTTGGTCTTGCCGGTGCCGGTCGCGCCGGCGATCAGTCCGTGACGGTTCATCATGCGAAGCGGAATCGCGACCAGCGGCTCGGGATGACATTCACCGGCCGCGACGACGGCCCCCAGCGTGATGGCGCTGCCCGGCTCGCCGGGCGGAAACGTGGCGCGCGCGGCGGCCAGCAGCTTGGGATCGATCGGCATGGTGCACGTTAGATCCGGCGGGGGATCGCGCGCAACGCGTGGGGGGGCCTGATCGGTCTCTTCGACGAGATGAAGACCCGGACCAGTTCCTCGGGCATGCAGGCGGGGTCTCCTCGCTTGCGGCGACGACGGGGGATGTCATCCGCGACAACTCGTTTTTCCCCTTTCCGCGAAGCAGGCTATTCTTGCGCGGATGAGTGAGCTCATTTTCTTGGTGGAAGACGCCCCCGAGGGGGGCTACACCGCCCGGGCGCTCGGACTGTCCATCTTCGCCGAGGCCGACACGGTGGATCAGTTGCACGCTGAGATCCGGGACGCCGTTCAGTGCCATTTCGAGGATGGCGCGGCTCCCAAGGTTGTTCGGTTGCACTTCGTTCGAGAAGAGTTGCTCGCCGTATGAGGATTCCCCGAGGTCTCTCGGGAGCCGACCTGGCGCGAGCGCTGTCACTCTTGGGCTATGAAGTCACGCGGCAGACCGGGAGCCACATGCGGCTAACCACTCAGCAGCGCGGCGAGCACCACGTCACCGTGCCCAAACACGCCGAACTCCGCTTGGGAACGCTTTCGGCCCTGCTGGGCGATGTAGCGACGCACGCGGGCATTGATCGCGCGGCGTTGATCGAGCTCCTCTTCGGCTCTCGGGGCTAGACCTTCGGCCGCTGGGCGCGATCAGCCGCTCGTTCAGAGGGGGGTGGGAGATTGGTACCATCGGACGCCATGCGGGTCTCGGTGCTGCAGCGTTCGATGTTCGCGCTGGCCTTGGTGATCGCGGTCGGTTCGGGCGGTTGCTCGCCGCTGGTGCGGTTGGAGGTTCGATTCGCGCTGCCGTCGCGGCCCGCAACGGGCACGACCGCCTGGATCGGGCAAAGGTTCCATGTCGTCGGCGCGAAGACCTGCCCACCGGGTCCGGTGGACGAACCGCGCGCCGGAGGGGGACCTTCCGACGTCGAGTTCTTCGACGCCGAGTTCGACAAAGGCGGCGTCAATGCCCTGGTCGCCTTCCGCGGGAGACACTGCGCCGTCCGCGCGCTGGGCTGGTACGACACCAACGGTGACGGCGTGCGGAATGCCGGCGATCTCGAAGGCACCAGCGTCGTGGTCGAGGCCGTGGATCGGGGCGTGTTCCGGGGCAATATCACGAAAGCGGCCGACGTGGTTCTGGCGCTCGTGCTGTGAGCTTTCACCAGCTCGTATCGACACTCGGTCCCGCCATCTCCCAGTCCGGCGCCGATGAGGAGTCGTCCTCCGCGCGCGGATCACAACCGCTCGTCCTCGTGATGCTCTCGGCGTTCAGCACTTGCCCCGTCCGTCCTCTAGCCTCGCGCACCGGAATCGTTCGCGCGTCGTTGTACCGTCGGCGTCGGCCCTCACGCCGCTAAAGCGATTCGACGAACGTCACCAGCGCCGCGCGGTCCGTCGGCGACAACTCCAGCCCAAAGACGTGCCCCGCCACCGGTCCGGGCCCGCGCGCGCCGCCGGTCCAGTCGTTCGCGAGGCGTGCGGGATCGAACATCGCCGTGAGGTTCGTCAGCGAACCGTCATGCAACAGCGTCGGACGCCCGCCAACACCGCGCAAGGAAGGCACCCGGTAGAAGCCCGTCCCCCGATCGGGCGACAACCCCAGCGTCGGGTTTGTGCCCACCTCGGCCAGCGGGCGCGGGGCGCCCGTGAACCCTTCGCCGTCGTGGCAGCGCGAACAATGGGCGGCGAATACGGCCGCACCCGGCGCATCGGAACGGGTCGGCCGCACCTGCGACGCCCCCAAGCTCCACAAGTATCGCGCCAGCGCCAGCGCTACGATCCGCGGCGGCCGCAGGGTCTGCCCATGCGTGGTGATGATCAGCGTCTCGATGCGGATCGCCAGCGCGACGACATCGCGCTGGCGCACGGTCGCGTCGTATTGCAGGTGGGTCAGCCAGCGGGTGGGGCGCAGATCGGAGATGCGCTCGGGCAGGGACGCGTCGCCGGTCGTGACGTCGACGCGTCCGGGACCCCACGCCAGCAAGGACGCGCTGAAGGCCGAATCGGGCGCGCCGTCGACGAGCATGCGACCCAGATCGAAGCGCGCGCTGGGCACGCCTGCTACCAACTGGCCGTCGAGCACGTCGGCGTGGCAGGTCGCGCAGGTCAGCGCCAGCACGCTTCCTCCGGGCACCTCGGCTCGCACCAGGCCGCCCACCCCGCGCACCGGATCCCGCCACAGCCCGTAGCGTTCGGCCAGCGCGGGCGTGAGCGCCACCGGCGGCGCGATCTGCGTCGGGTAGCGGAAGAAGGCTTCCCGACCCAAGGCTTCCAGATCGATGGTGCCGTTCCAGGTGGCCTCATCGGGCAGCTCCAGCGCCCGAGCCTCCGCCGGCAACGTCTGCTGCGCCACCGCCCCGTCGAGATCGCCGATACCTACCGGCGCGACCCGCGGGTTCCAGGGCGTCAGCAGCTCCCAGTCCTGTGGCCCCGCCGCTCCGTAGTGCGCCAGCCGCAGAGCCGAGTATCCGTTGCCCGGGTTCACCAGCGAGGCGACCAGCGCCGCGCGCCGGCTGCCGGCGTCGCGCAGGTAGGCAATCTGAGCGCCGTCGGTGTTGGGCGCAACGCCCCCGTCACAGGCTGCCGCCGCAAGGCCCAGCGCGAGCATCGTCGCCCGCGCGCGCGTCCATGTCACCCCACGCACTGGGAGGTCTGGCATTCCCACGCCGCATTGACCTGGTTGAAGCGGCAGTCGCCGCCGCCCTGGGTCGCGCAGTCGGCGTCGTCGGTGCACTTGTCTTTCGGCGTGTGGCAGAAATAACCGACCACACCGCCGTAGTTCCCACACGAGCCCAGCGACGGCGAGCAGTAGCTGCCCCCGCAATTCGCGTCGACGCGGCAGTTGCCCTGCTTGCACATGTTGATCGGCGTCTGCTCGATGCCGATGCCCTGTCCGCCGCCGGCCACGTTGATGGGGGCGGGGGGGCGGCACTCGCACGGGCCGCCTGTCGTGCAGTCAGCGTCCGCGAAGCACTGGTCGTACGAGCATGCACAGCCGGGGGACCGCATCATCGGATCGCAGCGGCCGTTGGTTCCGGCGACGCAGTCCGCATCGCGTGAGCACGCCAGGATCACACCCGCGTCCGGCATCGAGGCAGCAGCGCACGTGCTGGCGGGCCGATCCATCGCGCACGCGGCGGCCACCGCGCGGTGCTTCACGGGTACGCGCCCGGTGGTGCCTGCGGCGCCCCCGGCGCCACCGCCCACGCCACCTTTGCCGGCGGTTCCGGTGGTGCCGGCCGTCGCGCCGCCTGCGCCACCCTTTCCGGCGGTCCCGATCGTTCCCGCCGCGCCACCCGAGCCGGTGGTGCCAGCGGTTCCCGGCGTTCCGGCGGCGCCCGCCGCGCCGCCGTGGCCCCCGGTGCCCTGAACGCCCCCGGAACCGGCGTGGCCTGCACCGCCCAGGCCCGTGTTGCCCCCGTTCCCGCTCACGGCGGGGCTGGAGCTGCACGCGCCCAGGGCCGCTATCAGGATGAGGAAGGCCAACCCGATGACGACGTTTCTGAGGAAGGCCAATCCCGCGACCGACACCAGCGGGAGGAAGTCGGAGCGGCCGGGCGCAGGGGAGGGGGAGGGCCACATCGCGGAACGGATCCTGGTCATGGTCCTGCCGTTAGCAAGACCCGCACCACCGGAGTCACGCGCGCCGCGGGAAACCAGGCGCGACTGGGGACCGCCTTTCAGGGCGTGCACCGGCTTCGGACGCGTCGGCCGCCACGAAAATCCGTGATTGGGCGCCCGGTTTGTCCGGATTGCCGCGCGACGCGCGTCCGCCCCCGGGTTGGCTGTAAGTTGCAGCCCAGGAACCCGTGAAGCCATGAACGATCCCTCCGTCGCTCCCCCACCCAACCTGGCCCAATCCAGCCTGGCGTCATCGTCACGACCCGTCCGGCGCTGGTATCGCTCGGGCACGCTGTGGATCCTGTTCGGCCTGGTGCTGGGCGTGCTGATGGGCGGGCTGTTTCCCCAGGATCAGCATCCGCACGCGTACGAGCTTTTCCACTTTCTCTCGCGGGCGTTCATCCACCTGATCAAGGGGCTGATCGTCCCCTTGCTGATCTCGACGATCATCGTCGGCATCGCGCAGACCGGGGATCTGAAGGCGGTGGGACGCCTGGGCGGCAAGGCCCTGCTGTACTTCGAGATCGTCACCACGTTGGCGCTGATCATCGGCATGGTGCTCGCGAACGTGCTGCGGCCGGGGGCCTCGTTGCCGCTGGATCTCGGCGCCCACTCCACGCTGGCAACGGTGAAGCGCGACGCCTGGGAGATCGCCTTGCACCTGTTTCCTTCCAACCTGATCCAGCACGCGGCCGAGGGCGACGTGCTGCCGGTGGTGGTGTTCGCCACGCTGTTCGGCATATCGCTCACGCGCATCGGCGAGGCGGGAAAGCCGGTGCTGGCGTTCTTCGACGCGACCGCCAAGGTGATGTTCAAGTACACCGATCTGGTGATGCGGTTGACGCCGCTGGGCGTGTTCGGCGCGATGGCCTACAACGTCAGTCACATGGCGGCGGGCCACCAGGGCGGGCCGAAGGGCTGGCCCGCGGTCGCGTTTCTGCTGGGGCAATACGCCCGCTTGGTGGGCAGCCTTTACCTGGCGCTGGTGTGCCTGATCGTGCTGGTGTTCATTCCCGTGATGTGGATCTGCGGGGTGCGCGTGCGCGCCTTCTTTCGCGCCATCCGCGAGCCGGCGCTGACCGCCTTCTCGACCGCTTCCAGCGAGGCGGCGCTACCCCGGCTGCTGGAGTCCATGGTGGCCTTCGGCGTGCCGCGACGGGTGGCCAGCTTCGTCATCCCGGCGGGCTATTCGTTCAACCTCGACGGCTCGACGCTGTACCTGGTGCTGGCCGGATTGACGATCTCGCAAGCCGCGGGCATCGATATGCCGATCGGCAAGCAGCTGCTGATGTTCCTGACCTTCATGTTGACGTCCAAAGGCGTGGCGGGCGTTCCACGCGCGACGCTGGTCATCATCGCCGGGACCTGCGCCAGCTTCGGCCTGCCGGGCGAGGCCGGCGTCGCGATGTTGCTGGCCGTCGACGAGGTGATGGACATGGCCCGCACCATGACCAACGTGATCGGCAATGGCCTGGCTTCGGTGGTGATCGCCCGCTGGGAGGGCGTGCTCGGCCGCGAGGCGCCCCCGACCGACGCCGTTCCCTGAAGCGACCGAGGCCCGCTAGACTGGTGGACGTGCCCACCAAGAAGGCGACCAAGAAGGCGAAGAACATGAAGAGCGCCGCGGCCCAGGCCGCCCTGCGCACGTTCGCCCTTTCGCTCCCCGAGACACGCGAGGAGTTTCCCTGGGGCGATCGCGTGATCAAGGTGAAGAAGAAGGTGTTCGTCTTCCTGGGACGACAGGAGCCCACCGACGAGTTCGGCCTGTCGGTGAAGCTGCCCGCGTCCGGGATGATGGCGCTGGCGCTGCCCTTCGTCGAGCCCACCGGCTATGGCCTGGGCAAGGCTGGCTGGGTGACGGCGCGCTTCGGCGCGCGCGACGCCATTCCGGTGCCCATGCTGCGGGCGTGGATCGATGAAAGCTACCGCGCGGTGGCGCCCAAGAAGTTGGTCGCCGCGCTGGACGAACCACCGGCGCCTCCCAAGCGGGTGCGCGCACCGGCCCGCCCGCGCGCGTAGACCCATCCGAGGGCACGAGCGCCGGCCGCCCGTCCGCGACAGGTCAAGAATTCTTGGCCAGGTGTCGAAGGATGAAAAATCATGGGCGCAGGTCGATTGAAGCGATGGATGCTGGCGACGGTGATCGTCGCGGGGGGCGCAGGAGCGCAGGCCGAGGTATCCGCGCGCGGCAAGGGCATCGTGGACAAGGGCACCTGTTCTTTCCGCGGCAAGCGGCTCTACGGCAAGATCCAGATCGTGTCGGAGCACGCGGACGTGACGGTGCAAGAGGTCGGCTCGTTTCCCGACCTGAAGATGAAGCAAGTGCCCGCGTACCCCGACCGCTGCGGCCTGTGGCAGCTGGTGGAGACCGGCGGCGACACCAAGATCCAGTTCGTCAGCGCCTTCCCCGATGTGCGGATCCAGCGCGTGGCGGCCTATCCCGGACTGCCGTAACCGACGGCTACTTCGCGTCGCCGTCGCCGCCTTCGCCCAGGATCGCCAGCAGCTCTTTCGGTCCCGCTGCGCCTTCAGCCAGCAGGCGTGCTGAATCCAGGTGGTTGATCAAGAACGCGCGGTTGTCGAGCACGGACAGGTTCTGCATTTCCAGGGCGCCCATCCGGTCCTCCGGGCTGAACAGACCCTCGACCTTCTCCATCGACAGCTTGTGCGGGTCGTAGGCCATGTGGTCGGCGGACGTCGAGACGATGGTGTAGTCGTCGCCCCGGCGCAGCTCCAGCGTCACGCGTCCGGTGATCGACGGCGCGATCCAGCGCGCCAGCGCGTCCTTCAGCATCATCGCCTCCGGGTCGAACCACTTGCCCTCGTACAGCAGGCGGCCGAGGCGCCGTCCCATCGCGTAGTACTGCTCGGTGGCGTTCTCGTTGTGAATCGCCGACAGCAGGCGCTCGTACACCAGGTGCAACAGCGCCATCGCCGGCGCTTCGTAGATGCCGCGGCTCTTGGCATCGATGACCCGGTTCTCGATCTGGTCGCTCATGCCGAACCCGTGGCGGCCCCCGATGACATTGCAGGCGATGAACAGGTCGAACGGCGACGCGAAGGTCTTGCCATTCACCTTGGTCGGCATGCCCTGTTCGAACTCGATGGTGATCTCTTCGGGAGCGATGGCGACGTCGGCCTTCCAGAACGCCACGCCCATGATGGGGTTCACGATGCGGATGCCCTTGTCCAGGAACTCCAGGTCCTTCGCCTCGTGGGTGGCGCCCAGGCAATTGGCGTCCGTGCTGTAGGCCTTCTCGACGCCCATCTTGTAGGGCAGGTCGACGCTGTTCAGGTACTCGCTCATCTCCTTGCGCCCGCCGAAGCGGTCGACGAACTTGCGGTCCAGCCACGGCTTGTAGATGGTCAGCGCCGGGTTGGTCAGGATGCCGTAGCGATAGAAGCGCTGGATGTCGTTGCCCTTGTGGGTGCTGCCGTCGCTGAAGATGTCGACGCCGTCTTCCTTCATCGCGCGGATGATGGCGGTGGTGGTGACCGCACGGCCGAGCGGCGTGGTGTTGTAGTACTTGCGTCCGGCGGCGTGCAGGTGAAACGCCCCGCACTGGATGGCGATCAACCCCTCGCGCACCAGGGCGTCGCGACAGTCCACCAGACGAGCCGCCTTGGCGCCGTGCTGGATCGCGATCGGCGGAATATCCGACGGCGACTCCTCGTCTGGCTGGGCCAGATCGGCGGTGTACGCATGGACCTCGAGGCCGCTGCGGGCGAACCAGGCGACGGCGCAACGGGTGTCGAGTCCCCCCGAAAACGCCACGCCGATGCGGGTGCCAGGGGCTGGAAGGGTGCGATGGATGCGGCTCATGACCGGGACGCATACCACATACGACCCGGCCCCCGACAAGTGACAATCCCGGGGCGGCGGGTTAACCGTCGGCCAGACCGGCGTAGATGTGCTGGACGTCGTCGTCATCGTCCAGCGCCGCCAGAAAAGCCTCGACCTCGGCGCGCGCGGCGCCGTCGACCGCGACCGGGTTCTTGGGCTTCCAGCCCAGCAACGCCGAGCTGACCGTCCAGCCCTGCGCGGTCAGCGCCCGGTTCACGGCGTCGACGTCGGTCGGGTCGGTATAAAACCGGAAGGCGCCGTCCTCGGCCGGCTCGACTTCCTGGGCCCCGGCTTCGATGGCCGCCGTCTCGGCGTCCACGGGCGCCGCCGGCGTCGCCTCGATCAGGCCCACGTGGGAAAAGTCCCACGACACCGCGCCCGAGCTGGCCAGCTGCCCTTTGCGGAACAGCACCCGCACGTTGGTCGCGGTGCGATTCTTGTTCTCGGTCAGGCACTCGACCATCACCGGCACCTGATGGGGCGCGAAGCCCTCGTAGGTGATGGTCTCGTAGATCACGCCCTCGTTCAGCAGACCCGCGCCCTTCTTGATGGCGCGTTCCAGGGTGTCGCGGGGCATCGAGGCCTTCTTGGCCGCCTCGACGGCCAGCCGCAGGCGGGGGTTCATGTCGACGTCGGCGCCGTGGCGGGCGGCGACCATGATTTCCTTCACCAGCTTCGTGAAGGCGCGGCCCTTGGCGTCGGCCGCCAGCAGGCGGAACTTTTGTTTCCACTGCGCTCCCATGCTGACTTCCTATCTCAGGACTCACACAGGAGAAAGCGGTCCGCCGTCCGTAACGCGCAATCTTGCGGCTGTTACGTTCCCTGGCCCACCCGCCGCGGGCGGGGATCGCGCGCCGGGCGATTTTCTGGAAGGTGTCCCTCGGCGTGACTTGGCACGTCGATCGCTAGGCCCGGAGCCATGTCGAATGCAACGTTCTCGCCGCCGCAGCGGTTTTCGACCCGCGATCGCAACCGGCGACTTGTCCACGACGTCACCGTCGACGTCGCCATCGTGGGGGGCGGCATCACCGGGGTGACGGCTGCCCATCTGTTGAAGCAAGCCGGTCTGACCGTGGCGGTGCTCGAGTCGCGGCTGCTGGGGGAGGGCGAGACCGCCCGGACGTCGGCCCACCTGACCGAGGTGGCCGACATGCAGCTGGAACGCCTGCTCGGGCGGCTGGGTGAGGACCGCGCGCGGCTGGCGGTCAGCGGGCAGCGCCACGCCATGGAATGCGTGAAGGCGCTCGTGAACGAGCTGAACATCTATTGCCAGTTGCAGACCGTGCCGGCGTACCTGTTCGCTGAAACCGACGAAGATGAGCCCCTGGTCGAGCGGGAGGCCATGGCCGCCAGGAGGCTGAGGCTGGGCGTGAAGCTGGTCGACGAGATCCCCTTGCCGTTTCCGATCGCGCGCGCGCTGCGCGTGGAGGATCAAGCGCAACTCCATCCGCTCGCGTACCTGCTGGGACTGGCGCGGGGCATCGACGGCCAGGGCTCGTACGTGTTCGAACACACTCACGTGCTGGATATCGATGAAGGGGGACCCTGTCGGGTGACGACCGAGATGGGAACGGTCTCGGCGCGCCACATCGTGCTGGCCACCAACCTGCCGGTCTCGACGAAGCTGGACGTCCACGACAAGGTCACCTCGTACCGGACGCATGCCTTGGGTTTGGCGATGCCGCTGCCCGATCCGATCGGCTTGCTGTGGGACACCGGAGAGCCGCGTCATTTCATGCGCTCGCACAGCGACGACGGGAACACCTATCTGGTGATCGGAAGTGAAGCGCCTCAGATGGGGGATCGCCGTCCGCCGCTGCGCATGCTGGAGGACTACGTCGCGCTGCACTTCGGTCACGAGGTATCCCCGGCCGACCTTCGGTGGTCGGGGACCTGCGTCGAGTCGCTGGACGGGCTGCCGCTGGTTGGACCGACGTCTTCTTCCGAGCGGGTGTTCATCGCGACCGGTTACGGGGGAAACGGCGTGACCTACGGCACCCTGGCGGCCATGATCCTGGCGGACGAGATCCAGGGTCGCCCCGCGAACCCGTGGCGCGAGCTCTTCGATCCGCGGCGCTTCAGCGCGCCGTCGGCGGACGACTTCCGACTGGCCTCCAAGCACAAGTACACCGCGTGACCTGCGGTCAGGTCGCGGGGGGCGCGAACACCGCCACCACCGGGCCGTGATCGCTGGTGCCGACGTCTCGGCGCGAGACGCAGCTCACCGCGCGGGCCGCCAGGCCGGAGGACGCCAGCAGATAATCCAGCCGCCAACCAATGTTCCGTTCGCGCATCTGGCGCCAGGGTGCCCACCACGTGAACAACTCTTCGTTGTTCGGGTCCAGCTCCCGCCCCACGTCGCGCAGATCTCCCTCGGTGAGGATGCGGTCGAACAGCGCCCGTTCCTCCGGACGCTGTCCGACCAGACGCGGGTTGCGCTCTCTGGGATGGACATCGAGCTCGGTCCGGGTGACGTTCATGTCGCCGCACAAGATGATCGCTCGTCCCAGGCGCCGGGCGGCCGCGGCGTGCTCCACCATGGCCTGCAGGAAGCCCATCTTGGCCTCGAAGTTCTTCCCGCCATTCGGGACGTAGATCGACGCCACCGACACATCGCCCAGCTCGGCGATCGCGATGCGATTCTCGTGATCGAACTCGGGGTGCAGAAACCGCGGGCGATCCGGGGTGAAGTCCCGCCGCACCAGCAAGGACACGCCGGAATAACCCTTCATCCCGTGCCAGTAGCACCAGTAGTCACAGAGCTCGGAGAGCTCGCTCAAGGCCGCCGGGATCTGTTCGCTGGTCGCCTTCAGCTCCTGCAAGCACAGGACATCGGGACGCTCGGCCTGAACGAAGGCCAGCACATCGGCCTCGCGCGCGCGAATGCCGTTCACGTTCCAGGTCGCCAGCTTCATGGCAAGTCCTTGTCGGGCTGGGTTTCGTCGACGGTCTCCAGGGTGATGCGCCCCAGGGTGCCCGTGCGGAACTCGTCCAGCAGCACCACGGCTGCCTTGTTCAGATCTGGCACGCCTCCTTTCAACAACAGTTTGCGCGTCTGTGCGATCGACGCCACCAGTTGGTGCCCCTGGCAGTCGATGGGCAGCTCGCCGTAGCGGGCCGTCACCAGAGCACGATAGTGCCGCAACAGGTACGTCGCCAGGTGGGTCGCGACCACTTGATCGTCGTAGGCGCCGCGCCCGATGGCGTGTGACGCCGCCAGCGTGAGGGCCGTTTCCTGGGCCATCCCTGGCCATACCAAACCAGGCGTGTCGATCAACCAGAGACCAGGACCCAGCGCGTGCCCCATCTGCATCTTGGTGATGGCCGGTTGATCGCCCACGGCCGCCACCTGCCGCTTCAGCAGCGCGTTCATTAAGGTCGACTTCCCGACGTTCGGGATGCCGAGGATCATCATGCGCAGCGGCTTGGCTCCCGTGCCGCGCTCCGGGATCATGGCCCGTGCCTCTTTCAAGATGCGCGGCACGTCCCCTTGCTTCTTGGCCGACAGCGCGATGGCGCGCGTGCCGGGCTGGCCGTTGTAGAAGCTCAGCCACGCGGGGGTCCGCGCGGGATCGGCCAGATCGCTCTTGTTCAGCAGCTTCAGCGCGGGTCGCTTGTTCACGCGGCGCAACTTCTCGATGTGCGGGTTCAGGCTGGCATGCGGCGCCCGCGCGTCCAGCACCTCGATGACCAGATCGGTGCGCCCCATGACCTCGGCCGCCTCTTTGCGGGCGGTCAACATGTGGCCGGGATACCAGGTGATGGGCATGGTCCTCAGAACTGCGGCGCGGCGCCGACCCGGGCGATGGCGTCCGCCGGTGCGTCGGCGGGCAGGGGTGCCTGGCTGCGCGACAATCGCGCCAGCCAGCGTTGATCCAGTGGTTGCGCCAGATCGGTCGCCAGCACGGCGGCGGCGGTGGTCGCGGCTTTGTCGCCGATGCCGTCGCCGATGCCCACCGCCCAGCCCGCCAACAGCAGCGCCACCCGGGTGGTGGTCGAGGCGCTGTAGGTGAACAAAGTGCAGCGGGGGCCGGCGGCGCGCCGGGCGGCCGCAAACGCGCCGACCGTCCAGAGACCGGGATTGGCTTTCGGCGAGAACGGGTCCCAGAAGATGACGTCGGCGGGCGTCGCCTGCGCGCGCGTCAGACTGTCCAGCAGCTCACCGCGCTCCAGGCGCCACGACGTGCGTGGGGTCTCGTGCTGTCCGTGTTGCAGCAAAGCTCGCGCTGCGGCCGCGGGCTCGCCGTCCAGGCCGAAGACGTCGCCGTGGCCGAGCGCCAGCTCCAGCGCGCCCAGATCGCGTTCGAAGCTGAGCAAGTGGAGCCGGGCCGCGTGGGCGGGGGCCTGTTCCGAGGCCGCCCGCGCGGCCAGCGCGTTCGAGCCCGCCCCCAGCCCCACGTCGAACAACGTCAGCGCAGCATTTCCGGCTGCGGCGCCGGCCAGCAGCCGTTCGGAGAGGCGCGACTGACGCACGTAGAGTTGCTGCGCCTCGACCAGCGGCCCCACGCCCGGGTGCATGACCTCGCCCGCGTCCAGGCTGCGCATCGCCAGCGCCCCCCCGCGCGTGCGCACGACCTCGTGGTTCAAAGTGATCATGCGGTGGCTCGCAGCTCGGCGTGCTCGTGCCGATCGATCTGCGCCAGCTTCTCGCGCGCGAAGGCGGCGTACACGCCGGCGTCGATCGCGGCCCGTGCGTCGCGCATGAGCTGCAGGTAATAGTGCAGGTTGTGAATCGTCAGCAGCCGCGGCCCCAGCGGCTCGCTGCACTTCATCAGGTGATAGAGGTAGCTGCGTCCGAAGGTCTTGCACGTCGAGCAGGTGCAGCTGGCGTCCAGAGGTTCCTCTGAAAACTGGTTGGGCCCCCGCGTGATGCGGACGCGCCCGGTGGCCGTGAAGGCGGTTCCTTGCCAGGCCAGGTGGGTGGGAATCACGCAGTCGAACATGTCCACGCCGCAGCCGATGGCGTGCAACAGATCGGGCGGTGTTCCCACGCCCATCAGATAGCGCGGACGATCGGCCGGCAGCAGATCGGCCGCGAAGGCGGTCATGTCCTCGCGCTGCGGTCGCGTGTCGCCCACCGCCAGGCCGCCGATGGCGAAGCCGTCGAAGGCGTGTCCGCTCAGGAAGCGCGCCGACTGCCTGCGCAGCTCCGCCACCAACCCTCCTTGCACGATCGCGAACAGCGCCTGCTCGCGGTTGGTGCGGGCCGCCAGGCTGCGCAGGGCCCACCGATGGGTGCGCTCCATCGCCGCGCGCGTCGCGCCTTCGTCGACGGTGGCGTTGATGCACTCATCCAGCACCATCATGATGTCGGACCCGATCGCGGTCTGCATCTCGATCGAGCTCTCGGGCGTCAGCTGGTGAATGCGTCCATCGACGTAGCTGCGAAAGCGCGCTCCCGTTTCGGACAACGTCCGTTCACCGGGCAACGAGAAGATCTGGTAGCCCCCGGAGTCGGTCAACACCGGACCGGGCCAGCGCATGAACTGATGAATGCCGCCCACGCGGCGGAAGAGCTCAGGGCCGGGACGCAACAGCAGGTGATAGGTGTTGGCCAGCAAGATCGGCGCGCCCAGCGCGAGCAGCTCGTCGGGCGCGACGCCGGTCACCGTGGCGCGCGTGCCCACGGGCATGAACACGGGGGTTTCCACGGTTCCGCGCGACGTCTGCAACGTGCCGCGGCGCGCGCGCGATCCCGGATCGCGCGCGCCGACCGAAAAACCGAAAGCCATGCGGCAAGCTAGCAGCCAGCGACGACGCCAGGGAAGTGCCCGCGCCGCTTGGGTTTCGATTTGGCGTCAAGGTGCCCCGGTGTCGGACGGGCGGGGCGGATCGGGTCAACTGTAAGTAAACGTAATTATATCAAGTGGTTGACCCTGGTGTCCGTGCTTGTTCTACTTAAGCAGCAGGTTCCGGCGATTACTAATTTTTCAAATAGCAAGTTCCTGTCGGGGGGCAGGGCTGGCGCGCACATCGGGCGCTACCGCCTGATCGGGCTGCTGGCGACGGGCGGCATGGCCGAGATCTACCTGGCGCTCTCGGGGGAGCTGTCGGGATTTCGCACCGTGGTGGTCGTGAAGCGGATTCTCCCGCACCTGTCGGAGAACGCTCAGTTCATCGACATGTTCTTCGATGAAGCGCGCATCGTCGCACGCCTGGATCATCCGAACATCGCCCGGGTCATCGAGGTCGGTCACGACGGCGACGAGTACTTCCTGGTGATGGAGGTGGTGCAAGGCAAGCCGCTGTCGGCTGTGCTGCGTGGGGCTGCGCGCCAGGGACGACCGCTGACGCAAGCGCTTTGCGGACACCTGGTGGCGCAGGCAGCAAACGCGCTGGCCTATGCCCACGACCTGACCGACGCCGACGGGAATTCGCTGGGCTTGGTCCATCGCGATGTTTCACCGCAGAACATCCTGGTCTCCTTCGAGGGCGTCGTGAAGGTGATCGACTTCGGGGTGGCACGCGCCATGGGTCGCGTGACAGAGACGATTCCCGGCGGGCTGAAGGGAAAGATTCAGTACATGTCGCCCGAGCAGGTGGTGGGGCGGCCCGTGGACCGTCGCTCCGACGTGTTCGCGCTGGGCGTGGTGCTGTGGGAGGCGTTGTGCGGACGTCGCCTGTTTCGGCGCGACACCGAAATGGATACGTTGAGCGCGATTGTCGAGGATCCGATCCCAGCCCCTTCATCGATCACGCGCGTTTCGCCAAGGCTGGAGCGCATCGTGATGCAGGCGCTGGAGAAGGACCCGGACAAGCGATTCCAGAATGCGGCGGACATGGCGCTGGCGCTGGAGCGCCACGCGTTCGCCAGCGAGGGCTTCAGCCCGGGGCAGGTCGCCACCGCCATGAAGGCGCTGTTTCCGGCGGAGCTCGCGCGCTGGAGGCGGACCATGGGGGCGGCGATCGAGCGCGAAGGCGCTCCCGAGACGTGGACCAACGCGGCCGGGTCGTTCGGGGTGCCGCAGGCGATCGAGGGTCGCACCAGCGGGGCCACGGTGGTGTTGCGTCCTGGGACGTCGGGGGAAGACGAAACCGAGCGCTGGGCGCCCGAGCACCGCGATCTGGACGATACGTCTGTCAGCGAGCCGCCCAGCGAGCGAGCGGCGACGCCTTCGACCGAGTTGCACTGGCTGGTCGCGCCCCCGGAGCCATCCGAGCCGGTGAAGGAGTCATCAGAACCTCAACTCATCCAGGCGCGTTCGGATCCGGCGGCCCACCGGGACCCGCCCTTCCAACCGGACCTCGACGGACGGCCGCCGACACGGAGGGGGTGGAACTTCGCCGTCGCGGCCGGTCTCGCGCTGGCGGGTTTGCTGGCGGGCTGGCTCACGTCCCAATATTTCAACCCGCTCGTCGGGGAGCGGGTGGTGGCGCTGCCGGAACCCATGGGTACCGTGGTGGCCCCGTCGAGCCTTGCGGTCGAACCAGGCGCCGGGACACAGTCGATCGCCATCGCGCCGGTGCCGGCGCCTCCGGCTCCGGCCTCGGTCATGACGGCTCCGGCGCCATCGCCCACCGCCGTCGTCCCTGCCGAGGCGGCGGTGTCTCCGGAGTCAGCTCCGCGCGGGGGGAAACGAAAGGCGCGTTCCCATCGGCGGCGCGGCAAAGGCCGCGACGTCACCGAAGCCCACGCCCTCGTCGAGCCGTCGGTGGGAGTCGCCGCGCCTTCCGTCGAATCCGTCGCACCCCCCACTGATGCGTCGATGTCGGAAGCGCCGGCCGCCGGCGTGCGATCGGACGGATTGGCAGCCGATGCACGCTGTGTGCTGAAGCTGGGCTCGCAGCCGTGGGCCGAGATCTGGATCGATGGCAAGAACACCAAATCGCACACTCCTTACTCCGAGGAGATCGCCTGCGGATCCCACGAACTGACGCTGGTCAGCCACGATCCCGAGTTGAGCAAGACGGTGACGGTCGCCTTGAAGGCCGGACAGGTTTACAAGCGTTCCTTCGTGCTCGCCGAACCCTGAGGTGAGCAAGACGGCCCATCACTTAGGTCGATTTCGACCGTCGCGTGCTCGTCGGTGATCGGTTGGCTTCGCAGGACGATGGGTTTACGATCGCCGCCAACTCAGGAAGGACGGGCGAGATGACGACGACGGACCAGCTGAATCCGTATCAGGCACCGAAGGCGGAGTTGGACATGGTGGCGCCCGCGATGGCGGGCGGTTCCCTGCAGGATGCCGTGGCAGGTCGGTACGACTTCCAGATTGGCGAGGTGATGAGCGAAGCCTGGCGCCTGACGAAGGGCTTCAAAGCCTCGTTCTGGGGCGCGGCGGTGTTGATCTATCTGGTGGCGTTGATCCCACTAGCGCTGGTGGGAGTCATCATGGGGGCGATGGCGGGCGCGGCGGGCGCCGGAGGAAAGCCCAACCTCGCGCTGCAGATCGTCCTCAACCTGGTGATCGGCACGTTGATGGCGCCGCTGACGATGGGCATGTTCATGATGGCCGTGAAGCGCGCGGCCGGTTTGCCGGTGACCTTCGCGACGGCCTTCGGATATTTCAAGAAGGCGCCGGTCGCCATCTTGGCGGGCCTGCTGGTCATGCTGATGACCTACCTGGGCATCGCCTTGTTGGTGCTGCCGGGGATCTATCTGGGGCTGGCCTACGCGATGACGATGCCGCTGATTGCCGATCGAGACTTGCCGGCGTGGCAGGCGATGGAAACGTCGCGCAAGTCGCTCACGCACAAGTGGTTTCGCATCCTCGGGCTGTACCTCCTGGTGTGTTTGCTGGTCGGGTTGTCGGCGTTGCCCCTGGGCATCCCGCTGATCTGGACCTGTCCCTGGGGTCTGCTGGTGATTGGCGTGCTTTACCGCCGCATCTTCGGTGTGACCGGGGGATAAGGTCGCTGGCACGCTGCTTCGGCGCGCGCGGTCGCAGGACATATGGCGTTTTTCGATCCGCAGCCCGTGCCTTCCGGCGGCCTTTCGGCGGCGGCCACCCAGCGCAATCGCGAGCCGATCCTCGCGGTCCTTCGCACCATCTTGCCGCCAACGGGTCTGGTGCTGGAGATAGCCAGCGGGACCGGACAGCACGTGGCGTTCTTTGCGCCGGAGTTTCCGTCGCTGCGGTGGCAGCCGTCGGATCCAGTGCCGGCGCACCGGGACAGCATCCAGGCCTGGGCCGTTGGCGCGGGCGCGTCCAACATCGAGCCCGCGGTGGCGCTGGACGTCGAACAATCGCCGTGGCCGGTCGCGCAGGCGGACGCGATCCTGAACATCAACATGCTCCACATCGCCCCGTGGTCAGCCGCCGAGGCCTTGTTTCGTGGGGCGGCGCGGGTGTTGCCTCCGGGCGGCCCGCTCTTTCTCTATGGCCCGTTCAAGCGCGATGGCGTTCACACGGCGGAGAGCAACCAGCGTTTCGACGACCGCCTGCGCGCCGAGGACGCCCGCTTTGGCGTGCGTGATCTGGCGGACGTGGTGCAGCTGGCCGAGGTCGCGGGTTTTATGAGTCCCCAGGTGATCGAGATGCCCGCCAACAACCTCTCGCTCGTCTTCAGGCGCGCCGCCTGAACGTGGTCGGCAACGTCCGTTCGTTTTTTCGAGAAGAATTGCCGCCGAGGCCGTTGGTCTACAGAGCGGGACAGGGTGGGGCGGGCGTCCCGGGCGCTCGCAGGGTGTGGGGCCCGCTCCGTGAGGCCCCGAGCGCGACGATCCGTCGCGCTCGGGGATGCACGTTCGTCTGGTCGGCGTCGTTGAAATCGACGGACCAATGCCTTGACGAAGCCTGGCGCATGGCCAGATTTCGATCGGGATGAAGGTCGATGCGCACAGAACCTGGCCGGCCCACTTGTGGCTGGTCAGGCATGGACAGAGCGCCGGGAACGTGGCGCGCGATCGCGCCGAGGCGGCCGGCCACGGCGAGATTGAGGTCGCTGAACGAGATGCGGACGTGCCGCTGTCGGTTCTGGGTGAACGGCAGTCGCGCGCCATCGGTCGATGGTTCGGTCGCTTGCCCCCGACCCAGCGCCCGGACGTGATCTTGACGTCGCCCTACCTGCGCGCCCGCCAGACAGCGGATATCGTCGCGCGCGAGGCCGGCTTGCCTGCCGACGTCGACCTGTTTGCCGACGAGCGACTGCGGGAAAAGGAATTCGGCCTGCTGGATCGCCTGACGCGCGCGGGAGTCCTGGAACGCTTTCCCGAGCAAGCGACCCTGCGGGCACGCGTGGGAAAGTTCTATCATCGCCCGCCGGGCGGCGAGAGCTGGTGCGACGTCATCCTGCGTGTCCGCAGCGTCATCGATGAGATTCAGCTTCAGCACGCGGCCCGCCGTCTGCTGGTCGTCGCGCATCAGGTGATCGTTCTCTCCTTCCGTTACGTGCTGGAACGGATGACCGAACAAGAGGTCTTGGCGGTGGATGCCAGCGGCGACGTCGCCAATTGCGCGGTGACGACCTACGAGGCGGCGCAACGGCCGGGAGGCGGGCAGGACGCGTCGCAGATGGTGCTGTCCTGCTACAACCACCTGGCCCCGATGGAAGAGGATGGCGCGCCCGTGACGTCCACGCCCGATGCGGCCGTGGCGCCGCGGTGATGGCCGCCGCCACAGACGCGCGGGCCCGGCTCATCTCGACGACGCTGCTCCGTCGCTGGCCCTTACCCAAACCGCCGGGCCGGCTCGGCAAGGAGGGGCGAGGGGCGGTCTTTGTGGTGGGTGGATGCCAGCAGACCCCGGGCGCCGTCATTCTGGCGGGCTTGGCGGCCTTGCGGGTGGGAGCTGGCACCTTGCAACTCGCCAGCAGTCAAGACGTCGCACCCGCCCTGGCGGTCGCGGTGCCCGAGGCCCGCGTCCTGGCCGTTCCGACAAGCCCTTCCGGACAATGGGCCATCCGCGGTTGCCGAGACCTGCGTGCCGACGCTGCCGCGTGCGATGCCTTGCTGATTGGTCCCGGCATGCCCCAAGGGGTGGGCGCTGCCGCACGCGCCGTGGTCATGGGCAGTCTCGCGCCCGGGGGAGAGACCCGGGCCATCATCGTAGACGCGGGCGCGCTGGACCTTTTCGCGGGGCGCAGGCCGCTGGCCACGGGGCGCGTCCCCGCCACCATCCTGACGCCGCATCCGGGAGAGATGGCGAGGCTCTGGGGCGTGACGCCCGAACAGGTGCTGGCCGACGCGGGGAAGATCGCCGTGCAGGCCGCCGCGGCGTTGAACGCCATCGTGGTGCTGAAGGGCGCGCGCACCCACGTGGCCGCGCCGGACGGGCGGCTCTACTACAACCGGGACGGCAATCCGGGCCTGGGCACCTCTGGCTCCGGCGACGTCCTGGCGGGAGCCATCGCGGGTCTCTGCGCGCGCGGCGCTGAGGCCGTGCAAGCGGCGGTGTGGGGCGTCGTGTTGCATGCGCGCGCGGGCGATCGATTGGCGGCTTCGGTCGGGCCGCTTGGATTTCTCGCCCGCGAGATCCTCGACGACCTCCCCCGCGTGCTCGCCGCGACCGCCTGACCGACGCGAGTGCCCGGCGCGCGTTGCTCGAGGACGGTGATTGACGGCGCGCCCTTTGATGACCAAGTTGTAGGCGACTTCATCTCTCTTTGAAATCGTGAAACCGGACCCACCCGTGCCCCTGCTGCTGCCTGGCATCACTTGCTGGAGGACGGTGCGCGCGGAACGGCTGAGCATCATCCAGGACGCTGGGCCCACCTTCTCGGCGATGGCCGAGGCCATGCACGCCGCCCGGCGGAGCCTCTTCATCGTTGGCTGGGACGTCGATAGCCGTGTGGCGCTTCTACCCGTGACAGCGCCGTCCGTTGACACGGTGACGGCAGGCGACGAGCGCGTGGGTTCGCCAGCGCTGGGCGGCACCCCGCTGCTGCCGTTCTTGCTCGGTTGCCTGGCGCGCCAGCTCGAGCTGGAGATCTTCATCGTGATCTGGGACTTCTCCATCATCTACGCGTTCGAACGCGAGCCTTTGCCGCGGCAGCAGTTCGGGCAGGTGCATCCCCGGTTGCACTTCGCGCTGGCGGCCGATCACGGCAGAGGTGGTTCGCACCACCAGAAGGTGGTCGTGGTCGACGACGAGGTCGCCTTCGTGGGAGGCGTCGATCTGACGCTGCACCGCTGGGATACGCCGGAGCATCGGCCGCGCGACGGCCGCCGCCTGGACGGCGACGGCCACGAATATTCGCCGTTTCATGATGTCCATGCCGCCGTGGCGGGACCGGCTGCGGCCGCGCTGGGCGAGCTGGCACGGACCCGCTGGCGGGCCAGCGGTCGTCGGCGCGCGAAGGTGCCGCCGCTGGCCGGCGCGCGCACCGTCTCGGCGTGGCCGCGCGGCCTGGCCGTTGACGGCCGGGACATCGACGTGGGTTTGGCGCGCACGCTGGTCCGCGCCCAGCAGGACCCCATCCTGGAGATCGCCGAGTTGACGGTCAGGATGATCGCGGCGGCCTCGCGGCGGATCTACGCCGAGAACCAGTACCTGACCTCGCCGGTCGTGGTGCGGGCGCTGGGCGACCGTCTGGCCGAGCCGGGGGGACCCGAGGTGGTGCTGGTGTTGCCGGTGGTTGAATCGGGCTGGATGGAACAAGGGTCGATGGGCCTCCTGCGCGACAGGGCGCTGGGGCACCTGCGCCGCCAGGACGTGGAGGGCCGCCTGCGCGTGCTGTCGCCGGTGGTGCTGGACGGCGAGCGCGAGGTCGCCGTCGCGGTTCACTCCAAGGTGCTGGTGGTGGACGATCAGATCGCCAAGATCGGTTCGGCGAACTTCAGCAATCGCTCGATGGGCCTCGACTCCGAATGCGATCTGGTCATCGAAGCGGGCACCGACGTCAGCAAGGCGGCACTGGTGGCGTCCGTGCGCGATCGGTTACTGGCCGAGCATCTGGGACTGGAACCCGCCGAGGTGGCGCGGCGGCTGGCACGCGACGGGGCGTCGTTGCTGGAGCTGGTCGACCATCAGGCGCCCGCCGCCGTGCGCCGCCTGGTTCCGCTCACCGGGACGTCGGAGGCGGCCTTCGATTTCACGGTGCTGGACGGGGCGATGGTCGACCCGGCCGAGCCGTGGAGCTTGGATGGCCTGCTGGAGCGCGCGGTTCCCGTTCCGTTGCGTCGTCGGCTGGCGCGGCAGTGGCTGCGCCCGGTTCTTTTCGCGGGGACGTTGTTGCTGGCCTGGGCGCTCCTGCGTCGTGGGCCGCTGCGCGGGTTGCAAGTCGGTGCCGCCGCGGTGGACGTCGCGCACTGGCTGGCCGCCCAGCCGGCGGGACCGCTGCTGGCGTTGGTGGTGGTGGCCGTCGCGAGCTGCCTGTTCGTGCCGATCACCTTGCTGGCCACCGCCACGCTGACGGTGTTCGGTATCTGGCCGGGCGTACTCGTCGCGTGGATCGGCGCGGTGCTGGGGGCGACGCTGTCCCACGCGATCGGCGCACGATGGGAGCAGCGTGTGACCGGCTGGTTTCCCCTGCGTTTGGCCGCGACCTTGCGTCGGTTGCTTGGGCGCAGCGCTTTCTGGTCGGTGGTGCTGATGCGCGTGCTGCCGGTGGGGAACTTCGGCGTCCTCAATTTGCTGGCGGGAGGGTTCAAGATTCCGCGCCGTTCGTTCGTGCTCGGAAACGCGGTCGGACTGTTGCCGGGAATGTTGGGTCTGGGGGTGTTCGTGAATCGGGCGCTGGCGGCGCTGCGCCATCCGGATCCAATCAATATCGGGGTGGCTCTGGCGGTGGTCGCGGCGGCGACGGGGCTGGGGGTGTTGGCCAAGCGCCGGTTCGGCGCGGCGACCCTCGCCCGCGCCGGCCAAAAGGTGCGGTCATGAGCGGCGCACCCGCCGACGACCCCGATGTCCTGCGCATCGCGACCTGGAACATTCATAACGCCGTGGGATGCGACGGGACGCGCGATCTGGCGCGCATCGCCGAGGTGATTCGTGACATGGGAGCGCCGCTGGTGGCGCTGCAAGAGATCGGATGCACCGTCGACGGCGATACCGCTTGTGACGCTGCGATTGTGGCGGACGCCAACGGATTGCTGTGGCGGTCGGTGGCTCCCAGCGGGCGGGCCGCCGTTCGCCACGGCAACGCTTTGCTCAGCGCGCATCCACTCGGTGAGCCGCGCGTCCACGATCTCTCCGTGCCGGGGCGCGAAGGCCGCGCGGCGCTGGAGGTCGACGTCGCCTGGGGCCGCCGCCGGTTGCGGGTGGTGGTCACCCACCTGGGCCTGCGGGCCAGCGAACGACGTCACCAGGTCGAGCGTCTGCTGAGCGCCGTGGGCGATGAGGAAGCCGACGCCACCATCTTGCTGGGCGACATCAATGAGTGGTTGTTGTGGGGGCGCCCGCTGCGCTGGTTGCACCGGCGCTTCGGCGCCAGCCCGGCCCCGCGCACCTTCCCGACGCGGCTGCCGCTGTTCGCGCTCGATCGGGTGTGGGTTCATCCGCGCAATATTCTGGTCTCGCTGGCGGCGGTGGATACGCCCGCGGCGCGACGGGCGTCGGACCACCTACCCGTGGTGGCCACCTTGCGTTTTCCCGAAGGGTGAGCGCTTCCGGCTATGCGACCGACCACGCAACCGGCCGGGAAACGTCGGATTCTTCGGCCGGGCTTTCCTTCAGCACCACGAGATCCAGGCGCAAGGCTTCGCCGACCGACCAGGCTTGAAAGGGGCACCCCCCCGGCGTGTAGGGGCTGTCGCCGTCGGCAACCTCCGAGACGTGACCCAACCCGGCGGTGCCCAGATGATCGAGCAGTGGTTTCAGGAAGCGCTGGCGGGCGGTGAGCTTGGCCTCGCGCGTGCTGCCGTGAACGCGAACGAAGGCCTCCACGAACGGACCGAGCAGCCACGGCCACACGGTGCCCTGGTGGTAGGCGCCATCTCGCGCGGCGACGCCTCCCTGATAATGCGGACAGTACTCGGGGTCGCCCGGCGCCAGCGAACGCAAGCCCATCGGCGTCAACAGCGCCGCCTCGACCTGGGCGACGACGCGCCGGGCGCGCGCGCCCGTCAGCAACGGCAGCGGCAGACCTCCGACCGCCAGGATCTGATTGGGCCGGAGCCGGGAGTCGACGGTGCCCGCGACGTGATCGACGTCGACCACATCGTGGAGGCGCCCGTTCTCTTCGTCCCAGAAGCGCGCTTCAAAGCTGGCGCGGACGCGCGCGGCCAGGTCGCGCCAGCGGGCGGCGGCCGCCGTGCCCCACGTGGCGGCGGACGACAGCGCGTTCCACCACAGCGCCTGGATCTCGACGGGCTTTCCCATGCGTGGCGTGATCTCGCGTCCGTCCACCCGCGCGTCCATCCACGTCAGTTGCTGGCCGCGGGCGCCCGCCGCCAGCAGGCCGTCGGTGTCGGCGCGGATGCCATGCCGGGTGCCGCGTGCGTAGCCCGACAGGATCGCCTCGCAGGCGTCGAGCAGGCGGCGACGCTGGGCGGCGTCCAATCGCAAGCCCGCGTGGTCCGTCGCGCGCAGGGTCTCGGCAGCGGCGACGACGTACCACAAGGACGCGTCGACCGAGTTGTATTCGGGTTGGCCGGTGCCGTCGGGAAAATAGTTGGGCAGCATGCCCTCCGACACCAGGCCCGCCCAGGCGGAGAGCACCTCGAGGGCCACGTCGATGCGACCGGTGGCCAGGCACAGGCCGCGAACGGCGATGAAGGTGTCGCGGCCCCAGTCGCCGAACCAGGGGTAGCCGGCGATGATGGTGCGTCCGCCGCCGCGCGCGACCAGGTATTGATCGGCGGCCCGCTCCAGCGCGCCCCCGAGGGCGGCGCGGCGGGAACGTTCACTGGCGCGGGCGGCCGCCAGCGCGGCGCGCGCCGGTACGATGGCGGGATCGCGACCGGCGCGTTCGGCCGAGAACACCAGGGCGGCCTCGCCATCGCGCAGTTCGAAGGTCCATTCCCCTGGCGCCGCCAGGTCCTCCGTGAAATCCAGGCCCCGGCGCCGTTCCTCGTCGTAGACGAAGTTGCGGTACCAGTGCGGCCGGTGCTGGTAAAGGCCACTCGACGAGACGGCCAGGGTGGGACCGTCGGGGTAGGGACGAAACCGAAAGAACGGGCCGGCGTCGGTCATGGCGATCTCGGGATCGAACGACAGCGCCGGGTTCTCGTGCATCAGCGCATGGAAGTCGCGTCCTGCCAGGAAGGGCCGGACGGTCAGCCGCGCCCACGTCAGCGCACGGTCGGGCCCCGGCGCGCGTGAGCCTGTCTGCAAGCGCCAGGAAACGAAGGTCTGCGGCGCACCGGTGCGCATCAGGATCTCCTGCACGATCTCCGTCCCGTCGGGAAGGCGGTACACCCACGTCGGCCAGGGTTGGTGCGTGAAGCTGGTGATGAAGCGCGCGCCATCGCCGGTCAACACGTCCGGGGCGTAGCGTTGCGCCGACAGTGTCCACTGCCCGCCGGGCGTTTCGACGGCGACCTCCAGCCCGCTGACCAGCAGCATGCGGCCAGTGGGGGGCGTGGTGGCGGTGATCAGCAGCCCGTGATAGCGGCGGGTGCGTGCGCCAGAGACGGGCCCCGAGGCGAAGCCGCCGAGGCCATCGGTCTCGAGCCATTCGCCTTCGGACAGGCTCTTGGTTGCGTTCATCTGGCTCTTCATCTGGTTCTTCATCTGGCTCTTCATCTGGCTCTTCATGGCGACACCTGGGAGGCCGGAACGGTGGCGTGTGGTTCGGGCGTGGGCTTGAGCGCGTGGCTGGCGCGCGCGCGGGCCAGATCCTCGATGAAGCGGATGGCCAGCGCGGTCCAACCTGTCTGATGACTGGCGCCCACGCCCCGTCCGGTCTCACCGTGGAAATATTCGTGGAACAGGACCAGATCCCGCCAGTGTGGATCCTGCGCGAAGCGTGGGTCGCCCGCGTGGCAAGGGCGATGCCCGTCGGGACCCGCCAGGAAGATGCGGCCCAGGCGTCCGGCCAGCTCGCTGGCGACCTGCTTCAGGTTCATCAGGCGCCCTGAACCTACCGGGCACTCGACGCGCAGCTCGTCGCCGTAGAAGTGGTGGTAGCGCTCGAGCGCTTCGACCAGCAGGTAGTTCACGGGCATCCAGATCGGCCCGCGCCAGTTCGAGTTGCCGCCGAACAGCCCCGTGTCGGATTCTCCCGGCACATAGTCGACCCGAAATTCTTCACCGCCGTGGAAGAAGCGATAGGGCCGGTTCTGGTGCCATTTCGACACCGATCGGATCCCGTGGGGCGACAGGAACTCGTTCTCGTCCAACATGTACCGCAGGACCTTGATCAGGCGTTCGCGCGAGGGGATGGCCAGCAACTTGTGATCGTGCCCGTGCGACCGGCTGCCGGCCGTCGTCACGTGCGCCGCCAGATCGGGCCGGTTGGCCAGGAACCACTGCATCCGGCGCTTGAAGGCCGGCAGGCGATCGATGGCCTCGTCTTCCAGGACCTCGACCGCGATGAGCGGCAACAACCCGACCAGCGAGCGCACGCGCAGGGGAACCTCCCGCTCGTCAACGTGCAACTTGTCGTAGAAGAATCCGTCGTCATCGTCCCAGAGTCCACCGCCGCCCATGGCGTTCATCGCGTCGGTGATGTGGACGAAGTGTTCGAAGAACTTCGACGCCATGTCTTCATAGGAAGGATCGGTCTTCGCCAGCTCCAGCGACATGGACAGCATGGTGGCGCAGAAGAAGGCCATCCACGCCGTGCCGTCGGCCTGTTCCAGGTGTCCGCCCGTCGGCAGCGGCCGCGACCGATCGAACACGCCGATGTTGTCCAGGCCCAGAAAGCCGCCCGAGAACAGGTTCTTGCCCTCGGCGTCCTTGCGGTTGACCCACCAGGTGAAGTTCAGCAGCAGCTTCTTGAAGATGCGCGACAGGAACACCTGATCGCGGTGGCCGTCTCGATCGACGGCAATCTTGTAGACGCGCCAGGCGGCCCAGGCGTGCACCGGCGGGTTGACGTCGCCGAACGCGAACTCGTAGGCGGCGAGCTGACCGTTGGGGTGCATGTACCACTCGCGGGTGAGCAGGAGCAGCTGCTCCTTGGCGAACTCGGGATCGATGCGCGCGAAGGGGATCATGTGGAACGCCAGGTCCCACGCCGCGAACCACGGGTACTCCCACTTGTCCGGCATCGACAGCACGTCGCGGTTGTAAAGGTGTCCCCAGTCGGCGTTGCGGCCCAGCTTGCGGCTTTCGGGCGGTGGTGGAGACGCGGGATCGCCTTCCAGCCAGGCGCGGACGTCGTAGTGGAAGAACTGCTTGGACCACAGCAGCCCCGCGTAGGCCTGGCGCACGGCCAGGTGCTCATCGGCCGAAAGCGCTCCGGTCTTGGCCGCGTAGAAGGCGTCGGCCTCGGCGCGGCGGGTGGCCACGATCGAATCGAAGTCACCGAAGGGCAGGGGAGTGGCCGCCAGCTCCGCGGTCGCGGTCAGGCGCAAGCGCAGACGGACCTCGCCGCCGGCCGGAACCCTCAAGCGATAGACCGCGGCGGCCTTGGTGCCGGTCGCCAGCGGGTTCACGCGCTCGGCGCGGCCTTCGACGATGTACTCGTGAAACGCGTCCTTCACATACGGCGTGGCGTTCGGGCTGCCGAACAGGCGCTCATGATTGGTTTCGTTCTCGGTGAAGATCAGCGCGGGCGCCTGCTCTGTGACGGGATCGACATCGACCGACAGGCGATAGCCGTCCATGCCCGGAGGTTCCAGCTGGATGGCGCCGGCCACCGCGGTCATCGCGGGTTTGGTGCTGTAGCCCTCTCCGGTGCGTCCCCACGACCAGGTGTTGCGGAACCACACCGTCGGAAGCACCGTCAAGGGCGCCGCCTCCGGCCCGCGGTTGGCAACCGTGACGACAATCAGCACATCGTCGGGCGAGGCCTTCGCGTACTCGGCGAAGACATCGAAGTAGCGGTTGTCGTCGAACACACCGGTGTCGGCCAGCTCGAACTCCGGCGCATCCTTGCCGCGCCGCCGGTTCTCATCGACCAACCGGGCGTAGGGATACGCCTGCTGCGGGTACTTGTAGAGGGCCCGCATGTACGAATGCGTGGGCGTCGAATCCAGATAGAAGTAGTGCTCCTTGACGTCCTCGCCGTGATTTCCTTCGGGACCGGTCAGGCCGAACAGGCGTTCCTTCAAGATCGGATCGGCGCCGTTCCACAGCGCCAACCCGAAGCAAAGGCGCCCCTGCCGATCGCTGATGCCCAGCAGGCCGTCTTCGCCCCAGCGATAGGTGCGGCTGCGGGCGTGGTCGTGCGGGAAGTAGTCCCAGCACGTGCCGTCGGCGGAATAGTCCTCGCGCACGGTTCCCCACTGGCGCTCGGCCAGGTAGGGACCAAAGCGCTTCCAGTTGCGCTCGCGGCGTGCGTCAGCTTCCAGACGCTGGTCTTCGGCGCTGGCGGACGCGGTGCCATTCGACTTGGGCGATCTGCTCTTCATGACGCCTTTACGTCGCGAGCGATGACCGGTTACGCGCGCTGATCACCGTAACCGGCAGCGGCTGGCTGCGTATTGAAGGCGACGGTGATGATAGATGAACCCAGGGTCAGGCGCGCGCCGCCGCCGTCCCCACAATTGCGGGCGGCTCTGGCCAACTTGCGTCCCGTGCCGACCCGCCGGCCCTGGCGGCGCTTCCTGGCGATCACGGGCGCATCGGGGGGCTATGCCGCCCTGGTGCTGGTCGCGGGGGTGGGCCTGCGCGACGATCTGACGGACGTCCCCAGGCTGGTGTTTCCTATCTATGCCCTGGGGTGTCTGCTTTCGTCGGTGGCTCTGCTGGGTTTGGCGTTCGTACCGTCCCGCGGACAGGTGTTGCCGTCGGGGCGGCGGATATTCAGATTGGCGCTGCCGCTGCTGGTGATCCTGATCGTGCTTCACCTGGTGGTGGCGTTGACCTGGCCAGGCGCACCGTCGTCCGGGGGCGCCACCTTCCTCTCCGGGGCGGCGGCGTGCGGCGGCTTGGGACTGGGCGTGGTGGCCCTGCCCCTGGCGCTGGCGCTGTGGTCCCTGCGCGGGGCGCTGCCGCTCGACGCGTGGCGGGTCTTGCTGGCGGTGGCGGGCGCCGAGGGCGCGTTGGGCGCGCTGGTGTTGCACCTGCATTGCTCGCGAACCGACGCGCTCCACCTCGGGATGGTTCACGGGGCGATCTTGTTGGCGCCGCCTCTGTCGATGGTCGCGAGCGCGGTGGCCACGCGTCGGCGGAAAGCGTCGGGACGTCCGTGACCTTGTCGCGGTTCTTTGCGCTGACTGTCGCGCTGCTGGCGCTGCTGGCCGCTGGCGTGTTGACGCTGGCCGTGCGTGCCGCCGGAAAAGCGGTGGTCGCCACCGGCGAGTCATCGCGCAATACGACGGCGGCGCGGGTGGTGGCGGACCTGGAGGCCGAGCTGGGCGTCGCCGAGGCGGCCGTCGCGGACTTCGAGCGGGGGCTGACCGTGGGCGTGCTGAGCAACGCCGACTTGCGCGCCGACCCGCGGGCAGACCCACAGGCGCTGCGCCGGTATCTGACCGGCGAGATGATTGCGCGGCGCGGGTTGACCGAGCTGACGTTGACCATGGCCACCTTCGAGCGGTACGACGATCAGGGCAATCTGGTGGTGGCGGCGCACGGACGGCGCCAGCTGTCGGTGTTTCGCGACAGCGCGGACGGCCTGGTCGTGCATACGGTTGCCGACGTCATCCCAGGGATGCAGGGCGATCCCACGCAGCACGACACCTTCAAGACGGCTGCTCACCTGGACTCGCGCGGCAAGGCGCTGTGGAGCGATCTGGCCTGGAGCGAGCGAGACGCCGCCTTGCCGCCCAACCAGCGGCGCAAGATCCTGACGGTCCAAAAGGCGATCGTCGATACCGCCGGTGTCTTCGTGGGGGTGTTGCGCGCCGGAATCGTCAGCGAGGCGCTGGATCGGGTGGGGGCGGCGCCAGCCGGCGATCCCCACCGCCTGTTCATCTGCGACACCTTCGGTCGCCTGGTGACACGCATGGCCCCCGGCGATGGCTATGCCGTCATCGATCAGGAGGGACAGCCCGATCCCGAGGGCGATCTGCGCGTGGTGGCGACGGGGACGTCGCCGGAAGTATCCGCCGCGCTTCAGCTTGCGCGGGGTGGCGCCAGCGGTGGCCAGCGGGTGATGGTGGGGCGCGAGGCGTACTTCGTGACGCTGGCTCCCCTGGCCGAGGGACGCGCGCAACGCTGGCTGGTGGGCATCGTGGTGCCCGAACGCTTCTACGTGGGCAGCCTGACGGCGGCGCGCGATCGATTGCTGATTCTGCTGGTGGTGATCGTGGTGGCCATCGCTGCCATCGGCCTGGGCGGGGCGCGCACGGTCGGGCGGGGTGTGGGCGCCTTGGTGGCGTCCACCGAGGCGATGCGGCGGTTTCAGTTCGCGCCGTCGGCGGCCACGTCCGCGTTTCGCGAGGTGCGTGGCGCGCTGGAGAGCGTCGAGCGCGCCAAGACCGCCCTGCGGGCGATGGTGAAGTACGTGCCCATCGGGTTGGTGCGTCGCTTGTACGAGAGCGGTCGCGAGCCGGTGCTGGGGGCCGAGGTGATGGACGTGTCCTTGATGTTCACCGACATCGCGGACTTCACCACCCACGCGGAGGCGATGGCACCGGCCCAGCTGGCCGAGTCGCTGGGGCGCTACCTGGAGGTCGCCACCCGCGCGGTGGAAGAGCAGGGTGGCACCGTCGACAAGTACATCGGGGATGCGCTGATGGTGCTGTGGAACGCGCCCACCCCGATCGAGGCGCACCCGGCGGCGGCGTGTCGGGCAGCGCTGGCGTGCGCGGCCGCCACCCAGGCGTTGAACGCGTCGGCCTGGTGGCAAAGTGCAAGCTTGCCGGCCTGGCGGACGCGTTTCGGGCTGCACTGCGACCGCGTCCTTGTGGGCCACTTCGGTGCGCCTGAGCGGCTGAGCTACACCGCGATGGGCGATGGCGTGAACCTGGCCGCCCGGCTGGAGGGGCTGAACAAGCTGTACGGGACGACCATTCTGGTGAGCGGCGAGCTGCGCGCCCGGGCCGGCGACGCGTTCGTGTACCGCCTGATCGATCGCGTCGCCGTGAAGGGAAAGTCCCGCGCGGTCGAGCTGTTCGAACTGCTGGGGCGCGCCGACGACCAGCGCGTACCGGCCTGGCGCACCACCACCGCGATCTATGAAGCGGCCCTGACGGCGGCCACCCGGCAGCGAGACTTCAACGGCGCGCTGGCCCTGCTGGCCGGGCTTCCCCACGATCCGCCCGCGTCGGTGCTGGCTGGCCGCTGCCGCGCGTGGCTGGCCTCGCCGCCTCCGCCGGACTGGGATGGGACGTGGATGGCCACCAGCAAGTGAAGCGGGCCGGCGCTCAGGGAACGTCGACCAGCAGGCCGTCGGTCACCCATGTCGACAGCCACCCGAAGGCCAGGGCCGAGGCGCGCTCGGGGGACTGGTTGCCAAGCACGCTGTCGCAAAGCCGACCGAAGGTCGTGCCGTCCCGCAGGTGCTCCAGCGCCGTCAGCTCATCGTCGGTGATCGCGCGGTGATAGACCGCGGTACCCTGACGCCAGACCAGCAAGGCCTCGCCTCCGCGCTCGGTCGCGCGGGCCGGACGTTCCTGGCTGGTGCCGTCACCGATGGCGTTCCAGAAGTCCGCCAGGGCGAAGTCGGCGATGACGATCCGGTGCGCGTCGATGACCTTCAGCGAAAGGTCGGCGAAGGCTTCGGGGGGGACCGTCCGCAGCGCGTCCAGCGTCCGGGTGGGCTGGTCCTCCCGGTCGAACACGTCGGCGCGCGCCCACTCCAGGCGCGCCAGGTCCGCAAGCCACGGGCTTTGCGGCAAGACCCGTTCAAGCCAGTCGGAAAGGTGTCGCCCCACGAAACGCAGCGACGGGTGCCGCGAAGGCTCGGCCTCCACGTAGGCGGCGACCAGCTCGGCGAAGTCGTCGCCCCCGATGTGCCGGGCCAGCCGCGGGAACTGAGACTCCATCGCCTCGATCATGCGGGACTGGTACATGTGGGCGTAAACGTGCAACCGAAGGTCAGCGTCGGCGCGATCGTCGCCCACCACCAGCGCGGCCGCGGTCGGTGTTCGTGGGCCCACGCCGCGCCCGGTGATCAGCGCCAGCAAGGCGGCCTGGGTCTCCGCCAGACTAGGCTGCATGACGCGCCTCTTGCGCGGGGCGATGATCACCGGACAGCGCCACTTGTTCGCACGCGGCGACCCGGTCCAGTTCACCTTCCAGAACCTCGAAGGCCGGCACGTGGGCGTCCCACTCGATCATCGTCGACCGGCTGCCGAAGCGCGCAATGGCATCGATATACAGCTGCCACACCTCCGGGCGCACGAACTGATCGTGGGTGTCGATCAGCAGCGTCCCGTCCTCGGAATGGCCAGCCAGATGAATCTGTCCGACGCGTTCCGCGGGAAGGGCGTTCAGGTAAGTCCGCGCGTCGAAGCCGTGATTGTGAGCGCTGACGAAGACATTGTTGACGTCCAGCAGGATCCCGCAGTCCGCGCGGCGCGCGAGCTCTGCCAGGAATTCCCACTCGGTCATCTCGGAGCCCTTGAGGGCCATGTACGTCGAGGGATTCTCGAGCAGGATGCGGCGGCCCAGCCGTTCTTGCACCGCCTGCACGCGGTCGGCGATGTGGCGCAGCGCCTCGCTGGTATAGGGAATCGGCAATAGATCGTGCGAGTAGACGCCGTGGGCGCTGCCCCAGCACAGGTGGTCCGAGATCCAGGCCGGTGAAACTGCATCGGCCAGCGCCGCCAGTCGGTCCAGATAGCGGCGGTTCAGCGGATCGACCGAACCGATCGACAGCGACACACCGTGCAGGACCACCGGGTAGTCGCGGCGGACGCTCTCCAACACCCGACGTGGATTGCCGCCCGGCTCCATGAAGTTCTCGGAGATCACCTCGAACCAATCGACATCGGGCCGTTTGGTCGCGACGTGGCGGAAGTGCTCGCGCCGCAGCCCCAGGCCCCGTCCGAGATTGGGAAAGAGAGTCGCCGGGGCCGCGGATTCCGCTGACCGCGGAATCGTCGTCCGGGAGGTTGTCGGAGTGGGCATGGGGTTCTCCTGGTGGGGGAGGCGCCGGCGATCGAACTGCACTCGCCGACGCCATCCGGGAAACCGCACTACTTGGAAGGGGGGACGACCTTGCCGCCCTTCTTGAGGCACTCGTCCTTGCTGACCTTGCTGTGGCCCTGGCCCTTGCAGCCGTTCTTGCCGGCGCAGGCGTGGTCGGCGCCGTGGCAGGACCCGGTGCCCTTGCAGGAGTTGATGCCGTCACAGACGACCTCCTCGCCGGCCTTGGCCGAAGCCACACCCGAAACGCCTGCTGCGAAAAGTCCCGCGACGCCAACTGCAATCATTGCTCCCTTGATGGTCATGTCATGTCTCCTGTGATGTCTGTTTGAAAGCGGCCGGCGTGAATCGCCGGGCCGCGCTGTCTTCCTGGCATCTACGCGCCGGTCGATCGGCGGTTACGGGCGAAGTGAACTTTTCTTTCCCTCCTTCTTTTGTTCGTCGAGCGCGCGATCGCCCAGAAGGGCGTAACCGCCTGGGCTGGGCGGCGTAACCGTCGCACAACGAAGGAGCCGCTCATGACCACGCCATCACCCGACCCCAAGACCACCCGCATCGTCATCGTGGGGGGCGGCTTCGCCGGCGTCTACGCCGCGGCCGCGCTGGAGCGCAAGCTGGGGCGACGCACGGACGTCGAGATCTCGCTGTTCAGCCGCGAGAACTACTTCGTGTTTCAGCCCCTGCTGGCCGAAGTCATCTCCGGGACCATCGGAATCACCGACGTGGTCAGCCCGCTGCGCCGCTTGTTGAAGCGGACGCACGTGCACGTGCGCGACGTCGAATCCATCGATGTCGCCGCGCGAACCATCACCGCCGCGCCCGGGTTCAAGCCGCACGCCCACGTGGTGCCATACGACCACCTGATCCTGGCGCCCGGGACGGTCACCGACTTTCGCGGACTGCCGGGGCTGCCGGAGCACGCCATGCCCTTCAAGAACCTGGCCGACGCGCTGGCGCTGCGCAGCCGGGTGATCCAGGCGCTGGAAGAAGCGGACGTCGAATCGCACGACAGGGAGCTGCGCCAGCAACTGCTGACCTTCGTGGTCGCGGGCGGCGGTTTCTCCGGGGTCGAGGTGGTGGCCGAGCTGAACGACTTCGTTCGCGACGTGGCCCGCCATTACCGCCGCATCGATCCGCGCGAGATCCGCGTGGTGCTGGTGCACGCACAGGAACGCATCCTGCCCGAGGTCGCGCCCAAGCTGGGTGCGTTCGCGGCGCGTATCCTCCAGAAGCGCGGTGTCGAGCTGGTGCTGAAGCAGCGCCTGCAGTCGGCCACCGGTCAGTCGGCCATCCTGGGCGACGGAACCGTCATTCCCACCAAGACCCTGGTGTCGACCATCCCGTCGCAACCCCATCCGCTGATCGATGGCCTGGCGTTGCCCAAGACCAAGAACGGACGGCTGGTGGTCGATGCCATGCTGCGGGTGGCGGATCACCCCAACGTGTGGGCGCTGGGCGATTGCGCGTCGGTGCCGACCGCCGACGGAAGCCCCTGTCCCCCCACCGCCCAGCACGCCACCCGCCAGGCCCGGCTGGTCGGCGAGAATATCGCGGCCGTCCTGGGCGACCGGCCGCTGCGCGCGTTCGCTTTCAAGGGACTGGGCAAGATGGGCTCGCTGGGCAAGCGAAATGCGGTGGCCGAGATTCTGGGCATCAGCATCTCGGGCTTCCTGGCCTGGTTCCTCTGGCGGACGATCTACCTGGCCAAGATGCCGGGGTGGGGCCGGCGCATCAAGGTGGCCACGTCGTGGACGCTGGATCTGTTCATGGAGCCGGAGCTGGTCGACTTGCGGCTGGTGGGCGGCGGGGGCGCGATTCACGAGCACTTCGAGCCGGGACAGAAGGTGTTCACGGAAGGCGAGCTGGGCGACCGGGTGTACATCCTGCTCTCTGGTCAGGCCGAGGTCGTGCGTCGTATGACCAACGGTGCTATCGGGGAGCAACGCCTGGCGATGCTGGGGCCGGGCGATTGTTTTGGCGAGATGGCGCTCTTGGGCAGCGCGCCTCGCAACGCCAGCGTGCGTTGCCTGGCGCCCATGACCGTCCTCAGCATTCCCAAGCGCGAGTTCGGACTGCTGGCGGCCAATGTGCCCGGGCTGCGCTCCAGCTTCGAACAGGTGATGTCCCGTCGCACGCAAGCCGCCTTGCCGGCCCCCGCGTCGCGCTCGGCGTAACCGTCTGCCCTCGAGAGCGTAGGAAGACCATGTCAGAGCGATACGACGTCATCATCATTGGAACCGGAGCCGGCGGCGGCACGCTGTTGCACAAGCTGGCGCCCACCGGGAAGAAGATCCTCGTGCTGGAGCGCGGTGACTTCGTCCCACGCGAGAGCGACAACTGGAGCGCCCGCGCCGTCAACTTGCAGGGGAAGTACAACACCCGCGAGGTGTGGCGCGACGGCAAGGGCAAGAAGCTGCACCCCCACACGAACTACTACGTGGGTGGCAACACCAAGTTCTACGGAGCGGCGCTGTTCCGGCTGCGCCGCGAGGACTTCGGTCGCCTGCAACATGTCGACGGCGTGTCTCCCGCGTGGCCCATCACCTATGACGAGCTGGAGCCGTACTATGCCCAGGCCGAGACCCTGTACCAGGTGCACGGCAATCGCGGCGAGGATCCGACCGAGGGCCATGCCAGCACGCCGTATCCTTTTCCCGCGCTGCCCCACGAGCCGCGGATCCAGCAACTGGCCGACGACTTCGCGCGCCTGGGGCTGCAGCCCTTCCACGTCCCGTTGGGCGTGATGCGCGACGAGGCGAACCCGCGGAAGAGCCGCTGCATCCGCTGCGGCACGTGCGACGGCTTCGCTTGCTTGGTCAACGCCAAGGCCGACGCGCAGGTCTGCTGTGTCGACCCGGCGCTGGAGCGCTCGAACGTCACCTTGCTGACCAACGCCCTGGTCACGCGCTTGTCGACCAGCGCGTCGGGCCGCGAGATCACCGGCGTGCACGTGATGCAAGACGGCCGCGAGGCGACGTTCCAGTCCGATGTGGTGGTGATGGCCTGTGGCGCCATCAACTCGGCGGCGCTGCTGCTGCGGTCACGGAACGACCGCCACCCCAAGGGACTGGCCAACGCCTCCGACGTCGTCGGGCGCCACTACATGGGCCACGTCAACTCGGTGTTGATGGCGGTATCGAAGTGTCCGAATCCGACGGTGTTCCAGAAGACGCTGGGAATCAACGACTTCTACTTCGGGTCCAGCCACTTCGACCACCCGATGGGCCACATCAGCTTCGTGGGCAAGCTGGACGGCGTGACGCTGTCAGCCGGCGCCCCGGCGATTGCGCCGGGCTTCACCTTGGACCTGATGGCCAAGCATTCGCTGGACTTCTGGCTGACAACCGAGGATCTGCCGGATCCGGAGAACCGCGTGTCCCTGGATGGCGACGGCAACATCGTCCTGACCTACCGGCCGAACAACCTGAAGGCGCACGAGATGCTTCGTTCGACGCTGCAGCAGTACCTGAAGCAGCAACGCGGATGCGGCGTGCACGGTCACGATTGTCACCAGGGGTTGTTCGGTCGCAATCTCTTCATCGGCGAGCAAATTCCGCTGGCGGGGGTGGCGCACCAGAATGGCACCGTTCGCTTCGGCGACGATCCCAAGACGTCCGCGCTGAATCGGGACTGCCGGGCCCACGACGTGGACAATCTGTACGTCGTCGACGGGGCGTTCTTCCCCTCGAGCGCGGCGGTGAACCCGGCGCTGACCATCATGGCGAATGCGCTCCGGGTGGGCGACCACCTGGTCGAGAGGCTGCAATGACCCGCCGGGGAAACCTTTGCCTGGCGGTGAGCGTTGTCGCGGTGCTGGCTGCCCCGGCGCGCGCCCAGCCCGCGGCGGACGCAGTCGTTCAGACGGTGGACGCGGTCGGCTTGACCGTCGGCAATCTGGACCGATCGATCGCGTTCTTTCGCGACGTCCTGTCGTTCGCCGTGGTCGGTGAAAACGAGGTGACTGGTTCTGGCCTGGAGACCCTGGAGGGGGTGTTCGGGGCCCACGTTCGCAATGCCCGCCTGAAGCTGGGCGGCGAGTCCATCGTCTTGACCGAGTACCTGGCGCCGCGCGGACGGCCAATTCCTGGAGACGCGCGCAGCAACGATCGCGGGTTTCAGCACCTGGCCATCGTCGTGTCGGATATGGATCGAGCGTACCGGCACCTGCGCGAGCACGGGGTGAAGTACGTCTCGACCGAGCCGCAGACGTTGCCGGCCTGGAACAAGGCAGCCGCCGGGATCAAGGCGTTCTATTTCGCCGATCCGGATGAGCACACGCTGGAGGTGATCTTCTTCCCGCCCGGCAAGGGTGACCCGCGCTGGCAGGCCCCGTCCACCGCCCCGTCCACCGCGCAGTCCACCGCGTTGTTTCTGGGCATCGACCACACGGCCATCGGCGTGGGCGACACCGCCCGCAGCCTGCGCTTCTATCGGGACGCCTTGGGCTTCCGGGTCGCGGGCCAGAGCGACAACCACGGCACCGAGCAAGAGCACCTGAACGGCGTGTTCGGCGCCCACCTGCGCATCACCGCCTTGCGAGCCAAGGCCGGACCCGGGATCGAATTCCTGGAGTATCTCACCCCGCGCGACGGACGCCCAGCGCCGAGCGATCTGCGCGCGAATGACCTGTCCCACTGGCAGACCTTCTTGAAGCCCCGCGACGTCGCGGCGGCCGTGCGCGGCGCGGTCGCGGCGGGGGGAACGCAAACGTCGGCGGCTGTCGTCGAGTTGGACGATCCCCTGTTCAAGACCCGCAAGGCAGTCCTGGCCCGCGATCCCGACGGTCACGGCCTCCTGTTCACGCAGTAGCCGGGCCGCGGGGTGGAAGCCTTCCTTCCTTCCTTCCTTCCTTCCTTCCTTCCGTCCGTCCGTCCTTCAGTGGCCCATCATCCAGGGGCGTCCCGCGTGCGGGCGTTTTGCAGCCCGAGCCAGGGGCATCTCCTTCTTGGGCGCGCGCGGCTCGCGGTCGGTGACGGTCAGCAGCTTCGGTTCGGATGGACCGCGCCCCCGGGCCCGGCTGGTGCGGCCGATGGCCGTCGCCGACAGCACCCGTCGCGAGATCAGCGAGCAGCGCGGGCACGTCGAGGGCAGGCCGCAGGCCGCCATGGGGCGAGACTCGGTGAACCCACCGCAGGCGCGGCACTCGTATTCGTAGATGGGCATGGCGTCTCCTCAGGTGGGGAGGATGTTCTTGTCGAAGATCGCCGTCGGTAGCGCCAGCGTGCAGCATGCATTGGGGATGTCGACCACGCCGCTCAGGCGGCCCTCGACGGGAGCGCAGCTCAACAACAGATAGGCTTGTTCGCCCGTGAAGCCGAACTTCTTCAGGTAGTTGATGGTGTTCAGGCAGGCCCGTCGATAGGAGACGTGCGCGTCCAGGTAGTATTGCTCGCCCGTGAACTCGTCGACCGAAATGCCTTCGAACACCAGGAACTCGGAGTAGCGGGGCTCGACCGGGCCGGGCTTGAAGATCGGGTTGATCATGTCGTACTTGGCCATGCCGCCCTTGATGACGTCGACGTGCAGATCCAGGTACCCCGACATCTCGATGGCACCGCAGAACGAGATCTCGCCATCGCCCTGTGAGAAGTGGATGTCGCCCATCGACAGCTTGCCGCCGCTGACGTACACCGGGAAGTAGATCCGCGACCCTTTCGACAGGTTCTTGATGTCGCAGTTGCCGCCGTGTTCACGCGGCGGCACTGTCCGGGCGCCCTCGGCCGCGACGCGGGTGAAGTCTGCCTCCTTCACCTTCCCGAGCACGGCGTTCTCGGGGTTGGGAAGGGCGGCCAGCGGCGGAATCTTCGGCTTCCACTTGGGCCCGGCACCGCTGTCCACCAGCGCCTTCTCGCGCTTGTTCCAGGTGTCGAGCAGCGCCTGAGACGGGGCGCAGCCGATCAGCCCGGGATGCGGAATGCCCGCGAACTTGACGCCCGGGATGTGGCGCGACCGGGCGTAGATGCCCTGCAAATCCCAGATCGCCTTGGCCGGTTTGGGATAGTGATCGGTCAGGAAGCCACCGCCGTTTTCGCGATCGAAGATGCCGGTGAAGCCCCATTCGTCGTGGGGCAACGCGCCGACGTCCAGCAGGTCGACCACCAGGATGTCTCCGGGCTCGACGCCCTCGACGTGGATCGGCCCACTCAGGACATGGACCACGCTCAGCTTGACGTCCCTGATGTCCGTGGGATCGTCGTTGTTCTTGATCTGGCCGTCCGTCCAGTCCTTGCACTCGATGCGGAAGATGTCGCCCGGCTTCACCGAGACCACCGCCGGAATGTCCGGGTGCCAGCGGTTGTGCCCGGGAATCTCTTGCTTCGACATCGGCTTCGTCAGGTCGACCTTGAACAGCGTCTTCGGCATGGGCATTTCCCTTCGTCGTTGTAAGTGGGTGATTAGATCGACAACATGCGGGCCACGGAGTCTTCGTCCACCTCGGCGCGGGGGCTCTCCAGGCTGATCCTTCCGCGGTCCAGGACCAGCACGCGGTCGGCGATCTCCAGCGCGAAGCTCAAGACCTGCTCGGAGACCACGATCGACAGCCCGCGCTTGTCGCGAATGGCCTTCAGCATGCGCGCCAGATCCTTGATGATTGACGGCTGGATGCCCTCGGTCGGCTCGTCCAGCAGCAACACCCTGGGGTGGCTGGCCAGCGCCCGGGCAATCGCCAGCTGCTGCTGCTGTCCACCGGACAGGTTGCCACCGCGGCGTTGGCGCATGTCCTTCAGCACCGGGAAGAACTCGAACAGCTCCTCGGGGACGTCTTCCTTCCGCGATCGCAGACCGGCGCGGATGTTGTCCTCTACGGTCAGCTTGGGAAAGATCATGCGTCCCTGCGGAACGTAGGCCAGTCCGGTCGCCACTCGCTCGTAGGGCTCCTTTCCGTTCAGGCTGGTGCCGCCGAGCACAATGCTGCCAGCCCGCATCGGCAGGATGCCCATCAGGGTCTTGAACAGGGTGGTCTTGCCCATCCCGTTCCGGCCCATGATGGCCACGATCTCGTTCTCCGCCGACGAGAATGACAGGTTCGGGATCACCTGGCTCTGTCCGTAGCCCGCGGCCAGTTGATTGACGGTCAGGACTTGATTCGCTTCCATGTTCTCCTCGCTCCTCGCGCGCTCAATGCCCCAGGTACACCTCGATCACCTTGGGATCCTTCTGCACGGTCTCCATCTTTCCCTCGGCCAGCCACTTGCCCTGGTGCAACACGGTCACGGTGTGGGCGATGCGCTTGACGAACTCCATGTCGTGCTCGACCACCAGCAGCGCCCGCCCCTTCGAGATGCGGTTGATGAGCTCGGCGGTGCGCTCGCGTTCGTTGACGCTCATGCCGGCCACCGGCTCGTCCAGCATCATCAACTCCGGCTCCTGGATCAGCAGCATGCCAATCTCCAGCCACTGCTTCTCTCCGTGACTCAACGTCTCGGCCAGGTCGGACAGCTTGTCCTGCAGGTGAATGACCTCGGCGGTGCTGGCCACCTTCTCGCGGACCTCCGGGGTGCGCTTGAAAAACCACGCCCCGAACACGGAGCGCCCCTTGGGATAGGACATCTCCAGGTTCTCCTCGACGGTCAGCGATTCGTACACCGACGGTGTCTGGAACTTGCGGCCGATGCCCAGCCGGACGATCTGGTGCTCGCGCAGGGACGTCAGCTCGTGCCCCTTGAACATGACGGTCCCCTCCGAGGCGCGGGTCCTGCCCGAAATCAGGTCCAGCACGGTGGTCTTGCCGGCGCCGTTCGGGCCGATGACCGCGCGGACCTCGCCCTTCTCGATGTACAGGTTCAGGTCGTCGACGGCCTTGAAGCCGTCGAACGACACCGTCAGGCGCTCCACCGCCAGGACGAACTTGTTGTGGGCATCCTCGACTTGCATGGCGCTCTCCTCGCTTTGCTGCTTGAAGGTTGGTGGATCAGGGCTGCCGCGTGGACATCGCCACCACGCCCGAGCCCGCCGCGGTCAGGCCTCCGGGTCCCGGGACGCGGCCCCCGGAGGGGCCCGCCGGATTGGAGGAGCCGCCGCCGCCCGTGAAGAAGCGCTTTCGCAGCTGGGCCAGCTTTGCCGCCAGCCCTCGCAGGTGCATGCCCGCCAGGCCGTTCGGAAAGATCATCACCACCGCGATGAACAGCGCGCCGATCAGGAACAACCATAGCTGCGGAAATCGCTCCGAGAAGAAGGTCTTGCCGAAGTTGACGGCCAGCGTGCCGTAGACCGCGCCCATCAGCGAGCTGCGGCCGCCAACCGCCGCCGCAATCACCATCTCGATCGACGGAACGATGCCCACGAACGATGGCGACATGAAGCCGACCTGCAGGGTGAACATGGCTCCCCCCACCGCGGCCAGCGTCGCCGCGTACACGAACGAGAACGTCTTCAGGTTTGCGACGTCATAGCCCGAGAAGCGGACGCGCTCTTCCTTGTCGCGCAGGGCCAGCAGGAGGCGTCCCAAGCGCCCGGCCAGCATGCGCCGGCTGACCACCAGGGCAGCCAGCAACAGCGCCGCGTTGACCAGGTAGAGGATCACCTTGGCGTGGTCGCTCTGGATGTCCCATCCGTGCAGGGTCTTGAGATCGGTGATGCCGTTGACGCCGCCGGTGTAGCCCTGCTGGCCGACGATCAGGATCGACAGGATCGCCGCGATGGCCTGGGTGATGATGGCGAAGTACACGCCGCCGACGCGGCGCTTGAACATGGCGGTTCCGACGATCAGGGCCAGCAGCGCCGGTATCAGCGGGACCGCCACCATGGTGAAGAACAAACTCTTGAACGGGATCCAGAACCGGGGCAGCGCCGTCAGTTGGTTCCAGTCCATGAAGTCGGGAATGCCCGGCGTGGACTGGATCTTGGTGCTGATCGGGTCCGACGCCTCCAGCTTCAGGAACATCGCCATGGCATAGCCGCCCAGCCCAAAGAACACGCCCTGGCCCAGACTCAGGATGCCCGCGTGGCCCCAGCAGACCACCAGTCCCAGGGCCACGAAGGCATAGGTCAGATACTTGCCGACCAGGTTCAGGCGAAAGATTCCCAACGTCAGGGGAAACACGACCAGCAACACCGCCGCCAGGATCAAGAAGTTCCTGGTCTCGCGCCGGTTCCCGAACCCGGCCTTCTTCATCACCGCCGTCAGGACGCTGCCCGACACAGGCACCGGGATTGCCGGCGGCTCTGTTGTCTGTTCTGTCGTTTCCGTCATGTGCGCATTACCTCCGAACTCGAATCGTGAAGAGACCCTGCGGTCGCAACATCAGGACGACGATCAGGGCCGTCAGTGTCAGGACCTTGGCGGTGGAGCCGGTCAAGAAGAACTCGCTGGTGGCTTGCGTCTGCGCGATGCCGAAGGCCGACGCGATGGTGCCCACCAGGCTTTCAGCACCCCCGAAGACCACCACCAGGAAGGTGTCGACGATGTACAGCGATCCACTGGTCGGGCCGGTCGAGCCGATGGTGGTGAAGGCCGCACCCGCGATGCCGGCCAGTCCGCACCCCAGCGCGAACGCCGAGCGATCGATCTTGCGGGTGTTGATGCCGGCCGCCGCGGCCATGACCCGGTTCTGGGTCGTGGCCCGGACCCAGATTCCCCAGCGCGTTCGCAACAGCACGAAGAACACCCCGGTGGTCAGCAACAGTGTCAACGCCATCACGAAGACGCCATTGATGGGAATGTCGATGCTGGCGGTGGGCTTGAAGGATCCCATCAGCCAGTCGGGCAGGGTGGCACTGACCTCCTTGGCGCCGAAGATCGACCGAAAGCCTTGCTGCATGATCAGGCTCAGCCCCCAGGTGGCCAGCAGCGTGTCCAGCGGTCGCCGGTACAGATGGCGAATCATGACGTGCTCGACCAGCAAGCCGATGCCCGCCGCCAGGAAGAACGACAGCACCACTGCCATCAGGAAGTACGACTTCTGAAGCAGCGGCCACTTCTGGGACAGCTCGGACATCAGGAAGGTCGTGTAGGCGCCCACGGTCAGAAATTCGCCGTGGGCCATGTTGATCACGCCCATCTGCCCGAAGATGATGGCCAGCCCCAGCGCCATCAGCAGCAACACCGAGAAGGAGCTGAGGCCGTTGAAGGTCTGCATGACCACGATGGAAAACAGGTCGCTGACTGACGTCATCGTTCATGTCCTTGCAAGGGGAACAATCGTCGTTGCGGACGGTCCGTCGCTGGCGCGACCGCCAGCGATGGATGCTCCGTCACTGGTAGCCTTTGGGAAACGGATTGGGCTCGATCAGCCCCGATTCGTAGAGCACCTTGAATTGACCGTCAGCCTGGGCCTGGCCGATACGCAGCTTGCTCCACAGATGATGGTTCTTGTGGACCTTGACGTAGCCCTCGGGGGCGGTCTTCATCTCGAGGTTGGGTGATGCGGCGACGACCTTGTCGACGTCGAAGCTCTTGGCCTTCTCGACCGCGGCCTTCCATAGCCAGGGCCCCTCGTAGCCAGCCTGGGTCACGTCACCGATGACCGCCTTGGCGCCATACTTGGCCTTGAAGGCGGTCACGAACTTCTTGTTGTTGTCGTTGTCCAGGCTCTGGAAGTACTTCATGGCGGCGTAGAACCCGACGACGTTCTCACCGCCGATGCCCAGCATCTCGTCTTCGGTGACAGAGATGGTCAACAGGTTCTGCTTGTCGGCCGTCACGCCGGCCGCCTTCAGCTGCTTGTAGAAGGAGACATTGCTGCCGCCGACGATGATGGCGTACACCACGTCGGGCTTCTTCAGCTTGATCTTGTTGATCAGCGAACCGAACTGGGTGTGCCCCAGCGGGTAGTACTCCTCGCCGACCACCGTGCCCTTCAGGACGTTTTCGATGTGCTTGCGGGCGATCTTGTTGGAGGTGCGTGGCCAGATGTAGTCCGAACCGATCAGGAAGAAGGTCTTGGCCTTCTTCTCTTTGGCGATCCAGTCCAGGCCAGCCAGAATCTGCTGGGTCGCTTCCTGGCCGGTGTAGAAGACGTTCTTCGACTGCTCCAGGCCCTCGTAGAACGTCGGATAGTAGAGCAGGCCGTTCTCCTTCTCGAAGACCGGCAGGACCGCTTTCCGTGAGGCGGAGGTCCAGCACCCGAAGACCGCCGCCACCTTGTCGTTGATCAGCAGCTTCTTGGACTTCTCGGCGAAGGTGGGCCAGTCGCTGGCGCCATCTTCTTGAATGATCTTGATCTTCCGCCCCAGGACGCCGCCTGCCGCGTTGATCTGCTCGATGGCCAGGCGTTCGGCCTGAATGGAACCGGTCTCGCTGATGGCCATCGTGCCGGTGGCGCTGTGCAGTTGCCCCACGGTCACCTCGGTGTCGGTGACCGCCTGGCCGGTGGTGGTCGCGGGTTCGGCTCTGCCCGGCGACGGCCAGGCGGCCAGCACGATACATGTCAAGCCAAGCTTCATTCCTCGGAACGGGGATCTGGAACTGAACATCCGCATTGGTTCTCCTGTCTCTTGGCTGTTGTCTTGGTTGTGGTGATCAACCGACGAAGTCGCGCCACGGGCGTTCCTGTGGCGTCGTCGGCAAGCCGTGGGCGAGAGCGCGACTGGGGGTCGGCGGGCGTCTCACCCTGGCTCGGACCGGACGAGTCCTTCGGCTCCGTCCGGCTCGAAATCACCGCTGGGTGGCCTTGGGTGACTGAAAGCACCATACGGTGCCGGATGTTTCCGGTGGATGACCACGTCGTAAAATCACGCCGTGGTTTGGCCGGAGACGACGGAAACACGCGCGACCCGGAAACAAGCCGGGGACGACAGGCACCCGAAGCGTTCAGCGCAACGTGGGAGCCGCGAAGTCGCAATTCGCGTAAATCGGCGCGCTGGCACCGCCGTCGATCTCGGCGCGGATGACCGAACAGAGGCTCCGGTCGAGCGCCAGCGACGCGATCTGGCCCGAGCGCGGCCGGGCCGCGATGGCGCCGTTCACCAGCACGCGAATCTGCTCTCCCTTCGCCGTGACTTCGACGGCCGCGGTATTTGCGAACGCGGCGCCCAGCGGCTGCCAGGCTCCGCGGGCCGCGCGCGCCTGCAGCGAGCAAGCGCGCGGATCGCGCACGCACACGCGACCGGCCACCACGGCGTCGCGAATGCTGTCGGGGGTGCGCTCGCCAGCCAGCACGAACGTGGTGGCGCGCAGGTGGTCCTCGTGGCTGTCGCTTCCGCCGATGGGGACCAGGCGTCGCTGCTGCTTCAGGATCTCCTGGTCGATGCGGGTCAACGTGTCCTGATACGTGCCCCGCCCGGTGTTGCTCAGGTAGCGATCGCGCATGTGGGCGGCGGTCAGGTTGTAGGCCTCGAATCCCTGGGCCAGGTGGTCGGCGGCCACAATCTCCGGCGGAAAGGATCCACCCGCAGGGGCGGTCCACGGTCGCCACGACAGATTGACGCGTCCGATGGCGAACCAGGAATCGAGCGGCGTCACCAGCGGATGGTTGACCACCACCAGGCCACCCGCCGCGACCCAGGCGCTGACGAAGTTCTGCGGCTCGGCCTCCAGTTGCTCGACTGACAAGCGCGCGAGTACCTCGGTCAGATCAGCGAAGGCGAAGCCCAAGTGGCCCTGCTGGTGATCGGTATACTCGAAGCCAGGGATCAAGAGCGGGGTGTCAGACCCTTGCGCGGCGATGGTGGCGCGCAGCTGATGCAGGTCAGCCAGTTCGGCCCTTCGGTACGCATCGTTCAGGAAGAAGCGCGCGCCGACGTGCGGGGTCAAGACCACGAAGTCCAGGTGCTCGGCCCTGGCCAGCGCCACCGTTCCGGCGACGTCGCGATTGGCCTCCTGGTCCCAGTCGGGCGGGCTGACGTGGCAGTGAAAATCACCCGCCAACAGAGAGAACCGTGCGCCCTGGTCGCGAGCATCGGCGTCGTCGCGGAATGCGTAGTCGACGTTCACCGCGGGGGGGCGATAGGCGCTGCCCATCGCGACGTCCACGGCCGTGTGTCGATCGGCATGGAAGCAGCTGCCGCCGACCAGCAAGGCAAGCACGACGGCGAAAGGCGCTCGGCTTGCTTCTTGGTTGGCTGGCCGGCTGACTCGCATCGGACACCTCCGGGGAGGGCGTGAGAGCCAGCAGTTTATCACGCGGACGGAGACGATCCGGAACCCCGCAGGGCCCGCCTACTTCGATCGGGGGGCGCCCACCGGCAATCTTGGGCCAGACGGCCCAACGAAGTTGGGAGGCGGCGACTGCGGCGCATCAGGTTCCTCGGCCAGACCCATCGATTCTGCCAGCATGGCCGGAATGGGGGACGCCACGGTACGCGTCAGGGGGCGGCTCGCGGGGTTGCGTGGGCCCGTCTTGGGCGAAGGCTCCGGGGTGGTTTCCACGTCCATTTCGTCCGGTATCGCTGATCTCTCGGTGTGCTCCGCCGCCTTCACCGGATCGACCGGGTCCCCGCCGCCATCGGCGGCATAGTGGGTGGTCGGCTTACCGCCCATGACCTTTTGAAACCATTTCATCGATCCTGATCCTCGGCGGAGTGGGACGGCAACTTTAGACGACCCCGCTGACCGCCCTCGGCGGACGGTCAGCCCCGGGACTACTGCGACTGCAAGGGGCGCGGGTACAGGCTGGGAGGGAACTTGCCCTCGATTCCGCCGGACTGAAACTCCAGGAAGTAGAGCAGCGCCCACATCTGTTCGCGGGCCAGCTTGCCGCTCCACGCCGGCATGGGTGACCGCTTGCCATTGCTGGCGGGGCCGCCGTAGTTGACCGTGGCGAACACAGCCGCATAGTCGCGCCGATTCCCAAAGAAAAGACCGTCCCCCTTGCCCCAGCCCTCGGGCGGTGGCGGCATGCCCAGCGCGTCCTTCAAGCGCCGCCGTCCGCCGTGGCATTCATTGCACAGCGAGCCCCAGATATGGACCGTTTCCGTCGCCGTCTGCTTGTCCCAGAATCCCTGCGGGGCCTGGACCGTGGAAATCGCCGCGTCGCGCGCCCTGACCTCCTCCTCGGTCATCTTGAGAGCGTCAGCGCGGAAGGCCCACCACTTGTCCCCGATGTGTAGGGGCACCTGGTCGGTCGCCGGCTTGGGGGCGGATTCGCCTTCGCGGGAAAGAACGAATTCCTTGTCGGCGGCTTTACCCGTCGATGCCGGACCCTCCGCGGAAGGCGGCTCGATCGTGCGCTGCTGATCGTCAGCGGTCGTCGCGCACCCGAGAGCTAGTAAGGTTGAGAGCGGCCACCAGTTTCTCACGTTGGTTTTGTTCATCACTCGTAGGAGCCGTACTGTTGGCCGGCCTTGTTCTTGTGCGCCGAAGACTTCGGTTCCAATTTGAATTCAATTTGAGCCGTCCCGCCGGCCTCCAGCTCGACCCAGTTCGAGGACAGTCTCGAACCCGGGGCCCAGGCCACGACCTTTCTCTTGCCAGACGGCACACCCGGGATCTCGAACGTGCCGTCGGGTTTTACCTTGGCGTACAGGCGATTCGGCACCACCAGAGTGCTCGAGATCATGTCCGGGTGGATGTTGCAGTAGATCTCGACTTCGCCGGCCTCGTTGAAGGTGTGAGACTTCGCCTCGCCGCCAGAATAGAGACCGAGGTCGAACGAGTTACCAGAGCTCGGTGAAAAGACGTTGTGATAGATGTTGTCCCGATTTGGAAAGGAGATCACCGTTCCCCGTTGCACCACTGCCCAGTTGGGAACGAACTTCTTGCCAGCTTGCTCAATGACCCGGTGATCCTTGACCGGTGGAGCCGACACGTTTTCCACGTACACGTAGGCGACTGGTTCACCTTTGGGCACGGCAACCTTCCCACGGACCAGACCGACCGCGGGGGGCGCTTCGACCACCTTCTTGGGGGCCTCGGCGTTGCGACCTTTGCCGCGCGAGGCCGCAGGCGCGGCCGCGACAGGGGCAGGGGCCGCGGGGGTCGGCGCGGCGGCGCGAGGATTCTCGGCAACCGGCGGGGACTCCGCGGGAACCGCCTTCAAGGCCTTGTTCAATACGGCCAGCCTCTGTGCGTCCAGCTCCGCCGCCTCCGCGATGGCCGCGCGAAGGGTCTGCATCTGGGTTCGCAGTTGGCGAATCTCCCGGCGCATGTCCTCCATTTCGCTGGCCGGAGGCGTCTCCGCGTGCGACCCACCAACGGCCACGAAGAATGTCGAACCAACGGCGCCTAAAAGCAGCAGGATTCTCCGGCCGGGGGAACCAGTCTGACGTTTGATCACGATACGCCTCCCTTACGTTTACGCTGAATGAAGAAGATAAGTCCGAAGGTCGCGGTGGCGAAGATTGCAGGAATCCAGACGGCAACGCGTAGCATGTGCGCCTCCTTCGACATGCGCTGCCGTTGTACCAACCACACCACCTTCGCGGCTGTCGCCGAGTCGTTGGTTCGGGTCAGCCGAGTCATGAAGTCCGGATGACCGGGAACTGGGCTCGGCCCGGCGTCGCCCGCGGCGTCCGCCGAGCGAAAGACATCAACCAGACTGGCGTCGGTGGAACTCCGCGCGATGGACCGATCGCCATTGAATATCGCCCCGTGGACCCCCAAGGTCCGCTCGATGGCGGAAAGTTCTGGTGCTCCCAAGGTTGTTCCCATCAAGAGCAGCGCGGAAACACGCGGTCCGGTTCGAATTGGCGCCACGCCAATAATCAACACTTGATCGGGAAGCGTCCAGAAATAGCTCGCCGGTTTTTCTTGCGCCGCCTTGATCACCGGAGAGGCGCTCAGGTCAACTTGCCTCAGACCCTCCGCGCCCGTGATTGCGCGTACTTTGCCGTTTTCGTCCAGAACGGCCAGGACATTGACGTTCGACGCCTTCTTGAGGTCTTCGAGGATGTCGCGAATGGTTCCCTCATCAAAACCCGTGGTCATTGCCGTGGTGCGTATCCGCGTGTCATCCACCAGGATCTGCACATACGTCAGCAAGCGAACGCGCTGTTGATTGACCAATGCCTCGAAGGTCTCGGTGGCCTGGTTGAGATTCGTGGCATCAAGCTCCGAAAAATAGGCCTCGATCTGCCGATTGACGGCCCAGATCGATCCCAGAGACAAGACCAGGAGGAGGGCGCCGATCGCGAGGCCGGTGGATGATCCCCCGGTCGGCGGGCGCTGAGTCGGGCGAGGAGCCACAGACGGGGTCGCTGCTGTCATTTGCCTGTTCCTTCGGCGGCCTGAACGTGCAGCACCTGCTTGCCTCGCTTCACATCCAATTTCATCGAGCTGAACAATTCGCCTGACACCTCGACGCGCAGGCGGTGTGTGCCGATGGACAAGGAAAGAGGCTCAGCCGCGTTCACGGGCGCATCGTCGACGTAGGTTTTGGCCCCGTGAGGGACGCCCTCGAGACGTACGGTGCCGGTAGACTCCTCCAGCACGAAACGGAGGGCGGTCGGTCCTCCCACAGGAACCTGAACGGTCTGTTTGGTCGAGCGATATCCGGGCATGTCCACTTGGATGTCAACCTTCCGACCCGCTCGCAGACCCGTGATTCGCGCGGGTGTCGCCCTACCGCTCGGGTCACCATCGATGAGCACTTGCGCTCCGGGGGGCGTACTGTCGATCTGCAGAGACCCCAAGGCGGCCACGGAGCTTTCACCGGTACGTTCGGGAGACGTCGGCCGGAACAACCACACAGCGACGATCACCCCCAGGATGGCCGCTCCGACGCCGATGATCGCAATCGGTGGTCGGGCCGACGCCGACGTCCCCGGTACGCGGCCGGGGAGGTCCGCCTTGGCGCCGCCGCCTCCCGATGTCGTGGGGGCCTCGCTTGCGGCGCTGGCCTTCGTCACGGCCTTCGTGGTCAGAGGTGTAGGAACCGCGCGTGAGGCGCCAGCGCCGGGGGGCGGTAGGGTGGCCCCCCCGGGAACGACCGGTGGTGTGCCGCTCGGCGGTTGGCCTCCTCGGGGACCCATTTCGCCGGCAGCCGGATCGCCCAGGAGTCGAAGGCGCGCCAAGGCGCCCTCGACCGCATTCCCCTGCGCGATCTGCATCTTCAAGGCGATCCGTTCCGGAGCGAAGACGTGTCGCAGCCATTCGGCCACGTCCTCGGGCGCAGGAGCGTGGGGCAAACTCATCAAAAGTCGCTTGAGCGCCCGCGACACCTCCGCGAGATCCTGGAACCGCCGACGAGGATCGCGGCTGAGGGCGCGCAACACGACTTCGTCGAAACCGGTTGCGACCTCCGGACGGACGATGCTGGGGGGTTCGACATAGCGCGATCTGACCGCATCCTTGCTCTTGGCGACGGTCTCTGCTCCGAACAACTGGCGGCCGGTGAGGCACTCCCACAGGACCGCGCCCAACGAAAAGATGTCGCCTCGTGAGTCGGGGGGAGCGCCTTCCAGGGCTTCGGGAGCGGTGTAGGAGAAGCCCCCCCGCGAACTGCCGCGGACGCCCGGAATGTGAGACAGCACTCCGGGGGCACCGAACCCCAGGACCCGGACTGTCCCGTCGTAGGTCATGAAGACGTTGGATGGCCTGATGTCCTGATGAACGACGCCCAAACGATTTCCCTCGACATCGGTGGCATCGTGCGCATAGCGCAAAGCCTCGACGATCTGGTAGGCCACCGAGGCAGCGATTGCGGGAGGCATCGGGGTCCGCGAGCTACTCGCGAGTACCGACGCCAGGTTCTCGCCGGGGTGGTAGGCGGTGGCCAAAAATTCCACGCCGTCGGCTTCCTCCAGCTCGTCAGAGGGGGAGATATTGGGATGCCTGAGGCGACTCGCCGCGCGGGCCGCCTGTGCCAGGTGGAGTTTGGAGCTCGCGCTCTCGGTCAGTTGTCCGTGAAACTGCCGAAGAGCCACAATCTGGACTGAGCCATCCGGCCCGGCCTGTTCGGCCACGAGCAATGGGCCCAGGCTTCCCTCGCCAAGGGCGCCCAGCAAGTGGTATCGGCCAAATCGCTCGGACAATCCTTTCGCAACTAGATTCGTCAAGTCACACTCCCCGGAAGATCACCAAAAACAGCCCGATCCGGGAGCGACTATATACCCAATATTCGGAATGTGGAATCGCGACCAGGCGGTCGCCGTTGGCGGGATGAGGTTTCGGGGCTGCCCCGCGGTGTGCGCTCCTGCGACCTGTCGGACATCGTCGCCCAGCTTGGTGTCGCCCAGCTTGGTGTCGCCCAGCTTGGTGTCGCCCAGCTTGGTGTCGCCCAGCTTGGTCGCCGAGCCTCGTAAGCGATCAGGTAGCGGCTAACGGTACCGGCCCTCGCGCCTCCCTCAACTGGTTGCTCCAAATTGCGACGTCGTTCATGGGGATCTGGGCACAGCCTGACGGACCCTCCATTGTTTACAGTCAGGGCCCGTTCGCCTGATTCGACATCTCTGTTGGCCGGAAACAGCCACACCCCCGCGCGTACCGCCCAGAGCAATCTCATTGAAACGAGCGTGCTGCGAAGAGATCCCATCCGGCCGCTTCGGATTGAATTGGCGAATGCCCGTGGCGTTAGGCGAACGCCCGTGTCGTGGAAAGGGAGCAGACTTGCGTCTTTTTGCGGCCGCGGGTACCCTGCCAGTAGCGTGATAGTGCCGTTATGTGCGCATCGACCGAGAGGGGACTCCGCACGTACATGATTGCGAATGGAGGGTCGATGACGGGGGTGGATGGCGGCGTGGCCAAGTCAGTGGTCCGTTGCCAGAGATTGCCGGTCTCGGAAACCGCCGGGCATTCCGCCGAGAATCTTTGGGCCCGGCGGCGTTTTGTTCTTCAGTACGACGACGAATCTCTCGACACGAGGAATTGCAGCTTTCAGGGCAACAGCACCGGAATCTCCGCGGACCGCGACACGAATTCAAGAAGGCCTCTGTCTTAAGACACGGAAAGGGACCATGGGTATGCGCTCAACAACGAACCTCAGCCCGCGATTTTCCCGCGCCGACCATCTTTTTGCGCTCCTGTTCGGGGTAGCAGCTTTGTCTCTGTCGGCGCCGGTTCTGGCGGCGGACAACGAGGGGGCCCCCCAAGCCCCGAACCTTCCTGGTGCGGACACCGCCGAGGAGGCGAAGGCCGACCAGATCGACCAGCTGACACAGCAAATGGCCGAGCTGACGGTCCGTCTGAAGCAAGCCGAAGAACAACAGCGCGCCAGCGCGACGTCCCCCCTGTCGATTCATGGCTACGTCGATTTTGGATTCTTCGCCCCCATCGGAAATCGTGGGGTTGGCTTCGTCGAGGATGCGGGCAACCTACAGACCAATGGCACCGGCAGCCTTCCGGACCTCAGGAAGTACTCCTGGACCTTTCTCGGCGACATTCTTGCCACGGCGGTCAATACCCGAGGCGAAGTCGCGTCGTTGGGTCATCCCCCGGCGGTCACGCGCTTCGACAGTATCAATTCGGAAGGCGCACCGGGCTTCATCGCCAACGAGGTGAACCTCAGATTGGGATATGCCCTGACCGAGCGGGCTCAGTTGCATACCAACATCAACTTCATGCCGCGGTCGGGGCATGAATTCGCCCTGGGCGACTTCGTCGATGTCGATCTGGCCGAGGTCGAGTACGTCGCGACCAGCGACGGCAACACGTCCGTCTTTGCTGGCAAGATCATGCCGGTGTTCGGGATCGAATACAAAGAGCGCCGCTCGGATCAACGTTTCGGTATCACTCCGTCTCTGATCCAGCGCTACACCTCAGGCTCCCAGCTGGGTGTCAAGATTCGCAGCAAGTTGTTCAATCAATGGATTATCGTCGCGGCTTCGGCGACCAACGATTCCTCGGGCACCGAGCAGTTCCACTTTCAGTCTGAAATCGACCGAAACTCGGGCAAGACAGTCAATGGTCGGCTCGCGCTGAGCATCCCCATTGGGACCTTGGTGCGCGGTATTGCGGGCGACAAGCTCGAACTGGGTGGATCCGGCGAGATCGGGCCCCAGGATTGGGCCACCGACAATTCGGGGAACATCTGGTTTGTCGGGGTGGATCTTCAGTACCTGAGCACCAACTTCGCCCTGAAGGCCCAGTGGATCAAGGGCAAGGCGCCGGGAACGTCGGACGGTACGGCATGGCAGCTCGATCTGCATAGCTCCGGATACGTCGAGTTCAACTGGCAGGTCATCCCCCTCTTTGGATTCTTGCTGCGTGCCGAGCAGCGAGACGCGTTCGTGGCCCAGGGCTTGGTTCGCGCCTATCTCACCAAAGAGCGTCGCTACACGGTCGGGGCGCGAGCGGTTCTCAATCCGCATGTCATGGCGAAGGTCGAGTACTTCAAGAACCAGGAATACGGCGGCATCGCAGAGTTTGACAACGACATGTTCACGAGCTCGCTGGTCCTTTCGTACTGACAGCCCGTTTCCATTGAACGATGGGCCCGCGTCCTTTTGATCGGCGCGGCAACGTGGGCGCTGTTGCGTCCCGCACTTGCCGCGCTTGTTGATGCCGTAAGTGAAGGGCTACAACGTTGAATGTGCAGGCCTCAGGCTGAAAACGTCCGACAGGAAACCCATTGCAGCCCCCGCTGGAATGATCAAACATTCGGCACGCATGTGTGTTGAACGAACTCACGCGAAGCGTCTACGGGAGGATTGTTGCAAACCTGCATACCGGCAGCCTTGCAACACACGACGCGCCGGCAGCGGCGTGTGGTTCGATGTGGGTGAGGTTTCGGCGCCGGCCAGCGCCAGACTATCGATGGACTGTTCGTTCGCCTCTAACGCGTTCCAACGCCCCTCGGCGCTGGAACCAAACGTGACTGCCCCCTTAAGTCTCTTTGTCAAACCGCCGACCCGGACTAGCTGAGGATGGAGTGAAGCTCATGCGTGATCAAAATATGTTCAGAGGTACACGGCGGGTGCGCCTGCTGGTTGGTGGCGCCTTGATGACCGTCGCCGGATGCGGCGGCAGCACCACCGACGGATTTACGCCCGAGGAATGGAAGCGGGTCGAGCTGATTCTACCGTTCAGTTCCGAAGCGCCTCCCAGTCCCTTTAACGACAAGGGCGACGACGATCGGGTGGCCAAGCTGGGACAGAAGCTGTTCTACGAGAAGGACTTCTCGGAGGCGATCACCGTCGCCGGGACCAGCGGCGCCGTCGGGGAGGTGGGTAAGGTCGGCTGCGTGAACTGCCACGACAATAAGTACTTCGCCGATTCACGGGTGCCGATCTTGTCGCACGGACGGAGCTGGTCGGGCCGCAACACCGGCCAGATGGTGAACCTGGCCTGGAACAAATGGACGCTGTGGACGGGCACCCATGACTCGTTGATGAGCCATGGCTCCGGTGTCTGGTCGACGTCGGCGTCACCCTTGGCGCAAATGCACTTCGTCTACAAGAAGTACCGGGACGAGTACAACGCCGCCTTCCCAGAGACGCCCCTCGATCCGGCCCTCGATCCCATGGCTCCTGACGCCGCGCGCTTCCCGGCCACGGGTGCGCAGAAGGCGAGCGCGGCCGCCGCTGACGGCCCGTTCGAGAAGATGACCAAGGCCGACCAGTGGGCGGTTCATCAGTTCAGGGCGAACATGGGCAAGACCTTCGAGACCCATCCCCGCAAGCTGACGACCCCCAACTCGGCGTTCGAGCGATACGTCCGCAACAACACTCCGGACGCCCGCAGTCCGGCGAGGTTCAGCGAACATGCGAAGAACGGTCTCAAGCTGTTCATCGGCAAGGCTTCTTGTATCGATTGCCACAATGGTCCGACGCTGAGCGACGGTCAATTTCACAACATAGGCGTCCCCACGGGCACCGCGGTCTTTCCGGGATCGAACGTGAAGCCCACTCCGGATCGGGGGCGGGGCGCTGCCCTTCAAACGGTCGTGAACACCGCCCTGGCGACCGTGCGGACCAACGAGAGCCTGGTTCGGATGGATCCGCTCCTGGATGAAGTACCGGTGTTTTCTGGCGTTGGACAGTTCAGCTCGGATCCCGCCGGCGCGCTGGCGAGAATCATGAAGCTGGATAGCGAGGCGTGCATTCCCGGCGGGCATTCGACCGAAGCGGTTGCCGCCGTCTGCGCGGGCCTCTTCAGGGCGCCGCGCATGGCGGACCCCAACGCGACCCCGCCCGTGAAGGAAGACCCGGGCGATCCGCGCTATCCGATCTGTGTTGCCAACAACATGGAGAAGGGCCTGTGCGCCAAGCTTGATGAAAACGGGGCGGCGGTTGGCAATTTCGATCCCAGCCTGGAAGGGGCATTTCGTACGCCCCAGTTGTTGAACGTCGCTGGGACCGGGCCCTATTTTCATACCGGCGAGTTCGCCACCTTGAAGGATGTGGTGTGGCACTACAACAATGGCGGCGGCTCGGCGGGCAGCTTCGTCGGGACCAAGTCACCCCGGATTCGCCCGCTGGGCTTGACCGAGGATGAGATCGACGATCTGGTGGAGTTCCTGACGACCCTGAGCGGCGACGCGCCGGATCCGGAGTGGGCCTGCAACCCCCTGGTCTACAAGTCGGCCGCGGCTCCCAATGGATGCGCCCCTCCGGGAAGCGTTGTTCCCACGGGTGGCGCCAGTGGAACGGCAGCGGGCGGTGCGGGCGGAGGAAAGGGAGGAGCCACGGGAATGGGAGGAGCTACGGGAATGGGAGGCAAGGGAATGGGAGGCTCAGGGGCGACCGGCGGTATGTCAGGGGACGCGGGTCATGGCGGGAAGAGCGGGGCGTCGGGCATCGGTGGCATGAGCGGCGGGAGCGGAGGCGCGAGTGGTGGTGGCGGGATCAGTGCGGTCGGAGGCATGTCCGGGGGGGAAGGCGGCATGGGGGGGACCGTCGGCAACGGTGAAGGGGGCGGCGGGGTCTAGCTGGCCTCCTCAGCACCTCGCAACGAGATCGCGGCGTCTGTTCAAGCAGACGCCGCGATTTCATTTTGGGGAGTACCCACCGGACAACCGGCTCAAGGTGGCGGTGTTGGCTGTCGAGGGACAGGTGATGCATCTTCCGCGGCATGGAGGTTGAAACGATGGACCACCAACGTTTGGATGATTCTGGGCCCGATGATGCTTCGGCTCCTGACGTGAGTCCGTCGCGAACAAGGACTCTCCGTCTCCCCGCGCCGTCACTGGCGGATCAGGGACTGGGGTCCGACGCTCCGTTTCTCATCGAGCTGGAACGCGAGACGACGCGGCGATTCATCGCGAACACGGCTCGAACCGCGGATTGTCCCCAGACCGACGAGTACACCGTGGAGGTTGTCGCCCTTCCTTGACAGGGTCGAGGGCTCTCGTGCCTGGATCGCGGGTTTCGTCGTGCGGCCTGGAAGGGCCGGCCGCGAGCGTCTACTTGGTCCAGATCGCCGCGAGGCGATCCTGCCCCTTGACGCTGTAGCCGTTGACCAGCTCCAGTCGGTAGCCGTCGGCGCCGAGTTGATCGAAGGTGGCTTGGTACTGGCCAGCCGTCAGGCCGTGGCGTGCCTGCCACGGCGGCGCGTCGAGCATCTTGCGCGCGATGGCGGCGTAACGGTCGCGGGTCCCGTCGCTGTAACCGCACACGAGGGTCAGCTTGAAGCCCTGTTGCGTGACGTGGTTGAAGAAGGCCTGATACTCGGCCGACGTCAGCCCGTGGCGGGCCAGCCAGGCGGGTGCGTTGCGCGGCTTGCGCCAGATCGCCGCGTACAGGTCGCGCGTGCCGTCGAAGTAGCCGCTGACCCAGTCCAGCGTGTACCCGATGGCCGTGAATTCGTTGAAAGCGGCCTGGTATTGCGTGGATGTCAGATTGTGCCGGGCGACCCAGGGGAGGTTGTCCTTCGGCGTCGCCTTCTGAAAGATGCAGGCGAAGCGGGGACCGGCTTGGGTGGCGTAGCCGTTGATCAGCACCGGACGATGGTCTTGCCCCGTGAGCTGGTTGAAGACCAGTTGGTATTCCTCGGCGGTCAAGTCATGGCGGGCCTGCCAGGCCGGCGGGGAAGACGCCTTGACCCAAAGGCCGGCGTACAACGGTACCGTGGTGCCGTAGCCGCTGACGTTCATCAGCTGCATGCCGTGGTTGCCCGCGTAGTCGTTGAAGGACTCCTGGTACTGTCGCGTCGTGAGATTGTGGCGCGCGGCCCATCCACCAGCAGCGATCTCGGGTTGGATGGCGTCGAGAATGACTTGCGTGACGACGTCACGGAAGAACCGGCCGGCTTTGCCGATCGGCGAGTTGGCCAGAACCACCAGCTCCATGTCGTTCGGCAAGAAATACGCGAGGCTCTGTTCGGTCTGGCCGTCCTTGGACTTCCACAGGCCATTCTTGTTGTACAGAGTGCCGAGGGGGGTGGTCTCCCTCACGTCGATGCCGAACCCTTCGTCGAGCATCGCCTGTGCTGCGCTGGGCGACAAGATGGCACCCTGACGACGGAAGCAGGCCATCACGTTCAGCAGCTCGTTCACGGACATGTGCCAGCCCGCACCGCCCGATTCGGTCGTCAGATCTCCCGAGTTCCAGCCGGTGGCGGGCGTGAAGCTATAGGCGAGCGCCTCGGGATTGGGATGGGTCAGCGTCGGTCCCATCACGCCAGCCGGGCGAAACACGTGCTGCTCGACATAGGCCGCATAGGCCGCGACGGTCACGTGATCCCAGATCTGATCCTCGAGGAACGACGGGAACGTGGCGTTGGCCGGCACGGTGCGGTTCATGATCGGCAGCAAGATCCGGCACAAGCTGAAGTTGGTGTTCTGGTACGAGCGCGTGCCGTGGTTGGCCGAGGTCACGCCACGCTCGATCAGCTCCTTCATCGTCGGATAGGACATGTCCGAGCCGTCGACGCGAAGGCCGGAGGTGTGGGTCATGAGCTGGGCAAACGTGATCTTGTCGATGTTGGGCCCTTTGACCCAGTAGCCGGGCAGGTAGTTGATGATCTTCGTCGACGCTGGAAGATTGTGTGCTGCCAGCGTGCGGGTCATGGCCATGGCGGTGATCAGCTTGCTGCAACTGGCGATGTGCATGCGCACGTCTTGCCCCCAGGGCCGGGAACCGTCGCTCGGCTGCTGGGCCCAGTTGACCTGCGCGGACGCCAGCGGCTGGCCATGCTGACGCAGTTGCATCACGTAACCGGCGGTGTGGTTGGCCAGGGCCGCGTGCAGGGCGTTCACGAACCCGTCGGTATTGAATCCCAGCGCGGCACCAGCCTTGAACCGATGGGGTCCGAAGGACACAATCCCTTCCTCCGGGCCGCGCGAGCTCACCACCTCGCGGGTGTGCGCGGGTTGCATGACGTGGGCGAGTGCGGCCAGCCGGTCGTACACGAAGGCGCTTGGCAACGTGACGTAGCGGGCAGGTTGTTCGTGCGACGGATTCGCCATGTTCCCTCCCTTGAACGCGTCCCCACGCCTTTCTTCCCGGCCAACCGGTGGACCGAAACGGCCAGGCGCCGGTCGCGGGGGGCGATGACCGCAATCGACAGGGCGACTTCAGCGCCCGCTCAGGTTCGCCCGCGTGACTTCGATCTCGTTTCCGCTGGCGCCAGCGTCAGGGAGTCTTGGGCGCGGTCTCGACGACTTCGTCGTCGTCCTTGGCATCGTCCTGGTCGGGTTCGGGAGGCTTTCCGGGCCGGGCGCCCTTGAAGCCGAAGGGGTCCTCGGGCATCATGCCGGGCGTTCCGGCTGGTGCGTGCGGGCTGTAGGGATGGCCATGAGCCTTGTTGCACGCGTTGACGCGGGCGCCGCCGATTCCACCCGACGCGCCGAAGATCACGGCGGTGGCCAGCCAAGGGATTGGCGTTCGATCGCTGGAAGCGGCGTGGAAAATCTCCGCGACGCTGAGGACGGACAACGCGATGTCCGCGATGGGCACGCGGGGCGATTCAGTGCACTGAAACCCGGGAGGACGTTGCCCCTTGGGTGGAGGACCCTTGGTCAGGAAGACCGAACAACCCGATGCCAGTGAAACCGCTCCGGCGACCAGCAGCAAAGCACCAAGAGCCCGTGCGCTGGCGGTCCGGGTGCGCACGCCTTTCGTTCGTGTCGACGTCGCGATGATGAACATCCCGACGAACCAGAGTCGCGGGACTCTGCCGGTCGCCCAACATTCTTCGGGGAACACGCGTCAGCGAGATCGGCGCGCCTTGCCCGCCGGTCCGCGCGTGACTACGTTCGGGGATGGCGGTTTCCGTCGGACGTGCCCTGGTGGGGACCAGTGGCTGGTTGTACCCACGTTGGCGCGGCGACTTCTATCCTCGGGGGCTGCCCCACCGGCGAGAGCTGTCCTACCTTGCCGAGCGGCTGCCCAGCGTCGAGGTCAACGGCACGTTCTACTCGTTGACAAGGCCGGCGAGCTGCGCAGCATGGCGCGCGGCTGTTCCGCCCGGCTTCACGTTCGCCATCAAAGGGAGCCGCTTCATCACGCACATGCTGAAGCTGCGCAACTTCGAGACACCGCTGGCGAACTTCTTTTCATCTGGCTTGCTGCGGCTGGGGGCGACGCTGGGCCCGATCCTGTGGCAGCTCCCTCCGCAGCTGCCCTTCGACGCCGAACGGGCGCGGCGCTTCTTCGAGGCCGTTCCGCGCGACCTGGCGGCGGCCGAGCGGCTGGCCCGTCGTCACGACGCGCGCACGACCGGGCGGGCGGCGCTGAAGGCGCCCGACGGGCACGCGGGAACGATCCGTCACGCCGTCGAGATCCGCCACGCTTCTTGGCTGACTGACGCAGCCTTGTCGACGCTGGCGGCGCTGGAGGTTGCCCTGGTCGCGGCGGACACGGCGGGGAAGCACCCCCTGTCGTTCGCGCGGACGGCGAGCTTCGCCTACGTTCGCTTGCACGGCGCTACGGCGCTGTATGCCAGTCGGTACGAAGACGACGACCTGGCGGCGTGGGTCGCGCGCGTCGCCGCGTGGACCGCCGCGGGCGACGACGTGTACGTCTATTTCGACAACGACGCCCAGGGGCACGCCCCCCACGACGCGCTTCGGCTTTGGCGCGCGTGCCGGCAAGCCTCCGCGCAGGGCGATGGACCTGTCGCCGTGGTTCCCGGCGACTCCGGGGCTCGCCGAGCGCGGGCCTGGGACAAGGTCGGAGGAAAGACTCCGAATACCGCGGCCGCTCCTCCACCCCGGTCGTAGTCGCCCACGATATTTCGTGGCCTCCGAAATGTCGTGGCCCGGCTCGTGGCCGAGAGCCTTGGCGGCGCTGAAACGACGGGTGTTCGTCGCCAAAGGCGTCGGCACCGGAGTTGCTGAGAGGGTCCGCGCATGCTCAGGATTACCAAGGAGGTTCACCCTCCCAGCCGCGCGGTCCTGGTTGTCGAGGGACAGCTGGTGGGGCCGTGGGTGGAGGAACTGCGCCGCGCCACTGAAGACGTGATGGCCACGGGCGACGCGATCCTGGAGCTGCGGGGCCTGCGTTTCGCCGACAGCGAGGGCATCGAGCTGCTGCGCCGCCTGCGCGATGCGGGGCTGAAGGTGGTGGGATCGTCCACGTTCCTGTCGGCTCTGATTGAAGGGGGGAAGTAATGGGGGAAGACACACCACCGGTCAGCGCCGGCGCCGCGGCCGACGCTGCGGCCGCGCAGCGTGCGGCAGGAATGATGGGACGGTACTGCGACGGGGATGCGCGCGCCTTCCACGAGATTTATGCTCTGCTGGCGCCCCGCCTGTTGGGCTATTTGATTGGACTGGTGGGTGATCGGGCGACCGGCGAGGATCTGCTTCAGCTGACCTTCATGAAACTGCACCAGTCGCGATCGACCTACGTCAAGGGCGCCAATCCGGTGCCCTGGATGTACACCATTGCCCATCGGACGTGCTTGGACGAGCTGCGACGCCGCAAGCGCGCCAAGGTCCGCCTCAGCGTCGACGGCGCCTTGCCGATGGAGCCAGCCGTCGACATCACGGGCGTCCCCGAGTCGGCCGCTTCGACCGTCGACGAGCCGGCCATTGCGCGCGGCATGCGGGCGCTGGCCTCGCTGCCGGAGCTCCAGCGCCAAGCGGTGCTGTTGACCAAGATTCATGGACGCACGACGGCCGAGGCCGCGACCATCATGGGGACCTCGGCGGGGGCCATCAAGCTGCGTGCGCATCGAGGCTACGTCGCGCTTCGTCGGGTGCTGGGCAAACCCGAGAAGGTCCTGGAGGGCCGGTCATGAACGCCCGCAAGTCGCAAAGCGATCTGGATCCGCTGCAGCCGTTGGAGGAGGTCGCGCCTCCGCCGCCGTCGCCGGAGATGGTGGCGAAGTTGGCGGGGATGCAGCCGGTGCGGACCCGGGTGCCGATGCTGACGTTGCTGCTGGTGGCCGTCGCGGGGGGAGCCTTCCCGGCGTACGCCTTCGCGGTGTTTCCGTTGCGGCGCGATCTGGCGGCCCTGCCGCCCGCATGGGTGGCGGGCATGGCGCTGTTCTGGCTCACGGGATTCCTGGTGCCCTTGACCCTGGCGCTGATGCCTGCGCGCCATCAGGTGCTGCCCAACGCCGCGCGGGCGGGGCGCGCCGGGGTGCTGGCGGCATCGGTGCTGGTGCTGCTGGGGCTGCTGTTCACCGTCGACGCGCCCGGCGTGACCATCTTGCCCGCGACACCCTGGGAACACTTCGCCGATCTGTGGTGGCATTGCGTGTCCTTCGGTCTGAAGGTCAGCGTTCCGATGGTGATCCTGGGCGCGCTGGCCCTGCGCCGGGTGAACCTGTTCAACCTGCGCGCGCTCGGCGCGGCCATCGGCGCCGCGGGGGGCGCGCTGGCGGGCCTGACCTTACACGGGCTTTGCCCCTACGGTGGCGCTGCGCACGTCGGCCTGGCCCATGGCGGCGGCGTGGTGATTGGCGCCGCCGTGGGTGCCCTGTGGCTCCCGTTCCTGGCCCGCGTGGGCCGGCGCGACTGAGGTACTAGCGCAATCCCAGCTTCTTCAGCCGGCTGCGCAACGTGTTCGGGTGCAAGTTCAAGATGGTCGCGGCCCCTCGCGGCCCCTCGATGACCCCAGCGGTCTTCTTCAGCACGGCCAGGATGTGCCGGCGGTCCACTTCGTCCAAGGTGGGGGCCGGACCCGGTGCAGCGGCACCATCGTCGTCGGGCGCACCCTCCGTCGGTTCGCGAAGCACGCCGGTCGGACTTATCACCACCGCGGCCGGCGGCACCGCCTTCACCGTCGTGGCCGCGATACCCAGCTGATCCGGCGCCAGGGTCAGGATCGGTCCGCGCGACAGCACCACGCCGCGCTCGATCACGTTCTGCAGCTCTCGCACGTTGCCGGGCCAGTCGTATCGGATCAAGAGGTCCATGGTCTCCCGGGCAACGTCCACCGTGGCCTTGCCGAATTTCTGCGTGAACCGCGCCAGGAAGAAGAGCACCAACGGGGGGATATCTTCGCGCCGTTCGCGCAGGGGCGGCACATCGATCGGGAGCACGTTCAGCCGGTAGTACAGGTCCGACCGGAAGCGCCCCTGGCGGACTGCCTCGTCCAGGTTGCGGTTGGTCGCGGCGATGACCCGGACGTCGACCTTGATGGTCCGGTTGCTGCCGACGGCATCGAACTCGCCCTCTTGCAAGACGCGCAGCAGCTTGACCTGGGTGTCGGCCGGCAGCTCGCCCACTTCGTCCAGGAACAACGTGCCGCCGTCGGCCAGCTCGAACCGACCGATGCGTCGATCAATGGCGCCCGTGAAGGCGCCCTTCACGTGGCCGAACAGCTCGCTTTCGACCAGCCCCGCCGAGATGGCGCCACAATTGACCTTCACCAGGGGCCGATCCTTGCGGGCGCTGCGGTTGTGGATGGCGCGCGCAATCAGCTCCTTGCCGGTGCCGGTCTGGCCCAGGATCAGGACGGTCGCGTCGGTGGGAGCCACCAGCTCGACCTCGTGCAAGACCCGACGCAAGGCCGGGCTGTTGCCCACCATCTCCTCGAAGTTGTGCTCGCGCCGGATCTCTTCGCGCAGGTACACGTTCTCGGCCTGGAGGCGGTTCTTCAACGCCTCGACTTCGGCCATTGCGCCGCGCAGATCCATCTCCGCCTTGCGACGCAGAACGATCTCGTCCTTCATGTGGCCGTAGAGGCGGGCGTTCTCCAGCGCGATGGCGGCCTGCGACGCCAGCAAGACGCAGACCTGGGTGCGCTCGGGCGTGAACGCGCCGCGGGTGACGTTGTTCTCCAGATACAGCACCCCGATCAGCTGACCGCCGGTGATGACCGGCAAGCACATCACGGAACGCGGCTGGCATCGTCGCACGTAGGCATCGCCCCCGTAGCGATCGTCGCCGACGACGTCGGCCAGCACCACCGGCTCACGCGTGCGCCGGACGTAGTTGACCATGCCGATCGGCAAGTCGTTCGTGTCAGCCAGCGGACGGGACGCAACCTCTCCAAGGGTGCCGGTCGATTCCAGATCCGCCAGCGAGCCAGAAGCCTGGACGAACGGCTGCCCGTCGCGCTCCAGGATCAACGAACCGCGTTCGGCCCCGGCGTTCTCGATCAAGATCCGCATCAACTTGGCCAGCAGCCTGTGAAGCTCGATCTCACCGGCGAACGCCTGGGCGGCCTTCATGACGCTCAGCAAGTCCAGGGTCAGGGCGGCGCTCTCGGCGGGGGCCTCGGGCGGCGCGATGCGAGGGCCGGGAGCCGGTCGGGCGGGCTCGATCGCGCGGGTGTCCGCCGCGCCCTTCGAGACCAGATCCGGATGGCGTCGCTCCAGCTCCGACACCTTCGCGATCGCACCCCATTGGGCGTAGCGGGCATGCGCCACGGTCAGGAAGCCCCCCGCCATACGGATCAGGCCGCGGGATAGCCAGTAGCGCGCGGTCAGCTCGTTGGCCAATGCCTGGTGCTGGACCATCGCCGTCTCGTCCGCGTAGCCGATGGCACGCTCGAACGCGGCGACGGCGTCGTGGTCCCGACCGGTGACGCGCGCCCGCTCGGCGGCCACCAGCGCCCACTGGCAGAAGTAGTTTTCGCGGCAGCTTTGCGCCAGCACATGAAACTGCTGCTCGGCCTTCTCCAGCGTTTCCAGCTGGCGCTGCCGCTCGGGTCCTTCGACGTCGGTGATGGTGGCCGCCACCGTCAGCGCGTTCCAGAAGGTGAACGTGACGATCCAGATCGTTCCTTCCAGGTGATGAATGATCGCACCCGCCAACCGGGCCAGCACGACGGCTTGCTCTCGTTCGCCGAACAGGTAGGCGAGCTGCAGCTTGGTGACCGCGTAGCACACGGTGAAGAACGGGTTGTCGCCGTAGGTGCGGTGGTACAGGTCTTCGTCGAAGCCGCCCGGCTCGGCATCGGAAAGGGACGTCGGGCCCCGGGTCTTGGCACGCAGGGCGTTGGCCCAGTTGACCAGCGCCCGCTGTCCGTCCCCGATGCTGGCGACCTTCAGTTTGTCGAACAGGGCGATGTTCGGCGTGTACTCGGCGACGAACGCGGCCAGATCCTGGGTGTTGGGAATGGCTATCCAGGTCGCGGTGAATGCGGCGTAGATGGCATAGGTCAGATCTCCGGTCTCGAAGCCGACGCGACGAGCTTCGTTCGCGTAATCGATACAAAGCTGCAAGGGCCGCCGCCACAGGCAGACGTGCGCCTGAAATTGCTGGCAAATCTTGGCGCGCCGTTTGGCGTCCTGAAATCGTTCATTGACTGCCAAGGCCAGCAATCCGTATTCGTAGGCGGCCTGATAGTCCTGGCGCAGCGGGCCGACGGTGATGGCATGCGTGGCGTAGCCGTAGGCGGACTCCTCGGCGTTGCCGTGGACCAGGGACAGACGGACCATCGTCGCCGAGATCAGCCGCGTCAGGCCTTGGTCGCCCGCGATGTAGCGGGATGACCAGATGGTGGTGAGGATGTTCATCACCATACGGATCTCGGGATCGGACATGGCGGGCAATTCCAGCAGGGACGCGATGGTTCGGCCGCCCAGCAAGTCGTGGATCAGCGCGATCTCCCTTTCGAGGGCGCGGCGCTTTCCTTCATCGTCGTCCGGAAAGACAACGCCGAACAACGCCAGTCCCTCGCGCGCACTGGCCAGGGCGTCGGCGTAGCGGGACATCTTCTCGTGCTGCACGATGCGCAGTCCATGCACCTTGCCGCGATCCAGGTTGGTGCGCGCGCGTGGTAACAACGCGTTGAAGGCGCGCTCGGCCTCGAGGGCGTGTCCGCACAAGTTCTGGCACTCCGCCGACGCCAGGTGAAGGGCGAACGCCAGCTCGTAGTGCGTCGCCCAGTCACCATCCCGCAGCAGCGCCGCGCCGGCAGTGAAATAGGTCAGCGCGGCGTCGTAGGCCGCGGACGCCTTGGCCCTCTGTCCAGCCGTCAGGTTCAGGCCGGCCAGCGACAGGCGGTCGCCGTCGTCGACGATCAAATCGTTTCCCAGGTTCAGGTGGTGGACCACATCGAACACGGATTCTTCCAGGCGTCCCGGGCCTGCCCTCTCGAGCAACAGGCGCCCGATCGCCAGGTGGACGGCGGGCTTCTGGTCAGGGGCGATCAGCGCGTACGCGGCTTGTTGAACCCGATCGTGCAAGAAGGCGTACCTCGCGCTCGCCGTCGGTCCGGCCTCGTCCGACGGGGCCTCGGCAGCGGCGGCGTCGTGATCGACCAGGATCAGGCCTTGGGTCAGGGCTTCCTCCAGCTGGCGGCGCGTGGCCTCCCGCGGCTGCTGGCTGACGACCACCAGCGTGTCCTCATCGAACAGGTTCCCGATACACGACCCCAGCGCCAGGGCGCGTTGTGCCGGTTGTGACAGGCGGTCGATCTTGCGCGAAATCAGCGCGATCACGTCGTCGGTCATGGTGGCTGCGGCGATGTCCTCGAGCTGGAAGATCCAGCGCGCCTGCGCGTGGTCGAAACGCAGGAAGTTTTCCTGGTGCAAGGTCAGCAGAAGTTGCGAGACGAAGAACGGATTGCCGCCCGTGCGGTCGAACACCAGGCGAGCCAGCGGTTCGACATCGCCGAGTTCGCCGTGCAGGGCGTCGCGCACCAGCAGGGTGACTTCGGCCCGTTCCAGCGGCCGCAGGTTCACGCGCCGGATGTCGCCGCCGGCGGCAGCCAGCTCGCCCAGGCTGCGGGTGAAGGGATGGGCGTCGTCGACTTCGTTGTCGCGGTAGGCGCCCATCAGAAACAGGAACTGGCTGCTGGCGCTGGTCAACAACGGCGCCAGGAGGCTCAGCGTCGCAGAATCGGCCCACTGCAGATCGTCGAGAAACAGGACCAGCGGATGTTCCTTCCTCGCCAGCGCCCCGATCAAAGCTTGAAAGACCAGACGAAACCGATTCAGCGTCTCGGTCGGTCCCAGCGCCACGACCGGTGGATGCTCGCCCAGGATCAACTCCAGTTCGGGGATCACCTCGGTCAGAACGCCGCTATTGACGCCCAGGGCCTGCGACAGGCTGTCGCGCCAGTGTTGCAGGCGCGACTCGCTTTCGGTCAGGAGGCGGCGCACCAGGCCACGCAACGCCTGGATCAGAGCGCCGAACGGCACGGTACGAACGACTTGATCGAACTTTCCCGACGTGAAGTAGGCCCGCTGGCGGACGATCGGCTTCCACAGCTCTTGAATCAGCGATGTCTTTCCGATGCCCGAGTATCCCGCCACCAGCGTCAGCGCTCCGGTGGTCGCGCGGCCCTGGCAGACCTCGTCGAAGGCCGCCACCAGGGTGGCGACCGCGGTGTCGCGTCCGTAGAGCTTTTGCGGGATCAGGAAGCGGTCCGAGACATCGCGATCGCCCAAGCGAAAGGCGGCCATGGCGCCGGAGTCCGCCCAGGCGCGTGCGCACCGGTCGAGATCCTCCAGCAAGCCCAGCGCACTCTGGTAGCGGTCCTCGGCAGCCTTTGCCAGCAGTTTCATGACGACCGCCGACAGGGCGGGGGGGATCAGCGGATTCAGCTCGCAGGGTGGGGTGGGGATGCGCGCGATGTGCCAGTGCACCAGCTCGAGCACATCGTCGGAATCGAAGGGCAGCGTCCCGGTCAACGTCTCGTAGAGAACCACGCCCAGGGAGTAGAAATCCGTCCGATAGTCCGGGGTCCGATTCATGCGGCCGGTCTGCTCGGGCGCCAAGTACGCCAGGTTCCCGCGCAGCAGAGGCATCGGCGCGCCGGCCTGCGCCGGAGTCTGCGCGGCTCGCTGCAGATCGACCAGGCAGATGGCGTCGGTGGCAGGGTCGATCAAGATCCCCTGCGATGTCAGGCCGCGGTGAACGATCCCGCGCCGGTGCAGTTCGCCCAGCGCCGCGGCCAGCCGCCGCGCGATCCGGACGAAGCGTCCGAGCTCGGCGGTCGTGGTGACGGTCCTGACCCAGTCCTTGAGGGGCACGCCCCGAGGATCGTCAGTCACCAGCGCAATGCGGGTGTCGGGACGAAGGAGTTCCAACGCGCGCGGAATGCCTTCGAGCGCGGCCGGCGCGAGCTGCTGCAGCAAAGCGTGCTCTCGTTCCAGGAGATCGAAATCCCAGGCGGTCGGCAACCCCCGGCGCGGACGTTTCAGCAACACCCGGTGGCCATCAGTTCGTCGGATGGCTCGGTGCAAGAGCTGAGTGTCGGTCGCCAGAACCTCTTCGTGGATGTCGTAGCCCGGGATCATGGCTTGCTTGCCGGGCGACGATATCGTTCCGCGCGGCGAACACAAGGCTCAAAGCCCGCCGCAGAAGATGCATGGGAGACGATGGCAGAGCTTGGCGCAGCCAACCGGCAGCCGGCCCAACCGCGCCAGCGTACGCAGATGCACCTCGGCCGCCAGCAACATGCCCAGGGGAGGCGCCGTGAAGTAGATCCAGAGCGCGTGCCAGCTGGCGACCGGGATCGCCGACGCCAGCGTGCGGGCGGGGTTCATGCTCATCCCCGACAGGGGGGCTTCGAAGGTGATGAACAAGACCAGCAGGCCGCCCACGAACCACCCGGTGAACGGCGACAGCCGCCGCGAGCGTCCCAGCATCAGCACCAGCGACACCATGACGAACGAGATCGCGACCTCGGCCAGAAACGCCACGGCGTTGCCGGAAGCTCCCGGCCGCGTGACCACGGCCGCAACCGGCTCGGCCGAGAACGCGCTCCCACACGCGGCTGCGACCAGCAACACGCCCGCCAACCCGCCCGCGAATTGAGCCAGCCCATAGGCGGCGGCGTCGCGCCCCCGCATGCGCCCCAGCCGAAACATGGTCAACGTGAACGCCGGGTTGATGTGCGCGCCCGACCGCCGTCCCCAGGGGGAATAGACCAGGGCGATGGCGGTCAGCCCCATCGCCAGGCCCATCAACAGGCGGCGTAGCGCCGGCGAGGTGCACCGGCGACTGCGGTGATTCCAGCAGCGTTCCGAAGGCGCCGGCCGAGACCATGAACAGGCCCAGCCCCAGCGCCTCCATCAGAGCCTCCGGCCAGCGCACGCCAGGGCGCGTGGCGACTGCGGACACCGCAGCCGCCGGATGCGGCGCAAGGGCAGGTCGAGCTCGGCGGCGAATCTTCGCGGCGACCGACATGGTCGGCCTAGCCGCCGGTCTCGAAGCCGGGGTAAAGCGTCATGCCGCCGTCGACGTAAATCGTTGCGCCCGTGATGTAGTCCGAATCATCCGAGGCCAGCCAGACCGCGGCGCGGCCCAGTTCGGCGGGCTCGCCGATGCGCTTGTAGGGGATCAACGCCATCAGCGCGTTGTAGGCCTGCGCCGTGTTCCAGGCGCTGGTGTTGATCGGCGTGCGCACGGCGCCGGGCGAGATGCTGTTGACCCGAATCTTGTCGGGCGCGACCTCTTGCGCGATCGACTTCATCATCATCATCACGCCCCCCTTGGACGCGGCGTAGTTGACGTGCCCCGCCCAGGGAATGATGTCGTGGACCGAGCTGATGCACAGGATCTTGCCGGCCGCGCGCGAGATTCCCTGGCGAACACCCTGGCGCTTGAAGACGCGGACCGCCTCGCGCGAGCAAAGGAACTGGCCTTTCAGGTTCACGTTCATGACCAGATCCCAGGCGGCCAGGGTCAGCTCCTCGAACGGCGCGTCCTTCTGCAGACCGGCGTTGTTCACCAGGATGTCGACCGCACCGAAGGTCTCGACGGTGCGCGCGAACATGGCCTGCACGTCAGCTTCGCTGCTGACGTCGGCGCGCATGGCGAACGCCTTCGAACCACAGCGGCGAATCTCGTCGACGACTTTGACGGCCTCTTCCTCGCGCGAGACGTAGTTGACGACCACATCGGCACCCGCGTGCCCCAGCGCGATGGCCACGGCACGCCCGATGCCGGAGTTGGCGCCGGTCACGATGGCCTTCTGTCCGACCAGGTTCTTCACCACCGCGCACGCCGGCTCGATCGCCTCGGGCATCCCTTGTTCCGCGAAATAGTCCTTCATGGGTTCCTCCGCCTGCTGTTACGCCGCGAACGGCTTGTGGTTACGGTGCTGCGTTCCTGGTTGGAAACGCCATGACGAAATGAAGCGGTCGCACGATAGACATTGCCGACGGGGACGCCGCGCGGGATCCTTTGCCCATGACCGTCGATAAACACGAAGTCCGGATGGAACGCGATTCCCTGGGCGAGGTGGCCGTCCCCGCGGCGGCCTTGTTCGGGGCCCAGACCCAGCGTGCGGTCGAGAATTTTCCAGTCAGCGGGCGGCGCTTGCCGCGCCGGATGATCCGCGCGCTGGGCTTGATCAAGCGGACCGCCGCCGCCGTGAATCGCGACAGCGGTGCCTTGCCCGCGCCGCTGGCCGCGGCGATCATCCAGGCTGCCGACGAGGTCGTGGCCGGGTTGCACGACGATCAGTTCGTGGTGGATGTGTTCCAGACGGGGTCGGGCACCTCCAGCCACATGAACGCCAACGAGGTGATCGCCAACCGTGCGATCCAGCTGCTGGGCGGCGTGGTCGGTTCCAAGCAGCCGGTACACCCGAACGATCACGTGAACCGGGGACAGTCGTCGAACGACGTGTTCCCCACGGCCGTGAACATCGCGGTCGCCGAGTCCGTCGCCCACGACCTGCGGCCTGCGCTGGAGCTGCTGCAGCTGGCACTGGAGGAAAAAGCCCGCGCCTGGGATGGCATCGTGAAGACCGGCCGCACCCACCTGATGGACGCCGTGCCGATTCGGCTCGGGCAAGAATTCTCGGGGTATGCGCATATGGTGGGCGCGGGCAAGCAACGGATCGTCGCGTCCCAGCCGGGAATTCTGGCCTTGCCGCTGGGAGGGACCGCGGTGGGCACCGGGCTGGGCGCCGCCCCCGGGTTCGCCACCAGCGTGATCGAGCGACTGGCTTCGGAGACCGGACTGGCCCTGGTGCAGGCGCCCAATCTCTTCGAAGCGCTGGCGACGCGAGACGGCCTGGTCGCCGTGTCGGCGGCCTTGCGGTCGCTGGCGATCAGTCTGACGAAGATCGCCAACGACATCCGATGGCTGGCGTCGGGCCCCACCGCCGGACTGGGCGAGCTGCGGTTGCCCGAGCTTCAGCCGGGCAGCTCGCTCATGCCCGGCAAGGTGAATCCGGTCATTCCCGAGATGATGGTGATGGTGTGCGCGGAGGTCATCGGACACGACGCGACGGTCGCCTGGAGCGGCGCGGCCGGCGCGTTCGAGCTGAACGCCATGACACCGGTGATCGCCTCGGCGCTGTTGCAGTCGATCGCGCTCCTGGCCTCGGCCTCTCGGCTGTTCGCGACGCGCTGTCTGGCGGGGATGGAGGCCGACGAGCGGCATTGTCGCGAGGTCGCTGAACGAAGTCCGTCGCTGGTCACGGCCCTGGCGACCAAGATCGGCTACGACCGCGCCGCGGCGCTGGGGCGCGAGGCCATGAAGACCGGACAAACCATCCGCGCCCTTTGCCGGGAGCAACAGGTCCTGCCGGACGCCGAGCTCGACCGCCTGCTGGATCTGCGGGCGATGACCGGGCCCTAGTCCATCACGGCCGGTGGCGGGCCGAGGGCGCGGCTTTGCCCCGGTTGCCGCGAACGGCCGTTGGAAACGCCTCGCGTTCGGCGGGAGTTCGCGCTTCCTCGTCATCGTCGCTGGAGAATTCGACACCCTCGTCGGTCTCCACGAACGGGCCCCCCAGCTCGTCGAGGTTCGGATCGTCGTGCAACAGCTCGTCGCTGTCTTCGCCCCCGGTGGCCGACGAGACGAAATTCTCCCCCAGATACTCCGACAGATCGTCGGGACGCGCGCCCTGACCCGTCTCCGGCTCGGTGACGAAGGCGTTGGCGCGATCGGAACGCTCTGCAGGTCTTTTTTTCTTCATGACAACACCTTCTGCCGGTTGGCCCTCGTGCGTTTCGGCGGAACGAACTCCCGGAGTATCAATTTTCGTACCGCGGCAAATCACGCATGTTTTGCAGGCCAAGACCCCAGACCGGGCAGTTACTGCGGCGGAACGCGGGTCGTTCGTCGTAACGGGGGCGTCCCATGCCCCCCCTGGCGGACGCGAATTCCTTGTCGGCGGGCGCGCGGTCGGTTGGCAAGGATCTGGCAGGACTTCACCGGTCATGGGCATGCGAGACATCAAATTGATCTTGGTTCCCACGGACTTCAGCCCCGCTTCGGAGCGCGCGTTGGACGTGGCGATGGACCTGGCGCGGTTGACGGGCGCAGCGATGGAAGTGCTGCACGTCGATCCAGCGACGATCTGGGTGTTGCCGCCGCCCGGTGACAATGTCACCAGTGCCGTCGATCTCGGCGAGGCCCTGGCCACATCCGCCATTCAACTGGAAGCCACCATCGGGCGGGTCCGTTCGGCAGGTCTGGTCTGCACGGGGGTCTCACAGGCCGGGAAGCCGGACGCGGAGATCGTGGATCACGCCCGCGCGCGCGGGGCCGGAATGATTGTTGTCGGTTCGCACGGGCGCACGGGCGTCAGTCACCTGCTGACGGGCAGCGTGGCCGAGAAGGTGGTGCGCCACGCGCCGTGCCCGATCCTGGTGGTGCCGCCGGTCGACGAAGAGGCTCCCCGCGCCCGCCCCAACGAGGACACGGGGGAGGAGCTCCCGACCGGTCTGTCAGCGATGCAACCCGCGTAGATCCTCGGTGGTCATCGGGCCCGCAAGAACGAGTCGTTGAGGAACTTGACCACGGCTGCCGTTTCGTTGACGGTCCTTTGGTTGATGGCCGGAAGTCGGCTGGCGTAGCTGAACGCATGGACGTTCACCAGGGTGCCGTCGCCGTTGGCGGTGAACGAGTTTTCGGTGGTCTTCATCTCGTCCAGCGTCACCCAACGTCCGTCGGGCTTGAACGCGTCCGCGTCCGCCGTCTCCGACAGGTGCAGCCGGTCGCGCGCCACATTTTGGCCAAGCGGGGTTGCCGTGTGGCAGCGCGCGCAGTCCAGGGTGTCAGCGGTAAAGACCGTGGGATTGTCGACCCGGGCCAGGGCATTGGCCAGCTTCGCCTTGTCGGCCGCCGACAACGCCAGGGCCGTCTGAGCATCGGCGAGAACCGTGAAATCGTCGGGCCCCGTCGGCTTCGGCGTGAACACGCCCACCGGATCTGCGGTGGTCGCGAACCCTCGGAAGAAGATCTCTCTGGTCGCGTCCGCGGCTCCCGTCGGAGCCAGGGTTGCGATCGCGATGGGAGTCGCCGTGGGGGGCGCGCCGGTCACGTTGAAACCAAAGAACTCCCACTGGAAGCCGGCGTTTGCGCTGGTCATCGCCGTGGCTCGAACCAGGTTCTGCTCGCCCGCGTATTGCAGGATCAGCTTCTGCACGGCGGTCGAGAAGCTGCCGTTCAGGCCCTGCGACACCATGAGCGCGTGCGGGCCGAGCGGTCCTTTTCCGCCCTGGCCGCCGGCCGCCTCCCGCAGGCGCACGATCTCGTTGGCCATGGCCAGCAGCTCGTCGCGCGTGACGCTGTAAAGGGCGTGAAGGCCCGAGTCGAAGGCCCTGACGCCGTTCGTCGATGCCTCCAACTCCTGGAAGACCAGCCGGAGCTGGTTGCGACAGGTCGTGGCGGCCGGACTCGGAAGCAGCTCCGCGAAGCAGGGATCCAGGCGAAGCGCGACCACCCGCAGGTTCGCATAGGGAGCGCTTGGCGTTCCGCCGATGCCCGCCGGCGGGACGGACCCCGCGATAGAAATCTTCTGGAAAATCGAGGCCGGAAAAAGCAGCCCGCGGCTGCCTGGCGAGTCGGCCCGCAGGTGCCCGGCGGAATAGTCGGAGGCGGTGCCCAACGGAAACAGGATCGAGACGTCGTTCATGGTGACCGGACTGGCGAGCCCGCTGGTCCCGCCCCCGGCGGTGCCCCCCGAGCCCTTGGCGCCGCCGCCTGACCCCGCGCCCGCGGATCCGCCGCCAGCCTGGCCGCCGCCCGTGCCGCCACCCGCGCTGCCACCTTCGCTACCACCCGTGCCGGGAGGACGCGACTGACCTCCCTTACCGCCGACTTCCGGGCTCGAGCCGCCGGTTCCGCCCGCTGCGGCACCCGCCGAGCCGCCGGTCCCGGAGCCGCCCGCCCGTCCGCCCGTCCCGGGGGAACCGCTCCCCCCGGAGGAGCAGGAGGTCACGCCCAGAGCTGCCAAGAAGGCCAAGGTGAAGGCGAAGGTGAAGGCGAAGGTGAAGGCCAAGGTGAAGGGCGGGGTGAAGGCCAAGGGGAAGCAGGGCACGAGCGCCTTTCCAGTCAATTCTCTGCGCATGAGTGTTGGTGACAGCTTGGCCAGAAACGTTTCAGGCGCGGGTCGGCTTCTGCCGGCCGGTCCCGTGGTCGGCTCACCCGTTCGTTCGGCGACGTTGAACAGGACATCGATTCGCCGTGGACGCTAGAATGCCGCGCCATGTACGTCGGATGGGCGGGACTGCTTTTGGCGCTCGAGAGCGCCGCGCCGTCGCCAACTTGTCCGACCGCTGCGCAGATCGATGCCGAGCTCCGCCGCAGGGGAGACAGCGCGATGGTGAATCCCGCGGGCGATTCTGAGGTGACCGTGAGCGGCGGCGTGATGCGCATCGTTTGGCGCGATGCCAGCGGCGCCACGCTTGGTATGCGGGAGGTCCCTGCTCCCTCCGATTGCGCCAAGCGTGTCTCGGTGGCCGCCGTTCTGTTGGCCGCCTGGGCGAAGTCGTGGACCGAAACGGCGCTGGCACCTGCGACGCCCCCCCCGGTCAAGCCGGCTGGCTCCGCACGTGCGATCGAGGTGGGAATTGCCGCCGGGGGAAGCGTGGACGGCGACGCCCACGCCATGGCCGGCGGCCTGCTGGCGGGCTTGCAACTTCATGAGGCGCTCGGCCTGGCGCTGGCTGCCGACGTCGCCGGCCACCGCCAGGTGGCGCTGGGGCCCGGGGCGGCGACCTACCTGGTTTCGCGCCTGGGCGTCGGCCTGGCCGTTCGCGCTCAGCGTGCGGCCTTCTGGATGGATCTGGCGCTGCTTCCCCAGCTCACGCGGCTTTCCGCCGAAGGCAAGCACGTGATGACCCCACGCGCCGCAGCGGTGTGGGGCGCCTCGGTTCAGGCCCGGGGCCGCATCGGAGTTCGGTGGGGTGGGCTGGCTCCCTTTTTCAGCCTGGCCGTCAACCGCTCGCTCATTCGCGAAACCTTGACGCTCGACGACACCACCGACAGCACGCGCCTTTCAGCGTGGGACGTGGGTGCGGTGGTGGGCGTATCGTGGGTATTCGCCAGCCAACCATGAAACGGAACGGCGCCAGCCGTCACGAGATCTCCGGACGTGAGCATGTTTCCCGCAACGCTTGATCCCGGCCCGATGCCGCCGCTCGATGCGGGGGCCCTCTATGCCGAACACATGCACCAGGTCGCGCGTTGGGCCGAACGGTTGGCCGGTCCCGATCTCGACCTCGAAGACATCGTCCACGAGGTGTTCGCCATCGTCCACCGCCAGCGGGCCCAATTTCGCCACGATTCTTCGGTGGCGACCTGGTTGTTTGGCATCACCGACAATGTGGTTCGCCACCGGCGGCGCAAGGAGCGATGGCGGCGTTGGTTGACGGGCTCCGCGGAAGACACGGCCGGACACCTGGCCTCGACCGCGCCGGACCCCCTTCGTCACGCCGAGCGCGATGAAGCGAAACGCACGGTCTATCGATTGCTCGACCGACTTCCCGAGCGCGATCGCCGAGTGCTCATCCTTTTCGAGCTGGAAGAGCTGGCGGCGGACGAGGTGGCACTGTTGCTGAAGATCAAGCCGGCGAACGCGCGCCTGCGCCTCCATCGGGCCCGTGCACGTTTTCTGCGCGCCCATCGGCTGGCCGAGGGGTCGCAGGGTGGAAAGGAGGGACCCCTTGCTCAATCGGAACCCGTCTGATTTGGAAACCGTAACTCTAAGAGAGGCCCAGGATGAGCGTGCCCTTCGATTGCTGCATCGGGCGCGCGACTTGCGCGGGCTGACCTCGGAGCAGGTGCGGCGAATCGCTTCCAGGCTGGACGCGCCGGGCGCACCGGCCCGACGTCGAGCGCTGGTTCCGGTCCTGGTCGGACTCGCGTTGCTGCTGTCGGCGGGAACGGCCCTGGCATGGGCGACAGGGACTTTGGAGCACATCCCTCTCGTGCGGGTCTTGCTGACCTCGCACCGGTCAGGGGAAATGACGTCGGGTCCGGCGCGGGTGACGCCAGGGTCGTCCCTCCGGGCGAGCGAGGGTGTGGCGGCTGCTGAATCCGCACGGGCGGCCGAACCCAGCGCGCCCACGCCCGCGCCGCCGCCGCCGGCAGCCCCGGATGAGGCGGCCTCCGCGGCTACAGGGAAGGCCGAGCTTCGCTCGAGCGGAAACCGCCACCGGGCAGCTGCGACGCGCGCGCCAGCACCGGCAGCCGCTCTCGAGCCCGCCCGACCAGCGATGGTGGAGAGCCCCATCGCGCGCGAAGGAGAATCCTTTGCGAACGTCCTGCGGCGCTGGCGCCGGGACCACGATGGCCAAGCGGCGCTGGCTGGTCTCGATTTCCACGAGCGCACCTTCGCCGGCGGTCAGCTGGCGCTCGAATCGAGGCTGTTGCGCGTCGAGGTTCTCCTGGCCGAGCATCGAGAACGCGAAGCGCTCGCCATTCTCGACCGGCTTCCCTTCGACCGCGGGAACGTGCCCCGCGGGCGCGAGCTCGTCACCCTCCGTGGCGAGCTGCGGATCAACGCCGGCCGCTGCCAGGACGGGCGTGCGGACCTCGCCTCGATAGGAGGTGGCACCGATGCTCTGGCCGACCGAGCCCGCCACGCGCTGGCGCGCTGTCCGTGACATGTCAATGAACGCGAAGCGGGTGGGGTGTGCGGTTCTCGCGGCAACCTTCGCCGCAATGTTCGCCGCAATGTTCGCCGCCATCCTCGGCGCAACCGCCTGCGACCGAACCACCTCGGTCGGCGCCGCCGGGGGACAACCCGACGCTGACGTCGGCGATGGCGCCAGCAGCGGGGATGGCGATGCCTCACCGTCCGCCGAGGAACTCTGCACCTCGACCGGTGGGACCGTCGGCACATCCTTCTGCTGCGCGAATGTCATCTCGTTCCCCGATTCTTGCGCGATCGGCGCCTGCGGCTGCGGCCCGGCCAACGCGACGACGGCCATTCCCGTCTGCAACTGCCCCTCGGGGTGCTTCACGTCGGGTGTCGGCTGCGTGGGCGCACAAGGCGCTTGCACCGAGGGGAACGATCTCACCTGCAATCAGGACACGACACTGACCAATCCGCGCGGGCGTTGCGTGGCCGGCAACCGCTGCGCCTGCGCCGCCGGCGCGACGCTGTCGAGCTCGGGGAAATGCCTCTGACGCCGGCTTAATCCAACAGGTGAGGGATCGCGACCCAGCGCGCGCCGAGCCTCTCGATCTGGAGCGCGCCGCCGAAGACGTCGCGCAGCGCCTGATGGGCGGCGGGATCGTCGGTCGAACCCTGGGCGAGGATGCGGCCCTTCTCCATGACGACCAGCCGATCGGCGACCAGCGCCGCTGAAAGATCGTGCAGGACGCTGACGATGGCGGTGCCGGCCAAAGCCTGGCGTCGCAACAGCCGCACCAGCACCGCCTGGTGGGGCGGGTCCAGGTGGGTGGTGGGCTCGTCCAGCAGCAGCAACGGGGCGTCGACGGCCAGCGCGCGGGCCAGCAACACGCGTTGCCGTTCGCCTCCCGACAGCTCGTGCAGACGGCGGTCCTGCCAGTCCCCGCATTCGGTGGCGGCCATCGCCCGATCGACCAGCGCTTCGTCTTGCGGCCCGGTCGCCGCGAACAGGCCCAGGTGCGGGAGCCGTCCCAGACGGACGATCTCGCGGGCCGTCAACTCGCCGCCCGCATCGTTGTGTTGTCCCAGCCACGCGATCAGCTGTCCGCGCGTGCGAAGGGGCCAATGCGCCAGCGGCTGGTGGTTCAGCACAACCTGACCGCGGTCGGGAACCTGCAGTCCCGCCAGGGTGCGCAGCAGCGTCGACTTGCCGGCGCCGTTGGGTCCGACGATGGCCGTCCATCCGGCTTGGACTGCCAGGCTGACATCCGCCACGGCGTGCGTGCTTCCCAGCGTGACGCTGACGTGCTCGGCTGTGAGGGTGGTCATGCGGTGCGCCTGCGATGCAACAACCAGATGAGATAGCCGCCGCCCAGGAGCGCGGTCAGCACGCCCACCGGGACCTCGCGCGGGGCGATCAGCACGCGCGCCAGGACATCGGCCATCAATAGAAGGACGCCGCCGGCGGCAGCGCTGGCCACCAGCGTGTAGCCGTGGGGGGCCGGTGCAAAGCGACGCACCAGATGGGGCGACACCAACCCCACGAAGGCCACCAACCCTGCCTGGGACATCGCCAGCCCGGTGGCCAGCGCCAGCGCGGCGACCAGCACCAGTCGGATCCGCGACAGCGCGAGACCCAAGCTGAGCGCCGTATCGGTGCCCAGCGCCAGCGCATCCAGGGCCCGCGACAGGCGCCAGGTGGTCGGCAAGGTGAGGACCAGGCCGGCGGCCAGCAGCCCGCAGCTGTTCCAGCTGAGAAAACCGGTGCTGCCCAGCAAGAAGGCTTGCTTGCCGCGCAGGGCATCCGGCACGGCGCTGGTGATCAGATCGCTGACCGCAGACAGCACCATCCCGACCACCACGCCCGATAGCAAGAGCCGCGTCGTCTCCTTGGCGCCGCGGGCCAGGGCCAGCGTCAGCAGGACGCCCAGCAGGGCCCCCAAAAATGCGGCGCCGACCAGCCCGACGTGCGCGAGCAGATCGGAGGTGACGACGTCCATCGCGTGTCCGCCCAGCGCACTGCCGGCCAGCACCAGCACCACGCCCAGGACGGCGCCCGAGGCGGAGCCGAGCAGATAGGGATCGGCCAGCGGGTTGCGGAAAAGTCCCTGGGCGGTGGCTCCCGACAGTCCCAGCAGGGCGCCGGTCAGCCACGCGCCCAGCGTGCGGGGCGCGCGGATCTGCCCGACGATCAACGCGCCGTCTGGGGTTCGCCAGTCGTGCCACAGGCGCGCCAGGGACCAGCCGTCGCTGCCGGCGGCCAGGCCTGCCACCATCAGAACCAGGGTGGCGATGAACAGGGCCAGCACCAGCGTGCGCCGCCGCCGGGCATCCAGCGTGGACATCAGGGCGCCTTGGCCAGCCCGGCCAGGCAATCGGCCAGCACGGCGGCGCCTTCGCCCAGACGCGGCCCGGGTCGAACCACCAGCTCGAAGCGCAGGCTGGGCAGGCCGCAACTCTTGCCGGTCTTGAGGGCCGTCAGCTGGGCCCAGCCCGGTCGGCGGGGCATGGCAGCCACGCTGGCCTGGGCCGCGATCACGATGTCGGGCTGCGATCGCACGACGTACTCCGGGTTCAGCTTGGGGAACGGCCCCAGCGCGGCTGGCACGGCGTTGGACATTCCCAGGCGCGCCAACGTCTCGCCGACGAAGGACACAGGGCCGGCGGCGTAGGGCGTGGCATCGACCTCGAAGTAGACGCGTCGGCCGCGCACGGCCGCCGGCACCCGCGCGGCAGCCTCCTGCGTCTGCCGTTCAATGGCGGACCAGACGCGTTCGGCGTCGGCGGCCTTGTCCAGCAACTGGCCCAGCAACGTCAGCGTCCGCTTCACGTCGGCATGGTTGCTCGATTCCAGCGCGATCACGCGCAGCCCCAGCTCTTCCAGGCGCGCGGTCACCCGCGCCGAGACCGAAACCAGCACCACGTCGGGGTGCAGCCCGACCACCCGTTCCACCTGCGCGTCGTCGAGCCCGCCCAGCTTGGGGAGCGCGCCCACGCTGGCGGGCCAGTCCGAAAACCGATCCGTGCCGACCAGGCGGTCGCACGCGCCCAGCGCGCAGACGCTCTCGGTCAACGACGGCAGCAAGCTGACGATGCGAAGGGGAGGGCCGGGCAGCGCCACCGTCACGCCGCGGTCGTCGCGCAGGCGGATGGCGGCGTGGGCGTGGGCGCACGGCGCCAGGACCGTGGCCAACGACAGCGCGAGGATCAGGCCTGCGACGTGCGCGCGCGGACGCCCGCCTCGCTTGAAGAACCGCGTCGTCAGCTCTGTCACCGTCGGATGTATCAGCGATCGAGGTCGCCGAGTCAACGCACCCGCCGGAGGCGGATCAGCGTCGCAGCCACCAGACCTTTGCCAGGCCCACCGTGAAGCCGAAAAGATGCGCTTCCCAGGAGGTCTGGCCGCGGGCCGGCCTGAGACCCAGCAGCAGACCGCCGTAGGCCAGCAGCACCAGCACCGCGATCAGCAGATCGGACGTCGTGTGCAAGAAGAGTCCCAGTCCGACGAGATATCCGAAGAAGCCGAAGACGACGCCACTGGCACCCAGATGGGCGCCCCGGCGCGCGAACAGCCAGACCAGCAGCCCCGTGCCCAGCACCACGACGGCGGCGGTCTCGACGAAGCGCTGACTGCCTTTCTGAAGCACCAGCGCGCCCAGGACGACAAACGGCGGCAGGTTGGCGGAAAGGTGGGCCAGGTTGGCGTGGAGAAACGGCGCGGTCAGGATACCCAGGAGTCCGGCCGGCGTTCGGGGGACGATGCACAGGCGCTGGCTGGCGTGCCCCAGCAGCCAGCGCGCGGGCAGTCCGACCAGCATCGCGACCACCGGCCAGGCCAGCTGGGCCCAGGGTTTCTCCGTGAACAGCCGGCGCAACCACGGCACCGCGAGGTCGGCAGCCGCGGGCACGGCGGTCAGTCGCCGCCACCGCCGCCGCCGCAGGACGAACCACACGACGAGCCGCTGCTGCACGACGAGCCACAGGACGACGAGGATCCGCCGTCCGAGGATCCGCCGTCCGAGCCTGAATCCGATGAACTCCAGTCCGACGAGCCGCTGTCCGACGCGCTGGTGTCGGAGCCGCCCCAGCCTCCTCCCCCTTCGCCGGACCAGCCCGACCCGCTGCTGGTGTCCACCGAGGGGATGCTGTCGGCCACACTCAAGTTGCCTCGATCGTCGAAGCCGACCGTGTCGCGGCCCGCCCAGTCCGCCGTGGCCAGGTCAATGTTGTCGCCCGTGCCCAGCATGGCGCCGCCCGGATCGACGACGTGGACCATCGGCGAGTGCCACGCGTGCGTGTGCAGCATCGAATCCAGCACCATCCAGTTCATCAGGTCGTAGTACGGATCGTAGTAGTAGTAATAGAACGGATCGGCGTACACGCCGGCGCGCTGGTAGGTGGGGACCGCGCGGTAGTGCGGGCCCTCCACCTCGCTGCCGAACGGTAGGTTGCGGAAGCGCGCCAGTTGCTGCTTCCCGGGCGCGACGATCTGCAGCGTCGCGGGTTCGGCGGTGGCGCGTGCGCCCACCAGGGTTCGCTCCAGCCGGGCCGCGATCCGTCGGGTCAGCTGGTCCAGCGCCACGCGATCGGTCTCGACGCGCGTGCCATCGGCCACGAAGGCGTCGATACGCGCGCGGTAGTCGGCCGCACTCTCGCCCGCACGGATGCGCAGCTCCTCGACCCGCCCCGAAAGTTCCACCCGCATCTCTTCCTCGCCCAGCATGACCCGGTTGCGGATGCGTACGTCGATGAGGACGTGCAGGCCCGCCTCCCGGTGCGACATCACCAGGTGCATCTCCTTGAACGGCTTCATCAGGATGCCTTTTTGCTCGGCTGCCTCCAGCAACAGCCGCAGATCGTCGGGGACTTCGTTGGTGTCCAGGTACACCACCTTCTTGTCGACCACGAACGAGATCAGGTCGGTCACCCCTGCGGCTGAAAAGCCCTCGACCAGACCGGCCACCAGCGAGACCGCCGAGATGGTCAGCTGCTCTTCGTCCCCCCGTAGATCCAGCTTGGCCCCGAACAAGGAACGAACCCATTCCGATGCCGTCTTCTTCCGATCGGCGACGGCGCTGGGCAAATCGACGGTGATCGCGCTCTTCAGCATTCAGGTTCTCCGTTTGGCTTGCAGGACGCTCGAGCGCAACGCCTCGAGCTCGTTCTCCATCTGGTGCAGCTGCGCCATCGTCATCGATTCTTCCTGGGCCGGCAGCTGCTTGAGCCCGGGCGGCACCAGCGCGTCCATCTGCGTGCGCAGGCGCGTCGCCTTGTCGCGCAGCACCGCGGCCTCGGGCCCTTCCATGTCGTCGGTGGCAATCAGCACGTCGGCGAACACCTTGTCGGCCGACGAACGAGCCTCGGTCAGCGTCTGCAACCGCTCGCGCGCCCGGCGGCGTCGCCGCGCGATCACCCAGCCCACGGCGCCCACCACGACCAGCGCGCCTATCCCCAGCCCCAGCCCGCTTGCCGACGACGAGGACGCCGGGGGATCGTCATTGCGCCGGGTGGCCTCGGCAAGATTCGCCAGGGCGGTCGCCAGCCCCTTGCCGGCGTACTGGTGCAGCGCGGGCGTCGCCGCGGTCAGGGCGCCGTCGATCGCCGTCGCCGACAGCGACCAGCCGCGCGCCTCCCAGCGATGACCGTTGAACAGCAACAGCAGATCGGAGTCGGCCTGGTAGTGGAGCGTGGACCACACTGCGTGCAGGGGCGCCAGGTCCTGGTTGGCCGCGACCACCAGAACGTGGGCCCGCAGGCCCCGCGCCGTCAGCCGGGCGATCTGCTGCTCGACCTCCAACCGTCCTGCGGGCTTCAACAGCTGCGCCAGATCCGCCAGCGCATCCCGGCCCAGCGCCTCCGCGGCCTGGTCCAGCACGCTCACGACGCGCTCTCCAGCAGCGTCGCCGCTCGGCGGGCCTCGGCGCAAAGCTCGGCCAGCGCGGGCAACCGACCATCGCGCTCGACGATGGCGGCCAGGATCGGCGCGCGGCCACGCAGCGCGGGCAGCAGGGCGAAGGCATCCTCGTCGACGGCCTGATCGTGGCTGTCGACCCAGAAATGATCGCGCCCGCGCACACCGCCGGCCAGGTGCAGGCCGCGGACGCAGTCGAGCGGATAACGCTCCAGCAGCGCGCGCGGGTCCTCGCCGAAGTTGCGCGCGTCGTACAACAGGTTGGTCACGTCGAGCAGCAGGCCGCAGTCCGTGTCGGCCGCCAGGCGGCGGAAGAAGGTGGGCTCGTCCAGACCGTCGCTGGGCCATCGAAAGGGGTGGGCAATGTTCTCGAGGGCGACCGGCACGTCCAGCACATCGTGCCACAGTCGGACCCGCGCAGCGACGAGCGAATAGCTTCGTTCATCGAGGGGCAGGGGACACAGGTGTCCCAGATCGCGTCCGCTCGGCGAGCGCGTGAACGCCAGGTGGTCGCTGAGATACAGCGGACGCGCGCGTCGCACCAGGGGCCGCAACCGTGCGAGGTGCGCGCGGGTCACCGCATCACCGGCGGGATCCGCCACCGCGGTCCCCACCGACAGGCCCACGCAGTGAAACACCAGCGGGTAGCGATCGGCCAGGGCATCCAGCTGACCGGGGTCGGCAAAGAAGTGCTCGGGGACGATCTCCAGCACGTCGGGGCGGACCTCGTTGGCGCGTGCCGGGTCCAGCAGCACCGCCCGGTGCGCTCGCCGGTATCCGATTCCTCCCCTGACCGTCATGGCAGCCGCCGGTGGCGAGCGCCCCCGCGATCGAATCTATAAAGGTGCCCCTCGCACGGTGGATCGACGGGGATCAGTCCGGCCCGCAGATCGTTGGCCAGGGCGTGGATGGGAAAGCCCGTGCGCAATGACCGCGAGATGCCGTCGGCGCGCGCGCAGGCCCTCAGCACCTCGAAGGCCAGCAGCTCCGCGGCGTAGGACGCCTGACCGGGATCGCCCGCAAGCCCCCGGGTCAGCGCCGGAAGGGCGCGCAGCGCCTCGGCCGCGCCAGGCGGCAGCAAGGTGTCAGTCATCGGCGGCGGATGCGCGCGCAGCCAGGCGTCGTAGCGCACTCCCAGATCCGGGATCACCCGCGTCGCCAGCGGCACCGTCGCGGCGACCTCCGCCCAGCGCTTGTGGCGCAGCCCGCGCGCGTAGCGCCGCACATCGGTCTCGGAAAGCGCCGACAAACACGCGGGGATGGGCGCGCGATCGTCGGCCGTGACCAGCGCGGCCAGCGCGTCCTGCAGCTCCGGCAGCGATGGAATCGAGGGTGACGACCAGGGGCACATCGGCGCGTCAGTGTAGCCGCAAGACGTGGCCGTGCTAGAAGCGCACGGCAACGCGAGGCACGACATGGACGAGACGCGACCCATCGCAGTTTCCCCTCGGCACACAGTGCTGCTGGCGACCGAGCTGCTGCCTCTCATCGAGAAGCCCCCGCGCCACGACTTCGTCGTGAGCACGCGTGCCAGCCGCGAGGCCAACGGCCTGCCGCTGATGACCGCCGAGCTGGTCATCGCCAGCTACGACACCCGGCAGGCGTTTCCCGCGGCGGTGAAGTACCCGTTTCACTTTCGGAAGACCTATTTCCCGGGACGTATGCACGGCGATCCGGAAGTGGAATTCCAGCGTCAGCAGCGCGCCTCGGAGCTGACCACCATCCCGCCCCCGATCGGCTTCGGCCCGAACGTGTTTCGCAGCTGCCTGATTCCCGGTCAGTCGTACATGCGGCTGAGCCCGTTCGGTGGCGAACCGATCGAGAACAACATCAGCAAGGCCCAGAAGGTGCCGCTGGCCAGCGCGGCGGGCCTGTGGCGTCTGGCGGAAGAAGCGCTGGCGCAGCAACAAGCGTTGCAAGCGGGCGGCCTGGCGCACGGAGACGCCGAGCTTCACAACTGCATCGTGTGTCCCGCCCCGCTGGAGGCGATCTGGATCGACTTCGAAGCCGGAGTCCTGAAAGACAGCGTCGACGATGCCGCGTGGGAGGCCCGTTGCAAGCTGGACCTGCAGCCCTTGCTACGCGAGGCGGTCTACTTGCAGTGCGTCCTGGGCCGGCAGTCCAGCGCGCTTGGCGAGCTGTCGTGGTCGCGCATGGACGAACTATTTCGCTCCCCCGATCGATTTCGGCGTGCCATCGAGACCCAGGCCGAGCTCTGAGCAGCTGGTTCCTGCTGTGTTCCGATTCGGTCTCTCCCGGCCGCGTCAGTCGTGCCTTCAAACGCGCCTGCGCCCTGGCCATCGGGCCGCTGTGAACGCGCTCGAAAGACGTAGGAAACGGCCACGAAACGTGACGGACTCAAATCCTCATTTTTGGTGACGCTGACAGGCGGAAAATTCGATCCGCGGACGAAAACGCTTGTCGAGAGGCCCCCGGGCGCGGCAAGAAAGTCGTACAGTCGAACCTCATCGGACCCGGACCCGGTCAGACGCTTCTTCAACGACACAAGAAAGGAATCCAAATCACCATGAGCGGAACCACCCCCCGGCGATCGGCGATCACGGCAGCAATCAGCTTCCAGCAGGCGGGCGTGCCGCTCGACTACAAGGAGAGCCCCGCAGCGTCTCTGTTCGGCGTGAACGTCTTCGGTATGAACACGATGAAGGCCAGCCTGCCCAAGGAGGTCTATCGTTCCGTGAAGAAGACCGTCGATACGGGCGCGACGCTGGATCCGAAGGTGGCCGACGTGGTGGCGGCCTCGATGAAGGCCTGGGCGCTGGCAAAGGGCGCCACCCACTATGCGCACGTGTTCTATCCGTTGACGGGGCTGTCGGCCGAGAAGCATGACAGCTTCTTGTCGCCCGATGGCGACGGCGGCGCGATCACCGAGTTCTCCGGCAAGACCCTGACCCAGGGCGAGCCCGACGCCTCCAGCTTCCCGAACGGCGGTATCCGCGCCACCAGCGAAGCCCGTGGCTACACCGCGTGGGACGTGACCAGTCCGGCCTACATCGTGGAGACCACCAACGGCAGCACGCTGTGCATCCCGACCGCGTTCGTGTCGTGGACCGGCGAGGCCTTGGACAAGAAGACGCCGCTTCTGCGTTCGGGCCAGGCGCTGAACACCCAAGTCTCCCGCATCCTGAAGCTGTTCGGCCACGAGAAGCCCGCCATGGTCGTGTCGTACGCCGGCGCCGAGCAGGAGTACTTCCTGATCGACAAGAACTTCTTCTACGCCCGTCCTGACCTGCTGAACGCCGGCCGCGCGCTCTTCGGCGCCAAGCCGCCCAAGGGCCAGGAGTTCGAGGATCACTACTTCGCCACCATCCCCGAGCGCGTGATCGCGTTCATGATGGATGTCGAGCGCGATCTGTTCAAGCTGGGCGTGCCGGTGAAGACCCGCCACAACGAGGTCGCCCCGGGACAGTTCGAGGTGGCGCCGGTGTTCGAGGCGTCCAACATCGCCGCCGATCACCAGCAGCAGGTGATGACCACCCTGCGTCGGGTGGCCGAGAAGCACGGCCTGGTGTGCCTGCTGCACGAGAAGCCCTTCGCGGGCGTCAACGGCTCGGGCAAGCACGTCAACTTCTCGTTCGGCAACGCGACCCAGGGCAACCTGCTGGATCCCGGCGCGACGCCCCACGAGAACGCGCAGTTCCTGGTGTTCTGCGGCGCCGTCATCCGCGCCGTCCACAAGTACGGCGGCCTGCTGCGCGCCGCCATCGCCAGCGCCAGCAACGATCACCGTCTGGGCGCCAACGAGGCGCCTCCGGCCATCATCTCGATCTTCCTGGGTGAGCAGCTGTCGGACGTGTTCGCGCAGATCAAGGCGGGCGGCGCCAAGTCGTCGAAGCTGGGCGGCAACCTGGAGATCGGCGTGGATTCGTTGCCGACGCTGCCGCGTGACGCGGGCGATCGCAATCGCACCAGCCCATTTGCCTTCACCGGTAACCGTTTCGAGTTCCGCGCGGTGGGCTCGGGCCAGGCGATCTCGGATCCGCTGGTGGCCGTTAACACCGCCATCGCCGAGTCCTGCGACTACATCGCCACCAAGCTGGAATCCCTGTTGGCGGGCGGCAAGAAGTTGAACGCCGCCATCCAGGAGGTGCTGGCCGAGATCGTCGACAAGCACGGCGCCGTCATCTTCGACGGCAACGGCTATTCCGCCGAGTGGCACGCCGAGGCCGAGAAGCGCGGTCTGCCGAACTACAAGACCACCATCGACGCATTGCCGGTCCTGGAACAGAAGGACGTCATCGCCTTGTTCGACAAGTACAAGGTGCTGTCGCCGCGCGAGCTGCACAGCCGCTACGAGATCCAGCTGGAGCAGTACGTGAAGGCGGTGAACGTGGAGGCCAACCTGACCGCCAAGATCGCCAAGACGACGATCCTGCCGGCCGCATTGACCTACCAGACCAACCTGGCCAACACCGCGGCGGCGCTCAAGTCCGCTACTGGCTCCGCGGGCGACATCCGAGTCCTGAATCAGGTCACCGAGCTGATCGGCAAGCTGTACTCAGGACTTGATGGGTTGGAGAAGGCCCACGGGCATCACGGCGCGGACAGCGTGCTGGCCGAGGCCAAGCACTACTGCACGGCGGTGCTGCCCGCGATGCTGAAGGTGCGCGAGGCGGTCGACAGCCTTGAGTCGGTGGTCGACGACGCGCTGTGGCCCTTGCCGACGTTCCAGGAGCTGCTGTTCATCAAGTAGCGCCGATCGGTTTGTAAGTCGTCGTCTCGATCAGCAGAGGTCGCCTCACCGCGACCTCTGCTGTTTTTTTGCCCGGCTATCTTTTCTTGTCCCGGGACCTCCGCGGGGCCCAAATTGCGCCTGGTCGCGCGACGGGGCTTGCGGAGGCGGTGGCGGCAGGTATCGTGACGGCGGGTACGGCGACTCCGCAGCCGGGGCCCAGGGGGTAGGGGTCAGGGCGGCAGCTAGGAACTTGAAAAGGCGACGACGTCCCCCAGGGGAGGGGCGTCGGGGTAATGAATTTGGAAAGCGAAGAAAACCGAGGCGATGATCATGGGTAACATCCTGCAAACATTGACTGAAGACCCCGCGGTGGACCACGAGGAGATCCAGGAATGGGTCGATTCGCTGGCCGACCTGAAGAACCGCTATGGGGCCGACACCACCGCGCTGATCCTCGCCTATCTGCAGGAGAAGGCGTTCATCGAGGGCATCCACATGCCCTTCACGGCGAACACCCCCTACATCAACACGATTCCCGTGGACCAGCAGGCCGCCTACCCGGGCGATCGCGAGCTCGAGCGCCGGATCAAGAACGCCGTGCGCTGGAACGCCATGGCGATGGTGACCCGCGCCAACCGCGACAAGGCGGCGCCCGGCGGACACATCAGCACCTACGCCAGCTCGGCCACGCTGTACGAGGTCGCCTTCAATCACTTCTTCCGGGCGCCCAAGCGCGAGACGGGCTTCCCCGGCGACCTGGTCTTCTATCAGGGGCACGCCTCCCCGGGCATGTACGCCCGCGCGTTCGTCGAAGGGCGGATCACCGAAGAGCACCTGATGAACTTCCGCCGCGAGCTGAAGGACAAGCCGGGCCTGAGCAGCTATCCGCACCCGTGGTTGATGCCCGATTTCTGGCAGTTCCCGACGGTCAGCATGGGGTTGGGGCCGCTGGGGTCGATCTATCAGGCGCGCTTCATGCGTTACCTCGAACACCGCGGTCTGATTCCCGCCAGCGACGCCAAGGTATGGTGTTTCGTGGGCGACGGCGAGACCGACGAGCCCGAGACCTTGGGCGCCATCAACCTGGCCGTGCGCGAGAAGCTGGACAACCTGATCTGGGTCGTCAACTGCAACCTGCAGCGGCTGGACGGTCCCGTTCGCGGCAACGGCAAGATCATCCAGGAGCTGGAGCGCATCTTCCGCGGTAGCGGCTGGAACACCACCAAAGTCCTGTGGGGCAGCGAGTGGGACGCCTTGCTGGCGGCCGACGACGGCGAGCTGGTGGCGCGCATGAGCGAGGTGGTGGATGGCCAGTACCAGAAGTACTCGGTCGCCGACGGTGCGTACGTACGCAATCACTTCTTCAACAGCGAGAAGCTGCTGAAGCTGGTCGAGCACATGAGCGACGAGCAGGTCCAGAAGATCAAGCGCGGCGGGCACGATCCCGAAAAGGTCTACGCCGCCTTTGCCGCGGCGGTGAAGACCGAAGGCCGGCCGACGGTGATCCTGGCCAAGACCATCAAGGGCTACGGCCTGGGCGAAGCCGGCGAGGGCCGCAACATCACCCACAACAACAAGAAGCTGAACGAGGATCAGCTGAAGGAGTTCCGCACGCGCTTCAGCATTCCGATCTCCGACGCGCAGGTGGCCGAGGCGCCGTTCTACCGACCGGCGGCCGAGAGCCCGGAGATGAAGTACCTGAAGGCCAAGCGTGACGCGCTGGGCGGCTGGGTTCCGCAGCGGCTGGGCATGGCGGCACCGTTGAACGCGCCGCCGCTGGAGGAGTTCAAGGAGTTCCTGGCGGGCTCGAAGGGCCGCGCCATCTCGACCACGATGAGCTTCAACCTGATCCTGGCCAAGCTGCTGAAGAACAAGGAGATCAGCAAGCTGATCGTCCCCATCATTCCCGACGAAGCCCGCACCTTCGGTCTGGATCCGCTGTTCGCGCAGATCGGCATCTACTCGAGCCAGGGACAGCTTTACGATCCGGTCGACGCCGACAACGTCGCGTACTACCGTGAGGCCATCAACGGTCAGATCCTGGAGGAGGGCATCAACGAGGCCGGCTCGATGGCCAGCTTCGTGGCCGCGGGCTGCGCGTACAGCACCTACGGCGTCAATGCGATCCCGTTCTACATCTACTACAGCATGTTCGGGTTCCAGCGCGTCGGCGACCAGATCTGGTTGGCGGCCGACAGCCGCGCCAAGGGCTTCCTGGTCGGCGGCACCGCCGGCCGCACCACCTTGAACGGCGAGGGCCTTCAGCACGAGGACGGGCACAGCCACCTGGCCGCCAGCGCGGTGCCGAACCTGCAGGCTTACGATCCGTCGATGCAGGCCGAGCTGGCCGTCATCATCCAGGACGGCATCAAGCGGATGTACCAGGACGACGAGCAGATCTTCTATTACCTGACCGTCGGCAACGAGAACTACGAGCAGCTGGCGTTGCCGGCCGGCGCCGAGGAGGGCGTGCGGCGGGGCCTCTACAAGTTCACCAGCGTCGAGGCCAAGGGGAGCAAATCCAAGGTGCACCTCCTGGGCTCCGGCTCGTTGTTCAACGAGGCGCTGCGCGCGTCGAAGATCCTGGCCGACAAGTACAACGTCAGCTCGGACGTGTGGAGCGCCACCAGCTACAAGCGCCTGCGCTGGGAAGCGCTGGAAGCCGATCGAGCGAACCGCCTGAACCCGGGCAAGCCGCCCCAGAAGAGCTACCTGCATCAGATCGCCGAACAGCTGAAGGAGCCGGTCATCGCCTCCAGCGACTACGTGCGGCTGGTCAGCGAGCAGATCAAGCCCTGGATCGCCGACTTCACGGCGCTGGGCACCGACGGCTTCGGCCGCAGCGAAGGCCGCGAGGAATTGCGCCGGTTCTTCGAGGTGGACGCGGAGAACATCGTGCTGGAATCGCTGATGGCCCTCAGCCGTCGCGGGCAGTTCGACGCCGGACTGCTTCCCAAAGTCATCAAGGACCTGGGCCTGGACGCGCCCCGCAAGAACCCCCTGGCCGATTGAACCGGACCCAACCCGTAGTCCTTGTGGAGACGAGCTAGATGACGAAGGAATTCAAGCTGCCCAACCTGGGCGAAGGTGTCGCCGCGGGCGAGATCGTCGGTGTGAGCGTGAAGGTTGGCGATGCCGTGACCAAGGGTCAGACCATGCTGGAGGTCCAGACCGACAAGGCCGTGTCGGACGTCGCGGCGCCCGAGGATGGCAGCATCGTCAGCATCGCCGTGAAGACCGGCGACAAGGTGAAGCCCGGCCAGTTGATGGTCACGTATGAAGCCGCGGCCGGGGGGGCGGCGGCGCCGGCCGCCAAGCCAGCGCCAGCGGCCAAACCCGGGCCCGCGCCGCAGGCCGCGCCTGCGGCCAAGACGACGTCAGCGCCGCCTTCGCATGCGATGCCCGCGCCATCCCCGGTGGCACCCGCGGCCAAGCCCAGCGCCGAGGTGAAGACCGTGGGCTCGGTCCCCGCCGCGGCTCCGGCGTCGACCGGGGGCCTGGTGGCCGCGAGCCCCGGCGTGCGCAAGTTCGCGCGCGAGCTGGGCGTGGACCTGACCACGGTGACGGGCTCCGGCAACGGCGGCCGCATCCTGGAACAGGACGTGAAGGATCACGTGAAGCGCGTCCTGGCGCACGGTGGCGGCGGCGCCAGCGCGGGCGCGGGCATCAGCCAGCCGGCGTTGCCCGACTTCGCGAAGTGGGGCGCCGTCGAGAAGATTCCTCTCAAGGGGGTCCGCAAGGCCACCGCCGAGGGAATGGCGCGCAACTGGGCGCTGATTCCGCACGTCACGCAGTTCGACGTCGCCGACATCACCGAGACCGAGGCGGCCCGCAAGAAGTTCGCCGAGAAGCGCAAGGGCCAGCCGGGCAAGGTCACGATGACCATCCTGGCCATCAAGGCCGTCACCAAGGCGCTCTCCGAGTTCCCGCAGTTCGCGTCCAGCATCGACATGACGGCGGGCGATGGTGGCGAGATCATTCGCAAGAGCTATCGCCACATCGGCATCGCGGTGGACAGCCCCAATGGTCTGATGGTGCCCGTGTTGCGCGACACCGATCGCAAGGGACTTGCGCAGCTGGCGAGCGAGCTCGAGGGCCTGGCCGAGAAGGTGCGCAGCCGCAAGATCGCGCTCGAGGACATGCAAGGGGGTGTGTTCACCATCAGCAATCTCGGCGGTATCGGCGGGACCTTCTTCACGCCGATCGTCAACTGGCCCGAGGTGGCGATCCTGGGGATCTCGAAGAGCCGCGTGGAGCTGCAGATGGTCGACGGCAAGATCGAGCAACGGCTGATGATGGGCCTCAGCTTGAGCTACGACCACCGGGTCATCGACGGCGCCGACGGCGCGCGCTTCCTGAAGCGGGTCTGCGAGATCCTGAACGATCCGTTCGAGCTGCTGAGCTAAACGACACGGAACGCTCACGGGCCGAATACAAAGTCTCTGGTAGGCGTACGGCGTAAGGAGTCCTTTCACAATGGCAGAGTTCAAGCTCCCCAACCTGGGAGAAGGCGTCAAGAGCGGTGGCATCATCGGCCTTTCGGTCAAGGCGGGCGACGTGGTCACCAAGGGTCAACCGGTGGCCGAGGTCGAGACCGACAAGGCCGTCGCCGAGGTGACCGCGAACTTCGACGGCACCGTCGGCGCGGTGAACGTGAAGGTCGGCGACAAGGTCACGCCGGGCCAAGTGTTGCTGACGTACGAGGGGGGCGCGACCTCCGCGGCGCCGGCAGCCGCCCCCGCGGCCGCGAAGCCCGCCGCCGTTGCCAAGCCGGCGGCGTCACCCGCCAAAGCGCCTGCGCCGGCGAGCTCCGCCGCGCCGGCGGCAGCGCCCGCCACGTCATCGGACCTGCCGCGCGGCTTGCGCCCGCACGAGATCACCGGCGAGCGGCACCACGGCATGTCGCCGGAAGAAGCGGCGACCAAGCACGTGGTCGTCATCGGCGCGGGGCCCGGTGGGTACGCGGCCGCGTTCTATGCCGCCGACCTGGGCTTCCAGGTGACGATGGTGAACAAGGAGAAGCAGCTGGGCGGCGTCTGCACGCTGCGCGGTTGCATCCCCAGCAAGGGATTGCTGCACATCGCGAAGTTGATCAACGAGGCCAAGCATTCGTCCGACTGGGGCGTCGACTTCGGTCCGGCCAAGATCGACATCGAGAAGGTGCGCGCTTACAAGGACGGCTTCGTCGGGAAGCTGGTCGGCGGCCTGGGCCAGGTGGCCGGCGCCCGCAAGGTGAAGACCGTCCAGGCCAAGGCGCAGTTCAAGGACGCCAACACGCTGACCCTGCTGCCCGGCGAGGAAGAGAACGGCACCGTCAGCGGGCCCAAGCCCGAGGCGGGCGAGCTGAAGTTCGACTACTGCATCATCGCGACGGGGTCGGTCCCGGCGATGCCCGGGCCGTGGCGTGCGTTGAACGACGACCGCATCATGGACAGCACGGGCGCGCTCGAGCTCAAGGACATCCCGAAGCGGCTGCTGGTCGTCGGCGGCGGGTACATCGGGCTCGAGATGGCGTGCGTCTACGCCGCGCTGGGCTCCGAGATCACGGTGGTCGAGTTCGCGTCCGGACTGTTGATGGCAGCCGATCGCGATCTGGTGAAGCCGCTGCAGACCAACCTGGCCAAGCAGTTCAAGGCGATCCACGTGAACACCAAGGTCGACAAGCTGGAGCCCCAGAAGGACGGCGTGAAGGTCACCTTCGTGGGCGAGGGGATCGAGCCGGTGCAGACGTTCGATCGCGTGCTGGTGTCGGTCGGCCGTCGCCCGGTCGCGGGCGGGCTGGGCCTGGAGAACACCAAGATCAAGGTCGACCAGAAGGGCTTCATCGAGCACGACGCGCAACTGCGCACCGCCGAGCCCAACGTGTTCGTCATCGGCGACATCGCGGGCGAGCCGATGCTGGCCCACAAGGCCCACGCCGAGGCGCGGGTGGCCGTCGAGGTCATGGCCGGCCAGCGCAGCGTCTACGACGTGCTGGCGATGCCGGCGGTGGTCTTCACCGATCCCGAGCTGGCCTGGGTCGGGATCACCGAGGAAGAGGCCAAGACCAAGGGGGTGGAGGTCGAGATCGGCAAGTACCCGTGGGTGGCCAATGGCAAGGCCCACGCGATCAGCCAGACGGGCGGCCTCTCCAAGGTCATCATCGACAAGAAGACCCAGCGCATCCTGGGCGCCGGCGTGGTCGGCTGGGAGGCCGGCGCGCTGATCAGCGAGTACGCGCTGGCCATCGAGATGGGCGCCAGCGCCGAAGACGTCAGCCTGACGGTGCACCCGCATCCCACGTTGAACGAAACCCTGCTGGGCGCGGTGGACGTGCACCTGGGTCACGCGACGGATATCTACCGTCCGAAGCGAAAGTAGGGACAGGGGGGGGAGGGAGGGTGCTGACGGCGCCCGAACTCGATGGCCGGACCGGTACGTCGGATGACGGGTCGTCGGCGTCGGGATCAGGGAAGGACGGCCATCAGGTGCGGGCCACGTATCCCTTCATGCGGGCAATCTGGACAATGTCGGTAACCAGTCGGTAGCGTGAGATGCCAAGTCGGTAGCCGCTCCTCGCACCAAATCCACGACATGGCCGATAGCCGTAGGTGCGGTTCGCAATGCGCGGAGGCTTCCGGTGAGGTTCGTCTGGGACCAGGAGAAGGCCCAGCAGAATTTGGTCAAGCACGGCGTGTCGTTCGAAGAAGCATCCACTGCCTTCGGGGATCCGCTTTCGATCACCCGATACGATCCTGACCACTCCTTCGACGAAGACAGGTACCTGCTCCTTGGCGCGACGTATGACTGTCATCTGGTGGTTGTTTCGTACACGGACCGCCTCGACACCGTCCGGATCATCAGTGCTAGGATGGCATCGCGACCCGAGCGGAGGACCTATGGCGGCGACTAGGAAGCAGAAAGGGGCCGATACCATGCGGCCCACCTACGATTTCTCGGATGGAGTTCGGGGAAAATATGTGACGCGGTTTGCGCGTGCATCAAACGTGGTCGTCTTGGCGCCCGACGTAGCGGCCGCCTTCAAAACGTCGAAGGCCGTCAACGACGCGCTGAGATCCCAGCTGAATCGAAAGCCCGCGCGCAAAGTGGCACGGCGACCAGTCGCTCGGCGCGCCTGAATCCCGCCGCCAGGTCTGGCGGGGTGAATGCTAAGCTGCCCCGATGCAGACGATCCTCCATCTGACCGCGCTCACACTGACGGTGCTGTTGCTGTCCCGGGCCCTGCCGGGCTTTCGCATCCGCACGCCGACGACGGCTTTGCTGGTGGCCGTCGTGTTCAGCCTGCTGAACTGGGCGTGTGGCTGGTTCATCAAGGTTCTGCTGTTCTTGCCGGCGATACTGACGCTGGGGTTGCTGTTCTTGGTGCTGCCGTTGATCGTCAACGCGGTCGTGCTGTGGTTGACGGACAAGTTCCTGCGCGCCTTCGAGATCGAGGACAAGCGCACGCTATGGCTGGCCGCTGGTGCGATTACGGTGGTGAACTTCCTGTTTCACCTGGCCCTGCGGGCCCACTATGCGTCCGCCTGGGACGCGAACGAGATCCTCAGGGTTTGACCGGGCGCCGCCCCTGGGTGGCACGCTCTTGGTTCCTGGCCCGGTTCTGGCAGCGCCATCCGGACGATCGCCGATGGTCGTGCGATCCCCGTAATCTAGCGAAAGGTGCCGTCATGTCTCTACAAACCATTCTTCTGTGGCTGTTCGTGGGTCTCGTGGCCGGATGGTTGGCGTCCGCGGTGGTGGGCGGCGGCTACGGCATCGTGGGCGACATCGTCGTGGGAATCGTGGGCTCGTTCCTGGGCGGATTGATCTTTCGCCGGCTGGGCACCGGACATATTCCGACAGGGCTGCCCGGCACCATCTTCGTGGCGTTCGTGGGTGCGGTCATCTTGTTGGTCCTGCTGCGATTGATCAGCCGCGGACGCACGCTACCGTAGCCAGACGTCGAGTCGCGGCGGGTCACCGCCGGGGACAAGGTGTCCCGGCGGTCAGGAAGGGAAGGTCTGGAGGCGCTCGATGATCTCGGGATGATCCGATCGCTCCAGCCACGTCGCCAGGGTGCGGCTGGCGATGATCGCGGCGGCTTCACCGTCATCGGTCAAGTACGCGGCGTTGCGATAGGCGGCGGTCACCAGCTCACCGATGCTGTACCGCTGCTTCGCGCGCGTCCGGCCATGAGAGACGGTTCCACGGTGGTTGCCATTTCGATGTTTGTCGCTCATGCGAAAAAGCGCTGCACGCCGTGAGCCAACAGCGCCGTCCGCTGGGGCTACGTGAACGTCGGGCCGTTCCCCGGCGAGGTCCAGAAATCGTGAGCGGTTCCTCGGGTTGCGACGGCACTCTGGCGTGCCGCCGGCCCGCCGGAGTCGCGTACTGGTTCCCGGATTCACCCGATCTCACGGACAGTTGGACGGACGGTACGTTTCGGTGACGCGCTTCGGAGCTGCCCGGGAACTCTCCGTAACGTTGTCGGCAGCCCGCTGACGAGAGTGCCAACAAAAACTCGCGAAGGGTCGTCTGGTCCGTCACTTGCTGGGATCGCGCGGAGCAAAAGGAGACGACCGACGTGGACCATCCGATCGCCGCCGCCGCCCCAGCCGCCCTCATTCCGCCGCCCGCACCGGCCCCCAGCGCGCAGCCCGCCTCCCTTCCGTTCGTGGTCGGTATAGGAGCGTCGGCGGGTGGACTGGAAGCGCTCGAGCGATTCTTTGGCAGCCTGCCGGACCAGATCGGGATGGCGTTCGTGGTGATCCAGCACCTGTCGCCCGACTTCAAGAGCCTGATGGACGAGCTGCTGGCACGCAAGACCAAGCTGCCCATTCATCTGGTCGAAGACGGCATGCGGGTCGAGGCGGATCACGTGTACCTGATTCCACCGCGCATGGAGATGATCATCTCGGAAGGGCGCTTGCTGCTGAGCGAACGCGCGCCGCAACCCGAATTCACCTTGCCCATCGACGTGTTCTTCCGTTCGCTGGCCCGTGACTGCGGTTCGCGTGCGGTCGCGATTGTCTTGTCGGGTGGCGGCAGCGACGGGTCGCGCGGCATCCGTGACGTCCGGGATGCCGGAGGCCTGGTCATCGTGCAGGACACCACCACCGCCCAGTTCGACGGCATGCCCAAGACCGCGCGCGAGGCCGGGGTGGCCCATTGGGTGCTGCCTCCGCAAGAGATGCCACACGTCCTGCTGGAGCTCAGCAAGGGCCATCGGCCGACGGGCGGGGCGGAGGGTGACGACGGCGTGGGAGACCGTGCCCGCCCGCGAGGCGTCGAGGCGGTCTATCGGATGCTGGAGGAACAGTTCGGCATCGACTTCACCCACTACAAGCCCAGCACCATCACCCGCCGCATCGAGCGTCGTCTGGCGCTGGCGCAATCGCCGCACATCGACGAGTACGTTGAGCGGCTGACCAATGATCGCAACGAGCTGGACGTGCTGTATCGCGATCTGCTGATCGGCGTGACCCACTTCTTCCGTGACGAGAAGGCGTTCGAGATGCTGGAGCAGCAGGTCCTGCCCAAGTTGCTGGCGCAGGAGCCGCGTCACGAGCCCATCCGGATCTGGGTGGCGGGCTGCGCGACCGGCGAAGAGGCCTATTCCCTGGCGATCGCGCTGCAGGACCTGATGCTGGTCAGCGGTGAGCGGCCGGTGAAGATCTTCGCCACCGACGTGCACCGCGGCTCATTGGAACGCGCCACCCGCGCCATCTACGAAGGAGACGCCCTGGCGCATGTCTCCCCCGGGCGGCTGGAGCGGTACTTCCTGCGCATCGGCGACGCCTATCAGGTCACGCCCGACGTGCGGAAGATGATCGTCTTCGCTCAACACAACGTCATGAAGGATGCGCCCTTCACGCGGGTCAACCTGATCACGTGTCGCAACCTGCTGATCTACCTGCAACCAGCCGCGCAACAGAAGGTGCTTTCGCTGTTCCATTTCGCGCTGAAGCGGGGCGGCAAGCTGTTCCTGGGGCCCAGCGAGACCATCGGCTTGATGGGCCGCGAATTTCAGGTGGTCGACAAGCACTGGCGGGTTTATCAGAAGCACTCGGACGTCCGGATGAGCCTGGACACCCCGCTGCGGGCCCGGCTGCACCCGGAGCCGCGTCTGGCGCTTCCTTCCGCTTCGGTGGCGAGCCGCCAGCCGGTGACCCAGTTGCTGGCGGTGTACGACGCGCTGCTGGACGAGGTCATGCCGCCTAGCCTGCTGATCACCGATCGCGGCGAACTGGTGCATTCGTTCAATGGCGGCGCCCGATTCCTTCGCATGCGCGACGGGCGACAGGACCTGGACATTCTGGACGTGGTCGATCCCGAACTGAAGCTGGTGCTGGCCGGGGGCATCCGTCGCGTCCTGGCTGATCCGGTGCCGCTGGCGTTCAAAGGCGTGCGGATTGGCACGGGCCCAGACCAGGCAACCTTCGACGTCACCATTCGCCGCATTCGCAACGACAAGGGCGGGCTCCCCAACATCCTGATTGTCTTTCAAGCAACCGAGGCGCCTGCGTCGTCCCGCGCCGTCGTCAAGGAGATCAACCTCGATGACGTCTCTCGCGAACAGCTGACGGGCCTGGAGGCCGAGCTCTCCCACACCAAGGAGAATCTGCAGACCGCCATCGAGGAACTGGAGACCAGCAACGAGGAGCTGCAGGCGGCCAACGAGGAACTGCAGGCCTCGAACGAGGAGCTACAGAGCACCAACGAAGAACTTCAGAGCGTCAACGAAGAGCTTTACACCGTCAACGCCGAGTACCAGCGGAAGATCGCCGAGCTGACCGAGCTGACCAATGACATGGACAACCTGCTCACCAGCACCGAGGTGGGTACGGTGTTCCTCGATCGGCAGCTGACGATTCGCAAGTTCACGCCACAGATCGCGGACACCTTCGCGCTGATGCCTCACGACGTGGGGCGATCCATCGAAACGTTCACGTCGAAGCTGAACCACCCCGAGCTGGTCGATGAGCTGAATCAGGTGTTATCGACGTCCAAGCCGGTCGAGCGCGAATTGCGAGACGGACGCGGCAAGACCTTCTTCCTGCGCATCTTTCCGTACCGCGCCAAGGCGACCGTCGATGGTGTGGTCTTGACCTTGATCGACATCAGCGGTCTGAAGCAGGCCGAGGACGCTCTGTTCCACGAGCGGCATCTGTTGAACAGCCTGATGAACAACATCCCCGACGCCATCTACTTCAAGGACGCGCGGGGCCGGTTCATCCGGGCCAATCTACCGATGGCCACGCGCCTGGGGTTGAAGAGTCCCGACGAGATGACCGGCAAGATGGCGGCCGATCTGCCCGACGAGCGGGTGGCACTTTCGCTCCATCGCCAGGACGAGCGCGTGCTGCGGACCGGCGAAGCCCAGCACTACAACCTGGAACAACAGGAGCGCGCCGACGCCTCCGGCAGCCACTGGGACCTGGTGACCCGCTTGCCGCTGAAAGATCCAGCGGGCCAGATCGTGGGCACGACGGTGATCATGCGCGACGTGACCGCCCAGAAGCTGGCGGAAGAAAAGATTCGCGAGGCGGTGCGGCGCCGCGATCAGTTCCTGGCGATGCTGTCACACGAGTTGCGGAATCCCCTGGCGGCCATCGTCACGGCCACCGGCCTGTTGAATCACGGGGCCGCACCGTCGAGCGGTCGCTTCGTCCAGGTCATCGAGCGCCAGTCGCAGCAGATGACCCGCCTGCTGGACGAACTGCTGGAAGCCAGCCGGGTGACCCAGAACAAGATCGAGCTGAAACGGGCCCATGTCGATTTGAACCGGATCGTTCGCGACGCCATCGATGGCGCGCGCGGTCAGCTGGAGGCGCGTCACATCGCGCTCACCACCCAGCTGGCGGACCATCCTTTGATGGTTCACGGCGACGCCGCGCGCTTACAGCAGGTGGTGGTGAATCTGCTGAGCAACGCCGCCAAGTACACCCCTCAGGGGGGGAACGTGGTGGTCCGGACCTATCGAGATCAGGACGCCCTCTGGGTGAGCGTCAAGGACGATGGCGCCGGCATTCCCAGCGATATGCTGGAATCGGTGTTCGAGCTGTTCGTGCAGAACACCCGGACGCTCGATCGCTCGGCAGGCGGGTTGGGGGTGGGACTGTCGCTGGTGCGATCCCTGGTGGCCATGCACGGTGGCACGGTGACCGCGTTCAGCCAGGGGGAGGGGAAGGGCAGCGAGCTGGTCGTCAAGCTGCCCCCCAGCGCGGAGGAAGGTGTGGAGCCAGACGCCCGCGCTCCGGGAACGGAGCCGCCGCCGAAGCCTCGGTGCGACGTTCCCAAGGGGTCCACGGTCATGGTGGTGGAGGACAACGCCGACAGCCGCGAGATGCTCCGCGAGGTGCTAGAGCGTGCCGGCTTCAAATGCGTCAGCGCCGAAAATGGCGCGGTCGCGCTGACCATGCTGGACGAAGTACGGCCAGACGTCGCGATCCTGGACGTCGGGCTGCCGGGGCTCGACGGCTTCGAGGTCGCCCGCCGCGTGCGCGCCCATCCTCGCCACAAACACCTGTGTCTGATCGCGCTCACGGGGTATGGGCAGCCCTCCGATCGCGCGATCGGCAAGGAGGCTGGGTTCGATGCCCACCTGGTGAAGCCGGTGCGGGTGGACCAGTTGTTGGCCTTGCTGGCGGAGATGCGCGGCGAGCATCCGCGCCGTGCCTACCAGGGGGAAGCCAAGTCAGCCGACGCTTAGCGACCGGGGGACGGCCCCGCGCCGCAATTGACCACAGGAACACCCATGAAACTCTTCAGCTGTGCCGCCTGCCAACAGATCATCCATTTCGAAAATTCGCAGTGTACGTCCTGCGGTCACGCCCTGGCCTACCTGCCAGACCGGGCCCTGCTGACCGCGATCGAACCCGTCGCCGACGCACCGGGCGTGTTCGTGTCGGTGGATGGGGACACCCACACGCGCTACCGCAAGTGCGGCAACGACCTTGACCACGGCGCATGCAACTGGGCCGTGCCAGAGAGCGAAAGCGCGACCCAACGGTTTTGCAGGGCCTGTCGATTGAACGAGGTGATTCCCAATCTCTCGGACGCCGAGGCCAAGCAGGCCTGGCTGAGGTTGGAGCAGGCCAAGCGGCGCTTGATCTACACCTTGCTGGAGCTGCGCTTGCCCGTCGAGTCACGCGCCCAGAGTGCACGCGGCATGGCGTTCGCCATGAAAAAGGACGAACCCGGCGGTGAGAGGGTGATGATCGGGCACGACGCTGGACTGATCACCATCAACATCGCTGAAGCCGACTCGCCATTTCGCGAGAAGGTACGGCTGGGGCTGGGCGAGACCTACCGCACGTTGCTGGGACACTTTCGCCACGAGATCGGCCACTACTACTGGGATCGACTGATCGCCGGCACGGCGCTGGTCGAGCCGTTTCGGGCGCTGTTCGGCGACGAGCGAGCGTCGTACGACGAGGCGCTGAAGCGCCATTACCAGAGCGGTGCGCCGGCGGATTGGCCCATGCGCTTCGTCAGCTCTTACGCATCGATGCACCCCTGGGAGGACTGGGCGGAAAGCTGGGCGCACTACCTGCACATGGTCGACACGCTGGAGACGGCGCGCAGCTTCGGACTGGCGCTGCGGCCCACCGTCGCCAAGGGAGGAGGCGCCGCGGTGGGAACCGGGAAGACCCGCAAGGGGCCGGCCGGCCTGCACGTGGGCACGCGCCGTCTGGCCTTCGACGATTTCGATGATCTGGTTCGCGCGTGGCTGCCGTTGACTGTGGCCCTGAACGCCCTGAACCGCAGCATGGGCACACCGGATGGGTATCCCTTCGTCTTGTCCGAGGCGGCAGTGAGGAAGATCCGCTTCGTCCACGACACGGTCGAGCAGGTTCACAAGGGTCTGCTCGACGCGGCCTGAGGAGTGTCTTCCCGGCTGGAAATGCGATATACGCGGGCATTCCGATGATGAAACATCCCGGAGGCGCGAAAGCGAACGGTTCTGCATCCGACCTGATCAGCCAGCGCATCGCCGAGCTGGGCGACTGGCGCGGGGACATGCTGGGGCGGCTTCGCAAGCTGATCAAACAGGCCGATCCCGACATCGTCGAGGAATGGAAGTGGATGGGGACGCCGGTCTTCTCGCATGCCGGGATCGTCTGTACCGGTGAGACCTACAAGAGCGTCGTGAAGATGACGTTCGCCAAGGGCGCGGCGCTGAAGGATCCGTCGGGCCTCTTCAATTCCAGCCTGGATGGCAACGTGCGGCGGGCCATCGACATCCGCGAAAACGAGACCTTGAATGAGCCCGCGCTGAAGGCGTTGATCCGCGAGGCGGTGGCTCTGAACGTCGCAGGCAAGGCGGGCAAGCCCGGCAAGGCGACGACATCCAAGCCCAAGCCCAAGCCAGAGTCCAGCCGCGCCCCGGCCAGCCAGGCCAAACCGCCCAAGCCCACGCCGCGCCAGGCCGCCAAGCCCTCGACCAAGCTTTCCACCGCCGCCAAGCGCAAAGCACGCTGAGTCGCCGGTGAGGCCGTGTTGCGTCTTTCGCAACACAGACTGCCAAAAATAGGCTCAAGCGCAACGTTGGCCGGAGGCCGCGCGCGATCTATATACCTGGTCGCAGGTAAGCCCCGACCGTCGGCGATGCCCCGAGGCATCAGAAACCCCAAAGGAAAGCATCATGGCGCGACAGAACTACTTCAACACCCTCACGATGGCGCAAAAACTGGATCAGCTGGGCCGCTGCCGCTTCATGCAGCGCAGCGAGTTCAATGGCATCGAAAAGTTGCGCGGCAAGAAGGTGGTCATCGTCGGCTGTGGCGCCCAGGGGCTGAACCAGGGGTTGAACATGCGGGACTCGGGCCTGGACGTCAGCTACGCGCTGCGCGCGGACGCCATCGAGCAGAAGCGCATCAGCTTCACCAACGCCACCAGCAATGGCTTCAAGGTGGGGACCTACGATCAGCTGATTCCCACCGCCGATCTGGTCTGCAACCTGGCGCCCGACAAGCAGCACGCCGACGTGGTGCAAAAAGTGATGCCGCTGATGAAGAAGGGCGCCTGCCTGGCCTACAGCCACGGTTTCAACATCGTCGAAGAGGGCCAGCAGATCCGCAAGGACCTGACGGTCGTGATGGTGGCGCCGAAGTGTCCCGGCACCGAGGTGCGCGAGGAGTACAAGCGCGGCTTCGGAGTGCCGACGCTGATCGCGGTTCACCGCGAGAACGATCCCAACGGCGACGGGTTGGAGATCGCCAAGGCCTACGCGGCCGCCACCGGTGGCGATCGGGCCGGCGTGCTGGAGTCCAGCTTCGTCGCCGAGGTGAAGAGCGACCTGATGGGCGAGCAGACCATCCTGTGCGGGATGCTGCAGACCGGATCGATCCTGTGCTTCGACCGCATGGTGGCCCTGGGCATCGACCGTGGCTACGCCAGCAAGCTGGTTCAGTACGGGTGGGAGACCATCACCGAGGCGCTGAAGCAGGGCGGGCTTTCCTTGATGCTGGATCGGCTGAGCAACCCGGCCAAGGTGAAGGCCTTCGAGCTGGCGGAAGAACTGCGCGCCTTGATGCGCCCGCTGTTCAGGAAGCACCAGGACGACATCATCACCGGCGCGTTCAGCACCACGATGATGAAGGACTGGGACGCGGGCGACGTGAACCTGCTGGGCTGGCGGGCGGCCACCAACGACACGTCCTTCGAGCGAACCCCCGCGGGAGCGGACAAGATCAGCGAGCAGGAGTACTTCGACCACGGGGTGCTGATGGTCGCCATGGTCAAGGCCGGGGTCGAGCTGGCCTTCGAGTGCATGGTCGAGGTGGGCATGAAGCCCGAGTCCGCCTACTACGAGTCGCTGCACGAGACGCCGTTGATCGCCAACTTGATCTCGCGCAAGAAGCTGTACGAGATGAACAAGGTCATCAGCGACACGGCCGAGTACGGCTGCTACCTGTTCAGCCACGCCGCGGTGCCGCTGCTGAAGGACTTCATGAGCAAGCAATCGACCGACGTGATCGGCAAGCCCTTCTCGCCCGGCGGCCAGCAGGTGGACAATCGCCGCTTGCTCGCCGTCAATCAGGCCATCGAGGGCCACCCGGTCGAGAAGGTCGGCGCCACGCTGCGCGGACACATGACGGCGATGAAGCAGATCTCTGTCGGTGGCTGAGCAAGACCGCGCGGACGCTGACCGGCTTGCCGGGATCGCGTTCTCCGGTCCCGGACTGACCCTCCTCGTCGGCCCCAACGGGTCGGGAAAATCGACCGCTGCGCGCGCGCTGGCTGCGCGCGTGGCGGGGGCGCGGCTGCTGTCGGCCGAGGCGCAGCAGGCGTTCTACGAGGCGCAGCTGAAGGCGGACGAGAGCAACTTCCAGCAGGGCGCCGACACCAGCAGCACCGTGGCCCAGCTGCTGGGTCCCGCGGGTCACGGCCACCCGTTGTTCGCGGCGTTTCGCCTCGAGCCGCTGTGGCAGCGCGGCTATCGGCTGTTGTCCACCGGCGAGGCGCGCAAGGTGTTGCTCCTGCAGGCCGTGCTCGGCGCACCGTCGCTGCTGGTGCTCGATGATCCGTTCGACGGGCTCGATCGCGCCGCTTGCGGCGAGCTGGCGCAGGCCATCGTTCAGGTGGCGGCGGAACTGCCGGTGGTGGTGGCGGGGACGTTCGACGCCCGGGACCTGCCGTTCTTGCCGGCAGCTGTGCGAGAGGTGGTGGTCGTCGCCCAGCACCGGGTGGTGTTCCGTGGCACCCCCGAGGCCTTTCTGGCGCGCGAGGTCGGTCCGGCCGGGGGGCACCGGCCGCCACCGGTGGACCTGGGGACGTGGTACCCGCCCCTCGAACCCGGCGTGCCGCTGGTGCGTCTGGTACGCGGTCGGGTTCGCTATGGCGAGCAGATCGTCTTTCAACAGCTGGACTTCACCGTCGGCGTCGGGCAGCACACGTTGATCGAGGGGCCGAATGGGTCGGGCAAGTCGAGCCTGCTCGAGATGATCACCGGCGATCATCCGCAGGCCTACAGCAACGAGTTGTATCTGTTCGGCAGGCGGCGCGGCACAGGCGAGACCGTGTGGGACATCAAGCGGAACGTCGGGGTGGTCTCGGCACGTTTGCACCGCGACTATCGCGTGGGTGGCAGCGTCGAAGAGGTCTTGTTGAGCGGACTCTTCGACAGCATCGGCATTTACCAGGAGGTCCAATCCAGTGACCGGGCGCGGGCGCGAGCGTGGCTTTCCTCGCTGGAACTGGGCCTGGCGCCGAGCGACCCGTTTCGCGAGCTCTCGTTCGGCCAGCAGCGACTGATCTTGGTCGCCCGCGCGGCCATCAAGGTGCCGCCGTTGGTGGTCCTGGACGAGCCCACCGCGGGCCTCGACCCGGAGAATCGCGCCCGGGCACTGGAGCTGGTTGCGTCCCTGTGCACGCAGCGGAAGAGCACGCTGCTGATGGTCACGCATCGCGAGGACGAACGTGCGTTCTGGCAGCGGCGTATCGGCGGCGCGATTCTGTCTCTCGGAGGCGCCGGCATGGATTCCCGCGCACGCTAGCGTCGCGCGCTGTGCGCCCCCCTCAACCCGCCGGGGGCGCCGCGGCAGGGCGGCGACCGTGGCAATGTCGATCGACCGTCTCCAGCAGGCGCGGCAAGTCGACCGGCTTCGAGAGGGCGTCGGTGGCGCCGATGGAACCGGCGATCCGCCCGATGTCAGGATCGCCGCTGACCACCACCACCGGCAGATCGCGCAACGCCGGCGTGCTGACCAGCAGCGCGCGGAATCGCTGGGCGCTCATGCCGGGCGTACGCAGATCCAGCAACACCAGCGCCACAAGCTCGCCCGCCAGCAGATATTCGATGGCGTCCTCGGGGACCGCGAAGGTCCTGACTCCATACCCTTCTTCACGCAGGACATCGGCGAGGGACTCCGCGAAGTCGAGATCGTCTTCCACGATGATGATATCGCAAGCCACCTTAACCATTTGGGTCGCCCTGGGCTGAACCGCAAGCTCCAATTCCGATTGTCCGCCAAATCCTGGTCGGGGTGCAGCTTTGGCTGCCAGAGGGTGGGCCAAGGGGAACACCGCCTCGTTTCGTACGCTTCCCGTGGGCTCGACACCGCGTCCCTCCGGTTGCCATTCTTGACAGGATTGTCACTTTCAAGCACGCTGGCTGGCAATTTCGCGATGGCGGTGGAGTCCGCCGATAACCGCGGCCGTTCGCGACCGCCAATGACTCCTACGATGTCGCCCGATGGGCGCCGTAGGAGTTCACGTGAGCCCCTCCGGTGCAAGAACAGGAGAGACGCCGCGTGACGAACCAGCCCACCCTGACAGCCTCCAGGTACATCGATGTGCGCCGCGGAGTCCGACCGTGACCAGACGCGCGCGCCTGACGGCGCTGGGGCAATGGATGGTGCTCGGCTCGTTGGCGGGGGGCCTGTGCGGGGTGGCCTCGGCAGGGTTCCTGTGGCTGCTGGCGCGTGCCACCGCGTTTCGCACCGGGCACGAGGCCATCGTCTACGCGCTGCCCGTCGCCGGTCTGGTGCTCGGCTGGCTGTACCAGCGCTACGGCCAGTCGATCAAGGCCGGCAACAATCTCATCATCGACACCATCCACGACGAAGGACCCGAACTTCCGCTTCGCATGGCGCCGATGGTGCTGCTGGGGACCGTGCTGACGCATCTCTTCGGTGGCAGCGCGGGTCGCGAAGGGACGGCGGTGCAGATGGGGGCCAGCCTGACGGACTGGCTGTCCCATCGATTGAAGGTTGGCAAGCCCGTCCGGCAACAGTTGCTGGCCGCCGGCGTCGCGGGTGGGTTCGGTGCCGTCTTCGGTACGCCGGTTGCGGGGGCGGTGTTCGGCCTGGAGTTCATCGTCTTGGGCCGCATCGAATACCAGGCGTTGGTTCCGGCGCTGGTGGCATCCGTGGTGGGTGACCTGACGACGCGCGGCCTGTCCATCACGCATACCCAGTACCCGACCCTCGCGCACGTGCCGCTGACGCCGCTCCTGCTCACGAAGTGGCTGGTCTTCGCGGCGGCGGTCGCGATCACCACGACAGCCTTCATCGAGCTCACGCATTTCATCAAGAAGCGCGGCGAGCGACACGTTCCGCGCCTGCCGGTGCGCATGTTCCTGGGGGGCCTGGCGGTGGTCATGCTCTGGAAGGTGGTCGGCACCAGTGACTACCTGGGCCTGGGCGTCCCGGTGATCGAGCGCGCTTTCGTCGACCCGCACCTTCCGGTCTACGCGTTCGCGCTGAAGCTGGCATTCACGGCGATCACGCTGGGCGCAGGGTTTCTGGGCGGCGAGGTGACCCCCCTGTTCTTCATCGGTGCGACGCTGGGCAGCGTGCTGGCGCGACTGCTCGATATCCCCCTGGAACTCGGTGCGGGCGTCGGGATGGCGGCGGTGTTCGCGGCTTCGTCGAACGCGCCGCTGGCGCTTTCGATCATGGCGGTCGAGTTGCTGGGCGCTCAGGTTCTGCCACACGTTGCCATCGTCTGTGTCCTGGCCTACCTGCTGTCGGGCCACCGCAGCATCTATCCGGCGCAGCGGTTGTTCACTGGAAAGGGTGGCAGCCGGCTGGCCATGCCGAAGGTCCTTCGCGATCTCGAGGCGCCGTCTGACAAGGACCCGATCGGGCGGTGAGGGCTGGGCGCGGGCCTTTTCGACCCGTCGCAGTTTCTACTTGCAGACGCGGTCGGGATCGCAGGCGGGACGACTGGAGGACGACGCGGCGATGGCAATGATGCTGCCCGATGCAACCGCGGCCGCCGCGGCCCAGAACCACCAGCGCCGATAGATCGGGCGGTCGGGTTCGTCGGCGGGCGCCGAGGCGGTCACGGCGGGCGCCGCCCGCTGCGGGATGGGTGCGGGCTCGAACAGTCTCTGCGGCGCCGCGGTGGGGGGCGCGGGTTCCGGTGGTGTTGGCGTCGGTGCCGATGCCACGAGGGGGTCGGTGGTCGCAACGATCGGAGCCGCACCGATCATCGTTGTGGACGCCACGCCCGTGGCTGCCGCGGGCGCCACGTCGTCCGGGCCTGCGGCGGTTGGCGACACGGTCCCCGCCTCCGAGTCCTGGTGATCGGCCGTCAACTCGGCGATGCGTTGCTCGGCCACCGCCCGTCCGAGCCCTTCGGGAGCTTCCCGCAGGTACCGCCGGTAAAGGTCGATGGCGGCGCTGGAATGGCCGAGCAGGCGTTGACATTGAGCCATGTTGAAGGTGAACACGGGGCTCGGCTTCTCCGCATAGCCTAGCTCGTACTCGGCCAGCGCCTCGTCAAACTTGCGCGACTTGAAGAACCCTTCGCCGAGCGCAAAGTGCTGTTTCGCGCGCTGCGCCGCGGTCGTGTCAACCCGGGCGGTTTCCGCCACCTGCGCGCGGGCGACATTGAGCGCCGGCCACGAAAACATGACGAAGAAGGACATGGCTCGGACTCCAAAGGCCAGCTTGGTGCGTTTGTTCATCGGCGCGGAGCCCATCATAGACATGAAAATATCGACGAAACCATCCTCTGGGTTGGCCTGGCTGAGCGCCCTGTTCATGGCGGTCCTCTCTTGCGGCCAGGATTCGCTGGTGAAGTTGGACGTCACCGGGGATGTCGAGTACAGCGACGTCGAGCTACGGCTCAGTTCGAAGACCGGGCCGGTCGACCAGTCGTTCCCCCACGTCAAATTCGGTCCCGCGCTGATCTTCAAATCGGGCCTCTACCTTCCCTCGGACGTGTCGGGCGCCGTGACCATCTCGGGTGAGGCCTTCCGGGATAAGTGTCGACTGGGGAGTGGATCCGTCATCATTCCCGACGTGGCGGAGGGCAGGGCCACGAAGCCCGTTGCGTTGATCGTCAAGGGGCCCCCGGGGGCTTGCCCCGTCGACGGCGGCGCGGGCGGGATCGGTTCGGGCGGGCTGGGCGCGGGTGGGCAATTCGGTACGGGGGGCGTGCCCGGAAGCGGCGGCATCGTGGGGCCGGGCAGCGGCGGCATGATGATGGGGACCGGAGGCCAGGGGACCGGTGGCATCATGATGGGCAGCGGCGGTTCGGGCACCGGCGGCATCCTGGGAACCGGTGGCATCGCTTCTGGCGGTTCCGGCGGTCGGGCTGTCGGCGGCGCGCCGGGCGGACGCGGCGGCGTCGGCGGACGCGGTGGCCGCGGCGGCGCGGGTGGACGTGGGGGGGCGGGCGTCGGCGGACGCGGTGGCTTCGGCGGATTTGGGGGGCACGCCGGTGCGGGTGGCCACGCGGGGGCGGGCGGGCACGCCGGTGCGGGCGGCGTGGGCGGACGCGGCGGGTTCGGAGGCGCGCCGGTCGGCGGCCACGGGGGCGGCGGTGCCAGCGGCGCGGGCGGCGTCGGCGGCGAAGGCGGGGGCATGGGCGGGGGAATGGCCGGCGCCGGCGGTCGCGGGGGCCGCGGCGGGATGGGCGGCGACCCGCTCGACTAGGAACGAGGCCCCCCCGTGCGACCGATCGGTCAGAGGGCGTCGAACCAGGACGCGATCTCCGCGCCACTCGGGGGGGTGGCGGGAGAAGACGGCTCGATGGCGAAGACGTGGCGATCGGCCGAGCGGCGGCGCAGACAGAACAGGCCGGTGCTGATGGCGCGGATACCGACGCGTTCGTAGTGGGCCATCCACTGGGCCATGCGGCGTGTCCGCTCGTCGGCCGTCAGGCGCCGCCCGGGGCCCGCCAGCCAGCGGCTGGCATAGGCATCGACCGGTTCGCGTTCCAGCCGAACGATGAGGGCGTCGCAACCGGTCGGATGGATCCAGCGGGCCAGCCGAGCTTCCTCGCGGGCGTCGTCGCCCTCGTTTACTTCGTGCACCCATTGCGCCAGGTATTGCGCGATCCCGCCCTCGACCAGGTGCCTCCCCGTCGCCCGCACCACCGAGGCCAGAAAGGCGTCGCTTCGAAGGCCCGCGTCGCGGAAGGTGAAGCGCGTCTGGGGCGAGATCACGAACGGCAGGTTGCCGGTGATGAGCTCGAAGGTTTGCCGCCGTAATCCCGAGAAGCGGTCCGATGCCACGAACGTGACGTGCTTTATCCCGTTCAACTCCGCGTTCAACCGGCCGTAGCGAAGCGCGCGTTGCGACACATCGGTCGCGCATACGACCGCTGCGTGGGCGGCGAGACGCAGGGCCAGATAGCCGCCGCCGCAGCCGAGATCGAGCGCTCGCTTCATGGGCCGTCGCACCGTCATGCGGTCGAGAAGGATCGTGGCGGTGTTCGGTCCGGCGGCATGGTCGCGACCCGCGACCGTCGCCTGCGTGAACTCGAGGTCTCCGGCGATGATCAAGCCCGCGTGCAGGCCGAGTTGCGCGCGCGGTTCCAGCGTCGCCCCGCGAACCCGCACCAGCCCCAGGGCGCTGGCTGCCCGAAAGCCCGCGTCGCCCAGCGCTCGACGAGCGACGGCGATCGGAACCGCCGATTCGAGCAGGAACAAGCGCGTCAAGATCGCGCGGTCGTCTCGGTTGCCGCGCGCCCGCCACATCCAGAGACACCGTTGCTCGTCGGCGGTCAGGCGAGCGTCAGATGCGCCGAGCAGCCCTTCGAGGTTCGCCCGGTCGTAGCCCGCGCGCTCGAGCGCGCGACGGAGTTCCGCCGCATGCCCAAGCGCTGCGAGAGAATCCTGGGCCGTGGCACGGTGAGCCTTCACGAAGGTTGTCCGTGCGCCGCGACCGACGCACGTGCCGAAGCTTCGCGGAAGGACGGCGACAACTCAAATGATTTGGGATCGGCACCCAATCGGTCTTGCAGAGAGAAGGCGGTACAAAATGTCACCAAGCGGTTTCAGACTGGGCCACCCCCGGCTGTTAACAACCAAACCGGTGCGGTGACCCATCGCACCAAGCCGCTTTCGAAGATCCAGACATGACCATCGCCCTAACTCCCATGAACACGCGCTATCGCCCGCTGACCCAGATCGGGCGCGGAGCGATGGCCGAGGTGGTCCTGGCGGAGATGCAGCTGGCGGGGGGCGTGACCGGTCTGGCGGCGCTGAAGCGCCTCTGGCCCGCGTTGGCAGACGACCCAGAGTTGGTGTCGATGTTCTTGCGCGAGGGTCGCCTGTGCGAGCGCATGAACCACCCGAATGTCGTTCGCACCTACGAGGTGGTGGAGCGGCTCGAGGGTGCGTCCATCGCGATGGAATACCTGGAAGGGCAAACGTTGGCGCGGGTGCTGAACCGCATGGTGGACTCGGGAGCCCTGGACCTGGCGGCGCGACTGGGCGTGCTGGTCGACGTGCTGGCGGGGCTGGACTACGTGCATGAGCTGCGCGATGTCCAGGGCACCGCCCACGGAATCGTCCACCGCGACGTCAACCCGCAGAACGTCTTCGTGACCTACGACGGCGTCGTGAAGGTGATGGACTTCGGCGTGGCGAAGGCTGCCACCGATCCCTACCAAACGCGACCTGGGGCCTTGCGCGGCAAGCTGGCGTATCTGGCCCCCGAACAGGCGCTGGGCGAGCGGGTCGATCGCCGCGCCGACATCTTCTCGGTCGGCGTGATGTTGTGGGAGCTGGTGACGGGACGTCGCATGTGGCAAGCGATGACAGAGGCTTCGATCATGCGCCGGCTGGCGGCTGGTGGACTTCCCTCGCTGCCCTGGGATCCGGCGGTGCCGGCCGCGCTGGCCAAGGTGTGCTCGCGGGCCCTGGCGCGCGAGCCCGCGGCGCGGTTCCCGACGGCCCGCGCCTTCGCCGTCGAACTGCGACGGGTGATGCCGGAGGTGGGGGCCTACCAGCGGCGTCAGCTCGGGAGCGTGGTGGCCCTGGCCTTTGCGCCCGAGCGCGCGGCGCGACGCACGCTGATCGAGGAACACCTGCGCCTGGCGCGCGGCACGTTTTCCGGAGGCGGTGCAGCCAGGTCGGAAGAGCACCTTGCGCCACCGTTGCATCGCGAACGCTCCACGCCGCGGACAGCGTGGAGTATCGAGGCGCCCCCGTGGTCAAGTCGTCTCAACGAGGCAGCTCCCTGCGCCGATGATGAGCCGACTGAGGTGATCGAGCCCGACGTGATTTCCGAGGCGGCAGCGTCCCCTGGCCCGGCGTCGTTGCCGACATCGATGGTCGCCCCGGTGCCATTCCGGCGCGCCCGCTGGATGGCCGTCGGATTCGCGATGGCGGTTCTGATCGGGGCCTGCGCGATCGGTGCCGGCGTGGCGCGTTCGGGGGCCGGGGACGAGAGGGCGCGAACCCGGACCGCCGAGGCCCCTGTGGCTGCAGCGGCCCCGCCCACCATCGTCGTCCCGTTGGCGACCGTTCCGTTGGCGACCGTCCCGTTCGATCTGAAGCACGATCCGAAGGACGAAGCGGTTGCCGCCGCCCCGGAGCCCGACCCCGTCGTCGAGCCTCTCGATCCCCACCGACAGCGCATGCGGACCCGGCCGGTGCGGACGACCGACGTCGCGCACCAGACCGCGCGAGCGGGTGCTGGTGATCGGCAGTCGGGTGCCGGACGTCCCGCGCCGCTGGATGACGAGGTGCTGGAACCAACCATCAACCTGAAAGGCACGACGCTCACCCGGGGGCCTCGGGGTACAGCCACCCCTGACCCGGCGCGACCGCCGACCCTGGCCGTCCCCGCGGCGGCGCTGGTGGCGCGACGGTCAGCGGTCAAGGTCCTCGACCCGGCCGATCCGTTCGTGCCATGACGCGCGCTCTCCTCGGGCCGCCTCGGTTGGCCATCCTGGTTGCCACGATCGCCGTCATGCTGATGCGTACTGCGGCGACCACCCGGGCGGACCCCGGCGCCGCGCAGCCGTCCCCGGCGACTTCCACGGTCCTGGAAGAGGCCCAGGCCAGTTTTCGCGCCGGCCTGGAGCTGTACGCCGGGGGGGATTACGCAGCGGCGCTGGATGAGTTCGAGCGCGCGTACCGCTTGTCGCCGACCTACCGGATTCTGTTCAACCTGGCGCAGGTGGCGTACCAGCGCCGCGATCTGGTGTTGGCGCTGCACTACTTCACGCGATACCTCGACGAAGGCGGGAATGCGATCGAGCCCGCGCGGCGGATCGAGGTGCAGCGAGAGATTGGCCGGCTGCGTCTGCGGATTGGTGAACTGGAAATCGTCGGCGCGCCGGCCGGCAGCGAGATCTATGTCGACGACGTTCGGGTGGGCGTGACACCGCTGCCCGTTCCCGTCGCCGCCACCGCCGGCCGACGGCGCATCGAGGTCGTCGAATCTACCGGACACCGCGTGGTCCGGCACGTCGAGGTGACGCCGGGGGGACGGCTGCGCGTCAACATTGGCGATGCCGCGGAGCGCGTTCCTCCACCGGTGGTCGCGGCGCCGAGCCCGCCGCCGCCCGATCCGAACCCGATCCGGTTGACGGCCCACGCCGCGACGCCGACCGGCCGTTCTCTCTGGGTGCCGGGGCTCATCGGTGTCGCTGCGGTGGGCACCGCTGTCACGGCGGTGATCACCGGTCGCCGCGCGCTCGCGCTCTCGAATCAGCTGCAGCACGACCTCAACGACTATCCGGTCTCTCGCGAACATCTCGACGACGTGAGCGCCGACCAGCGCCGCTGGTCGCTGGCGACCGACGGATCGCTGCTGGCAACCGCGATCCTGGGGGCGGTCGCGCTTTACGCGTTGAGCGCGCGATCGTCAGCGGCTACGGGACCCTGAGCAACACGTTGTCGAACAGCGCCCGCGCGGGGGCTTGCTGGAACGGCTTCACGACCACCAGACGTACGAACACCGACGCGGTGTTTGCCAGCGTCGGAAAGCTGGCCTGGACGTCGGTCCAGCTGCCGCCACTCTTGGCGGCACCGACCAACACCGGTGATAGCAGGGAGCTGGCTGGTCCCGAGCAATCGGGTGTCGCGAACGACAGCAGCGCTACACCCGCCGACGTCAAGGGATCCTGATCGCTGGGAATCTGGACCTCGGCGTAGAGCCCGTACCAGGACGTGGCTTGGACGGCCACACACTGGGTTGATCCAGCCATCGTCGATCCGTCCATGCCGGCCCAGTTGGTGTTGACGACGGCGAGCGCGCCTGCCGCGGGATTGGTGGCGGCGGCGTTACCGGGCGCGGTTTGCATCACCCCCGCTTCGGGAGTCCAGCTGGTCGCATCGATGCCAAAGTCAGGGTTGGCCAGCAACGCCTGCAGGCAATCCTTCACACCGTCATGGTCCCGATCGGGGCACCCGCCATTGGCGTGATTCTGCGCGACCAGGCTGGCATCGTCTCGGAGATCGGCGGGGGCGACGTCCCCGGCGTCGACCGATCCAGCGTCCAGGGCCGCGTCCGTGCCGCCATCGACAATGGGCTTTCCCGCGTCGGGAAGGATCCCATCGCCGCCGCCGTCCTCCGGGGTGCCGATGGGCAAGTTGCCGTCGGGCAGAGGGGGCCGGGGGACGCAAACGCCGCGGCCCACGTCACAGATGGCATTGGCGAATCGTGCGCAGCTCGTGTTGTCACGGCACTGGACCGGCTCCGCGTCCAGCAACAACGTGCAGGCGGGCAACGTGGGCAAGACAGCGCCCACCACCGTGACCCAAGCCAAAAGTCGCCTGGCGGTGCCGGTTTGCATCCGCACGCCTGATAGCACGGCAATCTTTCAGTCTGACAACGTCAACGAAACGAACCTGTATCGAAGCCATTGTCTCGCAATCACCGCAAGGCCAGAAGGCCATCGCGCAAGGATGCAACGTCCAGCCCACTTCCGACGAAGATCGCCACCGGCGCGATCGTCTCGGGATCTTGCAGGCGGCAGGGCGAGACCTCGCCGCCGTGCCCGGAGACCCACTGAAAGCTGCGCTTTTCGCCCAGCGGATCGCGCAGGAGCATGACGCCTTTGGCGCGCAGCACTTGTTCAGGCAGGTTGCCCAGGAACGCTTCCAGCGCGGCAGGATCGATCGGGAACGGAATCTCGACCTGGCAGGAGAGGAAGGTGTGAGGAGAATGGACGTCCGGGCCCTTTCGAATCAACGCTTCCTCGCGCTCGGCACGAACGTGCTTCGGCGAGGAGGGCCCGGACGGTTGGCCGCCGTCTTTGATCTGGTCAGCGATCGCGTCGGCCAGCAGAGGGGCATCGACGAAACGGGCGGCCGGCGCGAGGGCTTGAACCGCGTCGACGACCTCCGCGTATCGCGATGGCTCGACGAGGTCTCGTTTGCCCACCCGCAGGTGGCTGCTGGTTCGCAGCTGGTCTCTCTCGATGGCGTTGATCCATCCGCGACGCGCAAACCTCCCCGCGTCGACGACGGTGAGCTGCAGCGGCGACGCCAGGTGGGTCAGGTCCTGCGTCTCCGAGAGAATCTCGAGCAAGGCGCCGGTGTCGGTCGTCCCGTTTGTCTCCAAGATCACGACATCGTACGGTGACGCGGCCTCCGCGCGCAGCGCTTCAACCAGCGCATCCTGGGTTTCGCAGCACAGACAGGCCCCCGTCACGGGCGCTAGCTCGGCTTCTAGATCGCGCAGCGTGGCGCCGTCGACACCCGCGTTCTGCAGGTCGTTCAAGATGATCCGCGGGCGCAGGCCGCGCTGGACCAGCTGGGGAACCAGGTCGCGCAGAAACGACGTTTTACCGGCGCCCAGAAACCCGGCGAGGATCACCAGCGGGCGGGCTGTGTTTCGGGCCATGAAGGCAGTCCATATCAGAAATCGCAACGATCGTCGGGACGTCCCCGGCCGCTGAGGCGTGGGCGACGCCATCGTGAGGACGTCGTCGAATCGTGCCGCAAGAGGTTGCAGAAGGGGTGGGGCGTACTTACGTTGCACGGACCGTTAACGCCAAACGAGGAGGCACCCATGACCCTGACCCGCATCATCTTCATCGCCCTCGCCATCGCGCTGCCTGCAAGCTGGACGGTGGCCAAGGCCGGGACCGAAGAAAACGACGAGACCAAGACCGAGAAGACGAAGAAGACCAAGAAGTCGAAGAAGTCCGACGGCTCTGGGGAATCGAAGACCGAGTCCGAGACGAAGACTGAAACTAAGACCGAGAAGTAGGTAGCTTGAGAGCCCGGGCCGCCGTCCCGCGACGAGGCCCGGGTGTCTCCTTGCAGCGCTCCAGAAGGTCCATTCTTTCTGGGTGGGGCTGCCAATTGTTTGCGAGAGACCTTACGTTCTCAATGCGGTTCTAAGTTCGACCGCGGGAGGACGACGATGGCAAGATCGGGCGGATGGCGACGCGCAGCGATGGGGGCACTTCGGGCGCGGGTATTGGTCAGCGGGCCCATGATGACGCTGTTCATCGCCGGTTGCAGCAACCCGGGCGTTCCACCGCGCCCCGCGACTCCTGAGACGACGTCAGTGGTTTCGCTGGCGTCCGCCACCGAGGATCAGCCGCCTCCCGCCGACGCCGTCGGGTGCACCGTGCAGCTTTCGCCGACGGTGAATGTCCCCGTGCCGGCAGCCCTTGCGACGCCCGGGCCCTGGCAGCTCTGCGGAACGTACGGAACCGGCGGAGCGCACCTGCTGGCCAGCTCGTACGACAGTCGTCGCCTGTCCCTGTTGACCGACAGTGGCCAGGTCTGGGTGCTGGGAGCGGGTGGTTTCACGCTGCAGGGCGTGTTCGCGCACGCCGCCGGAGCGATCACCTTTTCGGCGTTGTCCCCGGACGGGAAGCTGCTGGCCACCGTCGACGATGCCGCGGGTCGGGTGGCGATCTGGAATGTGCCGAAACACAAGCTGCTGCGGGTGCTGACCCGCCCTCCGGCGGCTCCGTCGTACTTCGGCTTGGGCGCCGCGGCGTTCTCTCACGATGGCCGCCGGCTGGCGGTGGTCAGCGTCGCGCATGTCGACGTCTTCGACACCGACACCGGGGCGCCGCTGCCGATCTCGGCGCGCACCGATCTGGGTGGGGCGATGAACGTCGCGTTCGCCGCAAACGACACGCGCCTGGTCCTTGGCCGCTTCAGGTACTACGGCAACGGTCCCTATGCGGGTTGGGGCGGCGTGGACGTGGTCGACGCCGCGAGTGGAAACAATCCGGTCGCGCTGGCCAAGAACTTCTACAGCGACCTCCCGACCATCGCGGTCTCGGGCAACGGCAACAGCATCGCCGTGGGAGCCACGTCGGTCTCGCCGTCGATCACCTTCTTCGATCCGTTCACGGGCCAGATGACCGGCGATCTGGCGGTGGCGGGCACCGCGCTGGCGCTGGACGTGAACGGCACGCATGTCGCCATGGTCGACCCACCCGGGCCGGCGGGCAGCCCCACGGTGGTGAGCGTGCGCGAGGTCGTCGGCGGGGCGGTGGTCTCGTCGGTCAGTGTGCCGGGCGCGGCCACCTATCCTCGGCAGCGACTCTTCCTGGTGACGCCCGATCTCACCGGACTGCTGATCGGGGACGTGGCCCCCGCCGTCCTGACGCGCATCCAGTTGGCGAATGGGCGCGTCCACAGCGTCGCGTGCGGCACCGGTCACACGTCCGACGTCGCCGATCTGGCGGTCTCCGTGGATGGCACCACGCTGGTTTCCACGGGCGACTATTACGACAACGGGCGGCGTCTGGCCTGGGACGTTGCCACCGGGGCGCCCGTGAGTGTGGTGCCTCCGCCCGAGCAGCTTCGGTCGCCGAGCGCGACGTCTCCCGATGGAACGGTGCAGGCGGCCGGTGATGAGTTTTCTCAGAATTTCGAACTGCGGAGCACAGCGACCGGCGACCTGGTGCGCACCTTTGGACCGCAGCCGTCTCATCCCGGTGCGTTCGACTTTGCTCCCGACGGCGCTGCGATCGCATCATCGAGTGCCCGCGATCCGGCCGATCGACGGCCTGCTCCGGTCGCCAATGTCTGGACCGTGGCGACCGGCGCCCTCGAGCAGTCATTGCCCATCATCACCAGCCAGCCCGAAACGGAATTCCAGCAGGTCTTGTTCGGCGACGCGAACCACCTGTTCGTCGCCGGCTACGGGACCACCGCGCGCTGGTGTCGAGCCGGCTCCGGCCCGTGAAGGGCGGGCGGGCGACGCCATTCCGCCGCCGTCTGCTGGACACGGACAGGGAATTCCTATTTCGACATCCGCCGCACCGCCGCAGCCAACTCCCGGCGGGCCTTTCGGAGCCGTGCATAGGTACCGAAGCGCGTGATGGACAGCCTTCGGGCGATGTCCTCGACCGGAACATCATCCAGGTCGTGCATGATCAAGACAGCCCGACGGGGCAGGGGAACCCGGTCGAGGGCAGCCCTCAACAAGGCCGCTGATTCCTTGGTCTGCAACGAAGCTTCTGGGCCGAGCGCGCCATCCTCGACGTCCAGGACGGCGTACGGTGTCTCGCGGGCCCGACGCCGACGGTGCGTCGAGACGATCCGGAACGCCACACCAAACAGGTAAGGGCGGAGCGGGCGCGTCGTGTCCAGCGTCGGCCAGTTTCGATGCAACACCACGAAGACCTCTTGCGCGAGATCTTCCACTTCGCGCGGGCTGGCTCCCAGCCGCTGCAGGGTGTGGAACAGGTAGCTCAGCTCTTGATCGAAGGCCTCCAGGCAGCTGACCCCGGGGTTGGCCAGCGGCGTTTGCGAGCGGAGGGGGCGGAGATAGCCCATGGAGGGACCATACTGGCGCAAAAGGCCAGCTTGTTCACCGAAATCGTATGCCCCTATACGACAAACGCGCTGGGACGCGTCGCTCCGGGCGGGGGTGGAAGCCCCCATCCCCCGCGACCCCGGCGCGCATACGACGCTCCGCGCAGGCTACTGGGCGTAGGCGGCGACGATGCTGGCCTGGACGTCGTCGTCGGCTTTGTTCGACGCGTAAGCGCTGGTCATGACGCCTTCGAAGAAGTCGCCTTTGGCGGAGTTGCTGTTGTCACCGCCGGTGCCTAGGCCCACCGCGCCCTGCTTCTTCATCGGGTTGTAGCTGGGGCTGGGTCGCGGGCCGTCGAACGGCGTCGACAGCATCCCGGACTGCGCGTTGCCAACCTTGATGGTCCAGTGGTTCTTGCCCGCGGCGTCGCCCTTCACCATGCCGGTGACGTATTTGAAGGTGACCGGTTTGTTGTCGTTGTACGGGCTGGTGTTTCCAGCCCACAGACCGTTCTCGAGGTCGCCCATGACCCACGGGCCATTGTCGGCGCCCTTGTTCCAGACGGTGCAATTGCCAAAATACACGGCTTCCATGGTGCCGTCGCCGTCGTCGCGGCTGCTGGTTTCCATGTTCCCGTAGTCGAAGCAACAGCCACCGTTGTAGACGTCGCCCGCGACGACCATGTATTCGGTCTCGGCGTTATCGCCGGTCGCGGTGCCGCAGGGCGTGTTGTTCCGATAGCCGACCCCGGCCACGATGTGTACCCCGTAGACGGTGTGGCCCGAGAATGTCGCCGCGACAGACTTGGCGTTGGCTTCCAGGCCTGGGGTCGGTTTGTTCATGCCCGGGGGAGCCTTGGTCAAGTGATTGCCCTTGCCAGACTGGTCGTAGATGATCGAGATGGTGCAGGCATCGGACTTGCAAAAGTCATCCTGCTCGGCGGCGTTGACGAAGTCGCCCGCGGCAAGCGTATGGATATCAGCGGTGGGGCCGTCCGCCCCCTTCCTGACCTGGTAGAGGGCGCCATTGAACGTCGCGTACAGCGCCCGAACCGTGCTGTGCGCGGCGACGCAGGGGCCGCCGTCTTCCGCATAGATATCGCAGGGCCGCTTGGTAGCACCTGCCGACGGGGCCGCCGGTGCCGGCCCGCCGACACAGGTGGCGCCGCCTGAACCGGAAGATCCCCCGGAGCCCGAGCCCATCGAACCGCCCGATGCCGCGGCATCCGTGGGGGCACTCGAGGTGGCGGTGCATCCCATGGCAATTCCAAGGCTCGCGGCAAGCAAAAGCTGACTCCAACCGGTTCTTGTTCTCATTCAGAAAGCACTCCTGATGGCGCAGTAGAAAGGGGGTGATTCTTCAACGAAAAGCCGGCGAAAGTAAAGGCTCACCGTCCCATGCCCACGTCACCCGGCACGCCTTCGCCGACGGAGGATCGCGAACAGAATCAGGGCCGCCAGGGCCAGCACAGCCGCCGGATGGGTCGCCCCCACCGTGTCAATGATGCGGCAGGAGCAACCGGTGGCAGGGCGCTCGGTGTCGGGAACGATGGTCACCAGCGAGATGCCGAACCGCGGCAAATCGAAGTCGACATTCACCGACCCATCCGCCGCCACCTCGACCGTTCTGTCGGGGACCAACCAGGCGGGGGCCATGGCCAAACGCAAGGAGGCCAGCTGTGCCGCCGTCGGGTTGGCCGGCATGCCCTGGGCGACCCACACGGTGTATGCGTCGCCGTGCGTTTCATCGACCCGCAGATGCGTCACGCGCGCGCGCGGTCCGAAGGTGACCGGCAAGCGCGTCGCCAGGTGCACCGGCGCGGCCGCAGCGCTCACGATGTCGTCATGATAGTTCCACACCAGCACCTGAACGGCGTCGCCGTCCCGCGTGGCGATCGCATCGATCTCGGGCGCGGCGCGGACGCCGTTGGCAAGCAGGTCGTCCAGGCCGACGGCCCCGCCGCTGGTCACGGGCAGGCGGACCCCGGCCAGGCGGCCCAGCAGCTTGAACGCGTTCAGGACCGGCAGATCGATGCCGTTGGTGCGCAGGGTGCGGTAGCCAGCAAAATAGGGCGTGCCCGGAAACGTGAAGGCCCACGTCAGCAAGCCGCCCAATTTGACGCCCACCTGAGCCTCGAGGTCGAGGCTGTGCTTCATCATCGCGATCTCGTAGGCGCCATAGGCGACGGAGTTGCGGTAGGCGTTGGCTGGGACGTCGCTGACCGGACAGGCGGCGCATCCGTCGGGATCGGCCTCGGTGATGTAGATGGGCGTCTGCTTGAACTGCGGGAAGCCAGCGACCGCGCGGAAGCCGGCGCGATGAAGTCTGAGTTGGTTGCCCAGGTCCATCTGGACGTGGCCATCGACCATCGCGACGCCGCCCTTGGCGTGGAAGGTCACCAGGTCCAGGCGGGTTCCCGTCTGGCCCGTGACGGCGTTGGTTCCAGTGGCGCAGTGGCGGAGGAATTGCAGCAGGAAGCTGCCGCCCGCGCCCACGGCCGCCGGGCCACCCAGCGCCGCGTCGGGCAGCACCCCGTGCAGGGCGGCCTCCGTGTAGTCGAAGAGCTTCAGGTACTCGTCGGTGGTGCCTTGCCAATAGGCGAAGTCGGGCTCGTTCCACAGTTCCCACAGCCAGCGCGCGGCGACGTTGGGGTAACGCTGATCGGCGTGGGTGGCCCAGGTGCGAATCAGGTCCGCCCACTTGACGTAGTCGGTCGGGGGATACTGGGCCCCTCCGTCCAGCATGAACGGGCCGGAATTGCGGTAGGGGATGGGCCGCGTGGACAGCGCCTGCGGCATGAAGCCCAGCTCGACGAACGGAAACGCGTCCGCCGCGGTGATCGTGTCCATGATTCCGTCGGTCAAGGTCCAGCTGTAGACCGGGCTGCCGGCCGCGTCCTCGGTGTAGACGTTCGTCGAACCCCACTTCAGCGCGGGAACGCCATCGCCGGTGTTGAACAGAAAGTGGCTGCGCACGTGAACCGGCGCGGTATTGGCGGCGGCGAGGGCGCCGAGCAGGTCACTTCCCTCGGCCGCGGTCGTGTAATTGATCTCGTCGTAGCCGAAGAAGGGCCACACCCGCTCGAGCGGTGTTCCGGCCGCCGTTGCGTCGACAGCCACCTCCACGGTGGCTTGCGCCCGCACCGGGAAGGTCAGCGCTGTCAGCAGTCCCGCCCAGCAGGCCTTTCTCAGAAAGTGGGGACGACAAAGCACCGGTCGTCCCATGCGACTCCTACCACCACGTCTCCGCTTGCATGCCGGCCGTGTAGCCGCTCAGCGTGTAGATCCCGTTGGCGTCGGCGCTGGTGTACAGCTTCTCTGAATCGACGCTGGCGACCGCCGCGGTCTGGTTCCAGCGCGCCCAGGTGAAGAAGAGCCGCAGCTCCGGCCGCATGTTGGCCGCGCGGCCGGCGGCAATCGTCGGTGCGACGGTGACCTTCGCCAACCACTGCGGGTCTGCCCCATTGCCCTTCTTCACGCGGTCGAAGCCGACCTCGCCCAGCAGCTTGGCATGCTCGGTGAACGCGATCCCCATTCGGGTGCCGCCCGAGAACCAATCTGTCTTCTGCGCGGCGTTGGCGGGCTCGTCGTGTTGATAGACCAATCCCACCTGTCCCGCCAGCCAGGGCGTGGGCTGAATCGTGAGAACGTCGACCACGCGGTAGCGAAGGTCGCTGGCGGTGTGCTGGACGGAGAAGTCCGGATAATAGAAGCGCGCCAGGGTGCCAAACCCGGTGCCGCCCCCGCGCCCATACTGGAAGGCCAGCTTGTTGTCCCCACCGAGAAGCTTCTGGACGAGCTGCAGCGTGACACCCCATCCGCTGCTGTGGTTAACGGTGTTGCCACCGGCGTCGACCCCATTACTGAGATCCGCGATGTACTGGAACCCCAGCTGAACTTCACCGCTCTCCCACGGGTGGATCCCGCGCAGCTGCAAATCGTTTCGAACCCCGAACGTGCCCTGATCACGCGTGGGCGGCGCGGTGTTGCTGGAGGTCTGCGCGGGATCGCCGTCGACAGCGAAGGCCGCGTAGCTGAGCAGCACGCCCCGGCCCAGGTTGATGTCCTCGATGCCGCCGCCGACGCCGGAAGGATTCCAGTAGAAGAAGTCACTGATGTAGATGGACTCGCGCTTGTAATAGCGGGTGCCCATCCAGGCCGTTCCTCCGGCAAGCCAGGGAATCCCCTGGATGTCGGCGTAGAGGTTGGGGAAGGCCAGCATCGCGCCGGTCGAGGTGGTGAACACCAGCGGTGACGAGGTCGTGGCGTTCGGAGAGTAGCCAATCGAGGTGGTCGGTACGTAGACCGTGGGCATGAAGTGCAGCGAGGCGACCGAGCCGTCGTCACCCGCGTGTACCACCGACCTGAAATGGAATTCGCCCCATACCTCACATTCGTTGCCGAGCCGGTATTTCGACACCAACCCGCCCGGGGTCGCGATTCCGAAGCAGGTCATGCGGCCCTTCTTGTCGCTGCCTCCGAAGCCACCGCGGAGATATCCGCTGGTTGTCACGTCACCAAATTTTGGTCTCGCGGCCGCGGCCGAGATGGCCAGGGCGGCCGTCACTTGGGGCGTCGCCGCGGGCGGGGGAGTCGCTTCGGTTTCCGGCGGCTGTTCGGCGGTCTCCGGCTCGACCGCAAACGAAGGCGTCGCAAAAGACGGCGTCAGAAAGCTCACCGTGAGCGATCCCGCCAGGCCCAATAGCTTGTGAACTCGTCGCATGTGATGAACCCGTCCTTCCGGGTGATTGGGGTGACTGGGCGGTCGTGTCCGCGCGGCGCGGGTTACGACTGCCCGTAGTAGGCGCTTTTTCCGTGCTTGCGCTCGAAGTGCTTGCGGACCAGGTAGTCGGGAAGCCGGGCCGCGTTGGGCGCCAGGCTCCGCGTGATCGACGCCATCTTGGCAAGTTCCTCCAGGACCACCGCGTGGTAGACGGCCTTCTCCGCGGTCTTTCCCCACGCGAACGGACCGTGTCCCGCGACCAGCACCATGGGCGTCTGGTGGGGATCGCGGGTCCGGAAGCAGTCGATGATCTGCGTCCCGGTCTCGGCTTCGTAGTCGCCGTTGACCGCCTCGGCCGTCATGATCGCTGTGCAGGGAACATCTTCGGCCAGGTGATCGGCGTGGGTGGTGCCGTAAAGCGGGATCGCCAGTCCCGCCTGCGCCCAGGCCGAAGCATAGGTCGAGTGCGTGTGGACAATCCCGCCAATCCCCTGAAAAGCTCGGAACAGGGCGGCGTGCGTCTTGGTATCGGAGGAAGGACGCAGGGTTCCTTCCACCACCTTTGAATCCAGGTCGACCACGACCATATCGGCCGGCTTCAGCGTCTCGTAGGGAACGCCGCTGGGCTTGATCGCGAAGACGGCTTTCCCCGCATCGAACGCCGAGACGTTGCCGAAGGTATAGATGGCCAGCCCCCGGCGCGGGATCTCCATGTTGGCCTGCCAGGCTTGATCCTTGAGCTCGTCGTATTTCGATTTCATCGTCTCGCTCTGACGGCCTAGAGGCCCAATCGATAAGCCGCGTCGTTCCAGCGCAGCTGGTCCTTCAGCGCCGCGAACTGGGTGTCCTTGCCGATGCGGACACATTCGATGCCCAGGATGCCCGCCAGATCGGTGAGCTGATCGCCGGTGACCACCTGGCTGAAGGACGTGTGGTGCGCGCCGCCGGCCAGCAGCCAGGCCTGGCAGCCCCGTCGGAAATCCGGGCGCGGTACGTAGAGCGCCCGCGCCACCGGAAGCTTGGGCATCGCGTGCTCGGCTTTGACGGCGTCCAGTTCCTGCACGACCATCCGCATCCGTCCGCCCATGTCGACGATCGACGCGGCCACCGAGGGCCCCGGCGCCGCGTTGAACACCAGCCGGCACGGGTCATTCTTACCGCCGATGGACAGCGGATGAATCTCCAGCGACGGCTTACCGTCGGCGATGGACGGACAGATCTCCAGCATGTGGGCGCCGAGAATCGTCTCCTGGCCTTTGACCAGGTGATAGGTGTAGTCCTCCATGAACGACACGCCGCCCGTGGTGGCTCCACCGCCGCTGGCGGCGATGACCTTCATCAGACGGACCAGCCCGGCGGCCTTCCAGTCGCCTTCGGCACCGAACCCGTAGCCGTCGGCCATGAGACGCTGGCAGGCAAGTCCCGGCAGCTGATCCAGCCCGTGCAGATCCTCGAAGGTCGTGGTGAAGGCGCCGTAGCCGCCGTCCACCAGGAAGCCGCGGATTCCGATCTCCTGCCGCGCGGCGTGGCGGAGGCTCTCTCGCCTCGCTCCGCCCTGACGCAGCTCCGGGACCAGCGTGTAGCTCGTCTCGTACTCTTCGATCAGCCGGTTGATCTCGGCGTCTCCCACTTCGGCGATGCGCCCGACCAGATCGCCCACCCCGTAGCCGTTCGTCGACCAGCCCAGCTGAATCTGCGCCTCCAGCCGATCGCCGCCGGTCACCGCGACCTCTCGCATGTTCATGCCGCCGAAGCGCACGATCTTCAGCTTGCGTGACTCGGCGACGGCGCACGCCACCCGCGACCACGAGCCGAGCTCGGCGCTGACCTCGGGGTCCTGCCAGTGACCGACCACGATCTTACGTTCCAGCCGCAAGCGGGCCAGGATGAACCCGTACTCGCGATCGCCGTGGGCCGACTGGTTCAAATTCATGAACCCCATGTCGATCTCCGACCAGGGCAGCGCGCGGTTGAACTGCGTGTGCAGGTGCGCCAGGGGCTTCGCCAGTTGATTGAGTCCGTTGACCCACATCTTCGCCGGCGAGAAGGTGTGCATCCAGCTGATCACGCCGACGCAATCGGGATTCGAGTTGGCGTCCAGGCACATCCGCGTGACCGCGTCAGGGCCCTTGAGCGTGGGCTTCCACACCACGCGCACCGGCAGCGTCCCATCGAGATGCGCGGCGATCTCGCGGGAGTGCTCCGCGACCGTCTTCAGTGTCTCCGGGCCGTACAGCTCCTGGCTACCGGTCAGGAACCAGACTTCTTGCGTACCTGCTTGGGTCTTTGCGACGCTCATTGCTCCCCGTTCCACTTCGCTCATTTCGTTTTCGCGCCATCCAGCTGGCCCTGCACGTAGGAGCCCAGGGCCAGATAATTTTGGTAGAGGCGATCGTAGCGTTTTGCCCGACCAGGATCGGGTTTGTACACCGATTCGGTTCCTGATGACATGGCTTGCTGCGCCTCTTCGACGCTGCGATACAACCCGGCGGCGGTGGCGGCGAACATCGCCGCGCCCAGGGCCACCGGCTCGGCTCCTGCGGCGACCGTGACCTCGAGGTTCATGACATCGGCGATGGTCTGCATGACGAAGGGGCTCTTCTTCGCCACGCCACCGATGGCAATCGCGCCGTCGATCTGGGTCCCCTGGGCGCGAAAGCGCTCGACGATGGCGCGCGAGCCGAACGCCGTGGCCTCGACCAGGCTCCGAAAGATGCGGGGGGCATCCGTGCCCAGAGTCAGACCCGTCATCGCGCCGGTGAGTCGCTGGTTGGCGTCCGGCGTTCGCCGGCCGTTGAGCCAATCCAGGGCGACCGGGACCGTCTCGTCGCTCTTCAGCGCCAGCGCGCCGGCTTCCAGCGCGGGGATCATCTGGTCGGCGATACGATCCGCGATGTCGCGCTTCACTTCGTCCGAGATCCCGGACAGCGTCGGCAGGATCGTCTCGAGCGGCCAGCACAGCAATCGCTTGAACCACGCATAGACGTCACCGAACGCAGACTGGCCGGCCTCGTATCCGATGAGTCCCGGGATCACCGAACCGTCCACCTGCCCGCAGATGCCGGAGACGAGCCGCTGAGGCTGACGGTCGGGCGGGGCGACCACGATGTCGCAGGTGCTGGTCCCCATCACCTTCAGCAATCGGTTGCGGCTGATGCCGCCGCCCACGGCGCCCATATGAGCGTCGAACGCCCCCACGGCGACAACCGTGTCGCGGCCGAGGCCCAGCCGGGCCGCCCACTCGGCCGACAGGGTTCCGAACGGCGTATCGGACGTGAAGGTGCTGGCGCCGAGCGTGTCCTTCAGCGCGGGAAGCCTGGGGTTGAGCTTCGCGAGGAACGCGTCGGACGGATAGCCGCCGAACTCGGCGTGCCAGAGCGCCTTGTGTCCGGCCGCACAACGACTCCGCTTGAACCGCGTCAGATCCTCCGTGCCGGTCAGCAGCGCGGGAATCCAGTCGCAGTGCTCGACCAGCGTGACTGCGGCATCGGCGACGTCGGGGTCGGCCTCCAGGATGTGCATGGCTTTGGCCCAGAACCACTCCGACGAATAGATTCCGCCCACGTACTTCGTGTAGTCCACGCCGCCCCACGTCCGCGCGACATCGTTCAGGCGCTCGGCCTCGGCCACGGCGGTGTGGTCTTTCCACAGCACGAACATGGCGTTCGGGTTCTCGGCGAAGGGGGCAAGCAACGCCAGGGGCTTGCCCGAGCGATCTGCCAGGACCGGCGTGGACCCGGTCGTGTCCACGGCGATACCGCGCACGCTGGCCGGTGCGGGGGAACCGGCGGCCTTGAGCGCCGCGATCACCGAGGCTTCCATGCTCTCGAGGTAATCGAGGGGATGCTGCCGGAACCGATTCTCGACCGGATCGCAGTAGAGGCCCTTGGCCCACCGGGGGTAGTACTTCACGGACGTGCCCAGCGCAGACCCGGTGGTCGCGTTGGCAACAACAGTCCGGACCGAGTCGGTACCGAAGTCGATTCCGATCACGCAAACGGAGTCACTCATCCCATGCCTCACGAGGGGCGACGCGGGAGGTCAGTGCCACCGGGTGGAAAAAATGATGTCGTGCCCGCACGCCGGCCGGTAGTGAACCACGGGGCCAGTCACTGCGCAACGGGCCCGGCGGCTCGGGTGGCGTCCCCAGCGGTTATCGTCAGAGCGTGTGTTTTCCGAGCACCGACCACGCCAGACCCGCGTTGCCAAACTCCTGCCCACCTCCGACTTTCGTGCACAGGATCACCTCGACGCCGTCCTGACAGTTCGAGTAATGCGCACACCCGTTGCTGTCTTCTGGTCCGGCGGTCCCCGGGCACTGATCGATGTCTGCCCACTTGTCGAACGTTCCCTTCGCGCCCAGAAAGTTGACGGGCATGCCCGGGACGAAGGATGAAGGCCCGCCGGCGTACGGCACGATGTTGTCCGAGGTTCCTCGAAACGAGATCACCGTGACGGGACGGGAGGGTTGGCAACCGGGCGCAGCTTCTTCCGTCATGTCGAAAGCCGTCGGCGCGATGGCGGCGAACACATTGGCGGCGTGGCAGGCCACGTGATAGGCCATGCCCCCGCCCATCGACGTGCCGATCGCATAGACGCGCTGGGGGTCGATGCAGGCGGTGCCTTGAACTTGTGCCACCAGCGCTTTCGCGAAGGCCACGTCGTCGACGTTCGCGACGCAGCAAGGTCCCACGTTCCAGGCCGAACCCAAGGGCCCCGAAAGACCGTTGGGAAAGGCCATGATCACGCCTTCCGCATCGACCAGGGCCGGGTAGGACGAGCCCGCTCTTTCCTGCTGGCCCGAGCCACCGATGGCGTGGAAGTCCACGATCAAGGGCACGGGTTTGGAACCGTTGTACGCGGTGGGGACGTGCAGGACATAGGTCCGGTTGGTTGTACCGACCTGAACCGTTGCGGTCGTGTTGCCTGCCTTCAAGGTCGTGGTCGGACAAGTTCGCGGTCCCGAACCGCCAGCGCCGCCAGCGCCGCCAGCGCCACCGTCGGCAACGGGACTGCCGCCACCACCACCGACGCTGCCATCGGCGGCAGGGACACCGGTGATCGCGTCCAGGTTGGCGCGCGAGCACCCGGTGTTTCCAAACGCTGCCCACAGGACGGCAAGCGCAGCCATCGCATGCGGTCCCTTCATAGCCACGCACCAATCGACAGCGTGGGCAAAATGATCGGTCGCGCTCGGGTCGCGACGACCGACTCGAGAAAGCGAATCGCCACGTAGGGCTCGGCCAGCTGCAGGTCCACCTCCGCAGCCACGAAGAACCGATCGTCCAATCGCAGCGCCGCGCCCAGCCCGGCCTCGATCAGAAACGACCACTGGTTCGTGGTGTGTCCCTGGTTGGGCGATCGGGCGGAACCGTCGACGGACGTGCGCAGCGCACCCGCCGAAAGGGTGACGAGGGGACGGAGCTGGCGGTCGGCGCGAAACCGATAGGCGGCACCCAGCGCGACAAATTCTTGGCTCACTTGCGCATCGCCGACGGACCTCTCGACGCTGGCGCGGGTTCCCAGCGCCGCCAGCGCACCGCGCACGCCGAGGGCCGGTCCCAGGGACCAGCCGACGTGAACCACCGGGAGCACCGACGCGCCGACGCCCCCCGGTCCCGTCACCGCGGCGATGCCCACGTCGATGGCAAGACGCTCAGGTCGGTGTTTCGGCTGGGCCGGCGCGCCCGACAGGGCGGGTGCCACCACCGCGGATTGTGGCCCGGGCGGGCTGGCCGTCAGGTCCATCTCGAGGAGCGTCGAACGCAACAGTTCCATGGCACGAACGGCCAGCGTCTCGGGGGCACGCTCTGCGTTCGCGTCGACATCGAAAGGCAGGCGGCGCGAGACGGACCGACCCGTCGCTCGGTCGATGGCCCATACTTCGACCGCGTCGGGTCCGGTGTCGCCCAGGATGACGACGACTGCGTCGACCCTGTTCTGTTCGGCCACCGCGGCCAGCCAAGCGGACGATTCCTTTTCGCCAGCGCCCGCGGAGGCGTCGACCATCTCGGTCCCCACCCCGATCGATGCCAATTCCAGGGACAGCCGGACGATCGTCTGGTTGGTGAGCGCCGGACATGCGTGCGGGCGCACGATGGCGACGGTCAGGGCCAGCGCAGGGACCGCCCAGCCGAGCGCGATGGCGAGGACCACGGGAACCGTCAGGGTCGGGCGATGCACGGTCCAGATGGTCAAGGGATGCGTAGCAGCGCTCGTGCCGATCCGGCATAGCTGCCATTCGGAAAGCGACGAAGATATTCCTCGGCAAGCCGAGTCGCCCGCGAAGCCCCGTCCGTCTTGCTGGTCGCGATCATCTTCCTCCCCAGCGCCTCCGCCGCGTATCTGCCGCTCGGCGCTTGCACCAGATACTCGTCGTACCATTCCACCGCGCGCGTCCCCCCCCCGCTGGATTCCGCCAGCCGCCCCAAGAAGAACGCGGCATCGAGCGCCCTTTGCGACCCGGCGAAACGCCGCCGTTCAGCCAGCAGGGCGTCGTGAGCTAGGTCCACGCGTCGACGGTAGCGGGCGGCAGTCGCCAGTGCGAATAGCTCCTCCGCGGACGCTTCATCCAGCACCGACTTCAAGCCGGCCTGCTCGGCTTCGATCAAGATCTTGGCCAGTTGACCGGCGGCCAGCGCTTCCGCCCACCGATGTTCGACAACTCGGGCGACCATGGGGCGGGGCCGGGCCGCGGGACGAACGGCAGCCTCGGTCGCCGGGGCGACCAGGGGGGCCGACGTGTCGGCGGACACCCGGGGCTGGTCGGGATTCTGCTCCGTGATCAGGGTTTCCCCCTTCGGCAGGTTGACCACCAGGCGCTGACCGGCCCGAAGCGCGATGTCGCCGCCCGAGATGGGCCCGCTGATCGTCACCCGCCCGTGACGCAGGTTCAGCTCGAACCGCTCGTTCGCGGCGTCCCACGAAACCGTGAAGGCGGTTCCCTTGACCGTGACCAGAAACGGGCCGACGTCGACCATCCATTTCGCCCCGGGGCGGGGCGTGACCTGAAACGAGGCAGTTCCCTCTTCAATCGCGATGCGCGCGCCCGCGCTGTCGACGGTCCCCAGGCGTCCGCGGGTTCGCGGCCCCAGCACGAACTCGGTTCCTTCGGCGAACGACAGCTTGATGCCGTCGGCGCCCGTGTCGCGCAGGTAGCCGCCCTCCACCATGCCTCCGCCTTCGATGGTGTATGCGATGGGTGGCGCGATGCGAGAGGCCCCCGGGGTTGGCGCCCTTGAAAGGAACATCGTCGCCGCGATCGACACGACGGCCATCGCTCCGCCGACCAAGCACCAGCGTTGCAATCCCCGACGGCGCGCGTTGCCCCTGGCGATGTTCACGGAGAGCGCCTGAAGCCCTTCGCTGAGCTGGGCGGGGGAGGGTGACCCGACACGGTCGCGGGACAGCTCTGCCAACGCGGCAAGCACTTGGTGTCCCCGGGGTTCACCGGACGGCAGCGTCATTGGTTCCATCGCTTTCCACCGAACAGGGACGCCAGATCGGGATCGGCTTCGATCGAACGTGACAGCTTCCCCGTCGCATGCGTCAGGGAGCGCTTGGTCGTCGAAACCGAGAGTTCCATGTTGGCGGCGATCTCCTCGACGGTCATGCGCTCCAGGTGGCGCAAGGCGAACACCAGGCGATCTCTTGGCTTGAGCCGATCCAGGAGCCCGTAAAACCTTCTCAGCAGATCGCGCGACTCGACGTCCTGCGGCTCGCCCCCGATATCGACGAAGGTCTCCGGTTGATGAAACGAGAGCCAGCCGAACGCCTTCTTGCGACGCAACTCCGACTTCACCACGCGAACCGCGAACGAAAAAACGAAACTGCGCAGCCGGTCCGGCTCTCGGAGCGTCCCGGCCTTGCGGAAGACGCGCTGGAAGACCTCCTGCGCGACGTCCTCCGCCTCGGACTCCGAGCCCAAGGCACGGGTGGCCATCATCAGCACCATCGGCGCGAATCGGTACCAGGCCTCCGTGGTCGCCCACGGGGCGCCCATCGTCAGCCCGTGGGCCAGCTCGCTGTCGCTGCACTCCCGATGATCGGTGCCAACGACCAGAGCCACCGGGAATTGAGAGCGAATAGGCATGATGCGATCAGATAAGGGAGTTGTCCCAGGCAGTCGCTCGGGACGCCATGAAATGGTTCACTTTTCTCTCCGCTTGCCCCGGCTTTTGAGCGGTTTCGCTCGAACGTCCTGGAACCCGACCTCAGGCTCGGCTAGGCGGAGCCTTGGACCGCCCGTTCTTCGGCATCAGCGTCATTGTAGGCCGTGGTCATTTCCCCCAGGTGTTTACCGACGGTGGCGAGAGCCCGGTAGAGGCCGGCTTCGTTGTAAGGGATGCCCCGCTTCTGGCAAAACAGACGGACGATCGGTCGCATCGCGCGGTAGTGGTCATGGGAGACGCGCGGGAAGAGGTGGTGCTCGATCTGCGAATTCAGCCCCCCGTAGTAGAAGTCCAGAAAGCGCGGGTTCAGGATGTTGCGGCTGGTCGTGACCTGGTGCTCCAGGTAGCCGAGGTCCTCATCCGGGCCTACGCGGCGCATTCCGATGTGGTTCGGGATGAACACCGACGCGGTCATCAGGGACGACAGGAGAGACATGGTCAGGTAGGCGAGCAGCGTGGCCTGCCAACCGATGAGCAGTCCCGGCAGCACCAGCAGTACCAAGAAATGCAGGGGCAGCAGGAATCGGTCGACCTTGGTCTTGTCGGGCTGCTGAAAGAGATCGCGGACCGCATCGTATCGCAGCGTGATCCAATAGAGCGACGAGAGCGGCCAGAACGACCACTTCTGAATCTTCAGGAAGAAACGGCCCAGCGGGCTCTTCCAGTTCGCGGAGTCCGGGTAGACGGAGAAGAGCACGCCAAAGTGCATGTCCGGATCGCCGCCAACCTTCTGGCACTGCGAGTGGTGTTGATTGTGGCGCGAGCGCCAGAAACCAAAACTCATCCCGCACAGAAACGTCATCCCGAACTGTCCCCAGACGTCGTTGACCCAGCGCTTGCGCGAGAGCGCATAGTGACCCGCGTCGTGGCCGACGAACCCCATGGTCAGCAAGCTGACCGCGCACAGGGGAGCCAGCAGGAACCAGGCGACTCCGAAGGGCACCACCAGAAGACCGAAGTAGGACAGAAAGAAGGTGGGAATCCAGAACAGCAACTTCATCCGCCAGAAGCGAGATGGTTCGAGCAGACCGCTCGCCTTCACTTCGGCGTGAAGGTCTCTCAGGTCCTGTTGACCGTTGTTTTCACCTGCACCCGTCGCGTCTTCAATCCATGCATTCGCGCTCAAGGGGGCAGACTACCCCATCCCGCTAGGTTGCCCCTTCATATGTCAGTCATATTGTCGGTCATATTCCAGACAGGGCTGGTGGGCGCGCCGAGGAAAGCCCACTGTAGGCTTGGTCGCACAACCACCGATGAAGGTGGCAGACATACAGTTGAGACCGCGACGCCCGCTGGATCGCGACTCGCCTCGGGTCGACTGACCCCCATCGTGGGTCGCGCGTCGAGGTCTATTGTGCTCCGCGCGTTCGCTCGCGAAGCAGCGCGCGGAGCGGCCACAGCGTCGGTTGATACCAGTCGATTCGTCGGAGATCGCGGGCACCGTTCAAGTCCGGGCGCGCCCCGACGGATGCGGGCTGCGCGATCGTCGGGCCCGATGTCAACGCAGCGGTCGACGCCGCGGTGAACCCGCTCGGCGCGTAGAAGAAATCCCGCGGGAACTTGCTGGTGGCGATGGTTCGCGTGGCGTCACGCTGATCGATCACGCGCTGCCAGGCCGCACCCGCCTCATAGGGCGAGATCGGTGTGAGGGAGACCAGACGCGCTGTCAACGGTGCCGCGAAGCTGGTGCCGTTGAGCGGAAAGATCCACCCGCCGGCATAGGGTGCGATCACGTTCTCTCCCGGGGCATACACGTCGACGCACGCCCCGAAATCAGAGAACGCGCTGCGCGCGCCTATCAGATCCGTGCTCCCTACCAGGAGGTGACGCTGATCGGGGCCCGTGCAATTGCCGCTATCGTTGGCCGAATCCAGCTGGACCCCATCGTTGCCGGCCGACTGAGTCCAGACGTAAGGCGGCACCGCTCCGTGGGCTGTGTCCCAGGCATGGCTGAGTTCGTTGGCGGCTGCGAAGTACGCGGCCAGCGACACGGCGTTCGGACATCCTTTCGCGAGTTGCAACTGCTCGAGCACAATCCGTGGGGGGCCTCCGAAGCTTTCATTGACAACCCCGACGTTGTATTGGCTCACGATGGCGTTGAACTCGTCGCGGTACGCTGAGGCAGGTGCGACCAGGTAAGCGGCGCGCACCTCCGGGTCTACCAACAGGGCGGTCGATTGATCGATGTCGGACTGGACCAGGCAGGTGAACGATTCCCCCCACGAGCCTGGGGCGCCCAGCTGTCGCTCGACCAGCACCAAGCGCACCCCACCGTTTGCGTGCGCCACCACACCCGCGGTTGCGGTGCCATGGTACGCGAAATCCTGGAACTCGACGTCCAGGGCCGCCTCGATGGTCTGCCACTCGTCGTACGTGAACACGTCGTTGGCGTATTTCTGCCCTCGCAACATCGCATTCCACCGACTGCGGTACGCGGCAATCGCCGCCAGGGGGGCGGGCTTGGGGGCTATGGCATCGGCAACCAGGTGACAAGACGGCCGCGGTGCCGCCAGCTGGGCCAGGTACTGTTGCTTCCGTTCCTCAAAAGTGGCCGGCGCCGCTCCCGGGTCGAGCTGTCCCGGGTCGGAGTCGTCGGGCGTCTCCGGACACTGCACGCCGTACGAGGCGATGACTTTGCCCGCCAATTCCGGCGCGCTGAGATCGAACCCCTCGTCGATCACCATCACGTTCTGTCGCGCCTCGGCGCTGACGGTCGGAGGTCCGCTGGCTCCCGAGCAAGCGCTCAGGGTCAGCACCAGTACACTCCACCACCCGGCCCGTCCCTTCGTATGCACGCCGCATCCTAGTCCGGCGCATTGCGCGCCGCTATCTGGCCGGAGGCAGCCGTGTCCTAGCGTCTCCGTCGCGGCGTCCCGTCGATCGTTGGGCCGTCGCCGCTCATGAACGTCGGCAGCATACCAGCGGGCCGTGCGCACGGCGCCAGTCGCCGGCTCGCTTCACGGACAATTCATGAGCAGTTCACCGGGGCTTCATCATCCCTTCGCGGTGACGGGCGACTGTGTGTGCATGTCGCGACCCCTTCTGATCAAGGCTCTGGTTACAACCGCCCTGGCGGCGCTGCTGTGCATTCCCCTGGGCGCCATTCGTGGCGTCGTCAACGAACGACTCGCGCTGCGGGATGGGGTCATCGCCGACATCCATCGCAGCGCGGTCGGGCCGCAGAAGCTGGTCGGTCCCTTCCTGGTCATCCCGTTCCGCAAGACTTACGTGGAGACGAGTACCTCCAGCGAGGGCAAGACCACCACGGCCACCCGCGTGGAAACCGGCCAACTGCGGTTCGTTCCCGATGAGCTGGTGATCGATGCGTCGGTGACCACCGAACGTCGGTATCGCGGGATCTACGCGGCGCTTCTTTACAATGCCCACCAGACGATCGAGGGAACGTTCGCGTTGCCGGAGAACTTCGGGGCCGTGGAGGGCGGGGCCGACCGCGTCGCGTACGCGTGGGGAGCCGCGTACGTGACCTTGGGGCTGAGCGACACCCGCGGCATCAAGGGCAAGCTGGCCGTCGCCTGGGACGACGGACGTAGCAAGGTCAGCCACGCCTTCAACGGCGGAACCGAAACCTCGATTGGACCGGGTGTCCACGCACCGGTGGGGGTCCTGTCGCCTGCCGCACGCTTTTACCGGTTCAGCGTGGACCTGGAGCTGGGCGGTGCGGAAACGCTGGAGGTGGTGGCGGCTGGCAAGGATACGACTCTGCGGGTGCGGTCCGCCTGGCCGCACCCCAGCTTCATCGGCCAGTTCTTGCCCGAGTCGCGCACGATCACCGCGAGCGGATTCGACGCCACCTGGCGCACCTCGCGCCTGGCGACCAACATCGAGGGCGCGTTGGCGGCCTGCGCGGCGGGCTGCAGCGACCTTTCCTCGAAGGCAATGGGCGTCGCGTTCATCCAGCCGGTGGATATCTATCTGCAAACCGAACGCTCGGCCAAGTACGGCTTCCTGTTCGTGGCGTTCACCTTCGTGCTGTTTGCCCTTTATGAATTGCTGAAGCGGCTGGCCATCCATCCGGTGCAGTACGCGCTGGTGGGCGTGGCTCTGGCCATGTTCTTCCTGCTGCTGGTTGCCCTTTCGGAACATCTGCCCTTCGCCGCCGCCTACGCCATCGCCAGCGCCAGTTGCGTCTTGCTGCTGGGATTCTACGTGAGCTACGTCCTGCGCGGTCTGCGGCGCGGTGCCACGTTTGCGGGACTGTTGGGGCTTCTTTACGGCGCGCTCTACGTCCTGCTGCAGTCGGAAGACATGGCGCTGGTCCTGGGCGCTCTGCTGTTGTTCGGGATCCTGGCGGCGATCATGATCGTGACCAGACGGGTAGACTGGTATCGAATCGCGGAGCGCGACGGGCGAACTGCGCCCGACGCGCCCGTTTGATGCGTCTGGATTCTAGGTGCCGCCGAAGTAGCCGCCGAGCATCGTGGTGACTCCAATGTCGGTGGTCTTGGATTGATCTTGGCTGTTGCCCATCGCGGAAGCGGAGCTGGATAGTTCGGTCGTCAGAGTCGGACCAGCACCGATGAAGAAGTGCGGCGCCGGGTGCCAGAGGATCGGCACCTCGACGACCAAGGGGACGGTCGACAAGGTGATGTCGAAGCCGCCCGAGGTGGTGCTGGTGTGGCTGTACCCGATGCCCAGACGCGCCCAGAGGGACAGGCTTTCGGTGAGCTGCGCGCTGTAGCCGCCCCGGACCATGATGCCGAAGGTCGTCGTGTCATTTGAGGATCCCGCGGTGGATGTGGATCCGTGGGCAATCCCGATAAGTCCACCCAGCGAGACGTTGGGCGCAACGAAGTAGTCGGCCGACGGGGCGATGGCGTAGATGGTGGCGCTGGTGCTCGGGCTTCCATTGGCGGCGCTATTGCTTTGTCGGATCACGGCAAAAAGCGGATTGCTGTTCATGAATGGCAAGTCCGCGGCCAGCACGATTTGCCCCTGGGCGCCCATGCCGCTCGTGGCTCTGGGGGCCGGCGCGGGGGATTCTTGGGCGGATGCAGTCTCGGACATCAACAGTACGATTGCGAACGCGAGCGTCTTGACCTTCATTTTGGGGGCTCCTCATCGGGGATTGGGAATGAATGCGCGAGCACCTTACTCGAACAGCCCCCCCCAGGTGTCGCCATGACGGTCGGCCGCCGGCTCGAGAGGTATCAGGAGTTCCACGGGTTCAACGGTGTGACGCGGCGAGCGGCTGGCAAAGAGCACGTTCACCTTGTTTCAGGCTGCGAACCGGCCCAGAATGCCAGGTCTGCCTCGTGAAGGGCACGAGATCGGCCAGGGGGGGCCATCCTCTTGGAAGTTGCCGCGAGGATCCGCGTTGCTTCGTTGCCTTAACTCGAAAGAGGGTTTCAATTCACCTCGGCGAAGGGAGACGGAGATGTCGCAAACAGTGACTGCGTCGTTCGGCTCGGTCCAGCAGGCAAGAAGGGCCGTTCACAACTTGTTGGATGATCACTTCCCGCGGGAGCACATCAGGGCGCGCGGACCGGGATTCAGTCCGTCGGCGCCGCGCCCGCCTCTCAGCGACGCGGAGGTCGAGACGGCGCGCTGGGGAGGAGGGATGGGAGCGGGACTGGGTGGAATGTGGGGGGGCCTGATCGGGTTGATGACGTTTGCTTTGCCCGGCGAATCGGGCGTCGTCCACCCGCTTGTATCTCTGCTGGGAGGCGCCCTGATCGGGGCACTCGGCGGCGGGGTGTTCGGCGCGTTGCTCGGGGCTCAGGGCCCGCGGCGGCGGACCAAGGTGGAGGAAAGCCGCCCCATCGTCGTGGCGGTCGAGGCCGAGACTCTGGAGGAAGCCGAGCGCGCCGAGGCCGACCTGATGAACGTCATGGGCCCTTTCCGTCCGAAGATCTTGGAGGGGGTTGGCAAGGGGGCTGGCAAGGGGGGTGGATCGTTCGGCGGTACTCACGGCCCTCACTGATTCGCCGTCGCGCGTGCCGGCCGGGTGGGCGCTCAGGGCGTTTTGGGGCTCTGCCAACTTTGGTCGAGGAAGACGTAGTCGGTCGTCGCACCGGAGTGGCAGCCGCCGCAGTACTGCGCTTCGTCGGCGCCTTGAAGAAGGCCGCTGGTCTGTTCCCAGTACGCGAATTCCCAATCGCCGTGGGCAGGGTCGAATCCGGGCGCGCGTTTGATCATCGCGCCTTTTCCAATCAACATTCTGCCCGAGGCGGTCGGGAGGAACTTCTCTTTCACGATCGCTGCGCCGACCGCGAAGGGGGCCGCCGTCTTCGACACGAAGGCGGGCGCGGCGGCCGCGTTCCCCCAATAGAGAAGCAGCCGTTCGTTCCCGTGCTCGCTGGCGTTGAATTGCTTCTCAGGGAGCGTCGGCAATCGGCAGAGCCCTGAAATCTCAGCCGAGATCGACGCGGGCTGATCCATCAGCTTCGTCCAGTTCATGTAGTCGGTCATCGCGGCTTCGAGAGTCAAGGAAGCGCCGCCGGCGCTCCCTCCGGGGGCACCCGCGCTCCCCGGCACCCCACCGGCTCCCCCGCTCGCGCTGCCGCCCAAGCCCGCGTCATTCCCTGTCGCGGCGGCGCCGCCGCTGCATCCCGCGAACACGACCATCGCGGTGAGTGCCAGTCCCCTGAAGATTGTGATCGACATGTCCCTGACCTCCGTCTTGAGCTGATTCTCGTTCTCTGGACACAAAGCCATGCCCGGCGCTCGCGCCCTGTCCCCGCATCCGTCAGCCAGGATTTGCGCGCGCGTCGTCCGGCTCGGGCCAGGGCGGAAGCGGCGGTAGGCCCAGGGCCCGCCGTACGGGCGCGAACGATCGCCGGTGGATCGGCGAGGCACCCAGGCGGGTGAGTGCCTCCACATGGGCGGTGACGGGATAACCCTTGTGTTGGGCGAACCCGTACCCGGGATGGATGCCGTCCAGCTGGATCATCAGCGCGTCCCGCGCGGTCTTCGCCAGAATCGACGCCGCCGCAATCGACAGGCTCTTCTCGTCACCCTTCACGATGGGTTGCTGGGGAATCGTCAAGCCACGCAGCTTCCGACCGTCGACCAGCACGTGTTCCGGTGTCTTTGCCAAACCGGCGACCGCGCGCCGCATGGCCAGCAAACCGGCCCAGTAGATGTTGAGCCGATCGATCTCTTCGACCTCGGCGAAGGCGACTGAATACGCCAGCGCCTTCTCACGGATGAGGGGCGCCAGCCGCTCGCGCTCGGGAGCCGGTAGCTTCTTCGAGTCGTCGACCCCCGGGAGACGCGTACCCGGGGCCACGATGACGGCGGCCGCCGCCACCGGTCCAGCCAGCGGGCTCATTCCGGCCTCGTCGACGCCGGCGACGAAAACCGTTCCCTGCGCCCACAGGGCCGTTTCGAATCGCAACATGCTTCGGAGGCGCTGCCCTTCGGAGCGGTTGTCGCGGCGCCTTCGTGCGATCGCATCCAGCAACGCCTGGGCGCCGGCACGTCCGTCGGCACGCAGAGCAACCTCGACCGATGCGGGGAGCGGTCGTTCCTCGTCGACATAGCGTTGTCGCAGGTCAGACAGCGAAGGCCCTTCCGAGCCTGGGTTCCGTTTTCGCACGGGCCCATCCTGCCACAAGGCGAAACCTCGATCTTGGGGCCGCGCTCGTGCACAGTGCAAATCCTCGGCTACGCTGGATGGGAGGCAGATGATGGCGGCCGGGCCCCCTCCCAGCGCTTCGAGCGCGCTTCCCCCGCGGGAGATCGCGCAACGCTTGCGGCAGGCCGGGGCGATGCTGCGGCTACAAGGGGCGAGCCGCTATCGCGCCGGTGCCTACGAGCTTGCCGCCGAGGTGGTCGAGGCGTCGGCTGAGACCCTTCCGCGCTTGGTGGCTGACGATCGCCTGACCGAGCTGCGGGGGATCGGACCCTCTCTGGCTGTTACGATCTCGGATCTGGCTCGCACGGGACGCTCGCCAACTCTGGACGGTATCCTGGGAGATCTGCCGCCCGGGCTGCTGGCGATGTCTCGCGTCCCCGGGCTGACCTTGCGCCGGCTTCGCGCCCTGCACGAGACGCTGGGAATCGCGAGCCGGTCCGAGCTGCAACAGGCGCTGGCTGTCGGCGCCGTCACGTCCGTGAAGGGCTTTGGGCCGGTGCTGGCGGCCAAACTTCGCGACGCGTTGGCGCGTCCCGAGCCCGAACTGCCGGAAGGTCGGGGCGAACGTCGTGTTCTGGCGGACGTGCTCGACGAGGCCGAGCGCCTGATCGCCCGCCTTCGACGCGCGCCCGGGACGATTGCGCTCGAGAGCGCCGGCTCGGTCCGGCGGTGGGTCGAGACGGTCGGCGATCTGAATCTGGTGGCGGCCTCGGTGCGCGCGGAATCGCTCCTCGATGCGCTGGCCCACGACGTCACCGCGGCCGTCGTCGAGGAACGAACTCCCGGATTCTGTCGGGTGCGTCGGGTGGATGGACTGCGGGTGACCTTGTCGGTCGAAACCCCCGACCGCTTCGCGCGGGCGCTGATGGTGGGAACCGGCTCGGCGGCACACCTTCAGCGCCTCGAGATCCGTGCCCGCGCGCGGGGGCTGACCCTTCCGACGCTGACCGGTACCACCGAAGCCGGGCTGTATGACCAGCTCGGACTGCCCTACATTCCGCCTGAGCTGCGCGAGGACGCTGGCGAGATCGAGGCCGCCGACGCGGGTGACGACTTCGCCGACCTGATCACGGCCCAGGACATCCGCGGCATGGTGCATTGCCATTCGGTCCACTCCGATGGCAAGCACACCATCGCTCAGATGGCGGCGGCGGCGGCCGCGATGGGCATGGCGTACATCACCATCACCGATCACTCGTCGTCGGCTTCCTACGCGGGCGGCCTGTCCGAGGAGGGATTGCGCGCGCAGGGGAGCGAGATTGTGGAGGCGCGCCAGGCGGCCGGAATTGCGATCTTGCGCGGGACCGAGTCCGACATCCTGAAGGACGGACGGCTGGACTTCAGTGACGATGTGCTCCGCGGCCTGGACATCGTCATCGCCAGCGTTCACGAGCGGCACAAGCTGGCGCCGGGCGAGATGACCGAGCGAATCGTGCGCGCGATGGAGCACCCCGTCTTCAAGATCTGGGGTCACGCGCTGGGGCGGTTGCTGCTCCGGCGCGAGCCGATCGCCTGCGACGTCGATCGCATCCTCGCGTCCGTGGCGCGTTCGCGCGCCGCGATCGAGGTGAACGGGAGTCCGTGGCGATTGGACCTTCCCCCCGAGTGGATCCGACCTGCCCGTCGCCATGGGATCAAGTTCGTGATATCGGTCGATGCGCATTCGACAGCCGAGTTGAGCCACAACTTGCGGTTTGGCGTCGCCACGGCCCGGCGGGGGGGCCTGCGTCGCGGAGACGTGCTCAACACGCTGGAGGCGGGCGCATTCGCCGACGCTGTTCGCCCGTGAGGTGGTTCAGGCGTCGCGGAAATCGGCGCGTCACGCGGCGTGGACGATAGGCCGTGCGGTTGTCCGTCGCGACGGACACGGCGCGCCTCCCAGGCGGCTCGCAGCAGCCGGCACGAATTTGGCACTTCGGGAGGCGGTCATGAAACAGACAAGTCGGCGCACGTCGACCAAGGCGAAGGACTCTTCCCGAAGCGCCAGAGGCCCGGTGCGTTTCGCTGTGGTTGGTCAAGGCTATTTCTCCCAATCGGCGGTCCTTCCCGCGTTCGCGGCCGCGCGCGGTTGCGAGCTGCGCGCGATCTTCTCTGACGATCGAGAGAAGCTGGCAAAGCTTCGCAAGAAGTACGATCTGTCGGCCGCATTGGGGTATGAGGACTACGATGGGTACCTGCGTCGGGGCGAGGTGGACGCTGTCTATATTGCCCTTCCCAACGACCTGCACTGTGACTTCACCGTGCGCGCCGCGCAGGCGGGCATCAACGTCCTGTGCGAGAAGCCGGTCGGGCTCGACAGCCACGAGGCCGAACGCATGACCGCCGCTTGCCGGGACAACAGGGTCAAGCTGATGGTGGCCTATCGGCTCCATTTCGAAGCGGCCACTCTTGAAGCGATCGAGCAAGTGGCTGCCGGCGACATCGGCCGCCCTCGATTCTTCTCGAGCACCTTCGCAATGCAGGTCCAGGAGGGCAACATTCGCACCCAGGAGAAGCGGGGCGGGGGACCGTTACTCGACCTGGGGATCTATTGCGTGAATGCGGCGCGGTCGTTGTTCCGAGCCGAGCCGACTGAAGTCAGTGCGTTCAGCGCGCGTCGGAGCGACGACCCGCGTTTTCGGGAGATCGATGAACAGGTCGCCGTCATCCTTCGGTTTCCCGAGGATCGGCTGGCTCAGCTGACCTGTAGCTTCGGCGCGTCCGATCATTCTGCCCTGACCATCGTCGGAGAGAAGGGTCGAATCAGCATGGACCCTGCGTACGAATACGCGACCGGCATGACGGTGCGGACCGAGATCGAGGGTCGGAAGCCGCGGCAGAAGAAGTTCCCCAAGCGTGACCAGATCGCGGCCGAGTTGGAAGCCTTTGCACGGTGCCTGCGGGAAGACCGCGAGCCAGAGCCATCCGGCGAGGAAGGACTGGCTGACATGCGGGTGCTCGACGCCATTGCCCGGGCCATCGCGTCGGGCCGGACCGAGAAGGTTGCGGGCGTTTCGCGTCGGCAGCGTCCTTCTCGGGCGCAGAAGATCGAGCGCGCACCGCACGATATGCCCAGGCTGGTCCGGGCGAGTCCCCCCGGCCGCGAATAACGTGTCGGCCCGCGCTCAGTCGCAGGGACGCCGGTGACGCACCCGTGGCAAAGGTGGTCTCGGGCTCGCGCAGAAACGCTTTTTATGACGAGAAATCGCGCCCGCCGGCACGCGTTCGATCGGCGAATTCGCGATTGACGGGAGGGGCGGGAAGGAGGACGCTCGGCCTCATGAGCATGCCGTCGTTGAAGTGGACTTTTCGGTCGGTATCGCTGGCATCGCTGTCGATCTCGCTATCGATATTGATCGGCTGCGGATCGAGTGGGCAGGCGCCCCCCGGCACGGGCGGCAAGGGCTCGTCGAGTGGCGGCGCTCCGGGGAGCGGCGGCGCCTCGTCGAGCGGCGGCGCCTCGTCGAGCGGCGGCGCTTCGTCGAGTGGCGGCGCCCCAGGAACGGGTGGCGCCCCGGGCACCGGTGGCGCGAGCAGTGGTGGAAGTTCTAGCGGGGGCGCTTCCGCAGCGACGGGGGGCGCGGGTGGCACCACGGCCACCGGTGGCGCTGGAAGCGGAGGAAGTACCGGTAGCGGCGGCATGGCGGGAGGGGGCGGTCGGGTGCCGGGCTCCGGCGGTGCGACCGGCGGGGGCGGCAACGGAGGAAAGCCCGGCAACACGGGGGGCGCCCCCGCGACCGGAGGCGCCGGTGGAACGACCACCGGCGGTACCTTCACCGTGACCTCGACCTGGACCAACATGGCGGGGTGCGCAGCCAACATGTCCGCGTCGTGCGCCACCCTACCGACGGCGATCACGCGTTCCGGCGCCGGCACGTCGCCCGAGTTGAACTGGACGGGCGCGCCCGCCAACACCAAGAGCTTCGCCGTCGTGCTGCAGGATCTATCGGGCAATTCCACCCACTGGGTGATCTGGAATATCCCCGGCACGGCCACCATGTTGCCGGACAACGTGCTGCGCACGTCCGCCATGCCGACCAATGTCCCCGGGGCACAACAGTGCGGAAAAGGAACCGATGCGGCCACGAAGTTCGGGTACATCGGACCCGGCGCTGCTTGCAATGTCTACGAGTTCAGGGTCTACGCGCTCAATGTCTCCCCGTTCGCGCCGACCGCCGCGTCCTGCGCCACCACGACAGACGCGGCGATGATTCGCACCCAGTTGAATGGTCTGGGGGCCGACCTGCTGGGCACGGCGACCATCCTCGGGCGCACGAACATGACCTGCAACTGAGCCGTCACTGAGCCGTCCTGGAAAATCCCCCCTAGCTAGCCCGGTCCTGCGCGCCGGGCTACGATCCAGCCCGCCGTGACCGCTCGTCTTCCCGAATGGATCGAACCCATGGCCGCCACGCTGACGCGCGAGCGGTTCGCCGGACCGGAATGGGTGTTCGAGCGCAAGCTGGACGGGATTCGACTGCTGGCCTTCAGGGACGGCAAGACCGTGCGCTTGCTGTCCCGCAATCAACTGCCGCAGAACGCGGCGTACCCGGAGTATGAACGCGCGATCGCCGCGCTGCCCGTGCGCCAGGTGGTGCTGGACGGCGAGGCGACGGGCTGGTTCGGTCAGCGGGAGGAGGTCGGGTACCACGTGTTCGACATCCTCTGGCTGGATGGGCGCGACCTGACGTCGCTGACCCTGGACCAGCGACGCACGATCCTGGACACGCTGCCACTCACCCGCCCGCTACTTCCGGTCCCCCGCCTGGACGGCGAGCGGCCCTGGGAGCGCGCGTGTCGCGATGGGTGGGAAGGGGTCATCGCCAAGCGGCGCGACGCCGTTTACGAGTCCCGGCGCTCGCCGCACTGGTTGAAGATGAAGTGCGAGGCATCGCAAGAGCTGGTCGTGGGTGGATTCACCGATCCCCGCGGCAAGCGCGTGGGCTTCGGTGCGCTGTTGGTCGGTTACTTCGAGGGCAACGACTTCGTCTTTGCCGGCAAGGTGGGGACGGGTCCGGCGGTCAAGGTTCTGCTCGAGCTACGGCGGCGCATGGACGCCCTGGAAGTTTCAGCGTCGCCCTTCACGCGGGCGATCGGCTTGCCCCGCGTCGGTGTCCACTGGGTGCGGCCGGCGCTGGTGGTGCAGGTGGGCTTCATGGAATGGACCGGCCACGACAAGCTCCGGCACCCTCGCCTGGTCGGGCTGCGCGAGGACAAGGCGGCGCGCGACGTCATCCGGGAGCGCGCGTGATCTCGCACCCGGAAAAGGTGTTGTTCCCCCAGAGTGGAATCACCAAGGGGGCCCTCTGCGCCTACTACGAAAGCGTGGCCGCCGTGATGGTCCCGCACATCGCCGGCCGTCCCGTGACCATGGAGCGCTATCCGGCCGGCATCGGCCCGGGGAAGAAGGGATTCATTCAGAAGGACGTCTCCAAGGGATTTCCCGCCTGGCTGACGCGCGTCGAGATCCCGCGGCGCGACGAGAAGCGTGAGGGCAACGTTCATTATCCACTGGCCAACGACGCGCAGTCGCTGCTGTGGATGGCCAACCAGAACTCCATCACCCCGCACGTGTGGACGTCGCGCCTTCCGGAGTTGTTGCGGCCCGACCTGTGTGTGTTCGATCTCGATCCGTCCCATGACGATTCCGTCCCTCTGCGGCGGGCGGCTCTGGCGGTGCGGGCGTTGCTGGATGAGCTGGCCTTGCCCAGCTTCGTGAAAACGTCCGGATCGAAGGGGTTCCACATCGTCGTGCCGCTGCAGGGCGAGACCGATTTCGAGACGGTGTGGCGGTTCGCGCACGGTGCGGGTGCGATCCTGGTGAAGCGTCATCCCGACCTCTTGACCCAGGAGTTCATCAAGGCCGATCGCGGCGACCGCATCTTCGTGGATACCGGTCGCAATGGCGCGGGCGCGACCTGCGCCGCCGTCTACGCGGTCCGTGCCAGGGAAGGTGCGCCGGTCTCCGCCCCCTGCACCTGGCCCGAGGTGGAGAGCGGGGCGGTCGGACCGCAGACGTTCACCATCGCCACCATGCCTGATCGGCTGGCCGAACACGGCGATCTGTGGGCCCCGATGGACCGGCAGGGCGTCTCGCTGGCGGCGGCCCTCGCCACGATCAACGGAAAGTTGAGCGCAGACGACTGGAAGGAATCGCTGGCGGCGACGACGCGCCGGCCGACCTCTCGCAAGAAGAAGACCTGACGCAGCTCTTCGGCGGCGCTTGACCACGCCTGCGAACAGCGGGGCCGCGGCGGTGGACAGACGAGTTGGACCTTCGTGGTAAGGTGGCCACCGTGGGTGTTGGCAGGCGCGTGTTGCCGCGAAGCCGGTTGTTCTTGGCGACGCTCGCTCTGACGTTGGCTTTGGCCCCCTCCGTCCGGGCCGCTGAAACGACGGTCCTGGTCCTGCGCAACCGGGCGCTGCCCGCCGGGGAGGCTCGCCTGATCGAGGCGCTTCGCATCTACACCCGCGATCTGGAGTGCCGCATCCTGGTCGCGGGGGAGGCGCCCGCTCCGCAAGAGAAGACCGTGACCGTGGAACTCGTCGCACGTCAGCTGCGCGACGAGGGTGCCGACATGGCCGCATGGGTGCAGAAACGGAGCGACGGGCGCCTGGTCTACGAACTGCTGGCGGCGCACGATCTGGAGCTACGCGAAACAGAACTCGCGCCGATCGGAGTGGTGCGGGCGGCGGAAGCCGTGGCCCTGAAGATCCGGACGCTGGTCTCCCGACGGCTCGGAAGCGTCGAGCCCCCGGACACCGCGCCTGGCGTGGGGGCGGAGGGTGCGTTATCCGCGAAGGCGCAGGGCCCCGGGGCCCGGGCCGGGGCCGAATCGCCCAAGACAAATGTTCCGCCAGCCGCTCCCACCGTCGCGGCACGCCCCGAGGTCAAGGGGCCGCCGGATCCCGCGGCCGACGCGGTCATCGTCGCGCCCACAGCGGTGATTCCCGGGGGCTCCAAGGCCTCGTCGCCTCTGACTGTTCCGGCACTTGCCCTCGGAGCCGCCTACGGCGTGGTGGTACCGCGCGACCCATCCTGGATTCGCCATGGGCTATTTCTCTCGCTCGAGGTTCGCCTGGGCCACCGTCCGTGGTCTGTCGCGGTCGATACGAACTTCACGTTCCGCGCGGAAAATACCTCGGCGGGGCGTCATGTGACCCTCGAGGACCTGCCGTTCGGGCTCGCGGGTTTGTACCGATTTCCGCTCTCCGGCTGGCGGGTCGCGGTCGGTCCGCGCGCCAGTCTGCATGTCTTCCAGGTCAGTGCCTCCTCGCTTGACGGGCAGGCAGGGGCCGCCCGACGCTTCGAGGCCGGCCTTGGTGGCCTCGCGCGGGTCGAAAGGGTTCTGAACGAAGGCCTCAGGATTTACCTCGGTGCGACCCTGGAAACGCTTGTACCATCTCGATATTTCACGTTTTCTGGCGACCGTGTGCTGGCCATTGGGCCGGTGATGCTGGGGCTGGTGGGGGGAATTGTCCTGGCGGCGCCGTGATCCATCTTCAACAATTGCTGGTCGGACGGCACCAATCCTCATCGCATGACGCCACCAGGCCAAACGCATCCGGCACGCGACCTCGCGCTGGATGATCCCTGCCTGGCGGGTTGCCGCGAGGGCCGGGCCGACGCGATCGAGCAGTTCTTTCGCTCCCACAGCGCCATGGTCGAGCGTCTGATAGCACGCCTGATCGGCCCAAGTGCCGACCTGGAAGATCTCGTTCAGTCGACCTTCGTCGAGGTGCTAGCGAGTCTCAGCCGTTTCCGCGGCGAGGCGAAGCTGAGCACGTGGATATGCGGGATTGCGGTGAACATCGCGCATCACCACCTGCGTGCGGGCAAGGTGCGGCGACACGTTTCGCTCGAGCTGGTCTCCGATGAGTACCCCCGCCTGGTTGGCGTGTTCGTGGATACCCGCGTGGGCGCCGACCACGGCATCGATGCGCGCCGCCTGGCGAATCGGCTGCATTCGGTGCTGGATCGCATTGGCCCGAAGAAGCGAATTGCGCTGCTCTTGTATGTGCTCGAGGAGAAATCGGTCGAGGAAATCGCCGCGCTCATGAAGGCGACCCAGACGGCCACTCGATCACGCATGTACTTCGCGCGGCGCGAGCTGCGCAAACTCGTCGCCGCGGACGCGGAGCTGAAGGATTGGGCGGCGGGGTTGATGCGGCTGTCGGTCGAAGGACACGCCTGATGTCTTGCGGCGGGGTTCGCAAACAATTGATGGAGATGACCCGTCGGACGGCCAGCGACGCCGTCCGTCTACAGGTCGAGTCCCATCTGGAAGACTGCCCCACGTGCAGGGCGGAGTCCGCGCGGTGGAAGCTGGTCGGTTTGATGAAGGACTACGACGGGCAGCGGCTCGGTCCGGCGGCGCACAAGCGGATCCTGGAACGGCTGACGACTCCGGTCGCCCCGATGGCGGGCTGGCGTCGGCCAGGTGCCCGGGAGCTGCAGCGGGCGCGACATCGCCGCGGCCTCCTGGTCACGGCTTCTTTCGCGCTGGCGGTGGGCCTGGTGATTCTCGTGACTGGGACGCCCAAGCCCCGTTCTCACACCGTTGCCGAAGGGGAAACCCTGAGCGCGGCCGAAGCGGGATCGATCACCTTCGCGGGCGCGCGCGTGATGTACGGGCAGGGCGCTCTGATGACCTTTCATCCCGCGGCGCGCGAGCTGACGCTGTCGAAAGGTGAGGCGGACCTGGACGTCACGCCCGGCCTTCCCGGGCGTTTCCGGGTGACGACGCCCCGTTTCGTGGTGGAGGTCCTGGGGACGCGTTTCGTGGTCGCTCAGGACAGCGTGCGCACGCAGCGTGGGCGGGTTCGTGTTCTGGATCTGGCGGGCAACCAGGTGGCGGTGCTGCATGCGGGCGAGAGCTGGGGGATTCGTGACGAGCCGGCGCCCGCCCCAAGCGTGACCGTCTTGGGTGTAAACCTGGGCACCGCCGCGCCCCCTGCGCCCGTGTTCGCCGAGCGAGTGGGGTCGAGCGAGCTGCTGGCGCGGGGCCGCGCGGCGCTGGCGCGGGGCGACGTCAAGCAGGCCCGGGGGCTGGGGCAGCGGGTGCTCTCGGCGGCTCCGTCGGAGGGCGAGGCCGCCGCTGCCGAGTTGCTGCTCGCGCAGGTGCTCCTGGTGACAAGACACCCCGATGACGCCCTCGCGGCCTTTCGTCGCATCGCACACCGGCGACCGCGCACGCCCGAAAGCGAAATGGCCCAATTCACCATCGGACAGCTGCTGTTCGAGCGTGGTTCGGTCGGCGACGCGGCCATTGCTTTCAACGACTACCTGACGCGCTATCCGGCGGGGCGTTTCGTTCGCGAGGCGCGCGAACACCTGTCCGAATCTCACGCCGGACCATGAACGTCGGGCGGCTGGTGGTTCTCGGCGCGCTGATCGGGTGTACCGAGACGACCGAGCTGCTGGCGCCGACGCCGGCCTCGTGTCTGGCGCCGGTTCCCCCCATTCACCTGGGCGGCAGCGGCGACGACAGCTGCGCGGCCGTGCAGGCGGCCAAGTTTGGCCGCTACGCCCTGTGTGTGTGTGAAGACGTGGCCACCACGGGAGGCTTCTCGGTCAAGAATCTCGCCAGCGCGGGGGCAACGGCGACTCCAGGAGCGGTGGGTGTGAACGAAAACTTCACGGTCGCTGGATCGATCGAAACCCCCGGGACAGTGAGGGTCGCGGGCGCGGTGAACCTGGCTGGCGGGGCCATCGAAGGTAACCTGCATGCACGCAAGACCGTGATGACCTCGCACAGCGTCTCGATCGGGAAGGACCTATTTGCCGGCGGGGAGGTCACAGGACCGTACGTTGTTGGCGGAACAGTCCACACTCCCTACTACGTGAACGTGGCGCCCGAGGTGCTCGCGTCCCACGTCCTTCACGAGAGCGTCAGCGTTCCCGATCCTTGCCAATGCGACTTCACTCGGCTGTTCGACATCGCTGCTGCCGTGACGGCTCGGGCGGCTCAGAACGCCAACGACATCTTGCCGTTCGCCAGCGCGTTCCGGGAGGAGATCGACATCCCCCAGACCTTCGATTGGCCATGTGGAGAATTCCATCTGTCGAAAATCCGCACCAGCCGCCAAGCGCCCCTCACGTTCAGGATTCATGGCAACGTGGGAATCTTCGTCGACGGAGACGTGCGGCTCAACAACAACCTCGAGGTGATTCTCGATCCCAACGCATCGCTGGATCTGGTGGTCTCGGGAACCTTCTCCACCATCGGCCGTCTGTTCGGATCCCCGAAGGCCCCCCGACACGTCCGCCTGTGGGTGGCAGAGGTCAGCGTGTCTTTGCCCGACGAGATTCAGTTCGGCGCCGTGGTGTACGCGCCCTACGCGGCGTTCACCGCGGGGGCGGGGCTGGTGTACTCGGGAAGCCTCTTCGTCAGCACGGTCGCGATCAACGGCGATGTAGCACTGACCTACGATCCCGGAACGGCCGACGAGGGTCAAGTCTGCAACGTCGCTGCGCCACCGGTGGTCCAGTAGTCGCGCGAAGGCCGACGGGCTCGTCCGACGCCTCTCGCTCCATGGATCAGGGAGGCTTAAACTTCTGCACCCGAAATCCACCGAAGGGGGAAAGGCGAATCGGTCCGTTTTTTTCAACCAATAGCGCGAACACTGGCACCGCCCGCACCACCCGGTGAAGATCCGGCGGGCTTTGATATGGCGACCAATCGTCCGAAGCCGTCAACTTTCTTCCCACATTCTGGTGGGTGGCGGCACACATCTGTTGCGTGAATGGCACCCGACCGAATAAATTCCCGTGAACAGCGGCTGCAGGCCCATGACTCCGTCGAGCACTCGTCTGATATCCGGGCGCGCTTCCACGTGTGTCCGGGCGGCGACGCGGCAAGGCTCATCGCGGGCTCTCCTCAGAAAGCAACGATCCGAATCCTCTACAAGGGCAGGGGCGCACCCCGTCGCAGCTGCCTGGTCCGAAAGGAATATCTACCGTGAAGCATTCGATCGCCCGTTCGCTCTCGTACGTGACGTTGGCCGTCTTCGCGGCGGCCTGTAGCAGCTCGTCGGTGAAGCCCGGCGGCGGCGGCGGGGCGGGTGGCGCCCCCGTCATCAAAGCCGAGACCTGTCCCGCGACCATGCCCGACTGCGGGCCGTCAGGGAAGGACTTCTTCGATCCGGACAAGGTGGCCGAGCTTCGAATCACAATCGATGAGGCCGAGGTCCAAGCCGCCGTCGAGCAAGCGCGGGCGGCCGGCCTGTTGGATGCGTCGCCGCACGACTGGACCGATGTGCTCTGGTCGCGGTGGGGCGTCTGCACGGACATCGTCGATCTGCCGGTCAAGGTTGAATACAAGAGTCCCGACGGCATTGGTGACGCCGTGCTTGACGACGTCGGCATGCGTATTCGAGGAACCAAGAGCCGGGGCATCAACGTCCTGCAGGGCTTCAAGCTGGACATCAACAAGTTGCTGCCCGATCCAGACGTGGCCACAGGCGCCAACAGCCGCAAGTTCGCGGGCCTGAACACCATCAACGCCCTGTCGATCGAAGGCGACTTCTCCCTGCTGTTGCAGTGCGCGGCCTACAAGGTCATGCGCGATGGCGACGTGCCGACCCCTCGCTGCAATCACCTGTCGGTCTACATCAACGGCGAATATTACGGGCTGATGCAAAACGTCGAGTCGGTGCACACGAACTCGTTCTTGAAGAAGGCCTTCGACGACAAGACTGGTGATCTGTACGCGTGCTCGGCGGGCTGCTTGTACAAGGATTCCTTCGCCGACCTGCAGTACATCTCGGACTCGTTCACCGACTACCTGAGCCCGCCCAAGTACGAAACCTCGGGCGTCGCCGATCCCGTGAACGGCCCCAACACCACCTTGATCCCCATGCTCAAGTGCGGCGACGTCGACACGACGCCCGATCCCGTCGCGTTCAGGAAGTGCATCCAGGAGTGGATCGACCTGCCCGAGTGGCTGGCCGTGATGGCGGGCGAGTCGATCTTGCCGACGCTGGAGTCTTTCCTGGGCGCGCTCAGGAACTACTATCTGTACTTCAAGCCCGACGTCACCGCCCCGCACGGCGGGCGCTTCGAGCTCTACTCGTGGGACTACGACGTGGCCTTCCAGCATCAGGCGGTCTACCCGGCCAGCGGCGATCCGTTCACAACGGTCACGCAGTGGTTCTTCCCCAGCCAACGGGCGAAGCTGGCGCAGCGGCTGACCAGTGAGTTCAAGGCGGAGTACTGCGAAGCAATGTACAAGTTCATGTCGAAGGCCTACGACCCCGACACCATCGACAAGATCGCCCGCCCCCTGGAGCCGATCGTGGCCAACCCGGCCCTGAAGTCCAGCACCTGGCCGTTGCGAAGCACGATCCCCTGCGGCGATACCGGCGGCATTGATGGCGGTGATGCCGGCGTTTGCAAGGGAGAGCCCCAGACGCTTCAATCCTGGCAGACCGAGGTCCGCGCGATCCATGACTTCATCATCAGCAACAAAGCGAAGATGACGGCCGTCGTCACCGCGGCCTGCGGACCCCGCGTCCCTAAGGATCCCATCGATGCGGCCGCTCCTTGATCTTCGCGTCGCAACGTCTTTCGATTCGTCTGATCCTCAATCCCCTTCGGAGGTACCCGTGAGAAACTGCTCCCAGCTCGTCAATTTCAGCGTCGGCCTGCTCATTTCGTTTGGTGCGGTCGCTTGCAGCAGCAGCAGCTCCAGTGGCACGGGTGGCATGGGTGCCCTGGGTGGCGCCGGCGCGGGCTTGGGTGGCGCAGGTGGGGGTAGCAACCTCCCGCCGCTGGTGACGCCCGTCCACGTGATGGCCGGCGCGAATCCCGCCCTGGCCGACGGCACCCTGGCGCTTCCGTTCGCGACGCCCTACGACGCAACCATCGCCATCGACGCGCGGCCGGCTTGGGTGGGGGAGATCATCATCCACGAGGGGCTGTACGAACTTCCCGCCAATCCCGACAAGACCAACCGACACGCCAACGACGTCGTGGTCCCGGCGTCCGCGAAGCTTCAAGTCCTACCCGGGGCCACCTTCGCCCTGGGGGACAAGGTCAGCTTCCACGTCCAGAACGACGTCAGCTTGGTGGGAACCGCGGCCAGCCCCATCATCTTCACTTGGTTGACGGACAAGAAACACTGGGGGTCATTCACCAACTTCGAGCCGACCTCCAAGAACAATGTTTTCGAGTACGTGATCTTCGAGCATGGCGGTGAATCCTCCTTCAAGGGCGCGACGACCACAGGGACCCTGGCGATTCGCGGAGGCGGCGCGCACGTCAACCATTGCGAATTCCGATTCGCCGAGGGTGACGACGGCATGAACTCGTCCGGGGCCTATATCCTCCTCGAGAACTCGTATTTCCATGACAACCTGAATGACTGCTACGACGCCAACAAGCCGTCCATGCCCCCGGGGGAAGCTCGCTACAACCGCTTCGTGCACTGCGGGAACGACAGCATCGACGCCGGCGAAGGCTCGAACCTGTACGCCCACCACAACACGATGACCGGCTCGGGCGACAAGGGCGTCTCGATCGGGGAGATCAGCTTCCCGACTATCGAGAACAACTTGATCGTCGGCTGCAACATCGGCATCGGGATCAAGGACGGTTCGGATCCGGTCATCACCAACAACACGTTGGTGGGCAACATCGTCGGCGTGTCGAACTACGAGGCGGTGGCTGGAGACGGGCCGGGCAAGGGAACGTTCAAGAACGGCATCATCTGGGGATCGATGCAGGCCGACATCGTGAACAACGAAAACGCGGGCACCACGGTGTTCTCTTACAGCTGCATTCAATCGAGCACCTATCGGACCGACCTGGTGGTGGGATCGACGCCGCTGCCCATCACGGGTGTTGGCATCCTGACCGCCGCCGCCGGGTGCCCTGACCCGGGATTCGCGGCGCCGAATCCGATTCCCCCCCCGGCCGCGATGCTTGGCACCACCTTCGATCCCGGCGATTACCACCTGAAGTCGGTCTCGGGGCGGTTCGATCCCCTCACGATGGCGTTCGTCACCACGGACACCACGACCAGCCCGTGCGTCGACGCGGGCGATCCGGCGTCCCCCTTCGCCCTCGAGACCCTGCCGAACGGGATGCGGATTGATTTGGGCGCGTACGGCAATACTCCTGAAGCCAGCAAGTCGGCGCACTAGGGGATCGCATGACACGACCAAGTCTGCTTGAGGGCGGCCGTGTGCCGCGGGTTCGGTTTCCGTTGGTGCTGGGTGCCTTCGGATTGTTCGCGACCCTGGGCGCCACGGCCTGCGACGACGACGGCGCGAAAGGGGGCGGCAACGCGCTGGTGAAGGTCAGCCCCGAACCCAAGGGGACGAACTGTCCCTCGGGGGGGCAGCGGATCGACACGGGTTCGGACAAGAATCAGAACACCGTGCTCGATGCCGCGGAGATCACCGCCAGTTCCTACGTGTGCGGCCCGGCCGCCGCCAATCCGATCGCCATGCAGAGGGCGGCGTGGTCGCAGACAGCCAACCCGATCTCGATGAACAACCACAGCGACGATCTGGTGGCCACGGCCCCGATCGGAAGCGGGCGACTCACCCTGAAGCGCCTCTCCCACACCCCGTACAACGTTTCCGACTTCGGACGATCAGCGTCCGAAACCGTGGATTTCAACCCGATCACCAAGCAGATCTTCACCCACGATACCTGGCACGCGCGCGCCTCGTACGTCACGGTGGCGGCGGATGGGTCCCTTACCAATCCGGGCATCGTCGATCCGAAGCTCAGCATCACGGACTTGCCCGTCGGTGGCGGACCCTACATTCTGGGCGTCAACAGCGTCGCGGTGAAGGAGAACACGATGGCGCTGGCCGTCGAGGTGTTCGACACGACCCTGCTGTCCTACGTCGAGGGCCGCCTGGTCGTCTACGACGTCTCCGCGGGCACCGTGCCCGTGTTCATCGCCGCCCTGAAGATCGGGCCCGAGGGTGACCACGTCAGCTTCACCCCGGACGGCAGCAAGATGGTGGTGGCTGGCGAAGGAGAGCCGGCCACGCTGGAACGGACCCATGACCAGATCCTCGACGTGGCCGATCCCGAAGGGACCATCTCGGTCATCTCCCGTCCGGCCGCCGGATGGAAGGCGCTGACGAACGCCAACGTCGTCACCATCGGCTTCCAGGATTTCAACGACGGCGGGGCTCGCGCCGCCGAGCGGCCGCCCGAGTTGCACCGTATCGCCAAGGAAGGGATCCCGTGGTCGCAGCAGTTCGAGCCCGAGTACATTTCGTACACCGCTGACTCCGCGACCGCGTTCGTCGTGCTGCAGGAGGTGAACGCGTTCGCCATCGTCGATCTGACCAAGACGCCCCCCTACATCAAGGAGATCCATCATCTGGGCTTCAAGGACGGGCTGCTTCCCGGCAACGAGTTCGACGCCAGCCAGGTCGATGGCCGCGTCCGGCTGGCCAATTGGCCGGTCTTCCTGATGTACCAGCCCGACACCATCAAGGGCTTCGTGGGGGCCGACGGTAAGAACTACTTCGCCACCGCGAACGAGGGCGACATCCGCGACCCGACCTGGGGTTGGCATGAGAACGAGAAGATTTCGCTCTTGAACCTCGATCCCGTGGCCTTCCCCAACCAGGAGCGCTGGAAGGACGACAATATGCTGGGCGGGCTGCAGGTGACGACGACCAAGGGCGACGCGGACGGCGACGGGCTGTACGAGAATCTCTACGCGTTCGGCGGCCGTTCGTTCTCGATCTGGGACGAGCAGGGCAACATCGTGTTCGACAGCGGGAACACGTTCGAACGCACGACGGCCGCTCTGTTCGGCTCCAACTTCAACGCCTTGGTGAAGGAGTGGGGGCCCGAAGGCAACAGTCCCATCAAGGGGCCGGAAACCGAAGCGCTTTCAGTGGGGGTCATTCGGGTGCCCAAGAAGGTCCCGCCTGGCAAACCGCCGGCCTTCGAGGATCGAACGTTCGCGTTCATTGGCTCGGAGAAGATCTCCGGATGGTGGGTGTATGACGTCACCAATCCCGCCCAGGCCGAGTTCGTGACCTATTTCACCACCCGGCACCCCGAGATCCCGCCGTTCGACGATGCCCTGGACGGCGCCGATCTTTCACCCGAAGGCTCCGTGTTCGTTTCGGCTGCGGATAGCCCCACTGGCAAACCGTTGCTCATCGCCGGCAACGAGGTCTCCAGTACGACCTCCGTCTACGAAATCGAGGTGACTCCTCTTTGAGCCAATCCGTTCGCTACTCGAGGTCCAGTAGCCCAACCACCACAACCCTCACCAAACGCTTGGGCCTTCACGGCGGACTGCCCTATAGTGCGCCCCAAACAGTTTCCCGCGAAGGCACCCTCGGAAGGAGATCCGGAATGAATAGGAAAGCTCTTTGTGCGCTCGGAGTTCTCATGTTGTCGTTCTCTGCCATCGGCTGCGGCAGCTCGAGCAGTGGCAGCGGCGGTGCCGGCGGCGGCGCCGCCACAGGCTCCGGCGGGGCGACTGGCTCCGGCGGTGCCGGCTCCGGCTCGGGCGGCGCAAGCGCGCCGACCGTCGCGTCCGCCTGTGCGTCGTACTGCACGAAGTACCCGGCAAGCTGTCCGACCTGCGCCAGCCTCTCGCCCGTGCTCACGGCTTGCACGAAGTTCTGCATCGCCGAACGAGCGTGCGCAACAGGCGACGTCGAGGACTCCATGGATTACCGCTGCGTGAACGCCGTGAACAACGGGGGGATGTCCCTCGACACGTTGGCCGCCAACTGCAAGACGGCCACAACGGCCTGGTTCAACTGCCTGGCCACGCAGCCGATGGTCTGCGTCGATGGTATGGCGAACCTGCCGGGTGCCTGCGCCTCCGAAGCAGACGCCCTATCGAAGGCCTGTACTCCTCCGTAGAACCCGACGCCCAGGTCACCAAGCTTCGCCCGCCCCGCGTCTCTGTCCACCGACAGGACCGGGGCGTTCTCATTTCCTAGTGCCACAGCGACGTCGCGGTGCCGTCCGGCTCGACGACCTTGGCCACGTCCCGGCTCTGAGAGCGCCCTGCTACGGGCAGGTCGCGTCGGCCTGGTAGATGATCCGGGCCTGTTCGCCCGCCGCGATCCAGGCCTTGCCGTCGGCCGAGAACGTGATGCCTTCGCCCTGCGGCTCGGTCGCGAACGCCTGCATGTGCGGGGCGGCCATGAACGTCGCGGTGAGGGTGGCGGCCCGCGGCCAGATCAGGACCGTCTCGTAGCTGCGCACCATGAAGCGGTCGCCGGTCGGTGAAATGTCCCCGCCGCTGGCCTGCGCGGCCTGACCGGAGGTTCCGATCTGGACCGTCGTCACCTTTTCCAGCACGGTGGGCGTGTCCACGGGCGTGTTGCCGGGCGCGCGGTAGACCACGGACATGCCGCTGGTTTCTTTGGTGACGATGATGATGTCGCCCGTCACCGGGTCCAGCAGCAGCGTCTCCGCGTTGTGCGCCTTGTCGGGATAGGTGAACTTCAAGACCTCCGAGGTCACGGCCTGCTGGACGGCGGCCTGGGTCGGCGAAACCTCGGGCTCGGGCACGCGGTAGACCTGGATCTGCGTGCGGTTCGCCGAGTTGTCGCCGATATCCCCCAGGTAGATGTAGCTGCCAGCGCCCGGGCCTTTTCCGACGGCGATGTCCTCCCAGTCGTTCTGGCTCACTCCGGTCAGCGTGTACTCGCCCAGCGCCTTGCCCGCGGTGGTCATGGCAAAAATCGTCGAGGGACCGCCGGTATCCATCTGCGCATAGAGGACGCCCGGGTGGGCGCGGCTGGCGACGATTCCCGACGGACCGTTGGCGCCGGTCGCCGCGATGGTTCCCACCTGGACCGGGGCCTTGAAGTCCAGGCAGCCGGTGCCCGAGGTGCCGCCGGCCGCGCCACCGGAGCCCGCTGGCGCGCCCGCGGCGCCCCCGTTTCCGTGTCCCGCCGTACCCGGCATTCCGCCGCGGCCGCCACTTGCGACGGTGCCGCCGCCGCCACCGCTCCCGGTGGCGCCTCCGCTGGCGCTGCCCCCCGATCCGGTGGTGCCTCCGGTCATCGCCCCCCCCGACCCAGGGGATGCGCCCCCCGACCCAGGGGATGCGCCCCCCGACCCGAGGGTACCTCCGGTTCCGGGACCGGGCGCTCCCCCCGTGCCGCCGGAAGTTCCCCCGGTTTGCGACGAAGTTCCTCCCGAGCCGCCTGAGGTTCCTCCCGTTCCCGTCGCGGGACCGCCGCTGCTGCAACCGACGACCGTGCCGGCGAGGGAGAGCACCACCAGGGTGAGGTCCACCTTGGAACAGCGGACCTGCAGGCGCCGTCGTGACGTTCCCATCAGCATGTGAAGACCCTCCTCGTGAGCGAAAAAAATTGGCGGCCGCTGTTCGTCGGAAAGCTGACCCGTCTTACGGGTTGACCACGTACGAAGAGAGCTCCTCGAGCTGATCCCCGCTGCCGAGCTCGCCCGCCTCCTTCACTTTCCCGATTCCCCGCGCGAACCAAAAGTACCTGACGCTCGCCGAAGCCAGCGAAGTTCTCTTGAGCTTGATGGTGGTGAAGGTACCTCCCGGGACTGTCACGGATTCGTTCACGCCGACGACGGACCACATCTCCATGACGGGCTCGCTCGTCGTGACCAGGGGGCGATCGCCGCCGTCATCCACCCCGGTTCCACCAGCACCGCCGGCGGCACCGTCGGCTTTGGCCTTGTCCACCGTGTACTCGATGAAGTTCTCCGGCCACTGGGCGCCCAGGGCCGTGTGCTCGGCTGAATCGTCCACGCGCAGCTTCGACGGATCCCAGTACTGTTCCTTCTTCAGATTTCCGGAGGAGGCGCCGATCGACTCCTCGCGGAAGCGAACGACGCGCTTGCCGACCACCGCCTGGAAGCTGACGTCGCCGTTGGTGTCGTTGAACCTCGAGCCCGTCACCAGCCTGAAGGCCATGGCCTCCTTGTTCGGACCGGTGCCACCCACGACGGCTGGCGCGGTCACGCCCTGCACCTTCAGGGTCTTGGTGCCGTCACTGTCGGTGACCTGATACGTCCATTGATTGCCCACCGCGAGCGGCAGGAAGGAGCCGGCGCCGTTGCCGACAGCGTTCGAATTGCCGGAGCTGCCGCAGCCGAGGGCGATACCTGCGAGTGCCAGCGTCGATAGTAGGCCTTTGGTCATCCTCGTCGTTCTCATTTTCCTCATTTTCTGTGGGCGCTCATGGACACGCGGTGGTCACCTGGGTCATCGCGGAGGAGCCGTGCGAGGTGATGAAACTGCGCATCGAGCTCACGGTGGACTGCCAGGACGACATGGTCGTGGTCGGGTCGTTGGTCATGCCCGGCATGATGACCGCAGACATATCATCGACCAGGCCCGGCTTGTAGACCTTGCTCAGGAAGTCTTTCATGGCCTGGCAGTACTCCGTGCGGAACACCGTCGTCAACCGGGTCGCCAGCTTGGCGCGGGTGCCGCCGGGACCATAGTAGCCGGCTGTCGCGGTCAAGGGATCGCAGCTGCTTGGATAACAATTGGCCTTTTGAAAGGCGACGTCCAGGTCCCACGACGAAAGCTGGAAACGCCCCCCATGCGGGGCGGCGGCGTCGGGAACGAAGTACAGCAAATAGTTGCGCTGCACCATGAAGGATTCGACCGTGGGCATCAGCGACTCGGCGGCGATCTGCTTCAACCACTCGTTCACGTCCAGCCACTCGCTGATGCAGGTCTTGAAGGTGGCGTCGCTGGCCGTCTGGGTGGCGTCGCCGCACTTGAGCATGGGGAGCAAGTGCGCCTCGGCGGTGGCTGTCGACCCGCGCGTGATCTTGTATTGCGACGTGTAGCTACCGAAGGTGTCCCCCGAATACAGCAGCTTGGCGACGCTGTCATTGAACTTGTCGGCGCCGCTGCAATCGCCTTGCGAGGGCGATGCTTCATAGGTCTCCGCGCTGGTGGTGCCGAAGTGGTGCGCCTGAAAGCGCCCGATCTCCGGCTCCTCGACGTTCTCCATGAGCCCGTAATAGGTGCCGTTCACGTAGACCTTGAGGTGGTTGCAGTAGGGAGAGGGCAGGCCGAAGTCGCGCATGGTCTTGTAGGCGAGGCACTGCATCATGTGCGAGGGATCGGCCTCGACCGACAGCGTGTTCAACCGATTGATGTCGGCGAAGCGCCGGCGGGCGGCACCCGTCGCGGTCCCCAGCAACTTCTGGAAGTCGAGCTTGAACCCTTGAAGCTGATTGACGCCTTTCTGCCGGCTGCCGCGCAGGCGAATGCCCACGTCCTGCATGGTGACGTTGCCCTTGCCGTCGGGGCTCTCGTACTGGAACGTGACGCGGACCAGATCCGATTTATCGAACGGCGGGCAGTGATTCCACTTGGACCACAGCAGGTCCAGCCACTTGTCCGGGCTGGAGTTCCCGGTGTCGGCGGCGTCGAAGGTGATGCGGATCGTCGCCAGCTTCGAGTTGTCGAAGAAATCGGTGGCGCTGGGGCCGCACGCGGGCGGACAGCCCGCCTGCGCGGCGCCGCCGGCGCCAACGCCGCCACCACTTCCGGTGGCGCCGCCGCTGGCCGTCGCTCCGCCGCTTCCGCTGCTGCTCCCGCCGCGCCCCCCCGAGCCCGAGGCGGTTCCCCCCGACCCGGAGGTCGCTCCACCCGAACCTGAACTCGTCACGCCGCCAGATCCGGCGTCGGACCCACCGGAGCCGACCGACCCGCCGGTGCCATTCGACATGGCGCCGCCGGTGCCGGGAAGCGGGGCACCGCCCGTTCCGACGGCTCCCCCGGTTCCCTTGGTCCCCCCGCTGCTCGCCGCCGCATCAGATACAGGACCGCCCGGGTTGTTGATGTACCCCGTGCATCCCGCCGCGACCGTTGCCAGAAGCGTCGCGGTGGTCAGGGTGAAGCACCGCGCCCGCGATGTTCGAATGGATGTCCTCATTCGGTCGGTCCCTTTCGTGTCGGCGGGCGCATCAGCGCGCCATTCAAACGAATGACGCTTACCCTGGTTTTGCTCCGCGCAGCCTGTTGGTTGCGCCACAGCAAACTTTTCGTCACGCTTCGGCAACAGAATCAGGACCAAGAAATTAGCGACGGTGACGCTCACCTTCTGGTGATGGATGGCGCCGACGTGAGCCCCGGTGGCGACTCTGCTGCCCGCGTGGGGCGTCGGCGGCGTGCAATATACCGACGCCGGTAAGTGTCGACAAGGTGTAATCTTCGTGACACTTTGGATCGTCGCTGAGTTCGCTTCGGGGGAAGGTTCGCTCTTTTTTTCGTCCGCGACGAACGCGGTATCCGGTGTTCGATCAGTCGAGGCCGTGGTCCATGTTCATCACCTTCCGGACCTGTTTCAGGGTGGCGATACCGTCCTGGCGCGCGCGCTCGACGCCCTTGCGCAACACGCTGCTGACATACGCCGGATCCTCTGCGAAGCGCGCCCGGCGCTCGCGAATCGGCGCCAGGTAGGTGTTCAGGGCCTCGGTCAGGAGGGCCTTGAGCTTGCCGCCCCCGCCGTCACCAATACGTTCGGCGATGGCCTCCGGGGATTCGCCGGTGCAGGTGGCGACCAGGCGAAGGAGATTGGCGACCTCGGGGCGGCTCTGGGGGGCGAAGGTGATGTGGCGATCCGCGTCCGTCTTGGCGCCCTTGATGGCCCGGGCGGTCTCGTCGGGCGTCATCTTGAGCATGATGCTGTTGCCGCGGCTCTTGCTCATCTTCTGGCCATCGGTGCCCAGCACGACGGGGAGGTCGCTGAGCAGGGCGTCGGGCACCGGGAAGACCGGCGCACTGGGGGAAAACCGTTCGTTGAAGCGGCGGGCGATCTTGCGCGTCAGCTCGAGGTGCGGCAGCTGATCGCGGCCGACCGGGACCAGGTTGCCCTTGCAGAACAAGATGTCGGCCGCCTGGTGGATGGCGTACGTGTACATGAGCGCGTTCACTTGACGGAGACCCGCGGCCTTGATCTCCTCTTTTACCGTCGGGTTGCGATCGAGCTCGGCGGTGGTCACCAGCGCCATGAAGGGCAGCAGGAGCTGGTTCAGCTCGGGGACGTGGCTGTGACTGAAAAAGAAGGTGCGGCCATTCTCCGGATCGAGCCCGGCCGCCAGGTAGTCCAGGATGGCCTCGCGGACGTTCACGCCCACCGCGTCGGCGGTATCCCGATCGGTCAGCACTTGATAGTCCGCGATGACGATGAAGGTCGTCGCGCCGAGGTTCTGAATGCGCACGCGGTTGGCGACGGTGCCGAACAGGTGACCGATGTGCAGCGGACCCGTCGGGCGCTCCCCCGTGAGAACCCGGTACTTCGCCGGATTGCGCGGCAGATCTTCCCAGATCGCCTGGCTGCGCCGGGCGGACTCCTGGAATGTCGCCGATTCCAGCGCAATGTCTTCCGCGTTGACCTCGAATTTTTCTTCCATGCCCTCCTTTTATCTCAATCGGGGTGGGCCTGGACGGGCGGTGCTCTTTCCATCTTCGCGCGATCTCGGCCGGTCCGAATTTCCTTTTCAAATTTCTCATCTGACGGGAGACTGACCTGTCGCTTGTCCCTCATCGTTGCTTCCCTGACGGCCTCCCTGTTCTTGGGCGTGCTCTTGGCGCAGCCCGCCGCTTCGTCGCCGCGGGCGGAGCAGGAGCGGGAAATTGTCTGTACGGGGCCCTTGCCTTTCTCGCGGGAGGAGTTGCAAGAGGCGCTCCTTCCGCGCTGGCACCTCCTCGGCGGCGTCTCGGTCGTGCGGGTGACCGCCGAGGGCGGGCGGACCCTGGTCCAGGTGGGGCCTGTCGAGGGCCAGGTCGACCTGGAGGGACGGGGAGGGGAGGAGGCCGCGCGTATCGTGGCCGTGATGGCGCTCGATCTGGCGCAGGCCGGGACGCCTCTTTCGGTCTCGGCGACGCCTGAGGCGTCGGTATCGGCCTCGGTCAGCCCCGCGCCTGCCCCCCCGATCAAGCGCCAACACACCCTCAGGGCGGGTTTCCTGCTGCTCAGCCCGTTCGACCAATCCGGGCTGGTGGCTCACCTCGAGCCGACGGTCGACGTCGGCGGAGAATTCGTGCCCGGCTTCGGCGCCTTTGTGACCGCGGGCTACCGTCAAGCGGGCTCAACCGATTCAACCGGCTCGTTGGTGCTGCGCGAGCTTCCCCTGCGGGCAGGTGTCGCCCTGCGACGGCGGTGGCTCGAGCTGCGCGCGGCCGGCGTCCTTCGCCCGCGTTTCGTGGAGGGTCCGCCCTCCTACCGGGACGCGTCCTGGGGAGCTGCGGTCTCCGTCGTCGCGCGCTTGGCCTTGACGTCGAAGCTTGCGTTGGTGCTGGCAGGTGGGGTCGATCTGTTTCGCACGCGGACGGTCTTCGCCGTCAACAACCATCCAGCCCTGACGACAGCGTGGCTCAACCCGTGGGTGGGGGCGGGGATCGCCTGGGAGACGGCCCTGTGAGCGTCTTGCTCACCCTCGGGCGAGACGCCTCGCCATCGGTGCTCGTGCAGATGGTGCAGGGCTGGCTGTTCGCCTCGGCACTGTCCTTCACGCGCGGCGGAGTGGAGCCGGAGGTGTCGGACGAAGAGCTGATCGCGCGGGCGCGCCGGAACGAACCCGAAGCGATTCAGGCCATCTACCAGCGGCATGCGGCCGCGGTCTATCGCCGCTTCACGCACCTCCTCGGCCCAGATTCCGAGCGCGAGGATCTGATGCAGGAGGTGTTCGTCGATCTGTTCCGTCAGCTCGATCGCTACCGCGGGGGCGCCAGCCTGCGGACCTACGTCTTGCAAATCGTCTCCTACAAGGCGTTCGACCACCTCAGGCAGCGGCAACGGCGGCGCCGGACTTTGGCTGACGTGCCACGCGGCTCGCCGGCCGACGATCCCGAAGCCTGCGACCTGCGCTCGCCCGCGCCCTCGCCCGAGGACCGGGTGGGTCACGCGCAAGAGCTGGCGCTGGTCGAAGATGCGCTCGAGAAGCTGACCCCGAAGAAGCGAATCGCCTACCTGTTGCGGATGGTCGACAACCTCTCGCTCAAGGAGATTGCCCAGCAGGTGGGAGCGAACGTGTTCACGGTCGCTCAGCGCCTTCGCCACGCCGATCGCGAGCTTCACCGCCATCTCGAACGCGCCAGGCGAGGTCGACCATGAAACTCGCCGAGCTCGCGACGTGTCGTCGGATGGAAGAGGTGCTCGTCCAGCGCGACGACCGGCCGGATGCGACGCCGACGGCGTCGATGCAGCACCACCTTCAGTCCTGTCCCACGTGTCGTGGCCGCCAGCAGACGTGGGCGCTGGTTCAGCAGCGCGCCTTGGCCGCGAACGACGTGCTCGACGATCTGACACGCGCCCGCGTGTTCGGGCGTGTGCAAGCCAGCCTGGCTGCGCGCCCGGCGCGAGAGGGCGGGCCGGGCCGACGCACGCGCCCGATGCGGACGCGCTTCGCGTGGTCGCTGGCCTTCGCCGCAGTGGTGATGCTGGCGTTTGTTCTGGGAACGCGACTGCGAACGCCGGACCCGGGTGTGGCCGTGACGCCGGTGGCGCTCGAGCCGTACGCGTTGCACGGGCCCACGGAGCCGCGCTGGGTGGTTCCGGGCAAAGGGCTCGATCACCTCGAGCTGCCGCCGCACGCCTCGATGCGGGCACGCCTGGGGCCCGCCGCCGATCTGACGTTGCTCGGGCCGCTCGAGCTCACGGTGCGCGATCGCGAAAAGCAGCGGGTGGAGCTGGAGCTCGGGCGAGGGACGCTCCTTGCAGATTTCGATGGCTCGGGGGGACGCAGCCTCCGCATCTCGACACCGGACGCGACGGTGGACATCGTCGGGACCCGGTTCATGGTCGACACGTCAGCCACCCGGACGCGCGTGGCGGTGGCCCACGGGCTGGTGCGCGTGGAGAGCAAGGGGCGGTCGCGCATGGTGGGGGCGGGCCTCTCCTGGAGCACGGACCAGGACGCCCTGGCGCCGCTGGATGGGGGGACGGTCCGCATGTTTGCTCGGGCGGCCCTGGGACAGTGGGAAGAAGAGCTGGCATCCGAGTCTCCGCCCAAGGACAGGAAAGCCGAGACATCCGAAGAAGACGACAAGGAAGGTGCGAAGACAGGCGCGAAGACAGGGCAGGGGACGATAGAGACAGGAGAAGGGGCGAGCAGAGGTACGGCGACGGAACGCACGGTCCGCCGACGACGGGTTCACGTTCGTCGCCCGCGCACCCCGCTCGCGGTGGAGTTCGGAGGGGCCAACCAGACGGAGCCGCGTGCGAGCCAAACAGACTCGTCGGTCGTTGGCAGTCGCCTGGCTCTGGTGGACGCGCCCCAGGTTCCGACCCGCTCTCCGCCGCCGGTCCCGACGGCTCCCCTCGAGGAGGCCGCGCCTGCCGTCGTTGCGCCATCACCCAGCGCAGCGCCACCAGCGGCAACCGTACCGGTCCCGACCCGCCCATCAGCTTCGCGTGCGACGGTGTCATCTCTCTACAAGGAAGCCGAGCAAGCCTTGAAGCGAGGGGATGCCGCCGGCGGCAAAGAGCGCCTGGAGGCTCTCGTGCGCGCGTTTCCTCGCGACACCATGGCGGATTCGGCGCGGTTCGAGCTGGCGCTCCAGGCGAGACAGGGCGGTGACCAGCGAGAGGCGTTGGCGCGGCTCCGTGAAATCTTGGGCCACGGCACCAGCGGGCCCTTCGTGGAGCCGGCGCGCTTTCTTCGGTGCCGCGTCTATCTCGATGAGGATCGCGCGGCTGCCGAGACGTGCCTGGTCCGGTTCGTGCGCGACTATCCCCAGTCTCCACACGACGAGGTCGCGGTGCGGGCGCTGGTCGAACTGTCGCAAGCCAAAGGGCAATGCAGCAAGGCCTCCCAATTCGCTGAGATGTACTTGCAGCGTCATCCCCAGGGCCGCTTCGCGGAAGCAGCGGCGCGGGTGAGGAGCCATTGTGGGGAGTGAAGCAGCGCGGGCATGGCTCGCCGCCCTGGCGCTCGTGCTGGCGATGGGTTGCACGACGAAAGTGGTCAATCTCGCCGTCGACGTTGGAGGGGCCGGGGGCATCAACGTGCCCTCCGAAGATGCCGCCAGCGCGAAGGATGCCGATGTTTCGAAGGATGCCGACGTCGTCAAGGACGCCGATGTCGCGAAGGATGCCGATGTCGATGTCGTCAAGGATGCCGATGTCGTGACGGACGCCGATGTCGCCACCTCAGCCGACTTCCTGGCTGCCTTCGACGCGGGGAAGGTCCCGGGACCCGCCCACTACGTGAATTTCATGTGTTGCGTCGGCGTCGACGCCGGCAACTGCAAAGCCGAGGTGCTTGGCGGTCCTGACCTTTGCGACCTCTACGGCGAGTGGAAGTCTCGCGCCACCGACTTTTGCACGGCCCAGGGAACAATCTTCATAGGCGGCTACGATCTCTACGGGGCTTGCTCGACCGACGGCGGGCAACCCTGAATCGCCATTCCTTTTCAAACTTCGCCATCCCGAAACGACTGTATCTGCGTGTTCGCCCCCCAAATGCAGAAACATGAAAGCGGAGGAATGATGATGCTTCGTCAAAAGAAACGACCAGTTCTCATGGCAGCGCTCGGATTGGCGGCACTTGGCCTCGCCGGGTGTGACGACGCCTTCTGGCTCGCGGCGCAGGCCAAAAAGGGCGGTGAGTCGCCTGGCCCGACCGGTACGACAGGTTCAAGCTCTGGCACCGCTGGCACCAGCGGCCAGCCGGCCTGCACACCGTACAACTTGGGCGGCGATGGTGTTTGCTTCGACGTCGCGACCATAAAGCAAAACGCATCTCTCGCCTGTGAGAAGGTCGGCCTCAGGTTGAGCGACTACTTTCCCACCGACGCGTGCGGAGACGGCACCTACGGCGCCGCGAAGTACGACTGCTGCCCGGTGCCGCCGCCGCCGCCGCCGCCGCTTCCGAGTGACTGTACGACCCAGTCGTCGGAAGGCAGCTCGTCGAGCTGCAAGCCCGCGGGGAGCTGGAAGGACGTTGCGGGGGAGGCTTGCCAGGCGGCCGGCTCGATGTTGAGCGCCTATACGCCTTACGAGGATTGCGGCGACGGCAACTATCGCTCCGTGAAGTACACCTGCTGCGGCAAGGCCCCGCCCCCACCGCCGCCCCGGTCGAGTGACTGCACGGACCGGTCGCAAGGCAGCGACACCAGCTGCAAGCCTCCGGGAATCTGGGAGCAGTACGGGTCCGAGGACTGCCAAGCGGCCGGCTTGATCTTGGTTGGCTTCACGCCGGACGTGTCGTGCGGCTACGGCAACTATCGCGCCGTGAAGTACACCTGCTGTCCGGCCGAGCCGTCGGTGGCGAAGTAGGGCGTCGACAGAGCGCGGAGCGCTCTCGAAGAGCGCCGTTGGAGAAGAGGAGGCCGGGATCGTCCCGTGCCTCCTCTTTCTGCAGGACAGGCGAGAAGAAACGTCCCTGTCGTTGGCCTGGTACCTTTCTTGCTAATCTTGGTCGAGATGCTTCGAAGTCCTGTAAGCACGCCGCTCGTCACGCGTCGCCCCGCCAGATGCCCGGCGCCAATGTCGCGGTTCGTGCTCCTTCTTCTGCCCTTGGTCGTTGGCCTCGTCGTCGCAGGGTGCTGGTCGTCGCCGTCGTGTCCCCCGGCGAAGTGTCCGACGGCGACCTTCAACCTGCGGGCCCTGGATGATAGCAGCGTGACCTGGTCACTCAACGGTTCGCCGCCACGGACAACGACCGGTTTCGTTCCGTACCAACAGGCGTCGGGCGGCGAGTGCTCGTTCGACTTCAAGCGCGGCGAGATCATTCGCCCGGTTGGAGACGCGGTCGACGAGACGCTGTTGCAGGGCTATTTCGACGTGCATTGCAGTGGCGGCACCGGCGGCCCATTCGACTTCGTGTTTTCAATCATTGGTGACTATCGGGAATGGCCGGCCGGAGCCTTCACTGTGACCGCCGAACGGTTCGGCATGGACTACTTCGGAGCGTCGGCGCCGAACCAGTGCCGGATCACCGCCGACCTGAAGGACCTCGTCATGACCGTGACCGTCGAGACCGCGGCAGGGAGCCGGGCGCCATATCCCCAGATGGTGACCGGGGACTTCGTTCGCACCTTTCGCCTCGATTTCGACACCTCAACCGCGACCGCCACCAGCGGTGGTCAGGTCTGCACCTTCCCGATCCTGGGTCAGGTTTCGCTGCACCTGACCCAGACTGCCGCCGACTACGTCTACAATCCGGACGCTCCCTGCCTCTGCGAATGAGCGTGACGGACTATGCCGGTGCGGGCCAATGATCACTGCGGCATCGATGTCCCACGGGAGCATGGTCCGCAGCACGATACTCAAGTTCAGCGGCGGATCCCTCTCTCGTGGTCAACCCAAGCGCCGCTGAGCCACGCGCGCGCCGTCTTGGGGCTGGTCGTACGTGAGCCGTTCGATGGTGAACTCGCCGTAGGTCCATTCGCCCCCCGACTCTTGCCAGCGGGCGTCTCCTCGACTGGGGAGTCTTATCCCGTCGAAATCGCGAAAGTCTCGCACCGGCGTGGACCACGGCAAGAGGTTGTAGACCTTGCCGTTCGACTGGTAGCGGTCACGGGAGACAAAGTCGACCAGATCTCCGGCGGCGTCGAAGCGGACCAGCGCGGAGACAGTCTGCCCAGCGTTCGTGAAGGTCGCCTTCACTCGTCCATCGGGTTGTGTCTCCCAGCGGATGTTGGCGTCGACCAACGCGCCCGGTGCCAGCACGAACATGTCGTTCAGCATGGTGACTGTCTCGCTCTGGTTCATCTGGGGCCCGCGCGCGTCGATGATCGGAACCAGCCCCGCCACCCGGACCTGGAAGGTCGCAGCGTCGCCGACGTAGCGGTGGAAGGCCACGAAGGGAAGGCCCAGCTGTGACGCCGTCATGAAGAACAGCCGGGCCGGGCCGGTGGGGCCGTAGAAGTTGTGTTGCTCGGCGGTCGCCTGCATCCAGCGATCTTGCGGGCGGTTGCGCATGCGGGCGCGGAACACGACGTGAACCGAGCGCGGCCGGGGCTTGCCGAGGACACCGGCGCGCTTCAAGTAGGTGGCGACGGCCGGCGGCAGCCTCGCCAGGTCGCCAACCGTCACCACGGGGGCGGGCTGCATGCACGTGGCCTCGAGGAGGTCGTGCTGGCGGCGAACCTCTGTCCGGTACGCGGACCGCAGACCGATGGATCGAAGGTCCGCCAGCCCGAGGAGCAGCGCGCGAACCAGCACCGCGACCAGGACGGCCGCCGCGATCAGGATCGCGAGGTTCACGACGCCCTCGCTGGCGCGGCCGTTCGCTTGGAGGGTGAGACTTTCAAGGTCACGATCGCCAGCGCGAGCATCGCTACCACCAGGAGGTTCCACGCCCCGAAGAGCGCGATCCCCATGGTGGTCATGACCCACCCCGGCTCCAGCGCCGTCCATACGGCACCGACGATGCTGACGGGGCCGTTCGCGACGAAGAGGGCCGCGGTCGCGCGCCCCACCCGCGAGCCGTCCGCCAACACCGGGGCGATCAACCACGTCGCGACGCCCAGGACCGCGTAGCCCCACATCTCGAGCCCCCATCCCAGCGAGCGAGGATTGGACAGCGAGAAAGCGGCGATGACGGGAGCGTCCGCAGGGACATAGCTTCGCGCCAGCGCAGGCAGGAAGGTCGTCTGCACCACGTAATTGAAAACGACGAGAGCCGCGGAGACCGCCGCGAAGGCAAGCGCCATGCTGGCGCGCGCCCGCAGTTCGGGTGGTGCGATGGCTTGTAGCGCGGCAATCAACGCCAGGGCCCCGCCGACCAGCAGGAAGCCCGTGAAGTAGGGGATGGTCTGAATCGGATGGTAGGCGCGCGCGAACGCCTCGGCTCCCTGCCAGATCGGTTGCGGGTGCAACGTCACCAGGGCCAGGCTGATCGGCCCCGACAGCAGGACTCCGGCCAGCGCCGCGGCGGCCGCAACCAAGGCGGCCCCTCGGCTGGACTGGGTTGGGTTGCCTTCGAGCCCCCGAGCCGACGTCATGGCCATCCCCGTTGCATGGGGGACGCCAACCCGAACGGCGCTGGGTCGGTTCGGAAGGGCCGAATTTCGCGCAAGCCTTGCGTGGGCCCGCGGTGTCGTCGGAAGAGGTTACCGTCGGGCCGCGGCGCGGGACTCGACGAAAAAAGTTACAAAGAACCTATTTTCGCGAAATCGGGTCTCGGTTGATTTCAGCCTACGGTCTCCCGAGAGGCAGTACATGATGACTAAACTAAGTGGGGCTGGGGTTAAGGTTCGATCAATCGAGGGATGGTTCGGCGGCGCGGCGGCGCTGATGTGGATCGGGTGCGCGGCACCAGCCACAGTGGCTCGGCCGACCGCCAGGGACATGCGGGGAAATGCCAGGGTGATGGGGCACGAAGCCCAGGCGCTGGTGGCGGGCCCGATCAGGCTGTTGCACGTGAACTCGGACAGCGGTATCGAGCCGAGATTCTCACACGTGTGGCACCGCGACGGCGCGACCGATTGTCGCAACGGAACGCCGCTGGATTGGGACGGCCAGACCACCGTCGAAATCGGGGCGGACGAATTGGTGTGCGTGACCGCGGACCGGCCGGCCCGCCTGTCCTGGCACGGCCGGTCGCTCGTGCGCGAGCTGCCCGCTTCGCCCCAACAGGCCAGCCTGCGGTAAGCGATTCACCCGCACAAGTCGGCCTACGGACATCGTTCCTCGACGAGACCACACGCGGCCTCGCAATGACAGCTGGCGGACGTCTTGGTCCCACCAACATTTGAGCCCTGGCCAGCGGTGACATGCGAGAAGATTTCCTTGACCACGCATTCGGGGAGCTGGAACGTGTCCCCGACGTAGAAGTCCATACCGACGCTGTGAAGCGCCTCCAAGTGTAAAGTATCGATGAGGGTGTCGCGGTACACCCAGGCGCGGCCGGCTATGGTCTCGACGCTGCGCAGGTCCAGCTCGACCAGATTGAAGTCCAGATAGAACCAGAGATCGCCGCCGATCGCGGTTACGTTGGGTAGCCGCACCCGCGTGGTTTGTGCGGGGTCGGCGGCATTGACGGGCTTGGGCGCCCCGTCGCGCCGCACGTCCTTGCCAACCTTGCGCAGGCGGGGCAGGTCGACCGTTCCCGCGAAGGTCGGAAAGATCGTGACGCCGCCCGTAGCCTCGGTGCAATCCTGCGCCGCGAGCGCTGCCGCCGCGCCGTCGATCAAAATGTCGGTGCACACCTTGCCGCCGGGGGGCACCGGAACCGGCGTGCAGGTCCCTCCGCCGGCAGCGCCCGTGCCTGCGCCGCCCGCGGCGCCGCCGCCTCCGCCGCCTGCCGTCCCGCCCGCGGGGCCTGAGCCTCCGCCACCCGCGTTGCCTGAGGTTCCGCCGCCCGCCGGGCTACCGCCCGTCGCAACGGCGCCGCCACCGAGCCCCGTCCCTGCGGTGCCACCTGCGGATCCGGAAACGCCGCCTGTACCAGGGCCGGCCGGCGCCAGCTTGTGTTGCCCCCCGCACGCGACACCGACCAGAGCCGCCAGCGCGACCAGAACCAACGCACGAGAAGACACGAATCCATAGGGTCGCATCAAAGTCTCGACAGGATGCCACGCTTCGCCGCTGCGGTGGCGTGGGACAGATCACGGGAGCGCGCTTGCCGAAATCGCTCACCCGCACTTCAGCGAGGCCAGGCAAGTCTGGGGCTGCTTGCAGTCGGCGTCCTCGGTGCAAGAGGTGACGCCTTCAACCGAGAGCTGTTTGGGGATAGTGCTGCTCACGGAGAAGTCCACGCAGCCGGGCGGGATCGAGCCAGTGTCCACCGAGGCGCGGGTTATCGTGAGCTCGGGAAATCCGCCGGTGCCGCGCTTGGCCAGGTCATCCAGGAGAGCGCCGGGGACGCTGGCGCTGCCGGTGTCGGAAACGTCGCAGATGAGCTTGGCCGCGATTCCCGCGTGGTGGGCGAGGTCGAAGGACAGCCACACGCGCCCCGTACCGCCGCTGCCGGCTGTCGTCCAGCGAACCACCAGGGGAGCGTTGGGTTTGGTGGTGGTCAGCGCGAGGGATTGGCCGTCTGGCACCGCCATCGGCTCGATGCCGCTTACGGCGAACGACAGCGGTGAGTAATCGCCACCGGCGGTGTCGAGCCCGATCGCCGCCCCGATCGTGTAGGGGGGGAAGGCGGTCCCGCTGGGAATCGGCCCGTAGTACGACGCGGTCTTGTCGTTGGGGGTCATCATCAGAGGAACCAGCAGCCCCGTCATCGTCGCGACTCCCAGCGGGCGCGCGACCGGCGCCGCCACACACGCGCCGGCCCGGCAGACTGAACCGAGGGCGCAGGCCGGCATGCAGTTCGCGACCGGGCCAATCAATACCTGGCAGCTTCCCTGGTGGGCAACTTGCTGCCAGACATCCTTGGGATCGACGCCGTCGCGCACCAGTCCGCTGACCTGCGCGTAGGGCGGCGCGCCGTTTTCCCCGGGCTTGAGCTCGAGGGCGAACTGACCGACGCGGACGTCGGCCGCGCACATCGTCGGTGCGGACGGGTTGTCACCGGACGATGAGTTGCAGGCGGCGGCAACGAGGGCCGCGCAGGCGAGACCGAACGGCGCTCGTGCGGCATTCACCCTCATGGTCATGGGGTCAGCGCGAAGCAGTAGAAGCCACCATAGCCCCCGAGCGCGCCCACCGTCCCCGACGGGCCGCTCTGCGCGTTCCCGGCCGGGGTCGAGCCCGGCGCGCAGCCGCCTTCGTTGAGCTCCGAGATCCAGTGCGTGATGCCGCTGCGTGGCCAGGAGACCCCACAGCGGGGACGCCCGCCCGAGGAGACGGCGCTCGTCCAGTCCTGGCAGGTGGCGGTCAGGCCTTGCGCGTCCAGCGTTCCGTCGACCTTGCTTCCGGTCAGCACATTGTGGTTGTCGATGATGCCGGTGCCCGGGTTGTGATTGGGGATGCCGTCTTCGTTGGGGAGGTCATTCAGGATTGCGGGGTCCGCGCCCTCCGGTCGCTCTTTCAAGAGGCCGGCGCGGTTCATCGTAAGCAGCCGCCCTTGGCGATCGTACCAGGGGCCGTCGCCGACGCGATCGATCGCATTGACCGCGGTGCCCCCGGGCCCCGCCGTGACACTGAGGAAGGCGCGCCAGGTCTTGCCATTGCCGGGCATCGACTCCTCCGCCAGCCGGCGGCAAATCTCGTCCGCCCCCGAGAGACCGTCGGCCTTGCCGAAGCGCAGATCGCCTCCGAAGCCTTTCGGGTTGTCGGCAAGGCGTTCCAGGCCGGCCTGGCTGGTCATGAAGAAGCTGAAATGCCCGCTGGCGCCGCCGGCCGCGCTGCCGCCGCTGCCCTTGCTGCCGCCGACTGCGCTGCCCCCGCTGCCCTTGCTGCCGCCGACTGCGCTGCCGCCGCTGCCCTTGCTGCCGCCGGCCGCGCTGCCCCCGCTGCTGCCGTTGCTCGTGCCGCCGTTGCTGGTGGCACCGCCGCTGCTGGTGGCGCCGCCGTTGCTGGTGGCACCGCCGCTGCTGGTGGCACCGCCGCTGCTGGTGGCACCGCCGCTGCTGGTGGCTCCACCACTGCTGGTGGCTCCGCCGCTGGCGGTCGCTCCGCCACTGCCAGAGGTTCCGCCCGAGCCGGAGCCTGCGCCGCTGGACGCGGAGCAGGCTAACCAGAGACACGAAGCGATGACGATGACGCGGAGTCGTAAAGGCATGGGAGCTTGGTGCCCGACCAGCCTAGAAAACTTCAATAAAGTTCCGAGTTAAGGTCCGCTGGCAGCAGAATCTTCGATGCGACCGGCGGCAGCGCCATCTTCATCTCGCCCGAGGGCATCGACGCTGGCTGGCGGAACACCGACAACCGCGACATCGATTTGGTCAAAGCCATCTTGGCGCTGGTCAACTCGAAGACCTGCATCGATCAGCGGCGCATCTTCTCGGTCGGATTCAGCTTCGGAGGAATGATGTCCGACGCCGTCGGTTGCGCGATGGCCGACGTGTTCCGCGCCATCGCCCCCATGTCGGGCGCCATCCAGACACCCGAGCATCTCTACAGCGAGTGCAATCAGCCGAACATGCATCCCATCGCCGTCTGGATGGCCCACGGCGACAACGACACCGTGGTGCCGCTCGCCGACGGCAAGGTCGCGTTGGATCTGTTCGTGAAACGCGCCGGATGTAGTGCGCAGACCATGCCTGTCACCCCCAGCCCCTGCGTGGCCTATCAGGGTTGCATGGCGGACTACCCCATTCACTTCTGCCAGTGGTCGGGCGGCCACGGCGTCCCCAGCTTCGCATCGCAGGCCATATGGGCCTTCTTCAATCAGTTCTGATGGCGTGACTCCTCGCGAAGCTCCTCCCGCACCGTCTTCTTCGTTCCCTCGAAATCGGCCGCCCCCCGCGCGGAGTGTGTCGTCGAGGGGTTGTCGCGGCTCTCGGGACGACTTACCTCTAGGTTTGCAACGAAACGAGAGGTGGACCGATGCGAATGAAGTGGCCCCTGCTGTGCCTGCTGGTCGTAGGCGCAGGTTGCGCCCACAAGAGCGCCGAGCCGCGCCAGGCTCGACACGAGCCCGTGGTCGCGGCACGCGGTGACTGGACCAAGCTCGGCGAGCGCACGGTCGATGGCGCGCGCGACCGCGACGTGATCGCCGTGGGCGCCCGGGAGGGGCGTTACCGTCGCATCATGCTGGTCGTCGAGCACAGCGCGCTCGAGCTGTTCGACGTCGTCGTCACCTTCGGCGACGGGACACGATTCTCGCCGTCGATGCGGCACGTGTTCAGCCCCGAGACGCGTTCCCGCGTGATCGATCTACCGGGCGCCGATCGGGTGATTCGCTCGGTCGAGTTCAGGTACGGCAATCTCCCGGGTGGCGGTCGCGCGCAGATGGAACTCTGGGCTCAGTAGGGGAACGGTCCTTCAAAACGAATAGCCCCGACCTAATAGAGGTGCTGGACCTCGACGAAGATCTCGTGGGGCGCAAGCGGGTACTCGAACCCGGAAAACCCAGGGTCGGGACCGCGCGCGGAGAGCACGTTGCGGTAGCGGACCGCGACGCGCGTTTCGTGGCCGCGGACGAGGTAGAGGTCACGCGTCGCCACGGACAGGTTCAGGAGGCCATAGATCGGCAAATCGAAGCTGGCGCCGTTCTCGACGATGCTGGTGTCGGCCGCACGGCGCGGTCCCACCAGCGTGAGCTCGCCGGCCGCCGACAGAGGGACCTGCCGCACCGGCGAGGGAAGGGCGGCATATCCACCTAACCTGCCGATCCAAGGGGGGTACACGACGTTCTTGGTGCCCACCAGAGACGCGGCATAACCCTCTTGTCCGAGCTCGCGCCGGGATGCGACGAGTTCGAAGGCCGCGTAGCCTCCGTAGTCGTCGTGGTAGTTGACATCGGCGCGCGTCTCCCAGGTGAACGTGCGTTGCTTGGCAACATTGCGCGCCGCCAGGTTGATGCCCTGCGGGGTGAACTCGGCCTTGTCAAAGAGCCAGTTGTAGGAGACGCCGGAACTGAGACCGAAAATGCGATTCGGTTTCCAGCCAAGCTGAAACTCGCCCGTGTGGATCTTCTGCGGCTGCAGGCCGCGGTTACCGACCACGTCGCCCGGTCGCAAGGGCGTGGCGTAGAGCAGGTACGGTGACGGAGCCTTGAAGGCACTTCCATAGAGGAGCTTCGCCACCAAGGTCTTGCTGAGCCGCGACGTCAACCCCAGACGGCCGGTGAGCTGCGTGCCATAAGCGCTGTGATGGTCGTAGCGGAGACCGGCGGTGAGCTTGAGCCATGGATCGACGACCTTCAGGTTCGAGCTCAGGAACGCCCCGACGTTGGACAGGTTCGCGTTGACGTCGGTCGAGCCCGCCTGCGGCACGGGCTCCCCGGTGCTGCGGTTGATGCGCACGGGGGCGCCGAAGAACTCGTGATCGTAAACGCCTTCGACGCCGCCGATCAGGTTGAAGCGGGCGCTCGGCATGAAGCGGAGCTCCATCGTGCTGTCCACGCCCTTGTAGGACGTCTTGCGCTCGACGTACAGGAGATCGCTGCCAATCTCCACCCGGTCGGCAGGGCGCACACCGCCTCGCGAGAGGGTGGCGGCCAGGGCAAAGTCCAGGGTCGACCTGACGTGAAAGAGCACGTCCATGTTCAACCGGTACTGGGCCAAAGCGACGTTGGTTCCGCGTTGCACGCCATTGGCGTCGGTCCCGTTGGTCAGCTGAGCCCAGTGAGCAAAGTCGCCGCCGCGTTCGATGGCCGAGCCATACGTACTGAGGGTCACGTGCCCCAGCCTCTCGTCGGCCCAACCGGCGCGCGCCTGCACACCCAGCGAGCGGCGCTTGAGGTTCAATGCCGTGCGCCGCGTGCCGATGTCGCTCGGCAAGGTGGGGGCCGGGGACTCCGGCGGGAGTTCCAGCCCCGACCGATCGGTGGCTTCGCCGGTCGCCCCCACCATGAAGTGAAGATGGCCCCAATGGTGGCCGCCGAGGATGTCGAACGTGCCGCCCAGGTTGGCACCGTCTACCCCCCCCGCCAGGCGAGCGCGGACTGGCCGAAGCTCATCGGGTTTGAGGGTGATGATGTTGACGACGCCCAGGAAGGCGTCGGCGCCGTACAGCGCCGAGACAGGGCCGCGAATGATCTCGATCTGGGCGATGGACTCCAAAGAGAGGAGCGCGATGCCCAGCCAGTTTCCCGAGGTCGAGCGGTAGGCGACGGAGCGGCCGTCGATCATCACCTTGATGACACCGCTCTCCGCGCCCAGGCCGCCGGTCATGCCGCGCACACCGGCGTTGGGCAAGATGTGATCGTCGATCAGATAGAAGCCGACGGTGTGATTGAGAACTTCGGCGACGCTCTGGTAGCCCCAGCGGCGGATATCCCTCTGGGTGACCACCGTGATGATGGCCGGCGCGTCATCGAGACTCTCGGACGTCTTGGTGGCCGTCGAGACCTCGATGTTCAGAAGCTTGACGAGATCGAGGTCGTCCACAGCGTCGCCGGCCGATTCGCCAGCCGCCGATGCCGGCCCGGCAATACAGGTCAGCCAAAGACCGAGCCCCGCCGGCAGAATTCGTTTTCTCATGGTCCAGCTTCGTGATCGCTGGGAAGGCACTACGGACTCTTCGACGATTTCCTTGAGGGGCGAGGGGCGGCGTGAGCCATATCGGAGGGTCGCCGGCATTCTCCAATGCCCGGCAGTGAACCCTGAAGGCGATCCGAAATGAAGGAATAAGCCAATGTCGACCCGTCCCGCCCCGGTGTGTCGCAGCGTTTCGCTATCGCGAGGCGTTGGAGTCGTTGTTCTTTTTCAGCTCTGGCTGGTCGGTTGCCTGCCGTCGTCGACCGAAGGGACGGGAAGGGCCGGCTCCGGGGGCCAGGGAGCGGCCGGCTCGGGGGGGCAGGTCAGCACGGGAGGCAGCGCCAGCACGGGCGGCAGCTCGAGTACGGGGGGCAACTCCGGTACCGGCGGCAACCTGCCGAGCACCGGCGGAACGTCGGGCCGAGGGGGCTCGCCTGGAACGGGCGGCACGGCGGGGCTCGGTGGCGCGGGAACGGGTGGCGCCGACGGTGGGACCAGCAGCGGTGGGACGACGGTCGGAACCGGTGGCCGCGCAGGTTCGGGGGCCGGCGGTACCGGATTCGGAGGCGCCGGCGGGGGAAGCGCCGGTGGAGGGGGCCAGGGCGGCTCGATCGTCAATCCAGGCGACGCAAAGATGGCGGCCGTGGTGCTCGACGGCTTCGCGCTCATCAAACCGTGCAAAGACAACGTCACCGGTTGTTGCTGCGAAGAGGACCCGAAGTACGAGAATCAGCACATCACGAAGATGTTCGGCGGCGACGCCAACGTCACCTACAACGTCAAGCTGCGGATCGCGGGCGTCTCCGAGCGCTATTGGTACACCGGCGGCACGCTCGACCCCGTGAGCAAGATCTTCTACACCGGGGGCCTGCCCACGGTGAACGGTCCGCCCCCCGGCACCACCGCGCGCCCGTCAGCCTGCAAGATTCAGCCACCGAAGACCGATGGCCCGCCCAACAACTTCGCCTTGGGCTTCACGGTTCCCCCAGAAGTCAATCCGAGCGATGGGTGCTTCAACGGGTTCAACATCTTCGCCATGACAGTCTCGTCGCCGAAGAAGAGCTACTACCTGAATTACACGCAAGAGTTCGACAACGCCGACCGTCAACCGCACTCGTGCTACACGAACGACTATACGGTCACGATTCCCATCAAGGGGCAGGCCCAACTCGACTTCTACGTCATCGACGGCGATCACCACCAGGTGGCCAACTACGGAACGCAGATGGTGCCCAACGTGAAGACCAAGCAGCCCTACCACGGCAACTTCTGGGAGTTCACCGTGGTGGACGTCACGTTAGCACCCACACCGTAGTCCCCGGCGTAGGGCGAGGGACCCGGATGACGGCGACCGCCCGAGGTGGGCACTGACGATTTCATGACCACGGGTCCGTCGGATTTTGCGACTGGCGGCAACAGGTCCATATTTAGGCGGCCGCGCGGAGGACGTCGGTTCCGGTGAGGTTCGACCGGAGCGGGAGGAGCGCGGTCTTATTCATCAAAAAACATCAAGGAGCCCCATGCGCAAGCGAATCGCCATTGTTCTATTTTCGGTGCTGGTGTCTTTGGCTGGTGCCGCACGGACGGCCCAGGCGGGCTGGGTGATCGAGGCGTCGGTGGGTAAGGGGGGACGGGTCAACACGCCGCGAGGCTGGGAGCCGACCAACGTGATGGCCGCCCCCGGGTATCAATTTCTGGGAATGCTGCGCGCTCAGCTGGGCCTGGTGGGCGATCTGGGCGACGTGAAGAACAGCAAGTTCGACCTGCAACTGCGTCCCATGGTGGGCTTCTACCCGCCGATCATCCCGCTTTACGCCCGCGCCATCTTTGCTTTTCAGAACCTGCTGAACTCCCCCCGCCACGTCGCGATTGGGGGGGCGGCGGGAATCAAGATCGGGCTTCCCTTCATCGGCCTGGGCGTGTTCGCCGAGGCAGGCGTGCTTCCGCGGTTCGTCGAAAGCACGACGCAGATGGTCGTCGAGGGTAGGCTGGGCGCGTTCTGGGTCTTCTGACCGCGCTCGCGGAAGGCGGCGCGGCGTTGGATTCGCCGCGTCGCGTACGTCCGTAGGCTGAGGACCCGAGGGGAGGTCGACCGGCACGGAGGGGTATTCCAAATTACTCATTTTCGGGCTGGCAGATGGGCCGAACGAGTGCGACAGTGGCCCTTGCCCCTCTCTTCCCAGGAGCCAACATGAACAGCACCCGCCTCACGTCAGCCTCGTTTCTCGTGGCCCTTTTCTCCTCCGTGGTCGCCTGTGGGCCCACGTCGTCGGGTGTTGACGGCAGCGGCGGCGCGACCTCTTCTTCAGGAGGCGCGACGTCATCGAGCGGAGGCGCCACGTCATCGAGCGGAGGCGCGACGTCGTCGAGCGGCGGAGCCACGAGCTCGAGCGGGGGAACGCCGGCCTCGGGGGGAACCGTCGGCTCGTCCGGCGGTGCGACCGCGTCGTCGGGCGGCAGCTCAGCCTCCTCGGGCGGGGCGGGGGCGGGCAACGGCGGGCGGGGCGGTGGTTCGGGTGGCGTGGTCGCATCGAGCGGCGGCGCCGGAGGCCGCGGAGGGAACGGCGGCAGCATTTCCGCTTCGTCGGGGGGCGCTGGCGGCGCGGGGACACGCGAGGTCAAGCCCAGCGCCGGGTGCGCGAGGCAGAGCACCCAGGTGACGATCGCCAATTCCCTCATCGGGATGCCCACCGGCTACAACGGGAAGGATCCGGTGCCGGCGGTGATCGCCTTCCACGCGGCGGGCAACGACAACACCTCGATGCAGAACACGTTCAAGAACAGCGATCTCGCCAAGAAGTACTTCATGGTCTACCCCAACTCGACCACGCCCACCAACGGTTGGAATCTGTCCAAAGACAAGAGCCGCTACACCGACGCCTACGCGGCACTCCTCAGCCAGGCCTGCGTCGACGAAAATCGCATCTACGCTACGGGACACAGCTCGGGCGCTCAGATGATCGCGCAGCTGCTGTGCAGCGGAGATGGCGATTTCGACGCCGTGGCTCCCGTGGCTTCGTCGGTGTACTGCAGCAAGTGGAAGAAGGGCGCGATCCCGTCGCTGGTCATTCACGGCGTGCAGGACAGCGAACGTGCGGCTTACGGCCTGAACGACGGAAACGGTGCCAAGGACATCCAGACCTACTTGACGTCCAACACGTGCAGCATGATGTCGATGCCGTTCGACCCGGTCCTGACCAGCTGCACGAACGTGAAGACCGGCATCGACGGCAAGCCGTTCGATGATGGGTGCGTGGAGTTCACCGGGTGCAGCGCGAAGACCCGCTGGTGCAACCACAACGATCCCCAGTACGGCACGTCCAATCACGGCATCCCGTGCTTCGGCGTCCGCGCGATCTATGACTTCTTCGAGTCCCTCTAACCCCGATCGAACGGGTTTCGGGCCCCACTTTGCGGCATACTGCCGCGCATGAAGAAGCTTCACCGAAGCCTGTTCGGGTTCGCGTTTTTCTTGCAGCTCGGTGTCGGCCTTGGGCTGGCCTTGACCGGAAGTGGCTGCTCTTCGGGTAGCCCGACGACCGGAAGCGGTGGCTCGGGCGGCGCGACCAGCTCGGGTGGCGCGACCGGCTCGGGCGGCACGACCAGCTCGGGCGGCACGACTAGCTCGGGAGGCGTGACCAGCTCGGGCGGCACGACCAGCTCGGGCGGCACCACGAGTTCGGGCGGAACGATGGCGTCCGGGGGAACGACCGGATCGGGCGGGGGCTCTGCCCTGGGCGGTGCGACGGGCTCGGGTGGCGCGACCAGCTCGGGTGGTGCGACGGGAGGCGGCGGGCGAGGCGGCACCACCGGGGAGGGCGGGCGCGGTGGCGGCGGGCGCGGGGGCGGCGGGGGCCGCACGGGCGGAAGCGGCGGCTCGAACGGCGGCGGTGGCAGCACGATCCCCTCGACCATCACGCTCACCAGCCCCGTCCTCATGGAGGGCGGAATGTTCCCCGCGAACATCACCTGCGCCGACGCGGCGATGGGCTCACCCGAGCTGGTCTGGACCGCCGGGCCGTCGGGCACGATGAGCTATGCGGTCACGCTGACCGACCTGACCAACACCTTCATCCACTGGGCGATCTGGAACATTCCGGTCCCCAGCGGAAACCCGACGACGATCACGTTGCCGGCGAATCTGGCGACGACCGCCATGTTGACGACGCCGATGGGCGCAACCCAGACGAACCGTTTCGGCAGCAAGGGCTACTACGGGCCATGCCCCGGCGGTACGGCGCACACGTATCAGTTCCAGGTCTATGCCATTCCCACCGCGTCCCTGGCGGGAACGACCACCAGCACCGACACCGCCAGCGCCAGCATGCGGGCCGTCGCGACCGCGACTGGCAAGCTGACGGCGACGTCCAACGCCTCCAGACCCTGACCCGCGACGTCGTCGGTTCATGGGGCGCGCGTCGAATCGCGGCGCGCGTGCGCTATAAATCGAGGGACCTTGTTCTCGACCACTGGTCACGGCGCAAAACGATCTCAGGGGCACATGCTGACTTTCTTACATCGCTTCTCCTATGGCGGCCGCGCCGGTTCCGAATCGAACGTTGCCCCTCTCAATTTGGCCCGGTGGGCCGGGCTCGTGCTCGTCGGCTGCCTCGGCTTGGGCGCCGCGAGCCTGGGATGTGCCCGCGTCCAAGTCGACGGCAGCGGTGGCGCCGGCGCAGCTCTGTCGGGAACTGGGGGACCCCCGCTCTTCCAGGGCAAAGGAGGGGAAGGAGGGACGCCCGGCAAGTTCATCGCCGACGGCGCTCAGCCGGAGACGGTTGCCTGCGACGGCGGCGATGCTTGCGTGTGCCCGCCTTTCAAGCTGGCTGTCATCGGCAAGCCCGGAAAATGGGGCGCGAATCCTGGCGGCGATCCGGATGCGGCGCTACAAGACTGGCTGAACAGCAACAGCGCCGGGACGGCGCAGGTCGACAACTTCACCAGTCGAACAACGCTGACGCCGGAGTTCTTGGCCAAGTACAACGTGATCATCTTGGCGGGGCTGGCGGAGGACTCGAACAACGGACCGTGGTGGACATTTTCTGCCGACGAGGTCACCGCCTTCCGCGCCTGGGTCGAGAACGGAGGTGGGGTGATCTCCCTGTCCGGCTACTCGGGAAATTCCGCCGAGATAGCCCCGGCCAATCAACTGATCCAATTTTCTGGGATCGCTTACCGCCCGGACTCCGTCTCGGGCACCTGTGCCGAGGCCCAGACCTGCCAATGCACGCGCAGCAACACTTTGTCCGAGTGGAAGCGTACCGATCCGATGGTCGCGCAGCTGGCGACCGGCATGACGTTCGTCGGTTACCAAACCGGGCGTTCGATCAACGCGCCGAGTGACAGCCATGTGGCGGCCACCATCGGGGGGAACAGCAATGCACTGGTGGGTAAGGTCGTGGGCAACGGGCGCGTCCTGGTGTACGGCGACGAATGGGTCACCTACACGAGCCAGTGGACCGGCGCCGGGATCCCCAGCGATCCCAACTGCGCCGGCTATCTCCCCCAGGACAAGTACCAGATAGCGCAATTCTGGTACAACATGATCCGCTGGTCCCAGCCCGCGGCGGCTTGCTTCATGATCGTCGGGCCGAACATCATCGGGTAGCGCCGGGCTGGCCTTTGCGCCGCTGCCTTCGGGGGGGATGGTCGCGGCGGCGCTGGCGGCGCGATCCGCTCGACCAAGGTGGCTGGCCCGTTGTTGAAGAACCTTCTGGGAGGCGTCCACCGATCACGTGCCGTTTCGGCATAATGCCCCCCCAATGCCGAAACAGCACCCGCCTGTCGAAAAGCCATCGAGCGGGCTACCCGGCCGCCCGCATCTGGCGCTGCCTGGCACGCCGCTCGTCGAACACCTGGATCTGATTGGAGGCTCGGGCGCGATCGCGAAGGTTTACGCGGCCATCGCCCGCCTGTCACGGCACAAGACCAACGTGCTGCTGCTTGGGGAAAGTGGAACAGGCAAGGAGCTCATCGCGCGCGCGCTTCACGCGACGGGGCCTCGACAAGACCAGGTGTTCGTCCCGTTGAACTGCGCCACGCTCGGTCGCGAGATTCTCGAAAATGAGCTGTTCGGGCACGAGAGAGGCGCCTTCACGGGCGCCAACGAAACGAAGAAGGGTCTCTTCGAGGTCGCGGACGGTGGGACGCTGTTCCTTGATGAGATAGGCGAGCTGGACCTTTCCACGCAGGCAAAGCTGCTGCGGGTTCTCGAGCGGCACCAGTTTCGTCGGGTGGGCGGCACCACCAAGATCAAGGTCGACCTCAGCCTGGTTGCCGCCACCAACCGGGATCTGGAAGAAGCGATTGCGGCCAAGCGCTTCCGCGAAGATCTCTACTACCGGCTCAAGGTGGTGACGATCGTCGTGCCGCCCCTGCGGGAACGGCGTGAGGATATTCCCGCGCTGGTCGAAGCCTTCATTCGGGATTTCAACAAGCGAAATGAGGTGCAGATCAAGGGCATGTCCGCGCGGGCCCTGGGGCAGCTCATGGAACACGACTGGCCGGGCAACGTCCGGGAGCTGAAGAACGCGGTCGAGAGTGCCGCCGTGATGGCGGTCGGTGACACCATCGAGGTAACAGACCTCGAGGGAGTTGCTACCCGCGGGCGTCTGCCGGCCCCGTCTCGCGCTCCGACGACCCTGGGCGCGTCCGTGTTCGGGAAATCGAATTCCGGGGACACGCTGACGATTCCCGTGAACATGCCCCTCGCCGAGGTCGAACGTCTGCTCATCGCGGAGCAACTTCGGCGCTGCTCCACGAAGATGGAAGCCGCCCGGGTCCTGGGAATCGGTCTGCGGACTCTGTATTCCAAGATCGAGCAGCTGGACCTGCAGAGCCCGCCGCGGCGTCGCTCGGCGTGACCTTTCCCCAGCATGCCATTCCGGCAGCCCCTGCCGAATCAGCACGCCGAAACGGCAGCCGCGGGGTGGCCTGCCACGATCGGCGCGGCTATGGAACTGGGACGCGCCTTGCAGTGGGTCCCCGGGATGGCGTCCACCCCGACAACCGGAAGAACCCGAGCGGACCTGTGCGTTGCTCGACCGCGGACGGTGTCCTGACCCGTGCGGAAGTTTCTCCTCAGGAACCGGCGGCTCTGGGAGTCCGTGGTGCTGGCCCACGTCCTCCCCTTCGTGGCGGGCGCCGTCAACGCGAGCGGGTTTGTCATTGTGGGGGCCTACACCAGCCACGTGACGGGGAGTGTCGCGAGAGTGGGAGAGGAACTGGCGCAAAGGAACGTCTTCGGCGCGCTCCAAGCGGTCTTCCTCGTGTTGTCTTTTCTCATCGGGGCTGCCGCCGCCACGGCGCTGCTCGACCACGGAAACGACTCTCGGCAGGGTCAATACGCCCGCCCGCTCGCGGCTGAGGCGGCGACCCTGCTCGTGGTGATGTTGCTGGGCATCGCCGAGCCAAAAACCACACCCCACTTGCGATCGATCACGACGGCCCTGTTGTGCTTCGCGATGGGTCTTCAAAATGCCCTTGTCACGCGCTTGTCGGGAGCCGTGGTGCGGACGACGCATCTCACCGGCGTCGTCACGGACATAGGAATCGAAACAGTCCGCGCCTACGCGTGGCTCAGGGCGCTCGGTCTCAAAGGGGTCTTGCCGCGCCTGCTGCTGGTCCGCTCCGCGCCGGAACTCGCGAAGCTGCGCCTTCATTGCGCGATTCTTTTGTCGTTCTCCCTCGGCGCGTTGATGGGGCCGTATCTGTACCTCAGCTGGGGGTACCTTTCGATGGCGCTGCCGCTGTTCATCCTGGGACAGCTCATTCTGTTCGACCGGATCATCGGGTTGCGCGGTCGGCTGCCGATCCGCGCTGCAGGCCCCGCACTAGAGGCAGGAGAATAGTCACCAATGCCCAGCATCGCGACCCAAGTAGCGAGCTTTGTAATGTTGATTCTGGCGATCCTTCTCCGTTCATCGAAACGTTGAGGCCTCGAGCCATCACCGATTGGGATCAAATGCAAAAGACTGCCGCCGCCAAACTGCGAGCCGGGTTGCCCATCAGCGACTTTGCCTTCGATCAGGTTTATACCCCGAACATCAGAGTCCTCTCGTCTCGGCATTGGACCCCTGTTGAGGTGGCAATCCGTGCCGCCCAGTTGTTCCAGGATCGGGGGGTGCGCAACGTCGTCGATATTGGGTCGGGCCCCGGCAAGTTCTGCATCGTCGGCGCCTTGTCGAGCCAGATTCGTTTCACGGGCATCGAACGCCGCCCCCTGTTTGTGCGCGCTGCGCGGGAGGCCGCCGATGCGTTCGGCGTAGATCGCGCGCGGGCTCGCCACGGAAATATCTGCGAGGTGGATCTTCGGCCGTTCGACGGGATGTATCTTTACAATCCCTTCGGCGAACAGATCTGCGATACGTTGCAATCGATCGGAAATGACGCCGAGTTTTCTCCGATCTACTACCGCTACTACATCATGGCGATGCTGGCGCATTTCGCGCGCGCCGCGCCCGGAACCGTGGTGATCACCTATCATGGGTTCGGGGGCCGGATGCCCGACGGATACACGCGTGTTCACGACGAACCCGCGGGGAACGACAGGCTTCGCGTCTGGATGAAGGATGCCGCCCCCGCGATCTCCAGCAACCCTTCGACCGGAACGCCACGCTGAGCGCGCCAGTCAGATGACCGCCGCCGGGTGGAGCGGGTGACTGGGGTTACCGAGCCGCCACGGACGGCCTACTTCTTGTGCATCAGCGTGGCGTGACCGGCGGTCATCTCGGCCTTGGTCAGAAACCCGTCGCCGTCGGTGTCCATCTTCGTGAACATGGTCTTGGCCCCGGCGGCGTGTTCCTCGGCGGTCAGAACACCGTCGCCGTTGGTGTCGATGACCTTGATCTTTTCCGCCGCCGACATCTCGCCGTCCTTGTGGTCGGTCTTGGCCTTGCTGTCCATGTGCTTGCCCATCTTCTCGTGGGCAGCGGTCATTTCCGCTGCGGTCGCCTTGCCATCGCCGTCGGCGTCCATCTTGGTGAACATGGCCTTGGCGCCCGCGGCGTGCTCCTCGGCCGAAACCTTGCCGTCGCTGTTGGTATCCATCTGCTCGAATATCCGGTCTCCTCCCCCGTGGGCGTAGCCAACTTGAACCACGCCGAACGTTGCGGCCGCGAAGAAAATCAACTGGTTGGCGCTTGGACACTTCATGGTGGTCTCTCCTTCGTTCGTCTGGACCGATGGATCGATCCTGACGCCAAGGACAGGCAAGCGACATGCCACCCTCGGGTCACGCGAGGTTCAACGGTCTTCGCGGTGCCAGGAACTCTAGGGCAAGGCGCTTCGAAAGAATTCCAGGACGGTCGGGCCCCAGATAGCGGCGCCTTGGCGACGACGAGCGAACCCACCGTGCCCCTCTTGCTCGGTGTCTCCGAAGGCGGGAAACACCGCCGCTCGGCCCTTGTGCTGGCGCTCGAGGAGGGGCCCCAGGACCTGGCTGGGCGAAAGGCTGAAATCGTTCTGCGCCTGCACGATCAACATGGGGGCCTGGGCGTGCGCGATAGCTTGTTCGAGCCGTCCGTCCAGCCCCTTCACCCACCGCCAGCTCATCGCCCCCGGCGCGAAGGCGGCGAACGCGCGCACGCCGAGGCCCTTCTCGGCCGCAAGGAGCGTCTGGATGCCACCGAACGAAACCCCCGACATCACCACGCGTCCAGGATCGATCTCCGGCCGCGCTCTTAGCCATGCCACGGCGGCCGCCACGTCCTGCGAGGCCTCTTCGTGCAGGGCAATCACGGTCTTCCCTGCCTCGGTGCCGTTGACGGCAAACTGAAACTTCGACGGCTGCCGGTCCATGATGTACGCCCCGGCGTCACTGGACCGCCCTTGCCCGCGGCGATGGGGAATGAAGAACGCAAAGCCGTTGGCCGTGTAGAAGGCAGCCAGCTCCGGGTGCCATCCTGGCCACTTCTCGCTGCCGTGATTCCACAGCACCGCCGGGAACGGACCGGCGCCTTTGGGCAGGTAGAGAAATCCGTGCAGCCGCGCGCCGTCCGCCGCCGGGAAGGTCACGAGCTGCGCGTCGGCGGGAGGCTCCTCGCGCGGCTGCGGCGGCGGTGCGTGGACACAGCTGGACAGAAGAGCCGCGATGCCCAGAAGGGTTGTCGTTCGGCGGCGTCCGGTGCGTGAGACCCCGTCGAAGGTCGGCATTCTCCACGTCACGGGCCAAAGATACCCTGGACATGGTCGTCTTTGATCGTCCGGCTCACAAGACGACGAAGGTCCATATGAACCACGCGGCCCCGAACACGACGATGGCGAGGACGACCACGCCGTGAGGGCGCTTCAGATGGGACAGAAGCCCAGGCTTTCCGGTGGCGCCGCGGTGATGTGAATCCTTGGGGGACATGAAGCACTCTACTACGCGGTTGGAAACGAAGCGTGGCCTGCGGCCCGTGCCCCGCAATGACATCAGGCGTCCGTGCCGGCCCGGCGCCCGAAACCCATCGCCAGGGACAGGTTGAATTCGATGGCGTCGTCCAGCACCTGCACGCTGGCCGTGCCCGCGGCGAGCGTGAAGCTTTCGATCTCCAGCAGCTCCTTGGGCAGGGGAAAACGGTTGGCGAGGTCCCGGCCGAAGTGCCACGCGAGCTTGTCGCCCTGTGCCTCGAGACGCTTGTTGACGATGGCGGTGATGCCGCTGTCCAGGAAACCGGGAACGCTTTTCAGATCCATCTTCTCCAGGGAGGGCCGAAATACGAGCCGCGCACTCTCGGTGTCATTCACCACTTCCGGTTTGAGCAGAAGCTGCGCGGAGTGAATGGTGAGCAGGATCGGCACGCCTGCCGCCTTCCAGTGCAGTTGTCCTCCCACCTCGAGTCGCAATCCTTGGTCGGCGGCGAAGTCGACGCTGCTGGCGGGATCGATTCGGATCCAGCGGTGCTCGCCTTCGTCCTCGTCGAGGAGGATGGTCACCGGAAGCAACTCGCCGAGGAGCGTCCTGATCGCCGTCTCGTCCAGCCGTGCCCTGATGTGCATCGAGGCGAAGATACGCCCGTTCAGCGTTCCGCGCCGACGGTGGTTAGCAGCCGGGACCTGCGCCAGCCCGGCCATTGAAACGCAGCTAAGGTCGAACGGCGCCGGGTGCCGTCTCGCGGCAATCGCGCACGAAAACTCACAAAAATACGTTACTGAGCTTACCTTTTTGTGACAGCATCGTGCCAAGTTTGCAACTCACCGTGGGCAGGGTTTTCCGGTTTGCCCGAACGATGGCCCAGAGGAGGAGCACCCCGATGATCCATGTCCGAGCGTTTCGTTCGACCGGCCGCATACCGGTGGCGTCCCGCCATGACTTTCCTTTCCATTTGGCCCTGGCGTTGGCCATAGGAAGCTTGGGTTGCGCGCCCAGCCCGCCGGGGGGGCAAGGCACGGGCGGGTCGGGTTCGGGCGGCATGGGCAGCGGGGGAAGCAGCGCGGGGAGTGGTGGAAGCAGCAGCGGCGGGTCGGGCAGCGGCTCCGGTGGACAGAGCGCTTCGGGTGGGTCGACCACCTCGTCCGGGGGCACCGGCAGCGGCTCAGGGGGCCGGGCCGGCTCGGGGGGCAGCGCCTCTGGCGGCGGAACCGGCTCGGGGGGCCTGGGCTCCGGTGGGTCGACCGGCTCGGGGGGGGCAGCGCCCGCCGCGGGCACCTTGACGGGGGATGTCGCGTTCTCGGTACCCAGTCAATCCTTCAAGGGGATGTTGACCGTCGGAATGACCACGCCGATCAGCGGCGCCGAGATCCGCTACACGACCGACGGCACGTTGCCAACCGCCAGCTCGACGCTGTACGCGGGAACGCCTTTGGCGATCTCGGCCACCACCCAGCTTCGCGCGATGCCCTTCTCTGGGGGGCAGGCGGGGGGGCTGGTCAGCACGGCGATCTACCTCGCGCGCACCTTCGACCTGTCGTCGAAGTTGCCCATCGTGCTGCTGGACGACTACGGCAAGGGCGCCTCCACCGACAAGACGCTGTACCTGGAAGCGGCGGTGATGATCTTCGAGCCCGTCAACGGCACGGCCGCCCTGACCAACCTGCCGACGGTGGTCTCGCGCGCTGGCTTTCACCTGCGCGGACAGTCATCGGCCAACTTCGATCAGAAACCCTACAAGGTCGAGCTGCGCGACAACGCGGACGCCGACGCCAAGTACGCGGTCCTGGGCATGACCGCCGATGCGGACTGGGCGCTGATCCCGCCGTACTACGATCGCGCCTTGCTGCGCAATCCGTTCACGTACGATCTCGGCCGAGAGATGGGCCTCAACGCCCCCCACATCAAGTTCGCCGAGGTCTATCTGAACTTCGCCGCCCGTGCCATGGCCGACACCGACTATGTCGGCGTCTACTGGGTGACCGAAACCATCAACATCGGCGGCCACCGCACGCCGCTCAAGAAGCTGGCCGCCACCGACACGACCGCTCCCGGCGTCACCGGGGGCTACATCTTCAAGTTCGACCAGGCTGCGACGGACAAGAATGCGCCCCACCTGACGTGCAAGGCTGCGACCGGCGTGACCTGCTGGACGGACTGCGAGTTGACCGATCCCGTGCCGCTTCCTGCCCCGACCGAGCAACTGGCGTGGATCACGAACTACGTCCAGAGCTTCCACAACACGCTGTTCACCACGCCGCTGGGAAATTATGCCCAGTACATCGATGTCCCATCGTTCGTCGACTACCTCATCATCAGCGAGCTCACGCGCAACGTGGACGCCTACGCGCGCAGCGCCTTCTTCAGCAAGGATCGGGATGCGTTGTTGAAGGGGGGGCCGTTGTGGGATTACAACTTCGCCCTCGGCGTCGGGGGGACAAATACGGTCAACCCGATGTCCTCGACCAACGATAGTGGTTGGCAGTATCGGGGCGTGGCCGCCGGGTCCTTGCCCGGTCGAAACGTCAACAGCTGGTTCCCCAAGTTGATGACCGACGCCGCCTTCGTCACGCAGGTCAAGACCCGCTGGAAGGCGCTTCGAGCAGGGACCGGCCTGCTCTCACAGGCGGCCATCGAGAAGCGGCTCAACGACCTGGTGGCCCAGCTTCCCGAGGATTCGATGGCGCGCGACTTCGCCAAGTGGCCGGTGAGTCACGTCTACCCGACCACGATGGGAGGGGGCGGAGGGTTTCGGATCATCGGTCCGACCGCCACGACGTGGGCTGGGCAGGTGCAGGCCCTGCACGACTTTCTGCTGGCACGTGTGACGTGGATGGACAGCCAGCTCCAATGACCGCCATGTCAACGACCTTCGCTGCCTTTACGTTGTTGGGCGCTTTCCTGGGGATGGCCGTCGGCGGCTGTGGTGGAAAGAGCTCCGGCGCCGGCAGCGGAGGAACCACGATGCCCGGGACCGGCGGAACCACCGCCTCAGGAGGCACCACCGGCACCGGCGGCGCGATCGGCACGGGCGGGGCCACCGCAGGTGCGGGAGGAGCAGCGACGGCGTCCGGCAGTAGCTTCGAGCCGTGCGCGGCCGGCGCGACCTGGTCCTACTCGACCGACGACGTCGACTCCGACGGCGGTGTGTTCAGCGGCACCAAGACCGTCACCTGTGAGAGGATGGAGCCGGTGCCCGGTCGGGCCGCCATCACGGCCTGGCGCATCCATACGGTGGTGCCCGGCATCGACGCGCAGGAGCAGTTGACGTGGCAGTTCGAGAACGCCGCCGCGATCGTGCGCTATCGCGATGACATCTACGCCGCCGGCGGCACGACGACCTTGCTCTCGTCCTCTGTTTACGCACCCGCCAAGGGACGCGTCGATCTGGCGACCGGGCATCTGGAGACCGGCGCAATCTACAGCGAGACCTTCACCGAAACCGTCACCGACGTCGGGCCCACCGGGAACTCGACCAGCTCGAGCTCGAAGTCCTACGAATGGAAGGTGGTCGACGCGAACGAGGCAATCACCGTGCCCGCGGGCACCTTCAAGGCCCTTCACTTGCAAAAGTTCAACGGCAACAGCAAGGCGCTCGACAAGGACTATTGGTTCGTGCGCGGCGTGGGCAAGGTCAAGGAAACCTCCGAAGCGGGTCGAACCGAACTGCTGACGACCTTCCAAGTCCCTTGACGTGCTGGCCATCGTGAGAGGCACCGCCGCCTTCCTGTTCCTGCTCGCCGCCTGCTCGCCGGCTGCCCAGGGTACGCCGCAGAAGGACGAACGTGACTGGTCCCTCCATCCTGCGTTCGTGGTCGAGCCTGTCCCCGCTCCACGGGTATGGGTGCTTTCCGACATTCACGGGGCCTACGAGCGAATGTTGGTCCTGCTTCAGGGCCAGGGCCTGCTGGATGACAACCGTACTTGGATTGCCGGGAGCGCCCATCTCTACGTGCTGGGTGACATGATCGACAAGTCCGAGGGCGGCCTCATCACGATGCGCTTTCTGCGCGACCTGCAGGCCCAGGCGGCGGCCGCGGGCGGCCAGGTCGTGGTGACGCTGGGCAATCACGAAGCCGAATTTCTGGCCGATCCGATGAACGACAAGGCCTCTCCCTTCCTGAACGACCTCGCCGCCGCGCACCTGGATCCGAAGGCGGTCGCGGAGGGCGCGGACATCGGGGCCTGGATGCGGGACCTTCCCATCGGCATCGCGGACGGGGACTGGTTCTTCAGCCACGCCGGGAATACCCACGGGCTTGCGCTGGCGGCCCTCGCGGCGGAGGTCCAAACGGACGTCACGACCCACGGGTTCGGGGGGCGCTCGCTGGCGGCGCCGAATTCGATCCTCGAGGCGGAGACCTGGTGGGAGACCGCCGATCCCATCGCCACCGTCGACGCTTGTCTGGATGGGCTGCCGGCCAAGCATCTGGTGTTCGGGCACGATCCCGCGGCGCTCGGTCAGAAGCGGGGCGGGGTGGGGCAGTTGATGGACGGCCGCCTTTTCCCGGTCGACGCGGGGATGTCGCCCGCCGTGAACGACTCGCAGGGGGCGCTGTTGCTCATCGAGCGCGACGCCGCCGGCACGGTGGTCAGCGCCGCGTTTCCGGCCGGGCCCCCCGGGGCAATCTTTCAGCTCTGACCGTCCAGGTCGGCGGTCACCTCGGAAGCGGTCCCGTCAAGCCTTCGGGCTGACCGCAAGGTCATTGCTTTCGGGCGGACCTTGGCCGATTTCTTCGGGCAGATCGCGCTGGCGTCCTGGGTACCGCAGGAAACCCGTCGACCTTGCCGCGCAGGCATCGGTCCCAGATCGGCGGATCGAACAGCCGTTCGGCCAGGAAATCGACGGTGGCGCGAACCTTCGTGGAGAGCTGGCGCGCCGAGGCGTAGACAGCGAACACCGAGGTCGGCTCGAATTCATAGTCGCTGAGGACGCGCACCAGCTCCCCAGACAGCAAGGCGGGGCCGACGGACATCGTCGCACCGACCGTGATACCGAGACCTTGCTTGGCCACGCTGGTCAGCGTCTCGACATTGTTGGTGGCGATGCGCCCCGCGACGGAGACGTTCACGTGACCCGACGGACCGACCAGCCTCCATTCGCTGGGCTTCGGAAAGCCGTTGAACAGCACGCATTGGTGGCGGTTCAGATCTTCGAGGCGCGAGGGTGTTCCCCAACGTTCGAGGTAGTTCGGCGCGGCCACCAGAATGCGATGGTTGGTGCACAGACGGCGGGCCACAAGCTGTGAATCCGCGAGCTGGCCGATCCGGATCGCCAGGTCCATTCCCTCTTCGATGAGGTCGACGAATCGGTTCGTCAGCGAAAGATCGAGCGACAGCTGCGGAAACTCTTGCAACAGCTCGCCCAACATCGGCGCGAGATAGAGCTGGCCGAACATGAGCGGCGCGGTCACCTTCAGCGTCCCCTTCGGTTGCGTCGCGGTCTTCTGGACCTCGGCCTCGGCGTCCGCCAGATCGGCGAGGATCTGGGTGGCGCGGGCGTGGAACGCGGCGCCGACCCCGGTCAGGGACAGCTTGCGGGTTGTCCGGTGGACCAGCCGCGCCCCCAGCCGCTCTTCCAGTCGGGTCACGATGCGGCTGACGCCGGAAGCGCTGAGCGACAGCTCTTCGGCGGCGCGGGCGTAGCTCGCGTGCTTCACAACGCAGCTGAAGACCACCAGCTCGTGGGTTTCGGCGACGGCCATGAAGGGGACTGCGAGTCTAGACGAATGAGCCGCGGCGGGCGATTCGCCGATCGTTCGGCGGAAGTGCTCGACCACTTCCACCTTGGTCGGCCCCTGAGAGGCGGGGTCTAGATTCCATCGGCGCCGCCCGTCTGGGCACGTGCACGTCGCGTGAAGGCAACCACGTCCGCTACCTTGCGGTAACGAGCCCCCCGGGGAAGGGGCCGCACAGAACGCTCCTTCAGCCGCAAGCTGCGGCCGTTTGCGTTGAATTTCCGCCACAACGACCATTGGCCTGGCTCCTGCAAAAGGGTTCTCCGGAAGGAGGAACCGACGCCATGCTCATTCTACTTGCGGTCATTCTAGGGATCGGCTGGCTGCTGGGATTCACGGTCTTTCACGTCACTTCTGGCGCGATTCATTTGCTGGTCATCCTGGCCATCGCCAGCTTGGTCTTTCACTTCACGCGCGGACGCAACTCGACGGTTTGATGAAGCTCCGCGAGCACATCACTGAAAAAGGAGGACGCCATGGGCGAGTTCATCGACAAGGTCAAGGGCAAGGTCAAGCAAGCAGAGGGTCGCGCGACTGGCAACCCAGTTCGGGAAGCAGAAGGTGTCGCTGATGAGTTGAAGGGGAAGGCGAAGGGAGCGTTCGAGGAGGCCAAGAGCGACGCAAAGCGCGCGATGCGAGAACGAGAGGACGAAGAACGGCGACGAGCCGAGAGCCAGCCCCGCCGCTGACATCCACCCGCACCCAGCGTGTCGTATCGCCGGCACGAACGGGCGGATGATGCTTGCCCGGCCGCGCGCCTCGTGTTGGATCGGCGCGCGGTCGGCTGTCTCCGCCCCACTATCGCCCTCACACCCGTCGGAGATGACATGTCCAAGCCCGCGTCGGTACCGGTAGAGATTGCCAACCGGCCTCCGCGACCGGTCGAGGCGGCGGAGCCGGTGGGCGAACTGCCTGTGGTGGCCAGACTGGTGGTGGAGATCCGCTCCGACGGCACCACCACCATCGCGCGCGCGGGGCTCTCTGACGAGCTCAATCGTCAGGGCACGGTGCTGGAAGCTCGCGGTTCCACGCCGCTCGCCTTGGCTCTCAGCCTGGCACGCCACCTGGTCGGGCTGGCGAGCCCGCTGTTGTCCCCGGCGCGTCCGACGCCGCCGGTGAGTCGGCTGTCTGCCTCGGGGGAACACCAGGGCATTCGTCGCGTCCGCCCTTGACTTGGTCTGGTTCGGACCCAGGTTGGTGCAAACCGCTAAAGGAGTCTCCGCATGCCCATGAAAAGTCTGATCCGTACGTCTCTCTTCGTTGCATCGTTCGCGCTCCTGCTTCCCGCTGTGGCGAGAAGCGAAAGCCCCGCCAAGAGTGCGGGGAACGAAATGGAGCGGAAGGGGAACGCCGAGGAGAAAGCGGCCAATGCCGAGAAGGCCAAGGGCAAGGCCCTCGAAAAGAAGGGCGAGGCCGTCGAGAACGCGGGCGACAAGGAAGACAACGCCGCCAAGGAAGCCAAGGGCAAGCACATGAAGAAGCAAGGCAAGGCCATGGTGAAGTCGGGTGAGGCGAAGGGGGACGCCGCCGAAGAGATGGAGAAGTCGGGCAACAAGGTGGAGAAGGCGGGCGCGAAGGCCGACGAGGATTCGCGGAAAGCAAAAGACAAGGCCGCCAAGCCGTAAGGTCCGTGAGCGCCGTCAGGTTGCCTGACGGCGCTCAGAGTTGCAGCTCGACCACGCGGCGAGGTCAGTAGCCTCGAGGCTACAACCCAACGGCCAGTCCGCCGCCGACGTGGAGGTAGCGGCTGCCGTCGAAGGTTGTGGATCCATCGGTGGTGGAGCTGGACTGGAATCCGAGCTGATAGCCGAGATCGATGACAATGAAGAGGTCAGGCAGCAGTGCGACCTCCGTACCGACCGAGAAATCGAGCAGGAAGCCTTTGGGATCGGGGCGGGAGGTCGCGTTCGAAGGCGGGGCGGGGAGCGAGATGACCGAGTAAGCCGGGGACAGACGCCCGTAGACGCGGGCCTTGGGCGACATCGGGAGCCGCCCGGTGAGGCGGCCACGGAAATCGAACTCTGTCGCTGACGGGCCTGGCGAGCCATCGCCTTTCACACGGAAGATGACCTGCGGTGAGATCCCGACCGCGAAATAGGGCGAGGCCGGGACATCCAGGAACGGCGCGACGGCCAACGCGAAGACGCTGTCGACCGATGCGTTCGAGCTGTCGCTGGCCGTGGTCGCTTTCAGGGTCCCCACGGGAAGAGTCTCCAGCATCACGCCGAATAGGGTTGGTCCGGTCGGAAGCGCGGGTCTTTGAGTGGGTCCTGGGTCGCCGCTGTTTGTAGCGACCTCGCTGGCAACTGGTGGCAGGGTCGCCGTCGTCTTGGCATCGACGTCGCGCAAGAAGCCGTAGCGACCGTCAGGAAGACGCACCCGGCGCCAGCTCCCGTGAGGCTGATCGTCTGCGGGCAATCTGTCACCGAGGTGCACGCGCGCCACCTCAGGCGCAACGTCGAAGGGGGCTGAGCGGACGACCGATTCCGGCACCGAGACCTCCTCCGTGGCGGCGCGACTCGACTGCGGCTGGAAGACAGCCCATACGAGAATGGCCGTCGCCGCGGTGAACGATCTGCGTCCATGGGCGATCCAAGGGGTGTGCATGCGCGGCATCTTGGCTCGTCGCCCGAGAGAGCGTCAACGAAGGCGACACGGGTTACGCGTTCCGACAAAACGGCCGCCGGTTTCGCCCAGAAAAGGCGCCAGCGCGGCCATTCCGGGTATTCTCCCGACCGATGTCGCGAACGGTCCGTTACCGGCTGCAAAACAAGATAGCCCACGGCGGAATGGCCGAGATTTTTCTCGCCTGGCAGGTCGGCGTCGAAGGCTTTCAGAAGCAGGTGGTGCTGAAGCGCATCTTGCCCGCGCTGGCGGCGGACCCTTCGTTCGTGCGCATGCTGGTCGATGAGGCGCATATCGCGTCGACGTTGAATCACGGCAACCTGGTCCAGGTGCTGGATCTGGGGAAGTCCGGCGACGAATTTTTCTTGGTTCTCGAGTTCGTCGACGGTTGGAGCCTGGAGCACGTGCGCAAGCGCGCGCAAAAGGCGCGGATGAAGATGCCGGTGCCCCTGATCTTGTACGTGACCAGCGCGCTGTGCCGGGCGCTGGCGTATGTGCACACGCGCAAACGCAACGGCCGCGCGCTGGGGATCGTGCACCGGGACGTGACACCGCAGAACGTCCTGCTCAGCCGCGAGGGCGAGGTGAAGCTGGCCGACTTTGGAATCGCGAAGGCGATCGGCAAGAGCGAGAAGTCCGCGACCGGCATCATCAAGGGCAAGTTTGCGTACATGTCCCCCGAACAGTCGGTGGGCGGCGAGCTGGACGCGCGTTCGGATCTGTTTTCCGTGGGCACGGTGTTGTACTTGCTGACCACGGGCAAGAAGCCGTTCGACGGCCCCACGGATCTGGACGTGCTCATGCAGGTGCGCAAGGCCCGGTTTGAAAAGCCGTCGGAGCTGGTCAAGGACTTCAACCCCGAGATCGAACGGTTCATCGCGCGCGCGTTGCGTGCCGACAAGGCCCGGCGCTGGCAAACCGCCGCACAGATGGCCGATCGCCTCGACGCGATCCTGCTGAAGCTGGGTCAACCCAGCGGACCGGCGGCGTTGAAACGCTGGCTGGGCACGCTGTCCGCCAAGGACGGCGTGCAGGCGCCCGCAGACATCGCGCCGGACGCACCGGAGTCCGTGACGGGCACGATTCAACTGGGAACGCGCGATCTGGAACTGGAGGGCCTCTCCGACGCCCAGGCGGCAGTGCCCGACGAAGCCGTCGAAGAGCCGTTGGAAGCGGGCGGAGCCAGTGATGATGGTGGATCCGACGACGACGCGTACGCCGATCTCGCCGCCGACACCAACGCCAACGACCTCGACAAAGCTGATCGTTCGACCCGTCGTGAACGCCCGGGCGCGACGCCGGGCAGGTCGGTTGACGCATCGGCGACGCCCGATGCCAGTCGCGCACGAACGCGCGTCGCCCCGCCGTCACCCGAAACACTCGATGCGGAGGCGATGTTCGCTGCGCCCACGCGTATGGCCCGGATCAGACGGGCCGTGCGACGCACGACGATTGGCACGCTCGTCACGCTGATCCTGTTGGGAGCCGCCGGCTACTTCGCGCGTCCGTACCTGCCAGCGCGGGTGGTCGATCCCGTGACCGCCTGGATCCGGGCGCTCCCGGCGCGGCTGGACGCCGAGCGCGCGCGTCTGTGGGCGCCGTCTCGCTGATCGGAGATCTCGGTTGCCCGTTACCGCTGCGGCAGCGGCGTAGCGAAAGACGCCGCGACTAGGACTTTGGATCGGCTTTCGCGCCGTCCTTGCCGTCCTGTTTCTTGGCCGTCGGCTGCGAGGTCTGATCACCCTTGTCGGCTTTTTCGTGCCCCTTCATGCCGTCGCACGCCTGAGCCGTCGAGACGCCAAACGTAGCCAATACGATCGCAAGAATGACTTTCTTCATGGCAGATCCTCCTGGCGTTTGAACTAGCACGCGGCCGCGCCACAGGCCACCTCCGAACCTGCAGACGTCACGGCGTGGGCGCGGACACCGTCAGGCGCGCGCCGCTGGTTCTTCCGTAGACCTCCGGCATGTACATGGCTTCGGCGCGCGCCGGAGGAAGCGCGAACTCCCCCGCCGTGGTGGCGCGGAGCTGGACGGTGTGCCGGTGCTCGCCGGGGCTCAGGTGATCGATGAAGAGCAGCACGCGATCGGGGTGGCGCTCTTCGTGGCTGACGAAGGTGCTCCAGGCGCGGGCGGGATGACCTCGGCCCAGGTTGTCCAGCACCGGCTCCAGTCCGGCGGGAACGGGCACCTCGATGGCCACGTACGAAAGGGTCGTGCGGGTTGTGAACGTCAAGTCGAAATTCACCGCCTCGCCGATGGGGACGGCCTTCGTCCTGTCCGTGCCACCGACGGTGATCCGACGTTCGATCGCGAACCCCTGGTTGCGCGGTGGCAGCTCATCGCCCAGCGCGCGCCAGGTGGTGCCCATGCGGTAGGCCAGGCGCCCCGTTCCCTGTCGTTGCAAGACCACCGTCACGGGCGCCGGCAGCCGCAATAGCTCGGCCATGGGGACGAAGGCACTCTTCGAAGGCGACGACGCACCCAGCGTCGCATCCATCAGCGGGCGCGGTCCGACCCAGGCGCGCACGGCAAGCTCGGGCCGCGGCGTTTCGAACCGCCGGGCGTACTCTAGCACCGCCAGCAGCGCGTAGGCATTTTCCTGGGTGTTGCGCCAGCGAGCGTTGTTGCCCGTTTGGCTGCCCGGTTGGCCACGCGCCTCGAGCAGACCGCGCACCAGCTTGGGCACCAGCGGATGCTCGGGGCGCACCTGCATCAGCACCCGCAAGGCGATGGCGTCGCTCCGGCTCTGTGAATCGAAGAGCTCGTGCCAGGCGGAGTTCGAGGTCTCGCGCACGTGGGCGGTGGCGGGCAGTTCGGTCATCGAGGAAAGCAGCTCCTCGACCATCCCCGGGGCGCGCGCGTCGCCTGCGCGGGCCAGGGCGCTCAGCAACAAGGAACGGGCGAAGCTCGGCAGGGTCGCGCGCTCGGCCAACGCTTCGTCGAGCGCGCCCTTTGGCAGCGGGCGCCCGGCTTCTGCCAGCACCTGAAGCGCGATGGCCCTCTCGCCGGGATAGACCGACGCTGCGGCGACAAATCGGTCACGCGCGGGGGCGGTGCCGCCTCTTCGTACCCAACCGTCGAGATAGGCCATTGCCATGTCGAGGGCGGGCGCCGGAACGGCGGCGCCGGCTCGTTGTGCAAGGACCAGAATCCAGGTGGCGAAGGCCGACGCGTAAGGATGAACCTGGGTCTCACCGGGCCAGTAGGCGAAGCCACCCGAGGCCGTCTGCATCGACAGCATGCGCTCGATTCCGGCGGTCAGACGCAGAGCAGCCTCCCGGTCGTCGAGCCCGAAGCGTTGGCCGAGTTCGCGGGCGGCGATCAGAGAAAGCACGCGGCTGGAACTCTGTTCGATGCATCCATAGGGATAGTCGAGCAAGTACTGGAAGGCATCCTGCAGCTCGCCGAGCAGCGATGTGGAGAACGCCACGGAGAGGCCACCCGTGTCGGCCGCGACGCCAGTGGGGAAGCCCGTCGCTACCGCTATCGGAGCCGCCGTGTCCAGCGTTCCGTAGGTGGCGGCGCGTTCGACCAGGGTGGGTTCGACCGCGACGGGCAAGGAGAGGGTGACGGCGTCGGTCTGGGCATCGCCCTTGGCGGGCACGAAGCGGGCACGCAGTTCGACATGGGCGGTACCCGCCCGCAAGCCTCGCACCGTGAAGACCGCGCGCCACTGTCCGTTCGCCGCCAGCGCGGCCTCGCGCTGGCTGGTTCCGATGAAGGCAACCACCGCGGGGGCCTTCCCCAGCGCGGCTTCGACCACCACCCGTCCCGCTTCGCCGGTCTGGTTCTGCACGACGGCGGCGATCTCGGCTGTGTCGCCCGGTCGCAGGTGCCGCGGCAGGACCGGGCGCAGAATGAAGGGCGCGCTGACCTGCACGCTGCTCTCGCCCACGCCGAACCGGCCGGGGCTCACGCCGTCGATCAGCGATGCCGAGGCCAGCGCCGTGATCCGAAAAGTGGTGAGGTTGTCGGGCAAGCGCCCCTCGATCCGCGCCTTGCCGTCCTGGTCGAGGCCCACCTCGCCGAGAAAGATGGGCGTGGTCTCGAACCGCGCGCGCGCGGGCGGCGCGAATCCCGAGCCGCCGTGACCGATCGTGCCCAGGCTCCCCGTCCCGCTGCCGTAGCCGAGGCCGCCCACGCCTTCACCGCAGACGTCCCGGTCGAGCAGCGGATCGGTGGCCATCGGCTGGTAGGCCCGCAGCAGCGAGGAAAACTCGTGCGTCGTCGCGGTCTCGCCGCTTCGCCGCGGCAGGAGCCGGGCGAGCGGGTTGTCGATTCGGTAATCGCCAAGAGAAAGCACCGCCTCGTCCACGGCCCACAGCGCGACGTGGCCACCCTTCACCGGTCGAGCGTCGGCGTCCCGCACGGTCACGGACAGGGGGATGGTTTGCCCGGGACGTGCCTGCGCGGGCGCTGACACGTCGACCTTCAGCACGCGGTGTTCGTCCGAGACCTCGAGACGTCGGCTGGTACGCTCGACCTGGGGAGCAGGTGCCCCGTCCTTGGCAAGCTCGCCGTGTCTGCAGACGGTGAGCACTTCGAGTTCGACGCCCGGGGTCCAGGTGTCATCCACCGTGAAGGCCAGCGATGCCTCATGGTTGGCCAAGACGAAGTCCTGTTGCTCGCGCACGCCGGCGCGCTCGAGCAGCGCGATGCCGCTTCCGCCAGCACACGGGCTCCGCACGGTCACGTTCAGGTGGTCACCGGGAACCAACGGACGCTCCGGGGCCTCTCCGCCCGCGCGCGCAACCTGCACCTCCAGAGAGCGCGGAGCTTCGTCGTGAACCGCGGCGGGCTTACCGGGTGTCCACCGGGGCCGCTCCCACGGGAAGAAATCCGCGACGGTCCTGGCGGTGCGGGATCCGTCCCTGGCGGTGGCTTCGATGGCGTAGTGCCCCTTCTGAAGGCGCTCCACGCGGCAGACCGCATCCTTTTCGAGGGAGGCGGCCAGGTGGCACACGGCGACCACTTCCTTGCGATCTTCCCAGCGCGTTCGCTCTCGCCCGGACTCCTCGAAGTGGACCTCCTCCCGGAACTTTCGCGTCACCTTCACCTCCACGTTCCCGGCCGCCCGCCGCTGGCCGTCGAGGGTCAGGGCACGCACGGGAATGCTGGTGGCCTCGCCCGCGTAGACGCCCGTGGGCGGTCGTACGGCCAGGTAGAAGCTGGCGGGGTGGACGCGCACGCTGCTCTCCGCGCCCACGGCCTGGTGGCTGGCGTCCTCGACCTCGGTCGACACGGTACAGAGCAGGCTCTTGCGGTCACCGGTGACGAGCTCGGGCGTGAAGACGATGCTGCTGCTCTGGCCCTTGGCCCCGGTCACGACGGCGGTCGCGCTGGTCGTGACCCGGTACGAGTGAGTTTCGTCGCCCGTCCTCCACCCCACCTCGAGGCCCGGCACAGCGTGGGCTGCGCTGCGACAGCTGCTGGCATGGGTCACCTTCTCGAAGGTCACAGGCACACCCGAATAGTGTTGGGCCCGCACCGTCACGGGCACCCGTTCGCCAATCAAGATGGCATCGCGCGCGGGGCGCGTGGTGACCTCGAACTCGGGCGTGCGGAAGTCCTCGAGCTTGACGTTGGCCGCGGTGGTTGCGCCCTGGGCCTGGGCGGTCAGGTGCAACCCGCCCAGGCGGGTGTTCGCCGGGATAGGGACGCGGGCCCAGAATTTCCCCTGGGCATCGAGCGGCAGGGTCTGTTCGACCACCGTCTTCTGCTGCCCATCCGCCACGCGCAGCACGACGGACGAGCCGGCGGGCAGAAGGCGCAGGCCAGAGCGTGTGAAAGGCGTATCCACCAGCGCGAACCCCACCACGGCCAACGACTCGGCGGGTCGGTAGGCATCGCGGTCGGTGGTGAGATGCAACATCAGCCGCTCGCCCTGTGCCAGCAAGCCCGCCTGGTCGGCGGCATTCCTCGCGACGACGAGAGGGGAGGGCGGCACCAGAGCCAGGTCGTGGGTCGCCGGATCCTGCACCACCAAGGTCGTCTCGCTCGGGTGCGGGCGCGCCGGCAACCCAGGCAACACCAGCCGTCCCTGGGCGTCGGTCTGGCCAACCGTCACCAGTCGCGTACCGTCGAGTCGGCTCACCGTGGCGCCGGCAACCGGATGCGCGTCGGAGAGGCGGACGACCTTGATCACGGAGCGAGCCAGCGAATGAAAGGCCACCGGGCCGAGATCGGTCCTGCGCAAAAGGGCCTGTACGCTGGGCGGCGGCGTGAACGCCGCAACCGACGGTGGCGGGGGCGCCAAGGTCAAGGGCGTCGCCTGGACCAGGACGATGCCCCGGCGATCTCCGATCAGCTCACCGAGATCGACGGCGAGGTCCGACCAGGCGGTCGGACCTTTCACCGGCAGGACGTAGTCGCGCACCACGATGTCCTTCGAGGGCACCGCCAGACTCTCGAAGGTGTGCGGCGGGCTTGACGCGTTCGTCGTGAAGAGCGCGCGGGCCGCACGGGCCGGATCGAGGACGGCGGCCCGGACCCGCAGCGTCTGCACCCAGCGTGTGGTCAGGCCGAACACCGGCGGCGTCGTGGCGGGGAAGATCCCGCTGCCCGAAATCTGGAGGCTCGGCTGACCGGCCACGGAGATGGTCGAGGTCCACGGCCGTCCTGCCGTGCCGTCTCCCACCGTGTAGCCGTTCACATCGCGCAGCCCGGGGTCGACGCGAACCGTGTAAGTCTGGGCGGGCACAAAGGCCCCGCGAATCTCGACCTCTTGACCGCCTTCCCTGTCCCAATCGTTGGTCAGGACGACCACCGTCTTCGGAGGGCGAGGGGCGACGTGGATGTGCGCGAGCTGCGCGCGTGTGATGCGTTCGCTGAGTTGCATGGTGAAGGTGCTACCGGCGCAATCACCTTCGCCGGCGCGGAGCGACTCGATCCGCAACGGCCCGGGAGTCTTCCAGGTCAGCCGCCAGGACGTCGCCGACGGTGTCGGGCCCAACCGTCCGATCAGCCCGGCCGCGATCTGAAGCCCGATGGTGCGATCCACCGGCCACATCGCCGCCGGACGCACCTGGAACAACCGGTGCTCGAGCGAATCGTCACTTTCAATCAAGGCGCTGGCCCAGGGCCGACGCTTGAGCGCGCGCGGTGACACCGGCTCGACGCGCACGGAAATTGGTCCAGCGTCCTCCGTGTCGACGGACGGGGTTGCAGCGGACGCCGGGTTTGCGCTCGGGGCAGCGGCTCCCGCCGTCGCCACCTTGGGGCCGAGCATCCGGACGGTCAGCACCTTGCGCAGTTCGTTCACGTTCACCGGCTGCGTCAGCCGGATGATCACCGGTTGTCGCCGGGACCAATCCTCGGGCGGCACGTCGGCTTCGGGATACGATCCCTGCGGGATGGGCCCGGGGGTCTCGAAGAAGAAGGTGAGGGGATGTTCGGCGAAGAGTCGTTTGAGCGCCTCGCTCGCGGACGGCAGCGCCACCACGCGGGCCTGATAGCGCTGGGCCGGCGCCAGCGTCTCGGGCTCGAAGACCAGCAGCTCCGGCGTGCGCCAGTGGGTGCGCCCTTTGACCTTGGGGAGAAGCTCGATCCTCAGGTTCGGTTCGACCAGCATCGCCTCACCCAGGGGCGCGACCTGCTGGTTGAAACGCACCCGCGGCTCGGCACCTTCGTCGATCGCACCCTGGGGTCCGTACTCGGCGACCGCGAGCGGCGGCATCTCTGGCAAGGCGGGGGGCCCGGGGGCCGGAACCCCCGCAGCCAGGATCGAGGGGGGACCGGCGACGGTCGGCGGTCCCCCCTGCGAGGGTGCCGCGGGTGGCGGCCCGAGCTGCGGCGGCGGCTGGCAGGCCACCCAAACAACGGGGAAGCCAACCAGCAAGACGAGGAAACGAAGGAAAAACCAGGTCTCACGCTCCGAAGCACGGCAGATCGGCACGTCGGTTAGACACCGTCGCCTGGAAAAGTTCGGGGAAGTTAGGAGAAATTAGGAGAAGTTCGGAGAAGCGGAAAAAACGCCGGGCGAGCCGCTTTGGGCGCCCGTGCGATACACTGCGCAGCCATGAGTGATGGCGTAACCCGGCGGGAGCTCTTGGTGGTCGCTCAATGTGGAACGACCAGTCTGGCGTTCGGCGGGTGCGCCCTGATTCGAGGTGGGGCTGCGCACCCGGTTCTCGCGTCGGACCAGGGAAAGGTGGAGGGGAACACCCTGCGGGTCCCGTTGAGCTCGCTCGCCGCGATGAAGCCGGGCCAGGTGCTGGCGATCAAACCCGAAGCGGGGCACGCCGACCTCTTGTTGCTGGCGCCGGCCGCGGGCGAGAGCTGGCAAGTGATCACCGCTCACTGCACCCATCGGGGTTGCATCGTCGATTGGGACGGCGCCACCCACGAGTGGGCCTGTCCCTGCCACGGCTCCCGATTTGGGACAGACGGTCACGTCATCCACGGCCCGGCGGAGAAGCCGCTCGGCGTCCCCGCCGCGCGCGTCGACGGAGACCAGCTGATCATCGATCTGGCGGGCCTGCCCGCCTAGGGCCCGGGCGAAACCCATCTCAGCCTCAGGCATCCGAAGACCAGCGCCGAGAGGTTGTGCTGGAGGTGGCCGAAGTTGTTGCCCCTTCCTCGTCTCGGTCGCTGGAGCATCACGAATGGGTACTTCCAGAGTCATCGTCTATTCCACGACCTATTGCGGGTTCTGTTACGCCGCCAAGGCCCTGCTCGAGCGGGAGGGCATTGCCTTCGAGACCGTCGATGTCACGAACGATCCGCGCACACGGGCCGAGCTGGTCGTGCGTGCCAACGGGCGTCGGACCGTGCCGGTGATCTTCGTCGACGGCATGCCCATCGGCGGATATCAAGAGTTGGCGGCTCTGGTCCGCGCGGGCCAACTGAAGCACATCGCGGCGGCGGCCTGATTCTTTCGTTGCGCGCGACGCGTCGTAGCTCAGGGCTACCGATCCGTCTCGGCCGCCTTACCATCAAGGAATGGCGATACTGGACGGCGGCTTGCAGCGGCAGGACAACACGGGCGCGGGCCTGTGGATCTGTGGCGCCACCGACATCGGGCTCCGGCGAAAACAAAACGAGGACGCCTTTGTCATCGCCGATCTCAGCTCGGGTCAACAGAGCACCCCCTGCGCCAGCGTCGACGTGTCGCTGTCGGAGAGTGGGTATCTCTTGCTCGTGTGCGACGGGATGGGCGGCGCCGCGGCTGGCGATGTGGCCGCGCGCATAGCGGCCACGTCGATTCGGCAGAAGCTGGTGGACGCAAGCGACACCGTGGAGACCGATACGGCGGAGGCGCTGGGTGACGCTGTAGCGGTCGCCAATCGCGCCATCTTGAACGAGGCGCGGGCACGATCGAAACAGCACGGGATGGGCACCACTTGCACCGCGGTCATCGTTCGTCCGGGGACGTTGACGGTGGCGCAGGTCGGCGATTCACGGGCCTACCTGCTGCACGACGGAAAGTTGTGCGCACTGACGAAGGACCAATCCCTGGTCAGGGAGCTACAAGACGCCGGCGTATTGACCGCGGATCAGGCGCGGACGTTCCCGATGCGCAATGTCCTGTCCCAGGCCCTGGGCACCAAAGCGGCGGTCGAGCCGGTGATCTCTGAACACGCGCTGGCCGCGGGAGATCGGCTGCTGCTTTGCTCCGATGGCCTGCACGGCGCCGTCTCCGACCCTCAGATCAAGGATGCCCTGAATCAGGCGGGCCAGCTGGCCGACGCCACCAAGGCTTTGGTCGACAGCGCCCTGGCAGCGGGGGGAAGCGACAACGTCACCGTGGTCGTCGCTGAATATCGCGCGCCGGCCCATTCCTAGCGGTCCCGTGCCGTCCCGGAAGCGCGTGCCATGCCAGCCGCGGCCCCGACGCAGGGATGTTGTTGACCGTCGAGCTACGTTCCGTTGACACAGATGCAACACGCAACGATTTTTCGTTCGCATTCTTGCGCTTGGAACTCGTTTCCTCTGGCGGTGACGGAGAAAGGCGATACAAGGTCAGCGTCGCGTAATGGCGGTAGGCGCCGACGGTAGCGACGCAAGATCGTTCTTGACCTGAACCTTTTCTCATCGCTGGAGCTGACAACTTAATGTCCCATTGGATTCGTCGGGCTCGTGTGCAGGCCCTTCCGGCCGTCCTGTCTTTTCTGGTCTCCATCGTGGTCGCTTGCGACCACAAGGTTGTCGAGCCTGACCCAGACGGCCCGACCGGGCGCGCCCGCGGATCGTCGCTGACCGCCGCCGATTGGGTGACCGTTCCGTCGGTGTCCGATCCGGCCTTCCAGGGGCTCACGGTGCCGGCGGACGCCCCCACCAAAGGAATGTGGTCGGCGACGCAGAGCTGGCCGATGAACGCACTGCACGCCACGTTGCTGCCGAACGGCACCGTGCTGACATTCGGTACGTCGCTGGACGGCGGTGCACAGAATGGCCGCTACTACGACGTATGGACGCCACAGTCGGGGTTCGGTTCGGGCAGCCACGCGACGACGTACTCCGCGACGCGCGAGGACAGCTTCTGCGCGACGTCGACCTTCCTGACCGATGGCCGCCTGATGGTGTCGGGCGGCAATGGCGGTGTGACCAGCCAGTTCTACACGCCTGGAACGGGGCAGTTGACGACGGCGACGGCGCGGCTGGCGATGAACCGCTGGTACGCCACGCTGGTGACGTTGCCCGACGGGCGGCCGCTGATGCTGGGTGGAATGGTCCCCTACTCCGAGAGCATGCAGGACAATCCCGATGCGGCCATCGCGCAGGGCACCCCGTCGATGACCCCGGAGGTCTGGGAATCGACGACCTGGCGATCGTTGTTCGGGGCCTACAGCCGCGAGGCCTTCGGCCCCGACTACTTGCGCTGCTCCTATCCGCGGGCGTTCGTCGCTCCGAACGGCAAGGTGTTCGGAATCTCGGCGGAGAAGATGTGGTACCTGGACCCGGCCAGCAACGGGACCATCCAGACCGTCGGCGCCTTTAAGCAGGGGTACACCGCGGCGAATCCGGTGAACGTCGGGGCCACCAACACGGCCGTCATGTACGACGTCGGCAAGATCATCGTCGTCGGCGGCAACGGCAGCTTCAACGGCGATGGTTTGCCCGCCAGCAACCAGGCGACCATGGTCGACATCAACGGCGGCGGGGCGGTGCTGACCGAACTGCCGGCCATGACCAGCGCGCGCCGCTATCCGAACGGCGTCGCCTTGCCAGAAGGCAAGGTCTTGATCACCGGCGGAACGAAGCGCGGCAACAACAACGGCGCGGACGCCGTGTTCGCGGTCGAGCTGTGGAACCCGTCCACCAACGCCTGGACCGTCGGTGCCAGCGCGGCCGTGTACCGCGGATACCACTCGTTCTCGATCCTCCTGCCCAGCGGCGTCGTGCTCTCGACGGGCGGAGGGACCCCGGGACCGGTCACGAACCTGAACGCGGAGGCCTATTATCCGCCGTCGTTGTTCCGCACCATCGGTGGCAGCGCGCAGCTTGCGCCTCGCCCGGTCGTCGTCGCGATCAGCGGTCTGTCGTACGCCAACGGGGGAGACCTTCAGCTCGACCTCTCCGACGCGGCCCCGATCTCCGGTCTGGTCTTGCTGGGCACCAGCAACGGCACCCATTCGTTCAACTCCGGTCAACGCCGCATTCCCCTGGCGTTCACGCAGGAGAGCTACCGGCTGAGCACCCAGATTCCCGGCAACACCATCGCGCCCCCGGGCTACTACCAGGTGGTGGCGGTGGACGCGAACGGCGTTCCCTCGCGCGGGGTCATCATCGCCATCGGTCAGGGAGTCGCCGCGCCGCCCGTGTCGACGACGCCTTACACGCCGCCGGATCTGAACGTCCCGGTGGCGACGTCGATCATCGCCGCGAACAGCACGGCGACCTACACCGTGTCGTCCACGTCCGGGGTGACCTACTCCTGGAACTTCGGCGACGGCGCGCCCGACACCGATTGGTCGACCACCGCCTCGGCCACGCACACGTTCGTGGCGCCCGGCGCGTACATCGTGACCCTGACCGCCCGCGCGTCCGACGGCGCGACGTCGCACCGGACTCTCGTGCAGGGGGTGGCCACACCCAAGACGGCTCTGTCGCCGACCAACTCGGCGCCGCTGGCCGTGGAAACACGGTCGGGCGCCTCGGCGCGGGTGTGGGTGGTCAGCCCCGACAATGACAGCGTGGGCGTCATCGATTCAGCGACCCATGCGCGGGTGGCCGCCATCGCCGTCGGCAGCGGGCCGCGCGCGGTCGCGGTGGCGCCGAACGGCGAAGTCTGGGTGGTGAACCGCGGGTCGGCTTCGATCAGCATCATCAATCCCAGCACGCTGGCGATCGCGCGCACCGTCGCCTTGCCGCGGGCGTCCGCGCCCTATGGTCTCGCCTTCGCGCCCGGGGGCGCAGCCGCATACGTCAGCCTCGAGGCGACGAGCACGCTGCTCAAGCTGAACCCCACCACCGGCGCGCTGGTGCAGTCGCTCGCCCTCGGCAGCACCGGCGGACGCCACGTCTCGGTGGCCGGCGATGGGACGATCCTGGTCACCCGGTTCATCACCCCGCCCCTGGCGGGCGAGTCGACCGCGGCGGTCAACCCCAGCCTGGGTGGCGGCGAGGTCGCGGTGGTGAATCCCAGCACGTTCACCGTGACCAACACGGTCGTTCTCAAGCAGAGCATCAAGGCGGATACGCCCACCCAGGGCAGCGGCGTTCCCAACTACCTGGGGGCGGCGGTCGTTTCGCCTGACGGCACCTCCGCCTGGGTTCCCTCCAAGCAGGACAATGTCGGCCGTGGCACTCTGCGGAACGGTCTCCCGCTCGATTTTCAGAACACCGTTCGCGCCATCACATCACGGATCGATCTCGCCACGGGGACCGAGGACCACGCGCGTCGCCTCGACCACGACAACGCCGGGCTGGCCAGCGCGGCCCTCTTCCATCCGAGCGGCGTCTATCTCTTCGTCGCGCTCGAGACCAGCCGCCAGGTCGCACTGGTCGACGCCATCAGCGGATTCGAGCTGCTGCGGTTCGACGTGGGGCGGGCGCCGCAGGGCCTGGCGCTGGCTCCTGACGGGAACACGCTGTACGTGCACAACTTCATGGACCGGACAGTCAGTGTGGTCGATCTGACCCCGCTCACCACCCGGGGCGAGCTGCGCGTGGCCGTCGTCGCCACCACGGCCACGGTTGCCACGGAAGCGCTGTCGCCGGCGGTGCTATCCGGCAAGCAGTTGTTTTACGACGCCCGCGACCCGCGTCTGGCCAAGGACGGCTATATGAGCTGCGCCAGCTGTCATGCCGACGGCGGGCAGGACGGCCGGGTCTGGGATCTGACCGGCTTCGGCGAAGGGCTGCGCAACACCATCGCGCTGGCCGGGCGGGCCGGCCTGGGACAAGGGTTCGTCCACTGGACGGCGAACTTCGACGAGATTCAGGACTTCGAGAAGCAGATCCGCGTGCTGGCCGGTGGTACCGGGCTGATGACCGACGCGCAGTTCAACACCGGCACGCGGAACCAGCCGCTCGGTGACCCGAAGGCGGGCGTCAGCACCGAACTCGACGCGCTGGCGGCCTATGTCGGCTCACTCGGTCGCTTCGCGCCCACGCCGTACCGCAACACCGACGGGACACTGACCGCGGCTGCGGTGACCGGCAAGGCGCTGTTCGGCAGCGCCGGGTGCGCGGCCTGCCACGGGGGCGGCGCGTTCACCATCAGCGCCACGGCCACGGCGATGCGAAATGTCGGAACCATCCAGCCCAGCAGCGGTAGCCGCCTGGGCGGCGCGCTCACGGCGCTGGACGTTCCCACGCTGCGGGACGCGTGGGCGACGGCGCCGTATCTGCACAACGGCAGCGCGCCCACCCTCACTGCCGCGATCCAGGCCCACGCGGGTGTCACGCTGAACGCCACGGAGCTGGCCAACCTCGCGGCCTACGTCCAGCAGATCGGATCCGAAGAGCTGGGCACCCTCGGCATCTGGCGATTCGACGAGGGCAGCGGCGTGACCGCGGCCGACGCCTCCCCCTCGAATCGTCCCCTGACCCTGACGAACACGACCTGGATCGGCGGCAAGCTCGGCCGCGCCATCCAGTTGAACGGGACCAACGCTTCCGGGTCCACCTCGGCGGCTCCTGTGGTGGATACCGCGGGCAGCTTCACCGTCGCGGCCTGGTTGCGCCTCGACACGCTCACCGGGTGGCGCACCGCCGCCAACCAGGACGGCGTGAACGTCAGCGGTTTCTGGCTGCAATACAGCGAGGCCATGGGCAAGAAGTTCTCGTTCACCATGCATGATTCCGACGCGACGACCAGCACGGCGTTCCGGGCGCTGTCGACGACGCTGCCGGTGGTCGGTCAGTGGTACCACGTGGCCGCGGTGCGGGACCGGACGGCCGGCACGATGAAGCTCTACGTGAACGGCGTTCTCGAGGGAACGACGGCCTACACGGGCGGCTGGGCGGCCAACGGCTCCTTCAACGTGGGCCGAGGCCGCTTCGGCGGACCCAACGATTGGTTCGGTGGTGCGGTCGACGACGTTCAGGCGTACACGGGGGCGCTCTCCGACGCCGAGATCGCCGCGCTGGCGCTGCAGGGCAAGGCCCCCAGCCAGGGTACGTGGAAGTTCGACGAGGGAACGGGGACGACCGTCGCCGATGCCTCGGGTGGATCCCGACCGCTGGCGCTGGTCAACGCAACCTGGGTGGATGCGCGGCTGAACAAGGCTGTCCAGTTCAACGGCACGACCACCGTGGGCAGCACCACGGCCCCGGTTGTCGACACGACGGGCACCTTCACGGTCGCGTCCTGGGTTCGCCTGGATGCGCTGACGGGCTCACGCACCTTCGTCAATCAGGACGGCGCAAACGTCAGCGGTTTCTGGCTGCAGTTCTCGCAATCGCTGGGCAACAAGTTCACCTTCGCGATGCAGGCATCCGACGCGACGACGGGCGCGATGTTCCGCGCGACGTCCACCACCACGCCCGTGGCCGGGCAGTGGTATCACGTCGTCGCCGTCCGCGACAAGGCCGCGGGGACGATGAAGATGTTCGTGAACGGCCTGCTCGAAGCCACGACTTCGTACACCGGCGGCTGGGCCGCGAATGGCCCGCTGAACGTCGGCCGAGGCAAGTCGGGACCTGCCAACGAATGGTTCCAGGGGGCGCTCGATGATTTGCAGATCGTCCCGAATGCGCTCAACCCCACCGAGGTCAGCGCCCTGTATGCCCAGGGCCGGGCTCCGCTGCGCGGCAAGTGGCGGTTCGAGGAAACCGCGGGAGCCGTGGCCAGCGACGGCAGCGGTCTCGGCAAGACCCTGACGGTGGCCAACCCGACCTGGGTGACCGGGGGCAGGGTGGGGCGCGCGCTGCAACTCAACGGAACCAGCTCGGCGGCGACCTCGACCGGGCCGGTGCTGGACACGGCGGGCAGCTTCTCGGTCTCGACCTGGGTCCGGCTCAGCGCGCTGACGGGATGGCGCACCGCCGTCAGCCAAGATGGCGTCAACATCAGCGGCTTCTGGCTGCAGTTCGGCCAGTCCCTGGGGAACAAGTTCTCGTTCACCATGAACGGTAGCGATGCCACCAACGTTGCCGCCATCCGCGCGTTGTCCACGACGGTGGCGGCGGCGAACACCTGGTATCACCTGGTGGCGGTGCGGGACAAACAGGCCGGCACCATGAAGTTGTATGTGAACGGTGTGTTGGAGGGAACCGCCGCGCACACCGGCGGTTGGGCATCGACCGGCAATCTGGCGGTCGGCCGCGCGCGGTGGGCGGCCGCCAACAACGACTGGTTCAGCGGAATCGTGGACGAGACCCAGGTCTTCGCCGGCGCGCTCACCGCCGCCGAGGTGACCGCGCTGTTCACCTCTCCCTGACGATGATGAGGGTGATGGCGTTCCGACGATCGGCGCTGCTGCTGGGCCTGCTGGGCCTGGTCGCGGCGGCACTTGCTTGTCGGCGCGAAGGCGGCGCGGGCAAGAGCACCGGCAAGGCGGATGGGCCCGAGACCAGCTTCCTCACGAACTTCGCGCCCCTCAACCTGGTCGATCAGGACGGCCACCCGTTTGTGATCGATTCGTTGCGTGGAAAGGTCGTGCTGTTCAATTTCATCTTCACCTCGTGTCCCAACGTCTGCCCGGTGCAGACGCAGGCGCTGGTCGAGGTCCAGCGGAAGGTCTCCCTACAGAATCGCGACCGGGTTAGGTTCGTTTCGGTGTCCATCGATCCCGAACATGACCGGCCCGCGGTGTTGCGATCTTTCGCGTCGCGGTTCGGGGTGGACTTTTCGCGCTGGACCTTCGTGACGGGGGGAACCGCGGACATCGACCAGCTGGCCGACCGCCTGCGACTGTTCGCGCAGAACAAGGAGCGGCTACCGGAGAACCACGGCACGACGTTGTGGTTGATGGACGGGCAGGGCCGACTCATGCAGCGCTACGCCGGCGACCCGCCCGAGGTGTCCCGCCTGGTCAGCGAGCTGGACAGCCTGGTGAAGGTCGCCAACGAAACCAGATGAATCAAATCCGGTACGCTGCCCACTTGATGGCCGCGATCAGCATGTCCATCACCGGCTTCTCCTGGAAGGCCGACGTGGCATGGCCAAACGCGGTGTAGAACATGCGGCCCCCGCGGGGGGCGCCGGTCGCCACGGGCATCTCGTGAACCCACGCGGTCGGTCGCTCTTGCGTCTTCTGGTTGTCGTGACAGGTGAGCAAGATCTTGACCCCGGGAATCTTCGACGACATCGGATCGCGGGTCAGCATGTACCACTCTTCCGATCGGTTCCAGGGGTTCGGCGTCGCCGCCGCCATGAGGATCGGGTGCGTCATCATCTGGTAGAACTGCGCCGTTCCCGCCGTTCCGGCGTCGCTATGACCTTTGCCGGCATCGAAGTTGGCGCCGATGAAATCGACGTACCAGGGCCAGGAGCTGCCCTGGTAGGTGTCCGTGGCCGAGTGCGTGCCGACGAAGCCGCGTCCCTTCTTTTCGATGAAGTCCTGCAGGGCCTTGCGACGGTTGGTCTTGTCGTTGTCGTCGATGGTGGTTCCCGTCGTGTCGAGGAACATCACGACGTCATATTTGTCGAGCTTGTCGTCCGTGAACACCGACGCGTCGAAGCTTGTGTCGCTCGGCCCCTCCGAGACGTTGCCGGTGTGAGCGTACGTCGTGTCGAATTTGATGTTGTCCGTGCTCTCGCGCGCCTTCAGATATTGAATCGCGCCCACCCGCGAGGCGTGGCCGTACGCCAGAGCGTTGTTCCAGATCAAGACGTTGATGGGAGCGCTGCCGCCGGCGCCACCGGTGCCGGGGGGCATGCCGCCGGTCCCCGTGCTTCCCCCGCTTGCGGTCGCGCCGCCAGAGCCCGGCGCGCCCCCCGACGAGGCACTCCCTCCTGTGCCCGTGTCGATCGCCCCCCCGCTGCCGGATGCCGACCCGCCGGTGCCCTGGCCGGCGCTCCCTCCCGAACCGGTCGAATCCCCGCCCGAGCCAATCGCGGCTGTGCCTCCCAAGCTGGAGCCACCCGAGGCGGCAACGCTGCCTCCACTGCTGGAGTTACCGCCGCTACTAGAGTTGCCCCCGGTACCAGCGCTCGTGCCGCCGGATCCGTCGCCGGTGCTTCCTCCCGTGGACGAACCAGCATCCGGGCGTCCCACGATCTCGCTGCTCGAACACCCATACCACCCCACGCCAGAGGCCACCGCCATCGAGAGGACTGCCAATCTGACCTTCGCTGCCATGGTGTTTCCTCCGGTCGAGCGTTGCTGAACGGGTGCCTGATCGGGCCTCGCCACTGGGAAGCACGTCGCCCTGCCTCTTGTCGAGGCGGTGATGCTCCTTTGTGGTCACGGGCCATCGCGATCGATCACCGGATTGCAACGAATCGCACCGGATTGCAGCGGCCGGAAATCCATGTGGACCCAACGCAAGCCCGTCATGTCCCAATCGGACCCGGTATAGTCCCGACGTGGATTTGACGGATCCCTACGCGCCTCCCCGCGCGGCGCTCGAAGGAGCAACGACGTCGTCGCAGCATCGTCCGTGGCGCATCGAGGGGCGCATCCTGATCGTTCGGAAGAACGAGACGCTACCGCCCATCTGCTTGTACAGCGGTCAGGCCGTCCCGCACGGCGAAGAGCGAGGCCAGTTTTCGTGGACGCCGATCTGGTTCAGGTTGATGTGGGGGTTCGCCACGCTGATCGCGCTGCTGGCACACAGCTTCGTGCGCCGGACCGCCACCATTCAGTTGACCTTGGGGCCGTCCGCACGCAAGCGCCGCAAACGCGGGAATGCCGTGGGCGTCGTGGGGGTGGTCTTGGCGGCCCTGACGTTTTCGCTGGGGGTCGCGGACGAGGTTCCCGCAGTGATGTTGCTGGCGTTCCCGATCCTCTTCGGGTCGCTGGTCTTCGCCGCCATCTCGCAGCCCTTCGCCGTCACCAGGATTGACCGAAGCGAGGTCCGGCTGAAGCTGACGCGGCCGGCGGCCGAAGCGTTCGCGCGTCTGCAAATGGGCTGAGGGGCGCTCAGCCGTCAGCCCGCTTTGACGATCAGATACCGCAGCGGTTGCCGAGACGATCCGTTCTCCAGAGCCAAGGTTTGACCGAGAGGAATCTGCGCGACCACACCGGGCTGAAGGCCGAGCGGCGCTTCGCCCACCCGCGCTGTGCCTTCGCCTTCGAGAACGATCACGACCTCGGCGAACTCTTGCTGGACGTGCGGACCCACGCTGCCGCCGGCTTCGAGCTCACAAGCCAGGATTGCGCCGAAGGGTGGCCGGGGGTTGGCATCGCACAGGTTCCACACCCGCACGGCGCCGCGGCCGCCGAACAGACGCTCGCGGTGATCATGAGGATTGGACTGATTCCACACGTCGCGTTCGGTCTCGGCTTGACTGCCTAATCGTTGTCGGTCGCGGGCGCTCCGTATGCCGGCGCTCCGTAGAGGGGGCCAATGCCGTAGGGCGGGGCGATGCTGCCGCCGCTCCCGCTGCCGCCCCGGCCTCCGTTCCCCGCCTGGCCGCCGCTCCCGCCATTCCCATTCCCACCGTGACCGCCGCCACCGTGACCGCCGCCGCCGTGACCGCCGCTGGCGCTGCCACCTGTGCCGCTGCCGCCGCGGCCTCCGGCGCCGCCACTCCCGACGCCCCCACCTCCGCTGCCACCGCTCGCCCCGGCGCCGCCACCTCCGCCGCTCGCTCCGCTGCCGCCGCCGCCGCTGCCGCTGCCGCCGCCGCCGCTCGCGCCGTGGCCGCCTTGGCCGGCGCCGCCATCGACCGCAGGGGTGTCACTCCCCGCGTCGTTGCTGCCCCCGGTGCCGTCACTGCAGGCAGCGCCGCTGATCAACGTCGCGCCAAAGGTGAACAACGCCGCGCGACCCATCCGGCGGCGCGGCAGCTCGGGTTCGGCACTGGCCCGTTGCTCGGCGGACAGTGCAACCCCGCAGAACGGACAGAGCTCGTCGCTGGCGCGCACGTGGCGATGGCAGGAAAGACAAGGGACGAGGTGCTTCATGTCGGGATCTCCTCTATCAATATCTCGAAACGACCGTTGTCGAAAGGTTCCCCGGGCGCGGGCGCCACCGGCACCAATCGTTCGCGCTTGCCCTGCGCCTGGAACTCCAGCGCCCGGTGATGGCATAGGGGGTTATTGCCGGGTTTGCCGAACAGGCTGAACGCCGTCCACGTGCAACCCGCCCGGCAGGTCTCGGCGTAGTAGCAGGTTCGGCAGAAGCCCCACAGGTCGTCGACGGTTCGATCGCGCGTATAGCGCAGGGGAGCCGAGCGCTCCCAGATGTCGCGCAGCGAGGCATCGCGGATGTTGCCGCCCGTCCAGGGGTTGGTCTGCAACGAGGGACACCCCTTGATGGCACCGTCGGCCTCGATGCCCAGCGTCGATTGCCCGGCACCGCACGAGGCCATGTGTCCGCGCGGCATCGTCCCGCGCAGCACCGACTCGTGGGGGCCAAAGTAGCCCAGGTTGTTGCCCGGCCACAACCGGACACCCGCCTGGTCGCACCGGGCCTTCAGCTCGGCCAGCACGGGAAACAGCTCGAGAAGATCGTAAGGCTGGGGCAGCAAATCAGGTTGATCCGCGGCGCGGCCCATGGCCGCCGTCAGTTGCACCTGCCACGCCTTGCCTCCGGCCGCGATGACCGTCTCCAGGATCGCGGGCAGTTCCGGCATCGACAGCCGATTCACCTGGGTGTTGACGCAGATCCCGATGCCGGCAGCGTGCAGGTTCGCCAGCGCCTCCCGCGCCGATTGATAGGACCCGCGCACGCCCCTCAGTCGATCGTGCGTTGCCTCCAGGCCGTCCAGCGAGACGCTGGCACTTTGAAGTCCGGCGGCCGCCGCGGCCTTCGCCCGCTCGAGGGTCAAGCCTCGGCCACCCGTGGTCATGCTGGCCTGCAGGCCGCGCCGGCGGATGGCCTGGACGATGTCCAGCCAGTCATCGCGCAGGTAGGCCTCGCCCCCGATCAGCGTCACCTCACGCACGCCCAGATCAGCCATCTGCTCGACGAGATCGAGGCACTCGGCGGTGTCGAGCTCGTCCGGCCGTGCCCGCCCGGCGCGCGACCCGCAGTGAACACACGCCAGATCGCACCGAAGCGTGATCTCCCAGACTGCATAGATCGGTCTCACCTGATCGACGTCGCGCGATTCCGGTGCCAGCGGCAGGTGGCGGCGTGCCGGAAGCGCTTCCGGGGCGATGGGAAGCGAGCGGCGGAGAATCAGGTCAGGCATGGACGACGCCATGACAGCAAGTGTCGCGCCGTTTTGCACCAGCGCGAAATCTTTCAGGTCTGTTCCTTCGAGACCGGCGTCGCCACCCGGTCCTTGAGGTCCCCCCTCAGATTCCCGTGATCTACGAAGGGGCCAAGGAACCTCCGACGGCGCCGACGATCACGGCCGTTCAGTCGACGCAGAGCATGATGGCGCCGCACTCGAGGTGTCCGACAGCCAGGGCGGTCCCGTTCGGTGAGAAGGCCAGCGCGCTTGGTGTGTACCCGGCATCGAGTCGGCCCGTCAGTCGAGGCGCCACGCCCAGATCCCAGATGCCCGTGTAAATATTGGCAATGTCGGAGTCATCGACCCCCATCGCCAGGTTGCGACCGCCCGGCGCGAACGCGATCTCGCCGATGCTGGCGAGGCCTGCCCCCTGGGCGATCATGAACATCGCCGTGCTGTTCTGGCCGGCGGCCAGCGGGAGTGTCCAGAAGCTGACCCCTTGCCCCCTGACTGCGGCCAGCGTCTTGCCGTCGTCCGTGATGGCAAGATTGTGGACCGAGTCCGATGACCCGAGCTGGTACGTGGTGGCGACCGAGAGGCTGGCAGCGTCGAGATCCACGACCGCCACCTTCCCTGCGCTCATCGCCACGACAGCGACGTGCTTTCCGGTCGCACTGGTGGGCATGAGCGCCAGCCCGAACAGCCCGGCGGACGGCACCTCCACCTGAACGGCGGGGCTGATCCCCTGCAGGTCGTGCCGGTAGAGCTGAACGGTGGTGGCGTCGACGGTGCTGACGACGTACCGACTATCGGAGGTGACACGCAACACGTAGACATCGCCGCTGACGTTCGCAATCTGGGTGCGCGCCCAGGTGGTCGTGTTCCACGATTGGATGGTGCCGCGCGCACCTCCGATGAGCTGGGTGCCGTCCGGTGTGAACGCGAGCTTGAGCTGCATCGCCGTGATCGTGAGGACGTGTCCCTCGGGCGTCAGCGTGCGACCGTCGAAGTTCCAGATCTTGATCCGTCCGTTCTCGTCGGCGCTAGCGAAGAGCTTGCCGTTTGGCGAGAAGGCCACCGAACGGATTCTGAGGAAGCTGGTGGCTCCGGCTGCGCAGAACGGGGGATCGCTGTGGTCGTATCTCACGCAGTGGCTGAGCGAGGGGGGCGCGCCTGTGCCGCCGCTGCCCGCGCTGGCGCCTCCGCGGCCGCCGCTGGCGCCGCTACCACCCCCGCCGCCCGTCCCGGCAACCCCGCCACCGCCACCCGTGCCGACGGCGCCGCCTGTCCCGGCAACGCCACCACCCCCACCGGTTCCGGCGGTGCCGCCTGTCCCTGCAACGCCGCCGCCGGTTCCGACGGCGCCGCCCGTCCCTGCAACGCCGCCCGTGCCGGTGCCTCCCGTGCCGGCGGCGCTACCGCCGCTGCCCGGCTTGCCGCCGGCTCCGCAGACGTCGCCCGGCGCCAGCGTCAGGTTCACGTTCACGGTGGCGCCCGCGTTCGGGACGCTGGAGGTCGCGGTGCCCAGGTATCCTCCCGTGCAGGAATCCTGGGCCCGGGCGACCACACTCACCGTGATCGCCCCGGTGATTGAGCCGGGGAGAAAAACGCCCAACTTCACCGCCGCAGTGGAGGCGAGCCCCATCGCGAGCGGAAAGTTCTTCACGACGCCATTCACCGTCACCGTCGCGCTGGTCAGCGCCAGCGCCGCCGGCGCAGCCGTCAACGCCACCACGACCACGGTGTCTCCGCTCTTGCTCCCGCAGGAGGTGGCCAACACGCCAAAAGCGATCAGGGCGACCAGCGCGCACCGTGGACCAGAGGCCCCCCTCGGCCGTTCGTTGTTCGCTCCGTTGCTCGTTACATGCATTGATCGGCTGGACATGCGCTTCCCTTCCTGGTCAGCAGGATCGCCCCCACCACACCTCCTACCACCACCACCCCGATCCCGGTCCAGAACCACCACCGCTGGTAGACCGGCACCGGCTGGTCGTCCGCCGGAGGGGCCTTCGACATAATGTTTCGGCCGTCGCCGCCATCGGTGGGCGGCGGCGCCACCAGATTGGGGCGCGGCGTATTTTCACCACTTCCCTCGGGGGGCGGCGGGGGCGTCGTCGGCGGTGCGACCGGCGGTCGGGCTGCTCGCGCCTGTTCCTCCTTCAGCGCTTCCATCTCGTGGATGTAGCCCTCGACCTCGGACCGTTCCTCGTCGGTGATCTTTTTCGCCTTGGCCAGGTAGTCCTTGAACGAGTCGATGGCCGGCTCGGGCTGGTGCATCTTCTGGTGAGAGCGGCCGATGTTCCGCAGATACACCGGATGCAACGTCTGGGCATAGAGCTTGGCGAACAGGGCCAGGGCATCTTCGAATTTCCCGGCGGCGAAGGCTTCGCGTGCCTTCATCTCCAGCTGGCGATCGGCGGGTGCACCGGCGGCCGGCGGTACCGCCACGGTCGCTGCCAACACCAACGCCGCCGCGCCGAGCAACCACCTGCCTCGATCGGTCCCAGGACGCCCCTGTGGCTTCATTGGGCCAGAGAGTACGCGTCTGTCTCCGCGGCAGTCAAAGGTGGTGTGACGGCGGTGGCACATGAGGTCCGAAGGGGGCGGGGCGCTGCACGAGACCCCGCACGAGACCCTCACCGGTCCACGCACGGGCTCGACGATCCGCCGTGCTCGATGTGAATGAAGCGTTCAAGCGTGTCTTCCAATTCAACAACGCCTATCCTGGGACCCAAGGACAGCACCCCACCGCGTCACGAAAACGTGCTCGCGGTCGATTGTCTTGATCCAAGCGGCTCGCAAAGCCCCCGTACGGGAAGGAGGCATCTTGTCGGCATCACACATCACGGTCGAACGACGGAAGCGACCCAGGTTCCCCCTCGGTTTGCCGGTGCGGGTTCATCTGGCCGGCAAGAGCGACCCCATCACAGCCGAGGTGGTCGACCTTTCGGCCCGCGGTGGGCGCTTCCGGTGCCTCGACGAAATCGTGCACGTGAACCAGGCCGCCTCGTTCGCCTTCGTGCTGCCCGATCAGAAGCATTGCATCGCCGAGGGCCTCGTCATCCGCGCGGACGACACCGGCGAGTTCGCGGTGAAGCTCAGCAATGCCAACCGCGCCTATCTGGGTTTCGTCGGCGGCTTGGCCTAGCGAGGGCGGTCGTCGATGAAGCTGGCGTGGTAGCCGCCGTCTTCCACGGCTCGGGCCTCGGGGGTCGCAAACAGCGGGGCGGCGCAGTCGAGCATGACCGCGAGCTCATCGGTGCGCGTTTGGCCCGGAGCGCTCTCATAGGCGCCGGGGTGGGGGCCGTGCGCGATTCCCGCCGGGTGGTGGGACAGGCTTCCCTCGCCGACGCCGCGGCGCGACCCGAACGCGCCGTTGGCGTAGAAGAGCACCTCGTCCACGTCCACCGAGGTATGCGGATAGGGACAGGGGTTGGCGGCCGGATCGAAGTCGAGCGGGCGCGGCACGAAGCTGCAGATCAGGGCCCCTCCCGCCTCGAACGTCGCGTGAACGGGCGGCGGCAGGTGCAGCTGGCCGACGCGCGGTCGGAAGGCGGCGATGGGGAGCGCGAACGGATAGACGGTTCCGTCCCAGCCCACGACGTCGAGCGGGGCGTGCCGGGTACGGAAGCCGAAGAAACGATCCCCTCGCTTGACGACGAACTCGCGAAGGCCTTCGTCGGAAGTGCCCGGGTCGGCCAGCGCGGGGCGGCGAAAGTCGCGATGCCCGTAGGGGGCGTCCATGCGCAACTGGCCCACGTCGTTCCGATACCCGCGCGGCAGCGCGAGCCCCTTCTTGCACTCGATCGACAACCAGGCCTGGGCAGTGGCGGTGTCGGGAACGAAGCGGTGGAGAACGCCCTTCGGCACGCTGACATAGTCGCCGGCGCCGAAGCGCAGGTCTCCCAGGACCGAACGCAATGTCCCCCCCCCGCGCAGGATGAAGAACAGGTCGTCGGCGTCGCCGTTCACGAAGTAGACGGGGTCGGGTGACGTCGGCCGCGCGAATCCGATGGTCACGTCGTGGTTGTAGAGCACAGGGATTCGGCAGTCGACCGCCGCGCCGCCGGGATCCACGAGGTCGAGGCACCGATAGTGGCGGCGGAGCAGGCCGCCGTCATCCGATGGCGCTGCGGGCGGTGTTCGAAACCCGTGCGTCCCTCCGTCGGTCGGGAGCGCCTCGTGCGGGCGGTGCCGGTGATAGAGGATGGAGAACGGGCCGTCGAATCCGTCGCGGGTCAGGCACTCCTCGTAAAGGACGCTCCCGTCGGCGCTCTTGACGACCGTGTGCGGCCGCGGTGGAACGTCCCCGCGGGTGATGCGGTCGAGCATCAGGGCTGCCCTCGGAGCTCGCGCTCGATGCTCTCGAACAGCGCGCGAAAATTTCCGGCGCCGAAGCCGGAGTCCCCGTGGCGCTCGATGATCTCGTAGAAGAACGGGCCCGCCTCGGGGGTGCCGTGGGTGCCGGCGGAGTCCTTGAGGAAGATCTGCAGCAGGTAGCGGCCGGGGCCGTCCCCGTCCACCAGAATGCCGAGCGTCGCGAGATCCTCGAGATCCTCGCGCAATGCGCCCACGCCCAGCGTGCGCAACCGCTCGGGCAACGCCTGGTAGTACGCCGCCGGCGTCGGCATCAGCTCGACGCCGCGCGCGCGCAGGCCGCGGACGGCCGCCACGATGTCGGTCACCGCCAGCGCCACGTGCTGCACGCCGTTGCCTCGGTGCTCCTCATGGAAGATGTTGATCTGCGACGACTTGAAGCGGGGCCGGTAGGGTTCGTTGTTGGCGAACTTGATTCCGCTTCCGGGATCCCACATCACCACCGAGCGCAGCCCCGAGCCGTGCTCGTCCACGCGCCTGGCCACGTCGTCGGTGTGGAACTCGACTTGCCAGAACCGCTCGAAGCCCAGCACGTGCTCCATCCACAGCAGCGCCGGCGACATCGTCTCGAAGTTGCTGGTGACGTGATCGAACTGCGCGAACCCGAAGGCGTTGCTGCCACCCGTCTGCGTCGCATATCGCTCGAAGCCGGGATAGAGCGGGAACGTGCCGGTGCGCTCGACGAAACGAAAGGTGGTATCCCCGAACGCCGTGGCCAGCACGAAGGTCTTGCACTGACCCTCGGGACCGTCGGTCACCTGGATGTCCTCGATCGGCGTCCCACCGCGCGCCTCCAGCGTGGTGAACAGGCGCTCGATATCGGTCACCTCGAACACGATGCTACCGACGCCGTCGGGGTGCTTGCGCAAAAAGCGGTCAGCGCGCCCACCCGTGCCCGCCGGGGTCGAGCACACCACCCGACAGGCGCCGGCCTCGAAGACCAATGCGCGCTGGCGCCCGCTGGCCTCCAGGGCGGGGCCGCTCTTGCCCACCTCGGCGAAGTCAAGCTTCGTCGTGTAGAAGCGCCGGCTGCGCTCGAGATCGCGGACGTAGTAGTGAATCGCCTCGATGCGACGAATGCCCAGCGCGCCGTTCGTCATTGTTCAAGCTTAGCGCGCCTGGCGGACGGTGCCCGCGTCGGCTGCGCGCCCGACGGAGAAGGAGGGGGGCGTGCCGCTCAACGGGCGGGCGTCGGAGCCGGCGGCTCGCGATCGGGCTGCGCGTCGGGGTGGGCGCGCTGGAAGGCCGGCAACGCCTCGCACCGGAGCTCGATCGCGCGCAGGGTGGGGAAGTCGTCGACATTCACACCCACCCGGCGCGACGCGTAGAGCTGAGGAACCAGGTACAGATCGGCCATGGTCGGCACGTCTCCGACCAGGAATTGGCCAGCTTCGGTGCGCGCCCGCTGCTCGAGCGCTCCCAGCCCGGTCGTCACGAAGCCGTGCACGACGGGCAACGGATCGACCCCGGCCTCGCGCAGCTTCTGTTGCACGGTCAGGTTCTGCAGCGGCTGGATCCCCGAGTTCACCAGCTGGGCCAATTCGCGAACGCGGGCCCGCGCGCGCGGCTCGCGCGGCAGCAGCGGCGGCTCCGGGTGGCGCTCTTCCAGGTACTCGATGATGGCCATCGACTGCGTGAGCACGAAAGGCTCCGCGGCCCCGTCGTCTTCCACCAGCACCGGCACCTGGTGGGCGGGATTTCGCGCGACGAACTCCGGGAGGTGTTGCTCCCCGCCGTCGCGCAGCAGGTGGATCGGGACCAGGTCGTGGGCCAGCCCCTTCCAGGTGAGGGCGATGCGTACGCGCCACGCCGAGCTGCTGCGCCAGTAACTGTAGAGCTTCATGTCGCTGTCCGGGGTCGGGCGGCCGGCGTCACCTTTTGCTCGATGGCGCCGCACAGGCTGGCGCCTTGGTCGTCGAACGCCTCGATGCGGACCACGTCGCCGACCGTCAGGTACTGCGTCCGTGGCGCGCCGTGCTCGATGGTCTCGATCATGCGCCGCTCGGCCAGGCAGGAGACACCGCGCGCCGGATCCTGGTTCGAGACGGTGCCGCTCCCGAGGATGGTCCCCGCGACCAGCGCACGGGAGCGGGCCACGTGACCGATGAGATCCGCAAACGAGAACCACATCTCCGGTCCGGTCTCGACGTCGCCGACGGTGACGCCATTCAGGCTGGAACGCAGCTGCGCGAACACGCGGCCGTCGCGAAAGGCTGGTCCCAGCTCGTCGACGGTGACGGCGAACGGCGAGAACGCGGTGGCTGGCTTCGAGACGAAGAACCCGAAGCCTTTGGCCAGCTCGGCCGCGACCAGGTTCCGGTAGGTCACGTCATTGGCCACCATCACCAGACGAATGTACCGCGCGGCCTCGGTGGCGATCGTCCCGGCGGGAACGTCGCTCAGCACCACCGCGATCTCGGATTCGAAGTCGAGGCCCCAGGCGGGGGCCGGTAGCGGCAACGGATCCCGCGGGCCCAGCAGCACCCCCGAGCCGCCCTGATAGACCAGGGGTTCGGTTTCGAGGTCGTCCGGCAGCTCGGCCTTGCGGGCGCGTCGCACCAGCCGGACGTGGTTCAGGTAGGCCGAACCATCGATCCACTCGTAAGCGCGGGGCAACGGCGCGGCCAGCTGTTCGCAGTCGAGCCGCTCGGCGACGGCGGTCCCGTCCTCCAGACGCGCGGCGAGGGCGCGCAGCACCGGCTCGGCGCGCGCCCAATCGTCGAGGGCCCCCTGCAGGGTGCGGGCGGCCTCGGTGGCGCGCGTGAAGCGCTGGCCGTTCCGATCGACCACGATCAGCGCACCGTCTCGCGTGCCGTCGCGCAGCGTGCCCAGGCGCATCCTCCGAGCGTAGCAGATCGTCGCGGCGTCGTCGGCGTCGCTTGCTACCCTTGATCGATGGCGCACGAGACTGCCGCCGTGCCCGCCCACCTGCGTCGCTTCGTCGTCGAGCAGGACGGTGCGGGTTACAACGCCATCGATCAGGCGGTGTGGCGCTTCGTGCTGTTGCAGATGCACGCGCGGCTGGTGGAGACCGCGCATCCCATCTACCGGGAGGGCCTGGCGGCGACGGGGTTGTCGGTCGATCGTATCCCGAGCGTGGCCGAGATGAACGAACGCATGTCGCGCTTCGGCTGGGGTGCCGTCTGCGTCGATGGTTTCATCCCCCCGCGGGCCTTCCAGGAGTTCCAGGCCTGCGGCATCCTGCCCATCGCCGCCGAGATCCGGACGCGCGAGCACCTGGTGTACACGCCGGCGCCCGACATCATCCACGAGGCGGCCGGGCACGCGCCGATCCTGCCGGAGCTGGCATTCTCCGGCTACCTGCGGCGCATCGGCGAGCTCGGCGCGCAGGCCTTTACGGTTCCGGAGGAGAATCGCGTGTTCGCGGCCATCCGGGCACTGTCGGAGGCGAAGGAGGATCTGGCGCTCACCCCCGCCGAGGTCGCACGTGACGAGGCGGAGCTGGTGAGGGCGGTGGCGGCCGTGCCGGCGGCCAGCGAGGCCGCTCGGCTGTCGCGGCTTTACTGGTGGACCGCCGAGTACGGGCTGGTGGGGCGCATCGACGACTACAAGATCTACGGGGCCGGGCTGCTGTCGTCGCTGGGCGAGAGCCAGTCGTGTCACGCTCCAACGGTGCGCAAGCTGCCGCTCGACGAGCGGTGTCTGGACGTGCCCTACGACATCACCCGGCCGCAGCCGCAGCTGTTCGTGGCGCCATCGTTCGAGGCCCTGCACGACCTCCTCAACCGCGTGGCCCGGACGTTGGCGGTGACGGTCGGCGGTGAGGTCGCGCTCGCGCAGGCCCTCGCAAGCCGGGAGCTTGCCAGCGTGGCGTTCTCGTCGGGGGCCTGGGTGCAGGGTGTGCTGGCCGAGCTCGGGCCGCGGATCGACAGCGGTGGGCGCGCGTGGCTGGCCTTCGACGGGCCCTCGACTCTGGTGCGCGAGAACGCCACCTTCTCGTGGTTGGAACCGGAGCCCGAGCGCGCCCTGGCTGCGGCTCGTTCGCCCGAGCCAGGCCCGGCGCGGCGATGGATCTTGCCGGGACGGTTGGCAGATGGCCTGACGCTGGACGGACTGGACGACGCTGCGGTCGACGCCCACCGCATCCAGGGGATGGCGGATCGGTGGCGGTTCGCCTTCGCGTCCGGTGTTTCCGTCGAGGGGCGCGTGCAGCGCCGGGCACGGACCATCGACGGGCGGCTCTTCGCTCTCGACCTGGCCGATGTCCGTCTGGTGCTGCCGGGGCAGCCGCCGGTGATGGCCCCTCGCTACGACCTGCTCGCCGCCGGAGAAGTCGTGACGGCGCGGGCCGGGGCCGTGGTGGCCGCCGTCGCCGACCGCACCGGATCTGGGTTGGATGCCACTGCGCCCGCGCCGCGACCGCGCGTCCCCAAGCCGCGCCAGCTCCCCGAGCCCGAGCTCCGCTTGCTCGCGCTCTACCAGCGCGCCGAACGGGCCGCGCGCGACACCGGTTCGGGCGCCGCCTCTCTGGCGGCCGCGTTCGCGCAGGTGCACGCGGCGCTGGCGCGCGACTATCCCCACGAGTGGCTGGCGCGCTGGAATCTCCTCGAGACGCTGCTCAGGCGTGCCCCGGCCGAACCGCTGGCCGCCGTGCTGCGCGAAGAGCTCGATCGTCTGGAGGTGGCGCTCGGCCGGCGCGAACCGATCGCCTCCGGTCTTCGCTACCTCGATAGCCAGCGGTAGTCCCGGGGGGCTCTGCCGAGTCAACGGGTGCCGGGTGCTGAGCGGGAAAATTCGCGGTCACCAAGAATGGACGGGGACACCGGCCCCGTTGCCCGTGGCGGACATCGATCGCCGGGAGGCTCCAGTCAATCAGGCATCTCGGCGCGGACGCGCAGAGGCACGGATTTGGCACGTTCGCTCCGCGCCGCCTGGCCGTACACCACGAACCACCGAGGGGCCCATGAACGTGATTGAACTGTTGGAAACGAGATTCCTACCCGCTGGCAACCGCGTGCTCGACGAACGGGGGCGCCGGGGAGACGCGGCATGAGCGGCAGGCTGTCCCGCCGCGAGACGTTCCGGCTGGGCCTGGGGCTCACCGGGGCGGTCGGCGGATGGTTGGCCGAGGTCCGGCGCGCCACCGCGGCCCCGATCAAGTTGCCCAGCTTGGTGGCCCCGACGGAGCCGGAAGCGAATGAGACCCCCAGCCCGCTGCCGCCCGACAAGCGGGTCGGCTTCGCGGTCGTGGGGCTTGGGCACCTGGCGTTGAACCAGATCCTGCCTGCCTTCGCGGAGTCGAAGATGTGCCGTCCGACCGCGCTGGTCAGCGGCGATGCGGCCAAGGCGGCCACCATTGCCGGGCAGTACGGGATCGATACCAAGCACCTCTACGACTACAAGACCTTCGATCGCTTGCGGGATGATCCCGCGGTGGACGCCGTCTATATCGTGCTGCCGAACGGCCTGCACGCCGAATACAGCATCCGCGCCGCCAACGCCGGCAAGCACGTGTTGTGCGAAAAGCCGATGGCGATCTCCGTGGACGAATGCCAGCGCATGATCGCTGCCAGCCAGAAGGTTGGTCGCCACCTGATGATTGCCTATCGGCTGCAGTACGAGCCGTACAACATGGAAGCGATTCGCGTCGCGCGCGCGGGTGAACTGGGCAAACTGCGCTCGTTGAGCGCCACCAACGGCCAATCCCAAGGCGATCCCAAACAATGGCGCCTACGACGGGCGCTGGCGGGCGGCGGGTCGCTTCCCGATGTCGGGATCTACTGCGTGAACGCTGCACGTTATCTCAGTGGCGAAGAGCCCAACCTGATCTCCGGCATGGTGACCTCCACTCCCAATGACCCGCGGTTCAAGGAGGTCGAGGAGCAGGCGGATTTCGTCCTGCGTTTTCCGTCGGGGTTCGTCGCGACCGGCACGTCGTCGTACGGGTTTCACGACAGCAAGCGCTTTCGTTTGATCGGGACGACCGGATGGCTGGACCTGGATCCGGCCTTTCCCTATCGGGGGCAAAGCCTGCGGGTGGCGCGAAAGCCCACCCACGCCAGTGCCGAGATCATCGAGAAGCGCGAACTTCCGGCCAAGAATCACTTTGCGGCCGAGATGGACCACTTGGCCATGTGTATCCGCGAGAACAAGAAGCCCCGGACGCCCGGCGAGGAAGGCCTGCAGGACCAGCGGATCATCGAGGCCATCTACCAATCCGCGCGCGCCGGTCGCAACGTCGAATTGCCGCCCGCGGGGGCGAAGGTCGAATCGCGTGCCCATGCCGCCGGATAGGGCGCGGGACGTGTCAGCCGACATTCAAGAGGGAGAGAACGGCCATGGCACAAGCTGCGCTCGCGCTCGCGGCAACCAAGACTCGGAGGCTGAAGGCAAAGAACCCTCGAAGCGGTGGGCGGGCAGGCCCGCTTCCGGATTTCGTGCGTCCCCAGCTCGCTACCTTGGTCACGGAGGCACCCGCTGGCGAGGGCTGGCTCCATGAGACCAAGTTCGATGGCTTCCGGATCCTCTGCCGCGTCGACCACGGGACGGTCACGCTGTTCACGCGCACGGCGCAGGACTGGACGGCCCGCTTTCCGTCGGTGGCGGAGGCCGTCGCTCGGCTTCCGGTGAAGACGGCCTGGCTCGATGGCGAGGTGACGGTCGTGATGGAGGACGGGCGAACCAGCTTCGCAGCGCTGCAGAACCACGCGACGCTGCCTCCCGGCGGGGCGGTCGTCTACTTCGTCTTCGACCTGCTGTATCTAGACGGACGCAGTCTGGCTGGGTTGCCCCTCGACGACCGCAAGCAAGCCCTCTCGGCGCTGATTTCCAACCGTGCGCAGGAGGGGCCCGTGCGCTTCGCGACCCACATCCAGGGAAACGGTCCTGAGGTGTTTGCCAAGGCCTGTCGCCTGGGGCTGGAGGGCATCGTCTCCAAGCGGAGCGATCGGCCATACACCGCAGGGCGGAGCGCCGATTGGCTGAAGACGAAATGCACCCGGCGGCAGGAGTTTGTCATCGGCGGATTCACGGACCCGCAAGGCGCACGGACGGGGTTGGGCGCGTTGCTGGTCGGCGTCTTCGAGGACGGTCGTCTGCGCTATGCGGGCAAGGTCGGGACAGGGTTCAGCCAGGCCAACGCCACGGCGCTGCGCAAACGACTCGACAAGCTGACTCGGACGGCCTCTCCGTTTTCGCCACCCGCGAAGCCGACACCAAAGTCGGTTCATTGGGTTCAGCCGAAGCTGCTGGCGGAGATCGCGTTCTCCGAGATGACATCGGACGGGAAACTCCGTCACCCGTCATTTCAGGGGCTGCGTGAAGACAAGCCGGCCGGGGAGGTCGTGCGTGAGGTAGCGGTTGCGCCCGCGAGAGCGGTGTCGTCGACCCGTCCCGCTCCAGGAGGCGTCTCTTTGACCCACCCTGATCGCGTGCTCTATCCCGATTGCGGCGTCACCAAGCAGGACCTGGTGGGCTACTACCAGCGGGTGGGGGCGTGGATGCTCCCGCACCTGCTGGGCAGGCCGCTGGCGCTGGTGCGCTGTCCACAGGGCACCGCCCGCGCCTGCTTCTTCATGAAACACGCGCCAGAAGGGACCGCGCCGACACTGCGGCGCATCCGGGTGCGGGAGAAGAACGCGTCCGGCGACTATCTGGTGGTCGACACGATCGAAGGGCTGTCGGCGCTGGTGCAGATGAGCGTGCTCGAGATTCACACCTGGGCGGCCACCGAGGCCAATCTCGACGCGCCGGATCGCTTGGTCTTCGACCTCGACCCCGGGCCACGCGTCGAATGGGATGCCGTGGTGCAGGCCGCCTGGCGGGTGCGCGAGCGGTTGGAGGAGCTGGGATTGAAGGCGCTCGTAAAGAGCACCGGCGGAAAGGGGCTGCATGTGGTGGTTCCTCTGATGCCCTCAGTGAACTGGGAGCAGGCGCGGGCGTTCTCCGAAAGGGTGGCGATGGCGATGGTGAAGGACGAACCGAACCGATACACGACCGCGATGCCCAAGGCCGGACGGGAAAAGAAGATCCTGATCGACTACTTCCGCAACCAACGGGGGGCCACGGTCGTTGCTCCCTTCTCCACGCGGGCCCGCCCGGGCGCCACCATCTCCGTCCCCCTCCACTGGGACGAGCTCGAGCGCGTGTCACCCGATCGGCCCATCACCGTCACCTCGGTCGCGGCGCGACTGGAGGGCCGCGATCCGTGGAAAGGGTACGAGACCAGCCGCCGAGCTTTGAAGGACATCCCCCACGGGACCAGGGCCACCTGAGCGAGACGACCAGCGAGCTTCATCAAGCAGACGTCCAGGATGCCTTTCCCTCGCAAGCCGTACGACGTCGCGATCATCGGCGCAGGCGTCGCCGGCTTGCAGGCGGCCCGTCGGCTGGTGCGGGCAGGGGCGCGCATCGTGGTGCTGGAGGCCCGCGAGCGGGTGGGGGGGCGCATCGACACGCGCGCTGAACCTGACTGGCCCGTCCCGATCGATCTGGGCGCCGAGTTCGTCCACGGCCGCTCGCCCATCCTGATCGACGGGTTGCATGCGGCCGGAGTGAAGGTGGCGACCCAGCGCCCGGCCCATCACCTGGCGCGCCAGGGACGTCTGCTCCCGGCCGGCCGCCTCTGGAAGCGCGCGCTGACGCTCGCGTCCGAGATCTCTTTGACCCCCGGCAGTTTCGATATGACGGTGGCGACCACCCTGGGTCGCCCGGCCTGGTCCCGGAGCGGGGGCGACACCGAGCGCCTTCTGGCGCGCAACTATCTCGAGGGGTTCAACGCGGCCGATCTCCGTCGCGCCAGCGTTCGCGCGCTGCTTCAGCAACAACGAGCGGCCGAGGCCATCGCGGGCGATACGTTGGGCCGCCCGGTCGGTGGGTATCGCGCGTTGCCCTTGCACCTGGCCCGCCTGGTCACGAACGGAGCAGGCAAAAGCAGCGAGGGACAACCGGTCCTGCGCCTGGGAACCATCGTCGAGCGCATCAGCTGGCGCCCGGGTCGCGTCGTCATGGACGTCCGAGCCACCGATGGCGTTCGTCTGTCGAAAATTTCCGCGGCGATCGCGATCGTGACCATACCGCTCGGCGTCTTGCAGGCGGCCACGGGCAGCGCCGGGGCCATCCGGTTTCAGCCGAGGTTGCCCGCGGACGTTCGTGCTGCCATCGGCGCGCTGGCCATGGGCAACGTCACCAAGGTCGTGCTGCGGTTCAACCGTCCGCCTTGGCCGACCCACCGGACACCGACCCTTGGATTTCTGCACATTCCAGGCGGCACGTTCCCAACACTCTGGACATTGGCCGAGGGCCCACGCCCGGTGGTGGTGGCGTGGGCCGCCGGGCCGCGCGCCGACCGACTCCGCGTTCAGGATACGGCAAGGCTACGGCGCGCTGCCGTGACCACTTTGGCCGGAGCCCTGGGACGCGCGGTAGGAGACCTCGAACCCTTCGTCGACGGAGCGACCGTCGCGGTATGGGGCGACGATCCCTTCTCGCGCGGCGCCTACAGCTGGGTTCCCGTCGGCGCGACCCACGCGGCGGCGACGCTGGCCCGACCGATCGCGGGCACCCTGATCTTCGCCGGGGAGGCGACCGAGACGACGGGCCACAGCGGGACCGTCCACGGTGCGCTCCTGACCGGCGAGCGCGCCGCCCGGGACGCGCTCGCGCTGCTGGCCAGGCGGTGAGTCGTATCGATTGAAGTCTCCGCGATGCGCTGACCCCGTCAGGTGGCACGCTTGGCAAGGATCGTATCGTCGAGCGCCCGTCCCCGGCCAGTTCAGTCCTCGGCCTGCCACAACATGGGATACCGTTTGGCGAAGCCGTTCGGGGCCATCTCCAGGAGCGCCTCGTAGCCGACGGTGGGCGACTCGTACCAATAGGCACTATCGCTCCGGCGCTGGTACCGCTGCGGCAGCAACTGCAGGGTACCGTCGCCGGCGTCCATCCAGGCGGCCGGCACCTCGGCGGACTGGCCCACCGCCAGGGCGCAGCGTCTCGTTTGCAGGATGTTGGTGGCGGGCGTGAAGCCGAAGTCCAGGTCCAGGCATGCCTCCAAGCCCGGCACCACGGTTCCGTCGACCGTCCAGACACCGGTGGCAGTCCGGGCGATATCGGTGCTGATGGCGCGCGGTCCGATGAAGCCGCGGATCGTGCCGTGCTGCGATCGCCAGGCCTCGTCGCAGGTGACGTGGTAGTCGAGCCGCGCGGCGGCACGCTCGTGCCTGAAGACCGCGGTCCCCTCGAGGTGCCACCACCCGTCGCGCCGTTCCAGGCGGCACGCGTCGTGCCCCGGGACGTCGAGCCTCTTCCAGAGCATCGTGATGCTGTTCATGTCGGCCTCCGTCTTCAAGGATTACACGGCGACGAACGACAGGCGGGACGTCGTTGGCCGGCCGAACCGCGCGACGAGGCTGACCGCTCCGGAGCTATCGGGTTCGCTTGCGGCGCCGTCGTACCAGGACAGCAGCTATCAGGATGATGCTGGCCCATCCCAGGCGTCGTCCGCCCAGGTTGGCAACCGCGCAACCCCGGTCGCCCGCGGGGTCTTCTATCTCGTGAGGCGGTGGCTGCGCGCCAGACTTGGGATCGGTCGTCGGGCTGGCGATCGACCTCCCGCCGGCGACCGCCGCGGACGACGCGCTTGTCTCCGCCTCCACCGTGCCGCCGAACGCGCCCAGGTTGATACGTCCGCCGTTCGGCGCCGGCTCGTCACCCACGGCGTCCGCAGGATCGCCCCGGTCCGTCGACGGTTGCGCGCCGGCAACCTGCAAGTTGCGGCCTGCCAGGTCCGCGAAGCCCACGGCCACCGACAAGTCACCGACCCCCGCGAGCGCCCCCTGGTAGTCGGCCCCGTTCGCGAACACGTCGTTGAAAGTGCTCATCAGGGCGCTGCGGTCGTCGCCGGTGCGGAGCAGCCCCACGCCGTTGTTGGTCACCAGGCTGTTCCTGATCTTCGTGCCGCCTTCCGCGTTCACCGCCGTCCCGTTCCCCACCAGCGTCGCGTTCACGATCTCCAACCCACCGGTCGCCCGCACCGCGACGCCGGTCGTCTTGCAGTCCCGCACGATCGCGTGGGTCAACCTGATCCCGGTCGCGCCGCCGTTGACAGCCAGACACGTGGCCGCGCCCTTCAGCGTGACCCCGTCGATCCCGGTGGGCTTTCCGCCGCTGGCGCCGTCGAAGGTCATCCCCTCCGTCAGCCCCGTGGCGTCCAGGATCGTTTTGCCCGCGCCGGCGCCTTGAATCGATATCCCACCGGGGACACGCAGCGTGTCGGTCAGCGTGTGCGTTCCCGGTCCAAGGTCGATCACCTCACCCGGCTGGGCCGCGCCCACCGCCGCCGCGAGGCTCTTGACCGGCACGCCCCCGCTTGTCACCGGCGGGTTCGTCACCACCACGAAGCTGCCGGTCCGGGACCACGACGACAGCGCCCCCAGCGTGTCGCGCGCGCGGACCGCGAAGCTGTAGCGCACGCCGTCCTGAAGCGGGGTGGTGATCCGCGCCGAAACCTGCCCCGCGCCGAGCAGGATCTGCTGTTGCCAGCTCTCGAGCAACTCCCCGTCCGCGTCGATGCGCAGCTCGTAGCTCGGCACCTCGCCTTCGGGATCGCTGGCCGCCATCCAGCGCAGGGTCACATCCCCCGCGTCCAGCGGCCGCGCGCTCTCGGCGGGAATGGGCGCCTCGGGCGCGCGGTTGGTGCTCGAAGTCAGTCCCTGCGTGATGCCGTTCATCGCAATGGTGATCAGGCGGCCGTTCGCCACCACCGGCGAGGCCAGGGAAGCGCCGGCCACCGCGTGGCTCCCGCGCCAATCGCCGGTCACGGCGTCCAGTATGTCCACGGCCGCGGTCAGCGACGACGCCGCCGCGAGCAACGGCGTCCCGCCACTGCTGCGGAACGCGGCGGGCGTCGGGCAGACCAGGTACTTCGGTAGCTCATTCGAGTCCGAACCCTCCGCGCGCGCGAGCAGGTGCTGCCACACCACCGCCCCGGTCAGGACGTCCAGACCGACGACCCACTCGCGCGAGAGGTACCGATCGGCGAACGTGTCCTTGTCGGTGTCCATCGCATCGTCGAGGCGGGTCTGGATCACCACCAGACCGCCGACCGAAACGAATGACGACACGGCCCGCTGGCGCCCGAGGCGACTGCCAGGGATGTCGACTTCGGGCTCTGGCAACGCCACCGGCCAGCCGGACACTGCCTTTCCGGTGGCGACGTCCACCGCGTGGACGCGCGGGCTGCGATCGCCGCCCGCCATGTAGACGCGTCCACCCGCGACCAGCGGCGCCGCCAGGTGCACGATGCCGTCTCCGGCGTACTGCCACCTCAGGTGACCCGTCGCCAGCTCGAACGCATAGTAGTGCCCGCCATTGCTGCCGACGATCGCCAGGCCATCGCTCACCGCGGGTGACGTATTGCTGAACTGCTCGATCGGAGGACTGGTCCACACGATCTCCCCGGTCGCTCCGGACAGCCGCACGATGCGACGCTGCGGGAACCCCGCCGCAACCAGGACGTCACCGCCCTCGGGCGTCGGCGAAGACAGCACCATGCCGCCGACGTCGCGCGTCCACAGCACCAGCCCATCCGCGAGGCGAAGCGCCACGACGTTGTTGCCCAACGTGGGTACGAACACGCGTCCGTGCGTCACCGCGGGAGTTCCGTGCACCTCCGAGCCCGCGGACCATTGCCAGAGCGGCTGGCCTGTCTCCGCCCGGAGAGCGCGCACCGTGCCGCCGATCTCGGCGGTCACGACGTAGCCATCCGCGACGATCGGGCTGGCCAGCGTATGACCGCGCCCGACAGGCGCCACCGTCCAGCGACCGCCGCCGAACAGAGTCCCCGAACGTTCCGCAGACAGGCGCGTGTGGGTGGCGTCCAGCCCCGGGGTTCCCCAGTCCTCGGCGCGGAGAGCGGCGGCGGTCGTCGTCACCACGAGAACGGCGAGCGATGCCGCAAGCAAGTGTCGTGTCATGACGAGCCCGGCGTGGGGTCAGAGATCGCGTCGATGAAGAGGAGTCGCCCGTCCTTGGCGGTCGCGTCCGACGTCGACACCATGTAGCGTCCGACGCTCGCGTCGTAGCCGATGCCCGACACCGACTGGGTCGGCCCAAAGTTGTACTGCCGGATCAGGGCGGGCCCGGTCGTGCCGTTGTTGCGGTCGATGAAGTACAGCTTGCCCGTGGTCGTGCCGACCACGATGACGCCGCTCTGGTAGAGAATGGCGCTTCGGATGGCGGCGTTGGCGTCTCCCGGCAAGTAGGGATATCCGGTGAGCGGGGCGCCGTTTCCGTCCAGCACCACCACCTTGCCGCCCTCGGTCCCGAAGTGAACCTTGTCGTCGGTGAAGTCGTAGTAGGCGGAGCTCTTGATCTGATCGCCCGCGACCGTGTAGCTCCAGCGCTTGTTGGTTCCCCCGAAGCTGGCGGGATCGATGGCCCAGAAGGTACCGCCGTCGTCCCCGGCAAAGGCCTTGTTCGAAGACGTCGTCCCGATGCCGATCCGGCCATAGACCGTCGCGCTGCCCGGGTTGGTGTTGGTCTGCGCCAACATCTGATTGGTGATGTCGATCTGAACGATGTTTCCGACCAGCCCCACGAACAGATAGGTGGTCCCCGCGGACGTCCAGACCGCCGGCGCCGTGCTGGTGAGGGTAGGGGAGATCGTGACCGGACCACCGGGCGAAGTGCCAGAGCCTTGCGCCAGCGTGAACACCTTGTTCCCGCTCTGCGTCCCGGCCCAGTACAGGTTGGTCAGGTCCATGGCCAGCGGCGTGGAGATCGTGCACGAGCAGTCGTAGGGGTTGACTGTCCAGGCGGTGTCGAGCGTCAGCGACGACAGGTTGTCGACCAGGCGGTACACCTTCCCCGACGCGAGGGCGACGTAAAGGTAATGGACGCCGCCGCTGGTGTTCCACAGAGGCGTTCCCACGATGGTCTCGGCCGATGGCGTATCCCAGGCGTACGCGGCTGTGCCGGTCTGCGAGCGGACATAGATGCGGTCGACGGTTCCCGACACGTCGTGGAAGGACACGTAGGTCGAGTAGTAGGTGAACGTGTTCCAGTCGAAGGCCGCGGTCGGAAATCCTTCGATGGTTCCCGCCGTGTCCGTGCCCCCGCCTCGCAGGAACTGGGCGATTGCCCCGTTGCTGGCAGGCGTGTTGCCGACGCCATCGCCGTCGCCGTCGTCATCGGACTTGGCCGTCGTGCCGGTTCCGGCCGCGACGTTCAGACAGGTGCGGTCGCTGGCCCCGACGGTCCAGTTGTTGGCGCAGGTGGTCCCGCCAAAAACCGCCCGGGTTTCGGTGGTGTCGGGCGTGCCGGTCGATCCGTTGCCGGCGAGGGTCACCGCATAGGTGGTGGTCCCCGTGGCGATGCCTGCGTCGAACGTGCACCCGGTCGAGGTCAGGTACAGCGTCGGCGCGGCGATTTTCAGCAACTGCGTTCCGGTGCCGCTGCTGAAGGCGACGCGATCGAACCGGGTGAAGGTCGTCGCCGACCCTGACACGGTGTTGATGTACATCCCGTTCGCCGCCGTGTTCTTGACGTTGAGACCGTCGATATTCAGCACCGGCGTGGCGGCGCCGCTCGATCCGACGCTGAAGGTGTAGCTGCCGCTGCTGTCCACCTGGATGGTCGGGATGGTCGAGGCGTCGGTGGCCTTGAGCGTGCCGTCAATCACCAGCGATTTGGTGTTGCCGATGGCCAGCGTCCCGGTACTGGTGAGGTCCAGTGTTCCGGCGGTCCCTACGTTGGCCCCGCCTTTGAAGGTGACCGTCCCTGAGCCCGCGGCGAGCGTTCCGCCGTTCACCGTCGCCACCTGGGCCGCGTCGTTCGCCGTGAGATTCACGCCCGATCCGACCGTGACCGTTCCGGTGTAGGTCGAATCCATCTGCAGCGCCCCGATGGTGGTCGTGGATCCGTAGGTACAGTTCGTCGACGACGCGCTCCAGATGGCCTTCTGTGACGAGGTCGGCGCCGCGCTGGTTGGACAGCCGGTGTCGTCGTAGCTCTTCCACGAGGCGGCACCACAGTCAGCCCCCGCGGTGCCCCACCAGTACTTGCTGGTTATGGCGGCGGTGTTCGCCTTGAATGTGGCCAGCGCCGCGACCCAAGCTTTATTGACGCCGCCGCTGATGGTGGCGCCGGTTTCCTGGGTTCCTAAGGAGGTCAAGGTCTTGACCATCACCTGCGTGCTCAGCAGGGTTGGCGAGTTGATCGTCTGCTCGAAGGAATAGCCAAAGGTCAGGGCCGAGGAGGAGAAGGTGAGGCCGCCCGCCTCGATGGCGAGCACCGCGACGGCGTACTCATCTGCTTGAGTCGTGTTTACAGAGCCCGGAGAGCTGGTATTCGGGAGGGTGTCGAAGCCATTGCCGGTGTTCGTGTAGTCGAGGACGCCCGTCGCTGCGGCGCCGCCGAGCTCCATGATCACCAGCGAGGCGTCGGCCGCCGCCGAGAGGGTGAAGGTCACGGCTCCCGACTGGGCGCTCGCGTTCTGCACGTAGAAGATCTGGCTGACCGGCTTGGGCTGACCACCGCCGTAGTTTATTAAGGCGGCAGAGGTCCAGGTCGGTGAGGCGGGGGAGGTGAAGGTGAGGCTCGTGTGGGCGCTGATTGCCGCCACCAGCGTGCTGCCGGCTCTCGTCGCGGCGGGCCAGGTGGCGGTGATCGTGCAGGTGCAAGCCGTGGCCGACGACCGGGTTCCGGTCGCCTTCTGCCTGAGATAGATCTCCCCCCACGCCGGCGTGGCCACCCCCATGACTATCAGCAGGGTGAGCCCGAGGGGCATACCGCGCGCAAAAGTCCAGCCGCGCCTTCGATGGTTTTCAGAAACCATGCCTACGGCTGTGACCTGCACGCTGCCTGCCTTTCAAACCGTGAGTTCGGAGAACCTACGGCGCTGGCATCGTCAGATTCTTGGCCTAGCTTGAACCCGCATGGAAACGGAACAGGGACGGCCAAACGCGCGCTACGGCATGCAGGTCGCGGACCCCCCAGCGCTGGAAACCACGGTGACGCTGGCAGGCTTGACCGCAACATTCCCTACCAAGCTGAAATACCGGCTCATGCTCGGCTGCCAGGTCATGGGCCCGTAACCGACCAGGGTCAAAATGGGGGTGGGTTGCTGACTGCTGGTGGCGCCCACCGTCAGTTCCTTCTTGCCACTCTTGTAACTGCAGAACAGGGCGGTCACGACGTCAGAGCCGGTCACCACGCCGAAGGTTGCGTTGATCGTATGATCGACGTTCACCGCACTGAAGGTGTAGCTGTTGACGGCCCCCACGGAAACGCCGTCGACCTGGACGTCGGCCACCGCATACCCAGAAGAGGGTGTGATTGTGAAGGTTTGACTGCCCCCGTTCACCACGGCCACCGTCCCGGCGGGCGTTATCGTGCCGCCCGCACCCGCCGTAGCGGTGATCGAGCGGGTGACATCCAAGGTGCTCACCTTCACGTAGTCGATGTCGTAGCGCAAGGACTGGTTTGCAGCGGGATTCGAGGTGGGCTGCAGGCCCGCGTCATAGGCGGCTGCCCAGGACGAATCGGGCGCCCAGAAATTCAGCCTGACGTTCATGGGGTCATTGGGAACGACGTTGGTGTTGCTCCAGACCAACACGTCATTGACGTACCATTCCACGCGATCGGTCAGGCAGCGGAACCGCAATACGTTCCAGGCACCGCGCACGAAACCGGGAAGCGTGACGGTCTGGTCCGCGTGGTGGATGCCATCGTTGTACGAGGTGTAGCGCTGCTTCCAGTCATTCCAGGCCGTCAGCTGGATCGCGTCGGGTGACAGGTTGCTCAAGTATTCGAAGTCGATTTCATCGGTCTCCCAGGTGCGCGAGCTGGTGCCCCGTGCTCCCCAGGAGAAAAACGACATGACCAGGCCGCGGGTCTCGGATGACACGCGAACCCGTGCTTCGAACTCCTTGCCGGCCCCGACCGTGAACTGGCTCAGCGACAAGAGCTCCGCGCCCAAGAAGCTGCCACCCGGGTTGCTCGGGTTGTAGGTGTCGTGGTGCAAGGTGGCGAAGGTGGTGCCTGATTCCACACCGAAGGTGGGTGGATTTCCCAGCGTGGTCCGGCCAAGCAGCCAGTCGCCGGTGCCCCACACGGACGTGTTCAGGGTGGGGCCATCGAAATTGTCGAACAGAACCACTGTTTGGGCCTGAGCACTGGCGCCGAGACAGAGCACCACCAGAGCGCTGGAGAGGGAATAGCGGGTGCGACACGATCTGGTCATTACGAACCTCCAATATCTTCCACGGCAGAATAGAAACCCGGTGTCCACGGGGGCATCTGTACTTCCCCGGACGGGCTCCGCCGGAGACTATCTGCGCACCGAAAGACTTTGGCAATGGCGCGATCGCCGCGAGCCGACGAAGGCGCAGGCAGTCTCGTTCCGCTGCGTCCTTCTTGCTTTGGTCCGCGACACAAGTGACTGATCCATTGTCGCGGACGCAGGGGAGGGGATCGATCGCGGGGCCTCGTACAACGCTCTGTATTCCGACGTGGGTGGGAAGAGCATGGTCGACATCGTCCAAAGTTGTGAACCGATCATTCGCTGCACGGTCGAGAACGTCCATTTGATGGCGCGCCAAATCCAAATGCGCAGCGTGGAGCAAGAACGATCTTGCGGTCTCGGATGGCCGACGTGTACCGTAGCCAGCGCTGTCGTTGTGGTCAGGGCTGACATGACGTCAGCACCGTGTGCCACCGACGCGAGGAGGATGCGTGATGCGAACACTGCATGTGGGAGCGTGGGTCGGTTTGTTTCTGGCGGTTGGTTGTGGAGCACGGGAGGGCGACACCCCTGGCGATGTCGTGGCACTCAACGGGGAACTCCAGGCGGCACCCGTCGATGCTTACGCCTCCGCGGGGATCTCCGCGGACATTGCTTCCGAGCTCGGAGGTACACCGTCCTTGCTCGAGCCGGTGCTGAACCTCGCGGGTGTCGCGGCGACAGTTCACACGAGCGGCCAGATCGATCGAACCAATCCCTTCTTCTTGAGTCTCGGCACCAACGGAAGAACCTGCGAGACCTGCCACGATCCACGAGCGGCCTGGACGACCTCCGCGATCCTGTCGACCCTGCTGTTCGAGTTGAACGCGGGCAACCACCCGCTGTTCGTCACCCAGCACGACACGGGGAATCGACCCGATGCGCCGTTCGGCACGCTCGCCGAGAAGCGGGCGGCGTTGACGACGGCGCTCCAGTACGGGCTGACCCGTTTCACGCGGACAGGCCACGTTGGCATCGACTACGACGTCACCGCGGTCGACGACCCGTGGGGCTGGTCCACGCCGGCCTCCTTCTCGAACTTCCGCCGTTCCGGTACCAACATGGGCTTCGTCAATCGCATCGCGTCCAGCACCACCACCGGGACACCCAATCCCACGGTGCGTGCGCAGCTCGAAGGCGCGATGAACGGTGCAGCGCTTTTTCACGCCCAGGGGACGGTGCCGGTGCCGCAGGAGCAACGCGTGGCCGGCGCAGATTTCATGCTCGGCCTGTCGTTCGCGCAGATCTACGACTTCATCGCCGGACGGCTGGATTCCGGAGGAGCGCGGGGCGGCCCGGCCAACCTCTCGGCCGAGCCGTACCCCGTCGTCGGCCGCTTCGATCTCTATGACGCCTGGCTGGACGCCTGCAATGATGGCGCGGGCGTTCACTTCGGGTGCAGCTTGCGGAATCGAAAGCGCGAGCAGATCGCGCGCGGGCAAGAGCTGTTCAACACCATGCCGATCCAGGTGTCGGGTGTCGCCGGTCTGAACGACGAACTGGGTATTCCGGTCCTGACCACGACCTGCAACGGCTGCCACCGCGCCAAGAACGTCGGGTCGTCGACGGCGGTGCGCTTCATGGACATCGGCGTCGCGGCCGAGGCCAATCGGGCTGCCTTCTTGCCGCTGCTCACGGTCAAGAACCGCGACACCGGAGAGATTCGGAAGACGACGGATCTCGGTCGCGCCCTCAATACCCGCCTGTGGGCCGACATCGGCAAGGTACGCGTCCTCGGCCTGCGCGGGCTCGCCTCGCGCGCGCCTTACTTCCACGCCGGCCAGGCCAAGAACATCGGACAGGTCCTGACGTTTTACGCCAATCGCTTCAACATCAACTTCACGTCGGCGAACCGCGCGGATCTCGAGGCGTTCCTGCTGGCGCTGTAGAGCCGGGGCGGGTGGGCAGCCGCCGCCTATTGGCGGCGGCTGCGCTCGCGTTCTTGAAGGCCTGATCAGAGATTGGCGAGCGGTATCTGGCTTTGGGACTTGTCACCGAACCCGGTGAGGTTCGTCAGGCCCATGGCCTCGGCGGCGCTGAGCAGCGCGCGCTGATGATGTTCGCCGCCGCCCTGCAGGTAGCGGCCATTGGCCGACTTCTTGAGGTAGCCACCGGCGCCCCCCGCGAAGACGAAGCGCATGTTGTCTCCGGTGTGCATCGGCGCGTCGCCCATGTCGCGCGCCCACATGATGAAGGTCTGGTCGTAGAGCGTGCCGCTGCCGTCGGGCGCCGGCAGGCTCTTCAGCTTCTTGACCCCGGCCACGAATTGCTCGCAGAGCCAGCGCTCGAGGGTAGCCAGCCGCGCATGCGGCGGCTGGTCGCCGTGCATGAAGTCGTTGTGGTAGTCGCCCTTCACGCCCGGCAGATCCACCGCGCATTGCTGGTGGTGGCCGAACTGCACGGCCGCCACCCGCGTGATGTCGCAAGCGAAGGCGTTGATCGCGAGCTCCAGGTGTATCGAACTGTTCAGCAAGGCCTGGTTCGCCACGGTGGGCTTGGCGGGCACGGTGCAATTGACGGCCGGGCCACCGCCCCCTCCCGTCGCGGCGCCGTCCAAGCGGGCCTGCAGTTGCGCCAGCGAGTCGAGGTGCAAGTCGAGCTTGCGCCCCTCGGTGGTCCCCAGCGCGCTCCGCAGGTGGGTGAGCTCGGCCTTGACGCGCTCGAGGGACTTCTTTCGGCGCGCCGTTCGCGCGTCATCCCCGGCCGGCGGCGTCGTGGTGCCGCCCGTCGATGGCTTGAACCCGCTGAAGATGGCCTGGTAGGCGGCGGTGGGCGAGAACAGGGGCGTGATGGCGGTGTTGTCGCGATAGAACGTGGTCTGTTGCGGCGCTTCGTTGCTTGCGCCCAGCAGCAAATTGGCGACCGGCGTCTTGACCCCCATGGCTTTGAGACCGTCAGAGATGAACTGTTCGATCGACAACAGCGGGGCCGCGCCCCAGTTGTTGCCGCAGAGTCCACCAGGCGCACCGTGACTGGCCGCAGATCCCTTGCTGTCCAGTTTCTCGACGATGGTGATGTCGCCTTTGATGGGCGCCAGCAGCTCGGTCATCGGGCTGAAGGTGATGCTCGATTCGCTCGAACCCTTGGGGCTCCACAAGGCCGTGTCGGTGCCGTTGGTATAGAACAGCAAGAAGTACTTGGCTTTCCCAGGGGCCGCCCGGGCTCGCTGTGGATCCAGAAGGTTCAGGAACGGAGCGCACAAGGTGGCCATGGCCGCGGTGCGGGTAAACTCTCGTCGGCTGAAGGTACGCATCGACTATCGGCTCCCTTTTTGCTGGCCCACGGACTGGCTCAAGGCTCCGCGCATTGGTCGATTCATTGATCGCTTCATTGGTCTATTCATTGATCTTGCACCCGGCGCGTGAAGGTCTGCGCGTGCAGCAGCCCCATCACCACGCTCTTCAACGAATTGCCATTCTTGGCGGACTCCAATCGCACCTTGTCGTCATTGCATTGCTTGCCCGTCCAGGTGTCCCTGCCGTGCACGTAGTAGGACATGTAGCGGACCACGCAGGCGCGGACTTGGTCGCTGGTCGACAGGTAATCGATCAGGCTCTGGGGACCGTTCAAGGGGATGTCTCCCCCCGGCATTTTCAGTGAGCCCATGACATTCACCGGATTCCCGTTGTCGGTGGAACGATAGCGGCCGAAGCCGTCATAGTTCTCGAAGACAAACCCCACCGGGTCGAACTGCTGATGGCAGCCCACACAGGCCCCGTCCACCGAGTGCTTCTCGAAGCGCTCGCGGTTGGTCTTGAAGTTGCCCGGCGGCGCCAAGTTGGTGTTCAGGTTCTTGGGGACCTCGGGAATGACAGCACACAAGAGGCGCTCGCGGATCGCGCGCCCTCGCTGCGTGGGAGACGAATTTTCCGGCTGGGCGTGCTGCGCCAGGAAGGCGGCCTGGCCCAGCACCCCCGCCGCTCGAGTTCCCCCGGACGAGCTGTACAGATTCGAAAGCGCCGAGTTGCCGCCGAACTTCTGGGTGGTCGTCAGCAGCTTGCCAACGTCCCCGCCATTCTTGAACGCGTCGAGGAAGGTCTGCTCGGTCTCCACGATCATCGCGTCGCGCAGCTCGGGGGTCAGATTGAAGATGTTGTTGTCCTTGGTCTTGATGCGCAGTCCGTCGATCTCGAGCCATCCATCCACAAACGCCTTGAGCATGTTGTCCGCGGCAGGCTGCGCCAGCAACCGCGCTGCCTCATCGTCCACTTTCAGCGCGGTGCCCATGGTGCTGGCCTGCGCCGCGGCATTCAGCAACGCGGTGTCGGGAGCGGCGTCCGTCAGGAAATACGAGAGCTCGCTGGCGACCTCATACGGGGACAGCACAAAGCCCTTGCTGGCGTCGCCCGTGCCCAGTTCGCGGCGATACAGGAGATAGGGCGACTGCAACATGGTCATCAACACGGCCGTGGCGGCGTCGTTGAAGGTCGTCTCGGCGGCGTAAAGATCCTGGTAGGCCTTCAGATCAGCCGCGGCCAGGGGTTCACGCGCGAGCTTCAGCCACATTCCTTTGATGAAGTTGTCTTCGCAGGTCTTGTCGGTGGTGTTCGCGCAGGCATTGAGGCCGCCGAAGGCCTTGTTCTGTACCGCCCAATCCGCGACCGTCTCCGCGTAGTCGAGCAGCAGGCCCGCGTCGAGATCGCGAACGACCGGCACGTCCGCATCGACGTGGAAGCGCATCACGTTGGGGTCGGGGAGGATGTCGGTGGCCGGGATGTTCGGCGAGCCGAACGCGGCGGCCAGCGTGTTGCGCAGCTGGGTCGCGCTGAGGCGCCGCACCAGGCGCGGGCCGGCGGTCTCGCAGGCCACCGGTGGGTTGCCAGTCCCGGCGCCAGTCCCGCCGGTGCCCGCACCGTTTCCGCCCGTGCCGGTCTGACCGCTCCCGCCCGTGCCGGTCTGACCATTCCCGCCCGTGCCGGTCTGGCTGTTCCCGCCGGTCCCGGTGCCGGTACCGCCGGTGCCCTTGCCGCTGCCGCCCGTGCCGGTCTGGGCGTTCCCGCCGGTCCCCGGGCCAGGCTTGGCGGCTCCCCCCGTGCCGGTCTGGCCGTTTCCGCTACCGCCGGCGCCGGTCGAGAAACTGCCCTGACAGGCGAGGATTGCCGGAATCGTGGCAAATAGCAGCCAGGGCGCGGGTCTGAGACGCCGCCATCGGCTGCGCGTCTGACCCGGGCGGCTCTTCGTCATACCCGCGGTGACCATCTGTGGGGGGCACATGGCCGCTCAATCCTACCCCAAGTCCAAAGCTGGAATGACAGAAACGTTGCCTCGGACCGTCTCACGTTTTGGCCGAGGGCGACCGATGCACACAGCATCGGCCGTGGGAGGGTTTGAGGCGCGCTGTGATAGAACGAAAGCCATGCCACGGAGCCGTAGGGACGTCCTGGCAGTGGTGGTATCTGCATTGGCTCTGTCGGTTTTTGGTTTCGCCTGTCATGGACACCACGAGCACGAGGATCCGCGGTTGGCGGCCCTCATCGTTCCCACTCTCCCGTTGGTCCATGATGGCGACGGGGTCTTCTTTGTCGGCAACAGCTTCTTCGGCGGCCCGAACCGTCCGTTGCCGGAACAGGTCGCGGCGCTGGGTCGAGCGCTGTCCCCGCCGGTCCGCCTGGAAGTAGGGGCGGACATCGTCTTCGGCAATACGCCGCTCTCCGGGTTCCTGGCCCATCCGGCCACCCGACAGGCGCTCGCGTCCCGGAAGTACAAAGTCTTCGTCCTGCAAGGCGAAGAACTGGAACCCGTCGATCACAAGCTCGCCTTTCATCAGGCCGTCCGCGACTTCAATCGCGAGATCGTTGCGGCAGGGGGGCGGACCGTGCTGTTCATGACCTGGGAGTTCCGCTGGCGCCGGTTCATCCGAGAGCTGGCCACGTCGTACGACGAAATCGGTCACGAGCTCGGTATCCCCGTCATACCAATAGGACTCATTTTCGCGGACGCAGAGGATCAGCCCACCGGTCTCGGGGGGGCGTTCTGGTTGACGGCCGACGACCTTCACCAGAACTTGCCAGGAAGTCTGGTCAATGGATACGCGACGTTTGCCCTGCTCACCGGCATCGACCCACGAGGGCTGCCCTCCGTCGGGCAGGACGGCCTTCACGATCGGGTGATGAGGGTTCACCTGGCCGACCTGGCCTGGGCACGGGTGCGCCCGCGCCTGCGTCTTCCGCCAGAGCCACCCACCACCCGCAAGACGGCGACGGAGGAGGTGGCCCGATGATCGGCGACAGAGCGCCGCTGTCAGCGCGAGCCAGCCGCAGGACGAGCCTCCTCCCGCTCGTGGGCCTCCTGAAGAATCGTCTGCCGCGGGGACCGGCGCCCGGGGTGTTCAGCCAGGCGACCTCTTCCTGGGAGATCTCGCCTGCCACCGAAACCCTGGCAAGGCATGCCTTCTTTCTGCCCGGCCAGATCGAACGGGTGAAAGATTGGACGTTTACGGACGGACATCCGAGCCGAGAGATGCGCGGGGGGTACGTCGCGAGGAACGTGCCCACGCGCGCGTTCTTGCTCGAGGACGTATGGTTACTCGACGGCACCCTCTACCGAGGCTGGGCCCACACCTTCCTGCTGCCTCGGGCGCGACGCATGCCTCGCCTCGAAGCCGAGGTTGAAATCAAACGTGCCGCCCTTTACTGCTCGGCCATCGGCAACAAGTATTTCGGTAACTGGCTGATGGACGACTGCGTGACCTACCCACTGGCTGCCGCCGAGGCGGTGCCCGTCACGACCAATCAGGCGGTCTCACTTCACGTCCTTGGTTATGAGGACATGCTGGGGATGACGCCGACGCGGGTGGGAAATGCGTTCTTCCACCGCCTGATCATATTCCAGGACTTCGGGCAGAATCGGAGCAAACAGGCCCGGTTCCGGGCTGTGGGCGAGACACTTCGTGCCCACGTGAAATGGACGCCTCATCCAGGCGTCTTCATCCTCCGGGGTCAGGCGGGCCTGCGCCGGGTGCTCCGTAACGAACTCGAGGTGGCCGAGCGACTACGTGACCGCCGCGGCTTTCGAATCATCGATCCGGCGGTATCCGGTGTCCCGGAGATCGCGGCTGCTTGCGCCGGCGCCTGCGCGGTGGTGGGAATCGAGGGGAGCGCCCTCGTTCATGGGATTCTCGGCTTGCAGCCGGGCGGTGCCGTGCTGGCCCTCCAGCCGCCGAACCGGTTCGTGACATTGTACAAACACCTGACGGATCGCGATGGCCAGAACTTCGGTTTCGTCGTGGGGTCGTCGATCGGAGAAGATTTCTCCGTCGATCCCGATGAAGTGGAACGTACGCTGGATCTGTTCCCGCCGGTCGAAGCTGGTCAGGCGCCCTCTACCTGAGCGATGGCCTTCGCCAGGGAGCGTACGTGCGGCATGCGGAGCACGCCCAGGTGGGTCGCTCGGATGTCATGGTAGATCACCTGCGCGGCACGCCCTCGCCAGCCCTGATCGAGGTCGACCTGCTGCCATCCCGGGGGCGGCGGATCGACGGCCCGCACGACCAGCACGCGTGTGGCGAGAAGTGTCTTCTTTGCCGAGAAGCGGCCGACCTCCGCGTCGATCTCCGGCCCCTCGACGGGCAACTCGATAGGCTGGCGGGCCTCGTGGGCACGATCCGGACGCTGCAGCGACGGCCACTGGGAACGAAGGGCCTTGAGCCTCGCCAGGACCTCGCGGGCCGCCGCCCGCGGCTCCTGACGGGCGCGTTCGACATGCCTGCGCAGCCGCTTGATGGCGTCGGTGCGAACGGCCGTCGGTAGGATGGCGTCGATGATCGTCACGACCGCCACCTTCTGGCCCGCCTCCTCGAACAGCCGTGCGACCTCGTAGGCGATGACGCCCCCGAAGCACAGCCCGAGCAAATGATACGGCCCGGTCGGCTGGTGGCTGCGAATCAGCTCGGCATAGCGACGGGCGACGTCGCCGACCCTGGGCAGCTGGTCGACCCCCGGAACGAAGCGGATGGGGATATGCATTCCGATGACCGGGTGGTTGCTGACCTCGCGCAAGGCGAGGGCCAGATCCTGATACAGGTGGACCCCGAACAGGCAGAACAGCGGCGCGACGCCCGGCTCACCGCGCGCGAGGCGCACGACGATGGGATCGGTGGGTGAAATCGCCGTTCCGAGGCTGGCGGCGATGCCTTCCACGGTCGGAGTCGTGAAGAACGCTTGCAGGGGCACGGGGACCTTGAGCTCGCGCTCCAGGCGAGCGGCCACCTCGACGGCGAGCGCCGACGTACCGCCCAGCGTGAAGAAGCTCTCGTCTACGGGGACGGTCGGCAGCCCGAGCGCCTCGCTCCAGATCGCCGCGATCCGAACCTCCGTATCGGACCGCGGAAGGGCGCGCGTGGGAAGGTCGAGCGCCGCAACCGCCTCCGGCTTGGGGAGGCGCTTGCGATCGATCTTGCCGTTGCTGTTGAGCGGGAACGCCTCGAGCCGCGCGTAGGCGGCCGGCACCATGTAGGCGGGTAGGTTGCTGCGGGCCGCCTCGATGAGGGGCTCGCGCTCAGCGCTGCCGGACCAGTAGGCGATCAACCGCGGATCGCCCAGGTGCTCGTCGGCAACGACCAGGACCTCGGCGACGCCCGGGACCTTCCGCAGGGTCGCTTCGACCTCGCCCAGTTCCACGCGAAAACCGCGGATCTTGACCTGGTGGTCGATGCGGCCCAGGCAGAGAAACCGCCCGTCCGGCAGCTGGCGGCCAAGGTCGCCGGTGCGGTACATGCGGGCGCCCGGACCGCCGCGCGGGTCGGACACGAAGCGCTCGGCGGTCAGGTCGGGGCGCCCCCGGTATCCTCGTGCAAGCCCGCGACCACCGATCCAGATCTCCCCCTCCTGGCCCGCCGGCACAGGCTGGAGTGCCTGGTCGAGGACGTACATCGTCGTCTCGTCGATGGGCGCGCCGATCGTGATCCGATCGTACCCGCGCTCGATGAGCGCGAGAGACGACCAGACGGTCGTTTCGGTGGGGCCGTATACGTTCCAAAGCTGGCCGCCGGCAGCCAGCAAACGATCGGCCAGCGCTGGCGACAACGCCTCGCCCCCGCACAGCATCTTGAGCTTCCCGTCGCCCGACCACCCGGCATCGAGCAACAGGCGCCAGGTCGCGGGCGTGGCCTGGAAAACGGTGATCCTCTCCCCTTCGAGACGAGGGCGCAGTCGACGGGGATCGCGGGCCGTCTCACGATCCACGATCACAGTCGTTGCGCCCACGCACAGGGGTAGAAACAGCTCGAGACCCGCGATGTCGAAGCTGGTCGTGGTGACCGCCAACAGGCGATCGTCCTGCGACAGGCCGGGCGTATGGATCATCGATCCCAGGAAGTTGGCGAAGGCATCGCGCGTGACTTCGACGCCCTTCGGCCGTCCCGTGGAGCCCGACGTGAACAATACGTAGGCGAGCTGATCGGGAAGCGCCACCCCGGCCGGTGGGACATCGGGAAAGCCCGCGACCGCCGAGTCGAGGTCATCGATCCGCAGCACCTCGGTCGAATTCAGTCCCACGAGCGGCGAGCTCGGGTGGACGAGCACCACCTCCGGGCGGGCGTCTTCGACGATCGCGAGCAGGCGATCGACAGGCAGCGAAAGCTCGAGCGGCACGTACGCCCCGCCGGCCTTGAGCGTGGCGAGCATGGCGACAAGTTCGAGCGCACCGCGCGGCAGCGAGATTCCCACTGGCGACTCACGATTCACGCCCAGGGCGCGCAGCCGGTTGGCGAACCGATTGGCCAGACTGTCGAGTGCGGCGAACGAGAACGAACCCTCGGGCGCTTCGACCGCCACATGTTCAGGGCGCCGAGCGACGATCCCGGCGAAGGCCTCGAGCAAGTCAGGATGCTTACGCGCAACGGAACGGCTTGCGGGGTCTGTCGTCACGCGGGGCGGCACGAATGTGGGAGATGAGTCTGACCGAGCGGGACTCGAATCCTGGTGATCCGAGCGAATCAGGCGGCGAGGATATCATCTCCCTGGAGAATAACGAGCGCCTGATCTGTCCGTTCTTGTGTAACGGACGAAACGGCGGTTCACACCAGTGAGCAGATTCGATCGGTGTTCATGGAGCCGGTGGGTCGCGGCGAAGGGCACGATCTTCAGACACGCGGGCCGGCGACGTTACCGAATCCTGCGTGGCTTTTCGGGCCACCGGCGCTGCAGAACCCCTTTCGCCTGAAGCCGCGCGGGTTCGTGGCGCGCGGCATCCCCGTTGCTACGCCCCGTCTCATCGCACGACAAGGAGGACGGACATGCGACACAAACTCTGGACACCGATCGGGATTGGAGCCGCGGGAATCGTGGCGAGTGGGATCGTTCTCGGGCAGCGCCGCGCAAGGCTTCGCGCCTTGCGGGTCGATCCGTTCGCGGACTATGTGACGCGTTTTCGCCTCTCCCACGAGGCGTTGCGCCGCAATTTGCGCCGCTTCATCGCCCTGGCCGAGGGATCCGAGCGGTTCGATGGTCGTGCCTTCGGAGACTTCGTTCGTCTTTATGGACGGTTTCTGACCGTTCACCACGAGAGCGAGGACCGGGTCATCTTTCCGACCCTGCGCCGGTACGGGCGGCTGCGGAGCACGGATGCCGCACACCTCGACCGATGGGGGAGCGAACATCACAGCGTCAACGCCGCCGCCGAAGCCCTTGGACGCGTCGGCGAACACTTGCCTGGCGGCGGTCCCAAGGCGCGACTCGACGTGGTCCGAGCGAGCAAGGAGTTGGATACGCTGCTCGAGCCCCATCTGGCCTCCGAGGAGGAACTGTTTACACCGTCCCATCTTGCCGAGATCGTGCCGGCCAAGGCCATCGGCGAGATTGAGCGGCAATCGCGGCGCCTGTTCGGCCGAGAGCGCGAGATCCCCTTGTTTTTCGCGCACTCGCTCCACGCGGACGAGCAGAAGCAGGTGTTCGCTTCCGCGCCCTGGATCATCCGCCGGGTCATCTTCCCGCTGATGGACCGGCGGGCCTTCCCACGCTTCAGGGACTTCGCGGTCTCTCCGATGATCGACGCCTGACGCTCGCGCGGCGCGCTTTCCGAAAGCGTCACCTCCCCGGAACGGAGGTTTCCAGCGCTTAACTCGATCCCGCTCGTCGCGACCGCCCGACGGCGGTTCGTCCCGAGAGTGAAGGCATCCGGCGAGATTCTGGGCGCCGCTGTTGGCATGTCGTCTGCACCCTTCCCGATTGCCAATGCGTCTGCTCCAGGAAACAGGAGGATCCATGCGCCCAAGCCGTTTGCTCCTTGTCGCCGCACTGGTCAGCGCGGGATGCGCGGCAGGCGTCGCTTATGAAGCGCCGCCCCCGGACCTGGTTTATGTGTCACCGGGAGTGCAGGTGATCGCCGACTACAACGAGCCGATCTTCTATTCGGACGGCTATTACTGGCGCAACGACGGACGCATCTGGTACCGGTCGCATCACCACAGGGGAGGCTGGGTCGCGGCCCCCCCGCCCGCCGCGGTGATGAGAATTGATCGGCCCCGCGCCTACGCGCACTACCGGCCTGCCGGATGGGCCCCACACCACGGGCCTGCGCCCGTCGCGACGGGTAGGACTGGCTATGTGCCGCCCCATCCGGTCGCCCCGTCCACGGGCTATCGGCCCGCGCCCGTCCAGGCACGACCGGCGCCTCACCCGAGCGCGCCCCCCGCGCGCGGGTTCCCGCCGCGCCCCCACGATCGACGCGACATGCGCCGGTGAAGGCGAACCGTCCCGCGGGCTGGTCCTACCGGTTTCTGCGTGGTCTCCGTCTTGTGGTGCGGATGACGATCGCCGCGACGAACGCGGCCGACATCAGGTTCGCCGTCGCCAGCGAAGGGCCGATGATCGCGCAGCCCCCTCCCGGCTTCTTGCCACCGCCTTGACCGGCGGCTCCGTCGACGCCACCAGCACCCGCCGACCCGCCCATTCCGATCGCACCGCCGGTAGCGGCGCTTTCACCGGTGCCGCCCGCGCCCGTCGCGCCTCCGTGACCGCCGGTCCCGGCGTCGACGTGCTGGTCGCCCGCGCCGCCAGCACCGCCGCTGCTGCCAGCACCGCCGCTGCCGCCCGCGCCGCCGCCGCCCGCGCCGCCGCCGCCCGCGCCGCCGCCGCCCGCGCCGCCGCCCGCGCCGACGCCGCCCATCGGTGAAAGGGGGCACTTGAGCGTGGACGCTTTCGGACACTGCCCGCCCAGGTAGCTCGCCATCGCGACGCCCATTCCCATCTCCCAGCGGTCGGGCTTGGTCAGCGCGGCGTCCTCGGCAGAGAGTGTCGCGGTGGACAACATGTTCATGGTTCCGAACCCTGCGCAGTACCCCTTGCCGATGGCATCGCTCACGTCTTGCCATTGCATGCGGCACAGCATTTCCTCACCGGCCGGGCACTCGAAATACATCTTTCCGCACTTGGGATCGGTGTACGCGGCTTCTTTGCCCGCCCCCCGCGTCATCGAGAGGAAGAGCAGAGCCCCATGAATGACGACTCGCGTGGCGGTCGCGTCGCTCGGCAGCATCTCGACGGCGGTCGGCACCGCGTAGAGCGCGAACGGATCGCTTGCCGTCGCCAGGCCAGGATCCAAGGATGTCAGCCCAGCCAACGCGATGGCGAGCACGAGGGGTCGAGCGAAGCGCCGATGAAACCGATGCATGCGTGTCTCCTTGCCCGCTTGAAATGGGCCGTCCGTCCGCCTGTGCCTATGCCGTTGCCGTTGTGGTTGGACAAAAGAACGTCCATTCCCGGGCAGGACCATGTCGGAGGATGCTCGCCATGAAGTTGCCCGGGGGGAGCCGTTCGCCCGAGATGTCGCGCGTTTTCAGCGATCAGGTATGGTGCGGCCCATGTTGGATTCAGCCGAAGTCCGTGAGGAATTCAACCGCCTTGGCCAGCGCCAGGGTGTTGTCCATCTGAAGGACTTCGCCCGTTGGGGCTATATCAGCGACGTGGACTGGACCGAGCTGTGCCGTCGTTCGGCCGACTTCGCCGGCGTGAAGGACGGCGATCGCGTGTTCGAGGCCGGTTGTGGATCGGGTGCCTTCCTTGCCGAGGTGGCCGGGTACCGGCGGGTCTCGATGGCCGGCGTCGATTTCGCCGAGAGCTTGGTGGCGATCGCCCAAAGCCATTTGACCGGTGATTTCCGCGTCGCCGACATCACCGATCTGTCGTCGGTCGCAGCCGATACCTTCGACAAGGTTCTGTCGCACGGGGTGTTCATGTACATGGCCTCGCAAGCGGACGCGCGCCGGGCAGCGCTGGAGATGGTTCGCATCGCAAGGCCGGGCGGCGTCATCTACATCGGCATCGTGAACGATCCGGACCGCCAGGCATCGTATGACCACCCGCCGTCGGGCTCGTTCGTTCTGACCCGTTCGTTCTGGCGACACCTGGCGACAGAGCAAGGTCTGACCCTGAAGTTGGTCGATCAGGAGACAATCTTCAGCAAGCCGTCCGGCTACGATGCCTATTCCCGCCTGCGCTACTCCCTGTTGCTGGGGAAGCCATGACGGGCGCGCACGCTTCCACGGCAACTCGCGTGAAGGTCCTCACGAACCGCGAGGACGAATGGCGGCTTCGGATGGCCATGGTGAACGACGCCCGGCGGTTCGTCGTTCTGACGACCTACTACTTCGGCGGTGACGAGCGCAGCGCCCGGATGGCGGATGCGCTGGCGGGCGCGGCACGAAGGGGCGTGCGGGTTGTGCTGGTTGTCGATCGCTTTGGGGATCGCCTCGCGCGGAATCTGAGCAACGCAGCCGAACGCACCAGACTTCAGGAGCGCTTGCGTACTATCGAACGGGCGGGTGGCCGGGTCGTGTTCTACTCCCCGCGGTCGCTCAGGCATCGTTGGGTCGGCGGCGGCGGCCACGTGAAGATTCAGGTTTCGGAAGCGGGCGTCGCTGTGTTTGGCAGCAGCAACGTCGCGCATCACTCGTTCGCGCAGTGGAACGAGGTGTCGTTGGAGATCGAGGGTGAGATCGTCGCACACTTGGTGCGCGAGGCCTGCTGGTTCGCCCGTCTGTCCGACGACGAGACGGCCCGCTTCACCGACCTGCTTCCCGCGCCCGCCGCTGGGGAGCACGCCTACGGTCTGCGCTACGTGCGCGAGGATCCCGCGGAACGTTCAGGGCGCTTCTTTCCGTTCGGCACCGTGCACAACCGGCTGACCGATGACCTGGTTCGCTTCATCGACGGCGCGCGGCAGTCGCTGTGCATCGCATCGCTTTACTGCAAGCCCGCCGCGGTCCTGAAGGACGCGATCTTGCGCGCCTGCAAACGCGGCGTAAACGTGGAGATCTTTCATTCCCATCGCGATTCGTTGGGGGTCACGAACATCCCCTGGATCTCCGCCTCCATCCACTACGGTTCGCTGTTGAAGGCGGGCGCTCGTATCTACGAAAATCGCGCCGGCGAGCATTCCAAGGTGCTGCTTGCCGACGATCGCGAGGTCGCTGTCGGCAGCTACAACCTGGAGCACGCGGCGCACGATCGCCTGATCGAGGCCATGATGTTCTCCGAGGACGTCGAGCTTTGCGGGCGTTTCCGCTCCCTCTTTCAGACCCTGCGCCTCAGCCCCGACAACACGGCCCTCACGTCCCAATGGCTCAGCGAGCTGCCGTTGCAGCTGCAGGTCAAGCGCTGGCTGTTCCGGCCGCTGCAACGCTGGATGTAGCCTCTGTCACAAAAGGTCGACGAGTTAGCGGCAAACACCCTTGTCGTCTGTGTCGGCTGCTCGCGCATGGAGCGGAAGTCTAGGTGCCCTCGTGGATTGTGAGCAGTTTCAGATAGACCCGAACAACCTGAAGGGATGACGCACCTGATCGATTCGAGGCGCACAAACCTTCTTGGCCCTTCGGTCGGAGCCAGAGGGACCGGCGCGAACCCAGTCGGGTTGGGAATCATCTACCTGGCCTTGATGGTGGGTGGCACTGCCTGCAAGTCCCGCTCGCCCGCCGCCGAGGACGGTTCCATCCCAGTCTTGGACGACGGCTCCGTCGCTATCTTCGACTGCGGAGCAATCGCTCTTCTTCCGCCCCTCATCGAGGTTTTTGGTTCCGGCGACGGGAGTCCCCTCTGCGAGGCAGAGTTCGCGGTGGTTGGGATGTCGCCCGACGCGGAGGCGCCGCCCTCTCCTGACGCTGGTGCCGTTTCCTGTGCTCGGACGCCCTGGATCGGCTGCCCCGCCGCCTCCGACGGTGGGGAGCCGTCGTGTGCCTTCGCCCTCGTCGGCTTGAGCGTCCAGCCCTCGGCCGGCACCACGTACTCCGTCCAGATCACCAGCGCCGGATATCAGCCGAAGGTCGTGACTGACGTCCGGGGTGGCGTGGGTGGATGCGTGCCGCCGGTGGCCCCCTCGTCGCATTCCGTCCGGCTCGATCCCGTTTGATCAGCGGCGACGGACGACGATGTCTTGCGGGCCGCGCGGATCGATCTCGTAGTGGGTGTCGAACTGGCTGCTGAAGCCGGTCACGCGGACCTTCTGGCCCAGCGCCAGCGTCGTGACGTCGATGCCCGTTTGCAGATTGACGAAGATCGAAATCGGCCCGGAGCCATCGTCGACGGCGAACTTGTAGCCATAGGGCAGGTCACTGCTGGGTGCCTCGGTGATGGTGCCGGCGACCTCGACGATCAGTCCTTCGGTGTCTTCGTTGATAGCGCCCGTGGCTTCGGGGCGCGCAATGACCTTGGGGCCCCGGCCGTGCACCTTGACGTCGGCCAGGTCGGCGGGAACCAGGATCAAGAGTCCGTAGCTGTCCTGCAAGACACCCTTCACCCGGACGTGGGTTCGGGGGAGGACGCCAATGTCTGTTTGCAGGCTGACGAACAAACCGGCCCCGCAGTCCTCGACCCCGAAGCCCTTGTCGAAGAAACTGGATTCGAACGCTCCCGAGGGCGTGCTGACCTCGCCTTCGATCGTGACCAGTGACCCGAGCGGCAGCCGGCGCGCCTCCGCGATCGAAGCGACGTGAATCGGTTGATCGCGCGCGAACGCGGCGCTCGAGCCGCCCGCCCAGGCAAGCAGCACAATCAGGAGGCGACTCGCCCGCAACATTGCCCTGGCACCCTGTCCGTTCGTCATGGTGGCTCCTTTGGGTTGATGGACGCGCGCATGGTACCACGCGCTGCGCAGGCGCCACGAGCCGGCGGATGTGCTAACTCCACGCTCGACCATGCCTTTGACCATCCCATTCGATAACGGCTACGCGCGGCTGCCCGAGCGGTTCTATGCGCGCGTCTCGCCCACGGCCGTGCGGGCGCCCCGCATCATCAAGGTGAACCACCCGCTCGCGGCGTTGCTCGGGCTGGATGCCTCCGCCCTCGACTCCCCGGAGGGAGCCCAGATGCTGGCCGGCAACGTCGTGCCGGCGGGGGCCGCGCCGATAGCGCTGGCGTACGCCGGCCACCAGTTCGGCGGGTTCGTGCCGCAGCTCGGGGATGGCCGCGCGATCTTGCTCGGCGAGGTCGTGGGCTTGGACGGCGCGCGCCGGGACATCCAGCTCAAGGGGTCGGGGCCCACGCCGTTTTCGCGGCGCGGGGACGGCCGCGCGGCGCTCGGGCCGGTGCTGCGTGAGTACATCGTGAGTGAGGCCATGGCCGCCCTCGGCGTTCCCACCACGCGCGCGCTGGCGGCCGTGAGCACCGGCGAGCTGGTGCGGCGCGAGCGGCCCCTTCCCGGGGCCGTCCTCACGCGCGTGGCGTCGAGCCATCTGCGGATCGGCACCTTCGAGTTCTTCGCGGCGCGCGACGATCGCGAAGCGCTCTCCACACTGGTCACGTACGCGCTGGCTCGTCATTACCCGCGGGCGGCGGAGACCGGCGCTTCGGATGAAACGGGAAACGAGGCGTTGCGGCTCCTCGACCGGGTAATCGACGCGCAGGCGTCCCTGGTCGCAGGCTGGCTCGGGATCGGGTTCGTCCATGGCGTGATGAACACCGACAACACCTCGATCTCCGGGGAGACCATCGACTACGGCCCGTGCGCATTCCTCGACGAGTACCACCCCAACAAGACGTTCAGTTCGATCGATGTCGGAGAACGTTACGCCTTCGGGGCTCAGCCGCGCGTCATGCGGTGGAACCTGGCGCGCTTCGCCCAGACCCTGTTGCCTTTGGTCTCGGACGACGGGGAAGAGGCGGTGCGCCTCGCCACGGAGCGGCTGGCGCGCTTCGGCCCGCGCTTCGAAGCCGCCTACGCGCGGGTGATGCGCGCCAAGCTCGGCCTCGCGAGCGAAGCCGAAGGGGATTCGACATTCCTCGCCGAACTGCTTGAGGCGCTGGCGTCGAACCAGGTCGACTACACGCTCTTCTTCCGCCAGCTGTGCGCCGCGGCCGAAAGCCCGGCCGCCGACGCTGACGTGGCGTCCCTGTTTCAGGACCCGGCGGCGTACCACCGCCTGGCCGCATCCTGGCGGCAGAGGTTGGCCCGGGAGGACGTCGCCCCGCAGGCCCGTGCGCGCGCGATGCGCGGCTGCAATCCGGCCTTCATTCCCCGCAACCACCGCATCGAGCAGGCGATCGTGGCCGGGCAGGGCGGCGACTTCGAGCCCTTCGAGACGCTCGTGCGCGTCCTCGCCCGTCCCTATGACGAGCAGCCGGAGGCTGCCCACCTCGCCGAGGCACCGCTGCCGAACGAACGGGTCCGCGAAACTTTCTGCGGGACGTGACGCTCAGGATCCGTTGGGCGTCCTTCTCGTTATGATGGCTTGCCCGATCCACCTTCGCCCGCAGGCGAGGAAGGCGATTCACATGACGACCACAGACCCTGCGTCGACGTCCGGGACAAGCAACGCGTTGCCGAAACCGCTGGCTGATCAGTCATCCCCATCGAATCTGGGCCCGGCCTTGCACCACCTGGAGCGGATGATGATCCTCCGGCCGCGCTCGCTGTTGAACATAGTGCGCGAGTTTCGCAACAAAGAGTGGTGGTACACGGGCGCTCTTGACAAGCGATCGGCCATCTACGTGAGCTGGTACTTTGTTCGGGTCAATGCCGTCGACAAGCTGACGATGACGATCTTCGATCCCACCGTGGCCGAAGCCAGCCTCCCTCGGGTCAATCAACTCTGCAAGCTGGATCCCGCCGCTTCCGGTCCGGGCCTCTGCCTTCAGGGAAGGGGCAGCGACGGCCTGACGGCGTCGTATCGCCTCACATCGGCCGGGCATTGGGACTTCGTGCTCAGGTCGAAATCGCTATCGGCCAATATTCACATCGAGCAAACAATTCCGGCTTTCACAAAGTTCGACAATGAGATGCGGAATCGATACGCGATCATCCACTATTTTCAGAGCCGCGCCACCGGGAGCGTGACTGTCAATGGGGGACGCGAATACCTGCTGGCGGACGCCCTGACATATCACGATCATTGTTACGGGCGGGTTCCCAGCCGAACCGGGTGGCACTGGATCGCGGTTCAGAATGAACGCGTCGCCGTGACCGTGTTGATAAATTACGGTGCGTACGCGCAGCGGTTCGCACAGGTCTGGACGAGCCCTGAAACCTCCAGCCCGCGCGCGCGCGAATGGATTCGACTGGCGCAAGATGTCTCATTCGAACGCGAAGATCCCGATGATCCCGACGGCTTCTGGCGCATCACCTCGGCCGATCTGGATCTGCATGCGACGCCACAGCAATTGGTGACCGATCGAACGAAGTTCCTTCCTCTCTTGGGCGGGTTCGTCAACCTGGCGCACACGGAGATGTTCGTGAAGGCCCAGGGCCGCGTTCGCGTAGACGGCGTCTGGATCGCCACCGGGCCAATGGCGGGCGTGATGGAGGACCACCACGGGCGTTGGTGAGGACGACGGAAAGGCGGCACCCGCCACCTCTGCCGAGCTAGCGGAGAGGGTGGGGGGTCTTCAAACGTTCAAGGCGAATGAGGAGCTCGCTCCTTTGAAAGGTAAGCTGATCCCGTTCGGAACCGCGAAAGGGACCTGATTCACGACCCCGTCTGCCTGCCCGAATCTCCGCGTTGAAGACGGAGAGGTCCTCCAACAACTGTCGACAATTCGCCGCCCGCTCGACTGATTTCGCTTCGTTCCAGAGCTGGCGAAGGTTCTTCAACTTCTCCAGGGCAAGTGCCCGCGCCCAATCGAACGAGGTGATGCCCGGCTCCAGAAGCTCGGCCTCCCGCTCGCCGAGTTGCTGTTCGAGGTCCTGAACGGCTCTGGCCGCCGCTGTCAGCGCCGGCCCGTATTTCGCCGTCAACACCAACCAATGCGGTGGCGCAATCTCGCCAATATCCCATGCGGTGCTGGAATTGACCGGGTGGTGTCCCGGAATCCATCGCTGCCAATTCATGCCGCCTTCGGACGGTAGTCGTTCACCATGCCTTCAAGCAAGACGGTCTTGCGCTGTGGTTGGGGCAGTCGGTGGAGGCGCTTTACGGGAAGGCCGGGAGGGTCAGTCGTCCGAGGATCGGAGCAATGAGCTCTTGCATGCGAAGGAAGGACGCCCGCGTCGAGATGCAGTCGTGATACTCCTTGAGACTCGGGTACGGCGCGAGGTCGAACTTGAAGTACGGCTTCCACCCGATCATGACGAACAAGTAGGCGTCCGCCACCGTGAAGTGGGCACCGGACAGGTATTGCGTCGTCGCCAACCGTCGCTCGATGTAGGTCAGCCTGCGGTTCAGATTCTGCCGATGCAGTGCCTTTGCTTCTTCCGGCATGGCGGGATTGAAGAGCGGTCCTATCGTCTTGTGCACGTCGGATCCCACGTAGCTCAGCCATTCCATGACGCGATAGCGTCCGAGCGTGCCCGGCCGCGGGAGCAGGGTGGATTGGGGCCTGAGATCCCCGAGCAGCTGCAGGATGACCCCGACTTCGGTGAGGATCTCGCCATTGCCGAGGTCGAGCGCCGGAACTGCATTCTTCGGATTGACGTTCTCGTACGCAGCGCCGCTGGCAAGGAGGACGTGGGGCTGCGAGTAGATGTCGACGAACTCGATCGAGTGAGGGATGTCGAGCTCGAGCAGGGTCATGATGACCGCTCCTGAGCAGGCGAGTGGTGACGCGTACACCTTCAATGCCTTCGCATCGAAGGTTGGCGCGGTGGGGAATGACTCGTCGGCGTTCGGCCGGGTTAGGCGGGATCGGTTCGTCATGGTGCTCCTGGGTGGGAAGGAATGAACACAACCTACGTCCGCCCGGAGCTTGGCGCCTGCCCAAGGCTCGCTATCAATTGCCTAATTCTACGCGGGGCTGCACGATGGTCCCAATGCCACGAAGCCCGTTCAGCGAGGAGACGTTCCGCGAGGAGCTGAATCGGCTGACGCGGCGAGTATCACGCCTTATGCCGCCGAGCGCAGAAATGACGGCGCAGCTGGTGACGCCGAGGCAAGGCCTGTATCTGCTCCGGCAGCACGTGCCGACCGCGTTCGAAGCCACCATCTACGACCCGATGCTCTGCCTGATTCTCCAAGGTCGAAAGGAGATGAGCTTCGGCCCGCACACCTATCGTCTCGGCGCGGGCGAGTGCGCGTTAGTCAGTCACGATCTGCCGATCGTGTCGCGCGTCGGCAAGGCGCCCTACCTGGTGGTGCTCCTCAACGTCGAGATGGACGTGTTTTTCGACCTCTGCGAGGACGTCGGGGAGCTCGCAACGGACACCGAGGCACACGCGCTGGAGGTACATCGCGCCGATGCGCGGCTCCTCGAGGCCATCGGTCGGTATGTCGCGCTCACCGAGTCCGAGATGGATGCGCGTGTGCTCGGCCCCATGCTCCTGAAGGAGATTCACTATCGCCTCTTGCTCTCGCCGCTCGGTCCCATGCTCCGACGTCTGCTCCGGCGCGACGGACAGGCGAGCGCGGTTGCGCGTGCCATCGCCCTGTTGCGACGAGACTTTCGCGCGCCGATGGTGGTGGAAGAGCTGGCGCGGGACGTTGGAATGAGCGTCTCCTCTTTCCACAAGCACTTCAAGCAGGTCACCTCCGTCTCGCCCCTGCAGTATCAAAAGGAGCTACGTTTGCTCGCGGCGAGGCGGATGCTGACGGCGGGCAAGGCGTCGGTGACCACCGTCGCGTTCGACGTTGGTTACGAGAGCCCCAGCCAGTTCAGTCGGGAGTACGCACGGAAGTTCGGACGGCCGCCGAGTCACGACGTAGCCAAGGCCTAGCCACCCCGCAAGATCGTTAGGCCCAGGCCGAAGAGTGTCCGCCTGCGGAGAGAATACCGGCCTGGAGACGTCGTCGATGTCGAACGTCTCCAATCTGTCGCCGGCGCGTCGGGGTGACCACGCCGGCGTCGGGTGAGTGACTTAGGCGCCTGTCCCGCCGGCACCAGTGACGCACACACCGCTGGCGTTGCACGTCTCGGTCGCCGAGCAGCAGACCGCTGCGGCGCCGACGCCACACTTCTTGCTTGGGGCGCACGTGACAGCGCACTCGAACTTGCCCCCGGCGACGGGATCACAAGCGGGCTTCGCATCGGGGCAGGCGACACAACTCGCTCCGCAGCTCGTGGGGGCCGAATTTGACAGACAGATCGGTATTGTGGCCTGCGAGTCCTGCCAGCATACGTGCGACGTGCCAGGGCAGGTGTATGTGCAGGCGGTGCCGTTGCAGCCCACCGTGCCACCCGGAAGGGGCATACAGGGTTGGCAGCTGTTGCCGCAGGTTGCGACGTCGTTGTTCGACTTGCAGGTCGGATCAGGATCGTTGGCGGTGCCGCCGCACTGGTGGTAGCCCCCCGACTTGCAGACGTTGCGACACATGCCCGTCGTCGTGCACGTCGCGACCGAATTCTTGTCGGCGCTCGGGGTCGGGCAGGCCATGCAGTTCGCGCCGCATTGACTGGTGCTCTGATCGACGCACGTACCTCCGCAGATGTGCTGATTCGGAGCGGGGCACGACGTTGCCTTGCAAGCACCGGGAGCCTGGCAGGACTCTCCCGCGGGGCACGCAGTGCAGTCGCCGTCGTCGGGTCCGCACATGTTTGGGCTGGTGTTTGCCACACAGGCGCCGTTGCACAGGTGGAAGCCTGCATTGCAGCGGGGAACGCACTTCGTCCCATCGCAGGTCGAGACGCCGCCGGTCATGGTTGGGCACGCCATGCAGGTGTTGCCGCACGACGTGTTGCTCATGTTGTTGTCGGGTACGCAGGTCCGGTTCGCAGCGGTGCCGCATCCATGGAACCCGGACTGGCAGGTGATATCGCACGTGTTTCCGCGACAGACCGGATCACCGCTGGTCGTATCGCGACATGCCTGGCATCCATTCGCCGTACAGCCGGAAGCGATGCTGTTGTTCGTGACGCAAGCATTGCCACAGCGGTGTGTCCCGGCTGCGCAGGCTGGGGCGCCGCCGGCACCGCCAGCACCGCCGACGCCCGATCCGCCTCGGCCCCCGGCGCCGCCGCGACCGCCCATCCCGCCGCCAACCCCGCCACGGCCGGCCATCCCGCCACCCGCGCCCATTCCTCCGTGCCCGCCCGTCGGGGTCGTTGCACCACCTCCGCCCGTGTTGCCCCCGGTGCCAACCACCGACCCACCGCCGGCTCCACCCGCGTTCACTCCACCGGTACCCGTGCCGCCGTTCCCCGCGGTGCCGCCGCCCGCACCGCCGATACTGCCAGCGGCGCCGCCCGCCGTGCCACCGGCTGTCGCGGCCATGCCGCCTCGTCCGAGGCCCCCTCCGTTGCCCGTACGGCCGCCGTTGGTTGATCCGCCAAGTCCGCCGTCATCGCCGCCGCCGCCGCTGCCGCATGCGGACAGACCTGCCAGGAGAACCACGGAACAAAGGCAAAAACGGCTATAGGTCGATACCAGCATGGGGCCCCCTCAACGGCGGATGAAAAAAATTCGCGGTGATCGTCGTCACCACACAAAACGCGATGCGCCGGATGTACACGTGGGGGCGATTGGTACCATTCCAGGGGTGAGGTCTGTCAAGCAGTCTTTGTAGTGTCGACAACGATGAAGGCCGTTCGCGACACGATGGCCCGTGAATTGGTCATCGCCGTTGTTGAAGCACCGCCCCAGATGGTCGATATCAGCCATCTCTCCACGCTCGCCCAACAGTTTGGGGCCGTCGCTTGATCAATAGAAGCGTCGCCAATTGTCGAATGCGGGCGCGAGATGCGTTCGGGATGGCCGCCCAGGCGTCAGCGTGGGGCGTTCGCAGCGTTGCGAACTGGGTAGCGCAGGTGGGTGACGCCGACCCCCTGGACCACCGTCGGGTCGCCGAGCATGGTCGGGCCGTGGGCCAGCTTGTCGAACAGTCGAACGCCAGAGCCGAGAAGAACCGCGGCGAGATCGATGTGCAGCTCATCGACGAGGCCCGCGTTGAGCAACTGCTGAATCGTGTCGGCGCCGTGGACGGCCACCGATTTGTCGCCTGCGGCGGCTTTGGCTTGTCGGACGGCGGTTTCGATGCCGTCGGTGACGAAGTGAACCGTGGAGCCGGGACGCGGCCAGCCGGCGGGGACCTGATGGCAAAGGACGAATGCCGGCCCCCAGGCGTGATTGCCACCCCAGCCATCGGCGACCGTGAAGGTGCGCCGCCCGGTGATCACCGCGCCGAGACCGGAAGTGAGTGCCCGGAAGTGTTCCGCGCTGGGCTGGGATAGCTTGAAGGTCATCGCGTCGGCGCCGCCGGCATCGACCGCGACGTCGCCGGAGAAGTACCAGTTGAACACTTCGGCCACGCCGTCGTCGGGGCCGGCGACAAAGCCGTCCAGTGACATGGACATGATGGCGATTACTTTCGACATGATGGTGGTCCTTTCAGGGGTTGGGTGGGAGTCGTTGTCTCCTCTGTGGGGGACGACGAACGACGGCAACCGAAACCGACACTCCCGACATTTTTTTTTCGATCGTCGAGACGGTCCTCCGCGAGGGCAGCGATCCGCCGCTCCATCCCGGTGACCAGCTCACCACCGCCGACCCGATCCCGGGAACGCACGTCTTCGTTTACGCGAGCGCCCGACGCGGGCTGTTCCCGATCGGCGAGGACGGCACCGGTTCGTACGCTGTGGGCAGAAGCGGCGGTTGAGTTCGTCTTGTCTCGAATCCGTCGCCGCCCGTCGGTTTCTGATACAGGACCGCGTGATTGACATGCGATTTCTTGACCCGATCTTCGGCGGGGTCCCACTTAGGAGGGAGGAAACGTGCGCTCCGCCCCGATCCCAGGACCAAGTCTTCGCCTCGTCCCGCCGCGAACACCGGGGGGCGGCCTGGACGATGTCTACCGGCGCTACTGCCGGTATGTCGCGGCGGTGGTGCTGCGCCTGGACGGACGGCATGCCGAGGTCGACGATCTGGTCCAGGAAGTGTTCGTGGAGGCGGCGCGTGGCATTCAGGGCCTGCGCGATCCGGCGGCTGTGAAGGGCTGGCTCGCGACCATCACGGTCCGGGTGGTGCGGCAGCGGCTGCGGCGTCGCCGGATGCGCCGCTTGTTCGGGCTCGATGCGGCGATCGACTACGCCGATCTGGTCGATCGGGCGGCCTCTCCGTTTGACCGTGTTCTGGTTCGGACGGTCTACCGCATCCTCGACGAGCTCGCGGTCGAGGATCGCATCGCCTTCACCTTGCACCACATGGAGGGAGAGAAGTTGGAGGAGGTCGCGCGGCTATGCGGCTGCTCGTGTTCGACCGCCAAGCGCCGCATCGCCCGGGCCCAGCAAGCGCTCGAAGCTCGGATGCAGGACCGACAGGACTGCAAGGAAGGTCGGAAGAACGATGTCTGACGTCCGTTGCGAACTCTTGCGGCGGATCGAGCGTGTGAGCGCAGAGATCGATCCCGGCCTGTCCGATCGGGATGTCGAGCGGTTGGTCGCGGGCGCGCGGCGGCTCGGCACGCGGCGCGCGGCCCGTCGCGTGGCCGCGGGACTCGCCGTCCTCTCGCTGGCCCTGGGGGTGGTGGCGACGAGCGGCGGTCTCCCGTGGCGCGCGCGTCGCCCGACGTCAGCGAGCCTGGCAGACCATGCTCCCGAGCCGCCCGCGGCTGAGCGTCCGACGCCGCCGGCCGCCGCCCGAGCGATCGGCTCGAGCGCGTCTCGCACGCGCACCGTGCGCTTCCCCGACGGCTCGGTCGCGGTGCCGCTCGATGATGGTACCGAGCTGACCGTGCGCGAGAGCTCCCCGCGCCACATCGCGATCGATGTCGATCGGGGACGTGGCCGGTTCGAGGTCACGCCGGGCACCGGGCGGACCTTCGTGGTGCGCGCCGGCGACATCACGGTGACGGTCCTCGGCACCATCTTCACGGTAGAGCGCGTCGCCGACCGCATCGGCGTTGGCGTCGAGCGCGGTCGGGTCCTGGTCGAATGGGGCTCCGGCTCTGCGCGGCTCGGCGTGGGCGAGAGCGGGCTTTTTCCGCCGCTCCAGGTCAGCGCGTCGCCTGCCGCCGCCCCCCCGACGAGCAGCCTTGGCCCCGCGCGATTCAGCGTGGCGTCGAAGGCCGCCGGCTCGTCCCAAGCGGCCCGGCCGAGGCCAGCTCCCGTCGATTCGGTCGCCGTCGGCCCAAACGTCGCGCCTGCGATCGCGGTTCCGCCACCGGAGACGAGCGCGGACATGGAGGCTTCTCCACCGCGTTTCGACCCCACGCCGCCGCAGGCGGTCTCCTCGCCGCGGCCCCGCGATCGGGCGGTCGAATCCGACAGCTTCGCGTCGTTGCTGGAGGCGGCTGACCTCGCCCGGACGGCGGGACGCGCCGCCGACGCGACGGCGCTCTTGCGGCGCGCGCTCGAGCGACATGGGACCGACCGGCGTGCTGCCCTGGCTGCGTTCATGCTGGGCCGCATCCTCCTGGTGGAGCTAGGCCAACCGCGCGAGGCGGCAGCCGCCTTCGCGCAGGCGCGAGGGCTTGCACCCGAAGGACCGCTGGCCGAGGACGCGCTGGCGCGCGAGGTCGAGTCCTGGTCGAGGGCCGGGGACGCGGGCCGCACGCGCATTCGCGCGCAGGAGTACTTGCGGTGCTATCCGACGGGCCGTCGCCTCCACGCGGTGCGCGCCCTCGGCGGCGTCGAGTGAGCCTGGCGCGCCACCGACGACGGTCACCGCGCGCAACCGCTGCCGCGTTGGTCACTCTCTTCGGCGCGACGAGCGATGCCGTGGGTGTCGCGTTCGCGGCGCCGGAAGGGAGGGCCACCGCCGCCGGGGCGGTGGAAGCCCGCGCAACCGTGATCCTCGACGAGTCGGGCTGCCGTTCCGTGTGGCAGCCCGAGCTGCGGCGCCTCGTGGGCATCGAGCTTGGGCCGTTGCTGGCTCCGCCGGCGTTGCCAACCGAACAGGAGGGGCCGCTGGCGGGCGCGCGGCTGACGTTGATCTGCGACGCCACCCGAGCGGTCATCCGAGTCCGAGCCCGCACATCCGGATCCTCGGCGCGCGTCGGTGACGAGCGGACGATCGAACGCGAAGTGAGCCTGGCGGACTTTCCCCCGGACGCGGTGGCGCGCGGGCTGACTCTGACCTCCATCGAGCTGCTCGCGACGCTGGAGACAACCGTCCGCGCGAAGGTGACGGGCGACCCAGCACCAGCGGCACCACCGACGCTGGCGACGCCGCCCGCGTCAGCCTATTCGATCGCCGTGGTCGGGCTCCGGCGCGGGTTTGCCGGAGGCGTGGGTCTCGGCGCGTGGGGCGGCCGCGTCGATCTGGTCCGCGACGGCGGACGCCTGAGGCTCACGGGAGATCTGGAGGTCGCTGCGTCTGGCACCACCGCCGCCGCGCTCGGCGACGCGCGCGCCCTGCTTGGCTCGGCGGCGGGATTCGCCGGAAGGCGGTTTGCGCCGACGAGGAATGTCGTCGTCTCCCTCTCGGCTGGAGCTCGGGTGGGTGTGGCACGGCTGCAGGGGGTGCCCCTGGCCGAGGCTGGCGCGGTGGGAAGCACAGTCTGGCGCCCCTGGTGGGGACCCGCCACGTCGGCGCGCGCGACCATCGGAGGAGCGCGTCTGGCGGCACTGGCTTCGATCGAACTCGGAGTCGCCGCTTCCGGCGCCGAGGCGCTGTCCGGCACCGTCACCGTCCTGGCCGTTCGGGGGGCCTGGCTCACCGCCGCCGTTGGCGTTCAATTTTGAGCCGGTTTTCGGGGCGCCCCCACCCATAGACCATGAAGACCCCATTTCGTGTCGGGTTCGTCCTGCTGTTCGCAGTCGCGGGGGCGTGCACGACGAAGGACTCGGTGCTGAGCCCCGGCTCCGGAGGAAACGCGGGCGCCGGGTCGGGTGGCGTCACGGCGCTGGGAGGCGCTGGGGGCGGCCCGGGCGCACCCGGAGGGGCTCCGGGCACCGGCGGCGAGCCGTCCGGCAGTGGCGGCGCCGGCAGCGGGGGCAGCGTCGCTGGCCCTGGCGGCGGAGGTGCCTCAGGGGAGGCGCCGGGCGGCGCAAACGGTGCCGCGGGCGGTGCGTCCGGCGGGCGGGGCGGCGTCTCCGGTGCGCCGGGAGCAGGGGGCGGCGGCGCGGGCGGCTCATCCAATCCGCCAGGCGGGGTGGAGTGGGAACCGTGGCCCTCCGTTCTGGCGGTGTCGGCGGACGTCTGTCAGGTCACCCTGTTCCACGGCGGCGACGCGCTGTCGGCCCCCGTGCCGCCGGACATCGAGATCCGGGAGTTCAATCCAGCGACGGGTATCATGAAATCCCAGTTCGCCCCGTTCGGCAATCAGCCCGCCTCGCTCGGCTACTCCGTTTTCACCGCTCAGGGCTCGCCCGTCGGCGGCTGCGTCGTGACGGTCACGCCCTACGGCTGCACCGAGTGGGTGCGCGACACGCACGGTAACGTCACCCTCACGGACAACCCCAACTACAACGATCAGAACTTCACGCTGTCTCTGTTGGACGCGTCTCGGTTCGGCACCCAAGCGCACGGACCCGTGCAGACGCGATACACCGTGACTTACGACGCCGCTGGCACGCTGGCCTTCGGGCGCGGCAGCGCCTGCTGCGGAGGCGTCGCCCGGACCTTCACCGAGGACGCCCAACACCGGTGCAGCGACGTGCTGTGGCAGACGCTCGACGCCGTCAGCGACGCACCAACCGGGGCGAGCGAGCTCGAGCACTGGAACTGGGAAGGGAACCGACTCGTCTCCCGGGTGACCACCAACGGCGCCGATCCCACTCAGGTGCGGAGCGTGGCGACCTATACCTATGACGCAACCGGGACCCTGGCGACGACGGTGGTCGATGGCTATGTCCGGTCGCAAACCGGTTCCAGGATCTCTGTCCCGGATGGGATCACGGACTACCTGGTTCGAACGGTCACGATGGCCGACGGCAGCCGCTGGGTCGAGGCGCTCGACTTCTTCTACTATCAACCAGACGCGAAGGTGGTTCGCGCTGGCACGTTGACCCCCGCGGGCCGCCTGCGCTGGAACTACTCGCCCGGGTGCCGCGACGTGCATCCTCCCCGCCGCACGAGCACGGCGTGCCAGTTCGAGCCGGTCCAGCATCAGCTCGCCGTTCTGTGGGACGACCCGTACACGACACCGATTCGGCGGTGAGCCTTCGCATCCATGGTCCGTGGTGCCTCGCGCCGCGGCGCTGAGTTGGACGGCGGACGCGGCTCGGGGCCGATTGCGAGAACCCGTAACTCGGGTCGATGGCCGGCGTACTGGCACCTGACGGACTCGTCGATCGGAACGAATCCGCCAGCTGCGGGTCGCCATACGCCCGCGCCAACCAAGGAGAGCGGCCATGCGACCCACCATTGAAAGCAGATTCCCCCTTGCCCGGACCCACCTCATTCTCCGCGCCCTCATCGCGGGCGTCGCGACCTGTTCGTCCCTAGGGGCCAGCGGGGCACAGGCCGCCGAGCCGCCAACCATCGTCACACAGAAGGCACTGACCCTCGACGGCGCGCGGGAGGTGATCCTCGCCGCCCAGAAGGTCGCGCGGGCACGTCGTACGACGGGAGCCATCGCTGTCGTCGACGAGGGTGGAAACCTGATGGCGCTCGAACGGCTGGATGGCACGTTCGCGGCAGGTGCCAATATCGCGATCGGAAAGGCGCGCACTGCCGCGCAGTTCAAGAAACCAACCCGCTTCTTCGAGGATGTGATCGCAAAAGGTCGGACCGCGATGACCGCGCTGCCCGACTTCACCCCGCTGGGCGGTGGCCTGCCGCTGACAGTCGACGGCCAGGTGGTCGGTGCTGTCGGCGTCAGCGGCGCGGCCAGCGCGAAGGAGGACGAGGAGCTGGCTCAAGTCGCGGCGAGCGCACTGGTCGCACCGGCTCCTACGGCGGTGCGCCTCATCGACAAGGAGCGCGTAGCCGCCGCCTTTGCGAAGGGCGAACCGCTGGTCGAGACGTCGGACTACAAGGTCCACGCGAGCCACCGGGATTCGGCTGGCAAGTCGGAGGTCCACCTGGCCGACACCGACATTCTGTACATGCTGTCGGGTTCGGCGACGGTGATTACCGGTGGCGCGATGGTGGACCCCGTCACCGTCGAGCCCGGCGAGATTCGGGGCGCTTCGATCAAGGGAGGCGAGCGGCGGCAGCTGGTGCCGGGCGACGTCATGATCGTTCCCAAGGGCGTTCCTCACTGGTTCCAGTCTGTCTCTGGGCCCATCGACTACTACGCCGTGAAAGTCCACTAGCGGCTCGGACGCAGGCATCAGACCTTCAACCCGGTAGCCCCAGGAGACACTGTCATGCTTTCACTGACTCTGACTGCGGTTCTGTTGGCCGCTGCGACCACCCTGGCGCCGGTGCGCGCGCCGATGGACCCGCCACTCGGTCGCGCGGACGCGGTGGTCGACCTGGCGACGCGTGAGGGGACGGCCCTGGTCCAGGCGACGTGGCGGTATCACGACGCGGACCTGATCGCGATCGACGGACGCGCGCCGGGTCCGGATCTGAAGCCAAGTGGTAAGCGCCTCCGCACTCACGACGTGGTTCCCCACGCAGGGGCGGCCGACTTCGACGACCGTAACTGGGAAGCCATCGATCCGACCACCCTCGAACAGCGGCGCGGTACCGGACGCGTCTCCTTCGCGTGGTACCGGCTTGGCGTGACCATTCCCGAGCGTTTCGGTGAGCTCGACGCCACGGGCACTACGGTCGCGCTGGAGGTCGTGCTGGACGACTACGCCGAGATCTGGGTCGACGGCAAGCTTCCCACCGTGCTGGGACAGAACGGGGGCAACGTCGTGAAGGGCTGGGGCAGTCCCAACCGTGTCATCCTGGGACGCGATGTACGGCCCGGCCAGCGGTTTCAGATTGCCATCTTCGGGATGAACGGTCCGGTGTCGGCCAGTCCCCAGAACTTCATCTGGATCAAATCGGCGACATTGGATGTTCACCGCGGGCCGGCCGCCGTGGCAACGCGCGATCCGGCGGGCAAGGTGACGCGGCTTTCGCCCTCGATAGACGAGATTGTCCCGCGCGAGCCGCGTATCGAGAAGTTGGCCGAAGGCTTTCTGTTCACGGAAGGGCCGGTGTGGCATCCCGACGGCTACCTGCTGTTCTCGGACCCGAACGCGAACGTCATCTATCGGTGGAGTCCCGACGGTGAGCTGTCCGTCTATCGCACCAAGAGCGGCTACCGCGGGGTCGACATCGCGGCGTACGGACAGCCCGGTTCGAACGGCTTGGCGATCGACCCGCAGCAGGGGCGCCTGACCATCAACGAACACGGCAATCGGCGCGTGACGCGGCTGGCGCGGAACGGTGTGCTGACGGTCGTGGCGGATCGGCACGACGGCCATCGGTTGAACAGCCCGAACGACCTGGTGTACCGCTCGGACGGAACCCTGTACTTCACGGATCCGCCCTTCGGTCTCCCGAAGTTCTTTGACGACCCCCGCAAGGAACTATCGTACAGCGGTGTTTACGCCGTTTCGCCAGAAGGGAAGGTGAAGGTGGTGTCGCGCGACCTGGCGGGCCCGAACGGGCTGGCGTTCTCACCCGACGAGAAGTACCTGTACGTGGACAACTGGGACGTCGCGCGGAAGGTGATCATGCGCTACGAGGTCCAGCCAGACGGTGGACTCGCCAATGCCATGGTCTTCGTCGATCTGACGCGCGTCCCCGGCGAACAGGCCTTCGACGGGCTGAAGGTCGATCAGAAGGGAAACGTCTACGTCGCGGGTCCGGGCGGATTGCTGGTGCTTTCGCCGTCGGGAGAACACCTGGGAACGATCCAGTTTTCGGAACAGCCGGCCAACTTCGCTTGGGGAGACGCCGACCGCCGCACGCTCTACGTCACCGCGCGAACCGGACTTTATCGCGTGTTCCTCAACATCCCCGGCGCAGGAACCTCGGTCGCACCCGGCGCGCTGGCCGGTAAATAGCGGCGCGGCGCGATTGCGACGTGTCGCCGTCTCCTACGCCCCGCTGGCTCGCGGCGGCGTCAGCTCTGCAGCTTCTTTCGTCTCCAGCCGCGCGGGGGGCGCTTCTCCGCGGCGTTGGAGCCCGGCGGGGAATAGTCGATCCAGCGATAGCTGGGTGAAGAACGAACGTCGATGTGGACGAATCCACTCCGGGGGTAAAGGCCGATTCCCATACCGCCGCGGTCCAGCGTCTCGGCAAACTCGCGAAGCTTCCTGGGCGGGACCCCGGCGATACGGATGTCGGTCGCCGTCGCCTTGTAGTGGTTGCTGGTCATCTTGCGCTGATTGCGGTAGCCGGAGACGATCTCGATCGGCCTGCCGCCGAAGTGATCCTCGACATGAGACAGCAGCACCAGCAATTGAGGAGCGATCGGCTTCTCCTCATCGGTACGGCGGCAGCGCAGCACGTGGCTTGCCCGCTCGAGCGCAACGAGGTCGTAGGTGCCGTCCTCGTTGAAGATGTTGACGTCGACCTCGTCCCTGACAGCCGGGAACACCAAGTGCAGATGCCCCGACGGCCGCGCCAAAGGCATTTGGGCGAGCCGGTCCTGCGGCACGAAGCCGCTCGACAATGGCCGCGGGCGCCGCGAGATTTGCGCGGTGTGCTTCTTCGGCGGGGTTGCGAGGGGGACGGTAGCCGCCGGAACGCCTGCCTGAGCCCCATCCGGCAGGGGCGCGTCCGGCTGGTCGGTTCGTGTCTCCGCGCGCGCCACTCGTTGCCCGGCGCCCAAGCTCGCGACGCAGATCACTGCCAGGAAGACCGGCCGGGGCTTGGACATGAGGAGCTCCTCTGCTGGACTTGGTCGACGTCAGTCGGAAGGCAGGAGACGCGTTCGGGGCGCACGAAGAATGATCACGCGAGAATCATCGTAAAGGACCAATCTGGGCAGCCCGGTCGTTGACCGGCGCAGACAGCCCGAGGGCGACGTTGACTTCGCAGAATTTGCGCCGATGCCGTCGCGCCGGACGAATCTGCGTGGGTCGCGGGACGCTGATGCCCTCGCGCGCGGCTCGCGAGCCAACCAGCGCAGGGACTGCGTTTGCTTCGGGGAGCGGCGCAAGGCATGCGGAAGGAGGGGGGGGCGGATGGGCGCGCCTCGCACTGCGGTTGCGCGGCAAGGCGGTCGTGGCACGAGGCTCGCATTCGGAGGCGCGAATGCTCCATGTCACCATTGATGGCCGGCCGGTCGAGCTCCCCGCGGGCGCAACCATCCTCGGGGCGCTCGAGGAACTCGGCATTCACGTGCCCCACCTGTGCCACGACGATCGATTGGCGCCGGCCGCTGTGTGCCGTCTTTGTCTGGTCGAGGTCGGCGGTGCCCTTCATCCGGTCGCGAGCTGTGCGACTCGACTCGAAGACGGAATGGTGATCCAGACGCACACTCAGCGGTTGGAAGAGGGGCGGCGCGAGACACTCGAGCTCCTGGCGCAAAAGTATCCGGTGAACGTGTCGCCGAGCGGGACGGAGAGTTCCTTCCTGCGTGAGCTCCGCGCGTACAACCTTGTCCCCGGCGGCGCGGCGCCCGCCGACGTCGCTCCGGCCAATCCGTCAGCCGCTCGAAAGGGAGAAGAGGAGGCCGCGAGCGAACCGTACCTGGTCGACGAGTCCCATCCCTATCTTCGGGTCGACATGTCCCGATGCATCGAATGCTTCCGCTGCGAGCGCATCTGTCGTGAAGTGCAGGGACAGTCGACCTGGCGGGTCGTCGGTCGAGGTGAGGGCACCCGCCTGCGGTTGGATTCCGGCACGACGATGCTCGATAGCTCGTGCGTGAGCTGCGGCGCCTGTTCAGACACCTGTCCGACCGGGGCGATTGAGGATCGCACGCTTCGCGAACGGGGCGCGCCGTCGTCCTGGACGCGGACCACCTGCTCGTATTGCGGCGTAGGGTGCGAGCTCCAGGTCGGGACACGCGAAGGTCGCATCGTCGACATTCGTCCGGCTCTCGACGCGCCGGTGAACAAGGGACACCTTTGTTCGAAGGGTCGCTACGCGTTCGGATTCGTGGAGGCGCCCGACCGCATCACCAGCCCTCTGATTCGGCAGGGGGGGACCTGGGTGCCCGTCAGCTGGGACGAAGCGCTCGGTTACATCGCCGAACGCCTTCGACGGATTCGTATCGCCGGAGGCCCCGACTCGATCGGCGTCCTCGGGTCGGCGCGGGCCACCAACGAGGACAACTATCTGATTCAGAAGTTCGCGCGCGTCGTCCTCGGGACGAACAACGTGGATTGCTGCGCCCGCGTGTGCCACGCGCCCAGCGCGGCTGCCCTGGGCACGATGCTGGGCACGGGCGCGGCCACCAGCTCCTTCGATGACATCGAACGTACCCGGACGTTCCTGGTCTGCGGCAGCAATGCCACGTCCTGCCACCCCATCGTGGGCGCGCGCATCCGGCAGGCGGCGTTCCGCGGTGCCAAGTTGATCGTGGTCGATCCGCGCCGCACCGAACTCGCCACCCAGGCGGATCTTCACCTGGCGCCGCGGCCTGGAACCGACTTGCTCGTGTTCCACGCCATGGCCCACGTCCTCTTCGAGGAGCACCTCCTCGACGAGGACTTCGTGGGCAAGCGGGTGGACGGGGTCGACGAACTGCGCGGGCTGGTCGCCCGGTGGTCTCCCGAGCGCGTGGCACCCTTGGCCGGCGTCGACGCGGACGCGATCCGCCGTGCCGCGCGCCTCTATGCTGGCGGTGGCCCCGCTCTGTCGTTCCACGGGCTCGGTCTCACCGAGCACGTACAAGGGACCGAGACGGTGATGGCGCTCGTCAATCTTGCGCTGCTCACCGGCAACGTGGGCCGTCCCGGCGCCGGCGTCAACCCGCTGCGCGGTCAGAACAACGTCCAGGGCTCGGCCCACATGGGGTGCGAGCCGAGGCATCTGCCAGGCTATGCGCCCCTCGCCGATACCGAACGGTTCGAGCGGGTCTGGGGAGCCACGGTTCCCACCCGCGCCGGCCTCGACCTGATGGAGATGTTGGACGCCGCTCGCGAGGGCAGGGTGCGAGCCTTGTGGGCGATCGGCTACGACATCCAGCTCACCAATCCGCAGGTCGAGCGGACCCGCCAGGCCCTCGCGGCGCTGGACCTGCTGGTCGTGCAGGACATGTTTCTCAACGAGACCGCGCGGGAGCTGGCCACGGTCTTCCTGCCGGTCGCCGCGTCGTTCGAGAAGGAAGGCACGTTCATGAACGGTGAGCGGCGCGTGCAGCGTGTGCGGCGCGCGGTGGCGCCGCCACCCGGCGTCCGGGCCGACTGGGAGATCGTGTGCGCGCTCGCCCAGGCCATGGGTCACTCCGACGGCTTCTCCCATCGGTCGGCCGAGGAGATCTGGGACGAGGTCCGCGCGGTTTGGCCGGCTGGCGCCGGCATGAGCTACGCACGCCTCTCCCCGCGTGGCCTGCAGTGGCCCTGTCCCAGCGTCGATCACCCCGGCACGGCGCTGCTTCACACGAACGGGTTCCCGCACGGTGAACGCGCGCGCCTCGCCGCCGTCGAACCGCGGCCGCTGGCCGAGGAGGTGACGGCCGGTTACCCCCTGTTGCTCATCACCGGGCGCCACCCGCAGCAGTTCAACGCCGGCACGATGACCGGTCGGACGGGTCATGCCGTCCTTCGGCCGCGGGACACGCTCGACGTCTCTCCCGAGGATGTCCGTCGGCTGCTGCTGGTCGAGGGCGATCGCGTGCGACTGGAGAGCCGCCACGGCGAGGCCACCCTTCCCGTGCACGTCGAGCCGGCCATGCGGCCCGGGGAGCTGTTCGCGACCTTTCACACCGCCGAGGTGTTTCTCAATCGCCTCACGGGAACAGCCGTCGATCCCATCACTCACACGCCGGAGTACAAGCGAACCGCCGTCCGTCTCTCGGTGATTCACCACCGGTCATCATCTGACGGGCGGCTCAGCGATACCTCGGTTCCTCGGGCCTTGGACGACCCGTAGAAGCCGGCGCCCAACGCAAAGAAGGCATCGCTGAGCGTGTTATAAAGGCGACATGGGTGTGGCGCGACGGGTCCTGATCGTCGACGACAATGTCGCGTTCGCGGAGAACATCGCGGAGATCCTTCAGCTGGAAGGCCACATCACCGAAGTCGCCGCGAGCGCCGAGGCGGGCGCGTTGTGGGCGCACAAGAACGAGGTCGAGGTGCTGGTGACGGACTACCGTTTGCCGGGCCAGAACGGCGCCGACTTGGTGAGGCAACTGCGAGCCAGTCGCGTCACCGTCCACGCGATCGTCATGAGCGCCTACACGGACGAGGTGACCATCCGCCAGGCCCAGGACGCCGGCGCGACCTTCATGGCCAAGCCGCTGGACTTCATGCTGCTCACCCGCCGAGTTCGTGAGGGAGCGGCTTGACGCCACGCGCGCTTCGGAGTGCGGCGCGGAGCACGTGCCTGCCTCCGTTGACGGCGCCGTCGTCAAGGTGTGCGGGGCACGGTCGTCTGGCGCAGGCGCCGAGGAGAGCGGGCGGGTGCGCGGTCTGACTTACCTCGAGAGCCTGAAGGCGTACGTGGACTTCGACGCCCAGTCGAGCGCCACCCTGCGGGAGATGGTGCCGATCGTGACGCCGCACCTGGAGGCGATCATGGACGACTTCTACGCGGCCATCGAGGCGCACCCGGGCGCCCGCACGGTGATCACCGGTGGCGACGAGCAGATCGCCCGGCTGAAGAAGACGCTGCAACGCTGGCTGCTGGAGTTGCTGTCGGGTCCGCACGACGAGGCGTATTTCGAGCGGCGGTCGAGGATCGGGCGGGTTCACGTGCGGATCAACCTGCCTCAGGCGTACATGCTCACGGCCATGGATCGGATCTGGGTCCATACCGTGGCGGTGATCCGTCCGGCGCTGGCGCATGATCCGGCCGCGTTCGAACGGACGCTGGTGGCGCTCCACCAGATCATGGACATCGAGCTGGCGATCATGCTGGAGACGTATCGCGAGGATCTGCTGGCGAAGAACCGCACCGCCGAGCGTCTGGCCACCATCGGGCAGTTCGCCGCGGGGATTGGCCACGAGCTTCGCAATCCGCTGGGCGTGATGGAGTCGTCCATGTATTTGCTGCGGCAGGGTCTGGATCGGAAGGGGGTTCAGGACCCCAAGATCGAGCGTCACCTGGAAAAAATTTCCGTCGAGATCAAGCGGTCCAGCAAGACGATCAACGAGCTGCTCGAGCTGGCGCGCAACCGGCCGCCGCAACGCCGGCTGACGACGATCGCCGCGCTGTTCCGGTCGGCGGTGGCGACGGCCAACCTGCCACCCACGGTGGACGTCATCGTCGAGTTGCCCGGAGGCGCCACGGCGATGATTGACCCCGACCAGATCGAGCGGATCCTGACCAACCTCTTGATCAACGCCAGTCAGGCGATGGACGGAACCGGAAAGGTCTGGCTCGCGGCCGAGCGGGTGGGTGCCGAGACCCACGTCCGGGTGAGGGACAGCGGTCCGGGGATCTCGTCCGAGCTGCACGAGCGCATCTTCGAGGCGTTGTTCACCACCAAGGCGAAAGGGAACGGGATCGGCCTGGCTCTCTGTCGTCGTATCGCCGAGGCCCACGGCGGCACCATCGTGTCCGAGCCTTCGGAGACAGGCGCGCTCTTCGTGATGGCCCTACCGGACGGTCCAGCGACAGAGCGGCTCGGGTGATGTTGAACGGTAAGGTCTTGATGGGTCGACGACGCCAGGGCGGTTGGCGACGGCGATCTGCTGGGATGACGGCCCTGGCGCGGCTGGTGGCTCCGGTCTAGCGACACGACGCTCCGACGGCGCGCTCCGCAGCAAGAGGACAGCGTCGGGTTCGCAGAATTTGCGCCGATGGCAGTCGCACCAGCCGAATCTGCGTGGCCGACATTGCGCTGATGGCTCCTGGCGCCGCGGAAATGGCGGGCAAGGCGCGTCGTTGGTTTTCGGAACGAGAGTTGCTGAGCACATCGACCGATCGAAGACCGGCGCGGGACACGAACCCGCGATTGAGAGAAAGGATCAGACGATGACAACATCTGCCTATCCGGAAAGTGCAGCGATCCGCGCCCGCCTATTGGCCGACCACCATCGCGACCTGGACCGCCAGTTCGAGGAACTGGTGACCCGCGCGCGCGCAGGCGACGGCGGCGATCTTCGCTGCGAATGGATCGCCTTCGAGCGCGAGCTCTTGCGACATCTGGATGTCGAGGAAGCCGAAATCCTGCCTGGATTCGCCCAGCACGACCCCGGTGGCGCCCAGGCCATCCTGGCCGACCACGCGGCGATCCGAAGGGAGGTCCTGGAGATGGGGATGAGCCTCGACCTGCATCTCGTTCGCGCCGAGGCGATCGAGGGGTTCGTGCGCCGGCTCAAGGAGCATGCGCGCCGGGAAGAGATGACGCTGTACGAATGGGCCGGACCCCACGTCGAGCCGGCCCGCTGGCGTTCCATCGGGCGCCACCTGATCGACCTGGCGCAAGACCGGCGACCAACGACGCCGAAGGGCTTCCCGGGGCGATGATGAGCCCGAGAACCGCAGGAGATCACGCGATGAGGGCGTTGCAAAAGAGCTTGCTCCTTTGCGGAGTGCTCGCGTCCCTGGTCTACGTGGGAGCTGACGTCCTGGCGGCGATTCGATACCCCGAGTACCACAGCTTCTGTTCTCGAGTGGTCAGCGAACTGATGGCGAAGGGCGCTCCGACGGAAGGACTCGTCGACCCTCTGTTCCTACTTTACGGCGCGCTCATGATGGCGTTCGCGGTAGGGGTCTGGATGTCCGGACTCGGGAGACGCGGGCATCTCGTCGGTGGCCTTCTCTTCGCATACGCGGCGATCGGGCTCCTCGGTCCGACGGTGGGCGAAATGAATGTTCGTGGGTCCGGAGGGGACCCGGCTGCGGACGTGTGGCACGCAGCTCTCACGGGGGTGATCGTGCTCTTCATACTGGCGTCGGTGGGCCTCGCCGCTTCGATTCGGGGGCGGGCGTTCCGTCTGTACTCGTACGCGACGATTCTGATCATGATGGTATTCGGCGTCCTGACGGCGTTCATGATGCGTGGGGCCGGCAGCGGGGAGGCCACGCCTTGGGTTGGGGCCATGGAGCGCGTCAATATTGGCGCGTTCCTGCTCTGGGTGGTGGTGCTCGCGAGCTCAGTCCTCATCGAGGCGGACGCGTGGGGCTGGGCCGGGCGCCAACCGTCGCGATGACCGCCGTCGACATGCCCTCTCGAATATGCCGGCGGAAAACGGCGGCCATCATGAGTGCGCCGGGGATCAGCGTCAGCCATACGATCGATATGACCGCCAATTCGAAGCGGTAGGCGCGGCCGTGGCCGTACCGAATCACGAACCATCCCAGGGCCGCCAAGGATGCGCTGAGCCCGCCGACGAACAGGCGGTGAACCACCCGCTCGAGGCGGGTCGCCCTCGACAATGTCGGCGCCATGCAGGCGAGCGAGGCGCTCATGAGCAAGTAGCCGAGTTCCTCGAGGGCGATGAAGAGTCCGTGCGGGTTGTATTGCGTCAGAAGTGAAACACCGTCGGCCTCGCCTGCGACGATGCTCGGCTGAATCGCCACGAGCTGGACAAAATAGTCGCCCAAGAGCGTGAGAGCTCCCATGACGGCCAGCACGACACCGAGTTGCCCAAGCAGACGGCGCTCGGGCCGGGCGTGGGCTTGCAACCCGAGCATGAAAGCGACGTACAGGATCGTCGCTGGCAAGGCCGGCAACATCCAGTAGTAGTCCCTCGGATAGCGCGCGGCGATGTCGAGAAAGGGATACCTGAAGCACCCCACGGTGCACAGGGGCCCGGAGAGAGGCGGCGTTGCGATGGCGACGCCGAACGTGGCGAGGGTCATGATTCCGGTTCCCATCGCCGTCCAGAATCCGAACCGGGAATCAGAGGTCATGGATGGATCTCAGGCGTGCCAGCCTTGGCCTGGTGATCAACCCATCGCACGGCATCGGCCGGGACCATCGCCAATCGACGCTGCCGGATCGCCAGGATCAGCAGCGCGGCCGCTCCCAGGATCAGCGGAATGTCCAGGTACACACGCAGCCGCGCCACGCCGAAGACACCATAGAACAGACCGACCGACGCGAGGACCAGTGACCAGGCGCGCGAGCCGAGGCCGCCCGCGAGGAGAGCGAATCCGATGACCAGCGACAGCGTCGGGCAGGGGATGAGCCCGGTCGGGGCCGCGTAGAGGTAGGCCAGCGGCGCTCCGCGCTGAAGGAAGTGCGGGTAAAGCGCGCCGAAAACGATCATCAGAATACCGGCAGGCCTGGCCGCGGTGAATGCTGGAGAGGCAGTCCGCGCTTCCAAACGGAGCGCGAGCAGGGCGAGGGACAGCGAGAGCACTCCCAGAACCGCGCCGTTGAACGGATTGCCGAAGGTGAACATGACCGCGGCAGCCGAGCCGATTGGCGCCGCCAACATCACGCCCGCCAGGCGGTTCGATGGCCTCCATCCCAGCCCAAGCGCCACGACGGCGACGACGAGCGCCACGTGCCACCCCATCGCAACACCGGCGGCGCTGTTCGAGGCGAGCGTCAACTGATCGAGGATTGTCTTTGGATCGGGCATCACGCTGCTACCCGACTCGCGGGAACGATGAGCACCGGGCGGGTCGAACGACGGGCGACCTCCTCGGCCACCGAGCCGAGCACGGCGCGCTTCAGGCCCGAACGACCGTGAGAGCCGATAGCGATGACATCCACATCCAGGCGTTCCGCGGCCTGCAGGATGGCTTCGGCGGTGGCGTCACCCTCGGCCACCGAAGCGTGGGTGGCGATGCCGTACTCCGCCGCCGCGGGTGGCGCTGCGGCTCGCAGGCGCGCCTCGATGGTGGCCCGCTCATCCTCCGACAGGGGCGGGCGGGGAAGCAGACCGCTCTCGGCGCTGGTCACCGTCTCTCGTGAATGGACGTAGAGAAGCTCTGCGCGTCCGCCGCCCAGCAGGAGCGCGTAGGCCGGCAAGATGCCGCCAAGCGACGTGTCGGAGAGATCGCACGGGATCAGCACCGTTCGGAGCTTGCGAATGTGGTGGTCCGCCGAAGAGGCCTGCTCGGGGATGCAGAAGACGGGCACCGACGCGGACCGCAGGATCGAGGTGACCTTCAGCCCCGTCCCGCGCCGGTTGGTGGGGACCCCGAGCACGATGGCGTCGGCGCCCAGTTGACGGAGGTCGTCGCGGATGGCCTCGCCAGCGTCGTGCGCCGCCACGGTAAAGCGCATCGGCGGGTCACTGGCGCCGACCAGGGAACGGGCATCCCGCCGCAAGTCCCGCTCCAGCAATCGCAGCAGCTCCGGGTGGCCGTCTCCATCTTGCCAGGCCTCGTCGAGCCCGTAGTGGGCCGCCTCCTGGGGAGGCCAGTAAACGCGCACCAGCGAGACCCTATTCGTCGAGGTGTTCTCCGCACTTCGGACCCAGGCGAAGGCGGCTTCACAAGCCCGCGATCCGTCGGTCACGACCGTCAACTTGAGCGGCGTGGTCGAGGTCCAGCGCACCGGGTCCGCGGCGTCCGCTCCGGTGACGAGGACCGGACAGGTTGACCGTCGCACCACCGCCTCAGCGCAGCTGCCGAGGAACAAGCGGGCCACACCCCGACGCCCATGCGTGCCGACGACGATCAGGTCCGCCTTCGCCGCGGTGGCGATGGCCAAGATCTCCGCGGCGGCCGTGCCGAACCGAACCTTTGCCTCGACGACCAGTCCCGATTTCCGGAGGCCCTGGGCCTGGACATCGAGGGCCTGCTCTGCAGCCCGCGCGAGCTCTCCCTCCCACGCGCCGCCCATCGGTGCGACGGCGGGGTCGACGGGCAGGGGTTCGAGAGTGTGGACGAGGATCAGCGAGGCGTTCCGGCGGCGGGCCAGAGCGGCGGCCAGGCGCGTGGCGGTCTGCGAGCAGGGAGAGAAGTCGGTGGCGGCAACGATGGTCATGAAAGGCAACCTCACGGCAAATGGGTGGCGACGATGTCAACAGCCGGGCGTGGAGCGGGAGCCACCCGGCGGCGGTCTCGTCAGCGCCGCGCCAGGCTGTGCGGCGTCAGGGTCACCAGGACCGAGACGGCCAAGGTGCCAGAACGATCGCGTGCACTCATCCCCTCGTTCGTTCCGGCTCCGCGCCGTCGCCATCGACGCCCGTGGTTACCCGGCCGGCCGGGCGATCCTCTAATTGGCCGAAGCGCTCCGCTCGGTGGGGGCAGTCAGGATGCCGACCAGGGTGTCGACCACTTCGCTAGCGCCCACGTAACCCGTGGTTCCGTCGCGTTCGAGGCCGCGGGCGATATCGCCGAGGGTCACCAGGCCCACCAGGCGGCCGTTCTCTGCCACGATCGGAAGGCGGCGGATTTGCTGCGTCCGCATCACCGTCAGAGCCGTGCGAACATCGTCGCTGGCCGCACACGAAAGCACCGTTTTCGACATCGCGCTGCCGACGGTGATGTCCTCCAGACGTAGGCCGCGCGACCAGGACGCGATGGCGGCGTCTCGATCCGTGATCATGCCGAGCAGGTTCTGTGCGGAATCGACGACAGGCAAGCACCCCACGTCGCGATCCCACATGAGGCCGACCGCATGCGCCATCGAGTCGGACGCGGCGCAAGTCGCGACGGCAGTGGTCATGCACGTTGTCACGGGCCGACGCTGGCCGCCCAGCAGTCGGTCTCTGAATCTGGCCAGCTCGGTGGCGAGCTTGTCCACCGACTCGGTGGTGATCTCCCTCAGCTGGTCGCTGGCCAGGCTGGGATCGGGCATGCGCTTCTCCAGCTTCTTCCATTCGTCCCGGAGTTCCATGCTGGCGAGGTGCAGGTCAAGACGAACTTGGTCGCGCAACGTCTTGAGTTCAGCCATCCGACCTTGAAAGTTGTGACGCAGTTCCTGGGCTCGTGACATGAGTTCCTCCGTACTTTTGGTTGGTCGCGCCAGCGGCGGTCGACACCGGTTCACCCAGCAGGGCGACAGGGACGCAGCCCTGCGCAGAGCAATTCGGATACCAGGCGCTGCGTGCCGAACCGGACGGTCTTTGGCCGCACGATCGCGCAAGGCATGCGCGAAGGACGGTCCTCGGGCGCTGAGCTTGTTGGACGCGGCGGTCAACGCCGTCGTCTCCGACGCCAGGCGGTGACTGCCACGAGGGCGACCAACGTCACGAGACCCGCGGCAACTCCGACGAGAACCAGCGCCCCGAGAACGTAGTCGTGCACGTCGTTTCAGCCGGCGCGGCGGCGGCTTCCCTGGAGCGCCTTCCGTTGCGCGGCCACGGTCGCCAGGATCGCCGCAAGGAGGATGGCTCCCACGGCTGGGTGAGGTTGACCGAGCGTCACCACCTGAAAAAGCAGTCCCAACGTGACGAGGGCTGCCAGAGGCCCTGCTACCTGCCGGCTCCCCAGCACGGCGACCGCCGCGGCGAGGAAGGCAAGGAAGACCGCCGTCCACAAGATGACCTGTGCGGTGTCCGTTCGTCGGGAAGGCAGGCGCCCCTCGGCGAGCCGTTTGACGTTGGTCATCGTGCGACGTTCCATGGCGAAGTGCACCGGTTCGAAGATTGCGAGCGTGAAGATTCCGGGAAGCAGCCGCAGCCCTCCCGAGCCACGCCCGCGGAAGACCAGACGGGATCTGGTCGCATCGAGCGGTAGCACGATGAACGACCAGCTGGCGTCCGGAGCATCGTCCAAGGTCCTCCCCATCTGCCGCGTGGCAAAGCCCAGGGCGCGGCCGGGTTCCAGGAGCGCCAAGGTTGCGAACCCAGCGCCCCCTGCCTTGCGGGGGGGATACATCCAAAGCTTGTCGCCCACCTTCCACTGCTGCAGCCGGGGAACGAGTTGCTCGACGTTCGGCATCTCACAACCGAAGAGGTTCTCGAGTGTCTGGAAGCTGTAGAAGCCGCCGCGGTCCTGGCCAATTTGAGAAACCCAGGCCCAAACCGTCGACGCGGGCGCGTCGATTGTGATGGCGCGCGTCTCCTGGCTCTTCGCTGCGGGAACCAGCCCGTCACCAGGAAGGCGCGCCACCGTTTCCTCTGCCGTCGCGCCCCAGCCGAGCAGCCACGGCCGGGCGATCAGCGCATAGGTCGCGCCCAGACCCGCCAGCGCCGCCAGCAGAAGACCCGTGCGCGCGACCGCGCTCCTGAACCTCGACTGCGGCTGCGTTGGCTTACGCATGACGGAGCGGCTCCAGAAGGGAGCGACGGTGGTGTCGCGAGGCGAGCTCGACGATCACCAGAACGAGGGCCCACAGGATGATGATCGTTGTTACGCTGGCCGCGTAGGCGCCCCGCGCGGCCGCCGTCGACGAGACCATGTTGTACGAGGTGTGCCAGAGAGCCGCAGCCAGGACGCTGCCGCCCGTACGATTGAAGATCTGTGTCAGCACCACAGCGCCACAAGCCAACCCGAAGAAGAAGCCCACTAGGGTTCCCGGGCCGAAGCCGCGATATCCCTCGAGGATGAAGAACAGCGGCGCGTGCCATCCCGCCCAGATTGCCGAGGTCAGCAGGGACGCCACGATAGTCGAACGGCCCCGCGACAGCAGCGGCAACGCGAAGCCGCGCCATCCTGTCTCTTCGCCGAAGCCATTCACCACCAGCGCGAGCCCGAACGCAGCGCCGGCTGGCATGGGCGGCAGGCCCGGGTAAAGACCGAAGTCTCCCAGCGATGGACCGGCGTGCCCCGTCAGAATGAGCGCGAGGGCCGTCAGTCCAAAGAACAGGAAGGGGCTAGCCAGCGCAATCAGGAACCACAGCGCGCCCACCCGCCAGCGCGCCATGGAGCGGGCGAGGGTCGTGACGCCAGCCCGACCGTCGACGATCCCCGTCACCAGGAATGCCGCGAGCATCGGTCCCACCAGACCAGGGAAATGGGTGGGCCAGTGTCCGGGCCCGACGCGATCTCCGTGGAGCGCCATGGGGATCCACCAGGACCACGACAGACCGTAGGCGAGGACGACGAAAGCCAACAGGGGATGCCGCCGCACAACCTTCATGGTGTGCGGCTGCTGCAAGCGGTTGGCCAGCCAACGCTGAGGATCAGGGGGCCTGTTCACCTGTCCCGCTGGAGATCCTGCAGAACCTGCGTAGCCCGCGGGGCGCAGGTGCAGGTCGTGCGTGGATCGGCACGGTCAGCGGCCGTGACTATCCCGAGAACACCGCCGGATTCCTTGGCCCCCAAGCTGCATTCCTCCCCGAGCCATGAGATCTCACAATCGAGAGAAGCGTCTCTTGACTGTCGTTCGCGCACCATGGTCCGCTTTCTTGCGACGGCACCTCACCCGGACGGTCTTCCTTGGCACGCTGTCGCTGATGGGCGGCGGGTGCGTGACCTCGGGGACCTACCGAGCGAAGGAGGGCGAGCTGGCGCGGGCCAAGGAGCAGCTCGCGGCCGACGGCAAACGCCAGGCGGAGCTGACCACCGAGGTCGCGCGCCTGAAGGGCGAGATCGCCGCGCTCGGCAAGCGGCTGCACGACACCGGACAGGAATTGGCGCGGACCTCCGGTGAACGCGATCAATTCCGTCGCGAGCTCGATGGCAGCACGGCTCTGGTGGGCGAGCTGCAAGAACGTCTTCGGCGGCTGGGACAGGACGTCGACAAGCTGGCGGGCCAGCGGGGTGAGATTTCGAAGGCCCTGGCGGTGGCGCGTTTGCGCCTGGACGAGTTGCGCCGCCAGTCCGAGGCGGCGGAGGCCCGCGCCGAAACCTACCGTCAGCTGGTTCACAAACTGCACGCCATGATTGCCGCCGGCTCACTGCAAGTCGTCGTCCGTGAGGGGCGCATGCTGATCGTCATGCCGACGGATGTGTTGTTCGATTCGGGGCGAACCCTCATCCGGCCCGACGCCCAGGACGGTCTGAACACCGTCGCCGGGGCGTTGCGCGAGATCCCGGGACGCAAATTCCGCGTCGACGGGCATACCGACAACGTGCCCATTCACACCGCGCGCTTCGCCTCCAACTGGGAGCTGTCGGCGGCGCGGGCCATCGCGGTGGCGCGCTTGTTGGTGGCCTACGGTCTGGATGAACGCGTGGTCAGCATCGGCGGACACGCCGAGCTGGATCCGGTGGCCCCCAATGATTCCGACGAGCATCGCGGACGCAACCGCCGGATCGAGATCGTCCTCGAGCCCAACTTGGCCGAGTTGCCCGATCTGCCCATTCCACCCGCCGTTGCGTCCAAGGACGCGGGATTGGCGCAGGTCCCCGTCCCGGGCGCGTCCACCAACCCATGAGTTTGGGGTGGGCCGCGATGCTTCACATGGTCGCGATGATGTTCTCGTTCTCGCAGGCCGTCGATGATGGCCAACGGGCGATCCCACCGGAGACGCCGTGCGCGGAGATCCCCCGCTACGAGAACGGACGCGAGGTCGGGCGCGTGTGTCCCAGCGAGCTGGCACCGGGGCTCTCGGTCATCGCGCTTGGCGATCGATGGGCCCCCCGGATCTTTTCGGAGACGCCCGACCATCCGCAACCCTACCGGGACGTCTTCGTCGAGCTGGCGAACGGCCAGCTTGAAGACCGCGACGACCTCTCCACCGCCCACCGCGATCGTTACTTCGAGCTGTTCGGTATCTTCCCCAGCCTCGGGATCATCCGCGCCCGGCTGCTCGACGAGCCCCGCCACGCCTGTCACGCCGCCATCGACGACGAGGAACTGCGCGCTCTGACCAGAACGCTGGCGCCGTGGAACGTGACGTCGTCGCGAGCCACCGCGGCGGCGTTGACCATGGTTCAGCGCCACCTGCAGTGTGAAGGGCTGCTGTCGCAGCGGGCGATCAACGGAAAGTTCGACGGTGCTATGCAGGAAGCGCTACGGCTTTACCAGCGGCGACACATGGTGCCCTCGGCCGGCGTGCTGGATGCCGACACCCGTGCCACGCTGCTGACCGATAGCCGTGAGCTGGACTTTCGGACGCTGTTGCGGACACTGCGCGAGCGGGTCGTGGATGCCACCGGGCTGATCGAAGACGGCTCGGCCGCCGACGCCTGGGAGCCGGTCCTGGGTCGATTCATCGAGTCCTCCGAGTATCGCCACCCGCTGCGGTCGGGCGGGCTGGAGGGGGGCGCCCCCGACCTCATCGCGCGCGCGACGGAAGCGGCGGCGCGTGCCCTCGGCTGGACCTCGCCCGCGGATGCCACGCACGCCTTGGCGCATCCTCACCCCGCGCAGGTGGCCCTGCGCCTGCCGCCGTTGCCTGCCTATCACCAGAGCCCGATGCGGCTGCGCGTGGAGATCGACCGCGGCGATGTCTGGACCTCCTATCCGCTCGACCACGAGGGCAAGCCGCGTCCGTCACCGGCGAAGAATCGTCCGACGCTGACCTTGTTTGCGTTGACGACGACCGGCGAGGTTCCGCTGGTGCGCTGGCCAACGACCATTGGTGCGTGGAAGCCCGAGAAGTTCGAGGATGGCTCGGAGAGCCTTCGCTACAAAGAGTCGCCGGTGGGCCGCAGCTACTGGCGCGATCTGCTGGTGGCGCCCGCCTGGTTCCCACCCCCGACCACGCCCGACCGCGAGCTGATGCGCCGCGGTCCGGACGGGAAGTGGATTGCCGACCGGGACGGCGTCGGTCCGGGATATCGCTCGGCCTACGGGCTGGTGGCGCTGGTGCATCACCGCGCGGTCGGCGCATCGGGGAGCGGTACGGTGTTCGTCGACCTGGGAATCCGGAGCCATGGGTCGGGCAACTACCGCTCGATCCTGCGTGGCTCGAGCCACGGTTGCCATCGCTTGTTCAACCACCTGGCGATCCGTCTGGGATCGTTTCTGCTGGCCCATCACGACAATGTCCGCCACGGCGTGCTGGACGAGCGGTACCAGCGCACCATCCCCTGGCGAGGGCGAACGTACAAGTTGCGAGCTTCGTCGCGAGGGTATCGCTACGAACTGGTCCCTCCGATGCCAGTGGAAGTGCTGCCGGGCCGCACCGTCAGATCCAAGCGCCTGCCCGCGGTCCCCGACGTCCCGCCCGCGCCGGCGGCAAAGCCCGTGGGCGCCCCTCAGAGCGCCATTCGTCGGTCGCTGCCCCTGGGCGTGGGTTGAGCCGAGCTCAAGGCCCGCGCCGGGACCCGTCGGAGGGCTTCAGTGGTGCCAGAGCAGCAGCGGCGCTTCACCGGCAAAGGCTCGCTCGGCCCGATTGGGGACCAGGCGGGGTGTGAACGCCTCCGGGGGGCGGTCCGCGAGCACGCGAGTGCCAAACACGTGACCGTGCATGGTTCCCGGCAGCGGGCGTCGTTCTGACATCGGCGCGCGAATGCTCGCGTGATCGGCGCTGGGGTCAGCATAGATTTCCACGATCACGTCCGAGGGATCGAGATCATCCAGGTACAGCTCCACCTCGATGTCCCAGTCGGCACCGTCGGCGCGGATCTCCAGCCGCCCCCACCGGACCTGAGGCAGATGCTCGCGCAGACGGTCTTCCCAGCGGGCCAGGAAGGCCGCCTCCTGTTCCGTGCGGCGTGCGAGCATCCCTTCGGCGGGCCGGTACCACCGCTGATCGTATTCCCGGACCATTCGGCCCGCGCTGAAGCGAGGGGCCAGCCGCGAAAGGCTGGCGCGGACGCGTTCCAGCCAGCGGCGCGGGATTCCCTGTGCGTCGCGATCGTAGAACATGGGCACGACCTCGGTTTCCAGCACGCGATACAGATCCTCGGTGTCCCGGTCGTCGGCGTCGGGGGCGGAATCGTCGCGTCCATCCCCGATGGCCCATCCCACCTCGGGGGAATAGGCCTCGGCCCACCAGCCATCCCGGACGGACAGGTTCAAGCCGCCGTTGACGAGGACCTTCATGCCACTGGTGCCGCAGGCTTCGAAGGGGCGGCGGGGCGTGTTGATCCACAGGTCGGCTCCACGGACAAGCTCCTGGGCCATGGTGATGTCGTAGTCCTCGAGGAAGACCAACCGCGGGCTGTCCGCGATGTCGCCGATGAAACGGACCCACTCGGCGATGAGGGAGCGGCCTTCCTGGTCATGCGGATGTGCCTTGCCGGCGATGATCAGCTGGACGGGGCGAGCCGGATCGAGGAGCAGGCGGCGCAGGCGCTCGGGCTGCCGCAGCAAGAGATTGGGCCGCTTGTAGGCCGCGAATCGCCGCGCGAATCCCAGCGTCAGGACGTCGGGATCCAGCAAGCGCTCGGCGCAGGCCACGGTTTCGGGGGGCGCACCCCGCTGCGCGAGCTGGCGGCGGACCCGCGCTCGCGCGTACTGAATGAGATCGCCACGGGCCTGACCGCGCGCGGCCAGGATCTCCTCATCCGAGATGGCGCGGATCATCGGCTCCAGCCGGTCGGTCTTGCCGCGCCATCGGTCCTTGCCGCACGTCCGGGTCCACAGGGCGTCCGCCCAGCGCGAGTCCCAGCTGGGCGTGTGAACGCCATTCGTCACGTATCCGATCGGCACCTCATGCGCGGGGCAGCGAGGGAACAGCGGCTGGAACAGGCGCCGGGAGACTTCGGCATGCAAGGCGCTCACGCCATTCACCTGCCCGGCGGCGCGCAACGCGAGGAAGGCCGGACGAAAGGGCGCGCTGGCCTTCGCGGCCGGCGGCCGCCCCAGCGCCAGCAGGCCATCGAAGGAGAGGCCCAGTTCGGCCAGATAGCCTCGACCGTCGGGAAAATATCGCTCGAGCAGCGCCGGCTCGATCTCGTCGAAGCCCGCCGCGACCGGTGTGTGGGTCGTGAAGATGTTGCCGGCCCGTGTGGCCCATAGCGCGGTCTGGAAGGAACAGCCGCGGTGCCGTTTGTACCCGCGCGCCCGCTCCAGCGCGGCGAACGCCGCGTGACCTTCGTTGAGGTGACAGACGCCGATCGCCAGCCCGGCGGCCTCGAGCGCGCGATAGCCGCCAATACCCAGCACGATTTCTTGCTGGAGCCGCCGTTCGTTTCCCGCGTCGTACAGCTTGCCCGTGATGCCCCGATCGGCGGGAGCATTCCAGGGATCGTTGCTGTCCAGCAAGAGCAGCGCGCACCGTCCGACGGTGGCGCGCCAGACCCGCAGCCGGAGGGTTCGCCCGGGCAGCTCCAAGGGGACCCACAGCCAGCCTCCCCCGGGCGCCAGCTGCGGCTGGATCGGCAGGGCCGTTGGATCGTTGTACGGGTACAGCTCTTCCTGCCGGCCGTCGGCGTGGATCTGCTGCCGAAAATATCCCTCTTGATAGAGGAGACCAACCGCCGTCACCGGCAGGCCGACATCGCTCGACGCCTTGAGATGATCGGCCGCCAGGATTCCCAGACCCCCCGCGTAAAGGGGAAGGGCGCTGCCAAACCCGAACTCCATGCTGAAGTACGCAATGGTGGCGCGCGCGGTCGCAGGTGGTGCAACGCCCGGCTCTGCATCGCCTGATTGCAGGCGGCGTTCCTCCCTCAGGCGTTGCAGGGCGGCCTGGAAGGTCGCGTCTCGCGCCAACTCCTGGAGCCGCGTGCTGGTCAGGCCCTGCAGGATCAGCCAGGGATTTTCCGTGGCCCGCCACGCGTCGGGATCCACCATCCGCCACAGATCGTCCCCGGCGTGACTCCAAGTCCAGCGCAAATCTAGCGCCATTTCACGGAGCACCTCGATTCCGAGGGCGTTGTCGGGTTCGCCTGGACCGGACCCAGAGGCGCTCATCGCGGCTCCGTCGAGCTTGCCCAAGGCATCGGCGGGCTGACAGCCGTTCGGCCCGCTCTTTGCTGATTCATCGAACCGGCGGCCTGGACAAAACGCCGCCGCCCTTGCGAGTCATCCGAGAGGAGAAGGCCATGGCCGTTGAAATCTGGAGAGTGGAGCCAACCCGGTCCGAGATCAAATTCACGCTTCGACATCTGGTCCTCGCTTCGATCACGGGGCGGGTTCGCCGATGGGAAGGGACGATGAAGATCGATCCGGAAAGACCGTCTCGCTCGTCGGTGGAGGTGGTCATCGACGCGCGCAGTCTGGACACCGGTGAGCCCGAACGGGATGACCATATCCGCTCGGTTGAGTTTCTGAACGTTCAGGTCCATCCGGAGATTCGCTTCAGCAGCAGCAGCGTCGTTCCCGAGGGAAGCACGCGGTACCTGATCAAGGGTAACTTGACGATCCGGACCGTGACGCGTGAAGTGACGCTGGAGGTGTCGGAGGTCGAACGAATGACCGGCGACGATGGGGAGTCCCGCGTGAGCTTTCGCGGCCATTGCACCTTCGACCGGCAGACCTTCGGTCTTCGATGGAACCAGGATCTCGACACGGGCGGCGTGGTGCTGGGCGACAAGGTGGACGTCGACATCAAGCTGGAAGCTCTTCGGGGTAGGGCTTGAGGGGCAGGCGAGCGCGCTGATCGGGTTCCTGGCAGGGCCGCGCGCCGTCGCCGTCTTGCCTGGTGATGATTGTCCGGACCTGGGCATCATGCGCTGGGGGAGGGGAGTTGGCCAAGCTGCAGCATGGGCGTCGCGACGGGAGGCGCCGGAGCAAGGAGGGCGCGCAGATCCTCTCCCGACATCGTCTCGTGCACCAGCAGCTGTTCGGCGGCGCGAATCAAGACCTCTTGCCGGTCGCCGAGCAGGCGACCTGCCCGCTCGGCCTGAGCTTCCAGGACGCGGCGGACCTCCTCGTCGATGGTGCGGGCGGTCTCGTCGCTGTAGTCGCGTCCGCCCAGTTCGGCCCCGGAAGGTAGAAAGGCGGCGCGCTTGGCGCCCTCGAAGCTGACGGCGCCCAGGGTGCTGCTCATCCCGTAGGCCTTCACCATCGCTCTCGCGATCTCGGTGGCCTTGGTCAGATCGTCGGCGGCGCCGGTCGATAGATCGCCAAACACCAATTGCTCCGCCACGCGACCGCCCAGCAGGACGACGATCTTTCCTTCCAGCTCGGCCTGGGTCATGAGGAAACGATCCTCGGTGGGCACCTGCAGCGTGTAGCCCAGCGCCGAGATGCCGCGGGGGATGATCGAGATCTTCTGGACCACGTCGGCTCCCGGAATTTCCAGGGCACACAGCGCATGGCCGATCTCGTGGTGCGCGACGCGGCGCCGTTCTGCCGGGGTCAGGACCCGGTTGCGCTTCTCCAGGCCCGCCACCACCCGCTCGACGGCCTCGCGCAGATCGGCCCGCGTGATGGTGGCCCGCTGAACCCGGGCGGCCAGCAACGCCGCCTCGTTCACGATGTTCGCCAGCTCGGCACCCGCGAAGCCGGGCGTCATGCCGGCGATCTCGACCAGATCCTCCTCGCGCTCGAGCGGCACCTTGCGAGCGTGGACCTTCAGAATCGCCAGGCGGCCCAGCTTGTCGGGGCGATCGACCAAGACTTGACGATCGAACCGCCCCGCCCGAAGGAGCGCGGGGTCCAGAATCTCGGGGCGATTGGTGGCCGCCATCAGGATCACGCCAATCTTCGAGTCGAAGCCGTCCATCTCGACCAGCAGTTGGTTCAGCGTCTGCTCACGTTCCTCGTGAGCCATCGGGCCGACGCTGCGAACCTTCCCCAGCGCGTCGAGTTCGTCGATGAAGATGATGCAGGGGGCCTTGGCCTGCGCCTGTTCGAACAGGTCGCGCACCCGGGCGGCGCCCACGCCGACGAACATCTCGACGAACTCCGAGCCGCTGATCGAGAAGAAGGGGACCGCCGCTTCGCCGGCCACGGCGCGGGCCAGCATGGTCTTCCCCGTCCCGGGGGGGCCCACCAGGAGGACCCCTTTGGGAATGTGTGCCCCGAGGCGCCGGAAGCGCTCGGGAGCCCGCAAGAAGTCGATGACCTCGCGCAGCTCCTGCTTGGCTTCGTCAACGCCGGCCACGTCGTCGAAGTGAACCTTCACCTCCTTCTCGACGAAAACCTTGGCCTTGCTGCGGCCGACCGCCAGCATGTCCGCCTTCTGCGCGCCCATGCCGCGGGTGAAGAACTGGCCGATGAACAGCACGAAGAAGACCGGCAGGATCCATTGCAGGGCGGTTGCCCAGGGACCTTCATCGATGTTCCCGGTCACCTTGACGTGGTGGGCGTCGAGCGCGCGGTACAGCTCGGGATCCTCGACGCGCACGACGTCTCGTTCGCGCCCGTCCATCTTGGCGCGAATCCGGTGCGGCGACACGATCACCTCCGTGACCTTGCCTTGCGCGATCGCCGCGCGGAGCTCGCTGTAGGCCAGGTCGGGCACCGCGAACCGCGCCACCCAGACCGAATACAGGATCACCGCCGCCGTGAACAGCAGGGGGATCCCCAGGGCCAGCTTCTTCCCTTGCATCTCCATGCGGCCCGTCACTGCAACCGGTGGCCCAACGTCGAAGCCCCCGGCGGGGGTCGTCAGTGGCGGTGGCCTGCCGAAGGCCTTGCGCCAGCGGCCCGCGCGCACGCAATTCGTGCGCGTTGCGGGCGCGTCCTCAATCCCGTTCCCCCTCCGACGGCCACGGGCGGAGGAGCGTGGCCAGTGCAAAGCCCAGCCCGTGGCCCGGATGCTGCAACCCGCGAAGGACATGACGCTCAATCGTTTGCCTGTCGACCAAGTCAACGCGCCGGTCGAGTCCGAATCGTTGAATCCGTTCGCGATCGCGCAAAGCCGCTTCGACCAGGCCGCTCGTGCGCTTGGGCTCGACGCCGGCGAACGGCAGCGGCTGGATCTGCCGGACCGCGTCCTCGAGGTGGCGATACCAATTCGACGGGACGACGGCCGCGTCGAGGTCTTCCGAGGCTACCGGGTCCAGCACAACGGCGCGCGGGGGCCCTACAAAGGGGGCCTCCGGTATCATCCGTCGGTCACCGCCGACGAGGTCAAGGCGCTGGCGGCGTTCATGACCTGGAAATGCGCGGTGGTGGGCATTCCGTACGGTGGCGCCAAAGGTGGGGTCGCCTGTGATCCGAAGTCACTCTCCCGCGGAGAGCTTGAACGCCTCACCCGCCGCTACACGACGGAGATCGCGCCGATCCTCGGTCCGGACCGCGACATCCCTGCGCCGGATGTGAACACCGATGCCCAGGTCATGGCGTGGATTCTCGACACGTTCTCGACGCTGGCGGGACGACACGTCCCGACGGTCGTCACCGGCAAGCCCCTCTCCCTGGGTGGTTCCGCAGGGCGCTCGGAGGCGACGGGCGAGGGCCTGACGTTCGTCGCGCTGGATGCGCTGGCCCGGGTCGGCATCCTTGCCAAGGGGGCCACCGTTGCCGTGCAAGGGTTCGGCAACGTGGGCCAGGCGGCGGCGCTCAAGCTGGTCGAGGCGGGCCTGACCCTGGTCGCGGTCGCTGATTCGCACGCGACGGTGTACCAAGCCGGAGGCCTCGACCTGAAGAAGCTCCTGGCTCACAAGGCAAACACCGGAAGCGTCGCTGCCTTTCTGGGCGCTACCACGATTCCAGCAGACGACGTGCTGGCCGTTCAGTGCGACGTCCTGGTTCCGGCCGCGCTGGAAAACGCGGTGACAACGGCGGTGGCGCCCAAGGTTCGCGCTCGCTTGATTGTCGAAGGCGCCAACGGTCCGACGACGCCGGGCGCCGACCGCATTCTGGCCGAGCGTGGCGTGACCGTGGTCCCCGACATCTTGGCGAACGCGGGGGGCGTGACCGTGTCGCACCTCGAATGGGTGCAGGGACGCCAAGGGCTATCCTGGGACCTCGAGAGCGTTCGCGCATCGTTGAAGACGACGATGCGAAGGGCCTTCCGCGACGTCGCCGAGAGGGCCGACGCGGATGGCGTGGATCTGCGGACCGCCGCCTATCGGATCGCCGTCGGTCGCGTCGTCGAGGCCATGCGTTTGCGCGGAATGCCTTGACCGTCCCGGCGACAGGCTCGAAGGGCGACCTTCCGCGCACGGGTGCGGCGGCGCTGGTCCTCGGCAGCGGGGGAGCGCGGGGCGCGTACGAGGTCGGTGTCCTGCGGTTCCTCTTCGAGGATCTCGCGCGAGAACTCGGCGGGGTGCCGCGCATCGACGTCATCTGCGGGACGTCGGCCGGCGCGCTGAACGCGTTGGGGCTCGCGGCGTTTATCCAGCAGCCCCAGCATGGGGTTGCCTTCCTGGCGAGCCGCTGGCGCGAGCTCAGGCTGGACCAGATGGTGCAACCACGCCGGCTGGAGATCGTCCGTCTGTTCCGGAGCATTCTCGGCTGTCCCGCGCCGTTCCGAGCGGCGGCGGCCGGAGGCGGTCGCGGCATCCTGGATCCGCGTCCATTCTGGGCCCTGTTGTCGGGCAGTCCGGACCTGGACCGGATCGGTGACATCTTCCGGAAGGGGTACCTCGACGCGCTCGCGTTCACAGCGACCGAGATTGCTACGGGGCAGACGACGGTCTTCGTCCAGCGAAGCACGACGGCGGTTCGCCCGGCGCCAAGCTGGGGAACGGCCTTCATCGAATGCGACGACCTGGGACCTCGTCACGCGCTGGCGTCGGCGGCCATCCCCTTCCTCTTCCGCCCGGTCCGCATCGGCGGCCGTCTCTTTTGCGATGGTTCGCTTCGCCAGAGCGTGCCCCTCTCCCCCGCGCTTCATCTGGGCGCCGAGCGCCTGGTGGTCGTGAGCACCCAGCATCAGCCGGTGTCGGAGCCGTCGCGGCCGGTACCCGAAAGGGAGGCGGCGGCTTCGAGTCCCGTCTATCTTCTGGGGAAGGCGATCAACGCTCTCACCCTCGATCGCATCGACGACGATCTCCACCGCCTCGACTCGGTCAACCGCTGGTTGGAGGCGGGGCAGCAAGCTTGCGGTGGCGATTTTGTCTCGCGGATGAACGAGCGCCTGGCGGCATCGAACGCGCGCGCGGTCAGGCCCGTCCAGACGGTGCTGATTCGGCCGTCGGAGAGCTTGGGCCGGCTGGCCGCTGACTACGTGCGGGGGGCTGCCTTTCGCGCGCGCCAGGGTGGCTCGCTCGGAACGCTGTTCGGGCGACTGAGCGAGGCCGAGGCGAGCGACGAAGCGGATCTGATCTCGTACCTGATGTTCGACGGCGGCTTCGCGACCACGCTCATGGAGCTCGGCTACCACGACGCGCGAAAGCGGGGGGCAGAGCTGACGAGCTTGTTTCAGGACCAAGGCTGCCGCGGAGCGCGGCAAGTCTAGGCGGCGTGGCCGCGACGCTGGGGTATGGTTCTGGCTCACCGTTGTCACCGGATCACGGGATCATCGATGCCATCGAGAACAGACGCCGTCGCCGCTCCTGGCATGCTTGCCGACCTTTCGCGTCCGGAAGCGTATCCGCCGCCCGTTCCTTCGTCGGTCGAGTGCGAGACGACCCATGCGTCGTGGGTGTTCTTGACCGATGCCGAGGTTCGCAAGATCAAGCGGCCGGTGAACCTATCTTTTCTGGACTACGGCACCGTTGCCCGTCGGGAGGCGGCCTGTCACGAAGAGCTTCGCCTGGGGCGACGGCTGGCTCCCGGGGTGTATCGCGACGTCGTGCCCGTCTATCACGGCCGGCGTGGATACTCATTCGTGGGTCCGGGGACGATCGTCGACCACGCGGTGTTGATGCGGCGGCTGCCGCGCGAGCAAAGCGCCGTGGAGTTGCTGCGCGCGGGGAAGCTCGACGCCCAGGCCCTGCGAAACCTGGCGGAACGGCTGGCCGGGTTCTATCAGACCGCGGCGCGCGCAGCGGGCGTTGGCGGCCCCGCGGAGCTGGAAGCGGCGATTGATGAAAACTGGCGCCAGACCTTGGGGGCCGCGGGGACAGTCTTCGAGCGCGCCGCGCTGGAGACCCTGCATGGCTGGCAGTTGCAGACGCTGGAGGCGCAGCGGGCTCGGATCGCGTCGCGCGTGCGGGAGGGGTGGGTCCGGGATGGCCACGGCGACGTCCGGCTCGAGCACGTGTACTTCCCGGACGGTCCCGCCGGGCAACCGATCGTGATCGATCCCATCGAGTTCAATCGAAGCTTTCGCTGCGTCGACGTGGCCCTGGACGTCTCCTTCCTGGCCATGGAGCTCGACGCCGCCGGACGCGGCCAGCTGGGCGCTTGGTTCCTGTCCTGCTTCGCGCGCGCGTCGAACGACTACGGGTTCTTTCCATTGCTGTCGCTGTACCTGTCGCATCGCGCCTGGGTGCGGGCCAAGGTGGCCAGCTTCCTGGCCACCGACCCGTCGACGCCTCCGGGCAAGGCGACCCGCAAACGGGATGAGGCTGTCCGTCTGCTGGCGCTGGCGGTTTCCTACACACGCGCCCCGGCGGCGCCGGCGCCCGTCATTGCGGTGGGCGGCATGATCGGCGCGGGGAAGAGCACGGCGGCCGACGCCTTGGGATTCGCGCTTCGGCTGCCGGTGATCTCGTCCGACCTCACCCGAAAGCATTTGGCCGGACTGGCACCGAGCGAGCGCGCCGACCCGGAGATGTATTCGGAGGCCCGCACGCAGCAGACCTACCAGGAAATGCTGGCCCGCGCGCACACCGTGCTGGAGTCGGGCCGGGGGGTGGTGCTGGACGCGACCTTCCGGAGCCCGGAGCTGCGCAGCCGCGTCCGCGCTCTGGCGAGCGCACACGGGCGCCCGTTCCTGTTCGTCGAGATGACCTGCGACGAGGCGACGATCCGCGCGCGCCTGCGGGCGCGTAGCCAGCGAGCGACTGTCTCGGACGCGCGGGAGTCCTTGCTGCCGTGGATGTCCGCGCGCTATCAGGCCGCAACCGAGCTGCCCGCGGCCGACAGGATCGCCGTCGACGGCGCCGGTGATACCGAGGCGCTGGTCGAGACGGTGCGCCTGCGGCTGGCGATCAGGCCGGGCGGGTAGGCGGAGGACCGCGTGAATCCCGCCGGTCAGTGCGCGTCTGCGCGTGCTCGGGACCGTATCGTCACGACCGGGCAAGGGGCGTGGCTGACCACGTGGTTGGCCACGCTGCCCAGCAGCATGCGCTTCACGCCGGTACGTCCGTGAGTTCCCATGACGACCAGGTCGATGTGAAGCTCGGTGGCATGAATGACCACGGCGTCTCCGATCGAGAGGGGCCGAACCAAGACGTCGATCTCCGCCCAGGCGCCGACTTTGGCGACGGTTTCCCGCAATGCGTCCTGAAGGGTGGCGATCTCTTCTGGTGTGGGCAACAGGACCTGCATGATCGACATGGGGTCATGGGACGGACTCGAGCTGATGAAGTGAACCAGATGGATGGGCGCCTTGTCCTTCAACGTGTTCTGAAGATCGGCAGCCCAGGTCAAGGCTTCCAGGCTGTTGTCGCTGAAGTCGTAGGGAACCAGGACAGTGGGCTTCATGGCAACACGAGGTAGCAGCGATCGTGCCAGGTCGCCAGCACCCGCCGCGTGGTCGCCGCCCAGCCGCGTGAGCGACCGGCCGCGAAACGAGTTGCGTGCAGCGCCGGCGTCGGCGAACGAATTGCGCGATCGGCTGAAGCGATCGATTCCAGCATGAGCAGGTCGCGCGGTGCCCTTCAGCTCCTGAGGCTGGCGCGTTCCCGGCGCGCAATCCTTTCGCTTGTCCCGCTGCAGGGCGTGAGCATTTCTTGGACCATGAGCACCACGAAGTTGTCCCGGTCCTCGGTTTGGTTCGTTGCCGTCACCCTGGCCGCCGCCGTTCCGCTGTTGGGCTGCGGCGCCAACACGTCCGGCAACACGCTGGCGGAATGCCGCCCGCTCACCGCCACCGCGCCCACCCGGCCGGCCGCGTTTCAAGGAAGTGTGTTCACCATCGTGATGGAGAATCACAACCGCGATCAGATCATCGGCAGTGGCGCCGCGCCGTTCATCAACGCGCTGGTGGCGCAGGGCGCCGAGGCGGCGGGATATCACGACTCGTACGTTCACCCGAGTGAGCCCAACTACATCTGGATGGTTGCGGGCGAGAATTTCGGCATCTTGAACGACGACGATCCCAGCGCCCGCCAGACCATCTCGTCGGCGTCACATCTGGTCGACCAGCTCGAGCTGGCGGGCCTGACCTGGAAGACGTACCAGGAGAGCATGGGCGCTCCTTGTGGCCTGACGTCTCATGGGGCGTACGCGGTCAAGCACAACCCGTTCGCGTACTTCAGTGACATCAACGGATGGAACGGGACCACCTTCGCGCCCGGCGCCCGTTGCACCGAACACATGGTCGACTACTCGCAGCTGGATGTGGACCTCGCCGCCGGACAGGTTCCGGCCTATGCGTTCATCACGCCCAACATGATCAATGACATGCACGACGGCAGCGTTCAGGACGGCGACAACTGGTTGCGCCGCGAGGTGCCCAAGATCATGGCGTCTGACGCCTACAAGAATGGCGGCGCGCTGTTCCTGTTGTGGGACGAGGGTTCCAGCCAGGGCGACGATCCCCCGTTCATCGTGGTCTCCCCGAACGCGAAGACCGGCTTCGTCTCGCACGTCGACTACGACACCAGCGCGTATTTGAAGACCGTGCAAACCATGCTGGGCGTCGAGGCCGTGCCTTGCTCGCCACAACCAGCAGCCGTGCCCACCATGGACGACCTGTTCACGGTGCCGATGTCGTCTTAGGTCAGGGTTTCGCAGGCGACTCAGAACGGCGCGATCGACAGCAGCAAACGGACGCCCGCCTCGGGGGCGTACGTCACCTGGATGCCGTCGTCGATGGGGGCTTGCCAGTAGCGGCCCTCGGGGCGCGACCGTCGTAGCCCCAGCCCGAAGTCGGGGAAGAGGTGGTCCAGGCGGAAGCCCGAGAAGCGCTGTCCCGCGACGGTGCCGGCGTCGACGAACAAGGTCGCGTCCAGGTTGAACGCCACGAACCAGCGGTATTCCAGGGTGGCCACCGCGCCGCTGTTCCCGCGCAGACGTCCGTCCGGGAAGCCACGCAATCCTTGCCTGACGGCCGGATCGACCAGCTCGTCGAACGGCACCGGCTGATAGAGGATCTTCTCGACCATCGCGCCACGCACCCGAAAAAGTAAGCTCCGATCCCGACCGCCAAAGCCCACCAGGCCCTCGCCGGAAAGCCGCAGATACTGGCTGGGATCGCCGGCCAGTCCTTGTGCGAAGGTGGCATCGACCTCCACGCGGTAGCCACTGCCATCGCGGACGGGAGCCAGGCGATCGAAAGCCAACCCCACGCCTCCGTGCGCGACCCGCAACCCGCGATCGAAGCGCGGCAGCAGGTTCGGGTCCACGCAGTTGTCGGGCAGACCGACTTGCACGCAGGCCCCCATCGGCAGACCGTAGACGGAAGCCACCGATACGCCACCGGTGACCTGGGTGGACGAAAAATCGTGGCGCGTCAGATCGGTGTGCACGCCCAACGTCAGGCCCTGGGCCAGGCTGCGCGACCACCCCAGCTCGGCCACTTCATTGTCGGAGGCGTAGCGGGCGATGGCTTGCCCTTTTGCCTCCAGCTCGGCCTCCGTGTTGGGTCCGATGCCCGCGAACAACCGATCGCGGCGCCGGTTCCAAGTTCCCCGCAGCGTCAGCCCCAGCCACCCGGGCCCTTGTACGACCGCTTCCGCTAGGATCGCGCCCGGGCCGCCGGTGGACAGGCGCGCGCTGATCTCGCTGCCGTCTCCCGGAAGGCGACGATCGAAGAAGCGCAAGCCGCCGCTCGGGAGAAAGCCGGTGGAGTATTGTAGCGAAGGCCGCACACCGATGAGGCCGTCGTCGGTGGTCAGCAGCGCCGTCATCCACGACAGCAGCTTGTGTTCCTCGACGAAGTCGCTGGTCTTGACGATCGGCCAGAACACGCCGCGCGCTGCGACCCGCGGAACACCGAGAGCCGCGCGGGACAGCGTCAGCTCCTGTTCAGGAAGCGGGCGACCGTCTAGCGTTTCGCCGCAGCGGGGATCGGGCGCCCGCAACCCGGCCGGCTGGTCGCAGCGCGGGGGTTCGGCTTCGCCCGGGGGAACCTCGACCGCCGACGCGCCTGCCGGAGCCTCGGGTGCGGCCGGCGCGTCGACCGCCGCCATGCCCATGAGCGCGGGGGCCAGCCCGAGCCAAGCCGTGGCCCACATCTTGGTCCGCCTCATCATTCGTCCCTCTCCAGTCCGACCGCGACGAAGCGCCCTTCGGATGCGCGCCAGCGCAAATGAATGCGCGCGGGCTTGCTTGCGGCCAGGGCGGCCCCTCCCACGCCGGTGGCCAGATGGGTGGTCACTTGCACGACGCGATAGCCGGTCTCCTGGGCTCCGGCGGCTCCCCCGGCGGACACGCACGTGCGCGGGCCCGCCGCCAGCGTTGACGTGGTCGACAGCTTGGCCCCGCGGCCGTTCGTGACCTCGACGGCGTAGCGCACCTCGAACGGCGTCGCGAAGCCGCGCGCGATGGCCAGATCCTCGAAGCAAACCAGCGCTGGCTCGGAGCCGAGCGAGACCGTGGGATTCTCCACGGCGGTCATCGCGCGCAGGTAACGTCGACCGATGATGTCGCGGCGAACGCGCAGCGCATGCTCCAGCGCGGCGCTGTCCCGCGCGGGCATTCCGGTCGTCGCCACCATGGCCGAAAGCTGGGCATCGGTGAACGAGGTGATGAGCTTGGCCCCCCAGTACAGATCGCGCGCGGTCCGGCGCATGTGCGCGGGCACCTTGATGCGGGGGCGATAGGCCTCGGGATCGAAGCTCTCGGCCGGGAACCAACCCAGCGACGGATACTGAACGATCGACTCCTCGAACTCGGCGCGGTGGTCCTGGAACGGCCGCCGGTAGAGGCCCAGCGACCCGAGCGATTCCAGCGTCCGGCCCACCTCGACGATGTGCTCGGTGCCCTCGTGAATTCCCTTGGGTCGGGTGGTGAACGAACCCAGGGTCGCGCCGTAGTCGATGATCAGGTGACGGACGAAGCGTCGGCCCCCCTCGGTGACGTAGGTGTCCAGGGTGTTGATCGAGCCCGGATCCAGCTCGCAGATCCACGAGAACAGCAGCCAGGTCGCCCGCAAGGAACGTCGGTGCTCGTGGGGAATGCGATCGTTCGGATCATCGGGACGTCGCCCGATCATGTCGAAGCCTCCCAGCACCTGTCCCCCGACCCAGGGGATGGCGACCGCCCGTAAGGTCCCGTCGGGCAGGTGAGCCACCCCCGCCAGGACCTTGTCCACGCGCTCGGCGGTCACCGGGCGCTTCTCGACCTGGTACAGGCGATAGGTCGCCCGTGGATCCAGCGTGAGATCCTCGCGCCGCAGGTCCAGCCGGAACGCGCCGGGAACGTTGTAGCCGGCGGCGTGGAAGATCCGCTCGCCCAGCATCTCGGCGCCGGTGGAAAGACCGGGATGGCCGACCGGATCGAACTTCAACATGAACTTGCGCCCGGCCGCATCGACGATCTGGAAGCCTGCGGTGGCGCCGTCGTCCTTTCCTTTGGTGATGCGCAGCGGAAGCTGGGGCGCGTCCGCGGGCGGCCCCGCGGCGGCGGCGTCGGGGGTCAGGGGGCGCAGGTGATTGCGCGCGCAAAACCAGGTCGAGCAGGGAACCTCGTCCAAGGCGTTGACGTCCTGGGCCGGATGGTTGGGATCGAGCGCCAGGACGCGATCCACCTCGCCCGCGACGGAGTCCCGGAGCAGCAACGTGCTCTGGATATCCTGAAGATGGGTGGACGCAGGGGCGTGGGGCACGTCGACGTCGTCGCGCTCGGCCCACGCCACCGGACGGTCGGGGAACCAGCGCGGGTCGTCCGTCGGGGCGGCGGCCGACGATGCGATCGGGGCCGCCGCCAAGCCGATCGGAAAGAGAACGCTGACGATCCTGGCAGGGGAGAATGGGCTGGTTCGGCGGCCGGGGTGGCAGGGGCGACTCATCGGGCCGGCCCAATTGCAAGAGTCTTTCCAGGCCCGTCAGCGGCGGCGGATGCGGGCCGGACCGCGCGCGCGGCTGCAGGAATTGCGTCGAGGTTCGACCGGCGCGCAGGTTTCTCGTCGAAACGGACGCGCGTCGGCCAGACGTCAGACCGCGCCGGTGGGGCGCGTCTCCAGGGCCGCCTGGTGGTCGCGTTCGACGGCCAGCAGGATCACGGCGCTCAGCATCGCCGCGAAGAAGCACCAGACCGACGTCAGCGCATCTCTTTGAACAACCACGCTGGTGACCAGGGAGACCACCAGCATGACGCCAATCGTTCGCGCCAGGCGGGTGGTCGACACGAAGAAGGGGACCACCGAAGGCAGGGCATAGGCGACCAGGTAGAACAGCAGGGTTCGATCACCGGTGGTGGTGTAGCGATAGCGGATGCTGTGCCCGACGATATCGGCGACCGGGGGAAAGCGGGCCAGGAAGACCGAGGCGTAGGCAGCCACCACCGCGCCCGCGCCGACCAGCGCCCCCAGGGCGCGCCGTCGGGTTGGCTCGCGCTCTGCCCGCCATAGGGCAAGCGGCATCCAGGTGGGCCACACCAGCAGGGCGATGCCCACGAAGAGACTCACGGCCATCCGGTTCAGCAGCGGGTGGGTCCCATCCATGGTCACCCAGACGGTCCCCTCCGCCAGCTGTTGCACCGCGAAGATGAGCGGGATCGCCGCGAACATTCGATGGGGTGGGGATGAGTTGCGCGCCAGTGAGGCGGCGCCGACGGCCGTCAGGATCCCGGACACCGCGAAGCTACCCGTCGCTGAAAAGCACATCGTCCCTCGCCGTGGTCATGGCGGGGACATGGAAAAACGCTCGGGAAGGAGATCCGCCACCGCGCGGTCTCCCTCGGTAACCATACACGCACCCCGGGCGGGCGCCATCCGGACAATGCTTCGGAGTCTCTAGCGCGCCCGGTATCCCACGGCGCGGTCGAGGATCGCCACGCGAGCTGACTCCGGGTGGCGGCAGGCCAGGTCGTCCGCCGCCGGTCGCGGGGGGTGATGGCAATCGAAGCGCAAGTCGAGCGCCCCCGGACGGAGGAACGGGCCCAGGCGCGCCTGGTGCCGCTTGGTGCCAGCCATGACCCCGCCCACCGGGACCAGCGTGCTGCGCCCAGCCGACGCCTCCAGCGTCCAGGCCACTTCACCCGCGCAATTCGTACGAACCAGAAGTGAGTCGCCGACGAAGATGCTGGCCGCCGGCTGGGCGAAGGTCCACAACGTCGCGCGCGGGACCAGCGGGATGTTCAACGACGCGGGCTCGGGCACGCCGGCCGCGTGGTAACCCGCGCGCAGGTGCTGTCGAAACAGCGCCTCGAAGTCCGGATCGTGGCCCGAATCCTGGTCGTCGCCCAACCACCAGAACCAGTCGCTCCCTTCGGCCGCCATCACGGCCAGTCGCGCGGAGGTCGCGCCGGGCCCGCTCATGTCGATGCTGGCCGCCAGCTCGCGGCGGGCCGTCCCGAGCAGTTCCCACGCGCGATTCTCCTCGGGCTCGCCGATCCACGTGCCGAGGTCGACGCCCGAAGCCGTCCCCGGCTCGTCGATCCACGACCCGGTGTACAGATCGTAAACGCGGAGCTGCTGGTCCAGCGGATGCGCGACGACGTCCCGCTTTGGATTGCCCTCCAGCAGCTCGGTGGGTGTGACGGTGCGGATCTCCCGATCGGCCAGCAGCGCCGCGTAGAGCGCGTGGAGAAACGGCCGACCATCGTCGCGATAGGAACCCCAGGCGTTTTCACCGTCGAGGACGACGGTGACGATGCGCGCGCCGGCCGCCGCATCGTCCGAAGCGGTTCGCTTCAACTTCTGGACCCAGCGCGCGGCCGCTTCCTCGGGCTCCAACGTCTGCAGATGAAAGCCCAGGTCGTTCGACAGCTCGCTGTCCCGGAAGAACACCGACAGCGCCGCGCCGTCCTGCTCGGCGCGGTAGCAGCGGTGTCGCACCGCCGAGCGCCCGACGTCGTAGCCCCAGCGCCCCGAGCGAGCCAGCACGCCCTGATCGGACGCGATCCAGCGGATGCCATGGCGCGCGAACAGGGGAACCACCGCCTGCGACACGGCGCCTTCGGCCGGCCACGCGCCATTGGGCGCCCGGCCGAACCAGACCTGAAAGGCGCGCACGGCCTCACCCACCTGCGCGGCGGCGTCTTCGGGATGGGCAAAGCGTGGCGGGAAGCGGGCGCCCGGGCGATCGATCGTCGCCTGGTCGGTGTCGATCAGCAACGGCAGGATCGGGTGAAAGAACGGCGTGACCGAGAGTTCGAGCTGACCGGCCTCGAGAAGCCGCCGGTGCACCGGGACGATCGCGCGCATCACCTTCAGCTGCTCGTCCAGCAGGTCGTCGATGTCGCGCGGGGTGAACCCCGCTCCCTTGTCGATCAGCCGGGCCACCGAAGCGGTGCTTCCCTCGGGCAGGGGGATGGCCCCTTCGCGCAGCTCGCGGCCAAACCAGGCCAGATTGAACCAGACCTGCAGGTCCCGCAGATCCTGGGCCGAGAAGGGGAGGCCGTCGCGCCGCTGGTCGTACAGCCTTCGGTAGCGCGGGTGGGGGAAGATCTGGTTGTGCCAGTCGGCGTCGAAGAACGTGGTCAGGATCGCCTCGCGCTGGTCGTCATCCAGGTCCTCGGCGCGGCAGCGGGTCAGCTCCCACGCGACGTCGGTGGCGCCGCGCTCGACTTGATCCTCGATTTGCATGAGCAGGCAGGGGCTGAAGTTCACCGTGAGCCGCAGCTCGGGATGAAGGGCCACCATGTGCGCCATCGAGAAGTAGTCGCGGATCGCGTGCAGCCGGACCCAAGGCATGCGCAGGCTGCCTGGACCGGTCGTCAGGATGGGGCGGTAAAGGGGCTGGTGGTGGTGCCAGACGATGGCCAGCTGAAGCGGCGTGGGCAAGGTCATACCGCGCGCTGCACCGGCCGCGTCCTCATGAGGCCGCTCCCATCTCCCCTTCGAAGAAGCGCTGCGCGAAGCGTACGAAGTCGGCCTCGGTGACGATCCCGACCAGCTTGCCGCGTTCGACGACCGGGAGACATCCGAATCGATAGGAGATCAACAGACGCGCGGCCTCGGCGGCCGTGGTGTCAGGGTCGACCGTCAGGACGTCCTTCTCCACCAACATCTCGACCGGGACCTCGGCGGCGACGCGGTCGGGCGCTTCCAGCCCTGGCTGGCCGTGGCTGACCCAGGCGTTGAGGATGTGCCGATGGGTGATGAGTCCCAGCAAGCGCTCGTCCCCGTCGACGACCGGGAGATGGCGGATGCGTCCGCGCTCGAGCTGCCTCCGCGCCGCGAGGAGGGTGTCCCCCACGCTGAGGGTCTCGACCACGCTGGTCATCAGCTCGCGGACTCGGGTGATGGGCATGCCAAGGTGTCTCAGCACGAGCCGTACCAGTCTTACGGTGATGCGACCGCGCGCCGGCACCGGCAGCAGCGCAAGGATTGCGCGACGGCTGGCGGCGCCCGCCAATCTTTCGCGTCGATGTCGTCGGGAAGGGCAGGTGCGTTCGCCCGTGCGGCGGCGCGGTGTGGGTCCACGGCTTGCACTCGCGCCCGCCGTCGTCATGACCGAGCCAGCCTTGAATGCTTCCAGCAGCCGTCCTTCGGCCGCGCAGCCGCGCGTGGTGCTGGGCTGTCGCGACCTGCGCAAGGTGTATCGCATGGGCGAGGTCGACGTGCGCGCGCTGGACGGCATCGACCTGGACCTGCGGGCGGGTGAACTGCTGGTGCTGCTGGGCGCCTCGGGCAGCGGCAAGTCGACGCTGCTCAACATCCTGGGCGGCCTGGACGTCGCATCGTCGGGACGGGTCGCCTTCGAAGGCCAGGACATCACCGACGCCAGCGACGACGAGCTGACGCAGTACCGCCGCCGTCACGTGGGGTTCGTGTTCCAGTTCTACAATCTGATCCCCAGCCTGACCGCGCGCGAGAATGTGGCGCTGGTGACCGACATCGCCGACGATCCGCTGGAGCCCGAGGAAGCGCTGGCGCTGGTGGGGCTGGAAGATCGGCTGGATCACTTTCCCACCCAGCTGTCGGGCGGCGAGCAGCAACGGGTCGCCATCGCGCGCGCGGTCGCCAAGCGCCCCCCGCTGCTGCTGTGTGACGAGCCCACCGGCGCGCTGGATTTCCGCACCGGCATCCTGGTCCTGGACGTGATCGAGCGCGTGAACCGCGAGCTGGGCACGGCCACCGCCATCATCACCCACAACGCGCCCATCGCGGAGATCGCCGACCGCGTGGTGACGCTGGTCGACGGACGCATCCAGAGCGTACGCGCGGTCGAGCGCCGCGTGTCGCCGAGCGCGCTGCGCTGGTAGGCGAAGGCGGCCCGGCATGAGCTTCGTCCCCGCGCTCGATCGCAAGCTGCTCCGCGAGATCCGCGGCCTGAAAGGCCAGATCGCCACCATCGCGCTGGTGCTGGCCAGCGGCATCACCTGCTTCATCTGCATGCGCGGGACGTACACCTCGCTCGATTGGTCACGCGAGGGATACTACGACCGCTACCGGTTCGCGCACGTGTTCGCGAACCTCGAGCGCGCCCCGGAAGCGATGGCGCGGCGGATCGCGGATCTGCCCGGGGTGGCGATGGCGCAAACGCGCATCGTGAAGGAGGTGACCCTGCCGGTCGAGGGTCTGGAGCGCCCGGCCTACGGCAAGATCCTGTCGCTGCCCGCGACCGGCGAGCCGCTGACGAATGCCCTGCACCTGGAGCGCGGGCGGCTCCCCGAACCGGGGCATGATGACGAGGTGGTGGTGCTGGCGGCCTTCGCGCGTGCCCACGACCTTCAACCGGGCCGCCGGGTGCCGGTGGTCATGAACGAGAAGCTGCGCCACCTGCGCATCGTGGGCGTCGCGCAGTCTCCGGAGTTCGTGTACGCCATCCGGCCCGGCGCGCTGGCCGACGATCCGAAGCGTTACGCCGTGCTGTGGATGTTGCGCCCTGCCGTCGCCTCGGCCTTCGCTTTCGGTGGCGCCTTCAACGAGGTGTCGTTGCGGTTGCAGCCGGGCGCGTCCGAGGCGGCCACGCTGGCCGCGCTGGATCGAATGCTGGAGCCGTACGGCTGCCGGGGCGCCTTCGCGCGCAAGAACCAATCCTCGAACCGGATCCTGATCGGAGAGCTCAGCCAGCTGGGCGCGCTGGCCGGGATGGTCCCGATCGTGTTCCTGGCGGTGGCGGCATTCCTGATCAACATGGTCCTGGCGCGGCTGATCACCTTGCAGCGGCCCGAGATCGCGACGCTCAAGGCCGTCGGCTACACCAACGCCGAGGTGGCGCGGCACTACCTGGCCCTGGTCGCGGTGGTCATGGTGCCGGGGGCCGCGCTGGGGGTCGCGGGCGGATGGTGGCTGGGGCGCATCGTGCTGGGCCTTTACCAGAGCATCTTTCGATTTCCCGATCTCGCGTTCCGACTGACCCCCGGCCTGGTGCTGACGACGCTGGCCATCAGCACGGTGGCCGCCGTGTTGGGCGCGCTGGGCGCCGTGCGGGGGGCGGCGCGCTTGCCGCCGGCCGAGGCGATGCGACCGCCCGCGCCCGCGCGCTATCGGCGCGGTCTCTTCGAGTGGCTCGGCCTGGGCGCCCTGGCGGGCCCCAGCGGGATGATGGTGCTGCGCGAGATCGAGCGTCGCCCGCTGCGGACGTTGCTGTCGTCGCTGGGGATCGCGGGCGCCGTCGCGCTGATCATCCTGGGTCACTTTGGCGTCGATTCGCTGAACAATTACCTGGAGGCGATGTTCCGCCGCGAGCAGCGCCAGGATCTGTCGGTCAGCTTCGGGCGGCCGGTGGCGCCCCGGGTGATCGCCGAGCTGGCCAGCCTGGCCGGCGTGGTCACGGTGGAGGGCCTGCGGGCGGTGCCGATCCGTGTGTGGCACGACCACCGCTCGCGCGATTCGGTCCTGATGGGACTGCCCTCGGTGGCGACGCTGCGGCGGCTGGTCGCCCGCGGGGGGCACGAGGTCGCGGTTCCCGCCGACGGCGTGCTGGTGACGACGGCGCTGGGGAAGATCCTGGGACTGGCCGTCGGCGATCGCGTCGACGTCGAGCTGCTGGAGGGGGACATGCCGCTGGTGCATCCCATCGTGGCTGGCTTCGTCGACGAATCGGTGGGGTTGCAGCTCTATGCGCGCACCGAGCTGGTTTCGGGCCTGGCGGGCGATCTCGGCGCCGTGTCGGCCGCCATGCTGAAGGTCGACCCCGCGCGGTTGGCCTCGGTGGAGGAAGCCCTGCGTCGGTCGCCGCGGATCATCGACATCTCGGACGTGGCCGCGGATGTGCAACGCCTGCGCGACATGAACGGCGCCGCGATGGACATCTGGACGCTGGTGTCGATCACGCTGGCGGGCTGCGTGATCTTCGGTGTCGTCTACAACAACGCCCGCATCGCGCTGGCCATGCGCAGCCGCGATCTGGCCAGCCTGCGCGTGCTGGGTCTGTCGCGCGGGGAGATCTCGACGATCCTGATCTCCGGACAGGCCATCGAGGTGTTGATCGCGATCCCGGTCGGCCTGGCGCTCGGTCGACAGTGGGCCGAGCTGTTCTTCACCCGCGCCGTCGATCAGGAGACGTTCCGTTTTCAGGTGCTGGTGGAAGGGCGGACCTATGTGCTGGCGGCGCTGGTGGCGGCGCTGGCGGCGGCGGCCAGCGCGCTGTGGGTCCGGCGCAGTCTGGACCGGCTGGATCTGATCGGTGTGCTGAAGACCCGCGAGTAGTCGTCACGATCGCCACGAGGAGAAATGAAAGAGATGACCGAAACCACTGGGGCGGCAACGTTGGACGGAGGACGGCCAGGCGGCGCACCGGCGCCCGCGGCGGATCGTCTGATCGGCGACCAAGATCCGGCGCGCCACCGGGCGCGGGAGCATCGTCGCATCCTGGCCCGTCGCTTGCGGCGCGGTCTGCTGGCGGCGGTGATCCTGGTGGCATCCGTCGGGGTGGTGCTGGCGTTGCGTCCGCGGCCGGTGCCGATCGACGCGGGCCGCACCAGTCGCGGACCGCTTCAGGTGGTGGTGGAGGAAAGCGGGAAGACCCGGGTCAAGGATCGTTACGTCGTGTCGACGCCGGTGGCCGGCAGCCTGTCGCGCCTGGTGCTGGAGCCGGGCGACACCGTCAAGGAAGGCGACGTGCTGGGCGAGATCGCGCCCGCCCTGTCGCCGCTGCTGGATCAACGCACGCGGGCCGAGGGGGAGGCGCGCCTGGGCGCTGCCCTTTCGGCGCAGGGCCAGGCGCGGGCCCAGGTGGCGCGCGCGGCGGCGGCCGGGGCGCTGGCCAATCAGGAGCTGGCCCGCATCGGCAGGCTGGTCCAGACCGGCTCGATGGCGCGGCAACCGTTCGAGCAGGCCGAGTTCGAGGCCCGGATGCGCACCGAGGAGCACGCGTCGGCGGTGTTCGCCGGCAAGGTCGCCGCCGAAGAAGTGCGCATCGCGCGCGTCGCGCTGGGGCGTGGCGACGGTGCCGCCCGCGACCGGCATGTCGACGTGGTCGCGCCGACCTCGGGCCGCGTGTTGCGGGTGTTTCAGAAGAGCGCGGGGGTGGTGCCGGCGGGAACGCCCCTGATGGAGGTGGGCGATCCGGCGGCCCTCGAGGTGGTGGTCGATCTGCTGACCACCGTCGCGGTGCAGGTAAAACCGGGGACCGAGGTCACCATCCAGGACTGGGGCGGCGAGGGGAGCCTGGAGGGTCGCGTGCGTCTGATCGAACCGTCGGGCTTCACCCGCCCCTCGGCGCTGGGGGTCGACGAGCAGCGGGTCAACGCCGTCATCGCGATCACCGCGCCGCGCACGCGCTGGGCCGCGCTGGGCGACGGGTATCGGGTCGAGACCCGGCTGGTGCTGTGGCGGGGCGAGACTGTCGTGCGGGCGCCCCAGGGCGCGGTGTTCCGGCATGGCGACGGGTGGGCAGCCTTTCGCATCGACGACGGCAAGGCGGTCCTGGTGCCGGTGCAGCTTGGTCACCGCGGCGAAAGTGAGGTCGAGATCGTGTCGGGCCTGTCGCCGGACATGGTGGTCGCCGTTCACCCCGGTGACCGCGTGAAGACCGGCGTCCGCGTGGAGGCACGCTGATGGCAACCCGACGCCGTACGGTGGCCTGCCTGGGCATCGCGGGTGGGGTGCTGTTCGCATCCCCGGCGCGCGCCGCGGCCGAGGAGCGCGATCCGCTGGCGGACCTGCACGTGGCCGGCGGGCTCACGTCGGACGAGGTCGCTGAGCGGGCCGCCGCCAGCAGCGTCGAGGCGCGCCTGAAAGCACGCAGCGTCGACGTCGCCGATGCGCGCCGGAGCGGCATCGAGGCGGGCTACTGGCCACGGTTGACCGGCATCGCGCGGTACACCCGGCTGTCGCCCCTGCCGCCGGCAGAGCTGGCGGATCCGCGCGTCGCCATCGTGGGACGGATCGGGCCGCCCGGCCCGGTCCTGCCCGGCGACGCCCTTCAAGCGTTCACGTTTCCGGCGTTGATCGTGCCGGTCAACCAGTACCTGACGCAAGCCTCGCTGGTGGTTCCCCTGTCGGACTATGTGCTGCGCGTGTCGCGCGGTCTGGCGGCGGCCACGCGATCGGTCCGCGCTGCGCGGGTGGAGGAGCAGGCGGCGCGGCTGGCGGCGGCGGCCGAAGCCCGTCTGGTCTACTACCAGTGGATCCGAGCGCAGGCGCAGACGTTGATCGCGACGCGCGCGCGCGAGCAGGCTGTCGATCACGCAGGCGACGCGCGGCACCTGTTCGACGCCGGGGTCGCGACGCGCGCCGATCTGCTGCGCGCCGACGTGCAGGTCAAGGCCGCCGAGCTGCTGGTCGTGCGCGCCGAAAACCTGACCGCGCTGGCGGAGGAACGGTTGCGGGTTTCGATGCACGATCCGGGCGCCGGGGCCTACCGGGTCGGCGAAGACGTGCTGGCGCCGCTGCCCGCGCCCGCCGCGAGCGATACGCCCGCCCAGCTGTTCGACGAGGCGCTGGCGAACCGCCTGGAGTTGAAGGCGCTGGTCGAGACCATCGGCGCCGCCCATGGGCTGGGCGCGGTCGCGCGTGCGGGTCACTGGCCGCGCCTCGAACTGTTCGCCGACGGCGTGTATGCGAATCCCAATCCGCGCGTGTTTCCAGCGCAGGAGCGGTTCGATCGGACGTGGGACGTCGGAGCCCAGCTGGTGTGGACGCCGACCGATATCGCGGGGACGCAGGCGTCGGTGCGGGAGCGCGCCGCCCAAGCAGCCGAGCTGCAGGTCCAGCGGGACGCGCTGCTCGACGGCCTGCGCCTGGAGGTGCGCGAAGCGTGGCAGGCCGCCCGGGAGGCGGCCGTCACCCTAGAGAAGGCCAGCCAAGAGCTGGGCGCGGCCGAAGAGGGATACCGGGTGCGCCGCGACCTTTTCCAGAACGGCAAGGCCAGCCTGGTGGAGCTGAATGACGCGCAGACCGAGTTGACCCGCGCGCGCCTCGACACCGTGAACGCTCACATCGACGCGCGCATCGCCCGCGTCCGCCTGACCCACGCGACCGGCCGCGACGCGCGGCCGTGAGGCGGTGAGCGCGGTCGTCAGGCGTGGGCGGTGCGCTGAGGGCCTCGGACCCCCGAGGTCCCGCGCGTCGTCTGGTTGATCATGCGGTCGCCACCGTTGCGGCCTCCCGAGCTGCCACCTCAGCCGCCGCCGACGTCAAGGCAAGCTGTCGCTGGCGCAGGTTCACCGCCACCCAGATCCACCCGACGCTGGCCACCACGTTCGCCATGGCAAACGCCATCGTCGAGAAGTGGAGCGCCGTTCCGATCACAACCAGCCCGGTGGATGCGAGATCGCCCAGGCGCACCGAGAGCGTGTCGATGGCCGACTTGGCCTTGTACTTGGCGTCGCGCGAGGTCGGCAGAAACAGCGCCTGCTGAATCGTGTTCTGCAGCGAGTAGTCGGTGCTGTTCTCGATCACCTTGACGGTGCCGACCACCGCCAGCAGCGGCAGCAACGCCGACGCACCGTAACCACCGACGGCCACGATCGGCAGGAACAGCAGCGCGCGCCCGACGCCCACCTTCTTGAAGACCCGCCCGACGATCACGATCTGAACCACGGCCGTCAGGGTGCTGACCCAGGTCTGGAAGTCGCCATAGAAGGCTGCGATGAACTGCTTGCGCAAGGCGGCCGGTAGCTGCTGCGCGTCCGCGTTCACCATCCGCGCCAGGATGAAGTCGCCGGTGGTGTTGACGAAGTTCAGCACCAGCACGGACAGCGCGATGAGCAGCAGGTACCGATCGCCGAGCAGCAAGCCGAATCCGCCGCGCTCATCGCGCGCCTGGGGGGGACCGTCCGGCACGCGTTCGCGATGTCCCAGACCCGCGTGGTGGCTGCGATGGGTGAGCCACATGCAGATCGCCAGCAACCCGGCCGCGCCCAGCATCAACTGGTAGGGGTTCACCCACTTGGCGGCCCGGGCCGCGATCTGTGCGCCCAGAATTCCGCCCAGGGTGCCCCCGGCGGCGATCAGGGGGAACAACCGCCGCCCCTCTGCCTCGGTCAGGATGTCGTTGGCCAGCGACCAGAACTGCGCGATGGACAGCGTGCTGAAGATCCCCAGCCACACGAAGAACGGAAAGCCGATCGACAGCCCGAACCTCCCCAGTCCAAAGAACAGTCCCAGGGACGCCACGAAGAAGGCGAAGATCCACTTGACCAACTTCGCCGGCTCGGTCCGATTGACGAGCGCGCCGTAGGCCGGGATGACCAGGAACAACAGGCCGGCCTGCAGGCCCCGGGCGTAGCTGCGGCTGACCGCGCTTCCCCCCAGCAAGATCAGCGGCTCGCGGACGACCTTCAGAATGTAGTAGGCGGTCAGCAGAAGGAACAGGTTCGCGAAGAACAGCAGCACCACTGGCCATTCGCCCGGGTGCACGTCGGAACCAACCAGATGTTCGATGCCTCGCCCAAGTCTTCGTAATGGTTTTGACACGGCTGCCGCCGACCGATTGCAAGGGCGACGCCAGCCCACTCTTGGAGTTTCACCGCAGCGACTGCGCAAATCTCTGCGCGAGGGCCGAGCGTCGCGCAGAAAATGCGGGTCGAGGAGCTTCGCGTGCTGGTCAGAGGAGGGCGATCGCCTTGCTCCGAAGCTGGCCCATCTTCTGCAGACCCCGGCGGCATGCCGATCGTTCTCCTGCTGTTCAAGCGTCTCGTCGCGGAGGGGTGGGGATGCTGAGCCTCAGCGCCCAGACGTTGACGTCGCCCGGCGGGCGCGGTGCGCTGGGCAACGTGCTCGGTCGCCTGTGCGGGCGGCTGGGGCGGCAGGTGTTCCGCGCCCTCGGCGACACCGGTCGCCTGAGCCTCTTCGTCGGACGTTCGTTGGCCTGCATCCCGCGCCGCCGGCTGCGCTTGGTGCAGACCATCCTCCAGATCGAGTTCATCGGCGCCCGTTCGGTGGGCGTGGTGGTCCTGTCGGCGGTGTTCACCGGGCTGGTGCTGGCGCTGCAGGGCTACAACGTCCTGGTCCGGTTCGGCAGCGAAAACATGGTGGGCTCGCTGGTGGCGCTGAGCTTGACGCGTGAGCTGGCGCCGGTTCTCACCGCCATCATGGTCACCGCGCGCGCCGGCTCCGCCATGGCGGCCACGATTGGCAACATGGCCGTGACCGAACAACTCGACGCCCTCAACTCGTTGGCCGTGGATCCGCTGCACTACCTGGTCGTGCCGCGGATGCTGGCCTCGGTGGCGGTTCTGCCGCTGCTGACCGCGCTGTTCTCCATGGCCGGCATCGCGGCCGCCTACTTCTTCGGGGTCTCGATCCTGGGACTGGATCAGCTGGCGTTCATGTCGAACATCCGCTCGTCGATGGAATGGAAGGACGTCTCGGTGGGACTGTGGAAGGCGGTGCTGTTCGGGCTGCTGATCGCCTGCATCGCGACCTATCGCGGATTTCAGACCCGGGGTGGCGCCACCGGCGTCGGACGGTCCACCAGCCGGACGGTGGTCGAGACGGCGGTCCTGATCCTGAGCGGAGACTTCGTCGTCACCGCGCTGTTCTTCTGAAGAGACGACGACCGTCAACGCTGCCTGAGAGGAAGATGTCGTGTTCGAATACACCAAGACCGAAATCGTCGCGGGGGCCTTCGTGATGTTCGGCCTGGCCGTGCTCGGGTATCTCTCGATCTCGATCGGCGGGCTCAAGCTTCTGCCCCAGCCAAGCTACCGCGTGACCGCTCGCTTCTCGAACGTGGGCGATCTGAAGACGCGCGCCCCGGTGAAGGTGGCCGGCGTGACCGTCGGTCGGGTGACGTCGATCGCCTTGAATGACTTCTTCGGCGAAGCCGAGCTGGCCATCGACCGCGGCGTGCACCTGCCCAAGGACAGCATCGCTTCCATCACCACCGCCGGGCTGCTGGGCGACGCCTTCGTCTCGCTGTCGCCCGGCGGGGCCGAACAGGACCTGACCGAAGGGGGGCGCATCACCCAGACCGAGCCGGCCCTGAATGTCGCCGATCTGCTGGGGCGCTACGCCTTCGGTTCGTCCAGCCGCGAGGCGCCCTCGCCGTCATCGGAGCGGACGCCGGCCGTTCCCCCGCCGCAGTCCCCTTCCATCCCGGAGCCACCTCGATGAAGTCGCCGCTCGCCCTTGTCCCGTTCCTGGTCTGCACCGTCCTGGCGGGCGGCGCGGCCGCTGCCCCGCCCACCGTGGTGACGCTGGATCGACGCGGGGCGATCCACCTGGCGCTGTCCCAGAACCCGCGCATCGCGGCCGCCCGTGCCGAGGAGGCGGTGGTGGCGGCGCAGCGACGGCAGGTCGACGCCGCGCGCTTCCCGATCGTCGGGCTGGATGCCGGGGTCGGCCCGTCGCTGAAGGCCACGCTGGTCCCCGGAACGGCGGTTCAATCGGTCGAGCGAGGGTATAGCGACCTCAAGGTCGCGGACCTCTCGGCGGTGTTCCTGGCCAACCTGACCGTCGCGCAGCCGCTGTACACCTTCGGGAAGATCGCGCTTCGGCAGGAGGCGACCGACCACGGCGTGCTGGCGCGGCGGGCCCAGACCCGCATGGAACGCGCCGACGTGGCCTTCGAGGTCGCCCAGCTCTACGAAAGCTACCTGCTGGCGCGCGATGCCGGGCGCTTTCTGGGCGAGGTCTTGCACTGGCTGCAGAGCACCGAGGACACCACCGCGGCCAAGCTGGCGGACCAGGTGGCGAACGTCAGCGACCGCGAAGTGTTGCGCTTGAACGCGGCCACCGGCCTGGCGCGGATGGGAATGTCGCAGGCGTTGGCCGGCCAGGCCCAGGCCGAGGCGGGCCTGGTCGCGTATCTGGGCTTGCCGGTGGGACAGACCCTTGCCGTGGCGGAGCTGGACCTGGAGCCGGTGGGTCACCTGCCCGAACGTTTCGCGGAGCTGGCGGGACTGGCCGCCCAGCACCGCCCCGAGTTCACGGCGTTGCGCGAAGGCCAGCGGGCCATCGCGGCGCTGGAGCGCGCCGAGGCGGCCGGACTGGCGCCCGACGTGTTTCTGCTGGGGCTGCTGTCGGCGGCCTACACGCCCGGACGGGATTCGCTCGAGACCCGCTTCGTCGTCGATCCCTTGAATCACGTGGTGCCTGGGCTGCTGCTGGGCCTGCGCTGGCAATTCCAGGGGAATACCGCGGCGGCGCGTGCCGCCGAACAGCGGGCCCACGCCGACGTCCTGCACCACACGGAGCGCTGGGCCTCGAGCGGCATTCCGGCCGAGGTGCGTCGGTATCAGGAAGACGTGCTGCGCGCCGCGCACGACATCGACATCGGAATGGAATCGACCCGCAAGGCCAAGCAATGGATGGTCCAGGCCGGCGCGGACTATGGGATCGGGCTGGGCGACGTGCGCGAGGTGTCCGACGCGGTCGCGGCCTACGTGACCCTGCGGACCGCCGTGCTGAGGGCCCGCTTCGATCACAACGTGGCGATGGCGGCGCTGGCCAAGGCCACCGGCACGCTCGATCGCGAGGAGCCGCTGTTCTACCTGGCCCCGCCGACCATTCCCACTGCCCCACAGGAGCAAACCCCATGATCCGGAAGTTTCCGTCCGATCACCTCGCATTCCGCGCGGCGCTCGTCGCGTTGGCGATCTCAGCCGCCGCGCCGACGCGGGCGGGCGGGGACGGTCCCCGCGAGGTGATGACCAAGACGATCGGCGACGCCTTTGCGATCTTGAAGAATCCGGCGCTGGCCGGAAAGGAGCGCCGCGCCCAGCGGATCGCCGAGCTGCGCAAGGTAGCCGACCGCACCTTCGAATGGAGTGAGCTGGCCCGCAGCAGCCTGGGCGTGAAGTGGCGCACGCTGGACGCCGACCAACGGGTTCGGTTCGTCGACGTCTTCAAGGACGTTCTGGCGGCGCAATACATGGACGACATCGATCGCTTTCAGGGCACGGAGACGGTCACCGTCGACAGCGTCGTGACCGAGGGCGAGGACGCCCTGGTGCGCACGACGCTCATCACCAGCAGCCGGGAACGGGTTCCGCTCGACTATCGGATGCGCGTCCTCGAAGGACGCTGGCGGGTGGTCGATCTCAGCATCGAGGGCATCAGCCTGGTCAACCACTTCCGCAAGACCTTCGCGGCCTCGCTGGTCAATCTGTCCATCGAGGACCTGATCACCCGCTTGCGTCGGCAGCTGCCCGCCAGCCGGTGACGCCCGGCCGCCTCCGTCTGCCTTCTCCCCTTCAAACGTCACGAAAAGAGAGCCTTCGATGAACCGAACAGCCCTGCTCGCTGGACCCTGTTGTCTCCTCATCTCCATTCTGGCGGGGCTGGGCATGGTCGGACCCTCGGCGGTGGCCCGAGCCCAGGAGGCCAACCCGCCGGTGCCGAACATGGCCCCGGTGCCTGATCCGTTTCCCGAGCCCATCCAACGGTCGGCGCCACACCTCCGCGACAATGAGCACTTCACCATCGATCCGGTCGTCGACGGGGTCATGGTCGGCGGGGGCTTCACGTTCTCCATCTTGTTGACGCGCATCCTGAGCACCGGCGAGCTTCGCCCTCAGACGCCCGGGGATCCGAGCCGGCTGCTGTCCATCGATCGGGTCGCGGTCACCCAGACCATCGATCCCAACGCCGCCAGCCGCTCGGACATTGGCTTTTACGCCGCCTACGGATACGCAATCCTGGATCCGATCTTGTCTGGCGTCCGCGACGGCCGGCGCGCCTTTCTGGTCGACGCCATCATGTACTCTGAGGCGATCGCCATCACCCGGGCCTTCACCCTGGCGACGAAGATCGGCGTGCGCCGACCGCGGCCCATCGACTACGTCCAGTGCTCGGGCGCGAACGCGGGCGCGGCCGGTTGCGACGACACTGATTTGCAGCTGTCGTTCTTCTCGGGGCACGCGTCTGCGACGGGCACCATCGCGGGGCTAGCCACCTACCTGGCGTTCGTGCGAGCGCCTCATACGCCGCGACCCTGGATCACCTTGGCTGTCGGCACGGCTGTCACGGCGTTCGTCAGCTACGAACGTGTCCGCTCGGGCGAGCACTTTCCCACGGATGTGATCATGGGTTCACTGGCCGGCGCTGCCATCGGCGTCCTGGTGGCTCACTTTCATCGTCTTCCGCACTTTCACCAGCACGAGTACGAGACGCCCGCGCTGCTGATCGGGTACGCCCCCACGTCGCGCGGGGGCGGGGCGCTCAACCTGCAGTATCGTTTCTGACGCCGAAGGCGGGGCGCCGTCAGGCGGTGGTGCCGACGCGGAGGGCAGGGACCTCCGCAAACCAGGCGTACCCACCGAGTTCGTTGGGAATGGGCTCCTGCGATGCCGGCTGAACCGTGAGTCGCACCGTCGCCAGCAACGCGGGGGCGAGCCGGCCGCGGGGGGCGGTCCGGGCGAGTTCCTCGAACTTGCGCTCGCCCCGGAGATAGGACTCGGCCAGCCAGACCTCTTCGGGGTGATACCTCTCGGCCAGCTCCCAGAGCCCGGCGGCGAGCGCGCCGTTCCCGGTCGCCTGACCGGCTCGCTGGCGCGCCCGGTGCGCGGCGATGACCAGCGCGAAGTGCATGGCGGGTCCGAGGGAGGTACGAGCGGGCTCGAGGAGTTTCGCGTCGATCATGGGCCGTGCGTTCAGCGAACGCCGTGCCAGCCGATACGGCCGTCTCCGTACGGCATCCCGGCGAAAAGCGCGCCCCAGCGCCGGTCAGGCGCAAAGATCGCGCGAATCCCGAGAGGAGGTGACCCTGCCGCAGGCCCGATGGGTCATGGCACGCCAGTCGCATCGCGGCGGAAGGTACGACGAAGGCGAATGTCTTCGAGCATGAGATGATTGCAGAACGCCAGACCGACAGGACGACGGGGCGAGATGCCGCGAGGGCGACGGGCGCCTCGCTGCCTGCGCCGCCGATCACCACGGTGGTGGGCCTGACCACCAACCAGGCGAGCGCTCGCCTTCAGAGTGTCGGTCGCAACGTGGTGGCCGAGGGGCACCGCCGGTCCGTCGCGCTGGAGTTACTGCTGCGGTTTCGCAATCCCCTGACTCTGTTGTTGATTGGCTCGGCCGCGGTTTCGGGGGCGACCGGCGACGCCACCAGCGCCGTGGTGATCGGGCTGATGGTGCTGTTGAGCGTGGTGATGGACTTCGTGCAGGAGCACCGCGCCGGGCGGGCGGCCGAGCGGTTGAAGGAAGCGGTCCTGATGCGCGCCACCGTCCTGCGCGACGGGCGGCCCGCCGAGATCGCGGCCGCCGAGATCGTTCCGGGCGACGTGGTGCAACTGTCGGCCGGCGATCTGGTTCCCGCCGACGGCTACCTGATCGAAGGCCGGGATCTGTTCGTCAATCAGGCGTTGCTGACGGGCGAGCCCTATCCGATCGAGAAGCATGCCGCCCCAACGATGGTGGCGAGCGACGAAGCCCTGCGCCCGGACGCGACCAACGCGGTCCTGATGGGGACGTCGGTCGTCAGCGGCGTGGGACGCGCCTTGATCGTGCGGACCGGCAAGCGCACGGCGCTAGGTCAGATTGGCGTGTCGCTGCAGCGATCGCCGCCGCCGACCTCCTTCGAGCAAGGGACGCGTGCATTCGGTTTCCTGATCGTACGGCTGGCCTTGCTGATGGTCCTGTTCGTCATCTTCGTCAATGCGTGGCGGGGGCGGCCCTGGCTGGAATCGTTCATGTTCGCGATCGCGCTGGCCGTGGGGCTGACGCCGGAGCTGTTGCCGATGGTCATGTCGGTGACGCTGGCGCGGGGCGCGATCCGGATGGCGCGGCGGAAGGTGATCGTCAAGCGGCTGACCTCGATTCACGACCTTGGGAGCATGGACGTCCTGTGCACCGACAAGACGGGGACCCTGACTGAGGCGCGGATCCAGCTGGCCCGCCAACTGGATGCCGCGGGCCACGACAGCGCGCGGGTGCTGCAGCTCTGCACCCTCAACAGCCGGTTCGGTTCGGGCCTGAAGAATCCCCTGGACGAAGCGGTGCTTCGGACGGCCCAGGAGCGGCAGGTCTCCCTCGAAGGATGGACGAAGCTGGACGAGATTCCCTTCGATTTCGAGCGCCGATGCGCCTCGGTGCTGGCGTGCCAACCTTCGGGCACGCCTCTCCTGGTGGTCAAAGGGGCCCTGGAGGACATTCTTCGCATGTCGTCTCGGTACGAACGCGTCGACGGCCCGGCGGCCGCGATCGATCCGGAGACGCGAACGCGGTTGCTCGCCCGGTTCAACGACCTCAGCCGCGATGGCTTTCGCGTGCTCGGCGTGGCCTGGAAGGCGCTGGCGGACGGGACCACGGTCGTCACCAAGGCTGACGAGCGCGAGCTGGTCTTCGGGGGCTTCCTGGCCTTCGAAGACCCGCCCAAGGCGTCCGCCGGGGCGGCGTTGCGCAGCCTGGGTGAGCTGGGGATCGCCATCAAGGTCCTGACCGGAGACAACGAGCTGGTGGCCGAGCACGTCTGCCGTCAGCTGGGTATCGAGGTGACCGGGGTGTTGACCGGCGCCGAGATCGCCGCGCTGGACGATACCGCGCTTCCGCTGCGGGCCGATCGCGCCACGCTGTTCTGCCGCGTGACGCCAGCGCAAAAGGATCGCATCATCCTGGCGCTCAAGCGGCGAAAGCACGTGGTCGGCTTCCTGGGCGATGGCATCAACGATGCGCCGGCCTTGCACTCGGCAGACGTCGGAATCTCGGTGGACGGGGCGGTGGACGTCGCCAAGGAAGCCGCCGATCTGATCTTGCTGGAACACGATCTCGGCGTGCTGCGCGACGGTGTGGTCGAAGGGCGGAGGACGCTGGGGAACATCATCAAGTACATCCTGATGGGCACCAGCTCCAACTTCGGAAACATGTTCAGCATGGCCGGTGCGTCGGTCTTGCTGCCGTTCTTGCCGATGTTGCCGATCCAGATCCTGGTCAACAACTTCCTCTACGATCTGTCCGAGATTCCGGTGCCTACTGACGAGGTCGACGCAGAGTTCGTCCGACGGCCGCACCGGTGGGACATGCGCTTCATCCGGCGGTTCATGCTGGTGCTCGGCCCGGTCAGCTCGCTGTTCGACTTCCTCACCTTCTTCGCCCTCTATCGCCTGCTGGGGGCGGGCGAGTCGCTGTTTCAGACGGGCTGGTTCATGGAGTCCCTGGCGACACAGGTTCTGGTCATCTTCATCATCCGGACCCGACACAACCCCTTCCACAGCCGTCCCAGCCTGCCTCTCGCGCTGACGGCGGTGCTGGTGGTGGCGTCGGCGGTCCTGTTGCCCCTCACCCCGGCCGGCGCGGCGCTGGGACTGGTCCGGCCGCCGCTGGTCTTCTACCCGGTGCTGGCCGGGACGGTCGTCGCGTATCTGGGCGCCGCCGAGCTGGCCAAGCGCTGGTTCTACGCCCATGTCGACCCCGAGCGCGGCCTCGATCCCTGAGGGTAGGGGGCCGGCGCAGGATTCGCGGGGGCGGGCCCCACCGGCGCAATCTGTGCGCGCGTTTCTCCGCCTCCTAGCCTTCGGGGACGTCCAGTCGTCGAAGCCGGTCTTCTTCCACCGTCATATCCAGCAGCACGTCGGCGACAAAGGCGCGGACCGCCAGCGCCAGGCTGATCGGATCGTCGGCGCCGCAGGCCTCCCGCGTGATGCGGGCCAGCTCCTCGCGCTGGCGCTCGTGTTCGCGGCCCAATCGCGTCAATTCGTCGGGGTGCCACCCTCCAGCAGGTCCTGACAGCGCCGAAAGGGCCGCTTCCTCGAAGGCCAGGTGGTTCGCCAGCTCGCGCACCAGGGTTTCGAGCGCCCGGTCCAGGTCCGAGCAGACGCAGCGGTCGGACCTGACGACCCGTTCCGCCGTGGCGTCCAGTTGGGCGAGCAGCACGCGCAGGCCGGCGTGCTGGCCGAGGATGTCGTCACGAACGTCGGAGAAGGACGAGCGCTTGGGCGAATTCATTTGAGCTCCCGATACAGCAACGGCGATGCCACAGGTCCGATGGACCTGGCACCTCAAATGCAGGATTTGGGCGCCATGACTCAGCCACGCATGATCATTCCGTTTCGTGAACTCGATCTCGGTAGCCTGGGAGAGGTCGGCGGCAAGAACGCGTCGCTCGGCGAATTGCTGCGGGGGCTCTCCTCGGCGGGCGTGCGCGTGCCCGACGGCTTCGCCATCACCGCGGCGGCATTCCGAACTCACCTGGCCCAAGAGAAGACCGACCAGGCGATCTTCGAGCAGCTCGATCGACTGGACGTACGGGACGTCTCGGCGCTGGCGCGCGTGGGAGCCTTCGCGCGGGAACGGGTGTGCGCGTTGACCCTGCCGCCCGCGCTGCAAGCCGAAATTCTGGCGGAGTACGAAAAATTGTCGCTCGCGTATGACGAGACCGCGACCGATGTCGCCGTGCGCTCGAGCGCGACGGCCGAGGACCTGCCCTCGGCTTCGTTTGCGGGCCAACAAGAGTCGTACCTGAACGTCCGCGGGCCCGCGGCGCTGTTGACCGCGGTCCGCGACTGCATGGCTTCACTTTTCACGGATCGGGCGATTGTCTATCGGGCCGAGCGCGGCTTCCGCCACCGCGATGTCGCGCTGTCGGTGGGCGTCCAGAAAATGGTGCGCAGCGACCTTGCCAGCGCGGGCGTGATGTTCACGCTCGACACCGAGAGCGGCCACGATGGCGTCGTCACGATCACGGGGTCATGGGGGCTCGGTGAATCGGTGGTCAAAGGGCGGGTCAACCCCGACGAGATCTGGGTGTTCAAGCCGGCGATAGACACGGCCCGGCTGCCGATCATTCGACGGCAGTGCGGCGACAAGGCGGTCAAGCTGGTCTACGGCGAGGGCGGCAAGTCCGTCGTCGAGGAGGCCGTCAGCGAGGCCGATCGGCGCGCGCTGGTTCTGACCGACGACGAGGCACTCATCCTGGCGCGCTGGGCCGTCGCCATCGAAAATCACTACTCGTCACGCTCCGGTCATCCGACGCCGATGGACATCGAGTGGGCGAAGGACGGACGCACGGGCCAGCTCTTCATAGTGCAGGCGCGTCCAGAGACCGTGCATTCGCAGAAGGCTTCGGCCCACCTGGAGGTCTTCCATCTCCACGGTCAGGGGGCCGCGTTGGTGCGTGGCAAAAGCGTCGGGGCGCGCGTCGGAACCGGCCTGGTGCGGGTGATCCGAGCGGCCGGCGAGCTATCGACCTTCCAGGCGGGCGAGGTGCTGGTCGCCCCGAGCACGGATCCCGACTGGGAACCCGTCCTCCGGCGGGCCTCGGCAGTGGTCACGGAGCAAGGGGGACGCACCTGTCATGCGGCCATCGTCTCGCGGGAAATGGGACTGCCGTGCGTGGTCGGGACGGGCAACGCCACCAGCGTCCTGCGAACCGGGCAAGAGGTGACCGTCTCGTGTGCGGAGGGCGACGAGGGGCGTGTGTACCAGGGACGACTCGCCTTCGAGCGCGAGGAGCTGGATCCGGCGACACTGCCCGTGCCGCGGGTGCCCGTGATGCTCAACGTCGGTGATCCGCGCAGCGCCTTCGGCCTGGCGAGGCTGCCCAGCGCGGGCGTGGGTCTGGCCCGGATCGAGTTCATCGTGTCGAGCTGGATCGGCGTGCACCCGATGGCGCTGTTGCATCCCGAGCGGCTCGAGCCCGCCGTCGCCGACCAGGTACGCGCCCGGGCCGCGGGCTGGTCAACCCCGGCCGAGTTCTTCATCGATCGGCTCGCCACCGGCGTCGCGCAGATTGCCGCCGCCTTTCATCCGCGACCGGTCATCGTGCGCTTCTCCGATTTCAAGACCAACGAGTACGCCGGATTGTTGGGGGGCAACCCCTTCGAGCCGGTCGAGAGCAACCCCATGATCGGGTTCCGCGGCGCCTCGCGCTACTACGACGACCGCTACCGTGAGGCGTTTGCGCTGGAATGCGCCGCCATACGTCGCGTCCGTCTGGAGATGGGGCTCCGCAACGTCAAGGTCATGATTCCGTTTTGTCGGACGCTGGGTGAGGGCCACAAGGTCATCGAGGAAATGGCAAAGAACGGGCTTCGGCGGGGCGAGGACGGTCTGGAGGTCTACGTGATGTGCGAGATCCCCAACAACGTCATCCTGGCTGCCGAGTTCGCCGGGCTCTTCGACGGCTTCTCGATCGGTTCGAACGACCTCACGCAGCTGACCCTGGGGGTCGATCGCGATTCGGAGCTGCTGGCGCATCTGTTCGACGAGCGGGATCCGGGCGTCAAGAAGCTGATCGCGATGGTGACCAAGGCCGCTCACGCGGCGGGACGCAAGGTTGGACTGTGTGGTCAGGCGCCGAGCGACCATCCCGAGTTCGCGGAGTTCCTGGCGGAGATCGGGCTCGACAGCCTGTCGGTCACCGCCGACGCGCTTCCGGCCGTCATCCGGAAGCTGGGCCGGCCAGCGATCGGCTGAGCCTGGAACGAGGCGGTCCGGTCCATGCCCCGGACACCCGCGCCCGCGCGATTGGTTCCGCGGGACCCGCACGCGTTTTCAGGATCCAGCTGAAGGAACGCTCGGGGCGCTTGGAAGCGCGACGGACCGCTGCCTGAACTGCCCGCGTCGGCTGGCGCGTCAGCGCCGCGCCAGGCCCTGGGGCGTCAAGACCACCGGCTCGCCGGGACGAAACGGCGAGTAGCCGCCGTAGACGAACATGCCGTAAGAGCCGTCGTCCTCGAACCGAACCAGCACGTGATACGTGCGTCTCTCGGCATACCCTTGGCTCGCAGAAGCTCCGATGGCAGCACCGCCCACCGCACCGATCAGGCGCGCCGGTCCGCGTCCGAACAGGAACCCGCCGATGAGCGCACCGGCCAGCGCGCCGCCCGCAGGATTGCCCTGGGTCCGCTCAACGATCTCTTGGACGGTTTCGACATGACCGAACCGCAGCTGGCCAACCGCCGGCCCTGCCGTCGAGGTGGTCGAGGTCGTGGTGGTGGTGGCGCACGAGGCCGTGGAGAGTGCTGTGACGAGCACCATGGCAAGGAGGGGACGTCGAAGACCTCGACTCCTTGTGCTTGCAGGGCGTGCGCTTCTTTTCGCTGGTGAGATCTTCATTGGTGTCGTCCTTTCGCGGTCCGCGCCGGGCCGGAAGCCCGGCACTTCGTCATGACGCTGAGTCAGCAGAGCGCTCGCTTGCGTTCGTGCCCGCATCGTTCGGGCTCCGCGGCCGCGGCGCCGATTGGCGCCCTTCGGTTCGTCGACTCTTGGCCACCAACGCAGCCACGAGCAGAGCAATTCGGATACCAGTGGCAACGCGCCGGATCGGACAAACTTCGCCCCGTCCGATCGCGCAAAGCATGCGCCGGTCTCGGAATGCTCCGTCCAAGCTGTCGCGCTTCTCGTCCAGGACCGGGAGTGGGCGCCCCAGGATCAGGGGGCGCGCTCCCGCGGACTGTTCGGGGGTGACTGACTCAGTCTCTGCGGCATGCGCGCACCAGAGGTGGCATCTGACGCGACCTCGGCCCGACCTTTGCTGCCTCATTGAACCAGCATTCTGGGTGGGCCGCCCTTGCCCTCACAAAGCAACAGAGAGGAGTGACCCCATGGCCGCTGAAATCTGGAAAGTGGATCCGACAGCCTCGGAAATCAAATTCACCCTTCGTCATCTTGTCCTCGCCTCCATCACAGGACGGGTCCGCCGGTGGCAAGGCACGGTGCATATCGATCGACAAGATCCCTCGCATTCCTCCGTGGAGGTCGTTATCGACGCGCGCAGTCTGGACACTGGTGAGCCCGAGCGTGACGAACATATCCGCTCCGTCGAGTTTCTGAACACCGAGGTCCATCCCGAGATTCGCTTCAGCAGCACCACGGTGGTGCCCGAGGGAAGCGCGCGGTATCTGGTCCAGGGCGATTTGACGATCAGGACCGTGACCCGGAAGGTGACGCTGAGGGTGTCCGACCTCGAACGGCTGAACGGCGGCGACGGCGAATACCGAGCGAGCTTTCGGGGGCATTGCACGTTCGATCGGCAGAGCTTTGGGCTTCGCTGGAACCAGGATCTCGACACGGGCGGTGTGGTCCTGGGGGACAAGGTCGATGTCGACATCAAGCTGGAAGTTCTGCGGGGCAAGGCCTGAGGCGAGTGGCCGCCATCAAGGCCGACCCTCAATGCAACTGGTGGCCCCACAATGTCGGTCGCCATCTGGTATCCCGCTTGCTGGTCATACCAGCGGCCTCACCGCAAGGCCGGGGCCCGTTTGGGCCTCAAGCGCAGAGCGGCTCAGCCTGGCTGCGTTCATGTGGTGGTCGTTGTGGCTGCTGATGCGGGCCCGATCGAGGGGCACACGAAACGCAGCGGTCCATCTCGGGCTCCGAGCACAGTCGTTCAGCCTCGATCGCAGCGCCGCAGCCGGTACAAGTCCCGAACATGTCGCTGGCGATGCGGGCGAGCGTACGGCGAATCCGTGCCAGCAGCGCGATGTCGTCCAGACTGAGAGATCTCACTTCCGCGGCAGTGAGGTCGTCGAAGGACTCGGAGCGAAGGCCAGAGCTTGTTGAGCTCTCTTGACTGGAACACCGGCCACAGTGGCGCAGCAGGCGGCGGCCTCGGGTGACGAGCTGCCGTCGAGCGACATCAATCATCATTGCGTTCATGCGGCGCGGAAAAGCAAGTGTGGGGCCAGGCGGTAAACCACTGCACGGTTTGCGGCTACCCAACATTCCAGCCGCATCGTTCGCGCCACTTGGCGCCCGCGGCGCAGATATTGCGCAGGGCAGAGAGGAGGGGCGGCTTCCGAGGAGGACACTCCTGGGGCGCGACCTGGGAGAGCCCGCTGTCATGGCGCGCGTGGATGGCATGCCGATGGCATCGGTGCGCGCAGGACATGAGTACCACCGAGAGGGCGCGATGGTCGCGGAGCCGGCGGCGCTGGTGGCGACTCCTGATCGTGGGCGCGACCGCGCTGGCGCTGTCAGCGATCATGGGGAGCTTCGTGGCGCCGCGGGTGTTGCGGCAAGTCACCGAGCAGCAGCTCGGGCGGAGGCTGGGCCGGAAGGTCTCGATTCAGCGTCTGCGGGTGAATCCGTTCGCGCTCTCGCTGTCCATTGATGGACTGGAGGTGCTGGAAGCCGATGGGCGCACGCCCTTCCTCAGCTTTCGGCGGCTCTATGCCAACGTGGAGCTGGCATCTCTGTTTCGGCATGCGGTGGTCGCCAGGGAGATCCGGTTCGAATCGCCCCGGATCCGGATCGAGCGCCGCCAGGCGCCCACCGGTGCCTGGACCGGTGCGGCTGTCTACAACTTCTCCGACATCGTGACCCGGTTGGCCGCGTCCTCGAACCAACCCATCAACGACGTCGCGCTGCCCAGGTTCTCCCTCAACAACATTCGCGTCACCGACGGCACGCTCGTGTTCGACGATCTGCCGTCTCGCGATCACCACGAGATCACAGGCTTCACGCTGGCTGTTCCGTTCTTGTCCACGCTTCCCGTGGACGTGGACAGGTTCGTGGCGCCGGGCATGAGCGGACGCCTCGACGGCCGGTCGTTTGCCATCGCGGGCCTGAGCAAGCTCTTCAACGACACGCTCGAGAGCGTGCTGCAGGTCCGCCTGAACGCGCTGGATCTGACGCGGTATCTCCCCTACGTGCCGCTGCCGCTTCCCGTTGCAGTGTCGTCGGCGTCCTTGACGGTTGCCGTGGACGTCTCGTTCGTGAGACCGCGCGCCGGGGTGGCCCCCAGGCTCTCGCTCAAAGGGAAGGTGGAACTCGCGGACGTCTCGCTCCGCGACCCCGACCGAGAGGCACGGCCCCTGCTCGATCTGCGAGATCTCACGGTCGTGGTGGAGGACGCCGACCTCTTGGGCCGGCACTTCGTCATCGAACAGGTGCTGGTCTCGGGGGCGGAAGTGCACGCGCGCCGATTGAGAGACGGCACTTTGGACCTGCTCCACCTGCTGCCCTCGGTCGCGCCCGGCCCCGCCGTCACGCGGGAGGCGCCTGGGGCCGTCGAGCCGCGGTGGTCGGTGAAGCAGCTTCGGATCGAACAGTCGACGCTCGTCTTGCGCGACGAGACGACGCAGCCGCCCTTCGAGGCGAGGGCCGATGGCATTTCCGTCTCGGTCGCGCACCTGTCGAACGCACCCGGTGCCCAGGCCACGATCGAAGCGGCGTTTGTGGTCAGCCCGGGGGGGAAGTTCGTCGGCAACGGCCGCCTTTGTCTCGATCCGCTCGCGTCGACCGGGACTGTCTCGATTGACGGGCTCGAGCCCGGGCGGTTCTCCCGCTACTACGGACACCTGGTGGCCTTTCGGGTGGCCAAGGGCGTGCTGAGCCTCGGGACGGGGTACGAAGTCAGTGCTCGGCGCGAGCACGTCGCGCTCCATCTGAGTGAAGGTTTCGTGACGGCCCGGGACCTGACGCTGCGGCGGCTCGGTGCGCGGAACGACTTCCTGCGGCTGCCGCAGCTGGCGGTTCGCGGTGTCGACGTCGACGTCGACCGGCGCACGGTCTCGACCGCGGCGGTCAGCAGCCGAGCCGGGCGTCTCGCCATCACCCGCGACCAGCGTGGGATTGTCGATCTCACGACCTTGGTCGGCTCTTCGCCGTCGTCTTCGGCCGAGCGCGCGTCCGCTCCGCCGTGGGTGGTCAGTGTGGGGCGACTGGACCTCGAGGAGTGGACCATCCGTCTCGAAGACCGCGCGGTGAGCCCGCCGGCCGTCCTGGCCGCAGCGCCGCTGTCGCTCCACGCCATCTCCTTGTCGACCGCGCCGGACAGCCCTGGCAGCGTCGACTTGCACTTCGGCCTCGACAAGACGGGCCGGCTGGCACTGGCGGGGCCGATCAGCATCGATCCGCCCGCCGCCCACCTGCGGGTCGATCTGCGCTCCGTCGACATCGTCCCCGTGCAGTCCTATTGGCGGGACCCGCTGACCCCGATCGCCACCAGCGGCCGTGTCTCGTTCAAGGGGCGCCTCCGTGTCGAGGGGGCTCCACAAGCTTCGGGCCAGCCTCCGGGTCATCCGCCCGACCTGCGGGTGCATCTGAACGGAGACGCCGAGCTCGCCAACTTCGCCACGATCGACGCCGCGAAGAGGCAGGAGCTGTTCAGGTCGCGGTCCTTCCGTCTGGACGGCCTCGAGCTTGCGACTCCACCCTTCAGCCTGGCGGCCCGACGGGTGGCGCTGGCGGATTTCAGCGCGCAGCTGATCGTATTCCCGGACGGGCACTTCAACTTCGAGCGCGCGTTCGGCTCCTCGAAGAAGGCGACCCTCCCGCCGCCCGCGGCGCCGAAGATCTTCGTCGGACAGGTGAAGCTCGACGGCGGTCAGGTGCGGTTCGTGGACCGGCAGCTCCGTCCGTACGCCTCGGTCGTCCTCGCGGAGCTCACGGGCGGCGTGGCAGGCCTCTCCACGAGCGCCGGTACCCACGCCGAGGTCGACCTTCGCGGCCGCCTGGAACACGCCGCTTCACTCACCATCACGGGCCAGGCCAATCCCCTGGCGAAAGATCTGTTCGTCGACTTGAAGAGCGCCGTCAAGGACTTCGACCTGACAGCCGCGAGCGCCTATGCCGTCAAGTACCTCGGCTACGGAATCCGAGCGGGAAAGCTCTCCCTCGACCTCGCGTACCACGTCGGCCAGCGAAGGCTCGACGCTGACAACCACGTCGTCGTGGCTGGGCTCAGGTTCGGTGACAAGGTCCGCAGCCCCGGCGCATCGAACCTGCCGGTGAAGCTGGCCGCGGCGCTGCTCGTGGACCGACACGGCATCATCGACGTCAGCCTGCCTGTCTCGGGGGCGCTCGACGATCCGGGCTTCTCGTTCTGGTCGCCGATCGGCAAGGCGGTCCGCAACCGCGTCTTGGAGGCGGCGACATTGGCGCCGTTCTCGATGCTCGCCAAGGCCTTTGGAAGCCGCGAGGAGCTCTCGCGCGTGGAGTTCCTGCCCGGGCTGGCACGTCTCGACGACAGGGCGAAGGGCAAGCTCGAGATCTTGGCCAAAGCGTTGGAGGAGCGGCGCGAGCTCTCCTTCGAGATCCAGGGAGGGAGCGATCCCGCGCACGATCGGGAGGGCTTGCGGCGCGATCGGTTCGAGCAGAAGCTCCAGGCCGAGAAGGGCAGGGAGCTGGCTGGCCAACGCGCGCCGGGGAGCGCCGCCGGCGGTGTCCGATTGGACCCGGTTGAGCGATCGCGATTGCTGGCGGCGGCCTACCGGGCCGAGACCTTCGCCAAGCCGCGCAACGTCCTGGGGATCGCCAAGAGCCTGCCGCCCGCCGAGATGGAGCAACTGATGATGGCCAACATCAAGGTCGGAGACGAGGATCTGCGCGCCCTGGCGGTGCGCCGGGCGTCGGTCGTCAGGGAAGTCCTGGCGAAGTTGGCACCGGCCGCCGCCGGCCGGCTCCTCGTGGTCAGCCCCTTCCTGAGCGGCGGCACCAGCGTGGAACTCAAGCTCAGGAGGGAGTGACATGCGCGCATCCACATTCTCGGCGGTCGCATGCCGCGTTCCTTGAGGAGGTTCGTCATGGCTTTCAACGTCCGGCGGTCGATCGAGTTCTGCAAACGGATCCGGCGCAAGCATTCGGACGATGCCGTTTCCGGCTCGGCGGCCGCTGTGAGCTACTACTTCCTGTTCTCGTTCTTTCCCTTCCTGGTCTTCGTGACGGCGCTGATCGCCTACCTGCCGCTCGAGACGCCGGTCGTGCACTTCCTCGATCGGGTGCGCCCCGCGCTACCGGCCCAGGTGATGCTCATCCTCGACACGCACCTCAAGGATTTGATCTCGCGGGAACGACCTCACCTTCTCACCTTGGGTCTGCTCGGGAGCTTCTGGTCGGCGTCACGAGGGGTCGACGTCGTTCGACATGCCCTCAACCTCACCTACGGGGTGAAGGAGTCGCGGCCACTGTGGAAAACCGAGCTGCTCTGCTGGGCCACGACGATCGCCGGCGCGTTACTGGTGCTGGTGGCGGCGTCCGCGCTCCTCGCCGGTGGCGGAGTGGGGACGTGGGTTGCCGGCAAGCTGGGCATCCGCGCCGCGTTTCTGTCGGTCATGCATTGGCTGCGTTGGCCGGTGCTGGGACTCAGCTTCATGGCGGCCACCGGTCTTGGCTACGGCGTCCTACCGAACGTCAAGCAGCGGTTCCGTCTGGTGGTACCCGGAGCGGTGCTGGGCGCCGTGGCCTGGGTCCTGACCACCTGGCTCTTCGGACTCTACGTGGCCACGTTCGGACACTACGACGTCACCTACGGCTCGCTGGGCGGTCTGGTGATCCTCCTGACGTGGCTCTATCTGTCGGGCTTCATCGCCCTCGCTGGCGGCGAGCTGAACGTCATCGTCGAGCACCGCTCGCGAATCCGTCGTCCGGTCTTGGGCTAGCGAAACGAAGTGCCGGCGCAGATATCGAGGTCGTCCGCCATGGCACTCCAAGCTTGCTGGAAGCGCTCCGCGCGCACGGACGGCACGTCGGACTCCGTGGTTTCGTCGGTCTTCACCGTCAAAGGCTCGGACGTGTACAACGACCGCAGGCGTACATTCGCGGTCTGCCATCGAAAATACGCCGCAAGGTAAGCCTGTTCACGCGCGTCGGGGCGCAGGACCGGTGTGATGACCGCCGTCAATCCGGCTGCGATGGCCGCCGTGATTCCCAGGGCTTTGACGTCGCCGGGCCGATCCGCCGACAACGAGGCACTCGCCGTTCCCGCGACGACGCCGATCGATCCCGATAGAAGGGACAGGACCGTCGAGGTCAGGCGGTACCGGGACGCGCCGCTTCGCAGGTCCGTGAGCCGCTCGCGGCAGCGCTCGGCAGAGTCTTTCATCGATCGACCCATCCTCCGATCGGATCCGGCCTCGCTGAAGAAGGTGTTGGTCGATTCTCCGGGGACAGCCGGCAGGGTGGCTGCACACCCGGCGAATGGTCCCAGTGCCACGATGAAAACGACAGCTCTCATTTGCGACGGCCCCTTTGCTGATGCTCGAGTTGACGTTGTCGAACCATCGGTCCCCGAAGCACGGGGCGTACCGGCCCCAAGCCTGCTGGATGGGCGCTCCGGACGCGCAAGGCATGCGCCGGTGCCGGCGATCGGCGCAACCTTGTCGCCGAATGTGAGGCAAGGCGGCGAGGGCACGGCCCAACGCGGGCGAGGCTCCCGCTGGCACACCGCCTGCTACGTCAGCCGGGTCGAAAGGAATGGTGGATCATGCTGTGGACTTTGGCTGTGCTTCTCGTGGTTCTTTGGGCATTGGGTCTCGTGACCTCGTACACGCTGGGGGGATTCATTCACATCCTCATCGTGCTCGCGATCGTCGTCGTGCTGGTTCGGGTGATCCAGGGCCGCTCGAAGCTCTGACCCCGCTCGGCTCGAAGCTGCTGTCGCGAGAAGAGGGCTCGCTTTGCGCATCCGCGAGCGCTTCGAGGCATGGCACTCGAGCTGCAAAGTTTGGGAAGGGGAGGGCCGTGACGCGGCGAAGGGATTCCGCCTCCAGCAATCGACGTTTGGTCGTCTCTGCGCAGAGGCTTCGAGGAGGAAAGGGCTAGTCAACGAACCGCGTGCCGGCATCCCGCGGCCGCCGCCAGAGCCAGGCGAACGCCGCCGCCAGAGCCACTACGAATCCCGCGCCTTCAGCTTGGCCTCTGCCCGCGATCGTACAACCGAGCTGAGGATCGGGAACCGGCGTGGTCGTCGTCGGATTCGGGACACTGGCGGCTGAGTTGGGATCGGCGCCCGCCGCGAGCTCGTCCACGTCAATCGCGCCGTCACCGTCGCTGTCGACGCGATCTGCCCCGACCCGGGCCAGGGCGTCGTCAAGCGAGTCGCTGCCGGTCAGGCCTCGCGCACGCATGGCCCACGCGAAGGGCGTCACAAGGGTGTCGCCGCCGGTCTTGCCGTAAAGGTGGCACAGGCTGCAAGGGGGAGCATCGCGCACAGGGTCGGCGAGGCCGAGGTCGGTGGCAATTTGCACGGGAAATTCCTCCCGCGCTTCGGCCGTCCGGCCGGCGACGAGGATGGCCGTCACGCCGACGGCGACCAGGAAATTGGAAGGTCTCATGAAGGACTCCTCACAAGTAGATATGACCCTGCAGAAGAAGGGCGGTCGCGTCGAGGCGGTCGGTCCCGAACGCCATCCGACGCCACATGAAATCGAGGCGCACGTCGATCTGCCGGAAGCAGAACCAATCGATCGCCGCCCACCCGCCGTACGAAGACACGGTCCCCGCCCCGCCGGGCGTCCAGGTCTCGCCCGTCAAGATGAAATGCAACCCCTGCAGCGGCTCGACATCGCCCTGTAGTGCACTTACCAGGCCCTTGGAACCGGTCATCCCCGTCGGTGCGCTCATCACGAGATTGGCCTCTCCCAAGATCACCAGGGGCGCGACCGGCGAGATTCTGACGAACAACCCGTGGGCCTGGCGAAGGTTCTCGACCTTCAGCCGGAAGTCCCGCGCGGCGTGCGTGACCAGGCTGCTGGCCCCGATGGCGAAGCCCGAAAGCGGCACCACTTCGACACTGGCACTGTACCCGCGTTGCCGATAGCTGTCGGGGCTGATCTGATAGTTGCCGAGAATCCCCATCAGCTCGGCGCGAACGAGCTTCGAGTTGTACGCGAAGGCGACGCCGTGTTGCTGGGCATCGTTGATGTCGGTCTGCGTCTCGCGCCGGGTCCACAGTGTGTGTTCGATTGACCGGATGCCGAACGGCAGGTTCATGCGGCCGGCGCGCAGCACGTAACTGTCGTGGTCGAAGGCATAGCCGACCCAGTGCTCGCGCGACACGAAATTCCCCGCGATTGAGGCGTAGGACGCGTCGTTGACCGCGCCCACGCTGGCCGACGCACGGAACCCGCCGGCCCGGATTCCGGCGCGCAGATCGGCCTGCATGAGGATCAGGCTCGCGTTCCATTGCGTCGACGGAGCGCCCGGCGGTCCGGCCGGTGCGCCCGAGACCTTGGTGTCGAGGATGGCGCCCCTGAGCCCCGCGCCGACCAGCAGCCACTCGGGGGTGTCGAAGGCGCCCCACAACACGCCTGCGCGGTGCGTATCGTCGCTCGCGGTTCCCGCGCGATAGCGCATGGGCAGCTCTTCGTCGCCCTGCTCGCGCCCGTAGGCGGTGAGCAACCCGCCGCCCGACGGATCCATGTGACACTGCCCGCATCCGTTGTGGTCGTGGCGAATCATCCACGGGTAGGCGTTCGCGCTGGACGCGAGCGGACCGATGAACAACAGCAGTCCGACGGTGACCAGGGCGGCGCGAAGCCAGAGCGGTACGACGCGACCGCCGCGACAATCACCAGCGATGGAGGACGAAGAGTGAGGTGAGTTGGGCATGCGGTCTCTCGGGTTGGGGGCGACCCGCTCGCCAACAGCACGAAGCGTGCCCGCCCTGATTCACGGCCGGTTCGTTCCCCAGCGTTGCCCGAGATCGCGATGTCGTCGGGAAGCGCGCAAGAGCTGCGTGAGTAGAGGGGCGCGGATGCAACCGCTGCCGTGACGCGCCCACCGCCTCCTGGCCACCCCAAACGAGGTGCGCCTCCTTTCAAATGGAGCAGAGCTTGGCCTTGGCCCCTGACGTGCAGCCGACCTTGCTTCCATGCGGCCACACAACAACCGACGCGCGTCCCGGAGATGAGCGCGCCCCCTCGACCCGCCGGGGGCTCGCCGGCGCTCGTCGATTCGTCGGGCCAAAGGGGAGAGCCGACCGTGGAGGCCGCGGGAGCGCGCGGGTTGAGCACGGAAGAGGCGCGGGCCAGGCTGGTCAAGTACGGACCGAACAGGCTGGTGGCGCGCGAGCGCGCGGCCTGGCTCAAGGAGGTCGCGGCGCTGTTCCTCGATCCCATGGCCCTCATGCTGCTGGCCGCTGGAGCGGTCTATCTCGCGCTCGGCGAGACGCGAGACGCGGTGGTCATGCTGGTTGCGCTCGTCCCCGTCATTGGGGTCGACGTGTTCCTCGAGGCCCGATCACATTCAGCCCTGAAGAAGCTGGCCCAGAGCGTCCAGCCGCGTGCGTGCGTCATCCGGGACGATCGGGAGGTGACGATCGATACCGCCGCGCTGGTCCCGGGGGACCTGCTGGTGCTGGTCGAAGGGGAGTTCATCCACGCGGATGGCATCGTCCGGTCGGCCGCGAATCTGGCGGTCGATGAATCGTCATTGACCGGAGAATCCGAGCCCCAGATCAAGCGCCCGGTCGACCTCTCGGACCCAGCGGAGGCCCGACCGGAAAGCAGGTTCTACGCGGGGTCAGTCGTCCTCGCAGGTCACGGCCGCGGCCAGGTCGTCGCCACCGGCCGCGCGACGCGATTCGGGGAGATCGCGCGCCTCGTGGCGGCGGCCGACTCGAACACCACGCCCTTGCAGCGGCGGGTCGGACGTCTCGTCAAGCGACTGGCGGTGGTCGCAGGCGCGGTCGCATTGGCTGTCATCGCACTCGGTTTGTTCCGCGGCTTGTCCTGGGGAGAGGCGTTGCTCGGCGGGATAAGCATCGCGATGTCGGCAGCGCCCGAGGAATTTCCGCTCGTCTTCACCTTGTTTCTCAGCGTCGGGGCCTGGCGCCTGACGAAGCACGGCGTCCTGGTGCGGCGGCTGGCCAGCGTCGAGACGCTCGGTTCGACGACGGTCATTTGCACCGACAAGACCGGGACGCTCACGAAGGGACAGTTCGTGCTGGACCAGGTGGTCGCTTTCGATGGTGTGACCGAGCGCGAGCTGCTTGAAGCCGCGGTGCTTGCCAGCGAGGTCCCACCCACCGATCCCATGGAGAGGGCGATCCGGGCCTACGCCGCGGCCCACGGTGTCGACGCGAAGGCGGTGACGGCCAGGTGGCGTCTGGTCCGTGACCATGACTTCGACCCGGTCGGCAAGCACATGTCGCACGTGTGGTCGGCGACGACGGATCCCGGGACGACCTGGATCGTCGCGAAGGGCGCCCTCGAGGGCATTCTCGAACACGCGAAGGTCTCGGGGCCCGAGCGCGCCGCCATCGAGGAGGCCCATCGGCGGCTGGCCTCCGAAGGGTTTCGTGTTCTTGCGGTGGCAGCCCGCGCGGCGCGCGAGGCAACGGGGACGACCAGGCAGGACGACGAGCGAGACCTGTCAATGCGCGGTCTCCTGGGCTTTCGGGATCCGATGCGGCCGGAGGTTCCCGAGGCGGTCCGGCTCTGTCAGGCGGCGGGTGTCCGGATCAAGGTGGTCACCGGCGATCATGCGCTCACCGCGCACGCGGTGGCGGAAAGCGCGGGCATCCAGCATCGCGACGATGGCATGGTCACCGGCGACCAGCTCGCTGGCGCTCCGGAAGACGAGCGGCGACGCCTCATTGTCGAGGCGAGCATTCTCTCCCGGATCTCTCCGGCGCAGAAGCACATGATCGTCGAGGTGTTGCAGAAGGAGGGTGAGGTCGTCGCCATGACCGGTGACGGAATCAACGACGCGCCGGCGTTGCGACGCGCCGACATCGGGGTCAGCATGGGGAAACGGGGAACCGACGTGGCCCGGGCCGCGGCTGACCTGGTGCTGATCGATGACAACTTCGCATCGATCGTGGCGGCCGTGGCTGCGGGCAGGAAGATCTTTCTCGATATCCAGCGGGCCTTCCTCTATCTCATCGGCTTCCACATCCCCATCGTCGGACTCGCGCTGCTGCCTCCGATGGTCGGCTTCCCACTGCTCCTCAAGCCCCTGCACCTGGTCTGGCTCGAGCTCATCGTCCACCCTGTCTCGGCGTTGCTCTTCCAGGGCGATGCCCCGCCGGCCGATCTGATGAGCCGGCCGCCCCGGAATCCGCGGGCGCCGATGCTGCCGCGGAGGGCCCTGTTTCGTTCGGCGCTCTCGGGTTCCCTCCTGACTGTGGCGGTCTTTCTGGTCTACGCGTGGCGGGTCGGTTTGGACGCGAACCGCGCGCGCGGCCTGGCACTGGCGACCCTGATTCTCGGCTACCAGATCCTGGTCCTCGTGGAGCGTGCCGCCTCCGGAGCAGGAGCCAGCACGATCCTTCCGCGTTCGAGACGGTTCTGGATTGTGTGGGCCGCGGCTGGAGTCAGCTTGCCGACCTTGATGTACCTACCCGGGACCGCGGCTTTGATGAGCGTCTCCCCGCTGACACCCGCGGACTGGCTGATCGCGCTGGCGGGGGCTGTCGTGGCGATGGGCTGGCGCGTGGCCATGGCGATGCGCCGCCCTTCGCGAGCTCGTTCGATAGCCCGAAAGACGATTGGGGGGTAGGGCCCGGTCGCCCCGATAACGGCGAGGGCCAACCCGTGACGCCGGGGCACCATGACGGCCTGAGGGTATGGGCCTTCGTCGCGCCTGGCCCTGACCACCTCGGGATTACCGCGCCTTGCCGTGCACCAGGAGCACCTCCTCGTGCGCGCGGACGCGAATCTCGTCCGCGACCTTGGCGTTCTCGCTGGTGCTGACGATGTCGATGCTGCGCGCACCAGGCCCGCGAACGATGTCTACGCCGCGCACGTAGAGAGGGCAGCTGTTGACCTCTGCGAAGCCACGGGCACGGGCATACGCCAGGTGGCAGCGCATGTTTGTCAGAATCGCATCGACGCGAGCGCCCCCGGCGAAGAAGATCCGGATGCCCCTCGGAATGTCCTCGACGGTGGTGGCGGGGCCCAGCAGTGGGCAGGCGGCACGCTCGGCGCCTGGGCTGCTCTTGCAGGCCGCGTCCTCGGACGTCTCGAGATCCTTGGCCGCATTCAGGTGCTGGCGCGCATGCGTCTGCAGTCGCTCGGAGCGCGCTGCTTGCTCGGCCTGGGGGGTCTGCGGGTTGACAGGCGAGAAATAGCCCTCCGGGTTGCCACCGGGGTTCGCCGCCAGGTTTGGTGGAGGGACCTTCGTTTCCGTCTCGGTGATCGCCTGTTCAGACACCTTGACGGCTTCCTGCCGGTGGGCGTCGGCGCTCATCTCGTCGGGGCGCACCGTGCGCTGGCTTCCGGCGCACGCCGCGCTCAGTGTCGAGAGCGCAAGAATTGTTGTGATTCTTCTGGACTTGAAAGTGTTCATTGCCGTCCCTCTCGGCGGGAGTCTTCAGCAATCCGCGTGCCCATGGCGCTCGGCAAACGCCGACGTGCACGCTGACCTCGGTTGGGGAGACGTTGGCCCGGCCGTCCTCCAAACTCCGCACTTTCCTCCCGAGGACTCCGCTCATCCAACAAGGTTTGTTGACGCCGGGGCCCGACACTGCCGAGCTGGCGGAACGGGGTCGGCGCGCTCACGGTCGGTGTGCGCCCCGAACCCATGCGCGCGCAGGGATTACGCCGGACGTGAAGGGACCGCGCAAGAATCGCGACAAGTCCCGGTCGTGCCGCGTTTGGCGGATGGGGCGAGCCGAGGCCCGCCCTTTGCAATCGACGAGGCCCAGGGGGAATCCATGAAGAAGAAGGTGGATCGGGACATTCAACAGGACGTTGCGTGCGAGCTGGCATGGGATACGCGGGTCTCGCCGGTCGAGATCGGTATCGCGGTCAAGGACGGCATCGTGATTCTGACCGGCAGCGTGAAGAGCTGGGCAGAGTTTCGCGCCGTGGGCGACGCTGCGCACCGGGTCGGTGGCGTTCTCGACGTCGTCAACGATCTGTCCGTCCAGACCTCTGCGAACAACCAACGGACGGACACCGAGATCGCGGGCGCGGTCCGGCATGCCCTCGAATGGGACGTGACCGTCCCCGAAATGCAGATCCGCTCGACGGTGTCGCATGGAACCGTCACGCTGGAGGGGTCCGTCGCTCTTTGGAGCGAGCGGGCGGACGCCGAGCGCGCCGTCGAGCGATTGACGGGGGTCAAACGCGTCATCAACCACATCGAGGTCCAGCCCGGCCAAGCCGTCGACGTGGCGGCGGCACACAAGGCCGTCGAGCGCGCGCTTGAGCGCCATGCTGAACGCGAAGCTGGCCACATCAACCTGCAGGCCGCAGACGGTGCCGTCACGGTCAAGGGGACGGTCCAGACCTGGTCGGAGCGCGATGCCGTGGTGGGCGCGATCCGCGGGACGCGGGGCGTGCACCGCGTGGTGAACGAGCTGGTCCTTCAGCCACAAGACTAAGGGCGAGCGCGCCCCGCCCGGACGGCGGCCAGAGCCGCACACAGACTACAGGAATCCCACCAAGCTCAGTCCCAGCGTTCCTTTGGCGTGGAACGGCGCCACCGTGACCGCCGAAGGGCCCGTGGCTTCGGTATGCCCGTTGGGATTGCCTTGGCGGTAATGCAGCAGCCAGGGCAGGCCGTAGCCGCTGCCGAACCCGATGGCGATGCCGACGAGATCGTCGGTCGCGTAGTGACGGTCCGCCATGATGCGGGTAGTGGCCGTCGCCAGGGTGGCGACCACCATGGCTGCGCAGGCGCCGGCGTCGACGGCGGCGCCTCCGTACAGCGGCAGGTAGCGATGGTGAACGCAGGTGAGCCCTGCGCCGGTGGCCACGGTCAGCGTGTGCCCGCTGGGAAGGCTGGCATTGTTTCCGATCCCGCACAGCACGTCGTAGGACGGGTCGGCGGCGCAGTCCTGCGCGGACGGGCGCGCACGACCCACCTCGTAGAAGAGGATGTTGTTCAACAGACCCGCCACCGCGAAGGCTTCGAGGTTCATCATCAGAAGTTGCCAGGCCACGCCAGGCTGGTGATGCACGAGGAGCGCAGCGGGCACGTCGACGGCGAAAGGAAGCATGTAGCCGAGTTCCGTCAGGCGATCGCTTGCATACTGGGACAGGTGGCGGCCGTCCGGCGTGTCGGCGCGTAGCCAGCCGCGGAGGGTGTCGTCGAACCAGTTCGGCCCCTGCCACCGGGGCTCCTGGGGCGCCAAGCGGTAATTGCGGACGTACCACGACGTGGCGCCCATGGCGGCGGAGGCGGCGTACTCCCATGGGCGAAACCGTGGCCACTCGGGCCGCCACTCCACCCGAGGGACGGGCGCCTGGGCCTGAGTGGCGTCGACCTCGGCGCGGACGACGGCGTTCGGCCCGACGACCAAGGCCAACTGAACGACCGCGGCCATCGCAAGTCGCTGGCAGCGCCGGCGGGGCGGAATTTCTTGCGCGTCGGGAGGGTGATTCCGCAAATTGCGCGCGTCGCGGTGAAAGGTGACCCTACGAGTCACGTCGTCGCGCGAGCACGGCCAGCCCGAATCCGAGCGCAAAGGCGCCGGCGATCGCCGCGCCGGGATTCTTCCGCACGACTCTGCGCGCCCTATCTCCCCAGCCGGACAAGACCTCTCGCGCGTCGTCCACGCGCTCGACGACGTCCTGCACGCGTCGCTCGAGCTCGTTTGCGGAGTTCGCCACTTGATCGGAAACCTTCTCCCTGAACGTCATCATGCCGCGAGCCTCTTCAAGGCGCGTGCCATGACCACGATCATTCGAGCCGTGCCGTTGTTTGGAGCGAAGGACCAATGCGACAGAACCGATCGGGGACCGGCCAAACCGTGACCCTTGATTGCGGGACATCGTGACCGCGATGGGCGATGCGTTCCAATTGGAACACTTGTTGCTGCTCCAAAGGGAATGGACGTCAACAACGCGGTGTGGCCGGCGGCTCCTGTTGAATCGGGCCAGGGAAGGAGCTCCTATTTTCGAACGCTTGGCCGCCTGGCCTGGCTTTTCCTTCGGCATCCCCGACGCGCCATCGATGACCTCATGGCGGAACCAAGGGCGCTTTCCTTCGGGACCGCATTTCTGCTGATCGGCTTGACCGTCTACGCCATCGTCGCTGCGCGCATCTATGGGCTGGGCTATCGCCCGAGGACGGCCCCGCTGACGCTGTTTCCAGCGGAGAGCTGGTACCTGCTGCAGGCGTTCATCACCATCCCTGTCGGCGTGGTGGCAGCGTTTGCCTTCTCCGGGATCGCCTATGCGATCTGTCGCGCCTGGGGCGGTTCCGGGACCTTCGACGCCACGTTTGGCGTCTCCGCATTCTCCCTTCACCTGCCCATGTTGCTCTTCATGTGGATCCCTGAGATCTTCGTGGCGCCGTCGCTCTACGGGCGGTCCGGACAGCCGTTGCCGTGGCCCGCCTGGGTCGAGATCCTTCGGATGGCTTTGATCCCGTTGCCCTGGGCCGGGATCATCTCGACGATGGGGCTCTCGCGTATCCACGGCTTGCCGACGTGGCGGGCCGGCATGGCGGTGCTGGCGGCCGCTGTACCGACCGCGCTGATGACCGCTGCATTCCTCCGCTAGTCTTCCGTCCCCGTGGGCCCTGTTGTCGGCGGTCACGGAGGTCCACGTGGAGATCGTGAATGACTCCGACCGGCTCGACGACGAGGATCGCGCGCGCCTCCCCGCTGCCATCCGAGACCACCGGCTGCCTTGACCAAACAGTCGTCGATGGTGGAGCATGAGCCGCGACCGCGGTCTGTCCGATGTATACGTGCGAAAAATGTCAGTCTGAAAAACCATGCCCGGCTTGCGACTACGAAGCCGAGCGCGTGGTGCTCCCGTGCGATCTGCCGAGCGCCCTCTGGGTAAGGGTCTCGCAAACCGGGGGCCCGAAGCTGGATCGCGTGCAGGTGAGCGTCCAGGGCGAGAAGGCGAGACTGACGGCGGTCAATGGCTTTGCGGTCTTCGATCCAGTCCCTGCGAAGGGGCACACCGTAGCGCTCGATCTCGAGAGCGGTGGGCATCACAAACGGTACAAGGCCGTGGAGCCCAAGCTGCAGAGTGTGGGCAGCGGACAGGTCGGGCTGGTGACGTTCGAGCTGGATCCTCTTGCGAACGCGCGCGTCGATCCCCAGGATGTTCTTCTCTTCGTCAAGGGCAAGGCCAAGGAGCTCACCCTCTCGACCGACGAGCCGAGCTACCGCGGCGCAGGCACCGTCACCGGGATCGATCCTGCGAAACTCGTCGAGGTTCCCGAGGCCCAGCAAGTCGGCGCGAAAATCTCACTGCGCGCGAAGGATCAGCCCACGACCTGGGGCGGCCTCGAACTGACCTGGAAGCTCGACGAGGTGCCCGGTGCTACGGCCAAGACGAAGGTCCGCATCGTCCAGGCGACGCTGGAGCCGTGCCAGCCGCTCGAGGACCAGCCCCTCGAGCGAGGCAAACGCGGCGATCCCGGCCTTGTGGTCGCGGCCAAGACGGCGGCCAACGACAAGCCCACGAGAGCCAAGGTTCGCCTCTCCGTCTCTCCCCGCGAGTTCGACGGCACGCTCCAGATCGAGGCCAAGGCCAAGAAGGTCAAGCTGTACGCCAAGGCAGATGGCACCGACGAGATCACGGAGATCAAAGGTCCGTTCACCGAGGAGAAGGCCTTCTTCGTCGAGGGCGCGACGGTGAGCGACAAGAAGTTCGACGAAGAAGTTCGTCTGGTCGTCGACGGCGAGGTGCTCGACCGCTTCGTGGCCACCGTGGTGGCGACGGAGTTGGTGATCCACGAAGACGTGGTCCCTGCGTCGAAGCCCCAAGACCAGGACGAGTACAAGCCCATCCCAGGGAAGGTGCGCATCCTCTTTCCCGATCCCAGGCACAAGCTGGTGCGGGCCAAGCTGCTGGTGAAGAAGACGCCGTGGGACGCGCCTTGTCTCGTGCAGCTCTCGGTCGAGGGCGGGGGGGCCATCAAGGTGCTGCGCGACAAGCTGCCCAGCGAGCGGTCGCTCCAGCGGTACGACGCCAGCGAGAAGGCCGTGGCCTTGCCCAGCCAGCACAAGGTCAACGCCGGCTTCGCCCAGCCCACGGAAGACTTCGTCGACGACAAAGGCGTCCCCTTGTGGGTGGAGGGCACCAGCCCTGGCGAGGTCAAGCTGTCCGTGGGCATCGGAGCCGTGCAGGAGAAGACCGATACGCTCACGCTGACGGTGAGGAAGCCGAAGTTGCAGATCCACGTGACCCGAAAGTTCGTGGTCCCCGTGACGCCCGGCGAGATCCAGCTCGACTTCTTCGACATGAAGGACGGGGCGAGCATCAACACCGGCTTCCCCAAGCTGGGTGCTGGCGACGCCTTCAAGGAAGCCGAGGTGGATGTCGACGACTATCGCCTCAAGCTCTTGCCTCAGGCTGTCGGTGAGCAGTTCGCCCGCATCTTGCGGACCGAGCCCGCCGGAGACGCGGCCGCCATCTCGGTGACCAAAGACACCGTGGTGAAGTTCGAACTGGCGCCCTACTACACGAAGGTGCAGTTCATCGCCTACTGGATCTTCACCGGGCAGAGCAAGGGCATCGACGTCAAGAAGGTCACCCACGACGATCGCGTGACCACCGCCCGCGCCGACATGAAGGCCAAAGCCGCGCTCATGAAAGCGGCGATCGAGAAGATCACCGCTTTTCGAGGCGCCGACATCGAGGGCTCCGACACGCTGAAGATCTTCATGGCGCCCGAGTTCACCTTCCGCGGTGCCCAGGGCGCCTATCCCATCGACGTCGTGTCCGAGATCTTCGACGAGCTGGTTCCCGAGATTGACAAGGGCATCTACGACGACTGGCTCTTTGTGCCGGGTACGGCGATAGGGACCGTGACGTCGCCCAATGAGGTGACCGCTGCGAACAAGCTCTCGCTCGCCACCACGAGGCACGTCGAAGTCATCGCGACGCCGCCGCGGCAACCGGGCGGACCGCCGGTCAACATCCGCCGCGAGTATCGCCTGACGTATCAGGGGGGCACGAGGCCCAGCAAAGGCTGGGCGATGTTGGAGCCGCACGTGGGCACGGTCGTCTCGGTGGGGACCAGCCCGCTTCCCCGCGGTGATTGGGTCGTCGTCGACCACCTCGACGAGGTGACTCAACCAGCAGGACCCTTGGTGGGAGCCGCCAAGTTCGTCGACCCGCCAGAGGTGGAGATCGCGAACGTCGCCTTGGTTCGGAAAGGCGGCACGAAGATCCCATGCGGCGCAGACGGGCGCGGGTTGCGCCAGCTCCTCGTCAACAAGGAATACGTGGCCTGGGGCGACCTCCCGACCAACGTCGATCGGAACCAGGAGAGCTTCTTCTTGGAAGGCCGGCAGCTCGTCGAGCTCTACGGCATGGTCTGTCGTGCCAAGGCCCCCATGGATTCAGCCATGAGAAGCACGTTCCAGGGCAACTGGAAGTGGGGACCGGACCCTCCGGACAAGAGCGAGGACAATGTTTCCGGATTGGGAGGCGGAACGTTGTTCTGGTTGGACTGGATTCAGTTCGGGCTGGAGATCTGCATGGACCACCAGTTCGGGCGACTCGCGAATGGCGTGGCGAAGAAGGGGCTAACACCGCCCAATGTCCAGCTTGTCACCTCGGGCGGCGCCGAGATCAAAGACTACGCCGTCTGCACGGTGAACCAGGGTCTGGTGTTCAACGTGGACATGAGCCACCACCAAGCGCAGAAGGGCGGCGTTGACCTCAACACACGCGGCCTGCCGCTTTCCTTGCTCAACAAGGCCTCCGACCATTACGACATCACCCGCGAGAGCGACCGCAACCCAGGTGAGCAAGTGGGCAACGGCAAGGTCTTCATCTACGAGCCCGCCGACATCGCTTATTGAAAGCGCCCTCGTGCTGATCATCCGCGCCGAACAGATGGCCGCGCTGCAGTCGACGCAGCGACAGCAACTGGAGGATCGCGTGGTCGCGCATTTGCGCCGCCGTTTCCCCGCGCGTTGCGCCGCAAGGGATGAAGATGCGCTGCGGGCCGAGGCCGTCTGTGGAATCGCTTCCGCGCGTGCGCATGGGGTGACGACGGTGGAGTCGATCGCCTTCTTGTGCGGCTGGTTTCTCGAGCTCGGTGACGAGTTCGAGCGCAGCCCCGGCGGCGACGAGGCGCTCGCGATCCTTCGCGATCCAACCTACCCGGGACAGATCAAGGTGCTCTTGATCGGCGAGATTCTCCACCACCACTCGCGGGGCCGGAGGCTAGTGGGATTCTGAAGGATCCGACGAAATCGGTGGCTCCCGTCGTGGCCACCTCACGCATCCGCAGGAATCGGAAGGGTCAAGCGGGTCGCGGGGAGGTGGCGCCGTCGTTCTTTTGCGATGGCACAGGGCGGGCAGCCTGCCTATCATCGTGCGCGCAGGAACGAGGCATGCGAGGAGCATCGAAAAACACGATCGACTGCCGAGGAGGTGACGGTGTCCGGGCCGTGCGCACCGTGGAATGCCTCCCCGGCGTACAGGTGATCTCCTTCGAGAGATCGACGCGCGACTTCAGCTACTACAACGACCTCTACGCGATCGCGATCCTGTTCTCCGCCGAAGGAGCCGTGACGTTCCGGGGACGTGAGTACGCGGCGGCCAGTGGACAGGTCGGCCTGATCCAGCCTGACGGCATCTTCTGCCGACGGTTGCCACCCATCCCCGAGCGCGTGACGAAGGTGCTGATCTCTCCGACGGCCATGGAGAATGCCGCGCGGGAGCTGGGTGTTCCAGGTGGCGCCGTGTATTTCGACCGGCTGTTGGTCGAATCGCCGCCGCTGTTCAGGCATCTAGCCGCGCTGGACGCTTGTCTGCGCAGGAGGTCCACGGCCCTGGAGGTCCAGACCAAGTTCGTCACGGCCCTCGAACTGGTCATCGGTGAGAGCAGCCGGCCGCCCGCCGCGCAGGCCGACATCGGCACGCGCCCCGTTCGACGTGCGCGCGACATCCTTCACGCCCGCTTCGTCCAGCCGATCGCGCTCTCAGACCTGGCCAGGGATGTTGGCGTCAGCGCCTTCAACCTGCCCAGGATCTTCAAGCGCGAATTCGGGCTGCCGCCACACGCCTATCAAAATCACCTTCGGCTCGCGCAAGCTCGAAAACTGCTGCGACAGGGCATGGCGCCGGCCGAGGTCGCGGTGGAGGTCGGCTTCACCGATCAGAGCCACCTCACGCGCCACTTCCGACGCACGCTCGGAATCACGCCAGCCGCCTTCCAGCCGAAGCGCCACACCACCGCGTAGACGCCGCGCGCCCATCGAAGCGGCGGCGAGTTACTTCATGAATTCGCGCGTGTTGGCGCGCGGCCGAACGCCGACGCGTCGGACAGGAGGCCTGGGGCTACTGAGGGTTGATGGTCATCGTGGTGGTCAGATCCTTGCCGCCGTTTCGCAGCCGCACCCAGTACGACCCCGCCTCGCCCACCACCAGCTTTCCCTGCGCCATGGAGCGAACGCCGATGTCGTTCGTAGAGACGACCTCGGTCGCACGAGACTGTTGACCGAATCGGTCCAAGACGTCCACACCGTAGCTGATGTTCGTGCTGACGCCGTCCGCGTGCGCGGCGTCGAGCGAGAACTTGTAATTTCCCAGAGCCAGGTCGATGAGAAACCATTGCTCCTCGGCGGCGGCGTCGGTGGTGGTGCCAAATGTGAACGAAGCCGATTCTCCCAAGGCCAGAGGCCTCACTGTCGGACACTTGTCGAACAGAGGTGATGGAACTGGCGCGGCGTTTGCGAACACGCCCATCTGATAGTCTTCGATTCCGAAACCGGTGATCACCTTCATCGTCACCGTCGACGAGACCGTGACTTCGAAGAAGGCCTCGTCGCGATAGGATCGGCCGATCTCGTTGCCCCAGATCAGGCTGTCTTCGTTGCCGTTGGCCGACGGCCGTGTGACCTTGATGCCGAGGTTGGTCGACGATCCGTCGGCGGTCCGCGCGTCGGCCACCAGGTGATAGAAGCCCCGCGCCAGTTGGATAGCCCAGTGGTGTTCTCGGTTGGTTAGGCTCGCGGGATCGATGCGGCCCGTGACGATCTGCCCGATCGCAAACAGGGTCGGCGCTGCCTGGTTCGTGCTGGGAGCGAGCGCGCTGACGGGGATGGTACCGCAATCCGAGCGTGTGTAGACCGGAACGGATGCCGCCGCGCCGCTGCCGCCGCTCCCCGTCGCGCCCGTGCCCCCACTGCCCGAGGCGCCAACGTCGAAGGGGTTGCTCCCTGAACTGCAAGCGACCAGGACTGCGCCGAGCAAGAAGGCTCCAAAAATATTGGACACGCCGAACGTCATAGAGGAGTGGTCGCGCTCCATCAGACCTTGCGATTTCATGCGGGCTCTCTTCGTCATGGCGAGCGAATCTAGGAGAGCGGCGACTGTGCCGTCTTGTACGTTTTGATCATGTGGCGCCACCGTCCAGTCGCCACTCGCGAGCCATTGTGAGGTCAGCATCGATGCACGGTCCCGCCGGAGGAGTCGCCAGACTCCCCACGATTCCCCTCGCATCTCCACTGTCTCCACGAAGGGTGTAGAGTTTTTTGGATGGTTTCCTTGAGTGGACCTGCTTGGCTGGCGTTGGTTTTAGGTTCGGGTCTGATCGCGTGCACGTCGGGTGGCGCGGCACAGAGTGGCGGCGGCGGTGGCGCCGCCGGCAGCGCAGGGACGTCGATGATGGGCAGCAGCGGCGCCGCCGGCGGCAGTAGCGGCTCGGGGGCGGTCGGCGCGGCTGGTACGATGGGTGGGGGAGGAGGTGGAGTTGCGGGCGCCGGCGGACCCGGTGGGATCGCTGGCGGCGCGGGAGGCACGGGCGCCGGCGGACCCGGTGGGACCGCTGGCGGCGCGGGAGGCTCGGGCGCGGGCGGACGCGGTGGAGCCGGGGGCGGCGTCGTTCCGCCGCGCACCTGCACCACGGCACTGCCACCGCGTTGTCCGGAGAAGGTGGTCGACCTCGGCGATGTTTCTGCGCTGCGCGTGGATCGCGACAACCCACCGAGCAACTACCAGGGCGTCACGCGCATCACCGGCGCCAGCGTCGTCGAACTGGCCAGCATCGTCGGCATCCAAGCCTTCGACTGCCTCGAGACCATCGACGGTGGCCTGACGGTGTTCTACACGGCGGACGGGATGTCGCTGGCGGGCGCGTTCCCGAACCTGCGGGCGGTGGGTGGGGTGGACATCGAAGGCGACGCGGATTTCACCATCGACACCTGCGCGTTCCGGTCGCTCGAGAAGCTCGGCGTCACGGGCGCTGGGAGCTTCGACATCATCGGCGAGCTGAACGGCGACATCGATCTCAGCGCCCTGCGCGACTTCTTCCGCATTCAACTCCGGAACACACATCTTCGTCGCGCGACGCTTCCCAGCAACGGGACGTTCGTGGCCGCGCAGCTCCGCATCCAGGGCAACCGGGAAATGACCTCCCTTCTCGGCCTCGTGAACGCCACGCTGACCGGCTCCACCGTCAACGGCGGCGACTATAGCTTGTTCGTGGGTGGGAACTACTTGCTTCCCGCCTGTCGGGTCGAAGAGCTTCGCCAGAAGTTTCTCACCGCCGGCTATCCGAGCGAACGCCTCATCATCGAGACCAACGGCCCGGCGTGTCCGTGAGGCGTTGCAAGACGATTCCGCCACCCCCCAAAGCAAAGGGCCAGGGGTTACCCGGCCTTTCAGATCTGCCACGTTCCCTCATTCCCCCTTCATGGCGATCCGATTTCCGACCAGCGTCAGCGTCAGGTGCTGGCGCGGATCTCGGGCGGCTTCGGACCTTCTCTAGACCAGATGCAGTTCGCGCACGAGCCACTCCGACTGCCAGGCGCGCTCGCGCCGGTAAGCCTCGAGCGCCGTCTCGGCGCGAGCCAGCTGTGCCAGACCCAGCGCCGACACGTAACCCGCCATCGCGGTGTTCTTGCGTTCGATGTGCCAGTTCACCGCCCACTGATAGTTCGTGAGGTGCTCGCGCTGGCTCGGGTCAGTCGCCAGCGTCAATCGCGCGCCGAGCCGGTCGTGACAGGCCTGAGCGAATCGTCCACCGTCGCCTCCGGACCAGCCATCGATACGCTCGGTGATGCGTGCTCGCCGCGCGACGATGCAATCGCCGCCCTCGATCCATTCGCCGTCGAACTCGGCGCGCCACAGCTCCTCGTGCATCCAGTGGGCAAGGTCGTTGGGCCGTAGCAGGTGGACACCAGCCCTGCAGACGACCAAGGGCTGAGAGGTCTCGATCCATTCGTGGGGGGACCACGCATGCCCAGTCAACGGACCCTTCCCGCCGCGCTGAAGGAACTTGAACAGAATCATTTCCGTGTCCTGCCTTCGCGAGCTCGCCAAGTTTGGAACAGGGTCGCAAGCTTCGACGTGTCGACGGGGGTAGGGTCCGCGGGGTGTCCCAGCTGCGCGGTTAGCTCAATCGCACGCTCTGCCTGCTTCAGATAGGTCATGCACCACGTACATCCAAACAGGTGCTGCTCGAACTTGATTCGGTCGGCGGTATCCAGCGCGTCGCACTGGTAGTCGGTGACCAGCTCGACGAGCTCTTTGCAGGTCAGAGACACCAGATCGCCGACCCTCACGACGCGCTCCCTTCATAGTACCGCTCCAACGTCGCCCGCACCTTGGCGCGCGCGCGGTGCAGAAGGACCCGCTCGTTCGAGATCGTCACTCCCAAGATTTCACTGACTTCCTCACAGCGGAAGCCTTCGATATCCTGCAGAACGATCACATCGCGCTGTGACGGCGGGAGCTTCCCGATGGCCTCCTCCAGGTCCGCGCGCAATTCCCGGTTCAGCACGTGGGCCTCGGGGCTCTCCGGGAACGGGTTGGGCGGGGGCCACCAGTGCCCCTCCCAGGGCACTCCTGGCGCGCTGAAGCGGCTGGCATCGACCGCGGATTCGCCGGCATCGCCAAGCGACGACATAGGGACGGAGTGGCCCTCCTTTCGAATCCGGTTTCGCGCGACGTTCACCAAGATTCCACAGAGCCACGTCTTCAGCGTCGACCGCCCCTCGTATTTCTCCGCGCTCTCGAGCATGGTGAGCCAGGTCTCCTGCACGACCTCCTCGGCGAGGGAGTCGTTCTTGACCCACATTCGCGCCAGCCTCATGAGAGACGTTTGGTGAGCCGCTGCGAAGGCCACGAATGCGGACTCGTCGCCCGCCTGCAGTGCGGCTATGACGGCCCGATCTTCGTTCAGAACTCCCCGGTCCACCAGCTGCTCCGAGCCCGTTGATACCAGGAGCGCAGGCGCGAAGCGAGCCCTTCATAGGCTCCAGTCAGTGTCGGTCCCGCCGAAAGAATTACACCCGATTTCGGAATTGTTTCTAAGCGGTCGATCTTCGGTCACGAGAAGAATCTGTAACGGATTGCTGACCTGGGACACGAATACCTGTGACCGGGCACTGGACCACGCAAGGGGGGATACTAACGATGGGCACACGCGACAAACACTGCGGCCATGACGGTACCGTGAGTGCACTCATGCTCGGCTATTGTCGCGGAGAGAGACAGGCCTTTGAGGGGCTACACGCGCGGGTGGCACCGGCGATTTTCGCGGAGCTGATTGATTGGACCCGCGATCGTCAACGGGCCGAGCGCCTGCTGGACGAAACCCTCCAAGCGCTGCACAGGAGCCGGTCGCTCTACGTCGAAGGGGCGGACCCTGTGCCGTGGATCTTCGAGATTGCGCGCAGGGAGTTTGTCCGGGACCGCCGTCGCGAAGCCAGGGAGTCGCGTGGGTTCTGGTGGTCGCGAATCCGAGCCGCACTCCGGGGAAGGGCACCGGTCGAGCTCGAGGCGCGGTCGTGAGTCCGTGCGTGTGTGAGGACACCCAGACGTCCCGGCCACGAGCGAGGCCGTGCCGCCTACCGACCGGTACGGTCCAGCGCCAGGCGCGTGAGTACGCCGAGAAGGGCGCCCGCGACGATGCCTCCTGCGTGCGCGAGCAGATGGCCGGGACGGCAGTTCGAGCAGGTGAGGTGTAGCGTCAGGCCCGCCAGCATTCCCCCGGCCGCGCCGACGGCGGCGCCCCAGCGCCATGATTCAGCGAGGACCAGGCGGCGTAGGGCCAGCGCCGAGACCACGATCGTGGGCACGCTGACCTTGAGACCAACTGCCAGACAGTCACGCCAGGACATGACGGTGGGGGCGGGCCCAGGTGCGCCGGGGTTCCCGCCGCGAAGAATCGCGAGACCGAGGAGCAGACTGGCGCCGGTCGACGCGGCCGCCATCAAGCTTGCCAAGCGAAACGCGCGTGCGCCGTCGGGCAGCACGTGACCCTTCGTCGGCAGGACCGTCAGGGCCAGCGGGAAGCAGAAGCCCGCGAGCCAGAGCAATCCAATGGCGATGGTCCAGGTGATGGGAACCGCTCCGAGGTCCGGTCGAAGCGGCGAGGCGGTCAAGGTCCACGCCGGATAGGCGCAGGCGCCAAGGACCGCAATCAAGAAGGATCGCAAGGGCACCCGAAGGTGAACCCGGCCCATCCTCGCGATGGACGCCAGTAAAGCCGGAGACGGAGGTGGCGGTACAACAACCATCCGGCGGCCGAAGTGGCGGGATGGTGCGCCGTTGGTGTTGCTGCGCCTGGGCATTTGAGACCATTAGATTGGCAGCCGCCAGCAGAAGGGCCGCGCTTGCACCTTGCGAGACAGCGCTGTCTATGAGGACTGCATCATTTTGCTGAGATCGCAACGATGCTGGCGAAGAGGAACGAGGGCGCGATGGCCAGTGCGGGGGCGACCAGAGCCATCTCGAACCACGACCTCACGTGTGATCTCGTCGATCGGCTCCATTTTCCGGCATTCGTCATGATGCCGGTGGTACGCCGCTCGGACCGGACGGTTACGCCTGGATGTGCCGGGGTAGCCGCTCGACGTCGGTCAGGCGCGCCGCCGCGTAACCGACGGCCGAGTTCGGCGTAGAGGGCAAGACCTGACGCAAGGAGTTCGATCACATGAGGAACGCAATCCGAATGGGCATGGTGGCGGCTTTGACAATCGGGTCGGTGCTCCGCGCGGGCGCCGAGCTACCGGTGAAGCGTGTGCTGACGTTGTCCGTGGCGAAGCGGTTGGTGGCGGCCGCCGAGGCCGAGGCTGGCAGACGCAATGCCACGGTGGTCATCGTCGTCGTCGACGACGGTGGCTACCCCCTGCTGATCGAGAGACTCGACAATACACAGGTAGCCAGCGTCGACGTGGGAATCGCCAAGGCGCGCACCGCGGCCATCTTTCGACGGCCAAGCAAAGTCTTCGAGGATCAAACGAAGAATGGACGTGTGGCGGCGCTGGCGTTGCCCGGGGCCGTGGCCCTGCAGGGTGGCCTACCGCTGACACTCGACGGACAGGTGATCGGCGCCATCGGCGTCAGCGGCAACTCGCCCCAGGAGGACGAAGATATCGCGGCTGCGGGCGTGGCGGCACTTCCCGCGGCGATTCCGTCTTCGAAGGAGCACTGATCCAGCCGATGCCATGGCCGCCCTCAACAGGCGGCTCGAGTTGCCGTCGTTGTATCCTTGGGCTCCTCGGACGCGACCGTGGCTCGGTTGGTACAGCCGGGCTTGGCGGTCTCCCGGTCGCCATTGCCAGCCTTGACGCGACGAAGAGTGAACACCACGAGGATTGCGGCGAGCAGCGAGATGACGGCACACGCGGTGACGGTGCCTCGCAGAGCTTGGCCAAAAGCAGCGCGTGCCGCTGCGAGCAGCCGAGCACCTTCAGGTCCGGGCAGCCGCGCCGCCGCAGCAGCGGCTCCCCCCAACGTGTCTCGCGCCGACTGGATCGCCTCGATCGGCACTCCGTCCAGGACCGCGGGATCCAACGTGCGGCGGTAGATGGCCGTTCCGACGCTGCCGAGGATTGCGATTCCGAGCGCACCGCCGAGCTCCGAGCTGGTCTCCGAGATCGCCGCCGCGGCCCCCGCTGCTTGGGGTGGGGCCGAACCCACCATGAGGTCGGTTCCCAGGGTGACGACGGGAGCCAATCCCAAGGAAAAGAGGAGCGTTCCAACGACCAATCCCGCGAGGCCGGTCTGCGAAATGCCGGCGAGCACGGCACAGCCGACAGCCGATAGGGTCAAGCCCGCGCCCATCACGAAGGCAGGCCGTACCCGACGGGCGAGCGCCGGTACGAGCATGGACCCGAGGATGAAGCCGCCCGACCATGGGAGCGTCCACAAGCCCGCCTCCAGGGGCGGGAGGCTCAGGACGAGCTGAAGGTATTGTCCAATGAAAAGGTATGCTCCGAACGCGACGAGCGATCCGAGCAGGTAGGCCGCTAAAGAGACACTGAATGCGGGCACGCGGAAAAGCCGCAGGTCGATGAGGGGGGCCTCCAGCCTGCGCTGCCGGCGGACAAAGATGACCGCGACGGCGAAACCTCCGATCACCGACGCCAAGGGAAGGACTCCCACCCCGTCCTGGGCGGCCCATTTCACTCCGCCGACGATCGACAGGATCGCCAGCAGAGAGAGGCTGGCGCTCCGAAGATCAAGCCGCCGAGGTGAAGGGTCGCGGTACTCCGGAAGGAGAAGGGGTCCTACGACGAGCAGCAACACCATCACCGGTACCGCGAGCAAGAATACGGAGCCCCATCGGGAGTGTTGCAACACCACGCCGCCCAGCAGAGGGCCGATCGCGCCCCCCGCGGAATAGCTCGAGATCCAAACTGCGATCGCGACGGTTCTTTGCCGCGGATCGAGGAACATGTTTCGAATGAGCGAGAGCGTCGACGGCGCCAGGGTTGCCCCGGCGATTCCCAGGAGGGCTCGCGCGGCGATGAGCATCGCGGCGTTCGCGGCGAATGCTGCCACCACCGAGGCGATGCCAAAAGCGGCCCCTCCGATCAGGAGAAGACGGCGCCGGCCGATCCAATCTCCCAGATTGCCCATCGTGATGAGCATGCCGGCCACGAAGAAGCCGTAGATGTCTACGATCCACAGCAGCTGCGCGCTGTTGGGCCGGAGGTCCGCGCTCACCCGAGGGAGCGCCAGATTCAGCACCGTCAGGTCCATCGAATAGACCAGGCAGGGCAGTGCGATGACCGCGAGGCCGAGCCACTCTCGCAGGCCGGCTTTCGACTTTTCGTTCGCGGCGTTCATCGGGGGGGCCCGGAATGGTCTGGGGGCCGCGCTGCCTCCAGGAATTCGGCTGTCGTGAAGAGGGCAGCGCCGAGGAGCATCACGTCCTTGAGCACGATCCCCCACAGGAGCCGCAGGCCTTCCAGGCAGTGGCGCAAAACCGCGCGGCCACCTCCGGTCAGTCGGTGCGTTCGGGCCGGGTCGAAGACTCCAAGAACCGGAAACTCTGATGCCGTTCGATCGTGGGTGACCATCTCCATCCTCCGTCGTTGCGTCTGGTGCCCAGACCTGGAGGAGTGCGGGTGGCGCTCGAAATGTTACGAACGAGTTGAAGATTTCTTCGCGTAGGGCGACCGGTGGACCGGCATCACGCGCCGATCACCCTGCGCGCGATCCAGGCGGACTGCCACGCCCGCTCCCGCCGATAGAGGGCGTCCTCGTCGGCAGAGGCACCTAGCTTGGCCACCGCCAAGGCAGAGGCGTACCCGCTGACCGCGATGAACCCGGCGCGCAACGCCAGGATCGCGTCCTCCAAGAACCCTCGTGCGGCGACGGACGAGCCGGGAGCCGCTCGATTCGCCAGCTCGGTTGCGTGCTGAGCACAGGCTTCCGCGAAGCCTGTCGAGCCTCCGAGGTGCCAGGCGTCGATCCGTCGCACGAGACGAGCTCGGCGCACGACCAGACAGTCGATCCCCTCGACGTGCTCTCCTTCGGTTTCAAGCTCCCACAGCTCATCATGCAGCCAGTGCGCAAGGTCGGTAACGCGGCACACATGGCAGCCGTTGACGCAGAGCTCGAGCGGACCCTCCGGCTGCACCCAGGCACCCGGCGTGCCTGGCCGAGGCGCGGGCCACCGGAATCCCGAGAGTGGGCCCACGGCGCCTCTGGCCAGGAATTTGTACGTCGTCATCGCGCGCCAGCCCTCAATCTCCGCGGTTCCAGCGCCGGAACAGAGCCAGCAGCTCGTCTTCGGTTGGAGCGTCCTGGTCGCCCTGTTTCAGTCCGTGCGCAAGAGCCATCGTCGTCCTTACTTGCGCGAGATGGGCTGTGCAGGGGGGGCACGCCAGCAGATGCTGTTCCATGCGCACGCGTTCCTCGGGCGCCATCGCGTGGCTCAGGTACTCGGTGATGAGTTCCACCACCTCCTGGCACGTGAGGTCGACGACGCCGCGGGCCTTCATTTGTCGCCAGCCATCTTCTTGCGCTCCTGGGCGAAATACGACTCCAGCTGCGCCCGAAGCCTGGATCGGGCGCGATGGAGTAGCACACGTTGATGGGTGCCCGATATGGCCAGAATGTTACAGGCCTCCTCTCCCGTGAGCCCCTCGATGTCGCAGAGGGAGACCACCTGCCGTTGGATCGGCGGTAGCCCCGCGATGGCGGACTCCAGGACGGCGCGCAGTTCTTGGCGCTCCAGCGCTCGTTCCGGCGACGGAAATGCCGCAGGAGCGTCGGCCCAGTGGCCCGCCCAGCGATGCCCTTCGGGGACGAAGCGCTCCGACTCGACTGCGGGCGCTGGATCTTCGGTCTCCTCACGGAGCAGCGTGGTCACCGGCACCATCCGGCGTTCAGCCCGGGCATGCGCTCGGGCGATATTGACCAAGATTCCGTACAGCCAAGTACGCAAGGAGGAGCGTTCCTCGAAGCGATCGAGCGACTCCAGCGCAGCCAGCCACGTTGCTTGCACCACCTCGGCGGCCGAGGCGGCGTCATGGACCCAGACCCGGGCGATCCGAAGGAAGGCCGACCGGTGATGTTTGACCAGGCGCGCGAAGGCCGCCTCGTCGCCGCTGCGAAGCGCAGTTACTGTTGCCTGCTCGTCCTCCATGCGCCGAGGGATAGTCTAGTGCCTGCGCCGTCACACCCCGAGCTGCTTGGTGAGGAAGATCCGGGGTGGCGCCTCGGATAGCTCGGGAGCCATCCTCGCATATTTCTTGCGCAGAACCACGTGCTGCCGGGTTGACTGGGTGACGTCGGGCTTCGACCAGCCCGCACCGGCGTCATCCACGACGCTGCTTCACGGCCGCGTCCACAAGGAGCTCGCGATGAGATCAGGAAAGCCGATCCTAGGTGTTGGCATGGCGGTGGCAATGATGACCGCCTGTGGGACGGGAGCTCCCGAAGGGGATAGCCCTTCCGTCGGCGAGGACGTCGAAGCGACCTCGCATCCGCTTTACGCATTGACGACGGTACTTTGGCCAGGCGGGGTTGTCCCCGTGTGTTGGTCCAACCCGGGCCACGACCTGGAACGTACGTGGGTTCGCGCGGCCATCGCCCGCACCTGGGAAGCCGCGGCCCAGATCACTTTCACGGGATGGGGCGCCTGCCCGGATTCCTTCCCGGGCGTCAAGATCGACTGGAGCGACGAGAACCCGTTCACGCAAGGAATTGGAACCAACCTGCGCGGGACCATTGGAATGATCCTGAATCCGGAGTTCCACAATGTTGACGCGCCGGAGACGTGCGCGGCACCCGAGTCCCGCCGGCAGTCCTGCATCGAGATGTTCGCGGTGCACGAATTCGGACACGCGTTGGGCTTTGCTCACGAACAGAACCGCCCCGACACGCCGGGCACCTGCACGGCACGCAAGCAGGGCGACAACGGCAACTCGACGTACGGGAACTGGGATCTGATGTCGGTCATGAACTACTGCAATCCCTCGCTGAACAACAACGGCAACCTCAGCGCTACCGACATTGCAGGCGCCGCCTACTACTACGGCGGCCCCATCTGCTGGGGCAATAGCAGCTGGTCCGGCTGCCGCGGGACCGGTTGCACGACGTGCAGTGAAAAGACCGGCGGCTATCCGTTGTACCGGTACAACCATCCCCATTGCGGAATGTCGACCACCTGCTCGAACTCGTTCTCGCCTTGCAGCACGAACTGTCCCGCGCCGACCGCTGCAGATTCATGCGGCGGTACGACGGGGCAGTGGGCCGGCTGTCGCGGCAGCGGCTGCACCGTCTGCCAGGAAAAGCTGACCCAGTATCCGAACTATGCGAGACGACACCCGATGTGCTCGATCTCCACGACCTGCGCGAATCAGTTCTACACGTGCAACGTCAATTGCCCGGCGCCCACTGATCTCGACAAGTGATCGCCGGCCAAGTCCGCGCCGGGCGGCTCCGTACGTCAGCGCCGAGCCTCCGGCGGGGCTTCATTCAGCTTCATGTACACATCGGTGTACCGTCCGGCGAAGCCACGCAGGCGTTGTCGCAGGTAAAGTCGCGCTCGTAGGCGCTCCCATCAGCGCTGCACTTGAGTATCACGTTCTTCGAGCAACTGAGCGCCCCGGGACAACAGATTCCGCTGCATGTCGTGCAGGTTCCCTTCGTGCATTTCTGGGCGCTGCCGTTGCAGCCGTTCGGATCCATCTTTCCTTCGTAAGCGTTGCCGCACGTCCCCGAACCGTTGCATTGTCTGCATGCTCCGCAACTCTGGCCCGGGTCCAGGTCTCTACGTTGGCACGTGCCGCCTTGGCACTTGTCGGCATGCGAGCAATCCGTCTCGCCTCCGTTGCAACCCGCTGGATCCGGCGCGCCTTCGTAGGCGTTGGCGCATGTGCCAGAGCCGTTGCACTTCTTGCATAGGCCGCAGCCCACGTCGGTGCCCTTGTCGTTGTGTTGGCACACGCCGGCTTTGCACGAGTCCTGCTTGGAGCACGCTGTCTCGCCCTCGTTGCAACCCGATGGATCCGGCTTCCCTTCGTAGCCATTTCCACATCCGCCGGACCCATTGCATTGTTTGCATACCCCACAGTCGACGTCAGTGCCCTTGTCGTTATGTTGGCAGGCGCCCCCTTTGCACGAATCCGTGTTGGAACAGTCCGTCTCTGCCGCATTGCACCCGCTCGGATCCGGCTTCCCTTCGTAGCCATTGCCGCATGCGCCCGATCCATTGCATTGCTGACATACGCCGCAGTCCGTGCCCATCGGCGCGTCGTTCGTGTTGCAGGCTCCCGAGCCGTTGCAGGTGTCCGCGCCCGAGCAGGCGTTCGAGGCGCTGCTGCCGCAGGGACTGCCCGATGCCTTGTTCGCGCCATCGACACACACCGACGACCCGGTCGAGCAGGACGTGATCCCCGCCTTGCACTGCGTGGGGTTCGTGGTGCAGGCCATCCCTGGTGTGCAAGAGCCGCACGTCCCCGCCTTGCAATAGAGATTCGAGGTGCTCGTCGGGCCGCACGACTCACCGTCCGCGAGCGAAGTCCCGAGATCGACGCACGTCGGGGTTCCCGTGCTGCACGACAGTCGCCCGTTGTGGCACGGGTTGGCCGGTTTGCAGGCGCCGCCTTCGTTACAGGCCGCGCAGACTCCTGCGTTGCAAACCATCTTCGTCCCGCCCGGCGAGGAACAGGATGTTCCAGCCGGCTTGTTTCCGCTCTCGACACAGACCGACGACCCGGTCGCGCAAGACGTCGTGCCGACCTTGCAGGCGTTGGCCGGATCACACGCCTGGCCGGCCGAGCAGGAAACGCACATTCCTGCCCGACACACCTTGTTGTCCCCGCATACGGTGGCCGTTCCGTCTGGCAAGGGCATGTTCGTGTCCATGCACACGGCCGTTCCCGTCTCGCAGGCGAGGGTGCCTTTGTGGCACGGGTTCGCCGGCGGACAAGACGCGCCCGCGACACAGGGCGTGCAGGTGCCGTCCATGCATACGTTGCCGGTCCCGCAGGACGTACCATTGGGTTTGTTCCCCGAGACGACGCAGGTCGAAACCCCGCTCGAACACGACGTGGTCCCGGTCTTACAGGGATCGGTGACGGTGCATGTCTTCACCGTACACGCGACGCAGGCGCCGGCGCTGCAGACCTTGTCGACTCCGCAAGATGTGCCGTTCGGCAGGACCTCGCCGGTGTCCGAACAGCTCACGGACTGGCCGCACACGAGCTTACCGCCGTGGCAAGGGTTGGCGGGAGGGCACGCCAGTCCGTCGCTGCACGAGACACACGCGCCACCACTGCAGATCTTCCCCGAGCCGCACGTCGTGCCGTTCGCCGCGTTCCCCGCCTCCAAGCATGCCGGTTCGCCCGTGTTGCAGGCGGTGGAGCCCGTGCGACAAGGACTGTCCGGAATATTGCAGGCGGAGCCCGGAACACAGGCCACGCATGACCCCGACGTGCTGCAGACGAGGTCCTTGCCACAACCACTGCCGGCCGGCAGGTTCATCCCCGTGTCCACGCATTGGACGTTGCCGCCCTTGCAAGTGAGCGTGCCCCGATGGCAAGGATTCGTCGCCCGGCAAGGGTCTCCTTCCACGCAGGCCTTGCACGCGCCGGCTTGACAGTCCATTCCGGCGCCACAGCCGGTCCCATCGGGCTGATTGTCGGATTCGACGCAACTCGAGGAGCCGCTGGTGCATGCGGTCTTGCCGACGCGACAGGGTTTCTCCGATAGCGAACACTCTTGTCCGCTCGCGCACGTCTCGCAGGAGCCCCCCCGACACACGGAGCCCTGGCCGCAGTCGCTTCCGTCGGATTTCGGTCGCTGAGTATCCGTGCACGATGCGGTACCGCCGGAGGCACACCGGGTCTCGCCTTCGTGACACGGATCGGCCGGAACACAAGGCGCTCCGGGCGCGCACGATCCAGTTCCCGCCCCGGTTTCTGAGCCGTCCGGCCGTGCCACGTCGGGGCCTCGACCATCAGGTCCGGCCTCAGCGGTTCCTCCGTCGTCCTGAGCCAACGGGCCCTGGCGAAGCGAAGCACACCCGATCGTCAACAAGCACAGCAGCGCCCCCGACAACACGAACCGGCACTTCGGCATGACCAGCCATCTCCTCTCTGCGTTCCTCTAGACGTCTTCTAGGGCGCACGACGGGGCGATGGGAATAGATCGGAATTCACTTCACTCGTGCGCAGCACGCACGGATCGTGGCGGAATGAGGCTGGCTGCTGAGAGGGCAGGGCTCGCCGCCCTATCGAAGCATGAAGGCGACCGGGGCGCCCGGCTAGCACCGTCGTCGCCGCTTGCGCCTCGCCGGCTTCATCTGCAGCCCTCCATCACGTGAAGGATGGTCCGCCGCCGGTCAACTCGGCGGTATGGCCAGCTTGGGCACCGCGGAGTCCATCCACGTGATTCGTTGACTGAGCCAATCCTTGAAGAACTGGAGCTCGCCCTGGTACGAACCCGCCACCTCGGAATTCGGCCACACATATTCGTTCAGGATCGGCCAGCGCTGGAAGTTGTTGTCCTGCGCGCGGGCCAGAGACTCGGCCTGTTCGTCGATATAGGCGACCAGCGTGGCCAGGGCTTCCCTCGTTTCGTCCCACCGCTTCATGACCCGGTTGACGAACTCGGAATCGGAGAACAGCGGCGACATCCAGGCGGCGTTGAGGATGTACCAACCTTCGGGATTCTCGTTGCCGTTGTAGTCGATGTTGCCGGCGGCGATGTCGAAATCCCAAACCGGGCCCAGAAACAGCTTCTGGTTGCGGCCCTTGAAAAGCCAGACGCTGGTGAAGAAGATGGCGTCGTTGTTCCGGAACAGCTCGTTGACGAGGTACCAGTTCACGAACGAGTCGATGTCGATCACCTCGTCGTAACCACTGGGGGCAAGCCCGGTGATCCCGCTGTAGAGCGCGTCCTCCGCGTGCTGCACGTACGCCTGAACGTAGGCGAGTTGGTCCGGCGTTGCCGGATAGGGATCGTGCAGGTTGAAGGGGACTTGGTGCCGCGTGTACCAATGAATCGGCTCCCCCAGGCGGGCGTCCACCTCTAGCAAGTAGCCGCCGCTGATGGCATCGGCAGACACGTCGCTCGCCGAGAGCGCGTCGATGTTGACGCGGCTCTGCGCGATCTTGATGCTCTCGCACACCAGGTAGGTGCCCACGTAGCCGCCATTCAGGAAGACCTCCGCGAACGCCCAGCGCGGCGTGTACGCCATCCCGAGTCGGCGGCTCATCTCCAGCGCGACCGAGTTCCGGAGCAGCGTCTTGTCGGAATAGTTCGCCAGCAACGCCCATTCCTTGTCGGCGGGCATGCCCAGCACGGAGGTCTTGCTCGCGAACTTCAGCTTGTAGGGCTTCTTCGGCATGCCCGAGGTGGAGTTTCCTCGGACCCTGATCTGTGCGGACACATTGGACAGCCGCCAGGACGTCCTTCCGCCATTTGGATCGAGGGTGACCGTGGCGGCGAGGTAGTCCAGTCCCGAGACGATCGGCGCGTGGTCTTGCGTTTCGATACGCAGGATGGGCAGGTCCATCACGGTAGGCACGAAGTCGGGCCCCGTCGGGGAACCGGAGGCGGCTCCCTGACCGGCGGCGCCTCCGGTGCTGGCGGCGCCTCCGAGGCTGGGCGCGCCTCCGACGCTGGGCGCGCCTCCGAGGCTGGTCGCGCCTCCGACGCTGGTCGCGCCGCCGGTACTGGTCGCGCCGGCGGTGCTGGTCGCGCCGCCGGTGCTGGTCGCGCCGGTACTGGTCGTGCCGCCGGTACTGGTCGCGCCGCCGGTGCTGGTCGCGCCGCCGGTGCTGGTCGCGCCGGCGGTGCTGGTCGCGCCGCCGGTACTGGTCGCGCCGCCGGTGCTGGTCGCGCCGCCGGTGCTGGTCGCGCCGCCCGTGCTGGTCGCGCCGCCGGTGCTGGCCGCGCCGCCCGTGCTGACTGTCCCGCCGGTGCCGCGGTCGGTGGTCCCTCCAGTAGCCTTCCCGGTAGCTCCTCCACCGCCGCTGGCTCCGACGGGCGATGGACGTGCCCCCGCGCCGCCGGCCGGATTGGGCAAGAAGGCGGGGCAGCCGCCGGCGTGGCCACAGGCACCTCCCGACGCTGAAGGCCCGCCGCCGGCTTGTCCGCCCCCCGGGCCACCAAGCGGATCGGAGGCACCCTGGTCGGCGTCACCGGAGTCCATCGACGCCGTGCCTGCGTCGGCGCGTGCAGCGTGCGTTTGCGTGCCCGTCGGGCTCGTCCCGTCACGGCAACCCAGGACGACAAGCGTTGCGGCTGCGACATACGCCACCTGGAACCGCCTGTCTTCGCGCGACCTTGTTCGGAACACTCGGGCCCTCCGCGCAGCGTCCTTGTTTCGGGAAGCGCTGAGCCCCGGAAGATCGGCTGGAGGGAGTCGCGCCTTGAGGCCGTCGCGACTCTCGCGCGCTGAAGGCCCCGCCGTACCCGGCCGCACGCGACGCGCCCTATTGAACGCAGGACGAAGCGACGCTCAGAACGTTGTCACGGGAGGCTGACCGTCGTCAGTGAGTAGGGCTCTACCGCGATGTTGAAGGTTGCGCCGCGCACCGGGGTGCGGGTCCCCGCTATCGAGGCGCTGCCCACGCCGTATCGATCATTTCAGCGTCGCGGTATCGACGACGAAATAGCGAACGTGGCCATCCGGACCGATGACGGACACGAACATCATCGTCCCTGCGAACGACGCGCTGAGGGTGTTGTTGTTGACAGTGAAAGGTATCCACGGATGCGCGCCCAGGTCCACGCTCCACAAGACATCGCTGGGGGTGGTCGATCCCGCGGCGATCTTCTGAATCGCCAGCTTGGACCACGATTTGTCATCTGGACCCATGGGGTCGGCGGTGCATTGACACGCGCCCCCGGTTCCTCGCGTGTAAGACACCAGGCGATCCAGGTGATCGCGCACGGTGGCCAACCACAGCGTTCCGTCGCTGGCCGCCGCCAACGCCTGCCCACGAGCGAAGTCACCCTGCTGAGTCACGGACGGGCAATTCAAGCCCGCATTGCAAGACGTGATGATCGGTGGGGGAAACGGCGTCGGCAAGAAGGGAAGCGCAATCTCGTCGAACATCCCGTCCGCACGACGCCGGACCACGTGGACGCCATCGCCGAGCAGCAGGGATAACGCCACCGTCCCGTCGTTGGGCCGCACGGTCTGGATCGCAGAAGGAAACGTCGAGTTGTTCGAAGCCAGCGCGGTCACCAACGATCGCCCAGGCTGCCAGTCGACCAGGCCCTGCATGGGGACCCAGTAAAGGACGTGCGGCGTCCCCGTGGCTTCCACCGCCAGATAGCTCTCGGTGTCCGAGGTCTCGGGCACGAGCGCCGTCGTCGTGAAGGCGCCGCCCGCGGCCGGCTGTGTCGCCAGCGCCACCTTCGCCGTGCCTTGCTGCAACTGAAGAAACGCGGCGTAGCGAGTTCCGTCGGGCCCCAGCGCCGCGGCGATTGGGGCGGACGGCAACATCGAATCGTTGATGGCGGTCGATGTCCAGGTCGCGTTCGCTCCGGTGACCGAACGCGAGAACCATCGCGGCGTTCCGGCGCCACGCACGGTCTCGGCGATGCCGACCGCGCCGCCGCGATTGTTCGCCATGCGAATGTCGATCGCATCGGCGGCGATGGGCTCGACCCGCGCAGCGGTCGTTCCGATGTCGAAGAAGTACGAAGGCGTGAGGCCCATGTTGGCCCCCAGCGAGACGAACCCATTGCTTCCCGTTCCCGCACCGACCTCGACTTGCTCGATCACGCCGTTGCTGCACGAAAGCGTCGCGGCCACGACGACCGGCGCTGTGGCCTGACCAAACGCGACCGAGCAATTGGCGGTCGCGCCGCCCGCGCTGGCGCCTGGCGCTCCTGCCTGACCGGCGCCGCCGGTCGGCGTCGCGCCCCCACCGCCGCTGACCGCGCTCGCCCCCCCTACGCCGACGGCTCCCGCATGGCCGCCGCTGGCGCTTGCTCCGCCCGCGACACCGCCACCACCGACCGCGCCTGCATGGCCACCTACGGCACCCGCGCCGCCGCTGGCAGTCGTACCGCCCGGACGGCCACCGCCCCCCGAACCGCCGCTGGCGACTCCGGCGGTGCCGCCTTGTGCCTTCCCACCCGTCGCGGTGCTGGGGGTCGACTCGCCCTTGCCGCCACAGCCCGCCAGCAGCAGAAGCACGACCAGGTTCAATCGTCGGGAAGTCATGGGCCGGCCCTCAAGCAATGACCATTCCACGCGTAACCTTGCGGCGGCGCAACTTTCGCGCGACCGCGCCAGGGCACACGTGTCACGGTCAGGAGGAAGGCGGTCACGGGGCCCGGGGCTTAGGTCGAGCAGTGTACGCGCTAGATAATCCGGCCCAGGAAGCCGCCCACGCCCGCGCCGGCCACGACGCCCGCGTTCACACCTGCCGTCAACAGCAGTCCAGTCGCGCTGGCAAGCAAGGCACAGGCGCCCTGGGTGTCGGTGCAAGTCAGTTCGTCGCCATTGAACGTATCCAGAATGCAGATCTTCCCTATGTTGGGGAACGCTGCCGGTGCCACCACGCCACCAACGCTCTTGCCTCGGATCTTCGGCAGGTTGATCTTTCCGATCTTCGGCAACTTGAGCCCCCACGAGATGCCTGCCCCCGCCGCGCCGAAATGAAAGGTCACTGTGGTAGCCAGCACGGCGGCCGATTTCGGCCCTCTTGTCATGTGAGTTGCCTTGTAGATGATTACCGTCGCTTGCCAAAGAATTGGCTGGGCAAATTGAGCATCGGCGCGCTTGCAATGGACCCGACCGATGACCTTCGCCTCGTCGCCGGGACGGCTCATCGATCTTCCCTTGCGGGAATCGGTGGTCGGGCAGGGTACATCTACGTCACTCATGATGGTGCGGCGACGCTCTGGGTGGTGGGTGACGATCCTGTCACCCCGGTCCTGATCGACCAGGAAATCTCTGGGGTCGCGGTCCGCGGGAACCTCATCTTGGTCAGTTGGCGGCCGGGGCCTGACGTTTCAGGCCCTCGTGCGCGTCTTCTCCCCGGCACCTGCTGTAAAGGGCAAGAGGCGTGAGGATGAGCGAAATCCGAAGAGGCGGGGTGCTGCGGAAACTGGAAGTGCCGGTGGTCCTTGCGCGTCTGAGGTTGGCCGTTTGTTTCGTTGCGGTCGCCGCCCTGGTTGGCGCGTGTGACGCCGGCAGCAAGGGCGGTGGTGGCGGCAGTGGCGGAGCAATGGGTGGAGCCGGGGGGGGCGCGTCGGGCGGGGTCGGCGGCTCGATGGGGGCGCTTGGCGGGTCGATGCCGGGTGGCGGTGGAGGTCTCGGCGGAAACGCTTCCGGCGCCGGGGGTGCGGTTCCCGGATCGGCTGGAAACGGCGGTGCGGCGAGCGGCGGCGTCTCCGGCGGGGGCGGACCTGCCCCCTCGGGTGGACATACCGCTGGCGGGACATCCGGTCACGGGGGCGCGGGCAGCGGTGGCGGTTTTGGCGGAACCACGGGCGGCCGGGGCGGCGGGGGCGGTAGCGCGGCAGGAGGAGGTGGTGGTGCAACCGCGGCGGGCGGTTCTTTCGCCTGTGGGCCGTACGTCTGTGTGGCGGGCCAATATTGCGCGACGTCGGTCCCCGGCGTTCCTTCGACGCCTCCGTCCAGTCGTTGCGCGTCCTTCTCCGATGCATCCTGCTCAGGCACTCCGACATGCGCCTGTCTCTGTCCGAGTTCTTCGTCGTTCGACCCCGGCCCCGGATGTCGCGCCGCCGGACTCGGGTCGAAGAACACCTGCAGCTGCGTCGACAACACCAGCTTCTTGAGCCTTTCCTGCCAAGGAGTTTGAGTGGCGATGACCGTCGCGGTCGTCGCTGACCTCCCCCAAGCACGAGCATTCGAGCGACTGCCGTCGTACTTCGTCAACTCGATCACCCGAGCCTGGTGCTCGCCCAACCACATCCCGATCCACGCCGCCAAGAACTGCAAGGGCAGGGGCAGCGACTTCTCCGCCGTACTGTCTTCGCCGTCCGCCCCATTCGGCCCTTCTACGTGCCGGGATCGCGCCTGGAAAGACCGTCGTCGCCTGTCGGCAAGTCTCTGGAATGCCCGATGCAGCTCAGCGCCTGCAACAGACCGAGGGCGAGCAACGCGCCGAGAGCTATCGAACTACGCATGGGCCAATAGCCTACAACGACGCGTTCACAGTCAGCAGAAGTATCACTCCATCGGCGACGTCTCGGTTCGCCACATGTGGGGTTTTGGCCGATCTGGGTCCGCCAGGCTCAGTGCTTCACCCACACCCACGGCCCCACGCGGTGCCAGTGATCTCCACCGCCAGCAGCCCTGTGGTAGAGGTGCGAAATTGACCAGGTGACGTTGTCGGACTCGTGGACGGCCTCGCCGTTCTCCCAGCCGAGATCGCCGGAGCCGAACGGCCATTGAACGTCCTCTGACGAGTGATAAAGCTGCGCTGCTGTGTCGAGGAGGGCCCATCCATCGGCGTCGCCGTCGTCCTCGTTGCCCGAATAGAGACCAGCGCCGTTTCCGGTAACGCTGTCCTGCACCCACCATCGACGCTCGAGAGCCGCCATCTTGATCTCGCGTGCTTCGCTGACCCACTTGTGCCACCCCGGGCCGTAGCCCTCGTCGGCTCCGCAACCGCCGCCGGGTTTGTTGTACGTGAACATCTGGTCCGCTCCGGACCCATCGACGTCGAAGTCCAATCGCCAGTACGCGTGGTGCTCGTGGTCGAGATCGCAGTGCAAGCCCTTGCTCGACATCCGTGGGTGCAGCCAGCCATCGTCGCTGAACCACCACGCCTGCGTGATACGGTACTTGCCGATTCCGGCCAGTACGTCGATCTCGAACCAGTCGTGCCCGTCGATCTTCATCGATCTCTGGCACACCTTGGTGTCGTTGCAGTTTGAGATGGACAGCAGGTTGTCCCAGTTGATCTTGTCGGCGTACGGGCCGCATTGGTCGTCCTTGTATCGAACGCGAATGACGGGAAGACTGGCCTTATAAAGAATCATCTTGCCGTCGAACTTGACGTTGCGGATCGCGAGGCCCGCGTTGTCCCGCACCTCCCAATCGAACGTCCAGTGGCCCCAGTTCACGCTGCCCGAATGCGCCTGGGCGACGCTTGCCAGGGCCATCGTCAGACCCAGGCTGACGGCACCCACCGCAACCGCACGACGAATCGACATCGATGCAGGTCTCATCGGCCCGCTGCCTTTCCCGCCGCCAGGACCTTCTGTTGAATCAGGTCGACGGTGGCGAAGTACTCCGAGTGGTCGTCCTCGGGCTTCGAGAACGACACGTACAGGACGCGCTGGCCCTGTGGTCGCTTGTCATCGAGGGGTTGCGTGAGCATCGCGTAGCCCGCAAGGGATGCGACCGCTGCGGTGATACGCTCGTCGCGGCGCGCGAGTCCAATCGCCTCGGCGATCTCGTCGGCGCCCTCAGCCGGTTGCAGCTCCGGCAGCCGCTCTATTGCGTCGACGTGGGGCCCCGTCATCCGAACGCGGACCGCCATGCCCCCGCTGTGGCTGTAAAACGCCAGCACCCCGGGAATCGCGGTGCCAGGGGGGCGCGTCTGCCCCTTTGGCAACTCGAGCTCATCGGCGGTGAGATAGGCGAAGCGGGTGCCCAGCGCGGCGCGCACATTCGGGTCGGCCAGTGCCGCGAGCTTCATCGCGGCGACTCGCTCGTCCGTGAGGGACTCTGGTCGTTCGACCGTCGGAATGGTATGCACGTCGGTGGCCCCCTTGGGCATGGGGGGCCACGCCCCTTCGGGTCCGGACATCGCGATCCTCGGGGGTGGCGGCGGATTTGCCACCGGCCGCGGTCCCCTCGTGGACGGGCACCCCTGGCACTGCACAAGCCCCAGTGCGCCCAAAGCGCATCCCAGGACGATGGCTGGACCGAATCGGAATTGCCGCCTCATCCACGCACCTTCTTCCCCAGTTCCCTTCCTAAACGACGAAGGACGCCGATCTTCCCCGCGGATGGCCGCGGGCAAGTTTGAAAACGCCGAACCGGCGTGCCCCGATACCGAGGATCGCCAGATTCTTGGGTTCCGCCCGCGCAGGCCGCGGGACCCTGGGATCAGCACGCGCGAAGTGAAACACCGCTACCTGCGCGACGATTCGGCATGAACTCGAGCTCCGAATACGCGACCTGCAAGACCTGTTCGCCGCAAGAATTCTATCCCGCTCAGACGGCTGCCGCCGTTGGCCGCGTCGGCACCCTTGGTACCGCCGAGAAGCCATAGCGGTGATGAAGACCACCGAAGATGGGCGACCAGAGACAGGAGCAAGGTTGCGCCCTGTAGAGCTGCTTTTGGTTCGAGCATGGCGCCAGGAGCTTAGCCAGCGCCGCCGGTCATCGTCTACATTCAGGGGAGGTGCTCTCGCTGCTCAGAACGCGTAGCCGACGCCGATTCGCGCCGTGACGAGGCTGTCGCCACCGCCAACGTAGGGAGAGCAGGTGTCGATACCACAGCGGCGGGGGCCGGGGGACGCCATCGCGATCCCGTCGCTCACGCGGAAGAGCAAGACGACCCCGGAGGCGCTCCGGATCGCGACGGCGAAATCGAAGTTCGCGAAGTAGGCGGGGCCGCCCGCCCGGCTGCTCAGATCGACCATGGGACCAGCGCCGAACGAGAGCGTGAGGTCTCGGCGATCGATCAAGGCTGCTCGCGCCGAGGCGCCGGCGAGTGGACCGACGGGCAACGCCACTCCCACCTCGGCATCGACGCGGAGCCACCGCCACAGGACCCGCTCACAGTCGAGAAACGCGGCGATCTTCGGGCCGGCGAATCCCGAGCCGATGATCTCCCGCGGGACGTCGTAGGTCGCAAGCGCCAGATGCCACTCCCATTTCCTGGGCGCTGAATTCGCGTCGGCGGGGTGGGCCTGGTCTACCGACGGCGGCGGCCCGACCGGAGGCTTCGCGCCCGAAGGCAGCGCCAGCGATGTGCGCGGGCCGGCGGCCAGCGCAGCCGTCACGACGATGGTCACCAACCCGATACGCCCGGCGACAGAGTTCATCGTCGAGGTGGCGAATGCAACCGCGGGACCAGGCACAAGATCACCCGATGTCTCGGAATCGTTGTGACGCTATCGCGACACGGGCGCCCTACCTGCCGGTGGCGAGCGGTTCAGGAAGCGTGAGCGGGCGTGCGCGCAGGGGGCCCGCAGACCCCCCTTCTTCGAACGCTGCTGCTCCTCGGGCACGCAAAGCGGACCGAAGAGCGCGAGTTCTACATTCGGGTCGCTGCGCGGGAGCAATGGTCCAGCCGCGAGTTCGAACGATAGCTTGCCGGAGGGCTCTTTGGACGGGCCGTGCTGAACCCGCCAAAAGTCTCAGCACTGCTGAGACAAATGCATCCCGAGGCGGAGGCGGTGTTTGGAGATGCGGGCGGTCGCGCGTTCAAGGTCACAGATTGTGACCTTGAACGTTGGTAAGGATCTTCCATGCCCAACCAGCCGCGTAGGTCGATCCCGATCTTCACCAGCGCGTGCGCGTGCGTGGTCTTGCTGGCGGCCGCCTGCGGCGGCGGCGGCGCGAGGACGAACGGTAGCGGCGGCGCGGGCGGTGGACTGGGCGGGGCCGCGGGAGGTCGGGCGGACGCCGCCGGCGGGGCGGGACCCGGTGCGGGCGGCGCTGCGGGTCACCAAGGCTCCGGCGGGGGCGCCGCCGGGAAGACGGGCGCGGGCGGCGACGCCGGCGGCCCCGGCGGAGACGCGGGCGCGGCCGCAACCGGCGGCGGGCGCGGCGGCGCGGGCGCGGGCGGAACGGCCGCGACGGGCGGGGGCGCCGCGTGCGCGCGGCTGACAGACAAGCTCGACATCGACGTGCCGGCTGTGACGGTGACGGGAGCCATCACGATCAACGGCCAGCCGCTGCCGGGCACCGTCGACTACGGGAACCTCGTCCTTCAGGTCGCGCCCGACGTCATCGGCGACAGCGCGTCGCTCGGGAATTCGAACGACCTCACCTACACGGCGCGCGTGATCCCCGGCGTCTACGACCTCTACTATCGGATGCTGGTGCCGGGGCCCGTCGCGCCCCAGAACCGCCATCAGAAGTTGCGGTCGGGCGTGGTCATCCCGGCCGGGGCCACGCCGGTCACCCTCGACATTGACGTGCCGGCGGTCCCGGTGAGCGGCACCTTCAAGGTGAACGGCGCTGCCCCCTTCGCGCCCGATCCGACCACGGTGGTCCTCCGCAACGCCGAAGGGTACGACGTCCTGCTCGGGTACCTGGGCGACGGCTCGTTCTCCACGAAGGCGATCCCCGGAACGTACGATCTCTTCATGGGCGATCGGGTGCGCCTGCGGACCGGCGTCGTCGTGGCCGCGAGCGGAACCACGGTCCTCGACATCGACGTGCCGTCCGTCGTCGTGAAGGGCGCCTTCACCTTCAACGGCGCGACCGTGACGGCCACCAACGATCACGGACGGCTGTGGCTACGCAACGCCTGGGGCGGCGAGGTGCAGCTCGGCTTTACCTACGCCGCCTCGTACTCGACCCACGTCGCCCCCGGAACCTACGATCTATTCTACTCCGGCATCACCCTGGGCGGCGTCGCGCCCCAGAACGACGGCATCCTGCTGCGGCCCGGGCTGGCGCTGACGGCCGCCACCAACACCGTCGACATCGACGTGCCGTCGGTCGGCGTCAAGGGCACCCTGACAGTCAACGGTGCGATCGACATGGGCAAGGGCGACGACGTCGTGCTACGCCTGCGGGGCCCCACCGGCGAGCGTGTCGCCCTCGGCCACACCAACGCCGGCGCGTACCAGGCGCGCGTGATCCCGGGCGTCTACGACGTCGTCGTCGAAAGCGGCACCACCTTCGTCAGCGCGCCGAGCAGCCACGACACGGTCCTGCGCACCGGCGTCTCCATCACCAAGGACACCACCCTCGACATCGACGTGCCGTCCGTCCAGGTGACCGGGAAGTTCACGATCGCCGGCGTCCCCGCCCCGCCCGTCGACTTCGGCAGCGACTACGGCGGCGTCTCCTTGCGCGCTGACGACGGCGCCGGCCTGTACCTGGGCGTCACCTACCTGGCGCCGTACAAGGTCTTCGCGCTCGGCGGGACGTTCGACGTCTACTACGCGACCCAGTTCTTCGCGAAGGGGATCGTCCCCCGTAACCAGAACGCGAAGGTCCGGACGGGCGTCGTGCTCCCGTCCCCGCCCGCCGCCCCCGTCACCCTGAACATCGACGTCCCCTCCCGACTGGTCGCCGGCGCCATCACCGTCGCCGGCGCTCCTCTGACCGATGCCGCCGACGCCGGCCGCCTCGAGCTCCGCGAGCAACGCGCCCTTGGCGACAAGGCGCTCCTCGGCGCGACCGACGCCGCGGCGTTCTCCGCCCAGATCGTCCCCGGCACCTACGACATCATCTACGTCGCCACGACCCCGGGCGCCTCCGCGCCGAGAAATCAGGCGGCGCGCCTCGGGTGCGTGGTCGTGGAATAGCTGGTAGCGCTACAGCGACGACAGGAACAGCAGCAGCTTGTTCTGATCGCTAGCGCTGGCCGCGTTGAAGGCGGTGCGGGCGGGTGCCCTGGCCGCCGTGGGCACGGACTGGCGGCCGCCCGATCGGTGGGGCCGGGCGTCGTGCAGGATGCCGTCCTGTACCGAAAACTCGACGAGCACTGTTAGGCCGCCTTCCGGTGGTAGTAGTTGAGCAGGCCGCCAAGCCGTTCCCTTCGAAGAACGCGGCCGTTCGTGTTGGCGGGCTGTGGAGCACCATCGATCAGGACGTTTTCGAGGCCCTGGTGATTTCGCTCTCGATGATAGTGCTCGACGAACTCTGAGATCACGTGCCGAAGATGTCGCTCTCCGAGTGGGACGACCCGCTTGAGGCACTCGCTCTTGATCGTAAGCACGAACCGCTCGGCGAAGGCGTTCAGATCGGGGCTCCGTGGCGGAAGCCGAATGACCTTCACGCCAGCGCGTTTGAGAGTGGTGCGAAACTCAGACGTGTAGAGCGGATCTCGGACGAGCACCAGATAGCGTTTTCCGAAGAGGAAGCCGTCATCGACGTCGAGCAGGTTTCGGGCGATCTGTTGCATCCAAGACCCGTTTGGATCGGCTTTGATCCCGGCTATCTCGACCTTGCGTGTGGCGATGTCGATGACGAAGAAGACGTGGTAGCGAATCAGGCCGGCCATCGACAGGGCTCGATGCTCTACGATTTTCACTACGGCGGCACCGAGTACAAGGCGAGGAAGGCGATGGAGCTGTATCACTCGACCTTAATCATCGCGAGGCCCCATTGAACGCCCTCTTGGTCCTTTGCGTCCTCGAGCCTGACCTTGAGGACTCCTGTCGTCGCGCGTTTCCGGCGCATCGGTGCGAGGGTCTCCCATCTGATGACCTTGTCGTTCCAAGATCCCATCCCGTTCTTGACCTTCAACTTCAACTTCAAGACCATTCCGTCCTTCGTGGCCTCGGCAGTACTGTCGTCGAGGACCTGAAGGAGATCCATGGAACTTGTGCCGTCCGACTTCCTCAAGGTGCCGGTGACTCGAAACTGCCCGGCCGGCAGTGCAGGATCGCGCTGCAGCGTGTATGAGCCCCGCCAGCCTCCCTCGGGATAGGTCTGTTCCCAGGTACCCTCAAGCTCTTCGGCACGGAACGCGTCATCGACATGGCGCTGAGTCTCCAAACTGCCGTTCAGCAAGAGGTAGACGCCGACCAGAGCAGCCAACGTCCCGCTTAGCTGGATTGTCTTCAGGAAGACCTTGGTGTCGGCGGGGATGCCTCCGAGGAAACGATACACCAATGTGCAGGCGCCGATTGCGAACAAGAGAGCGCTAACGGCTGGGGGCGATTTTGCCGTCAGGGCCAAAGCCGTACCAGCAGCCGAACTGGAGACCACGACGAAGATCAAGAAAATATCCTCGCTGCTCAAGCGCCGGATCAGCGATTGGCCACACTTGTCGCAGATCGTGCCCGCCAGAACCGGAGAAGCGGGAGGGGTAACGGGAGCTAAGCTCTGTCCCATCGTCATGACGTCCTTTCGGCCGAAGGCTAATGAGGTCTGACTCCAACTATTGACGGGCACAATCGCAAATCTTTCATCTGTCCCTGCAAGGAATTACCCGAGCAGAATCATGCGAGCCCTCGCAGGTACTCATGGTGAAGACCGCCGAGGCGGGAATTGCCCCACCAGGTAGCTGTATTGGGGGGCGAGGATCGCAATGGCCCTCTGAATAGCCGCGCTTCCGACCATGGCGGACGGACGAGCCGGCTCCTCCGCCTTTCCAGCCAATTCCAGAAACATCTCGTTCGACAAGGGGACTTCCAGGCGCTTCCGACCTCGGCGATCGATCGAAGCTGTTTTCATGATGGTCGCCATCCGAGCCGCCAACTTCGTTCCCTTGCGAAATCGCCTGCTGGATCACCGGACGGCAAAAAACGGCCATAGAGGTGATCACCGGCTCCGAGACGGCAGACAATACGCGGACGCGGCCTGGCCGAAGCCCATCGGCCAGCGCATGCGAGCCGCACCGCGAGGTCATCGAGGCGGGCTTGGAGCGCGGACGCAGCGCCATGGCGATCTGGCAGGACCTCGTCACCGAACACGGCTTCGTGGGGAACTACGCGAGCGTGATGCGCTACGTGACGAAGCTGCGCAGCACGCGACCAGTTGAAGCACGCGTCGTGATCAACACGGCGCCGGGCGAAGAGTCGCGGGTCGACTGCGGCGAGGGGCCGATGCCGCGATTACGATGAACGTTTCCTGGAGATCACCCGTGACCCTGAAACAGTCGGTGGTTCCGTAAGTGGCACGCCCAGATCAAGGTCGAGCCACCGGCGCCAGGCTAAGTCATGGGCTCGGGTTGGGCACGGCGGGGCCGCCATCGCGACGTCCACCCTGATCAGGGTTGCACTCGCCCCGGTCCGCTACCTCATTCCTCCCTCATGCCCCCCGATTACCTCATTCCCTCACCCCCCAAAAACAAAAGGCCAGGGGTTACCTGGCCTTCTCTTCACTTTCTGGAGCGGGAGACGGGACTTGAACCCGCGACGTCCACCTTGGCAAGGTGGCACTCTACCACTGAGTTACTCCCGCGAAATCGCGTGGGATATCTAGACGAAGACAGACCGGCCGTCAACACCACGCGCGAACAGATCACCGAAAGAACTAGTCGCCGAGCGAGATCCCGAGATCCCGCGCGGTCTGCACCGTATCCGAATCGAGCGGCACCGTCTTGGTCACCGCGATGGCTTCCTCGATCGGCACCGGGACCATGTGGGGCGGCTGGTAGGCCACCAGGTGGCCGAACTGCTTCTGCTCGACCATGCGCACGGCCGCCGCGCCGAAGCGCAGCGCCAGCAAGCGGTCGCGGTGGGTCGGGCTGCCGCCGCGCTGCAGGTGGCCCAGCACCAACGAACGCGTCTCGAACTTGGTCGCCTCGGCGATCTTGTTCTCCAGGATCTCGGCCAGGCCGAACTTGCGCTTGCGGATCTCGCCGCCCATCTCGCGCTCGGTGATGGCCTGCAGGCCGCCGATCGGCATGGCGCCCTCGGCGCACACCACGATGGCGTAGCGGCGTCCCACCGAGTAGCGGTGCTGCAGGTGAGCGATCACCTTGTTGATGTCGAACGGGATCTCCGGCAGCAGGATGACGTGGGCGTTGCCCGCGACCCCGGCGTGCATGGCGATCCAGCCCGCGTCGCGGCCCATCAGCTCGACGATCATCACGCGCTCGTGCGATTCGGCCGTGGTGTGTAGGCGATCGATGGCCTCGGTCGCCACGGTCACCGCCGTATCGAAGCCAAAGGTCGCCTGGGTACAGGACAGATCGTTGTCGATGGTCTTGGGGACGCCCACGATGGGCATGCCCTTGGCGCCGAACTTGCTGGCGATGCGGAACGACCCGTCGCCGCCGATGGCGATCAGCGCGTCGGCGCCGATCTCGTGAAAGCGCTGCATGATCTTGTCGGAGATGTCCGTCGAGACGATCTTTCCATTGACCTCGACGGGGTACTCGAACGGGTGGCCCTTGTTCAGCGTCCCCAGGATGGTCCCGCCCAGGTGGGCCAGCCCGCGCACCTTGTCGCGGGTCAGGTCAATCAGGCCTTCGTCAGGGGGCTCCAGAAGGCCCTGATAGCCACGACGAATGCCGGTGACCCGCCAGCCGCGCTTGACCGCGGAAAGGGTCACAGCGCGAATGACTGCGTTCAGGCCCGGGGCGTCGCCACCACCGGTGTTGACCAGGATGTGCATGCCCGGAAGGCCATATCGCGCCCGAGAGAATCCCGCAACCCCGCGGGCGGCGTTTCCGTGTTTCCAGCGCGTTTCAGACGGTTTCCGGCGGGTCTAGGGCTTGGCAATGACCGGGGGACGCGGCCCCGTCTCGCGGGTGTTTCGCCGCGCCGGTGCCGCTTCCTCCAGCGCCTTGGCGGCTTCCCACAGGCGATCCAGCTCCTCCGGCGTGCCACTTGAAACCGCGCGCCCGTCTTTTTCCAGCGTGGTCTCGATGTGGCGGAAGCGGGTGGCGAAGCGATCGGTCGCGTCGCGCAGGGCCATCTCGGGATCCAGGTTCAACTTCCGACCCAGGTTCACCAGCGCGAACAGCGCGTCGCCCAGCTCGCGCGTCATCGCCGCGGCGTCACCTTCGGCGCGTGCATGATCGAACTCGCGCAGCTCTTCGTCGACCTTGGCGCGGGGCCCGTCGGCGTCGGGGAAGTCGAAGCCCACGGCTCCCGCTTTCTCGCCCGCGCGGGTCGCGCGCAGCAACGCCGGGGCGCTCTTGGGGATGCCGTGCAGGGCGCCGTGCTTGCCTTTCTCGGCCTTCTCGACCGCCTTCAGCTTGGCCCAGTTCGCCAGCACATCGTCGGAACCCGCCACTTGCACGTCGCCGAAGACATGCGGGTGGCGGCGCACCAGCTTCTCGACGATGCCGCGAGCGACGTCGTCGATGCCGAACTGTCCTTCCGAAAAGCGCAGCTCGGACTGAAACACGATCTGCAACAACAGGTCGCCCAGCTCCTCGCAGTGGTCGGCGACGTTGCCTTCGGCCAGCGCGTCGACGACTTCGTAGGTCTCTTCCACCAGGTAGGGCACCAGCGTCGCCAGCGTCTGTTCGCGATCCCAGGGACAGCCGCCGGGAGCCAGCAGCCGCTGCATCAGCCCCACCAGTTGCTGGACGGCGGTGCCGCTCTGTTTGCCGGGCAGGGGAGTCAGATCGATGCCGGCGCTGTTGGTCGCGGGAGTTTCCACGCCCCGAATCTACACATTGCTGGTCGTATCGGGGCGTGCTACATCGAAAATCAATTTGACCCTACCCACAACGGTCTCTGAGGGTGGTCCAGCGCCGGTTACAGAACGGCTGGCCCTGGATGACAACGCGACCGCGCTGGCCTTCTATGGCGAGCGCAACGTCAACCTGAAGCTGATCGCCGAGGCCACCGGGACCACGGTGCACAGCCGGGGCAATGAGGTCACCTTGGTGGGACCGCCGGAACACGTGGCGCTGGCGCGCAACCTGGTCACCCAGCTGTACGCCATGGTTCATCGCGGAACGCCGGTGGCGCCGCAGGACATCCGCCGCGCCGCGGTCGTGCTGCGTGGCGATCATCGCGCCGAGCTGCGCGAGGTGTTTTCCGACACCATCCTGGTGGCGGGACGCGCGCGTCCCATCGCTGCCAAGGGGCTGGCACAGAAGCGCTATGTCGACGCGATCCGCGAACACGACATCGTGTTCGGCATCGGGCCGGCCGGCACCGGCAAGACCTACCTGGCGATGGCGCTGGCGGTGCGGGCCCTGATGGAAAAGCAGGTCAAGCGCATCATCCTGACCCGGCCGGCGGTCGAGGCGGGCGAGCGCCTGGGCTTCTTGCCGGGCAGCATGGAGGAGAAGGTGTCGCCGTACCTGCGGCCGCTCTACGACGCGCTCCACGACATGATGGACTTCGAGAAGGCCGACCAGCTGATCGCGCGCGGGCTGATCGAGGTCGCGCCGATCGCCTTCATGCGGGGACGAACCTTGAACGACGCGTTCGTGATCCTGGACGAGGCGCAGAACACCACGCCCGAGCAGATGAAGATGTTTCTGACCCGCCTGGGCTTCGAATCCAAGGCGGTCATCACCGGCGACATCACCCAGATCGATCTACCCGAAAATCGCCGGTCGGGTCTGCGTGAAGCGGAGACGCTGCTGCGGGGGATCAAGGGCATCGCGTTCTGCACCTTCACCGAGGTGGACGTGGTGCGACATCCGCTGGTGCAGGAGATCATCAAGGCCTACGACGCGGCCACGCCCACCCGTCCCGACCGCTGAAGCGGGACTTCGGTCCACCGGGCGGCCCCTGTTATGCTGCGCCGGTGGACGTGGTTGACGCCCGGGCCGAGGTCGATCGGCTTCGCTACGAGATCGAAGAGCTGATCGCCACCGCGCGCGCTCTGTCGTCGGCGCGGGACACGCGCGCCTTGCTGGGGATGATCTTGAAGAAGTGCCGCGAGGTCACCGGTGCCGACGCGGGCAGCGTGTATGTCCTGGAGGGCGAGGGCACCCCGGCCGAGAAGACCCTGCATTTCATGCTGTCGCAGAACGATTCGCTCCGCATCGACTTTCAAGAGTTCACGCTGGGTGTCGACGAGCGTTCGATCGTGGGCAAGGCGGTGCTGGAGGCCAGGCCCATCAACATCGCCGACCTGGAGGCTCTGGATCAGCCGGGGCAGAACCCGTGGGGCCTGCGGCACAACCGCACCTTCGACGAGAAGACCGGCTACCGCGCGCGTTCCATCCTGACCGTGCCCATGCTGTCGGCCCACACCGAGGTCATCGGGGTCATCCAGCTCATCAACCGCAAGCGCGTCCCGTCCCGCACTCTCACCACCTCCGCCGACTTCGTCGAACAAGTGATCGCGTTCGACGCGCGGGCCGAGGAGTTCGCGCTGGCGCTGGCCGCCCAGGCCGGCATCTCGCTGGAGAACGCCATCCTTTACGACGAGATTCAGAGCCTGTTCGAAGGCTTCGTCGACGCGTCGGTGACCGCCATCGAGTCGCGGGATCCCACGACCTCCGGGCATTCGCGGCGGGTGGCGACGTTGACCGTGGCGCTGGCCCAGCGGGTGGACGGCATCACCGACGGTCCGTTGGCGGGCATCAACTTCACCCGCGATGATCTGCGGCAGATCCAGTACGCCGGGATGTTGCACGACTTCGGGAAGGTGGGCGTGCGCGAGCGGGTGCTGGTGAAACCCAAGAAGCTGTACGAGGAAGAGCTGCGGGCCATCCAGGCGCGCTTCGGGTACATGCGCAAGTGCCTGGAGGCCGAGGCGCTGGAACGCAAGCTACGGCTGTGCGAACAGCTGGGCGTGGCCGAGGCGGCGGCGCGCTACCCGGAGATCGACGCCGAGCTGGCGCGCCGGCGCACCGAGCTGACCGAGGCGCTGGCGTTCGTGGTCAAGGCCAACGAGCCGACCCTGCTGGAGCAGGGCGGGTTCGAGCGCTTGCTGGAGATCGGTCAACTGCGCTATGTCGCGGCGTCGGGCGATGCCTGTCCTTTCCTGGAGCCGGCCGAGATCGCCGCGCTCCAGGTCAAGCGGGGCAGTCTGACCGACGTCGAACGCATCGAGATCGAGAGCCACGTGGTTCACACCTTCAACTTCCTGAACAAGATTCCCTGGGGACGCGCGCTGCGGAAAATTCCGCGCATCGCGGGCGCCCACCACGAATACCTGAATGGCCACGGCTACCCGCGGGGGCTGGGAACGGCCGAGATTCCGATCGAATCGCGGATGATGACCATCGCCGACATCTTCGACGCGTTGACCGCGTCGGATCGCCCCTACAAGCGAGCGGTGCCCATCGATCGTGCGCTGTCCATCGTCGAATCCGAGGTCAAGGCGGGCAAGCTGGATCCCGCGCTGTTCGAGGTGTTCGTGAAGGGCGAAGTTTACAAGGCCGCGTTGTAGGCCGGCGCGACGTCACGCATGCCGATCGATCTCCTGGTTCGCCCCTCCGCCCGTCCCGCCGTCCCCGCCGCCACCGGGCGCGCCTTGAAGACGCGGGTGGCGGCGGCGCTGCGGTTGCTGGGGCGGGGGCGTTCAACCGCCACGTTGCTGCTCACCGACGACGTCGAGATCCGGGAGCTGAATCGTCGGTACCGCGCCCACGATCGGGCGACCGACGTGCTCAGCTTCCACCTGCAGGAACTGGAGGGCGAAGACGATCCCGCGGGCGACGGCGTGAACCTGGGCGACATCGTGATCTCCGTCGAGACCGCGCGCCGCCGGTCAGCCGGCAAGCGTCTGCCGGACGAACTGGCGCGCCTGGCCATCCACGGCCTGTGCCATCTGTTCGGGCACGACCACAAGCGCCCCCCCGAGGCCAAGGTGATGTTCGCGCTAGAGCGCCGCCTGAGGCTGCGGTCGCGCCCGGCGGCGGCCCGCCGCTAGAAACGCATGCCGCGCTTGGCGCGGAACATGAACCACTTGTAGGTCAGGTACCCGGCCCCGGCGACCGCCGGGACCACCAGCAGGGTGGGGAGTCCCGCCCAGCCCAGGAAGACCGTGCCTCCCCAGGCCGCTGCGGCGAACATTCCCTTCTTCTTGGCCTGGGCCTTGTCGCGCGCCACGAGACTTTCCATTCGGCTCCTCCAGAACAGAAGAGCTAGCACGTCACGGGACCCACAGCCAACCCAATGACCGCGGGCGCGTTTAATTCAGCGACTGGGGAAGGCCCAGGTGAAACGGAGCGATCTGGGCGTCGAACGGAGCGCCCGCGTCGGTGATCATCTGGTACGTCCCGCGCATCTCACCCGACGACGTCGCGAGCACGCACCAGCTGGTGTATTCGAACGACTCCCCCGGGCGCAGCCGGGGCTGAACGCCCACCACCCCCGGACCGCGCACCTCCTCGACGTGCCCGCCAGCGTCGGTGATGATCCAGTGCCGGGACTCCAGGCGCGCGGTGACGTCGCCCTGGTTCGCGATCTTGACCGTGTACGCGAACGCATACTGGCGCCCGGATATGGACGATCGCTCGGGAATGTACTGGCTGCGTACAGTCACCATGATTCCGTTCGTGAGGGCGGTGGACATTCGCCCTGCAACCTGTCAAACGACAGGGTTGTCTTCAAGTGCTGTCGTCGCGAAAGCGGCACGGCCAACTGCCGACGGGAGCCACCATGCGATTTTTGATCACCGGCGCGACGGGTTTCATCGGGCGGCATCTGTGTGCCGCCCTGGCCGCCCAGGGACACGAGCGGGTGGTGCTGGCCCGCGATGTTGAGCGCGCCGCCAAGATCGTACCTGGCGCGCGGCTCTTTGCCTGGAACGGCAAGGTCGGCTTGCCGCCCGAGGCCGCCTTCGAGGGCGTGGACGTGGTGGTGAACCTGATAGGCGAGTCGGTGGCGGAACGCTGGACCGAGAAGCGCAAGATGTCGATCCGCGACAGCCGGGTGCTGCCCACCCGCTCGCTGGTCGAGCGGATGGAGACGCTGCCTGTTCGCCCGTCGACGTTGCTGTCGATGTCGGGCGTCGGCATCTATGGCGATCGGGGCGACGAGGTCGTGACCGAGACGTCGCGCCTGGGAAACACCGATGCTTTTCTGGTCCGCCTGGCAGGGGAGTGGGAGGCGGCAGCGCGGGGCGCCGAGGCCCTGGGCGTGCGCGTCGTGTTGCTGAGGGCCGGGCTGGTTCTGGGGGCGGGAGGCGCCCTGTCGAAGCTGCTGTGGCCATTCCGTATGGGGCTGGGGGCCAGCCTGGGCAAGGGGCAGCAGTACTTCCCTTGGGTGCACCTGGACGATGCCGTGGGCATCATCCTTCACGCGGCCCAGACGCCCGCCCTGGTCGGCCCCGTCAACGTGGTCGGGCCCGAACCCGTGACCAACCAGGAATTCACCGATGCGCTGGCCAAGGCCGTCCGCAGCGTCGGTCGCTTGCGACTGCCCGCGTTTGCTTTGAAGGCTGTGATGGGCGAGATGGCCGAGGAAGTTCTCCTCGCCGGCCAGAAGGTGTCGCCCGGGCGCGTTCTGGCCACCAACTTCACCTTTCAGTACCCGCTGCTGACCGATGCGCTCCGGGCCATCCTGCCGCCTGCCTCCAAGGTGAAGGTCGCCACCGCCGGGCCGCCACCCGCCTGACCGTCAGGGGACACGCCCAAGACGTACGGGCGTGGAATTTTGCGGGCCAGCAATTGCTTTCTGCGGCGAAACGCAAGATGATCGCACAGCGCCGTTCTTATCTTAACGTTTGCGAGGTCCCGCGAAGAGAATATGGGAAGTATTCTGCTGGCTCTGGTCAACGAAGACCGAAGGTCGAGCATCGCGCGTGCAATCGAACGCTTGACCGACCACGCGGTCGAGGATGTTGGGGGTGACGGGGATCAGGTCTTTGCGCGCCTGATCGAGGGCGGGTTCGACCTGGTCATTCTGGACGGCGATCAGCCAGGACTCGACGGCTTGGGACTTTGTCGTCGATTGCATCAGCAGATTCCCAGCGCCGGATTGCCTATCATTTTTCTGGCGGTCTCCGATGCGTCGAACGTCCTCCCACAAACGGCGCGGGGCGCGGGCGCGGACGACCTGCTGGCGTTCCCGCTGACCGACCAAGCGCTCTGTGAACGCATCAGCACCGCCCTGCGGGCGCGGCGCAAGGCCGGTGGCGGGGGACGCGCAGGCCGCGCATCGGGAACGGGCGACCGGCGGCGCACGTCCGAGGAACTGGCTCTGGCCCTGCGCGCCGAGCGCGACACGTTACGCGAGACCTTCGACGTCTTCGATGAAGCCCTGCTGTTGATGGAGAAATCCGGGCAGGTCTTGGTGGCGAACGCCGCCGGTCGCCGATTGAATCACGCGGCGCTGGCGAGCGAGCTTCAGTCCCTGGCCCGCGACGCCGTCCGCAACGCTGCCGTCTGCGGACGCGGGATGGTGGGCGGAGACCGTTCGTACGTCGGCCGGGCGTATCCCGTCAGCGGAGGCCGGGTGCTGGTCTACGTGCGGGACGCCACCGAAGAACGGGGTATCGAGCTGAGCCGCCTGCAAGCGGAGAAGCTCACGTCCATCGGCACGCTGGCGGCCGGCGTGGCCCACGAGATCAACAATCCCGCCGCGTTCGTCTTGGGCAATCTCGAATCGCTGGCGTCGCACATCCGCATGCTGGACGAGGAGATGGTCGCCGTCGCCGATCCCGCTTTGCGTGGGAACATGGGCGACGTGTTGTTCGAGGTGAAGGCCATCCTGCAAGAGACCAAGGAGGGGATGGCGCGGATTCATCGGATCGTTCGCGACCTCTCGGCATTCTCGCACCTCGACGACGATCGGGGGGCGCTGGGCGACGTGAACGCCGCCGTCGAGTCGACGTTGACCCTGCTGCGGAGCGAGATCCGTCATCGCGCCACCGTGGAACGCGACCTGCGCGCCACGCGCGCGGTGGTGGGGAGTCCGGCGCGCCTGGGCCAGGTTCTTCTCAACCTGATTCAGAACGCGACGCAGGCCCTGGACGTCACGCACGCTGCCGAGAATCGGATCGTGCTCCGCACCTTCGACAGCGGCTCGGACGTCATCTTCGAAGTGTCGGACAACGGAGCCGGCATCGCTGCCGATGTGCTTCCCCGCATCTTCGATTCCTTCTTCACCACCAAGGCGCGTGGCGTGGGCACGGGGCTGGGCCTGCCCATCACCCAGGGCATCGTCCGTTCGCTGGGCGGCGACATCTCCGTGGAAACGCGGGTGGGGGTGGGCAGCACGTTCCGCGTGCGGTTGCCCTCCCGTCCCCCCAGCCGAGCCGAGCTGAGCCCACCGGTGGCGGCGGGGGCACCGCGGCCCATCGCGCGCCGCCGGATCCTGGCCATCGACGACGAACCGCTCTTGCTGAAGGCCTACCGCCGCATGCTGGCCGGAGTGCACGACGTCGTGACGGCGCTGGGCGGCCGGGATGCGTTGCTGGTGCTCCAGAAAGAGGTCAATTTCGACGCCATCCTGTGCGACCTGCAGATGCCCGAAATGTCGGGGATGGAGCTGTTCGCCAAGGTGAAGGCCCGCTATCCCGAGCTGGCCGAACGCTTCATCTTCGTGACCGGTGGAGCGTTTTCCTCCGAGGCCAAGCAATTCCTCGAGCACGGTGTGCCCTACGTGGGCAAACCGTTTCGCGCCGACGAGTTGATGGCGGTGCTTGAATCCAGGATCGCCGAGCGCCAGGCCGGCGAGGCCAGTGGACCGCGGGTCTCCCTCGCCGCCGAGCGCGCGGCGACCGGGGTGGGGGCAGACGCCAATGAGGACAGCCAGGTCAATGAATCCGGCTCGTCCAGGGATGTCGACGACGGCGCTGCGGATCCGGGCGAGCCGGCGAGGGGAGGGCTCTAGATGAACGAAACAGTCACGCGGACACGGCTTCTGGTGGTGGCAGCCTTGCTCTGGCAGGATGGGCGCGTGCTGCTATCGCGGCGTCGCGTGGACCAGGCGATGCCCGATCTCTGGGAGTTCCCGGGAGGCAAGGTCGAGGCCGGCGAGTCGCCCGAGGACGCGCTTGCCCGCGAGGTGCATGAAGAGCTGGGGTGTCAGGTCGCCGTGGGGCGCATCGACGACGTGGTCTTCCATGCGTATCCGACGTTCGATCTGTACATGCTGGTGTACGCGTGCCGCCTGGTCTCGGGCGTTCCGCGGGCGGTGGCGGTCGCGGAGATCGACTGGGTGAAGCCGGCCGATCTGCCGGCGAGGGATCTGCTACCGGCCGATTTCCCCCTGGCCCGCCGTCTGGCCCAGGAAGCGGCGCTCACCAACGGCTAGGGCGGACGCTCCGCTCGAATCACGTCCGAGGCGGACGTGATTCGTCGTGTGGTAGCCCGCCCGAGGTCAGGCGTCGGTGGGCGCGCTGCCCGCTGGTTCGGGCGTGCCGGTCGGCGGGGCCGATTCGTGCGGCAGCTCGCTGGACGGCGCCGCCGCGACTTCGCCTTCGCCATGGGGCTGCCCCGGCGCGAGACTGCCGCCGTGTCGCAGGGCCTCTCGCTCGGCCACGCGCGCTGCCTCGGTCAGGTCGCGCTTGCACGCACCGCACAGGCTGGGCTCGGCCCAGTTGCCGAGGTGGGTCTGAAGCTGGCTCTCGGGAGGCCAGTGAATCACGGTCCCGCAGCCCGAGCAGGCGATGTCCCGCGTCTTTCTGTCCTTCAGGAAGTTCAGACAATCTTCGCACCGACGGTCCGGCGGCCGGATTTCTCGGCGACGTTTGCGACGCTTACGCTTGCCGCGCGGGTCGCCGGACGGGCCCGCATCAGCGTGGGCGCTGGCCGGGACTGTGGCGGCCGTTTCCTGGGCGGCCGCTTCCGGGGAAGCGGCATCAGCTCCCTCAGGGAGCGGGGCGGACGTGCCCTTATCCGCTGGCTCCGTCGAGACCAGCTCGGCCGTCGCGCCTTCCGCATCGCCCACGGCGTGTTCGTCCGCTGCGTGCGGGTGGCCTGCGTGATCGTCAGCCTCGCGTTCCTCTTTCGGAACCGGGCGCACGCCGGCCGCCAGTTGTTGGGCAGCGGCCCACGTCCAGGTGCCGGGGCAGTGCTCGGTCTTGCAAGGGACCTCGCGATCCTCGAGCTCGCCGATCTCCTTCTCGCACTCGGTGCAATAGTGGGGATAGGGCTCGCCGGTCTTGCCGCGCACCGCCCGCGCCAGCTGGGCGCCGCGCTTGTCCGTCCAGGTGCGCTTGCAGCCGGGCCGACGGCACGGGCGCTCGACGTCCTTGGTTGCGGCGTAGATGTCGATGCAGCGCTGGCACATGCGGTGGGGCGCCTTGGGCAGCGGCTTGCCTGCCACGCACGCGTTCAGCTGGGATTCGCGGGCCCACGTCCAGGTGTTCTTGCATCCGGAGGTCCGGCACCGGATCTCGCGATTGGCGATGCCCCCGAAGATGCCCTTGCAGCCTTCGCAGAGACGCCGCGGCGCCTCGTTGGGCAGGCCCATCGCGTAGTCGTGGATCTGCTCGTCGCGCGTCCAGGTCCACTTGTTCTTGCAGGCCTGGATGCCGCAGGTGACGGCTCGATCCTTCAGCTTCTCGTAGACGTTTCCGCAGGGTCCGCACATCGTGGGCGGCGCCACCGGCTCCACGTCGGGCGCGCCGGCCAGCAACTGGCCCAGGCGGGTGAACATGGTGGTGCGCTTGCACCCTTCCACCGAGCAGGGAATTTCGCGGTTGGTAAGACCCGCCAGCTTGGCGTTGTCCGCGTCGCAGAGGCGATCGGGCGGCGGCTGCTTGGTCGCAAACGCCGACATCTGTTCGGCCGCCGTCCAGGTCCAGGTGGCGCCGCAGCCCGGACGCGCGCACACCCGCTGCACATCCACCGCCGATGCGAACTTCTCGCGGCAGGGATCGCACATCGTCGATGTCGGATCGGTGGTGTCGGAGACGGTTCGTCCGCCAAGCTTGGCGCCCTTACCGCTCATCTGGATCCACGTGCGGGTGCAGCCACGCACCGTGCACGGAATCGATTTAGCGCCGAGTCGGTCGGCGAGAGTGAAACCAAGTGATCCCATAGCCATCTCGAAGGGGCCCTATGCTGACCAGTTCCCTCGCGGAGATCAACCACAATTTTCGAAATGCCCGACTTGTTGCGCTGTGAACCGGGCTCGCGCTTGCCTGGAAACGCCCGCAAGGGTAGACGTACGCCCGTCGCATGCAACTCACGATTGAAGACATTTCCCCGGTTGAAAAACGCGTCGATTTCGAGATCCCCTGGACCGACGTCGAGCCCAAGCTGGAAAAGGCCTACAACGATCTGCGCCGCGAGGTGCGCATCAAGGGCTTCCGTCCGGGCAAGGTGCCGCGCCACGTGGTCGAGAAGCTGTATCGCCACAAGGTCGAGAACGAAGTTGCCCAGGAACTGGTCGAGGCCACCATCGGCCAGGCCATTCAGGAGCAGCAGATTCAGCCGGTGGCGCCGCTGGAGGTCGATCGCGTCGTCATCAAGGCCGGCGAGCCGTTCAAGTTCACCGCCAAGGTCGAGATTCGCGCGCAGGTGGTTCCCAAGGACTACGCCGGCATCGAGGTGAAGCGCCGGCCGGTCAAGCTGGACGAAGAACAGGTCACCAGCGCCGTCGAGGGCTATCGCAAGCGTCTGACCGAGTACAAGCCCATCGAAGGCCGGACCACGGCACAGCCGACCGACTTGCTGATGCTCGAGATTCACGGCCGGGTCGGCGAGAACAAGATCAAGCGCGACAGCTTCGCGGTGGACCTGGAAGAGAAGGACGGTGGCCAGCTGCCCGGCCTCTCCGAGCGGCTGCAGGGCGTGTCGTTGACCGCCAAAGACCTCGAAGTGAAGTACACCCTGGCCGAGGACCTGCCGCAAAAGGAACTGGCCGGTAAGGAGGTCAACCTGAAGGTCAGCGTGAAGGATGCGCGCGAGAAGAAGCAACGCGCGCTGGACGACGACTTCGCCAAGGACACCGGCGAGGCAGAGACCCTGGAAGGACTGAAGGAAAAGATCCGCGAGCGTCTGAAGGAAGCTGACCAGAAGCGGATCGACAGCGAAATGCGGAACCAGCTGGTGAAGGAGCTGGTCGCGCGCAACGCCTTCCCGATCGCGCCGGCCCTGGTCGACCGGCACGCCGGAGCGATCGTCAACCGGGCGCTTCAGCAGTTGATGATGGCCGGTGTCGACGTGAAGGCCGGCCTGGACGCGGGCGCGCTGGACGTCAACAAGATGAAGCAAGAGTTCCGTGGCGACGCCGAAGCCGAGGCGCGCGGTTCGATCTTGCTGCAAGCCATCGCCGAACGAGAGGGCCTCACGGTCAGCGATGCCGATCTCCAGAAGCGACTGGCCGAGATCGCGGCATCGCGCCAGGAAAACGCCAAGAAGTTGCGCGCCGATCTGGAACGCGAGGGCCAGCTGGCGGGCCTACGCCAGCAACTGCTGGAACAGAAGACGCTTGATATGCTGATCGCGCAGGCTAAGATCACCGACGAGGATCCCGATCGGTTGATCGTGACGCCTGCCGAGGCCGCCGCCGAAGGCGAGACCCCGAAAAAGAAAAAAAGATAATAGAGAGATGAAGAGGAACCGATGAACGATTCCCGCCGCAATTCTTCGCTCGACTCCGAGTCGCTGTTTCAGCCCGCCCGAAACATGATCATCCCTACCGTCATCGAGCAGACCCACCGGGGCGAGCGTGGCTGGGACATCTTCTCGCGGCTCCTGAAAGATCGGATCATCTTCCTGGGCACGGCGGTCGACGATCAGGTCGCCAACATCGTCATCGCGCAGTTGTTGTTCCTCGAAAGCGAGGATCCCGACAAAGACATCATGCTGTACATCAACTCCCCGGGGGGGTTGGTCACGGCTGGCATGGCCATTTACGACACCATGCAATACGTGCGGCCCAGCGTCGCCACCTTCTGCATGGGGCAGGCGGCTTCCATGGGCGCGTTCCTGCTGGCGGCGGGCGCCAAGGGCAAGCGTTATTCGCTGCCGCACGCGCGCATCCTGATCCATCAGCCGCTGGGCGGTTTTCAGGGACAGGCGACCGACATCGACATCCACGCCAAAGAGATCCTGCGCACCCGCGACAAGCTGAACGAACTGCTGGTGAAGCACACCGGCCAGCCCATGGAACGCATCAAGTCGGACACCGAACGCGACTACTTCATGAGCGCGATCGAGGCCAAGGAATACGGCTTGATCGACGAGGTCCTGGTTCAGAAGCCCGTCGGCGCCCCCGGCAAGTAGTCCGCCCCCGGCAAACATTCGAGGACCGCCCGAGGCGGAACCACCACCCGGAGCACCCGTGGCAAGGACCAACCGGAAGATGGCTGGTGCGACCGGTCAGGGACGTGCTAAATTTTGGCAGTGCCGAGCGACCGAAAACGGGATGACCACGGGAATCTGTCTTGTTCCTTTTGCGGCAAGAGCCAGCGGGAGGTCAAGAAGCTGATCGCCGGACCCACGGTCTACATCTGCGATGAGTGCATTGGGCTTTGCAATGACATCATCGCCGAGGAGATCGAGAAAGAGTCCGAGAACTTCGGTCTGGCTCCGATTCCCAAGCCGGCCGAGATCAAGGCGGTCCTCGACGACTACGTGATCGGGCAGGAGCGCGCCAAGAAGATCCTGGCCGTGGCCATCCACAACCACTACAAGCGCATCGATGCGAAGGTGGGCGGCGAGGACGTCGAACTGGGGAAGTCCAATATCCTTCTCCTGGGCCCCACCGGGTGCGGGAAGACCCTGCTGGCGCAGACCTTGGCGAAGATCCTGAATGTACCGTTCGCCATCGCGGACGCGACCAATCTGACCGAGGCCGGTTACGTCGGCGAGGATGTCGAGAACATCATCGTCAACCTGTTGCAGAACGCCGACCACGACATCGAGAAGGCCCAGCGCGGGATCGTCTACATCGACGAGATCGACAAGATCGCGCGCAAAGGAGAGAACCCCTCCATCACCCGCGACGTCTCCGGCGAGGGTGTGCAGCAGGCGTTGCTGAAGATCCTGGAAGGCACCGTGTGTAACGTGCCGCCCAAGGGGGGACGCAAGCACCCTCAGCAAGAGTTCCTGCAGGTCGACACCACCAACATCCTGTTCATTTGTGGCGGCGCGTTCGTGGGGCTCGAGGAAATCATCGAGCAGCGCGTGGGTCAGAAGCAGATCGGGTTCGGCGCCAAGATCACCTCGAAGAAGGAACGTCGGGTGTGGGATCTGCTGCGCGAGGTGCAGCCGGAAGATCTGTTGAAGTACGGGATGATCCCCGAGTTCGTCGGCCGCCTCCCGGTCATCGCCCCGTTGCATGAACTGGACGAACCGGCCCTGATTGACATTCTGACCAAGCCCAAGAACGCATTGACCAAGCAGTATCAGAAGCTGTTCGACATGGACGGGGTGAAGCTGCGGTTCACCAAGGGAGCCATGTCGGCCATTGCCAACGAGGCCACCAAGCACAAGTCGGGGGCCCGCGGGCTGCGGGCTATCCTCGAACAGGCGATGATGGACATCATGTTCGAGGTGCCGTCGGCGGGTACCGCCATTCGCGAGGTCGTGATCAATGAAGAGACGATTCAGAACGGCGCCCAGCCGATCTTGATGTATCAAAAAGGAGCCGCGGTGGCGGCGGGGGAGCGTTCCTAGCAGCTCTGGTCGAGGCGTGACGTGCTGAAGAAGGAGGACACCATGCGCAAGTGGATCCCTTGGGTGCCGTTGCTGATGTTTGGCTCGCTCGTCTATTGGACGGTGGCGCTGAACTTCGGGGGGCTCTCCCTGATGAGGCTGTCGTCCTACGTCCTCCCCCTGGGCGGGGATCCGAGCCCGTGCTTCCTGGACGACGCCTACCTCGACAAGGACAAGGACAGCTACCAGCCCATCACCGTCCACCTGGCTGGCCAGGACGAACTCGGCTTGCGGACCAGCGACGACGCTCCGCTGACCGTGGACGTGATCTTCGACCACGAAACGGCACGTCAAATGGCGCGTGAAACGGCACGAGTTGACCAGCGGGGCGCGGGCGACCGAAGCGGTCGAACCGACACCGGGCCTGGCGAAACGGCGTTCTGATTCGGCGGTCATCGGGGCGCCCGGGCTGACCCCGGCCCAGGAGAGGTTTTTTAGCTAGGGTTTAAGGCCCGGGTTTAAAGCCCGGGTTTTTAGCCCGGGTTTTTAGCCTACTTGGCGGGTGATTGTTACGATCCAGGGATGTCCGACCTTCGCCCTCGGTCACCCGCGTCTCCGCCTCGTACCGTTCCGCTGCTGCCGCTGCGGGACATCGTCGTGTTCCCCCACATGGTGGTGCCCCTGTTCGTCGGCCGCGAGCGGTCCATCAGCGCCCTGGAACGCGCCATGAGCCAGGATCCTCAGAAGGAGGTCCTGCTCTCCGCCCAGCGTCGCGCCAAGACCAACGAGCCCATTCCGGACGACATCTTCACCGTGGGCACGGTGGCGACCATCATCCAGATGCTGCGGCTGCCCGACGGTACCGTGAAGGTTCTGGTCGAAGGGAAGCGGCGGGCCAGCGTCGAGCGGTTCGTGCAGACGGAGGAGTTCTTCGTCGTCGAGATCGTGGATCGCCCCGATGCCCCCGAACAGTCGGTTGAACTGGATGCGCTGGTCCGCGAGATCCACGCCACGTTCGACACGTACGTGAAGCTGAACAAGCGGATCGCGCCCGAGATCCTGATCTCGGTGCAGACCATTGACGAGCCGGGGCAGCTGGCCGACACCATCGTCAGCCAGCTGCAGCTCAAGCTGCCCGACAAGCAGGCCATCCTGGAGATGGACCTGGCGTCGGAGCGACTGAACCGCCTCTACGAGCTGATGAAGGCGGAGATCGAGATCTTGCAGGTCGAGCGCAAGATCCGGACGCGCGTCAAGAAGCAGATGGAGAAGACGCAGAAGGAGTACTACCTCAACGAACAGATGCACGCGATCCAGAAGGAGCTGGGCGATCGCGACGAGTTCAAGAACGAGATGGGCGAGCTGGAGGAGCGCACCAAGCAGAAGAATCTGTCCAAGGAGGCGCTGGGGAAGGTCAAGAAGGAGCTGAAGAAGCTGAAGATGATGGCGCCGATGTCGGCCGAGGCGGCCGTCGTCAGGAACTACGTGGACTGGGTGCTGGGCCTGCCCTGGGGCGAGAAGACCGAGGACAAGCTGGACTTGAGCGAAGCCGAGCGCGTGCTGGACGAGGACCACTTCGGGCTGCGCAAGGTGAAGGAGCGCATCCTCGAGTACCTGGCGGTCCAGGCGCTGGTGAAGAAGCTGAAGGGGCCCATCCTGTGCCTGGTCGGTCCCCCGGGCGTTGGCAAGACGTCGCTGGCGCGTTCGATCGCCAAAGCCACCGGCCGCAACTTCGTGCGGCTGTCGCTGGGCGGCGTGCGTGACGAGGCCGAGATCCGCGGACACCGCCGCACCTACATCGGCGCGATGCCGGGAAAGATCATCCAGTCCTTGAAGAAGGCCGGGACCCAGAACCCGGTGTTTCTGCTGGACGAGGTCGACAAGATGTCGACGGACTTCCGCGGTGATCCCTCGGCGGCACTGCTGGAGGTGTTGGACCCGGAGCAGAATTCCACGTTCAACGACCACTACCTGGACCTGGACTACGACCTGTCGGACGTCATGTTCGTTTGCACGGCCAACTACATGCACGGGATACCGCTGCCGCTGCAGGACCGCATGGAGATCATCCAGCTACCCGGGTACACCGAGTTCGAGAAGATTTCGATCGCCGAGCGGTACCTGGTGCCAAAGCAGATGAACGACAACGGGATCGGCTCGGTGACGCTGGAGATGGGCGAGGAGACTCTGCGCGAGATCATTCATTCGTACACGAAGGAAGCCGGGGTCCGGAACCTGGAGCGTGAGATCGCGACCGTGTGTCGGAAGATCGCGCGCGACGTGGTCACCGCCCGCTCGCAGGATTCTGCCACCCGGCAGACGACCTGGAAGGTGACACCCAAACGCCTGCCTCGCTTTCTGGGGCCGCACCGGTTCCGACACGGGAAGAACGCCGGCGAGGACGAGATCGGGTTGGTGAACGGGCTGGCCGTGACCATGCACGGCGGCGACATCCTGCAGACGGAGGTTTCGATCGTCGCGGGCAAGGGCAAGCTGGTGCTGACCGGGAAGCTGGGCGACGTGATGCAGGAGTCGGCTCAGGCCGCCCTGAGCTACATCCGCTCACGCGCGCCGTCGCTGGGGCTCGCGAGTGACTTCTATTCACGGGCCGACATCCACGTGCACCTCCCCGAAGGGGCGATTCCCAAGGACGGCCCGTCGGCGGGGATCACGATGGCGACCGGGGTGGTGTCGGCGCTGTTGCGCGTTCCCGTCAAGCGCACCGTGGCCATGACCGGCGAGATCACCTTGCGCGGGCGGGTGCTGCCCATCGGGGGGCTGAAGGAAAAGATCCTGGCCGCTCATCGCGCGGGCATCACGACCGTGATCATGCCGCGCGACAACGCCAAGGACCTGCGCGACATTCCCAAGAAGGTCTTGAAGGTGATTCGGGTCTGCCTGGTCGAGCATATGGACGAGGTGCTGCGGGTGGCGCTGGCGTTACCCAACCCCGACGATTTCCTGGTCCAGCCATCGCAGGCGGTCGATTGGCGCGTGCCCGTCGACCAGCGGCGCACCGAGCGCGACCGGCGCGAGGAGACGCGGATGCCGGTGGCCAGCGCGGTGCCGCCGCCGTCGGTGGTGGAGCCGGGGGCTGGGGATCCGATCGTACCGCCCAGCCTGCCGCGGCCGCCCGACGGCACCGAGCACTGAACCTCGAAAGGAACCGTCGCGGGCGCCGGGGTCAGCGGGCAACGCCGTGGGCGCGCAAGGTCGCGAGTTGCTCCGCCGAGATGCCTTGACCGGTCAGGTAGGCCTCGATGCCGCCTTGGCGGTCGATCTCGTCGAGCACGGCCACCAGGCTGTCGGGATAGGCGCCGACGGTGGCCTGTGACAGCAGATATTCCTGCAGGATGGCCTGGCGGCTGGCCCCCAGCGCCAGCAGCACGACCGCGCTGAACACGCCCGTCCGATCCCGGCCCCACGTGCAGTGCACGTAGGCAGGGTAGGTGGCTTCGTCGCCCAGAAGCTTCAACGCCGTGGCCATGGTCGGCGCGTTCAGATCCGCGATGTAATCCGTGGGGCTGACGTTGTAGGGAACCGGCAGCGGGGCGAACATGACGTTGCTCGTCGCGGCCACGCAATCCGAGTCGGGCTTGGCGCTGCGTTCGGTCTCGATCCGCAGATCGATCACCGTGTGTATGCCCAGGCTCGCGTACTCGTCGCACGCCGGCTTGTTGAAATACGCCAGCGGCGGGCCCCGGTAGATCGCCCCGCAGGCCACCGCGCCGCCGTCCGCCAGCGGGGTGCCGCCCAGGTCACGGGCGTTTTCCACCCGACCGGCCAAGATCCCCTGGCCGGGGTGGCACCCCCCCATACCGCCGCCGCCCGAACTGGCCGCGGCGCCTCCCGTTCCGGCCAGGTCGGGACGTGCACCGGTCCGACCCTCGCACGCGGCGATGGCCCAGCTGAGGGTGAACGCTGCAATCAGCCGGAGCATCGGCGAACTATACGCGGAAGACGCCGGTTCACGGGGTCAAGGCGAAGCAGTAGAACGCGCCGTAGCCGCCGCCGGTTCCGACCGTGTAGACCCCCTGCATCGGGCCGCCCTGTTCCTTCAGGTTGATGCCGGGTTGGCAACCGCCTTCGGCCAGGGCCGACATCCAGTTCATTCCACTGCCGGCCGGCCACGAGTGCCCGCACCAGGGGCCGGCCGCTCGGCCAAACCCGCCGGAACCACCGCCGCCGCTGGAGCCACCGGCCCCCATTCCCGCGCTGCTGGTCCAGTCCATACAGGTGCGCTGGGGATCGGTGGCGTACAGCATGCCCATGGTATTCGTCCCGGTGAGGACGTCGTGGTTGTCGACGTTGCCCGTGAGGTCGGGGTTGTGATTCGGAATGCCGTCCTCGTTGGGCAGGTCGTTCTTGATGGCGGTGTCGGCGTCGCCCGGTCGTTGCATCAGCAGCTGGGTGAGGTTGCTGGCCACCAGGCGACCCTTGCGGTCGTACCAGGGGCCGGCGCCAATCCGATCCTTGGCGTGAACGGGACCTTCCACGGCGCTCAGGAAGGCGCGCCAGGTCTTGGCGCCGGCGCCCGGCATGCTGGCTTCCGCGATCTCGGTGCAGATCTTGTCGGCGCCCCGCAAGCCCGCGCCGGCGCCGGTTTCCCCGTAGCGCAAGTCGCCCCCGAAGCCCTGATCGTTGGGGGCACCGGCGGCTTTCGACAGCCGGGTCAAGGCGGCCAGGCTGGTCATGAAGAAGCTGAACTTCCCGGTCGCACCGCCCGCGCCCCCGGAGCCGGATTTTCCGCCGGCGCTTTGACCGCCGCTTCCGGTGGCGGTGCCCCCACGTCCTCCGTTCGACCCGGAGCCGCCCGACGAACTGGTCCCGCCTGAAGCGGTGACCCCGCCGGTCCCAACGGCCCCTCCCGAGGCCGTTTTACCGCCGGACCCCACCACGCCTCCGGACGCTGTCACGCCGCCGCTTCCGACCGCCCCTCCCGAGGCGGTGACACCGCCGGTTCCGGTCGCACCGCCCGACGCCGTGGCACCACCACTGCCCACCGCGCCGCCCGAACCCGACGAACCGCCGCTGCCTTGGTTGGAGGGCGAGCCCGAACTCCCGCACCCCAGCACCAGCGTTCCAGCGACCAGCAAGGCGACCAGCGAGGATGAAGGTTGGCGGGGGATTCCCATGATCAAGGTGGCTCCTAGGGTGGGGGGGATAGTCGGCGTTGCCACAGCAAACGCCAGCGAAATTGGATGGTTCTTCTACGGAGTTAATGCAAAACAGTAGATGGCGCCGTAGCCACCGCCCGTGCCGACGGTCAGCTCACCGGGCTTGGGGCCACCGCTCTGGACCAGATTGACGCCGGGGGCGCAGCCGCCTTCGGCCAGCGCCGACATCCAGTTCATGCCGCTGACGAACGGCCACGAGTGGCCGCACCACGGCCCCTTGCCCATCCCGAACATCATGCCGCCCCCGCCGCTGGACCCGCCGGCGCCTCCTCCGCCCGGCAGGCCTTCCTTGCTGGTCCAGTCGTTACAGGTGCGGTTCAGATCGCTGGCGTGGTACAGGCTGCCACTGGTGTTGGTCCCGGTGAGGATGTCGTGGTTGTCCACGTTCTTCGTCAGGTCCGGGTTCTGGTTGGGGATCCCGTCCTCGTTGGGCAGGTCGTTCTTGATGGCCGCGTCGGCATCGCCCGGCCGCTCCATCAGAAGCTGCGCCAGGGTGCTGGCCACCAGCCGACCCTTGCGGTCGTACCAGGGCCCCGTCCCGATGCGGTCCTTGGCGTGTACCGGCCCCGCGACCGTGCTCAGAAAGGCACGCCAGGTCTTCGCGCCCGCACCGGGCAGGCTGTCCTCGGCGATCTCGGTGCAGATCTTGTCGGCCCCACGCAAGCCGGCGCCCGCTCCGGTTTCTCCGTAGCGCAGATCGCCTCCGAAGCCAAGGTCGTCGGTGGCGCCCGCCTTCTTCGAAAGGCGCGTCATCGCAGCCAGGCTGGTGACGAAGAAGCTGAACTTGGGAGCAGCGCCGCCAGCGCCGCCGCTGCCGACTTTGCCGCCGGCACCGCCGGTTCCGGTCATGCCGCCTTTGCCGCCGGCAGTGCCGCCGCTGGCGGTGGCTCCGCCACTGGCCGACGAGCCCCCGCTCGCGGTCGCCCCGCCGCTGGCCTTGGCGCCGCCGCTTCCGGGCGCGCCGCCGCTGGCGGTTGCCCCACCACTGGCGGTGACGCCGCCGCTGGCGGTGGCTCCGCCACTGGCCGACGAGCCCCCGCTCGCGGTCGCCCCGCCGCTGGCCGTATTGCCTCCGGAGGCCGACTTGCCCCCGCTTCCGCTGGCGGTGCCGCCGGTGCCATCCGACCCGCCGTCCTTGGGACTGCACGCCGCCACCACCAGGCCTGCCGCCAGGAACGAAACGCATGCAAGCTTCAGTCGGGGTCGCACGTTCATGGGAGACAGCCTCTGGTTCGAGTTCATGGATTCGCTCAACGATTCCATCGGGGGATTACGTTCCGCACGTGAGATCGGCGTGACAGACCGGGGCTGACTTGGGGCAATCGGTGTCCTCGTGGCAGGACGTGACACCCTCGAGCGACAGCGGCACCTTCAGCGGCGCCGTGACCATCCATTCGACGCAGCCCGCACCCACGGTGGTCGAGTCGACCGAGACGCGCGCGATTTCCATGTCGGGGAATCCCGCGAAGCCCTTCGAGATCAGCGTGGTGATCAGTTTGCCCGGGATGGTGGCGGAGCCGGTGTCGGGAAAATCACAATTCAGGTTCGCCGCCGTGATGCCGTTGTGATGGCCGATGTCCATCGACACCGTGATTCGACCTGACGTGCCCGCGGGGGCCGGCGTCCAGGTGAGCATCAGGGGCTTGTCCTTCGCCAGCATCGGTGTCTGGCTGGCCGGTAGCTCCAGCGGCGCGATCCCGCGCGCCGCCAGGTGGAAGGCCGGCACGGCATCCCCGGCCGTGGACAAACTGAGGGTGCCGCCGGGGGTGAACGGCGGATACGCGCCTTCGCTGGGAAACGTCTCGTAGTACACGTTGGACTTGCTGGGGGTGCTGGCCAGCGGCGGGGTCAACCCGCTGACGGAGGCCACGCCGGCGCCCTGGGCCTTGGGCTTGGGCTGGCAAACGTTGTTTCCCGCGCACTCCTCGGTCGCCGCGCAAGGGTTCGCGCACACAAGGTCCGGCCCGACCACGACCCGGCAATCTCCCTCGTGGTCGACCTCGGGCCAGACCGTGTCGGGCCTCACGCGGTCGTAGATCGCGCCCCCGAATTGAGCGTGGGCCGGCGTCGCTGAACCTTCGGTGGTCGCCGCCACCGCGTGCACCAGAGTGAGGGTCAGCGAACCCAGACGTGTCGCCGCCGTGCACGGGGCGAACTTGCCGTCGGCCGCGGCCCCACCGCTGCCCGAGCTGGCGCCGCCGCTGCCGGAGCTGGCGCCGCCGCTGCCAGAGGACGCGCCGCCGCTGCCTGACACGGCTCCACCGGTTCCCGCGTTGCTACCGCCCGAGCCGTTGCCACCCGAACTGCTCGAGCAGCCCCAACCGCCAACGGACGCAAGCACCAGAAGCAGAGGGGGCAAGGTAAGGGCGAGGCGGTGCCTCGCAAGCGGTGTCATCGAGCGTGAGTACGAAAACGTCTGATACCTCATCAAAAAAGTTCCTTTCGTGTCACCGGATCGTCACTGAAAGTACGCGTGGTTGTTGAAGGTCGAGGGGCATTGAGGTCGTGCAACCAGCGGGTCAGGCGATCCCGGTACCCGGTCCCCCAGCCGCGATTGATGTGACGGACGATGCCCCGCGCGTCGATGATGAAGGTGGTTGGAAGTCTGTGTGCGCCCCACCGTCGCGCGGCGATGCCGACCGGATCCAAGGCCAGCAGAGCATCCGGGGGCGGGGGCTCGCGCTCGCGCCAGCGGCGCACCGTGTCCGCGGGCTCGCCCAGATCGACCAGCACCAGCAGGCTGTTGCCGCCAGCCGCCTGCCGCGCGGCTTCGAGATCGGCGAGCGCGTTGTGGCACGGCCCACACCAGGTCGCAAAGAAGTCGACGATCAGCGTCTTACCCGCGACGCGCGCCGCGGTGATCAAGTCGCCGTCGAGCATTTCCAGCTCCAGCGCAGGGTGCGCGTCGCCAATGCGCGCCGGGCCCGCGCCCTCTGTCGCAGCGGGCGCGGCGTGGCCGCGCGTGCCAGCCCCCACCCACCCAACCACCAGCGCGACCGATGCGGCCCGCAACGCTCGGCCCGGCCCGGTCGACGTGTAGGTCATGGAGGAGAGGGCGGGATTCGAACCCGCGGTGCTTACGCACGGTGGTTTTCAAGACCACTGCCTTAAACCGCTCGGCCACCTCTCCGCGAGCCCAATTTTGTATCACAGCTTCGGCATTGGCGTTCGCACGCCGGGCGTGTTACGGAAGGAACGCAAAAAAGACGGAGCAGTACTGGAGAGGTGGCCGAGAGGCCGAAGGCGGCGGTTTGCTAAACCGTTATACGGCCTAAAAGCCGTATCGAGGGTTCGAATCCCTCCCTCTCCTCAAATTGAAGCCAAGCGACGAGGGTAAGGCTTGACGGACCTTTCGCCGCGCGGCATACGTGTCCTCCCAAAACCGCGGCCATAGCTCAGCTGGATAGAGCACAGGTCTACGAAACCTGGGGTCGGAAGTTCGAATCTTCCTGGCCGCACGCGGAAACACCCAGTCCCGAGCCCTTCGCCAGGCTCGGGATTCTTTTTCGCCTCGATCTCCTACCCGTCGAGGTTGGCGATGATTGCGGCGATGGCTTCCGCGATGCCGCCGCCCGCGACCGACGTCGCGCGCAACCGATCGGTGGCCGCGTGCTGGATGGCGTCCGGCGCCTGGCCCATGGCGAACGATCGCCCCGCGTAGGCGAACATCCCCAGATCGTTGTACCAGTCGCCGACGGCCGCCACCCGTTCGCGCGGGACATCCAGGCGTGTCGCCAGCCGCGCCAGCATGTCTCCCTTGTCGCAGCCGTGGGCCAGCGAGCGCACCGCCCAGATCGTCATGCCGCGCAGCCCGAAGTGCACGGTGTCCAGCGTGTCGACGTGGGCGCGGCGCAGCTCCGCGGCGGCGCGTTCCACGTCGTCACGCAGGCCGACGCCCACGGTGACGGCGACACCGTCGGAGCCTTGCCACGCGGCGGCCGTCCCCAGCGAATCGTGAACGACCAGCGTATCGGTCCAGGTGTCCACCACCGGGCGCAGGCGTTCGCCCGCGCGTTCACAATGGATGGCATCCGCCGAGAAGATGAACGGCGTCAGCGCGTGGGACTGGAGAGTGGTCAGCGCGGCGCGGGCGTGCTGGGTGGCGATCGACCGGCGTTCCAGCGCGGCGCCGGTCACGGCATCGACCAGCAACCCGCCGTCGGCACAGATGAGCGGGTGCCCCAGCCCCAGCCGTCGGGCGGTCGGCAACGCGCCGGTGACCAGGCGCCCGGTGGCGATGGTGACGGCGATACCATGACTGGCCGCCATCCGAATGGCAGCGGCGTCCGCATCCGCGATGCCCTTGTCATCGCGCAGAAGCGTGCCGTCCATGTCGATGGCCAACAGAACGCGGGGCGTGGTCGACACCTGTCAGGGCACCTTGGGAGCGGCCCGGCCGGTCAGGGGCACCACCGGTTGGGCCGCCTCTTCCGACGACGCGGGGGGCGGCGCTTCCGCCTCTTCATCCACTGCTGACGCGCCCTTGTTCGTACCGTCTTCGTCGTCATCCGGGTGTCGGTCGCGTTGGCTGGGAACACCCACGCGCGTGTGGGCCACCTGGCCGCGATACAGCAGCACCTGATCCTGCGGCCGCAAGGGTTTGCGCGGAACGTTGTAAAGCAGGTCGCCGCCCAAGCGGCACGCTTCGGCCTTCAAGTTCTGCATGCACTGGCTCACCGACAGGCTGACGTGGCACGCCACCTCGGCGATGCCCAGATCGTCCCAGGCCGTCACGCCGGGAACCGACGTGTGATAGACGGCCAGCTCGCAGCCGGGCCCGCGCCGCGGGTACTTCCCGGTGGTGGCGGGAGCGGTGCCGCAGGCCAGACAGAGCGTCGCTCCCAGCAGAGCGATCGCGCCGGCGGGATTCAAAATTGGTCTCGCCATCGGCCGAGCAAGATACCGCGTTCAGCGATGGCCTTCTTGACCTTCGGAGACGTCAGCGCGTTTAGCTCACCGTCGCTGTCGGCGCCGGGGTGACAGAGCAGTTCGTGCGAACCCGAGCTCAGTCGGCCGATGATCTCCAGGATCCTCACTTCGTCCAGCCGTCCGGATTCGACGTAGCCCCAGGTCACCGGACCGTGGCGCAGGGTGCCCAGTCGCCGGCGCGTCAGCCACGACAGACCGGCCAGCACCGCGGTTTCGAGGCCCCGCTGGGGCTCGGCCACCCAGCCCAGCCCGGGCGGCTCGACGGCGGTGCGCAGGCCCACGATGCCAAACCGCTTGGCCAGCCTTTCGACGATCATGCCGACGCCCGGCAACAGCCCCACGTGGCCCACCGTCGACAAGTGGTCGATGGTCAGGCCGGCCGCGCGAGCGCGCGCGATCTGCGCTTCCAGCTCGCGCTCGATCTCGGCGGGCGCGATGGTGCCGCTCCACCAGTCGACGGCGAAGTCGACCGCGCTGGTTCGAAATGCGCCGGTCGGACGCACCAAGCTCGGCACCTCACCGCTGGGTAGGGTGGGGCGGCCGCCCACCAGGGCCAGCGCAAGACCGACGCCCAACCCGGGAACTTCTTCGAGCAGGGCCACCGCCTGCGCGAGATCGTCGCAGTTACCGAGCAACGACACGCCGGTGACGATGCCGTTGCGGTGCGCCTCCAGCGTGCGCAGGTTCGACGGCGCGGACGCTCCAAAGTCTTCAGCGGTGACAGCCAATCGGATCATGAACGGGTTGCGGTCAGCTTTACCACGCGCGCCGTCGACGTTGACCCGCCCGGACGCCTCTGGTATTGCGATCCGTCGCCGTGGCAAAGAAAAAAGAGAAGGACCTCGTCAAGGAACTGAAGCGCCCCGATCAGTTCGTGGACTTCTGGACCCACACCTGGAACCGAGTGGCCGCCGTGCTGGCGCCGCGGCGCGGGCCGGTGGTAGCGGGCGCGGTGGCTCTGGCGCTGTTCATCATCGGCACCCTCGTATTCGAGAAGTACGACGAAGGTCGGAAGGTCGACGCTTCGGATGCGCTGGTCCGCATTCAGAAGCTCGCGATCGCGGAGCTGGAAACGGCGCCGTCGGACGCGAAGGAACCCAAGACCGAACCGAAGACCGAACCGAAGGACGATGTTCCTCACTTCAAGACCGTCGCGGAACGGCAGGCGGCGGTCCTGAAGGAACTGGATGGGTTCCTGGCCTCGCACGGTTCGACGCCTCTCAGGGACGAAGCGCTGATCCTGAAGGGCAGCCAGTTACTGGACGCCGGCCGCTTCGACGACGCGATCGCGGCGTTCGACGCCGCCATCGCCGCCAAGCTGGACCAGCGCCTGCGATTCCTGGCGCATGAAGGAAAGGGCTACGCGTTTGAAGGAAAGGGCGAGCTGGACAAGGCCGCCGCGGCCTTCGCCGAACTAGAGGGCGACGCGTCCAGCTTCCAGGGCTTCTATCGCGATCGCGCGATCTATCAGAAGGCGCGGATCACCGAGAAGAAGGGCGACAAGACCGGCGCGGTGAAGCTCTACCGCGAGGTGATGGAGAAGGCGTCCGACACCCAACTGAAGGACGAGATCACCGATCGCCTCGCCCTGCTCGAGGCCAAATGATCCGTCGCGCGTCGCTGGTAGCGCTGGCGACATTGGCGGTGTCCTGCGTCTCTGCCACCACGCGCGTGGCAGAGCCCACGAAAGAGAGCCTGCCGCGGGCTGGCCTCATCTCGGTCCGCTGGCGCACCGAGATCCACGCGCGCAAGCTGTTCCAGCCTTCGCCCGAGGAATGCGCGTCGGGAGCCATCGCCGGTGATCACCTGGTGATCGGCTCGCGCGACGCCAGGGCGGTGAGCGTGCGGCTGTCCGACGGGCACGTGGACTGGAGCACCCGCCTGTCCGGTGGTGTCGACAGCGAAGCAACCTTCGACGCGGCTCGCGGACAGGTCTACCTGGGCGCCGACGACGGTTCGTTTTACGCGCTGGATGCCCAGTCGGGCGCCATCCGGTATTCGTACGCCACCAAGGGCGCCATCGAACGCGCGCCCGCCCTGGGAGCCGATACAGTTTACGTCGCGGCCGCCAGCGATCGGGTGGTCGCGCTGGATGCCGTCAATGGAAAGTGGCGCTGGCAGTACGAGCGAGAGACGCCGGACGGGTTCACGATTCATGGTTACGGGGCGCCCACGTTGCTGGGCGACCAGGTGCTGGCCGGTTTCGCAGACGGCTACATCGTGTCGTTGCAGGCGGCGACCGGCGAAGTGGTCTGGGCGAAGTCGCTGGCCTCGACCTCGGATCAGTTCGTCGACGTGGATTCCACACCGTTGGTGTCGGACGGCACGATCTACGCTGCGTCCTACTCGGGCGGCGTGTACGGGCTGGAAGCCAAGGACGGCGCCGTTCGCTGGCGGCTCCCGACCGAGGGCGCGGGCAAGCTCAGCCTGATTCAGGGGCGCCTGTTCTTCGCGGCCCCGCGCCAGGGACTGCACGCCGTGTCGTCGACGGGGCAGATTCTCTGGCGTCAAGGGTTGTCCGAGGCCGGCGATCTGACCGCGCCCCAGGCGATCGGTCGTTACCTGGTGTTCTCCGGCAGCCGCGGTGGGTTGTTCATCGTCGATTCCCGAGATGGAGACCTGGTGGAGGTCTTCAACCCGGGCGACGGGATCTGCGCCAGCGCGACGCTGGATCCCGCCGGCGGCCGGCTGTATGTGCTGTCGAACGGTGGAACGCTGTACGCGCTGGATGTGGGCTGAGGCGGGTTGCTCAGGTCCCCATCAGGACGAATCGACTCTCGGTCAGTCGCTCCATGCGGCGAACCAGTTCCTTGATGCGCCGACCACCACCCGCGTCGCGCGCGCGCCACGAGACGCCGAAGCCGCCGTCGCCGGGCGCCACCCACTCCACGCGGGCCGACACGGGCATCGCGATCTCGGCGCCCGGAGGCGCCACCTTCAACACCACCTCGCCCATCTGGATCGGCTCGTCGGTTCGGACGAACGCGCCGCCACGACCGATGTCGCGCAGGACGCCGTGACGTTCCTCCAAGGAACCCGAGACCTGCCACGACATCGGCAGGTCGATGGGAAGCCGCTGATGGCGACGGGCGGTGGACGCCGGCGCACCCCCGTTGGCCAGCGCCAGCAGATAGTCGCGGGCGGGCGCTTCGAGGGGATGAAATTCCACCCCGATGCCAGCCTTGGTCTTGGTGCTGTGCTTCCCTGGACGACGCCAGGCCACGCTGCCTCGGAGCAGCACGGGATCGGCACGACGGCCGATGCGCACGGAAACGACCACGGGGTCCCCGACGGACAGGTGACTCCGGGTCGGAATGAAGAGACCACCACCAGGCAGGTCACTGAGGTAGCGCTCTGAGAATTCAGATGAAGTTCGGCACAGTGTCTTAAGAATAGTCATGTAGGTGTCTGCCGGTATTGTAGTCGAACAACCTAGGTAGTAGCAAAGGTATCTTTAAGGGTTACATGAAGGCGTCCGACTTCGATTTCACGCTGCCTCCCGAGCGGATAGCGACGTATCCCGCCGAGCGGCGGGATGGGTCCGCGTTGCTGGTGCTGGACCGCGTCGGAGAGACCATCGAGGTCAGTCGATTCAAGGCCTTACAGGACCATTTACCGACCCGCTGTCTGCTGGTCCTGAACGAAACACGGGTCTTCCCGGCCCGCATCCATGGCCAAAAACCAACCGGTGGTTCGGTCGAATTCCTCCTGCTGCGCCGCGTGCCTGGGTCCGTCCCCCACGCCGCGGGCGAGATCCGAGAGGAATGGGACGCACTGGCGCGGGGCCTGGGACACATGAAGCGCGGCACGCCGATCACCTTCGGCGGTGGCCTGCGCGCAGAGGTCGTTTCGCGCGGCGATCGCGGCGCGGTGCGAGTGGCCTTGTGTTTTCCCGAGGGGCTGACCCTGGAGCAGTTGCTGGCCACGATCGGCGAAGTGCCATTGCCTCCGTATATCGTCGCGGCTCGCGCCGCGCGGCCCACCGAGGATAGCGGGCGAGCGGCCCCCGTGGACGACGTCGAGCGATATCAGACGGTGTACGCGTCGGTCCCCGGGGCCGTCGCGGCGCCGACCGCGGGATTGCACTTCACTCGGGAACTCCTGCAAGATCTGGAAGCCGCCGGTCACGACATCGCGCGCCTGGTGCTGCACGTCGGTCCCGGAACGTTTCGGCCCGTCGTGGTGGAGGACGTGAATGAGCACGCCATGGACACCGAGTGGTATTCCATCTCGGACGACACGGCGGCCGCCATCGCCCGGGCGCGGGCCGAGGGCCGACCCATCGTGGCCGTCGGAACGACAGTGGTGCGCGCGCTGGAAGCCGCGGCGCGAGCGGGGGACGGCGTGGTGACAGCGGGGGACGGCGCGACCGATCTGTTCCTCTGCCCCGGGGCCGAATTCAAGGTCGTGACCGACTTGATCACCAACTTCCATCTGCCGCGGTCCACGCTGCTGATGCTGGTCGCGGCGTTCGCCGGACGTGAGCGAATTCTTTCCGCGTATGAACGGGCGATTCGTGAAGGATTTCGCTTTTACAGCTACGGAGATGCGATGTTGATTCGAGGATCGCGGTGAGCCCGTTCCAGCTGCTTGCCACCGAGGGCGAGGCCCGGGCGGGTGTGCTGCAGACGGCGCATGGAGAGGTCGCCACGCCGGTGTTCATGCCGGTGGGCACGCAGGCGACGGTGAAGGCGTTGTCCAGCGCCGATGTGGCAGCGCTGGGGGCGGAGATCATCCTCGGCAACACCTACCATCTGGCGCTGCGGCCGGGGGCGCAGACCGTCGCGGCCCAGGGGGGGCTGCACAAGTTCATGGCCTGGCCACGCGCCATCCTGACCGACTCGGGAGGCTTCCAGGTGTTCAGCCTGCGCGAGCGGCGCGCGGTCGACGACGACGGCGTCACCTTTCGCTCGCACATCGACGGCGCGCTGGAACGGCTGACGCCGGAACGGGCGATGGAGATCCAGTCGCAGCTGGGCAGCGACATCGCCATGGCGTTCGACGAGTGTCCTCCCTCCGACGCGCCGCCAGGCGAGGTGGCGACCGCGATGGAGCGAACCACGCGCTGGGCGCGTCGCTGCCTGGCGGCGCCGCGGCCCGAGGGCCAGCTGCGCTTCGGCATCGTGCAGGGGGGCGTGGACCTGGGACGGCGACAGGCGCACCTGGCCGACATCGCTGCGCTGCCGTTCGACGGCTTCGCGCTGGGCGGGTTCAGCGTGGGCGAGGCGCCGCCCATCATGCACGAGGTGGTGGCGGGGATTGCCCCGCAGATGCCACGGCTGGCGCCGCGGTACTTGATGGGCGTGGGCACCCCCGTCGACATCCTGGCCGGAATCGCCGCGGGCGTGGACATGTTTGACTGCGTGATGCCGACCCGCAACGCGCGCAACGGGCAGCTGTTCGTGCGCGGCGGGAAGGTGAACATCGGGAATGCCCGCCACCGCACCGATCCGGGGCCGATCGAACCGGGCTGCCCGTGCGAGTGCTGTTCGACGTACAGCCGGGCGTATCTGTCGCATCTGTTTCACGCCAAGGAGCTGCTGTTCTATCGCCTGGCCACGGTGCACAACCTGCGGCACTACCTGGACCTGGCGCGGGGGGCGCGGGTCGCGATCCTGGCCGGGACCTTCGCTGCCTACCGGACGGCGTATCTGCGCGATGCCCTGGCGGGCGAGCCCACCGCCTGAGCCTGGGCTGGCGTGGTAACGTCGCGCTTCCCGTGGGCTGCCGATCTATCCTTCGAAATCGTGCCTGGACGACGGGGATGGCCTGTCTGGCTGCGATCATCGGGGTTGGCCTGGCGAGCGGACAGGACGCTTGCGCCCAGCAGGGATCAGACGCACCGCCGGCCGATGCGCGCTCGCTGACCGCGCCTCTGGCCGGGGTCGTCACCGCCGCCCTGCCGTTCGTGGCGGGTAGCTTGATGGTCGCTCAGGACGGCGCGCCGGCGCGGCAGCGCGACGGCGTCCGGCTGATGACGTTCGGCTTCGCGGCGTCGCCGTGGATCTCCCACGCGGTTGCGGGGCGGTGGAAGCGGGCGCTGGTGTTCGGGCTGGCATCGGCGGTCGTTTCGACCGGCACGTTGCTGGCCATGGAGGCGCGCGATCCGTTCGATCCCACGATCGGGAACCGCCAGCGACTGGCGTTCGGGTTCTTCCTGACGACGTCGTTCTTCCTGGCGGCGGCAGGCGTCGCCGACAGCTTCATCGTGGGTCCTGACCCACGGGATCATCAGTAGGCCGTTCGGAATGGCGCGCGGGCTGGCAGCGGTGCTGAACGTGGTGCTGATCCTCGGTCTGCTCGCGGCGTGCGCGGGGGGCTGTGTGGTGGTGCCTCAGAATCGCCGCAAGCACCTGGCCGATCCGATGATGCGCTTCGATGACGATGCTCTCGAGGCGCACCGCCGGCAGAAGTTCTACTCCACCCGGGAAGCGGCGGCGGGTGGCGACGGCACGCCCGCGGGAGGCGGCTGCGGGTGTCAGTGATCGCGCTCTTGTCGACCGTGCTGTCCCTGGCGCCGCCGTATCAGATCGATTCGGTGCGCGTGCGCTTCACCCACTATGAGCAGCGCGGGATCGGCTATCAATCGGCGGCCGGTCCGGTGGGGCAGCCAGGCTCGGAGGAGCTGAGGGTCGAGCAACCCCAAGTCGAGGTGCTCGCGCGCCTCGGCGAACGGGTCACCCAGCGGATCTGGGTGCCGCTCGACGTGGTGACGGCGGCGTCCCCAGACCATTCTCGCATCGGGATGCCGATCGGCAGCGATCCACCCGACGCGGTCTCCTCGGCTTCGCGGAGCAACGTCGCGGGCAGCTTGGATGCGCTCACGACCTACCGGTGGGATCGCACGACCGAGATCTCGGTGCGCGCCGCCTTTCACATCGAAGAGCCGTTCGAGTCGTGGGCCTGGGGTCTGGGCGTGGCGCGGTCGTTCGCCGAGGAAAACACGGTGGTTTCCGCCAGCCTGAACCAGAGCCTCGACTGGTTCGACAACTTCGACATCGAGGGCCAGCGCCACGCCCGGCGCAACCGCGCCACCACCAACCTGAATCTGGGCCTGACCCAGGCGCTGTCGCCGACCACCGTCGCCGTCGCGTCCTACGGCAGTACGGTGCAGATCGGAACGTTGAACAACACCTGGTCCAGTGTGTTGATGGCGGACGGCACGCGCGGTGAGGAACGGCTTCCGCACGAACGCCTTCGGCACGCGCTGGCGGTGCGCCTGGCCCAGTGGCTGCCCTGGGAAGGCGCGCTGAAACTGGGTTACCGGGCCTACGCCGACGACTGGCGCGCGTTCGCGCACACCGGGGACGTGCAGGTGGTGCAGCGATTGCGCGGGGGTTGGCAGGTGCGTGGCGACTATCGTGTTCACTGGCAATCGGCGGTGCGCTTCTTCACGACGGCGGCGTCCCCGGTCGACCTCGGGTTTCGCACGGCCGACAGCGATCTGGCGCGCTTCGTGGCCCAGACCGTCGGCGGCGCGGTGTCGTGGACGCGCGGGCTGACCGGACACGTGCGCGACGTGCACGTGAGCCTTGGATATGAACGGTACTTTCGCTCGAATGATCTGACCGTGGACATCGCGACATGTGGCTTCGGGCTGTTGTTCTGACGGCGCTGGCCGCCGCGGCTGGCTGCGCGGGAGGCAGCGCCGGCCCGGCGCGCGCCGTGACGCCGGATTTTCGCGCCGTCAACCTGCGCAACCTGGACGGCACCGCCGTTTCTCTGTCCTCGGTGCTGGACGGGCGGCCCACGCTGGTCAGCTTCTGGGCGCCTTGGTGTGAACCGTGCCTGCGCGAGCAACCCGAACTGGAACGCTTGTCGCGGGCCGCCAGCGCGTGCGGCGGTTCAGTGGTCGGGGTGGCGGTCGGCGAGTCCTCCGCGACGGTGTCGGCCTTCGTGCGCGAGAACCGGCTGACGTTTCCCGAATTCACCGACGCCGATTTCGCGCTGGCCGACGCCATGGGCCAGCGGCGAATTCCCGCGACGGTGGTGTTCGATGCGGCGGCGCGGATCGTCTTCACGGGCAGCGCGCTGGCGGATGCGGCGGTTGACGCCCTGACAGCGGTGGTGCCGCCGCGTTCGGACGGCGCGCGGTGCGACCTGCGGGCGCGCTGACGTGGCTCAGGTGTTCTTCAGACGTTCCTTCCACATGGGGAGACGGGGCTGGTCGGGCGGCGGGGGTGGGACCGCCGGAGGCGGCGGGATCGCGGGTGTCGAAGGGGTTGTTTCCAAGTTGGTCGGTTGTCCCGCGTCGGGGGGCGTCGGGCTGCGCTCGGCGTTGAGCGGGTGGGCGTCGACGCCGAAACGCATCCGCTGACGACGCACGCACGCGCCACCCACGCAGTCGAAGCCCGCGGGACAGTCCACGTCCTGGCGACACGCGGGGGGCGCGGAGCGGTGGCAGGCGCCGCTGATGGCCAGCCCGACGACAAGAAGCAGCCTGGCAGATCGGCGCGGCGGGGGCGCAGAGGGCTGGGCTCTGGGGCGGTGATACGCGGGCATGGCGAAGTTGGCTCGCCCCCAGTGTATCAACGACCCTGGGCCGTTTCTCGCTCGCCATTTCGGCCCGGCGAGGACGTGTTACGGTGGGGGCACCCTGACGCTGCGAACCGAACTGTCATTGGTGCTGTCGTCGCTGCTGATTGCTTCGATCGGCATCGCGGGGGGGACGACCATTTACCAGACCAGCCGCACGCTTCGTCGCGAGCTGTCGACCGAGTACCAGCTGTTCGCCGAAAATCGTGCGTTCGCGCTGCGTGACAACCTGCAGATTCTCGAGGACGAGCTGGCTCGCCTGGCGCTGTTGCCACCGATTGGCGCCGGGCGGGGCGCCTTGAAGACGAACGCCGCGTCGCAGGTGCTGGCGGGTGCGCACGAGAATTCGGTCCTGTACAACACCGCGGTGCTGCTGCTGTCGGCCGACGGCCAGTGCGTCGAGGCCGAGCCTGACGTCCCCGAATTCGACGGCCAGAAGTTTGGCGATCGCCCCTGGTTCCGGTCGGCCGCCGCCGGCGCCAAGGGGCCCATCTTGCGCGCCAGCGACGAGCCTGGCCTGGGCCGCACCATCAAGATAGTGCAGCCCATCCGTCGCAACGGCGCCTTTGCCGGTGCGCTGGTGGGCGTGATCGCGCTGGGGGACGCCAATCTGATCACCCCCGTGCTGCGCGAGCACCTACCGCCCGGGACCGACGGATTGCTGATCGACAGCAGCGGCGCAGTGATCTTTCCGGCGGATCGAGTCGAGGCGGCCGTCGGGACCGACTGGGCGGGGGTCATCAATCTCGCGCGCCACGACACGCCCGGCACCCTGTTCGGAACCGTGGCGGGGCAGGAGGCCTTGTTCGCCTGGGCCCCGGTGCAGGCGGGCAGCGGGTATGCGGTCGTGTTTGCGTGGCCCTGGCGCTTGCTGAACGCCAACCTGCAGCGGCAGTTGGCGACGTTGTTCGCGGTGCTGATCTTCGGGATCGTTCTGGCGTCGCTGGTGGGACTGATCCTTTCGACCTACCTGACGCGACCGCTGGTGGCTTTGGCCGAAAGTGCCGCCCGCATCGCTCGCGGCGAGTCGCTGCCCAATGTCAGGCTGCCGAAGCTTTCCCGGGCCACCGAGGTGGTGGCGCTGATCGCAGCCTTCGAGAAAATGGAGACAGCGATCGAGCGCCGCGATCAGGAGCTGCGCGAAGGAGCCGCTTCTTTGGAGCGGCGCGTGCTCGAGCGGACCCAGGAGCTGGTCGAGACCCAGAAGGCCCTGGTCGATGCCGAGCGCTTTGCAGCCATGGGCAAGACGTCGGCGGCCATCGCGCACGAGATCAAGAACGTGTTGAACGGGCTGGGCATGGCGGTCGAGCTGATCCTGCAGGATCCGGCGAACGCCACCCGCGTGCAGCGCCTGCAGGCGCAGGTGGTGGGAGAGATCGCGCGCTTGCGCGACATCATCGATTCGTTGCTGTCCTTCTCGCGTTCGCCACGCATCGAGCGGCGGCCGGTGGACCTGGTGCCGATCATTCACCGGGCGGTGGAAGTGCTGGCGGACGTCATCACCGATCGGTCGGTGGCGGTCATCGTCGACGCGCCCCCGGCGTTGGTCGTCGATTGCGATGGCCACAAGGTGGAGGGCATCCTGGTGAACCTGATCAAGAACGCGGCACAAGCCGGGCGGCGTGTGCGCGTCGAGGCGACCGAGGGTCCGGGCGAGGTGGTGATCGACGTGGCCGACGACGGTCCAGGGCTGTCTGAGGAGGCGCGCCTGCATCTGTTCGAGCCGTTCTTCACCACCAAACCCAACGGGACCGGCCTGGGCCTGCCGACGTCCCTCCGCTACGTCGAGGCGCACGGTGGTACGCTGGAGATCGTCGCGACCAGCGGCGGAGGGGCCCGCTTTCGTATGCGCCTGCCACAAACAGAGAAGGGTGGACCGAAATGAAGCCGAGCGTCCTCGTGGTCGACGACGAGAAGACGTTTCGCATCGTCGCCGAGGAGGCGCTGTCCGCCGAGGGCATCGCGGTGATGACGGCCGTCAGCGGACGTTCGGGTCTGGAGATCTGGCAGCGCGAGGCGCCCGAATTGACGATCCTGGACCGCAACCTGCCCGACATGGACGGCATGGAGGTGCTGGCGACGATGGTGCGCGAGGGCCGCGAGCGCGGCGCCGAGCCGCTGGTGGTCATGGCCACTGCCTACGCCGACGTGAGCAGCGCCGTCGCAGCCTTGAAGGCCGGCGCGTTCGACTACCTGGCCAAGCCGCTGCAACTGCCGGAGCTGGTCGCCACCGTGCGCAAGGCGCTGGAGACGTACCGCCTGCGCGCCCAGGTGCGCGCGCTGAGCGATCGCGCCCAGGCGGCGGTGGGGCACTTCGTGTCAGGCGAATCGCCGGCGATGCGCCAGGTGCTGGCCCTGTGTGACAAGGTCGCGCAGGCGCGCGACACCACGGTGTTGATTGAAGGCGAATCCGGCACGGGCAAAGAGCTGGTCGCCGAGCTGATCCACCAGCGGACTCCCGGGCGAAAGGACCAGGCGTTCGTCGCGTTCAACTGCGCGTCGGTGCCTGACGGGTTGGTCGAGAGCGCCCTGTTCGGCCACGAGCGGGGGGCGTTCACCGACGCGCGCGCGGCCAAGCACGGCCTGTTCGAGGAGGCCGACGGCGGCACCTTGTTCCTGGACGAGGTCGCCGAGCTGCAGCCGGGAACGCAGGCCAAGCTGCTGCGCGTGCTGGAGGAGACCACGTTTCGCCGGCTGGGCGGCACGCGCGATCTGACGGTCAGCGTGCGGGTGCTGGCGGCCACCAACAAGAACCTGGTCGACGAGGTGGCGCGGGGCACCTTCCGGTTGGACCTGTACCACCGGCTGGACGTGTTTCACGTGAAGCTGCCGCCGCTACGCGAACGCCGCGACGACATCGTGCCGCTGGCCATCCATTTCCTGTCGATCATCTGCGCGCGCATGGGCAAGCCGGTTTTGCGCCTGACGCCGGATGCCGAGGCGACGCTGCGGGGGTACGACTACCCCGGTAACGTGCGCGAGCTGCGCAATATCGTCGAACGGGCTGTCATCCTGGCGGGCGTCGATGCCATCGATCGCGATTCGATCATGCTGAGGTCGGCCCATCGGGCGCCGCCGCCTGCGCCCAGCGCATTCTTCTCGGTCGAGGTGCCCGCCGGCGCGGCACCGCCGTCGCTGGACGATGTGGAACGTGGATACATCGCGCGGCTGCTGGAGTTCACGGGCGGCAACCGCACGCAGGTCGCGCGCATCCTGGGAGTGTCGTACCCGACCGTGGCCAAGAAGATCGCCGACTACGGCCTCTAGCGCCGGGCTGGCGATTGGCGAACGATCGATTGTCGGTCGGCTATCGAACTTGCGCGCCTGGGGTCGGCAGACCCACGCTGGCGATGAAGCGCGCGACGATCGCGAAGAAGTTCTTGTCGACCTTGAACGCGCTGGTGTGATCGCCCGCGACCTCCTCGAACGTCTTGGGCGGGATCGCCGCTTCGTACAACCTTCGGCCGTGGCTGATGGGGATGATGCTGTCGTCGTGAGCGTGGATGAACAGCTTGGGCGCCGTCACACGGGCGACCTTGTCGAGCGACGCGAACCGGCTGTGCGCCAGCAGGCCGACCGGCAGGAACGGGTACAGCTCGGCGCCGCGGGCCGCGATCGACGTGAAGGCGCCTTCGACGATGACGCCGGCCACGGGGACCCGGGTCGCCAGGTCGATGGCCACCGCGCTGCCCATCGAGTAGCCGTAGACCACGATGCGGGTCGGTGGCACGTGGGTTGTCTGCACGAGCCAGGCGTAGGCCGCGTCGGCATCGCGGTAGAGCCCCGCTTCCGACGGGGTGCCGTCGCTCTGGCCGAAGCCGCGATAGTCGATGGCCAGTACGCCCAGACCGAGATCGCGAAACCGCGCCCATGCTTCGTTGTAGGCCACGCGCGCCAGGTTGCCGCCGGCGCCGTGAAAATAGAGGATCCATCCCGCGCGCTGCGCGTCCACCCCGGGCGGGGGAGGGATCAGTCGCGCCACCAGCGTGAGACCGTCGGCGGTGGGGATCTTCACGTCGCGGCTGTCGAGATGGAGGTGCACCGGGGGCGGCAGCAGCGTTCCGCGCTCGGGGTGGAACACGTACCAGTCTTCCCTGAAGTGGAACCAGACCAGCACGGCGGCATACAGCGCAATCAGGACGCCGAGGAGTCGAACCCATCGACGGAGCAGCGGACGAGGAGCCTTCTGGTTGGGCATCGCGCGGTTCTATCGGCTGGTCTCGCGCAACGTCGTCGCCAGTTTGTCCGCCAATCCCGACGCCCGCCTGAGCCGCCGGGTAGCGCCCAGCGCGAAGAGCGCCGGATCGCCGACGATGACCACGCCACGCCGGGCGCGCGTCAACGCGGTGTACAGGATCTCACGCGACAGCAGGGGCCCGTCGGTGGACGGTAGCAGCACCGCGATACGGTCGTATTCGGAGCCTTGTGCCTTGTGCACCGTCAGCGCGAAAGCCAGTTCGATGTTGTCGGTCAGCTCGTCGAGCGGGTGCAACACGATCCGCCCGGCGCGCGCGAACGCGACGCCCCGTGTTCGCCCGGCCGGTCCCGCCATCGACACCACCACGCCCTGATCGCCGTTCCACAACGACCGATCATAGTCGTTGCGCACGACCGCGACCGGTTCGCCGGGAAGCAGGGAGGCGGTGGTGGTTGCGTCGGCGGGAAGCCCGTGCGGGGCCACGGCGCGCACCATGAACTGATGCAGGAGCGTGTTGACGGCCCGCGTGCCGGTGGTGCTATCGGCGACCCGCGTGAGGCACAGCAATCGCGCCGCCGCATGGCGGGCCACCACGGCCGCCAGCGCGCCGTTCGGATCGTCGGTCAATGTACCGTCGGCGGCGGCGGTGAAGGTGATGGTGGCCAGCGAGGCGACGCCAGCGTCGCCCCCCAGCACCTCGTCGTACCAGCGTCGCAACAGGACGGGCAGCGCGGCGCGAACGACGTGCTCGACGCCCAGGAACGCCACCGCCGCGGCATCCGCAAGCGGTGCGCTCGGGGCGGCCCCGGGCTGTCCCAGTTCCTGGGCGGCGCGCAGGATGGCGGCGCCGGCTGGGTCGGAGGGATCCATGCGAAAGCTGCGGGTCAAGCGGCAGGTGCGTTCGGGCAGCACCGCGCACAGATCGCGAAACACCGCGCCCAACCGCACCGCCGGTAGTTGATCGGCGTCGCCCAGCAGGATCAACCGCGCGTCGTCGGCCAGCGCCGACAGCAACTCGGTCATCAGGAACAGGTCGATCATCGAGGCTTCGTCGACCAGCACCACCTGATGCGGGAGACGCCAACCCGCATGAAATTCCGGCGTCTCGGCGTCCAGCGTGGGCTGGCGCGCCGGACGCACCCCGAGCAAGCGGTGCAGCGTCGACACGCTGGGCGCTAAAGCGCCGTCCGGAAAGGTCAACCCGGCGGCCTGGATCGATTCTTCGATTCGTTGCGCGGCTCGTCCGGTGGGCGCCGCCACGGCGATCCGATGGGGCGCGACGCCGGCGTCGCCGAGCGCGCGCAGCACGGTCACGATGATGGAGGTCTTGCCGGTGCCCGGGCCTCCGGTGACCAGGGTCAAGGGATGCGTCAGACAGGCCTCGACCGCCGCGCGCTGTTCTGGGCTGGCCGCGCGTGTCGGCGAAGCTTCAAGCGAGAGCAGAATACCCCGCTGCGCGGGTCGTGCGCGGAGGCGGGCTGCCAGCAGCGTGGCCAGACGGCGTTCGGCTGTGGCCAGGACCTCCGGGAACAGCCGGTCCCCATCCAGAACGAAGGGTCGGCGCGCGTCCGGCGCCCCGAACAGGGCCGCGATGCCCGGCGACGCACGTCCGGCCGTCAGCGCGGCCGCCAGCTCCAGCACGGCCTTGCGATCTGCTTCGCCCAGACCCAGCCGCGGAAGCCACAGCGCCAGGCCTTCGTCGTCGTCGCGGGGGTCGGGGTGAAGCGGCAAGAACGCGCCGCCCGACTCGACGGCCTCGCCCAGCGCCACCAACAGGCACGCCAGCGCGCGGCGTTCTGTCGGGGCGGCGGTCACCCAGCGGCAGGCTTCCCACGCCGCCAGCAGCGTTGCCGCAGACACATCGCGCGCGCGCAGCTGTTCCCATAGCCCGCGGGGCAGGGCTTGGTCGGCGTCCTGTGCGGCGCCGGCTAGAAACAGCGCGCGCGCCGTTCCCTCCGGGTGAAGACCGCCCGTGCGCGACGGCGTCGACGGCGGCTTGTGGGGGGTGGGCATGATCAGCGCGGCTCCGGGGCTGGACGAGTGGTTGGGGAGACCAACGCTCGCTCCCACGCGCGCACCTCGGCGAAGGTCGGGCGACTGACGTACAGACCCTGGCGGGCTTCGGGATCTCGAGCGGGGTCGTCGCCGAGACCGCGCAGGAAGACATAGACCAGCCCCCCGAAGAGGCGGTCGCACTCGCCCTGGTCGCGGATCCCCAGCAGCCGAAACAGCGCCACCGTATAGATCTGAATCTGCAGCTCGTAGTTGGCAGCAATCTGAGCCCGCAGAGCCGCAGGCGAGAAATCGGGGAGGGCGTCGCTTTTCCAGTCGGCGAGATAGACCTTGCCCTCGTGCTCGAACACGACGTCCAGGACGCCACGGATGAAGCCGCGGTCGACGACCAGGCGATCCTCGCGCGTGCGTCCGGCTTCGGCACCCGCGTCCAGATGACCACGCATCGGGAACAGAAAATCCACCTCGCGGCGGACCCGAGCCGCGCGCGCGATGCCGGGCAGGACGCTGCCGTCGGGCAGGGCGATCGGCGTCGTCAACGCGGCGTGAACCAGACGTGCGGCGGCGTCCAGGTGGCGCGTCTCCCGATCCCAGCGCCGCCGCTGCGTCTCGAACAAGCGCTCGATCTCCGGCAGCCGCTGCCAGAGCGGCAGCGGCGCCAGGGCGCCCAGCGGAGCGTGCTCCAGCACGGCATGCAAGAACAGCCCGGTCGCGGCACCACCCGGCAGCTCGAGGGGCAACGCGCCGCTGACCTCGTTCGGCAATGTTGGTGGCGGCGTCTCGTCCAGCGTCGGCGCCTGGTAGCCACCCTCGGCGTCCTTCAGGCGCGAGTAGGACGTGATCGTGAATCCGCGCCGGGAGGTGCGCAGGGCCGCCCGCCGGGGGTCGTCTGCGGTCCCCGGCGGTGTCAGCGCCGCCGGCGTCCAGGCGCCAAGCGCCGCGGCAAGGGCGGCGTTGTCGCCCCGCTCGGGAGCGGGGAACGGAACCAGGCGGACATCAAACAGCGCGGAGAATGGTCGCGGCTCGGCCGCCAGCGTGCGCAAACGCTCGTTGATGTGTCGATACGCTCCCTTGATCTTGTCGAAGGTGGTGTAGTCGTCCGTCTCGAAGGGGTTGCCTTCGGTCATGTCAGTGTCGTCCGCGTCCTTGTTCGGGAAGAACGGGAGGTACAGGCGATGCCGGGCGCGGGTCATCGCCACGTACAGCAGACGCTGATCTTCTTCGACCTGGGCGGTCTTGATGGCGGCCAGCACGGTTGGCTGTCGCGGCTTCTCGGCGCAGAAGACCCGCTGGTGGCCGCGATGAAAGGCGTGGACGTTCCCTTTCCAGAAGCCGCCGCCGCTCAGTGCGCCGTAGATGAAGACATGCTCGGCTTCCAGCCCCTTCGCGCGGTGCATGGTCAGCAACTGGACGGCATTGCCGTCAAGCGCTGCGCGCTGGATGTCGCGGTCCTGCGCGGCGCCTTCCCGTGACGGCGGGAAGCGCCCACTCTCGTAGCGACCGATCGTCGCCGCCAGCTCGCCGACAGACAGCGGTCGCGCGGCCGACTCGGCCAGCAGCTCGTCGATGATCTGGCGATAGATCCCCAACCGACGCTGGGACACCGCGCCCAGATGGTGACGAGGTCCAAGACCCGTGCTCTCGACAACGCTGGTCCACAGCGCCGCGTAGTCGCGCTCGTCGGCCAAGGCCTTCCATGCGTGCAGGCGAGCGATCAGCGGATGATGAACCGGAGGCTCGCCCATCGCCTCTAGCTGGCGCAGCGTCGCGCCGAAGAAGGGCGTCAGCCATGCCTGCATGCGGGCCACGCGATCGGACGGATCGTCGATGGCGTGCAGCAGGGCACGGACGTGCGCCGCCTCGGGCGTCTTCCACAGCCCTTCTTGCTTGTAGAACGAATGGGGGATGCCGCGTGCGCCCAGCTCGTCGCCCAGCTCGCGCGCCTCGATGTTGGTGCGCGTGAGGACGAAGATCGTCGCCAGATCGAAGGCGGAATCGGTGTCTCGCAGGGCGGCAATGGTGTCGCCGATGGCGTTGCGCAGGGCGGCCTTGATCGGGCCGACGCGCAGGGGCTTCTCGGGTCGCTCCGGCAGATCCAGCTTGAACAGCGTGACGCCCGCCGTGCGCCCCTGGCTGCCACGAGCGCTGGTGACGGGGTGGTCATAGCGGATGTCCGGGTTGGAAAAGAACGGCGGGTCCGCCTGCTGGTCGAGGATCGCGTTCACCGGCTGGACGACCTCGTCGGCCGAGCGGCGATTCACGTCCAGGTTCACGCGGGCGCCCCCGTGCGCGTCGACGTCGGCGCGCGCCGCCACGTAGGTGTGCACGTCGGCGCCCCGGAAGCCGTAGATGGCCTGCTTGGGATCGCCGACCAGCACCACCGGATTGGCGCCGCCCGACCGAAGAAAGATGCGCTCGAAGATGCGCCACTGCGCCGACTCGGTGTCCTGGGCCTCGTCGATCAAGGCGAAACGAAAACGCTGGCGCAGCGTCGCCACCCAGGCGTCGCCGGCCGGACCGCGGAGCGCGGTGGCGACCGTGGCAATCATGTCGTCGAAGTCGTAGAGCCCGTGGCCCAGCTTGCGTTCCGCCAGCGCGGCCTGGACCAGCGGCAGGAACGTCTGCGCGATGGCCTCGGCCAGGGACGGCTGAGCCACCAGCCGCGCCAGCAGGCGCGCGAAGTTTTGCACGGCCGGGCCGGCGCTGGTGGCGTCGTTCAGGCACTGGACGTAGTCGGGAAAACCCTCGCCGGCGCGCTCGTCGAGCGCCGCCAGGAAGGTTGCCCAGTCCCGCGTTGCTTGGGCGGCCACGGCCGCCTGGATCAGGTCGTTGGTTCGCTTGTTGAAGCTATTGACCTTGCTGGAGTGTCCGATGATCGCCTTGCAGGGCAACGCCAGCATCGGAAAATTCACACCGGCCAGCGCTGTGATGTCGGCGACCAGGGCAGGTTCATCGTAGACCGTGGCCCAGCATCCACGCGCCTGCGCCGCGCGAAACAGCAGGGATTCCAGGCCCTCGACCGAGCGACCGGCCTGCAGGAACGCCTGCAGATACGGACGAAGGTGGTTGTCGGTGGCCAGCGATCGCCGAAGGACGTCCCGGAAAGCCTCGCCGAACGCGGCGCGCGGTTCGACCTGCGCCTGCCCCAGCAAGCGCCCGGTCGTCAGCGGCTCTTCCGTCAGCAGCCGCTGGCAGAACGCGTGGATGGTGGTGATGGCTGCCTGATCGAAGGCGCGGCGCGCCTCGACCAGCCGGGCGCGCGCCGCTTCGTCGTGAGGCGACGGCGACCGCACCGCGGCGGCCGCCTCCAGCGTCTTGCGCACGCGCGCCTGCAGCTCGTTGGTGGCACGCTCGGTGAACGTGACCACCAGGATCTGATCGATGGTGGCGCGTCCCTCGGCGATCAGATCGAGGATCAGGTGCTCGAGCTGATACGTCTTGCCCGTGCCGGCCGAGGCTTCGACCACGGTCGCGGGATGCGCCACCACGGTGTCGAACAGGCGGACAGACGCCGTCATGCCTTCTTCCTCGCGGCCCGCTTGATGTCGCGGCGAAGCTCGAAAAATAGGCCGAAGCGCCGTCTCTCGATGGCGGTCGCCATTTCCAGGGATGGCACCGGATAGGTCAGCGCCGACGGAACCGGTCCGTAGTTCGACGTCACGGTCTTGCGATAGTAAGGGTCGTCGCGCATCTGCACGATGGCGTCGACCAGATTCTGGGTCTCGCCTTTTTCGGCCAGCTTGCGCGCCCGGAAGATGGCTTCATGGGGAAGGAAGTAGTCGTGCCCCCCGGACAGCGCTTCGGTGAGCAGATCCGACAAATACGCACGCGCGCGCTCGGCCGCAACCGGCGCGAAGGAAACTTGGGTGGGGCCGCTGGCTTGTTCCCGGCACAGCACGCCGCGGAAGTCGCCCGAGGTTGCGTGCGACGGGTCCAGCGCGGACAAGGCCAGGTGATCCAGGAATAGCCGCAAGCAATCCCGATCATCGCTGTCGCTGCGCGATTCCGGTCCGACGATCAGCGCGGCCGTCGGCCCCGATGGATCTCCCAGACGAATGCACGGGGCCAAGAGGCCGCGCAGTTCGACGGTCAGGGGCGGCTGGCCATCCAGTTTGATGGGAAAGGACAGGGCAGGGTGGGGGTCCGGCCGTGGGCTGGCGGGATCGGGGCGACCCAGCGAAGGTTCGAGCACCGGGCCGCGATACGACACCGGATCGCCGGCCAGCGCCCGTTGCCAGAGTGAGAGCAGCTGCAGGTGCTGCTGCCGGGCGGCCGCTCCGAACAGGCCCGCCGGCAACACGCGCGACACGCGCGGTCCGACCACGGCGCGATCATAGGCGTCGCCCAGTTCTTCCAGCGTCGGGACCGGCTCGGCGGTCCAGGCGCGCCAGAACACTTCGGCCAAAAATCCGAATCTCAGGAGGCGGGGTGCATCGAACGGCTCGTCCGTGGTCTCGCGGAGCTCCGTTTCGTCGGCCAGGGTGCGCAGACGAAGCGAGATGCCGGCCCCCCCTTGTAGCGGGCATTCTAGGAAGCGCCGGAGCTCGCGCAGATAGACGACCCGAGGGGCGGGCGTGCCGAGCGCTGCGCGCGCCGACGGAAACGACAGCGTTGCCAGCAACGGTTGCAACGTTTGCTGCGCCGTGGGCGACAGGGTCCCGCGCAGGGCCGCCTCGTCCAGGCGCGCGGCCTCGGGAAACCGCGCCAGCAGCGCGGCCCCCTGCCGACGCGCCTCGGCCTCCGCTGCCGCACCATGAAAGGCCGCGCACACTTCCGCATCGTCGGCGCGTTCCAGCGGGGCCGAGCGTTCCCAGGTTTCGCGCGCCGCGTACCCTTCGGCCAGGGTCTGTTGCAGCTCCAGCAAGACTGACGAGGGATCGCGCGGGTCGCCGGTGTAGGGCTCGCGATCGACGTAGGACAGATGCAATCGCTCGCGCGCCGCCAACAACGCCTGCAGGAAGCAATAGCGATCCCGCTGCCGGGGCGTCACCTCGCCGGCCTCCCCCCGCGCCCCGCCGGGGCAGAGCGGCAGCGCGCGATCGCTGGCGGGAAAGCGCTCGGGGCCCAACCCAATCACGAAGATCGCGCGAAACGGCAGCGCGCGCAGCTTGCGGATTCCACCCACCACCACGCCGTTGCCGAAGATCTGCCCGCCCTGGCCGCGCAGGCCCGCCAGGCTGTCCGTCACCAGCTCGCGCGCCACCGTCAGCGACACCCTGGTCTCGGCGCGGCTGGCGGCGGCCAGGGCTTCCAGCGCGGCGAACACCTGCAGCCGGGCGGCCTCGTCGTCGGGCGACAGCGGGACCACGTAGGCATCGAACAACGCGTGGATGAAGCGCACCCAGTCGGCGATGGACAGCCGCGCGTCCCGCGCGAAGGCGACATCCGCCAGCAGCGATCGCGCCAGCAGCCCCAGGGCATCGGCGTCGACTCTGAAGTCGCCCGCAATCTCGGCGGGCAGCAGGGGTGTCGCGCGGCTGGGGTCGACCGACACGGGCTCGACGAGGCCGCTGCGCGCGCCGGTCATGAATCGCCCCAGCGCCAGGCGCGTGAGCCCTTGATCCCAGTTGAAGCGATCACCGTCGAGGTACGTGTCGCGGAAGGCGTCGCGATCGGCGCCACGCGCGATGCCCAGACCATCGCACAGGGTCACCCAGCCGGTGGGGTCAACCTCGGGGAACCGGGCGCGAACATTCGGGTGGGTCAGCGTGTCCAGGACCTCGCCTCGCGCCAGCGGCCCGAGCGGCAGCGCCAGCAACCCCAGGATGACCTCGGGGATTCGACTGGAGGCCCCCAGCGGCTCGTCGATGATGGTGTGGGGCAGGTCGCCGGCCTCGCGGAACACCGACGGCGCCAGCGACAGGTAGGGCTCGTCGGGCCCGGCAATCAACACGGCGATGTCGCAGAAGCGCAGCGGAGGGTGCTCCGGTCGCGACCCGTCGTCGTCGCGAACCAGTCGCCAGATCTGCGCGGCGACGGTCTCCCACTCACGCCGCGGGTTCGGCGCGCGCAGGATCACGAGAGACTCGTCGGCGGGCAGGCGCAACGCCCGATCGCCAACGCGCCGCGGTTCGCGGTCAAGAACGTCGCGCTGGATGCGGGCCAGCAGCGTCGCGTCCGTCTCCTGGTCGGCGGCGTGCGCACGCACCTCGGCGTTGCCGTCGCAAAGCTGCTCCAGCCAGCGCGCGGTATCGCGGCCCGGCCCGCCCCACAGCGCCAGGAATGGGTTGTCCAGCTCGACCTGCGCATTCGTCACGAACGGCGGCGTCGGCGGGGCGGGCGCTTCGCCCTCTCGGAACGCGTCGTTGACCATCCCGAGGTCCAGTTGTCGGTCCGAACGCAGGCGTCGAGGCGCGCTGGTCCTCCGAGGGGTCGCGGCGCTGGCCGGCGCTGGTCGGCGTCGTCGCGTCTCCACGTCTTCCCAAAATTCGCGGCACGGATTGTAGGCGTAGGCAGTCAACGCCGTGCGGGCCCCCAGCCGTTCGAGCGCGCGCATCTGACCACGCGGCAGCTCGCTGATGCCGAACAGATGAATCGCAGCCGGCGGCGTCCACGCACGATCCAGCTCGGCGTCCAGGACAGCATCCAGCGTGAGGAAACGCCGGCCTTCGGCCCGGCCGCGCCTGGCAAAGCGCCCGTCGGCGGCGAACAGCAGATCCCACAATCGTCGCTCGGCCGCCAGCAACCGAGAATTGGCGGGCGGGTGCGAGAGATCGGGATCTCGTCCCGCGCGCCAGCCGGCCAGCCGTTCGGGGCGACTGTCGGACCAGTCACTGAACAGCGCGGCCACGCCGCGTGCCACGTCGACACGCCGACGAGCCACGACCTCAGGGGCGGTGCCAGCCGCCAGCAGATACTCGTCGATGGGTTCCAGCGCCGGATCCTGGGCGCGCCCGGCGCGCGGCTCATCCAACAGGGACAGCAACTCGGCGACGATGTGCAGGCGGTCGACCAGTACCACGTCGGGTGTGGCCGCCGCGCACAGGCGACTGTAAACCGCGTTCAGCGACAGCGTGTCGACGTTCCCGAACACACCGCGCCGGCGCGCCAGTTCGAGCTCCACGAAGTGCTCCAGCGGGCGCCCGGGCACCACCAGCCAAGGTCCGTCGAACAGGGAACCGGCGCGGGGCAGCGCTTCATCCAGCGCCGCCAGCAGCACCTCGATCCGGTGGGAATGGCAGACGCGAATCACGAGGTCGCGCCACCAGCAGCAAGCAGATTCTTTTGCACCTTGCCCATCGGATTGCGCGGCAACGCCGGCAGCACGCGCAATGCGCGCGGCAGCTTGTAGGGCGCCAGGCGATCGCGCGCCCACGCGCGCAGCGCCTCCAGCGTCAACGTCGCGTCCGGCCGCAGCACCACACAGGCGGTCACGCAATCTCCCCACACCGGGTCGGGCACGCCAATCACCGCCAGCTCGGCGATGGCCGGATGCTCGGCCAGCGCAGCTTCGATTTCCAGCGCCGACAGCTTCTCGCCGCCGCTCTTCAAGATATCGACCGATGTGCGGCCCAGCAGACGCACGTGGCCGTGGCGGTCGCGCAGCCCCGTGTCGCCGGTTCGGAAGCGGCCCAGGTCATCGTAACTGGCGACGGTGGCGCGTGGATCGCCGTGGTAGCCGACAAAGAGCTGGGGCGAGCGCACCCGCAGCTCGCCCGCGATGCCGTCGGCCACCGGGGCGCCGTGCTCGTCGACGATGTCGACCGACACCTGAGGCAGCGGCACGCCGACCGTGCCCGCGATGCGCGGGCCATCGAAGGGATTGGACAACGCCATCCCGATTTCTGTCATGCCGTAGCGTTCCAGCAAGGTCTGTCCGGTGGCGTCCGCGAACCGCTGCAACACGGTGGCCGGCAACGCCGCCGAGCCGCTGGTGGCCAGCCGCAGCGCCCGCGCGTCTTGCGCCCAGCGGCCGCGGTCCGCCACCGACGCCGCCGTAAACGTGTCGAGCAGGCGCACGTACATCGTCGGCACCGCCATGAACACCGTCGCGCGCCCGAACGCCTGCCAGATCGCCGCGGCGTCGAAGGTGCCGCCCGCAAATTCGATCGAGGCGCCCGCCCACAACGCCCCCAGCAGGGCCACGATCAGCCCGTGCGTGTGGTAAAGCGGCAGCGCGTGCAGCAGACGATCGTCGTCGCGCCAGCGCCAGGCTTCGTGCAGCGCGCGCAGCGTCGCCGCCACGCCTGCATGCGACAGCACCACGCCCTTGGGCTTGCCGGTGGTGCCCGACGTGAACAGCATCAGCGCCGGGCTGGCATCGGTCACTTCCGCATCCAGCGGATCGCCGGGGCCCGCAATCTGACGCTCGCTCGGGTCGGGCGAGGTCACCCGTCGGCCGGCGCCGATGACACCCTCCAGCTTCACGCCCAGCTCGGAGGACACCACGGTTGCGTCCGGCGTCGCGGTGCGCAGCACGTGCTCCAGTTCGGGGGGGGGATGGGCCGCTGACAGCGGCACCGCCACACCACCGGCCCGCCAGATGCCGACCAGCGCCGCAATGAAAGCCGACGAGGGAGGCACCAGGACCGCCACCCGGGCGCCCTCCAGCGACGTGCGTCCCTCCAGAAGCTGGCGTGCGACCTGGGCCGACAGGACGTTCAGGTCGCCGTAGGTTCGGGTCACACCCCGGCCCTGGTCGTGAACCATCGGGCGTTCGGCCGGGTGGCCGAGCAATCGTTGCAGCAGTGCGCTTCCCCCGGGCATCGGCGGACCCGATGATGCTTCGTCGCCGCCCGAACATCCACCCCTTTGGGAAGCGATCGCGGCCGGAACGGGGGGCTCTCAATCTTTCGTTCCGAACAGCCGATGGCGGGGTCATGCGGCGCACTACCCTTCGCGTAATTTTTGTCGCCACCTTGCTGGGCAGCGTGCTCGCGGCGACTTTGGGGGCGCTGCCGCAGGGCTGGGCCGCGACGTCCGGGGACGAACCCGCCATCACGACTGCGGGCCCGGTGGGCGACTACCAGCGCCGCATGCACGACAAGATTCACGCGCGCTGGGCGGAAGGCTTCCTGAAGACCGGCGCGGCACCCGCCAAACCTGGCACCCCGGCGGGAAAGCCGGTGGCCATCATTGCGCCGGCCGCGATCCAGGCGCTGTCCGCTACCGCCACGGTGACCATCCGCTGGGATGGAACTGTGGCCGACGCGGGCATCGTGAAGTCGTCTGGAATGACCGAATTCGATCGCACCGTGATCGAATTCCTGCGCAAGAGCGCACCGTACCCCCTGCCCACCAGCGACGTGCTGTCGGACGACGGCTACGCGCACTTTGAATGGACGCTGGCCGGCGATCGTCGGGCCTGCGGCACGGGCGCCAAGCTGGTGCGGGTCGAGGATCCCATCGACGTGTCGCTGCCGCGCTTGATGCGCAGCAACCGCATCGGTGAGGCCGTTCGCCGGGTCGGCGAGGCGAGTGCGGTCTCGGGCAAGGAAGCCGGCGAGGACGCGCTCGACAAGTTCGCGCGCGTCTATCTGGGGCGCACGCTGCCCGATCCTGTGCTGGATGCGGCCGCATCGGTGGCGCTGGCCCAGACCGGCGACAAGGTTCAGGAGCAACGCCTGCGGAGCGCGCTGTCATCGCGCGCCACGCTGAAGCTGGCGGCGCAGGGCCTTCAAACCCTGGGCATCGACGTGTGCGGCGTGGTGGCCGAGCGCCTGGCGGGCACTGCCTTCGCGCGTGACATGGGCCTGGAAGCGATTCGCACGATCGCCGCGATGGGCAGCAACCTTGCGACCTGCCGTCCCGCGCTGGAATCGCTCCTGAACGATGGCGCGCAGCCGGCGGCGGCGCGGCTGGCGGCGTTCGAGCTGCTGGCCGGTCACCTGGGCGATGGTGTGCGGCCTTTGGCGATGACTTTGGTCAGTGACAAGGACGCCGCCGTTCGGGGCGCGGCCATCCTGGCGTCCGTGCGCAAGGGCGGCGGTCGTCCCGAGATGTACCGCCTGGCGCCGCTGCTGCACGACAAGGCGGTCGAGGTGCGGGGGGGGGCGTCGGCGGGCATGGTCCGCGCGGCGGGCGATGTGGCGTTGGAGCAGCTCTATTTGCTGGGGCGCGAGACGGATCCCCGCCCGGCGAAGTGGGTCGCTGCCGAGCTGGCGCACCTGTCGTCGGCGGCCTCGGCTGAATTCCTGGGGCACATGTTCAAGAAGGACAACCGCGAGGTACAGCTGGCAGCGGCGAAGGCGCTGGCCGCCCGCAAAGACGCCGGCGCGCGCGCGCAACTGGACGCGGTGAAGAGCAACCTCGAAGTATCGTCCGAGGCCCGGGCCGTGGCGATGGCGGCGCTGTCTCCCCCGTCGGCCGCGGCGGTTGCCGCCGGCCAGACGACCGTCGGCGGGTTTCAGGCGATGCTGAAGGCGGGCCGCACCGACGATGCGGTGGCGTGGGTCGTCGAAAAATTCCCGGCGCTGGAACCGAAGGACGCGGTGGATGTGCTGGGCGCATGGCTGGTTCGGCCCACCGGGTCGACACCCGTGGCCGCGCCGGCTGCACCCGCGTCGTCGCCCGACGGAGCGCCGTCGGCCCCCAGCGCGAGCGCGCTTCCCCGCCGCTAGGATCGGGCGCACCCGACGGTCGGCGGGCGCGCGAAAGCCCTCGCGGGGCTTCGATGGCCGAAGTATCCATACGGCATGTCGCCCCTCCGTTGGACCTCGAGTGTCTGCTTCCTGATCCTGCCGCTGTTGTTGATCAGCCCCGCGCGGGCCGACCAGACCGAACGCATCTATGTCAGCGCCGAGGATGGGGGCGAGGTGGTGATCATCGATCCGGTCGCGGCGGCGGTGGTCGGCCACATCCCGGTGGGCAAGCGCCCGCGCGGCATGAAGGTCTCGCCCGACGGCAAGCAGCTGTTCGTGGCGCTGTCCGGCTCGCCGCGCGGCGGCCCCGGCGTCGACGAATCGAAGCTGCCCCCGGGGGATCGCGCCGCCGACGGCATCGGCGTGGTCGACCTGGCCACCGGCAAGCTGGTCCGCAAATACGACAGCGGCCAGGACCCCGAGTCGCTGGACCTGTCACCAGACGGTAAGACCATGTTCGTTTCGAACGAGGAGACCGCGGCGGTCAGCGTGCTGGACGTCGCCACCGGCGCGCTGAAGCACAGCATCGCCATCGGCAAGGAGCCGGAGGGCGTCACGGTGCGCCCCGACGGCAAGGTGGTCTACGTGACGTCGGAACAAGACAGCGAGATCGCCGCCATCGATACCAAGACCTTCAAGGTCCTGGCGCGCGTCCCCGCTGGCCCGCGCCCGCGCGCGGTGGTGTTCACGCGCAACGGTGCGCTGGCGTTGGTCACCGACGAGATGGGGTCGATGGTGACGATGCTGGACGCCACCAAGCACCGCCCGGCCGGCGTCATCAAGATCGTCGCGCAGGCGAAGACCGTCCTCGGCCCGCGTCCCATGGGCGCGGTGTTGTCCCGCGACGGCAAGCAGCTCTACGTCTCGAACGGCCGCGGCGAATCGATCTCGGTGATCGATCTGGCCAAGCGCAAGCAAATCCGCATCATAGACGGCGTGGGCGCGCGCCCTTGGGGTCTCGCCCTCTCGAAAGACGGCCAGCGCCTGTTCACCGCCAACGGCCCGTCCGACGACGTTTCGATCATCGAGCTTGCCTCGGGAAAGATCACCCGCGTGAAAGTCGGCGGATTGCCCTGGGGGGCGGTGGTGGTGCCGTAGCCTCGCCGGTCTACTGCACCGACCAGGCGCACAGGTGCCCGTTGCCCCCCGCGATGATGCGTCCCTTGACGGCAATCGGCGACGTCCATCGCATCACGCCCGAGCAGCTTCCTGAGCCACCGGTCGTGATCGATGCGCCGGTCTCGCCATCAAATCCGTTCAGCTTGGTCCCATTCATTATCCACACGATCGGATCGCTCTTGCCGTCGGTGGTGGTCGAGATGGGCTGACCCGCCGTTCCACCGACCGATGCGCACCACAGCGGGGTGGCCTTCGGGGGCGAGGTCGCGGAAATCCCCACAGCCATGACGGCCGAAGCGCCGCTACCGCTGCTCCCGCTCGGGCAGGCGGAGCCGCCCTTTGGGCTCATGGCGAGCCGAACGCCCGTAGCCGTCGTGTAGACGGTGGGCGTCGCGTAGAGGGACATGGTCCCCTCCGACAGCATCGTGTCGGAAAGCTGCTTCCCCATGCCGCCCAGATTGGTGGAGTCGAGCAAGAACATATGTCCGTCCTTGCTGAAGGCGGCGATCAGGTTCGCAGGAGTAGCGCCCGGCACGGTGAAGTAGACAGGGCTACTGGAACTCATGTCCGCGTCGTTGCTGTCCATCGCCGCGAAGTTGCTCGGATAGAAAAAGTCCTTGGTGTTGGCCTTGTCGAAGGCCGCCATGCCGGTGATGCGGACGATGGACTCGCTGTTGGTGCGCGCGGCCCCACCGCCCGTCGTGTTGCCGGTGGCCGCAAACACGGACGTGCCGTCGGACGCCATGCCCCCCGCCGGCCAGATGCCCTCACCCCGGCCGCCCGTCGCCCAGCCCGCGATGGCGGTCGGATCGTTGGCCCTGACGGCCACCACGCGGCCACGGTAGTCGCCGCAGTCACCGACGAACCCGCCGTAGGCGACGTAGACGATGCCATTGACCAACGACAAGGCGCTGCGCTGGATGTGGATCTTGGGATCGAACATCAGCTTGCCCGACACGTCGACGGGCCAGCCGGCCTTCACCTCGCCAGTCATGATGTCCAGCGCGGTCAGCTTGTTCGCGGTGATGCCCGAAGCGCCGCCGGTGGCGTATGCCACGTAGATGGTTCCGGTCTTGTCGTCGATGACGGGGGTCGACAGAATTCCGAGCGGGGTTGGGCCGGCAATGCCAGCGCAGCCGATGCTGCCGGTCGCGGGCGGATCGACCTTCTTGGTCCAGACCGTCGCGCCCGTGGTTTCGTCCAGGGCGAAGACGTCGTTGCCGTAGGTGACGGCGATGAAGATGCCTTTGCCGCCCGGACCTTTTTCGTAATACAGCGGCGACGACCAGATGTTACCCGTGAAGGTGGCCATGAAGGTGGTGTCGAGCGCCATCTTCGCGGCGTTGGCCTTGGTCAACGTCGGCTGGACGAAGTGACCTTCGCGTGAAGGCGTCCGGTTGCGTTCCAGCACGGAGTTGCTGCCATCGCCCGGAGGCTTGGTGCCGCCCGCACCGCCGCTGGAGGTCGCTCCACCCACGCCGGGCTTGCCGCCGGCCGCGCCGCCCGCGCTGGCGCCCCCTGAGCCGGGGGCCGCACCGCCAGAGCCGGGTTTGCCGCCCGCGCTGGCCCCGCCGGAGCCGGGGGGCGTCCCACCGCTGCTCACCGCGCCGCCCGAGCCGGTGGTCGCCCCACCGGAGCCCGGAGCGGTGCCGCCCGAGCCCGTGGTGGCGCCGCCCGTTCCGGTGGCACCGCCCGAGCCCGCCGATGTCCCCCCAGCGCCAGTTCCAGACTGTCTGCTGGAACAGGCAGCCGACGTGGCGAGCAGAAGCGCGAGAAGTCGTCGTTTGGTCATGACGTTGGGACCTTCCTTACAAGTTTCTGGGATCAGCCGGGCTGCCGTTGGTAGCAGCGGGCTAGCGCGTGAACGCGACTCGAGTCGTCCGTCTATCCGGTAAGGAAGCTTGCCTAGCATCTCCGGAGAGTCAACATCGCGTCTTGTCAGATTCCACCATGGATTTGCCGACATGCACCCATTAATGCGGTAGGAAATCTAAGCTCGGGAATCTTCTCACCGAGCCAGTCGCCGGCGTCTTGGACCAAGGAACATGAAACGACCACTACTTCTCAGCGGCATCCTCCTCGGTCTGGTCGGTTGTGGCAGTGGACAGGGAACGCCTTCGGGCGCCGGGTCGGGCGGGGCCAGCGGCTCGGGCGGCAGCGCGGGGGTCGACGCGGGCTCGGGCGGTTCCGACGCGCAGGGGGCCGAGACGGGCGCGGACGTCAACCCGGACACGACGCCACCGGCGCCGACGTGCTTCCCACCTCCGGACAAAGACCACCCGATCGAGAAGCTGGCCGACACCGGGTGCATGGACCCGAAGACCCCGACGGCCTTCGCGCCCGGGGTCTACCCGTACGAGGTGAACAGTCCCCTGTGGTCGGACGGTGCCGACAAGGACCGGGGCTTCTTCCTCCCGGTGGGCGGCAAGATCCACATCAAGGACTGCAGCAAGGAGACGTGCGTGCTCGGGCCGTACGACACCGGCAAGTGGGTGTTCCCGGTGGGCACCACGCTGGTGAAAAACTTCCGCTTCGACGGCAAGCTGGTCGAGACGCGGCTGTTCGTGCGCTTCGACGAGGCGACGTGGGTCGGCTACGGCTACCAGTGGAACGAGGCGCAGACGGAAGCGAAGATCGTCGGAGTCGACGGAGCCGAGACGATGTTCGACACCGGCAAGCGCAAGGTCGACTGGCACTACCCGTCGCGGCTGGACTGCATGACGTGTCACTTCACGACGGCCGGGTTCACGCTGGGGCCCGAGATGAAGCAGATGAACCGCATGGTCGGCAGCGAGAATCAGATCGACACGATCGCGAAGCGGGGCGCGTTCGAGCAGGCGCCCGCCAAGCCATACGAGGCACCGTTGCCCACGCCCTACGCTGGCTCCTGGGGACCGGCCTCGAACGCCAGCGTGGAGCAACGGGCGCGATCGTACATGCACGCCAACTGCGCCTTCTGCCACCGCCCCGATGGCAACTTCCCCAGCATCGACATCCGCTGGGGCGTCGACCTGATCGATACGTACACCTGCGACATCGATCAGCAGCGGCCGCTGGTTGGCGTCGAAGGCGGGGTCCTGCTGAAGCCCGGCCAGCCCGACAAGTCCGCGCTCTGGTTGCGGACGAAGTCGCTCCAGCGCGACAACAAGATCCGGATGCCGCAGATCGGGACGTACGTGGTGGACGAGGACGCGGTGAAGTTGATCGGGGACTGGATTGCGGGAATTGCGAAGTGTCCGTAGGGGAGGGGCCGCGAGGGGGATGGACCCTGCCCGCGCTTCCATTTCCAATTAAGAAGACGCTATCGCGCAACCGCTAGCGCTGCGTCCAAGCCGGCAGCGATGGCATCGGCGACCAGAAGTGAAGGAACCGCCGGCTGCGCGATTGCCGGGGAGCAAGCTTCATGAAGGCGACGAGACGATGCACCTATCCAGTTGGCCGAAATCAACCGGGTGCGGGGACCCTCTCTCGGGTGTTACCTCTGAGCGAGAGCACAAATCGATGGTACCCGCTCCATCGCGGCGGGACTCCGCTGACCTCACGTCGAATCTCTCGCTCAGGCAGCATGCCCATTGGACTGAACTCCCCAATGAGATCGCGCGGTCGCTCGCCGCGCAGGATGACACCGCGACGCAACCCTCGTCTTGTCCCGCCGATACCACCGCATTCACCAAGACCACGAGGGGACGATGGTAGACTTCCAGGCCATGTCGGGCGCGCCCGTCAAACCGCCAGCGACCTACGAAGATCTGCTGGCTCTCCCGAGCCACCAGATCGGCGAAATTGTAGACGGCGAACTCATCGCCAGCCCACGACCGGCAGCGCCGCATGCGGCCGCGTCGTCTGCGCTGGGGGCGGACCTGCACACGGCGTTCGGTCGCAATGGCGCCGGTCGGCCGGGTGGCTGGGCGATTCTCGACGAGCCCGAGTTGCACGTGGTCGGTCAGGTCATGGTGCCCGACATCGCCGGCTGGCGGCGCGAGCGCATGCCCCAGATTCCGGACGTTCCCTTCTTCGAGTTGGCCCCTGACTGGGTTTGCGAGGTGCATTCGCCGAGCACCATCGCTCTCGATCGAACGAAGAAGATGCACCACTACGCCCGAGCCGGCGTGGGGCACCTGTGGTTCCTGGATCCAGGGCCGCAGCTTCTCGAGATCTTTCGTTTGGAAGGTGGCGGATGGCGCCTGGTCACCAGCGCCGCCGGGAACGAGAAGGTCCGAGCCGAACCCTTCGACGCGCTGGAACTGGACCTGATGGCGGTGTGGGCCCGCTAGTTCACGGTTTCTGTTTCCGAAATTGCTCGAGGATGGCCTGGGGCGAAGCCGCCTTCGACGCGGCGTCGTCGTAGGAGACGGGGAACGGGCCCTTGTCGCCTTCCGGGTAGATCTCGGTCGAGCCGTCGCGGACGACCACGCTGACCCGCCGCGAGCCGTTGACCGACGTGAAGTAGTCGTACCCGGAACTGGCGGGTGTCTCGCGGTGCAGGACGACGCGGCCATTCCACGGCCCACGGAAGCCTTCGAACTTGATCAGATAGGCGTCGTCGCTCTTCAGCTTGACCAGATCCACCCGTTTCCCCTCATTTCCACGGAAGATCTTGGCGGGACCTTCGACAGCCAGGCTACTGGGGTCCAGATCCTTCCACTTCGGTTCGACGGGAGCGGCGGCCGCCGGTTTCGGGCTGCACGAGGGGTTGGCCACCTTGCGCTCGAGCAACTTCGGGCAGACGTTCTCGGCCAGGTAACCGCTGGGCCCCGATGCGCTCAGCTCTTTCAGGATGGGCGCCTGCGCCTCCGCCCAGCACTTGTCGAGAATCGCCAGAGCTTCCGCCACGGTGCTTCCCCCCTTGGCGGGCAGGTTCAGACCGGACACCAGCGCCATCGCCACGTCGGGGTCGGCGCAGCGGTCATGGTCGCTTTTCTTGTCGGTCTTCTTGTCTGGTTTGGCCAGCGCCTTCGCGAAGTACGGAATCGCCGCCGCGTGCGTCAGTTTGGCCCGGACCGCCTTGCCGGCAGCGAAGGCCTGCGCGGGGTTGTCTCGCACCAACACGCTCAAGGCCTCCAGGCAGGTTTCGGCAGCGGCCTCGTAGCCATCCACGCACTTCGCGAAGTCCGCGGGCGACTTGAAGTGCGGCTTGTCGGCGGCACGCGCCGCCACCGTGGCAGGCGATACCCCCAGCAGCAACAGAGGGGCAACCGCCCCGAGCCACCGGAATCGGGAGACTCGACACCGAGCGTCTTGTAGCAACATGGCTGTCCTTCTAGCGAGGCGAAGACGCCAAAGAAAGCCATGGCGGAACAAGTCGAGCGCGCGCGATCTGCGACCTCGTCGAGATCGAGGCCCGCGCCTTGGTTTCGGCGCGTTGACCGTCAACCCCCGTGGCGGGACTCAGGGGAGGCCGCCAGCGAGCAACGGCCATCGACACAGAAGGCCGTGGTTGGCTTGCCGCGGACTCTCGCGATGACCGTTTGCACGAGTCCGATGGTCCAGCACGTCGGGCATCCGCGCAGAAAAACGAGCGCGACCGCGATGGCTCCGAGCGAGAGCCCGGGATGCTGCGGGCCGAGCGACGTCGCCGCGACGAACGCGCCGATCCCGATCGCTCCGCGTGCGAGATGTTGCGGGATACTCTTGCTCGCGAACATCAGTTCATCCCCTCTGGTTCGGCGATGGCGCGGCTCTCCACCAGCGCTTGCCGCACCTTCGTTCGTGCGCGGTGCAGCCGCGTCTTCATCGTCGCGATCTCGAGCCCCAGGGCCGCGCAGGTTTGCTCGCCGCTCAGCCCTTCGAGATCTCGCATGACGACCACCTCGCGGTAAGGACGTTCCAGCGCGGCGATCGCGGCGTGAACCGACTGTACGAGCTGCAGTCGCTCGAGGGCCTGTTGTGCGTTCTCCTGACGCGCCGGAAGTTCTTCGAGATCGACGGGCTCGCAAAGGCCTCGCCGATTTCGAGCGAATCGTCGCAGCATCCGGAGGCACGCATTCCGGACGACCGAGAAGAGCCACGACAGAGCGCCGGGATCCGCGATCACGTCGCGTCGCTTCGCCAGCTTGGTGAACGCCTCCTGGACCGCATCGTCCGCGTCGAAGCCGTCACGGCACACGCGGATGCCGAATCGATACACGCGATCGTAATAAGCGCGCACCAGGATCGAAAGGGCCTCGTCGTCCCCGCGCGCCGCTGACGTCAGGAGCGCCTCGTGCGGCGACGCCTTCATCGGGAGAGCGACCCCGGGCACGTCGACCTCTCCATGATCCGGTAACCCAGACAGGTCCCCACAAGTGCCGTGAAGGCCAGGTACGCCCCCATTCCACCGAAAGCTACTGCCCGGACGGTGAGCGGCAGCGGCGCCATGACGCTGCATGTGAACGACGCCATCGCAGCGATTCCCCGGAGCGCTCTGTCCCAGTTTCCCACGTTCTTCGTCATTGTCCTTGATCCTCCAGAGGGAGAAGGCTCGGACACTCCGAAAGGATTCACGCGATCACGCGAATGTTTCCCGAAGGCGACTTTTTCGACATCCTGCGGGGCGAGGGAAGATGGCGTGTTAGCGTCACTGCCGAAAATCGGTCGGGGTGACTGGGGAGGTTTCGCGTGAAGATCTGGTGTGTGATGGTGCTCGGTGGGGTGTTGGCGGGGTGCGCCGGACAAGTCGGTGGGGATGTCAATCGTGAGCAGGCGGCGGTGGTCGCTTCGTCGCCGGGCGACGTGGTGGTGACCTGGACCGATCGCAAGCAGACGATGACGGGGTTCGGAGCGGCGGCCGTCTTCTATGCTCCGGACATGCAGGCCTCGGACGCCGAGTTCCTGTTCTCGCAGCCGAGGGGGCTGGGGCTCTCGCTGCTGCGCGTGTCGATCGGCATCGACGGCAAGTGCCCGGAAGTCGAGAGCGCGAAGAAGGCGGTGGCCTTCGGGACGCGCGTGTGGGCGTCGTCGTGGACGCCGCCGCCCGAATGGAAGACGAACAACGCGCGGAATGGGAAGCCCAACGCGCACCTGCTTGCGAGCCACTACGGTGACTATGCCAAGCTCCTCGCCGACTACAGCGACTGGATGGGCTCGCAGGGTGTGCCGCTGTACGGCATCTCCCCCCAGAACGAGCCCGACTACGCGTCGGATTGGGATGGTTGTCTGTGGAGCGGGTCGGAGATGGTCACCTTCGTCCGCGATAACCTGGGTCCGCTGCTTGCCCAGCGCGGATCGAAGACCACCATCATCTTGCCGGACACGGCCGGTTGGGGCGCGGTCCCCGGATTCGCCGATCCCTTGTTCGCGGATGCGAAGGCCAAAGCGTACGTGGGCGTCATCGCCACTCACCCTTATGGGAGCGGCAACCTGAACTACTCCGCGCCGCGCGACAACGGCAAGGAGTTCTGGGAGACCGAGACCTCGCAGGAGGGCAACGCGGCCGATCCGACCATGACCTCGGCCTTGACCATGGCCGGGCTGCTTCAGGACCACGTCATCACGGCCCAGATGAACGCGTGGCACTATTGGGCGACCATCGGCCCTGCCGTGCTCGACGATCCGCTGCGGCAGAACCCCGCGCTCATTCAAAACGGCGTCCGATTGAAACGCGGGTACGTGCTGGGCAACTACGCCAAGTTCGTGCGCCCAGGGTTCTGGCGCCTCGGTGCCACTGAGGCGCCCGCGAGCGGCGTCCGTGTGAGTGCGTTCCGGGATAGCGGCACGCGGGTGGTCATCGTGGCCGTCAACTCCGGAAGCTCAGCCCGGATGCAGAAATTCTGGCTGGATGGCGCCTCGTTCGGGACGGTCTGGCCGTGGATCACGTCGGACGGCAAGAGCCTCGAGAAACAGGCGAGCCTTGGCGCGACCGACTCCTTTTCGTACTCGCTGGCCGGCAAGAGCGTCACGACCTTCGCGAACTGGGAGGCCGACGTCGATCCGACGGGGGTTGGCGGGGCTGGTGGCGGGGCGGGCGCGGGCGGGGCCGGCGGGGCGCTGGGGCAAGGCGGTTCTGCTGCAGCCGGGGCAGGCGGCGCGGCCGGTCGCGGCGCCGCTTCGGCTGGGACTTCGGGCGCGGCGGGTGGCGGCGGCTCGACCGCAGGCAGCGCGGGCGGGGCAGCGAGCTCGGGCGGTTCCGGTGGCGCGAGCGCGGGGGGCAGCGGTGGTTCCTCCGAAGGGTCGGGCGGTATGACGTCCGGGACGGGCGGCAGCTCCGGGACGGGCGGCAGCTCTGCGACGGGCGGCAGTTCCGGGACGGGCGGTAGCTCCGCGACGGGCGGCAGCTCTGCGACGGGCGGGCGCTCCGGCGCCGGTGCCAGCGGGAATAGCGGGAACAGGACGTCGCCAGCGGGTTGCTCGTGCGCGCTCTCTTCCCCGGGCGGCTCGCCCGTCGGGTCGCTCAGCTTTCTGGTGCTGGGCGTCGTCGCGCTTTTTCGTGGTCGTTCGTTAGGCCGCTGCCAGCTCCGGATCGCGCACGCCTGCGCGCGGGTCCAGTCGTCGCTCGGCGTCCAGATCGCCGACGCCGGACGCCGCCAAGAGCTCGGTCCAGACGTCCCCGAGCACTTCCCTCCGACCGCTGAAGCCCAAGGCGAAGAAGGCGTTGTGCTCGCGCGGGGCCTCGATCATCATGCCGAAGGGGTGGTGCCCGGCCGAGGTCTTGAGGGTGCCTTCCGCGCGGTACACATTCTCATCCAGCTTTGTCACGCTGGTGCTGGTGAACGAGAACAGATCGCGCCCGGCGTCGGTGGCGGTCAATTGGTCGGGGCTGGTCGCGTCGACGGCCATGCGGACAGACATCACGTCGAGGTCCGGTCCGCGAGACACCATCGTCTGCCAGCGGTGGAAGTGGCCGGACAGAAACATATCGCCCCCATGGATTCGAAGGTCGACGGGGGGGCGACGGGGTGAAAGGGTCGCATCGTTGGCGGGTCTGATTCGCTTGCCCATGGCACCCCAGATAAGCACCCGACCACCGTCGACCATCTTTATTATCGATCTGCGTCGGACGGGCGGCGGGCCGGGAATGGTGGGCGCGGCCCGCGGGTTCTCCCGCCCATGCTGGCCGTGTGGGCGCGCGCCCTGATCTTGATCGCCGGTGCCGGGGCGCTGGGCCTGCTGGTCAATGCGCTTCGCCCGGAGGGCGTGTCGCTGGCTTCGTATGCGCCGCCGGTGGCCTGCGCGGCGACCGGGAGCGCGGCCGCCGCCATGAAAACGACGGCTGCCATTCCTCCGGTATCGGTGCTGCCGCCGGTCGATGTCGCTGGGCTGTGCGGCCATCCCGGGACGCTGCTGGCGGATGTGCGTCCGGCGGCCACCTTCGCCGAAGGACACGTGACGGGGGCGATTCACCTACCGTGCGCCGCCTCGAACGATGTGGCGGCCGCAGCAGGCGCGCTGGTCGCGGGAAAGAACACGCTCATCGTCTACGGCAATACGACCTCGGACGCCGCGATGGTGGCCGATGAGATGCGACGACGGGTGGGTCGTCCCGATCTGAAGGTGGTGGTGATCGAGGGCGGGTTCCCCGCGTGGAGCCAGGCGGGCCTGGCTTGCTCGTCGGGGCCGTGCCTGGACTGCAGCGCAGGTCACCGGAACCCGGTGAGCGGCGTGCGATGAAGCCAAGGCTCGTAGATCTGGCGATCGTGCTCGGGCGCGTGGGACTGGGCGGTCTGCTGATCCTCGCAGGGATGCTGAAGGCGCGTGCGCCCGGCGCGTTCGCGACCGAGATCGCCAACTACCAGTTGTGGCCCGCGGTGGCGCCCTATGTGGCGGCGACCTTGCCGATGATCGAGCTGGGTCTGGGGGTGGCGCTGATCGCCGCGCCGCGGGGCTGGCGGCGGGCCGCCGCTTTTGGCGCGGCGCTGTTGCTGGCCGGATTCACGTTCGCGGTCGGAAGCGTCTACTTTCGGGGCCTGAACATCGACTGTGGCTGCTTCGGCACCGGCGGCGGTCCGATCACGTTCGTGACGATCCTGCGCAACCTGACCCTGCTGGGAGTCGCCTTGGCCCTGGTCCGCTTTCAGGCGCCCCGGGCGGGCGATCAGGCCTGATCCAGGGCGGCACACATGCGCGGCTTGGGCTAGACTGCGCGCCCCATGGCTGACGATGACGTGAAGAAGGCGCCCGCGGATGAGAGCTTCGCCGCGCTGTTTGCACAGACCGAAGTAGGCAAGAGCAAGGGCCGACCGCGCGGTCCCCGGTATCAGATCGGCGATCGCGTGCGCGGCAAGCTGGTCTCGATCGGACAGCTGGTGGCCGTGGTCGAGCTGGCCGACGGCGGTGAGGGCACGCTGGACGTGGTCGAGCTTCGTGACCCTGCCGGGAAGTTGACGGCAAACCTGGGCGAGACGGTCGAGGCCCGCGTGACCGCCAAGGGCGAGAAAGCCGGCATCGTGTCGTTGCGGATCGCGCCGGCGCGCGGCGCCGACGCGCGCGCCGGGCTGGGCCAGGCCGCGCAGACCGGGCTTCCCGTCGAAGGTGTGGTGACCGGCGTGAACAAGGGCGGGCTGGAGGTCACCGTCGCGGGGGCGCGCGCGTTCTGTCCGATCTCGCAGATCGATCGCAGCCAGGTCGCCGACGCGTCGGTGTACGTGGGCCAGCGGCTTCAGTTTCGCATCACCAAGTACGACGAAGGCGATCCACGCGGCCCGAACATCGTGCTGTCACGGCGGGCCTTGCTGGAAGAGGAATCGCGCGAGCGCGCGGCGGTCACGCGCGCCACGTTGAGCGTGGGGGCCGTGGTCTCGGGCGTCGTTCGCTCGCTGAAGGACTTCGGTGCCTTCGTCGACATCGGTGGCCTGGACGGCCTGTTGCCCGCGTCCGAGCTGGGTTACGACCGGGGCGCGCGGCCATCGGATGTCCTGTCGGTCGGCCAGGCGGTCACGGTCCAGGTGCTGCGCATCGAGAAGGCGCGCGAGCCGCGGGACCCCTCCAAGCGCGCGCGCGACACCGAGCAGATCACGCTGTCGCTGAAGGCGCTGGAGCGCGATCCGTGGGAAGAGGCCGTCACCCGTCTTCAGCCCGGGACCGTGGTGCGCGGCAAGATCGCGCGGGCGGAGGTGTTCGGTGCGTTCGTCGAGGTCTCGCCCGGTGTCGAGGGACTGCTGCACATCAGCGAGCTGGGCAGCGACCGTTCGCTGCGGCACGCGCGCGATGCGGTCAAGCCGGGCGACACGCTGGACGTCACCGTGCTGAGCGTGGACCGCGAGAAGCGGCGCATTTCCCTGGGACGCGCCAGCGGCGAAGAACGGGTGGACGACGAGGGGCGGGCCGCCGTCGCGCGGGGCGCCGCGGCCGGCATGGGCACGTTCGGGGATCTGCTGAAGGCCAAGCTCTCGGGACGTTGAAGCGACACGCATGCGAGTCAGAGACGAAGGACTGAAGAGCGAGGCGCTGCAGGTCGCCCTGAAGAAGGCGCGGGGCGGCCAGACCGAAGCGTTGGAGGATCTGTTGTGCCGTTACGGCGGGGGCGCCGATCCGCGCCCGAACTTTCGACTGGCGGCGGCGTTTGGCGTCGAGATGGCGTCGCTGCCACAGCCGCCGCTGGAGCTGCTGGCGGCCCTGGGCGAGGACGACGCCGATCCCGAGACGCCGCGGGTGTTCCTGCCCATCGCGGCCGCGCACGGATGGGCGGCGCTGGTGCGCACTGGCAAGCACGCCGAGGTCGCGTGGGCGGCGCTGGGCGTGCTGGCCGGCGACGAGCGGGCGCCCGTGCGGTTGGGAACCCTGGACGCGCTGGCCACGACGCTGGGGCGAAAGGGGGGCACCGTCGAGCTGTTGGAGAACGCCGCCGCGTGGCTGTCCCACGCTGATCTGGACCTGCGCTATTCGGCGACGGCGCTGGCGCTGGAGGTGCTGGGAACCAAGGCGGCCGCGGCGGCGCTGGGCGGCCGACCCGAGTTCCTGGACTACCTGGGCCGCGCCATCGACGAGATCGCCACCGCTCCACGCTCAGCCGAGCGGCTGGAGGGGCGGCGCCGGTTGCTGATGTCGCTGCCGCGTGCGCTGGCAGTGGTCGTGTCCACGCCCGATGCGGGCGGGCGCTGCCTGGACTGGATGGAAGCGCAATGTGCAAACGCTGACCAACCTGACGCGCGCAAGCTGCTGTCCGACGCGATCCTGCTGCTGCGCAAGCACGACCAGGGGCCGGTGGTGATCGAGCGCTTCCGGGCGGTGATGGCCAAGAGCGCCAAGCCGCTCCGCGATCCGTCGCGGTTGCGCCCCGGTACCGGGCGCGGCAAGACCTCGCGCGCGATGCGCTGACGCGTCTCCGCCGCTCGCCGGAGAGCGCACACGGCCGCCCAGCGACAGCCCGCCCTTTTCGACCGGTCCAGCGGATCGGAGGCGGGCTTAGCCCGCTGGAGACACCGCCCGTCGAGCCCATCCGGGTGCGCCTTCAATCCGCTCCGTGGGGGGCCCGTGGGGGGGCCGTCCGCGGCCCCCCGCGTCTCCTAGAGGCAGACGCCGAAGACGGTGTTGTTCTGTAGCGCCTCGCAGGTCTGCTTCACCGGGGTGGTGGGGCAGTCGGTCGGGGAGCTCATCTTGCAAATCCTGCGACAGAACTGCCCGCCGCCCATCTGATCGCACAGGAAGCCCGGCGCGCAGTCGCTGGACAAAACGCAGGTGGCGCCGTCCTGTCCCACGCGGGACGCAGAAGGACAGGCGCAGGCGGGGCTGTCTTCGCCTCCGGCGGGGTTCTTGAACAGGAAGCAGCCGAGCCCCGTCGGACAGCCAATGTTCCCGGCGCCGCGCGGATCGCACTGGAAACCGCAGGTCTTGTAGCTGGTGACGCCTTCGGCGCACACCACCGGATCGCTGCAGGTGGCAGGCACGCCCACGATCGTGGGGGCCGAGCAGTCGGCCTCGTTGGCGCAGAACTTCAAGCAAACCTTGGTGGGCGCGGCGCAGCCGTAGTCGAAGCACTGGGTGCCGGGCATGCAGTCGCTGTTGGACGCGCACACGGTGCCGGGACCCTTGGTGCCGCCGGGGACACACGCGCCGATCTTGTTGGCGCAGTCGATGGAACAGGTCTGATTGGGACCGCACGAATTGGCGACCGCGGGATCGCAGCCTGCGAACGTGTTCTTTCCGTCGACCCCCGCGTCGCCCGGGGTCAGCGCACAGGCCGTGGGGGCACTCAGAGTGACCGCGGCGTAGGCGACGTCGCCCTTGCTGATGACGGCGGCGCCGCCCCCCACGCTGCAGCCCCCGGCGGCGGTCACGTTGATGCTCAAGATGACCTGGCCCGAGCGATCGGGGGAAAACGAAAGCGAGAAGCGCTGCCCGGTGGTGGCATCGATGGTGACGTCTTTGCCTGGGAAGGTCCGCGTGACCATCGGCAGGCCGGACGCGTCCTTCACGTTCACCACGACCTTGGTGACGCCGGTCAGCGTGGTGCCGACGGGGCTCTTCAACAGGACCACCAGGTACGAGTCGTGCGAACACGACAGGACGCCGATGGTCAGGGCCATCGTGGTCGCGACCAGGCCAAGAATGAGGGCGAAGCGAGATCGAGGGGAGCGCATCGTCGTTGTCTTCTTCAATTCGTTAGAACGCCGACATGTTGCCCAGCTCGGTCTGCGGCGGACCCGAGCCGGAAGAGGCCGCGATGATGACCACGGTGGTGACCGCGAAGGCGCCGATCGCGGTCCAGAACCACCACTTCTTGTAGAGCGGGGTAGCGGGGGCCGGCGCAGGCTGCGCTTCGACCGTTGGATAGCCCTCGGTGGGCCGGGGCGCGTCCAGGGCGGCCGGCGGCAGGGAGACCGCAGGGGGAGGCGGGGGAGGCGGGGAGAGGGGTTGAACCGGTGCGGACGGCGCCGCGACTGAGGAACCGACGGGGGGCGGCTGCGTTTGGGCCCCCACCGGTGTACCCGACAACAGCAGCACGAGCACGCCCCCGACGACGCTCGCGACCGGCGCGCTCCGTGGACGAAACGACAGAACGAACATCGCCGCATTGTCGCATCTCTTTGGGGAACGACCAAACGGCCGCGAGACCCTACTGCTTCGCCTGGCGCCAGGCGATGCGGGCCAGAAAATCGTCGACGCGCAAGTGTTCCGCCTCGTCGGTGGAGGCGGCCCGCAGCGCCACCAGGGCGGCGTGGCTGCGCGCCAGATCGCCCAGGCGGAACGTGGCCAGCGCCGTCATGCGCAGGCACTCACGCTGGAAGTCGGGCGCCAGCGCCACCCCCGGGGTGGTCGGCTCGCACGCGTTGCGCAGGTAGGGCAGCGCCAGCAGCGGATCGCGCGACGCCAGCTGTCGCCCCAAGAGATAGGCACCCAGGCGTTCGTCCGGGTGCAATCGCGCGAACTCCGAGAGCAAGTGAAACACCAGCACCGGGTCCAGCGCGCCGGTGGCGTCGTCTCCGAACAGCGCGCGGCCCAGCGTCCGGCGCGCGGGCTCGTCATCCAGCGCGCGCAGCTTGGCGGTGGCGGTGCGCCGCTCGCCCTCATCGGTGGCGGCCGCCAGCACGTCGCGCAGAGCCACCCGGGCGTTGTCGAAGTCGCCGCTGCGAAAGTAAAGCGCGGCGCTGGCATTGGCGGCGCGCGCGCGCACCGGAGGTGTGGCGTCGCCGTCAGCCGCGACGGTGGCCAGCAAGCGAAATGCCCGGGTCGCGTCGCCCGTGGCGGCGAGGGCCTGGGCCAGCTCGACTTTCAGCGTCGGCTCGCCGGGATCGTCGGTGCAGGCGTCTTCCAGCAAGCGCGCCGCGCGCGCCGGCGCGACGCCCAGCAGGCCGCGGGCCTCGCCGACCCGCGCGGCTTGCTCGCGTGCGCAGATCTTCTTGAAGATGGCCGGACGGCGAAACTGTTCGCGCGCGCGCCCGCGCTGCTCGGCCGAAAGCGTCTGCGTCGCAAGAAAAGCGCGCCACTGGCTCTCCAGGACCGCCAGCGATTGCCCATAGACCCCCTCGAAGTCGCCGGCGCTGTGATACAGCGTGCGCAGCCGATCGGCACCGCGCGTGTCCAGCAAGAAGCGGCAGAACGAACCGGCCAGTGTGTAGGCCCGCGGCCCCGAGATCGTGCTGAAGCCCGCGCCGATCACGTCGCCGAGGGGAGGCGCGCGACCGTCGGAGATGATGGCGGCCGCCTCCTGGTGCGTGGTCGAGCCGCCGTCCGGATCGGTGAAGTCAGCCGCCTCGGCGATGCCTTCGATCAGACCGCTGGCGATGCGGGGCATGGGCAGCGGCCCTTTCCAGCGCACGGCCAGCGCCACGCCGAACCAGGGATCGCCGAACGCGCCCGCGAACACATGGGCCATTTCGTGTCGCAAGCGGTTGGCGGGAAACGCCGCCGTCTGCACGAAGATCTCGCGGGTCCAGGGCTTCGCGTACAGGGTCGCGCCCGCGCCGACCAGAGCCTTCTTGGCCTCGGCGTTGGCAAACTGATACACGGTGATCGGCCCGGCCGGCTCGACGCCCAGGATCTCCCGGAGCTGGTCGTACCGAAACTCCAGGTCCTCCATGCCGAGGTCCAGCTCGGCGCTGCTGGGAGCGGTGGCTGTCGCATAGCGGAGGACGATGCGATTGGAGTGGCGCTCGCCGTCGAGCGCGCGCACCAGATCTGCGTGGCGGATATGAAAACCCAGCGGGCCCCGCGCCCAGAAGAGCGCCAGCGATGCGAGGGCCAGCACCGCCGCCGGCAGACCGCGCCGCAGCGACCAGCGCCGGACGTCGAACTGCAGCTGAAGCCCGCGCGCCCGATCGTCTGCGGCCGGCGCCGCCGCGTGGACCACGGCGATCGCGGCCGCCATCCAAACCAGGTTCACGACGCGAAAGCGCAGCAGCGCAGGCGGTGCGCGCAACGCTTCGTCGTAGATCGGTCCGGGAAAGAAGCCACCGAACGGATCGAAGGCGAACACCGCCGGATCGACGTACAGCCGCCACAGCGTCCACGCGATCGATGCCCCCGGCAGCAGCAACGCCACCAGCCGCCCGCGTCGCGGGAAGCACACCGCCGCGCACGCGCCCGCGCCCGCGCCGAAGACCGCGGTGCCGACCGGCAGCAGCCCGAAGAACGCCAGACCACCCAGGATGTTGCAGTTCTTGACCCGGACCGCGTTCAGCAACGACAGCGCCAGCGGCAAGACCAGCGTGGCGCACGCAAGGCCGATGCCCTTCAGCGCCAATCGTGCGACGTCGGCGCTGCCGCCTTGCCGTCGCGCCGCCGCGACCACCCCGCAGCCGATGTCCACCGAGGCCACCGCCGCCAGCAGCCCCAGCGCGAAAGAAAAGTCGTAACCCAGCAGGTTGAACAGGGGCAGAAAATCGAGGATCAGCGCCAGCAGCGCCGCCAGGGCCGCCCACACCACCGTACGTGTACCGAGGGCCGCGTTGACGGCCCGAAAACGCGCGCCTACCATAATTCACGGAGTACGTGTGACGAGATGAGTGAAGACGACGAGCGCCGGCAAGAAAATCGGGCTCCCATCGAGCTGAAGGTCGAGTACAAGCGGCTCAACACGTTCTTCTACGATTACACCAAGAACATCTCGAAAGGGGGGACGTTCATCAAGACCGAGCGTCCGCTGGAGGTCGGGACGATGTTCATCTTCAAGCTGGTGTTGCCCGTCGCCGAACAGACCATCGCCCTGCGCGGCGAGGTCCGCTGGGTGGTACGCCCCGGCGAGCAGCGGCCGCCGTCGCTGCCTGAAGGAGACGACGCTGGCATGGGCATTCGATTCGTCTACGACGCGCCCGAGCAACGGGCCAACTTCGAGCGCTCCGTCGAGCGGATGATGGTCGGCAGCCTGGGGCAGCTCATCTACTCGCGGCTCTTGCGCGGCACGGGCGGCGCGTTCCCCGACGATCACGCGGGTGCCATGGTTCGAAAATGACGTCGGAGGTGACGTCGCTCATCCGATGATCATGCCTTCGGCTTCGGTGCGTCCGCTTTCGGCGAAGCGCCCCAGCCGCCACTTCGCGAAGAAGGGATGGGTTTGCAGTCCCAGCAAGTGGAGCGCGTAGTACTTCGCCACCACCGGCGCCATCATGAAGCCGTGGCCCATGAAGCCGCAGCACACGAAGAACCCGGGCAACCCGTCCGCCTCTCCCACGATCGGGTTGCCGTCGCTGGTGACATCGTAGGGTCCCGCCCACTGCCGCACGACCTTCACGTTCCCCAGCCGGGGCATCAACTGGCGCAGGCCGTCGGACATGGCATCCAGGAATGCCAGGCGTGAGCCAAGCTGGATCTCGCGGGGGGGCGCCGCGGGGTCGTGGGCTGGCTCGGGCATGGTGATGCCGCCGACCAGCTCGCCGCGCATCGACTGCGAGAGGTAGAGGCCGCTGTCCAGCACCGAGACCATCGGGGTCAGGAAGGGCTTCAGCGGCTCGGTCGAGAGGATCTCGTGGCGGACGGGCCAGTTGGGCAGCGACAGGCCCACCAGCGCGGCGACCCGCGGGGACCACGCACCGGCCGCGTTGACCACCCGGGGGGACCGCACGGTCCCGCGCGCGGTTGCAACGCTGAAGCCGTCCGCCTCGCGGGCGATGGCGGTGACCGGGGTCTCGGGAAAGATGGCCACGCCGTGCTGGGCGGCCGCGCCCGCATATCCCCACAGGAAGGGCCAGGGGAAGACCACCGCGTCGGTCGGGTTGTACGACGCCGCCAGAAACCCGTCGATCTCCAGCTCGGGGACGATGCGGCGGGCGTCCTCGGGGGAGATCAGGCGGGTGGGCACGTCGCAGCGGTTTTGCAGCGCGATGTTGCGTTCCATCTGGGCCTGCGTGGCCTCGCTGCGAATCAGGAACAAGTAGCCCCCGCGGCGCATCCACACGTTGATGTGCATGTCGTGCGCGAAGCTGGCGCAGATCTCCATCGATTCCTGCATCAGACGAATGTTCAGCTCGGTCGACCACTGCTGGCGCAGACCACCGCCGTTGCGTCCCGACGCCCCCGAGGCCAGATAGCCCGCCTCGAGGACGACCACCCGGGTGAATCCCCGGACGGCCAGGTTGTAGGCGATGGCCAGCCCCATGATGCCGCCGCCGATGATCACCAGATCGGCGCTGGCGGGCAGGGGGCCGGTGGCGCGGGCGCTGGGAAGGCTCCGGCTATTCATCCGCCCGCCGCGCCGAGAAGTACTTCAGCTCCGTCGGGGCCAGCGGAGGTCGCGCTGTGAAGGGCCGCAGCGATTCAGGGGCCTGGCCACTGGCGGCCGCGACGTGCAGCGCCACGGTCCGCAGGCATTCCTTGCCCTGGCAAGGCCCGGTGCCGAACCCGGTGTAGCGTTTCACTTCCTCGAGGGTGCTAAATCCTGCCGCCACGGCGTGGGTGATGTCGTCGGCCGTGACGTCCTCGCAGCGACACACGATCAGCTTGCGTGGCACGAGGTCACCGACCGGGCGTTGAATCTCCCGCTTTGGCGGGTCCCTTCGGCGCGCCCTCGGCCTTCACCTCCAGCTTGCCGGCCCGAGGCTTCTTGACCCCGGCTGCCTTCCCCGCCGCCCCGGCCTTGCCGTTGCTGCCACCCGCGCCGCCCGAGGGCTCGGGCACCGCGAAAGCGCCGGGGTCGATCACGCCGTCCAGCTCGGCCGACGTCACGGTGCCGACAAAGGACAGCGGCCCGACCTGCATCTCCGTCAGGAAGGGCATCTTCACGTCGCCCACCGGACGCCAATCCTTCACCCGCGCGACGAACGGGGTCTGGCCCTGCGGCCCCGCCCGCACGCCCCGTTCACTGACGCCCAGGTGGGTCTTGGCGTCGAAGCAGCGGGTGGTCGCGGACCCGAGCTTCGGGGTCAGCACCAGGCATTCAACGGCCGCCCCGTCGCTGCCGACGTCGTTGGTCGCCTCGATCTTGGTGAACAGTTCTTTGAGGCGAAGCTCGCCGTTCCAGGCCGCCTCGATGCGCGCCTGCTCGGCTTCGACGTCGGTCAGGATGCGCAGTCCGTTGATCGGATCCTGCGCCCACGACCGGGTTCCGTCGCTGCCTTCGCGGGTGGATGCGACGCTGGGAATGTTGGTGATGGTCAACGCCCGATCGCCCTCGGCGGCAAGGTGCTCCGCGGTGCCCTTGATGCCCAACCCCTGGAAGGTGATGGTCATCTTCGTGCGCAACGAATGGTGTTTGCGCATGGTTTCGGCGCCGCCCATGGCGTTGATGTTGTCGGCGATGATGGCGTCGACCGCGCGCGCGGGCCCAACCTTGGCCGGCGGCTTCGCGATGGCCTTGCTGGCGGGCGGCGGCGGCGGCGTGTCCGCCCGGGCCGGGGCAGGCCGCGCAAGCCCGAGCGCCAGACCGGCGATGAGGACGACCAGGGGCAGCGCGGGGGAGGGGCGGGCAACACGCGGGTTCATGGTACCGGCATCGTCGACGCAGGCGCCGCCGACGTCAAGGATCGCCGCCCGGGGCGGGCCGCTTCCGCGCTGCGCGCTGGCTGTTACACTCCGTTCCGATGAACGACGAGAACGAATTCAATCCGAAAGGGCGACGGCTTTGTCCCGACGGCACCTGCGTGGGACTGATCGACCCGAACGGACGCTGCCAGGTGTGCGGCATCGTAGGTGGTCCCGCTATCGAGGGCGCCGCCGTGCAGGAGGAGCCCGAATCCGAGTCCCTTTTGGAAGCGACCCAAAGCCCGGCCGAAGCTGCGACCCCCGCGGGCGGTGACGGCGGCTTCGATCCCAAGCGCCGCCTGTGCGACGACGGCTCGTGCGTGGGGGTCGTCGGTGTCGATGGAAGGTGCAACGTCTGCGGGAAGGTGTCAGGCTCCTAGGCGTGCCGACCGTTGCCGTCATCGGGGCCTCGCGCGATCCGTCGAAGTACGGCAACAAGGCGGTGCGCGCCTACCTTCGCCAGGGGTGGACGGTGTACCCGGTGAACCCGCGCGATGGACTGCGCGGCCTGGCGATCGAGGGGGTGCCGGTGGTGGCGGACCTGGACGCCATCCCGGGACGCGTGGACCGGGTGGCCCTGTACGTCCCGGCAGAGGTGGGCATCACGCTGTTGCCGGCCATCGCTGCCAAGGGGACCGATCAGGTGTTCGTGAATCCGGGGGCCGAGAGTGACGAATTGCTGGCGGAGGCGGAGCGGCTGGGTCTGCCCGTGGTCCAGGCCTGCGCCATCGTGGAGATCGGGGAACGGCCCTAGCGACGGCGTGGTTCGATTGTCTGTGGGCGCACGATTCTTGACCGGGTTCGGGGCGGTCGGAGGCACTAGCGAGATGGAGATGACCGGAGCCTTGCCTTTACGCGTCCTTCGCGGCGATGCCAGCGACCTGGAAAGCGACGCGTCGCTGGTGGCGGCCCTGCGTCGGGGCGAGCGGCGGGCCGAGCTGGCCGCCTGGAATCGGTTCTCGCCGCGGGTGGATCGGACGCTGCGACGGCTGCTGGGGCCACGCGAGGATTCCACAAGCCGAGAGGACCTTTTGCAGGAAGTCTTCATGCGTTTCTTCAAGCGGGTCGACACCCTGCGCGAGGCGGACGCCGTGGCCGCCTTCCTGTCGGGGATTGCCGTTCACGTGGTCCACGCCGAGCTGGCGCGCCGCCGCCGGCGCAGCTGGCTGCGGCTGACCGCCACCGGCTCGCCGCCCGAGGTCCTGGGCCCACATCCCGACGTGGACGCCCGCGAGGCGGTCGCCCACTACTACCGCCAGCTGGAGACATTGGGCGTGAAGGATCGGTCGATCCTGGTGGCCCGCACCATCGAAGGGCTGACCCTGAACGAAGTCGCGGCCGCCCACGGGTTGTCGGTGTCGACCACCCAGCGGCGCCTGGCCCGTGCGACCAAGCGCATGGCCACCCTGGTGCGCCGGGATCCGGTGCTGGTGGCGCTGATCCAGGGAGGCGAAGCGTGAGTCGGGAGACATCGCGCCCGTCGATGGCCGACGACCAGGCCGTGATCGAAGCGCTGGGGCAGGCGGCGCGCGGCGTGGTGGACGCCGACGGGGCGGGGGAGCCGTCGCCCCGGGCATGGCACGAACTGGTGCGGGGGCGGGCAAGCGGCGGGCGGCGGTGGTCGAACCGCTGGATGCTGGTCACCGCTGGCGCGGTCGGGCTGGTGCTGGCCTTCGGGATCGACTTCGTCCGCCGAGGATTGCTATCGTCACCGCTGACCTTCACGGTCGACGGTGGGGGGCGCAGTCGCGGTGGAGACATCCAGGCCGAGAGCGTCGCGGGATCGGATGTCGTGTTTTCGGATGGAACCGAGGTTCAACTGGCGGCGAAGGCCCGCTTGCGAGTGGCCCCGCCGGGACCGCACGGGGCCCGCATGCGCCTGCAGGGGGGCGAGGCGCATTTTCAGGTGGTGCACCGGCCGCGCGCGGCCTGGTTCGTCGAGGCCGGGCCGTATGTGGTGGAGGTGACCGGCACCGCCTTCGACGTCCGCTGGTCGGAGGTCGAGCAGGTGGTCGAGGTGCAGATGCGGTCCGGATCGGTGCGGGTCAGCGGGCCGTTGCTGTCCGACCGGGTGACGTTGGGACGCGGCCAGCGTCTGGTCGCGCGGGTGGCGGCCGGTGATGTCCGAATCGATGACGCCCATGCAGCGACCGTCGCGTCGGTGCCGCCGATCGCCGCGCGAGCCCCGGCCGTCTCGACCGTGCCCGGGACAGCCCCTGGCGCGTCGACAGCGGGCGCCCCGCCCGCCTCAGGTTCAGCCTCGGCTTCGGTCGCGGCCCAAGGGACGTTCCCGGTATCGCCCACGTCCCCGCCCGGCACCGAGATCGCGAATACCGGCGGTCGCCTGCGTCGCACGCTCGAAAAGGCGCCCCGCTGGCTGGCCATGCAGTCGCCCGGCCGCGCCGCCGCGCCGCCCGTGGCTGCGAGCGCGGCGCAAGAGCCGGCGCTCGTCCAGGCTGCGCCGCTCCAGGCTGCGCCGCTCCAGGCTGCGCCGCTCCAGGCTGCGCCGCCGGCCCAGCCACCTCCGTTTGAGCCTGTCGTGCCGGCCGGTCCGGCCGCGTCGACGGCCTGGCCCGACCGTCGGTGGGCCGCGCAGGTGGGAGCCGGGGAAGGCCGCGCCGTGCTGGCGGATGCCGAGGCGCTTGGGCTGGATGCGACGTTGAAGAGGGCGCAAAGACCGGATCTGGCAGCGCTGGCCGATGCTGCCCGGTATCTGGGGCGCGGCGAACTGGCCGCACAGGCGTTGCGGGAACTGCGGCGTCGTTTCCCCGGAACGTCTCAGGCGCAGGGGGCCGCCTTTCTGTTGGGGCGGTCGGCCGATGATCGCGGGGACACCCGGGCGGCGCTGGCGTGGTACCGGCGCTATCGCGCCGAGGCCCCGACGGGACCGTACGCCTCCGAGGCGCTCGGGCGAGAGATGCTGGCCATCGAGCATCTGCAGGGGCCGGCGCAGGCCCAGTTGCTGGCGGGCGAGTATCTCCGTCGCTTCCCGAATGGAACGTACTTGCTCCGGGCGCGGGCCTTGCTCGATTCCCCATGACCGCCCGACCCCGCGAACGCCGCCTGGCCGGTGTGGCCGTGGCTCTGGTGGTGCTGACGCTGGCAGGGGGAAAGGCGGCAGCGGGATCGGCGTTTCCGGTTGTCGCCAGCGTTGCGATCGTGGCGCCCGGACCGCCGGACGCCGTGGTAACGGAGGCCGTCGCGCGGCTTCGTGCCGAGCTGAGCGCGGTGGGGCTGGCCAGTCACACGGTGTCCTGCACGGACCCGGCTGCCGCCGACGCCCTGGCTTGCGCCGCGCCTGGACGTCTGACCGGGGCCTTGCCCGAAAAGACCGAAGCCGTGGTGGCCCGGACCGCGGCGACCATCGTGGTGGCGCGCGAGGACGGCGTGATCACGCTCGAAGTGATCGAACGGCTCAGCAACGGTTCGCAGGTTTTCAGGCTGGTCTATGTGCCCGCCGCCGAAGGAGGAAGCGATCCAGCGGTGCTGGCGATCCGGGGCGTCGAGTTGCTGCGCGACGTTCACCTGGACGTCGAGCGCACGGGCGCGGGAGCGATTGTTCCTGCCAGGGTCGTGATGCCCGTCAAGCCAGCGCCGAGGCCGGTCGCGCTGGCCACGGCGCCCGCGGCGACGCAGTTGCCGGATCCGGAAGACACCGCCAGCGACGCTGACCGTCCCGTCGTCGTGGCGGCGTCGCCGGCGCCCGAGGTGCCCGCTGCCGACGCTGCGTTGACCGTCCACGCGTCGCTGGGTGTGCTGCAGGGGCGGGCCCGCTTGGGCCCCAGCCTGGGCCCCGCCCTGGGCGCGACCTTCCGATTGCAGGCCCACTGGGCGGCGTGGGCCACGCTGGCGGGACCTTTTTATGAGGACCTGCGCCAGGACGCAGCGACCGCCGCGACTCGACAGGAATTCGCCATGGTCGGGGCTCGCTTCGACTTCGGCGCGCGTCGGGCGCGTCCCTTCGTGACCGCAGGGGCGGGCCTCTACCACCTGGGCGTTTCGGGCCACTCTTCGGCCGTCGCCGAACCGGGGCTGTCGTCGGCGCTCTGGGCTCCCCTGATCGTCGCGGGCGCCGGGTGTTCGTATCCGCTGACGCGCTTTATCGAGATCGCCGCCGAGGGTCAGGCTTTCCTGACGAACCCTGCCGGCATGATCACGGTTCGCGATGTCGAGGTCGGCCGCGCGGGCGCGCCGTCGCTGCTGGCGCAGGCCGAACTCCGCGTTCGATTTCGCTAGCCGGGCGGGCGCTAGTTCCGCTCGCGCAGCTTTTCCGACTGCCAGCGGGACAGCTTGGCCCGGGCGTCGTTCTTGGCCGGATCCGTGGCCTCCTCGTGGTTGGGCAAGCGCGCGGTCAGCTCGATCACGTACCCGTTGGGATCGCGGAAGTAAACCGAATGAATGAAGCCGTGATCGGAGATCCCCCGCGACTCGATGCCCGCTTGCTTGCCCTTGGCCAGCATGGTGGCCAGCGCTTCGTAGGAGACCTCGAGCGCGATGTGCAGGTCGTAGTCGTGCTGGACCTTGAACTCGAACGGCATGTCGGGCGCTTCGAAGAACGCCAGGTACGAGCCATCGCCCAATCGATAAAACGAGTGCAACGTCTTGGTCTTGCGCCCGCTCTTCGTCTCGTTGATTTCCAGGACGGTTGCCAGCGGCAGTCCCAAGAAGCCCTCGTAAAAGGCGCGCGTCTCCTCCGAGTCGCGGCAGCGGTAGGCGTTGTGGTGCAGTCCCTTGATCATGCGCTCTCTCCTTGTCGTCGCCGCGGTCCCGAGCCAGCCTGGGTCATCGGATTGGCTGCTCGGGACGGGCCGGTATCGTTGCTGTTACAGCGCCACGAAGGTCTGGTCCTTGACCGCCGACGCGAAGCCGTAAAGCGCTTCGTTGACGCCCGCCCAGGACTTCAGCTTCTTCATGTTGGACAGCCAGCGATCGACGTTCGGGTAGGCCTTGAAGTCACAACGGATGACCTCACCCAGCGTGACCAGGCACGAGCCGAAGTAGTCGGCGATGGTGATCTCGTTGCCGCACACGTAGCCGTTGGTGGCGCCAATCCAGTGGTCGTTCAGGATCTGCAGCCAACCTTTGGCGCGGTCCTGACCCCACTTCAGCGTCGCAGCCTGGACGTCGTCGGTCGGGCGCTTGTGGTGGGGGAAGATCTGCGGGTAGGCCAGGCCGTAGCCGAAGTCGCGATAGAAGTTGGTGTTGAACCAGTCCATCATCTCGTTGACCTTGGCGCGCTTGACCAGGTCCTTCGGGTAAGCCGGCGAGTTGGTCTTGTCGGCCAGGTACTTCAGGATGGCCGAGCTCTCGGTCAGGCGGAGGGCACCATCCTCGAGCAGAGGAACCATCTTGTTGGGGTTGAGGACCGAGTAGGGCGGCTTCATGTGCTCGCCGGTCGCGAAATCCACGATCTGCTCTTCGCAGGCAATGCCATTCTCGTGAAGGAACAGGCGAACCGGACGGCTGGTCATCGAAACGGGATGCATGTAGAGCTTCATGGTTTTTCCCCTTGGCGTTTTGTGGGCCCTGGTGCCGGTACCGGCCCGGACTGGCCGCGAAGCGTAGCACGCGGGAAACGAGAGCCGGGCAACACGTTCGGCGACAGAAAAATGGCCCGACCAAGGTGGGGGCAGGCCGTCGTGGGAACAGTGACCGGGACCCGTGACCGGCCGGATGGCGCCAACGGTCGGCGCGTGAAAGGTGGTCCTCGGGGAGCGGTTGAGAACTCTGCTTCTGGGAACACCCCACGGAGGTCCCATGTTGTCAGGCCGTTCAGGTTCGCGTTGGATGATTTCCGGTTGCCTCTACTGGCTGGCTGGCTGTGCGGGCGCTCCCCAGGCGCCGGAGACGAAGACCGCCAGCGCCCCCCCGCCGGCCCCGTTGGCAGCGCCGGTGACGGCCAGCGTGTTTGTGGAGGGACCCTCGACCGCGGCTGGTAACAACCTGCTCTGGAACGGCACGTTCGACACCGAGGTGCTCCGTCCGTGGAGCCTGGCGTTCGATTCGCCTCGGCTGGGCCAGCGCGCGTCGTCGGAGGGCGAGTTGTGCTTGCGGATCGACGATGCTGGCAAGCGCACGTTCGACGTGGTGCTGCGGCAAAGCCCGCTGGCTATCATCCGGGGGCATCAGTATCAGGTCCGCTTCCGCGCGCACGCCACGGGCGCCACGCGTCTGCGCACGAAGATCGCCGGCGTCGGCAACGGGGCGGCGACCTACTGGACCGCCGAGGCGGCCGTGGGGGACCAGCCCAACACGTTCACCAGCACCTTCCAGGGGCCGGCCGACAACGACGCGGCCGAACTGGTGTTCGAGTTCGGCAGCCACCTCAGCGGTCGGACGCCGGTGACGGTCTGCCTGGATGACGTCGAGCTGAACGATCCGCAGTTCGAGCTCCCCATCGAGCGCACCCAGAAGACGCCGTTGCCCAAGGTGCGGGTGAACCAGGTCGGGTACCTACCGGGCTACGCGAAGAACGCAACCGTCGTCACCAAGGAGACGGCGCCGCAGACCTGGCAACTGGTGGACGCGACCGGCAAGGTGCGCGCCACCGGCAAGACGCTACCGTTTGGCGAGGATCGTTCGTCGGGCGAGCGGGTGCAGCAGATCGACTTCTCGTCCTTCACCACGCCTGGCAAGCAGTGGAAGCTGCGCGTGGGTAACGACGAGAGCTACCCGTTCGCGATCGGCGACGACGTGTACCGCCGGCTGAAGTACGACGCGCTGTCGTTCTTCTATCTGCAGAGAAGCGGTGTCGACATCAAGATGCCGTTCGCCGGCAGCCCCGCCTACGAACGTCCCGCGGGCCACCTCGGCGACAAGAGCGTGCCGTGCGCGGCCTTGGCAGGCTGCAACTACAGCCTGGACGTCAGCGGCGGCTGGTATGACGCCGGCGATCACGGCAAGTACGTGGTCAACAGCGGCATCAGCGTGTGGACGCTGCAGAACCAGTACGAAGCGCTGTCGCGCTTTGGTGCGACGGCCGGCGACTTCGCCGACAAGAAGATGAACATCCCGGAGGGCGGCAATGGTTTTCCGGACCTGCTGGACGAGGCGCGCTTCAACCTCGAGTTCATGCTGAAGATGCAGGTTCCCGACGGGCAACCGCACGCGGGCATGGCCCACCAGCGCATCCACGGCGAGAAGTGGTCCGACCTGCCCACGATGCCGCACGAGGATCGCATCAAGCGCTATTTGCGCCCGGTCAGCACCGGCGCGACGTACGATCTGGCCGCGACCGCGGCGCAGGGCGCGCGGGTCTGGCAGAAGCTGGACCCGGCCTTCGCGGCGCGCTGCTTGAAGGTGGCCGAGAAGGCCTTCGCCGCCGCCAAGGCCAGCCCGATCATCTACGCCGAACCGCTGGGGCAGGGGGGCGGCGCCTACGGGGACGGCGATCTCGGCGACGAGCTGTACTGGGCGGCGTCCGAGCTGTATGTGACCACCGGCAAGGGGACCTACAAGGACGAGCTCAGCCGCTCGCGGTTTCATACCGCCAAGTCACCGGATGCGACGGGCGGCAACCTGGGCTGGGATCACGTGGCCGCGCTGGGGAAGATCACCCTGGTGGAGCAGCCGAACGGCCTGGGCGAGCCGGCGATCGCGGAGCTGCGACAGGGCCTGGTCGGGGCGGCCGATCGGGCCCTGGCCAACATCGCCAAGCGCGGCTACCGGATGCCCGCCGGATCGGACAGCGCGTACATCTGGGGCTCGAACGGGGGCGTGATGAACGCGGCGCTGGTGCTGGGAACCGCCTACTACTTCACCAAGGACGTGAAGTACGCCAACGGTGCCATCGATTGCATGGACTACCTCTTGGGGCGCAACCCGATGGTGCAAAGCTATGTCGCGGGCTACGGTACGCGCGCCTTTCACAACCCGCACCATCGGGTGTGGTCGCATCAGAAGAACCCGAAGCTGCCCGAGGCGCCGCCGGGCGCGGTGGCCGGCGGACCGAACTCGATGCTGCAGGACCCATACATCCGTTCGTTGGGCAAGTCGGGCTGCCCGCCGCAGACCTGCTACGTCGACCACATCGAGTCGTACTCGACCAACGAGGTCGCCATCAACTGGAACGCGTCGCTGGCCTGGGACGCGGCCTTCCTGGATGATCTGGCGCGGCGGGGCGCGGCCCGCTGACGGGGTCGATGACGCACCCGTCGGGTTGTGACATTTAGCGCATAGAAACGTCGTCCTTTCGTCACTCGGTTGGCCGTCTTCCGAGACGCATCCCTGCTAGGAGGGTTTCCGTTCATTCGGGATCACTTCGCAGGGGAGTCAGCTCATGAGGGCATCCGTTTCCGGTCGCTGGATCTCTGTTCCGCTGGCGATGTTGCTGGTGGCGTCTTGCTCGAAGAAGACGCCGTCCGCGACCCCAGACCCTGGGACGTCACCTGTCGCGGCGGGCGGCGCGGTTCGTTTGCAAGGGGCCGGCGCCAGCTTCCCCGCCCCGCTTTACCTGAAATGGTTCAAGTCTTTCAGCGCGTCGCACGCCAACACCCAGGTCGACTATCAGTCGGTGGGCAGCGGCAGCGGCGTGAAGAGCTTCATCGACAAGACCGTTGATTTCGGCGCCAGCGACGCCGCCATGAGCGCCGAGGAGATGGCCCGCGTCGATGCCGGTGCGCAGTTGTTGCCGATGACCGCTGGCAGCGTCGTGCTGGCCTACAACGTCGAGGGCTTGAAGGAGCTCAAGCTGTCGCGCAAGGCCTACGTCGGCCTCTTCCTGGGCACCATCAAGATGTGGAACGACCCGGCCATCGTGGCCACCAATCCAGGCGTGACGCTGCCGGCACTGGCGGTGAACCCGGTCGTGCGCGCCGACAGCAGCGGCACCACGTTCGTGTTCACCAAGCACCTCAGCGCGGTCAGCGAGGAATTCGCCAAGAGCCCCGGCGTCAACAAGATGCCGAACTGGCCGATCGGCACGCGTTCGAAGGGCAACGAAGGGGTGACGGCCGCCATCAAGTCGACCCCCGGCGCCATCGGCTACATCGAGTTCGGGTACGCCCGCAGCCAGAAGCTGTCGATGGCGACCCTGGAAAACAAGAGCGGCGCGTACGTGGCGCCGACGACCGCCTCTGGCCAGGCGGCGCTGGCGGGCGCGACGTTGCCCGAGGATTTGATCGTGTGGGCGTCGGATCCCGAACCCAAGGACGCCTACCCGATCGTTACTTACACCTGGCTGCTGGTCTACAAGACCTACGCCGACAAGCAGAAGCTGGCGACGTTGAAGGATCTGGTGACCTACGGCCTGACCGACGGACAGAAGCACGCGGAGGAGCTGGGGTACATCCCGTTGCCCACGCCGGTGGTCGAGAAGGTGAAAGCGGCCCTGGACGGCCTGAAGGCGGCGGGCTGAGTCCACCATGAAGATGCAACCTGCCGAGGCCTTCGCGTCGGGGGCCGGCGGACGCTCGCCGGCCGGCCGTGCCGCCATCTCGCAGCCGCCGACCTCGATGCAGCAGTGGTTGAACGTCGCGTTTCGGCGGACGTGCCTGGGCGTGGCTTGCCTGATCCTGTTGCTGGTCGGCTTCATCGTCGTCGAGATCGCGGCCGCCGCCACGCCGGCCATTCGCGAGTACGGCGTCGGCTTTCTGACCGGAACCACCTGGGATCCCAATACGGCCCAGCACGGCATCCTGCCTGAGATCTGGGGCACGCTGTTCACATCGATGTTCGCGCTGTTCTTTGGATCTCTGTTCGGCGTGGCGGCGGCGCTGTTCCTCAGCGAGGGGTACCTGGCGAACGGGATCTATCGGGCGCTCAAGGTGTTCGGGCTGCACCTGCACCCGACGTGGGGGCGGTTGCCGGGGCAGGTAGAGGATCTGCTGCGCAACCTGGTCGAGCTCCTGGCGGCGATTCCAAGCGTGGTCTACGGCTTGTGGGGCATCTTCGTGGTCATTCCCGCGATCCGGCCGCTGTGTCACTGGCTGCACCAGAACATGGGTTGGTTCCCCCTGTTCAGCACCGATCTCAGCGGCCCCGGGGTGTTCCCGGCGGGACTGGTGTTGGCGATCATGATCTTGCCGACGGTGACCGCGATCAGCCGGCACGCGCTGGTTTCGGTGCCGCCGAAGCTGCGCATGGCCGCCTACGGCCTGGGCGCCACGCGCTGGGAGACCATCCTGGCCGTGATCCTGCCGACGGCCGCGCGCGGGATCTTCGGCGGCATCGTGCTGGCCTTCGGCCGCGCGCTGGGCGAGACGATGGCGCTGGCCATGTTGGTGGGCAATGCCAACAAGATCAGCCTGTCGCTGTTCTCGCCCGCCAATACGCTGGCCGCGCTGCTGGCCAACGGGTTTCCCGAGGCGGGACCGAAGCAGGTCGGCGTGCTGATGTATGCGGCGCTGGTGCTGCTGGCGATCACTCTGGTGGTGAACGTTGCCGGCTCGCTGGTGTTGATGCGCGCGTCGCGCGGGTCGGAGGGCGCGCGATGACCGAGCCCACGCTGACCGCGGCTACCCCCGACCGTCCGTCCGGCGATCCGTTGGAGGGCGTCGACTTCTCGGACATGGATCGATCGCTGCTGAAGCCGCGGACCCTGTTCAGCCTGGGCATGGACTGGGTCGTGGGCGGCATGACGATGCTGGCGCTGGTTCCCTTGTTCTCGGTGGTCTGGTTGCTGTTCTGGCGCGGCGGCAAGAAGCTGAGCCTTTCGTTGTTCACCGAACTGCCGCCGGCGCCGCTGGAGCAGGGGGGAGGCTTCGGAAACGCCATCCTGGGCACGCTGGTGATGGCGGGGGTCGCCACGCTGATCACCGTGCCGGTCGGCATCCTGGCGGCGATCTTCCTGGCCCAAGCGCCGGCCAACAATCGTCTGGCGTCGGCGGTTCGCTTTGCCGCCAAGGTGCTGACGGGGTTGCCGTCCATCCTGGCGGGCGTGTTCGCCTACGGCGCGGTCGTGCTGGCCACGGGCTATTCGGCGGTGGCGGGCGCGGTCGCAATCGCCATCCTGATGCTGCCCACCATCGTCCTCACCGCCGAGGATGCCATTCGCGCCGTGCCTCCCAAGATGAAAGAGGCGGCCGTCGGCATGGGCGCGACGGAGACACAGACCGTGTGGATGGTGTTGTTGCCCACAGCGCTGCCGGGGATCTTGACCGGCGTGATGCTGGCCGTCGCGCGCGCGGCGGGCGAGACGGCGCCGCTGCTGTTCACGGCGCTGTTCAGCAACTACTGGTTGATGTCGCACGGTCAGCTTCACCTGATGCAGCCGACCGCCTCGCTGGCGGTGCTGATCTACAACTTCGCCAGCATGCCGTTCGAAAACCAGGTCGAGCTGGCCTGGGCAGCCGCGCTGGTGTTGGTGCTGCTGGTGCTGGTCATGAACCTTCTGGGACAGCGTCTTTCGCGCAAGCAAGTTCAGCATCAACAATAGGAAGCAACACCATGGAAGACTCAGTCTCGCCCGGGGCAGCCACGAACTCCGCCGGCAACGGTCAGGCCAGCCTGCTGGTTGTCCCATCCTCCGGTCCCATCGTGGAGGTGAACAATCAGACCGTTCTGGATTGCCAGATCAAGGAACTGCACTACGGTTCCTTCCGCGCGGTGCGCGATACGCACATCCCGATTCAGCGGAACGCCATCACCGCGTTCATCGGGCCGTCGGGATGCGGGAAGAGCACCGTGCTGCGGTGTCTCAACCGCATGAATGATCTGGTGAGGGGATTTCGCTTCGACGGCATGGTGCGGTTTCGCGGCGCCGACATCTATGACCCCTCCATCGATCCGGTCGCTGTTCGGCGCTACATCGGCATGGTGTTTCAGCAGCCGAATCCGTTCGCGACCAGCATCTACAACAACGTGGCGTTCGGTCTGCGCTTGAACAACTACAAGGGCGATCGGCCCGCCAAGGTCGAGGAGGCGCTCAAGCGCGCGGCGTTGTGGGACGAGGTGAAGGACAAGCTTGCCAAGAGCGGCCTTTCCCTCTCGGGAGGACAGCAGCAGCGGTTGTGCATCGCCCGCGCCATCGCGACCGAGCCCGAGGTGCTGTTGATGGACGAGCCGTGCTCGGCCCTGGACCCGATCGCGACGCGCAAGATCGAGGAGTTGATGCTGGAGTTGAAGTCGCGCTACACCATCGCCATCGTGACCCACAACCTGCAGCAGGCGCAGCGCGTGGCCGACAAAACCGGCTTCCTTTACGTCGATACGACGGCTGGCGGGCGCACCGGCTACCTGGTCGAGTTCGGTGATTCGCGGAAGCTGTTCGAAGATCCGAAGGAGAAGCACACCAAGGATTACATTCGCGGCGAGTTCTCCTGAGCCGTCACAGCAGGCGGCCGCGGCGCAACAGGGCCAGCAGGCCGCCGACCACGACCGCGACCAGGATCCAGAAGTAGCCATAGCCGAAACGCCACTTCAGCTCGGGGAGGTTCTCGAAGTTCATGCCGTAGACGCCGACCAGGAAGGTCAACGGCAGGAACACCACGCTGACCACCGTCAGCTTCTTCATCACCTTGTTGGTGCGGTGGCCCACCATCGACATGTACAGGTTCAGCGATTCGGACAGGATGTCGCGGTCGACCAGCATGTCCTGCAGCAGGTGATCGACGCTGCCCACCATGTTGCCCAGCAACCGCTGGGTCGTCTCGCTGAGCAGCAGCGTGCGGCGCGTGCTGAGATCGGCCAGCGTGGCGCGGGTCGGCAGCAGCACCTTGCGAAAGTGCAGCAGATCGGCGCCCAGCCGTGACACGCGGCCGAACACGCCATCGTCGACGTCCTCCTGGTGAAGTTGGTCCTGCAGGCGCTCGACCTGGTCGCCCATCGCTTGTTGAACGTCCAGGTAGTTGGCGATCAGGTGATCCCAGATCTCGTACAGCAAGAAGCTGGGGGTATGGGCGAAGCGCAAGAAGTCGCGGGAATACTCGCTGCGAACGCCGGCCAGGAACGCGGTGGGGCCCGCGTGGATGGTCAGCAAGAAACGTTCGCCCAGCGTCACGCTGACGCGTTCCAGGCGAAAGTCATCGTCACCCCGGCGGTAGCCGGAGACCACCAGGTGCACGTAGCCGTCGTGGCGACCGTACTGGGTCGACGGCTCGTCGCGCAACGACATCTCGATGACTTCGTCGCTGACCAATCCCAGCGTCGACAGCACCCGCCGGGCTTCCTCGCGGTCCCCGACGTCCAGATCGACCCACACGAACAGCCCGTCGATCATGGCCGCCACCGCGGCGTCCAGCGCGATGGTCGTCTCTTGTTTGCGTTGGAAATCGAGCGCGACCACCGTCGCCGTACAGGCTGACGTCACGACCCGCCCACCATACGCCCGGCGGGCGGAGGGAGGGGCCGTCATCGACGCCCGCACCCACCATTTAACCGGGGCTTCGAGCGTTCGACACGTCACCGAAACGTGGCGGCCGCGTCGCGAACGGAAGGGGGCCGGGCCCGTACCCTAGAACTTCACGCCCAGGAACCCGCGCAGGACCTGCGCCGCGGACGCGTCACCCGCGCCCACTCCGTCGGTCCACAGCGGGGAGGGGCGGTTCAGCGCGCCCATGGGCCACAGCACCCCCCACGTCATGCCGGCGTAGAAGCCCTCGGCGGTGTTGCGATAGCTGGCGCTGGCGTTCAGCTCGAGTCCGTAGCCGAGGCCGTTGCCGGGCGTCGACACGGGGACCTGCGCGACGCTGTAGACGGCGCTGCCCGAAATGCCCAGCTGTCGGCTTTGCGTCAGGTCGAACCAGTAGGACACGGCGGGCTTCACGTACACGGCGTTGGTGACCGTGCCCAGGATGTGACGGAACAAGATCGAATCGACGTGGTACTCCGGCGAGAACTTGAAGTCGCGAATGCTGTGGTCGCCCTTGGGTTGCTGCACGGAGCGCCAGCGATAGTTCAGATAGCCCGCTTCGTTCTCGGCCTGATCGCCCGAGGCGCCGCCGGTCTCGAGGCCGAGGAAGAACGCGTCCCGGTACAGACGCAGCTCGCTGGCGATGACGCCACCCCACTGGCGAAAGTACACCTTGTCGTTCGGTCGGGGATCCTTGGGGTCCAAGAGAACGCCGCCCTGATCCATGCGGCCCAGCAACGCCGTGCCTTCGAACTCGATGATCAGCGAACGGTAGTGCAACTTCATCCACAGGTTCGGCTGAAAGAAGAACGCGTTGATCGGCGTCGGCGTCAGAGCCTGCTCGGCCTTGGTGATGGTGCCCCCGCAGGCCGCGATCGCCGCCGTCGTGTTGGGCATCGTGCAGGCCGACGTGTCGTAGCTGGTGTGCTGCGAGCGATAGACCAGCTGCAGGCCGTAGTTCACGACCACGTCGCCGCGGTCTACCTTCTCGCGCAGGGCAACCGGCGTGTCGATGTGGGTCACCGCCGCCATGTATTCGTAGACGTCGTCGTCCTGACCCAGATCGATCGGCATGCTGTCGCCGCCGTTGCGTCCCAGTGCCAGCTGGTTCGAGGTCAGCCCCTGCGTGCCGTAGTCCAAGGCCAGCGTGAATTGATGGCCGTAGACCTCCGTCAGCAGCGCGACGCGATCGACGGTGGTACCGCCGTCGCAGTCCATGCAGCTGCCGTCGTTGTACGAGATGCCGCGCCCGAAGTGCCACGGCATGCGCCCGAAGCGCAGCGAGCCGAACTCGGTGTCGATTTCGGCCCACGCGCGCTTGGCCCGGATGCTGGACATGTACCCGTTCTCGCCGACGGTGGGCGGGTTCTGGGTGGTGTACAGAAACGGGATCGGCGCTTGCGGAATGAAATTTCCGTGGGCTCGATTGGCAGCCAGGCTGTCCGGGGTCGAACCCATGATGGTGTTGTCCAGCACGTCGAACTGCGACCGGATGCGCACCTGATCGGTCACGTTCAGCGTCGGTTCCAGACGGAAGCGCAACGTGGACTGCCCGAGGTCCTTGTGACCGCAGGCGGCGTAGGCGGGATCGCCCACGCCGGCGCCTGCCGCCGGCGCCGGGCAGAGCAACGACGTGGGGTAGGGCGGAAGGCCGCTCGCCACGCCCGTCAGGGGGTCAACCTTGGTCGAGTACCCCTGACCCATGTTGAAGTCGTGCATGTAGTCCGCGCGCAGGCGGAAGTACCCGTCCAGCTCGAACAGCTGGGCCCGCCGACGGCCCTCGACCCCGTACCCGGCGACCGGCTCCAGATCGGCGGCGGTGGTGGCGTCCTCGGGCGCCTCCTGGGCAGGACCTTCTTCCTTGGGGGCCGTGTTGGCGGGCGCGTTGGGCATGCCGCCCCCCGGGCCCATGCCCGGGCCCATGCCGCCCATCTGGGCGCGGGCGTCGGGGGTCAGCGACGCGACGCTGGCGGCACCGGCAAGGAGGAAGGACAGGGAGGACTTGGAAACGAATCGCATGCTCACGCTTTGGCTCCAGAGGGGGGGCAGGGGGCGCACAGTTCGAACAGCACGCCGCCTGTTGACGCAGGATGAAGGAAGGCCACCAGGTGGCCGCGCGCGCCCAGGCGCGGCGCTTCGTCGATCAGGCGCACGCCGGCCGCTTTGAGATCGGCCAGGGCCTCCGGCAGGTCCTCCACCTCGAAGCAGATGTGGTGGAGGCCCGGACCACGCTTGGTCAGGAAGCGCCCGAGCGCTTCGTTGCCGGCAGGGGCGATCAGTTCGAGGGCGGTGGCGTGGTCGGTGGTAGGCGGCGTGTGCAAGAACGCGACGTCGGTCGCTTGCGCGGCCACGTGTTCGCGCGCGCCTGGCGCAAGCCCGAACAGCGTCTCCAGACTCTGGGACGCCTCATTGCAATCGCTGACGGCGATGGCCACGTGGTCGATGCGTTTCACCTTGATCATGGGATACGGGCCGGGGGGCCCGCCGAAAGACCGCAACTCATATCAACGGTTAAACGGGTTGGAAAGCGAATGGGGTGGAATTGCCGTGGCCCCGGCGTGCGCCGGGTCGGGCGTCTGACCCGGAACCCGCCGCTCCGGTTGCCCCTGGTGCGGTACCTTTTCTTTGATCCGGTCGCGTGCTTGGATGATCCGCGATGACGACCCTTGCCCGCGCCGTGGGACAGCTGCTGACCGTTGGATTCGAGGGGACGTCCGTGCCGGACGAGCTGGCCGAGCGCATCGCCGCGTCCGAGGTCGGAGGGGTGATGTTGTTTCGCCCCAATATCGAAACTCCGGCTCAGGTGGCGGCAACCGTGACCGCGTTGCGGGCGGCGCGCCCGCCCGAGGCACCGTGCCTGGTCGCCGTCGATCAGGAGGGCGGGCTGGTCCAGCGCCTGCGCGCACCGCTGACGGTGTGGCCCGACATGCTGTCGGTGGGCAGCGCCGGCGATGCCGAGCGGACGTTTCGCGTCGGACAGGCGCTGGGGGCCGAGCTGGCCGCGCTGGGAATTGGCTGGGACTTCGCCCCGGTGCTGGACGTTCACACCAACCCCGACAACCCGGTCATCGGCAACCGCGCGTTCGGGACCACGCCTGCTGCGGTGGAGACCCACGCGCTGGCGTTCTGGCGCGGCCTGCGCGCGGCCGGGCTGGTGGGATGTGGCAAGCATTTCCCCGGGCACGGCGACACGCGCACCGATTCCCACCTGGACCTTCCGGTGGTGGACCACGATCTGGCGCGGTTTCGTGCGGTCGAGCTGGCGCCGTTCGCGGCCGCCGCCCGGGCCGGGATCGATGCCATCATGACCGCCCACGTGCTGTACCCGGCGCTGGATCCCGTGTGGCCGGCCACGCTGTCGCCGCGGATCTTGACCGACCTGCTGCGCGGCGAGCTGAACTTCGAGGGCGTGATCGTCTCGGACGACCTGGGCATGAAGGCGGTCGCCGATCGCTATTCGATCGAGGAGCTGGCGGTGCGATCGGTGGCGGCCGGGGCGGACATCCTGCTGATCCGGGGACCTGAGCAGACCCAGCGTCAGGCCTTCGCGGCCTTGCTGCGCGAGGCGGAGCGCGATGGCGGGTTCGCGGCGCGCGTTCACCAGAGCGCCGCACGCGTGGCCACGATGAAGGCCGCCTGTCGCGTAGGGTTGCCCTCGTCGACGGTGGCGCTGAGCCCGGCCGAACACCAGCAGCTGGCGGCGTCGTTTCCCGCGGTCGATCCGCGGTCACCCGTGGCGGCGTCGCCGGTGGTCGAGGCCTGACCGGGCCCGGGCTCCCTGAGAAATCTTCGGCGGTCGCCTCCCAATGTCCAAATGCCGGCCGGCGACGACCGCCAGCCGGCCGATGATTCACCCCGCGTTACCGTCCACCGGAACCATCGGGCACGCATCGGTGCTGAGCGCGCCGCAACGACCGCCCGTGCACACCAGATAAGTGCCACAGGGTGAAGCGTCGTTGCATGCGTCGCCACGTGCGCCGTAGCGGGTGCAAACGCCGGACGATTGCCAGCAGACGCTCTCGAGGACGCAGCGGCGCGACGACTTCCCGGCGGCGTCGAGGCAGGCTTCCCCGACAGCGGCGCGGGGCTCGCAATGTTGTCCGCCGTCGCTGTAGACGCAGTAGTCCACGTCGGGGCAAACGCCGGGCCCACACATCTGATCCGGCGGCGATGCCCGGCACTCGGACGTGTCGGGAGATATGAAGTCGGTGAAGCACATGAGCGGCGGCTTGCAGCGGCCGGCGATCTGGTTGCACGGCTGGCCGACGTCCCACAGCGGCAACGGTTGGCACGTGCCGGCCGCAGTTCCCTCGGGACCCGTGGGGGGGATGCAGTGCAAGGTTTCTTTGCATCCCACCGCCGGTTGCGCGGTCAGGTCGCACGCCTCGCCTTGCGCCGCCAGCACCAGGGCGGTGCCGGGCGTGCATAGTTTGGTACCGGGGTGACAGAAGTCCCCGGCCCCGCAGGCAGCACTCACGCACGATTCTCCCGTGGCGACGGGGCCGGCGGCGCAAACACCGCACCTCGTGCCGCCCCCGGAACATCCTTGGCTTGCACAGTTGCTCGGGTGGGCGCAGGCCGCGCCGGCCGGGCGCGTGCCGCGGCTCCAGCACGACGGGAAGAGGTTCAGCCGGAGCTCGGTACAGGATGGCTGCCCGATCTGCTCCAGGCATGCCGTGACGCCAGCGACCGTGCGGGTTGATGCGCTGTTGAAGAAGTACTCGGGGCAAAGCACCGAAATGGCGGTGCAGGTGTTTACGTCGTTCGGGTCGCCATCGCAGATGGCGATGCGGTGGCACCGGGCAAGAATGGCCGCGCGGCACGCTGTCTCGGCTTCAGGCGGCACGGCGCCGTCGGTCGCTGCCAGGTCGGCGCTCCCATCGACGGCCATGGCGCCGCCGGTGGCGGCCGCGCCGGCGAAGCCCCCTGCGCCCGCAGTGCCGGCGTCCACGAGCCGCCCGCCCGTGCTTCCCGTCTCCCCCCGGGTCATCTTGCCGCCCGACGAGCATCCACCAAGGAGCGACACGATCCCCGCTATGAGCACGGCACGCACGAGCACCGATAGTACAGCAGGACCCACTCGATACCCGCGAGCGAGGTGCCGCGCCAGTGCTCGTCGGTCGCGACGTTTGCTGATAGGGATGGTCGAGTCGGCGCAACCGGACGTGGCGCGCGTCGATGTCCGATGAACATGGGCACGAACACAGACCCGAGCGGTGATGCCTCGCCCGCGCTGCGGCCGTACCAGCGCGCCGCCATCGATGCCGTGCTGGCCGCGCGCCGGGCGGGGCAGCGTCGGCTGCTGGTGCACCTGCCGACCGGGGCGGGCAAGACGGTGATCTTCTCCCACCTGGCGACGCTGGCGAAGCGGCCGGTGCTGGTGCTGGCCCATCGCGAAGAGCTGCTCTCGCAAGCGCGTGAGAAGCTGGAGCGGGCGTTGCAGGGAGGCGCCACGGTGGCCATCGAACGGGGCAGCGCCCACGCGCCGGCCGACGCGAAGATCGTGGTCTGTTCGATCCGATCCCTGCACGAGGAGCGGCTGGCGCGGGTGATCAAGGATCGCGACGTGGGCCTGGTGATCTACGACGAGTGCCATCACGCTGCCGCCGCCGACAACTTGCGCGTGCTGCGGACGCTGGGTGTGTTCGAGAAGACCTTCACCGGCACCCTGCTGGGCTTCACCGCCACCACCCAGCGCGGCGACGGTCAGGGGCTGGACGAGGTCTTCGAGGAGATCGTCTATTCGCGCACGTTGCCCGAGCTGATCGACGATGGCTTCCTGGCGCCCTTGCGCGGCTTCCGGATCTCGACCGCCGCCGATCTGCGGCGCCTGTCGGCATCCGGACTGGACTTCGACGAACAGGAGCTGTCGGAGGCCGTCGACATCGAAGAGCGCAACGCGCTGGTGGCGCGGTCGATCCAGGAGCTGGCGCGCGATCGGCGTACCATCGCTTTCTGCGTGACGGTCAACCACGCCCGACACCTGGCGCACGCGCTGAACACGCTGGGCGTCCCCGCGGGCATCGTTCACGGCGCGATGCCGGCGGACGCGCGCGCCCAGACGCTGCGCGACTTTCGGGACGGCCGCCTGCACGCCGTGACCAACGTCGGTGTGCTGACCGAGGGGTTCGATGATCCCGGCGTGTCGTGCATCGCCATGGCGCGCCCCACGCGTTCAGAGGGCCTGTACGCCCAGTGCGTGGGGCGGGGTACCCGGCTTCATCCCGGGAAGAGCGACTGCCTGATCCTGGACTTCGTCGATCTGTCGACGCTCAGCCTGTGTACCTTGCCGTCGTTGTTCGGCGCGCCCCGCGAGCTGGATCTGCGCGGCGGCGACGCCCGCGACGCCGCGCGCGCGTGGCAGCGCATCGCCTTCGACGTGCCCGGCTTCGAGCTGGAGGCCGGCGCCGTCACGCTGGCCGAGATCCAGGATCGCGCCGCCGCGTTCGACCCGCTGACCCTGCGACCGGACGCCGAGGTCCGCGCCATCTCGGGCAACGCCTGGTTCTCGCTGGGCCGACATGGCGTCGGGCTGCATTTCGAATCGCGGCCGGGGATGCGCAGCGAAGCGCTGGTCGTCCGACGTCCCGGGCGCGGGAAGATCTGGGAGATCACCGTCGACGGCAAGGTCATGGAACGCGCGTCGCAGCTGGAAGCGGCGGTGGAGGCCGTCGACTTCGAACTCGAGCGCCGCGGTCCGCGCACCGCCGCGTCCGCCCAACCGACGGCGCCCTGGCGGCGCGGCTCCGCTTCGGCCCATCAGCCGGCCCTGTCGGCGGAGGACGCTCTGCGCCTGGCGGTCTGGCGCCGCTTCTACCCGCCGCTCCAGCGCCCCTAGCGGCGCAAGGTCTTCGCGCGCGTCGGCGTCAGGGACGTCGCGCGGTCTTCAGACCGTGCTCGTGCCGTGTGACGGGGTCGGCCCCGGGGCACCAATGGGCTCGCGCCGCAGCCGCGTGGTCAACATCGATTCCAGCAACAAGGCGGCGATCAACGCCGCACCCAGAATGTGCCAGAGCTCCACGCGGCGCAGGGGAGGGAGCCCGCCCTCGGCGCCGCCGCCGCTTCGTCGATCGGGCCGACGGTCTGCGGCCAGCACGGCGGGATCGGATTCCCGCATGTCGAGGTTCACGATGAACGCCTCGTCGGGGCGATCCACCCACACCCCATTGCTGCGAAAAGCCCGCACGCGGTACGTGCCGAGCTGATCGGTGTCGTGGAAGGTCACCACCCGGTGCGATCGTGCCGCAGGCTTGTCGTCGCCGGTCTTCTCGTCGCTGGCCTTGCTGTTCGCGGCCTTCTCGTGACTCAGCCCCTTGGGGTCCTGCGCCGCCTCGGGAACCAGGGCGCGCACGTCGCCGTTGGGCTTGGTGATCTCGATGCGCCGATCGTCGAGCGCGCAGCGGATCTCGCGCTGCGCGCCGATCACCAGCGTGGCGATCACGTCGCCGGAGGGAGCGCCCGCCAGGCGCCGGGCGGCCTCCTGAATCAGCGGCAGAAATCCCGGACGAATCGGCAGGTCCGTCCATTCTCGATCCACCGTGGTGGTCAGCAGGAGCACCCGCCCCGCGCCCACCTCGGCCTCCACCAGCGCCGGCGCACCGGTCTCGTACCGCAGCACCACACTGCGGCCGCCTTCGTGCGCGCTGGGATCCAGCAGCTCGTATTCGAAGAAGCGGGCGGACGCGATGCCCTCGCCCGCGGCCGAGAAACCCGCCAGGAGCGGGTGGCGGCGATCGATGGGGGCCAGCCGTTCCGCGGGCCGCGTGTCCACGGTCTCGCCTTCCTTCGTGCCCGGCCGCGCACCCGCGGTGCGCCGGAGCCCCAGCGGTTGGGGCAGGATCTTGCGCAACCGCTGGTTCCAGATGTCCGAGTCGACCTTGTCGCCGACCGAAATGAAGAGGCCCCCGCCGCCCTCGACGTACTTGATCAGCGCCGCCGACGCCGCTTCGCTGGGACGGGCGACGTTGGCCATGAAGACGGCCGCGTAGTCGCCCAGGTTGCGCGCCGCCAGCTCGTCGGTCAGGGCCACCTGCACCTGGAAGTGATTGCCACCGGCTCGCAAGGCCGCTTCAAGAAAAAACACCTCGTCCTCGTTGCGCACGGTGCGCGGATCCCCGTTGATCACCAGCACCCGCAGCCCGCGGGAGACCTCGACCCGCGTGCGGCGGCGGTCGTCCAGCGGAAACCGATCCGCGTCGATGACCACCTCGACCTGATGGGCCGAGGCCGCCCCCGGCCCGGCCACCGGGAACGCGTGCAGGAAGCGCTTGTGCATTCGCCCGCCCGGCGTCAGGTCCACGAAGCCGCGACCGACTTCCCCTCCGTCGATGCGCAAGCTGACGCCGACGTGATTGGCCGGCCGCGACGAGAAGTTCGCCAGCTCGGCCACCACGGCGATGCCCTGCGCGCCCAGCTCGGGCGCTGGTTCGGCCGTCAGATCGGTCACCGCGCGATTGTCCCGCGGTTCGTTCAGGCCGACGGGAAGCACGGTGATCGGAACGCTGTCCAGGGGGGGCGGACCTTCGGTCGCGAAGCCGCTGGCCTGCAGATCGGTCACCAGGTAAATGCGGCGTTCGGCGTGGGCCCCCAGCCGCGCGACCTGGGCGGCGTGCGCCAGCGCGGCTGACAGATCCCCACGCCGCGCGGACACTGTCACGGCTTCCAGCGCGGCCAGCTGGCGGTTCCGGTCACTCGATGGCTCGGCGATCGGCGCGGGGCTACCCTCGGCGGCCAGCAGCAACGCCACGTCGGACTCGGGGGCCATGTTTTCCAGCAACGCGTGGGTCTGCGCGCGGGCCTTCTCGAACAGCGTTCCGCCCCCCAGCGGACCGGTCCGGCGTTGCAGGCTGGCGGAATCGTCCAGCACGATCACGGCGGTCTGTGGACGATTGGTGGACGCGGGCAAATCGGAGTGGACCTCCGTGAAGGGGCGCGCGAACAAGAGGGGCAGCGCGGCCGCGGCCAACGTGCGCACGGCCAGCAGCAGGGCGTCGCGCAAGCGGCGCCGCGCGGCCACCTCGCGCTCGGCGCGCAGCAACAGCTGCATGGCGGCGAACCGGACGGGATTGGCGCGTCGCCGTCCCAACCGGTGAATGAACCACGGCAACGCGGCCGCCAGCAGGCCCAGCAGGAGAGAAGGCGCGAGGAAACGCATCGGCAAATGCCGCGTGACGCGGCGTCAGCAGGTTACCGCGGAAGCCAGGGCGGCGTCAGGTCTCGGCCGCTTTTTCGGCCGCTGAGCGCCGGCCGATTCCGACGTCGGCGCCGTCTGCCCCGAGCAGGCGGACGCGCGGTTTGACAGCGTCGGGGAGCCGTTGCTGGCAGATCCGCGCCACCTCGGCGGCCGTGTAACGCGCGGAGAAATGGTGCAGCACGATGTCCCTCGCGGCGAGGAGCTCGGAGCGGGCGATCAACTCGTCGAGGTGAATGTGTCCCATCGCGCGCGCGTCCTCGACGGAGATGCGGTCGTCGAGAAAGGAGGCCTCCAGCACCAGGGTCTCGGCTTGCTGGAGTTCGGGGGTTCGTTCCAGCACCTCGACGCGGGTGTCTCCCGAGAAGCTAAGGACCGGGACCTCGTAGGGCTCGTCGATCTCCTGGCCGGTCCGGCGCAGCTCTCCCAGACGGGGACCGTCCAGCGCGCGAAATTCGGCGCGCAGTCGATGGCGCCGCTCCCAAACCGTGTAGCCCTGGCTGGGGACGCGGTGGAAGGTCTCGAACGCGCGCACGCGGCGTCTCTTGCCAAGCTCGAGCTCCTCGCCGTGGCCGAGCGGCACCACACGCCGCGGGATGCGACCGCCGTCGAGGGCCTCCGCCGCGGCGAACATGCGCTCCACGTCGGCGGCGATGCTGGCCGGTACCACGTAGACGCTGTCGCCCATCTTCATCATCGCGCGGCGCGCGGCGTGCTGAACGATGGCCCCGATGTGGTCGAGGTGTCCGTGGCTCACCAGCACCAGCGGCTGGTTGACGGCCGTCCTCGAGCAGCGGCCGAGATCCAGCACAAGCGCCAGGCTGGGCACCTCGATCGCGGTCTCGATCCCGGCGGTGCTGAAGCCGAGCAGGCCGAGCGGTGATTGGCGACTCACGCGCCGATTGTGCCACGACCCACGCGTGCCTTCGTAGCCAGAAGGTGCCGGGCGGGCAGACGGTCGCTGCTCCTGCGCTCGCGGCCGCCGCTCAGGCGATCATCTGAGTGATGCCGCCGCTCTGTCCGCCAAAGCCCGTGTAGGCCGCCCCGCTCGAGCGGCCGCCGCACGCGGTGATGAGCGTGTTGAAAAGCTTGCCATTGGTGACGCCGCCGGCGTCCACGTACTGTCCCTGCTTCAGGTAACCGCCACCGCTGCCGGCGATGATGATCGGCAGGTTGCGGAAGCTGTGCGACGGGCCAGCCCCAACGTGCGAGGTCCACATGGCGAACGCGTTGTCCAGCAGCGGCCCGGCCGGGGTGGCGTAGGTCGACCACTTGTCCAGCAGGTACTTGAATGTCTGCAGGCGGATGCGATCAATCTTGGCGTGCAGCTCCTGCGCGCCGGCGATGGGCGAACCGCCGCCCCCGCCGTCGTCGGTGACGCGGTGGCTGATGTAGTGGAACTTCTCCGCCTTGACGCCGTCGATGGTGTAGTTGGTGTGGTCGGTGCCGTCGCCGGACTGCAACGTCGCCACGCGCGTCAGGTTGCAGGAGAAGGCGATGCCGACCAGATCCATGTGCAGCTTGGCGACGTCCTCGATCTTGCCGTTGGTGCGGAAAGCCGAGCCGCTGTTGAGGGCGTCGAGCGCCGCGGTATCGAGCCCCTTCGTCGAGCACTGTTGCGTCCCGGTCACCGTCGTGCTCATCCCGGTCATGGTGTTTTCCAAATCGCGGATAGCCGTGAAGTGCTGGTCCAGCCGCATCCTGTCGTTGGCAGACAGATCCGTCCGGGCTTTGAGTGCGTTCAGCTCGGCGCGAACCAGATCGTTGGCGCTCTTCCGGCGCTTGATCAGCTGGTCCATCACCGTGTTTCCGCTGCTGCCACCGGCGCCACTGGCTCCACCGGTGCCGGTCCCGCCGCCGGGCGTCGCCACGCCCATCAGCTTCTTGTAGACGTTGTAGGGGTTGCCTTCCGCCGCCCGAACCTGGCCCGCGGAACTGAACGAGAGCTTCTCGTTGATGTACCCCTCTTTCATTCCCGAGTAGAGGGTCAACGGATCGACGCCCGCCGGATTGAGCAGCTTGGCGATGGTGGTGTCCACCGACTCACCGGTGGAGACGGCTTTGTTGGACATACCGGTGGGGGCCAGGGCGGTCAGGGACTGGACCAGGCCATTCGCGTGGCCGCACCCGGTCGCATTTGAGGGATAGTTCACGCCTCGCACGAACAGCAGATGCGACGCATGGGCGGCCAGCTCGCCGGTCGCGCGGTCGGTGGCAGCCATCAGGCTGGCGGTGGTGATGGCACCGGTGGCCGTGGGCCAGAAGCGTTCGGGCTCACTGCCGTCCTTCTGTGCGACACCGTTCGCCGTGACGATGAAGAACCCGAACACGGGGTTGGAGGACATGCCACCGAACGCAGACCGCTCGGGCAGTCCCTCGAGGAACGGCAGCGCGACGGCGATCCCGCCAGCCCCGCGCAAGAACGCGCGGCGATTGATCTGGGACCTGATCGACGGCATTTCCTTCCTCATGGCGTACCTCGTTTGGTGAATGCGTCGCTCGTCATGATGGCGAGGGCAAGCTGCTTGATGGAGGCTGTACTGGCGGGGGTCGCCTGGGTAATGCTGGTGAGCAAGGGCCGATCCTTCTCGGCGATGTCGCGGCTGAGGATGAACTCAGCGAGGTGCGCCCCGTAAGACAGGTAGGCTTGGGGGTCGGTGGCCATGAGGGCCAGCAGCGATGGGGCATCCGCAAACGACTTCACGCCATCGGCGAAGGGGAACTGGCCTCTGGTGTCGATTGGCTTGCCATTGTCCATGGTGCGAACCTGCCCCAGCGTGTCCAGGTTCTCGAACGCGAATCCGAGCGGGTTGATGTAGTTCCCGTGGCAAAAGGCGCCGCAGGTCCCCGCTCCGGTGTGGGCGGTGACGCGCTCGCGGTTCGTTTGCCCCGGCAGGGCCGCCGGCACCGGCGTTATGACGACGCCGTCGGGAGGGGAGAAGTTCGCGTTGCCCATGATGCGGCGGATGATGTCGACCCCGCGGCGGATGGGATCCGGGTCCTTCAACGTTCCGTTCAGGGCCAGGAAGCCCGCCCGGGTGAAGTAACCCGGGCGATCGCTGCCCAGCTGCACCTGCTTCAGCGTCGTGCCGGTCGCCGTCATTCCGTACAGCGGCGCGGTGACCTGGTTGACGAACGCTACCGGCGACAGCAGCAGATCCTTGAACCCCAGGTTCTGGTCGTACAGATAATCGAAGAACATGGCGTCGGCCGTCTGCAGATCCGTTGCCATCTGCGGGGTGAACTTCAGGGCCGGGTCCTTCTCGATGTTCGGATAGCGGTCGATCCCCAGAAACTCGACGTGGAAGTTCTGGAAGGCCGACTTGGCAGGCGCTCCGGACAGCAGGGTCTGCGCCCGGGCGGCGATCTGATCGGCCGTGGTCAGGCCGCTCTTGCCCGCGTCCAGCAGCGTGCTGTCGGGCATGGTGTTGCGGAGCAAGAACGAGAGCTTCGACGCGATCTCGTAGCCCGACAGCGACTGGCCGGCCGGGGTCAGCTCGGTGCGATAGAGGAAGTACGGCGACTTGAGCATCGTCTCCACCACGAGCTGCACGCCGTCGGCGAAGGCGTTCCCGCTGTTGAAGATGGCCGCCGCCGAGTTGAATAGCGTCGTGTAGGTCGTGACCTCGGCTGACGTGAGGTCGCGCCGGTAGGCCTTGCGTCCAAAGGTCTGGATGAACGTCGCGGCCACCGTTGTGCCGCCGGTGATCTTCGAGAGCGCGGTGGCGTCACGGGCCACCTTCTGCGACAGCGTTTCCGCCGCCGCTTCGTAGTTGCTCCATAGACCGCTGGTGACGAAAAGGCTTCTCTCGTTGTTGGCGAAGTTGCCTCCGGGAGGGGCCCCTTCGAACGACGACGTCAATCCCGTGGGGGCCGTGAGCTGCAGCAGATCGTGGACCGTGTTCTCCCACTGATCGTTGGTCAGGCGGACGAACCGCGAGTAGACCGGCTGCCCGTCGAGCACCACGGGCAGCGGAGCGACGCCGCCCGAGCCCGTGCCGACGCCGCCGCCGGAGCCGGTTCCGATGTTCCCGCCCGAACCGGTCGATGAACCGGAGCCCGAGCCGCTGGAAGAGCCGGTGCCCGAACCGCTGGTCGACCCGGTTCCGGCGCCATGTGGATCGATGACTCCCGTGCAGGCAGCCAGCATTCCGGACACGAGAAGCAATGTCAGGGATCGAAGGGGTGCATTCATGGGGGCCCTCGACTTGTCGGAAGCGGGATCCGCCTTGGAACTGAGCGTCACACCCGTTCCCGAGGTGTGACCGCGGCGATCTGAACCTGCTCTTTATATTGTTGGTGACCCGGGCGTCTTGTTCGAAGAAAAACTGACAAATTTTCGGAAGGTAGGCAGGGAACACACCCGACCGGGAGCGCTACGATGAGAAGTGCCGCACCTACCCGGTGAGAGCACGATCCCCGGTGACCGATCCCCCCTCGCTGTCGAGGATGGCGCCCGCAAGGAAGCTTCGTAAGAGACGCATCGGCCCTTATCCTCGCTGACCTCCAGAACACCTTGCGTTGAGCCAGAGGACACATTTAGTCTGCAGCCATGGCTCATTTCTTTCGCGAGGGCAGCGGCACGAGTCCGACCTCATTCATCAATGTGCCCGTGGGAAACACCGTGCAGGTGGGCCTGTGGGGCGCCAACGTGAACGGGCAGGTCCTGACCGTCAGTTGCAACAACCCGACCATCGCGACGGCTTCAGGTGGCAACGCCACCGCCGACGGAATGATTCGCCAGATCACCATCAAGGGCCTGCAGACCGGCAATGTCATGCTGGAGGCTCGGATGGGAGTGGGTGGTCCGGTCTGGGGCTTCACCCAGATCGTGGTCGGCAAGGCGGTCGCCGCCGCCTCCCCGATCGGGCAGCTCGCTGTCGAGGTCGCCAGGGAGGAGCTCAAGGCCGGCGTGTTCGAGGACGAGGGCAACACCAACACAGGGACGCGCGTCGACGAATACGAGAAGTTGTTCGGCATGAACGGACTGGCCTGGTGCGCCATGTTCGTCTACTGGTGCTTCAACACCGCGGCGGCGAGGTCGGGAGCCAAGAACCCCCTCCCGAAGATCGCCGCCGCGCAGGCTTTGCTCACCTGGGGACAACGCAACGAAAAGCTGGTCGAGGACCCCGCGGCGGGTGACGTGCTGATCGTGAAGCCGGGGACCCACGTGGGCCTCGTCGTGGGACCGGTCAATGGCGGCAAGGTCCCTTCGATCGAGGGCAACACGTGGTCCCACGGGACCAAGGACGACCACAAGGATGGCGTCTACGAGAAGAGCCATCCCCTCGCGAGCTGCTACTACCTGCGCGTATGAAGCGTCCGACCGATAGCGACGGGGCCCACACAATGCGGGAGCCCGACATCGCGGTTGGGACCGTCGTTGCGGGGAAGCTGCTCAGTGCGTTGGTGGGTGCGCTGCTGTACGCCAGCGCCTGTCATCCGAACGTCGCGAGCCGTGGCCCCAGCGATCGCGCAGCAGTTGCGGAGATGCCCGTGCCGCAGGCGGTGAGTGGTGTGCCCGACGGAGGACGTGGCGCCGGCGGAACCGGAAATCACGGGGCCGTCTTCGTCTTGGGCGGTCAACTGTCGCAGCTGCTCTGCGCGGGGCGCAGCGGGTGCCAGATGGAGACGCGCCGGAAGGTGCCGGGCGCCCCTGGCGTCGAGCTGATCGACGTGGCCCTGCCCGCGGTCGACCCCAACGCGCAAGCGGCGCCCGTGAATGGCGCTGATGAGCCGAGCTGCCGGGGCCACGAGCACTGGTTGGTCAGCGGCGCAGACTCACGGTCCCCGGTGGCCAGGCGACTGACCCGCGATTGCGATAGCCAGGAGGGGGCAGACGAAATGGGTCATGCCGATTGGCGCATCGACGGTGATCAGCTGACCGTCAGGTACGAGGAGTTTCAATCCAGCGACCGGTGCCGGGGACTGGAGGCCCGTTTGCGCGCGACCCCTCTGCGCATGGTGACGGAGACGCGCTACGACGGTTTCGCCAGCGACAAGCGATGCCGGCGCGACAACGTGATGGCCACAGATTGGGACCGCAGTGACCATTTCGGCCGGTGGAGCACTGCCTCATGCCGGGAGCCGACGACCGCCGCGCAATGGAACGCCAGCGGCGCGGTCGTGCCGCGCTTCACATTGCCTTCGCCTCCTTCGCCCCTGGTGGCGGGAAGCTGTGGCGTGCTGGTCGATGCGAGCGGCGCCGGTCGATGGATGGGGAAGACCGGCAAACCGGCGGCAGGGGATGTCCGCTTGCGGGCTGCCGTGCTGAATGATCGCCTGCTCGTGGACGTGGAGGGCGCCACCACGGGAACACTCTCCGTGTGGGTGGCCCGTGGCGAGCCCGGTGATGGCGACAACGGCGAGCTGGGATGCGCGCCGGCGGCAGCACGCGGCGTGTCCAGCTCCAGCGTAGAGCTCGGCAGCGGGAAGCTGCGCAGTCAGGGCCCCAACGCTCCCTTGCTGTCGCTACAGGGACGGCACGCCACCGGCGTCCACCTCGTCACCGAGAGCCTCGCCGGCATGGGCCGCCTGGCCTTGTCGTACCGGAGCTCGGATGGCGCTCTGCTCGCGACCGCGGCGCTCCCGCGCGCGCCGCAGGCCCGCGACCTTCCGCCCCTCGGCCCCGTCTTGCCTGCCGAACCCTGGTGCCAGGCCGTCGCGGGGCGACTGGACAGCCGCCCCGACAACGCCGCCACCGATCCCACCGTCCGTCTGCGCTGAGCCAGCGCCGCGTCCCATTTTCAGCACGGTTTGGTCCGCGGTTGCGAGGGCGATGGCGGTCTGGTGGGTGCGCGCTCCCTACGATATGGTGCTCGACGAATCCTTTCGGGAGGCGCCGTCCGCGTGTCGAGATACAGCAACGTAGTCGTAGCATCGTCCATGGCTGCCTCGATGGTCGCGTTCGCCAGCCCGGCGCGAGGTCAGCCGGTCGAAGCCCACCGCGCAGAGGCTCGCCTCCACTACGCCCGGGGCGTGGCCGAGTACAACCTGCGTCACTTCGATGCCGCCATCGTCGAGTTTCAGGCCGCCTATCGCTTGCGCTCGGATCCCGCGTTCCTCTTCAACCTGGGTCAGACCTACCGCCTGATCGGCCGCCTCCAGGATGCCCTCTTCTCGTATCAACGGTACCTGGTTGCCGAGCCAGATGGACGGCAGGCGGCCGACGCGCGCAACAGAGTGGAAGAGATCAAACGCGCCCTCGCCCGGCCGTCGGACTTACCAACTTCACCGGCAGGGCCTGCGCCGGCCCCGGAACCTGCCCTCGCCACGCCGGTGGAAAGCGGCCCACCCTCGGCGTCAGCGCTTCATGCGCAACCGCCGGCGATCGTTCGACCACGACCCACCGAAGGAAGTCTGGCTGGTGCGCCGATCGGGCCCGCGCCAGCCTCGAGCTTCGTGGTGACGGTTGCATTCGGCGTCAGCCGTCCGGAGTTCCCCTCGCCGCTCGACCCCACCATCCCGACAGTGGCCATCGCGGCGGTGTACCGCCGGGGCACGTCTTGGGGCGCCATGGAGGCCGGTCTTGCTTTCAGCTACGGGAGGTTCTCGTACGCCAAGAACACCAGCGGTGAAGGCACCAGCCAGTTCCCTGAGCTGTTGGCGACGGTAGCACCGGTTTGGCGATTGTCCGGCAGATGGGAAGTCTCCGCGCAGGCGGGCGGAGGCGTCACGTGGTGGACAGGGCTCGAGGGCGACAATCCCTTCACGTTCAACGGCGTGGCCGCGTCAGGGGCCGTACCGATGGCCACGCTTCGGGGGTCGCTGTCGGCGCGCTTGCGACTGGGCAAGGGATTCTTCCTGGCGGCGGAACCTGGTTATCAGATCAGCTTCGCCAGCTCCGGACTGAAGGCCACCATCCCGCACGTTCGCACGGCGCAAGCGTTCATTCACGCCGGTTTCCTGTACTAGCAGGGCCGGTTTCGCGGCCACCTGTTGCTTGTTACCATCACCGATCGTTCCCCGGGGCCCGTTCCCGCTTGGGCCCAATCTCAAACAGAAGGTACAACGGTCATGTCTCAGCGCCACGGCAGAGGAGGGTCTCCTGGGGCGCGCGGCGGTCTCCTGCCGGTGCTCGTAGTCTCATCGCTGCTCGGAGGGTGCGGCAAGGTTCCGTTCCCACAGAACGGCGACGGTGGCGCTGATCGTCCCGTGGGTATGGGCGGTTTCGCCGGCGGGGGCACGGGACCATCGAGCCCGGGGACGGGCGGAGGTAATGGCGCCGGCGGCCTGCCGGGAACGGCGGGCACGAACGGCGCAGCCGGCGGTGCAGGCGGCGCCGCCGGAAACGGGTCAGCGGCCGCGGCGGGGAGCAATGGCATCGCGGGATCCGGTGCGGTTTCGCCCAGCGGCGGAGCCAGCGCCGGGGGTGCCCCGGGCGGCGGCGGCCGCGGGGCTGGCGGTGCGTCGGGTGTCGGTGGCGCGAGGGGAGGCGCGCCTGGAGCCGGTGGCGCGGCTGGACCCGGCGGCGCGCCTGGAGCCGGCGGACGGGGAGGCGGTGCCGGCGGCGCTGGTGGTCGAGGAACGGGCGGAATGGCTGCAGGCGGCCGCGGGGGAGGCGGCTCAGGCTGCCCGACCCCGCCTGCGGGGTCCCGGTGTGGCTGCGGCGCGCAGCTCGATTGTGCGGGCGTCTGCCAGGTCGCGGGAACCTGCTCGGCGCTGCTGTTCGAGGGAAACGCCGGCGCGGTGACGGTGGGCGCGACCACCCAGGTGGTCATGAACCAAAGCGCCACCATCGAAGCCTGGGTTCAGTTGCACAGTCGCTCGGAGCATGGGCCGATCTTTCGGAAGGTGCGGGGCAACGCCGAGGACAAATCTCTCGCCATCGAGGCGGGCTACGTTTGGTTCTACTTCTATCGCGGGGGGACCCTGGTCGAGATTCGATCCCGCACCTTGGTGCCCCTCAACGCCTGGACGCATGTCGCGGGTGTTTACGACGGCTCCAACATCCGCATCTATCTGAACGGCGAGCGCACCGACAGCGCCGCCGTCGAAGGCGTGAGGACGATCTCCAACTCCGACGGCGAGATATTCATCGGCCTCCCGCACACGATGTACGAGGTGAGCTTCGACGGCGTCATTTCGGACGTGCGCGTGTCGTCCTCCGCCCGCTACATGGCGGATTTCACCCCGCCGGCCCTTCATTCAGTCGACTCGGCCACCCTCGCTCTCTGGCGCCTCGACGAGGGAACGGGCGCGGTCGCAGCCGACCTCGGCCCGGCCCACCTCAACGCGTCCATCGTCCGCGCCTCCGCGGCCGGTTCCCCCCGCTGGGTCGCCGCCTCCCCCCGGCGGTAGCGCCTGGTGGCGCACGCGATGCGACCCGGTCGCCCGCGCCATCGGCGCGAGGCTATGCTCACTGACCTCTCACTCGTGTTCATTCGTTTCCTTTCTTGTCGCGTCGTTGTCTTGGGGCGCGGTGGCGGACCCCGGGCCGCGGAGCGGCTCTAAGGTTGATTCGCGAGCACCTTCGGCAGGGCCGCGCCACTCGTGCCGAGTACGCATGACACTCGTGACGAAAGGTAAACGCGATTCTTCATTATGATCGCGGCCATGATCACGTCATCGCGTGAACCCACGGACGAACTGCCGGGCGATGAGTTTCCGATCGGGCCCTTCCGGACCCGATGGAAGCTGGCCTGCTTGCCCCTCCTCCTCGTGATGATTGCGCTGAGGTTCGCCGGCTCTGCTTTCCGTCCGGAAAGCGCATCCCCCTTCGGCGGGCAAGCGAGGTTGATGATTGTGCTGCTGGGGCTCCTTACCGCCACTCTCATCTCGATCACCGGCTGGACGGGCCGTGCCGATCGCGAAGGGTTCACGGTCGAAGGGCTCGTCAGGAAGCGCCGGATACCGTGGTCAACGGTCCGGGGCATGACAACCATGGGTAACCTCCGGCCCTGGCTCCCCCGCTGGTTCTGGTGGAGCCGGGGCCTCCGCATCGAATACGTCGATCCTGCCGGAAAGCTGGCGTCGATCGACCTCGCTCCCGGCTCCAACTCCGAACGGTTCCGCCTCCTCGTCGCCCGAAAGATCGGGGTCTCGTCCCCCGCGCCTATTCCGGAGCCGGGCGGCCGAGGCTAGCTCGGTGGGCTCACGTTCGCCGCCGTCGAGGAGGCCAAGGCGCTCACGCTCAGCTATACGCGCAAGCTCGGTTGTCGCTCATTGGACATCCTCCACTGTTCAGCGGCGCGCGTTCTCTCGCCACGGCTTTTGCCACGACTGATCAGCGGTCCGAGAGTGCCGCGCGGGTTCGGCCGCTTTTCGGCCGCCCCCGGTCGCAACTTTGCTGGCGCCACGCCGAAATGGGAGGCGCGTGTCCCCACTTCGATTTCATTCCCCGAAGGTGAAGGTCGTCAGCCTGATCAATCTGGTCGGCCTGATCGGCGCCTCCGGGTGCCTTCCCCGGACCGACCTCTCCGAACGTCAAGGGGATGCCGTTCCCGATGCTTCCACGGTGGCGAGCGGAGTCACCCTGGTCGACCCCGCGCCCGGCGCCGCGAACGTGCCGCGCAATCTGGCCGCGATCTGGGTCCATTTCGCAGGGCCGGTCAGCGTTCCGGACGGCGCGTTCACCATCACCGGCCCCAGCGCCCCGGTGACTGTGGCCGCGCCCGCGGTCGATGCGTGTCCCGACGGTGCGGCGGGCCTGTGCCTGAAGATCGAGCTCCGGGCTGCCCTGAGCCCCGGCGAGACCTACGTCGTCGCGGTGGGCGCCGGCGTGATGGATGCGCAAGGAGAGGCGATCGCCGCGGGCGTGCTGGGCCAGTTCACGGCGGCCGCCGGGGTCGACGAGACGGCACCCTCGATCAGCGCGCTGTCGGTTCAGCCCTCAGGGCCGTGCGTCCTCATCAGCTTTGTCACCGACGAGAACGCCCAGGCTCACGTCCGCCTTCAGGACGCGACGGGGAGCAAGGTCGTCTCGGCGGGCGCGGGGGTGATGGAGTTCGCGGTGGCGACCTCGCTGGCAGAGTTTCCCCCCGGCAGCTTCGTCGACGTCCTCGTCGACGCGCAGGATAGGGCGGGCAATCGCGCCGAGTCCCCGGCTGTCACGCTGACGGTCCCCGATGGGCTGGTTCCGCTCGCGATCACCGAGGTCCACGCCAACCCGGTCGGGGCCGAGCCCACCCAGGAGTTCGTCGAGATTCGCAACCTGGGTGCCGCTGCCGTCGACCTGGCGGGGCTTTCGATTGCCGACGCGAAGGGCATGGATACGCTTCCGGCGATGCTGCTCGAAGCAGGCGCCTATGCCCTGATCGTCGGCAACGGCTTCGACCCAGCCAGCCCCAAGGACACGCCTCCGCAGGCGGGGACGACGCTGGTGCGGGTCGACAGCAAGCTGGGCTCGGATGGGCTTTCCAACGGTGGCGAGGCGGTGCGCCTCGTCTCGTCGGCCGGGACAGTGGTCTCCAGTTACGGCGCCGCGCTGGACGTGTCGGCCAGCGCGTGGTCCGGGAAAAGTGTGCACCGCGTCCCCGAAGACGCCTGCGATCAATCCGCCAGCTGGACCCAGCGCCCGTTGCCGGCCACGCCGGGGTGGGGCGCTCCGTGACGCCGGCTGCGCGGCGACGGAAACTCCCAGCCTCCGGCGCTCCGTGGTAGGAACCGCAGTATGTCGGGGCACAACCGCTGGTCCAAGATCAAGCACAAGAAGGGAGCGTCCGACTCGAAGAAGTCCAAGGTGTGGACCAAGGTGATCAAGGAGATCACGGTCTCTGCGCGGTTGGGTGGCGGGGACATCACCGGCAACCCGCGCTTGCGTTCCGCCGTCGAGAAGGCCCGCGCGGCCAACATGACCAACGATGTGATTGAACGGTCGATCAAGAAGGGCATCGGCGACGTCGAAGGTGTGACCTACGAGGAGTTCGTTTACGAGGTCTTCGGTCCGGGCGGAACAGGGATGCTGGTCGACATCATGACCGACAACAAGAACCGCACGGCCGCCGAGGTGCGCAACGTGCTGCATCGGTTCGGCGGGCACCTGGGCGCGTTGGGTTCGGTGGGTCACATGTTCAAGAAGCATGGCGTGATCGTTTTCGACAAGACCGAGGTCGACGAGAACGCGTTGACCGATCTGGCCATCGAGCTGGGCGCCGACGACATCAAGTCCGAGAGCGAGAGCGTGACGATCCTGACCGAGCCCAAGGAGTTCGAGCGCATCCGGGACGCGTTCAAGCAGAAGCAGCTGGCCGCGCCCGTCTCGGCGGAGGTGACGATGGTTCCGCAGACCCTGGTGCACCTGACCGGCACCGACGCCGAGAAGGCCGTCAAGCTGGTGGCGGCCCTGGAGGACAACGACGACGTGCAGAACGTGCACTCGAACATGGACGTGGACGATGCCGTGCTGGAGAGTCACGGCTGAGTTCGCTGGCAATGATCGGACGTAGCGCGGCGGTCTTGCGGGCCGCACCGTCGCAGGGCAGTCGGCGCATCCTGGGCATCGATCCCGGAACCTTGCGCCTCGGTTATGGCGTGGTCGAGATGTCGCGTGGGACCGACGTGCGCTACATCGAATGCGGTGTCATCAGCGCCCCGGCCCGCCTGGCGCGGGCCCAGAGGCTGGTGGAGATCGGGCGCGGCCTGCGCGAACTGCTGGCCGATCTGCTCCCGGACGCGGTGGCCATGGAGGAAGCCTTCTTCGGCAAGAACGTTCAGTCCACGCTGGCGCTAGGCGAGGCGCGCGGCGTGGCCCTGCTGGTCGCGGGCGAGGCGGGGTTGATCGTGGCGGGTTATCCGCCCGCCGTGATCAAGAAGAGCGTGGTCGGGCATGGCCGGGCCACCAAGGACCAGATCAGCTATCTGGTGCGGGCCACTTTGAAGATGCGCCGCACGCCGGACAGCGACGCCGCCGACGCGCTGGCCATCGCGATCTGTCACGCGCGCCAGGGCGGATCCACCAGCCCGCGCCAAGGAGGCTGGAGATGATCGCTCATTTGCAGGGGCGCCTGCTCGAAAAGGACGGCGAAGCGGTGGTGCTGGACGTCGGCGGCGTGGGCTATCAGATCGCCGTCAGCACCGCGACCGAGCGCCACCTGGGCGCGGCGGGCTCCGAGACGCGGCTCTGGATCCACAGCCATTTCGTGCAGGACGGGGGCCTGTCGCTGTTTGGCTTCACCGATCGCGACGAGCGCACGCTGTTCGAGACCTTGCTGGGCGTTCAAGGGGTGGGGCCCAAGGTAGCGCTGGCGATCTTGTCCGGCCTCCCCCGGGCCGAGCTGACCAAGGCCATCGCTGGCGCCGACATCGCCCGCCTGATCCAGATCAAGGGCGTCGGCCGCAAGACCGCCGAGCGCCTGGCCGTCGAGCTACGCGACAAGCTGGTGCCATTTCCGGTCGCGCCCGCGCCAGGGACGGTTGCGCGCTTGCAGGCGACCGCCGGCCCGGTGTTGCCCGTGGGACTGGCCGAGGTGCAAGGCGCGCTGTTGAGCCTGGGATATCGGCCGGTGGAGATCGAGTCGATCATCGCGCGGCTCGATCCCGAGGTGCCAGTGGCCACGCTGATCAAGCAGGCGCTGGGGGCGCTGCGAAAGGTATAGAAGAAGGGATGGCGCGCAAACCCCACGACGACGGTCCGGCGGACGAGGGCCAGCGTCCCGTCATCCACCGTGCGGTCTCGTCAGGGGCGGGCAGGGGGGACACAGACGCGGCAGCAAAGATCCGCGGTCCATCGACCAGCGATGCTCGCGAACCGTCGAGCGAAGTCGCCCGCCTGGTCTCGCCGGGCGAGCGCCCCCCTCGCGATCTGGAAGAAGACGCGGCGCTGCGGCCACGGCGGTTCGACGAGTTCGTCGGCCAGCGCAAGATCGTCGACAATCTGGCGGTGTACGTCCAGGCCGCGCGGCGGCGCGGCGATGCCTTGGACCACGTCCTGCTGGCCGGGCCACCGGGCCTCGGCAAGACCACGCTGGCGTTCTTGCTGGCGAACGAGATGGGCACGACCATCCACGTGACGTCGGGGCCCGCCCTGGAACGCAAAGGCGATCTGGCGGGCATCCTCACCTCGCTGCAAAAGGGCGACGTGCTGTTCATCGACGAGATCCATCGCCTGCAGCCCCCGGTGGAGGAGAGCCTGTATCCGGCGATGGAGGACTTTCGCATCGAGCTGGTGACGGGCGTGGGGCCCGGGGCGCGCGCGATCCCGTTGCCCATCGAACGCTTCACCTTGGTCGGTGCGACCACCCGCACGGGGCAGCTGGCGTCGCCGCTGCTGTCACGCTTCGGCATCGTCGAGCAGTTCGGCTTCTACGACGCCGGCGATCTGACGACCATCGTGCGCCGCTCGGCTGGGCTACTGGGGATCCCGATCGAGGAAGAGGGCGCCATCGAGATCGGTCGCCGCGCGCGCGGGACGCCGCGCATCGCCAATCGCTTGCTCAGGCGCGTGCGTGACTTCGCCGAGGTGCGCGGCGACGGGCGCATCACCCGCGACGCTGCTTGCTACGCGCTGGAACGCCTGGAGGTGGACGCGCTGGGGCTGGACGCAGGCGATCGCAGGATCCTGTCGATCATCATGCAGCGGTTCAACGGTGGCCCAGTCGGCATCGATTCTCTGGCGGCCGCGCTGGCCGAGGACCGTGACACGCTGGAATACGTCTACGAACCGTACTTGATCCAGGAAGGCTTCCTGACGCGCACCCCGCGGGGTCGGCACGTCACCCGCCGCGCTTTCGAACACCTGGGAATCACGCCTCCCGAACCGCGGGGCGGGCAGGGCAACCTCTTCGATCCGTGAGGCGGCTCGCGGGCCCTCGCTCGGCCGAGCCCGGGGGCTAGATCGCTGCCGGCAAAGGCAGCCGCGCCAGTTCCAGCTCGGCCGCGAAGACCGTCGTCGCGGGACCGCGCATCTGCACGCCGGACAGGTCTGGCGCCACGGTGATGAACAGAGGGCCCCCGGGCAGGTTCACCTGCACCTCGCGCCCCGGCGCGGCTCGTTCCTCCAGGCAGGCCGCCACCACCGTTGCGCAGGCGCCTGTTCCGCACGCCAGCGTGATGCCGCAACCGCGCTCCCACACCACCAGGTCGATCTCTCCATCCCGCAGGCGAGCGAACTCGACGTTGGTGCGGCTGGGAAACGTGTCATCCCGTTCGATTCCGGGGCCGAACCGTTCGGCCAGCGAGCGCAGATCGGCCGCCGGATCGTCGACGAAGATGACCGCGTGAGGGTTGCCCATCGACACCGCCGTGAACGCGAACGCGCGACGGGTGTTGCGGTCTCCGCTTCCGCCCTCAAGGGCCTGGATGCTTGCCCGCAGGGGACGTTCGGGGCCGCCTGGCGCCATGGGAATCTCGTCTCGCGACAGGCGGGGGCGACCCATCTGCACGGCGACACTGGTGACCTCGCCACCGGTGCTTTGAATCGCGCATTCCAGCAGGCCCGCGCCCGTGTCGATGCGCAGCGGCGACCGTCGCAGGTTGGCGTCGCCCTCGAAAAGAACCTTCGCCACGCAGCGGATGCCATTGCCGCACATCTCGGCCTCGCTGCCGTCCGCGTTCAGCACCCGCATGCGGGCATCGCCGCGGTCGCCGCCAAGAATCGCCAGCACACCATCGGCACCCACGCCGAAATGACGATCGCAGACGGCCCGCACCACGGCTGGATCCTGCATCGCCGCCGCCAGCGCGGCATCGACGTGGCCGGCGCGGAGGTCGACCACGACGAAGTCGTTTCCCAGTCCCTGGACCTTCGAGAAGGGAAGCTTGCGCGCCTCCATGACGGAAAGCTTACTCTGTCGGAGCGGCCGGCGCCGCCGGTTCGGCCGCGGGGGCAGGCGCTGGCGTCTCGGCGCCCGCCGCCGGAGCGACAGGTTTGGCACGTACGGGAGGCCGCCGATTGGGCGTCGGATTGGTGGCCGGTGCGACTTGGGTCTTCAGCGGCGTGGCGGGTGGCTTGGCGGTGCCGGTCGGCTTCAACAACTTCGGGTCCACCTTCACCGGAACCATCGTCGGCGCTCCCGCCGGGATCGCGGCGCCGGGGGCCATCGGCTTGGTATTCGGGGCTTGGGGAAGCGCCGCTGCGGCCGCGCCGCCCAGACCCTCGGTGGTGCTGGCCGCGCCGGCGTCTTTCGACGTTGTCGCAGGCCGCGTCTTCTCCAGGTCGGCCTTCAGCTTGACGGCCTTCTCGTCCTCGATCTTCTTCTCGTTTGCCTTCTGGCTTGCCAGATCCTGGAGACGCTTCGAGTCCTGTCGGCTCGAGTAATGCGCCAACGCCAGCGAGGTGAGCAAGAACAGCGCTGCCGTGATCGACGTCAGGCGGGTCAGGAAATTTCCGGCACCCGAGGACCCGAAGACCGTCTGGCTTCCGGAGCCTCCGAACGCGATACCCATCCCCCCACCTTTGCCGGCTTGCAACAGCACGACCAGGATCAGGAACAGACAAACGGTGATGTGAACGATCGTTAGGAGCGTAACCATACCTCGGTCCCTTCTTTCACGATGCGGACGAACGAATCAGCGGACAACGATGCTCCGCCAATCAAAGCGCCGTCTACATTTTCTTCCGCCATCAATGCGCGGATGTTGTCCGGTTTGACACTGCCACCATACAGAATCGAGATCCCCGCGGCCACCGCCGGGAATCGAGCCGCCAGGCGACCGCGAATGAAGCGATGCACCTCCTCGGCCTGCGCGGGCGTCGCGGTTCGTCCGGTGCCTATCGCCCATACCGGCTCGTAGGCGACCAGGCAGGTGGCGACGTCACCTTCGCTGATGTCCTTCAGGGCCGCATCCAGCTGTCGCTCGACCACCGCCAGCGTCGTGCCGCCGTCCCGCTCCGCGAGCGTCTCACCGATGCAGATGATGGGAACCAGCTTGCCCACCAGCGCCGCGCGAGTTTTGCGGTTCACATCGGCATCGGTCTCACCCATCAATTGCCGACGCTCCGAATGACCGACGATGACGTAGCGACAGCCGACATCCGCCAGCTGCGCCGGCGCGACCTCACCGGTGAACGCGCCTTTGGTTTCCCAGTAGCAGTCCTGGCCGGCGACGGCGACGGCGCCCCCCTTCAGGCGCGCGACCACCGATGAGATGGCCAGGAATGACGGCGCCACGATGACCGTCGCCCCCTTCACGTCCGCGACGCCAGACTGCACGTCGCCCGCAAGCGCGATTGATTCAGCGATCGAGCCGAAGAGTTTCCAGTTGCCAGCAAAGACGGGCTGCTTGTCTGAAGCCATGGGAGGTGCTTTCTAGCCTGACCGCGGCTAGCTTTCCAGAGCGGCCAGGCCTGGGAGCTTCTTGCCCTCGAGAAATTCGAGCGACGCTCCGCCGCCGGTGGAGATGTGGCTGATCCGATCGGCGACGCCGCTCTTCTGTACAGCCGCCGCCGAATCACCGCCGCCCACCACGGTCAAAGCCGAGCCTGCCGCGACGGCGCGCGCGACGGCCAGGGTTCCGGCGGCAAACGGCTCGGACTCGAAGACGCCCATGGGCCCATTCCAGAAGATGGTGCGCGCACGCGCTATGGCGTCCGCGAATCCGCGGGCCGTCTCCGGTCCGATATCCAGCGCCGCCAGTTCCTCTGGGATCTCGGAGGCCTTGACCACTCGGCCGGCCTCGGACTGGATGCCGGGTGCGGCGACTGCATCACGCGGGAGGAGCACCTCGACGCCGACCTCCTCAGCACGCTTCAGGAACGACCGCGCGAGAGCCAGCTTGTCCTCCTCGACGAGAGAACGTCCCATCCGCCCGCCCTTGGCACGCAGGAAGGTATTGGCCATGGCACCACCGACCAGAAGTTGATTCACGCGCGTCAGGAGGTTCTCCAGGACGCCCATCTTGTCGGAGACCTTTGAGCCGCCAATGATGGCAATGAAAGGGCGATCGACCTCGCCCAGCAGTTTCCCGAGGAACGTCACCTCGCGGTCCATCAACAGGCCCATGCCCTTCGCCGCGACGAACTTGGTGATTCCTGTCGTCGATGCGTGCGCGCGGTGCGCGCTGCCGAAGGCATCGTTGACGTAGACGTCGGCGTACGAAGCCAGCCCCTTCGCGAAGTTATCCTCGTTGCCCTCCTCCCCGGGGGAAAACCGCAGGTTCTCCAGCAGGGCGATCCGCCCGGCCTTGAGGTCGCCGACGACTTTGCGCGCGCCATCGCCGACTGGTTCATCGGTCAGCAGGATCTCCGCGCTCAGCAGCTCGGCCAAGCGCTGGGCGACAGGCAGCAGACTGAATTTGGGGTCGGGGCGGCCCTTGGGTCGGCCCAGGTGCGAAGCCAGCACGACCCGCGCTCCTTGGTCGACGGCGTACTTGATCGTCGGGAGGCACTCGCGGATCCGCGTATCGTCCGCGACGCCCCCCGCGGGGGTCAGGGGGACGTTGAAGTCGACGCGGATGAACACACGTCGGCCGGCAATATCCAGGTCATGAATCGTCTTGATCGACATCGTTTCAGGGGTGTCTCCGCACCGAGACGGGGCACCTGAAGCGCGTGACCGTCGATCACGCTTATCGGCGCCCGTTTCGGGCGCGGGAAGAATGCTCGAACGTTCGCGGAAAATCTACAAAAAAGCCGGCAAGGCCTTGGGGGCCGAGCCGGCTTCTTCGAAACCACGGGTCGATTTGGGTCAGTCGAGCTGGACGTCGTCTTTGATATCTGACGTCACCAGACTAATGATCTCGCTTGCGAGGGCGACGATCTGGCGAGGCTCATAACCATTCTGTCGAAGATCTCGGTAAATCGACTTGGAAAGGATCTTCAGGGCCTTCTCGCGGTTTGGAATCGGAGCGGAAACGGAATCACGTGCAAGGGATGCCGAGTGCGTTGTCATTTGAGCCATTCATACCTCCTCCTGGGAGGTCGCGGCCGGATGAAGCACGGTGCGTGCCAGCACGACACGAGAACTAACTACGTGAAACCATTACGATCGGCCGCACGCACCCCAGCTGACGGCGCGAAGCGCCGTACGCAGTTGAACCGAGGCTCAGCGGCGCCAGATAGGACACAAATGCCGCGGTAGTGTCGGAAATCTGGCACTTTGAGGGCAAAAAGGTGGCCGTTCGCGTCCCACCCGGGGGTGCGAAGCGCGTTGTGCACCGCACACCAAAACACCCGGTCCCCGGTGGACGGGGCCCACGAAACAGTCCCGGGTCGGAGAATCAGAAAAAGGCGTGTAGACTTGCGCACTGCGAGGTGGTGTCCATGAAGTACATGGTTGAAGTCGCGCACATCGTAAACGGCGAGCCCGTGTCCCTTCGACGGCTTTCGAAGAATAGAGAGCGAACCGGGGCCTTGCTGGCCGTGTTGTCGGTCGGGCTGGGGGCAATGCTCTCGGCGACCGCCGCGTTTGCCGGGGCGCGCGCGCTTGGACGGGCGGTCTTCGCGCCGCAGTTCCTGGGACTTTGGGGCGGAGTCGGGATCGCCGTCGCCATCATCGCCTACACCCGCGTGTCCCGTCGCTTGGGCCGCTATCGTGTGGGGACCCGCCTGGATGTCGACGCGTTTGCGCCGTGTGACGTCGATCTGGTTCGCCGTGCGGGAAACAGTTTCGACCTGACGGTGGTGTCGGGAATGCGGGGGCGGCTGGAGGGTGGCCGCGCGCCCCTGCCGCTCGAGGCCTTGGCCGCGGCGGGCTCGCGGACCGTGTCGATTGAACCGGACTCGACCGCCGAGATTCATCTGGGCTCGGAAATGTGGATGGTGCGCAGCTGCCCGGCCACGGACGCCGGGATCCGGGACGTTCCGCGCGACTTCTGGAAGTTGTTCTCGCGCGTCGCTGTGGTGGGAATCGAGCTGGGCCTGGCGGCGACGATGCTCTCGTTGGTCCCGCGGGCCGAGACCATCGATAACCACCGAAGGAGGCTGTCGGTCCCGACGGTGACCACGCCCTGGGAGGCGGAGAAGCGGTTGCGCATCGAGGCCCAGATGCAGGCGGCGTCGCTTCATCAATGCTTCGATCCTTTGCCGGTGGCCTGCCAGCACGCGGGTTACGTCGGCGTGGGTGTGTCCCTGAATCGGGAGGGTGAGCTGCGATCCAACTGGATTGCCAGGTCCACCTACGGCACCGACTGCCCGGTCGATCGGTGCATGAAAGAGGTGGTTTCCACGTGGACATTCGATCCCCTTCCGGAAGCGATGCGCGTGATCCTGCCGGTCCAGGTGCTGCGGACGGAAAAGCCTCTGCCACCCAAGGTGGCGCAGGCGGGCTTCTCCGCCAGCGATGGCTACCCTACCGAGGGCGCCAGGGGGCGCTGAACCAATTGGCGAACGAACCAGAGAAGCTCGACGAAGACATCGACGAGCAGGTCGAGCCCACCGCCGAGGAGCGCGCGCGGGCCCTGCTCGAGGCCACCCATCAGTTTCCGTGCGAGTACGCTCTGACGGTGATCGCCTTCAATAGTCACGCCGTGACGACCGCGTTGAAGGGCGCCGTGGCCTCCGGCCGCGACACCGTCGATCATCAGGTGCGCGAGAGCAGCGCCGGGAAGTATCTGAGCCACCGGTTTTCGGTGTCGGTCACCGAAGCGCGTGCGGTGCTGGAACTGTATGCCGTGGTTCGCAGCATCGAAGGCGTGGTCACGATCCTCTGAGGTTTCAAGCTCGCCAGGCGCACGAGGCCCGGACCTGCTCACGGTATCGTCGCAGGCTGTCGGCGCGCCGTTCGGCGTCCCATCCGAGCGCGTGGCCCACCAGGGCGGCGACCATGGGGGCCGCAGCCATTCCCTGATCCCGGGCGTCGCGAAGCAACGGCAGCCGCCGGCACATGACGTCGTCGATTTCACAGACCCATTCGTGTCGGGCTGCGAAAACGATTTCGCCCCAAAGATAAGGAAGGTCCGGATCGATGCGAGCCGCCAGCGCGGGGAGCGCTTCCGAAGCGCTGCGCGTCCCCGTCGCGATCGCGGAGACGACGTCGCGCGCGCGCGCGCCGTACGTTTGACGAAGGTGAGTCTCGATGTCGGGCGCCAGCTCGATCTCGCCGAGAGAGGGTGGGGCAACTCCCCCGGGTAAGGGGCGTGTGGCCGTGACACACGGGCCAATGGCGGCCTCGTGGCCATGGTCGCGTAGGTACTCGACGGCCTTGTCGACGGATACCGCCGCCATCCGACGGAAGGTGGTCAACTTACCGCCCACCACCGTGAGGAGGCCGTCGGGCTCGATGACAATTTCGTGTTCGCGCGATGTGGCCGAGGTCGAATGGGCCGCGGTCGCCACCAGGGGCCGCAAGCCCGCGAAGGTGGAAACCACGTCGTCGACACCCAGCCCTCGACCGGGGAACCCATGGTTCGCGACGTCGAGCAGATAGTCGACGTCGGCGCGTCGGGCCCCTATCCAGTCTCCAGGCCGGGGTGATCGCTGGGATTGATCGGGGGCGCGCCAGTCCGTATCGGTGGTGCCCAGGATGGAGCGGCGGCCTGCCGGCAGAAGGAACACCAGCCGTCCATCGCGCGGCGACAGCAGGACAGTGGCCCGATCGCCATGCGGTAGGCGATCGGCTTCGAAGACAAGGTGGACGCCCAGGGTGGGTCGGAGGTTGTGTCGGCCGCGATCGAAAGCGTCGGAGAAAGGTCCGGCGGCATTGACGACCATGCTTGCCTGGATCGTGAAGTCCACGCCGCCCAGACGGTCGTGCACGTGCGCGGCCTTGACGCGGCCGCGGCGATCCCGCGCCAGCGACGTGACTTCCACCCGCGAGGCGATGGCCGCGCCGGCCCGCTCCGCATCGAGCACGGTCTCCAGCACCAGGCGGGCATCGTTGGTCTGGCAGTCGACGTAGACGTGCGAACCGGCCAGACCCTCGGCGCGAAGTCCGGGCGACAGGCTCAACGTCTCGTTGACCGACAGGCGCCCGCCGGCCACCGGCGCGCGCCAGAGCGCGAGTGCGTTGTAGAGCGCGATCCCGGCGCCCAGGCTGCGAAACCCGGGAGGCGACCCTCGATAGGAGGGGAACAAGAATTCCACCGGTCGGCAGAGGTGGGGCGCCACCCGCATCAAGATACGGCGCTCGCGCAAGGCTTCGAAGACCAGGCGCAGGTCGCCGTACTGCAGGTAGCGCAGGCCTCCGTGGATCAGCTTCGACGACTGACTGGAGGTCTCGCTGGCGAAATCCGAGCGTTCGCAGAGGGCGACCCGCAACCCCCGCAGAGCTGCGTCGCGCGCGATGCCGGCCCCGGTGGCGCCCCCACCCACCACCAACAGGTCGAAGGACTCGTCCGTCAGGCGGCCGAGGACGGCATCGCGTCGCGCGGCCCCGTTCATTCCTTGAGGGCGATGTGAAGCTCGTCGAGTTGGCGGCTGGACACGCCCGAGGGCGCATCGGTGAGGAGGTCGGTGCCTTTTTGCGTCTTGGGAAACGCGATCACGTCGCGCAGCGACTCGGCGCCGCAAAGAAGCATGGCCAGGCGGTCCAACCCCGCCGCGATACCGCCGTGCGGGGGCGGTCCATACTTGAACGCCTCCAACAGGAAGCCGAACTTCGCGCGGGCATCTTCTTCGGTGAGGCCCAGTGCGCGAAACACCCGCGCCTGCACGTCGGACTGGTGAATTCGGATGGAGCCGCCCGCAATTTCGTTTCCGTTCAGCACCAGGTCGTAAGCGCGCGCTCTCACGGCGCCGGGGTTGGTCTCCAGTTGGTCGAGGTCCTCGGGAACCGGCGACGTGAAGGGGTGGTGCGCCGCGACCATGTGGCCGGCATCGCCTTCCTCGAACAGCGGGAAGTCGGTGACCCAGGCAAACCGCCACTGATCCTTGGGGATCAGGTTGTACCGCTCGGCCAGGTGCAGGCGCAGACCGCCCAGGACCGCGTTCACCAACTTCTTCGAGCCGAACTGGAAGAACAGCAGATCGCCTTCCTGCGCGTTGGCGGCGGCGTTGATCTCCTGGCGCAGGCCATCGCTGATGGTCTTCATCGGGCTCTGGGTCCACGCGCCACCGGCGGCCACCCGAGCGCGCGCCAGCCCGCGCGCCCCGAAGCCCTTGACGTACTCTTCCAGCTTGTCGATGTCGGCCCGAGACACCTTGGCGGCCTCGGCGACCGCGGCCGGCAACTTCCAGCCTTTCACGATATTGGTGGGCGTGCCGACAGCCGAGCGCAGCAGTTCGACTCCGCCGCCCTCGTGCTTGCGGACCACCTCGGTCAGGTCGAACAGCGGCAGATCGAAGCGGAGGTCCGGCTTGTCCGAGCCATACAGCCCCATCGCGTCGGCATAGGGCAGGCGCTTGAAGGGCAGCTCGAGCGTGATGCCGAGGATGTCCTTCCACAACCCGGCCATCAGGCCTTCGATGATGTTCTGGACGTCCTCTTCGACGACGAAGCTCATCTCGACGTCGATCTGGGTGAACTCCGGCTGGCGATCCAGACGCAGGTCTTCGTCGCGGAAGCAGCGGACGATCTGGAAGTACCGATCGAAGCCCGAGACCATGAAGAGCTGCTTGAAAATCTGGGGCGACTCCGCCAGGGCGTAGAACTGGCCCGCATTGAGCCGCGAGGGCACCAGGAAGTTGCGCGCCCCGCCCGGCGTGTACTTGACCATGAAGGGCGTCTCGATCTCGACGAAGCCATTGCCGGCCAGGTGGCGGCGGGCGGTCTGGTAGATCTGCGAGCGGACCAGGAAGTTCTTCTGAAGGCTGGGACGCCGCAGATCCAGGTACCGATGCTTGAGGCGGATGGTCTCGTTGGCGCTGGCGTCTCCGATCTCGAAGGGAGGCGTCTCGGACCGCGAGAAGATGACCAGGCGCTCTGCACGCACCTCGATGTCGCCGGTGGCCAGGTTTGGGTTCCGCTTGCCCCCGCGCTCTTGCACGGTCCCGCTGATGCCGACACAGAACTCGCTGCGCAGTTCACCGGCGGCCGTGTGGGCCTCGACGCTGAATTGAGGCTCGAAGACGACCTGGGTCAATCCGCCGCGATCGCGGAGATCGATGAAGACACAGCCGCCGTGATCGCGGCGTGCCGATACCCATCCAAATAAGACGACCGACCGTCCGGCGTCGCCGGCGCGGAGACCACCACAATCGTGAGTACGTTTCAGCTCGGTAAGGAACTCTGACATGCGCGCGAAGTTAACACGAATGCTCCAGCTGTCATGGCGGCGTTCGCGGCGTTCATGGTGAGCGCCGTCCTCGTTTCGGGCGATCGCGCTTGCTCCTGCGACCGGCTCCCTCTAACTTGATAAGGGTGCGGCTGCGCGTTCTTTATCACGGCAATTGTTTTGACGGTTGCAGTTCGGCCGGAATCTTTGCCCGGTTCTATCGCGAGAAGATTGCCCGCGGCGACGTCGAGGTGCTGTTCCGGCCGCTGGAACACAAAGGGGAAGCCCAACCGTTTCCCGCCGACTGCTTCGACGGCGACGAAAATGTCTGTGTCGACTTTCGGTACTCGCAGGATCCGCGGCTCAGCTGGTGGTTCGATCATCACGCATCGGCCTTCCAGCTACCGGGAGACGAGGCCCACTTTCGCGCGGATGCAACCGGACGAAAGTTCTACGATCCCGCGGCCAAGAGCTGCGCGAAGTTCGTGGCACGGGTGTTGAGCGGGCAGTTTGGCTGGGACGAGAAGCCTCTGGCCGAGCTGATCGAGTGGGCCGAGATCATCGACGGCGCCTTGTTTCCCAGTGCGGCGATGGCGGTGGAATTGAAGGAACCGGCCCTGCGCCTGATGACCTGGATCGAGAACAACCGCGATCCGAAGCTGGCCGAGAAGTTCATCGGCGATCTGGCGTCGCGTCCGCTGGCCGAGATCGCCGCCGATCCTTACGTCGCCGAACCGCTGGTGGCACTCCTCGACCAGCATCAGGACAATATCGAAACCATGCGGAAGACTGCCCAGTTGCAAGGTGGGGTGGTGTTCTTCGATCTGGGCGACAAGGGCGTGCCGGCCTTCAACAAGTTCATCAGCTACTACCTGTTTCCCGACGCGCGCTACTCGGTGGGGGTCACGTTGGGGGCGCGGGCCAAGATCTCGGTCGGGTCGAACCCGTGGGCCAAGACCCCACGTACGCACGACATCAGCAAGATCTGCGAGCGCTACGGCGGAGGGGGACATCCGGTGGTCGGTGCGGTTTCGGTCGCCAAGAGCGATCTGGCGCGGGCGCGTCAGATCGCCGCCGAGATTGTGGCTGAACTTCAGACCTGATTCGGTGCCGCCATCGACGCGGGTCGACCGCGGCGCTTTAGCGGCGTCGGTTGGTGGGGGGCGGGCGGGTTCGGCCGCGGCGGGTCGCGCGGGGGCGCTTGCGTTTCTGGTTCGCCGGCGCAGCGCCTCCGCTCGGCGGCGGCGTTCCCGCACGCCCCGCGGGCAGACGACTCTCCAGACGATCGAGCCGCTCGCGTAGCGCACCGGATTCCGTCCGAAGGCGCGCGACCTCGTCCTGCAGGCGGACGACTTGTTCGGTGGGTTTGGCGCCCTCCCGCAGGTCGGTGATCGCGTCGCGCATGCGGCGGCGGGCGCGACCGTCCAGCTCGGCTGCCAAAGTTCGCTCGATGGCGGGGAGGGCGTCTGCGTCGCCGAGGCGCGCCAGGCCCGCCGCGATCTCGCCGCGCACCCGGAAGTCGGCGTCGTCCAGACGGTCCTCGAGGAACTCGCGGACGGTGCGCACGTGGGGGGTTCCCCGCGCGGCCTCGGCCAGCGCCGTCACCAGCGCCTTGCGTGCCTGGAAGGCGCCGCCCGGCCGCCAGGCGTCGCGCAGGAAGGTGATGGCGCGTTCGCCTCCGACCGCTCCCAGCCCTTCCAGGGCTCGCGCCCGAATGGTGTCCTGGAACGACGGACGATTGGCCACGTCGCGCAGCAGTTCCGCGGCCTCGGGGGCGCGGGTCCGTCCCAGGGCCAGCGCCGCGTCTCCCTCGACGAACAGACTGACGTCACCTTTGCGCACCCAGTCGACCAGCGCCGCGGCGGCCCTGAGATCGTGGCGATACTCGCCGAGCGCCGTGGCGACCGCGCGCCGGACTCGATGATGGGGCGCGTTTCGTGCGGCCAGCAGCAACTCGAGCGCATCTTGCCGCCGCGTCCGACCCAGCGCCCGCGCCGCGGCCGCCCGAACACCCCAGAACGGATCCCTGTCCAGGGCGGTGCCCAGCGCTGCGACGCCGTCGGGATCCGGCCCGTCGGCCAGCGCGGCTGCCGCCAGCATCCGATCGATGCCCAGCGTGGCCGCCTCGAGCTGCCGGCGCCACAGCGCGCGCGGCTTGTCCATCTTCACGGTCTTCAGGATCACGTCACCGGGATCGAAGACGACCTGCTCGGGGCGCGCGTCCAGGCGGAAGGGGAATACCTGAATCGCCTCGCGCACCGCGATGGTGGCGTCCTGCACCTTGTGGCCCACCTCGAAGCGGATCCCGACGTCGAACTGAAACGGCGGCAGGTCGTCCGACATGGTCTGGGTCTGCTGGACTCGCAACTGGCCCTCGCCGCGCTCGTCGTCCCACTGCCACGAGCAGGTCAGCTCGGGATGGCCGGCGCGGGCCACCCAGCGATCGAAGAAGGCCTCGAGATTGCGGCCGGACACATCTTCGATGGCCCGCGACCAGTCGCGCGTTTCGACGGTCTTCTGGGCGTGGGTGGTGGCGTAGTGACGGATGGCGCGGAAGAAGATGTCGTCGCCCAGGAGGTGGCGGACCATGTGCAGGACGCGCCCACCCTTGTCGTAGGTGTGCCCGTCGAACAGATGAATCGGTTCATCGTACCGGCGTGAGACGATGGGCCGCTGGTACCGACCGGCTTCCGCCAGATAGGCGTCGGCGTCGTGGCGAATCTCCAGGTCGGCCTCGTCGCGGCCCTTGGCGTGTTCGCGCCATACGTATTCGAAGTAGGTGGCGAACCCTTCGTTCAGCCAGGCCTCCGGCCACTCACGGCAGGTGAGCAGATCGCCCCACCATTGATGCGCCAGTTCGTGCGAGATCAGGCCATCCATGTCGTGATCCAGCGCAGCCCGCTCATCCAGCAGAATGTGATCGGTCAGCGTGGCGGCGGTGGTGTTCTCCATCCCACCGAAGATGAACTCGGGGACCGTGATCTGGCTGTAGCGGCGGTGAGGGTAGGGGACGCCGATGCGCGCCGAGAAGAAATCGATCATGCGCGGCGTGCGCGCGAACGTGCGCCGCGCGTCGGCCTCGCGCCCCGGGGGCGCAAAGTAGAGGACGTCGACGCTGGTCTCGGGAGCGCGATCGCCAAGTTCCACGAACGGGCCACAGACGATCGTGACCAGGTACGGTGGATGCGGAAAGTCGAGGACGTAGTGCCAGCGCGTTCTGCCGTTGGGAAGGTCCTGACGATCGCGCAGATCGCCGTTCGAGAGCAGGAAGTTCCCCGAGGGCGCCATGGCGATGACCTCCATGGGGGCTTTCTCGTTCGGGGCGTCGACGCACGGCCAGTAATATCGGGAGTCGTCGTCCTGTCCCTGCGTCCAGCACTGGGGCGCCCGATCGGGGTGTGCGGCGTCGGGGCCGATGAAGTACAGGCCACGTCTAGGTTTGGCCCGATAGGTGACCGTCACGGCGGCGCTCTCGCCCCGACCCAGCGGGCGCGGCAGCGGCAAGCGCAGCTTCTCGCCGTCGTAGTCGAAAGCCGTCAGCGCGTTGCCCTCGAACGCCACCGCCTCGATGGTCATCTCGACGGCGTCCAGGGTCACCACGTCCAGTTGGTCGCGTCGGGCCTCGATGCGTACGGTGGCAGCGCCCGCCAGACTCTTGCCAATCAGGTCCAGATCGACCTCCAGCCGCACGTGAAGGACGCGGAAGGGACGATCGGCGGAGAAGCGCAGGGGGGTGCCAGGGGGCGAGAAGGCTTTGGGCATGGGCGTCTTGTCTTCGTCGTGGAAGTTGGGCCGGCGGCGCCACGTTACACGTCCATGATCACGGGTGCCAGAGGGCCAAGGCCTGCCCTGCGCAGCGATAGCTTGTCGGCGGCGACGGGCGGGGGTCTAATCGTCTGCCATGGAAACGCGGACGCCCGTCGAACGAACGTACCTGATGCGCCAGGCCACCCCACGGGAGGTCTACGACGTTGTGACGGACTTCGAGGCGTACCCGAAGCTGTTCCCCGAGTTCAAGACCGTGCGCGTGTTGGAACGCCGGCCCACCGGCATGCGCGTCGAGTTTCGCGCCGAGGTCGTGCTGGCGGTCCGCTACGTTCTGGATCTGGTCTGCGATCCCGAGGCGCTGACGGTGGACTGGACCTTCGTCGAAGGCGAAATCGTGGTCGACTCGACCGGTGGCTGGAGGTTCACCGCTGATCGCGAGGGGACCCAGGTGGTCTATCGCGCGGCGCTGACGATCAAGGCGCCCCTGCCGGGCTTCATCGTGCGCCGCGCGACCGATGCGCTGGTGGCCGCTTCTCTGCCGGGCATGTTCGCGGCGCTCGATCGCGAGACCCAGCGCCGGCGCACGGCGTCTGCCGCCTCCCGTGTCTCGGGCTGAATCATGGCTCGGACGGGCCCACCATCGCGCTGACCGAGGCCAGCAGGGCCGCCAGTTCGAACGGTTTCTCCAGCACACGATCGTGAACGACGCCCAGATGCGCCCGTCGATTGGGAGGAACGCCGGTCATCAATGTCAGGGGCACTCCGGGGAAGAGAGCGTCGATCACCTCGGGCAGCCCGGCCGGATCCGTGCTGCCTTCCACCACCAGATCGCTGATGATTCCCCGCGGCGCCCCCCCATCGGCCTGAAATGCGCGCGCCGCGTTCAGGTCCGGGACAAGATGCGTGGCATATCCAGCTTCGTCCAGAACCTCCGCCACCAATCGGGAGATGCGGAGGTCGTCTTCGATGATCAGAATCAGCTTGGGAGGCATTGACTTCGACGTGAGAGATACAGAGAATAGCGGCCCGAGTTGAAGACGAACGTTTTTTCTCGGGGGGATTCTGATGGCTTCCGGACCTCGGAGTTTTCCGACGGTGGAGCATCATGAACATTCCAGCACGCGGTCCTAAGCAGACGAAGTTCATCTTCGTGACCGGCGGCGTCGTGTCGTCCCTGGGTAAGGGGCTGGCATCCGCTTCCATCGCCAGCCTCCTCGAGGGGCGCGGCCTGAAGGTCACGATTCAGAAACTGGATCCCTACCTGAACGTGGATCCGGGGACGATGAACCCCACGCAGCACGGCGAAGTCTTCGTGACCGACGATGGCGCCGAGACCGATCTCGACCTCGGGCACTACGAACGGTTCATCTCGCAGCGGATGACCAAGCTGAACAACGCGACGTCGGGGCAAATCTACCTGAGCGTGATTCAGAAGGAGAGACGGGGTGAATACCTGGGCGGCACCGTTCAGGTCATCCCCCATGTCACCGACGAAATCAAGCAACGAATCCTGGCGTGCTCGAAGGACACCGACGTCTTGATCGTCGAGGTCGGGGGCACGGTCGGCGACATCGAGTCGCTTCCATTTCTGGAAGCGATCCGGCAGCTTCGCCTGGAGGTCGGCTTCGGCAACGCGCTGTCGGTGCATGTGACGCTGGTGCCGTTCATCGGCGCGGCGGGCGAGCTCAAGACCAAGCCCACCCAGCACTCGGTCATGAAGATGCGCGAGATCGGGATCCAGCCCGAGATCTTGTTGTGCCGATCCGAGCGGGTGCTGGAGAGCGCGCTGCGAAAGAAGATCGCGCTGTTCACCAACGTGGCCCCCGACGCCGTGTTCTCGGCCGAGGACGTGACCTGTATCTACGAGGTGCCGATCCGTTTTCATCAGCAAGGCGTCGACGACAAGATCTGCGAGATGCTGAACATCTGGTCGCGCGCGCCGGAGCTGACGGGGTGGGAGCGCGTGGTTCATCGGCTGAAGAGCCCGCGCACCGAGGTGGAGATTGGCCTGGTCGGCAAGTACGTCGACCTGAAAGAATCCTACAAGAGCCTGAACGAAGCGCTGATCCACGGGGGCATCGGCAATGACTGCCGGGTGAACCTGCGGCACATCGATTCCGAAGAGATCGAGCGCAACGGTCCGGCGGCCTTGCTGGACCCGCTGGACGGCATCCTGGTGGCGCCGGGCTTCGGCAGCCGCGGCATCGAAGGCAAGATCGAGGCGGTCCGTTACGCGCGCGAGCAGCGGATTCCCTTCTTTGGAATCTGCCTGGGCATGCAGATGGCGGTCATCGAGTTCGCGCGGAACGTGGCCGGGCTGACCGGAGCCAGCTCGACCGAGTGCGACGCCAATTCCCCCTATCCGGTCATCGACTTTCTCCCGGACCAGCGTTCCATCACGCAGAAGGGCGCGACGATGCGGCTGGGATCCTATCCGTGTGTGCTGGCGCCCGGCTCGGTGGCGGCGGCGGCCTACGGCGTGCGTGAGATCCACGAACGGCATCGTCATCGCTACGAAGTGAACAACGACTTCCGCGAGATCCTGGTGGCGAAGGGCCTGCGCATCTCGGGCACCTCGCCCGATCGCAGCCTGGTCGAAATGATCGAGCTGCCGGATCATCCCTACTTCGTGGGCTGTCAGTTCCACCCCGAGTTCAAGTCGCGCCCGCAGGAGCCGCACCCGCTGTTTCAGTCGTTCGTGGCGGCCGCGCTCCGGCAGCGTTTGACGAAGGTGGTACCGTCCGAACTGTCGGACGGGTCGGCATCCGCCACCATCCAGTAGGGGTTCGGGCAGCTTGGCGCCGGTCCGCCGGGGCCCGAGAGGCTGTCACGGAGAGTCGCTCGGAGCAAGGCGCGTGCGACATGTCTGCAATTTGTGTACCGATTGGGTAGAGCCGTCTTTACCGCTCAGGAGTCGAGTGTTACAAGTGAACCTCGACATTCGCTGACGACGGCCACCCATGGAGATCAAGCAGCACCTCAAACTCTCGCAGCAGCTGGTGATGACCCCGCAGCTGCAACAGGCGATCAAGCTGTTGCAGCTTTCGCGGATGGAGCTGGCGGACGTCGTTCGGGAGGAGATTCTAGAGAATCCCGTCCTGGAGGACGCCGGGGAAGCCGGGGTCGACGGCGCCAAGGCGGACGGGCCGCCCATCGAGGCCGCCAGCGAAGCCGAGCGAGCCGGGGAGACCGAGTTGCCCGTCGCCGACGCGCCGATGGAAGGCGCGCCCGCGACCGAGGTCACGCCCGACGCGCGCGCGGGCGATGCCGTCAACGACTTCGACTGGGACACCTACCTGGAGAGTCAGTCGAACGCGGCGCCGATGCCGTCGTACAAGGCCAACAACGAGGATCTGCCGTCGATCGAGTCGACGCTGACCCGCGGCGCCACGCTGGCGGATCATCTCGAGTGGCAGCTGAAACTCGGGCATTTCACGCTGGAGGATGACGGCATCGGGATGCTGATCATCGGCAACCTCACCCCCGACGGCTACCTGGAAGAACCCCTCGAGGATCTGGCCGAGGAGGCCGGGGTCACCCTGGAACTGGCCGAGAGCGTCCTGCGGCGCATCCAGGAGTTCGATCCGATCGGCGTCGGCGCGCGATCCCTGAAGGAATGCCTGTTGATCCAGGCCCGGCACTTCGGCATCGACGACGACGTGCTGGTGGGGATCATCGAACGGCACCTCTCCAACCTGGAGAAGAAGAACTTTGCCGCCATCGCCAAGGATCTGAACCAGCCGCTGGAGGAGATCTACGAGGCCGCCAAGGTCATTCGCGACTTCGATCCCAAGCCGGGTCGGCAGTACACCTCCGAGGAGCCGACGTACATCACCCCGGACGTGTTCATCCACAAGGTGGGGGAAAAGTACTTCGTGGTGGCCAACGACGACGGGCTGCCGAAGTTGAAGATCAGCGACTTCTACCGGACCGCCCTGGCAGGTGGCGCCAAGGCGCGCGAATACGTGCAGGAGAAGCTGCGCAGCGCTCAGTGGTTGATCCGGTCGATTCAACAGCGGCAGCGCACCATCACACGCGTGACCGAATCCATCCTGAAGTTTCAGCGCGAGTTTTTCGACAAGGGGACCGCCTACCTGAAGCCCCTGATCTTGCGGGACGTGGCCGAGGACATCGGGATGCACGAATCGACCGTCTCGCGCGTCACGACCAACAAGTACGTCCACACACCGCAGGGGATCTTCGAGCTGAAGTACTTCTTCAATTCCGGGATCTCCCGTACCGATGGCGACGATCTGGCGTCGGAGGCGGTGAAGCTGAAGATCAAGCAGATCGTCGCCAAAGAGAGCCCCGAGAACCCGCACTCGGACCAGCGCATCGTCGAGTTGCTGCGCGATCAGAACATCGAGATCGCGCGCCGGACCGTGGCCAAGTACCGCGAACAGCTGCGCATCCTTTCGAGCGGCAAGCGTCGTCAGGTTTACTGAGGGAACGCGGCTAGTCTCGGGGACGACCCGACACGTAAGCGTTGCCCGGGACGTAGAACCGGAGCTGTCGGTTCGCCCAGGTTCCGGCGTAGGCGACGCCGATGCGCGCAGAGCGCTTGATGCGCGGCGGTGGGTCTTGGCCCTCGGCCAGGTACAGACCTTCGCCCTCGGACAGATCCAGACCGTTGTGCTCGCGGGTGATGCTCAGGCCCCGACACAGCTTGCCGGGCCCGGTCAGCGGTAGACGATCCCCGGGGGCCGAGAGCTCGTGCCCTCCCAGCGGCTCGGCGGCTCGGAGCAACACCGCGCCGGCCGTGCCTGCGCTCTCCGTCACCACGTTCATGCAGTGGTGCATGCCGTACACCAGGTACACGTACAGGTGTCCGGCGGGCCCGAACATGATGGCTGCCCGCGGGGTCGGGCCCCGCCGCGCATGGGACGCCTGATCGCGCTCGGCCAGGTAGGCCTCGACCTCGACGATGCGAGCCGTCCGCGGCACGGGGCCGGTCCGTACCAGGAGCTTGCCCAGCAGCTCGCGCGCCACGATCTCGGTGGGACGTTCGAAGAAGGCGCGGGGGAGGGGACGCTCGGGCGCGGCGGTCAACCGGTGGCCTCGGGCAGCAGCAAGCGGGCCCGATCGGTGCCTTCTATCAAGGGCCCGAAACGCCCGTCGGCTTCCAGCGCGCGCAGCAGGTCTTCGGCGACGCGCCGGTAGGTGGGCAGGTCGATGTCGCGCGCGACCAGCTTGTACCGCAACAACACGAAAGCGGTCTGGGCGACGTCGGACAAGCAATAGCGGCGCAAGGCGTCCATCTGGCCAGCCTTGAACAGACCCTCGACCTGACTGCCGTCCACGCCCAGCTTGCCCGGCAATCCAATCAACCGGGCGGCGCCGTCCAGGGACGTCATGCGGGCCGCGCCGAAGTCGGCCAGAACGTCGCCCAGATCCAGGTGCCCTTCCTCCGAGAACCGGTAGCGGAAGCCGCTCCCCCGGTAGTACCAGGTGAAGTCGACCCCGTGGCGCAGGGCGCGCAACGCCAGCACGGGAAGATCGAACGAGCGACCGTTCCAGGTGACGATCAAGGGCTTCACGCGGCCGATGAAATCCGCGAAGTCGGTCATCATCTCCGCCTCGGTCTTGTCCTCGCCCAGGATGCCGATGCGCCGGCAGGCCAGGTTGGCGTCCAGCCAGATGACCCCGATCACCACCGGGCGGCACGCGTAAAGGGGCGGGAAGGGCCGCTCGCCCCCGGGGGCGGGATCGTTCGGGGTGTACAGGTCCCCGTCGGGGATGGTCTCGATATCGAGAATCAGGATACCTGCGTCAGTGACCATGCGTGGCGAGTGTACCGCCACTCGCGTGTCCAGGGGACGCGGCGCCTGTCGCCGCCGCAGGCACCTTGAAAAGAAGATGGCGGGGTGACGCCGCTTCTCTTGCGAGAGGATCGTCGGTCACGGTAGAAACCCGGCACCATGTTGGTGGGCCCCACGCTTCGCCGTTTGCTTGTCGTGGCGATCGCGCTGGCGACGCCGGCCGCAGGTTGCGTCGCCCACCGCCCGCCGCCCATCGAGCCCTGGCAGCGCGAACACCTGTCGAAGCGGGCGATGCGCTTCGATGCAGATCCCCAGGAGATGCACTTCCGTCAGCACATGTTCGGCTCTCGCGAGGGGTCGGACCTCGGATACGGCCAGCCTGGCGGAGGCTGCGGCTGCAATTGATGCGCGGGGTGCTGGCGGTCAGCCTGATGTTGGGGATCGCGCTCGGCTCCGGGATGGCGTGGGCCGACAACCACGTCACCCTGCGGACGGTCTACTACCGCGAGCCGTCGACGCGCGTCGTGCAGCCCGTGGTCGAGGTCGAGAAGGACTTGCCGGGGGGGCTGGACGTGAACGCGCACGCCCTGGTCGACGCGATCACCTCCGCGTCCGCAGCGTCGGGACCGTCGGGCGACAACATCTTCACCGAGGTGCGCGATCAGGCGGGCATCCGCCTGGGCAAGAACTGGTCGCGCGCGCGCGCCACGCTGTCTTACAGCTACAGCGCCGAATCCGACTACTGGTCGCACATCATCGCGGCGGGCGGATCCCTTCGTCTGTGGGGCGACACCGCCACGCTGTCGCTGTCGATGGGCGCGGGCTTCGACCAGGTTGGCAAGCGCGTGCTGGGCGCGGCGCCGACGCCCGCCCAGAACCCGGGGGACGCGTGCCTCCCCAACGGCACCCGTCATTGCCCTTTGCAGCAGAGATTCGCGGGGCTCGGGTACAGCCAGGTGCTGTCCCCGACCCTTCTGGCGCAGGTCGGGTACGAGACGACCCTGCTGGACGGCTACCTGGCCAGCCCCTACCGCCCCGTCGCCTCCAAGGGCAACGAGGTCGTCCCCGATCGACGCTGGCGCAACGCGCTTGCGCTGCGGATGGCGAAGTACTACCCCGAGATCGGCGTCGGCGTTCAGCTTCACTATCGCTACTACTGGGACCTGTATTACCGCTACAAGTGGGGTTTCCTGCCGACGTTCGCGTCAGATCCCAGAGCGACCGGCGGCGATCCCTGGCACCTGACCAGTCACACCGTCGAGGCCCGGGCCTTCAAGTCGCTGGGCCGCGATCTAGAACTGCGCCTCACCTACCGGTACTACTCGCAGGGCTCGGCTTCCTTCTGGTGCGACCTGGGAGTGCCTGGGAACAATTGCTACGTGAACAGCATGCTCTACACCAGCGACCCCAAGCTGACGCCGTCGTCGACGCAGTTGCTGGAAGGGAAACTGTACTGGGACGCGACCCGCTGGCGCGGGATGCCGGTGGCGGGATGGTTTGCGGCCGGGACCTTCGAGGTGTCGTACGCCTATTACTGGCAGAGCACGTCGTATGTGGGCGCCCACATCCTGCAGGCTGGCTACACCATTCCGTATTGAGGCGAGTCCCGACCCATCGTCGCGCTAATCTGTGAACGATGGCCCAGCCAGGCGGCAGCAGCGGTGGCGACGGGGCTCGGTTGAGCCAGTTGCGGGCGGCCCGCCTGCGGACGCGCGCCGTGCGCGGTGGCCTGGTCAAGCTGGCGTTCGGGACGGTGTTCTTGATCGGAGCTCTGGCCCACGCGCTGTCCCCCGAGCGCCACACCTCGGTGAGCGTGCTGTGGATGACCCTGCTGCTGATCATGTCGACCCTCAACGTGGCGCTGGGGTTGAAGTCCGTCGCCCGCGTACGCCGTCTGACGGCCCGGGCGGCCACGCTGGCAGCGGCGGCCTGGGGAGTTTTGGCGCTGGTGCTGGTCGGCCTACTATTGCGTCGATGACCGACCCCGAGACCTTGGCGCAGGAACGTCCGGTCGTGTTGATCACCGGCACGTCGTCGGGGATAGGCCATGCGCTGGCGCGGCGATTCGCGGCCCGCGGCTGGCGGGTATGGGCCAGCATGCGGAACCCGGCCAAGGGTGATGGCCTGCGCCAGGAAGCCGTCGAGCGCGGCTGGACGTTGTCGACGCCCGCCCTGGACGTGACCGACGAAGCATCGGTCGAGGCTGCGGTGTCCGGCCTGCTGCGCGAGACCGGCGGACGCATCGACCTGCTGGTGAACAACGCGGGGTACTTCAGTTTCGGCGCGCTGGAAGATGTCCTTCCCGAAGAGCTACGCGCCCAGTTCGAGACCAACCTGATCGGCGCGCATCGCGTGACGCGCGCCGTGCTTCCAGCGATGCGGGCGCGCCGGGCCGGACGGGTCGTGTTCCTGGGCTCGCTGTCGGGATTGGTGGCATTGCCGATGATGGGGCCCTACCACGCTTCGAAATGGGCGCTGGAGGCGCTGGTGGAGTCGCTGCGTTACGAGCTGCTCGCGTTCGGAATCCGGGTGGTGCTGATCGAACCCGGGCCGTTCGAGACGGCGCTCCATACCAACGAAGTCCTGGCCGCCGCCGCCGCCGATCCTGGGTCGCCCTACGCGTCGTTGCTCGCGGCGTATCGCCAGCAGGCCACAGGCCTTCGTCGCGCAGCCTTGCCCACGCTGATCGACACCATAGAGCGCGCCTCGACGGTCGCCCGGCCCCGCCTGCGCTGGCCCGTGGGACCGACGGCGTTTCAGGTGGTCTACCTGCGGCGGTTGGTGCCCGACTGGCTCTTCGAGTGGGTCGTCCGCTTCGCGTTCCGCATCCGCGCGCGCTGAGCGCGGGCGCGCGTGCCCGGAGCGCGTATACTGAGGGCAACTTGCCTGGGGAGCTGCTTTCGCCTGGAGAGGTCGACTATGTCCTGCGGCGCGCCGCCGAGATGGACAGCACCCCCCGCCACGGTCCCGGGCTGCGGACGTCCGCTGCGGCGGCCGATTCGGACACCAGTCTGTCGGCGTCCGAGGTCCTGCGTCTGGGGGTGGAAGCCGGCCTGGGCTTCGAGGCGCTGGCGTCCGCCCTGACCGAGGTCCGTCATCGCGCCATGGCCGAGATCGAGACGGGGCCGCTGGCGCGCGCACTGGGGGCGAGCCGCATCATCGTCAGCCGGGTGGTCGCCGCGTCGGCCGAATCGGTGGGGCGTGCGGTCGAGGCGTTCATGCGTGACCAGTTGCTGACCATCCGCCGGCATCATGGCGATCGCATCGAGTGGGAACGGGCGCAGGGGATCTGGCCGGGTCTGCTGCGCTCACTGGATTTTTCGAAGCGCTATGGCTTCAGCCTGGTGAATCACGTCGAGACGACGCTGCTGGCCGAGGGAGAGCACACAGCCGTCACCTTCACCATCGACGTCAGCGAGATGCGACGCGATCGCCTGGCCGTCATGGGCCTGCGTTCGGCGCTGGCCTTCGCGCTGTTTGGCCTGGGCGGCGCGATGCTGTTCCCGGGCTTCGGTCTGGCGGATGCGCTGTCATTGGCCGGCGGCGGCATCGCGGCCGGCGGGATTTTCGCGCTAGAACGCCGCCGCTATCTGGAGAGCCGCGCGCGGGTGGCGCTGGCCCCGGAGCGTTTTCTGGATCTGCTGGTCCAGCGCCGGCGCCGACTGTCTCCGCAAGACGTTCCTGCGGGTCCCACTGGCGAGGGCTGAGGCCGATCGGCGGCTGTTGGGCCGCTGCGGCTGCTAGAACGAAGGAACCGCCAGCCCGTCGGTGTCGTGAACCGGGGGCTTGTGCGGCGGCGGCTTGGGCGCGCGAACCGGCGGCTTGACGGCGCTCGGCGGTTTTTTCGGCGGGGGAGGTGTCTCCTCCACCAGTCGGTCGAGCGCCAGATGCACCACCCGATCGCGCGAGGCGTCTGCCTTGACTGAACGTTCGCGGAATCCTTCGGCCCGCAAGACGTACGCGGAGGTGGCCTCGCTCTTCGGAAGCTTCAGCTCGACGGGAACCACCCCCAGATCTTCGCCCTCCGGCGCCGCCTCGGTCTTGCGAAAGACGTGGGCGGCTTCGGGCTCCGCCTCGAAGCGGATCACCACGGACTCCGGCTCGGTCGGGGGTTGCACGGGCGGTGGCTCGTGGATCACCGGCGGCTGCGGGGGATGGGCCGGTGGGGCTGCGTGATGGTTCTGTCGCAGCACGAAGATTGCGGCGCCGGCGAGCGCCACCGCCACGGTCAAGCCGATGACGATTCCCTTGCGGCTGCGGTGGGGAACCGCCAGCGTGTCGTCCCCCAGCTCGGACGCGGCCCTCGACAGAGTGGTCAGATCCTCGACCGAGGGCTGCGCGGCGACCGCCGTCTTGGTCCCCGACAACGTCGCTTGGACCGTGGCGATGCGTGGCTTGGTGCCGCCCACGAACGGCGCGGCGGCGTCGAGCTTGCCGTTCAGGGCTTCGCGGAACGCGCTCATCGAATCGAAGCGATGCTCGAGGTCCTTGGCCAGCGCGCGCGCCACCGCCCGCGCCACCGCGGGGGGCGTGTGTGGCGAGACGTCCGACAGCGAAGGGGCGGGTTCCAGCATGTGCTTCGCGAACAGCTCGCCGATGCCTTCGGCCATGAACGGCGGATGGCCCGAGATCATCTCGAACAAGATCACCGCCAGCGAATAGATGTCGGTACGGTGATCCAGCTTGCCCGAACCGCGGCACTGTTCGGGCGACATGTACAAGGGCGTTCCCATCAGCGAACCCGTGCGGGTTTTTACCGATTGGCCGCCCGAATCCGCGCTGTTCCAGCCGGTGGTCAGCTTGGCCACGCCGAAGTCCAGGATCTTGACCGTCGGCTTGGTCATCGCGCCGATCAGGAAGACGTTGTGTGGCTTGAGGTCGCGATGGATGACGTTCTTGTTGTGGGCAGCCTGGAGCGCCTCGCAGATCTGCGAGACGATCGCCACCGCGTCCGACGGCGGGATGGGCCCCTTGGCCACGCGATCCGCCAGGGACTCTCCCGACAGAAATTCCATGATGAAGTAGGGCTGCCCGTCGCTGGTCTGACCGAAGTCCAGGATCTCGACGATGTTCGGATGCGCGATCATGTGGATCGCGCGCGCTTCGTTGAAAAAGCGCGCCACGGTCTCGGTGTCACGCGCGAAGCTATTGTGCAGGAGCTTGATGGCGACCTTGCGCCCGATGACCGGGTGTTCGGCCAGGTACACCACCCCCATGCCGCCTTCGCCGATCTGCTGGACGACCTTGTAGTTGCCGATCGTTTGACCGACCAGGGTCGTTTCCTTGGGGTCGCCGAATGCCATCAGAAATCGAACTCAGCGAGGATCCCACCACTCGTGACACCGGCGGTGGGGAAGATACGAAGGCCGCTCTTGGCCTCGCGATGGGAAGGGGCGCCGTCTTCCGAGTCCAGATACCCCTTGTAGAAGAGATAGGCGCTGGTGATGCCCAGCGCCGAGCCAACCCCGATGAAGACCCATTGCAGATTGCGGTCGCGGTCGCCTTCAGAGATCTTCTTGTCACGCGCCGCCCGATCTTGCTCGCTGAGGGGGGCGGGGTTCTTCAGGATGTCGCAGATCTCCTGCGGGTTCTGGGCACAGGGGTAGCGGCGGTACTGGTCGAGATCCTTGTTGATCTTGAGGACATCCAGCCCGAACTTCACCGCGGCGCCTGCGCTGATGAGCCCCGCGCCCATCGTTACCCAGAACCCGGTACGGTAGCCGCTTCGTCCTTCGTCGCCGTCGCCGTCGGTCGAAGACGCGCCGGCCGTCTTGCGGGCATCGGCGTTCGTTCTCGAAGTGCCCGAAGCGCCCGAGGCGATGCCGCCTCCCGGGTGCAACGTCAGGTTCACGGCGACGGTTTGCCCCGCGGCCACCATGAACTGCTGGCGGGCCGGACTGAACCCGCCCTTGGTCGCCACCACCTCATGGTTTCCGGGCCTCACTTCCGAAAGCGTCAGCGGTTGTTCCGCGCTGACACCCACGGGAATTCCATCCAGCGCCAAGGTTGCGCCAAACGGGTTGGCGGCGATCAAAAGGGTACCAGCGTTCAGCGGATGACCGGTCAGCTTGGAGAACCATCGGCCGGCGGCGGCCCGGACACCGGCGGCGTCGGCTTGCGACGCCGGCAGGGTCTCGGTCAGCCAAGATTCCAATTTTTCCTTGCGGACATCGAACAGCTTCAGCCAGACGGCGAAGTCGGCGCCGGCTTTCTTTACGCTGCCGTAGATCAACTTGTCCGCGTCCAGGCTTTTACCGGCTTGGGCCATGCAGGCGTGGCCCTCATCGGCGCAGGCAAATACCAGCTTGAGCTCGACCAGATCCTTCCCCGACACGAGCCGCATGTCGGAGGACGCCGAAACCCGCTGCCGCATCTCGTTGGAGACGTCGTCCACCAGACTGGCGGGGACGTCGATGGCCTCCAGGCCCAGCACCGCGGTGGGCGATGCATCGCCAGCCGCCAACGACGGCCTCGCGGAAAGGGCGCAAAATGCCAGGGAAATCAGGAAGTGCCAACGCAGGGGCATGGATTGACGGCCAATGTTTCCGTACCCCGCGGTCCCTGTCAAACTGTGTCGATCGCCGATGTGCCGTGGCTTCCCTCCGGGTGCCTGCCCGGGCAGCGGCCGCCGGGGTCGGGAGGGGGCGGCTCGCGCGCATCCCGAGCGGGGGATGACCCCAAGGGCGCGGGACACGTGCTAGCGTGTTGTGTGCGCATCGGGGTTTCGGGGAAGATTTTTCTCGCGTACACCGTCCTGCTGATCGCGTTCGCGGGCAGCACGTCGTTTACCGTCGTCACGATTCACAATGCCCGCGAGGGCGTGGTCGCGAATCAGGCCTACCTGGACCTGCAGGGTGCGGTGGAGCCCGCCTGGAAGGCCCTCAACGACGTCGGCAGCTCGCTGGGCCGCAGCCTGCGCAAGGATCCCAACCTGGCGCTGGGGCTCCGCAACGCGCGAAAGAAGCTGGAAGAGGCGCAAGGGATCATCGACCGATACCTCGCCCGGGAGCCCTCGAGCGCGCATCGCGCGGGGTTCGAGGCCAACCGGAAAGACCTGGAATCGTTCAAGGCCGACATCGACCGTCTGGTGGCTCAGCTGGCCAGCGTTCGGGGTGGTTCCGATGACCAGATTCATCCCGAGTTTGAGAGCCAGTTCGCCAGCCTGACCCGGAATCTGAATCGCCTGCGGCACCCCTGGCGGGAGCAAGGCGCCCAGATCGCCCAGCGTCTGGCCGACGACGGAGACAACGCCCTGCAGGTCGCGCTGCTGGTCGGCAGCCTGGGTCTGCTGATAGCCGCGTTCGCGGTGGCTTTCATGTGGCGGACGCTGAAGCCGTTGCAGGTGCTACGCGCGCGGGCGCGCGAGATCGCTGGCGGCGAATATGGCCGCCGGACCGGCGTGCGCTCCCACGACGAGATCGGAGATCTGGCGCGCGAGCTGGACGTCATGGCCGAGGCCGTCGAGGAACGCGAGCATCGGTTGATTCGCTCCGAGCGACTGGCCACGGTGGGGAAGATGGCGGCGCAAGTGACCCACGAGGTGCGCAATCCGCTGGCATCGATCGGTCTTTATGCCGAGCTGCTGGGCGACGAACTTGCGGCCGGGACCGAATCGAAACACCTGGTCGAATCAATTTCCAGCGAGGTGGATCGGCTGACGGAAATCACGGAGACCTATCTGCGGTTCGCGCGGCTTCCTCAACCAAAACTTGAACGGGAGGATCTGGGGGCGCTGGTGGCGTCGGTGGCCGAATTCGCGCGCGCGGAGCTGGCGCAGGCCCGGATCGAACTGACGCTGAGCTTGCCGACGGAACTCCTGGAGGTGCCGGTCGATGAGAACCAGCTTCGACAGGCGTTGCTGAACCTGATTCGAAATGCCCGGGAGGCCATGGCCGACGGTGGGCTGCTGCGCGTTGGCGTCCAGCGCGAGGCTGACGACACCGCCAGCATCACCGTCGCCGACAACGGCCCCGGCATCTCGGCCGAGGACTTGCCCAAGATCTTCGATCCATTTTTCTCGACCAAGGCCAAGGGAACCGGGTTGGGCCTGGCGCTGGTGCAGCAGATCCTCGCCGAACACGGGGGCCGGGTGGACGTCATCAGCCAGGGCCACGAGGTCGGCGAGGCCGACGATCGCAGACCTGGGCACGGGACGACGTTTCGCCTGGTATTGCCCTTGCGCACGCCGCCTACGTCCAGCGACGCCCGGGCCAGCGGACAGAAGCCCGCGACACCCGGGGCGCTCGTGCTACGATCGGGCGCGCAGATCGCGCCGGAGGGGACATGACCACGAACGCGCCAAGAACGACCGATGCCGAGCTGAGACCTGAGGTGTTCGATGACTATGGCGCCTTCCTGAAGCACGTCGTTCGCGCCTACTACGACCGTGGCTGGAAGCAACGGCGCGGCAACTTCATCGCGCTGGTGATTGCATCGGGCCAGGTCCTCTCCCTGGCCACAGATTCGGTAAAAGACGGATCGGGCCTGAAGAAGGCCGCGCTGGGCGCGGCGGGCGTCGTCGCCTTGCGGGTCGGGTTGCGGTATGCGTTGTCGGGCCCGCTCGGCGTGGTGCTGACGGGGGCGGCCGCCGTTTCCGCGGTCACCTACCTGGTGAAGAACCAGAAAGAAATCGGCAGCAAGGTCGGGATCTATCGGACCCAGGTGGCGGACACGCGCACCAAGTTCGACGAGATTCAGGGCGGCTTTCGCGCGGGTCGTTACGATGCGGCGGCGCGGAACCTGATGGTGGACGGCTTGCTGCACCGGTTTCTCGAGGACATCGACGCGGCCTGACCGGCGGGTGGGTCCGCCGACCGGCCCATCGACAGGGGCCGGCGTCAGTACAGCGTCAGGGGCTTCAGGCCCGCTCGCGAGAAGCGCACCAGCAAACTGGAGCGCAGGACGTTCTCGATCTTGCCGCGGCCGTATTCGACGTGCGAGATGATCTCGCCCGCCTTGTAGCGTTCCTTGGGGTTGAACGGCCGCACGGTCACCGCGGTCGCGAGCTCTTCGGCCAGGGCGCGTTGAACTTCCGCGCGGCGCGCGGCTTCGGGGTCTACCGCCTGGCGCTTGGTCGAGGACACCACGGCGTCGGCCGTTTCGCGCTTGCGGGCCGGGCTGGTGCGGAAGGTATGTCGCGAGCCACACGCCTGACAGATGACCTGCTTCGGGTCTTCGCCCACCATCGCCACGATGTTGTGGGTCTTCAGGCCGTCGCACTTGCCACACCACGCCTCCACCTCACCGCCGACCCGTAGCCCGGACGACGGGGCGCTGCGATCGTGGGTCCAGGACACGCCGGTGATTCGACGTTCGCCGACGACCGACGACCCGGAGACCTGTCGGTCGGGCGTGCTGACCATGACCGAGGCCGGCATCTTGGGAAGCAGGGAAGCAATTCGCCGAACGTCCGCCACACGGCGACCCACCATGCGTTCGGCGGCGGCGCGTTCGGTGGGGGACAGGCTGGCCAGCAGCTCATGGAATCGACGCCCGAGCTGATCCACTGCCGCGTGAACGGAGGCTACGAATTCGCGGTCCTCCAGCCGTTCCTGCGCGGCATGGACCTGCAGGGTCACGTCACGAACTTCCTGGGCAACTTGATCGACGCTGGGGGGCTGGGTGTCCACGGCGGGTGAATTTTTCATGACCGCTGCCGAAGCGCAACCGTCAGCCGCCTATCTGTCATTTTTCACCAGGCAGAATTTGACGGGTGGCCCGTTGCCGCCCGATTGTCGCGGACAGACGCGAAGCGGTAACCTGGCGTCAATCGATGGCCCCCCTCTCTCGCAAGGTCCCCAGCCGCTCCCGCCTTGGAGTCGGAATGGCCCTCACCTACACGCTGGTGGCGGCGCAGGTTGCGGCGCAAACGATGCCATCGCCCCCGCCCGACGCGCCGCCCACCAGGATTTCCGGCGGGCGGCCTTCGCTGGTCGGCCCGATCGGCCTTTTCAATACCTCGATCGCCGAGGTCGGCCCGGTTCACCAGCTGCGCCTCGGCCTTCACACCGAGTACTTCTCGGCGGCGGATCTGTTGATCGCGGGCGATTCCGACCAGCGTCTGCGCGGTGGGCTGGTGTTCGGATTCACACCCCACAAGCGGCTGGAAGTCTTCGGCGCGCTGCTGAACGCCAGCAATCGCAACACGCGCCCGCGCGATCCAGCCGACCAGGATCCGGAGGTGATCAAGTCGTTTGGCGATCTGGTGCTGGGCGGAAAGGGCGTCTTCCCGCTGTCACCCGCCGCGACCGTCGGTTTCGAGCTGGGGCTGCGGGCGCTGGCGGGCGTTTCCCAGTTGGCGCTGGCGCCCGGCGCCACCTCGTTCTGGCTGGGCCCCCTGCTGACCTACGACCTTCGCGAGCGCGCGTGGGCGAAGGCCTGGCCGCTCCGGTTGCATGCGGCCGCGAGCTTCTACGTGGACAACTCCGCACAGGTGCAAGATCTGTCGAAGGTCACGCGCACCACGAAGGAAGTGGCGATGTTCGGGTACGGCATCGCGCGCAGTCGCCTGCGGCTGGCGCTGGCCGCCGACATGCCGCTGCCGGCGGGTAGGGCGGTGCCGATTCCCCTGGATCCGTTCGTCGAGTACCACTTCGAGTACGTCACGGGGAGCGCCGATGCCTCGTTCTCGGATTACACGGGCCCGTATTGCACCCTGAAAGGGGCGAGCGGGTGTATCGACAACCGCGACTCCCAGTGGCTTACCGTGGGGTTGCGCGCCAACGTGTACCGTCAGCTGACCGTGGAGCTGGGAGCCGATGTGCGCATCCGCTCGCCGGGGTTCCCCTATGGGGTGCCGGTGCCGCCCTTCGAGCTGATTCTTGGCGTTTCGCTGCCGTTGGACGTCGAGCGGCTGGCCGGGGCCGAGCCGGCGGTCAAGCCTGGCCCCAAGTCGGTGGAGCCGCCGGCTGTCGGTCCGTCGGGCTACCTGACGGGCCAGGTGCGCTCGTCGGCGGGGACGGCCGTGCCGGATGCCATCGTGGCCGTTGCCGGTCGGCCCCATTCTCGGGTGGCCACCGATCCGGACGGTGGTTTCACCACGCTGAACCTTCCCCCGGGGCCGGTCGAGCTGGAGGTCAGCGCGGCCGACTTCGAACCCCTGACGGTCGTGACGACCGTCGTCGCCGGGCGCCCAGAGAACGTGATCGTGACCTTGCGCCCGCGCGCGCCCATCGCCACCGTTCACGGCCGTGTGACCGGTCGCGACGGGCAAGGTGTGGACGCGACCATCAAGTTCACCGGCCGCGGGGGCGCTGGCGGAGACTTCGAGGCTCGTACCGACGCCGCCGGCGCGTACACGCTGACGTTGCCGGCGGGCACGTACCAGGCGCGCGCGGAGGCTCGATCGCTGCTGGCCCGCGAGGTCGAGGTGCCGTTGGCGGCGGGGGACCGCACGCTGGACTTCACGCTGCGCCCGCCGCCCCAGACCCCGAACGTGTTTCTGGCGGGCTCCGCGATTCGCACCCGGCAGGCGATTCGTTTCGAAGGGACCACGGCGACCTTGTTGCCGGCCTCGGAGAAGGTCCTGGACACCGTAGCGGAATTCTTGGAGGCGCACGGCGAGGTCAAGCGGGTGCAGATTGTGGCCCATTGGGACAATGCTCCAACCCCGGACGGCGCCGATGCTTTGACCCTGGCGCAGGCCGAGGCGGTCAAGGCGTACCTGATCGGGCGGGGGATCGGTCGCGAGCGTCTGGGGACCGTGGGGGCGGGGGCTTCGAAACCGCTGGTGCCCAACCTGACGCCCGCCAACCAAATGCGCAACCGCCGCATCGAGTTTCACCTCGAATAGACCACCGGCGGGCCCTCTCCTCAAGGCCTTCCGGGGAGTGACGATCTATACTCAGGTCATGAATCTCCTTGCCGCCTGGAAGAAGGCCCGCACGGCCTGCGAGAACTTCGGCTACGAAAAGACCCGAAGGGCGATAGCGGCCCTGTCGATCAGCTTCTTCGTGACGGTGTACTTGATGCTGGCGCTGAACGTGGAGCCCGGATGGGGACCGGCGTTCGTAGCGCTGGCCGGCTGCTATCTGCTGGCCTTCATCGGGGTGGTTGCCGAATGGTTCTGGGGACGCTGGTTCGCTACCGGCCTGGGTTGGTCGGGCGTCATGGTGTCGGTGCTGTCAATCGTGATGATCGGTTGGATTCCGCCGCTGGTCATCTACGGCGCCCTCCACGGACTGGTGGTCCTGGCGCTGATGGGCAAGCGGGTGTCGGCTCTCTACGACCAGCAGGAAGGCTGGCGGCAGCGGTTCGGCATGGACGAATACGGCGTGGCCCGGCTGGGGAAGACGGTGACGCGCGCGGCGGGTTCGCTGCCCAGCCTGATCTTGTATGTCCTCGGTCCCAAAGATCCCGGACAAGGGTTGGCGCACGCTGTGTTTCTGGTGGCCGTGGCCGGGCTGGGTCTGGTCGGTCTGACGGGGCTTCTGCGCTTGCGGACCTGGGGTGCGGTGGTTGGGTTGGTGTCCGCGGTGGCCTTGGTCGCCCACGGGGGATTCCACTGCACGTTCGAGCTGCACGGAACGGCGATGGGCGACGTTCCGCCCATCCTCGCGGTCGCCTTCCAGCCGGTCTGGGGGCTGTTCCCCGGCATGATCGTGCTGCCGACCGCGCTGGGAACGCTGGTCCCGGGCCTGCTGTTGTTGATCAGCCTGGCGCCTTTCGCCCGGCCGGCGCTGGCCTTCCTGCGCCGGCGATAGCGGTCGTCGCGGTCTAGGTGGTGGCCTTCGCCGGGGCGGGGGTCGTGCGCACGTCCGAGCCGATGCGCATGCCGTAAAAGGATCGCCACACGAAGACGAACGAGACGAGCAGAAAGGCCCCGGCCAGCACGGCGCTGGTGGTGCGATCCATCTCGACCGCCAGCTCGACGGCCAGCAGGCCGAACAGCGTGGTGAACTTGATGACGGGGTTCATGGCGACCGACGATGTGTCCTTGAAGGGATCGCCGACGGTGTCGCCGACGACCGCCGCAGCGTGCAGCGGGGTTCCCTTTTCCTTCAGCTCGACCTCGATGACCTTCTTGGCGTTGTCCCAGGCGCCTCCCGCGTTGGCCATGAAGATGGCCTGGTACAGCCCGAACAGGGCGATCGAGATCAGATAGCCGATGAAGAAGAACGGCTCGAGACAAGCGAAGGCCAGGGTCGAGAAGAACACGGTGAGGAAGATGTTGATCATGCCCTTCTGGGCGTACTTGGTGCAGATCTCGACGACCTTCTTGCTGTCGCTGATGCTGGCCTTGGTCGCCGAGCCATCCAGCTTGATGTTGGCCTTGATGAACTCGACCGCTCGGTAGGCGCCGGTCGACACGGCCTGGGTGGACGCGCCCGTGAACCAGTAGATCACGGCGCCCCCGGTGATCAGCCCCAGCAAGAAGGGTGAGTGCAGGATCGACAGGTTCGACAGGCCGGTTGTCAGTCCCTGCGTGAGCGTCATGATGATCGAGAAGATCATGGTGGTGGCGCCGACCACCGCGGTCCCGATCAACACCGGCTTGGCGGTCGCCTTGAAGGTGTTGCCGGCGCCATCGTTCTCTTCGAGCAGGTGCTTGGCGTGTTCGAAGTCGACGTCGAAGCCGAAGTCCTTCTTCAGCTCGGCGGCGATGTTGGGCAGGGTCTCGATGACCGACAACTCATAGACCGACTGGGCGTTGTCGGTGACCGGGCCGTACGAATCGACCGCGATGGTCACCGGGCCCATTCCCAGGAATCCGAACGCCACCAGGCCGAACGCAAACACCGATTCGGCCTTCATCAGGGACTCCACTCCCTGGGTGCTGACGCCGTAGGCGATGCCCATCAGCGCGACGATGATGATACCCATCCAGTAGGCGCTGAAATTTCCGGCCGTCAGACCGGCAAGGATGTTCAGGGACGGGCCGCCCTCACGGGACGCGGTGACAACCTCGCGCACGTGGCGAGATTCGGTCGAGGTGAAGACCTTGATGACCTCGGGAATGATCGCGCCCGCCAGCGTCCCGCAGGTGATGATGGTGGACAGCTTCCACCACAGCGTGGTGTCGCCGTTGGCACCCAGCGTGGGGATCAACAGGTAGGACACGATGTAGGTCATGGCCACCGAGACCAGCGAGGTCACCCAGACCAGCTGGGTCAGCGGCTGTTCGAAGTTCATCTTGTCGGCGTTGCCGAACCGCGCCTTCACAATCGCCTCGTTCAGGAAATACGACAGCGAGCTGGCGACGATCATCATGATGCGCATCGCGAAGAGCCACACCAGCAGCTGCACCTGCACCGTTTGGTCGGATACCGCCAGCAGGATGAAGGTGATCAGGGCGACGCCGGTGACGCCGTAGGTCTCGAAGCCGTCGGCGCTGGGTCCGACCGAGTCGCCGGCGTTGTCACCGGTGCAGTCGGCGATCACACCCGGGTTGCGGGCGTCGTCTTCCTTGATGTTGAAGACAATCTTCATCAGGTCCGACCCGATGTCTGCGATCTTGGTGAAGATGCCGCCCGCGATGCGCAACGCCGAGGCGCCCAGCGATTCGCCGATGGCGAAGCCGATGAAGCAGGCGCCGGCGTAATCGCGCGGCAGGAACAACAGGATGGCCAGCATCATCACCAACTCGGTGCTGATCAGCAGCATGCCGATGCTCATGCCGGCCTTCAGCGGGATGGCATAGATGGGGTAGGGCTTGCCGCGAAGACTGGCGAAGGCGGTGCGCGAGTTGGCGAAGGTGTTGATGCGGATACCGAACCAGGCCACGCCGTAACTGCCGCCGATACCGATCAAGCTGAACAGTAAGATGATCAGGACCTTGGGCGCCTCGAAGTGCCGGAGCACGCCGAAATAGATCACCATGACCGAACCGATCAGCACCTCCAGCAGCAGGATGAACTTGCCCTGCGTGATGAGGTAGGTCTTGCAGGTCTCGTAGATCAGGTCCGAGATGTCCAGCATCGACTTGTGAACCGGCAGGTTCTTGAGGTGCCTGGACATCAGAAGGCCAAAGGTCAGCCCCAGCAAGCAGACCACGATGCCGCCCACCAGCAGCCGATCGCCAGCGATGCCTCCCAGGAAGGAAACGCTGCCGAGGTCGGGAAGCACCAGGGCGGCTTCGCCCCCGCCCGCTTCGGCGGCCCGTACCGGCGTCGCGGCAGGCAGGAAAGAGAGGACAAGGGCCGCCAGGCCGACCAACGACGAGGAGATGGACCGTCTACGCATGAGACACACTCCAAGGACGGGGTTGCGAAGCGGCGCCGTTATAACACGGCGCCTTCACTCCAAAACGACGCGGCGAGGACGGGCCGCGCACGCGTGGGTCTGGGAAGCGAAACAATCATCGACAAGCAGGTCGTTGGGGGCTCTTCCGCTTGGGGCAAAGCCAGGGCCCGAGGTGGAACGTTTCAGTCCCGCGACTTGAGCACCAGCAGCCGGTAGTTGGCGTACCCGGCCTGCCCGCAGGAATAGAGCACCTCGGTCAGCAAGCGGTAGGGGATCGAGTTGTCGGCGACCAGCATCAACTGTGCGTCCCAAGGGATGCCCGTCAGTTCGGCGACCTTCTTTTCCTTGCGGGCATGCTTCTCGAGGATATCGACCAGGGGCGTAATGTAGTAGCCGTTCTCACCGTCGCGCTTGACCGCCGGATCCACCCGACCACCCGTGATGGGGGCGATGCCGTCGCCTTCGACCAGGATCACCTTCTTGGTCACCGTCACCGACAGCGCCTCTTTCGGCTTCAGCTGGGTCGTGGATTGCGGCACCTTCAGGTTCTGGTCGAAGGCAATCGTCGATGACGTAGAGGAAAAGCTCTTCAGAAGAAAGACCAGAATGATGGTCATCATGTCCATCATGGGCGTGATGTTCAGGTCTTTGACGACGTCCGGCTCGGCCAGCTTGCGGGCGTAGGAACGGATGGCCTTTTTCCCCGCCAATCTGGAGACCTGCTCTTGCATCTAGAGAATCCCCGCCGAGAAGGCCACGTCCGGGAACAACACTTTTCCGCCATCGTCCTGGCGCATGGCATCTAGCGTCGCCACCACGATGTCGTAGGACACGTTGGAATCCGCGTTGAAGTTGACCTTGGTCTCTTCCGCGTTGTCGGGCGAGGACTTGATCTCGAGCAGCTTGGTCGTCAGCTGCTTGTAGTCGTACTGGTTGTTCGGCAGCTTGGGGATCAGAGGCAAGACCCCACCCGAGGCTGCGATGGTGAAGCCGGTTGCGCCCACGGTCACGGTCAAGTTCAGCGGTGGCTTGGGCGGCGGTTCGTCGACCGACGAGGCGCCGGAACTCTGAAGGCTGGGTACAGTGACGTTCACGTTACCCAACGCCACCTGGTTCACCACCGACGCCAACAGGAAGATGATGATGTTGGTGACGATGTCCATGTACGGAACGAGGTTGATTTCGCCCGTCTCTTCCTCGAGCTCCTCGTTGTGATCACGCATGCGGCGCATGGCCGCGCGGACCTGATTTCTCGTCATGGTAGGGCGCTCTCTTTGGATCCTCGACTAGGCCTTGCCGGAGCCCTGGGCGGACTCAGCCAGCAGGTTCTCGAGCTTGAGGGCAAACACTTCCAGATCGCTGACCTGCTTCTTCGACGCCGACGACAGGATGGCGTGGGCGATGATGCAGGTGACGGCGATGCCCAACCCCATGGCGGTGTTGTTCAACGCTTCGGAAATACCTTTGGCGAGCAGCGCGGAGCGCTCTTCGGGCTTGGCGGCCGAGACCGCGCCGAAGGCGCGAATCAGACCGACGACCGTGCCGAGCAGACCGACCAGGGTGGCGATGTTGGCGATCGACCACAGGATCTGAACGCGCTTCTTCAGCAAGGGCGTGACGTCCACCAGGGTCTCTTCGATGGCCTGAGCCACTGCGATCTCACCTCGGTGGGTCCGCTGCAGGCCCGCGCGGGCGACCTGTGCGACCGGCGCCTCGGTGGCCGAGCAGAGCTTGACGGCTCGATCGATGTTGTTGGCGAGGACGAGCTTTCTGATTTGCTCGAGGAACGCTCGAGCGTTCACGGAGCCCTTACCCAGGAAAAAGATGGTCCGGTCGACAATCATCGCCAGTGTAATGATCGAGACGACCAGGTTGACGTACATCAACGTGCCGCCTTGCTCTAGGAACTGGGCAAGTCCTTGCATCTCTTTCCTCCGCGTGTGCGCCTGGCACCGCTCGAACCGGGTGGGACTTCGTCTAGTAAATAAAGATGATGATGTGCGTTCTAACTTGTCGAATCGCAAGGCCCCGGCTCGAACAGTGGGTCAAGGCCTAGCGCCGAGTATGTTATAGGGCTCGTCGAGGGTGTCAAGAAGCGCGCATGCATGTCGCGTGCACCTACACCTCAGGCGTCGTTGGTGTCCTTGGGTGTGTCCTTGGGTGTGTCCTTGGGTGTGTCCTTGATGTCCTTGATTGTGTCCTTCTGCTCGCGCGACTGGGGGTCGTCCGGGTGGGTCCGATTCTCCTGATTGTCGCTTCTCACGGCCGCGCGTGGGACCGCATGGATGCCGACGTCCGTCAGTTCGGGAAACTCGTGGCGCAGGGTGGCCTCGATTCGATTGGTCAGGAGATGAGCGTCGGCGACCGTCATGTCCGGATCGACATGGACATCGAGTTCGAGCTGCACGGCACTGCGACTGCCGCGCGAGCGAATCCGCGTCACCTGCTGAACGCACTCGTCTCGGCGGGTCAGCTGGTCGACGCGCGCGGCACTGATGACGGCGGCATCCAGCAACGTCGGAACGTTGTCGCGGAACACAACCCAGGCGGCGCGTCCCACCAGGATGATCACTGCGATGGCGCCGACGGGATCGGCTGCCCTCCATCCCAGCCGCACGCCGATGAAGGACACCAGGACGGCGAACGAAGCGTAAAGGTCCGACAGCGTGTGCTGGGCATCGGCGCGCAGCAGGGCGCTTCCCAGTTCGTGCCCGCGCCGATTTTCGTAGCGCGTGATGACGAAGTTGATCGCCATCGTCGCACCGAGGACCGCGAAGCCCCCCCCGCCGATCGAGGGCGGAGGCCGGTGGCTGAGCAGGGAGCGCACCGCAGCCTCACACAGCTCGATCAGGGCCAGGACGATCAAGACGCCAATGCCCACCGACGCCAAGATCTCGACCTTGTGTCGGCCATAGGGGTGGCTGGCGTCAGCGGGCGCCGCGGCCCAGCGCAGACCCAGCAACGCCAGCACATTGGACGACCCATCCAGCGCCGCGTGAACGGCGTCCGAGCCCAACGCCAAGGACCCCGAGGAATATCCGTACAGGGCCTTGGCGGCGGCGACCACCAGGTTCAGCACCAGCGTCACGATGAAGATCCGTTGCACCGCGCGCCGGGCTTCGGCAGTCGTAGGCCGGGGGTGCGTATGCGTCGCGTGGCTCATCGGTTGTTTGGCGAGGTGACTGCCGGGGCTCGCCTTCCCCCCTGCAGGGCGGTCAGTCCTGGGCGCCGCCTGGGCGGGCGGAACCCGTCGGTCCAATGTCCCGTGCGGACGGAGGCGCGTTGACCGGCGCGCCTTCCAGATCACGCAGTTCGAGGGGGGCCAGCTTACGCAGCGCCGTCTCGTGCGCCGCGCGATCTCCGACCACCACGATGGCGAACTTCTCGCCTGCCAGGAATCGCTTCGCCACCCGCAAGACGTCGGTCTTGGTGACGGCCTCGATGCTCTTGGTGTACTCGACCAGGGTCTTGTCGGGCAGACCATAGATTGCCAGCTCGGCCAGCAGCGCTGCGGTCGAGGCGCGGGTCGCGAAGCGGGCGGGGAAGCTGCGGACGAAGTTGTCCTTGGCGCGCCCCATTTCTTCGTCGGTGACCTCGGTGCTGGAGATCGTCCGCATCTCTTTCAGGATCTCGCCGATCGCGTCCGCCGTGTGCGAGGCGACGAACTCGCCGCCGGCCGACCCGAGCCCGGGGGTCCGACGCATGTCGAACGAGGATCGCGCGCCGTAGGTCCATTGCTGACGTTCGCGCAGGTTCATGTCCAGGCGGTAGAACGCTCCGCCCAGAATCTGGTTCATGAGCAGGATGGGGAAATAGTCGGGATCGGTGCGGCGCACGCCCAGGAACCCGACGCGGATGGACGACTGGGGCGCCCCGGGCTTGTCGATCAGGAAGATCCGTTTGCTGGGCAACTCGACCGGCGGCGGGATCGCGGGGGCCGCGGTCTTCCCGCCTTTCCAGTCGCGCAACGCCGGCTCCAGCTTGGCCCGCAGCTCGGACTCGGTGATGGCGCCAGCCGCGATGACGGTCGCGTTGGTCGGGCGGTAGTGGGCGGCGTAGAACCGCCGGACGTCAGCCGCTGATAGCTTCTTCAGTGATTCCTCGACGCCCGTCAGCGGCCACCCATAAGGGTTCTTCTCGCCAAACAGAACCTTGGTCAGGATCAGACTTGCGAGGGTGGGGGGGCTGTCCTTGCGACGCGTGACGGCCGTCAGCAGATTGTCGCGGACGCGCGCGAGTTCCTTGTCCGCGAAGGCCGGATGCGCGATCACGTCGGCCCAGATTGCCACCGCGGCATCCAGGCTGCGCGTGATGGTCGACAGGCTGACGATCGACGCGTCCCAAGACGACGACGTCGACAGGGTCGCTCCCAGGGCGCCGATCTGTTCGGCGATCTGAAGGGCCGAGCGGGTCTTGGTGCCCTCGTCCAGCAGGTTGGCGGTCAGATCCGCCAGGCCCGCCTGGTGGGGCGGATTCGCTCCCCCGCCGGTCTTGACCACCAGGTGCAGCTCGACGAGCGGAAGATCGTGGACCTCGGCCAGGATCACGTCGGTGCCGTTCTTCAGCTTGAAGCGCTTGAACTCTGGTACGCGAAAAATCGGTTCGGGCCCGGCGGCCGGTGCCTGGGCGCGAAAGGGGGCGTCCGGCGTCTGCGGCACGAGGGGCGGAGTCACCACGACGCGGTTGAGGACGGTCTTGGGCGCCACCGCGGTGGCGGGGGCCTTGGCTGGAGCGGGCGGCACCGGGGGGGGAGCCGCGGCGCAACCCCCGCTGGTGGAGAGAAGACCGAGGAAGGTGACGGCGGTGCCGCCGCGCAACCGCCAGGCAACCCGATGGCAGGTCGATGCTCTCGAGACGACCCTCATTGGGGCTTCACCCTTCCCATGATGGGAGCGTCGGGGTTCGGCACCACCGTGACGATCAGTCGCCCGTCCTGGCGCAGGAACTGGGCGGCCGCTGCCTGCACCGCGGCTGCGTCGACGGCGCGGGTCGCGGTGAGATCGCGCGCCAGATGCCCGGGATCCCCCGTCTCCAGGTTGTAGATCTGCAGGCGTTCGGCCCGCGCCAGCAAGGGCTCGAGGCTCCGTAGCAGGTCGAATTCCAGTAGGTTCTTGGCCCGATCCAGCTCGCGTGCCTCCACCGGTTTTGTGCGGAGATTCTCCAGCTCTTCGTCGATGACCTTCACGATCTCCTCGAGGGTATGTCCTTGCAGGGGCGTGGCCGAGATCTCGAACACGCTCTGGTACATCTGGCTCTGCTGAGACGCCGTCACGCTCTGCGCGATCTGGAGGTCATAGACGAGCTTGCGGTACAGCCGCGAGGCCTTGCCACCCGCCAGGATGTGGGCCACCACGTCCATGGCGTGATCGCCTTCGGTCAGGCTCTTGGGTGTCAGAAAGTCCATGAACAGTTGCGGCTGCTGAACCTTCGCCTCCAGCGCGATCCTCTTCTCGGCGCGCAAGGTGACGGGCGCGGGTGGGGTGCGGGGGATGGGGAGGCCGGACGGAATGGGCCCGAAGTACTGTTCGATCAGGGCCTTCGCGCGCGCCGGTTCGAAGTCGCCCGACAGGACCAGGCTGGCGTTGTTCGGGACGTAATAACGTCGGAAGAATCCGCGGACGTCGTCCAGCGAGGCGCGCGACAGATCCTCCATCGAGCCGATCACCTCGTGGTGGTAGGGGTGTCCGTCCGGATACAGGGCCTCTATGGTCACGCGATTGACCAGGCCCATCGGCCGGTTCTCGATCCGTTGGCGGCGTTCGTTCTTCACCACGTCGCGCTGGCCGTCGAACGTCTCCTGCAGCCCCGCCCGGTCCAGCAAGAATCCCATCCGGTCGCTTTCCAGCCACAGTGCCAGCTCCAGTTGGTTGGCGGGAACCACCTCGAAATAGTTGGTTCGGTCCTCGGAGGTCGACCCATTGGCGTTCGAGACGCCGGCCTTCTGGAGGTACGCGAAGTGCCTGTCCTCGCCGACATGCTTCGAGCCCTGGAACATCACGTGCTCGAACAGGTGGGCGAAGCCGGTCCGGCCGAGTTCCTCATCCTTCGAGCCGACCTTGTACCAGACGTCGACGGCCACCTGGGGCACCCGATGGTCTTCCTGGAAGATGACCTCCAGACCATTGGGTAGGGCGTATTTTTCGAAACGCAGTTCCGGCAGGGGCGCGGGTTCGGCCCGGGCGGTTCCACCGACGGCGAGGGTCGAGCAGAGGGCCGCGAGAAGCAGTGCTCCCAGCGATCCCGATCGGGAGAGAAGCATCGGCCGGTTGTAACACGCCCCGTCTCTTCAGGAGAGAGAGAACCAGCGTCTCTATCGGCGAGGGAAATTATCTGGGAGAATCGTCGCCAGGTCATCGAATGTCGTCGCAGGAACCCATCCCTTCGCCGTCGGGCGAATCGGCCGCTGGCCGGCCTACCGACGACGCGCTGGTCGCGCGCGCCCGAACCGGTGATTTCGCCGCGTTCGAGGCGCTGGTGGAACGTTACGAAGACAAGGTCTACCGGCTGGCGTTCCGGTTCGTTCGCAACGAGACCGAGGCGCGAGAGATCGTCCAGGAGACCTTGCTGTCGGTCTGGCGCAAATTGGACGGCTTCAAGGGCGACTCACAGTTTTCGAGCTGGCTGTATCGCGTGACCGCGAACGCGGCGCTGATGCGCCTTCGTTCTCAGCGCCGCCATCCGGAGGTGTCGACGGAGGACCTGGAGCCGGGGTTCCTCGACACCCGCGCGGCGGCTTACGGCCAGGTCAATCCCGCCAGCGAGAACTGGGCGCGCCGACCGGACGAGGAACTGCAGTCCGAGGAACTGCGCCAGCAACTGCAGCGAGCCATCGAGACGCTGCCGGAGATCTATCGGACGGTGTTCCTGATCCGGGACGTCGAGGAGTTCTCGACCGAGGAGACCGCCCAGATGCTGGGGATCTCGGTGCCCACCGTGAAGACCCGCCTGCATCGGGCGCGCATCGCCTTGCGCGACGTCATCGGCGGTCACTTCGAAACTCGCTGAGCGAGGCGAGGGAACCGGCGGATTCTTGGGCGGGCGGGGGACGCGTCCGGCGTCGCGTATACTCCCCGACGATGTTCATCCGTCGCGCCGGTCGGGCGCGAGTTCGTCGTCTGGGAATCTCGGCTCTGTTGGTCGCGCTGGGGAGCGGGGCGCCTTCGGCAGGCGTCAACGCTGCTGCCAGCGTCGAAGGTCCATTCGAAGATCCGTTCGAACTCCTGATCCTGCGCGAACAGCGGGCGCTGGCGGGGCTGGTGGGGCAGGCCGAAGCCATCGGTCCCGTGCTGACGCTGATGGATCTCGGTGACGTCGCGCCTCCCGGGCGTCTGGACGCCACCTTCCGGGAGCTGGTCACGGACCGAAGGACGGATCCGCTGGTGGCGGCGCGGGCGCGCGAATGGCTGGCGCGCCGCGCGGAAGCCGAGGATGACGCGGCGGCCGCGGCCGGCTGGCGCGAGCCGCTGGGGATGCTCTCGCGGGTCTGGGTGGTCGGCCCGTTCGGCGACGGGCGCGGCAGCTTTGGTGTGGCTTTCCCCCCCGAGACTGAGTCCGAACTGCCCGACGTTTCCCGGAGATATGCAGGCAAGGAACGCGAGGTCGGCTGGCGTCGCGCCGAGGGGGCGTTCTATGCAGGCAGCCTGCACCTGGATGCGCTGCTGCGACCCCGTACCGAAGCGGCGGCGTACCTGGCGGTGTACGTCCGCGTGCCGACCGCCACCGTGGCCGCGCTGCGGTTGGGGACGCCCGGCCCCGTCAAGGTCTGGTGCAACGGCGCGCCGGTGTTCGCCGCCGACCGGGCCCGGTCGGCGCGGATGGATCAGGATGCGGTGGGGCTTCGCCTGCGGGCGGGCTGGAACCGATTGCTGGTGAAGACCGTGGTGGGCGACGGCGGCTGGGACGTGAAGGCGCGCCTGACGACGCCGGATGGCGGTGCGTTGACGTTCGAGAACGACTGGTTGCCCCCAGCATCGGACGCCTCCCCGACGGCGTCGGTATCGTCGGCAAGAACGCCACCGGTGGTGCGAAGCCTGGAGGCCGTCCTCCGCGCGAAGACCCGGGCCACCGGCGCGCCCGCGGCGCGGAGTTGGCTGACCCTGGGACGTTACCTCGCGGCCGCCGATCCCGCGGATCGCGACGAGCACGCCGCCGCGCGGGCGTTCGAGACCTCGTATGCGCGTCAGCCAACGGTGGCGGCCATGCTGGGCCTGGCGTCGGTGGCGCGTGACGACGATGAGCGTCGGCGGGCGCTGGAACGGGGCCGCGCGATCGCCACCACCCCGCTGGAGACCGCGCGCGTGCTGGCGGCGCTGGGCGATGTGGCGCGGGATCAACGCCGCGAAGCCGCCGCGGGGATGCTGTGGCGAACGGCGTTGGAGGTGCTGCCGACGTACTGGCCGGCACACCTGTCGCTGGCCTCCGAGGAGCAATCCGCCGGGTTGTCGGTGGCGGCGTTGGCGCGGCTGGACGCATTGCCAGCGGGGGTGCGCGCCATCCCGCTGGTGGCACGCCAGCGGGCGCGGGTCCTGGAAGCGCTCGAACGGCGCGACGACGCAGAACGGACGCTGCGGGCACTGCTTCCGCATGCGCAAGACGACGTCGATTTGTGGCGCGAGCTGGGGGCGTTCGCGTGGGATCGGGGACAGCGAGACCAGGCGTTGTCGGCGGCGGCCAAGGCGGCCCGGTTGCACCCGGAGCTGCCGTCGCTGGTGGTGGATTGGGCTCGCCAGCTGGAAGGCGAGGGGAACCTGGCCGCTGCACGTACGGTCCTGGAAGAGGCCAGCCGGCGGATGCCCGATGAGTTCAGCCTGGCCGCCGAGCTAGGACGATCGCTCGACCGACACGGCGAAGCGGCGACCGCGATGGTGTGGTTGCGGCGTGGGTTGGCGCTGCGTCCGCAGGACGTCGAGCTGCGACGGTATACGGAAGCGGCTCGTACGCGCGCGGGCCGTCGCACCGCCGCTGGCGACGACGAAGCGAATTCGAGCGTCGACTTCGCGAAGGCGCACGCGGCGTCGGTGCCCGGCTTGTTGGCCCTCGAGGCTGCGCGTGCGCCCGCCGGTGCGGCCGCGACCAAGGCCGCCGGGCGCGCGCCCTTGCCGCGGGCGTCCGAGCCCGACCCGGCGGTGGTCTTGCTGGACCGGCGCGTGGTGCGCGTTCACCCGAACGGGCTGGCCGAGACGTTCACCCAACGCGTGACGACGATTCGAACCGAGGCCGGGGCTCGCGACAACAAGCAGTTTCTGGTGCGTTACACGCCGGGCGTCGAGGACGTCGAGATCTGCCAGGCCCGCATCTTCCGTCGCGACGGCACCGGGACCTGGCAGACGCTGGAGGCCTCGGGACGCGATGATCAAGATCTGTCCGAACCGTGGTACGGCCTTTACTACGACTTTCGCGCCGAGGTCGTCGAGTTCGAGGGGCTGCGGGCGGGCGATGTGGTGGACATCGAATACGTGGTGTCCGACGTCTCACGCGAGAACCAGATGGCGGGCTACTTCGGCGATCTGCAGTTCGTCGCCGAGGGGATTCCCAAGCGGCGGTGGGACTACACGTTGTTGGGGCCGCCGGGCCGCAAGTTCTACTTCGCCCGCCCGGTCGTCCCGCGGTTGACCGAATCGGTGACCGAAAAGGACGGCCAGCAAGTGTTTCGTTTCGCGACGACCGACGTGCCGCGCATCGAGACTGAACCGGCCATGCCCGGGCTGGCCGAGATTTCTCCTTACCTGCACATCAGCACTTACGCGAGCTGGGAAGACGTGGGCGCCTGGTACTGGCGGCTGGTCGAAGAGCAGTTGGTCGCCGACGAGAACATCAAGAAGGTCGTGGCCGATGCGATTCGACCGGCGGGTGGGAAACCGTTGACGGAGCTGGAAAAAGTGCGGGCCCTGCACGCGCTGGTGGTGGGCGGCACGCGCTATGTCGGGCTGGAGTTCGGCATCCACGGCTTCAAGCCCTACAAGGTGTCGCAGGTGTTGTCGCGCCGCTTCGGTGACTGCAAGGACAAGGCGGCCCTGCTGGTCGTGATGCTGCGCGAGGCGGGCATCGACGCCGAGATGGTGCTGTTGCGGACGCGCCGCGGGGGGCGCCTGGCCACGTTGCCGGCGTCGCTGGCCATCTTCGATCACGCCATCGCCTTCGTGCCCAAACTGGGGCTTTACCTGGACGGGACCGCCGAATTTTCGGGAATGCAGGAGCTGCCGGGACAGGACCAAGGCGTGATGGTCCTGCGCGTGGGCCCCCACGGCGCGCACCTGGCCCAGACGCCCGTGTTGCCCTCGGCGCGCAACCGCGCGTCGCGCCACTGGGTGGTCGCGCTTGCGCCGGATGGTACCGCCGACGTCAAGGAGACGTTGACCCTGACCGGGCAGGCGGCGCCGGAATGGCGGGAGCACTATCAGACGCCGGGCGAGCGCACCGATCGCTACGGCAAGGCCTTCTCGACCCGCAATCCAGGCACCCGGCTGCTGTCGGTGGCGATGCCCGACATCGAGAACCGCAACCGCCCCGTCACGGTGGTCGCGCACGCCACCATTCCCGGCCTGGGGGAGCGGACGGGTGATGGACTGCGGCTGGGGCTGGGCACGCGCGAGGTGGATCTGGCGCGAACGTACGCCCGGTTGTCGGAGCGGCGCGCGGCGCTGGTGCTGGCGTACCCGTGGCAGCACGAGGAGCAGATCGTCTTTCATTTGCCGGCCGGGTTCGAACCGACCCATCTGCCGGCGCCACGCGAGATTGCCTCACCCTTCGGGCGCTTCACCTTGCAGGTCGAGAAGCAGGGCGCCGCGACGATCCGGGTCACGCAAACCCTGGATGTGGAGCGGGATCGCATCAGCCCTGCGGAGTATCCCGCCTTCCGGCGTTTCCTGGCCGACATCGACGCGGCCATGGCCGAACGGATCACGGCAACTGCCGTGCTGGCGGGCGCGGCGGTCGGACGGAAGGAAACGCCCGCGCCATGAAGACGAAGAGGAAGCGGGAGGGGAAGGCCGAGAAGCCCGCCGGCATCGTCGCGCTCTGTCTTCTGCTGCTGGCGGCCTGCGCGGGGCCGATCGCGCGATCGGGCGACCGCGATGGCCTTCGCTCCGCTGGCGACAAGGAAGCCAGCCGGGCGTGGGAGGAGCTGGTCGCTGGTGACGATGACCAGGTCGCCGACGGCCTGGCGCGCCTTCCGCGCGAAGACGACGGCCACCCGGCGCGCGAGCTGGCCACCTGGTTGGCGGACGCTTCGCTGGCTTTCGAACGCGGCGCGGGCGCGCGGGCCATGGCTTCCTATCTGGCGGTGCTTGAGGGCGCCGACGCAAAGGGCTCCACCGACGCATCGGTGATGGCGGCGATGGCCACCGGAAGGCTGGGGACGCTGCTGGACGAGCATCCCGGCCCCGAGGCCGCCCGACGCGCCGTCGAGGAACGCATCCTGCGCGCGTCGTTCGCGCGGCTGGGGTGGGAGGCGCGCTTTGCGCTGGCGATGCTGTCCGATCGAATCGCCCGCAGGCGCGGGGATCCCGAGCTGCTGGCGCAATCCGCGCGGCGCTTTGGCTGCGTGACCGCCTTCACGCTGGGCACGCCGGTGGGCCGGTTGCCCCACCTGGATCTCGATCAGTCCGCACCCGCGCAGCCGAAGGCGCCGACGCGCGCGGTGCAATCGACCGGCTGTCGCGTCGCGATTCCGTCGTTCGAGGAGCGGACCGGGGTGCAACGCATCTGGACGGCGGTCAATGTCCCAAGCGACGGGCCGTATGACGTCGTCGTCGACTTTCGGGGGGAAGGGCGGGTGATCGTCGACGGGGGTCGGTCGACGTCCCATGGCGCCGAGGACACCCACGGTCCCCGGACATCGGCGCATCGGGTGGGGCTGCGGCCCGGACGCCACATCATCGAATTGCGCCTGGGGACCTACGGCGGACACCCCGAGCTGACCTTGATGGTCGCGCCCGGGCCTGCGTTCGAAGCAGGAAAGCCCGGGCCGGTGCGGGCCGGCGCCGTCGCGATGGCGGATGCCTACGTCGCCAACCAGCTGGGCGATCTGCCGCGTATGGAAGCCGCCGGGGCGGTGCTGGACGCATCGCCGAGGTTCGCGATCGGGGCGGCCTTGCTGGCGGCGCTGAACCGGGACAATCCCAGCCTGCCGGCCGCCTTTGCGCGTGACCGCGCCCGCGCGTTGCTGCGGCGGGCGATCGGATTGGACCCGCACCTGGCGCGCGCCCGCAACGCCCTGGCGGGCCTCGCGCTCGAGGACGATCGCCCACAAGAGGCGCTGGAGGAAGCGCGTGCCGCGGTCAAGCAAGCGCCCGGGTGGTGGTTGCCGGAGTTCACGCTCTATGGCGCCCTTCGCCTGCGGGGCCTGGAGTGGGACGCGGATCGCGCGCTGGACCAGGCCGTCGCGGACGCGCCCGGCGCTTGTTCGATCATCGAAGCGGCTTACCAGCGCGCGCAGCTCCGGCGCCAGTTCGCGGCGGCTCGCCGCCTGGAGGACCAGGCGGTGGTGTGCGGCGCTGTCACCGACGAGCGGATCCAGCGGTTGCGCCAGCGGGGCGCGCTGGACCAAGCCGAGAGGCTGCTGCGCCTGGGCCTCCGCCTGGAGCCGGATCGGGACGAAGGCCGGCGCGACCTGGCACGCTTGCTGGTGGCGCGCGGCCGCCCCGAGGAAGCCGTGGCGTTGCTGGAACCCAGCGTCGATCTGGCGCACTACGATGGCGAAGCGATCCTGGAGTGGGCCAACGCGATGGAGGCGCGGGGTGATGGTGCGCGCGCCCGGGCGCGCCTGGCGCAGTTGCTGCTCGAACGGCCGGACCTGCCCCAGATCCTTCGGGCGGCGCGCGCCCTGGCGCTGCCGCTTCCTCTCGATGCGCAGCGCCTGGATGGCCGCAAGGTCATCCTCGATTTCGAGCGGTCGAAGCGCGCTTATGCGGCTCCCGCCGTGGTGATCCTGGATCGCTCGGTCACCCGCGTCCTTCCCACCGGCGCCGAGGTGACGTTGACCCACGAGATCGTGCGCGTGCAGAGCAAGGACGCCATCACCAAGTGGGGCGAGGTGTCCATTCCAGGGGGAGCCGAGGTGCTGACCCTCCGCACGCACAAGCCGGATGGCACCACCCGCGAACCTGAAGAAGTCGCGGGCAAGGACGCGATCTCGGCGGCCGATCTGGCCATCGGCGACTACCTGGAAAAGGAGACGCTGGAGGTGAAGGCTCCCAGCGAGGCGTTCTGGCGGCGCGATGCCACGGCGCCGCCGGGCTTTCTGGGTGATCGCTTCTATTTTCAGTCCTTCGACGCGCCCCTGGATCGCAGCGAGTTCCTGCTGGTCTCCGCGCCCAGGCTGGCGGACGCTGTCAGCATCGATGCGCGCGCCGGGGCGCCCCGGCCGACCCGGGTCGCGTCTCCAGATGGCCACGAGGTGGTGACCACCTTCGCCGCGCGACAGGTGCCGCAGTTATTCGGCGAGCGCGCCTCGATTCCCACCATCGAATACGTTCCGTCGGTCCGAATTTCGCTGGGCGCCGGGTGGGCCGATTGGACGCGCTTCGTGCGCGAGCAGATGTACGGTACCGTCCGTCGGGCCGCGGTTCTGGAGCCGGCGTTGGCCGAGATCCGGGCCCAGGCCACCGGCCCGACCCCGCGCGCGTTGGCGGCGGCGCTGGTGACCTGGGTGGGGGAGAACGTCGAACAGGGCGATGATCTGCGCGGGACGGCGTCGTTCGCGGTGGTCAGCGGCCGGGGCAACCGGGTGGCTGCGCTGGTGGCCCTGGGCAAGCGGCTGGGCCTTTCGCCGCGGGTTGTGCTGGGCCGGTCGCGCTTCGTGGCCGAGCCGGACGCGCCGACGCCTGTGGAAGAGGCCGATGATTTCTCCGAGGTGCTGGTGTCCTTCGAGCTACCCGGCGGTCAGGTGATCACCGTCGATCCGCGTCTGAAGCACGCCCCGCTGGGATATTTGTCGCCGGGCCTGGATGGGGCGCGCGGGCTGTCGCTGGACACGGGGACGTTCTCGATCATCCGTGGCAGCGGCGCCGACGCCCGTGAGGTCGACCTGACGCTGCGGGTGTCGGAGGACGGCGCGGCGACGGGACGGGTCGTCGAGCGCCTGCGCGGATGGCCCGCGCTGGAATGGGCCGAGATCATCGATCGCGTTGGCGGTGACGAGACCAAGATGCGCCAGGATTTCGAGCAACGGTGGCTGGGCGTACACTTCCCCGGCGCGCGGCTGTCGGAGCTGAGCGTGGAAATTCTTGGACCCGATGGAAACCCCCGCCCATCGCTCTTGCGGCCCCGGCCGTACGCGGCAGGAGAAGTGCGCGTTCGCTATGCCTTCGCCAGCCCGCGCCTGGGCGTGGCCGAGGCGGGACGCCTGCGGGTCTCGCCCACGTTCTTTCGGGCACAACCCGGGCGCCGGTACGCCGTCGAATCGCGGCGGGCGACGGCGATGATGACCAGCTTCGAAGTTCCGACCACCCTGGTCGCCCGACTTGAGCTGCCGCGCAACGCCCAGGTGGCGCAGCCCCCGAACCCGACGCCCGCGCCAGCCTTGCGGACCCCGTACCTCTACAGTGAGGAACGCCAGGTGACCGTCTCTCCGTCGGGCACGCCGGTCATGACCTTGCGCCGCGCGACGCGCCTGCCGCTGATGCGCATCTCCCCGGAGGCGTATCCGGGCTTCGCCGAAGACCTGCGCCGGGTGGATGCTTCCGAACGAGAGGACATCACCGTGGTGCTGGGGGCGCGGGTGTCGGGGACGAAACCGTGAGGGGAATTCGAACGCTGCGCAACGTCGTCGCCAGGCTGGTCGCGATGCGGGTCGCGATTCTGGTCGCCGTGCTGGGAATGCTGGCGGCCTGTTCCGCTCAGCACCGCGATCAATCGTCGCATGGACGCGATCGCCTGGTGGTGGCCCGTCCCAGCGACGCCACCAACCTGGACCCCGCCCGAGCGTCGGATGTCGAGTCGCTGGAGGTGGCCGAGCAGGTGTTTGGCCGCTTGGTGCGCTTCACGGCGGGCCGACTGGAACCGGAGCCTGATCTCGCCACCCACTGGTCGGTCAGCCCGGACGGCCGCACCTGGACGTTCGACCTCCGTCCCGGGGTGCTGTTTCACGACGGGACACCATTCAACGCCGACGCGGTGGTGTTCTCGTTCGAGCGCCAGATCGTGTCGGAGCACCCTGCCCACGAGCCCGATTTCGTGTGGGCCCGCAGCTACCGCAACATCCGCCGCGTCGTGAAGCTGTCGCCGCTGCGGGTGCAGTTTCAGATCGATCGCCCCTACGCACCGTTTCTCGCGAACCTGGCCATCGGTCCGGCCGCCATCGTGTCGCCGACCGCGGTCCGCCACTGGGGAACCAAGTTCGGACGGCATCCCGTGGGAACCGGGCCCTACAAGTTTCTGGAATGGATTCCCGGCGACCGCATCACGCTGGAACGCAACGACGAGTACTGGGATCAGCCGGCCAAGACGCGCTACCTGGTCCTGCTGCAATTGCGGGAGGCCCGCCAGCGGACGCAAGCGCTGGAGGCCGGTTCGGCGGACATCGTCGAGCAGCTGGATCCGGACGACATTCCGCTGGTGCGGCTGGATCCCGATCTGAAGCTGGTGTCCGCGCCCGCGTCGCTGGTGGCCTACATCGCGCTCAACACGCGCCATCACCCGTTCGACAACGTTCGGATGCGACGGGCTGTGGCGCACGCGATCCGGCGCGACGCCATCGTCCGCTTCGTGTACCAGGGACTGGCCACCGCGGCCGTGGGTCCGCTGCCGCCCAATGTGTGGGGCGCCCGCCAGGATCTGGTGTCGTTCACCTATGATCCCGAGCGCGCGCGGTCACTGTTCGCGGAGGCCGGGTTCAGCGGCGCGGCGTCGCGTCCGCTGAAGTTGTACGTGCCGTCGGTGGCGCGCCAGTTCGTGCCATCCCCCGAGCGGGTGGCGGACGTCATTCGAAGCTGCCTGGAAGAAGTGGGCTTCCCGGTCGAGATCGTCGCCCGTGAGCCGGCCGAGTTGCAACGCGCGCTGTGGGCGGGGGAACACGACCTGGCGCTGACCGGGTGGTCGGGGACGAACGGTGATCCCGACGACTTTCTGTACAACCTGCTGGACGTCGACAACGCCACCGGCCCGCACCCCTCGAACATCTCTTTCTATTCAAACCCGACGGTGCACGCCATCATCCTGGGCGCGCAACGAACCACCGATCGCTTCGAACGCGAACGCCTCTACGCCCGCGCCCAGACCATCATCGCCAGCGAGGCGCCGTGGGTGCCGCTGGCGCATCCGATGGTCATCTTCGCCACGCGCGCCGACATCACCGGCCTGGTGGTGCAGCCGTCGGCCATGGCGCTTTACCGTGGGGTGGAGCACACGCCGTGAGCGAGCGAGACGTCGCCGTCACCCCGTCGGAGATCTCGGTGCCGGTCGAGGTGCCGCGCACCGCCAGCACGGCCGATCGCCTGATGGCCCGTTCGGGCTTCTATCGCCTGTCGATGATGTTGAAGTTCACGCCGCCCAATCGGTTGCGGCGGCCCGGCTTCCGTCGCCGGCGCGGCCTGCGCTGGCGCCTGTCGGTGTTCTTGATTGTCGCGACCCTGGTGCCGGTCATCGCGGTCGCCGCGGTCGCGGCGACGCTGGTGTTCTCGAGCGTCGAGCAGGGCATCGAGTTCGAGGCCCAGCGCGGTCTGCAGGTGGCGCGGGCCTTGTTGCTGGGAGAGGTTCACGAACGCGCCAAGGCCGCCGCCGCGGTGGGAAACGAGAGGGCCTTGCTGGATGCCCTGGCGCGCACGCCGATGGACGTGCGGCGCCGACTGGCCGAGCTGTCCGAGCGCCAGCCGTCAGCGCTGCTGGAGGTCACCGACGCCGTCGGACGGGTGCTGGCCCGTTGCGCGGGGGGCACGTGCAATGACGCGATCGTCAGCGAGCGCTTCGCGGCGTTCGATCCGGCCAATCGTTCGCCCGTCGTGCGGCGAGCCCTGGAGTTCGAACGCACGATCAGCATCGAGCCGGCGGGCAACTGGCTGGTGGTGCGCGCCGCCTTCCCGCTGGTGGATCCTGCGTTGCGCTTGCTGGGATCGGCGGTCGTCTCGGCCAGCCTGGATGGTCCGGTCGCGGATCGCGTGAAGGCTGAGCTGGGCGCCGCCCGCGAGGTCATCTTCTATCGGGGCACCGAGCCCAGCACGTCCACCTTCACCACGCCCACCGGAGCCCGGTTGGTGGGGCCCGCGCTGCCACCCGTGGCGGTGGCGGCGTTCAACGAGGCTTCGGCGCCGGTGGTGGCGCTGGAGGTGGGGGGGCACGCGTATTCGGTGGCGTTCGGCCCCATTCAAGATCCCAGCGGACAACGGGTCGGGGTGCTGGGGGTCGCCCTCGATCGCGAGACGTTGGCGGCGGCCCGCCGCCGGGTCACCGTGACCTTGATCCTGGGCGCCGTCAGCGTGCTGCTGATCGCCATTGGCTTGGCCGACGTGCTGGCCCGACGCTTGACCCGTCCGCTGCAGGATCTCCACGCGGGAGCGATGTCGATCGCGCTCGGCAACCTGGACACCAAGATCGGCGTCGATTCCCGCGACGAGCTGGGCGATGTCGCCGAGGCGTTTCGCGTGATGGTGCAAAGCTTGAAGGAGAACCAGGAAGGTCTAGCCGCGCGCGTGCGCGAGCTGGTGACCGTGCACCAGATCGGACGCACCATCAGCTCGGTCGTCGATCTGGACCAGCTCCTGCGCGCGGTGGTGGCCGAGGCCCTGGCGGTGCTGGACGCCAAGACCGTGGCGCTGGCGTTGGCGGTGGATGCGCCGCAGGCGCCGCAGACCCGCAAGTTCAGCATCCGCGCCGTGGCAGGCGAACCGGTGGGCCGGCGGCTGGCCGATATGTCGGCACTGGTCGCCACGCGCGGGCGCCCCGTGCGGACCGACTCGGTCGAGAGCGACGCCGACCTGGGGCCCGCGGCCGCGGCGGCGGGCCTGAAGGGGCCCTTGATGGCCGCGCCGCTGGGCCTGAAAGATCGTTCGGTGGGGGTGATCCTGGTCGGGCGCCTGGGCGAGGAGCCGTTCTCCGAGTCGGATCTCCGTCTTCTGGTGACCCTGGCCGATCAGACCGCCACCGCGATCGAGAACGCTCGGCTTTACACGGAGGTGCGTGCCTTCTCCGAAAACCTGGAGATGAAGGTGCGCGCCCGCACCGCAGAGCTGGAACGCGCCAAGGCCGAGACCGAGCGGGCGCTCGGCGATCTGCGCAGCACGCAGACGCAGCTGGCGCACTCGGAGCGCATGGCCGGCCTCGGGCAACTGGTGGCGGGCATCGCCCATGAGGTGAACTCGCCCGCGGCCGCCGTGCAGGGCTCGATCGACGCGCTGGAAGAAACAGTGCGGCGGCTGGAGCTCTGTGGTCGCGACGTCTTCGCGCTGGGGCTGCCACCCGCGGCCATCGAACGATACTTTGGGGTGGTCGCGCGGTTGCTGCCGACCTTCAATCAGCGGGTCCTGTTGACCGCCGTCGAAAGCCGTCAGCTGGGCCGGCGCTTGCGCGTCATCCTGTCCGATGCGCAAGGCGGCGATGAAGCGGCGGCCCTGCTGGAGGAGGTCGGACGGGCCGGTGAATCGGTCGCCGCCGAGTTGAAAGAGATCGCCGACGGCCGGTCTCTGGTGCCCCTTTGCGGGTATCTGAGGGAGCTGCTGTTCCTGGTGCGTGCGTCGATCACGATCCGGACCGCCATCCAGTCGATTCGCCGCATCGTCGGTGCCTTGAAACGCTACTCGCGGCTCGACGAGGCGCCCGTCGAACGCGTCGACGTTCACGCGGGCATCGAGGACACATTGTTGATCCTGTCCCACCAGTTGAAGTCGTCGGAGAATGGGATTAGTCTGAAACGTTCTTACGGCAACATCCCGACGATTTCAGCCTATGTGGGTGAGCTGAATCAGGTGTGGACAAATCTCATCCACAACGCGATTCAAGCACTGGGAAGCAGGGGGGAGATTTTGATCGAGACCCGCGTAGAAGGCTCTGAGATCCGCGTAGCCGTACAGGACGATGGCCCAGGAATTCCCCCCGACGTCATGCCCCGAATCTTTGACCCCTTCTTCACGACCAAGAGCAAGGGCGAGGGCACGGGGTTGGGGTTGAGCATCGCGCATCAGATCGTGGAGAAGCATGGCGGGCGCATCGTGGTCGAGAGCGCTCCCGGGCGTACGCGCTTCGAGGTGTCGCTGCCCATCACGCGCCCGGAAGGCGTCCCTTCGCCGCGTCCCGGAGCGGGTTTCTCATCGGGCAAGATCGTCCTTCCCGACGACGGTGGTGCCTTCAGCGCGCTGGAGACGACGAAGCCTTTTGTCCGACCACGCTCCGAGATCCTGACCAAGGGAACCGGCAGCGCGGGGGGCAAGGGACAGGATTGACTGCGGTGGACATCCGGTTGCGTGAGCACATTGTCTGCGTCGACGACGAAGAGGGAATTCTGACGGCCCTCCGGCAACAGCTATCGGCCCGGTTCGGGGCCGAGTGCAATATTGCCGTGGCCCAGAACGCGCACGACGCGCTGGCCCTGATCGACGATCTTCAAAAAGACGGTGAAGAGGTCGCGGTGGTGATCGCGGATCAGATCATGCCGGGCATGAAGGGCGTCGAACTGCTGGAGGAGGTGCATCGCCGCAGTCCGCGCACGGTGAAGATCTTGTTGACCGGCCAGGCGGGCCTGGACGCCGTGGTTTACGCGATCAACCGGGTGGGGTTGGACCAGTACATCCCGAAGCCATGGGACGAACCCGATCTGCGACTGACCATCCAGAATCTCCTGTCCCGCTACCGACTCGAACGCGAGCGAGAGAAGCTGTTGTCGGAGCTGCAGCGGAAGAACCAGGAGCTGGCGGCGTTGAATTCGTCGCTGGAAGAGAAGGTCTCCGCGCGCACCCGGGAACTGGAAGGTCTGAACACGCGTCTGGCCGAGCTGGCGATCACCGACGGCCTGACCGGGTTGTACAACCACCGGCATTTTCGCGAGCGGTTGACCCTGGAACTGGAGCGCAGCCACCGCACCAATCTGCCGCTATCGGTGTTGATGATCGACGTCGACAGCTTCAAGCACTACAACGATCTGCACGGACACCTGGCGGGCGACAACGCCCTGCGCGGCGTGGCGCGCGTGCTTCAGCATGGCCGCCGTGCCAATGATGTGGTCGCGCGCTACGGGGGCGAGGAGTTCGCCATCGTGCTGGTCGACGTCGGCAGCGCGGCGGCGAAAGACGTGGCCGATCGCATCGTGGCCAACGTCCTGGAGTTTCCGTTCGAGTTTGGTTCGACGCAGCCGCTGGGGCGCCTGACGATCTCGGCGGGCGTCGCCACGGCACCCGGCGACGGGGTTGACGCAGCCACCGTGCTGGCCAGCGCGGATCGGGCGTTGTTCGCCGCGAAGAACGCGGGGCGCAACACCGTCTGCGTGGCGGGTCGCTAAAGTCGCCACGATGCGTATCGCGGTCCTTGGCGCGGGGGCCTGGGGCTGCGCCCTGGCCAGCTTGTTCGCCGAAACCGGGCATGACGTCGCGTTGTGGGACTTCGTTCCCGAGCATGCGGCGCGGCTCGATCGCGAAAGGACGCACGTCTACCTCGGGCTTCGCCTGGCGGCCGGGATCCTGATCACCTCGGACCTGCTTCGGACATTGAGTGAAAGGGAGCTGGTGGTGATCGCCACGCCGTCCGCGTTCGTGCGCAGCACGCTGCAGGCTGCCCGGCCCCACCTGGCGCCGGCAGCGGTCGTGGTGTGCGCGGCCAAGGGCCTGGAGGCCGGGACCCACCTGACCCTGGATCAGGTGATCGCCGACGTGCTGCCCGGTGTGCCGTTGGCGTTGTTGTCGGGGCCGACCTTCGCCAAGGAGATCGCCGCCGGACTTCCGGCCGCCGCGGTGGTGGCCGCGCGTGACCAGGCGGTCGCGCATCTTGTCCAGCAGGGGGTCTCGTGCGCGCGGCTGCGGCTGTACACCACCGACGATGTGGTCGGGGTCGCCCTGGGGGGCGCGCTCAAGAACGTCATCGCCATCGCCATCGGGGTGGCCGACGGTCTGAAAATGGGGGACAACGCGCGGGCGGCGCTGATCACCCGCGGCCTCAGCGAGATGGGGCGGCTGGCGCTGCGGCGGGGAGCCCATCCTTTGACGATGGCGGGCCTGGCCGGCCTGGGCGATCTGGTGCTGACCTGCACCGGTGATCTGTCGCGCAACCGGCAGGTCGGGCTGGCGCTGGCGGCGGGGGAGGATCTGGGCAGCATCATGCGCCGGCTGGGACAAGTGGCCGAAGGGGTCGAGACCGCCCGCACGGCGACCGAGCTGGCGCACCAGATGGGGATTGCCATGCCGATCACCGTCAACGTGGACGCGGTCCTGCACCAGGGCAAACCAACCCGGGTGGCCCTGGCCGAGATGCTGTCGCGCGAGCACCGGGCCGAACGCGACTGACGGAGCGCGCGCCTATTCGGCTTTCTTGCTCACCGGCGGTTCGCGCGTGAACCTCAGACTGGAAACGTCCATGGGCCGACCTTCGTAGACGCGGAAGGAACAGCGTCCGTGTCCATCCTGGAAGCGATCTTCTCGCTCGACCTTGGTGCCCAGCAGGCGGGTCAGCGCCGTGACGGTCGAACTGCACAGGATCGGGCGCGCCATGGCCATGTCCAGAAACGGACAGTTGCGCTCGATCAAGCGATAACCGTCGGCAAGCTTCTCGATCTCGATGAACGGATCGTCGGCGCCGTAGATGTCCCGCAGGCGCTCCAGCTGTTCCCCCAGCGGCAGCTCGGGACGCGGGCCCCCCAGCGCCGCCACTCGGGTGTCGGTGACCCGAGCCAGCACGCGTTCGAGCGCCGCTTCGCCCAGCTCACTGTGGATCGCGTCGGCCAGCGCGATCGCCAGCGTGCCGGTCTGCTTGGGAAATAGACCTTCACCCTTCAGGGTCAGTCGGTAGCGGCCGGGCGGCCGGCCGGGCTCGCCCGAGGGTGGTAGCGCCTCGCGCTCGATCCACAGCTCGCGCTCCAGGGGCGCCAGCTGCTGTCGGATGGCTTCACCGGACAGCTCCAGATCGGCGGCCAGATCAGCGATGGTGGCGGGCCCACGGGTCTTCAACCGCGTCAGCAGGCGCCGTCTCGATCCAGGAAGATTCGCGACCTCGATACCCACGCGCCGGATACTAGCGAATGCGTTCGGGAACCGCGACATGCGCGCGGCGAGGACGAGATTTTCAGTCAGGCGCGCCGCTGGCAGACGCCGACCGCCAGGACGACCGCCGAGAGCGCGAACAGCGCTGTGACGCCGACTTCAATCGTCACGGACCCACCCCCGGCGCCGCCGACCAGACCCCGGCGCACGGCGGAGACCGCATAGGTCATGGGGTCCACCCGCATCAGCCAACGCACCCAACCTTGACTTCCGGTGGCGGGAAACATGGCGCCCGACAGCATCCACAGCGGGATCAGGGCGACGCTCATCAGGCCGTGATAGCCCTGGGTCGAATCGATCCACCAGGCGACCGCGAAACCAAGCGCCGTGAAGCCGACCGCCGCCAGCGCCAAGGTGGCGATGACCAGGGGAAGGTTCATGGCAGCGAACGAGAACCCCGCCAGCGGCGAGAGCGCGATGAAGGCCAGCGCCTGCACCAGCGCAATGGTGACTCCCCCCAGGGTCTTGCCGAGCACCAGCGCCGGACGGGACACCGGGGCTACCAGGACGGCTTGCAGGAAGCCATGGTGCCGATCGTCGATGACCGACATGGTCGAGAAGATGGCGGTGAACAACATGGCCAGGACGATCGTTCCCGGAAAGAAGTAGGCCAGGTAGTCGGCGCCGCCGGTGCCCGCGCGGAAGCTGTCGGCGAAGCCAGCGCCCAGGATTGCCCACAAGATCAGCGGCTGGGCGACCGAGCCCACCACGCGGCTGGGCTGGCGGAAGAACCGACGCAGATCGCGGCCCACCAGGGCCCCGATCACCCGCAGGGCGCTGGGGTGGAGCGGAACGGAGCGGCCGGGAGCGGTCATGCGGTGGTGGTCTCCGCGGCCAGCGCGCGGCCGGTCAGCTTGGCAAACACGTCGGCCAGGGTGGGGCGGGCGGTGGCCACGCTGCGCAACCGGCCGGGGGGGAACAGCTCGACGACGCGCGGGACCAGCTCGTGGCCGCGCGGCGCTTCGACGGACAGCCAACCACCGCCCTCCATCACCCGCGCCTTCAGATGCAGGCGCGCCTCGAGGTCGCGCGCGATCTCGTCGGGGCGCTCGGCCTCGATGCGAAGCACATCGCCGGCCACGCGCGCCCGCAGTTCGTCGGGCGTTCCGGCGGCGACGATCCGGCCGCGATCGAGGATGGCGATGCGATGGCAACGCTCGGCCTCTTCGGGCTGGTGGGTGGTGACGATGACCGACAGCGCCCGGGAGGCGCACAGGCCCTCGACCTCGCCCCAGATGCGGCGCAAGGCCTCGGGATCCACGCCGCGACCAGGCTCGTCCAGGATCAGCACGTCAGGATCGTGCAGCAGCACCCGCGCGATCTCGATCCGGCGGCGCATGCCGCCTGAATAGCGAGACGCCGGCTCATCCGCGCGTGCGCCCAGCTCCATCAACGCCAGGGCCTGGTCGATGCGCGGGCCGGCGTCGCGGCGGGCCAGGCCGTAAAGAGCCGCGCCCAGCGCCAGGTTCTCGCGTCCGGTCAGCTTCAGATCCAGGCTGGGTTCTTGAAACACGACGCCCAGCCGTTGCCGGTAGTCGCGTCGAGTGGGGTCCAGCGTCTCTCCGTCCAGGGCGAAGGTGCCCTGATCGGCGGGCAACAGGCCCGACAGCAGGCGAAACGCGGTGGTCTTGCCGGCGCCGTTCGGTCCCAGCAGCCCCAGGATCTCGGAGGGGCGCACCTCGAACGAAACGTCGTCCAGCGCCAGCCGATCACCGAAGGCCTTGCGCAGGCCACGCGCGCCCAGCCGTGGCGGAGGCGCCATTTCAGAGGCGAGCGGCGCGCTCATACGGCCGTTCGATCGAGGATCAACGCCACGAAGAGCAGCGTCAGATAGACCAACGACGCAAAGAACAGCGAACGGGCCCACCCGCGGCTGGCGGTCCGGCGAAATCCAGCAACGCCCCAGGCGATGAAGCCCACCCCCAGCGTCGCGGCCACCGCCGCGTAAACCACGCCCGCCACGTGCAACGGCGTCAGCGAAAGCGAGATCGCCACCAGCGCCACGGTGAAGCCCACGATGAAGAAACGGGTGGCCCGTTCGCCGACCACCAGCGGCAGGATCTGGATCCCCGCGCGCCCATAGTCTTCGCTTCGATAGAGGGAGATCGCCAGAAAATGCGGGATTTGCCACAGGAACAACACGCCGAAAAGCGCCAGCGCGCCCGCGTCCAGATGGCCGGTGACCGCTGTCCATCCCATCAGCGGCGGCAAGGCCCCCGGCACCGCGCCCACGAACAGCGCCGCCGCCGACGCACGTTTCATGGGTGTGTAGATGGCCACGTAGGCGACGAACGCCAGGCCGCCAAGGATTCCGGTCAGCGCGTTGCCCGCCAGCAGCAGCAAGGGCAGGGCGGCGGCCGCCAGGGCAGTACCGAACACCAGCGCGGCGGCCGGCGGCAGACGGCGTTCCACCAAGGGACGATGGCGCGTGCGTTCCATGAACCCGTCGACGTCGCGCTCGATCAGCATGTTCAACGCGTTGGCGGCGCCCACGATCAGCGTGGTTCCCAGCAGCGTCATGATCGCGCGCCAGCGCGGCAAGTGCCCGGGCGCCAGCCACATGCCACCCGAGAACGTGGCGATCACCAGCCCGGTGATGCGCGGTTTGGCCAGGCGCACCAGGTCCGCGACCGCCTCGGTCCAGCGGCGCGGGGTGGCCGGTATCTCGCGCACCGCCAGGGCCAGCGCCAGGCCAATCTGCGACGCCAGGAGCGCGGTCGCGACACCCAGGTGGGCTTCGACCGTCGTCAGATCCAGGAACGACGTCACGGCGTGCAGCCCCAGCCAGATCTGGACGCCGACCAACACCGGCGCGGCCAGCGCCAGCCAACGCAGTCGGGGACGGGACGCCGTGGCGCGGAAGCTGGCGATCGACGACATCAGCACGATCGCGCCGACGACCGCCGCCCCCAGCCGATGCAGCGCCTGCACCAGCACCGTGGGGTGGGCATCGGGCCACAGCGAGCCCCGACACAGCGGAACATCCAGGCACGCCAGGGCAGCGCCCGAATGTCGAACCAGGCCGCCCAGCACCATCTGAAAGAACAACGTGACCGCGGCGACCAGCGCCAAGTTCACGGCCAGGGCAGCGCGCGCCGGATCCGTGGCGGGGGGATGCTGCGGCGGCGTCGCGGGCGCCGGCCGGCTGCGCACTGCCAGGTACAACACGGTGCTGAAGAACAGCAACGACGTGGCGGTGTGCAGGGTCGACACCAGCGTCGGCAGGCGCAGCAGCACCGTGATGCCGCCCAGCAAGGCCTGCGTGAACACCAGGCCGACCGCCAGCCAGGCCGGGCGGCGCAGATGCCGGTGCGCCGGTTGCAGGCTGCCGGTCGTCACCGCCGCCAGCATCAAGGTCAGGATCACCACGGTGCCGGCGGCAAGACGGTGGCTATGCTCGATGGCGACGCCCCCCTGCATGACCGGCATCATGGTGCCGTAGCAGGTCGGCCAGTCGGGGCAGGCCAGGCTGGATCCCGTGCCGTGGACCAGACCGCCGATCAAGATCAGCAAATAGGTTGCCACCGCTGTCGCGATGGCCAGACCGTGGAGCAACATCGGGCGGCTTTATAGCGCGGAATGCCCGAAACGGTTGAGAATCGCCCGTCCGACGATCGCCCGGTCGAGAAGCGCACGCTTGAGAATCACGCGGTTGGTCCCTTCGTTCAGGGCATCGCGAACTCGAAGGCCGCAGCCACGGGCGCGGAGGCGTCAGCGTCGACCTTGACCTCGGTGGTCCGGGTCCCCAGCCGTTCGTGCCAGGCTTCCACCGTGTAATTTCCGGCCGGCAGGTTCTCCAGCTTGAAGGTGCCGTCCTCGCCGGTGACCGCGAAGAATGGGTTGGTCGCGATGGCGATGTATCCGGTCATCCAGGGATGCACGTCGCACTTGAACTTCACGATCTGGCCGCCGTCGGCGAAGGTCTTGGACAGCGGCCCGCCGCCCGGGATCTGCGCCTGGTTGAACATCGTCGACGCGCCCTTGTAGGTGTGGACGTTGTGCAGCGTCTGGTCGCTGTTGCGAATCTGGACGGTCTGTCCGGCCGCCACGACCTGGACGCGCGGGCGGTACATGCAACCGCTCTGGTCCACCGACGCGGGCGTCTTCGGAGGCTCGTAGGTTCCGCTGGCGCCCTTGACCACCCGCACGATGACATTCTTCAGACCGCCGGCCGGGCCGACCAGGAGATCGTCTTCCTTGATGGTCTGGCGGGCGCAGAACGGGTCGGGCGTGGAGACGCTCTTCGGCTCGGGCGCCTTGCCCTTGAACTTGACGGTTCCGGCGACGACGCCCTTGCCCAACGCCCCGGGGGCGGTCGAGCCCGGGGCCTCGGGGGCGGGGGCCAGACTGGTGGTGGTCGGCGCCGGCTCGCTCTTTTTGTTGCAAGAGGAGGCGCAGGTCGCGACGACCGGCAGAATCAGCAATCCCCAGCGTGTCGCGCGCTGGCGTCGCGACGGATTCAGGTTCGACATGCGGACGGCCTTAGCAGGGGGCCCCGTGACGGTCAAGGAAACGTGGGGCCGTCGGGCCGCCCGTCCTGCGGACTCGCCGTTTGTCAGAACCCATCGCATGATGAGCGCATGGCCTCCGCTCACTCGCTTCGTCGCGCCGAAACGCGCGATCTCCCGGCGCTCGGGCGCCTGGGCGGTCTGCTGGTTCGGCTGCATCACGGTTTCGACCGCCAGCGCTTCATGGCCCCGCAGGGCGACGTCGACGAGGGCTATGGCTGGTTCCTGGGCACGCAGCTGGCCGAACAGGATTGCGTGGTGCTGGTCGCCGAAGTGGACGCGCAGGTGGTGGGTTACGTCTACGCCGGGCTGGAACCGATGTCCTGGAAGGAGCTGCGCGAGCCCGCGGGGTTCATTCACGACGTGGTGGTGGACGAATCCCAGCGCGGCCGCGGCATCGCCACGGAGCTGGTCGAGACGGCCGCGCGCTGGCTGAAGGAGCATGGCGCGCCCCGGGTCATGTTGTGGACGGCCAGCCAGAACCCCGCCGCCCAGCGCCTGTTCAGCCGCCTGGGATTTCGCACCACGATGCTGGAGATGACGCGCGAAGCGGGCTGAGAAGCGGGGTGATCAGCGGGGCGCGGCGGTGACCGGAGGTTCATCCTCGGCCGTCTCGTTGGCCACCCGCCCCAGCGCTTCCAGCAAGTTGTCGATCCCGGCCGGGGAGGTGTCGAAGTAGCCGCGGATCCGCAGGTGGCGATCGACCACCACCAGATGTTCCCCGTGCACGATCTCCCAGAAGTTGTCCTCGGTCTTGTGGCGATCGATGCCGATCTTGAAGCCATCGATCACCGCCTTCTCGACCTGGTCCAGGGGCCCGGTCAGGAAGGACCACTTGTGCGCATCCGCCTTGTAGCGCGCGGCATATTCGGCCAGACGGGCGGGCGTGTCCCGCTCGGGATCGACGGTGAACGAGACCAGATGCAGGTCGGGGCCCAGGCGGCGCGCGCGGTGTTCGATGTCGGCCATCCGCTGCGTCAGCATCGGACACGCGGTCGGACACGACGTGAAGATGAAGTCGGCGACCCACACCTTGCCGAGCAGCTCCTGGGTCCCGAACGGTTGGCCCTGCTGATCGGTCATCGCGAACGCCGGAATCGTCGACAGCACCGGCGGGGCCGGCGGCAGCCGGCGCAGCATCACCCGCGCCACCGGGAGCGAGAACAGCACCGCCAGCAACACGATCCAGAAGGCCGGCCGGCCAATCAGCCGGCTGAGCTTGCCCCCCACGACATTCGGGACGGCGGCGGGCGCTGAGGAAGTCGAGGTCGAGGCGGTCACGTCGCGCGTAGTGATTGACCGAGGTTCTGGTTCTGTCAAGTCGTGATAGCGTTCGCGCACGGTCCCATGGAGACGCCCGCGGCCACATCTTTGTCAGCGTCGGAAGGTCATCATCTGATGCGCGCCACGCCAGGGACGGTCGGGATGTGGGTCTTTCTGGCCACCGACGCGATGGGTTTTGGCGGGCTGTTGCTGGCGTACGCCGTGTTGCGGGTTCAGGCGGCGACCTGGCCGGATGCCGAGTCGCGCCTCAACCGGCCGCTGGCGCTGGGCCTGACGATGCTGATGATCGCCTCGGCCGCGACGGTGACTGCCGGCGCGGCGGCGGCGCGCGCGGGGCTGCGGCGCCGCGCGTCCGTTCTCCTGCTGGCAACCGCGGCTCTGGGACTGGCGTTTCTGGTGGGGCAGTACCTCGAATTCGACGGGTTGGCGCACGAGAGGGGGGTGGGCCTGGCGGCCGATCACGCGGCGGCGCTGTTCTACGTGATCGCCGGATATCACGGCCTGCATGTGCTGGCCGGCGTGGGCCTGTTGACGGGGTTGGCGATGGCTCGCACCCGGACCGCTTCGGCGCCGAGCGGCGCGGTGCAGGCGGCGGCGCTCTACTGGCAATTCGTAGACGTCGTCTGGCTGGTCATCTTCGTGCTTTTCTACCACCTGCCGTCGGTGACCCGATGACCGACACACCGTCGTGGCGGGCGCCCCTGGTCGCGGCGATCTGCATGGCGGCTGTCGCGGGAATTTCGAACGCCCCGCTGGGAGCCGGCTTGCGGAGCGCGCTGGTGTTGGGGGTGACCGCGCTGGCCGTGGGGGTGTCGCTGGTCCAGACCATGGGCCTTCGTCGCGCGTCCCGCGGCATTCAGGCGATCATCTTGGTTCCGCTGGTCTTCTGCGTGGTCGCCGCGCTGGTGTTGATGGCGGAGTCGCAGTTTCGCGCGGGTCTGGTGTTGCGATGAGGGGCGGGCAGGGGCGTCGTGGTCCTGCAGGAGCGGTGACGATGCTTGTCGGTGCGCTCGTCGCCTCGTTCGTCGCCCTCGCGTCCGCGCCTGTCTGGGCCCTGTGTCCGAACTGTCTCGGTCAGTCGCGCGACCTGGGGGCGACGTTGAAGCTGGTCGGCGCCTTCCTGCTGATCCCATTTGTCGTCGCCTACGTCGCCCAGCGGGTCATCCGGCGCGCTTGCCGAACCGGTCTGCCCCCGCGGGAATAAGACGCGCTCGTTATCGGAGGCTTGAGCGAGCTCCTCGGCCGTCAGGCTGAAGCGGCCGAGGCGTTCGTCAGCTCAATGCCAGGTTGGGCCCCATCGTCGACGAAAGAACGGCCTGCGCGAAGCTACTCCGGGAGAAAGTGCGGGCGCAGCCCGCCGTCGCGGCATCGACTCGCGGTCGACCGGCCAGCGTAGGCGTTCGTCGGCTGCGACGCCTCCTTAGCCATCAGCCTCGGCCTTGAGCTTCACCTGAGCGACATACGCTTGGAGCCGCTCCTCGGTCACGCCGATTCTATCGGCCAGTGGCTTTGACACGTCGTCGAGGGCCCGGTCCGCGCGTTCGAAGAGATTCTGTGCAGATTCGAGTTCAGCGATCATCGATCGGCATCCTCGGTCGCTCATGAAGGTCTCCGAACGCTCACGAAAATAGTGATGGGCGATCCAGTTTCGCTTCGTGAGGGCTTCCTTCAAGGTCTCTTCAAGGGTGGCGTCGACCGTAACGTGGGTTTTCAGATCCCTGATCAGAGCCCCAAGCGTCTTCACGAATTTCGCCGTCAAGAACGCGTCAAAATCTGTGACCGTTGGGAGTCGGCCGGCGGCCATGCTCGCGTAGAGCATCGCGTTCGTGAGACCATGCTCCAGAACGTTCGCCTTGTAGATCGCCAGGCCAAAGTGCGCATAGACGTCTCTGACGAGGTCATCTCGGTCCATTGGCTTCCCTGTATGGCTAACGCTTTCCCGTTAAGCGGCGGCCGCGAAGCGGCCGTCCGTCTTCAACGGCTTGTTAGCCAGCACTCTGACGGTCATGGCTCGGGCACCATTTTCGGGAACTCATAGATGAACCGAAGGAGCATCTCGACGAAAGTGAGCAATTCTTTCGCGTCGTTCTCAGCCATCACAGCAATTTCGTGGGTAGCCTCATTTCCCTTCTTGCGGATATGATCGACCCAGTGCTTGCCGTTCGGCGGGACATAGCCGTGGTCAGATAGGTAGCTGACGTACTCGATAAACTTCAAGCCTTCCGCTGCCTTTTCCTGAACAGCGATATTCATCAGCATTTTTCTGCAGAGCAGGACGGCCGCCGTGAAGCAATTCTCGCTGGTACACCGACGCGCCTCCTCGTACAACGCGCTCAATGCATCCGGGACGTGAAGGACTGGCCGGCCCATCGGCGCGGAGGGATATTGACGTCCCGAGCCGCGAAAGACCGGGCCGCCACAGTTTGGGCAAATGTAAATTCCGCCGATCTGTGGTCCGCTTCCGTCCTGGAGCTGGCCGAGCTTGAATCCCTTAACCGACGGGACGGCGACGCTGCAAAATCCGCACGTGAATGCGAGGTTCGGCAGATCGGAAGCTGACCTCCAGGCTGCGGCACCTTCTGGAAAGAATCGCGACATTCGGGTGTCTACCTCCGTGCCTGTCGTTTCAGCGGCGAGCAAACGAGGGCCCGAGGCGACCGATGCGGTGGCCGGCCCGCAACCATTGGTCATGCATCGACGCCGCCATCAAAGGTCGCCGGCGGGAAGGTATCCCGCGCCGGTTTGAGAAGCATGTCGTCGAACTCGGTTCACCACCTCCGAAAAGTCGCGCCCTCCAAGCGCCAGCATGACGTGCGCATAGTCGAGCAGCAAGACCTTGGTACCGGCGCCGGATGCCGTGCTGACCGCAGTCGCCGAATAGCCTGACATCGAGACCATCACGCCCATTGTGTTGTCTGCCTTTCTGGATACCTTCTGTGCCAGCACGTCGACATCTGGTGCCGGTGCCTGTTCACGCGTGAATTTCAGTTCGACGAGGTAGGTCGTCCCGTCGATGGTGATGGTGCCATCAATCTGGCGACCTTCGACGACGTAGGGTGGGCGGGAAACGATCTCGTGAAATGACATCAGGTCGTAGAACCAAACCTGGAAGTCGTAGCCAGCCTGCTGGCTCCCCAGCCGAGCCGAGAGCTCCCGTAACTTGCTGGTCAAGTCTTCAAGGCGGCGCTTTTCCTGGGTGTTGCTCTCCGCCACGAGTCGCGCGCGCTCGGCGGCGCGAGCAGCACGCGTTCGAGAATCGGCATCCACACCCGCGGACAGAAGATGCTCTTTGAGGACCCGAACAGCCTGGGCAGCCGTCTGATGTTTCTGCGGCGAATCCTCCCACCCAAGAAGGTCTGGAAAGGCAGTTTGCTCTGCGAGCGATTGCGCCAATTCGAGAAAGAACTGGGTTGCCTTCGGATGACGCTCCACCTCGAGGAACAAGCGCTCCAAGAAGGCGCGCTTGGTCTCGTCAGCCCCCATCGTCGATGCGAACGCCGAGGCGATGCCACAGGCTCGCACAAAACGTTGCAGAGCCTGTTTCCTCCAGAAGGAGGCAAGAAGGGCGTCGAAGACGAGGGTTTTGAGGTGAGGAGACGCGACCTGGGCCACTTGGGTCCGAACAGAATATCAGATGGCTGACAAGGCTGCCCTTCAACGACGGACGCGAGAGCAAGTGCAGACAATGACCGTCGCGTGTGGCTGCAACTCGACGAAGATCTCGTCTTCCAATCCATGTCGATTTACGACCACGTTCTCCTCGTCCGCCCAACGCGATGGTGTTCAGCGGCGAGTAACCGAGGGAGCGAAGCGACCGAGGTGATCGTCCGCCTGCAACACCTTGTTGGGCAGTATTCTAGGTGAACCTCGGATTCAAAAGAACAAGCTGAGTGACGTCCGCGAAGTAGGCTTGCAGCTTGACCGGATCTGGTTGGTATCCGGTAGGGTGGCCGCAACCATTTCGGAGATCAAGAGCGGCCTTCAGGTGCTTGTACTGCGTGTCGTCCAAATAGGTGAGGAACCGGCACAGGAGAATTAGGTGAGCATCGGCGGCCTCCTGCACGTCTGGATCAGCGGTGAAGACGTAGTCCTTTGTGAATGTCTTGAACATCAAGCCCTTGTCGGCCTTCATCTTTGCGAACTCGGCGTTTAGCACGCCAATTCCAATGGAGGTGAGCTTCTTATGGACCATGTGCGCGACCGCGCACCAGGCAAGCACTACCGAACCGCGGATGCACTTCGCCTCAGCGCACCGGATGGATTCATCGAGATATTTGAGTAGTTCAGGATCAGAGACTGGCTGAACAAGCTTCCGGAGTTCGTCGCCGATCGTCTGAATGGCGGAGTTCTTGATACACGGGTGAAGCAGGTCGCTTTCGGTGGTGGCGATGAGGCCTTTTAGAAGCGCCGTGTATTGCTTCTTCGGACTCGCGCTATTCGTGAGCTTCACCAACGTCGTCCAGACACTCGATACTGTCTCGACTTGTGCGGCGTCAACGGTGCTGCCAGATTCGAGAACGCCGGCCACCGGCAGCCAGCTTTTGTGCGCTTCCTTGACACGCTTGCGCAACGCCTGGCCGCTTACAGAAGCCGTCGTCAGCTTGCGTACCTCCTTCTGAATAGAGGCCAGCTCTTCGACAAGGTTTTCGAGCGCCTCGGCGGCATCCATCTACTCCCCCGCCGCGATGCTCTTGATGATATCGCCGGCCTTTCTGCGACCGGGGCCGCTCAGTTCCAGATCCGCACCCTTGTCGCGCGGATTGTAGTAGCTCTTGCTTGCCTTCAGGTTCGCGGAGAAATTCGGTGGATCGTAGCAATCGTAATGGACGGCGAGTTCGCGCAGGGACTTCAGCGTGCAAGTAAAGCTCCCGGATTCCAAGGCTTGCTTGACACAGAGAAGAAGCGACAGGCTAACCAGCTTACTAGCCTTGCCAGCCCCGGGGATAGAGGATGCCAGCAACTGCGCACCTGGCCCTGTCGGATGGAAGACCTTTTCGAGGAGTTCCGTGGTGATGGCGTTTGCCGTGAGAAAGGGCTTTACGGCTTCCGGCACGCCTCCGGGCGCGACCGGTGACGAAGGCGGGGGAGATGCCGACGTCGCCGAGGGCACGACGACCTTTGGCGCGGTGTTGGCGTTGAACCACTGCTCCAGGATCATTTTGAACGCGGTCTCTTGCAGCGCGGCGGGCGTCTTGCCAACGAGCTCGATAATCGCGTCGAAATCAACCTTTAGCTTGTCGAGCATTCGTCCTCCCGGATTGGTGTTTCATTTGTCTGCCCAACTCTGTATTGGACGGCGGCGCTGCTGTCTAACGCCGGACGAGGATCGCCCGCGACGGCCCCTGAGACAACTGATTTCGCGAGGATGCGTTCCCTCGGTCGTTATCGTCCGTGTTTTTGCGACTCTCGCTCGGCGGTTAGATGTCGAGATCTCCGAACAGCCGCGCGACTTCGATCTCCACCGCCCCAAAAGGCTCAAGCCGAGCCCGCTCTCCGGGAGCGACCGTCGCGACGATGATGTAGCCGTCCGCGTGGTAGCGCAGGATCGTCAGCAGGGGTTCATCCAGATCGAGGAACCAGTAGTGCGGTACGCCGAACTCGTGGAGGACGCGTCGCTTGATAACCGCATCCTTGCTGCGGTTCGTGGAGAGAATCTCGCATACCCAGTCCGGACGTACCCTCACGCGCTTGCCGGTTGGGCGCCCCGGGACGCGCGCCTTTCGCCAAGCGGATACGTCGTGGCGGAACACCTGCGTGGGCGAATACTCGACGTCGACCTCGCTCGCGATCCGCCATCCCCCGTCGCCTCCAGGGGGGCCGCTCCCGCGAAAATGCGTTTTCAACTCCCCGGCCAGCGAGACCTGCGCGTCTCCGTGCTCGAAGCTGGTCATGGTTTCTTGCACCAGTTCGCCGTCGATGATCTCGACGTGATCGTCCTCGCCGAACGCGTCCAGGGCGTCGGCGGTCACGAGCTCACGCGCGGAGGAGGTCATCGAAACAAATCGTAGCACCGGGTATCGTTGCGCCGCAGGCTCGGCAGCGGGGACCTGTATCCCGACCCCTGGCGGCGGGTGCACGGCCGACCCAGGTCCCGATCCAGCGCAGGCGCGAAGCTGCGAGGTTGCGTTCGCTCGCTTAGCGTCAATGTCGTTCGGTTAAGGGCCCTCAACTCAAGGCAGCACGGTCACGGTCAGGGATTCGCCTCCCGCCTCGACCCTCGTCTTCCCCTCGGCGATGCCAACGACGACGAAGGCGGTCTTGGGCTGAGGTCCAGGACTGTGCTCGTAGTAGCCCCCCTCGGTGAGCGTGTCGAGGCTGGCCGGAAAGATGAGCGCCGTGCTCGCGCTGTCGGTCGAGGAGACGCGTGCACAGGGATCGCCTTCCGGGTCGGTGCACTCGAAGGCGATCGAAACGCCTCGCGACAGGCTGATCGCGTTCGACCCATCATCGAGGCTCGCCGTCAGCCCCGGCGGCGGCGCGGTGATCGCGTCGTAGTCGTTGCCTTTGCACCCGGGGACGACGCCGGCGACGACGAGCAGGACGGGAACGCCCAGCCACTTCATGGCTTCACCTCCACCGAAAGTGCCGTCGCGAGCCCGCCCGCTGTCACGGTGACAGTGGCTTGCCCCGGTTTGCGCGCCACCATCCGGGTGCGTCCCGAGGTCGGCTCGCGCAGCAGCGTCACGACGTCGCTGTTGGTCGCGAACACTGCCTGCGTGTCCCCCAGCAGCTTCTGCCCGCGCGCATAGACGCTTGCGGCCAGCACCAGATCCTCCCCCGGCAGCAGCTCGGCACCTGTGACCACCTCACCGAGCTCGCGGCCGTCCGATGTGAAGACGCTGAGCGCGAGGCGATCGGCCGCGGCGACCCAGACCTGAATGAAGTCGACCACCGCGTCCTGGTCCGCAAGCATGACCAGCAAGGTGGCGCGTCCATCCCCGACGCCGCGCACGGTTTCCCCTTCGATGGCGAGAACGTCGGGATGGCTGGAGACCAGCCGCTTCGGCGGCGTGGCCGCTCCCTGAAACGACTGGCGCACGTTGATGCGGGCCGCGGCTCCCACAGCGAGCGGACCATCGAGCCCCTGCGCCACGCAGCTGAGATCCTGCGACGGACAGTCCGCCGACAGGTGCGCCTGGCCGAGCGCGCCGGGCGAGCCCTCACCACAACTCGCGGCGGCCAGCGCGGCCGCCGCAAATGCTCCGAGCAGAGGATGTCTCATCGTTCCGCGAGCACACAGCAAGTGCCGTGCCCTAGCAAACTCCAGACAAGTAGCGGCCCGCGCGCGCCGCAGACGCGACAGTGCGATCATAGCCAAGCGGGCGAAGCACCCGCCGCGCCCAGCTTAGAGTGTCTCTGCGGGAGTCACGGCGCTGTTCGCGAGCCGATTCAGCGCATCGACAGCATCGACGCGGGCGCGCGATCAAGCCGAGCACGAGGGCCCAACAACGCGCCCACTGGAGCCGCCACGATTCACCGCGGGGCTGCCCGCGTGAGCACCGCTAGCGTGCAGGCGGCGGTGGTTCGTTCGGGGGCGACCAGGGCGGCGCCGCCAGCAGCCCAGCGCGCAGCGCGGTCGCGGCCGGGGTGTCGCGCAGCGAAACCAGCGACGCCACGTAGTGGGCCATCGCCCACAGATCCCCGTCGGGCAGCACCCCCTTCCAGGTGGGCATGGCCGTGCCGCCGATTCCCGAGGCGATGCTACGCGCGATGTCGGGAACGGTGTCGCCGGCACGCAGGACGTTGAAGGTGAAGTCCGGCGGCACAATCGAAAAGCCGAAGTCGCTGGACTTTGCTACCGAGGCATGGAGGTCGGCGCGAAATTCGACGACACGCATCTTCGTCAGCGCTTCGGTGAACGCGAAAATTTCGGGCCGCGTGACGTATGCCGGATGACAGGCGACCGCGCACTGGGCCAACCCGTGATAGACGCGCTTGCCGCGCTCGACACCGTCGGAAGGGCGGGTTGCCCACGGATCGGGCTCGAGGAGAATGGGATCGCCCGGCTTCTCCGTCAGCCAGCGCGGCGAGAAGGTCTTGATGTACGCGATGACATCTTCCAGTTCGCGGTCCGGGAGATCCCACGCCAGCATCGCCGTGCCGTGGAGGCCGCCGCGGATGATGCGGCGAAAATCGGTGTCGTTGGGCAATTGCCCGGCTGACACCGCGGCAAATTTGTAGACGCCGAGCCGCAGATCGCGCGGTGGTGGGCGCAGCCCCACCCCCGACGGGCCGCCCCCGTCCCCCGCGGCGCCGTGGCACGAACGGCAGTAGTGCGTGAACGCGACCGCGCCTGCGTTCAACTGCCGCGCGGGAACGATGACGCCGCCCAAGGTCAGGTCATGGTCGAGCGCGGTCAGCGCCGCCTCTCGAGAACATCCGGCAGGCGCGGTCGCAACGACGGCGATCAGCGAGACGTTCACGGCCAGCCATTTCCACGACGCGCGCGTCATGCCACGAACACCGCCACCAAGATCACCACCCACACCGCCGTGACCAGGTGCCAGAAAGAGGCGAGGGCGCCCAAGCGGCCTGCGTCGACCGCACGGCCTCGGAGGGCGGCGTAGAGCGACGGCGCCAGCACGAACAAGGCGACCAGCGCGTGCAGTCCATGAAACAAGGTCAGCGCGTAGATCACCGACGCGACCAGCCCCGAGCTGGGCAGCACGCCGGCGCGCGCCAGTTCTCGAAGACAACCCACCTGAAGCCCCAGGAACATCATGCCGGCCACCGCCGCGGCCACCAGCGCGCGCGGGAGTTCGGCGGCGCTGCGGGTTGCGCGCCCCAGCGCCACGCTGCCTGCCAGCGCTGCGGCCGTCGCGCCCCAGCGCCACGCCCACAGCGGCGGGAGGGGCGCCTCGCCCGGCGGCGGCCACGCTGGCGCTTGCAGCCGCACGATGGCGTACGCCAGCAGCAGCGCCGCGAAGGTCATCGTCAGCGCAGCCAGCGTCACCGCCATGCCCACCGTGATCGTCGCGCGCCGGTGCGCCACCGATGGAGCGACCGCGTTCATCGCGGCGGCAGCTCTTCATCCTGCCGCTGAAAGTCGCGGCCCAGCGCCGCCAGCGCGGCGGGGTTGCCCAGCTCGTGGGGTCCCACGTGGACCTGCGGGATGACGTCGAAGTTGTGATGGGGGGGAGGGGAGGGCGTGGTCCAGTCCAGCGTGCCCACCTGCCACGGATTGTCGGTCGCCTTGGGCCCGCGCCACAGGCTGTAGAAGAAGTTGCCGACGAACAGGAACTGCGCGGCGCCCATCACGAACGCCGACAGCGACACCACCCGGTTCAGCGGCATCAGCGGGCGCAGGAAGGCATACGCGGATGGGTCCACCAGCCGCCGCTGCATGCCCGCGTAACCCAGCAGCAGCTGCAACCCGAAGGTGACGATCACGGTGATGAACGTCAGCGCGAAGTGGAGCTTGCCGAGCGGCTCGTTCATCATGCGGCCGAACATCTTCGGGAACCAAAAATAGATGGCCGCGAAGGCGCCCAGCAGCACCGCCGCCGACATGGTCAGGTGGAAGTGGCCGACCACGAAGAAGGTGTCGTGCAGGTACACGTCCGACAGCACGTCGGCCAGGAACAGTCCGGTGAAGCCGCCCAGGCCGAACACCATGACCAGCCCCAGCGCGAACAGCATCGGCGTCGTCAGCCGGATCGCGCCGCGCCAGATCGTCCCGATCCAGCCGACACCCAGGATCACCGATGGGACCGAGATGATCATGGTCAGCACCATGAAGCCCTCGCCCAGCAGCGGGCTCATGCCGGTGACGAACATGTGGTGCCCGTAGACCAGTCCGGACAGCACCACGATGGCGATCAGCGACCAGACCGTCAGCTTGTAGCCGTAGGCGGGCTTGCGCGCGAAGAAGGCCAGCAGATCGCCCGCGATGCCCCAGGCCGGCAAGATCAGGATGTAGACCTCCGGGTGACCGAAGATCCAGAACAGATGCTGGTACAGCACCGGATCGCCCCCGGGTTTGATGGCGCTGCCCGCCAGGAAAAACCGGGTGCCGAACACGCGATCGAAGAACAACAACACCGCGCCCGCGGCCAGCACCGGAACGAACAGCGCGTTCAGGATTGACGCCAGCCACAGTCCCCACACCGTCAGCGGCATCCGGAAGAACGTCATGCCCGGCGCGCGCAGCCGGATGACCGTGGTGATGTAGTTGACCGCGCCCATCACCGACGACGCACCATTCAGATAGATCGCCACCACCCACAGCGTCTGCGCCACGCCTGGCGCGCCCACCGCCGTCGACAGCGTCGGGTAGGCGGTCCATCCCGCGGCCGGGGGCCCGAGCGGCGTGAAGAAGGACGCGGTCAAGATGGCGGTGGCCGCGAACATGGTCCAGAACGACAGCAGGTTCAGAAACGGAAACGCCATGTCGCGCGCCCCGATCAGCAGGGGCAGGCAGAAGTTCCCGAAGCCGCCGATCAGGATCGGCGTCAGCGCGAAGAAGATCATGATCGTCCCGTGCATCGTGAACAGCGCCGTGTACGCCGCCGGCGACACCACCCCGCCCGAGGCGGGAAAGAACAACCCGCCCACGACCGGCACCGGCACGCCCGGGTGCGCCAGTTGCCAGCGAATCAGCATCGCCAGCGTCCCGGCCACCGCCAGGAAGATCAACCCCAGCCACAGAAATTGCCGCCCGATGACCTTGTGGTCCTTCGAGAAGACGGAACGCCGCCAGAACCCCGTGGGCTCGGCAGGCAGGACGTGCTCGTCGGCGGTCATCGTGCGGGCATCCAGGCCCAGCCGTCGTGGGCCGGGTTGTCGAGCGGGTCGAAGCGAAGCGCGGCGTCGGCCCGGGCCTGCGTCTGCCAGCGCGCGAAGGCGTCGGCATCCATGACCGTCAGCTCGCCGCGCATCTTGTAGTGCCAGGCCCCGCAGTGCTGGGCGCAGCCGATCTCGAACGTGCCGAGCTGCCGCGGGTCGACCCACATCCGCGTGACCGAGCCAGGGACGGCGTCGATCTTGGTCCGGAAGTTCGGCAGATACAGTGAATGCACCACGTCCTTCGACGTCAGCTGCAGGTACAGCGGGCGGCCAATGGGCGCGCGCAGATCATTCAAGGTCACGACGTCGTCGGCCGTGTTGAAGATCCCGTCGGCCCCCGGGTAGCGGAAGTTCCACGCCCACTGCTGGGCGGTCACCTCGACGCGAACGGCGTTGGGGTCGCCGTCCGGGTAGGACCAGAAGCCCGCCCGCAGGGCGCCGGTCGACCGGACCAGCGCAACAGCGTCCACCCCGAACAGCACCACCGCCCCCGCGACCACGGCCGGCCAGCGGTCACGCGCCGAAGTCCCGTGGGTGTAGCGGGCCACCCGCCGCGGGCCCCGGTGCAGCACGATGGCCACCAGGAACACGCTGGCCAGGACGCCGAAGCAAATTCCCGTCGCGACCGTCAGATAGCCGAACACGCTGTCGACGTAGTGTCCTTGCCCAGAGGCATCCGGGGGCAACGACAGGGACAGCGACACAGGGGCGAAGGGCGGCATTCTTCCGTTCTGTCCACTCGTAACCCGCTTGGCCCCCGTGGGTCAACGTGCGGTTCCCAACCGAGGCACCCCTGTTCTTTCGGGGTGTCAAAAAAATGGAATGGCGGGAATCGCAGAGGAGCCCGTTGGTGAAACGGGGTGGTAGTATGCGCGCGCATGGCGACCCCTGCCGACTTCATCGGGAAGCACGTGGGCCGCTTCACGATCCTCAGCCACCTGGCCTCGGGCGGGATGGCTGAGCTCTACATCGCGCGACAAGAGGCGGTGGGAGGGTTCGAGAAGAACCTGGTCGTCAAGATGCTGCAGGAACGGTACGCCAAGAACCCGCGCGTGCTGGAGATGTTCCTCGACGAAGCGCGGCTGGCCGCCAAGTTGAACCACCAGAACATCGTCCACGTCTACGACGTTGACAAGACCGAGGGGACGCATTACATCGCCATGGAGTACATCCACGGCGAGACGGTGACCGACATCGTTCGCCGCAGCATCGCCCGCGGCGAATTCTTGCCGATGGAACACGCGGTGCAGATCGTGGCCGACACCGCGGCCGGTCTGGCCTACGCGCACGAAAGCCGCGACGCGGATGGGCGCCCGACCCGTATCGTCCACCGCGACGTCAGCCCATCCAACATCCTGGTCACCTATGAGGGGATCACCAAGCTGGTCGATTTCGGCATCGCGCGCGTGCAGGACCAGATCCGCGAAGAGTCCGGCATGCGCCCGGGGAAGGTTTCGTACATGTCGCCCGAGCAAGTGCGCGGCGAGATTGCGGATCATCGGGCGGACATCTACGCGATGGGGATCATCCTGTACGAGATCACGGTCGGACGCCGCCTGTGGCGGGGTGCTCCGGACGTCGTGATGCAGCGGATCCTGGAGGAGCAAGTCCCGCCGCCGACCTACGTCCGCCGCGGATACCCCCCGGCCCTGGAGCTGATCATCATGAAGGCGCTGGAAAAGCGCCCGGCGGATCGGCAGCAGTCGGCGGCCGAGCTTCAGCGGGAACTGCTGGAATTCATGGAAGAGTCGGGCTTGAAGTCGGGGCCCCGCCGGCTGGCGCACTACATGAAGGATCTGTTCGCCGACGAGACGGAAGGGGCGTCGCCGTCGGCCTTGCCATCGGCGCCGCCGGCCACCGCTTCACCCGCGAACGGCACTGGTGCCACCATGCCTTCCAAGGATGAGGAGGAACTGGACTTCGACCGGCGGGCGCCCTTGATGATGAGGGTCGAGGCCCGCCCCGATGAGGCGGCCGAGTTCCAGAGCGGTCCGTTTTCACACCCGGTCCTGGCCCCCCGAGCTGTTTCGACCGCCATCCGGTTGCCCACCCCGCCAGGGAAGGCGATCCCGCCCCCACTCCCCCTGGATGTGGCCCGAGCGACCGCCCCCCGGCGGCCGGCCGAAATGGCGCCGACCCATGGAGGGTGGGGAGTCACCGGCCCTCCGGACACGGCCTCGGGCGTCGAACTCCCCCCCGCAAGTTACGCTTGGCGCTGGTGGGTTGCGGGGTTGCTCATCGTTGCGGTGGGCCTCGTGGTAATCCTGGTTGCGAAATGATAGCGTCGACAGCCCCCGCCGAGGCGAAAACAGGCTTAGAAATTCCGCCGAACTGCCGACATTTCCACGATTGAAATCCTCCTCCGGTATCAATCAGAGCGAAACAAAGCCATGAAGTTCGTCTGCGAACGCTGCCACACGAAATATTCCATCGCGGACGACAAGGTTCGCGGCAAGGTCCTGAAGGTCCGCTGTAAGTCCTGCGAGCACGTCATCACGGTGCGGGAGTCCGGCGCAACCATTGATGAACCTGCTGCGGCCACCGGATCCAAAGAAGCCCCGATGAGCCGCAGTGGCACCCTGGCCGCCGCGGGTCGGGCCGCCGGGGCGACCGCCAGTGCCGCGCGTCCCCGCCGGCCTTCGGGCGCGTTGCCGGCCGTTGCTTTTCACGACAGCGCGTCGCCCGCGGTCGCGCCACCCGCGCCGGCGCGCCGGTCGATCCCGACGCCGGTGCCCACGCCGCCCCCGGTGGTCGACGACGGTATCGAGTGGTACCTGGCGGTCGACGGGGACCAGACGGGCCCGTTCGCGCGCGGCGTGCTGGTCTCCAAGATTCTGGCCGTTCCCCCCAGTGGCGACGTTCACGTTTGGAACGCCGTCCTGGGCGACTGGAAGCCGCCGACCGAGGTTCCCGACCTCCACGCGGACATCCAGCGGCGGAAGCGGCCCTTGCCGTCGCCAGCCCCGCGGCCTCCGGCGCCGCGCCCGGGGCCAGCGCCGTTGGCCAAGGCTGCCGGGTCGAACGGTGTCTCGCATGCCGCCGACGAAGCCCACGGTGCGGCGGCCGGCCACGCTGGAAAGCAGAACGGCGTGGCCGCCCTGCCCAGCAGCGATACGGTCGTGGCCCGGGCCCCCAACGGCTTCGGTCTGGAAGATCTGTTCGGGGGGGACCAAGGCGCATCGGGGGCGGTCGCCGCGCCGGCAGTCGCGGTCCCGCTGGTGCCCGCAAGCGTGACGGCCTCGCAGTCGCAGCCGGTTGTCCTGGGCGCGGGCGTCGCCACGACCACCACCGGCGGCGCGACCGTGGGGTTGGGCGCCCGGTCAGGACGGCAGCTCAAGCTGATTGGCGGCGCGGTCGCGCTGGTTGTCATCTTGTGCGGGATCGTGGCCGTGAAGGTGTTGAGCAAACCCTCCGCTCCCGCCGTCGCGGCGCCGCAGCCGTCGTCGCCACAGACAGATTTTTCGGACCTGGCGGCGAAGCTGGCCAAAGAGGAGGCCGAGAAGAACCAGGCGCCGGCTCCCGCGGTCGCGCCACCAGCCGTGGCGCCCGTGGTCGACGCCAAGACCCCGCTGGCCAAGGTCGACCCCAAGGATGCGCTAACCAAGTCGGGGCGTGGCAGGGTGATCCGCGGCAAGAAGGGGGGGCCGCTGGGAACGTCACCGACCTCGCCCCCGCCGGTGGGAGGGATGACGCCCGAGCAGATCCAGGCGGCCAATCGTTTCGCGGAGGCTTCGGGACGTGAAGTGAAGGCGCCGTCGTCGTCGGCGTCGTCGGCGCGGTCGACGCCAGCCCAGGCGGACATCAGCCGGGTCATCAACAACAACCGTCAGGGCATTCAGACCTGCTACCAGCGCGCCTTGCTGCGTGACAGCACGCTGACCCAGGGCAAGGTGACCGTGCGGGTGTCGATCGGGTTGTCGGGCAAGGTGAAGAGCGTCAGCCTGGATGCCCCGTTGCCCTTCCGGTCGATGGAACCCTGCGTGCGCGACGTGATGTCGCGCTGGGCCTTCCCGCCGTCGTCGGAGGAGTACGGGACGGAATTCCCGGTCGTGTTGCAGGGCAATCAGTAGCGTCGGGTTTTCCCCGCGCGGTCGTCACGTCGAGCCTGAAGTGACCGGCGCACGCGCCCCCGCAGCCGCGTGTTAGATTGGGCGGCTTATGCGGCATCCGTATGCGGAATTTCTTCACCGGGTGGAAAAACCGTCCCGGTATCTGGGCGGCGAGTACCAGGAGGCACGCAAGGATCCTGCGTCGGTGGACGCGCGCGTATGCCTGGCGTTTCCCGACGTGTACGAGATCGGGATGTCTCACCTGGGGACGAAGATCCTCTACGGGATCTTGAACAAGCATCCGCGGATCGCCTGCGAGCGGGCGTTTGCGCCCTGGGTGGATTGCGAGGGAGAGATCCGGGCGCGCGGGTTGCCCCTGGTGACCCTGGAATCGGCGACGCCGCTGGGCGCGTTCGACGTGCTGGGGATGTCGCTGCAGTACGAGCTGACCTACACCAACGTGCTGAACATCATCGATCTGGCCGGGCTGCCCCTGCGGGCGTCCGAGCGGGGTGATGCTCACCCGCTGGTGATCTGCGGCGGGCCGACGGCGACCCACCCCGAGCCGCTGGCGCCGTTCATCGACGCGTTCTTCATCGGTGAGGCCGAGGAGGCGCTGCCGGCGCTGGTGCTGGCCTTCGCGACGATGCGCCGGGAAGGGCTCCCACGACGCGAGCGCCTGATTCGCCTGGCGGCTGAATTCCCCCTGTACGTGCCCGAGCTGTACCCGACCACGCGCGATCCGCGCACCGGCTTTCTGGTGGTCGGGCCGCCGACCGACGCGCGCGTGCCGACGCGGCCCAGGCGCGTGTGGGTCGCCGACATCAATCGCTTCCCGTTCCCCGACGATTCGCCGCTGCCGTTCGGCGAGGCCATCTTCGATCGCATGGCGGTGGAGGTGGCGCGCGGCTGCACCGAGGGCTGCCGTTTCTGCCAGGCCGGCATGATCTATCGCCCGGTGCGCGAGCGCGATCCCGTGCAGGTGATCGACACGCTGCTGGCCGGCGTGAAGAAGGGAGGGTACGACGAGACCTCGCTGACGTCCCTGTCGACGGCCGACTATTCGTGCGTGACGCCGCTGGTGAAGACGGCCATGGCCAAGCTGCGCGACGAGAAGGTGTCGCTGTCGGTGTCATCTCTGCGCGCCTACGGTCTGAACGACGATCTGCTGGCCGAGATGGCGACCATGCGGGCGGGAGGTCTGACCTTCGCGCCCGAGGCAGGCACGCAGCGGATGCGCGACGTGATCACCAAGAACGTCACCGAGGACGACATCCTGGAATCCGCGCACCGGGTCTTCTCGCGCGGGTTCACCCGCATGAAGCTCTACTTCATGATCGGTCTGCCCACCGAGCAGGACGAAGATGTGCGCGGGATCGTGGAGACGGCGGCGCGCGTGCAAGCGATTGGCCGACGCTATCAGTCGGGGGCGGTAGTGGTGGCGTCGGTTTCGACCCACGTCCCCAAGCCGCATACGCCGTTTCAATGGGCGGCCATGGACACGGAAGCCGAGACCGCGCGCAAGCAAGCCATGCTGGCCGAGACCGCGCAGCGCCTGCGCGTCGAGCTGAAGATGCACGAGAACCATCAGTCGCACATCGAGGCCATCTTCTCGCGCGGGGATCGCGATGCGGCGGAGCTGCTGGAGCGCGCCTATCGCCTGGGCTGCCGCTTCGATTCGTGGGACGAGCAGCTGCGCCTGACCAAGTGGGATCAGGCCATCGACGAATGGCGGGAGAATCTGGCGGCGTCCATCCAGGTCGGCGACGATACGCCCGCGCCGCCCGCGGGGGTGGATCTTTACATGGGCACCATCCCCGTGGACGCAGCGCTGCCGTGGGACCACATCGACATCGCGCTCGAGCCGGGGTTTCTGGCCAAGGAGTATCGCAAGGCGCTGAAGGATCGTCTGTCGCCGCCGTGCGCGAAGCCGTACAAGAAGCTGCTTCACCCCGCCAGCGTGGCCGAGGCCGAAGCGGGGCGCGACGACAAGCTGATCTGCTACGCCTGCGGCGTCGCGTGCGATCTGACGGCGATGAAGGAAGAGCGCCTGTATTTCTTGCGGCGCATGAACGCCTGGACCAAGCCGGTCGATCCGCCGCCGGTCGAGCGGCGCGGGGTGAACGGCGAGGACAGCCACGGCAAGCGCGCCGGCAAGCAATCGCCCGCCTCCCGCGAGCCGCAGGGACCCGCGCATCGCTATCGCTTGCGCTACACCAAGCTGGGGCGGGTCGCGTTCCTGGGTCACCTGGATCTGGTGCGCCACCTGCCACGTATCTTCCGGCGCGCCGGCGTCGAGCTGCTGTACTCGGCGGGCTTTCACCCCAAGCCAGAACTTTCGTTCGGGCCCGCGCTGGGGCTGGGCATCCCTTCGCTGGGCGAATTCTTGGACGCGAAGATCGCCGAGCCCATGGCGGTCGCCGAGCTGGTCGCGCGGCTGCAAGCGGTCACCTTGCAGGGCATCGACTGGCTGGCGGGCAGCGAGCTGGGCGACAACGATCGGGCGCTGGGCCGCGTGCTGACCCGCACCGAGTTCTGGGCCAAGCTGCCGCAACGGGCCGCGGGCGGTGATGAAGCGCTGGCGCGTGCGTTGGCGTCGTGGAACGGCGGGGAGCCGATCCGGGTGAAGCGGCGGGGCGAAGGCGCCGGCATTGGCCGCATGGTCGACGTGCGCAAGGCCGTGCTGTCGCTGCGCCTGGTGACGCCCGGATCGCCGGAGGATCAACGCGGACGTGAGCGCCTGGGATGGAACGAGGCCGGCGACGCCCAGTCCGACATCTGCGCCTTCGAGCTGATCGTTTCGACGGAGGCGGGGGCCAAGCCGCGCGAGGTGATCGAGGCGCTGTGGGGCACCGAGATCGTGGCCGACACGGCCTTCGCGCGCGTGGCGCTGTGGTCCGACGACGGCGAGCGCCGTCTGGATCCGCTGGACCGCGAGTCGTTGCGCAAGGCCAACCGTCCGGTCAGCGATCCACGGCCACCCCAGGTCGAGACGCCGTTGTCGCCGCCGTCGTGATCGAGACGGTCGAACTCACCAAGCGTTTCGGCGACAGGCTGGCAGTGGATCGGCTGTCCCTGTCGGTGGCGGCGGGGGAGGTGATGGGGTTCCTGGGGCCGAACGGCTCGGGCAAGACCACGACCATCCGCTTGCTGATGGGGTTGCTGCGACCGACGGCGGGCACCGCGCGCATCCTGGGGCGCGACTGCCATGCGGACTCGGTGGCGCTGAAGCAGGTGGTCGGATACCTGCCTGATGAACCGTTCCTGTATCCGTACCTGTCGGGGCGCGAGATCCTGGAGCTGGTCGCTGGCCTTCACGGTCTGCGGGCCGCCGCGGCGCGGGAACGCGCGGCGCGCGCCGCCGACGAGGCCGGTCTGGCGGATGCCGCCGGCGCGTACACCGTGACCTATTCGCTGGGAATGAAGAAGCGGACCGCGCTGGCGATGGCGCTGATTCACGATCCGCGCGTGTTGATCCTGGACGAGCCCACCAATGGCCTGGATCCGGCGGGCGCGCGCGAGATGCGCGAGACCATCCTGCGGTTGGCGGCGTCGGGTCGCACGATCCTGATGTCCACGCATCTGCTGGAGGCGGCCGAGCGTATCTGCGGGCGCGTGGCGATCATCCGCGGCGGCGTCCTGCAGGCGGTCGGTACCGCCGACCAGCTTCGCGCGCGCTACGCCGCCGCTCCCGACGCTTCGCTGGAGGATGTGTTCCTGCAGGCGACGCGGACGCCATGACCGGGACGATGGCGAACGCAGCGTCGGGCGGTCCGGTGGGGATCCTCCGGCTGGCGCGCCTGCTGGCGCGCTTTCGCTTCCGGTCGGCCGTGAATCTCCTGCGGGCGCGGCCGGCGGGTCCGTTCACGGCGCTGCTGATCTTCGGGGTGTTCTCGGCGGTGGCCTACGTGGGGCTGTTCGCCACCGCCCTGGCGACGGTTCACGCCCACGTGGGACGCGCGGGCGAGACGGCCGCGCTGCAGTTGATGGCGGGGGCAATCGCGCTGGCCAGTCTGGGCGCCAAGGCCTCGGGCGAGGGGCTGTTCGCCGGGACGCCCGAGAACGAGTTCCTGCTGGCGCGACCGGTCTCGCTGTCGCGCCTGGTGGTGGCGCGTTGCCTGGCGGCGCTGGTCGGCGATCCGTTCGGGACGTTGTTCCTGCTGCCGATCCTGATCGCCGCCGCCCTGGCGTGGAACCTGCCGCCCGCCGCCTGGTTGGTGGCGGTGGCCACGTCCCTGTGTGCGCAGTTCACCATCGCGGCGCTGTCGCAAACACTTCAGGTGGCCATCGTGCGCTGGGTACCGCGACGACGTCGCACGGGCGTGCTGGTGCTGTTGCGCCTGTTCGCCGCGCTGACCCTGGCGGCGGCGTGGGTGGCAGCGACCTGGGTCCTGCGCGCGCCCCGGGAGCTGGCGGCCCATCTGGAGGCGCTTCAGTCGGCGCTGGCGTGGTCGCCGATGGGTCTGCTGGTGTTGCCGATGGTGACCTTGCGCGACGCGGGAACCCGGGCCGCCGTGATGGCGCTGCTGCCGCTGCTCGGCATCGCGCTGGCAGCGGGGGGCCTGGTGGGATGGGTGGGCCGGCACGCGGGCGCCCGCGGCTGGGAGGAGGCCGGCGCACCCTTCGCAGAGACCCACGCGCGCGCGCCAGCGGGTCCACCGCTGACGCTGGTGCGCCGCGAGTGGCGCCTGCTGGCGCGCGATCGTCCGCGCCTGGCGGCGCTGGTTGCGCTGCCGCTGCTGCTGTTCGGTGTGCAGCTGCTGGGCAGCGTGGGCTGGTCGCTGGCGACGGCGACCTTGCCCCGCGTCGCGATGCTGACCTTCTCGATCGTCGTGTACCTGGGAACGCTGGGCCCGTTGCCGCACATGCAGCACGAACGCCGGGCGTTCTGGATTCTCCGTTCCGTGCCGCTGCCGGTGGGCGCGATCATGCGCGCCAAGGTGAAAGCCTGGGCCGCGGTCCTGGTCGGCGTGGCGGCCGTGATGTACGTGCCGCTGGCCCTGGCGGTTCCGGGCGCGTCGCCGGCGGCCATCACGCTAACGGGTGCGCTGGTGCTGGCGGGCGCGCTGGCGACCACGGTGCTGGCGGTGGCGATGGGGTGTGTGGTGGCGGATCTGTCCGACGACAATCGCCCGGCGCTGGGTCCCGGGACGGCGTACCTGTTCCTGGTCCTGGGCGGCCTGCTCAACGTCATCTTTCAGGGCAGCCCTTTGGCCGCTTGCCGGGTGCTGGCGCTGTATGCGCTGGCGATCGGAGGGCTGTGGCTCGCGGGACTGGAACAGGTGAAGGCGTGCCTGGATCCCGAGGCGCGAATGCGCGGAGGGCCGCGCCTGTCGGATGCGGCGATCCTGTTGCTGCTGGTCGCGATGCTGCCGGTGGGGCTGCTGCAAGGCGCATCGAGCGCGCAGGTTCCGCTGCCGACGATCACGGCGGCGCGTTCCGCGATGATGCTCGTGCTGGGCCTGGTGGCCGGGGCCCTGCTGCTCAGTCGCCGTGAGAAGGTGGTTGCCGGCGCGCGAACCGGCGGGCACACACGGGCTGTCATCGTCGGCATCGCCCTTGGTGTTGGCGCTCGTCTGGTCGGCTCGGTGGTTGGGGGAAGCGCGTGGATGCCCGACCGGTCGCTTCCCCTGCCGGCGATCGCGCTGGCCTGTGCCCTGGCGTTGGGCGAGGAGCTGGTTTTTCGTGGCCTGCTGCAGGGGGCGCTGGAGCTCGATCCGGCGTCGCCGCTGGCTCGGCGCGGGCGGCGATGGACAGCCGCCGCGTGCGCGCTGGGCCTGGCTTGGCTCGCATCGCCTCAGGTGATGACCCTATCCGCGGGCGGCCCTTGGTCCGCGTCCACGCCGCTCGTCGCCTGGTGGCCGACCGTGCTGACGGGGGTGGCCACGGCGTTGGCCCGCGCAACCAGCGGCCGCGTCACGGCCGCGTGTGTGGCGAGGCTGGCTCTCATCGACCTGTTCTGACCGGTGGGACGCTGTGGGTGCCGCCGTGCACTGCCAAATTCTTCGTACGACGAACCCGTGATGGCTGGAAGCGCGTCAACCCACCAACATTAATGTGAGTTGACGGCGAAGGTGGATCGCATACGTTGACGTCCCCTTACGCGAAAGAGCCCGCTCACAAACAGCAAGGAGATCGGATGCCCAAGATTGTTGGCCTCGGTTGTGCCGACGGGTTGCAGAGAGCGAGACCGGGAATCGAGGCGGCGTTGGGTGTGGTGATCGCGCTGGGAATTTCGATGGGATGCTCCGTCGACACGACGGGGTTGGCAACCACGCCGGACGCGGGCGCCGTGACTGTGGGCGATGCAGCGGGGTCGGGGAGCGGCGGCAAGCCGTCGGACGCCGCCTTCAGCGGCAGCGGTGGCAAGGCCGGCAGTGGTGGCGCTCCAGGCGACGGCGGCAAGACCGGCAGCGGCGGCATCGCGGCTTCGGGGGGCGCGACGGCCACCGGCGGTGTGGCCGACAGCGGCGGCAGCAACGTTCCGGGCAGCGGTGGTGTCAGCGATCGCGCAGGCGCGGTGGGCAGCGGCGGCCCTTCGAGTTCGGGAGGCTCAGGAGGCTCAGGAGGAACGGTGGCGTCAATCGGAGGGGCCGCGGGCCAGGCGGCCGGCGGTCGCGCCGGTTCTTCTTCCGCGGGTGGCGGTGGCGCGGGCGCAGGTGGCTCCGGAACCGGCGGCGCGTCCTGTGGACCGACCAGTTGCGCGGACGGCTGCTGCATGGAAGGGACGTGCGTGCGCGGTCACACGAACGATCGGTGCGGAATGGGCGGCGTCGCTTGCGGGGCGTGCACTCACTGCTTCAAGTGCTCGTCACAGGGGCGGTGCGATCTGGATCCCGGGTCCACGTGGAACGTGGTCTGCGGCAGCGCCACCATCCAGTCGACTTCGGCCAACGGCACGGTCTGGGACCCGCAGTTCGGCATGGGGGGGGTCGGCTCCGGCGATTTCACCGGTACGCCTCCCGATCCCGTCTGCCAGTTCCTGAGCGGAACGACCCTGCAGAAGCAGACCGCCATCCAGGTGGACACCCTGACGCCGACCTGGAACACGGTGATCAGCCCCGGAAACTCCAGCGTGAAAACATTGATGTCGACCGCCAGTCGCTGGTCAGTGAGGATCGTCGACGACGATGGCGGCGGTGCCTTTTCTCTGCCGGAGGAAATCTGTCAGGTGACGCCGTCGCCGACCGCCGAGGACTTCTCGGCCGGGCAGTTGTCGTTCGACAGCGTCGGTCGCTGCGTTCACCTGTCGCTGCAATTGGTCTGCGCGATGTGACCGCTCAGCGGCAGGGTTGTTTTTCCTTGCCCTGATAGATCGTCGGATCGGTTTCTCCCGCCGAGAACCACGAATGGCCATCCGCCGCGAAGGTCAAGCCTTCGCCCTGCGGCTCGTCGGGCACGGGCAGCGATCGCGGCGTCGCCGCGAAGGTGGCGTCCCAGCCTGCGTCCGGAAGGCGCGGCCACAGCAGGATCGCGGTGTGCGTTCGGATCAGAATCCGATCGCCGCTCGGGGAAATATCGCCGCCCGAGGCGTGCGCGCTGCCCGAGCCCGGCACGCCGAAAGTCAGGTCGGCCACCTTCTGCAACACCGTCGCTTGGCGTACCGGCGTGGTGCCCGCCGCGCGAAACACCGAGGACTTGCCGTCGTCTTCCTTGGTGACGATCAGGAGATCACCGGTAATGGGGTCGACCATCAAGGTCTCCGCATCGTGAGGGCGATCGGGATAGGTGAACAGCAGCGTTTCGAAGCGGGTCAACGTCTGCGCGACGGGGATCTGACCGACGCTGACCTCGGGCTCTGGCACCAGATAGATCTGGATCTGATCGCGGGTGTCGCCCATTCCGTCGCGGGCCGAGTTGTCACCGATGTCGGCGATGTAGATCACGTCCGTCCCGTCGGGGCCTTTGCCCACGGCAATGTCCTCCCAGTCATCCGCACCGGCGCCCGCGACGGTATATGTGCCCAGGGTCTTGCCGCTTGGATCCAGGGCGACGAACACGGGCAGGCCGGTGTCGGCTTGCGCAAAGAGGACACCCGGATGAATCCGGCTGGCCGCCAGGCCGGACAACTCCGTCAGCGCCGTGTCCTCGATGGTGCCCACGGCCTTGGCTTTTTCGAAGGTCAGGCACAGACCACCGGCGCCACCCAGTCCCGTCGTGCCACCCAGTCCCGTCGTGCCGCCCGTCGCGGTGGCCCCGCCGAACACCGGCTGTCCGCCCACGGCGACCGCCATGCCGGCTTGCCCGCCGCTTCCGGCTTCAGGCTTTGCCGCACCCGAGCACGCCGCCAGCGCGGCCAGGATCACCGACGCGATCGCGGACCGCACGGGCTCGAAACATGATGTCTGCTGGCGCGGACACGGGACAATGGACGTGGGGTTCATGGGAGGACCTTCCGACGCTTGAGCATCATCGGGAGGTTTGTTGCGAAAATGAGGCCAGCGGTCCCCATCCGTCAGTCGGGGGCTGTGGTGGTGTCCGCGCCTGCGTCGCGCGCCGGCGCGTCTTTCAACGCACTCTCGATCAGCAGATCGAGATCTCGACTGATGCCCGGATCTCGCGCGGGCAACGCGCGCTCGGGAGTGCGCGGGCGGAACACCAGGTTCAGGATGGCGGTCACGCGTTCATCGTTGCGATAGGCGCGCGGCACGTCCAGCGCGAAGGCAGCCTCTTGCAGGCAGCGTTCGATGTTCGGGCGGGCCAGGGTGGTGCTTTCGATGCGCGCATTTCCCACCTCTCCGCGCACCAGTTCGATGGCCAGGCGCACCCGCCCGGTCAGGTCGCGATCCGCGGGCGTTGCCCCGGTGCGGGTCATGTAGCAGGCGCGAGCGCGTGGCGTGAACGCCAGCGACAAGGCATCGCGCACCACGCTGCGCTCCAGGTACCCACTGGGACCGGGGGCGTCCTGCTCCGACGGTGGTCGCAAGACCGGTTCGACCAGCACGGCCAAAGCAGGCCCCAACAGCAGCCGCGTGTCGGCATTCGCCGGCCAGCTGGACAGCCAGCGATTCTCGACCGACACCGGCTTGAAGGGCACAGCCCGGGTCTCGGCGCCGGTCATCACGGTCAGTGAAGCGGGGACCAACTGCCTGGACTTGCCAGGCAGCGAAACGACGGCGCCTGCGGCCTCGCCGGGGCCCAGCGTGGTTGCCACGGTCGCCGCGGTGTCGCGCGTTCCCAGCCGGACCGCGAACACGTCGCCTCCGCCATGCAGAGCCTCTAGCGCCGCCGGAATCACGTCGGCAATCTCGCCGGTATGGAGCGCCCGCTCGACGCCGCCCAGACGGGCGCTCTGCGCGATTCGACCCAGCGCACGCCGTTCATCGGGCGAGACGGCGGGATCGTCGTTGGGCCGCACGCTGAACACGGCCATCATCACGTCCACACCGGGGTGCGCGCCCAGCGGATCGGGGGGCGCGGACGCACTGGCGGAGCGCGACGTCGTGGTCGGTCGGCCGGCGGCCGGGTTCGTCGCAGGGCCGGGAGGTTCGGCGGCCCCCAAGGAGCCGACCGCTCCGTCGGTCAGCACCACCACCAGCGCGCGCGGTGAATACGCCGGACCGTCACGGCGCAACAGCTCGCCCGCGGCGGTCAGCGCCCCCCGCAGGTCGGTGCCGTTCTGCAGCTGCGCCGGCACCATCTCGTCCTCCAGGGCGGCAAGGGCCTGGCGGGTTGCCGCGCGCAGGGCGGGGAACAACCGGGTCTGGCCGCGATCGAAGAAGAGCGCATCGAACTGGGTGGACGGCGGCAAGGCCAGCAGGATGCGACGGGCGATGTCCCGCTCGGCCTCCAGGCCCCCCGGTCCGACGCTGCGGGAGCGATCCACCACGAACAGCACGCGCTCGGGCAGCGGCTGCAGAGCGGACGGTGCCAGCCCCAGCGCGTAGGCCACCCGGATGCCCCCCGACGGCAGCGAAGCGCGCGCGCCCAGGGCCGTCAGATGCGGGGGCGGCGCCGCGGAGGTTCCGTTGACCTGCGCGGACGAGGACGGCGCGCGATCCAGCCCCAGCGACACCACCCAGCGATGGCCGGTGCCGATGCCTGGCTCGGTCGCGGTGGCCGTCGCGCCGCGCGCGATCGGATGCGCGACGCCCCCGATCGAGATGTTGGCGATGGCCTGACCGACATCGGCGCGCACGGAGACCCGCGACGGCGGCGCGGACAGCTCGGGCGACGGGGGAAAGCTCAGCTCGGCGCGCTCCCCGGTCACGCGCAACAACGACGAGAAGCGATACCGAACCGTCCGAACCGCGCCGGCCTTCTGTTGCTTCGAGGCGATGCGGATGCGGGTGGTGGCCTCGTCCTCGAACGGGACCTCGCGGGCGTGAAGACCCAGCGCGCGCACCGCTTCGCCGTAGCCATCCCGGGCGCGTGAGCGGGCGACGGGTGCCGGCGTTTCGAACCGACCGGTCGCGTCCACGTCGACCTCCATCAAAGCCGCTCCCGCCGGCAACGCGATGTCCAGCACATCCTCCTGGGCCGTGCCGGCCACCTCCGCTCCCGGCAAGGTGCGTGTCACCGTGACCATGGCGATGGCGCCACGGATGTCGATCTGGATCGATTGCGCCGCCGGCGGCGTCACGGGGAGGGGAGCGGCGACAGCCATCGAGGTTCCGACCAGCGCGACCACCGAAAGCGGCACCCGGATACGCACGGAGGTGACTCTAGCAGCGATCGGCCGGGGACCGCGTCGACGAACTTGCGACCGGCAACGCGGTCGGCTAATCAGCCAGCCGTGGCCACGACTCGTATCGTTCCGCAAGCCAGCGCGCTGGAAGACGCGACCAGTGTCTTGCGTGCCGGCGGCGTCATCGCATTTCCGACGGATACCTTGTACGGCATCGGATGCACCTTCGATCGCCCGCGTGCGGTCGAGCGTATCCTGGCGCTGCGGGGCATCGATCCGGTGCGCCGGCCGCTGACTTTCCTCTTGCCCGACCTGGGCCTGCTGGCCCGCTACGCGCAACTGACAGCCGAAGGGCACCGCATCCTGAGCCGGATCTTGCCGGGGCCCTACTGTGTCGAGTTGCTGGCCACCGACGCGGTCCCCCCGCGCTTCGCCAGCGGGCGTCGGAAGACCATCGGCGTGCGGGTCCCCGATCACGCCTTCTGCGAGCGCTTGCTGTGGACGCTGGCGTTGCCCATCGTCACGGCCAGCGCCAAGACGCGCGAAGGGCGCGCCTTGACCAGCGCGCAGGAGATCGCCGAGACCTTCGGCGACGATCTGGATCTGGTCGTCGACGGGGGCGACCTGGACGGACAGCCGTCCACCGTGCTCAGCCTGGTGGACGACTGGGTGACGGTGCTGCGACGGGGCGGCGGCGATCCAGATCGGATTCTCGCCTTCCCCTGACGGTCGCCGGGATCGAATCGGATACTCTGGATGGACATGCGACGGTCGCACCCAGGGCGTCAAACGACAGCACGCACCCGCGTCGCCCTCGCGCTGACGCTGCTGGTTGCGCTGGGCGGGGTCGCCCGCGCGGGCGACAAGCCGAAATCCGCCAGCACCCGCAAGGCAGCAAAGTCAGCCAAGGCATCAGAGAAAGGCAGTAAGTCGCCGGGCAAGACCGTGGTGAAGCCAGCGGTGGTGGCCAAGCCCGGCAGCGAGGCGAATCCCTTGCCCGCCCCCAAGGGCAAGGTGGTCGTGTTCGCGTTCACCGGCGCAGGGGCGGGCCCCATCTATAAAGAAGTACTTCACCTGTTTCAGGCGAAGGGGCTGAAGGTCCAGACCTCGATCCGTCCCATGGACAGCCCCGAGCAGTACCGCGAGCTGGCGCAGACCCTGGATCTGATCGCGTTCATCGACGGCGAGACCGAGGTCGACGGCGCGCAAGGAAGCGCCACCATCCACGTGCGCAACGGCGTCACTGGGCTGCGGGTGGCGTCGTCGACCGTCGCGGGTGACAAGAAGAAGCTGCCGGCCGAGCTGGGGCGTGCGGTGTGGGATCAGCTGGTGAATGCGCTGGCGCAAGCCACCGTGGATGCCGCCGGTCCGCGCCGCCATGACCGCGCGCCGATGCGCATCGAGGCCGGCACGCCGCTGACGAACACCCCGACCGAGGCGGCGGCACCTTGAGCAAAGGCCCGGTCGCGGCGCTCACTCTGTTTCTCGCGTTGAGTGGTCCCGCGATGGCGGCGGATCGCGATCCCTGGTTCGGTCGCGACAAGGCCTTGCACTTCTCGGCGTCGGCGACGCTGGCGATGGTTGGCTACGGCGCCAGCGCTTTGAAGACGCCGGATCCTCTGATGCGCGCCGCCGCTGGCGCGACCCTGGGATTGGGCGCGGGCATTGCCAAGGAGCTCCTCGATCTAACGGGCGCGGGTGATCCATCTTGGCGCGATCTGACCTGGGACGTCGTCGGCACCGCCACCGGCGTCCTGGTGGCCAGCGGCATCGACTATCTGATCCGCCGCGTCTCTCGTCCCGCTCCCAGCCCGGTCGACCGTTAGTCGGACCCGCGTGCGCGAGTGGAGCGAGCGACGGCTTCGCTTGCCCGGAATCTGAGCAGGCCGCCGGCGCGGGCCCCAGTCCGGTGCCATTTCAGCGACTTACGAAGCGGGCAACGCGAGCTGATGCCCCCGATGCCGTTCGGTACGCTCCAGCCTTTCAAACAGCAGGAGTTGCAACATGTCGATTGAACAGATCCGCTGGCTATTGGCGCTCGAGGTGATCAGGGGCTGGAGCAACCTCAAATGAAGTATCTGGTCATCGGCGCCACCGGGAACATCGGATCTCGAGTCACCCAGCGCCTCGTCGCTCGGGGGGAACGCCCGTCCGTCTTCGTGCGCAGTGCGAAGAAGGCAAACGCGCTTTTCGGCGACCAGGTCGATATCCACGTAGGGGACCTTGAAAAGCCGCGTTCGTCGCTGGCCAACGCACTCGCCGGCATCGAAGGGATCTTCCTCGTGAGCGATGGTCCAGATCTCGACACGCGAGATCGCACGGTCGCGTTCGCGGCGAAATTGGCGGGCGTCGGGCATGTGGTCAAGCTGTCCACGCTGGATGTGCACACCAGCGTGGGGACGGGGCCGTGGCACGCGCGCGGCGAGGCGGCCGTTCGCGAGAGTGGGGTGGCGTTCACGTTCATCCAGGCGGCTGGCTTCATGTTGAATGCGCTTGGTTGGTCGGACTCGATCCGCGCGGAGGGCGTGCTGCGGTCCTCCACAGGGAAGGGGAAGATCGCGTTCATCCACCCAGACGACATCGCCGATGTCGCCACGGTGGCCCTGACCACGCGCGACTATGACGGCCAGTCCCTGGTCATCACCGGTCCCGAGGCGATGAGCTATGGCGAGATGGCAGCAACCATCGGTGTCGCGATTGGCAAGCCGATCGGCTTCGAGGAGATCTCGGACCAGCAGGCCTATGCGGGCGTGGTCGCGTGGGCCGGCAAAAGCCCCTACGCGGACGCGCTGGTGGACATCTGGCGCGCCGTGCGCGAAGGCCGGCTGGCCACGGTCTCGGAAGGGGTGCAGCAGGTCATCGCGCGGGGGCCCATCCCATTTCACCGGTGGGCCGAGGAGAACGCCGCCGCCTTTCAGTAGGGAGTGGGGTGGCCGCCCTGACACGAATTCAAATAGACGAGGACCGTTCGGATGGCTTCGTCCTTGGCGGCCTTTCGCGAAAGAACCGCCCGGCTCTGGTGAGCCACTCCATGCACGAGCGCCTCGACCATGTTCGGAAGGACGAACAGCATCCGCTCCGTCTCGTCAGGGGTATAGCGATCCTGCTCGGCGAACGAAATGGGATTGAAGGTCCAGAGCGACCGTAAGGATTGGGCGACCGATGATGGCCTTGTCATGGCCATATTACATGGCCATAATGAGGGCATGTCTGTCGTCAACGTGTCCGAGCTCAAGAACCGCCTCAGCCACTACCTCCGGCTGGTGCGGCGCGGAGAGACTGTTCTGGTGAGCGATCGCGATCAGGTGATCGCTCGGATAGAGCCCGCTGGCGACGTTGCCGCGAAGGGAACCGACGACGACGCCTGGCTCGACGATCTGGAGAAGCGCGGTGTGGTTCGGAGGGGCGCGGGGAAGCTCCCCCGCACCTGGCCCGGTCGAAGGCCGGCGGTCACGGCGGACGTCGTGCGCGCGCTGCTCGAAGAGCGTCGTGACGGTCGCTAGCCGGGCCGGTGGCGCGTGAGGTTTTGGGATAGCTCCGCGGTGGTGCCCCTCATCGTGACTCAGGCCGCGTCGTCGCAGGCCGATGGTTGGCTCCGCGACGATCCCCAGCTCGCGTTGTGGACGCTGACGGCTGTCGAGCTCACCTCAGCGCTACGTCGGCTGGTACGCGAAGGCCTCTTGGCCGAACGTCAGGCGAACGTCGCAGAGGCGAGAGTGGACGAGTTGGTTGCGGTCAGCCATGTTGTCGTCAACGTCGAGACGGTGAAGTCTCAGGCGCGCCGACTGTTGCGGGTCCACTCGCTTCGTGCCGCCGATGCGATGCAACTGGGGGCGGCCCTGGAATGGGCGGGCGGCCGACCGAGCGGGCGCACCTTCGTGACCCTGGACGTTCAACTGGGACGTGCGGCAGCACGGGAAGGATTTCGCGTCATCCCGGAAAGCAGCGAATGATCATGGCTCGAGGCGCGTCCTCCTTTGGCCACGGAACCCACCTGAGTGCGCGCGCGATGGTGTTTCCGGTGTTGGCGAGCCTGCTGGCCATGGCAGCATTCCCTGCCCGCGCGAACGAAGTGGGGCGCGATCGCTATCGAAACCCGAAAGATGTGGAAGCCTACATCCGGGCGCAAGAAGAGCCGGGGCGGGCGGCCTGGCAGAAGCCCGAGCAGGTGCTGGACGTCCTGGACCTTCGTCCCGGGCAGACCGTCTGCGACATCGGGGCAGGCCCGGGGTACTTTGCTTTGCGGGCGGCTCGGCGGGTGGGCCAGGCGGGCCGCGTGTTCGCCGTCGACGTCGACCCGCGCATTCTGGATGCCCTGCGCGCACGCATCGAGAAGGCCCAGCTGGAAAACGTCACGCCCGTGCTTGGCCTGGGCACGGATCCGCTGCTTCCACCGCTTTCCTGCGACGTGGTGCTGATCATCGACGTGTATCATCACTTTCCCGAACGTCCGGCGTACTTGCAGCGATTGGTGGGTCTGCTGCGCGCAGGGGGGCGTCTGGTCGCGATCGATTGGCAGAAGGGCAAGACCCCCATCGGTCCCCCCGCCGAGCACCGCGTGTCCCGCGAGGAATTTCTGGGGGATGCCGCGAAGGCCGGCCTGCACTTCGTCAACGAACCGACCTTGTTGTTGCCCAACCAGTACTTCGTGATCATGGCGCTGACGGATCCGAAGCGTCCCTGAGCCTCGGAGACGGCGATTTGGTCTGGAACCGTCACGTGGCGGAGCGGGTTCCTCTCGCCTTTTCATGCGAGTCGAAGAAGCCAGGAAGGACTTAGAGGAGGCTTCCGCACCTGAGGAGGCCCGACGTGTCGCAGAAAAGAAAAGGGCCCCGGACGGCATCGCCCGAGGCCCTTCTGGTGACCCGTGTTGTCTCTACCGACCTGTCATGGTGCGCAGGTCATGGTACGCGTATAGGGCTTCGCCGGGATCGACAGCAAGTAGGTCGCGATGTCCGTGGCGTCGCTGGTGGTCATGTTGGCCAGCCCGCGCATGCCGCACAAGGCGGTGGTACCGTCTTTGCCCTTCGCGGTCTGGATGGTGTTGGCGACCTGGGTGGTGTTCCAGGTCATCAGACCCGTCGCGTCCGGCGTCAGGTTCGCCGACTCCAACATCTTCTGGGCGCCGCTGACAGTGGCGGTGACGATCTTGCCGCCCTGGAACCCCTTCGACGCGTCGATGATCCTCGGTGTCGAGTTACTGACCTCGACGGTGTGGCAGGTCGCGCACACCAGCGTGGCCAGATATTTTCCGTTCGTAGGACCCGCGGCCGTGCTGCCGTTGGGGAGAGACGAGGGGACCACCGCCTGCCATTCGGGCGTGCTGGGCTGAACGTCGTAGGGGGCCAGGTTGGCCGCGACGGTGTGAGCCACACCCGGGACGGACCGCAGGTACGCCACGATCGCGTTGGCGTCGCTGTCGCTGAGATTCTTGAACTGGTAGTAGGGCATCGTCGCGAATAGAGACTTGGTCGAGTTCGACGGATCGATACCCTTGGTGAAGGCGTCCTTGATCTGCGCGTCAGTGAGGAGCTTCAGGCCGGTGTCGTCGTTGGTCAGGTTGGGGGCGCTCAAGCAGGTCGCGCCGGCCGTGCCGGTGCTGACGAAGCAATCCCTTCCGGACAGCGCGGCCCCACCCGTGGGCGTGTGGCACCCGGCGCAACCTAGGACGCTATTGACGAGGTAACTGCCGCGCGCCACCACCGGATCCGGGGCCGCGCCGCCGCCGCCACCCGCACCGCCCGCGCCGCCCGCGCCGCCCGCCGCGCCGCCATGGCCGCCGGCGCCCGCCGAGCCGCCTGCGCCCGCTGCGCCGCCCGCGCCGCCGGCGCCGCCAGCGCCACCAATGGCGCCCGCACCCGCCGAGCCACCGTGACCCGCCGAGCCACCATGACCCGCCGAGCCACCGTGGCCTGCCGAGCCACCACCGTGGCCTGCCGAACCACCTGCCGCGCCAGCCGCACCCCCGGTGGCGCCGCCGGTCCCGGTGGCCGACCCGCCGGTCCCGGTAGCCGAACCGCCAGTCCCGGTCGCGGACCCGCCGGTCCCGCTAGCCGAGCCGCCGGTCCCCGTCGCCGCTCCGCCCGTACCGACGGCGCCGCCGGACCCCGTGCTACTTCCGCCCGTCCCGACGGCGCCGCCCGAGCCCTTGGAGCCGCCCTTGCCGCCAGCGCCCTTGCCGCCGGTTCCGGGGGTTTCCGCATCCGTACCGCAGCCTGCCGAGAGCAGGGCGGTGCCGGTCAAAAGAATCATCGCAAATTGTAGTCGTCTCATAGAATCCCTCTCATCTCGAAAAAAGTGACTGTTGGCTGTGAACGCTTCGAAAGGGGGCTACTCGAGGGCGAACACAATTTGAGGGGACGGTATCAGAGTTGCGGCCCAGGTTCACTTTCGTTGACTGCGTCCTGGATCACAGGGTCAGCGCACCGCCGTATGATAAATTCCGGAACCCGGATGTCGGTGCTCTCGGTCATCGTCCCCTGCCTGAACGAAGCCGACAGCCTTCCTGAACTGGTCGCGCGCCTCGAGGCCACCCTCGGCCGACTTTTTCCCGCCCCGGGTGATGCCGAGGTGCTGCTGGTCGACGATGGCTCGACCGACGACACCCGGGCCGCCATCCAGCGAATCGAGCAGGGCTTTCCCCGGGTCCGCGGGCTTCGGCATCCCACCCGCCAGGGCATTCCCGCCGCCTGGCGCAGCGGTGTGGTGAACGCGCGCGGGGCATGGATCTGCGTGCTGGACGGCGATCTGCAGTACGAGCCCGAACAGATCCGTCACTTGTGGGAAGCGCGGGACCAAGCCAATGCCGACATCGTTCAAGGCGCGCGCGCCATGCGCGAACGCCGCCCCGACATGCGGCTGTTGTTCTCGCGTGGGTTGAACGTGCTGTTGAATGTCGGGTTCGGCATGTCGTTGCGCGACAACAAGTCGGGCTTCTTCCTGTGCCGTCGTCAGGTGCTGGAAACGCTGCTGGCGTTCGAGGGTCGCTACCGCCACTGGCAGTGCTTCGTCATGGTGGCGGCCCATCACCACGGCTATCGCATCCATCAGTTCGAGACCCCGTTCCATCCCCGGCTGCGCGGGCAATCGGCGTTCGGGCGAATCGGCCTGGGCCCGGCTTTGGGCGTGGCCGCCGATCTGTTCACCGCGGTCCGCGAATACCGAGGCGTGATTCGCTCGTGACGTCGCCGGACGAGCGCGTGGCGCTGATCGCGCGCACACTGCAGATCACGCCGGCGCTGTGGGCGGGCGTGGTCGATGACTTTCGCGCGGCGGTTCCGCCCGCGGCGGAGGGCGAAACGGTCGACGACGAATGCACCCGCGTGCTGCCCGTTCTGGCCCGGGCCTTTCGCGCGCGATCGCCGCATGAGGCGGCGGTTCCGGACGGGCACCCGGGCGCAACCTGTCCCGCCTGCGGGGCCGGGACCGTTCGCCCGAGCCTGGCCCGCGCACCCGGACCGCTGGTCTACGGGCGGTGCGCGGCCTGCGGACACGGGCTGTTGCTGACGCCCGGGCCGGACGTGTCGGCACCGTACGCGGGCGCCCGCTACTACACCCATCGGGACGCGGCCGGCGTCGGTTACGACGCCTACGCTACCGAGGTCGCCTACCGCGAAGGGAAGGGCGCGGCGCTGATGGCGCGCCTGGCGTCGGCGTCGGGCGACACCGTGCGCAGGTTACTCGAGATCGGCAGCGGCTTCGGATACGCGCGCATCGCGGCCCAGCGCGCGGGCGTCATCAGCGGCGGCGTCGATCTGAATCCGGAGGCCTGCAAGGAGGCGCGCCAGCGCTACGGCCTGGAGACCTTCTGCGGCGACCTGGCCCAGGCGCTGGTCGCCAGCACGTCCGGTATCGTCGCCGGCGCGTGGGACGCGGTGCTGTACCAGTTCGTGCTGGAACACGTGCGCGATCCCGTCGCGGAACTGACCACCGCGCGGGCGGCGCTTCGGCCGGGCGGCTGGCTGGCGTTGCTGGTGCCCAACATGGACGCGGTGGAGATCGACGTGTTCGGCGCTGGGTATCGCTCGCTGCGCGCCGATCACCTGCATCTGATGACCCGCGCGTCGCTGGAGGCGATCCTTCGTCGCGCCGGCTTCAGGCTCTCGACGGTGGAGAGCCATTGCAACCTGCACCTGCTGCGCGGCTTTCTGTCCGACGCTGCGCTGGCCGATATTTACGCGCGTGGACGTGGTCCCGATCTTTGGGTTCTGGCAAGGAGTTCCCCATGAGGTTCCCGTTCACCGTCGCATCCGGGTTGACCGAGGTGCAGGTCGATCGCTATCGACGGCACATCGATTCGGACGCCAGCGGTTGGCATCGCCGCTTCACCGAATCAATCTGGCGGCGCCATCAACATCCTTCCAACGCGCGGCTGTCCGGCTGGCAGGGCCCCGAGGATCAGAAGAAGCGTCTGATCCATTTCTACGACGAGTATGGCCTGGAAGGTGACAACTTCGTCCTGCGCCACGCGTACCTGCACCTGATCCTGGGGCTGCCCGGCGAACACATCGACGAGTATCGCGCCGCCATCGCGGGCGGCTTGCGCGACGGCCAGTGGCGCTGTGAACGGGATGACGCCGATGGCGCCGTCTGGCGTCGGGGCGATTTGACGGCGACCATCCGTCACCGCCGCGTGCACCCCGAGGACGCCGCGCGCGGCAAGGCGCCGCCCGCGCACTACGCCAGCCTGGACGTCGTCCTTCGCACCGACGGTTACAGCTTGCCCGCCACCTGGGAAAGCCGGCCGTGGGAGGTCTTCTACCGCGTGGGCCTACGCGAGAAGCTGACCCGCGAAGAGCCACAACTGGTCGACGCCAGCGCGCTGGCCGCGCACTTGCCGGCTCAGCTCGAGCTGGGTTGCGGCCCGTCGATCGAGGCCGGGATTCCTCACCTGTCGACGTTGCACCGGATCTACGGCGTGTCGCGCGCCGACTATGGGTTCATCTTCCGCGCGGAATACGATGCGTTGCTGGAGCTGTTTCGCGATCCCGAGCGCAAGTACGCCGAGATGACGGCCATCTACCGCGCCTGCCTGCTGGCCGAGCCGACGCCGTTTTATCTACGCATGCGCGACCTGTGGCAGCGCGGCCACCTGGTGGGTCCCATCATCACCAACAACTTCGATTGCCAGTGCGCCGATCTGGGCTTGCCCGAGATCTCGCTGCGCCGGTACGACTGGGGTCCCTACTACCCGGAGATCGACCACGATCCCCGGGCGCGCTCGCTGCTGGTCATCGGGGTGCACGCGGATCGGCGCCTGGTGCAGATGCGGGCCCGCAAGCGTGGGCTGCGGGTGCTGTACATCGATCCCGAGGCGTACGTGGCACCCGACGGCGGCGCCATCCCGTATCCGGTCGAGGCCCCGCAACGCGACGATCTCTTCGTGCGCGCCAGCGCCCACGATGCCATGGCGGTGTTGCATCCGCTCCTGACCGGCGGTCGCTGACGTTTGCCGATGGAGTCCCCTCTCACGCCCCGTCGTCGGGCTGCCACCTTGGTGACCGTACTGGCGGGGCTGGGCGTGTTCACGGCCGTCGTGCATCACCACACGCCGCTGGGTTCGTGGCTGGTGTGGCGGTACGTCCTGTTTCTGGCGGGCGACGCCTTGCTGGTGGCGGCCAGCCTGTCACTCGGGCACGTGGTGACAGGGCGGGTGCTGCGAATCGTGTTGCCCCCCGCCGAGCGGCTGTTCTTCGACTTCGCGCTGGGCTTGCTGGCGTTCGGTCTGGGGATCTTCGCCGCGGGGATGCTCGGCGTGCTGGCGCCGGCGCTGTTCTGGTTGTGGCCGGTGGTGGCGCTGGCGAGCGGGGGACCCTCGTTGTTCCGATACCTGCAGGGGGTGCGACGGCACGTGCGAGCGGCGTCCCATCGTCGCCGCGCGGTGTCCAAGGTGCCTTGGCTCCCATGGGGCGTCCTGCTGTTCGGCCTGGCGGGGGCGCTGATGATCTACGTGAACATCATGACCCCGCGGAACGTCGGCTACGATGCGCGCTGGTATCACTTCGCGCTGGCCGAACACTACGTCGCCGCCGGCCGCATCACGCGCTTTCCCGAAGGTTTCTTCGGCGGGGTGTGGCCGCACTTCGCCAGCTGGCTCTACACGTGGGCGTTCCTTTCGAAGGGGAGCCTGTTCGCTCAAATGGAATTGGCGGCCCACGTCGAGTTCGCCGTCTTCATCGCCACCCTGGCCGGGCTTCCGATCCTGGCGCGCTGGATGTTGCACGGGCGACGCCTGCCGCTGGCCTGGGCGGCGGTGTTTCTGTTCCCGGGCCTGTTCCTTTACGACTCGAGCTTGTCGGGCACCGCCGATCACGTGCTGGCATTCTGGGCGCTGGCGTTGCTGCTGGCCTTGCGCAGACTCTTCCATGCGTTCGAACTCCGGCGCGCGTTGCTGTTCGGCTGCTTCGCAGCGGCGGCGGCGCTGACCAAGTACCAGGCGGCCAATGTGCTGGCCTTTCCCGTCGCTGCGTTCCTGGCGCTGGCCGGCGCGGCGGCCTGGCGCGCGCGCCGGGATCCGACTGCACCGGCGGTGTCATCTGTCCTGGCCACCGTGGCCGCGACCGGGTTGCTGGTGGTCCTGCTGTGGGCGCCGCACTGGGTGAAGAACTGGGTGTGGTACGGCGATCCGGTGTACCCGTTCTTGCGCGGCGTGCTGTCGGGTCGGCCCTGGGTGCCCGGCGCATTCGCGGGCTTCTCGCAAGGCGACTGGCGGCCGGACGGCGTCTCGTGGTCGGCGTTGCGCCAGTCGCTGGCGGTGTTGTTGACGTTCTCGTTCGCCCCGCACGATTGGCCGCGCTGGCATGGCGCCCTGCCTGTCTTCGGCTCGCTGTTCACGCTGGCGCTGGCGCCGCTGTGTTTCCTGCCGCGCGCGCGCAGGACGTGGTTCGTGGTCGCCGCCGTCCAGACCGGCGTCCTGGTGTGGTTCTGGATGGTGCACCAGGACCGGCACCTGCAGGCGCTGCTGCCCTGGATGGCGGTCGTGGTCGCGGTGGTGGTCCATCGTTTGTGGCAAGCCGGGGGCGGGCTGGCCTGGGCCGTCGGGGTGCTGGTCGCCTTGCAGGTGGTGTGGGGCGGCGATGTCTACTTCTTTCCCACGCACGCCGTGCTGTGGAAGCCGCCCGTCCAGGCGGTCGTCGAACTGATGTCGGCGGGCTTCACCAAGACCGACGGCGACCGCTTCGCCACCGGGTGCGACCTCGAACCCCTGCGTGGCCGGTTTCCGCCGGGCAGCCGCTTGCTGCTGCACGAGAGCGAGCCGCGGCTGGGCGGCGCGGTCCAGATCGTGACCGACGCGCGCGGCGCCCAGGCCGGCATCGACTACGCCGCTGCCGCGTCACCGGCGGCGATCGCCGCGCTGTTGAAGACCATGGATGTGACCCATCTGGCGTGGCGGCCGGATCGCTCGCCGCGCGAGGAGCAGCGCCTGTCGAACGAGGTTGCTTTCCTCCACTACGCCGCGCAGAGCAAAGTCCTGGCGAGAGAGGCCGGCTTCGTGGTGGCCGTCCCGGCCGCCCTCCCGTTGGTCGATCAGCCTCCCGCGGTGGTGGTCGGCGCCTGCGCAGCCGATCGGCCGGTGCCGCTGACCGAGCTGGATCGGTGGGCGACGGTCGGCCCCGAAGGCGACGGGGAAGGCGACGGGGAGGGCGCTGCACCATCCTCGCCTCCCGTGGGCGACATGTACCTGATTGACACCCGCTGCGGGCGGCATGCCGGCGGACGCGTCCCGCCCGATTTTCAAGTGGTCGGGCGGTTTCCGCCGTACCTGATCGCTGCCAAAGCCCCCGGCCCCGCGAGGTGATAGACCTCGCGCATGCGCATCGTACTCCTGGACAGCTACGCCGCCGATCAGGGTCAGCCGGAGGTCTTCTGGCAGGGTTTTCACCGCCTGGGTGAGGTCGCGATTTACCCGCGCACCGCCGCGGACGACGTCGTGACGCGAGCCAGAGGCGCTACTGCGATCATCCTCAACAAGGTGGTGGTGGATGCCGCGACCTTCGCCGCGCTGCCGGAGCTCGGCTACGTGGGGGTGCTGGCGACGGGGGTGAACGTCGTCGACCTGGCGGCGGCGCGGGCCGCCGGGGTGGCGGTCACCAATGTGCCGGGGTACTCGTCCGAGTCGGTCGCCCAGCTTGTGTTCGCTTTGATCTTTGCCTTCACTCACGACGTGGCCGGGCACGCGGCCGCGGTCGCCGCCGGGCAGTGGGCCGCCTCGCCGGATTATTGCTTCTTTCGTCAGCCGCTGACCGAGCTGGCGGGCAAGACGCTGGTGGTCGTCGGCAGCGGAGCGATCGGGAACGCCGTCGCGCGCATCGGCGAAGCCTTCGGCATGCGCGTGTTGCGAGCCGCAGTCCCCGGGTCGCTCACCACCGCGGGCCGCACGCCCCTGGCCGAGTGCCTGGCCGCGGGCGACATCGTGTCGCTGCACTGCCCGCTGACGGACACGACGCGCGGCCTGGTCGACGAGCGGTTTCTGGCCGCGATGAAGGCGGACGCCATCCTGCTGAACACCGGTCGCGGTCCCTTGATTGACGAGGCCGCGCTGGTGGCGGCGCTGGAAGCCGGGCGCCTGCGCGGCGTCGGCCTGGACGTGCTGTCGGCCGAACCTCCCCCCGCCGACCACCCGCTGATCCGACCGGAGGCGCCGTGGGCCAGGCGCGTGGTGGTGACGCCGCACATCGGCTGGGGCACCGTCGAGGCGCGCCACCGGCTGGCCGCGGCGGCGGTCGACAACCTGGTCGCGTTCCTGGCCGGCCACCCGCGGAACCGCGTGGCCTGACGGGCGCGATCTTCGATTGGCCAGGGCCGACGTTTCGCGGTAGACGCTGCGACCCTCCGTGATTCGCCTCGATCAAATCAGCAAACAGCATGGTCCCCAGATCCTGTTCGTGGAGGCCTCGGCCGCCATCCAGCGCGGGGAGAAGGTCGGCCTGGTCGGCCCCAATGGGGCAGGCAAGTCCACCATCTTCCGCCTGATCACCAAGGAAGAATCCCCCGACGACGGACAGATCTCCGTCGACCGCGGCGTGACCATCGGCTACTTCAGCCAGGACGTGGGCGAGATGTCGGGCCGCCCGGCGATTGCCGAGGTGATGGCCGGTGCCGGCGCCGTGTCGGAGGTCGCCGCCGAGTTGAAGGAACTGGAAGAGGCGCTCGGGGATCCGGCGCGCGCCGATGAGATGGACGCGTTGCTGGCGCGCTTCGGCGACGTGCAGGCGCGCTTCGACAACCTGGGCGGCTACGCGCTGGAGGCCAAGGCGCGCGAGATCCTGGCCGGGCTGGGGTTCTCGCAAGAGATGATGGACGGCGACGTCGGCAACCTGTCGGGCGGCTGGAAGATGCGCGTCGCGCTGGCGCGCATTCTGCTGATGCGCCCCGACGCGATGCTGCTGGACGAGCCGTCGAACCACCTGGACATCGAATCGATCATCTGGCTGGAGACCTTCCTCAAGGACTACGAAGGCGCCCTGGTCATGACGTCGCACGACCGCGAGCTGATGAACCGCATCGTCAGCCGGGTGATCGAGATCGACGGTGGCGTGCTGACCAGCTACTCGGGCAACCTGGACTTCTACGATCAGCAGCGCGCGCTGAACGAAACCCAGGCCGAGGCCGCCTACGAACGCCAGCAGGCGATGCTGGCCAAGGAGATGCGCTTCATCGAGCGGTTCAAGGCCCAGGCGGCCAAGGCCGCGCAGGTGCAGTCGCGCGTGAAGAAGCTGGACAAGATCGACAAGGTCGAACCGCCCAAGCGCCAGAAGAAGATGACCTTCGAGTTCCCGGCCTGCGCGCGCTCCGGCGAGGACGTGGTGAAGATCGAGAAGCTGTCCAAACGCTACGGAGACCGCGTCATCTACCAGGACTTCAACCTGATGATCCGCCGCCGCCAGCGATGGGCGGTCATGGGCGTGAACGGTGCCGGCAAGTCGACCTTGCTCAAGCTGATCGCGGGCGAATCGCGGGTCGACGGTGGCACCTTGACCATCGGGGCCGGTGTGAAGATGGGCTACTTCGCGCAGCACGCGATGGAGGTGCTGGATCCAACCAAGAACGTGTACGACACGCTTCAGGACGCCTTCCCGCTGGCCAACCCGGGACAGCTGCGGACACTGGGCGGCTGCTTCGGCTTCTCGGGCGACGACATCGACAAGAGCTGCCGCGTGCTGTCCGGCGGCGAGAAGGCGCGGCTGGTGCTGGCGCGCCTGCTGTACGAACGCCCCAACTTCCTGGTGTTCGACGAGCCCACCAACCACCTGGACATCGCCACCAAGGACATGATCGTCCGGTCGCTGGCCGACTTCGACGGCACGATGATCTTCGTGTCCCACGATCGCCAGTTCCTGGCACGGCTGTCGAACCAGGTGCTGGAGCTGGGGCCTGACGGACCGGTGGTGTACGGCGGCGGCTATCTGGAATACGTCGCGCGCAGCGGGCACGAAGCGCCCGGGTTGAAGTAAGCGGCGCTCCGTTTTCGGGGCGGGGGGGGGATCATGTTAAAAATGAGGGCGGCGCAATTCGCCGTCGGCCTGACATGTTCGCAACAGGGGGAATCGATGACTCGAGACTGGCTTAACGTAAAGGGCTCGTGGGGTGGTGTGGTTCTGGCGGTGCTGGGAGCCGCGTTGCTTCCGGCGTGTGGCAGCAGTTCTCACAGCGGCACAGGGGGAGTGGGAGGTTCGATCGGCGCTGGCGGGACTGTGGGCGCCGGCGGGACGGTGGGGACGTGTGGCGTGGAGTTGGTTCCGAACGACACGCGTGATACCGCGACGGCCTACGTGCTGGGGACGCCGGTCACTGCCTGTCTGGGCACTGGCAAGGACGTCGATATGTATTCGTTTGAGGTGCCCGCCAACAACCCAGCGGGCGGCTTCGTCAGGTTCAGCTTTACGGACGTGGCGATTACCGGTGATCTGGACGTCAAGCTGTATTCGGCTGCGGACAATTCGGAGATCAGGGAGATCTACACGACAAGCGCCGGCGCCTCGATCGACGGTTATCTGGCGGTCGCCGCGGGCCAGACCTACCGGATCGCCGTCAGCGACTTCGCGGGCGGTTCGCCGGTCCGCTATACGATGAACGCCACCTACACTGGGGTGGTGGACCTCTACGAGCCCAACGACACCAAGGACTTCGCAAAGCCCATCCCGGTCACCACCCCGATCACGGCGTACCAGACCGCCGGCTACGTCGAAGATCCGTACGCGGCGGAGTCATTTGCCGACTGGTACAGCGTGGTCCTGAAGGCGGGAGCCACGGTGGTCAAGATGAGCACGGTGCCGACCGACATCATGGGCGACATCCACCTGTTTGATCCGGAGGGCGCGGAGGTGCACGAGGAGTACTCGACCACACCGGGCGCCAACGTCACGCTGATGAAAGAGGTCGCGACGGCCGGCACGTACACCATCAGCGTGGCGCCGTGGGCCGGAGCTCCCAAAGCCGCCGACGAGATCGTCGGAGGCGTGCCCCCCGATCACTTCACCCGCGCTTACACCTTGACGGTCACCCAGCCCTGAAAACCACGCGGCTCTATCTGGTTCGACACGGCGCCACCGCCCGCACGGCCGAGGATCGCTTCTCGGGCGCGGCGGGCGTGGACCTGTCGGCGGAGGGCCGCGCGCAGGTCACGCACCTGGCCGAACGCCTGGCGGGTGAGCCGATCGGGGCCATCTATTGCAGTCCGCTCAGCCGCACCGTCGAGACGGCGGCGATTCTGGCTGCGCCGCACAGCGTGCCCCTGGTTCATCGCGACGGCCTGCGCGAGATCGACCACGGGCACTGGGAGGGCCTGACCCGGCAAGAGGTCGAAGCGCGCTTCGGCGAAGAGTACGCGTCGTGGGAGGCCGATCCGTTCACCTTCGCGCCGTTGGGCGGCGAATCCGGACTGTCGGTGCTGGCGCGGGCGCTGCCGGTGATCCGCGAGATTGTGATCGCCCACGCGGGGACCAACGTGGTGGTGGTCTCGCACAAGGCGACTTTGCGCCTGTTGCTGTCCAGCCTGCTGGGCTTCGATGCGCGTGGCTATCGCGACCGCCTGGACCAGTCGCCGGCTTGCCTGAACGTGCTGGACTTCAAGGACCCGGTCCGCGCGCGGCTGATGTTGTTCAATGACATCTCCCACTACCAGGCCCGGCCGCGTCGCCCGGAGGGCAATCTGTCGAAGTGGTGGGACCCCAAGGCCGGGGCATGAGCCGGGTCGTGAGAGGTCGGGTCGTGAAAACCCCGGCAGTGAAGGCACCCGCGTGGCGGCGGATCTCGCATCGCTGATCGCGGAGCTGCGCCAGTTCGTCGCCGAGCGCGATTGGCGTCAGTTCCACGACCCCAAGAACCTGGCCATGTTGGTGGCCTCCGAGGCGGGCGAGCTGCTGGCCGAATACCGCTGGGTTCCCAACACCGATGCCGACGCGCACTCGGCGCGAGCCGAGGCCAGGGCGCGGGTGGTGGCGGAGATCGGCGACGTGGGCTTGGGCCTGGTGATGCTCTGCGATCGGATCGGCGTGGATCTGGTCACCGCCATGTCCGACAAGCTGGCGGCCAATCGGCGGAAGTATCCGGCCGAGACCGCGCGCGGAAAAGCCGAGCGACCGGAGGAATAGCCGCACGGCTGCGGAAGCGGAATCGGATCGCTCCACAGTGGCACCGCCTTCACACTAGCGGGCGAGGCTTTCGGGCGGCATCGGTCTCCTTCCACGGGCGGACCGTTTGCGATTTGGTCATGACTCCTGCTTCGAGAAGGTGACCACATTCCCGGCGGGCTCACGAACGCCAAACTCCTCGGCGCCGTAGAAGGTCTTGCGCCGTTCGATGACAACTGGGGCTCCGGCAACCTGCTTCTGGACCATGTCTAGGTCGCTCACTTCGATGTAGAGAGCCGTGCAGGATGGCATGTCGGCCAGCCCTGGGACGTCCTTCTGAACGCTCGCTCGACTCTGGTACATGACTTCGATCGCGTCCTTCGTAAGGAGGACGAATCCAAGTCGATCGCCTTCGGGTACCTCGGCGGCGCGTTGAAACCCGAGCTGCGTCCAGAACTCGAGGCACGGCTCGATCTCCTTCACGAACAATACCGGCGTCAGCTTTTTCATCGTAACGGTTGCCATCTCTCGGTCCTCATGTCTAAATGAGACTACTCAACTATTCAAAACGAGACTACATGTCAAGACGCCTTCCACGGAACCGTTGCGAGGAGCGGCGACTGGCCAATCTCACCTCAATCGGACCAGCCACATTGCGCGATCTCGAGTCACTTGGGATCCGCTCGGTGGAGGAGCTTGCGACGCACGAGCCCGAGGAACTCTACTGGCGGCTCTGCGCGCTCACGGGTGCTCGCCATGATCCCTGTTGCGAGGATGTATTCGCCGCGGCGATCGCGCAAGCTCGTGATCCCGACTTGCCGCCAGAACAGCGGCGTTGGTGGTACTGGTCGAGAGTTCGGAAGGCACGCCACGGTGCGCGGCAACTATGACAAGGAAGCGCCGCGAAACCACCCTGACGATCCCGGACCTCGTCGTCCTCGGGCTACTCGCAGAACGACCGATGCACGGGTACGACGTCGTTCTCGAACTGGAGCGACGAGAGGTGCGGGACTGGGCAGGTATATCGAGGCCCCAAGTCTACTACTCACTCCAGAAGCTCGCACATGCGAAGCTCGTCCGGGCAGTGCGAGACCAGATCCCAGCTCGTGGACCGGAAAGAACGGTATATGGCCCAACGCCCGTGGCCCGGGAGGCGCTAGCTGACGCGCTCGAACGTGAAGACTGGGCTACGCAGCGTCCCCCTCCGCCATTCCTAACCTGGACGGCGCTCTCGAACCACGCCCGACGTCCCGCGGTGCAAAGACTCATCGAGCGGCGCCGCTCCTTTCTGATCCAGCAAATCGATAAGGAAAAGGCGACGGTTGAGGCGATCCGCAAGGACGAGGGACCGTTGATTCAGATCGCAGAGTCGATCGTTGGTCTGGCGATCCGCCAATTCGAGCTTGAACTGGCGTGGCTCGATGAACTGGAGGGGCTTCTTCAGCAGACACAGCGAACAGCCAGTGAGAGGCGCAGCAGCTAGGTTTGGATCGTTTCCGGAAGGCGCTGAATCCTTACCTACGCACTTTCGGTGCTGCGTGGGCGCCTCGAACGTACATGGATATTTCATATTTCCATCCGGTCTCTCCGCACAAGGGCGAGCTGCTGGCCGAATACCGCTGGGTCCCCAACACGGAAGCCGATGCACACTCGTCGCGGGCCCGAGGCCAGGGCGCGGGTGGTGGCGGAGATCGGCGACGTCGGTCTGGGCCTGGTGATGCGCTGCGATCGGATCGGAAACGGCGCGCGGCAAGGCCGAACGTCCCGAGGAATAGCCACACGGTCCGGAAGAAAGTGCCTGGCCTGTCGATTTCGGCCGACGCCATTCGTCGCCTATACAAAACCCCGGGCGTCCAGCACGTCCCCAACGAAAGGACACGACGATGAAGGTCATGGTGATCGTGAAGGCGAGCAAGAACAGCGAAGCCGGCGTCATGCCTAGCGAGAAGCTCCTCGCCGACATGGGCGCGTACAACGAGCAGCTGGTCAAGGCCGGGATCATGCTGGCGGGCGACGGCCTGCAGCCCAGCGCCAAGGGCAAGCGCATCGTGTTCAGCGGCGGGCAGCGGCGCGTGGTCGACGGCCCCTTCGCCGAGACCAAGGAGCTGATCGCGGGCTACTGGATCTGGCAGGTCCGTTCGATGGACGAGGCGGTCGAGTGGGCCCGCCGCTGTCCCGATCCCATGCCGGGCGAAGACGCCGAGCTGGAGCTGCGCCCGGTCTACGAGTTCGAGGACTTCGGCGCCGCGGTCACCCCCGAGCTGCGCGAGAACTACGAACGCCTGCGGGGCGAGGTCGCGCGCAAGCAGGGCGGATGATCGCACGGGTGGGGGGAAGCCAACCGGCGCGCGACTCGTGGCTTTCCTTCTAGAGCTCCTCGAGTTCCTTGAGCTGTTCGGCAATCGGCGCGCTGGCTGGATACACCTCGTGCAGCCTCCGAAGCAGCCGCGCTTGGGCCTCGGAGTCTTCTGACGCGCCCAGCTTGAGCGCCAGCTCGAGGCCCAGGTCGATTCCGGACTCGGCCCGGGAGCCAGGCCCAGCTCCTTCGAGCCAGTATTGGAACATGTCGAGTGCCGGCCCCACGATTTCCGCGGCGGCCAGCTCCGCGGCCGCCACCCTGGACAGGTCCTCGCCAGAATATCGGACGCCCTCTCGTGCCATGCGGTCCCGAAACGCACGACGATCCTCCCCACTCACCAGAGCCTGAACGTAGGCGCGCAGAAATCGGTTGGACGCGCGCGCCTCGGGAGAAACGGCACGCTCGAGCTCCTTGAGGGTCACCTGAGGGTGGCCAAGCCCGAGGTGGATGATGGCCTTCTCTCGTGCGAGCTGATCGGCGCTCACCGCGCTCACGCGAACCGGCTGGCCGTCGTCAACGGAAACCGGCCACGTCCACGCACGGCCTTCAGAATCAATCGCGTGGACCGCTTCTCCTTCAAGTCGCACGTGGAGAATCGACGCTTGTTGTGGCAGTCGAGCGATGACGGTGACCCGGTCGTTCTTTCGGTTCCAAAGGCCGACGACTTCCTCTGCCGGCTTGCTGCTGTCCGCGCCGGCCCACAGAACCCACCGGCCGTCGGAGGATGCGTGTATGGCGTGCGGCCATACGGGAATCTCGGACACGAGTGCTTGCAGCGTGCCCGACGCCTCTCTCGCGCGGATGCCCTTGGGGGTGAAGACGAAGAAGGTGTCGGTCGTTCCCGCAGCGACGACGGATTCTCCTGCGGGGATGAGATGCCGCTCGCGTACGGCGCAGTCGCGTGTCGAGAACTCGACCAGCGTGGCGTTGTGTATCCCCGGTGTGTTGGATCCCGATCGAACGACGGCTGCGCCCGCACCGGTGGGGAACGTTTCTCGCGCCACCTGGATCGCTGGATCCCGGAGGACGCACCGAGCCCGGCCCGTCGGCACCTCCCAAAGAACGATGCCCTCGTTGTGATGGGTGACCAGCAAGTCTTCGCCCAAGTCGTCAACGAGGAAGGCCGGTGCGCCCCAACTGGCCGTGGTCTCCTGTGCGGGACCAACCATCGGCATCTCGAAAAGCCGCGGAAGCCGCAGCCCGGGATCGAGCCGCTGAGCCGGCCGAGCGGCCGCAACGTCCCACAGGTCAATCCAGCCTGTGCGCCCCACGCGCGCCGCGTACCGTGCGACGGGTGACACCGCGTACCAGATGCCGGGCTGACCCGAGGTGTCGCCGATGGGGAGTGGCTTGAGCTCCGTCAGACGGGGACCAAAGACATCGACATGGGTCCCGCGCTGGACGATGCAGGAGCCGTCGGCGGCGACCGCCACCACCGGGCCAGCCAACTTGCGGCTGCCGGCGGTTGAGCTCGGATTCTGTTTCCGATCGTCCATGAAGCACCCCCGCGCGGCCGTGCAGGATGCCACCCCGAAGGCGACGACGAGAACCGCGGCAGTTCCGCCAGCGCGTCTTCCTTTTCCTTCCCACGCCCACGATCGCCGGGACCTGGCTCCGGAGGAGGGTATCGAACCCCCGACCCGGCGGTTAACAGCCGCCTGCTCTGCCACTGAGCTACTCCGGAATGGCCGCGCCATTATGCGGGTCGATCGTGAGCCGTCAAGGGCGCGTCGGTGGTTATCGAGGACCGGGGGCGCGCGGGGGTGGGCCGACGGTGGGCCGAGGGGGCGGCCGCGCGAAGATGGCGAGCAGGTCCGGGACCGGGTAAACGCCTTCGATGTCGACGTGGGCGTCGCCCAGCGCCAGCGAAAGCTGGGTCGATGGGCCACCGTCGAGCAAGAGCGCGGCGTCGAAGCCCTGGGCGGCCAGGGCGGCGGCCAGATCGGTCGCCGCGACCGGGGCCGCAGCGACGACCAGGGTCAAGGCGCGGCCTTCGCGGTCGATGGCCACGGCCGTGCGGCGGGCGAACTGCGGGCGCAACTGCACGGGCTTGCCCCCCACCAGCAGGCGCGGCCCGACCTGGATCGCGCTGTCGATCAGCGTGGGCAACGAAACGGCGGGCGAGGGCGGGGTGTTGGCAGGCGCCATGGGAGCCGTCGCCGCGCTGGCGGGCGTCGGGCGGGGGTACTCCCGGGTGTGGATGATCCGGGCCCGGTGGTTGCCCAGCACCAGCACGCCCCAGTCGGACTTCGGCCGCAGCGGGAAGCGTTGGTCCCCGCTCGCGATGCGCAGACCCAGCGGTACCACATGCTCGTCGAAGAAGCCCCCGTTGACGGCGGCCACGGCACCCCGGCCCTGGCGCAGGTCGGCGGCGGTGCGTGGTCGCGGCGGCGTGCCCTTGCCGACCACGACCTCGGCGCGGAACCGTTCCAGGTCGAACCGAAACAGCAGCACCTCGGTCGTGCCATCGAGAGTCAGCGACGCGCGTTCGGCGCCGGGAGCCATGGCCTGCCAGGCGACGGCATCGGGCGGCGGCGACGGCTGGGACGGCGCTGTGGCAGGCGCCCCGCTGGGCTCCGCCGCCGTCAGCAAGGCCAGAGTCCATGTCGCCAGGCCCGCGGCGGGGATCATGGCGCGGACCTCGCTGGAGCGGGCGCTTCGGCCTTTGCGCCGCGCGGTCGCCACTTCAGGAGCTTGGCGGCGTTCTCGAAGTAGACCTTGCGCAGGATGCTGTCCGGCAGACCGATGCCGTCAATCTTCCAGCGACCCTGGATGGGCGTCGGGCTCTCGAACTGCTTGTCGCTGGTCTCGAAGTAGCGCCAGGTGGCCCGGAAGAAGCGATCCTCGTCGGCCAGCGTGGGGGGCAAGGGGCCGTTGGAGCCGTACATCATGTCGTCCTGGGTGGGGCCCACGCCGGTGTCGGTCCCGAACAGGATGCGGTCCTGATACTTCTCGAAGAACCGGCGCATCTTGGCGGCATCGTGCCTCCCCATCTCGGGAACGCGCGCCGCGGTGTCGATGAAGAAGTTCGGGTACTTGTCCAGCATCTGCGCCACGCGCGCCGGATCTTCCGGATCGTTTCCGAAGTGCACCGCGATGAACATGGTCTTCGGGTGGCGCGCCACCCGCCGTTCGAAGGCTGCGTACAGCGCCTCCCACGAGGGGACCGGCTGGCCGTAGAAGCTCCATTCGGGGTGCGCGCCCAGTTCATCCCAGCGTTCGTTGTCGGGCGTGGGCGGCAACCAGAACGCCTTCGGATCGCCGATGTGGATCGCGATCGGCATCCCCAGCTGCCCGGCCTTTTCGAACAGCGGATTCAGGCCGGGATCGTCGACGGGCAACAGGTGTTGGCGATCGGGCGCCGGATAGCCAAGGCCCAGGCCCTTCGGAATCTTCAAGCCAATGGCGCCCAGGCGCTTCGATACGACCAGGTCCTCCGCCATCTTCGTGCCGTAGTCCTTGTCCTGGACCACGCGGCGAAAGTTGGCGTTGGCGAACACGGCGATGCGCCCCCCGCTGGTGGCGGCGGCGGCCAGCTGTGACTCGAGCATGTTGCGCGGGGGGCCGGGATACATGCCGCTCAGATTCACGCCGCCGGTGATGCCCCACTTGTCCATCAACGCAAGCGCGCGCTCGGTGCCATCGGCGCCGATGTGCATGTGGACGTCGATGGTCGGAAACCGATGCGGGGGCGGCGGGGGAAGGGGCGCCTCGAGGGCGGTGACGGGTGCGGGTGTCGCCGTATCCTCCGCCCGTGGACCCGGTGCCGCCGGCGGAGTCATCTGCGGACCGGTCGCGGCCGTGGCGTCCGCAACCACGCGGCCCGCACGACACGATGCCAATGCCGCGGCCGTGAGGACCACCACCAGCAGCCCCTCGGCCAGGCCAGCCCTCACGGTCGCGCCCAAGCCGAGCCGCATGGCGATACGCTACGGCGCTGGCGGGGAAGGCGCCAGATCCGACGGGGGCACCGGACTGTCGGGATCCGCCTTTGGTCCCGCTTCCTTTTCCTTGGCGCCTTCGCTGGCGCCGGGCTTGGCATCGCCCGTCGTGCCGGCGACGGTCGACTTCAACTTGGCGTTGAGCTTCAGGGTGGGGATCGCGGGCTGGCCCTTGACCGACTTGCCCTTTGCCCACGCCGAGGTGGCACTGATCATCTGCTCGAAGGGTTCAAAGCCCTCTTTGTGAACCGACACGAAGTGCGGTGATGACACATCGGTGATCCCGGCCGACAGCGGCGTCTGCCCCACCAGCTGTCCGTCAATGGCCACGTCGGCACCGGATGGCTTGGACGTCACGCGAATCTGGTGGCCGGCAGCCGCGGCTTCGGGGCTGGCCGCCCCAGCAGCGGCGGCAGCCGGCGTGGGCGATGCGGGAGCTTCCGTGGCGGCCGCTTCGGTATCGCGTGTCGCTCGCAACTGCTTGTGGGGCTTCGCGGCCTTGCGCGTGCCCGCGGGTTCGGTCGCGGCGCCGGCCTTCGATGCCGCCGCAGGTTTGGTTTCGGCGAGCTTCGGCTCTGCCGCCTTCGTTTCGGCGGGTGTGCCTTCGCGTGGCTTGGCTTCGTCTGGTTTGGCTTCGCCTGGTTTGGCTTCGCCTGCCTTGGCTTCGCTGGGTTTGGCTTGGCCGACTTCTGCGGCGCCCGGCGCGCCTGGTTCAGCCTTGTCCGGGGTTGCGCCCGTCGTCGGCCGCGCGGGCTCTGTCGGAGCGATCGTGGTCGCTCCCGAAGGAGATTTCGCGACGGGTGCCGATACGACCTGCGACGCCTGCGACTGGAAGAACCTGAAAACGAAAAACGCGGCGCCGCCCAGCACCAGCACCAGCGCACCCACCATCAACCCCGACGAACGCTTGCCGGGGGTCCGGGCGGCCGAAGCCACCGCGGGCGCCGCAGCCACGGCCGTGGCGGGAGCTGCGGGCACCGGCTCGGACGCGATCGGGGGCACCGGGATCGGGGCGGGAGTCCCCGTCACCGCGCTCGGTCCCGAACCGAACGCCGCGAGGGGATCGAAGGGCCGAGGCTGCTCCGGCATCCCCAGCCCGGCGCGCGAGAGACGGGGCTCGGGATCCAGCAGGGCATCGGTGCTGTGTTCGGGTCCATTCCGACGCGGTGCCGACGACGGCGCGGCGATGGGGGGCATCGAATCCAGCGAAACCCGGTTCCGGGCGGATTCAGCGGCCTGTGTGGTGACTTGCCCGGTCACGCGGGCCGTGGAGCCGGGCAAGGCGGCTTCGGCGCGCACCGTTTCTTGGCGGGCGCTGGCACTGCCGGTCAGGCGGTCGGTCGGTCGGTTGAGAGGGCTGGTCAACCCGGCCAGATTGCGGCCGGTCGCGGCTGGGTGCTCGGTCGTGATCCGCGAATCGTCGGCGGTGGGGCGGGTACCGACCGAGGTGGGATCTTCGTCCGATGCGAGAAACGCCGGGATGCGACTGGCGATCTGCGTGGGCTCGTCGTCCAGATCGTCGATGCCGCCGGCCGCATTGCCCAGCTGCCGCAGCGACCCGGGAGCCTTGGCCCCGGTGCCCAAGATGGTGGCGGCCATCCGCGCCACGGCAGCGGGATCTCCCTTGGTCACCGCCGGATCGGCGCCGACGGCGAATGGATTGCGCGCGTTGCCGAGCGGTTTGTACCCGCCAGGCCCCGCGGGTTCGGCGGCCGCCGGCGCGACACCGGCAGCAGCGCCGCGGGACGTTGCCGGCGGATTCGTCGTAGAGCCCGGGATGCCCTGGGCAACCAGCGGCATCGACGCTACCGAATACCGAGGTGGCGGTGCGTTGGTCCCCAGCGGCTCGACGACCGGGGGCGGTGCGCTGGGCGCAGGCCCCACCGTCGTCTTGGCCTGTGACTGTTCCAGCGCTGCGAAGATGCTGGACGGGCGGCGGGCGCCCACGCTCACCGTCGTCGGCGAACCGGAGCCGCTCTTCTTCTCGCGGGCAGCCTTCTCGCTCAGCAGTTGCTCGAGCACCACCTGGCTCTCGGGAGTCAAGCGATCGAAGCGAACCCCCATTCCGGGCGGTACCGTGGGGCGATTGGGATCGGGCTCGCGAATCCACACCACCGTGCCATCGCCGGCCATCAACGGCACGCCGCTCTGGTACTGAAAGTCCAGTTTTAGCTGCGTTCCCACCGCCAGCGGCTCGCGGGTGCGAATGAAAATGCCCCCCCGGCTGACGTCGATCGCGTACCGCTCGACGAACTGTTCGAGCGACTCACTCCGGAACTTGATCCGGAGATTGATGGGGGACCTGGGTTCTTTGCTGGGAGTCTGATCCATGATGCCGGCACTCGTGCGCGGTGAGGGTACATCTTACGCTGCGGTGACGCGACTTTCGAATTCCGCGCGGAGGCACGGGCCCTGTCGAGGAGGCGGGCGCTGGCGCTGGCGCACGGGCTATGCGACGTTGACGGAAATGGCGAAGCAGAACCCGAGGCGGGGGGCAGGGGTTGGCGACCAGGTCAGGACCGTGGCGGTGGTGGCGTGGGGGCTCGTCGCTGTTGTCACCGGCTCTGGCACCGCCTGGTCGGCGACCCCGCCGCCGTTGCAGTTCCAGCACGCGGCCGTCGCGTCCGATCATCCGGAAGCCTCTGCGGCTGGCGTGGCGGTGCTGAAGGCCGGAGGAAATGCCGCCGATGCCGCCTGCGCCACGGCGCTGGCATTGGGGGTCGTACATCCGTTTGCGTCGGGGGTCGGGGGCGGTGGTTTTGCGGTGATCTACGTCGCCAAGGAGCGGCGAGCCTACGCGCTGGACTTTCGCGAGCGCGCTCCTGCAGCGATCCGCGCCGAAATGTTCTTGAAGGAAGGCAAGGCCGATCCGAAGCTGTCTCGCGAGGGCGGCTTGGCGGTCGGTGTGCCGGGGGAAGTGCGCGGCCTGGGCGAGCTGGTGCGGCGCTTCGGCAAGCTGCCTTTCGGCAGGTGCGTGGCGCCCGCCGAATCCCTGGCGCGGGGCTCGCACGTGTCGTGGCGCCTGGCCGAGGTCTCCACTTCCGACGCAACCCCGGGCGCACCGCCCGGAGCCGTCGTGCCCAAGCCTGACACCGTTCCCTCCGACACCAAGCGCGATCCCTTCGTCACCGCCGTCTTCGGCGCGCAGTCCCTGGAGACCGGCGCGTCGGTCCGCCGCCTCGACCTGGCACGCACGCTGGCGCGACTGCGTACCGGTGGCCCCGAGGCCTTCTACAAAGGTCCGATCGCCGAGGCCATCGTCAGTGCGGTCAAGCAAGCCGGAGGCGTGCTGTCCGCGGCGGATCTCCAGGGTTACACCGTCACCGAGCGGGTGCCGATCGAGATCTCGTACCGCGGCCAGCGCGTGCTCACGATGCCACCGCCGTCCTCGGGCGGCATCGCGCTGGCCGAGACGCTGGGCATCTTGGCCGCGCGCTATCCAGACAGCGCGGCCATGACCAAGGCCGGCGCAGGCTCGTCCGCGTACCTTCAGGTTCTGGGCGAGGCGTTGAAGCACGCCTTCGCCGACCGCGCGCGCCACCTGGGCGATCCTGACTTCGTGAAGGTACCTCTGACGCACTTGCTGGCGCCCGCGTACCACGCCGAGCTGGCCCGTCGGATCAAAGACAACGCGGTCCTGCCGGCCGACCTTTACGGCACGCGCGACGCACCCGCCGATCTGCACCGCGACGGCGGGACCACCCACCTTTCTGTGGTCGACGCCGAGGGGAACGCGGTGGCCCTGACCACCACCGTCAATCTGGGGTTCGGGGCCCGCCTGCTGGCGGGTGCCACCGGCATCGTGCTGAACGACCAGATGGACGACTTCGCGATGCAGCCCGGGGTTCCGAACGGCTTCGGGCTGATCGGCAGCGCGCAGAACGCGGTGGCTCCCGGCAAGCGCCCGCTGTCGTCGATGACGCCGGTGATCGTGCTGGATCGTGACGGGGTCCGGCTGGTGGCGGGCGCCGCGGGCGGTCCGACGATCATCACCGCCACGGCCCAGGTGCTGTTGAACGTCCTGGACTTCGGCATGGACGCGCAGGCCGCCATCGCGGCGCCGCGCATCCACGACCAATGGTTCCCCGAGGTGCTGCGGGTCGAGCCGGAGATTCCGCGCGATGTGGCGGAATCGCTGTCGGCGCGCGGACAGAAAGTGAAGGAGATCCCCCACGTTGGGGTCGCGAATCTCATCGTTCGCACGAAGACCCACCTGAAGCCGCGCGGCACGCCCGACAGCCGGCCCGGGTGGGACGCCGCCGCCGAGCCGCGCAGTGCCAGCGCGCCCGCCGGCTACTGAACGCCTCCGCGCCGCTACGAGGATTCCGACGGGTCTGCGACAGGGCTGGCCGAGGTAGGCATCAGGTCGGCGATGGTCAAGCCGCGGATGCGCTGCTCGCGGGCGTCGTCCAAGTCGGCCACCAGCGTGCGCAGGGCGGGCGAGATGGCGCCCTCCGCGACCTCCAAATCCTTGGATCGGAACACCGCCAGCACCTCATGCAGGCCGATGGCGGTGGCCGCGCGCCCCGGGATGAAGCCGTTGATGTCGCCGTGGACCTCGGCGATCAGGCCCTGGCTCTTCAGGCGTTCGACGATGCGTTCGACGACGTTGGCTGACAGCCCGAAGTCGGTCACCAGCGCGGCCTTGGACAGGCCCTTGCCGGAGACTTCATGCGAGGCCGCCACGGCGGCCAGCAACTGGGCGGCGACCAGACCGTTGATCGGCTCGTCGCCGTCATGGCGGCGTTCCTCGGCCTCCAGGAGGCGCAGATTCTGGACCGCGAAGGCGATCTCGGCCCCCAGCAGCACCAGCAACCACGAGGCATAGATCCACATCAACAGAAGCGGGATCAATCCCAGCGAGCCGTAGACGCCGCTATAGCTCTCGAGCAGCATCTTCATCGCGAAGCGGACGAAGCCCACCTTCAGCAACTCCAGGGCGAAGGCCGTCAGCAGCGCGCCGACCAAGCTGGCCTGCCAGGTCACGGTGGTGCGCGGCAGCAGCTTGTTCATGAACACCAGGGCCAACACTTCGACCGCCAGCGGTGCCAGGAACCGTGCGGCGGTGCCCGCCCCCACCAGCCGCCCCGACCAGTAGAGCGATACCGACGCCAGCGCGGGCAGCAGCGTGACCATCGCATAGAAAGTCAGGAATTTTCCCACCGTCGAGCGGCGCTCACCGACGCGCCAGATGTCGTTGAAGATCCGTTCGACGTAGCTGTAAAGCGAGTAGCAGGTGATCAGCGTGAAGACCAAGCCCAGTCCGCCCAGGGCCCCGACGCTGATGTTCGACGAGAACTGCTGGATGCGATCGGTGATGGCGTCCATGCCGGGGAACAGCCGATTGGCGATGAAGTCCGACAGGCGCGATTGGGCGTCCAAGGAACCCATGCTGCGCAGGATGGTGAAGGCGATGGCGGTCACCGGCACCAGCGACAGGCCCGTGTTGAAGGTCAGCGCTGCCGCTTGCTGCGGGCACTTGTCGCGCGCCCATTGTTTGAGGATGCGCAGCCCCAGGCGCGTCAGATAGAGCGCAGCCCGCCCGCGCCGCGAAAGATCCATCGCGTGGGCGGCCGTATGGGTGGTCGCGCCCACGTAGCTGCGGATCTGGTTCAGGGTCTGGCGCACGCCCCGACAGTACGCCCGATGCCGGGCCAGCGCGCAAGTTCCGCCGCGTTCGTCACGAACTTGTGCCCCGATTTTTTTTGACGCGCGGATGGACGCGGGTACCGTCGAAGGATGAAGTCAGCGTTGGCGGCGCAACGAGCATTCGAAGAACTGAAGCCCGAACTGGTGCGAACCCATCTGGGGCGCTTCGCGGTGCTTTGTGGCGGGCGGCTGCTGGGCGTGTTCGCGTCCGTGGACGAGGCTCTGCTGGCCAGTTCGATGGCATTCGACTCGGGCGACCTGACCGAGGGGGAGTCGGTGTTCATCACCGAGATCGCCGAGCAGGCTTCCGTGCGGGTGACCGCCTGGCCGACGCCGAAGCCCGCGCCGGTTCCTGGACCGCTTCGCATCTGAAGGCGACCGCCGCGCGATTCACGGACTCCGCCCGCAGGTGGGTCGGCCTGGTCGCCACGGCCGCTACCCGACGGTACCCGATGGCGACCCGCGCGTTGCAAATGCCCACCTGCTCCGATAGAACCGGCCGCCGGGACGGGGTTTTCTAGACGTTCAGACCGTCCCGAGGCCGCTCAGATTGGTCCTGGTTCTTGGTATTTTCGCCGTGTCTTCTTGCTTGGGGGATTGCATGCGACCTGTGATGTCTGCCCGACGTTCTCTGATCCTTGAAACCGTTCGGACGAAGCCGTGGATCGCGATGGCCGTGGTGGTTGCTGGCGTGGCCACGGCCAGTGCGTGTGTCGAGCAGGACGACGAGAAGCCGAGCGACGACGAGATGAAGGCGGTGCGTGGAAACTTGCTGACCGCAGCCCCGACCCCGAAGCACGCCGTCAACGCCGATCTGGACGGCAAGCTGGTTTACCTGGGCCTGGACACGGAGCCCGACGTGGCTGAGCCCGGCAAGGAACTGAAGCTGACCCACTACTGGAAGATGGTGGCTTCGCCCGGGGACGGCTGGAAGCTGTTCACCCACGTCGAAGGCGCGAATCACCAGGGTTACCTGAACGCCGATCACGGCCCGGTGGCCGGCAAGTATCCGGTAAGCCAGTGGAAGGTCGGTGAGATCGTGCGTGATCAGCACACGGTGACAATTCCTGCTGGATGGTCGACGGATTCCATCGTGGTCTACGTGGGCGCCTGGCGCGGGCCGACGCGGCTGACGGTGAAGTCCGGTGCCAGCGACGGTTCCGGGCGGGTGATTGCGGCGACGATTCCGGTCAAGAAGTCGGCCGTCAAGGTCGAGGCGCCACGCAAGCGCTATGTGGCGCGGCAGATCGACAAGCCGCTGAAGATCGACGGCAAGCTGGACGAGCAGGCCTGGAAAGACGCGCCGTCGTCGGGTGCCTTCGTGAACACGATGACCGGCGCCCCGTCGGAAATCTCGACCGAGGCCAAGCTGCTGTGGGACGACAAGTTCCTGTACATCGCGTTCCAGAACGCGGATACCGACGTCTGGTCCAGCCTGACCAAGCGGGACGACAAGCTTTGGACCCAGGAAGCGGTCGAGCTGATGATCGACGCCGACGGCAACGGCAAGGGTTACGTGGAACTGCAGGTGGCGCCCAACGGGACCGTGTTCGACACGTTCTTGCCCCAGTACCGCAAGTACGAGGATTCGATCGATCCCAAGAAGAAGCCGTTCTCGTGGAACTCGAAGCTGAACGCCAAGGTGACCGTCGACGGCACGCTGAACAAGCACGAAGATCAGGACAAGTCGTGGACGGTGGAGCTGGCGCTGCCGCTTGGAGATGTGAAGGGCATGGAGGCCGACGCGGCGTTGCCCAAGTTGCCGCCCAGCCAGGGCGACGTGTGGCGCTTCAACATGTTCCGCATGGACATGCCGCAGGGGAAGGGCCAGCAGGCCGCAGGCTGGTCCCCGCCGATGGTGGGCGACTTCCACGCGCTGGACAAGTTCGGCGAGCTGGTATTCGGCGACGCGCAGGGCAACATCGCCCCCCCCGTCGCCCCGGCCGCGGTAGCCGACTCGAAGTCAGACTCGAAGTCCGACAAGAAGGCCAAAAAAGAGACCGACAAGAAGAAGGTCGGCGAGAAGAAGTCCGGAAAGGCCACCGGCGCCAAGGCCGAAGAGAAGCCGTAACGCCGCCGTCGTCGGGCGCGGCTCGCTAACCCGCGCCGTGCTCGTGGATGGTCACGATCGGCAACACCGGGCCGGCCGGCGTCAGGATCACCTCGGCTTCGCGATCATCGGGAAGCTGGCCCGCGTCCACCAACCTGCGGTGAATTTCGGCCAGCGACGCCGCCAGCGCGGCCGGCAGCGTGTCCAGCGGCTGTCGCGGCCCGGCCAGGAATTCATAGGTGACCGCTCGGCCGTCGTCCGACAGCGCGAGCACCCGTTGCACGAACGGACCGCCCAGGGCCGCCACTGCGCGCAATCGCTCGAGCGCCGGACCCTCCACCGGATGTTCGCGCAACTCGACCAGCACCGGGCGGCCCAGGCGCGCGTCATCCTGGCGGAACAATCCACCGGCCGCCGAGCGGCCCACCGACACCGCGGTCGACGCCGTCGTGGTGGGCGAGACTTCAGTTTCCAGAGACGGGGCGTGCATGGTTGCGGCCGCGGGTGCGTCGCCGACCGGCCACGCCGCAATGGCCTCCGCCATCTCGCGCGCCGATTCCCAGCGGTCGGCGGGGGCTTTGGCCAGCGCGCGCAACAGCACGGCGTCATGCGCCCCAGACAGATCGTCCCGAAACAGACTGGGGCGGGGTGGTTCATCGCCCAGGTGCTGCGCCACGATGTCCGGACCCGGGAAAGGCAACCGGCCGGTCAGCGCCTGAAACAAGGTCACCGCCAGCGCGTACAGATCTGCCGCGGGGCCGAGCGGCGCGCCGGTGATCTGTTCGGGTGACATGTACGCCACCGTTCCCAGCAGCCCGCCGGTCTGCGTCTGTCCAAAGTCGACCAGGTGGGCGGCGCCGAAGTCGGCCAGCTTTGCGTTGCCCGCCTGATCGTAAAGCACGTTGGCGGGTTTCACGTCGCGATGAATGATTCCCTTGTCGTGCGCCGCTCCCAGCGCCGACAGCAGATCCAGGGCCAGCCGACGCGATTCGCGCAGCGACAGGGCGCGCCCTTCGGCCAGGCGTTCGGCCAGGGCGCCCGACGGCAGCAGTTCCCACACGAACAAGCCCGCCCCGGGATCGGCGTCGTAGAGGGCGACGATGTTGGGATGCCGGAGGCGGCCGGCTGCCTCCGCCTCGCGGGCGAAGCGCGCGTAGGCCTGCCGCTCGGCGGCGCTACCGATGGTCCCCGGCGACAACAACTTCAGCGCCACGTCGTGGCCCAGCAGGGTGTCCTCGGCCAGGTACACCTGACTGGTCGCGCCGGCTCCCAGCAGCCGCAGCACCTTGAAGCGAGGGCCCAGGGCGTTGGGTTGCGCGCCGACCACGCCCGTCGGTGACGCTTGCGCGGCGGCGTCGGCGGCGTCCAGCGCGATCAGCTCGTCCAGCGTCGGTGGCAGCGTCGGATCCAGGTGGCGGAGCCGCGCGGCCACCTCGGTGGCGGCCACCACCAGACCCATCGCGCACAGAGCGCCGATCAGCGCGCGGTCGGCCGCGACCTGGAATCCGTCGACGCGGCGGGCAGTCTGAAAGGCCCGCACCGCGTCCTCGGCCCGACCCAGGCGAAAGAACAATCGACCCAGCGCCAGCGTGGCTGCGGCCTGCTCGGCGGGAGTTCCTGCGCGTGCGCGCGCTTGCTCGTAGGCCAGGCCGGCTTCGTGCGCGCGACCGGCCGCCTCTTCCATGCGCCCCACGTCGAGAAAGCTGGCGGCGCGCCGGTAGAGGGCGCCCGCCAGGGGGAGATCGCCAGCACGTTCCGCCAGCCGCGCGGCGTCCCAGTGGCGGCCGCGCCCCGCGAAGGCCTGCGCAGCGCGCGTCAGCTCGGAGGGCGCGTCGCCGGGGATCGCCTGCGCCAGCGTCGCGGCCTGCGCGGCGTCGCCCATCTCCAACGCCAGGCGCACGGCCAGCGGCCGATCGCCGAGGCGCAGCGCCAGGGGAAGGGCGTCGCCGAAACGCCACAGTCGTTCATAGATGTCGATCGCCCGCCGCAGCTCGCCGCGTTCGACATACGCCCGCGCGGCGCTGCCATGATCGCCTTGCGCCAGCAGAGCCGCGGCGGGATCACCGGGCGACGCGGAAGCCAGTACGTTGTCGTCGTCGTCGGGCATCCCCAGATTCCCCGATTCATGGTAGCAACTTGCCCTCACCATGGCGCAGGAAGCTTCACTCCCGGTCGGCACGTTCGTGCTGGGCGTCCTTGGTGGCAGTGGCCTCTACGATCTGTCGGACCTGGCGGACTTGCGCGAAGTGGTTGTCGAGACGCCGTTCGGAGCCCCGTCGGGCCCCATCGTGTTGGGCCGCCTGGGGGCCACCTGGGTGGCATTCCTGGCGCGCCACGGCCGCGGCCACCGTCTGTCACCGTCGGAGGTGAACTATCGCGCCAACATTCACGCCTTGAAGCAGGTGGGCGTGCAGCGTTTGCTCTCCATCTCGGCGGTGGGGTCGCTGCGCGACACCATCGTTCCGGGCGATCTGGTGATGGTGGATCAATTCATCGACAAGACTCACGGTCGGGCGACCACCTTCTTCGGGGACGGCATCGTGGGCCACGTCAGCTTCGCCGATCCGACCTGCGCGGAGTTCGCCGAGGTGATCGCCGCCAGCGCGCTGGATGCGGGGGTTGTGCCGGCCGCCATCGCTCCCGTGACCACGACTTTGCCGCGCACCCCGCGTCTGCATCGCGGCGGCACCTACGTCTGCATGGAGGGCCCTCAGTTCTCGACGCGCGCTGAGTCCAACCTGCACCGTGCCTGGGGCGCCGACGTCATCGGCATGACCGCCGTCACCGAGGCCAAGCTGGCCCGCGAGGCCGAGCTGTGCTTCGGGTTGCTGGCGCTGTCGACCGACTATGACTGCTGGCGCGTCGGCGAGGAACCGGTCACCGCCGACGCGGTGATGGAGGTCCTGCGGGCCAACATCGAACGGGCCCGGGGCATCATCGTCGGCGTGGCGGCGCGCGCCACACCCGCGCAGCATTGCCGCTGCGGTCGGGCCGCCGCCCACGCCATCTTCACGGCGCGTGACGCCGTTTCTGCACAGGCGCGTACGCGTCTTCAAACACTGTATGGGAGGTACCTTTGACACTCGATCCGCAAGCGCATTCGCTGTTGGTGGTTGGCTCGGTCGGCCTGGATGATGTCGAGACGTGCGCAGGCAAGCGCGTCAACGTGCTGGGTGGGGCGGCCTCGTATTTTTCGGTGGCGGCGTCATTCCTGGCCAAGCCCCGCATGGTCGCCATCGTCGGTACCGACTTCCCCGCCGAGCACACGGCCCTGTTCAACCAGCACGGCGTCGATCTGGCGGGTCTGGAACGGGTGCCGGGCGAGACGTTTCGCTGGGCAGGCGTCTACGCCCCGGACTTCAGCACCCGCACCACGCTGGACACCCGGCTGAACGTGTTCTCGACGTTCAATCCCAAGTTGCCGGCCGGCTGGGGCACGTCGCAGCAGGTTTTTCTGGCCAACATCGATCCCGAGCTGCAGCTGAGCGTCCTCGAGCAGACCAGCGCGCCCAAGTTCGTCGCCTGCGACACCATGAACTTCTGGATCGGCGGTAAGCGCGCCCCGTTGCTGAAGTTGTTGAAGCGCATCGACATGCTGCTGCTCAATGACGAGGAAGCGCGCGAACTGTCGGGCGAAGCCAACCTTCCGGCGGCGGCGCGCGCGATTCGCGCCATGGGCCCGAGCGCAGTCATCATCAAGCGGGGTGACGCCGGCGCACTGCTGTTCCATGAAGGGGGCGTCTTCGCCGCCCCGGCCTTCCCGATCGAGAACGTCGTCGACCCGACAGGCGCGGGCGATTCGTTTGCGGGCGGCTTCATGGGGTGGCTGGCGCGCAGTGGCTCGACCACGCCGCAGTCCATTCGCACCGCCATGATCATGGGCTCGGTGCTGGCGTCCTTCGCCGTCGAGGACTTCAGCCTGGACCGCTTCCGCACCCTGGACCTGACCCAGATCCGCGAGCGCTTCACCGCCTTCGCCGATCTGGTGCACTTCGAGAAGATCAAGCTTTAGGCGGCAGTTCTGCAGGACGGCGGCGGGTCACGTACAGAACCGCAGCCGTCCATGACGGAAACAGATCCAGCATCGGCGCGGCCTCGGCCAGCAGCGTGGGCAGGAAGGCCAGATGGAACCCGCACAGCCAGCTGAGCGTCGCGCCGGTCACCAGATCGAGGACCAGGTCCGCGCCCTGAGGGGCGCCGCCCACGAACAGGGGAAACAGCGCGAGCTGTACCGCGTCGGCGACCATGGCCACCCCGCGCGCCAGCCAGATCCTTCGTCTGGTCACGCGTCCTCGGCCGCCAGCTGATCGAGCTGGCCCAGCAGTTCGTCCACCGTCGGCGCGCCCATGGGCATCCCGTCGGCATTCGCCATCACGAAGCCCAGCTCGCAGCGCTGACAGCGGTTCAGGCAATCTCGGATCACGGGGACGTGCTCGCGATCCCGGAGGGCCGACAGCAGCGCGGGCAGATCCGCCCCCGGGCGTTCCACAGACTTCTTGCAAAGTTCGACCTTCACGATGTCTGTCAGGTTAGGCGAAAGTCGCGGCGGGGCCCAACCTGGCGTTGATGACGGCCCTATTTGGCCGGATGCCGAGCTGCCCACGACGCGGCAACACCGCGACAGTCTGCGGGCACTTTCTGCAGGTCCCGCGCCTCACAGTCCACGACGCGGCCGCGGACGTCGACAGAGACCTCGCAGCACTCCTCGAACATCGCGCGGATCTTCTCGCGGCCGCGCTGGACCCGAGACTTCATTCCCGAGAGGGACGTGTTGAGCATCTCGGCTGCGTCCTTCTGGGTGAGACCTTGCAGTTCCGTCAGCGTGATGGCTTCCCGATAGGGCGAAGGGAGACGCGCGACGAAGAGCGCAACGCAGGCGCCGAGCTCAAGTTGCAGATCAGCGGCTTCGTCCGAGGTGTCGTCGGGCAGGTCGATGACGCTGGCGGCGCGCTGGATGGGATCGCGGGCTTGCGATCGTACCGCGTCGGCGATGGTCCGGGCCGCGATGCGGTAGACCCAGCCCCCGAACCCCTCGTCATCGCGCAAGGTTCCGAGGCCCCGGTGCACGCGCACCAGGATCTCTTGCACGATGTCGTCGACCTCCGCAGCGGAAGCCACGCGGCGCGCAACGTAGGGCCGCAGGCGGGTCTCGATGTCACGCCACGCACCGCGCGCTTCCGCTGGGATCATCGTTTCGCTCCTAGGTGCAGCACGAAGGTTGGCAGCAGCTCGCTGCATCCGTCGCGCCTGACGGTTTCTGAGCCTCGATGATGGCCGAGGCCAGGAAATTCTCCGCGCCTGGCATGCATTGGGCGATGATAGCCCCGCTGTCGCGGCGGGGATCGACCTTGATCTGTTCGAACCCGGCGTCGCCCAACAAGCTCCGGAGCTCGTCGACTGCGGCGGCGCCGGCCACACAGCCGGTCAACGCTTCGATGCTCTCGGCGAATTCCTTGGGGATCACCTGCGTGGCGACCACGTCCGAAATCGCGATCCGGCCGCCCGGCTTTAGGACGCGGATGGCTTCGCGGAAGACCGCTCCCTTGTCGGGCGAAAGGTTGATCACGCAGTTCGAGATGATCACGTCGACGGACGCGTCCGCCACCGGCAGGCGCTCGATCTCGCCCAACCGGAACTCGACGTTGCTCGCCGAGATTCGGCGGGCGTTGTCGCGCGCCTTGGTGACCATCTCGGGCGTCATGTCCACCCCGATCACGCGACCGGTGCGTCCCACGCGGCTGGCGGCGAGGAAGCAGTCGAACCCGGCTCCACTGCCGAGGTCGAGCACCGTCTCGCCCGGGCGCATCGCCGCGATCGCCTGCGGGTTGCCGCAGCCGAGCCCGAGGTCCGAGCCTTCCGGCGCCCCGGCCAGATCGGCCTCCGTGTACCCCATGGCGAGGCTGCCACTGCCCTTGGTGCCGCAGCAGCCCACGCTGCATCCGTCCGCCCCTTGGGCGACCTTGGCGTAGGCCGTTCTCACTTGCGTTCTGACTTGGTCCTTGTCCTGGGTTTCCATCGTTACCTCCGATCCCAAGGACGCCGCTCCACCGAAAAGGACGCAGGCTATTTCTGCGACTCGGCTATCGAGTTCCCGCTGCCGGCGACACCCCAGCCCTGCTGAGCGATCAAGGCTTCGACGCGGCGTCGGACATCCTCGCGAATCCCGCGGACGACGTCCATGTTCTTGCCCTTGGGATCTTCAAGCGGCCAGTCGGCGCGGCGCAGCCCCGGAACGACGGGGCACGCTTCTCCACACCCCATCGTGACCAGCAGCTCCGATCCCGCCGCCAACTCCTTCGTCAGCAGCGTGGGCTGCGCCTTCGAGAGATCGATGCCGACCTCCTTCATGGCCTCCAGCACCTCGGGATGAACCCGGGAACCGGGCTCGGTGCCAGCCGAAATGGCGTGCGCCATCCGGGGATTCGCGAGGGCGTTGAACCATGCCGCCGCCATTTGAGAGCGGCCAGCGTTGTGGATACAGGCAAACAGGACGGTCTTCATGCTGTTCCTTCTGATGAGCGGCTCCGCCCATGGAGCGGCAAGTCGGTGGCGACCTCTTCCTCAACCCACGGATTCATGCGGCGTTCTCCTTGTCGCCCGCGGCAACCACCCCGTCTGCGAGCGCGGGAAGGTTTGGCACCAGCCAACGGAACAGCAGCGTGGCGCTGGTGGCGCCCAGGACCTGCGCGCCGATGAAGCCCGGCACGTCCGCGGGCCGGATCCCTGCAAAGGTGTCCGACGTCGCGCGCGCCAGCGTGACGGCGGGATTCGCGAAGGACGTCGACGACGTGAACCAGTAGGCGGCCGTGATGTAGGCGGCCACCGCGAAGGGAGTTGCCGATGGGCGCGTTCGCGAGCAGCCCCCGATCACGGACACCAATCCAAAGGTGGCTGTGAATTCGCCGGCCAGCTGGCCGAGACCCGACCGTGCGTGTTGCGACACGGAGAACACCGGTGCATCGAACATGAGATGGGCGAGGCCGGCACCGGCGAAGGCGCCGGCGACCTGGGCCGCGACGTACGGGGCGACGTCGCGCCATGGAATTCCCCCCTGACTGGCGTCGGCGACGGTCACCGCTGGGTTGAAGTGCGCGCCCGAAATGCCGCCGAACGTGAGGATCAACGCCACCAGCCCCGCCCCGGTGGCGATCGTGTTCGCCAGCAGGGCCAGCGCGACGTTTCCGCCGGAGAGGCGCTCGGCCATGATTCCGGACCCGATGACGGCCGCCAGCAGGAAAGCGGTCCCGACCGCCTCGGCGACGATCCGACGGGGGAGGGATGGCCGCGCAGAAATCACGGCTCGACTCACGAGGCGCTCCTTCCCGCGCGCGCTGGTGAACAGCAAGGCGCCTCGTCCACCGTCGGTTCCAGGCAACTCTGGAGAGACTCCAGAGCCTTCATGACGACGGGGCGATCTGCTGTCGGCAAGCGCTGGTAGACGTCCTTCAAGACATCCCGCTCCCCGCACCGCAAGGACTCGAGAGCCCGTTTGCCTTTGGCGGTGAGCTTCACGCGGACGATGCGCGCGTCTTCCGCGCTCCGCGCCCGCAGGAGATAGCCGTTTCGCTCGAGGAGCGTGACATTTCGACTCATCGTCGACATGTCGACGCGGAGTTGCGTCGCGAGGGCCCCGATGGACAGCGGGTCCGAAGCGCTGAGGGCGCGCAAGGTCTGGAATTGCTCGAGCGTCAGATCTCCGCAACACACCTCGGAGGCTTGGCGAAGCGTGACCTCGCGGGCCACGGTGGAGAGCAGCGCTGCGAACCGGTCTTCCTGGGCCATAGGCCGGGAACTTTACGCGTCGCCTGCGTGTCGGGTCAATGAGATTGCAGAATACAATTGATGTAGCATGCATGTTACGCCCGGTCCTGCGCGTCGGCCGCACAACGAAAAAGGCGCGCCTTCTCCGCGAGGGAAGGCGCGCCCTGGGATCATCCTCCCGTGCCGGCTACTACTGGATGTAGTTGGCCGGGAGCGTCGCGCACGAGCCGTTCGGGTTGCCCGAGGTGGCCGGCGAGTTGCACTGATTGAGCTGGTAGTCCTCGCAGAGGATCTTGCTGGTGCCGTTCACCGCCACGACCGCCGGATCGTTCATCGGGATGAAGTGGTGGGCCGCCATGATCGGAGCCACCAGCGAAGTGGTGGCGAAGCACTTGGCCAAGGCCGCCTCGCCGCTGCCGGCGAAGAGGTTGTTGAAGCCGACCTCGGTGTTGAAGTACAGCTTGCGCGACATGGGGTACTTGTCCGGTGCGTTGATGAGCAGCTTGGCGATGTTCGTCGAGGTGGGCGAGACGCCGTTGACGTCCAGCGAGACGGCGCCCCCCGTGGCGCCTTCCTTGCCGGCGAAACCGACGGTGCAGCCGTCAGCCTGGGTCAAGCAGCCGATCTGCGCGGTCGAGTCGGCGGTCTGACAGGTGCTGCCGCCGCCCACGGCGACCTTGGTCATGTGGGCGCGGAAGAATGCGCCGGTGACCAAACGCTGGGTGACGGCCGGGTTGGCCGGGTAGTTCGTCGGCGCCACCGGGACGGTGAAGTTGTCCTTCAGGTACTTGCCGGTGACGTCCTTGACCGCCAGGTTGTAAACCCGACCGTCCGTGGTGTTGTTGCGCGAGGCGCCCTGGACCGGGCTGATGCGGGCGATGCAGTTGAAGTTCTTGCCAAGCGGCGCGGTCGCGTCGGCGATGTAGGGCTGGAAGCACTTCGCCAGGCTCAGCTGGCCACCGTTCGGGCAGGGAGGGTTCGGCAGCGCGGCGGGATCGCCGCTGGCCTTCGGCAACGCAAGCGCGAACGTACCCTGCCCGCAGAGGACCGTCGGGTACAGCTGCGCGACGGTCAGGTTCGCCGGGATCTCGACGACCTGAACCAGACCCATGGTGCCCGGCGTGCCGACCGGTCCGCCGACGCCATTGTTGCGCTGACAAACCTCTTCACCGGCGGTGAGAAGACCCGCCGACGTCGTGGTGTCACACTGGTTCTTGATCGGATCCTGATCGCGGTAGTCGGACTCGCCGGCGTAGATGTTGCCCATGCCGAAGGCGTTGCAGAACGGGTTGGCCTTGGCGCCCGTCTGGGCGATCTGGGCGGACGCCAGGCCGCCGATGCCCAGCGACGAGAGGAAGACGTCGGTCGTACCCGATGCGTCACCGCGGCGATAAGCGCGGCGGAGGCCAGCGGGACAGGTGCCCGAGGCGCAGGTGCCGCCCTGGAAGATGGCGTTGAACTGCTTCACCAGCGACGCGCGGACGTCGCCCGCGCAGTTGGTGGTTCCGTCGTGGCCGCGGCCCAGATAGATCAGCTTCAGGACATCTCGCCAAGCATCGCCCGCGCCGGCGGTGCTGTCTTTGATGGTGTAGCTGCTGAGGCCGGCGTCGCAGCCAGGGCAACCCACGACGGGGGTGGCGCCGGTGCCGCCGACGGTGACGTTGAAGGCGCCGCTATTGGCGGCCTGGGCGCTGCAAGCGGCAGCGGTGCTGTCCTTGGCAAGGATCGAAAGGCCGTCGAGGCCGATGACCAGCCCCTGGGCGGTGGCCTTGTTCACGCAGATCGCGGCCGAGTTGCCCAGGAAGCGTGACATGGGGGCTTCCATCTGAGTCGGGGGAACGGTGCTCATCGCGGTCTCGCCCGTGCCCGAGCCCCCACCGGCGTAGGTGATGCCCAGGCCGGCCAGCGTGGCTGCGCAGGTCGGATCGAGGATGAGGTCCTTGGTGACCTCTTCCAAAGTGTCTGAGCCTTGAAGGGCAATATTGTTGCCCGTCGTATCGGGGGGGTTGGCCGCCCAAGCGGTCGATGCACTTGCACCGACGAGTAAAACGGTCGCTCTTGCAAACATGGTCCTCATTGAGATCCTCCGGTTGACTTTGAATGCTGCTGGGAACTGACGTCCGCTGAAGACGGACGCGCCCCCGACGGCCCTAGCAAGACCTGGGCTCGTCGCGATTTCCGCGGCCATGACCGTGGAACCGAGGGGTTCTTGTCGGTCCCGATCGCTCCGAGAAACAAGCGCCATTCGGCCGTGCAACGTTTGGGCGTCGTGCCATCGCGCCGCTGTCCGAGAATCAGAAACCGCTCTTCGATTCCTGAAAAGCTCCTGGAATCGAAGCGAGGATTTCGGAAGTCGGAGAGTTGCCGGCCGCTGCTCGGCCTGGTTCGGCGACGTTCGATAGGCGGGAGCCAGCAAAACAGGCGTCCTCACGACGAGAACCCCGATTCCTATCGGTGGCGCGGACTTTGATAGGGGGCAGAGCGTCCCTTGCCACACATGCACTTCTGATCGGCAAGGGTTGGCAAATTTCCCAAAAACACTGAAGAGACCGAGGAGGACATCGTGATGATTCGAACCGCAGCCAGAAATACAATGTTTCTGGCGGCCGCGGCCCTGGCAATGGGCGCGCTGGCCGTCAACTGTTCACGCAACAAAGAACCTGCAAACAACTCAGAACTTGGCTCAGTAGGCCTGGCGATCACGCTGCCGAGTGGCGGGACCATTTCGTCGGTCCATTACGTCATCCGGAACAGCGCGATGGTCCAGGTGTCCGCGGGCAACATTCCCTCGACAGGCGCGGGCAACACGGTTTCCGTGGTGGTCGGTGGCATCGCCGCCGGCGCCGGATACACCGTGGCCCTCGACGCGACGGCCAGCGACGGCTCGAACTGCTTGGGCACCTCGATGCCCTTCGCGGTCATCGCCAACATGAGCACCTCGGTGAACGTCTTGCTGCTCTGCCGCTCGGCAGGCGGCTCTGGCACCGTCGTCATCAACGGAACGGTCGATAACTGCCCGGTTGTGTCCTCGTACACCGCGGCCCCGCTGGCCGTTGCCGTGGGCGGTACGATCAATGTCGGCGCTCTGGGCGCCGATGGCGATCCGACCGACACGGTCACCTACCTGTGGACCGCCGCGGGCGGTTCGTTCGCCGCGCCGACCTCGGCGTCGACGACCTACACCTGTCCGGCGACGGGGTCCAGCCAGCAGACGCTGACCATCACCGTCTCGGACAGCAAGTGCACCACCCCCGCGACGATCGTCGTCAGCTGCGGCTCTTGCGGCAATGGCGTGATCGACTCGGGTGAGGCTTGCGATCCCGCGGCTTCGCCGACCGGCGCGCCCGCGAACTTCGCCTGCAACAACAGCTGCCAGGCGGTCCCCGTCTGCGGCAACGGCGTGCCTCAGGCCGGTGAGCAGTGCGATCCTCCGATGGCGGGCGTGTGCAGCGCCACCTGCCAGAACATCCCGCAGGTCTGCGGCGACGGCTTCGTTCAGCCGGCCGCTCCTGGTCTCGAGCAGTGCGATCCTCCGGGCCCGATCGCGGGTTCGGCCAACACCTGCAGCACCAGCTGCAAGATTGTCATGCCGGGTACGGGCGGCGCTGGCGTCGGTGGCTCTGCGGGCGGCTCTACGGGCACCGGCAGCGGCGGCTCGACGGGCAGCGGCGGCGCTGGCGTTGGCGGCTCGGTCGGTGGTTCGACTGGCATGGGTGGCTCGACCGGCAGCGGCGGTTCCAGCGGTCCGGTCGTGACGGCCGCCTGCCGTTCTTGCGAAGCGGCTCAGTGCGCTCCTCAGGGTTACGGCTGCCAGCTCCTCACCGGCTCGGCACAGACGCTGTGCAACGCGGTCGAGGCTTGCGTTCGTACCAACCACTGCGATCCCGACGGCGACACGTCGTTCTGCTATTGCGGCTCGGCTAGCCAGGACGACGGCAGCTGCGTATCGATGCCGCTCGGCCCCTGCATTGCGGTCATGGAAGCGGCCGACACGAACATCCTGTCGACCGACACCGCGTCTCAGCGCGCCAACAAGATCTTCGCAGATCTCGTTGACCCGAGCCTCCCGCTCGGCAAGGCGACCAACTTGATGGGCTGCGACGCCTTCTCGTGCGGCGCGGCGAACCAGTGCGGCGGTCAGTTCTAGTCCTGGTTCCAGTCTCAGTCCGAGTCTGATCAGCGAGGAGGATCGGGAAGGGGTGGGGGAGGGAATTCGGGTAGGGTGGGGTGTCCTGGCGAGTTGATCCCGCCAGGCACCCCGCTCCGGCTCGATGGGGGTGGTGGGGAGGGAAGCAACATGATCGGGCGTTGGCCTTCTGGGTCAACGCCCGATTTCTTTTGGTGCGCCCAGCATGGCGCGGTCTTGCGGACGAAAGGAACGCCCGCCGAGAGGAGCCGTTCCAGTCAAAGCGGAAAGGGGTGACGGCCGTGCACGCTGCGGAGCCACCACGAGGCGGCAGCGGTTGCAGGAGCCGAAAAGGGTGAAGGATGAAACGGGAAGGAGCGCGAGATGACTGTGCTTCGGAGGGGCCGTTTCTGTCGTCGAGATCCCGGCGAACTCTCACCCGCGTTGATGCACCCGATGGCGCTCGGCGAGGTACGTTCGCGCTTCCGTGGCCGAAGGCCAGCGGCGATCGCGCCCGCTGCCGAACCCTCCCTGCCCGAACGGCCCGACGACCCTGGCGCAGTGCTTTCAGGCGCACAGCGCCGACGCGACCGCGCCGGGTGGCAAGAACCTCGATCGCAGCGCGTGCATCAACCCGGTCCCGGACCCGTCGCGCAACGACACGACGGCTGGTCGCGTCTGCAGCCTGGGGTCGAGGGCGCCAGAATCAACGGCCCACCTGTTTCAGCGGCTGGTCCGTTGCTCGCAGTGATTGTAGGCCGGCAGAGGCGTGACCTTCCCGCGCGCAAGTTGGTCCAGGTAGGTGAAGACCATGAACCCGGCATTGATGGCACCGTGGATCGACCAGCGTTCCGCATCGCTCCAGTAAGGTTGACCGGTAACGGAATCGAGCCTGCTGGCCAACCTCGAAGTCGGATCCTTGAACAGCGCGTCCGGGCAATACGGAATCGTGGAACCACCGGCGCCGCCCACTGGATTGGCTGCCAGATACTCATTCAGCGCTGCCAGTTTCTGGCTATCGGTCGGTTTCTGCATGCACATCGGGAACAGGTTGTCCGTCTGAACGCCCTTGACGACGTGCCCATGATCGTCGAGTACGGGCGCGTCGGCCGGATAGATGACGCTGCCATCCTCGTGCTGGGCGTAATACAGCCCATCCGTCTTCAAGGTGGGTTCGCCGTCGACCGTGGGGGGCGTGCCCTCTCGCCATGAAACCTGCGGGACACGCACGACGTTGCGGTTCTTGAAGCTGCAGACCCGTCGCCACAGGTCTGCGTCCCCGTTGCTTCCGATCAGCGACGTGACTTCGGACCAGTTGAACGTGCCGTGCTGAAAGAAGAATCTGTCCAGCTTGTGGTTGGTGTTGTCCTCTGGCAGCACCTGCATGCAGAGTGACTGGGCCAGCTTCAACATGTTCGGGCTGGCCGTTGCCACGAGGTTCTTGCGCGCCGCACCCACAATCTTGGTGGTGGCGACGATGTTCAGCAGTGCGGGGGGAATACGGACCAACGTCCCGCCGAGCGCCATCCATGACAGGTACCGGGCCGCCCAGTCGCCGGCGCTCGTTGCGGTGGGGGCCGCCTTGGCGAAGGGGCCGAAGATGCGTGTGCGATTGGCGTCCGGATCCAAAGGGGGACCAAATAGGCCGGCGCGGAAGTTGGCGACCCGGCCCGTCCCCCCCGTCATGTTGGATATCGCGTCAGCAAGCAGCCCGCGGGAGTCTGCCTGTGGCCCGTGGCAGTTGATGCAGATGTTGCTGAAGATCGACGCACCCGGCGCCTGCATGTACACGGGCGCAGAAGCCGTGGGGGGTGGTTCGACCAGGTCCATCCAGGGGGGGCGTGCGCTGCCTGAAAAGTCGGACACCTTGGGCTCCGACGAGAAATCGCAGGCGGGGTTCGGCTGCCACAACCCGAACGGTACCTCGGTCAACGCCAGTGCTTTCAGGTCGTCGGACCATGTGACCTTCTGTAATTCCTCGATGACGAACTGACGCAGCAGTTGCGCGTGTTCAGAGGACTCCAAGTCCGGGTTGGTCTCCGGCATCTGGTCGACCACGATCTTTTCCCAGTCGATGCGCCGCGGGTACCAGTCGCCGCGCACGTCGGTCACATCGGTCAGGACCCAGTGCGCGTGGTTGGGGACGCCCATGCCGGGTTGTATCGGCTGCCCCGGATGGGCCGGATCCGCGACGATGTCGTCCGAAGGGACCAGTTGCTGGCCGCCGCTGTGCACGACCGTCGGATCCAGGATGTCCGAAGAATCGGGGCAGAAGTTGTAGCGGACGCCGCCGTGGTAGGCGCGCAGGCGTTGCTCGGCATCTTCGCGCGCCTGGGCGTACCCCGGATCCGTGGGAAGGACCTCGACGTAGGGTTGTGGGCTGGTATCGAAGGGCTCCTTCGGGTTTGGGATCGCGTCCTCGCGAACCTGCGGCATCTTTCGAACCGCGGGGATGCTGACCATCCAGTCGCCGAGGATCTGCGGCGCCCGGCAATCCAGGCCGGGCGAGTTCATCGGCATGTGCGGGAAGATGGCCAGATCGTCGGCGTACATGAAGGGCGTGTCGACGTTGCGATAGATGAGGCTGCGCCAGGGCGCATCGTAATGAATACGCAGATGGTCCGTCCGGCCCATGCACAGCCAGTTGCCGATCGGATCCTCGCTTGCCGTCTGTCCATCGCAGGTATACGCCGCCCACTTCGGCGTCCAGGTCAGCGTCGGCCCGCTGTCCACCGGATACTCGCGCAGCGACGGGGTGATGTAAGGGATGTCGATGTTCTGGTCGATCCCCCGCGAGCGCAGGGGACTCTTCTGTTCGAGCGGGAACTGATAGATGCCGGCGCCCGGGCCGGGCATGAAATTCAACGAATCCTTCAATACAGGATTCTTCACTGACGGAAATCCGCGCGGGTTGTGGCAGTGCGCGCAGTTGCCCAAGAGGTACGCCTGCGCCATCAGCTCGTGGTCATTGCGGGGGGCGCGATTCCCTTCGGCCTTCTCCAGCGGGACGATGTCGGCGGGCGACGTCAGACCCGTGACAAGGCCGTAATCGATGAACCGCTGAAGCTGGTTCAGCTCATCCGCGCCGGTTCCTTCGTAGGCGCCCCCGACCCCGTCGGGACGGCGGAGCACCTGCAGCGGGATGAAGCCCAGGATGAAGCTGTCGCTGGGGCTCCCCATGTGGCACTGGACGCACCGCGGGCTGCCCGGGACGGCATAGTGCCGCTTCAATCCCGTCGCGCCCTCCAACGCGAAGTCCAGATTGGCCGGCTTGCTGTCGATGATCATCTGGGCACGCGGCTCGTCCAACGTGTACTCCAGGAGACGATCGGTGAAGCCGGACCCATCGTTCAGCGGGACATTGGACAGCGTCGTCGAAAGCTCGTCGTCGCTCCACAGATACGTGCCGTACAGCGCGCGGTTCACGACGGTGCCGTCCGCCTGCGTCTCGTCCGGGCGTGACACGATCACGCGGGTCTCCATCTTGCGGAAAGTCTTGTTGCCGTCTCTGTCGATGACCTCCTTCAAGAAGGTCTTGTAGAAGCGAGTATTCGGTGGGATCTCGAACCGCTGGGCGGTCTTGTCGAACCTCACCGAAGTGCCGCGCGGCACGCGGATGTAGCGGAGCTTGCCGGCATCGTCGGTCCACAGCGGATACTGGGGCGCGTAGGCAATGACGCCCTGCCGGGCCAGGGTCTCCGCGTCCAGGGTGGTCATGTCGGTCTCGGCCAGGGTCTGGGGCAGCTCGGTCGCCGACGCGAACATGGCGTCCAGCTGATCCATGGTCTCGGGGCTGGTCGCGATCAGACCCTTGCTGGGAATGCAGTCACCCACGTTGGTCATCTGCGTACCCACCGCAGGTGTCAGCGCGAACGACGCCGATCCGGGATCTTCGGACGGGATCGTGAACAGCGTGCTGGGCCGACCTTGGCTGATCCACTGGTCCAGTTGCTTGGCCAGTTCCACAACCGGGTCGTTGGACGGCCGATCGGAAAAGCGGAGGCCGCCGGCGGCCAGCGGCGGCATGAACTTCGCACGATCGTTGGATCGGATCAGATCCAACGCCTTTTGGTTCACGGTCTGCGCGAAATTGCTCTGCGACACGTTGAAGCCGCCCTGGCCAGGGCCGACGTGGCACGAGCCGCACAGACCCTTGAACAGGTAGAACAATTGCTCGGTATAGACAGGAGTGCTTCCGCTCACCGGCTCGGCGGACATGACGGTGCTCCGCGCCGGGAGGGCCTCCGAGCTCCGCGCAGGCTCGCAGGTGGCCGCTGACGTGATGGGCGTGACGCCACCCGCGTCGACGGACGGCGTGCCTGAGTCGCCCGCGTCGGCACGCCAGTCCCAGTTTCCGGCAGCACCGGGCCCACCCGGGGCGCTACAACCCACCATCGTGGCGATCATGACGCCGAACGCGGCGCCGGAACCTGACACCCGCGAGACGAAGCGGCCACGGTGGGCGGGGGAGGGCATGACGCTAGTTCGCCGTCACGTTGTCGAAGAACACCTGAAACGCGCCATCTCGGAAGGTCTTGGTGACCACCAGCCGGAGCGCCATCGACTGTGACCCGGTAGGTACCGCGACGCTCAAACCAAGCGGCGTCCAGGCATTGGTGACCGTGGTGGACGGGGCGATGAACGATCCGTTGGAAGTGCCCGAACAGTCGGCGGTGGGATAGAAGCTGACGCCCATACCCGCCGAACCGCCGATCTGGCCTGCGCCGAGCCCGTTTTGTCCCCCCACGATAAAAGCTTGCGCCGCCAGCACGCGCGAGCTTCCCGAGCCGATTGACAGACACTGGCGCGCGCCGCCCATCGTCGATCCCTCCTGGTCGAACACCACCGGATTTGTCACGGCCAGCGCGCCCGAACTCGCCGCCCCGCCGCCTGCATCGTGGGCGCTGCTCCAGGCCGATTGCATCCCGTACTCTGTCGTCCACGATCCCGCGTCGACGTCGAAACGTCCGTTGGCCAGGACGCCGGTCGTTCCGCCCGATGACGACACGCCGCCCGATCCGGTGACGCCGCCGGAGGCCACAGTGGTGCCGCCGCCGGCGGTGATGCCGCCGTTGCCCGTGGTGCCGCCGCGCCCCCCACCCCCGGCGCCCCCGCGTCCCCCTCCGGCGCCACCACCGCCCCCGGCCGCAACGGGATCTCCGTCGAAGCAATGGCCGGAAGGATTCTGCGGGTTCTCGGCGGTCTTCTCGCAATTGAAGCTATCGCAGCCGACGAGATTGAACGCCAACCCGCTGGCCCACATCGTGTCCGTGTAGTGCTCGCCGGTGATGACGGCGGCCGAGGTGGATTCAGCCGCCGCTTCCCACTCGGCCTTGCATGGCCCCGTTCCTCCGGCGGTGATACAGGTGGTCTCGTCGGTCGCGCCGCAGTAGCAGGAGGCCTGATCGCCGTCCTCTGGCTTCACGCACTGGCTCCTTCGCATGCAGGCGACGAGGGCCGTGCAGAGGTCCTTCTTCGGCGTCCCGGCCTTCGGTCCGGCGGTGGCGTTGCCGGTTGCCTGTTCGCAGGCAGACAGATCGAACGGACACGCGGTCGATTCGCAGGCGCGACACTGGACAAAGGTCAGCTCCCGGGCGCCACCGCCTCCACCCTTGCCGCCCGCGCCGCCCCCGCCAACGGCGCCCCCATTCCCCCCCTTGCCACCCGCTCCACTTCTGCCAGCGGCGCCGCCTGTTCCTCCCGACTGTAGCGGTGCGCCGCCGCCGCCCTGGTTGGGCGGCATGTTGCCCGCCGGCAAGCCTAGACAGGACCCTGCGCAATAGGTCTGGTCACAGAATCCGTCCAGGATCTGTATGGCCGCGCCCAGTGCGAAGCTTACGTCTGCAATGTTGGCCGCCACGTCGGCGCCAGCAGTCGCCTGCGAGCTGATCTCGGCGGCAGCCTCGAACGCAGCTTTGCAAGGGCCGTTGGCGGCGGTCCCCTGACAGGCAAGGTCGCTGGTCATCTTGCCGCAGTAGCAAGAGGATGAGTCGGGCGTGCCTCGCTGATCGAACGGCCAGTTGTAGCACTTGTCGGGGTTGTTCTGAACGCAGTTCAGGACCGCCTTGCATAGATCGCTCTTCAGGGCTCCCATCATTGGCCCCGCGGTGGCCCGGGCGGGCATTCCGTTGCTGTCCTTTGGGTCAAAGCACGGCGTCACGTAGTCGTAGTCGGTGGTGCTGTCCATGCAGTACTTTCGCTGGCACTGTTCGCACGTCAGCGGCCCGGCACCGCCGTATCCTCCGCCTCCGCCGCTGCCGCTGCCGCTGCCGCTGCCGCCACTGCTTGTCGTTCCCCCCGAACCCGCGCTGCTCCCGCCGCTGCCATTCCCGGGCGCATCTTGGGCGGCGTCGGCGCCTGCGTCTTTCTTCCCGGCGCCACCAGCCCCACCTTTTCCACCGGCCCCACCTGCCGCCCCATCGACCTTGGCGTTGGACATCGGCGCAGCGTCGATTCCAGCATCGATCCCCGCGAAGGGGCCACCGTCGTTTCCCAACGCCGGCTCCGAATCGTCGCAGGCCATCAGAGAGAACGTCGCCATTCCTGCCAGGGTCAGCAGAACTGCCAGTGTCCGGGAACCCGATTCACGCGCGCGGTTGGAGGGCATGGTTTCGGGCGCCTGCGCACTCAATATCCATGCCACCAGATGCCCCCGATTTGGCGGGCCTCTCGGCGCTGTCCTGTCCTCTCGCACTCCGAAGTTCGGAGAGTGCAGACGGTTTTCGAACAGACACGTTCTCGATCCCAGAAGGCCACCCAATTGTCGCGCTCCGCTTTCCGGGACGTTGATATACGGACGCTCGGTGCGGACCGCGAAGCGCGCCGCGTGCGTAAACGAAATCATCAGGAGCCGAGACTCGACATGCGCGGATACAAACACGGGCTGGGTGCGGTGCTGGCGACTCTCTTGACCGCTTCGGCGGCGGCGGCCGCCGTCGAGCCCAAGCTGCAACTTTCCAGCGATTTTCCCATCGATCTGGTCAATCCCGAGTCGAGCGTTCCGCTACCGGAGAAGCGCAACGCGAAGCCGCTGGAGTTCGGATACTTCATCCAGGACCTGATCGCGCTGGCGGCGGAGGCGGGACGGCGCGGCGACCACCGCGCCGAAGCGCACTTCTATCGCGCTCTCTCGATGTCGGTCCCCGACCGCAGCGTTGGCTTCTCGAAGCTGTGTGAGGCGCTGGAGGCGGCGGGCGATCGCCAGAACGCCGAGGCTGCTTGTCGGGACGCGCTGGGGCGTCCCGGTCTCGAGGTGACGGACTATGCCCGGTTCGTCCGTCTGGTGCTGGCCAAGCCGGATGCGCTGACCGCCACCGACGTCGAGGACATCACCCAGATCATCGCGCATCTGCAGTCAATCCCGGCGTCCCGCCTGAGCGGCACGCAATTGCAATGCGAGTACGCCATGCATGTCGACGACCTGGCCTTGCTGAAGCAATGCAGCGGCGCGCTTTCGAAGGCCGCGCCCGACGATCCCAAGGCCGTCACGTTCACGTGGGCCGCGGCGCTGCGCACGGGCGACAAGGAGACGGCGAAACGCCTGATCGATCGCGCCAAGAAGCTGGGGATCAAGCCCGAGGGCATCCGGCGGATGGAGCAAGCGACGTCGAATCTGCATTTCGGATGGCGGCACTGGCTGATGCGTGGGTCGCTGCTGGCGGCTGGGTTGTTGGTGGTGCTGGGAGCGGCGTTGGCCGTGGTGGCGCGCCGGCGCCGGAGTCTGCAGCAGCGTTACGTGTGACCTCGCGGCGGCTCAGGCGACGCGACCCACGGGTTCGAGCGCAAATCGGTGACCTCGCGCGACGCAGACACGACGGCCAGCGCGCGCGTGTGCGCGGCGGCGAGAGGATCCGCGCCCCGTTGTCTTGTGCTTTCCGCTGACCCAAGAGTGGAACGAAGCTAGTACTGACCGAAGCACTCGTTCAGTGCGTTGCACGAGAACGCGTCGCAGCCCAGCAGGTCGGTGGCCTTGCCGAGCGGGAGGCTCGGATCAACAAGATCCGCGAAGATCTTGTTGGCGCGTTGCAGGGCCGTGTCGCTCGATAGGATGTTCGTGTCGGCCGCTTCCATGACCGCCACGCAGGGACCGAGCGGCATCGACAAGCAGCTGCCGTCGTCCTGATTGGCCGCGCCGCAGTAGCAGAACGACGTGTCGCCGTCCGGATCGCACTTGTGGGAACGAATGCAAGCCTCGACCGCGTTGCACAGAGTCTGCGCCGAGCCAGTGAGGAGGTTGCAGCCGTAACCCTGCGGAGCGCACTGAGCTGCTTCGCAAGCCCGGCAGCCGGGCGTCACGGTGACGCCGCCGCCCGTCATGCCACCGGCCGAGCCACCCCCGCCGCTCGACCCACCGGCCGAGCCACCGTTCGAGCCACCGCCGCTCGCCGCCCCGGCCGAGCCACCGCCACCGTTCGACCCACCGGCCGAGCCACCCTTCGAGCCGCCGCCGCCCATCATGCCACCGGCCGAGCCACCCCCGCCGCTCGACCCACCGGCCGAGCCACCGTTCGAGCCGCCGCCGCCCATCGTGCCGCCGGAGGCGGTCAGGCCGCCCGTGCCGATCAGGCCGCCCGTGCCCGCGGCGACGACAATCTTGCAGAGCGCGCTGCAGGTGTTGGTCGAACCCGCGATCGGGCCCTGAGGATCGCACTGCTCGCCATCCGCCGACTGAACGATGCGGTCGCCGCAAAAGCCCGCCGGCGGAGCGTCGGCAGCAGCGTCGGCCGGCGTTTTCGCGTCGGACGCGGCGTCCGGAACGCCCGCATCAGGGGGCGGGGAGGGGGACGCATCCGGCGCGCCCGCATCGGGCGCCGGCAGGGCGGGTGGCTTGGTGCTCTCGGCGTGCGCAACCCGAGCGTTGCCAAGCGGGTAGGTCACGTTGTCCCAACCGTCGCATAACACCGCCACGACCGGGTAGATGCCGTCCGGCCACGTCGAGGTATCCACCGTGCCCGTGAAGGCGCCCGAGCGATCCATCAGCAGCGTCTTCTCGCCAATCCTCAGGACGCCGACGACGGATTCGTGGTCGGCATCGCTCAGCACCACCGACAGCGACAGCGACTTGTCGCCCACGGCGGAGTTGCTGCTGACCAGAATTTCGGGGCGATGATTTCCTGGGGGCGGCAACCCCAGCATGGGGTGCATGGCCCAACGCTGGATGGTTAGCTGCTGCCATTCCGGCAATGCGTTGCCGGGCGCCGGCGGCATGCGCGGCCGCCAGCCGCTGCCAGGCGAGACGACGTCCATGGCCATCAGGTCTGCCAGTCCCCGCGCCATCGTCTGGTCCCCCAGGGCGGCCGCAGCTTCGCCGCACGTCTCGGGTGTCATGTCGAAGAAGTCGAAGCGATACGAAGACCCTGCGACCGCCGACGTGGCGCCGTGACACTGCGTGCACGAACAACGGACGATGGGCTCGACGTCGGCCCAGGTGGGCTGCATCGGGACCGAGGGCGTGCCTCCGCATCCGACGGTGGCGACAGCACACGCAACACCCCGCAGGAGGAATCCGGCAGACCGGTCACGAAGACCGCGCATCAGCCCACGCCTCCGTGGCCGCCCGGACCGCCGCCGACACCGCCTGCGCCAGCGCGACCCGCGCCACCACCGACACCACCCGCGCCACCGCGACCCGCGCCATCACCGACACCGCCCGCGCCCCCTGCGCCGCCCGCTCCCGCGTCTACCGTTGGCGTGCCCGCTGGGGGTCCACCCAAAGTTTGCGCGGCTCCGTTCAGGATCCAGCGCTCTACCAGCTCGATATCGCCCTCGGCCAGCGGACGATCGGGGGGCATACGAGGCGCGTTTTGTGCGCGCAGCATGTTCACCAAGCGGGACTGGCTGGGCACGTAGGGAACCACAAGCCCGCGATGATTGCGCTGGCACAGCACCGTCCCGTCCATGACCCGGCACCCCTGCTCGGGCGTCCCTTTCGGATCGACGATCCACACCCAGAGCTCGGTGAGGCTGACGTACCCGCGATCGGGCGTCGACAGATCGATCCCGGCGACGGCGGCCGACGGGCTGTGGCAACTTCCCGACGCGCAGGCCGGCTGAAGAATGATCGGGGAAATGTACTCCCAGGTTGCAGGCCGAGTGTCCTGTCCGCCACACCCCGGCGTCGCTAGGAGAAGGGCCAGCGCCATCGCCCCGCCGAGGGTGGCGCGGTGAGACATGGTTCCAGGGGGCGTTGTCATCACTGTCACAGGAAATAGTGGACCTGGGCCAGGAACGTCTTCGCGGCGGGCGAGCCCGAGGGAAACTGGAGCAACCCCACCAGTTGCACCTCGGTGTGGGCGTACGGGAACCAGCTGAGCAATCCCAGGGCGCCGCTGGTCGCCGTGTTGCCGACGTTGAGCTCGGTCTGGCTGCGCTCGCCCAACAGGGTCACCATCAGGCCGCGGGTGGGCAACACGGCCACGCCGCCCACGGTCACCAACCCGTTGCTGCCAGCCGTAGCGCCGGTTCCGATGGCAACCTGCCGCAGCGAGAGATCTGCCTCGAGAAGCAACATCGTCCGCAACGGTGCCAGCCAATACTTTCCCACCGCACCCAGGATGGTGCGATCCATCCCTGGGCTGCCGGCGTAGCGGGCTTGCAGACCGACGGCGGCGCGGTCAGCGATCCGCCGCTCGAAATACGCGGTGGCCGCCGACTCGGTGCTCCCCATGTGGCGCAGAAAGTCGGGCGCCGCCAGCGTCAGATGCAGCTCGTAGTCCTCCATCACATAGCCGCCCGACAGGTTGTAACTTTCCTGCATGGTGTCGAAGCCGAGATCGCTGCGGGTGTACAGCACGTGCTCGGCGAAACGCAGGCCGAACGGCGCGAAGAAGCGCCCCGCGCGCACGTAAGGTCCGACCGCGCTTGGTCGCCACATCAGGTAGTGCTCGGGCAGAACCAACCAGGAGGCGGTGATCGGCTGGTTGTTCTGATCGGGAACGATGTTGTCGTTGTTCCGGATCTGCCCCCGATAAGCCACGCTGGCATACGCCGAGACATCGCCGACGGCAGCGCGCGCTGCCACCTGGGCCTGCATCGGAAACGCCGCGATCTTGGTGCCATCCGGATCCTGAACGTCCTCCGCGACGAAGGCGCCGCGGAAGTCCCCGCCGACGGCGATCCAGCTGGGCAGGGAGGCCCTGCCATGCAGAAACGCGCCGTTCCCGCCGAACATGGCCTGCTCTTCGCCCGAGGCGTCCCGTCCGTACCCGGTCAGCAGCCCGCCGCCGGCGGGGCCGTAGTGGCACTGATCGCAGCGCGCCGCCCCCGCCGAGAATTGCCACTGCGGAAACGCGCGTGCCGACGCCGGGGCCAGGAGCAACGCCGCGGCCAGCGCGCCCGCGAACAGGGCCAGACCCCCACGACGGGAACCGCCCGTGCGAGCCGGCCGAGGTCGTCTTGGTGGGGAGCACATGCGGAGCCCCTTGATACATCGCTGCGAGAAACCGCAGATGCCAGGTTCGAAAAGTCTGCGAAACGCTTGTGCGACCCTTGCGTGCGGCCACGCTGGCCTCGCATTCCGAGGGCGGCTTCACAATTCGAAACGTGCGCGCAAAGGCCGCGACACGCCCGGTTGTCATGGTGTGATCACGGGCCAAAGACGCCCGCAACCAACGGAGGTGTTCCATGTCGACCGAGAGAATCACGCGTACGAATCAGCTCAGCCCGGTCCAAACAGTTCGCAAGGCTCGCGTTTTCGGCGCCCGTCGCTGGTGGGCGGTCGCCTTCGTCGCGGTGGCGGTGGGCGGACTGTCGTTGTCGGTGGCGCGGGCCCAGGAATTTGGTGGGTTCGGGCGTGGGGGCTTCATGAAGGCACGCATGGAGCACTTGCTATCGGCAGCCGGCGCGTCAGACGCGCAGAAGACGCAGATTCACGCTATCTGGCAGGGACTGCGCCCGCAGCTGAAACCCCTGCACCAGCAGGCCGCCACTCTGCGCCGTCAGATTGGCGAGACAATCGCCGCGCCGACGGTCGACGTCGCCCGGGTCGAGCAACTGCGCAAGCAATCCATGGAGACGATGGACAAGATCTCGGCCGTGATGACCCAGGGCATGGTCGTCAGCGCCCAGATCCTGACCCCGGAGCAGCGCAAGACGGTTCTTGCCGGCATCCAGGAGCACCACCGTCACGACGCCGGGACCGAAGCTGGTGAGTAACGTCGGGTCTGCAGACCATCGTCGGTCGGCGCAAGGGGCGCGGGGCTGGTTCCCCGCGCCTCCCGCCGACCGCCGCGCGTCCGGTCGTGACACCGGCTTCCCGTTCGCTCCTCAGGCGTTAACATGACGAGCTTGACCGTCGAGCCAGAACAGTCGCGACCCGGGGGCGAGGGTATCCAGGTCTTGATGATCGAGGACGATCGGAAGCTGGCGCAGTTGACGGCGCGGTATCTGGAGAACCACGGGCTGCTGGTCACCATCGCCGACAACGGCGAGCAGGGCCTGGCCACCTTCATCCGGGGCACCTTCGACGTGGTGCTGCTGGATCTGATGCTGCCCGGCATGGACGGCATCAGCGTTTGTACCCAGATCCGGTCGCGCTCGGACGTGCCGGTCTTGATGCTGACCGCGCGCGGGGAAGAGGCCGACCGCGTGATGGGCCTGGAAATTGGCGCGGACGACTACATCGGCAAACCGTTCTCTTCGCGCGAGCTGCTGGCCCGCATCCGAGCCCAGGTGCGACGGTCGCGCGGGAAGGCCGGGCCGGGCGCCCGGGCGCTCAGCGCGGGGGCCTTGCGGCTGGACGTGGCGGCCATGCGCGCCACCGTCGATGGCAAGGTCATCAACCTGACCTCCTACGAGTTCGCGCTGCTGCGCACCCTCACCGAGCGGGCGGGCCGGGTGTTGAGCCGCGAGCAACTCCTGGACGCCACACGGGGAAGCGCCGAGGAAGCCTTCGATCGGTCGATCGACGTTCACATCTCGCGCCTGCGGCAGAAGCTGGAGCCCGATCCGCGGCATCCGCGCTTCCTCAAGACCGTTCGCGGCCTGGGGTACATGGTTGCGGACGGAGCGTCGAACGACGATGTCTGAATCGGCATCGCGACCGACACGACGGTTGCTGGTGCGGCTGTACCTGATCGGCATCGTCACCATGCTGGCGGTGGGCGCCACCATGATCGGAACCCGGATCGCGCGCGATCGCGCGCGGCGACCGGTGCTGGCTCGTTCGACCCTGCTGGTGGCGGGCGCCACCCCGATGATGGCGGATGTGCTTGCGGGCGTCGCTCCTTCTACCTCCGAGCTCGAAGCCTTCCTGCGCCGCCTGGCGCGCGAAGCAGAGATCTCGTTGTCACTCTACGCCCGCGACGGGCGCCTGGTGATCACCAACGTTCAGCCGCCCTTGCCTCCGATGAGGCCAGGAGATCCGCGCGCCACGGGCGGCGAGATCGCGATGCGGGGGCCCGGCACCTTCGTCATGCCGATTCGACGGGGCGACCAAACTCTGGGGTACGCGGTGGCGCGCGCCCAGCCCCCCCCGCACCGTCGAGAGCTGGCGGTCGACGTTCCGATTGCGCTGGCCTGGATTGGCCTGGCGGCATGGCTGCTCTCGCGCACCATCAGCCGCCCCTTGCAGCGAATCGCCGCGGCCGCGCGCGCCTTCGGCAGCGGAGACCTGTCCGTGCGCACGGGCGTCAATCGCCGCGACGAGATCGGTGACGTGGCCCGCGCCTTCGACGAGATGTCCGAACGGATCGCCAAGTTGTTGGAGGCCGAGCGCGAGCTGCTGGCTGGCGTGTCCCACGAACTGCGCACGCCGCTCTCCCGCATCCGCGTCGCGCTGGACCTGGCCGAAGAGGGCGACGCCGAGACCGCGCGTCTGTCCTTGCGCGACGTGGCGGCCGACTTGACCGAGATCGAGACGCTGATTGACGACATCTTCTCGACCGCGCGCCTGGAGATCGCCAGCTACGATGGGCCGCCCGAGGCGGTGCCCTTGCGGCGGACGACCGTCGAGCTCGCCACCCTGGTGGGCAAGGCCGTCGCGCGCATGCGGGATCGCGCTCCGGAGCGTCCCTTCGATGTCGACATCGAGGCGGCCGCGCGCGAGGGCCGCGTTCACGGTGATCCGATCTGGCTGCGGCGGGCGCTGGAAAACGTACTGGAGAATGCCCACAAGTATTCCCCGCCCAAGGTTCCGGTCTCCGTGACAATGGGGCGGGCCGCCGATGGCTTCAAGATCCGGGTCGTGGACCGCGGGTTCGGTATCTCGCCGGTCGATCTGCCCCGGGTGTTTCGCCCCTTCTTTCGTGCCGATCGCAGCCGGACCCGTTCGACCGGCGGTGTCGGGCTGGGCTTGGCGCTGGCGAAACGCGTGATCGAGGCGCACGGCGGCCGCGTCGAGCTGGCCAGTGAGCTGGATGTGGGGACGACCGTGACGTTCACGCTGCCGAGCGCGTGACCCCGCGCCACCCGCCGCCATCGACACACTTCTTAACGCGCGATTCATCCCCTCGACATCAGCGCCTCCTAAGGTGCAGCCAATGGAAACCTTGCGGGCACACCACCACGGGGCAACCCAGGTCCTCCCGAGGTCGTCCAAAGGAGGCGGATATGATCACGAACGATTCGGATGGCTCGATGGCGCCGGCGCCGTTTCAGCTTCTGGGCCGCGGGTGGGGTACCCGCCTTTACTCGGCGCAACCGGCCAATGACAGCGCGCTGAGTGGCCGCGCCGAGGCGCCGGCTGACGGGACGCCGTTGCTGCACGCGCGCAGGATCATCGTGGGCATCGACTTCTCACCCGCGTCGGAATCGGCGCGCCGGTTGGCCGTGGGCATCGCACGCGCATCGGGCGGAACGCTCGATCTCGTCAGCGTTCAGGACACCTTCTGCGAGACCTTCACGCGCGGGCCCGAAGACCTGAGCAGCGGTCCGGATCTGGTGGGGACGTTCATCGAAGACGCGTTGGTGCGCCGGGTGGCGCTGGCGCTCACGCAGGGCGTCCTCTGCGGCCACACCTCGCTGACGGGCGACCCCGGCCGGGAGCTTGCCCAGCATGCCCTGCGCACCGGCGCCGATCTGATCGTCCTGGGCGTCGGCGCCGAGCGACCCGGGCGATTTGGTCGCGCCTGGAGCCGGCCGGCCGCCCGGCAGATCCTGCGAGAGGGACGCTGGCGGGGCCCGCTGCTCCTGCGTCAGCACACCTGACGAACGGCAGGTGCTTGCGATGCCGCCGGATCCGACGATCAGAAGGGGACTGTCAACGCGACGGCCGTGGCGGCCGGACCCGCAGGGGTCCTCATGCGCGAGATCGCCACCGACGTTCCCACGAACGACGTCACGAGACCGGCCCCCATCAATCCGCCCGCGAGGGCGCTGCGCGTGCGGCTGTCGCTGCAGGTGCTGGCGGTGGCGGTGACGGCGTGGCAATCGGGCAGCGTCACGAACAGGGCAATCCCGGTGGCGATCGCGACCAACCCGCCCATCGCGGCCGCCAGCGGCGGCAACAACGAAGGTGGGGGCGGCGGCGGTGCCTTGGGCGGCGGCGCGGGCGGCGGCGCTGCCTCCTCCAGATCGGGCCGCAAGGCATCTGCCAGGCGCAGCATGTACTCGCGTGCTTCGGCGACGGTACAGACGTCGCAGGTGCGGGACTTGGTGGACACCGGCAGCGCCGCCGGCGCGTCGCCTTCCGTCGAGAACAGGCGCGCGACCATCTTGTAGCTATTACCCGCCACGTCGACCTTCACCCGCAGGACGTAACGGACCGCCAGCAGGTGCCCGAGATTCTTCAGACATGCCGAGGAGTCGCAGCCTTTCAATTCAGGGGTTGCTTCCAGCTTGCGGTTGACGTCGATGGGGTCCAGCACCTGGATGCCCGCCCGCACCAGGCCCAGCACGAAGCCATCCTGTAGCTGCAGCGACAGGGCGGGCGAGCCGTCACCCTCGATCTTGAAGTCGGGAACGGCCACCCGCATCTTGGCCTCCGCCGAGCTGCCCGCCAGCCCCACGACTCCCAGGCAAACGACCACGAAAGCAACCGCGCGTCTCATGTGCACCCCGATGGCAAGCAGGTCTTGGGTTCCGGAAGCGACTGTGGAGGCAATCCAAAACAAGAGTGAACCTCGCCCGGCGACGCTTGCCGCACGCAGCGCGGGCTGGACCAGCAATTCGCCCGTGGAGTCCCCGGCGCGCATGAAAACACCGCGCGGGCTGGGCTGGCGGTGTAATCCAGCTCCATGGTGGTCTGGGCCAGCGCATCGGTGCCCAGCAGACCGTCGACCTGCGGGCCCTGCTGGCGCAGCTCGGCGCGCAGGGTTTGCAGGAACGGCGCGCCGTCGGGGACGATGGCCACGCTGATGTCGCCCCCCAGCTCGACATAGGCGGCGGCGTTCTTGGCCTTCGAGGGCTCTCGCACGTCGGTGTCGCAAGGCTGCACGCAGGCGGGGCTGACATCCAGCCGGTGGCGTTCCACCCATTCCAGTCGTCGGGCCTGGGCCAGCTCCACACAGGCTCCGGGATTGGCCGTGGTGTCTGCCTCCAGATCGACCAGAACCAGGCGCGGCACCGTCGACCAGGTGACGGTCGTCAGGGGTGCGTTCAGCGATGGAAGAAACAGCGGTCCCGCCGCCGACGGCGTCGGGGGAGCGGCGAAGCCATTGGCCACGGCCGCCGCGGCCACCCGGGTCCACGCCGATTCCGACAGCACCAGCGGCCCAACCCCGGTGGCGACGACCAGCGACAGGTTCGTCCCGCGTGCCAGGGTGGCCGCGGCCGCACGACTGCAACACAGCGGCTGCGGATCGGCCACCGGGTCGACGGCAGGGGGCACCGCGCAGGCCCGCAACAGCACGCGCGTCGCGCTGAACTCGACGGGCCCGGTCAATCCCAGGAAATCGGGCTCGGACACGGCATTCAATTCACCGCCTCCCAGCAGGTTGAAATGCAGGACCGAATAGCACAGGGGATTTTCTGGGGTGCCCGCACATTGGCCCGCGCCGTAGAAGAAGTCTGGCGCACCGGGGCCGGTCCAGAACGTGATTGCCGGGATGGGAAACTCGATCTGGATGGAGAAGGCGCGCAACAGATCGCCGCCCACGACGATCGCAGGGCCATCGGGATCCAGCGCGACCGGCAGGACGGCGATGTTGTTGAACGCCGCTCGCTTGGGAAACGTGCCGTCGCCGCGGGGGGTGGCGCCGAGCAGGTCAAAGCTCCGCCGCGTCATCTGGGGGCGTTCATCGGCGCCCGCGCGGTAGAACGTGAGAGGGGACGACGAGTCGATCGAAAGTTGCACCTCGCCCAGGGTCCGGTCCTGAGCCTTGGCGAGCAGGCCCCCGCGGGTCGGATTCGACGCTTTCGAAAGCAGGTCGATCGGAAAACCGTCGACCGTACAACAGGGGTCCGAACAGGCGCCCAGCGGCAACAGGGTCAGTCCCGCGACGGTCAGCAGAGCCCAGGCCACCGTCGTGCGTCGACTAGCCAGGGCTAACCATCCTTCTCGTCGAGCTTCTTCTTCATCCGCTTGAGGAGCGCGTCGAAGCCCTCTTTGTTGATGATCTTGTTGAACTCGGCGCGGTAGTTCTCGAGCATGCTTTGCTCGTCGGTGATCACGTCGTACACGAACCAGTGGTCCTTGTAGATCAAGTGGTACTCGAGAGCGATGTTGACCTTCTTGCCGCGCGCCTGGGTGGTCAGGGTGGCCTCCACCTTGGCTTCGCTGCCCGTCTTCTCTTCCCTTTGATACTTGATGTTGTAGTTCGGGTCGCCCGTGACCTGCTTCAGGTAGCTGCGCTCCACCAGGTCACGCAGGGTGGTCACGAACTCGGTGCGCTTGGCGGGGGTCAACGCATCCCAATGCTTGGCCAGCGCCCGATGGGCCAGCTCGCGGTAGTCCAGGAATCCGCCGACCAGCTTCCGCACGTCGGCCTTCTGCGCCTCGGCCTCGGGCGACCAGTTCGGGTATTTCTTCTTCAGGAGCTTGTCCAGTTGGTCGTTGGACTTCTTCAGCTCGGCCATCGGGCTGGCGCTTGCCGGGGGCGCGGTGGCGGCGGTGTCCTTGTCGGGCACCAGATCGGCCTTGGCAGGCGTCGGAGCCGCGGTCCCTGCCGCGCCTCCCGTGCCGGATTTTCCTCTTGCGGCGGACTTGGCGGCCGCAGGCTTGGCGTCGGCCTTGGGCGTGGCGGGCGCGGTCGCCCCGGCCGGCGGGGTCTGGGCGCCGGCGTTCATCGCGATTCCGACAGTGAGCGGAATGGCCAGCAGGCACAGGTGCATCAGAGAGGGGCGTGGGGGCTGCAATCGGAGCGTGAGCGGTTTCATCGGTTTTTCCTTCATACTTCGGACGGGGCCGGACGGAAAGATATGCGCACAGGGACTTTTGCCGGGCTGCCAAGCGCGTGATACGTTGACCATGCATGTCACCTGACTCTCCTCGTGGAGGTTCGAGCGGGGGCGGGCGGCCTGAAGACGCGGCCCCGGGGGCAGCGGGGGCGTCTGCATCGGCTGCGTTCCCTGCGTCATCCGCCCACACCGCTCCCGACGGCTTCGATCCGAAGCAGTGGCTGTCCGCCACGGCCTCGGACGTCCGTGAAGGGTTCGCTCGCAAGCGGCTGCTGATTTCCTTCGCGGAATACTTCACCCTGTTCTCGGCCTCCCCCGCCCGACATGTGCGTTCGGCCGCCCAGTACCTGCGCGATGTCTTCGATCACTTCGGGACCGCCGAAGTGTCCACCCCGCGCGGCAAGGCGACCCGTTGGCGGCTGTTCGACGTGGCGTGGGACGAAGGCAAGGACGCCTTGCTGGGACAGGAAGAGGTCCAGGCGGCGGTCTATCGCTTGATCTCGAACTTCGCGCGGGAAGGGCGCACCAACCGGTTGATCCTGTTGCACGGCCCCAACGGCAGCGCCAAGTCGACCTGCATCGCCGCCCTCCAGCGCGGGATGGAGCACTACTCCTCCTTGGACGAGGGCGCCCTTTACCGATTCAACTGGATCTTCCCGTCGCAGAAGCTGACCAAGGGCGGCATCGGTTTTTCGGGCGGCTCCTTCGAGTCGGACGGGGGGGCCACGGACAGCTTCGCCTATCTGGAAGACGACCTCATCGAAGCCAAGATCGTCGACGAAATGCGGGACCATCCGCTGCTGTTGCTCCCCAAGCCGTATCGGCGGGCGTTGATTGAATCGTTGCTGGGACCGGAGATCGCCCGCGGCCTCCGCCCGGCGGATTATCTGATGCGAGGGGATCTATCGCATCGCAACCGCCAGATCTTCGAGGCCTTGCTGGGGTCGTATCACGGCGATCTGGCCAAGGTCTTGCGCCACATCCAGGTGGAACGCTTCTTCGTGTCGCGGCGGTACCGCCAGGCGGCCGCCACCATCGAACCGCAGATGGCGGTCGACGCACGGGTCAAGCAGTTGACGATGGATCGCTCGATGGCGTCGCTGCCGCCCGCGCTGCAGTCGCTGACGCTGTACGAAACCCAAGGCGAGCTGGTCGACGGAAACCGAGGGGTCATCGACTTCGCCGATCTGCTGAAGCGCCCGCTGGAAGCGTACAAGTACCTGCTGACGACCATCGAGACCGGCCGGGTGTCGCTGGACGTGGCCAGCCTGGATCTGGACTGCGTGTTCATCGGGTCCTCGAACGAGGGCTACTTGGCCGCGTTCAAAGAGGTGCCCGAGTTTCAGTCGTTCAAGGGCCGGATGGAGCTGGTGCGCGTGCCCTATCTGCTCGACTACCGCGTTGAACAGCGCATCTACGAGGCCCAGATCCACGCGACGCGACTGGCGCTGGACAAGCACGTCGCGCCCCATGTGGCCTGGGCGGCGGCCTTGTGGGCGGTCCTGACCCGCATGCGCAAGCCGCTGGCGGAGAAATACGCCAAGGGGTTGGCCGACACCGTCAGTCGGATGGGCCCGCTGGACAAGGCGTTGCTGTACGCGGACGGCACGATGCCCGACGGGTTGACCACCGAGCAGGCGCGAGACCTGGCCGCGAACGTCGAGAAGATCGCGCACGAATCCGACAGCTACCCGAGCTACGAAGGGCGCACCGGAGCGTCGCCGCGCGAGATGAAGCAGCTGTTGATGAACGCGGCCCAGAACCCCAAGTTCCAGTGCGTGTCTCCCTTCGCGGTGTTCGAGGAGCTGGAGGAGCTGGTTCGGGGCGTCAGCATCTACGAATTCTTGAAGCAGGATCCCGTTCAGGGCGGCTATCACGAGAACAGAAAGTTCGTGTTCCAGGTGCGCGATCGCCTGCTGGATCGCATCGACGACGAAGTGCGCACCGCGATGGGTCTGGTCGACGAGCGTCGCTACATCGACCAGTTCGAACGCTATGTGTCCTTCGTTTCGCACTGGGTGCGCAAGGAGAAGGTCACCAACCCCATCACGGGGCGCGACGAGGTCCCCGACGAAGAATTCATGGGCGATGTCGAGCGCACCCTGCAGATGCAAGCCCGGCGCGAGGAGTTTCGTCGCGAAGTGATCTCGAAGGTGGGTGGCTGGGCCGTCGAGAACCCGCGCCAGAAGCCCGACATGGAGAAGATCTTTCCGCAGCAGATCGCCGATCTCCGCGAGGCCTTCTTCACCGAACGCAAGAAGCAGATCCAGCGCATCAGCGCCGATCTCTTGACCCTGCTGACGGACGGCGACGAGAAGATGGCCCCCGATCAGGCCGCCGCTGCGCGCTCGACGCTGGAGGGGTTGCGCAGCCGTTACGGCTATTGCGACAACTGCGCCAAAGACGCCGTGCTGGCGGTTCTCAAGCGGCGCTGAGCGCCCGCTTCAATCGGGGACCCGCCGGGGCTCTGGGACCCGTTCCCCGGGGGGCAGGCCGGGCGGGTGGGGCGGGGGCGGCGCGGGCGGCGCCTCGGAGATCGAGCCGGCGGGCGGCGCAAGCGTGTCGTGTCCCACACTCAATCGATCGGCCATGTCGAGGAGCGCGTTGCCGAGATCCTTGATGGTCGAGGCGTCGTGGGCGATGACCCGCGAAAGCTCGCGTCCGCGCCGCCGATCCTCCGCCGTGGCCTGGCTGCTCAGGGTCCGGCGGTAGTCCAGCGTGCGCAGCAGCTGCGCGCGAATCGAGTCCGTCGCCCGGGTCATCAACTCACGTTCGTCGATGCCCAACGCCGACGGTGGCCAGGCACGCCAGACGCCCGGGCCGGGGGCCGGGGCGGTGGTGGGCACGAACAACCGGCCCACCTCGCCGAAGGCGCCTTCCTTGGGAAGATCCTCGATCACCAGACTGCGGCGATCGTCCAGCGGGAATTGCTTGCCGTACACGTGATAGATCAAGGATTGATCGCGCGGTTCGGCGCGAACCACCGTGCCGCCGAAGTCGAACAGAGGCAGCGACGTGCCCTCCAGCGCGGAGAACAACCGGGCCCGTTCCTTCACGCCCAGCCCGCTGCTGGCGTCGACCGCCAGCGCGTGGGGCATACGCTTCTTCCGTTTCATGAACTCGGCCAGCTGATCGATACCGATGGCGGCGTTCAGGGCGCTGTGGCCCTTGTAGCCCGCGTGATACAGCCCGACCAGCTCCAGATCGCGGGTCTGGCAGGATACCGCCAGCACCGGGCTGCCCGAATTTCCTTCGGACAGCAGGGCGTCCATGACGAAGTCGACGTGATCCCAGCCCTGTTCCTGATCGCGGTCATAGGCATTCACGATGCGCCCGTCGCTGACGGCTTGCATGACCCCCAGCGGGAATCCGCGGGCGCGAATGGCGTCCCCCTGGCGCAGGTTGGCGCTCTTGCCGATCTTGTAGGGCAATACGTTCAACTTCTGGGATGCCTTCAAGATGGCGGCGTCCAGCAGCGGCTCGACCGCGACGCGGGTCAGCGGGATCTGTCCGGGCTCGAAGTCGTCGCGTTCGTCGCGCACGATGCGCAGCTTGTCGTCCACGCGCTTGCAGCCCTCCGGCACCCCGTCCACGCGGTGAAGGCCGTCGGTGACCTCCGGCCACAGCGCGACGTGTTCGTTGGTCAGCAGGAATGTCTCGGTCCCGGAGACCTCGAAAGCGAAGGCCGTCCCCAGCTCGGTGACCGCCGTGCGACGCCGGCGCAGCTTCCCGTCGGGACCAAAGAAGGGGCATTCGTAGCGGGCCGAGCTACGGACCAGATAGCTGTACTGGTTCAGCGGTCCTTGCTCCGTTTGCCGAGAACGCAACGACAGAAGCTGAAAGGTGTCACCGTAGGCCCCCTCGCACGGGATCGCAGTGGTGGCGGACAGCCGGGACCGCGTCAGCACGTCGAACGCCACGCCCAGCACAATCAGCGCGCCGATCAGCACCAATGTGCCCTGGGCCGAGCGCAGCTTCAGGCTCATGCGCAACCCTTTTCGGCCAGGACAGGCCCACGCGCTTCCCCGAGGACTGACAGCGCCGCGGAAGGGCAGGAAATCACGCTGAAATTGTAACACGTCATCGGATTTCAGCCGGCCCAGGTTTACGATGGAACGCCACTTCGGTTACGTTGGGGAACTGACTTCTGACCCTGACTTCCGCGTCCGACTCTGACCCGGCCATGGGAAAGCGAAACGCATCTATCTTCGTTGAGACCATCCGCGCCGCGGTGGCCATGGCCTCGCGCCCTGCCTTTGATCACTTGTTGTACGTGGGCGATCAACAGATTCCCGAGGAACTGTTCCGGGGACGGCCCGCCGCCCGTCGCAAGCTGGCGCAGGCCGTCGCCAGCAGCACCCAGCGGGCGGTCATCGAGGCCAGCGGCGTCCCGGTGCTTCCCGTGCCTTCGTTCGACCTGGGCCGCGCCGAGAAGATGAAGCTGGCCCTGGTGTCGGGGATCGCGCGCGGTCTGTTTCACGAGGGCGACGTGGTGGTCGGACTCCTGTCGCGCAACCCAGCCGCCATGCCGGATTCGATCTTGGTCGTCACCGTGGGCGAGGAAGTCAACCACGGTTCGTTCGGGTTCCTGCAAGCCCAGGGCGTGTCGGCCGCGGTGTTCGATGCGCTTTTCGATCTGGCGGTTCGGGTCGGCGTAGAAGGCTGGGAGGGACGGCCGGTCGGCGCGCTGTTCGTGGTGGGCGATTCTGCGACCGTGATGGAGAAGTCGCGACAGCTGACCCTGAATCCGTTCCAGGGGTACTCGGAGGACGAACGCAACATCATGAACCCCGAGGTTCGCCACGCGTTGCAGTCGTTTGCCGTGCTGGATGGCGCCTTCATCATGCGTGAGGACGGCGTGGTGGTGGCCGCGGGGCGCTATCTGAACTTCGATCGCGGCCGCGAGGTCAACGTCCCGCTGGGGCTGGGGGCGCGGCACATGGCGGCGGCCGGAATCTCGCGGGACTCCGACGCCATCGCGATCGTGGTCTCGCAGACGTCCGGCTCGGTTCGCGCCTTCCGCCGCGGCAAAGTGGCGCTGGAACTGGCGCCTCGCTTGCGGCGAAGCTGAAAATCGGCGCGATGGCGCCGCGCGCCCCGCGCCCCTGGTGTACCGTGGTCGGGCAATGGCGAACGTCCCCTGGCGCCTCCTGGATGTAGACGAGTCGCTGGCCGATCGGCTGGCGGCCGAGCTCCGCATCGGAGCCACCACGGCGCGTATTCTGATCTCGCGGGGACTCGTGACCGCGGCTTCGATCAACACGTTCCTCTCGCCGCGCCTCGGTGATCTCCGGCCACCCACAGGGATGGCGGACATCGACGTGGTGCTGGGACGCCTGTCGCTGGCCCTGCGCGAACGCCAGCGCATTGGCGTGTTCGGCGACTACGATGCCGACGGCGTCACGACCGCCGCGGTGTTGACGCTGGGGCTGCGGGCTCACGACGGCGACGTGGTTCCGCGGGTGGCCGCGCGCCATTCCGGGTACGGGTTGCCGCCCGAAACCGTCGAGCGGTTCGCCGCCGAAGGGTGCCGCCTGATCGTCACCGGCGATTGCGGGACCAGCGATGTGCCGGCGCTGCTGCGCGCGCGCGAGCTGGGGCTGGACGTTGTCGTCATCGATCACCACCAGGTTCCGACCGGCGAACGCCTGGCGTTTGGCATGATCAACCCGCACCAGCCCGAGGACCGGTTTCCGTTCAAGGGCCTGGCCTCGTGCGGGATCGCCTTTTACTTGATGGCCGCATTGCGCTCGCGGGTGGGCGGCAACCGCTTCGATCCCCGCGAACTTCTGGATCTGGTGGCGCTGGGAACCATCGGCGATCTGGTGCCTCTGTTGCACGAAAACCGCATCCTGGTTTCGGTGGGCCTGCGGGTCTTGTCGGCCCGACGACGCCCGGGGGTGAAGGCGCTGCTGGAGCTGGCGCGTCTGACCGAATCGGTCATCACGGCCGAAGACGTTGGATACCGCCTGACACCGCGGTTGAACGCCGCCGGACGGCTGGGCGACGCCCAGCTGGCGCTGGACCTGCTGCTGGCCCCCAGCGATGCCGAGGCAACCCGTCTGGCCGCCGAGCTGGACGACGTGAACCGTGAACGGCAGCGGATCCAGGAGGTGGTGTGGACCGAAGCGCTGGTGGCCGCTGAGCCCTGGGCCGACGCTCCGGCGATTGTGGTGGGCGGGCAGGGGTGGCACCACGGTGTGGTCGGGATCATCGCCGCGCGTCTGGTCGACCGCTACGCCAAGCCGTCGATTGTCGTCGCGTTCGACGGCGCGAGCGGGCGCGGATCGGCGCGGACGACGGGGGGCGTGAACCTCTACGAAAGCCTGGCCGCAACCAGCGCGCACCTGACTCGCTTCGGCGGGCACGCCGGCGCGGCCGGGATGAGCATGGATGCCGACCGGTTGGACGCCTTTCGCACGCACTTCCTGGCCGAGGTGGCACGCCGACGCGCCACCCCCGCGGACCGGGTCATCCAGGTCGACGCCGTGGTGGGCCTGGCGGAGCTCAACGTGTCGTTTGCGGAGGAACTGGCTCGGCTGGGCCCTTTTGGGGCCGGGAATCCCGAGCCGTTGCTGGCCGTGGCCGGCGTGGTGGCCGCCGAGACCCGCGTGGTCGGCAAAGGGCACTTGCAGATGGCGCTGTCGGAGGGGAGGGCGCGCGCCGATGCGATCGGGTTCAACATGGCCGATCGGGATCCCGGGGCCGGGGCCACCGTCGATCTGTTGGCAAGCGCAGACGTGGACACGTACCGGGGCAACCGCCGCGCGCGGCTGCGCGTGAAGCACTTGTTTCGGGGCGAAGGCCTCTCCGCCTAGTGCCGCGCGCTGGCTGCGATCGCTGACCCTTTCCAATTCGCTCCGCTGCAAATCGCTCCGCGCAGGCATTTCGAGTAGAACCCACCGGTCATGAGCCTGGAAGGGCAAGAGCGCCCGGTTCCCCGAGAGCGAACCTTCGCGGAACTGTTCCCCTGGCGCAGCTTGCGCCGGGCCTTCATGCTGGTGGTCCTGATCGTAGGGATCGTGATCATCAAGCGATCGATGGCCCGCCTGCTGGGGACCGCCACCCAGCTCTGGGGACCATCGGCAACGGAGACGAAGCCAGTGCCGGGCCATGGTTTCGGCGTCCACCTGTCACCATCGCTGGGCCCACCGGGGGAACAGAAAGCCGCCCCCTCCAAACAATGACCGTCGCTCCCCAACCCCCGTCGTCGCAACCCAGGTTACCGGGTAACGCGTGACCAGCGTCGGCAATCCGTTGGTCTGGACCATCTTCGGTGTGGTGGTCCTGGTGATGTTGATCGTCGATCTGGGCGTGTTTCATCGCAAGCCGCACGTGATCCGATTTCGCGAGGCGGCCATCTGGTCGGGGGTCTGGGTGGGTCTGGCCCTTTCGTTCAATGTCCTGGTGTATCTCCGCTTCGGGCTCGATCGAGCCGTCGAATTTTTCCAGGCCTGGCTGGTCGAGAAGGCCCTGTCGGTCGACAACATCTTCGTCTTTCTGGCGATCTTCTCGTACTTCGCGGTCTCGCCGCGCTTGCAGCATCGGGTGTTGTTCTGGGGAATCTTCGGCGCGCTGCTGACCCGCGGTGCGTTCATCTGGGTCGGGGCGGCGCTGCTGGAGCGGTTTCATTTCGTGATGTACGTGTTCGGGGTGTTCCTGATCTTGACGGCGGGACGCCTGCTGATCGGCGATGAATCGGATGTCCGGCCCGACAAGAATCCCGTGCTGCGCCTGCTGCGCCGTTTCTTGCCGGTGGCCCGCGAGTACGCGGGCACCCGATTCATCGTTCATCGCGACGGTCGCTGGCTGGCCACGCCGCTGCTGCTGGTGCTGGTGGTGGTCGAGGCGACCGACGTTGTGTTCGCGGTGGACTCGATCCCCGCGGTGTTCGGCATCACGCAGGACGTCTTCATCGTCTACACGTCCAACATCTTCGCCATCCTGGGGTTGCGGGCGATGTCCTTCATGGTGGCCTCCGTGGTGCGCAAGCTCCGCTATCTGAAGGTGGGCCTGGCGCTGGTACTGGCCTTCGTCGGCGCCAAGATGCTGATTGGCGGGTACCTGCACATCCCCGAGCTGGTCTCGCTGGCCGTGGTGGTCTTGTTGTTGGTGGGCTCGGCGGCCGCGTCGTTTCTGTTCGGCCCGACCGAGCCCGACCCCCCCGAACCCGCCGCCGACCAGCAGCCCGCCGAGGACGGAGCCCGACCTCCTAAAGCCGGCGGTGCTGCAAACAGGGGAGCTTAGCGCGGACCTGGTCCTGGTAGCTGAAGTCCAGGTCGGCCACCGCGATGCCCTCGTGGTTGCCGCTCTCCGCCAGCACCACGCCCCAGGGGTCGACGATCAGGGCGTGGCCGTAGCTGGCCCGGTTGCCGCCGTGGCTACCGAACTGGGCCGGCGCCAGCACGTAGGCCTGGTTCTCGATCGCACGCGCGCGCAAGAGGACATGCCAGTGGTCTTTGCCTGTTTCGGCGGTGAAGGCGGCCGGCACGGCCAGGACGCGGGCGCCTTTCTGGGCCAGCCGCCGGTACAGTTCCGGAAACCGGAGGTCGTAGCAAACAGACAATCCCAGCCCCCCCCACGGCAACTCCGCCACGACGACGTCTTGTCCGGGAGCCACCAGGTCGGACTCACGAAACCGCGCGCCGCCGGCGAGATCGACATCGAACAGGTGAAGCTTGCGATAGGCGCTGGCGACCTGGCCCTGCGGATCCAGCAGCACCGCCGTGTTGTGAATCCGGCTGGCGTCGGGGCCAACCTCTGGAAATCCCCCGAGCAGCAGGTGCACGTGGGTTGCTCGGGCCAGCGCCGCCATCTGGGTCAGGAGGGGCCCCGGGCTCTCCAGCCGCTCGGCCAGACTCAGCTTGTGGTCCCGATCGCTACCCAGATACGCAAAATTTTCGGGCAGGCCAACCAAGCGGGCACCCGCCGCGGCGGCCTCGGTCACCAGCCGCTCCGCCGTTGCCAGATTCCGCGCGACGTCATCCGTCGAGGTCATCTGGACGACCGCAATTCGCGTCCGTGAGGGCGTCGGTGACACAGCGGCGATAGACATTCGAAACGTACGGTAGCACGCGTCGCCCGGCGGCGGGATATGCGCTCCTCGCTAAAAAGGCGCATGTTTACAGAGAGTTACAGGCGTGTTTCGAAGTTGCGAAGCGAGATCGCGCGTGATATAAAGCGCGTTCTGAAATTTCGCGCCAGCCCCTTAACGAAGGTGGGCACGCAGCCCGCCTTTTTTTTTGCCCAATGATCTCTTGAGAATTCCCAACGGTTTTTCCAACGATTTGCCCCTCTTTCGAAATGAGAAAGGACATCAAAAACTTGTGGAACCTGGTTCAGCCGTACGTCGATGAAGCTGGGTTCGACCTCGTCGAGGTGCAATCCGGCCGCGAGCCCTCCGGATGGGTGGTTCGTCTATTCATCGATAGCAAGAGCGACGGTCGGCCTGCCACGGGTGACGCGGGTGCAAGCGGCGTGTCCCATCAGGATTGCGAGCGGATCAGTCGGGATGTGTCGGCGGCGCTGGACGTCGCCGATTTGATTACGAGTGCTTACGAGCTGGAGGTGAGTTCCCCGGGCCTGGACCGGCCGCTCCGCCGACAGCAGGATTTTCACCGTTTTGCGGGCTGTGAGGCGCGTATTCGCCTGACAGAGGGGGTCGAGGGGCGGCGTAACTTCTCCGGACGTCTGGGCGATGCCAGCCAAGCCAAGGATGGCTTCGTGGCGATCGTGTGCGACGGCCGGACCTACCACCTTCCCATCGAGGACATCGCCAAGGCGAACTTGGTCCCCGACTGGGCAAAGGAATTCAAACGGAGTGCGTCATGAGTGATGCTGCCGCCCTGGGGCTGGTCCTCGACCAGGTATCCAAAGACAAGAACATCAACCGGGCCGTGCTCGTCGAGGCGCTCGAGCAAGCGATCTTGACCGCCGCCAAGCGTGCCTTCGGCATGCAACGGGAGATGGAGGCCAAGTTCAGCGAGGAAACCGGTCGGGTCGACCTGTTCCAGATCATCGTCATCGTCGAGTCGGTCACCCCGGGGAACGAGGGCAAGGAGATTCCGATCGCCGACGCCCAGCGCTTCGGGCTGACGGCCGACGTCGGGGACGAACTGCTGTTCCAGATCTTTTTCGATGAAAAGGATCAGGCGCGCGCCGAAGAGCAGGACGCCAAGTACGGCGGGCTGCTTCAGCTCAACCGCGCCTGGAAGGGGTTTGGTCGCATCGCCGCGCAGACCGCCAAGCAGGTCATCCTGCAGCGGGTGCGCGAAGCCGAGCGCGACAACGTCTTCAATCAATACAAGGATCGCCGGGGCGAGCTGATCTCGGGTATCGTGCGGCGCTTCGAGCGCGGCAACCTGGTGGTCGACCTGGGCGGCGCCGAGGCGATTCTACCGGTGCGCGAGCAGGTGCAGCGCGAGTCGTACCGGGCCGGTGACCGGATCGTGGCGTACGTGGTGGACATCGACAAGGCCGCCCGGGGGCCGCAGATCATTCTGTCGCGTACCCACAAGGGCCTGCTCGAGAAGCTGTTCGAGATGGAGGTCCCCGAGATCTACGAGAAGATCGTACGCATCGAGGCCTCGGCCCGCGAACCAGGCGCGCGGTCGAAGATTGCGGTCAGCTCGCGCGATCGCGACGTGGACCCGGTCGGTGCCTGTGTCGGCATGAAGGGCTCGCGCGTGCAGTCGGTGGTGCAGGAGCTGCGCGGCGAGAAGATCGACATCGTGCCGTTCGATCCGGATCCAGCGCGCTTCGTCTGCAACGCCATTGCGCCCGCGGAAGTATCGCGGGTATTGATCGACGCGTCGACGCACACCATGGAGTTGATCGTTGCCGACGAGAAGCTGTCGCTGGCGATCGGCAAGAAGGGACAGAATGTCCGGCTGGCGTCCCAGTTGACCGGCTGGCGCATCGACATCCACTCCGAGTCCAAGGTGCGCGAGATGGAGGTGCGCGGGCGCGCCTCGCTGGCGTCAGTGGACGGCGTGTCGGCCGAGATGGTCGAGTCGTTGTTCCGCCTGGGCTGGCGTTCGGCGTCCGATCTGGCGCGGGCCAAGCTGGACGAGTTGCTGGATGTCGCGGGCATCACCGCGGAGAATGGCCAGCGCATCGTGGCCAGCGCCGCCAAGGTGGCCGAGGCCGAGAAGCGCCGACGCGTCGAAGAAGCCGCCGCGGCGGCGCAGGCCGCCGAGGCGGCTGCAGCAGGGGCCGCCGAGGCGACGACGTCCTCGGCCGCTGCACCACTGCCAGAGGGTGCCTGAAAGATGAAGGCGGAAATGAAGGCAGTCTCCGTTCGCACTTGCATCGGATGTCGGCGGGCAACTCCCGTCGGCGAACTGCTGCGCCTGGTCTTGATGGCGGACGGCAGCTTGGCCCTGGGGAACCGCGGCAGCCGGGCAGGGCGCGGCGCATCCATCCATCGCAAGGACGCGTGCGTCCAGAAGGCCATTGCCACCCGCTCGTTTGCGCGGGCGTTTCGCGGGCGACCCCTGCAAGTGGACGGTCCCGAACTGTCGGCCGTCCTGCTCACCAACTCCGAACTCAGCACCACCGTCCCTATCCTCTCCAGGAGATGAATCGAACGCCATGATTGGAAGCGGATTTGAACGAAGGTCTGAATCGTCGGGTAGCGCGGAGGCCCAGCCGGGTACGGGGCCTCGCGTGCGTGTCTACGAACTCGCCAAGGAACTCGGAATTGCCAACCGGGATCTCCTCGAGCGGATCCGGGCCCTGGGCGTCGAGGTGGCCAATCACATGTCGCACCTCGAAGGTGGCGACGTCGATCGCGTTCGCCGATCTTTGACCCGCGAACGCCATGAGAGCCTGGTCGAGGAACGGCTGACCGACACGGTCATTCGTCGTCGCTCGAAGTCCGCCCCCCCGCCTGCCAGCGCCGCTCCGGCTGCGCCCGCCAGGACCGTGACGGCACCGCCGGCGACCGTGGTGGTGCCCCCTCCCGTCGTGGAAGCCAAGGCTCCGCTGCCCCTCGAGAAGGAAACCAAGCCGGCCAAGGTGGTCGCGCCGCCGCCTGCTCCCGAGGCGCCCGAGACGCCAGCCATCGCCGAGGTCGCGCCGCCCGAAGCGCCGCGCGCGCCGGTGGTCTCTGAATCGCGCCGGGTCATGGTCGAGGTGACCCCTCCGCCGGCCGCCAAACCCGAGGTCCGCGTCGCGGCTCCGAAGCCGCCGCTCCCGGCGCCGAAGGTGCAGCCGGTCGCGGCTCCCGAAGTCAGCGCGCAAAGTACCGCGACCCCGGCGCCGCCGGCGACCCCGGCGCCCCCGGCGATGGAAGCCAAGACGCCCTCCGCTTCTGCGGCGCCGCCGGCGCCCACGCCACCGAACTTCGCGGGGACCCCCCGGATTCCGCTGGGCACGCCATCCGTTTCGCCCAATCAACCTTTGCGGCAGATCATCCAGCCGGTGGTTACCGGCTCGGCTGCGACCGGGCAATTCATCCAGTTGCCCGGTCGACCGCTGCCAGGCGCTCCGAACGTTCCCAAGATCGAGATCAAGGATCGCGACGAGGAATTGCGACGCCTCGGCCGTGCTCCGGTCGGGCGCGATCGCTTCGGCCGACCGATGATGGCGGGCGGCGGCGCGCCCGGACAGCGTCCGGGACAACCCGGCCCGTGGGCGCCCAAGAAGCGCGTCGCGGCGGCCGGCAAGAAGTCGAAGAAGACCGAGATCACCACGCCCGCCGAGCACAAGCGCGTCGTGCGCATGGGCGACACCATCCAGGTGTCCGACTTCGCCCAGAAGATGGGCATCAAGGGCAAGGAGATCATCAAGCGGCTGTGGGCGCTGGGCATGATGGGCGTGAACATCAACCACGACATCGACCACGACACCGCCACGCTGATCGCCAACGAGTTCGGGTACCAGATCGAATCGACGGCGTTCAACGAAGAGGACGTCCTGGCCGAATCGGAAGCCGAGGAAGCGCCAGAAGATCTGGTTCCGCGCGCGCCCGTGGTCACCATCATGGGTCACGTCGACCACGGCAAGACATCCCTGCTCGACGCCATCCGCAAGGCCAACGTTGCGGCGGGCGAGGCCGGCGGCATCACCCAGCACATCGGTGCGTACAAGGTGCACTCCGACCGCGGGGACGTCGTCTTCCTGGACACTCCCGGTCACGAGGCGTTCACCGCCATGCGCGCCCGCGGCGCCCAGATGACGGACATCGTCGTTCTGGTGGTCGCGGCCGACGACGGTCCGATGCCGCAGACGATCGAGGCGCTCAACCACGCCAAAGAGGCCAAGGTTCCGATGATTGTCGCGGTCAACAAGATCGACAAGCCGGGCGCCAATCCGGACCTGATCCGCAACAAGCTGTCCGAGTACCAGATGGTCCCGGAAGAGTGGGGCGGTGACACCATCTACGTGAACGTCTCGGCCAAGACCAAGCAGGGCGTCGACAAGCTGCTGGAGATGCTGGCGCTGCAGGCGGAGGTGCTGGAGCTGAAGGCCAACCCGAAGCGCGCGGCCAAGGGCCACGTCATCGAGGCGCGGCTGGATCGTTCGCGCGGGCCGATCTCGACGTTGCTGGTCGAGGAAGGCACGCTGCGCCTGGGCGACATCGTCGTCGCGGGCGAGATGTCCGGAAAGATCCGGGCGATGTTGAACGACAAGGGTCAGAACATCACCGAGGCGCCTCCCTCGACGCCCGTCGAGCTGTTGGGCCTGGATGGCGTTCCGGACGCGGGCGAGATGTTCAACGTCGTCACCGACGAGAAGGACGCCAAGACGCTGGCCGAGCACCGGCGTGACACCCGCAAGAAGAAGGAGACCACTGGACCGGCACGGGTGTCGCTGGAGAACATCCTCGACAAGATTCGCGTCGGCGAGGTGAAGGAGGTCAAGATTGTCCTCAAGGCCGACGTTCAGGGCTCGGCGGAGGCCGTGTCTGCCGCGCTGTCGAATCTGGCGACGCCGGAAGTTCGGGTGAACGTGATCTCGTCCGGCGTGGGTGGCATCACCGAATCGGACGTCTCGCTGGCCAAGGCATCTTCCGCGATCGTCATCGGCTTCAACGTCCGCCCGGCGGGCAAGGCGCAGCCGATGGCCGAGCAGGAGGGGGTGGAGATCAAGCTGTACCAGGTCATCTACGAGGCCCTCGACGACGTGAAGAAGGCCATGGTGGGCATGCTGGCCCCGGTGCTGCGCGAGAAGGTCGTGGGACGCGTGGAGGTCCGCCAGATCTTCAACATCCCCAAGGCGGGCATGATCGCGGGCGTCTTCGTCACCGAAGGCAAGGTCAGCCGCAAAACCCAGCTGCGCCTGGTGCGCGATTCGGTGGTCCTTTACACCGGCAAGGTGGGCTCGTTGCGTCGCTTCAAGGACGATGTCAGCGAGGTGGCCGCGGGGTACGAATGCGGCTTGACCATCGAGGGCTACAACGATCTGCGCGAGGGCGACATCATCGAGGCCTTCGAGATCGAGAGCATCGCGGCGACCCTGGGCGCGCCGGCCAACGCCAACACAGCCTCCGCCAAGAGGTAATTCTTACGGGCACCAGGGGCGGCGCAGCCCGCGCAGCATACGAAAAGTGCGCAGCAGGCGAAAACGGCACGCATCGGACCGCCGGCCACCAGGCCGGTGGTCGGAGTGCCCATGACGGTCGGCCTGGCGCGCCTGACGCTGTTCCTGCCCGCGAGCCATTCGTTGAAGGACAAGCGCATGGTGTTGCGGCGGGTGAAGACGCATGTGCAGGAGAAGTTCCACGCGGCGATCGCCGAGGTAGGCGAGAACGAGTTCTGGCAACGCGCTGCTTTGGGGGTTGCGGTGGTCGGCAACGAACGGGTCCACACCGAGGCGGCCCTGGACGAGGTGATCCGCTTCATCCGGGCCGCGGCTGACGTGACCCACGTGGATCGCGAGCTGCAGACCTTCAACGACGATTTCCCCATCGGGGTGGGCTTCGAGAACTGGAAAGGCCGACGCTGACGTGAAACAACGAACGGAACGGCTCGGTCGCGAGATTCAGGCGGTCCTGGGTGAGGCCTTGTCGCGGGGGGAGATCAAGGATCCCCGGGTGCGCGACGCGGGGCTGATCACCATCACGCACGTGCGCGTCACGGGCGACCTGCGCGAGGCGCGCGTGGCGTTCACGGTGTACGGCATGGCGCAGCCAGCGCTGGTCCGCGTTCGGCGCGGACTGCAGTCAGCGGGGCCCTTCTTCCAGCGCGCGGTGGGGAATCGGCTGCGAACGCGCAACACGCCCACGCTGACGTTCGAGATCGACCACGTGCTGGACGAAGCGCTGCGGGTGGATTCTATCTTGCGCGAGGTGGCGGCCGCTGCGAAACCTTCGACGGAGTCCACGGACGGCGGCGGTGACGCCGACGACGCGGGCCCGGAGCCCGAGAGCGACAACGACAGCGACAACGGCTCCACGGACGGTCGCGGGGACAAGGGGTGATGATGCAGGTCCTGAACGGTGTCGTCGTCGTCGACAAGCCGCTGGGGCCGACGTCCTTCGCGATCGTCCGGCAGGCGCGGGCGCTGACCGGCGTGCGCAAGGTCGGCCACGGCGGCACGCTGGATCCGGCCGCCTCGGGCGTGTTGCCGATCTGTTTCGGCGAGGCCACCAAGGTGGCCCAGTTCCTGTTGGACGCTGATAAGGAATACGACGCGGTCGTCAGCTTCGGAGCCGCGACGGACACCTACGATGCCACCGGGACGATCACCGAGCGTCGTCCAGCCGCGCATCTGCTCGCCGCGGATCTGGAGCGTGCGCTCGCGGGTTTTCGCGGCTGGATCACCCAGCGACCCCCGGCGTATTCGGCGCTGAAACGCGACGGTCGGCCCCTGTACGAACGGGCGCGCGCCGGAGAACCGGTCGAGGCGACCCCTCGCCAGGTGCGCATCGATCGCCTGGAACTCTCGTCGTTCACGGTCACGCCGGAAGGGGAGCCGCGGGCGGGCCTGACGATCGGGTGCTCGAAGGGTACCTACATCCGCTCGCTGGCGCATGACCTGGGGACGGCGCTGGGCGTCGGCGCGCACCTGTACGCGCTGCGCCGGACGCGCTCGGGGCCGTTTCGAATCCAGGACGCCATCCCGCCGGCGGGCCTGGCGGACGCGTCTGCGGTGCTGATTTCGCCCGCGGACGCCCTGTGCGGGCTGCCCAGCCTGACCCTGTCAGCCGAGCAGGCGCTGTCCCTGACCCGCGGCCAGAGCGTACTCTGGCGCGAGCTGGCTGCGCCGCCGGCGGGGGACGGAGCGGTCCGGCTGCTGGACGGGACGGGCAGTCTGGTGGCCGTGGCGCCGCGCGGCGCCCCGGACGACCGGATCCGCACCCAACGGGTCTTTCACGCCGAGCAGAGGACCGCCCCCGAAAACGTCACCCAGCATGCCATTCAGCACATAACGAATGTCGGCATAGTTTGACTCAGGCCGGGTTTTCTGGGAGATTCCGCCCTTCAAAAAATCCGCGACCATCCACGGGTAAGAACAGGAAAGATCAGACAAATGGCTCTTGCAGCAGAACGTAAGGCAGAGGTCGTCAAGAAGTTTTCGCGCCAGGACGGCGACACCGGGTCTCCCGAGGTTCAGATCGCGCTCCTTTCCGAGCGGATCAGCTACTTGACGGAGCACTTCAAGACTCACTTGAAGGATCACCATTCGCGCCGTGGTCTTCTCATGATGGTCAGCCGGCGCCGCCGCCTGCTCGATTATTTGAAGTCGAAGAACCTCGGCACCTACCGCAGCGTCATCGAGACGCTCGGCATCCGCAAGTAAGCAGCAAGCAGGGGTCGACCCTTCTAGAGACGGCGAAGAAAAGGTCTTCGCCGTTTTTCGCGACGCGTATTTGCCTGGGCTCTGGTCCTTGGTTGAGCGCGTCTTCCCCATCCGGTGGCGGTGTCGGAATTCATCCTTTTTCCCGCGGGCCGAGCTTCGCGCACGATTCTCGGCCGGTGAGAAGAGGGACGAATGGCGCCGCCTCCTTTACTGATCTGAAGGAGCTCATATGTTCGTACGCGAAGGAGTAAGTCTGGCCGGCCGCGATCTGACGATCGAAACCGGTCGCATGGCCAAGCAGGCCGACGGTGCGGTGCTGATCCGCCAGGGCGATACGATGGTGCTGGTGACGGCCGTGGCGTCCGCGTCGGTGCGCCCCGGTATCGATTTCATGCCGCTCACCGTCGACTATCTGGAGAGGACCTCGGCCGCTGGCAAGATCCCCGGCGGGTACTTCAAGCGGGAAGGCCGCATGACCGAGGTCGAGGTGCTGACGTCGCGCCTGATCGATCGCCCGTCGCGTCCGTTGTTCCCGAAGGGTTGGCGGTTCGACACGCAGATCATCGCGACGGTTGTGTCTACCGATCGCGAATACGCCTCGGACGTCCTGGCGATGACGGGCGCTTCGTGTGCCCTGATGATCAGCGACATTCCGTGGGCGGGGCCGTACGCCGGCCTTCGCGTGGGTCGTATCGAGGGCAAGTTCGTCGTCAACCCCACCTTCACCGAGCGCGCGACGTCTGACATCGATCTGATGGTGGCCTGCAGCCGCGACGCGATTGTGATGGTCGAGGGCGGCACCGCCGAGGTCGCCGAGTCAGTCATCGTCGACGCGCTGATGTACGCCCACAAGGAAGCTCAGCCGCTCCTGGATCTGCAAGAGAAGCTGCGCGCCGCGGTGGGCAAGCCCAAGCGCGAGTTCATTCCGCCGGTCAAGGATCCCGCCATCGTCGATCGCGTGTCGGCCCTGGCCACCGAGAAGATCCAGAAGGCCATGGCCATCCGCGAGAAGCAGGAGCGCTATTCGGCGCTGGATGCGTGCGGCGGCGAGGTCAAGGCGGCGCTCGAACCCGAGTTCCCCGCACGCGGCGCCGAGATCGGCGAGGTCTACGAGTCCCTGAAAAAGAAGCACCTGCGCGAGCTGGTGCTGTCGACGGGCATTCGCATCGACGGCCGCGCCCCCGCCGACATCCGTCAGATCACGTCCGAGGTCGGCGTGTTGCCGCGGACCCACGGCTCGTCGCTGTTCACCCGCGGCGAGACCCAGGCGCTGGTGACCACCACCCTCGGGACCAAGCAGGACATGCAGCACATCGAGGCGCTGACCGGCGACATCGACAAGCGCTTCATGCTCCACTACAACTTCCCGCCGTTCTCGACCGGTGAGACCAAGCCTTTGCGCGGCGCCAGTCGTCGCGAGGTCGGGCACGGCCACCTGGCCGAACGGGCGCTGTCGCGGATCCTGCCGTCAGAGAAGGACTTCCCTTACGTCATTCGCATCGTCTCCGAGATCCTGGAGTCGAACGGCAGCTCGTCGATGGCGTCGGTCTGCGGCGGCACGCTGTCGCTGATGGACGCAGGTGTTCCCATCAAGACGCCGGTCGCCGGCATCGCGATGGGCTTGATCAAGGACGGCGATCGCGTCGCGGTGTTGTCCGACATCCTGGGCGACGAAGATCACCTGGGCGACATGGACTTCAAGATCTGCGGCTCGCGCAACGGCGTCACCGCGGTCCAGATGGACATCAAGATCCAGGGCCTGACCCGCGAGATCCTGGAGAAGGCGCTGACCCAGGCGCGCGACGCGCGGCTATTCATCCTGGGCAAGATGACCGAGGCGCTGGCGGCTTCCCGCGAGGATCTGTCGCTGCACGCGCCGCGCATCACCACCCTGCAGATCAAGCCCGACCAGATCCGCGAGATCATCGGCCCGGGCGGCAAGACCATCCGCGGTATCACGGCGCAGACCGGCGTGGCCATCGAGGTCGAGGACGACGGCACGGTGCACATCGCCTCGCCGGACGGCATCGCGGTCAAGAAGGCCATCGATATCATCAAGGGCCTGACCACCGAGCCCGAGGCGGGCGAGTTCTACATGGGCGTGGTGAAGCGCCTGGCCGAGTTCGGCGCCTTCGTCGAGATCCTGCCGGGGACGGACGGCCTGGTGCACATCAGCGAGCTGGACGACAAGCGGGTGCGCGCGGTCGAGGACATCTGCAAAGAAGGCGACGAGATGCTGGTCAAGGTCATCGGCATCGATCGGGCGACCGGCAAGATCCGCTTGTCGCGCCGCGAGACGATCGGGAAGACCCCCGACGTGATTCACAACTTCCGCGTGCAATCGCCCGCGTAAGGCTCCCCGCCGCGTTCGCACGAGGCCCGGCCGCGACCCCATCGGGACGCGGGCGGGCCTTTGTCGTTTGGAGTGACGTAGCTACTGACGGCGCGGCGATTTGGTGGCAAGAATCCGGGCCACCGATGAGCGAACAGCCGGTCGTGCTCCGATTTCGAAAACTGCGTCCGCACGCGCTGGTGCCGACGTACATGACCGCCGATGCGGCCGGGATGGACCTGGCGTCGGCGGCCGACGGGCCCGTGACGCTGCAGCCGGGTGAGCGGGTCGCGATCCCGACGGGGCTGGCGCTGGAGATTCCGCGCGGCTTTGAAGGACAGGTGCGTCCGCGCTCCGGCCTGGCGCGGAAGTTCGGGATCACGCTGACCAACGCGCCCGGAACCATCGACAGTGACTACCGGGGCGAGTTGACGGTGCTGCTGGTGAACCTGGGCAACGCAGCGCATACGCTGGCCCCGGGCGATCGGATTGCCCAGCTGATCATCGCGCCCGTCACCCAGGTACGGGTGGTCGAGGTCGCCGAGCTGTCGGAGACCGACCGTGGCGCGGGCGGCTTCGGCCACACCGGCTAGCGCGGCTCGTTCATCTCGGGCGCATCCTCGATTTGGTGCCGCAACAGCCATTGCGAGCGGCGGGCCGCGATGCGAAGGTTCGGCCCATGAAACGGCACAGCCTCGTTCGCGGGCTTCGCTTCGGTCTGGCACTGGGGACGCTGGCGTTGGCCGCGGTCGGGTGTGGTGGGTCCGTCGAGAGTCTTCCGGGCGCCCAGGGCGATCTCCTGGCGGGCCGCGCGCCCGCCAAGTCGCGCGGGATCCAGCACGTGACCCGCTTGACCGATGGCTTCATCGCCAAGGAGGGCGCAGCCTGGCGTACCGACGTGACGGCCGTGGTCGGCAGCGGCGCGTTCGCGCTGTGGGACCTCGGCGAGGTGCGGCCCATCGAGTGCACGTTCCTGCAAGGCGACAACAACGACTGGTACGAGCTGCAGGGCTCGGAGGACGGTCAGAGTTTCTCGCCTTTGTGGACGGCCAATCCAACACCCCGGCCCGGCATGCAGGCTCGCCTGGAGCAGAACCTGGGCGGCAAAGCACGCTTCGTGCGCCTCACCGCGCGGGGGGGCGACGGCCTCTACAGCGTCGGTGAGGTGGCGCTCTTCAGCTCGTGCACCAGCGAGTGGCCGCCGCGCCTGGTGGCTCGCGAAGGCGCGTCCGACGACGACAACGTCAAGTTCAAGCTGCTGCTGTTCGGGGTGCTTTCGATTCTGTTCTTGCTGCTGAACCGTCGTGGCGGCAAGGACTGGATGCGCTTCGCCATCGCGGCCCCGGTGGGCGTGGGGCTGTCGGCGTTCGTCGATCTGGCGGCGATGTGGCCTTTCGAGGAAACGCTGCAGACGCCGATTCGCGCGGTGGTGGCGGCCATCGCGGCGGTGATCGTGTTCCGCGAGTACGCCTGGCCACGCCTGTATCCGGTGTCGGCGCGTGCGACCACCGCGGCCCTGGCGCTGCTGGCGGTGGTGGCCGCCAGCAGCTACTACCATTTCGGGTGGCCGCAGTTTCGCGATGAAGCCAAGGGTCGACAGACGCTGGTTCACCCGTGGGACATGCGCGTGTACTTCCCGGTCGCGAAGTACTTCCGCGAGCTGAAGTTCGATGGTCTTTATCTGGCCAGCGTGGCGGCGCACCTGGACAACCATCCCGGGATGCGGCCGGAGGAGGTCGCCAACGCGCACATGCGCGATCTCACCGACAACGAGATGCGCCTGGCCGGTCAGGTGATGCCGCAGATCCAGGAGATTCGAAAGCGGTTCTCGCCTGAGCGCTGGGAGTCCTTCAAGAAGGACATGAAGTACTTCGAGGACGTGATGGGCGCCGGGGCGTACCTGGGTAGCATGCAGGACCATGGGGGAAACGCGACGCCGGTGTGGCTGCTGGGCGCGTATGCGCTGTGGCACGATGCGCCGGCCAGTGAGCTGACGTTGACGTTGACCGGGCTCATCGATCCGTTGATCTGGATCTTGCTGTTCATCGTGATGGCGCGGACGTTCGGCGTGCGCGTGATGCTGATCTGCTTGATCGTCTGGGGCACCACCGACTTCTCTCGCTTCGGCACCAACCTCATGGGCGCGACCTTGCGCGCCGACTGGATGGTCGCGCTGGGCCTGGGGGCCTGTGCGCTGAAGAAGCAACGCTGGGCGCTGGGGGGAGGGTTGTTGGCCTACGGGGGCCTTATCCGGGCCTTTCCCGCCTTCGCGTCGATCTTCCTGGCGGTGCCCCCCCTGTGGTGGGTCTACGATCGCTATCAGGAGAAGAAGGCCCTGCCCGGACTCGGCGCTCTGCGGGAGGCGCAGCGGCCGGCCCTGCGCGCCATCGCTGGGGTGCTGGTGACGGTGGCGGTGCTGGTGGCCGCGTCGTCGGCGCTGTTCGGGTTCTCGGACTCCTGGGGGACCTGGTCCAAGAAGATCGCCATCCATGCCGAGCAGCCCAACTCGAACCACGTCGGTATCCGCAACGTGATCTCGTACAAGCCATCGCTGGAAGGACACAAGGTGGCCGACCCACGGCGCATCGAGCCTTGGAGCACCTGGCAGGACTTGCAGCGCGAAACACTGGCGAGCCGCAAAGGTCTCTTCTATCTGGCAATACTGCTCTACACAGGGATGGCGGTGGTGGCCTGCCGCCGGCTGCGTCTGGAACAGACGGCCATGGTGGGGTTGATGATGATCCCGGTGTTCTTCTATCCGGCCAACTATTACTGCCACCACGTATTCCTGCTGCCGCTGCTGGCCACCAGCGCTGCGCCGCCACCGCGTTGGAACCAGCCGGAGGGGCGGACCTGGTTCGGGTGGGTGTCCACGGTGATCTTGCTGATGGGCGTGTGGCAATACTTCACCTTGGATCAATGGGCCGGGGAATCGGATGTGACCGCCACCGGGCAGAGCGTCATCATGCTGGTGTCGTACGCGTTCATCCTGTACCCGATGGCCCGGGCCGCCTGGCTGAAGCGTCCCGCGGTCGAGGATAGCCAGGGCAACGGCGATGCCCCGCCCCCGGGCTGGGTGGGGCCCCTGGCCGAGTTGTGGCGCGGCTGGGGCGGGGCGGTCCCGGCCCCGGCAGGCAACAAAACGGCAAAAGCCCGCCGGTGACGTTTGACGGCGGCGACCGCCTTGAATAGATATTCACGCAATGAATAAGACGTTCAGCGCCGGCATCGTCGGCGTGTCGGGGTACTCGGGGATGGAGCTGGCGCGCTTGCTGGCGCGCCACCCGGCGTTTCAACTGGTCTCCGCGGTCAGCGACAAGTGGGCGGGTCGTGCGCTGGGCGACGCCCTGGCCATCGGAGGAAGGGCGGCCTCTGTGCGTTGTGTCGCGCAGGCCGACGCCGCCGCGACCTTCGCGGGTCTGGACGTCGCGTTCTTCTGCACCCCGGCCGAGGTGTCGATCGCGCTGGCGGCTCCGGCCCTGGCGGCGGGGGCGCGCGTCGTCGATCTGTCGGGCGGCTTCCGACTGGCGGCCGAGCAGTATCCGCGCTGGTACGGGTTCACCCACCCGCGGCCGGACCTGCTGGCACAGGCCGTCTATTCGATGCCTGAGGCGACGCCCAACCGCGAGGCGTTGGGCACGGCCGCGCTGGTCGCCAATCCCGGGTGCTATCCCACCGCCAGCGTGCTGGCCATGTTGCCGCTGCTGCAGGCCGAGATCATCGAGCCCGCCGGCCTGATCGTGGACGCCAAGAGCGGGACCACGGGCGCCGGCCGCAAAGGCACCGAGGACTTTTCCTTCTCCGAGGTGGACGGCGACTTCCGGGCCTACCGCGTGCTGAAGCACCAGCACACGCCCGAGATCGAACGCGTGTTCTCGATGGCGGGCGTGGGCGGCGCGCCGGTGACGTTCACGCCGCACCTGCTGCCCACCCGGCGCGGCATCCTGGCGACGGGGTATGGCCGTCTCCGTCCCGGGAAGACCGCCGCCGATGCCGTTGCGGCCACGCGCGCTTTTGTCTCCGAGCGTCCCTTCTTGCGGTTCGCCGCCCCGGAGGCCGTGCGGCTACAGGCCGTGGTGGGGACCAACCGGGTCTTGCTGGGAGCCGACGCCGATCCCGAGCGGGGCGTGGCCATCGGTTTCGCCGCGATCGACAACCTCGTCAAGGGCGCCGCCGGTCAGGCGGTCCAGAACGCGAACCTGATGTTCGGCTGCGAAGAGACAGCCGGGCTGGACCTTCATTCCGGGAGCATGCCCTAAATGGAATCGATGGAATCGATGGAATCGATGAAATTGCCGATAGGATTCAGGTTCGCGGGCGTCAAGGCGGGGATCAAGCCCAACCGCGCGGATCTGGCGGTCATCGTGTCGGACGCTCCGGCGGTGACCGCCGGCGTGCTGACGGTCAACCGGCTGTGTGCGGCGCCCGTGCGGCACGCCGCCAGCGCGTTGCCGTCCGACTCGATCCGCGCCATCGTGGCCAACAGCGGCAACGCCAACGCGATGACCGGCCCGGTGGGCGCCGATGACGAGCGAGCGATGGCCGCGGCGATCGCGGACGCGCTGGGCATGTCGGCGGTGGACGTGTTGACCGCCTCGACGGGGAGCATCGGCCCTCGCTTGCCCGTCGACAAGATTCAGGCCGCGGCGCCCGCGCTGATCGCGGCGCTGGGCGACGATGAGGCCGCCTTTCGCGCGGCCGCCGAGGCGATTCGCACTACGGACCTGACCACCAAGCTGGGGACGCGGGAGCTACAGCTCGGGGGCAAGACCGTCAGGTTGGCGGCGATGTGCAAGGGCTCGGGGATGATTCATCCGCAGATGGCGACCATGCTGTGCTTCATCGCCACCGACGCGACGCTGGCGCCGGCGGCCCTGCAGACGGCCTTGCAAGCGGCCGTCGATGAATCGTTCAACACCATCACCGTCGATGGGGACATGTCGACCAACGACTGCGTGTTTCTGATGGCCAACGGCCGCGCCGGCGCGCCGCTGGTGGAGCAAGGCAGTGTCGACTACGCGCGCTTCGCCTCCGCCCTGGCCGAGTTGTGCGCGGAGCTGGCGCGCATGATCGCCGCCGACGGCGAGGGCGCCACCAAGCTGCTGATCGTCGATGTCGCTGGGGTCCCCGAGCGCGAGATGGCGCGCGAGCTGGCGCGGGCAGTCGCGGGCGGCAGCCTGGTGAAGGCCGGCATCTTCGGGGGCGATCCTTCCTGGGGCCGCATCCTGGCGGCGCTGGGCGCCCGCATCGGGGCGCGCAACTTCGCCATCGATCCCTCCAAGGTATCGCTGGTGATTCAGGGAACCCGCCTCTACGACCAGAAGGGGCCCGTGGCGCTGGACGCCGCCGCGCGCGAGGCGCTGAACGCGCGCATGAAGGAATCCGAGATCGCGGTGCGCCTGGATCTGGGCGTGGGCCCAGCCTCGGCGCGCGCGCTGGGCTGCGATCTCAGCTACGACTACGTCCGCATCAACGCCGACTACGTCGGCGCCATTGCCGCCGGCCCGACCGCCACGCCCGCGATGGGTCCGGGCATCAACCGAGCCCTGATCGTGGGCGCGCTGTCTTACATCCGGAAGTTCGCCGGGCGGCGTGCGGTCATCAAGTACGGCGGCGCCGCCATGGTGGATCCCGCCTTGAAGCGCAGCTTCGCGGAGGAGATCGTGCTGTTGCAAGCGGCCGGGCTGCGTCCCATCGTGGTGCACGGGGGCGGCCCCGAGATCACCCGGACGCTGGATCGCCTGGGCCACAAGACCGCATTTGCGGACGGCCAGCGGGTCACCAGTGCCGAGGACATGCACGTCGTCGAGATGGTGCTGACCGGCAAGGTGAACACCGAGATCGTCGGCCTGCTGAACTCACTGGGCGGCAAGGCGGTGGGGCTGTCCGGCAAGGACGCGCGTCTGCTGGCCGCCCACAAGATGCCCGCACGTCCGGGCAAACCCGATCTGGGATTCGTGGGTGAGATCGACGCGGTCAACCCCGAGGTGCTGGAGATCTTGCTGGACAAAGGGTTCATCCCGGTGGTCTCGCCGGTGGGCTCGGGCGTCGACGGCGAGAGCTACAACATCAACGCCGACGTGGCGGCCGCCGAGATCGCGGTGGCCACGCGCGCTTTCAAGTTGATCTTCCTGACCGACGTCGCCGGGGTGCTGGACATCGACGGTCGCCTGGTCAGCGAGATCCGCGCCGCGGATCTCGAGGTGCGGTTGGCCTCCGCTAACAGCGGCATCCGGGGCGGGATGATGGTGAAGAGCCAGGGCGTCCTGCGCGCATTGCGCGGTGGCGTCGAGGCGGTTCACATCGTCGACGGGCGCACGCCCCACAGCATCGTGGCGGAGTTGTTCACGGACAAGGGCGTCGGGACCCTGGTGACCGCCTGAGCGCGACCCCGCGGGCCTCGGGCGCGCGCGGGGCGGCCGCCGCCCGGCGGGAGGCGGTGCGCGAGATCCTCGCGCGCGGCGCGGCCACGTCGCAGGAAGACCTGCAGCGGGCGCTGGCCGCGCGCGGAATCCACGCGGCCCAGCCCACCATCTCGCGCGATCTGGCGGCGCTGGGGGCCGGACGCGTGGCCGCACCGGGAGGCGCCCACTACCGCCTGGACCCCAGCGACGGCGCGCTTCCGATTGAACCCGTGCGTCGGTTGGTCGATGCGGTCACGACCAACGGCCTGCTGGTGGTCGTGCGCACCAAGGCCGGCGCCGCCTCGACGGTGGCGCGGGCGCTCGACGACGCGCGGTTGGACGGGATTCTGGGAACGATCGCGGGCGACGACACGATCTTCGTGGCGCCACGCCAGGCGCGCGCCGCCACCACCCTGGCGCGCCAGCTGCGGGCCCTGCTGAGCGTGTGAAGCGGCGCTGCTGCCATCGGTCTGCTAGAGCGAGGACATGTCTCAGGCGCTGATCGTTCCACGAACCGGGGGCCCCGAGGTCATGCAGCTGGTCGACGTCGACGTGGGCAATCCCGGCCCGGGGGAAGTGCGCCTGCGCCACCACGCGATCGGTGTGAACTTCATCGACGTCTACTATCGCCAGGGCTTGTACAAGCCGGCCGCCTATCCGTTCACCCCGGGCATGGAAGGTGCCGGGGTCGTCGACGCCGTCGGCGCGGACGTGACGGAATTTCGGGTTGGCCAGCGCGTCGCTTACCCCATGACGATGGGCGCCTATGCAACGCTGCGCTTGATTGCAGCGTCCAAGTTGGTCGCGTTGCCCGACGCGGTCTCGTTCGAGGACGCGGCTGCCGTGATGCTGAAAGGCCTGACGGCGCAGTATCTGTTGCGGCAGACCCTACCGCTCGGCGCCGGGGATACCATTCTGTTTCACGCGGCCAGTGGCGGTGTCGGCCACCTGGCGTGTCAGTGGGCGCGGCATCTGGGCCTGACCGTCATCGCCACCGCGGGCGGACCCGAGAAGGGCGCGCGGGCCCGGGCCGCGGGCGCCACGCACGTCATCGACTACAAGACCGAGGACTTCGTCGCGCGCGTCAAGGCGCTGACCGGCGGGGTCGGGGTGAGGGCGGTGTTCGACTCCGTCGGAAAGGACACGTTCGCCCGGTCTCTCGACTGCTTGCGTCCGTTCGGAATGATGGTTTCGTTCGGACAATCCTCGGGAGCCGTGCCGCCGTTCGACATCCTCGCGCTCAGCGGCAAGGGTTCGCTGTACCTGACCCGTCCCACGCTGGCGACGTATATCGCGGACCGCGAGCGACTGAAGACCATGTCCCGTGACTTGTTCGAAGTCATCGCCGGCGGCGTGGTGAAGGCCGACGTTCGCCAACGCTACCCGCTCGGCGAGGCGCCTCGGGCGCACGCTGCCCTGGAGGGCCGCGAAACGTCCGGCGCCACTGTGTTGATTCCGTAACGGTGCAGTGACGCGACAAGAGAGGTAAAGACCGGACCTGCGTCGCGATGGCCGCCGTCGCTTGAATCCCCTTGGGGGTTTCGTTAGAACCTGCGGTCCTCGATGATTACCCGTTACACTCGTCCCGCGCTGACCGCCTTGTGGTCGGACGCGCACCGTTACGACACCTGGCTGAAGGTCGAACTTGCGGCCTGCGAAGCGATGGAAGGCCTGGGCAGCGTTCCCGCCGGAACCGCCCGCGCCGTCCACGAGAAGGCGGCCGGCCGGCTGGATCCCGCGCGCATCCTGGAACACGAGGAGCGCACCAAGCACGACGTGATCGCCTTCCTGTCGCACGTCGAGGAGCTGGTCGGTGAGCCGGCCCGGTGGCTGCACCTGGGCATGACGTCCTCCGATGTGCTGGACGCATCGCTGGCGATCTTGCTGGGCGAAGCCGCGGACCAGATCCTGGAAGGCATCGATCTGCTGCGCGCCGCCTGCAAGCGCCGCGGGCTCGAGCATCGCGCCACACCCATGATCGGTCGTTCGCACGGCATTCATGCCGAGCCCATCACGGCCGGTCTGGTGTTTGCGGGTTTCTACGCCGAGCTTGGTCGGGCGCGGGCGGCGCTGGTGGCAGCGCGCCAGGAGATTCTGGTCGGCAAGATCGCCGGCGCCGTCGGCACCTACGCCAACCTGGACCCGCGCGTCGAGACGCAGGCGTTGGCCAAACTGGGCCTACAACCCGAGACGGTGCCCACGCAGATCGTCGCGCGCGATCGCCACGCGGCTTATTTCCAGGCGCTGGCCCGCCTGGGCACCGCGGTGGAACGCATCGGCATCACGGTTCGCCACTGGCAGCGCACGGAGGTTGGCGAAGCGACCGAGGCCTTCGGCAAGGGCCAGAAGGGCTCGTCGGCGATGCCGCACAAGAAGAACCCGATCTTGTCGGAGAATCTGTGCGGATTGGCGCGCCTGCTGCGCTCGTACCAGCAGGCAGCGATGGAGGACGTGGCGCTGTGGCACGAGCGCGACATCTCGCATTCTTCCGTCGAGCGCGTGATCGGCCCCGACGCGACCGGCTTGGCCGACTTCATCGTTCGTCGCGCCGCCGGCCTGGTCGACGGGCTGGTGGTGAACAGCGCGCGCATGCGGCGCAACCTGGACCTGACCGGCGGCTTGTTCTTCAGCGAGGCCGTTCTGCTGCAGCTGGTGCGCAAGGGGCTGGCCCGCCAGAAGGCCTACGAGATGGTTCAACGCAGCGCCCTCCGCTCCGTCGAGGAACAGGGCGACTTTCGGGCGCTGCTGGGCGCGGATCCCGAGATCGCCGCGCTGCTGTCGCCGAAGGAGATCGATCAAGCCTTCGACTTGGAACACCACCTGCGGCACACGGGTGCCATCATCGATCGAGCCCTTTCAGCCTGAAGAGGACGCCATGGTCAATCTAGACGCAATCCGAGCGCAGCTCGACAAGACACTGGACGCCACGAACTTCCCGACCCAAGGCCAGAAGTACGAGGGCAAGGTCCGCGACTGCTACACCAAGGACGGTCGACGTACCATCGTGGTCACCGATCGCCTGTCGGCCTTCGACGTGGTGCTGGGCACGATCCCCTTCAAGGGGCAGGTGCTGAACCAGATGGCCGCCTACTGGTTCGAGGCGACCGCCGACCTGGCGCCCAACCACGTGATCAGCGTGCCCGATCCGCAGGTGATGGTGGCGCGCGAGTGCCAGTTGCTGCCGGTCGAGTTCGTGATGCGTTCCTATCTGACCGGCGTGACGTCGACGTCGATCTGGTCGCACTATCAGGCGGGGGCCCGCACGTTCTGCGGCCACGAACTGCCGGACGGCATGCTGAAGAATCAACCGCTGGCCAAGGCCATCCTGACACCGTCGACCAAGGCCGAGAAGGGCGGACACGACCGCTCGGTGTCACGCGCCGAGGTGCTGGAGATGGGGCTGCTCGACGCGGGCGAGTTCGACGAGGCGGCCGAGATGTGCGCGCGCCTGTTCTCGTTCGGGCAAAAGGAAGCCGCCAAGCGCGGGCTGATCCTGGTCGATACCAAGTACGAGATCGGCCGCAACGCCGACGGAAAGTTGTGCTTCATCGACGAGATCCACACCCCGGATTCGTCCCGCTACTGGTACACGTACGACTACCAGACGCGCTTTGACCAGGGGCTGGAGCCGCGGGGACTCGACAAGGAATACGTGCGGCGCACGCTGGCCGAACAGGGCTACAAGGGCGACGGCCCGCCGCCCCCCCTGGCCGACGACGTGCGCGTTGAAGCGGCCCGCCGCTACATCGAGGTCTGCGAGCTGATCACGGGTCGGACGTTCGTCCCGAACACCGACGAGCCGCTGGCCCGCATTCGCAAGAACCTGAAGATCGACTGAGCCGATCGCCTGGGAACGGCGTTACGACGCTGGCGCTACGAACGCCGTCGCCGCGAACGGCGACTTCCCGAGGGCTTGGGCGTGGTGACGGCGCCCTCGGCGGCCATGGCCATCGGCGTCTGATCGTCGACCTGGTTCGTGCGCTCGGACGCCGGTTCCCCGTGGGAGGCCTCGGGTGTGGGCGCTGAATCCGGCTCGGACGCGCTCGGGCCGGAATCCGCCACGGCGTCCACAGTCGCCGCGACCGCCTCCGACGATCCTTCGTCGACCTTGGTGCGTTCGGACGCCGGCGCTCCGACGGAGGGCTCGGGAGCTGGTTCTGAACCGGGGTCGGAAACGCCCCGATCGGAGTCCGCCACGACATCGACGGACGCCGCGACCGGTCCCGACGGTTCGATGCCACGGAAGCCGCCCGCCGCCCGTCGCCGGCTGTACTGCGGATCCAGCAGGCGCGGCAACTCGGCCAGCGCCTGGATCAGATTCGCTGCTTCCTGCGGCTCGGGCTTGAGCAAATCGGACAGATCGTCGTCCACCTTTCCGTCGACGCGCGCCACGTTCACCCGCCGGCGATCCATCGCCGCGCGCAGGGCGGCCTCACTGATCCCGTACTCACCGGCCAGATCGACGGTGGTGTCCACCGCGGGCGCGCGCCCGTTGGCCGCCGTACCCCCTCCCGCGGCTGCCAGCGTGGTCTGGGGCCCCGTGAACCCGCGTGGCCCCGCGGCCCCAGGTTCCTTCTCTTTCAACCGCAGGATCCGCGCCAGGATCGGCCGCGTGGCGGGCTCGACGCTCATGAATTGCACGCCCATGCCGTAGGGTCGGTGCGGCTCGGCCGGGTTGAATTCCTTGACCCAGCTGACCTTCCCCTGGCCCGCCAGCGCCACCGCGCCGGTCATCAATTGGACCTCGAAGGTGATCACCTCACCGACAGGCTGGATGTTCCGGCTGGCCAGGAACAAACCTCCGCGCGTCACGTTGGGCGCAAACTTCACGACGAAGGTGTCGAGGTCGGCGAAGCGCAGTCGAATTCTGACGGGGTTGATGGTGCCCACGGCGGGAGGGCGAAGTATGGGGGCCAGCGGAGCGGACCGTCAACCGGCTTCCCGTCCGCGCTGTCAGGCCACCCCAAACAAACGGCGTGTGTTCTCCGAGGTCACCCGAACAGCCTCTTCCACCGAGATCCCGCGCAGCAGCGCCAAGGTCTCCAACGTCCTGGCGACGAAGGCCGGCTCGTTGCGTTTCCCCCGGTTGGGAATCGGCGCCAGGAACGGCGCATCGGTCTCGACCAGGATGCGATCGGCCGGCGCGAACGCGGCGGCGGCGCGGATGTCGTCGGCGGTCTTGAAGGTCAAGATCCCCGAAAACGACAGGTGATGGCCAAGGTCCAGGTAGGCACGCGCGTCATCCACGTTTCCGGTGAAACAGTGGATCACCCCGCCCACGTCGGCCGCGTTTTCATCGCGCAAGATGGCCGCCGCGTCGGCATGGGCATCGCGCACATGCGAGCTCAACGGCTTGCGGACCGTGCGAGCCAGCGCGACGAAGCGGCGATACGCGACCTGCTGCACGTCGCGCGGTGACCGATCGTAGAAATAGTCGAGTCCGGTCTCGCCGACGCCCACCACGCGCGGGAGTGCCGCCAGGGTCTGCAACTCGGACCAGTCGGCCGTGGTCATCCCGCGGACATCGTGTGGGTGGACGCCGACGGTCGCGTACACGTCGGGCTCTCGAGCCGCCAGCGCGACTGAAGCGCGGGCCGACGTGAGATCCTCGCCCGAACCCACGCAAATCATTGCGGTTACGCCGGCCGTCCGGGCCCGGTCCAGAACGGCCGGCAGATCGTCGGCGAAGCGCTCCTGGTCCAAATGGCAGTGCGAGTCGATCATCGAGAGCAACAGTCTAAACCTCATCAAGTCGCCAACCGATGGGAGATCTTGCGAATTCGTTTCCGCCTCAAACTCGAGGATTCCGTTGCTGCCAAAGATCACGCCCCACCTAGAAGAGGACTTCGACAAGACGCGCGCGCTGGCTCCCCAGCAGGCGACCGCGCTGGTCGCCGAAGGCGATCCCGACGAGCTTCGGCCCGGGACGATGGCGGGCGCCTACGTGCTGGAAAAATCGCTGGCCTCGGGCGGCGGCGGCACCGTGTACGAAGCCCGCCATCGCTTGCTGGGTCGCATCGCTGCCGTGAAGGTGCTGCGTCGCGAGCTGGCGGCGTCACCGCGCATGGTCGCTCGATTTCTGCGCGAGGCGCTGGCGGTCAATCTGATCAAGCATCCGGCCATCGTCGACATCTACGAGTTTGGCGAACTGCCCGACGGCCGTCCCTACTACGTGATGGAATTGCTGTCGGGAACCGACCTGCGGTCGCTGCTGAACGAACGCGGGCGCTTCGAGCCACGTGAGGTCCTGAAGATTCTGGAGCCCGTGTGCTCGGCGCTGTCGGCCGCGCACGCGCAGGGCATCGTCCACCGCGACTTGAAGGCCAGCAACATTCACGTCGAGACGACGGCCGATGGCGAACGAAAGGTGAAGCTGCTGGACTTCGGCATTGCGAAGTTGCTGCGGCCCGAGGACGAAGAGGCCGGGCTGACCGTCGCGGGTGCGCGGCTGGGGACTTCGTACACGATGGCGCCCGAGCAGATCCGTTGCGACACGATCGACGGTCGGACGGACGTCTACGCGCTGGGGGTGGTTCTCTATCACCTGCTGGCCGGGCAATACCCGTTTCGCGGCGAGTTCATGACCGACATCGAACGGATGCACCTGGAGGCGCCGGTCCCGCGCGTGAGCCAGGTGGTCGCGGTTTCTCCCGCCATCGACGCGGTCATCATGAAGGCCATGGAGAAGCAGCGCGATCGCCGCTTCCAGGATCCCGAGGCTTTCATCGCGGCGCTGCGGGCGGCGGTGGCTCCCGGGTCGTCCGGGTCAGAGCAGGCAACCGGTCGGGTGATGGCGATCTACGTGGACGTGCGCGTCCCCGAGGACGCCGACAGCGACGCAATCCTGGACGACGTCTCTGCGGTGTTGGATGCCGCCGAGAGCACGCTGCGCGACGACGGCTGGCAGGTGCTGCTGCAGACGGGCAACACGCTGTTGGGCGCGAAGGTTCTGCCAGCCGACACCGCCGAGGCAACCGCCGCGTGTGTTTCGGGCCAGGTCACGGCGGAGCAGCTGGTGGATGCCCTGGCCTACCGGGAATCCGCGACGGCCGAGGTCGCTGTGAATGTAAGCATCCACGTCGACGAGGCCATCCTGAGGCCCGCGGCGGACGACAGCGAAATCGTTGGCGGCGCCGTGACGTCGGTCAGCACCTGGGCTCCGCAGGGTGCGGTCGAAGGCCTCTACGTCACCCCGAGCTTCCTGTCTGCCTGCCGCCCCCCGGCCTAACTGCGCCGTTCACGTGCGGCGGAACCGGGGGCGCTCCCTCGGTTGGAGTTCCGCGCGGCGTGGCGATCGCTAGCGAAGCACGCCCGCGCTGGTCAGAACGGCGACCAGGATGCCGACGATGGATTCACCGGCCAGCGCGCCCGCGCCCAGCGCGTGGGCGTCGGCGTCGGTGAACGTGGCGAAGCGCCGCCGTGCGACCACGATGGCCGCGGCGCCCAGCAGCATCGTGGCCGACATGGAGAGTGGGGTGATGAGCGCGATGCCGATCGTGACCGGCGAGGGCAGGGCGCGTCCCCAGCGCATCCGCCCCGCAAGGCTGAGACTCAGGCCCAGCGCAAACGCCATCACCGCGGCCTGAGCGCCGTACCGAGGCAGACTGGACAGCCCGCCCGCCACCGCCTCCGAGGTCGCCCTCCAGGACAGCGCCGATACCGCCGGCATCCGCTCCGTCCCCAGCGGAATCGAATTGACGATCACTGCGTAGGTCGGCGCGACCACCAGGCTGCCGACGACCACGCCCACCACCTGCGCGATGGTTTGGGCGCGAATCGATGCGCGCAGGTCGTGCCCGGCTTTGAAGGACCAAAGAGTCTGTGCCACCTGACTCGCGTTCCCGGACACCACCGCTCCCGCCAGGATGGAGGTCGTCGGCCCACCGGGTGCGAACACGAACTGGGTGAGCGTACCCATGTTGCCCACCGGCGCGATGTCCGTCTCGCCCGCGGCCCGGGCACAGACAGCCGCCAGCACCACCGAGGCAACCAGCGCCGCGATCGTGGTCAGCGGTGACAGACCGAAGGCCCGATCACCCGTCCAGACCAGCAGCGCCACCGCGCCGACCACGGTGCCCACCGCCAGTCCGCGCGACCGTCGGGTGGCGCGGCAGTCGACCGCGCTGGGTTGGGTTTGAACGGGCCGACCGCGCAGCTCCCGCAGGCGTTGAAGGCCCGCGGCGACCTGGCGGCGACCACTGGTCAGGAGGGGCACGATGCTTCCCCCCAGCATCATTCCCAGCGCCGGCCACACCAGCCACCCGACCAGCGATGGGTAGCTTCCATCCTTCACGACCCCCGTGTGCACGATGGCGGGGGCGACCAGGCCCCAGGCGACCAGCCCGGTCACGAAAAGGGTCAGCGCCCCGCGCACGCCGATGAAGACTCCCGTTGCCAACGTCAGCGGACTCACAGCCAAACCCAGCGTCAGGCTGGACGCTGTCAGGCCGGCGATGGTCAGCGGCAGATAGATCCCGGGAGGCAGGAATGCCGCCGCCCCGTCGCGACACCAAGACACCGCCGCCGCCGCGCCGGCGGCTGCCACCAGCAACCGCACGGGACGCGCCGCGGAGGCCCCCGCGACGTGCAGGGCCCGAATTGTCGCGGCGGTGGCGGCACCGCTCGGGAAGGGCAGCGCCTCTTCGACGATCAGCTTGCGACGGGACCACGCGCCTATGGCGATGCCCGTGATGCCCAGCGCCAGGCCCCAGGTCCAGGTGGACCACAGCGGAGGCGTGGCCCCCATCAATTTCAAGGCCGGCATCGGGCCCATGAACCCGTGGACGAAGGCCATCACCGCCGCGGAGGCGGCCACCGTCTGGGCGATGTTGTTCTCGAAGGGCGTGAAGGCACGGGGGCGGAAGCGACGCAGCCCAGCGAACAACGCGAAGCTGACCAGCGTTGCGGTCAGCGAGCCTGCATCGATGAACCCCGTTTTCAGGCCCGTGTACACGTTGCCCGCCGCCAGGATCACCCCGATGCCCGCGCCGACGAGCAGCGCGCGCAGCGTGAGCTCGGCAACCGGGGTGGCCTGCGCACTCGGTCGTGCGGCAGGTGGGGCCGGGGGCTCACCGCTCGTCAGGTCTACGGGGAGCGCCGTCATGTTGCCCTCGCAAGCGACCTCAGACCGGCTTCAGGGCCGGGGCGCCCAGGACGACCGGGCCAGGCGTTTCGTCGGCGTGAGCTTCCAGGTCGCGACCGGTGGCCTCGCGCGTGCGCAAGCCGTGTTTCCACAGCAACCGATAGAAGTAGATGCGATCGACGCCCGCGGCGCGTGCGGCCGCGCTGACGCGGTTGTCGTGCGCGGCCAACAGCTCCTCGAGGTAGCGCTTCTCGAAGGTGTTGGTCCACTCCTCGCGGGCCTCGCGCAGCGGACGGCTCGACAGAGGAACCGCCTCCGGTTGCGGCGACACGGCGGGGCGACTGTTCTTGGGGGGACTGAACTCGCTGAGGGCCACGCAGCGTTCGAGAAAATTTCGCAACTCGCGGATGTTGCCGGGCCAGTCGTACTCGGCCAGCTTGCTCAGGAACTCGGGAGATCGCAGCTCGCGTGTCGCTTCCTCGTCCAGCGGGCCCAAGGCGTCAGCGATGTGCGCAACCAGCAGCGGCAGATCCCCGCTGCGCTCGCGCAAGGGTGGCAATCGCACCTCCACCACCGCCAGACGGTAGTAGAGATCGGCGCGGAATCGTTTGGCCTCGACCTCGGATTTCAGGGATCGATTGGTCGCCGCGATCAAGCGGACGTCGACCGGCACGTGTTGATTGGTGCCGATGCGGCGGACCTCTCGGCGTTCCAGCACCCGCAGCAGTTTTGGCTGAAGATCCAGCGCCAGCTCGCCGATCTCGTCCAGGAAGACGCTGCCGCCTGAGGCCGCCTCGAACACGCCCGGCCGCGATGCGACGGCGCCCGTGAAGCTACCGCGTTCGTGACCGAACAGCTCGCTCTCCAGCAACTGGGCGGGAATGGCGCCGCAGTCAACGACCAGAAAGGGCTTGTCGCGGCGCCGGCTGGACCGGTGAAGCGCCTCCGCCGAGATCTCCTTGCCGGTTCCCGTCTCGCCTTCCAGCAACACGGTGGCATCCTTCGATGCGGCGCGCGACAGCGTGTCGAGGACGCGCTTCATGCTGTCGGAGCGACCGATCATGCGACCGAAGCGCTCCCGCTCGCTTTCGCCCCCCCGGGCATCGGGGAGGAACGACGGATCGTCCCCCAGCGCGAGCGCAGTGTTTCCGCCTCTATGGCCGCTTACCACGAATGCAGCCATCGACCGGTCCGCACCACAAATTGAGGGCGCGTCCTCGATTCCCGGCTTTACGACGCGGGCCGGCGCCTACAGGGTCGCGGCCAGCGTGGCGGCGCCCAGCAACCCGGGCTCGGCATGCGTGACCACGAAGGCAGGCATGCGGGCTACCAGCGATTGCAGCCGGCCCTTGCGTTCGAAGGCCTCGCGAAATAGGCCCGGCCTGGTCAGGAACGGCACCACGCGCGGCGCGATGCCGCCGGCAACGAACACCCCCCCGGTGGCCAGGACCGTCAGCGCCAGATTGCCGGCCAGCGCTCCCAGCACACCCGCGAAGATCGCCAGCGTCGCCTCACAGACGGGATCGGTGCCCTGCAGGGCGCGGGTCGAGATGGCCGCCGCCGGATCGCCCGCCGCCATCGCCGCGGTCGTCTCGGGGCGCACCAGGGCGCGGAAGGCCGGCTCGTCAGAAAGAAACGCATAGGCATCGACCAGGCCGTGTCCCGACAGCACCCGTTCACAGGACACCCGGCCATACTTGGCGGCCAGGTAACGTTGCAGATCGCGCTCGAGCCCCGTCCGGGGGGCAAAGTCGGCGTGCCCCAGCTCGGACGGCACCACCTGGTAGCGCTGGTCGGCAGGCGACCACAGCAAGAAAGCGCCGCCCAGCCCCGTGCCGGCGCCCAGGACCGCGATGGGACCGTGCGGCTCGCGCGGTCCACCGCCCAGTCCGACAAGTTTCTCGGCGGGGACGGCAATGCTGCCCAGCGCGGCGGCATAGAAATCGTTCACCAGCCGCACCCGCGGGATGTTCAAGCGTTGCGACAAGACGCGCCCATCGATGACGAAGGGCAAGTTGGTGGCCCGACACACATTGCCCTCCACCGGACCCGCGATGCCGAAGCAGGCGCGGGTCGGCGGGGATGAAGCCCTCGGAGAATCGGCTCGGGCCTCGCTCAAGAACTTTTCGGCGATGACGTCCAGGCCGGAGTGGCCGGCCGACGGGTAGGTGCGTGCGAACAGCGGCTCGCCCGCGCCGGGTTCGAACAGCGCCAGGCGGCAGTTGGTGCCGCCCACGTCGCCCGCCAGCACCACCGACGCCTCCGCACCCTGCGATCCAGGGTCGTCGGTCACGACAGTCCGGCGGTCAGCACCGACGCGAGAGCGGTCAGGCCCCCGTCGATGTCGTCGCCCAGGTGAACGCGAATCACCCGGCGGCCGGTTTCTCGCAGCACGCGGAGATCGGCCAGCGCCTGTGCATCCCGGAGCGTGCCGAAGTCGAACGTCTCGCCATGAATGGGCACGTTCTTGGCCACATTGGCGGTCAGTTGCACGAAGACGCCTTTGTTGGCGCCGCCTTTGTGCAGCTGGCCGGTCGAGTGGAGGAAGCGCGGACCGTAACCCACCGTCGTGGCGGCGTGGGTCTTCTCGCGCGCCAGCACGCGCAGGCGTTCCAACAGGCCGTCGCGCGCGTCAGTGCGCAGGAAGAAGGCCGAGAACGTCACGTAGTCACCGGCGGTCACGCCCGCCAGGTGCTTGCGGATGGCGTCGGCGTCGGCGGGCGTCAGCACGCCTTCCGGCGGCGGCAAGGCTCCCGTCGCCTTGCGCGCCTCCAAGAGCGCGTCGGTGGTGACCTTCTGGCGGGTGACGTCCAGCTCGTCGAACGGGTTCACGTTCATCACGGCGCCGGCGATGGCCGTGGCCAGTTCCCAGCGGAAGAACTCGCGTCCCAGATCCTCGCGTCGGGGCACCCTCAGATAGACCACCGGCCGGCCGGCCTGCTCGAGCGCCGTCACCGCCTGGTCCAGCGCAGGGTGGTTGCCTCCGTCGCCCAGAACGATGCGCACGAACAGCCGATCCGGACCGTAGACCGCGGGAGCCCCCACCGGCTCGAGATCGACCGGCACCACGCCCTTGCCGTCCTTGCCGGTGGATTCGGCCACCAGCTGTTCGATCCAGGAACCGAACGAGGCGATCTCGGGATCGATCACCAGCGTCATCTTGTCGCGGCCGCGCGCGTGTTGGGTGCCCAGCACCGCGCCCAGCTCGAAGCCGGCGATGTCCCGGACGGGCACCGACGGCGACGACGCCGTGGCCAGCGTGGCGCCGCCTTGCACGACCGCCGCCACATCGATACCCAGCAGGGCTGCCGGGACCAGACCGAAGTACGACAGCGCCGAATACCGCCCGCCGATGTCGGGCGGATTCACGAAGATCCGGCTGAAGCGCTTGCTCTCGGCCCGTTGCGCCAGCGCCGTCCCCGGATCCGTGATGGCCACGAAGTGCTGGCCGGTGGCAGCGTCGTCATCCTTGCCGTCGACGCGATACAGGCCCGAGACCTGCTCCCAGAAATAGTTCTCGAAGGCGCGAATCTCCAGGGTGCCGCCCGACTTCGACGCGACGATGAACAGCGTGGTCTTCAGATCGCCGCGACCTTCCACCGCCAGCACGGCGGCCGGATCGGTGTTGTCCAGCACGTCCAGCGCCAGCCCGCTGACGTGGCCGCGGAACGACAGCGCGAACACCTCCGGACACAGGGAACTGCCGCCCATCCCCAGCAGCACCACCCGCTTGAAACGCCCGGCGGTGCGCAGCTCGCGCGCGAACGTGGCGATCTCGGGCACCTTGGCCAGCATGCCCTCGGGCGAACGCAGCCAGCCCAGACGCGACTGGATTGACTTGTCGTGAGCGCGGTTGGTGGTGAACACCGTCGGATCCGCCGCCCACAGCTTTTCGACCGCCTTCTGCTGGGCCAGCGCGACCAGCGCCGCGGCCACCGCGGCCGCGTCCTCCCCGTTCAAGGCCAGGCGCTGCCGACCCGAGGCGCGCTCGAGGAGCGCCGCCCGGCGGGCGGATACCACGCCGATCAGCTGGCTCATCGAGACCAGGAACGATTTCACCCCGTCGGCCAGCAGCCCACGACAGACCTTCTCGAGATCGATGCCCAGCGTGGCCAGGGCGGTCACCTGGGCGCGCGCCTCGGCCAGCCCTTCTCCCAGCGTCAACGCGGGCGTCCCGTGATCCATAAAAGCATTCAACGTATCGGGCGGCACCGTGTTGACGGTGTCCGGGCCAATCAGTCCGTCCAGGTACAGCGTATCTGGGTACCGCTTGTCCTTGGTGCCGGTCGACGCCCACAGCAGCCGCTGGGGCCGCGCCCCCTTCGCGGCCAGACCCTGCCAGCGCGCACCCTTGGTGACGTTGGTGAAGATCTCGAACGCCAGCTTGGCATTGGCGATGGCAATCTTCCCGCGCAGGGTCTCGGCCAGCGCGACTTCGGCGGGAGTGCCCGACGTGCGCTTTTCATCCAGCTGCTTGTCGCAGACGCTGTCCACGCGCGAAACGAAGAAGCTGGCGACCGAGGCCAGCCCGTCCAGACTGCCCCCCGCCGCCAGGCGGTCCTCGACGCCGGCAATGTACGCCTCCAGCACGTCTTGATACTGCGTCAGCGAGAAGATCAGCGTGACATTCACGCTGATGCCGGCAGCGGTCAGTGCACGAATGGCCGGCAGACCCTCCGACGTCGCCGGGACCTTGATCATCACGTTGGGGCGGCCTACCAGGGCGGCCAGCCGCTTGCCTTCCGAGATCGTGTCGGCGGTGTTGGAGGCCAGCGCCGGTAGGACCTCCAGGGAAACCCGACCGTCCAGTCCGGCCGAGCCGGTGTAGACCGGCAGCAAGAGCTCGCAGGCGGCGCGAATGTCATCGACTGCCAGGGTTTCGTAAATGTCCTCGGCGGACACGCCGCGCGCGGCGAGGGCGGCCAGGGACTGGTCGTAGTCGGACGAACCCGAGATGGCCTTCTCGAAGATGGTGGGGTTCGAAGTGATCCCGACCACACCCTTGGTGATCAGCGCCTGCAGCTCGCCGGAAGCGATGATGCCTTTTCGAATATTGTCGTACCAGATGCTCTGGCCCAGCTCGAGCGTTCGATGCAGATTGGTCAAACTCGACTCCTCATGTTTCTCGCTTGGATTCCTCCGCCTCGAGGGCGGCGATTTTCGTGATGCGGGTGAAATGACGCCCGGCTTCGAACGGCGTGGACAGCCACGTGTCGATGATGGCCAGCGCCTCGTCGTGCGGCACCACGCGCGCGCCCAGGCACAGCACGTTGGCGTCGTTGTGCTGGCGCGACAGACGCGCCACCTCACGCGTCCAGGCATCGACCGCGCGGATGCCGCGCACCTTGTTGGCGGCGATGGCCATTCCCACGCCGGATCCGCAGACCAAGATGCCCCGTGCGTCGGGTGTGTCGCGAACCAGTTGCGCGACCTCACGGGCTTCGTCGGGGTAGTCGACGGGAATGTCGGTTGAAGGGCCACGGTCGTCAACCGCGAATTGCCGCTCGGCCAGGTGACGCGCGACCTTCGTCCGAAGGTCGAAACCGGCGTGATCGCTGCTCAGAAAAATCTTGCCCATGTTGTCCGGAAAGGCGGCCAGCATGGCAGCGGGCACAGTCGGTGTAAAGCCTACAGTTGCGCCACTCGAAGTGTGGATTTTGCGACACCGTGATGGAATTTTCACCCCGGCCGAGGGTCCCGTGCCCGCCGTCAGGACCGCAAGAACAAGCCCTTCGTCGGGTTCTTGACCGGGTTTAGGTTTTTCGCGCGCCGCCGAACCAAACGAGCACGGCGTTTGCTGGACGACAGGCGGACGGAACGGGCTAGCTTTTTCTTCAATCCACGACGGAGGATCCCATGGTGAGCGACGTGTGGCGGGTTCGACTGCAATTGGCGGTACTTTTGGTTGGTGGTTGCAACGCGGGCGGGGGAGGGGGCGGTGACCCGAAGCTCGGTACCCACACGGCGGCCGTCCACGCTGGCGAGATGATCGCTCAAACCGGCAAGGCGCTGTCGTTCGCGCTGCAGAGCGACGCCACCCTGGGCAAAGCCGCCAGCGCGGGCAGCTCGACGGGGGACGCGGTGCTGGAGCCCATGATGGCGACGACGATGGCGACGACGATGGGAACGATGGCGCCCTCGGATCTGGCGGCGCAGACCATGCCCCGCCTTCCCGCATCGATGATGCGCGCGCTGGTCGGGCCCTCCTTGACCGCCGAGATCACCGCCACGCCGATGCCGTCGATGATGACGGCGCAGGAGAAGTTCGATCAGGCCGCTTCGGAGGTCCGCCGTCTGATGGACGAGCGCCTGTTCGTGGATTCGAACCTGGAGAGCGACGACGGCACCACGGCGACTTACTTGCTCAAGGCCGATCCGACCTGTCGTCCGCTGCCCGAGGACACCGATCCTCCTGGCACGGTGCCCGCGATAGGTGCGACCTGTGAGAAGAATTTTGCCAAGGTGGCGGTACGCATCGCCGTCACCAACGACGGTGATGGCGTACGCCTGCGGGTTCTGATCGAGGCCGATCGATTGGAGCTGGTGGTGTTCATCGTCCACTCCGACTTGCTGGCCGTCGAGATCGACCTGCCGAAGGCCAAGGCGGCCGTCGACGCCATCAACGCCAAGCTGGGTACGGACGACAGCCCGACCGGCAGCTACGAGCGCCTGGCCGGAAAGTTCCGTTGGGCCCTGAAGCTGGTGGGGGCCGAGCGCGTGACGGCCTCGATGTCGATCCTGGAACCCTACGACCTCGCCCAGGTGGGGGGACCGGAGGTGACCATCGCCAAGTCCGATCCCCTGTTCGCGATCACAGGGGACGGCGTCAGCAAGAACGCGACGGTGGACGTCGGCCTGGGCCTCACGACGGTCGCCACCACCTGGGATCCGCGCAATACCGACGTCCCGAACCGCGACCTGCGTGTCACCACCGGGGGGCTTTACGGAACGTTGGTCCTGGACGAAGCCGCCCGGACGATCACGCTGACCAACGTCGGCCTGGCCGAGACCAAGGCCCTCGTGCGCGGCACGACGATCTTCGATCTGAACCTGAACGCGAACCAGCAGCGCCGCTTCTCCGGCGTGGTGACCGTGAACGCCGACGATACGGCGCACCTGACCCTTCAGCCCGCGTTCGACCTGAGCTTGGGGTTCGACTTCAACGCGATCGCCGCAGACTTCTCGTCGCCGCCCGCGGCGACCGTTGGGCATGACACCTATGGCGTCAGCCTGGTCAATGGCGGCGTCGCCTCCGCCATCGACACGGTGAAGAGCAACGGCACCTTCGCCGGCGGGTTGCGCGTCAGCGCGGGAACGCTGACGTTGTCGGCGGCCAGCGCTCCGGCCGAAACCGTGATGGTGCCAGCGGGTCAGTGCCTGACGTCTGTTTCTGGCGGTGCGCCTGTCGGGAAGAATCCGGTGCTGGGCGCGGTGACTGTCGCGGCCTGCCCGTAAGCGGGGCCACCGCCACGATCGCGAAGCACGTGCGTGCGCGCCCCGGGTTTCCCGCGGCGCGCACGTCGCGTCTCCGGCTGTGTGACCGCGCAGGTTTCATCAACGGCCGGTGATGGTCGGACGGGGGAGCGCCCGCGCGTGCGCGTGATACCCTGTCGACCGCCGGATGCACACGTCCAACTCCAGCGTCTTCCTGCTGTTGATCGAGCTCGCGCTCTTGATCGGCGTGGCCCGCGTGGGGGCCGAGATCTTCAAGCGTCTGGGCTTGCCGGCCGTCGTGGGTGAACTGGGCGCGGGTCTGCTGCTCGGTCCATCGGTGTTCGGACGGGTCTCTCCCTCGCTGTTCGCGGCGATCTTCCCGCGCCAGGGCGATCAACTTCGATTGCTCGACGTGGTGGGGACGCTGGGCATGACGTTCCTGTTGTTGCTGACCGGCCTCGAGACCGACGTGAAGCTGGTGCGCAACCTGGGGCGGGCGGCGATGATGACGTCGGCCGCGGGCATGGTGCTGCCCTTTGCGCTGGGATTCGCCCTGGGCAACTTCATGCCCGACGCCTACCTGGCGGATCCCAGGCACCGCATGCTGTTCAGTTTGTTCCTGGCCACGACCATGTCGATCTCGGCCATGCCGGTCATCGCGAAGATCCTGGTCGACCTGGACTTGACCAAGCGGAACATCGGGCTGGTGATCTTGTCGGCCGGCGTGGTCGACGACACCATCGGCTGGCTGGTGCTGTCGATGATCGCTGGCGCTGCCACCCACGGCTCGGTGCGGATGGGCGACTTGGGGATGACGATGGCCTACCTGGCGGCCTTTCTGGCCGCAGCGATCTTCGTGATGGCGCCCGCCTTGCGCTGGCTGATGCGGGTCACCGTGGAACGGTTCAAGGTCGCTGACTCCGATCTGGTGCTGATCGTCGTGACCACGTTGCTGTGCGCGGCGTTGACCGAGAAGATCGGCATCCACGCGGTCTTTGGCGCCTTCATTGCGGGGCTGGTGCTGCACCAGGTCCCGCGTCTGCGAAAGGAAACCGTCGCGCGCCTGGAGACGTTCGTCATGAGCGTGCTGGCGCCGGTGTTCTTCGGCATCGTCGGGCTGAAGGTCGATCTGGGCGCGCTGGGCGGCGGCCGCATGTTCGCCGTGGTGCTGGTGGTGGCGTGCATGGGCAAGCTGATCGGCTGCGCCCTGGGCGCAGCGTGGGGCGGGTTGCGCTTCTGGGAGGCGGCGTCGCTGGCGGTTGCCATGAACGCGCGGGGGGCGATGGGCATCGTCGCGGCGACGATCGGGCTGGGGCTGGGCATCCTGAGCACGCAGATGTTTTCGATCATCGTGATGATGGCCATCGTGACGTCGTTCATGGCTCCGATTGGCCTGCGGTTGACGATGCCCCGGGTTCGGATGACCGACGATGAACAGCGGCGCATCATCGCCGCCCAGGCGAAGGGCCAGCTGGATCCTGAACGCCTGCGCCTGATGATCCCGACCGGTGGCGGACCGAACGCTGCTCTGGTCGCGCCGGTCGCCTTCGGTCTGGCTCGCCGGAGCACCGCCGCTGTCGAGGTTCTGTGGATCGAGTCCAAGACCACCTGGCGCACGCAGTTGGTGCGCTGGCTCCGGCGATCGCCCGAACAGGACGCGGATCGGGATCTGGCCGCCCTGAAAGATCTGGCCCCCGGACCCTTGGCGCCCCAGGTGACCAAGGTCCTGGCGCCTCAGGTGGCCGCCGGCATCTGCGACGAGGCGACCACCCGCGGGATCGACATCATCTTGCTGGGATCGAATCGACAGGGCGGGGACATCGGCGGCGCCCTGATCGAAGAGGTCGTCGCGCACGCGCCCTGCCACGTCGCGGTGATGCGGGCCAGCGAACCGCGGCCGGTCTATCAAAGCATCTTCGTGCCGGTCGACGGGGGTGTCGCGTCCCGCCTGGCCGTGGAGTTCGCCCTCCGCTATGCCGAGAACGTGGGCGCCGCGCTGACGCTGGCGATGTTGACGGAGAAGCGCCCGCAAGCCATCGCGTACGCCGACATCAGCGGTGCCCGTCCCCCGCTGGAGGGCGGCGGCGATCCCGCCGCGGATCCCGCCCGGGAAGAACTGGAACGGATCTCGGTCGTGTTTCGCGCGTCCTCCGTGAAGCCCACGGTGATCACGCTGGCCTACGATCCCCTGTCCAGCGCCGTGACGCGCGAGGCGCAGACGGGGCAGTACGATCTCGTGGTCTTGGGCGCCGAAAATCGGGCGATCCAGCATCGGCTGTTCTTCGGTTACGACAATGAGCGGTTGATCAGGGCCACCAAGGCTGCGGTCATCGTGGTGGTGCCCAATGTGGGCCGGCTGGTCTGACAGACCCTCGACTCGCCGCGTCCCCGGGGCGTTTGCTTGACAACCCGGACCCTGGTCCGCATGATGCGGCCCAGTTTTTAGGCCCCAAGGAGAAGTCGCAAAGTGGCTAACATCAAGTCGTCCCAGAAGAAGAATCGTCAGCGCATCACGCACGAAGCGCGTAACCAGGCCCGCAAGAGCGCCATGCGCACCGCTGTGAAGCGTGTTCGGACCGCCATCGGCAAGAAGGACCTGGCGGGCGCCAAGGACGCCTTGAGCGCAGCCATTCCCTTGATCGATCGGGCCGCCTCCCGCGGCACCATCAAGCGCGGCACGGCCTCGCGCGCGGCGTCCCGGCTGACCGTGGCCGTGGCCCGCATCAAGGCCTAAGGGCCCGCAGTCGCTCGCTGGACGGTCCTCGGGCGCGGCTATGCCCGTTCGCCGCGGGCACCCAGCGAGAGCTGTTCGACCAGTCGAGAGAGCAACAGCTCGCCGTCCACGCGCGAGGACTTGAGCGCGCGGTCCACCTGGTACAGCCGCTCGAAGCCGCGCGCCAGCGCCTGATGCGACATGCGCCGGGCCGGTGCCAGGATGTCGTCCACGAAGAAGGGCGGGACACCGATGGCCGAGGCGATCTCGTCCCGGCCCGCGCCCTGGGCGCTGAGTTCCTTGGCGCGCCAGATCTGGCGCAGCTGACGCGCCAGCATGAACTCGACCCGCAGCGCCGGTTCGCGATTGCGGAACATGTTGGCCAGGATGCGCAGCGCGCGCGTCCCGTCCCCGTCGCCGATCGCCTTGGTCAGCTCGAACACGCTGCGCTGGCGCATCTCGGGGATCAGCGCCTCCACGTCGTCCAGCGTGATCGACCCTCGGGTGTCGACGTAAAGGGACAGCTGCTCCAGCGCCTGAGCCATGCGCCCCAGCTCGGGCCCGGCCGATTCCGCCAGCGCTGCCACCGCCTCGGCGGTGATCATCAGCTTGCGTTGCTTGGCCTCGCGGGTGATCCAGTTGCCCAGCTCGCGATCGCGCAGCGCCGGGAATTCATGCAGAAAGCCGGCCTTGCGCAGCACCTGGAACGCCTTGAAGCGGGTGTCGATCTTGTCGCCGACCAGCACCAGGCATGTCTGCGGGTTGGGATCGGCGGCGTAGTCGGCCAGCGGCGCCAGCGTATCGGCCTTGGCGCCGTCGATGCCCTTGGCCACCACCAGCCGACGCGGCGCCATCATCGGCAGCGTGCGCGCGGTGTTGACGATGGTGTCGATCGACGTTTCTTTCAGGTCGTACACGTCTTGATTGAAGGCGGCGAACGCCGCGGCCTTGCCCCCCAGCACGGCCGCCCGGATCGCCGTCAGACAGCGATCGACCAGGTAGCGTTCGGCCCCATGCAAGCAGTAGATCGGCGCCACCTCGCCGCGTTCGATCGCGACGACGGGATCTTCGACGTTTTTTGCGCCGCGTGGGACGAAAGCCACGGTCCTGTTGTACACCATGGGCCCATGGACGATCGTTTAAAAGCCGCCCTGTTGCTGGCCGCCTCGAACGTTTTCATGACCGTGGCCTGGTATGGCCATCTGAAGTTCAAGAAGGCGCCGTTGATCCTGGCCATCCTGGCCAGCTGGGGCATCGCGCTGGTGGAATATTGCCTTCAGGTGCCCGCCAATCGCATCGGCTACCGGGGGATGTCGGCCTATCAGCTGAAGGTCATGCAAGAGGCCATCACGCTGGTGGTGTTCATCGTGTTCGCGGCCTTGTGGCTGGGCGAGGGCTTTCAACCGAAGTACATCGCTTCGTTCGGACTGATCCTGGCCGCGGTGGTGGTGGCCTTTCGTTGAGGGAGCCGGCGCCGAAGGACGAGGAGCAGCGTCCGTCCGCCGCGGCGGCGCGAAAGCTGCTGGCGTGGTTCGACAGGCATGCCCGTGACCTGCCGTGGCGGCGGCAGCCGACCCCCTACCGCACGCTGGTGTCCGAGCTGATGTTGCAGCAGACGGTGGTGGCGACCGTGATTCCGTATTTCGAACGTTTCACAGCGCGCTGGCCGACGTTGGCCCTACTCGCGGCAGCATCCGAGGACCAGGTGCTGGCGATGTGGTCGGGGCTGGGTTACTACGCACGCGCCCGGAACCTGCACCGGGCCGCGCGCGTGGTGGTCGCCGACCACGGCGGCGTGCTGCCCGCCGAGGAGCAGGCGCTGCGCTCGTTGCCGGGCATCGGCGAATACACGGCGGCGGCAGTCGCGGCCATCGCCTACGGGCAGCGGACCTTCGCGCTCGACGGGAACGCCGCGCGGGTGGTCGCGCGGCTGGCGGGAATCGCGGAGCCCATCGACCGCCCGGCCACGCGCCTGCGGTTGCGGGCGGTGGGCGAGGACTGGGTCCCGGCCGGCCGCCCCGGAGCCTTCGCCGAAGCGGTGATGGAGCTGGGCGCCACCGTGTGCAGCCCTCGGATTCCCGCTTGCGAGATGTGTCCGCTGCGCGCTGACTGTCGGGCCCACGCGCTGCGTGCCATCGCCCGCATCCCCGCCCGCAGTCCGCGACGGCCGAAGACGATCGTGCGCGTGGCCTTCGCGCGCGTGCGCCAGGACGACCGCGTCTTGCTGGTCCGGCGCGCGACCGGTCTGCTGGCGGGCCTGTGGTCGTTGCCGACGCTGACCCGCGCAGGGCCAGACGGGACCGGAGCTCGTTCGGCCGGCGTGTTCCAGGGGCTGGCTCTGTCGGACGCGGGCCTCGTCGCCCATCGTGCGACCCGTGTCGGGGAAGTTCGCCACGTCTTCACCCATCGGGACGTCACGGCGGAAGTCTTCGACGTGGTCGCCAAACGGCAGGCCCCGCTGCCCAAGCCGCCGGCGGGCGAGCAACTGTGGGCCAACGAAGCCCATCTTGACGACCTGGCGACCTCGTCGTTTCTGCGCAAGCTGCTGTCCCTTCCGGATTCGCCGCCCGTCGGACCGTCGCCGAAACGAGACAAGCGCCGAAAAGCGCCGTAGAAACGCGACATGGCTCGCGCGTTGCTGAAGCTCTCCGTCACCTTGATCTCCCTGCTGGGCGCCGCCTGCGCCTCGACGTCGCAGGGGCAAACCCTGTCGCCCGCGTCACCGCAGGCCTCCGCCAACGGCGGCGCTCCCGATGCCCGCGGGGGACAAGGCGGCAAAGACGGCGGCAAGGACGGCGGCAAAGGCGGCGCCAAGGATGCTTCCATCGACGCCCAGGACGGCCGAGCCGCGACACTGGGCGCCGATCGGGGCGCGGACGCTGACTTCGCGCAGGCCCGGGCCAAGTTCGATCGCAACGAGCGGGAGCCGGCCCGCGTGGCCCTGGAAGAGTTTGTGGCCCAGCACCCGGGGCATCCCAGCCGCGCCGACGCCGACCTTTTGCTGGGACGTCTGGCTTTGAGCCGCGGCGATGCAGGGGCGGCCAAGCGAATCTTGGCTGCGCAAGCGGGGAGGACCGATGGCTCCGCCGCCAGCGCCCCGGCCCGCTACCTGACCGGCCTGGCCGAGCTGCGGCTGGGCAACGCCGCCCGCGCGCGCGAGCTGCTATCGCCATTCTTGGCGAAGCCAGGGGGCGGTGGCGGTATCCCCGCCGTGGCCGCCAGCGACGATTTCGGCATCGAGCTTCGCGGCGCGCTGGCGGAAGCCACGGGCGCCGCCGATCCGATCGCCGCGCTCGAGCTCTGGGACAGCTACTTCGGCGCCGGGCGCGACACCGAAAAAGAATGGGCGCGCCGACGCGCCACCGAGCTGGCCGGGCGATTGCCCCCCGAAGCCGCCTGGCGTGCCTGGGGTGCCGGGCCTCCCGCGGGTCTGGCGCGGGCAGTCCTCGGAGCCAAGGCCTCCGGATACTTGCGCCAGAAGGGCGACGCGGCCGGCGCCGCGTTCGTCGAGAAGGAGACCAGCGCTGCGAGGCACACGCTGGGCTTCGATGTCAGCGGCGCGCCCGTGGGCCCCGGCGATCCGACGCGCATCGGGTTGGCGCTCCCGTTGTCCGGGAAGTTTCAGGTCGTGGGTGAAGCCGCGCTGCGCGCCGCGATGCTGGCGGCCGGCATGCCGACGCCGGGGCCGGCGGGAAATACCGGCAGCAGCCAGTTGGTGGTGCGCGACACCGCCACTGATCCCGAGCGCGCGGCTCGCGGCGTGTCCGAGCTGACGCGCGGGGAAGCGGTGATCGGCATCGTGGGCGCGGCCAGCGCCAAGGCCGGGCCCGGCGCGATCGCGCAGGCCACCGAGGACGGCATCGCGGTGCTGTCACTGGAGGATGCGGCCCCCGGCGCGCTGACCACCGCATTTCAGATGATCCACGCGCCCGAGATGCGCGCGACCGCACTCGCCCGGCAGGCCGCCAAGCTGGGCGCGCGTCGGTTCGCGATCCTGGGGCCCGACAGCGCCGCCGGCAAGCGCTTGCGCGAGGCGTTTCGGCGCGCGGTCACCGATCTGGGCGGCAGCGTGGTCGCCGAGGCCAGCTACGTGGCCGGCGCGACCTCGTTCGCCGGGCCCATCGGCGCCTTGAAGAAGGCGCCGTTCGACGCCGTATTCGTCCCGGATTCGGCCGAGCGGCTGCCGTTGATCGCGCCCGCGCTGGCAGTCGCGGACCTGTGGCCGCAGCCGTGGAGCAAGGCCGGCGCCGCCGAGGCCAAGGGCACCAAGAGCGGCAAGGGCAAGGGGACGACCGGGGCCCCGCGGCCGATCCTGCTGCTGTCCACCGCCAGCGACGTCTCGCGCAAGCTGGTCGAGAATGCCGGCCGGTATGTGCAGGGCGCGCTGCTGTGCCCGGGTTTCTTCGCCGACGACGGCGAGGCGCGCGCCCACGCTTTTCTGGAAGCCTACCGCGCCGCCTACGGGCAGGACCCGCACGCCACCGAGGCGTACACCTACGATGCCGTCGCCGCGTTCCAGAATGTGGTTCGCCAGGGCGCGCGCACGCGAGGGGACGTGGTGAAGGTCCTGAGCGGCGCGACCACGCCCTTGCTGCAGGGCCTGACGGGCAGTGTGACCTTCGGGCCGGACCACGGACGAACCGACAGCCCGATTGTCTATGTGGTCGACGGGACCAGCATCCACGCCGTCAAATAGCGCGGGGCGCGGCGCCGCAGGACTTGATCTGACGGCCGCCGCCGCTGTTCCGCTATCGACGCGCGTCGCGGGATGATATGACCGGGGACCATGCGTCTTACGAGAACCCTCGTCCCCACGCTGAAGGAAGCGCCGGCCGAGGCAGAAGTTCCCTCCCACGTGTTCATGGTCCGCGGCGGCTACCTCCGCAAAGTCGCCGCGGGCGTGTATTCGTTCCTGCCGCTGGGCTGGCGGGTGATCAAGAAGATCGAGCGCATCATCCGCGAGGAGATGGATCGCACCGGCGCCTCGGAGGTTTTCCTCCCGGCCGTGATCCCCGCCGAGCTCTGGCAAGAGTCCGGCCGCTGGGACAAGTACGGCGCGCAGTTGCTGCGGTTCAAAGACCGCAAGGGCGGCGACTTCGTCATCGGCCCGACGCACGAGGAAGTGATCGTCGATCTGGTGCGGGGCGACGTGCGCAGCTACCGGCAACTGCCGCTCAACCTGTACCAGATTCAAACCAAGTTCCGCGACGAGCTGCGCCCGCGCGCCGGATTGATGCGGGGCCGCGAGTTCATCATGAAGGACGCCTACTCGTTTCACGTCGACGAGAAGGACGCGACGCGCGAGTACCAGGTGATGTACGGGGCGTACGAGAAGATCTTCACGCGTTGTGGCCTGTCCTTTCGCGCCGTCGAGGCCGACACGGGAGCCATCGGCGGCTCGATGTCGCACGAGTTCCAGGTGCTGACCGAGACCGGCGAAGATCTGCTGGTCGCCTGCGACAAGTGTTCCTACGCCGCCAACGTCGAGCAGGCCCAGAACCGCTCTGCCGGTCTGGCAGAGGCAGCGTTGCCGCCCGCCACCGAGGCGATGACCAAGGTGCCGACGCCCGGCAAGGGCAGCATCGAGGACGTGTCGGCCTTCCTGAAGTTGCCGCCGACGCGCTTCGTGAAGACCTTGATCTACGTGGCCGACGGCAAGCCGATCGCCGTCCTGGTGCGCGGCGATCGCGTCGTCAACGAGGTGAAGCTGCAAAAGGCCCTCGGCGCCGCCGAGCTGGCCATGGCGTCGGAGGCCGGCGTGCGCGACGCCACCGGCGCGCCGGTGGGCTTCGCCGGGCCGGTGGGTCTGCCCAGCGCGGTGCCGGTGTACTGCGACCTCGAGGTGCGGGCGCTGGGCGATTTCGTGGTCGGCGCCAACCAGGTCGATCAGCACTACCGCGGCGTGAACCTGACCCGCGACTTCACCCCCACGGCCTTTGGCGACTACCGCCAGGCGGCCCCCGGCGATCCTTGCCCCCGCTGCGACGGCGGCACCTTCCACAGCCATCGCGGCGTGGAGGTGGGTCAGGTGTTCTTTCTGGATCGAAAGTATTCCGAGCCCATGAAGGCCACCTTTCTGGATTCGGACGGCAAAGAGAAGCCGATGGTCATGGGCTGCTATGGCATCGGTGTCACCCGGATCGCCGCCGCCGCCATTGAACAGCACCACGACAAGGACGGCATCATCTGGCCGATGCCCATCGCGCCCTACGAGGTCGCGCTGCTGTCGCTGCAAAGCGACGACGCCAATCTGAAGGCGGTCTGCGATCGCCTGTACACCGAGCTGGAAGCCGCCGGCGTCGAGGTGCTCTACGACGATCGCGATGAACGGCCCGGCGTGAAGTTCAAGGACGCCGATCTGGTGGGCATTCCGCTGCGCATCGCGCTCGGCAAGAAGGGCCTGGCCGAGGGCATCGTGGAGGTCAAGGCGCGCCGCTCGCCCGAGGTTCAGAAGATCAAGCTGGACGACGCCGTCGCGTTCATCGCGGCCCGTGTCCGTGAAGAACGTCGCTAAAAGGGGAGTTCACATGACCACCATTGCTCACAAGATTCCGGCTCGCGAACGGGTGATCGTCGCCCTGGACGTCCCTGATCTCGCCAAGCTGGGCGAATACCTCGATCGCCTGGAGGGGCAGCCGGCCTTCTACAAGATCGGCCTTGAGTTGTTCGTGGCCGAGGGCGAACGCGCGGTGGAGCTGGTCAAGAAGCGCGGCGGCCGTCTGTTCCTGGACCTGAAGCTGCACGACATCCCCGAGACCGTGGCCCGCACCGTGGCGGCGGCAGCGCGCATCGAGGCGGATTTCCTGACGGTGCACACGTCGGGTGGCTACGAGATGTTGCGCCGCGCGGCCGAAGCGGCCGGCACGCGTCCGAAGATCCTGGGCGTCACCGTGTTGACCAGCTTGCTGGAGGAAGACCTGCGCGCCGACGGCATCGAGCTGTCGGTCGGCGAAACCGTGCGGGCGCGCGCGCGCGTGGCAGCCCGCGCCGGTATCGCCGGGCTGGTCTGTTCCCCGCACGAGATCGACGCGGCCCGCGAGGCGTCACGCGATCTGTTGCTGGTGGTCCCGGGGATTCGCCCGTCGGCCGGCGAGGGCGCCGCACACGGCGATCAGAAGCGCGTGGCCACCGCCGGACAGGCCATCACCCACGGCGCCGACTACATCGTGGTCGGCCGTCCGATCCGCGACGCGGCCAGCCCCGTCCAGGCCTTCGCTTCGCTGGTGGCCGAGGTCCAGACGGCGGCCTCCGCGGCGTGAGCGCGCCCGAGTCCAACGCTCTCGAAGGCCGGGTGGTCTTCGGCGTTCATCCCGTCGAGGAATTACTCCGCGCGCGACCGCGCTCGATCGCCGTCCTGTACGTCGCCGAAGGCACCCGGTCACCGGACATCGACCGCGTGGTGGCGCTGGCCAAGGATCGCGCCGTGGCGGTCGAGCTGCGCCCCCGCAACGTGGTGGCCGACCTGGCGCGAGCGCCGGCCCATCAGGGACTGGTCGCGGTGTGCGGTGCTTATCGCTATTCGTCGCTGGCCGAGATCTTGTCCGCCGCCGGGGCGTCGGGCGAACAGCCGCTGTTGTTGTTGCTGGACGGCATCACCGATCCGCACAACTTCGGGGCGCTGGTTCGCAGCGCCGAGGTGCTGGGCGCCCACGGCGTCATCGTCTCCAGCCGACACGCGGCTCCCGTCACGGGCACGGTGGTGAAGGCTTCGGCCGGCGCCACCGAGCGTATGCGCATCGCCGAGGTGACCAATCTGCTGCGGACCATCGATGTGTTGCGGCAGCGGGAGGTGCGCGTGTGGGGCGCAGCCACCGCGCTGGACGCGCCCGCTCTGGATGCCATCGACCTGTGCGAGGCGGTGGCCATCGTCATCGGTGCCGAGGGTGCCGGCATGCGCGAGGCCGTGGGCCGCCGCTGCGACGGGCTGTTCCACATCCCGCAGCGCGGGGCAGTGGCGTCGCTGAATGCGTCCGTGGCCGGGGCCATCACCCTGTACGAAGCGGCCCGCCAGCGCCGTACGCGCCGCGTCTGACGGTTCCGCGATCGCCGCGCGCCGCGCTCCTTGCGTTTTGGCGCGCGATCCCGCATAGATCCGGCCCGGAGGTTACCCAAATGTCCCGCATTCCCGTCGCTGTCGTTGGCGCGACCGGCCTGGCCGGTCAGCAATTCCTCGCATCCCTTGCCGGCCACCCGATGCTGGAGGTCAAGAAGCTCGCGGCTTCCCCTCGCTCGGCGGGCAAGAAGTTGAGCGCGGCGCTCCGCGACGACAAGGGCGCCTCGCGCTGGCTATGCAGCGAGCCGCTGGCCCCCGAGTTCGCCGACATCGTGGTCGAGGATTCGGCCGGGATGACCAGCGACGGCATCAAGCTGGTGTTCTCGGCCGTCGAGGCCGACGTGGCCCGCGAGATCGAGCCGCGCTTCGCCCGCGACATCGCGGTCATCTCGACCGCCAGCGCCTTCCGTTACGAGGACGACGTGCCGGTGTTCCTGCCGGGCGTCAACTGGGATCATGCGGGGCTGATCGATATCCAGCGCAAGAACCGCGGCTGGAAGGGCTTCATCAGCCCTGGCCCGAACTGCACCACGGTGGGCCTGGCCATGACCCTGCGCCCGCTGGACGTGGCCTTCGGCGTGGGCCGCGTGATCATGACGTCGATGCAGGCGCTGTCGGGCGCGGGCCGCAGCCCGGGCGTGTCCGCGATGGACATCCTGGACAACATCGTCCCGTACATCCCGAAGGAAGAAGAGAAGGTCGAGAAGGAGACCTTGAAGGTCCTGGGCAAGCTCGGACCGTCGGGCATCACGCTGGCGGACATGAAGGTGTCGTGCACCTGCACGCGCGTGAACGTCCTGGAAGGCCACACCGAGGCGGTGTTCGCCGAGTTGAAGCGGAAGGCGACGCTGGAAGAGGTGAAGGCCGCCTGGAAGGAGTTCGGCAGCGATCTGCAGAAGCTGAACTTGCCGTCCGCGCCCAAGCAGCTGGTCTCGCTGACCGAGGACCCGTTCCGCCCGCAGGTGCGCCTGGACCGTGACGCCGAAGGCGGCATGTCCACGGTGGTGGGCCGTCTGCGCGAGGACAAGGTGCTGGGTGGCGTGAAGTACATGCTGGTCTCGCACAACACCCGCATGGGTGCCGCGCGCGGTGCCATCCTGGTCGCCGAGTATCTGACCAAAGTCGGCCGCATCGCCTAGCGCCGAGCGCTGTCGGCGCGGGACGCGCGGTCAGGGTGAAAACGCGTCCAGCGCCGACAGCAGTTCGCGCAGAGCTGCCTGAAGGCGGGCCATGCCCGCCTCCTTGGGCGTGAAGGCGACCTCGTCCATGTACAGATCGCGGCGTAGCTCGATCTGGATCGCGTGCACGTTCTGGTCGGGCCGCCCGTGGTGGGTGGTAATGAATCCACCTTTGTAGGGTTCATTGAACGCCACCCGAAAACCCCGCGTCTCGAAATGAGCCTTCACCAGGCGGGACAACGCCGGTGAACAGCTGGTGCCGTCGCGATCACCGGGGACGACATCGGCCCGCTGGCGGCCAGGATCCCGGTGGCCGGCCCGACCCACGCCCGGCATCGAATGCCCGTCCAGCAGCACCGCGAAGCCGAAGCGTTGCTTGGCAACCGCCAGCGCGTCAGAAATTGCCGCGTGGTACGCGGTGTGGATGGTCTGGCGGGCTTGCCACTCGGCCAGCGACAGGGGCCGCGCCAGGGCAGGCGTTCCGTCGGTGGTCACCACCCAGATGAAGCCGCGCCCGTCTGCGTTGGTCGGACGCGGGTGGTCCGGAACGGCCTGCGGGGAAACGTCATCCGGGTCGCGATTCATGTCGCAGACGAAGCGCGAAAGCGTCGCCGCCACGAAGGGCCCGTCCCAGCCGTCGTCCTGGGCGAGGCCGGCTTCATCGATGCCGTACAAGCGGTCGACGAACAGATCGGCGTCGGACCGGATGTCCAGCGATGACGCCACGGCCGCCTCGAACCCGGTCTTCGCGATGCCCGCGTGCGGAACGCTGAGCACCAGCGGAGACGATGGCACGCGGACCACGCGTCGTCGAAACGGTAAGGCAGCCTCGGAGAGCGCGGCGGAGGGGTCCACGCGGTAATCTTAACCCGGCGCGCGTCGTTTCGCGGTCAGCCGTCAACGATGCAGGCGAAAGCCGAAGTCGAGCAGCAGCCCGCCCGCGTTGCCCGTCAGAAGATCGCCGGTGGACAGACGCGGCACCTTGGTCGCGATATAGCGCACCCCGAAGACGACCTGCCCCGGTCGCAAGCGAAACGCCAGATCCATCCCGAAGCCCACCATCGCCAGATTCGCGCCCGGGTGGCTCTGGGTGCCCTCGGTGGTCTCGACGATCTCGCTCCACGCGCGCGCGTAGCCGGCGAACCCCGAGACGGACAGGCCCACCGGCAACCGCGGCGTGGGAACGTGCAGGCGCACGAAGCCCAGCAGCGGCAGTTGATTCAGGCTCAGGCGGATACCGGTCGGCAATGGCTCTTGATCGAGGTTCTTGCGTTCCCCCGGCGGTACGTCTCGGGTGAAGCCACTATGGATGTAGCCCACCGATAGCCCCAGGCTGAACAACCGCGCCCAGCGGGACTTGCGGCGAAGCGGCACCGCGCCCTCCAGGAAAACGGTCTGACCGAACGACCCGCTGAGATTGGTCAATACCCCGACCCGCGCGGTGGCGGTGGGGTTTTGGATGGTCTCGATCTCGACCTCTGTGCTGGCTCGCAGATCGGGATCGGCGGCCACCACGATGATGGCGCGCCGGTCGTGCACACCAGGCGCCGGTATGAACCGCGCGGCGTAGGCGCCGAAGCGGGGCGAGGGCAGGACTTCCAGCGTTCCCTCGTCGCTGGTCGACCACAAGATCCTGGACGTCGTCGTGGGGATGCCCAAGCTGTCCGCGATGTCCGCGATGAGGTCGACGGCCGCGAACCCGTCAGCCGCGACACCCGGCCGGGATCCCGCCACACGCAAGTTCGCGGGCTCGCCACCGCTCAGCAAGATCTCCTTCCGCCCCACCAGCGCTCCCAGGCGAGCGACCACCGGCAACTTGTGGTTGCCCGACCACGCGATGGGCGCGGGGAACCGCGTGGTCGCCAGATCGCCCGTCACCTCGATGGGCAGGGGAACGCCACCGGCCGTGACCGAGAGCCCCGTCATGACCGTGTCGTTGCCCAGCCGATCGCGCGCGGCAATCTCGAGTTCCTCGATCTCGTTGGACCCAACTTGCAACAGGTGATGGCTGGCGGAAATCGCCAGGGTCACGGCTGGTCCCGGATGAAGCGCGATGGTTTGAGCGACCTCCGAGGACCCGTCGCTCATGGCGCCTGTCAGGGCCACCGGACCCTCATCGACGAATTCGGGCAACTTGAGGGCGAAGCGCGCCAACCCAGGTTCGGCCTCGATGCGGCGGACCGAGCCCGCGGAGGCGCGCAGGTCGACATCCTCGGGGGTTGCGCCTGAACCATCGGGATTGAGAGCCAACGCCTCGATGCTCACCTCGGCTCCTGCTTCAGCCTCGGACGGCGCCAGCAGCAGGAGGCGGGGATAGTCGCGTGTCTGAAGGCTGATCTCCCGCGTCTTGCTGCCACCGAAGCGTCCCTGGGCGATCGCCTTTCCGACCTCGACGCCGGGCGGAACGGTGATGGGGATGGCGACGTTCCCTTGCGCGTCGGCGACGGCCGGTCCAAACGTGCGCCCCGCGATCTCGATGGTCACCGAAGCCGCGGGCGTGGTCTTGAAGGGGAAGATCGTATTGGCCGGCAGAGGCAAGCGCAACGTCGCGCGCGGACGCGCGCCAGACGGCAACATCACCTCGATCGCGATCAGCGCCGCCTGCGGGCGTCTTTCTGTGGGCAGGTGATACACGGTCCGGAAGGTTCCAGGGGCATCACCAGGCTCGAGGGGATCCACCGTGCCCACGGTCGCCTGTACGCGCCCTGGCCGGGCCAGCACCGCTCCCTCGCCTGTCACCGACACCGCCAGCGTCGCCTGTTTGTCGACGCCCAGGGACGGAGTCGGCGGCTGGGCTACCACCGTCACCTGATAGGCGGGTGGTTCTCCGGGCGCGGCACGTGCCGTCGCCGTCAACATCAGCGCGACGGCCAAGGCCGGTGCGGCGCTCGGATATTTCGCCGCAAGGTGGCGCCGTCGCTTCACGGAGGCGTACCGCGTCCCACCGCCAGCGCCGAGGGCAGCGTCACCTTGAACGCGGTTGTAGCAGGCTCGTTCCAGGTCCCGGGACTTTCCAGCAAGACCAGATCACCTCCGGCCGCGCGGACCAGTTCTCGACTGACCGCCAGCCCCAACCCGGTGCCTTCCTCGTGCCCCTTGGTGGTGAAGAAGTCCACGAACAAGCGTTCACGCACCGAACGCGGAACGCCCGAGCCATTGTCAGCCACCAAGATCTCGACCGTCGCCGCTCCCGACGACGACGTGACCCCGAACGCGCGCACCTGAACCAGCGGTGAGGGCCGCCCCACGACGGCATCCAGTGCGTTCGACAGCAAGTTGATCAGGATCTGTTCCAGTTCGTGTGCGGCCATGGCCGCCGACGGCAGGTCGGGGGCGAACTCCGTGCGCAGTGTGATTCCGCGACGGAAGCGCCAGTCCAGCATCGATGCCACCCGCAGCACGACCGGCGAGACCTCGACCGCCGGTCGGGCCTGGTGGGGCGCCGGGATCGACAGTTGTCGCAGATCACCCACCAGCGTGGCCAACCGCTCGGATTGCTCGACGATGTGCCGAGCAAAGTCGCGCACCTCGTCGGCGTCCGGCCGATCCCGATCGAGCAGGAGCTGCGCCAGGCCCTTGATGGCGAACAGCGGTTGCCGCAGTTCGTGGTTCAGCTTGGCAGCGAAGCGACCGAATTCGGCCAGGCGCCCGGCGGCGGCCAGCATTTCCCGAAGCCGTTGGTTGTCGCTCTGCAGGGCCGACAGCCGCTCGGCCTGCGCGACGCTGACCGCGGCCTCAGCGCCCATGTCCACCGCCGGCGCGCCTTCTCCGTCGTCCGTCATCGGGACCACAGTTCCTTGGCGGTTGGAATCAGCTCGGGATCGGTCGTCGCCACTTTCCGAACCTCGCGGCGTTCGCGCTTCAGCCGTCCGACCGCGTCCTCGGCTTCGACGTCGACGGGATTGGGGCCGTCGTGCAGAGAGATCGATGCGCTGAAGTGCCCCGCCCGATCCACGGCGGCCGCGGCACCGTTCACGCGCACCAGCGACCCGGGCTTGGCCGTCCCTTGCACGGCCAGGCGCTCCTCGTGGCGCTCGCCAGCCGGCCATGCGACGGTCAGCAAGACCTCTTCGGCGATGGCCTCGGAATTCAGAGGCGGGCCGCCCGGCTCGGCCCGCGTCTCACGGCCCGCCGGAACCACGACCGTCCGGCCGGCGGCCTGGAAGTTGGCCGCGCCCTTGGTGGTCGCGACAGCCACCCGGCCCTGGCCATCAGCGGTGACGATGATGCGCGCGGGCTTGTCGCTCTGGTTGGTGATCTGGGCGTGGGCGGCCCTGATCGCGATGCTGCGGCCGCCGGGGGTCGATGCGGTCAGCTTTCCTCGCCGCAGATCGACGCTGGCCCCGGCCCGCGAGATGCTGTCGAGTCTCAGCTCGACCCGATCTCGGATCTCGATCTCGGTGCCACCGGCCAGGCTCATCACCGCGCGCCCGATCCCCGTTCGAATCAGGTCGTCTTTCGTCAGCACATCGCCGGTGTTCACCAGGGTCCAGCTGGCGCCTCGCCGCACCTCGACGCGACCGCTGGCCTCGGAGACCTGATAGTTCTGGCTCTCGACCTCGGGTAGAAACGCCGTGGCCGGACGGGCGACCGGCGGCGCGACGGCCGGGCCGGGGACCGGCCGTGGGCGCGAAGTCAGCGGGCGCGAATACCGCAAGGCCACGACGGCCAGAGGGATGATCGCGACCAACAGCAAGGCGGACCAGACCCGCCGAGCCGTCCCGGACGACGACTTTCCCGGCGCAGAGGGTCCCGGCGAAGCGTTTCCCGCCAAAGGCTTGCCCGGCATCGAGGTCACGGCAGCCGTCCCGGGAGGAGTGGGCAGGTGGGAATCCTGCGCGGTCATGTCAGGTGCGCCCCCCCTCGATCGGACGGGAAGGTCATCCAGAAGGTCGTGCCGCGGCCCAGTTCGCTCTCGACTCGGATCGAACCGCGGTGCTCCTCGATCGTCTTGTGCACCAGCGAAAGCCCCAGCCCGACACCGCTCCAGTCCTGCTTGGTGGTGAAGAAGGGATCGAAGATGCGCGGTAAGTCCTGCGGCGCAATGCCCCGACCGGTATCTGCGACGGACACCCGCACCAGGGCCGCGTCCGGCATGGTGATCTCGATCGACAAGGTTCCTCCGTTGGCCATGGCCTTCGATGCATTCTGCACCAGCTGCATGAAAGTCTCCTGCAGCGCGGTGGCATTGCCCCGCACCGGTGGCGGCGTGGACGCAAAACGACAGGCGACGTGGATACCGGCTTCGGCCAGTTGGGCCGGACCGCAAAGTTGCAGGGCGTCCCCTACGATCTGGTTCAGATCCACCGGCTGGAATCCCTCGCCCGCTTGCCGCTGGGCAAAGCGAAGCAGGTTGGCGACGATCCCACGAATCCTCAGGGCCTGTTGCTCGATATCCTTCACCATCGAGCGCGCCGGATGAATGCCCGGCAGGTCGGCCAGCAGCAGCTGCGCCAGGCCCAGGATACCCGCCAAGGGGTTGTTTATTTCGTGCGCCACGCCCGACCCCATACCTCCCAGCGCGGTCAGTGAGCGCGCGCGCAACAGCAGGTCCTGGGCTTGGCGCAACTCCTCGGTCTTCTGATCGACGCGCTTTTCCAGCGTCTGATTCCAGCCGACAATCTCGTCCTTCTGCTTCAGGATCTCGCGGCGCGCGCCATCCAGCGACTCCGCCATCTTGTTGAAGGCGTCGGCCAGATCCCCCAGTTCGTCGTGGGAGCGAATCTTCAGCTTCACGTCCAGGTTGCCCGCAGCGATCTGGCGCGAACCGTCCGCCAGTTCGCCCACCCGGCCCGCCAAACGTCCGGCAAACACGCGTGCGGCGAAGGCGCCCGCCAGAGCCGACACGGCGACCCACAACAGCGTGGCCACCCGGATCCGACTGACTGGCAAGAGGGCGGCCACCAGCGTTTTTTCGACCAGCACCCCCAGGGGAAAGGGCCTGGCCGCGACAAACGCGCCGATCACCCGTCCTGCGGAGCCGTTGGTGTATTCCGCGACGACGTCAGATTGTGGGACCTGGCCCGCGGCCGCGTGGGGGGTCGTCTGAACCGCCAGCGCGCCCCCATGCAGACTTGCGCGTTTCAGCCCGATCAGCCGCGCCTGTCCGTCGACCAACTTCACCTCGGCGTCGTCGTCGCACAGGCTATCGATGTGCGCGATCAGATCCCGCAGCGTCACCTCCGCGGCAAGGATGCGATGTGCCCCCGCGACAGTCTGCGTGAACGCCACCGCCAGGACGACGTGGGGCGCCCGGGAGGGACCGCTGAGAAAAACCTTGCCGAACGCCCAGCCCGCCGCCAGCGCCTCGGACACCGGTGCCATCTCGGCCAGCGACTTCACGTCGGCCGCGTGCATGGCCTCGTGCCGCTTCAACGAATCGTACTTCTCCGGTGCATCCAGGTAGGCCGGCTCACCCACCAGTTGCGCATTCTCATCGAACAGCGCCACCGCGACGAAGGCATCGCTCTGGTGATAGACCAGCTGGAGAAACTTGGCCACGCCCTCGCGGGTGGGGGCCTCGTCGCCGGCGCGGGTCAGGTCCAGCACCCGCGAATCGACCTGGAGCGTGCTCAGCAGGTGGTTGATCTCCGACGAGATGTGCTGCGCAGCCTGGTGGGCCAGTTGCAATTCGCTGTCATCCACGGCCGCCCGCACCGCCGTCTCGCCCATGCGATACGACGAGTAGCCGACGATCGACAGCGGGACCAGCGAGACGCCCAGCGCCAGGACCGTCAGCTTGACCAGCAGCCGCGCGCGCATCACGGCGTCCCTGACCGGAGGGTATCCGGCGCATCAGCCGCCCGCGGTGGCGCGTCGTTCGGACCCGACGCATCCTCGACATAAGTGAAAGCGCTGAAGGGTGGGCCGAGCCCCGTGATGGGGTCCTGCGCCCACACCAAGACGGTCCCGTGTCCGGGGGGCAAAGTCCCCACCACCTTTGAGTCCGCCGGATATTGGGGGCCCACCAAGTCTATTGCGTCTTCCAGAGTGGGGCCGAACTTGATCGCCACGGGGGCGCGCAGGTCGTTGCCAGCGATGGTCATCATGATGCCGCCCGCTGCTGGACCCGTTGACGGTTGAACCACGCGGATCAAAGGGGGCAGGATGTAATTGAATTTCCTGGCCGAGGTACCCACGGCCCCCCAGGGCGTCGTGACCGTGACCTCCAGAACGTCGGGACGCGGGCTGGGCGGTACCAGACCGACGATGGTGTTCTCGTTTTCTCGGAAGCCTCCCGTGCCGCCTTCGTCCGGATTTAGGATGCGGACGCCTCCGATCGCGGCCGTGGCTCCGACCGGAAAATATCGGCCTTCCACCCGGAACGATTGCTTGCCTTCGAGTCGGCCGACCTCTTTGTCGATCCGCGTGATCACCGGGGCCTGGGCGATGATCAGCGGGGTAGGGAACACGCTCGTCTGACCCGAGATGTCGATAGCGGTGACTGTCAAGACGAAGTCCATGGTCGAGCTGGTGAAACTCGAGGACTTCGGGGTGGGAATCTTCACGCAGTCCGGGCTCGAAGCGGTCGCGAAGGTCTCGGAGCGATTCCCAGTTTCGGCGTCGACCTCGATGGGACAGGCGCCTTTCGCGCCCTCCGAGGTGAACCAGCTGACATCCACCAGCTGGCCACCGTGATCATCGACAGTGAAGGACGCCTCGAAGGGGTCGTCCGCGCCCACCATCTGGGCTGGGCTCGGGGACGCCACGGTGATCACCGGCCCGGCGGGCCTGGCGCCTCCGCACACAAAAGCTGCCGGCAAGGTACTCGAGCGTCCATCGGGGGCGACCAATTTCACGTCGTATTGACCGGCAGCGACGCCGGCGGTCATCCGCGCGAGAAAACGCCCCAACCTCAGCCATTTCACGGTCAGGGGCACGACCGGCCGCCCGTCGTCGACGCTGGGAACCAGCGAGATGTGAACCGAAGCGCTGTCGAGCGTGGCGGATTGGCTGTCCAGATCGATCGACAGCGACGGTCGGATCCCGGGAGCGTCGATGATCAGGCCGAGGTCGCCGTCCGAGTAGGCGAAGCTGGGCGTCACATCGACGATCGCGAGCGCCGTGCGCTGATCATGACAAGCCGGGGCCGCGACCAACACCAGCGCCAACGCCGAGACAATCGACGAAGACCTGGCCGACGGCGCGCGCGGCAAAGATCTCAATCGAAGAACGCCTCCGTCCGGATCTGGCGCTTCCGGTCGACCCCCCTGGCCACCAGCTCTCGCTTGACGTCGCCAATCATGGCGCCGTTCCCGACCAGGTAGAAGGTCGGCTGGTGGAGCTCGGGGAGCACGTCGATGAGCGCCTGGGTGATGCGGCCCCGTCCACCGGCCCAGCCTGAAGGCGGCGCCGACAGGATCTCGTGCAGGTCGGTGCCGGCTTTGCGGCACAGATCGGCGACCTCGCTCCGTGCGAACAGGTCTTCTTCATGGCGGGCGCCCCAGTAGAGCCGTCGGCGACCGGTGGCTGGACGCCGCGCCATTTCGCCCAGCATCGGCAATACGGCGGCCAGGCCCGTTCCCGTCGCTCCGAACACGATGTCGCCCGGATGCTCCGCGTCCAGCACGAAGAACCCATGCGGGCCGGTCATGCGAACTTCGCTGCCCAGCGGAAGGGTCAGCAAGAAATCGGTGGCGGCGCCGTCGGGGATGGTCCGAATCACGAACCGAATCCGCTCGCCCGAATCACTGGGCGAAGCGATCGAATAGCTGCGCTTTTTCGCGATGCCGCCGACCTCACCGATCTGGATCGAGACGAACTGGCCGGGCAAGAAATCCAGCCGCGATGGCTGGCGCATGGCGAACACCAAATCGACCACACCAGCGCCGAGAGAGGTGCGAGAGACCAATGTCGCGGTCAGGGGACCAGACTTGATCTCGGAGGCTGACGGGGGCATCAGAACGAATACTACCAAGCCACGGTCGTGCTAGGGTCGCGCCATGCGAATTCACGCCCTCGATCACCTCCATTTTTCGACGGCCGGGAGGGTGCTGCTGCTGGCCCTCGCCCTTGGTTCGGCTTGCCAAAAGAAGGCCGAGGCCCCCAAGGCCGCCGGCCTTTCTCCCAGTGCCGGTGCCAGCGCCAGCGGGCCGACCCCCGCGGCTGCCCCCGCCCCGACACCCGCCGGTGGGGCCACGCTGAGCGGACGCATCACGCTGTCGCCGGCGCGCAAGGCCGACGTGTCCCCCAACGATGCCGTCTACCTGGTCGCGCGGCGGATGCCGGACAGTCCCGGCACCCGAGGTTCGCTGGTGGCGGTGAAGCGGTTCACCGCCGCTTCGTTCCCCATCGAATTCACCATGAGTCAAGCCGACATGATGTTCAAGAACGGCGCCTTCGAGGGCGCGCTGACTCTATCCGCCCGGGTTGACAAGGACGGCGACCCCATCACGCGCAAGAAGGGTGACGTGTTCGGGACCGTCGATGGGGTGAAGGTCGGCACCTCCGGCGTCGAGATCACGCTCTCGGAGTTACAGAAGGACGACGAATCGCTGACCGGCGCACCCGCGGCGGCGGGAATGCCGCCCGGACACCCATGATGGTCGCTTGAACGCATCGGCCCAAACGGTTATGTCTTTGCCCCTGTTACACCCGCACCCAATTACGGAGAGCTGATGCCGGATTACAAGAAGCTGCGCGATATGGTCAGTCACCGCGTCACGTTCGAGTACGACTCGGGCGCCAAGGTCGTTGGATACCTTGCCTCGTGCGCGCCCGCGACGGGTCCCGTTCAGATGGTGGTGCTGTCGAAGGTCCAGCTTCTGGACGCGTCGAATGGCGTGATGGCCAAGTACGCCGAGCTTCCGCTGGTTCCGAACAGCTTGCTGGCGTTCCGGGTGACTGAAGGACCGCTGTGAACCGCCCGGCCGCGCGACTGGGCGTCGCTTCCCCCGCGCGGCCGTGAAACGCCTATTCGCGATCGTTCATGGTCGTGTGCAGGGCGTTGGGTTTCGCGCCGCCACCCTGCAAACCGCCCGCGCGCTGGAGTTGGTCGGCTGGGTTCGCAACCGCCCGGACGACAGCGTTGAAGTGCTGGCCGACGGCGACGACTCGGCCTTGAAGCGGCTGGAAGAGTTCTTGCGGCGCGGGCCGCCCGCGGCTCACGTGCGCGCCGTGGATGTATCCTGGGAATCCGCCGGGGAAGGACCCGAGGCCTTGAAGCGGTTCGAGATTCGTTGAACCATCAGGGGATCGTTCGCGGCCAACAGCGTCAAGAAAAGGAGACGGCATGAGCGCTTCCGAGACTTCAGGCGTAATTCAGTCGGTTTCGCGCGAGGCGCGCCGGTTTCCGCCCCCGGCGGCCGCGGTGTCGCGGTCGCTGCTGGATGCCGCGACGTACGACAAGCTCTATCGCCGCTCCGTCGAGGATCCGGAAGGCTTCTGGGCCGACATGGCCAGGTCCGAGCTGCAGTGGTCCAAGCCCTGGACCAAGGTGCTCGACTGGAAGCCGCCCTTCGCGCGCTGGTTCGACGGCGGCGAGCTGAATGTCTCCGTGAACTGTCTGGATCGCCATCTGGAAAAGCGCGGCGACAAGACGGCGCTGCTGTGGGAAGGCGAGCCCGGCGAAGTGGTTACGCTGACGTACCGCCAGCTGCACGCTCAAGTGAGCAAGTTCGCCAACGTGCTGAAGGGCCTGGGTGTGGTGGCCGGGGATCGGGTTGCGATCTACATGCCCATGATCCCCGAGGCGGCCGTGGCGATGCTGGCGTGTACTCGAGTGGGGGCTACGCACACCATCGTGTTCGGCGGTTTTTCGGCGGACGCGCTTCGGGATCGCATCAACGACTGCGGCGCCAAGCTGTGCATCACCGCTGACGGCGGCTACCGGCGGGGCAAGGTCATTCCGTTGAAGGGCAATGTCGACCGGGCCCTTGCCGCCACGCCCACCATCGAGCGCTGCGTGGTGGTCCGCCGCACCGGCGAGGCCATCGAGTTCGATGGCAAGCGCGATGTGTGGTGGCACGAGCTGATGGCGAAGGCCGAGCCGACCTGTGCGCCGACCAGTCTGCCGGCCGAGCATCCGCTGTTCATCCTCTACACCTCGGGCACGACCGGAAAGCCCAAGGGCATCGTCCACACCACGGGCGGCTACTTGCTGGGGGCCCACCTGACGACCAAGTACGTCTTCGACTTGCACGAGGACGACGTCTACTTTTGCACCGCCGACATCGGCTGGGTCACGGGCCACAGCTACGTGGTCTACGGACCGCTGTCGAATGGCGCGACGACCGTCATGTACGAGGGCGCGCCCGACACGCCCGGCAAGGATCGATTCTGGGACGTCATCGAACGCCACAAAGTGACCGTGTTCTACACGGCGCCCACGGCGATCCGCGCCTTCGTGCGCTGGGGCACCGAGTTTCCCGACAAGCACGACATGTCCTCGTTGCGCGTGCTGGGCTCGGTCGGCGAGCCGATCAATCCCGAAGCCTGGATGTGGTACCACGAGACCATCGGCAAGGGGCGCTGCCCCATCGTCGACACCTGGTGGCAGACCGAGACCGGCGCCATCATGCTGACGCCGCTGCCCGGCATCACCACCACCAAGCCGGGGAGTTGCACCAAGCCCTTCTTTGGCGTGGTTCCGGAGGTGGTCAAGCGCGATGGGACCCGGTGCGCGGACAATGAAGGCGGCTTCCTGATTCTGAAGCAACCGTGGCCGTCGATGTTGCGCGGAATTCATGGCGATCCGGAGCGCTACGCCAAGACCTACTGGAGCGACGTCGCCGGCGCGTACTTCACCGGCGACGGCGCCCGCCGCGACGAGGACGGATACTTCTGGGTCATGGGCCGCGTCGACGACGTCCTGAACGTCGCAGGTCACCGCTTGGGCACCGCCGAGATCGAGAGCGCGCTGGTGTCGTGTCCAGGCGTTGCGGAGGCGGCCGTGGTCGGGCCGCCCCATGAATTGAAGGGGCAGGGCATCTGCTGCTTCGTCACGTTGAAGTCCGGGGTGTCACCGTCGCCGGAAATGAAGCAGACCTTGTCCGACCACGTGGTCAAGGAGATCGGCGCGCTGGCGCGGCCCGACGACATTCGTTTCACCGATGCGCTTCCCAAGACCCGCTCGGGGAAGATCATGCGGCGCCTGCTGAAAGAGATCGCCACCTCCGGGGTGGCCAAGGGCGACACCACCACGCTGGAGGACCTGAACGTCCTGGGCGCGCTGTCGGCCGCACGCGACGAGGAGTAGCGTCCGGCCCCCGAGAAGAAACGATAGCCGCCACGATGGCCCACCCCGATGGCCCACCCCGCTCTCAGCCAAGTCAATCACCGTCCCTGGCCCCTTCCGGAGCGACCCTGGCGCTGGCGGCAATCGTGGCGCGACCTGCTGTTTGCCCACTGGCCGGTGCCTTCGACGGCGCTGCGGGCCAAGGTACCCCGTGAACTGGAACTGCAAGAGTTCGATGGAACGGCGTGGCTCGGCCTGGTTCCTTTTCGCATGGCGGGCGTCATGCGCCGCCCTTTGCCGGACCTCCCGGGAATATCGGCGTTTCCGGAGTTGAACGTCCGCACGTATGTCGGTCGCGACGGCAAGCCCGGCGTCTGGTTCCTCAGCCTGGATGCCGCGAACGCACTCGCAGTCTGGGCAGCGCGTCGCTTCTTCCACCTGCCGTACTACCGCGCCCGGATGTCGTCGACCGAGACCAGGCATGGAATCCGATACAGCTCGGCGCGCACGGGCGCAGAATTCTCCGGGCTTTATGGACCCACGGCGGCCCCGTACCTGGCGCGGCCTGGCTCCCTGGAACACTGGCTGACCGAACGCTACTGCCTGTACGCGCAGTGGCCGGACGGGACCCTCCGGCGGAACGAGATTCATCACCATCCGTGGCCCTTGCAGGCTGCCCGGGCCACCTTCGACCGCAACACCATGTTCGAGTTTCACGACCTGGACGTGGCCGGCCCGCCAGCCTTGTTGCACTTCGCGAAACGTCTGGACGTCATCGTCTGGGACGCCGAATAGTCGCCCGCCCTACGACGACCGTCGCGGGCACAGCCGCAGGGAGGTCCGGCCCAGCAGCACGGGCAGCGTGCGCCCTTCGGTGATCAACTCGAAGTGGCCGAACTGCGATCGCACGGACAGCAACTTCGTTGTCCGCTCGGCCCGGGAGAAGTCCGTGGACCTGGTGGGAATGCGCGGCAGTGTGATGGCGTACGGCAGGCGGCGCACGAAGGGGTCGGCCCACTTCCCGGTGCCCTTCACGACCAAGGTCATGCGATTGCCGCGATCCTTGGCCAGCCAGTCCAGAAAATCGGCCTCATTGCCGTACAGCGCATCGACCAGGATCAAGTTGTGCAGCGCCGGTTCGTCCAGCCACGCGACCAAGGTGCGGTAAGCGCCCGAGTGCCCGACCACCACCAGCGGCCCAGGCGGGGCGGGGATGCGCGCGCTCTTGAAGACAATCGTCAGCAGCCGCCGCAGACTGACCCACGACAGGTCCTCTTCGGGCGCGGCGGGGGCTTCAGGCGCGATGAACAGGGCGTTGCGGCGACTGGCGGCGAACTGTTCCGCCAGCTTGTGTTCGCGCCACGCCTCGTCGATGTGCGTGTAATAGCCATGGACGTACACCACCACGCCCGCGGTTCGTCGGTTGAACCCACGGGGCCGGAACAGGTGCACGGGGCCGTGGTTGGTGTCGATCCGCAGATGGGTGCCGCCCGCCTCGGACTCGGTGGTCACGGCCTTCGACACGGTTCCAACCGACGGTGACACCCGGTTCGCCTCACGTTCCTTCGAATCGGCCAGCGCGCTCGAAAGGACCACCGCCAGGAGAACCGAAGGCGTCACTTCGTGGGACGTCTGGTGATGAGCAGATGGTCGTGGTTCCCGATGTCGGGATATCCGAAGCGGAATGCCAGCGGCTGAGCCTTCTCGGCCCAGAGCTTGCGAAACACCTCGGTCGGCCGAATCCCGCCTCCCAGGAAAGGTCCGTCGAACCGGCCGTAGGGGATCTGCTCGAACCCATAAGCGGCGGCCTCGTCCGGCGGAACACCCGTGCTGTCAGAGATCATCCACACCATGTTCTTCAGCAAATAGGTGCGGATCTGCGTGAACTCCTTCCACCACAACAAATAGCTGGCCGCCTTGGTCATGGCTGCGACCTGTCCCTTGGCGCGCAGGTGCCGCAGCAGGGACGGATCCGCCAGCAGGTGCTTGTCGTCCAGATTGGCGGCGATGTGACGGAAGATGCGGCGCGGTCCCCCCTCGCGCGGAGCGAACTGAATCTCCAGGTTCGCGAAGGCCGCCCGCCGGAAGCGCGGATCGCCATTCGGCTTTAGGTCGGCTTCCTTCAGGTACTGCAGGGCGCCCGTCAAATCGACGCGGAAGAACTTCACCGAGGACACCTCGAACTGGTTCATCTCCAGCGCGACCAGGGCGTAGGTCAGATCGCCCGGCAGCTTGCTCTTGGCCATCTTGCCCATGTCGATGGTCTTGGAGTGGCCGTAGTGAAACAGGTGGTTCACCTTGTCGCGCACCTCGGCCAGCATGGGCTGCAGGTCGCCCGGCATCAACGTGTCGATGGTGCGCGGATCTCCCGCCGGTTCCAGTGACAGGGTGGTGATCTCGGTGGCGTTCGGGAAGGTCACCAGCGCCGTCAACAGATCGCCGCCGCCAAATGGATAGACGACGGTGGGCGGCAGGTCGCGCGGCACCACCTCGGCCAGGAATGGTTTGGCGTCGGTCAACCAGGCCTGACGCCACTTGTCCTGCAGCGCGGCCAGCTGGGTGCAGTGTCCTTCGACAACCTTGGGATCGAAGCGCTCGGGGATGTTTCCCGTCGGGGCGCACGCCGCCACGCGAGCCAGGGTCCGCACAATCGGAGCGAAGTCCATCGCCCCGCCGTCGGCAGCGGGGGGAGGCGCCGGGCTGGGGACCGTCGCGACCGTGCCCGCATCCGGCATCGGGGGAGGCGGGGGCACGGGGCCCAAGGCCGCCGACGTCACGAGGAATGACAGGAGGTGGGGGGCGAAAGCAGTACCGACCATCGGCGCGCAACTATACACTCTCGCGTCGGTGGCCCTAGATAAACGCGGTCTCGGTTTGTGGTCCGGCGTGGGGTTGGTCGTGGCCAACACCGTCGGGGTCGGGGTGCTCACCAATACCGGCTACATGGCCGGCCGCCTCGGCGCACGCGAGATCTTGCTGGCCTGGTTGGCGGGGGGCGTGATGGCGCTGGCGGGCGCGCGCAGCTACGCCGCCATCGCGGCCGCCATCCCCCGTTCCGGCGGCGAGTATCGCTATCTGTCGGATCTGTGGCATCCGTTCCTTGGATCGCTGGCGGGATGGACGTCCCTGCTGGTCGGCTTCTCGGCGCCGGTGGCGCTGGCGGCTTCGACCATCGGCCCCTTCTTCGCGACGCTGGCGCCCGGGATTCCTCCGATCTTCGTGTCGGTGACTCTGATCGTCGTCGCCACGGCCTCACAGGCGTTCAATCTGCGGTGGTCGAAGGGCATCCAGGATGGGTTTGCCGTGCTGAAGGGGTTGCTGCTGGCGGGATTCATCGTCGCCGGTTTTGCCTTCGGGGCGCATGGCCTGCCCGACTGGAAGGCTCCCGAGGCGACCGGGACCTTCCCGTTGCGTCCGTTCGCGGTGTCGCTGGTGTACATCGCCTTCGCCTTCAGCGGCTGGAACACGGCCATCTACGCCGCCGAGGAGTTTCGCGAACCGCGGCGCACGGTGCCGCGCGCGATGATGATCGGCACCGTGATCGTCGCGGTGGTCTATCTGGCGGTCAACTGGATCTTCGTGGTCAACCTGTCTGGCCAGCGGCTGGTGGGCTGGTTGAAGGAAGACACCTCGCGGATAACCCTGGCGCACCTGCTGATCGGCGAGCTGGCGGGGGCGGGGGTCGCGAAGATCGCGTCGCTGTTCGTGGTGCTGTCGCTGGTGTCGTCGGTCATCTCGATGACCATGGTGGGGCCGCGCGTGTCGGCCGCCATGGCCCGCGAAGGGTTCCTGCCGCGCGCCCTGGCCGGACGAGACGACCGTCCGCCCCTGGGGTCGGTGCTGTTGCAGAGTGCGCTGGCGCTGCTGCTGCTGACGACGCACGGCTTCGAAGAGCTGCTGCGTTCGGTGGGATCAATCCTGACGCTGACCTCCGGATTGACCGTGGCTGCGCTGGTGCGCCTGCGTTTCTCGCCGCAGGTGGCGGTCCGTCCGTCCTGGTGGGTGGTCGGCGCGGCGATGATCTACCTGGGCGGCTCGGCGTGGATGTTGTGGTTCACGCTGACCGAGGCCCCGCGCACCCTGATCTGGCTGGCGGTGGTCACCGCGGCCGCCGCGCTGGCGTATCTGCCCGCGCAGCGCGGCCGCAAGCGGTCGGCTGGCGAGCCCTGAGTCGACGTGACGGCGGCGGCGCGCCGGGCCTTCGTCACGCGGTTGGCGCGCCGGAAGGGGCTGCCTCGATCTCTTGCTTGCGCTTCATCGACCGCGCCACCAGCTCGGACACGTTCAAGACCTGAACCTTCTCGGCGGCATTTCGATCATTGACGCCGTCGGTCAGCATGATGGTACAGAAGGGGCAGGCCGTGGCGACGGTGTCCACGCCAGACGCCAGCACCTCGTCGACGCGGTTGTGGTTCACGCGCGTGCCAATCTTCTCTTCCATCCACATGCGCCCACCGCCCGCGCCGCAGCAGAACCCGTCCTCGCGATTGCGCGGCAGCTCGATGCGGGGGGTGGCGGTCGGCACGGCGTCCAGCACGTCCCGCGGGGCATCGTACTCGCCATTCCAGCGGCCGAGGTAACAGGGATCATGCAGCGTGAGCGACTTGCCTTGTGACTTGGCAGGGTCCATCTGGACCTTGCCGGCGCGGACCAGCTCGCGGATGAACTGGGTGTGGTGAAGCACCTCGAAGTTGCCTCCCAGCTGGGGGTACTCGTTCTTGATCGTGTGCAGGCAGTGCGGGCAGGCGGTGATCACCTTCTTCACCTTCTTGGCGTTCATCGTCTCGACATTCTGCTGGGCCTGCATCTGGTACAGCATCTCGTTCCCCGAGCGGCGGGCGGGATCTCCGGTGCAGCCTTCTTCAAGACCCAGCACGGCGAAATCCACCGCCGCTTCCTTCAGGATCTCGACCAGCGCCAGCGTCTGCTTCTTGATGCGATCATCGTAGGAACCGGCGCAGCCGACCCACAGCAAGTATTCGGCGTCGGGCTTGTCGTCCAGGGTGGGAACGTCGTGGCCGGCGGCCCAATCCATGCGCTTGTCGGCGGCGATTCCCCACGGGTTGCCGTTGCGTTCCAGGTTGGTGAAGGTGCGCGCCAGATCGGGGGGAACTTTCTCTTGCACCAGCACCAGGTTCTGCCGCATCTGCAGGATCTTCTCGGGCTGATCGATGAACACCGGGCACACCTGCTGGCAGGCGCCACAGGTGGTGCACGCCCACAGCACGTCTTCGGTGGTCCGAACGCCGACCAGCGGCACCTGCGCGTCGACCCTGGCCGCCTCTTCCTTGCCGTGCTGGAACGTCTCGATCAGGCGATCGAGCGGTCCGCGATCCGGCAGGCGCGACTTCATATCGTCGCGCAGATCGTGGACCACCTGCATCGGGGACAGCGGCTTGCCCGTATTGTAGGCGGGACACACGTTGGTGCAGCGCGCGCACTCGGTGCACGCGTATCCGTCGAGCAACGACTTCCAGGTGAAGTCCTTGAATTCCGAGACGACGCCGGTCGACGTGATGTCGTCGGCCTCCAGGTTCAGCTTGGCCATCACGCCTCGCTGGCCCAGGTTGCGGAAATAGATGTTCGGCAGCGCGGCGATGATGTGGCTGTGCTTTGAATAAAGCAGGTAGTTGAGAAACCCGAGCACAATACCCACGTGCAGCCACCACAACACCTCGGAGAGAAATCCGGGGGCCGGAACTCCGGCCAGCAGGCCGCCCAGCGCCGCCGACACCGGAAAGCCCGGCTCTGGCGCGCCTGCCGCCACGCCGCGCAGGGCGTGCACGCCCAGATGCGTGAGCATCAGGCCGGCGATGGCGCCCAGGATCGCCGCGGCGTCGCGGCTCATGGGGATCAGGCGGGGCTGCAGGACCACCCGGCGAAACACGGCGAAGGCGATCAGCGCCAGCACCAGCAGGTTCGCGACGTCCATCGTGGCCCACAGCGCGCGGGCAACGGTGTCGCCCACGACGACCGCCAGCGAGAACGACGGGAACAGGCCCTGCGCGATGGTCTCGGCCGTGCCCAGGGTGATCACCAGGAAGCCCCAGAAGATCAAGAAGTGGTACTTGCTGCCGATGGCCGTCACCAGGCTTTGCCAGCGGGCCGCCGGGATGCGGGCCTTCTCGATGACCTTCTTCTGGCCGAAGAAATAGGTCAGGACCGACGCGATCCGCTCGCCGGTGCGACCTCCCAGATCGACGGCGCGACCCGCCAGCAACATCCGCCCAAATCGGCGCAGCGTCCAGGCGAAGGCGGCCACCGACACGAGTAACAGCGCGGCGAACACGGCACGCTTCATCGTCAGGAGCGTAGCGCACGGCCGGGGCGACCGCGAAAAAGCAATTTCGGCGATCGGGTTGGCGAGGCGCGGAGAAGAAGGTATCTACTGCGCATGCCCTTCGACAAGGAACTCGCCGCGCTGCTGGCCTGCCCGAAATGTCACCAGGCCGTTCGTCTGACCGAGGATGAGTCGGGATTCGTTTGCGCGTCGTGCCGCCTGCTCTATCCGGTGCAGGACGGGATTCCGAATTTCTTGATCGACGAAGCCAAGCCGCTGCCCGCCTGAGCCCCAAAAAACGAAAACCCCGAGCCGGTTTCCCGGTTCGGGGTCGTCGAAAAATCAATCAGCGTGAAGCGAGAACTACTTCTTCTCGCCTTCGGCCGGAGCAGCTTCCTTCTCGGCCTTCTTGCCCTTCTTGGCCTTCTTCTCCTTCTTGGCCTCGCCACCAGCGGCGGGAGCGGCCTCATCGGCGGCGCGGGCAACGGTCCACGAGGTCGGGAGGAGGACGGCGAGGGCGATGAAGACGATGCGGGTGAGCTTCATTGGGATCTCCTGGTAAGAGGGTGCGAACCAAAATGGTTCGCAGCGAGTGAGGTAGCACGCCACGTGCCAGGAGGACCGCGGGCCGGGAACGGCACAAACACCCCGGAAAGGCGGGGCTTCCGCGCGCGGCGCTTTGACTCATCCACCGGCTGATGTGGCGTTCTGGCGTGGAGCACGGGACCGATGTGGCAGAGCGCATCACTGCCGACCCTCGTCCGCATGAGCGCCGTGGCCGTTGCGCAACTGACCAATTTCTTGCGCGTGTGACGCGCGGACCTAACATCTGAGTCAATGAACTCGATCGGTGAGAAGGGCCGGCCGCGCATTGGCTCGCCTGAACGGCCCGACCGCCGTGCCAGCGACGGCGCTCATCTGGAGGATCGCCGGGACACCGGCCGGATTCCGGCCACGTTCGGCGTCTCGGAGGCGGACGGTTCGGGCGTTCACCTGTGCCAGGCGGAGGACATCGCGATCGGTGGGATCACCATCAAACACGCGCGGGGACTCACGCACGAACCGCGTACCGAGGTGGCCTTGCGCTTCGCGCTTCCCGGCTCGAACCAGGAAATCGAGGCGCGAGGCGAGATCGTCTCCGACGCCAGCGCCGGTCGCTTTCGCCGGACCGGCGTCAGGTTCATCGCCGTGCATCCGGAACACCAGCAGCTCATCGCGGCGTATTGCCGACGTCGCTAGCCGTCGCCATCATCCTTCGCCCACCAGGATCTGGCGGCGAAGAATGTCGCGGCGTGGGCGCGTCGTGGTCAGCAACCGTGCCAGTCCCCATGCGGATACGAACTCGCCCTCGATGCCCAGCCCGGGCAAGTTCTCGCGCCCGACCACGAAGAAGTTCTTGATCCCCATCGCGCCGTGTCCGATGCCGGCCGGATCGAAGGAACGCAGCTGCTCGGTGCTGTAGACCGGCGCCATGGGCTGTACGGGCGCCGCGCTCAGCTTCCCGGTAGCACCCGGGATCTCTGCCGGCAGCCCGTCGTGCGGTGAAGCCAGTGCGATCAGGTGCTGATCAAAGAACGGCACCAACCGACCGAGCTGCTCCCGTACCCGTCCGCGCAGCGCGGCCAGGTGCCCAGGGCCCGCGGCGACCGCAGCCGCCGGTACCAGGCACTCGACCCACATCGGAACGCGATCGGGTTCACGCGGGTTGATCTCCCCGACAGTGACGGCCAGCGCGTTCTCTTCCAGCAACGCACGCCGGGGATCTGCGATCGAGAAGACCCGCGCGCCCATCCCTTCCGGAATGGCCTCGGGGCGGACCAGCAACGCCAGCGCGTACCGGTAGCACACCGGACGCATCATCTGGGCGGCGTCGCGCGCGCGGCGACTGGGGGCTTCGCCCAGCAAGGGCAGGGCACTGGCAGCCGGGGCGGCCCACACCAGGGTCTGACAGCCGATGGTCTCGTCGCGCGGGCGGACACGGAGACCGACGGCCTTCCCGCGTTGCTGAACGATCTCGACCGGCAGCACCTTCTCGCGGCGTTCACCCGAGAAGGTCTCGATCTTTTCAAGAAACAGTCCCCATAGCGCCGTCTCGGCACCCTCCAGGCGAACCGGGCCGCGGCGCGCCTCGGTGAAGGCCCGCGCCAGCGTCACGGCGCCGATGTCCCCGGGGCCGAACGATCCACCCAGAACGGCGGGTGCAGAGACCGCGGCGCGAAAGGGATGTCGCGTGTCCAACGGTGCCAGAGGGTCAGCGCCCTGGCGAGGCAGCTGAGATTCGAAGCGCGCCATCTCACGTCGCTCCCAGAAGCCGTCCGCCGGAATGGTCATCTCGGTCGCCATCAGCGGGTCTAGCTGCGCGCCGATCCCGTCCAGCGCGCGAATCGCTTCCTCGATGGCGGCGCGCTCCTGGGGCCATTCTCGTTGCAGCTCGCGGCCCAGCGCCGCGCTGTCGGGGGTGACGTCGAAGCGGTGGCCCGGCAGGGTCACCTGGAAACCCGATACCGGCTGAGCCCGGCGGCGGATCACCTGCACCAGGCTCAGTTCCTTGAGAACCCGGGCCACCGCGGGGGCGTCGGGCGATGGCAGCAGGGCCGGCCCGCGAGACAACGTGATGCCGCCCGTCTCGAAGCTGGGGCGCTGCAGATCGTGGCCGACCAGCAGGACCCGCAGCCCCCGCCGTCCCAGCAAGGCTGCGGCCATCACTCCGGCGAACTCGGCGCCGCAGACGATCACGTCGTAGAAGTTGGTGTCCATGGCGCGCGCGTTCGTCGAGCGGGAATGACCCGCCCGTTAGATTACAGCGCCGCGGGTAGCACGCGCACCCGGCGGCCTTCCAGGACCAACCGTCCCTCGACGGCGGCCCGCACCGCCGCAGGCAACAGCCGGTGCTCCTCGGCCAGGATGCGCGCACGAAGTCGGTCTTCGTCGTCGTCGTCCAGCACCGGAACCGCGGCCTGGGCAATGATGGGACCACTGTCGACACCCTCCTCCACGAAATGGACCGTGCACCCGGCCACCTTGACGCCGTGACGGAAGGCCTGGCCCTGCCCGTCGACGCCCGGGAAGCTGGGCAGCAGGGCCGGGTGAATGTTGATCACCCGCGCGGGGAACGCCGACAGAAACACAGGCGTCAGGATGCGCATGAAGCCGGCCAGCACCACCCAGTCGACGCGCGCCGCTTGCAAGGCCGCGACGACCGCCGCGTCGAACGCTTCACGCGTGGGGAAATCCCGGTGCTCGACGCAGAAGGTGTCGATCGCAGCTGCGCGCGCGCGGGTGAGGGCGCCGCAGTCCGCGCGGTTCGCCCCGACCACCACCAGTTGCCCGACACCCAGGGCGCCGGCCCGCTGCGCGTCGATCAGGGCCTGCAGGTTGGTCCCGCCCCCCGACGCCAGCACGCCGACGCGCGGAAGCACGGTCATTCCGGACCGATGAACTCGACCGGGCCGTCGGGAGGTCCGTCCGCCACGGCGCCAATGTCGTGGACGGTTTCGCCCTCCGATTCCAGCAGACGTCGTGCCTCCTGAACGCGGGCCTGCGGAACGGCGACGATCATCCCGATGCCCAGGTTGAACGTCCGCCGCATCTCCTCGGCGCTAACGCGACCGGCGCGCGCGAGGATCTGCATCACCGAAGGAATCGGCCAGCTGCCCAGACGGATCTGCAACTTCAGCGGCGCGCCGGGGGGGAACATCCGCGTCGGGTTGTCGACCAGCCCGCCACCCGTGATGTGCGCGGCACCGTGCAACAGATTCGCCGCCGCCAGCTTCCGCATGGAACGAACGTAGATGCGGGTAGGCGCCAGCAGCGTCTCGCCGAGCGGCCGTTCCAACCCCTCCAGCGTCGAGCCGTCGACCACCAGATCCTTCAACGGGGAAGCCAGATCCGCCTTCAGCAGGTCCATGAACACGCGGCGCACCAGCGAGTACCCGTTGGAGTGGAACCCAGACGAGGCCAGGCCCAGCAACACGTCGCCGGCCGCCAGAGCGCTGCCGTCGACGCGCTTGCTCTTCTCGACGACGCCGGTGCAAAAGCCAGCCAGATCGTATTCGCCAGGCGCGTAGAAGCCCGGCAGCTCGGCGGTCTCGCCGCCCAGCAAGGCGCAACCAGCTTGCTGGCAACCATCGGCGATCCCGGCGATGACCCGTTCGGCCACGCCAACCTCCAGCCGTCCCGAGGCGAAGTAGTCCAGGAAGAACAGCGGCTCGGCCCCACATACGACAAGATCGTTCACGTTCATCGCGACCAGATCGATCCCGACGGTGTCGTGCTTGCCCGTGAGGAAAGCCAGCTTCAACTTCGTTCCCACGCCGTCGGTGCACGAGACCAGCAACGGTTCGCGGTATCCGGTCGGCAGCGCACACAGGCCGGCGAAGCCGCCGAGTCCGGTCAAGACTTCGGGTCGCAGCGTGCGCTTGACGTGACCTTTGATGCGCTCGACCAGCTCGTCGCCCGCGTCGATGTCGACGCCGGCGTCGCGGTAGGTGAGGCCGGGCGAAGACGCGGGGGGCAGGGGACTATCGGCCATCGTCTTCGTCACCTTGTCCGTCACGTTGTCCATCAGGTTGTCCATCACCTTGTCGCTCACCTTGGAAACCATCCTTGTTCGAGCTCTGAATGTCCGGGGAGGAGCCTGAGGGGGCGGGGGCCGCGCGGTTGCCGGGCGGGAGCGCCCCGAATCGCGCGCTGAACTGATCGAGCAAGCGCGTCAGCTCGGCATCCGGGCGCGGCGTGACGCCGAACCGAACCAGGGTGGCGCCTGTCGCGGCGGCGCGCGCCAGGGTGCCGGCGCCCCGGGCCTCGACGTATCGCTGCAGCGTCTCGTCGGCGCCGCTCGAGGCGTAAAGGACCATCGCGCTCTTGCCGGCCGGGAACGACAGCAGGGTGCGGGCGCGCGCTTGCAGCACCCCCGCCCGGGCGGGGGCCACGCGCGAAGCGTCGATCAGATCGTGCCAGCTGCCAAAGTTCACGGGCGCGGAGTGTAACATCGGTTTCGTGCACCGGGGACGGCGGCGGCCGGGTCCCCGCTCGGGGCGGACCAGGCCTCGCGGCGGGGGCACGCGTGGTATCCTGCCGGCGACCAATGGCCTGGTACAAGCGAGAGCGCGAAGAAGACACCGGTACGGGCGAGAAGCGCAGCATTCCGGTTGGCGTATTCACCAAATGCCCGGGCTGCCGCGAGGCCCTGCTGACCGCTGAGATCGAGCAGAACCAGTACGTCTGCGGCCGCTGCCAGCACCACTTCCTGATGCCGACCAGCCGCCGGATCGAGCTCGTCACGGATGATGGCACCTTCACCGAGGTCGACGCCAACATCGAGAGCATCGATCCGCTGGGGTTCAAGGACTCGAAGCGGTACGTGGAGCGTCTGCGGGCGGCCCGCAAGACCTCGGGTCGCGGGGACGCTTTCCGGGCGGGGGCCGCCACCATCGGCGGTTACCCGGTCGAGGTCGGTTTCTTCGCGTTCGAGTTCATGGGCGGCTCGATGGGCTCTGTGGTGGGCGAAAAGATCGCCCGCCTGTTCGAGCGCGCGCTGGAGCGTGGGGTACCGGCCATCGTCTTTTCGGCGTCGGGCGGAGCGCGCATGCAGGAAGGCGTGCTGTCGCTGATGCAGATGGCAAAGACCTCGGCCGCGCTGGGGCGGCTGCGCACGGCGGGCATTCCGTATATCTCGGTGTTGCTGCATCCGACGACCGGAGGGGTGGCGGCCAGCTTCGCCATGCTGGGCGACGTGATCGTTGCGGAGCCCAAGGCCCTGATCGGGTTCGCGGGGGCGCGGGTCATCCAGAACACGATTCGTCAGCGGCTGCCGCCTGGGTTTCAGCGGGCCGAGTTCCTGCTGGAGCACGGCTTCCTGGACAAGATCGTCTCGCGGCACGACCTGAAGCCGACGCTGGCGCGTCTGTTGCGCCTGCTGGGCCCGCGTGTGAGCTAGGACCTCTTGTCCGCGGCGCCCCGCTACGTCGACCTGCTGAACCGGCTGGAATCGACGCGTACGCTGGGCGTATCGCTGGGACTGGAGCGGACCCAGGCGGTGCTGGATCGGCTGGGTAACCCCGAGCGGTGGACTCCGGCCGTCCACATCGCGGGCACCAACGGCAAGGGTTCGGTGGCAGCGATGACCGAGGCCATCCTGCGCGCTGCCGGATTTCGCACCGGGTTGTTCACGTCGCCCCACCTGGCGCGCTTCACCGAACGCATTCGCATCGACGGTAACGAGGTGCCAGGCGATCGCCTGGCGGTGCTCGACCGGCGCATCGTCGCGACCGGCGTGCCGCTGACGTACTTCGAGATCAGCACGGTGCTGGCGTTTCTGGCCTTCGCGGAGGCGGGCGTGCAGGTCATGGTGCTGGAGACGGGGCTGGGCGGCCGCCTGGACGCGACGACCACCTGTCGTCCCGTGGCTACCGCCATCACCAGCATTGGCCTCGACCACACCGACTTTCTGGGCGACACGGTCGAAGCCATCGCGAGCGAGAAGGCCGGCATTGCCAAACCTGGCGTACCCCTGTTTCTGGGCGCGCTGGTTCCCGGGGCGAGACAGGCCATCGAGACCGTGGCGAGGGCGATGGGCGCTCCTGTCCGTTTGCTGGAACGCGATATCCCGCCACCGCCGGTCCCGCCGCGCCTGCCGGGGCGCCACCAGCAAGCCAACGCAGCCCTGGCCGCGGCGCTGGCCCGCTCGACGCTGGCGGCTCTGGGGCTTGCGGACCCGGCGGAGGTGGACCATGCCATCGAGACGGGATTGCGTCAGGTGGTCTGGCCGGGCCGGCTGGAGTGGTTGACCCCGTGGCTGCTCCTGGATTGTGCCCACAACGTCGAGGGCGCACGGAGCCTCGCCACATTTCTGGATAGCCAGCCACGATCTCGGCGTGCGTTGATCATCTCGATCGTGGCCGGCAAGGCCGCGCCGGAAATCCTGGCGCTTCTGGCGCCGCGCTTCGACGTCGTGATCGCTACCAGTTCGTCGAATTCCCGAGCGCTGGCACCGGAAATTCTGGTGGCGACGATGCCGTCCGGGCCCGCGCTCGTCGCGGGACGGGCCGCCCCGAAAGTCGTCGCGGCGTGCGGAGCCCTGGAGGTGGCCCTGGCGTCGGCCCGCGAAGCCGTGGGGCCGGATGGCCTGGTCGTGGCCGCGGGGTCGATCTTCTTGATTGGCGACATCCGCGCACATGTTGGCGATGGTGAAACACGCGATCCGCTGCCTACATGGGATCCATTACCCGTCCCCCCAAGACCCACGAACCTCTGAAATAAGGCTGCAGGAGGCCCCGGCGGCCGTGATACGCTTGAACGGTGCGAAGTTTGTGCACGGTCCTCTTGCTGGTCAGCGCCGGAGCGTTTCCGATCGGCGCAGCCGCAGGACAGCAGCTGCACACGAACCCCAAGCCCGATCCGCGGAGCCCCGCGGCTGCCACGAAGGTGCGGCCGGCCCGTCACGCGATGGGTGCCGCCGGAGCCCACCTGATGAGCACCGGGTTCCGCCTGACTAAAGACGGTGGAAGCGAGATCGTGATCCAGACCTCCAGCGAGGTGGCGCTGGAAGAGCGCACCAGCGATGGGGCGTCGATCTTCGTCGTGAAGAATTGTCGCATCCAGCGCACCAACGATCGACGACCGCTGGACACGCGATTCTTCGATTCGCCGGTCACCGGTGTGACGGTGAAGGAGCACGGCGGGGATCTGGAGATCAACGTTGCGCTGCGTGGCGCGGCCACCGCGACCCCCCGCAAGGAGCAGGGCCCCGGAAACAGCTGGTACTGGATCCTCGACGTGCCCGCGCAGGACGTGGCCCGTCGCAGCGGGACTTCCGGCAAGACCGCGACCCCCGCCACGGTCGCGCCCTGAACGGGAAGGCGCTGCCGCGCTACCAGGCGTTGGTCGCCAGCCCCCGTATCGGGCGCGTGCGCGACGGACGACGGGGCTGGCCGTACCACGAGGTCTGTGCGGCGGAGGCCTTCTGTGTCTGGAAGGTCATCCAGAACACGTTCATGTAGTGATTGCGTCCGATGCGTTCCTTTCCGAACAGGCCTCCGAAAATTTCCCAGCGAAAGTCTCCGGGCCGCTGCACGGCCGCGTCGAACAGAGGCGGAAGAAAGAACCGCCAGGTCCCGTCAGGCTGGCCGCCGAGCAAGCCCTTGCGATAGTAGATATTGGGGAACACCCAGGTGCCCGTGTACGCGGCGCGCGTCCACCGCGCGAACAGCGGGAACACCACCGTGGTGCGGCGTCCCTCGGACTTGAAGTCCCACAGCAGGGGGAAGAGCACGTTGGTGGTGCTGGCCTGGGTCACGTGCCGGTAATACAGCGGCGCCAGCCACAAGCTCTCGCCCGTGACCTCGTTGGCGTGCCGCACGAACAAGGGCAGCAGCACCGTGGTGCGGCTTTGCCTGAAGTCGTGCACGTCCAGCAGCAACGGGAACAACAGCGTGGTGGCCGAGCTGACGTCGGCGCGCCGCCAGAACAGCGCCAGGACCGTCGTCAGCGACTTCTCCGGGTTGGCGCGCGAGAAGTAGAGCGCGGGAAGAACGAACCGGGTCCGCGTCTCGGTCTTGCGATTCAGGTGGCTCACGTACAGCGGAAAGATCAGGCGCGTGCTGCTCTCCACGCTGTCGGAGGCGTAGACCGGGCCGACGTAGAAACGGTTGCTGGTGGGCGTCCGGCTGATGCCGAACGGCAAGGTGTACAGCGAGAACCGATCGGGGCCGTGCGACGCATAGAACAGCGGCAGGATGGCTTCGCTGCCGGTCTTGGCGACGTCGTCGCGGGTGTACCAGGCGATTGGCAGCAGCGCGCGGAGACGGGTCGTCCCCCGCGTCGACCAGTACAGCGGGAATAGAACCGTCGAGTCCGCCTGCTTTCCATCGCGAAAGTGCCAGTACAGCGGGAACACGATCCGGTGATCGCGTCCGTTGCCGTCGGCGCCTTGCCCATCGGCTTCGCGGCCGGCCCAGTAGAAGGGGACCAGCACCGTCGTGGAGCGCTTCGCCGATTCGCTGTTGTAGAACAGCCCCGCCCAGGTCACCGACGTACCCGCGCGGAAATCGTGACGGTGGTAGGTCAAGAGCGGCGGGATGCACAGCAGGGTGCGATCCGCGTTCTTGGCCCAAAAATAGAGAGGAACCAGGCCGGTGTTGTGAACGCCCAGACCTTCCCGCCTGTAGTAAGGGCCGACGACGGTGGTGGTGCGCCCCTGCCAGTTCGAATGCCAGAACAGCGGGAGGAAGGTGTCCACCGAGTACCCGGGTTTCCGCTGGCGGAAGAAGCTGGGAAACACGAACGTGTCGGTCTCCTGTTGATCCTGATAGCGGCCGAAGAGCGGGAACACCACGCGGGCTTTGCGCCCCGGCGCATCGATCGCGACGATCGGCCCCCACTGTCGGGTGCGCTCGCCGGTGTCGGCGCGGGTGACGTCGGCGAACAGGCCTGGGACGCCGCGCGCCGTGAACGTCTTGCCGTGGTACCAGAAGTAGGGCCCTACGAAACCGCCCTGGCGTTCCCGGCCGTTCACGAAAGCGCCCACCGGCGTGATCAGCGCGTGTAGAGTCTGATCCTTGCGGTAGTGGACCAGCGGGAACAGGGTGAAGCTGGTCTCGGGCGCGCCACCCGGGCGCGCGCCGCGCCGGTAGTGGAGCAGCGGGAACAGAGCGTCCGTCGTCTCCCCGCCGTGGGTCCGATGCAGGTAGTTCGCGATGACCGTGGTCGACTTGTCGGCGACGTCGTCGCGGAAGTGCCAGACGATCGGGAACAGCACGAAGTGCCGACGGGGTCCGCCACCGGCCGCCCAGACGATGGGCAGCAGCGGTCCCACGCCCAGACGCCAGCCGGCGGGGCTGCTGCCGAAGAACCCAACCGGCGTGACCGTGGTGCTGGTCTGCGCGCCCGCATCGGCGAAGCGCCAGAACAGCGGGAACTGGACCTGGTAGGACGTCTTGTCGCTGCGGCCGAAGAAGGTCAGCAGGGGCAAGACGGCGGCGTTGTAGCCGGCGCGATCGCGGTTGACATAGAACAACGGGACCAGCGCGGTGGTGCTGCCCTTGGCGCTGGCGAAATGCCAGAACAGCGGAAACACCACCCCGTGGCCGCTTTCACCCTTGCGACCGAAGAACGCCAGGGGAAACAAGCCCGCGCTCCAGCCACCGTCTGTGAACGAGCGGTGGTACCCCCACAGTGGGAAAACGCCCGCCGCGGTGGTGGTGTCGCGGGCGCCATTGCGGCGCAGGAAGAAAGGCAAGAGCGCCGTGGTCGATCGGCCGCTGGCGGCGTCGTGAAAGCGCCAGTAGATCGGGAACAGCACGTTGGTCGTCCCGGCCGGTTCGTTCCGGCGGAAGAACAACAAGCCGATCAGGCGGGTGGTGATGTCCGCGGCGTGCTCGGTGAAGCGAAAGTAAAACGGCGTGACCAGGTCCACCGCCACCGCGGGATCCCGTCGGTAGAAGAGGGGCGCCGGCAGCAGCAGCAAGGTGCGCGATTGGGCCGCATCGTTTCGGGCGTATCCGCCGATCGGCGAGATCCACGACACCTTCGCACCGTGCTGCGACCCGGACCAATAGAAGAACGGCAGCAGGGTGTGGAAGCGCCAGCCCTGGGGATCGTTGCCGGCGCTCCACCACAGCGGGAATCCCGCGTTGAACCAGGTGTCGCCGCGCCGGACGCTCCACAGGATGGGGAACACGGTGGTCGTCGAAGCTTGGGGCGAACGGAAGCTCCACAGAAACGGGAACGCGATGTCGTAGGCGTCCTCGGTGACGCGGTTGCGACCGCCCCAATACACCCACAGCACGGATCCCCGGGACTCGGGCCCCTGTCGGCTGGAATACCCCGCCAGGCTGTACAGGCTGGAGCCATTCTTCCAGGAGTGCGCCAGGAAAAGCGGGAAGACCAGCGTGTGGGCGTCGTTGCCATTCCGCCAGTAGAAGTTCAGCGGCAGGGCCCACGTGAACGCCGATGCCGGTGATCGCGTCGACACGAACACCGGGAACAGCAGATCCAGAGATTTGGCGGGCGTGTGGCGCCACCAGTAGAGGAACGCAATCGCGCCGAATGATGTTCCGCGGTCGGGATCGGCGACCTTGAACGTTCCGAGCAACGGCGCGGCCCAGCCGAACTTGGTCGATTTGTAGAAGAGCGGCCACACCCCGAAGGAACTGGCTCCCGGTTCGCGACTCCACGAGATGGGAAGGCCCGGGACGATGACCGTCGTGGTGCGGCGCGCGACGTCGTCCTCGAAGTGCCAGTAGAAGGGGGCCACGATGTGCGAGCGCGAGGTGGGCGAAAAGAAGTGCCAATAGAACGGCGCCAGCACGGTGAACCCCGTGTTGCCCCGCTTCGACCAGTACAGCCCCAAGATCTCGCGGAACGTACTCTCTTGGTAATAGAGGTAGAGCACGTTCACCCGGTGCTCGATCCGCCGGCAGGCCAGGCGGTCGCAGATGTTTTCGTCCGGGCAGTCGGCGTCGGACTGACAGGCGATGGCGGCGTTCGGGGTGGAGGCGGCGGTCGCTGGCGCGCCGGTTGCCACCGGATCCAGCGCCAGGAAACGGGGAGCGCCCGCCGCCGAGCGCTCGGAGCGAAAGGGGTCGATCGAGGGTGAGGGCGTCGATGCCCTGGCCGTGCCCGCGCCCCACGCGCCAAGGGCGGAGATCAGGACGAACAGCGTCAGTCGGAGGCGGAGCATGCGGGAGCGGTGTGCCGAGGGCGCGATCACTGCGACGGAGGCAGCATCTTCCATTCGCCGTTCTCGCGGACGAACGCAATCTCGCCGGTGTCCGTGTCGTCGCCCTTTTGGCGCGCGATCTTCATCGTGGCGCTCTCGCCCTTGATCGACGAGCCCTTGATCTGGAACTTGGTGCCCTCGATCTCCTTCTGCATCTTCTTCACGGCGTCGTTGGCTTGCCCCATCTGGCTGGCCAGCAAGCCCTGGTACATCAGGGCGTAGCAGTCGATGACTCGATCCATGGCCCCTTCGGTCAGCGCCTTGCGCCAGCGTTCGAAGGTCTTCTCCGGTGTGGAGAACTCGGGCCGGGCCGGGGGCAGCGTGAAGCTGATGGACCGGATCTTTTCCTTGGGCACTTTTTGGGTCTGACCCGCAACGTCGACGGTGTACACGCCGTCATAAAAATGAATGATCTTGGCGTTGAGCTTGGTCTTGTCGACCAGTTCGATGACCTCGGCGCGGGCCGGCAGGGCTCCCAGCGACAAAGCCCCGACCACCAGGGCGCTCAGAACCACCTTGGAAGGAAATATTTCGAAACATGAGCGAAGCATTGATCGTCCTTTGACCGATACGGGGCACGCAGCGATGCCCGCCCCCGGAAACTTTTGCACCCGGTGGGCGAGCAAATTGCCATTGGCATCGCAGGCCCCCGCGCTTGCAGGAACCCCGATCACAGCTCGCGGCATCAAATGCGCCCCCGTCATGGTGGCAGCAAGCTAGTCGCCGTGCCCTGCCGAGTCAACGCACATCGATGCCGACGAAGGTGCTTGACCTGGCCGCCACCATGGCCGATGAATTGGGGGCCCGAGACGGCCGACGGTGGGGCCCCCTCGCGGGATTCAAACTAAATTGAAGGAAGCATGACGAAACCATTGCGCGGCGGTCTGGTCGGATACGGATTCATCATGGAGAAAGGCCACGGCGCGGCCTACCGGCAGCGAGCCCTGGGAGAGTGGAAGCGCAAGGGCACCTCTGGGCGTCCGGTTCAGATCGTGGCGGTGGCCGACGTCTCCGAGGCCCGGCGCCGCCTGGCGGTGGAGCACATGCCGGGCGTGCGGGTGTACGCCGACCACCTGGAAATGCTGGACGCCGAGGCGGGAAACCTGGATTTCGTCGACATCGCGACGCCGCCCGCCGAGCATGCCGCGATCACGCGCGCCGCGCTTTCGCGAGGGTTGCACGTGCTGTGCGAGAAGCCGCTGGCGACCACCATCGCCGACGCGCAGGCCATGCTGGATCAGGCCCGCAGCGCCCAGCGGGTGATCTTCCCCTGCCACAACTACAAGCACGCGCCGGTCATCCAGAACGTTCGCCGCATCATCGATTCGGGCGATATTGGCCGCGTTCACATGGTGACGCTGCAAACCTTTCGCAACACTCACGCACGCGGCGTGGACACCTGGCGGCCCAGCTGGCGGCGCGAGCGCCGCCATTCGGGCGGGGGCATCGCCATGGACCATGGTAGCCACACCTTCTATCTGGCCTTCGAGTGGTTGCGTTCCTATCCCACGGCCATCTCGGCGCGCATGTCGACGCTGGGCACCTTCGACACCGAAGACGATCTGAGCTGCAGCCTTCGGTTCCCCACCGGCGTGGCCTCGGCACACCTGAGCTGGCAGGCCGGCGTTCGCAAGGTCATCTACACCATCCATGGGGATCGCGGCGCCATCCGTGTCGAGGATGACAGCATCGAGGTCGCGCGGGCCGGGCAGGGACGCTCCATCAACAGCCCGGACGTGGACTGGAAGTTCGAACGCCACGACGTGCCGTCGGACTGGATGGATTCCAGCCACGTGACCTGGTTCAACTCCCTGTTCGACGACTTCGAGACAGCCATCAACGACGGCGACTGGGTCGGCAAGGACGCCGAGGAGGCGTTTCTGTGTATCCAGCTGATCCAGACCGCCTACGCTTCGGCCAAGGACGGCTCGCGCGAGTTGCAGCTGGGTCAATCGGCCTCGCCTTCGCTGGCCGAGGCGCGCCTGGTGCGGAAACACGCCTGATCAGCGGCGCCTGACCCGGGCTTTTCCGTTTTTCAAGTCACGGTTTGCACCGCGCGTTTCGCGACGGTAGGTTTGCCGCAAAACTACATGCGCGACATCTACTTTTCGGCCGGGATGGTGGGGTTGCTGTGCGTGGGGTTGGCGGTGTACGCGGTCCGAGCCGCGCTGCTGGGGCGGGCCCGTCACGAACGCGTTGACCGCGACGGTGGCAGCCGGTTCGTGGGCAAGCGATTCATGGAATTCGGCTACTGGCTTATCGGCCCGGTGGTGGCGTTGGTGGACAAGCTGGGGGCCACGCCCAACGGTGTCACGCTGTTTTCGATCCTGCCAGGGGCCGGCGCCGGCGTGGCGATGGCGGCCGGCTGGTTCGGCCTGGCCTGCTTCTTGGCCACCATGTCGGCCTTCGCCGATATCATCGACGGCCTGCTCGCGCGCCGGCAGCGCGTGGCCTCCGATGCGGGCGAAGTGCTGGACGCGGCCGTCGATCGGTACAGCGAGTTCTTCTTCCTGGGCGGTCTGCTGATCCACTATCGCCAGTCGCTGCCGATGATGCTGCTGGTGCTGGGCGCCATTGCCGGCGGATACATGGTCAGCTATGCGACGGTGAAGGCCGAGGCGATGGGCGTCGAGGCGCCGCGCGGAAGCATGCGGCGTTCGGAGCGGGCCATCTATCTGTTCTTCGGGGCGGGATTCACGCCGCTGGCGGCGCTCCTGGCCGCGCCGGACGCGCCCTTGGTGGTCCGGAACGCGCCGATGGTGTTCGCCCTGGCTGTGGTCGCGGGGGTCGCCAACGTGTCGGTGATTCGCCGGACCCGCGCCACGATCGCTGCGATTCACGAACGGGAGAGGTTGCGGCGGTTGGGCAGCCCGCCGGTCGCGACCGAGGTCGCTGCGGCGACGGTCATCGACCAGACCCCAGCGTCGTTGCTTCCGGTGGGGACGAGCAAGGCCTCCGCGTGACGTCGGCTCGCAACCCCTCGCAGCCCAAGGACCAGCGCGCCCACTTGCGGACGGCTGTGCCCGGGCCCAAGAGCCGCGAGCTGCGCGCGCGTGAGGACGCGCATATCGCGCCGGGGCTGCAAGGGTACGCCGTCATGGCCGGCATCGCGGTGGCCGAGGCCCGCGGCAGTGCCGTCACCGACGTCGACGGCAACCAGTACGTCGACTTCATCGGCGGCATCGCGGTGAACGCGCTGGGGCACTCGCATCCGCGCTTCGTGGCGGCCGTCCAGCAGCAGGTCGCGCAAGCGTCGGTCGGCTCGTTCACGTCGACGGGGCGTGTCGATCTGGTCGAGCAGGTGGCGGCCAAACCACCCGCCAAGGGACTGCACCGGCTGCAGCTTTATTCGGGCGGCGCCGAGGCGGTCGAGAGTGCCCTGCGGCTGGCCAAGTCGCACACCGGTAAATACGAGTTCGTCAGCTTCTGGGGCGGCTTTCACGGCAAAACCATGGGCGCGCTGTCGCTGATGGGTTCGACGTTCAAGGACAAGCTGGGCCCGATGGTGCCGGGATCCCACCAGGTCCCCTATGCCGACTGCTATCGTTGTCCGCTGAAGCTCGAGTACCCGAGCTGCGGCCTGGCCTGCGCTGAGCTCGCCCGACAGCATGCCAAGGTGGCCACGGCGGGGGAGATCGCCGCCTTCATCGTCGAGCCGATGCAAGGCACCGCTGGCAACGTGATCCCGCCGCGCGAGTTCCTTCCCGCCATCAAGTCCATCGCCGCCGACACCGGTGCGCTGTTCATCGCGGACGAGATGATCACTGGCTTCGGACGCACCGGGCGCCGCTGGGGGGTCGAGCACTCCGGCGTGGTGCCGGACATCGTCACGCTGGGCAAGGCGTTCGGCGGCGGGTTCCCGCTGTCGGGGGTGCTGACCACCGATGAGATCGCCCAGGCCAAGCCGTGGAGCGTGCCCTCGGGATCATCGTCGAGCTATGGCGGCAACCCGCTGGCAGCGGCGGCCGGCGCGGAGTCGCTGCGGATCATCGATGAAGAGCAGCTGGTCGAGAACGCGCGCATCGTCGGCGAGATCATGCTGGGAGAGCTCCGGACCTTCGTCGACCGCTATCCCTTCGTCGGCTTCGTCGACGGCGCCGGGCTGTTTCTGCGCGTCGAGCTGGTGAAGGACAAGCGCACCAAGGAACCCCTGCCGCGCGCGGTGACCGAGCGCATCTTCACCGAGTGTGTGCGCCGCGGCCTGCTGACGATGGCCTACAGCGCCAGCTTTCGGCTGCAGCCGGCCTTGACGCTGGACGAGGCGACCGCCCGAAACGGCCTGGCGATCCTGGGTGAGGTGTTCGACCTGGTAAGCCGGGACGCGTGGTGGAAGACCTGACGTTGCCGGCAGCGGACAGCGCGCACGCGGCGGTGACGCCCAGCGATCGCCTGGCGCACGTCCTGGCAGTGTGGTTCGGCTGTGGACACGTCCCGGTGGCCCCCGGCCTGGCGGGCACGCTGGGCGCCATTCCGCTCTACCTGCTGCTGCGCGGCGGCGGCGCGGGGGTCATCGCCGGCGCGGCCACGGTGCTGACCATCGTCGGCATCTGGGCCGCCGAGCGCGTGGCGCGGCGAAGGGGCGGCAAGGATCCGCAGATCATCGTGATCGACGAGGTGGCGGGGGTGTTCGTCACCTGGATCGCGGCGCCCCCGACGCTGGCCGGCCTGCTGGTGGGCGTGGTGCTGTTTCGCATCTTCGACCAGACCAAGCCCTGGCCCGCGCGGCTGGCCGAGCGGCGCCTGCCTGGCGGGTGGGGCATCGTGCTCGACGATGTGTTCGCGGGCCTCTGGGGCATGGCGGTGCTGGGCGTGCTGCGGGCGCTGAGCCTGCTGTAGGCTGCGTTTTGTGGCCCATGCTGCTGGTCATCGACAACTACGATTCGTTCACCTACAACCTGGTGCAAGCCTTGGGCGAACTGGAGCAAACCGTGCGCGTCGTGCGCAACGACGAGATTGAGGTGGCGGACATCGCCGAGCTGGCGCCGACGCACATCGTGATCTCGCCGGGCCCGCGCACCCCCGACCAGGCGGGCATCAGCCTGCGGACCATCGGGGAGTATGCCGGCAAGATTCCGATCCTGGGCGTGTGTCTGGGCCACCAGTCGGTGGGCCAGGTGTTCGGCGGCAAGGTGGTGCGGGCGCGGGCGGTGATGCATGGCAAGACGTCGATGATCACCCACGACGGGCGTGGCGCCTTCTCGGATCTGCCCAATCCGTTCGAAGCCGCTCGCTACCATTCGCTGGTGGTCGATCGCGCCAGCTTGCCCGATTGCCTGGAGATCGCGGCCGAGGTCGCGTGTGACGGCGCCCGAGACGAGGAGACCGAGATCATGGGACTGCGACACAAGACGCTGCCCGTCGAGAGCGTGCAATTTCATCCCGAATCCTTCCTGACGCCCGTGGGTAAGGACCTGCTGCGGAACTTCCTGACGCACGGGGGGCGTCCATGACGACGGCGCCGACCGGGCTCGGAATCAAGGAAGCGCTGGCGCAGGTGGCTGATCGGCGGGACCTGTCGGCTGACGACATGGCGGCCATCGTGGGCATGTTCATGGATGGCCAGGCCACGCCCGCCCAGATCGGCGGCTTGTTGACGGCGCTGCGCATGAAGGGCGAGACCGTCGACGAGGTCGTCGGCGCCGCCCGCGCCATGCGCGCGCGCATGTTGCGGGTCCCCGTCGCCGGCTCGGCAACGTCGCTGGTCGACACCTGCGGCACCGGCGGCGACGGCTCAGGGTCGGTCAACGTGTCGACGCTGGCGGCCTTCATCGTCGCGGGCTGCGGTGTGAAGGTGGCCAAGCACGGCAACCGGGCGCTCTCGTCCCGCTCGGGATCGCACGACGTCCTGGAAGCGCTGGGTATCGATCCGGCGCCGCCGCCCTTGCTGGCCAGCCGGGCGCTGGCGGAGACCAACCTGGCGTTTCTGTTCGCGCCGCTCTATCACGCGGCCACCAAGGCTGTGGCGGGACCACGTCGCGAGCTGGGCTTCCGGACGGTGTTCAACCTGCTGGGCCCGTTGACCAACCCCGCCAGCGCACCGTTTTCGGTGAACGGCGTCTTCGCGCGCGATCGCTGCGAGCTGATGGCGCGCGCGCATCAGGCGCTGGGGACGCAGCGCGCCTGGGTGCTGCATGGTGAGGGCGGGCTGGACGAGATCGCACCGCGGGGCCCGACCTTCGTCGCCGAGCTGCGCGACGGCGCCGTCCACACCTTCGAGCTGACGCCCGAGCGCTTTGGTCTGCCAGCGTCGGATCCAGCTGGTCTGCGCGGTGGCGAGCCGAGCTTCAACGCCCGGGTCCTGACCGAGGCGCTGGCGGGCGCGCCAGGGGCCGTTCGCAACGTCGCGGTGATGACCGCGGCCGCGGCCCTTTACGTCGCGGGAGCCGAGCCCGAGTTGACCGCTGCCGCCGCCCGTGCCGGCGCGGCCCTGGACGACGGGAGTGCGCGCCGCGTGCTCGAGCGTCTGCGCGCCCTGACACCTCTGCCAGCACCGGTGGCGACCTCCCCATGATCCTCGACGACATCCTGGCCCGCACACGAATCGATCTGGTGGCGCGCCAGCGACAGCGTCCCCTGGCTGAACTGGAGGCCGCGGCGCGCAATCTGCCCCCGGTGCGCAGTCTCCGGGCGGCCTTGCGTCGCGAAGGGCGCGTCACGGCCATCGCCGAATTCAAGCGGCGCTCGCCGTCGCTCGGGTGGATTCGCGAGGGCGCGGACGTGGGCGCTGTCGTCGCCTCCTACGCGGCGGCCGGCGCAGCAGCCCTGTCGGTGCTGACCGACGAGCCTTTCTTCGGGGGCACCCTGGCGGACCTCGAGCGGGCGCGCTCGTTGGTCGAAATCCCGATCCTGCGCAAGGACTTCATCGTCGACGCGTACCAGATCGGCGAGGCCCGGGTGGCCGGTGCCGATGCGGTTTTGCTGATCGTCGCGGCGCTGGACGACGCGACCCTGCGATCGCTCTTTGCCGCGTGCGCGCGCTGGGGCGTCGAGGCCCTGGTCGAAGCCCACGACGCCGACGAGGTCGCGCGGGCCGTCGCGCTGGGCGCGGCCATCATCGGCATCAACCACCGCGATCTCCGGACCTTCACGCTGGATCGCGAGCTGGCGGTTCGCTTGCGCCCCGGCATTGCGGCCCAGACCGTGGTGGTTGCCGAATCCGGGATCCGCGTCCCGGCCGATCTTCAGCGCCTGGGCGCCGCCGGCATCGACGCCGTGCTGGTGGGCGAGACGCTGATGAAGGCCCCGGAGCCCGGCGCCATGCTGGCCGAGTTGCTGGCGTGAGCCCGTCGGGCCCGTTCCTGATCAAGATCTGCGGCGTCACCACGCCGGAGGACGCGTTGCAGGTGGCGCTGGCCGGCGCCGACGCGATCGGCATCAACCTCTGGTCGGGGTCGAAGCGCTTCGTCGGCGATGACGCCGCGGCCGCGCGCGTGCTGGCCGCGATCCCGGCCGGTGTCTTGAAGGTCGGCGTCTTCGTGAACGCTCCCGCCGACGAGGTGGCCGCAAAGGCGGCCCGGCTGGGGCTGGATCGCGTGCAACTTCACGGCGACGAGGCCGCGCATGACTTCGCTGCCCTCTCGAACGAGATCCTGGTGCGCGCGGTGCGCGTGATGGACCACGCGTCCTTCGCCGCGGCGAACGGGTGGCACGCGGGGCTGTTCCTCTACGACGCCCTGGTGGCCGGCTACGGGGGGGGCGGCGTCACGGCCCCCTGGCCCTTGATCGCCGCTCACGCACGTCGCCCGTTCTTGCTGGCGGGAGGCCTTCATCCGGACAACGTTGCCGAGGCCATCCGCGCCACGCGGCCCGCCGGGGTCGACGTGGCCAGCGGCGTGGAGTCGTCGCCGGGGCGCAAAGATCCAGCGCGGGTGCGGGCCTTCGTCGACGCGGCTCGGGCCACGCACGCGGGCCTGGCGTAGCCGCGCCAAAAACCAGCGGCGCGTCCGCCACCGTCGGATATAGTCCGGCGACATGTCGGTCACGCCCTCGGAAATACCCGGTCGGTTTGGGATCTTCGGCGGTCGCTACGTCTCGGAGACGTTGCTCCCGTCCCTGGACGAGCTCGACGCCGCGTGGAGCGTGGCCCGGCGCGATCCCGCCTTCACCGCCGAATTCGAACGCCTGCTGCGCGAATACGTGGGACGCCCCACGCCGCTGGGGTTCGCCCGCCGCCTGTCCGACGAACTGGGCCGGGGCGTGCGCTTGTACCTGAAGCGCGAAGACCTTTGCCACACCGGAGCGCACAAGATCAACAACTGCATCGGGCAGCTGTTGCTGGCCAAGCGCATGGGCAAGACCCGCATCATCGCCGAGACGGGCGCCGGCCAGCACGGCGTTGCCACCGCCACGGCGTGTGCGCTGTTCGGCATCCCGTGCGAGATTTACATGGGCGCGGTGGACGTCGAGCGGCAGGCGCTGAACGTCTTTCGCATGAAGCTGCTGGGCGCCAAGGTCCACGCGGTCAGCGCGGGAACCGCCACGCTGAAAGACGCGATGAACGAGGCGCTGCGGGACTGGGTCACCAACGTGCGGACCACGCACTACGTGATCGGTTCCGTGGCCGGACCACACCCGTACCCCACCATGGTGCGCGATCTGCAAGCCGTGATCGGTCGCGAGGCCCGGGCACAGATCCTGGCGGCCGAAGGTCGTCTGCCCAACGCGTGCGTGGCCTGCGTCGGAGGTGGTTCGAATGCCATGGGCTTGTTCCACGAATTCGTCACCGACGCCGACGTGTCGCTGTGGGGCATCGAGGCGGCGGGCGAGGGGCTGTCGACCCCGCACCATGCCGCGACGCTGACGTTGGGGCGGGTGGGGGTCCTGCACGGCGCGCGTTCGTACCTTCTGTGCGACGACGAAGGCCAGATCCAACCCGCGCACTCCATCTCGGCCGGGCTCGATTACCCCGGGGTGGGCCCCGAACACAGCGCCATGAAGGATTCCGGCCGGGCACGCTACTTGTCGGTCACCGACCGCGAGGCCCTGGCGGGTTTTCAGCAGCTGGCCCGCACCGAGGGCATCTTGTGCGCGCTGGAGAGCTCGCACGCCATCGCGGGGTTGCCGGCGGTGGTGGCAGCTCTCCCCGAGCGATCGGTGGTCATCGTGAACGTCTCGGGCCGCGGTGACAAGGACATGGGCACCATCGCGAAGTCTTTCGGAGTGTCGCTGTGACCCGGCTGGAGCAGATCTTCGCCCGCTGTCGCAGCCGAAACCGCAAGGCGCTGGTGGTGTACCTGACCGCCAGCGATCCCGACTTCGACACCAGCCGGCGGTTGATGCTGGCCGCAGCCGCGGCTGGGGCCGACATCATCGAGGTCGGCATGCCGTGGAGCGATCCGTCGGCGGACGGGATCGCCATCCAGGGGGCCATGCAGCGCGCGCTGGCGGCGGGCGGGGGCCTGACGCCCGCGCTGGCGCTGTGTCGGGCAGTGCGCGCCGAGAACAAGGACGTAGGCCTGGTGTTGTTCGGGTACGCCAACCCCATCGTGGTCACGGGCCCCGATGCCTTCGCGCAGCGCGCGCACGACTCGGGCGCCGACGCGTTGCTGTGCGTCGACTGGCCGCCGGATGAAGGGCCCGAGTTGCTGACCGCCCTGACCAAACACAAGCTGGGCTTCATTCCCCTGTTGGCGCCGACGTCGACGCCGGCGCGGGTGGCGGTCGCCGCGGGCGCTGCCACCGGCTTCATGTACTACGTGTCGATGACCGGCATCACCGGCGTGAAGCTGGCGGATCTGGAAGGCCCGCGCAAGCACGTCACGGAGATTCGCGCCATAAGCGAGAACCGTCATCCCATCGTGGTCGGGTTCGGCATCACGAACCCAGCGGACGCGCGCGCGATCGCGGGCTTCGCCGACGGCGTGGTGGTGGGCAGCGCGGCCGTGCGCATCGTCGAACAGGCAGCCGCCGCCAAGCGCGATCCGGTGCCCGAGCTGGCCGCTTTCGTGAAAAGTCTGGCCGAAGCCCTCGGCTGATTCGCGGGTCTACAGCTTCAGCCGCGCGTCCGCGCGAACCGGTTTACCGCCGACGTTCAGCGGCGCCGACTTGGTGATGCCGGCTCCCTTACCATCCAGCGGCTCGTGCCAATAGGCAACGGTGTATTCACCCGGCGGCACGTCCGCGATGCTGAAGTGGCCGTGCTCGTCGGTGACGGCGAACAGCGGGTCGGCCGAGACGTAGACCCACGCGCTCATCCAGGGGTGTCCCGCGTCGCACTGGATCCGCACGGGCCCCGGACGCGTCAGCTTGGTCGGCAGCCGCTGTCCCTTGATCGGCATCGCCACGTTGAAAACCGTGACCGGGCCCAGGCTGGCGTGCACGTTGTGCAACACCCGATCGCTGTTCACCAATGTCAGTTCACTGCCGACGGTCACTGCCTGAACGTGAGGCCGGTACAAACAGCCCACTTGGTCCAGCGTCGCGTGCCCCGGGGACGGTGATGACGGCTTCATCGCGTGCAGCGAAACCACGACATTCCTCAAGGCTCCATCGCTGCCCGCCACGACCACTTCGTTGGCGGCCTGGTCGGTCCCGCACGCGGTGGTGTCCTTGGTCAGTTTGAGCGGAGGCAGGGACGGGATGGGCCCGTCGATTTTGACGTTGCCCTCGACGACCACCCCGGCCACAGCCACCCCGGTTCGCGCGCAGGCCGCCAGAGCGATCGCCAGCATCAACTTCGAATGCTTTGAATGCGTGCGCATGCTCGCCTGACATACCCGCGGTCGGGCGCGTCGCGCAAGCGCGTGCTACTTCGGCGGGCGCGCGACCGGGCCACCGACGCGCGTTCGCAGATCACGCACGATCCCTTCCCCCAGCACCGCCGTCATGCGTTCCACCAGCTGACCCCGCAGCAGGGTGATCTCGTGTGCCAGCGCCGAGCTGGCGGTGCGTACGTACAACGTGCCGTCGCGAAAGCTGTCGGGGGTGGACCGCGCGGCCAGCATCTCGCCGGCAGCCTTCGCGTAGGCGTCGAAGACGCGATATTCCAGCGCGCGGCCCGAACCGCCCAGCCGCGCCAAGAAGCTGGACATCAAGTCCCCGGACGACTCCGGATCGGGCTGTGTGCGCGGATGCCGCTGCGAGCGCGGTGAGCGTGGAGGCTTCAAGCCATCACCAGGACGTGGCCGCGGAGTATGATGTCCGGATGTCGACCCATGTGATCTCCACTCCCAACGCGCCCCAGGCCATCGGACCCTACAGTCAGGCCGTCGCAGTCGCGATGCCGGCGCGGCTGGTCTTCTGTTCTGGCCAGATTCCGCTTCATCCCACGACAGGCGAGATCGTCGGGGCGGGCGACGTGCGGGCACAGACCGAGCGCGTGATGCAGAACCTGGCCGCGGTGCTCGAGGCAGCGGACGCCAGCTTTGCGGCCGTGGTGAAGACAACCATCTTCCTGGCGGACCTGAAAGACTTCGCCGTCGTCAACGAGGTCTACGGCCGCTATTTCACCGCCAGTCGCCCGGCGCGCGCAACGGTGCAGGTGGCGGGACTGCCGCGCGATGTGCTGGTCGAGATCGATGCCGTGGCAGCCGTCGCCCCGGGATGAGGCGAAGGGCGGCCACGGCCTTCTCGCCGCGAAATCTAGGCGGCCTTGACGACGCGGCCGGAACGCAGGCAACGGGTGCAAACCCGCACGTGCGTGGCCTTGCCGGCTACCGTGACGTGAACGCGCCGCAAGTTGGGGCGCTGGATGCTCTTGGTCTTGATGTTTGAATGGCTGACGTTGTTGGCGACGCGTCGCTGCTTGCCGCAAACTGTGCACATAGCTGGCATGATGACTTTCCTCCGGAAAAGGCGAGCAGCTCTAACACCCCCCAATGTCTTTCGCAAGCTATCGCGCGTGTTTGCGCCGCCAGATGAATAGGGGAGCCTGGACCGGGGCCATTGTCGTGCTGGTGGCGGTTCTGGCGGGGTGCCCGCGACCGCCCGGCCGGGGTGGCGTCACCACGGGCAGCGTCGAGGGCCAGGTTCGCGGGCCGAAGGGCCAACCCCTGGCCAACGTGGCGGTGGTGCTGGGCCCACATCCCCCCGACGGCCGGGTGCTGGTCGCGTCGACCAAGACCGACGCGGCTGGTCGCTACACCATGGCCGGCATTCCGCCGGGGCGCTATTACGTCGAGGCCCATGGTCCGGCCTACGCCCCCGCCAGCTCCGAGCTGGTTGTCACGGTGGCCGCGGTGGCCCGCGCGGAGCTCAGGCTGGCGGCGCTGGCCGCGCTGAAAGGCCGGATCCAGGACGGCCACGGCACACCGGTTCCCCTGGCGCACGTGCTGGCGTTCGCCGTCGCCGAGGTGGGGACACCGCCGCTGCACGAAGCGCGCTCCGACGGTCAGGGGCGTTTCGAATTACGAGGCTTGGTCGCCGGAATGCACCGCCTGCTCATCGAGGCGCCGGGCCTGGGAACGGCCGCTGCGGGGCCGGTGCGGGCTCCCGATCTAGAGGTGGTGGTGATCCTGCCCGGCGAGAGCCGTTCGATCACCGGCGTCGTGACTCGGGACGGCCGTCCCTCCGGCGGGGCGCGCGTTCTGTTGAGCGGGGAGGCCGTCTCTGAAATGCGCACCACCGACGCCGACGCGACCGGGCGCTTCGCCTTCGCCGGCCTGGGCCCCGGAACCTACGCCCTGCGCGCCGAATCCGGAGCCATGGTCTCGCCGGTGGCCACCAAGGTCGTGGTGGAAAAGACCTCGACCCTTCACGAAGCCGACGTGGCGCTGGAAACCGGACGGTACCTGCGCGGGCGCGTGGTCGACGAAGCCGGTCATGCCCTGGCGGGCGCGGAGGTTCGCGTGGACCTGATCCCGGCCACCGGCCTGTGGTCGGCGGTGAAGGCCGACAAGGAAGGGGCCTGGACCTCGCCACCCTTGCCGCCCGGCAAGTACCAGCTGCGCGCGCGCCTCCCCGGATACGCGGCCCGCCGGACGACCGTCATGGAGATCCCGCGGAGCCCGCCCGTTCCCCCCACCGCGACGCTGCCGATAACCCTGGAGCTGGTGCGGGCGGGCCGGATTGCGGGGCGAATCCTGTCGGAGGGCGGGGTGCCGGTGGTCGGCGCCACGGTGCACGATCGGCCGGCCGAGCTGGAGGAGCTGGGCGTGATCTGGTCCCCGCTGCCGGGGGCGGCGGCCGCCGCCGCGTGGCCCACCACCGGCCCCGTAGCAGCTCGCTACCGGGTGGGCACGCACGCGGCCCAGAGCGGCGCCGATGGTCGATTCACGCTGACGGACGTGTCGCCCGGGCGTCTGCTCCTGGAGATCGTGGGGACGAATTCGGTCCCGTTCCGCGGGAAGCCGCTGATGCTGACCCCTGGCCAGGATCGGGATCTGGGCACCATCACCTTGGCCACGGCGATCCCGCTCGGCGGAAGGGTGCTCGACGCCGAGGATCGACCGGTGGTGGGGGCAAGGATCGTGGCGAGGGCCCAGGGCCAAGGAGCCGGCGGGCCCGACGGGCTGTACGCCGTCACCGATCGTGAAGGGGCCTTCACGCTTCCCCTGGCCGCAGGTGATCACACGGTGACCGCTTCGCTGGCCAACCAGCCTCCCGTACAGGTCGTGGTTCAGGTGCGATCTGGCGCGCCTCCCGCACCGTTAACGCTCCGGTTGCCGCGGGACCTCGGCGTGACCACCCAGATCGGGGCGCGCCGCCGCCCCTAGCACCCCGCACTATCGCCGCGACGAACGACGGCGGACGGCGATCAGCACCCCGGCCAAAGCCAAAGTTATCGTCAACCCGCGCGTCTTCTGCTCACCGGGCTGGGCCGCCTCGGCCGCCGCGACGGCGCACGATCCTCCCGACGATCCAAGTCCGCAATGCACGGGCGTGGTGCCCGTCGGATAAATGGAACACAGTCCCAGACGGTCATCAGGCGACAGCGAGCGCTTGTCGACGTCGCCGGGCTGAGCGGACGGGTACAAGGTGGCATCTCGCTGGGCCGGCGTGAGCTGACTACCTGGCATACAGAAAGGAACCTTGTCGCCATTGTTGTCGACCGGTTCGATGGGCAGCATGGTCACGGGATCGACCAGTGCCGCCATCAGGCACGTATGGTCCAGCCCGATGAAGTGCCCCATCTCGTGAGTCAGCGCGTTCTGCAAGTCGTGTAGCCCGGCATTGCCCGCGACCGACACATCCCCCCAAGAAAAATTCGTGGCGTTGACCTCTACGTCCGCCTCGACAATCTCGCCGCACCCGCGCGACCAAATCGTGGTCAGCGCCAGCTCGCCCGACAGGTGGCAGACCATCTTGCCATCCTTGGTCGGCGAACAGATCGAGGTCCAGTCGTGGTCGCGAATGGCGACGCTGTTCTGGTTGTCATGGACGGCCGCCGGCGGCACCGTCGTGTCGGGACGCAGCGACAGGGACAGGTTCAGGAAGCTGCAGGTCGCGTTGTCGGGATCTTCCTTGCTCCACGCCGACACCGAGGCCTGCATGGCCGCCGCGATCTCGTCGGTGGGCACGGTGGGCAGTCCATGCGGATAGCCAACCAATTGCACGGTCGGAGTGCGCCACGAGAAGGGATTGCCCAGCGCCGTCTCATAGCGGACGTAGGCGTGGGCGGAGCGAATCGCGCCTCCTGACCCCAGACAAACCAGAATGAACCCCAACCACGCGCGACCGATCATCGAGCGGGCTCTCCGGCGGACTTGCCGACGGATTTGCCGAGCAGCGTGCGGACCTCGGCCCGAAAGTCATCCAGCCCCATCTGCTGGATCCGCGGTGGCTGGATTATTTTATTGGCCGTCTGCCCTGCGGGACCGCTGGCCGGGGTCGCCTTGATGAGAGTGAGATCGCGATGCGGAGCCTGCTTGATCCACCAGGTGTGCGCGCTGGCATCGAACTGCATCGGGCGCTTGCCCTGGCTCAACCCCAGAAGGCGGCTGTTGTCGGGGGTGCCTCGCAGAAACACCACCGCTCGTTCGCCCGGGGTGAACGAGGTCAACCCCGTCACCGTCATGGTCAGATCACCAACCGTGCCGCCCGGCTGGATGATTGTCAGACGACCCTCGTCCGCCTGGCCGGGGCCTTTCCAGCGCTCGACGACCTTCAGGTCCACCGTGGAGAAGATTCGTTCGTGCTTCGCGTCCCACTCGGATCTCAGGGACACGACATCGACCACCGCGATGTGATCCGCCTGCTGGACCAGATCGGGAAGCTCGAGCGCTTGCACGATCGAAGCGGTCGCAAGGGGCGCGTGAAGGGCACCGGCGCCCATCACCAGGGTCGCCCCGAGCACCGAGGCTCGCCCCCACCTGACGAGCCTCACGCCGGGACCGTTGATCTGAAGCGAGGGAGCACGACGCATGAAGTTTTTCATTATACGCATCCAAGGATGGGTTGTTGGCGACGGAGCCGCGACAATTATGGTGCTCCCGACGCGGTGCTGGGGAGCGGTCCGGGCGGCGGAGGCGGGGAGGGGAGAGGCGGGGAGGGGACAGGCGGAGCGACGTCACGGGCCACCTGCCCGGGTGGTCCCCCACGGACGGCGGCGCCCGCCGCTGGGCGCACCGCAAATCCTCCCGACGCAGGTCCCGGGATGCCTGGTCCTGCCTGAGCCTTTTCACGCGCCAAGTCCATGAAACGATACTGGCTGCGCAAGGGCGGCACTTTGTCGCCGGGACGAAGCCGTTCATATTTTCCGTCGGCGGAAAGCCGCCGGGCCTTGACGTTGTCGGCCAGGGAGACCCCCAGGACCTCTTTGATGAGGCGGTCCCTCAGGGTGGGGTCCTCGATGGGGAACATCACCTCGACGCGGCGGACCAGGTTGCGCGGCATCCAGTCGGCCGATGCCAGGTACACCTCGTCCTTGCCCCCGCCGCCAAAATGGAAGATCCGCGCGTGCTCCAGGAAGCGATCGACGATGCTGATGACGCGGATATTTTCACTGGCGCCCGGAACCCCCGGACGCAGACAGCAGATCCCGCGGACGATCAAGTCGATGGACACCCCCGCTTGCGACGCCCGGTAAAGTGCCTTGATCACCCCCGCGTCCACCAGCGAGTTCATCTTCGCCACGATGCGACCGCGCACGCCGAATCCGGTCTCGCGTTCGATCAGGGCCAGGATCCGTTCCTGAAGACCGATCGGGGCGACCGCGAAGCGCTTCCACGACGGCGGCGACGAGTATCCAGTCAGCAGATTGAACAGCGCGCCGGCATCGTCCGCGAAGGCGTCACGCGCCGTGAAGTACGAGACGTCGGCATACACGCGTGCCGTGCTGGGGTTGTAGTTTCCGGTCGAAAGGTGAACGTATCGCTTGATATGTCCGCCCTCGCGACGAACGACCAACGCCACCTTGCAGTGGGTCTTCAGCCCCGAAAGCCCGTAGACCACATGCACGCCAGCCTCCTCCAACGTGCGGGCCCATTGGATGTTGGGGGCTTCGTCGAAGCGGGCCTTCAACTCGACCACCGCGGTGACCTGCTTGCCGTTCTCGGCGGCGCGCGTCAGCGCCCGGACAATCGGCGAGTCGGCGCTGGTGCGGTAAAGCGTCTGCTTGATCGCCAGTACGTTGGGATCGGCGGCCGCTTCGGCGATGAACTCGACCACGTTTTCGAACGATTCGTAGGGATGTTGCAGGAGGATGTCCCGAGCGGCGATGACGCCGAAGATGTCGTCGTACTCCTGCAGCGGCGGGACGATCTGCGGCGAGAAGGGCTCGTCCCGCCATTCACGCAGGTCCTCGCGGCCCAGGATCGGCGCCAGATCGGACAAGTGGAGGGGGCCATCGACCAGGTAAACGTCATCGGGATCCAGGCGCAGCGCTGTGCGCAGGAAGTCGACCACGTGGGGGGGCGTCTCGTGTGCGATCTCCAGTCGAACCGCGTTGCCACGCTCGCGACGCCGCAACTCCTTCTGGATCGTCTTCAACAGATCGTCGGCATCGTCTTCGTCGATGCTCAGGTCGAAGTTGCGCGTCACCCGGAACGCGCTGCACCCGATCACGCGGAACCCCGGGAACAGATCGCCGACGTGCATGGCGATCACGTCCTCCAGCAACACGAACGACGCCTTGTGGGTCGGGCGCGGCTCGGCGCCGTCGGGCGGCGGACCGGGCGGCACCTCGATCAAGCGCGGCAACACCGCCGGTACCTGGACCACCGCCACGATGTTCTGTTGTGTCGCGGCCTTGCCCTTCTCCTTTTGAAGTGAAATCGCGAGATTCAGGCTGCGATTCCGCAGGGTGGGAAAGGGGTGACCGGAATCCACCGCCAGCGGCGTCAGCACCGGCCAGACCTCGCGCGAAAACGTCGAAGCAATCAAGGTGCGCTGCTCGACGTTCAGGCCGGCGGGGCGCAAGAAGCGAACGCCAGCGGTGGTGCCCAACCCGGGCGAGATCTGCTCGCGCCAAAGGCGGTAGGCCTCGGCGACCATGGCATGAGCGCCCTGGCTGATGGCGGTCAACTGCTCCGCGGGCGTCAAGCCGTCCGGGGGCGTCTCGGCGACGTTGCCCGACAGCTGCTGCTTCAAGCCGGCCACGCGCACCATGAAGAATTCGTCCAGATTCGACGAGACGATGGTCAGGAACTTCAACCGTTCGACCAGGGGCACGGTCGGATCGCTGGCCTCGTCCAGAACGCGTCGGTTGAACTCCAGCCAGGACAGCTCACGGTTCAGGAACAGGCGCGCCGACTCGCGATCGGGGGCGGACACGTGCCCCGCGACAACCGCGGCCACCCTGCGTGTTCGGCGAGCCATGGTTGAAGCCTAGCCTCCCGACGACCAGGCCGCGAGGGCGCCGACGCTAATGGGCTTCGAACGGAAAGGGGCCGGAACGTCGCTCCGCCCCAGCGAAACCGAGGCGAACCGCCCGCCGCTCGCGGCGATGTCCGTGGGCCCGCAGGCGCGCGCCCCGCAAGATCTCTTCGATCATGTCCTCAAAACCCAAGCCGGCGGCCGCGGCAATCTTGGGAAACAGGCTGGTGGGGGCCAGATCCGGCAGCGTGTTCACTTCCAGGATGACCTCGTTCCCGCGCTCGCTGACCATCAGATCGACGCGCGCGGCCCCCTCGCAGCCCAGCGCCTCGTAGGCCATCACGCCCAGCCGCAGCGCAGACCGATAGCGCTCAGGCGACAGGCGGGCCGGCAAGTACAGGTCCGAACGTCCGGGGGTGTGCTTGGTGCGGAAGTCGTAAAACCCCTTGCGGGGGACGATCTCGACGGCGCCCAGCGCCTGGCCGTCCAGAATTCCGACGGAGATCTCCTTGCCCTCGATCAGGCGCTCCACCAGCACTTCGTCGTCGAAGCGTAGGGCCTGCTCGACGCTCGACTCCAGTTCCAGCTCGTCGCGCGCCACGCTGACGCCCAAGGACGAACCTTCGCCGGCCGGCTTCACGATCACCGGAAAGCCGAAGGAGCCGTGTTCCGTCGTGACGTCCGGGGCCGTCCCGTCCTCGGGGGCAAAGTGGCGCCCGCTTCCGTCGAAGACGTAGCCAGCCGCAGTCGGGAGGTTGTTCAGCCGAAAAATCTCCTTGGCCTTCGCCTTGTTCATCGCCAGCGCCGAGGGCAGAACCCCCGATCCGGTGTACGGAATCCCCAGCAACTCGAGCGCGCCTTGCAGGCAGCCGTCCTCTCCATAGCGGCCCGCCAGGGCCAGAAAGGCGACGTCGATCTGCTTCTGTCGCAACAGCAGGTCCAGGTCGCGATCGACGAAGATCGGCGTGGCGTCGTAACCTCGCTCGGCGAGAGCGCGGAGGACCGCTTCACCCGAACGCTGCGAGAGCTCGCGCTGGGCCGACAGTCCACCGCAGAGCACGCCGATCTTTCGGTTGGTCATCATCATCACCGGTAACGCCCTGCGATCCGTACGTCAAAATTTTGTGGTAAAGACGGGCGCCATGACTTTCCTTGAGGCAGCGCTCGACATCCTGAAGCGCGAAGGCCGGCCTCTTCATTTCAAAGAGCTGACCGATCGGGCGATGACGAAGAAGCTGTTGACCTTCGTGGGCAGAACCCCTGAGGTCACGATGCAGACGCAGCTGACGTCGGCGGTGAAGAAGGCGCCCGGTAATCCATTCGTGCGTGTGAAACCTGGAGTCTTTGGTTTGCTCCGCTATCCCGAAATGCCCGCAGAAGACCGCGAGGCCAAGGAACGCGAGGCCAAGGAACGCGAGGCGAAAGAGAAGCCAGCGGCCAAGGAAGCAGCCAAGGAAGGCGCAACCTCCGGCAGCGGCCGCGACAACAAACGTGGCGCCCCCGAATCGGCTGAGGGTGGTGAGACCGACGAGCGGGGAAGGCGACGCCGTCGGCGCAGCGGCCGTTCACGCACCGGCAAGGCAGCCGACGAGAAGGCAACCGAGACCAAGGTCGCCGCGCCCGCGGCCACGGAAGACACGGCCGAGAGGACCGACAGCGGCGACGACGACGGCGTGGAAGAACCCCGCGCGGGCGGCCTATCGGCCGCGGCGCGTTCGGCCGCACTGGCCGAGACGGGCGTTCTGGAAGGCGATGACGATTCGCTGTTCGCGGACGACGACGCGGCCGAACCACCGGCCGCCTCGGGTTCCCCGAACGAAGCCGGCAGCGGCGACGACGACGATGAGGGCGACGACGAAGGCGATGGCCCCACCGATGCAGCCGCGCAAACCGGCGCAGCCGGCGAGCGGACCGGCGGACCAGCGGGCGCGACCGAGGGCGACGAGGGGAGCCGACGCCGGCGCCGACGCCGACGCCGACGCCGCGGCGGGGAAGAGGAATCGGGCACGCGCCCCGAAGGTGGCCGCCCGCAATCTGTGGGCGAAAACGGCGACCTGGCCCCACGGGCATCTTCTTCCGAGGGTTCACCCGATTCCGGGCGTGGCGCTTCCGACGGCGGCGCGCCTGCGAGCGACGGCTCCAGCGGGGGCGAAGCGTCGTCGGCGGCAGGCGAGGGCGCCGGAGATTCGCAGGCAGCACGCAAGGTGATGACGCCGCTCGATGCGGCGATCGAGATCCTCCGTGCGCAGCCACCGGGCCGCGGTGTTCATGTGCGACAACTGGCCGACAGCGCCATTCGTCGTCGCCTGATCCACGGCGAGCCCAACGAGGCGTGGCGGGTCATCCGCACCGCGCTGGCCGCCGAACCCAAGGATCGCCTTCGCCACGGCATGCGTCCGCGCGTGAAGGCGGCTGGCAGCGGTCTGTACGCGCTGGCCCGCCGTCCGCCCGACGCCGAACTCGAGAAGGCCGAGCAGGTCTTCGGCGAGGCGCGCCGAGCGCTGCGTGAGCGAACGATGGCCGCGCTGGAACGCCGCCTGGCCGATCTGACCCCGGGCGCTTTCGAGGCGCTGATGCGGGTCCTGTTGCAGCGGGAAGGGTTTGGTCCGACGACCTTCGTCAAGCGCGTCGAGGGGACCATCTACGTCGAGGCCTTCCGGGGACGCGGCTCGCGTCCGTCGAAGTGCCTCATCGGCCTGCGTCCGGGCGGCACGCCCGCCGGCCGGCGCGCCATCGGCGAGCTGCGCGCGGGCATTCGCGCCCGGAACCACGATGAAGGGGTCCTGTTGCTGGCCGGCCGTCTGGCCGACGAGGGCATCTCCGAATGGAAGCAGCCGGGTCCGCCCGTCGAGATCGGCGATGGCGCGGCGCTGGCCGAGACCTGCGTGCGGCATGGCGTGGGCGTGGTCAGCGCTTCCGTCAATGTGGACTTCGTCGACGCTGACTTCTTCGCGGAGCTGGCCGAAGGTTGATCGGGGGCGGCGGTGGTGCCCCAGACCCAGCCTGATGAAGCGCGTCCCCAGGGCGTGTGGCACTGGCTGGGTCGGGTGGCCTTCGCCGATACGGTCGCGCTGCAGGAGCGGCTGCGCGCGGCGGTCATCGCGGGCAGCGGACCCGAGACGCTGCTGTTGCTGGAGCACCATCCGGTCATCACGATGGGGCGCAGCGCGGTCCCCGCCAACGTCCTGGTGAATGAGGCTGAACTTTCCCGCCGAGGCATCGCGCTTCACCGCGCCTCACGCGGAGGCGATGTCACGTACCATGGTCCGGGCCAGCTGGTGGGATATCCGGTGGTGACGCTGCGGCGGGGTGTGCGGGCGCACATCGAAGGGATGGCGACGGCGCTGGCCGAGGTACTGGCTGCGCTGGGTCTCCCAGTTCTGTATCGCCGCGAAGCGCCCGGCCTGTGGTTTTCGTCCGGGGACGCGTACCAGAAGGTCTGCGCCTTCGGCGTCAATGTTCACCGCCGCGTGGCCATCCACGGCTTCGCGTTGAACCTTGATCCGATCCTTGAACACTTCTCACTGATCGTCCCGTGCGGCATGGCCGGCTGTCCCGTCACGTCGCTGCGTGCTTTGACCGGTGCGGCGCCGACGCCCGCGGATCTGGCCGCCCGCGTGGCCGCCGCGCTGGGCGCGCGACTGGGCGTGACCTTCGCCGCGGCACCGCCGCCGGAGGATGGTGCGAACGCCGATCGGTCCTGTGTTTCCATTGCAACCGCCGACAGCACCATTACAATGGTCGGCGCGTGACAACGCAGCCTCTTCGGATCGTCGTCATCTACAACCGCGACTTCGAGGGCGCCGAGAGCGATCCCGAAAACCGGGCCCGGGAAGACGTCGAGAGCGTGGCGACCCACCTGATGAGGGTGCTGGAAGCCCGTGGCCATCTGGCCTACGCCGTCGGCGTGCGCGACGACATGGGCGCGACCATGGACGAGATCCGGCGACGCGCCCCCGCGGTGGTCTTCAACCTTTGTGAGTCGGTCGGCGGCGACAGTCGGTTCGAACCGCTGTTGCCGCTGCTGTTGGAGCAGGGCCACCTGGTCTACACTGGCTCGGGTCCGCTGGCGTTGTCGCTGGCGCTCCACAAGCACAAGGCCAAGGAAATCTTGCGTGCGCGGGGCGTGCCCACGCCCGAGGCCGCCTTCGTGACCCAGAAGGGCCAGGCCGTCGGGCTGCCGTTTCCGCTGATCGTGAAGCCAGCGCGCGAGGACGCATCGGTGGGCATCTACAGCGAATCGGTCGTGTGGAACGAACCCGCGCTACAGGCGCGGGTCGCGCACGTCCTGGATCAATACCGGCAGCCGGCGCTGGTGGAACGCTACATCGAGGGTCGCGAGATCTACGTATCGCTCCTGGGGCGGGTGGACGGTCCTCCCGAGGTCTTGCCATTCTTCGAGATCGATTTTTCGGGGCTGCCGGCGGACCGGCCCCGCATCGTCTCGTTCGAAGGCAAATGGGTGGAGGACTCCGTCGAGTACGCGGGCACCAAGCCCGTTCGCTGCGAGCTGGAATCCGCCGTCGCGAGTCGGGTCGCCGCCGCCGCCCAGGGCGCGTGGGATGCCCTGGAACTGCGGGACTACGGACGCGTCGACATCCGGCTCAGTAGCGACGGCACGCCCTACGTCATCGACATCAATCCGAACTGCGACTTGTCGCATGAGGCGGGAGGCTTCGCGCGCGCGGCCCGAGCGGCAGGGCTGGCGTATGATGGCGTGATCGCGCGATTGCTGGAACTGGCCCTCGCGCGACAGTCCCATGCGCAAACGAAGACCACCCGGACGACCGTCCGCCAGGCGAGGGCCCTGGCGATCGCCGAACGCGCCGCGGTCCCGCCGGCCCCCGGGTCCGCGACCGCTTTCGGGCCCCCCCGAGCGCTCGACTCCTAGCGTGCCTGACGGCACTGACGGGACGAATCGCCGATGAGCGGCCAGCCAGCCTTCTGGCGCGGAGCGCGGACGATCGCCTGGCTGGCGGTCGCCGCCCTGGTGGTCGCGGGTGGGTCATGTCGGCGGGCGACGTCACCGTCACCCAAGGAGGCACCGCTGCCGATCCTGGGCCAGGTCGACATCCAGGCCGATCCCGTGCCGACGGAGGACTCGCCGCGCATCGACGGCGCCGCAGTTGCCGAGCGCGTGCGCGGTTTTGTGAGCACCTCCGGCATGGTCGGGCCGACAGCAACCGACGGGGGCGCCAGCGGTCCGGTGGTTCGCATCCTGGGCCGGGTCAGCGTCGAGGTGGTGACCGTCGACAAGAAGGGGCTGTGCCGCGCCGCCGTCAGGCTGGCCATCAGCACGCGCCCCTCCGACGCCCCCGGAGCGCTCTCGGACGACCTGCAGGCGCTGGGCGAGGAACGTTTCGTCGTCGGCGCATCGGTTGATCGGCAGCAACTGGCCCAGAAGCTGGTGGAGCGAACGGCAATCGATTTGTTGGCGGGCCTGGCCGCGCGCAGTCACCTGCGCCGGGCCACCCCCAGCGAGCTACACGCCGCGATCGTGGGAGACGGCGGAGTGGAACTGCGCCAGGAAGCCATCCGTGCCGTCGGAGAACGGCGGATCGCCGCGGAGGCGCCCACGCTGCTGTCCTTGTTGAACACGCCAGACGAAGCGATTCGCGACGGCGCGCTGGGCGCCCTGATCTTGTTGCGCGACCAGCGTGCGGTGACGCAGCTGACCCGCGATCGGTCGTTTCACGACCGTCGCGAGATGATGAAGATCCTGGACGCGATCTCGCTGATCGGCGGCGATGAAGCGCGCGACTATCTGGCGTTCGTGGCGCAGAGCCATGACGATCCGGAGATTCGCGAGCTGGCCCGGGCCGCTGCGGAGCGCATGCTCCGGACCGCCCCCAAGGCGACTCCCTGATCGACAGCTGGGCTCTCGGCTGCCAACTCGGCGACATTCAGTCGAATTCGTCCGAAATTACGCTATAGTAGGCGATACCATGGCAGCCAATCTAGTTGGCGCAGGGGTGGACCGAGTCGCCGGACGCTACCTCTTACAAGCGCCGCTGGGTCGCGGCGCCGAGGGCGAAACCTTCGCGGCCATCGACGAGCGGGACCAGCGGCGCGTGGCCGTCAAGCTGTTCGCCGGCTCCTCCCCGGCGGTTGCCGCGCGCGTGCGCTTCGAATTCGAGCGCCTGGCCTCCCTGCGGCATCCCTCCCTGGTGCGGGTTCTGGACGTGGGACGGCACGGCGAGCGTCCCTTCATGGTCACCGAGCTCGTGGACGGTGACGATCTGTCCAGCCTTGCGCGCGTGAGCGACGCCCAGGTACGGCGGGTTGGTTTCGAACGATTGGCGATCGACGTGGCTGACGCCCTGGCGTGCCTGCACGCCCGGGGCATCGTCCACGGCGATGTCTCGCCCGAGAACATCCGGCTGACCGCGGAGGGGCGCGCGGTCTTGATGGATCTGGGAGCGACCGCTTTTCCGTCCACGGGTGGCGCGACCGGCACGCTGGGATTTGCGGCTCCGGAAGCCCTGGTGGGCGCGGTGGGTCCCGCCGCCGATCTGTTCGGGTTGGGAGCCACGCTATTCTTCGCCTGGACCGGCGAGGCCCCGTTCGGGCGCGGTGTTGACGCCGTAACGGCCACCTTGGCGGGCGGCGCTCCTCGCCCGTCGGAGATTCGCCCGGGACTGTCCGCGCCATGGGACCAGTTGATAGGAGATCTCTTGGGCGCGACCCCGACGGACCGCCCGTCCTCGGCGCGACAGGTGCTCCTGCGGGTCACGCGGATGTGCGCTGGCGCGCCTACGGCATCGTCCGCCGAACTGCTGCCGCCTCACCCGGCAGGCGATCCCCTGGCGGGTCTGTTCGTAGGGCGGGGCCAACAGCGAGGCGTCCTGTCCGACGCGCTGGTCTCCCTGGGCGATGGCGGTGTCCGGCATTCCGTGGTCGCGCTTGTGGGTGTGGAGGGCTCGGGCCGCCGGACCTTGCTCGACCTGGCCCTGCAGGACCAAGCGCTCAGAAACCTTGGCGCCGCGCAGTCGTTCGTCGACGTATGGAGGGGGGACCTGAACGGGCTCGCCGCTTGGCTCTCGGAGCTCGAGATGCGCGACGAGGCAGCCGACGTCGGGTTGGACGGCGATCCCGAGCATCGTCGGCACGCCTGGTTCGCGCGCGTGATGAGGGCCCTGGAGACGCGTGCCGCCCGCACTCCGATCTGCGTCGCGCTCTGCGCCGGAACCGACGAAGAGGCGTTCGCGGCGTTCGTCGGGGGCGCACCGCCGTCGGGCCGGCTGCTGTTGTTGGTTCCCGCGAGACAACCGATCGGGCGCGTCGGCGCCACCGAACTGGCGCTGGGCCCGCTGCAACAGCAAGAGGTGTCGACGTTGGTGGAACGCGCGCTGGGGGAGGAGCTGCCCGCACCGATTGTCGCGCGCGTGTTGGCACGCGTGTTCGAGGTATCGGGAGGCCACGCCGCCACCACCGCCCACCTGGTGCGTCAGCTGGTCACAGCCCATCGCGAGGGGGCCGTGGAGCGCTTCGTTCCCATTGCCGACGCGGGTCTGGACGGGCTGCTCTCGGTCTCGTGGGCGGGGCTTCCAGCAGCGGCCCGTCGCTACAGCGCCGCGGTGGCGCTGGGCCTGACCGCCCCGCCCGACGCCCAGGCAGCCGCGTCGGCGGCCGCTGCGGAGCCGGCTCGCGCCGCGGGATGGGTGACCGGCGACCCCCTGGATCCAAGGACTCCCACCGGCGCCCACCAGGCGGTGATCATGCGGGCGCTGGCATCACCCGAGCTGCGCGACGTCACCCTGGGCGCGCTGGCGGCGCCGCCGGCGGGGCTTCCCGAGACCGACGGGCGGAGGGGACTGTGCCTCGAGGCCCTGGGCCAGATCGGGCCGGCCGTCGCCGCCTTTCGGCGGGCGGCTGCCATCGACACACCGAAGGGAGGCGGTGAGGCGCGGGCCTGCCAATGGCTGGCACGCGCCGCGACGCTGGTCCCCGACGCGCTGACAGCCGACGAGCGCATTCGGCTGGCGAATCGATTGTCGCTGGAAGGACGTCACCAGGAAGCGATCCGCGCCCTGAGCGCCAACCTGGGCGGATCCTCGATGCTGGCAGGCGATGATCAGGTGCGTCTGGAAGAACGGCGGGCCTGGCTCCACGCCCGCATGGGCAATCTCGACCAGGCCCGGGCCATCCTCGAACAGGCCATCGCCGCCACCGATACTGCCGCGGCCAGGCTGGCGCGCGCCCGCCTGGCCCGCGTCCTGGTGGGACTGCACCGTTTCGCCGATGCCCTTTCGATTGCGCAAGGCGCGCTGGCCGACCCCGTGGCCGGGCCGCTGGCCGTCGAAGCGTCGCTGCTGGCATACGCCTATGCGGGCGATCTACCAGCGGCCCGCGCCCTGCTGGCGACAGGACCGGCTACGGCCTTGCCACCGCTCCGCGCCCGGTTTCTGACCAGCCTGGTCGCGCAGCTGTCGGGCCAGCTGCCCGCTGCGCTTGGCGGCTATCAGGAAGCCTTGGGCTTGGCTGACGACCAGGGCGACGTCCATACGGCGGCGGCCATCGCCCTGAACCTGGGCGCGGTGGCTGCCGAGGCCGGAAACTATGCAATGGCACTGAATTCGGGTGAGCGCGCCATCCGCGAGCTGGGTCGCATCGGGGCCATCGCCGACCTTTCCACCGCGCTCTTCAACGCCGGCATTTTGTTGGTCGAGCTGGGTGACCTCCCGGGTGCGGGTCGCATCGTCGCGCGGCTGCGCAACGAGCAGGCACTTCACTCGGGCGCGTCGGAGGCGACCGCCAGCTATCTCAGCGCCGAAATTGCGACCCGGCGGGGGGATGATCGCAGCGCGCTGCCGGACCTGGTCCGTGTGGCCGGTAACCGGAACGTGAATCCCGCCGTACAGGGGGCTGCGCAACGAGCGCGCGTCGACGCGCTGGCGCGCCTGGGCCGCGTCGATGAGGCCCTGTCGCTGCTGACCGAGCTGGAGGGCGCCTCGCCGACTGGCGAGCCGGAGCTGCGCCTGTGTCGCGCGCGCACCCTGCTTGCCAGTCGGGTCGGAGATGTCGACGCCGTCCTTGGGCTGGCTCAGGCGATGGCTCAGGACGCCGCGCAGGCCGAGGCGGAAGGCCGCCGTCCCCGCGCCTGGCGGGCGGCGTTGCTGGCGGCCCGCCTGATGGATCGGGTGGGCCGAACCGCCGACGCCCAGCGTTCCTTCACCGTGGCCCGCCGCTTGTTCGAGGAGGTTTCCATGTCCACGCCCATCGATCACCGTCCCGGCCTGGAACAGGCTGCCGATGCGGGCTTCTTCTTCGGCACGGGTGCCGGCCTCGCCAACCCCGGTGTCGACGCGGCCGCGCACGCGCGGGCCACCCGCAACGAAGGTCGGCTCCGTCGGCTCTTGCGCATCAACAAGCGCTTGAACAGCGAGCTTCGGCTTCCCCGCCTGCTGGAACTGATCCTGGATACGGTCATCGAGCTGACCGAGGCCGAACGTGGGTTCGTGCTGCTGGAGGACGACAAGGGCGAACTGGCCGTGAAGGCCGCCCGCAACATCGATCAGCAATCCCTCGAAGGAGGCGCCCTCGATCTGTCGCGCTCGATCGCGCGGCAGGCGGCCACGGGGGGCGGGCCCATCGTCACCATCGATGCCTCTGGCGATCCACGTTTTCGCGACGCCCTGTCGGTATCCGACCTGCACCTGCGCTCGGTGCTGGCGGTGCCGCTGCACATCAAGGGGCGCGCGGCAGGCACCATCTACGTCGACAACCGACTGCGCAAGGGCGCGTTCGGCGAGGACGACATCCAGCTGGTGCTCGATTTCTCGGAACAGGCGGCCATCGCCATCGAGAACGCCCGGGTCCTGGGCGAGCTGCGACGTAGGGAACGCCAGATCGAGACATTGAACCAACGGTTGGAACGCGAGCTGGCGGCGCGCAAAGAAGAGCTGACCGGCATGAAGCAAGAGCTGCGCGAAAACCGTGGCGCGCTGGCGATTCGCTACGACTATCGGAATATCGTCGGGCGCACGCCGCGGATGATGGACCTGTTCCGTCTGCTGGATCGCCTGACGGACACCAGCTTGCCGGTCGTCATCCAGGGCGAGAGCGGAACCGGCAAGGAACTGGTCGCCCGCGCGCTCCATTTCAACGGGCCCCGGCGGCACCAGCCGTTCGTGTCCGAGAACTGCGCCGCCATTCCCGAGACGCTGCTGGAATCGACGCTGTTCGGCGCTGTTCGCGGCTCGTTCACCGGCGCGGATCACGACAGCCGCGGTCTGTTCGAGGTGGCGGACGCGGGAACGCTGTTCCTCGACGAGGTCGGCGAGATGTCGCCCGGGATGCAGGGGAAGCTGCTGCGCATCCTGCAAACAGGCGAGCTGCGCCGGGTCGGTGCCGAACGAATCCGCAAAGTCGACGTGCGCATCATTGCCGCCACCAACCGCGATCTGGGGCGAATGGTGGAAGAAGGCCGGTTTCGACAGGACCTCTTCTTTCGCCTGTCGGTCGCGCCCATTTTGCTGCCGCCGCTCCGCGAGCGGCGTGACGACATCGCGTTGATCGCAGAACACTTCGTGACCAAGCTGGCAGCGCAGGGGAAAGGTCCGCCCAAGACCATCGAACCCTCGGCCATGGCGCGCCTGCGCGCCTATCGCTGGCCCGGCAACATCCGCGAGCTGGAGAACGAGATCATGCGGGCCGGGGCGCTGTCCACGTCGAATCGGATTTCGGTCTCGGATCTCTCTCCGCATGTGGCCGGGGACGGCGAGGCCGCCCTGACCACGCTCGAGGATCCGGACAGCCTGGCACTCAAGCCGCGGGTCGAACGGCTGGAGCGCGCGCTGTTGCGGGAAGCCCTGGCGCGCAGCACAGGAAACCAGACCAAGGCGGCCGAGTCGCTCGGGCTATCTCGCTTCGGCCTTCAGAAGAAGCTGCGACGGTACGGGATGGGATGAAGTCATGCTCCCAAGGTTGTCATCGTCCGCCAACCGGGTTGGCGGCACCGCGGCCCGCGGCGCGGAGAATCCGCGCCCGGCCCGGGCCCGGGGCTTGCTTTCTTCTTGGCTGGGGAGTCTCGTCATCAGCACAGGCATGAAAAGCTCGCCGACCCAAAAGCACGGGACCGCGTTCCGGATCGCCCGACTGGCCAGCGCCTGCACCGCGGCCTTGGCGCTGTGGGCCTGCGGTCCCGTCTACATCCCGGTGCCTCCCCCTGGCCAGGTCTCGTTCACGGCCGAACCATTGACGGACGCCACCGGCACGGTCCACACCTTGTGGACGGCGCGCGGCGGACCGAACGGCAACGCCGCGAATGCCACGTTCTCCATCGTCGATCGCGAGAGCGGTCAGGGAGTGATCACGGTCGCGGCCTCCGACGGCAGCTTCGTCGCCGGCCCCATGCAGGCCTTGGTGGGCGATCGCATCAGCATCTCATACCGGGACGCCCATGGCCGGGAAAGCCCCGCCGCATGCCGACTGCTGTCCGATCTTCCGCAGGCGGAACCATGCCCCTGAGCGCGTCGCGGGCCGGCTGGCCACGCGGTCAGCCACGCATCTGACCTTCAACGATTGACCTGGCGACTGACTGGCGACTGACTGGATCGACCGTCAGCTCAATCCGCGTCAGGAGCATCAGCGGGAGGCGGGGCCTCGCCTCGGGCGGCCGAAGGCAGCTTGCGAACCTCGTCTCGCGCCCGCCGCCAGGCGGCCTGAATGATCCACGAGATCGATCGGTCCTGTCGAATCGCTTCATGCTGCGTCTCCGCCAGCATGACCGAGTTGAAATAAAGGGTAACCTTCCGCTTCGCGGAGGGGGCCACGCCTCGGACGTCTTTGGAAGTGTCGGACACGGAGGTGAGCTCGTCTCAGTTCGAGATGTCGGCCTTCGGGGGCAAGAAGACCGTCACGCCCAGGGTCGCAATCCAGTGCATCGTCCAGGTGAGGTCATCGTTGTTCGCATGGCCATCGCCGTTGACATCCCGTCCCGCCGGGTTGTCTTTGTTGCCGACGGTGCGAATCTCCGCGCCAATGCCGACAAAGTCGTTGAGGAATGCATGCATGCCACCGGCAACTGTCCCACCAATCTTGCTGCCCGTGACCGTGCAGTTCACAGCGTCGACGTTGCCCGCACAGGCGGGCGCGGGCGTGCCGCTGCTCCCCTTGACGAGGCTCACGAAGGCCGGCCCCCCCGCGATGTAGAAGTCATAGTGCGCGAACAGCTTGCCGAACAGCGAGAACTTGCCGGTGAACGGCGTGAACTCGAGCTGGCCAGCCAGCACCATGCTCGGCTTGTTCATCGCGGACTTGGCCATGGCGGCGGTGGGAGCCCGATCGCCCTCTTCGGGGTTCAACGTGGAGGTCAGCTCGTCCTGAAAGCCCGTCGCAAACGACTTCACGTTGAACAAACCCAGACCACTGATCGCCAGCCAGTCGGTGATGTGGAAGGCCAAACGCCCGTTCAACAGCACGCCATGAAAGAAGGTCTCGTTCAACGTCGAGCCCGCGCCGACGGAGACTTCGAAGCGCTTGTCTCGCAGCTCGACCCGCTTCCGGATGGCCGGAGCGTCAGCCAGCGGGCTCTTGTGCTGCGCCTGCGCTGAGGACGGAACGACGGAGGCGAGAAGCGTCGACGCGAAGAAGAAGGAGAGGGCGATCCGTTTCATCATGGGCTGGTCCTTTGCGGGCTCGGTCGCGGGCTCGGGCAGACGTCAGGGGCGCGTCGTCGTTTTAGCGGGGCGTCTTGTACTGGAAGCTGGTCGGGAAGTACACGCCCAGACCGACGTAGAACATCAGGTTGTTCACCATCTTACCGTCGGCGTGAGACTTGGCCTCGGCGGCGGTGGCGTACACCTCCTTCGTCCGGGTCAACGGCTCGAACTTGTCCAGGATCAGGTAGTCGCGAAACATGTAGTTGACCGACATCCAGTCGAACAGGAAAAACCGGCCCCCGATGCCGAAGTGGGGCGTGATGGCCATGGTCTGGAACGTGGGTAGGGCCAGATCGCGGGGAATGATCTCGGTCTTGGTGACGCCTACGCCGGCCGACCCGATGATCTCCCAGTGAACGATGCCCTTGTTGAAGAGGGCGAACTTTCCGTAGACCGGCACGTAGCCGAAGCTCAGCATGCCGCTCCACAGGTAACGGTTCAGCGTGGGAATGCGGTTGTACTGCAATCCGATCAGCGTCTCGCGCTCGGTCAGCTGCTTGACGTAGTAATTGCCCTGAAGCCCGATGGAGAGTGCGTCGGTGATGAAGTAGTTCAGATCGAGGCCGAACACGTAGTGACGGATCAGGATGTCGTTGATCGACGTGCCCGTGAAGGGCGCCAGTTCGAGACGCCCGCCCTTCAGGAATCGCTTGCGCGGAATGACCACGATGTCCTGCCAGGTCAGCGTGCTCGATGCCTTGACGGCGCTCGCAGCGGCTTCGTCGGTCTTGTCGCTCAGATCCAGCTCACCGGTGGTGTCGCCAATGTCGGGCGCCGCCGGTTCGCTGCCCGCAGGATCGGCGTCCTTGGCGGAGGTGGCCTTCGCATCACCCTTGTCTTTTGGCCCCGCGGCCCACGCGGCCCGACCCAGCCCGCCTCCCATGACGATCGCTACGAAAAGGCACACAGCCTGGCGCTTCATATTCCCTCGCTCGTGAGACGGAGTTGGCGGGTAGTCGAAAAGATGAAGGATTTCAATCGCTTATCGCGTAAGCGGAAAAGGTTCCGCACTATATCACGCGGATTTTTTTGCACGCAAATAAAAATGGCATCTCGCGTACTTACCGCGCCCCCGTGACGGAGACCGCGGCGTCGCCCGGCGTGCGTTCGTACAGCGCCTCGACGAATTCCTCGGCGTCGAATTCTCGGAGGTCCTCCACCCGTTCCCCGATGCCGATGAAGCGCACGGGAATCTGAAGCTGATCAGCGATTCCCAAGATGACACCTCCCTTTGCGGTTCCATCGAGTTTCGTGAGGACGATACCCGAAACGGCCATCGCTTGTGTGAAGATCTGCGCCTGAGCGATCGCATTTTGGCCGCTGGTCGAGTCGATCACCAGCCACGTTTCATGCGGGGCCCCAGGCGCCGCCTTGGCGATCACCCGCCGCACCTTCTGCAACTCCTCCATCAGATCGGTCTTGGTGTGGAGCCGTCCGGCCGTATCGCAGATGATGACGTCGAACGCTTCGTTGACCCCGCGCTTGACCGAATCGAACAGGACCGAGGAGGGGTCGGCCCCCTCCTTGCCACGCACCAAGGTGGCTCCGACGCGATTGGCCCAGATCTCCAGTTGCTCGGCCGCGGCCGCCCGGAAGGTATCGCCCGCGCCGACCAGAACCTTCTTGCCGTCCGCGATCAGGCGGGACGCCAGCTTGCCGATGGTGGTGGTCTTCCCGCTCCCGTTCACCCCGATGATCAGCAGGACCATGGGGCGGGCGGCCGACCAATCGATGGGCTTCGCCCCCAGCGACAGCAACTCCTGGGTTCGGCGCTGGAGAAAGGCCCAGGCCGATTCGGGATCACTGAGCTCCCGGCGGGACAGGGAAGATCGCATCTCCTCCAACAGCTTGCTGGCGGTGCGGACCCCGATGTCTGCCGTGAGTAGAACCTTCTCGATCTGGTCCAAGAGATCGGCGTCGATCTCACGCTTTCCGGCGAAAAGCTCACCCAGTTTCGAGATCCAGCCCGACCGCGTGCGCGCCAAGCCAGGCGCCAGCGCCTCGGACTTGCGACGCTTTTGAGGCGGCGGCGGCTCGGTGGGGCGCTCTTCCTTGAGCTGGACTGGCACCGGGACCGGCTTGCGCTCGTCCTGGGCCGGGGCCGGTGGCGGCTCGACCTTCTCCCGTTTGGTCCGCGCCTCTCGGGGTTTGTCCTTGCGCGCCTCGGGCTTGGGGGGCGCGACCGGGGCTTCTTCAGCAACTTCCTGGACTTGGCGTTCGTCTTCGCCTTCCGGCTCGACGTCCCGCGGCGGGACGTCGCCCTTCCGGCGGCGGGGTTCGGGTAGGGCCGGTGTTTCTGCCCCTTCGATCTGCCGCCGGCGGGTCGCCCGGGCCCTCCGGACCAGGAGAAAGCCGAAGACGACGGTCAGAAACAGGCCGCCGGCAACCGCCAGCATCTGGATAAGTTCTTGGGAAAGGATATCTCCGCCACCTAGGTTCATGCGCGGGCGGACATTACCACCCACATTTGCTCCTGGGGAGCACATGTTGGCGGCCCGAGTTAACGCTTTACAGCAGCTCCTCGGAGGGTGTACTCAAAGGACGCGGTCGAGTGACAATATATGTCACGTATGGTCATCCCCGGGCCCGCCAAGAAACTCGCATAACCCGCTGACCGGTAGTTTGCTGGTACCAGGCAGCAGGAGGCACGATGAGAATCAAGCGCATCGAGATCATCGGATTCAAGTCCTTCGTCGAGAAAACCGCCATCTCGTTTCAGGACCCCGTCACGGCGATCGTCGGACCCAACGGCTGCGGCAAGTCGAACATCGTGGACGCCATCCGCTGGGTCATGGGCGAGCAGTCCGCCAAGCACCTGCGCGGGCGCGCCATGGAGGACGTGATCTTCGCCGGCTCCGAGACGCGGGGACCGGCCGGTATGGCCGAGGTGTCGCTGACCTTCGACGGCGCGAGTCTGCGCGGCGACGTGGCCCCCGGCGGCGTGCCCTGGGGCGCGATTGGCCCCGCGGAGATCGTGGTCACACGCCGCCTGTACCGCGACGGGCAAAGCGAGTATCTGCTGAATGGCGTGCCGTCGCGCCTCCGTGACGTCGTCGAGTTCTTCCTGGGCACGGGAGTCGGATCCAAGGCCTACGCCATCATCGAGCAGGGTCGCATCGGCTTCATCGTCTCGTCGCGCCCCGAAGATCGGCGGGGACTGATCGACGAAGCGGCCGGCATCACCAAGTACAAGGTGAAGAAGAAGGCGGCCGAGCGGCGCATCGAATCGACCCGCCAGCACCTGCTGCGCGTGTCGGACATCATCGGCGAGATCGAAGGACGTCTGCGCTCGCTGCGTCTGCAGGCGGCCAAGGCCGAGCGGTACAAGCGCTACAAGGGGGAGCTGCGCGACCTGGACCTGTGGTCGGCTTCCCAGCGTTTCCTGGGGCACCTGGCCGAGGAAAAGTCACTGGGCGTCGAGATCACCGAATTGACCGAGGCGCACGGAAACGAAGCCCGGGCGATGGAAATCGAGGAGGCCGCCGTCGAGATCGAGCGCCTGTCGGTCAGCGAGGAAATGAACGAGCTGGGTGCCGCGAAGGACGAGCTGTTCGCGCTTTCGAACAAGGCGCAGCTGGGATTTCAGCGCGCGCAGTATCAAGAAGACGAGGCGGAGATGCTGGTGTCGCGGGCCGGGACGGAGCGCCGCGAGATCGAAGGGTTGATCGCCCGACAAGAAGAATCCGCCCGTGCCATCGAGGAGCTGGAGAGCCAGCTGGCCCGCGTGGACGAAGAGGCCGCCGGCAGCCGCGAAGAGTTCGAGACCAAGCACCGCGCGCACGAAGAGCTGCGCCAGCAGCTGTCGACCGCACGCGCCCAGCTGGACCGCGCGGTGTCCGAGCTGGCGGCCTGTCGTACCCGAATCGCCCGCAACGAGTCCGAGCAGGCGGCCGCCTCCGCGCGTCAGGAGGACCTGCGGGCCCGGATCGAGAGCATTGGATTCGAGGCCACCACCGCCGAAGAGGGTTCGACGGCGCGCCTGCAGGACGCCACCGAGCTACGCGCCAACCTGGCCGCCATCGAGGAACGCCGGACGGCGCTGTCGCTGCGTAAGAAGGAGGCCGAGGCCCGGCTGGCAGAGCTGCGCGGCGAGGTCTCGCGCGGCGAGATGGAGCTGGAGACCCTGCGCGAGGAATTACATCGCCGTCGATCGCGACTGGGCTCGCTGTCCGAGATCCAGGACCGCTACGAGAGCTTCCACAAGGGCGTTCGTGCCATCATGCAGAACCGCCGCGACAAGGAAGGGCAGGGCAAGGTCTCGGGCATCAAAGGGGTGGTCGCCGACATCATGCAGCCGCCTCCCGAGCTGGAGACCGCAGTCGAGGCGGTGCTGGGCGAACGGCTGGGGAACATCATCGTCGAGTCGCACGACGTCGGCGTCGAGGCCATCGAGTTCCTCAAGTCGAGGAGCGAAGGACGCTCCAGCTTCATTCCCCTCGAGCTGCGCTCGGTGGGGCGCGCCAGCCTTCAGGCGGCCGCGCCGGGCGCTGTCGTTTACGACGCCGGCGGCGGCCTGTCGGTCGATCCGCCGTCGCTGTCGGTGTTCATGCCGCCGGTCAACGAACTGGCGCCGTCGGGGCCGGGCGATGTCTTCTCGGCGTGGCCTACCGGCGAGGGTGTGCGTGGCCCGTTGCTGGACCTGATCGGCTACGACCGTCATTACGACAGCGTTGCGACCTACCTGCTGGGCGACGTGCTGGTGGTCGAGGATCTGGCGCGCGCTCTGGAACTGTGGCGGCAGACGAGGACCACCAAGACCATCGTCACCCTGGACGGCGAAGTGGTCGATCCTCACGGCGTCGTCACGGGTGGCTCGCGGGAATCGTCCGTCGGCGTGCTGGAACAGAAGCGCGAGATTCGCGATCTGGAGCTGGTGGTCGCCAAGCTGGACGCGGACTACCAGCAGACCCTGGCGCGGCACGTGTCCACCAAGCAGGCCCTGGCCGAGGTGACGGCCCACATTGACGGGATCGTCACCGAGTTGCGCGCCGACGAGGTGAGCCTGGTCTCGCAGCGCAAGGATCTCGAGCGCGCGACCGAGGAGCAGCGGCGGCTGGAGGCCCGCCGCCAGCAACTGGTGAACGAGACCGAGGTGCTGGCCCGCAATCTGGGCGAGGCCGAGCGCCGCCTCCAGGTAGCCTCCGAGGCGCTGGAGACCGACGCTTCGATGGTGGAATCCACCGATGCGCTGGTGAACGAGCTGCGCAGCTCGACCGCGGAGCTGACCGCCCAGGTGGACGCGCTGGGCAGCGAGCTGACCGCGCTGAAGGTCCGGGCCGCTCAGGCCGAGGATCGGCGCAATCACGCCCACGCGACGTTGCAGCGCCTGCACATCGAGGCGACCGAGAACCAAGCCCGTCGCTCGCGTCTCGAGACGAACATCGCCGACGGTCTGGCGCGCGTCGAAACACTGCGGACCGAAGCGCGGAGCCTGCGCGACGACGCCGGGATCCAGCAAGCCGAAGCGTCGGAGCGGGCCCGTGCCCATGCCGAGCGGCAGGGCGCGATGGAAGAACGCAACGCCACGTTGACCCGCCGCGAGGCCGATCTGCGCACCGCGCGCAGCGAGGTGGCCCGCAAGAACCAGACCCTGTCGCGCCTGACGCTGCGCTGCCAGGAGGTCACGATGCGCCGCACGTCGCTGTCGGATCAGGTCGCGACCCGCTATGCCGACGTTGCACTGATGGACGTGGTCAGCGACTTCCACCTGCGTCCGCCCGTGGGGGACGTCGAGGAAAAACGAATGACGGAGCTGCGCGGGTTGATCGACCGCATGGGCGAGATCAACCTGACGGCCATCGAGGAATCCGAGGAGTCCCAGAAGCGCTTCGATTTTCTGTCGGAGCAGAGGGCCGATCTGGAATCCGCCCTCAGCCAGCTGGAAGCGGCGATCGAAAAGATCAACCGCGCCTCGCGCAAGCGTTTCCGCGATACGTTCGACGCCGTCAACGCGAAGTTCGAAGAGGTTTACCCGCGCATGTTCGGCGGCGGACGAGCGCACCTGCGCCTGACCGACGAGAGCGACATGCTGGAGACCGGCGTCGACATCGTCGCCAATCCGCCGGGCAAGAAGGTCATGCAGAACATCGAGCTGCTGTCGGGCGGCGAGAAGGCGCTGACGGCGGTGTCCTTGCTGTTCGCGATCTTCCTGGTGAAGCCATCGCCGTTCTGCGTGCTGGACGAGGTCGACGCCCCGCTGGACGAGGCCAACGTCGGTCGCTTCAACGACATGGTGCGGGCGATGACCGATCGCTCGCAGTTCATCCTGATCAGCCACAACCGTCGCACCATGGAGATCGCCGACCGGCTGTGTGGAATTACGATGGAAGAGCCGGGCGTATCCAAGCTGGTCGGGGTCAGCCTGCGGTCGGGACCGGACGGCAAGCGGGCCCGCGCCACCGTGCTGACTCAGAGCAGCCAGGCCGCTCAGGCCTGACGTCGCCGCGCGCGAACTGGAAGTTAGGCAACCGGGAATGTTGCATCGGCGCGCGGCCCATGGGAAATAGAGCATCGAACGATGGCGACCTACATCACCGAGGAATGCATCAACTGCGGGGCCTGCGAGCCTGAATGCCCGAACGAGGCGATCAGCGAGGGCGAGGACATCTATGTCATCGACCCCAAGCTGTGCACCGAGTGCGTCGGATTTCACGATCATGAGGCCTGCCAGGCGGTGTGTCCCGTCGAATGCTGCCTTCCGGATCCAAAGCACCCGGAGACCGAAGAGCTCTTGCTGGACAGGGCGAAGGCGATCCATCCCGACAAGGAATTCGTGTCCCCGCCGATCTCTCGCTTCCGCAAGGCCTGACCGGGCCTGACACCTGACCAACCTGACAACGACGACTGACCGGATCGGTCAGCGCTCGTGCGCCGCGGGTTTTGAAGCAAGCAGCGCGACGGTGTCGGTGTCGACCGCGATGTCGTGGCCTGACGCCATGTCCATCACCAGGCGCAAGAAACGCTGGCGCCGCCACGGTTCGTACATCTCGGCGCGCAGCGCGGGGGCGACCTCCTCGAAGCTGCGGTGCTCGGCCGGCTTCTCGCCCAGGTAAACCGCGATGTACGCGCCTGTTTCGTCGATGACGAGCGGGCTCCGGTCGCCCGGGCCGTGAAGGCTGGTCAGCGCCCGCCCGACGCTCTCCGGATACGGCTGACCTTGATTCTCTTCCTGCCAGACGGTCGACACACTCAGCTTGCGTTCGACCCAGAGCGGCTCCCGCGCCAGCGCCTCCAGCGCGGCCGTGCCGGCCGGCGGATGCTCGTCCAGGAACGCCTTCAACAGCGCAGCGTTGTGTTCGGCGCGGGCACGGGGCCCAGCCTTCATGCGCGCGCCCGTGAAGAATCCCATCACCAAGACCTGCACCAACCGCCCGTGGACGAAGCGAGGCTTGCCCTTTTCGTACAACGCGCGCACCTCCGCGTCAGGAATCGCCTCAGGCGTCAGCAGCGGCTCGATCTCGCGTTCCAGCATGCGCTGGACGGTGGCCAGCCGCATCGCCGTCCGCTGGTCGGCGTCGGCCCCACTGGTGGCGTCCGCGGCGGCGCGGGCCAGCAATTCAAACACGACCCAGTCCTGCAGGGCGGCGCGTGGGTCAGCCGTCGTCCCCCGGATGCGCATCTGGCTGGCGACCTGGGACGCGTGAATTTCGACCCGATCGACCGTGGCCACCACCGGATCGCTGGGCGGCGCCGGCACCTGGGTGCGACAGGCGCCTGCAGCCATCGCCGCCACGAGGATCATCCAGGGTGACCGCGGCCGAAGACCAGAGGGACACCGGCCGTCCTTGTCGTCCTTGTCGTCCTTGCGCGAAGGTCCCCCAGCGTCGGGTGCGTCGATGCTCACGCGCCGCGATCGTATCACGCCCGCGGTCGGCGCTGCCGTGCTAGGTTCCGCCGAAATGTCGCCGTCCGGATCCGATTCGTCGCCGCGCCCACCGGGCGGTCTGACCCCGCCGTCACTGGATAAGCGCCTGGTCGTGACCATCGACGGCCCCGCCGGCGCGGGCAAGTCGACGGCGGCCCGTCTGCTGGCCGAGCGGCTGGGATACTCCTTGCTGGACACGGGCGCTATCTACAGAGCCGTGGCCCTGGTGGCCCGGCAACAAGGCATTCCGTGGGATGACGGACCGACCCTGGGAACGCTGGCCCTGGGCCTGCCGATCCGTTTCGCGTTCCGCGACGGCGTCAATCGGGTGCTGGTCGGTGACGCCGATCTGACCACCGATATCCGGGCGCCCGAAATCTCGGACGGCGCCTCGCGCGTGTCAGCTTTGCCCGAGGTGCGCGCGGGCCTGCTGGAGCTGCAGCGGCGCCTGGCCGCCCAGGGCGGGGTGGTCGTGGAGGGGCGAGACGTCGGCACGGTGGTCTTCCCCCAGGCGGGGGCCAAGTTCTTCCTGACCGCCACCGCCACCGAACGGGCCCGCCGTCGCACGGCGGAGCTGGCGGCGGCGGGGCGCCCGGCGGACGAGCAGGCCGTGCTGGCCGAGATTCTGGTCCGGGACGACCGCGACACCAACCGCGCGGTCGCGCCGCTGCGCAAGGCCGACGACGCGGTCCAGATCGACTCAGACGGCCTGGGCATCGAACAGGTGGTCGACCGCCTGGTGGCGGAAGTTCGCCGTCGCGCGGCCTGACCCGATCCCCGGGCCCCCGGCGAACTTTTTTCTCAGTTCTAGTGACACCCCTTACGGGTTGTTTGACATCCCACATAGGTAGAGCTATCTAGGCCGGCTTCGAGCCCCCGAATAAGCGGGGGTGTCGGAACAACTTTGCTCCGGATCCACCCTGGTTTCGGACAGTGATTTCTGCAGGAAGGCACCAAACGCATGGTTTCAAGTGAAATGTCGAGCGGCTCCAGCCCCAACCCCGGTGAAGAAGATTTTGCCGCTCTGTTCGAGGAATCCCTCAAGAACGACATCATCAAAGAAGGCGACATCGTCAAAGGCAAGGTCATCCACGTCGGAAAGGACCATGTCGTCGTCGACATCGGGTACAAGTCCGAGGGAACGATTCCGCTCTACGAGTTCACCCATGCTGATGCCAGCGTTCAGGTCAAGGAAGGCGACGAGGTCGACGTCTTCCTGGAGACCCGCGAAGACGAAAATGGTCTCTGTGTTCTGTCGAAGGAAAAGGCCGACCGCCTCAAGGTGTGGGACGAGATCTCCAGCGCCTGCGAGCGCGACGAGTTGATTGAAGGAACCATCAGCGCGCGCGTGAAGGGCGGCCTCTCGGTCACCATCCGCGGCGGCGTGAAGGCGTTCCTCCCGGGCTCGCAGGTCGACCTGCGTCCGGTCCGCAACCTGGACGCTTTCATCGGCAAGGCCCACCGCTTCAAAGTCATCAAGTTCAACAAGAAGCGCGGCAACATCGTGCTGTCCCGCCGCGTGCTGCTCGAGAAGGAGCGCGCCGAGCTGAAGGGCACCACGCTCGAGAAGCTGAAGGAAGGCCAGGTCGTCGAGGGTATCGTCAAGAACCTGACCGAGTACGGCGCCTTCATCGATCTGGGCGGCATCGACGGTCTGCTGCACATCACCGACATGTCCTGGGGCCGCGTCACGCACCCCTCCGAGCTGTTCCAGGTCGGCGATCACGTGCGCGTGAAGGTGCTGAAGTTCAACGTCGAGACCGAGCGCGTGAGCCTGGGCCTGAAGCAGATCAGCGAGGATCCGTGGACCCACGCCGCGGAGAAGTACCCGCCCGGCACCGTGGTGCGCGGCAAGGTCGTCTCGCTGAAGGACTACGGCGCGTTCATCGAGCTCGAGCAGGGCATCGAGGGTCTGGTCCACATCTCCGAGATGTCGTGGACCCGCCGGGTCAAGCACCCGTCGAAGATGGTGGCCGTGGGTGACGCCGTCGAGGCAGTCGTGCTGGACATCGACCCGCGCCAGAACCGCATCAGCCTGGGCATGAAGCAGCTGGAGCCGAATCCTTTCGCTTCGCTCAAGGACAAGTACCCGCCGGGAACCGTGGTCAAGGGCATCGTCCGCAACATCGCCGACTTCGGTATCTTCGTGGAAATCGAAGAGGGCATCGACGGCCTGGTGCACGTGTCCGACCTGTCGTGGACCCAGCGGGTCAAGCACCCGTCGGAGCTGTTCCAGAAGGGCGACGAGGTCGAGTCGGTCGTTCTGAACATCGACTTCGATGGCGAGAAGCCCAAGGTGTCGCTGGGGCTGAAGCAGCTGGTCGCCGATCCGTGGGACCGCATCCCCTACGACTACCCGGTGGGCAAGATCGTCGACGCCAAGGTGATCAAGGTCCTGGACTTCGGCGCCTTCGTCGAGATCGAGAAGGGCGTCGAGGGTCTGATTCACGTCTCGGAGTTCTCCGAGGACCGCGTGGAGGATCCCAAGCAGTTCGTGAAGATCGGCGACACGATGAAGGCCGAGATCATCAACATCGACACCGCCGAGCGAAAGATCGGCCTGTCGTTCCGCGGTGCCTCGCGCGCCGAGGAAATGGCCGATGCGCAGGGCTTCTCGGGCGGCGCGCCGACGGCCACCCTGGGCGACCTGATGCGCGACAAGCTGGCCGCGCTGTCGACCAAGACCAAGAAGGAGTAGCGCGCCCCCAAAGGGGTTCGCTGATCGCACCCAAGCACCCGCTTCCTTGCCGGCCTTTCGCATCCACAAGGTGCGAAGGCTGGACATAGGGGCGGGTGCGTGCGATTTACTGACGCATGTCCGACGACCAGCCGGCTGAGAGTCCACCACCGGCCGTCGTCGTGGTGCGTGAACCACCGCGGGGCCGGACGGTCGCCTGGCTGAAGCGTTTCGCGAAGCTGTGGGGCTTCGCCCTGTTTTGCGTCTTCGTGGTCTACACCTTCCGCGAAGTGGCGCTGCCGTTCCTGTTCGCGATCCTGGTCGCCTATATCCTGTCGCCGCTGGTCGATCGGTTCGAACGCCTGAAGATTCGTGGCCGGCCCTTCCCGCGCGGTGCGGCCGTCATCATCCTGTACATCAACATCATCGCGCTGCTGTCGTTCTTCATTGGCTATTTCATTCCCAAGCTGTCGGGCGACTTCGCCCGGATGTTCCGCGAGACCCCGCAGCTGATTGCGCGGGTGAACCGCGAATGGGTGCCGCGGGTTGGCTCCTGGATCGATGAGCGTTTCGCCTCGGAGGAGGCCACCGAGGGTGACGACGCTGGCCCGGAGGAAAACCCGGACGCTCCGGACAGCCTGCTCCCCCCCCGGCCGGATCGTCATCACGACCGCAACAGCATTCTGATCGAGCCGCTGCCGGACGGGCGCCTGCGCGTGGATCTGCAGTCGGTGCGGCTGGACGTTCTGCCTGGCCCCAACGGGGGCTACGTCGTCGCTCCCGACCACCCTGAATCCGGGGACAACAGCGGCGTGGGCAAGTGGGAACGTTCCATCAAGCACTGGATCGGCGAGCGACTGAAATCGACCGAGGGCGAGACGCGCCGCGCGCTGGAATGGGGCCAGAAGTTCGTGGCGGCGGTGGTGGGGGGCGTGGCCCGCCTGGTGCTGGTGTTGATGGTGGCGGCGTTCATCCTGATCGACATGGCCCGCATCCGGGCCTTTCTGCGCTCACTGGTTCCGGTCCAGTATCAGCCCGACTACGACCGCATCATCGTGGGCATCGATCAAGGCCTGTCGGGCGTGATCCGCGGGCAGCTGGTGATCTGCATGATCAACGGCGTGCTGACGTACATCGGCCTGCTGATCTTCAAGGTCAAGTATCCGCTGCTGCTGGGCGGGCTAGCCAGCGTGATGAGCCTGATACCGATCTTCGGATCGGTGCTGTCGTCGGTGCCGATCGTGGCGATCGCCTTGGTGGCGTCGGGCGGCTTCGACGTGGTCCGCGGCCTGAAGGTCCTGGCATGGATCATCGGCATTCACCAGGTCGAGGCGAACTTCCTGAACCCCAAGATCATGGGCGGCGCGGCCAAGATTCACCCCGTGCTGGTGGTCTTCGCGCTGATCGCCGGCGAGCACAGCTACGGGCTGGTCGGCGCGCTGTTCGCCGTGCCGGTCGCATCCATCATCCAGACGATGTTCAAGTACTTCCGCCGCAAGGGCGCGCGCGCGGCGGCGGCTGCCACGGCGGCGGCGCAAACGGCGGAAGCCGTGCAAACCTTGTGACCCCGGCCTGATTCGAACAGGCGACCTACGGTTTAGGAAACCGGCGCTCTATCCACCTGAGCTACGGGGCCTTGAGAACAATTTCAGTTACTTACCGCGAAAACCTCGTCCTCGACAAAGGGGCTTGCCGCCAATTTGCTGCCAATCGGCGCGCCGGAAGGCATCGGAAGGACCTTGCCCCGGGCGGGTTGACTGAAGTCGACACGGACCCGTGAATACGCCGCGACCGGGAACAGGTCAACGCGCAATTTGGCATACCGCTGGGTCGTCTTCTGGTCCCCATGACCAAGCAACAGCCGCAACTCTTCCCGGCTCCCGCCGTTCATGACGTGGTGTGCCCTTCGAGGACCTCCGAGACCCATCTCAGAAAGGTTGATATCTGAAGGGTGGCGCGCATGTCCGAATGAAAGACGGCCCAGAGTTCGCGCGTGGGGCCGACCTGGCGAGGAAACAATTGCCGAAGGCGGGGCTCGCGGCTTGCGGTGAAGAGAGGGAGGAGCGCGAGCCCGAGGCCTTCGGCGCAAGCGATGACTTGGGTGGTGATGGCGCTGGCGCGAAGGACGAAGCGAGGCGAAGCGACGTTTCGGTAAAGCCAGCGCACTTGGGACATGTGATCGAGTCCTTCGTCGAAGCCGATGAAGTCGTGGGCTGCCGCAGCGGCGACCGTTCGCGGAGTGCCCCGACGTTTCAAGTAGGTCTCGCTCGCGAAGATGGCAAACGGCAGCACACCGAGCCGTCGGGCGATGAGCGCGTGCTCCTTGGGCCTGACGTAGCGGAGGGCGACGTCCACCTCGCGCCGTGAAAGATCGACGATTGCGGTCTCCGTTCGCAGTTCGATTAGCAACTCGGGGTGCGCAGCGAAGAGCCCGGCCAGGGAAGGGACGAGGACGTAGTTGACGAGCGCGTCACCTCCCGTCACGCGCAACGGGCCTGTCAGAGTCCCCCGGTTGTTGCGAAGCTCGCGCTCGGACGCCAGCATCTCGGCCTCGACGCGCTCTGCGCGTGGGAGAAGGGCCAGGCCGGCCGGCGTGGTCTTCAGGCGCTCCGGCGTGCGGACGAACAGGGTGGCGCCAGATTCGCTCTCGAGCGCCGCAATCCGACGGCCGATCGTGGTGGGCGCGACGCGAAGGAGCCGGGCGGCGGCCTTGTGACTCCCTCCGCGGTGGACGGCGAGGAAGTGGCGAAGATCGTCCCAGTTCATGGGGTTGCATTCTTGCAGCTTCGAGTTGCAAATACACCACTGTTGCAGCCGTGCTGGGTGCCGCATAGTCCGCCCCATGAAGGCGATGGTGTTCGCGAACAGGTTGGCGCTGGACGATTTGCGCGTCGTGGACCGCCCCGCTCCTTCGCCCGGTCCGCGGCAGGTCCTCCTGCGCATGCGGGCCGCATCGCTCAACTATCGCGATCTGTCCATCGCTCGCGGCGAGTACGGCAGCTACCCGCTACCGCTCGTGCCCGTTTCGGACGGCGCCGGCGAGGTGGTCGCGGTCGGCCCGGAGGTGTGCCGCGTCCGCGTCGGCGACCTCGCGTGCCCTACCTACGTTCCTGACTGGCTCGACGGCCCCATCCAGCAGGAAACCGCGTGGCGGCGCCTCGGCGGCCCTGCGGACGGCGTGCTGAGCGAGCTGATGTGCGTCAACGAGGACGCGCTCGTCCGCGCGCCGGCGCATTTCAGCGCGGCCGAGGCTGCGACCTTGCCCATCGCGGGCGTGACCGCGTGGCAGGCCCTGTTCGCCGATGGCGGCGCCGTCGCAGGACAGACTGTCGCCGTACAAGGCAGCGGGGGCGTCTCCCTCTTCGTCGTGCAACTGGCCCGCGCGGCTGGCATCCGCGTGCTCTCGCTTCTTCGCGGAAGTGGCCGCCGCGGCGCGCTCGAGCGGCTCGGCGCGGAGGTCTTCGACAGTACCCGGCCGAATTGGCCCGAGGAGGTTCGCGCTGCGACGGCGGGCCGCGGCGTCGATCTCTTCGTGGACGTCGTCGGAGGGCCGATGCTCGCGCAGACCATCGCCGCAACCAGGGTGGGCGGCTCCGTCGTGCTCCTGGGCTACGTCGGGGGAACGTCGGTCACGCTCGATCTGCTTGCCGTCATTCGCCGCGCGGTCACCCTGTATGCGGTCTCGGGTGGTAGCCGGACCAGCTTCGAACGGCTGATCCGGTTCTTGGAAGCGCATGGGCTGCGGCCGATCGTGGACGCGCGGTTCGGGTTCGACGAGGTTCGTGCGGCGTACGAGTACCTCGGTGCGGGCAGACCGATGGGTAAGGTGATTGTGGACTTCGCGTAGGCGCGCTACGCGCCCTGGAGAGCACACCATGAGAAAGATCATCGCTATCAACCAAGTCACGCTCGACGGTGTCATGCAGGCCCCTGGTGGGCCAGAGGAGGACTCGAATGGCCGCTTCACGGAGGGAGGATGGGCGATGCCTTACTGGGACGACGCGCTGGCCGACGTCATGGGCCATATCATGTCCGGTGCATTCGACCTGCTCCTGGGACGCCGCACCTACGACGTCTTCGCGGGATATTGGCCGCAGGCTGGGCAAGACAATCCCATCGCGAAGGGCTTCAACAGGGCGACCAAATTTGTCGTCACCAACAGCCTCGAAAAGTTTGACTGGGTTGACTCGCAGCCGATTGGCGGGGACGTCGTCCACGCACTCCGCCGGCTGAAGGCATCCGAAGGGCCCGAATTGCACATGTGGGGCAGCCACAAACTGCTTCAGACCCTCATCGCCCAAGAACTGGTGGACGAGTTTCGGGTCTTGGTCTACCCCGTGGTCCTCGGCATCGGCAAGCGGCTGTTCGAAACCGGTGTGCCTTCGCGTGGCCTTACGCTTGTCGAGTCACGCACCACGCCCAAGGGCGTACTGTTTGCCAGTTACCGCCCCGCAGGTCCCGTCCCCCGCCAGTGACTTGCGCCCCCCTCACGACCGTTTTGGCGTGAGAGGGAAGGGCGGGTGCCTCGGGAGGGCTTCTGGTCTAGCGAATCAGCGAACGATGTCAGCCCCGCGAGCCAGACCGCCGCTGGTGCCGCCCGCTGCGCCGCCGACCGAACCGCTGGTGCCACCGGCCGCGCCGCCGACCGAACCGCTGGTGCCACCGGCCGCGCCGCCGACTGAACCGCTGGTGCCACCGGCCGCGCCGCCGGCGCCCGCCGAGGTCGCGCCGAAGATCTTGCACTCGGGTGCCATGCGGGCCGGGATGAAGCCCACATCGCAGGTGAGCGGCGTGAAATACGGATCGCAATAGGGCGACGTCGGCAGGCAATCGGAGTCAGTGACGCAAGCCTCGTTGATGTCCGCCCTCTTCTTGCACGTGGCCGTCGCGGCGTCGCACCGCAGGCTCTCGGCGCACGGGTTGGCGGCGTCGCATGCCTCGCCCAGGGCCTTCTTGGCCACGCAAACCTTGATGGTCAGCCCCGCGGGCATACTGCAATAGAGGCCCGCCGCACAGTAGGCCCCCGGGACACCCCCGCAGGGATCCTGGGCTTGCAGTTGCAGGCTCGATTTCTGCGCACAGACCAGGAAGGTGGGGTCGCAAATCAGGCCCGATCCGCACTCGTAATCGCCCGCGCACACCTCGTTCTTCTTCTTCGAGCCCGAGAAGACCCGCTGGCAGACATCGTCAGCCTCTGCCTTGTCCGCCGGCGCGATCGGCGACTTGTCGTAGATGGCCCCGACCTTGTTCAAGCAAGCGCCGATGTTCCCGGGCGTGAATGACCTGGTCGTTGGGAAGGCCGTCTGAACTGCGGTGGTCCACGCGGTGCAAGCCGCGATACGGGTGGTCTTGCACGCCGCAGCGGCCACGTTGCAATTCGTCGCCGCCTTGGTGCCGCATTCCTTGACTGCCAGTTGCTCGCAGAAGGAGCTGACCGTCGTCGTTTCACCACCTCCACAACCGAACCCGAGCGCCGCAAGAAGGATCAGGCTTCCACATCCCGTAAGTCTGGTTGTCATGCTCGGAGTGTCGTCCGCGCGGGGCGCGCCAGTCAAGGGTCGACGTCACGGCGGTGAATCGGCGTCGCGACCGCACAAGGACGCGAAGAAACGCCCGATCGTGCTAGATTGCCGCCGCATGAATCGGGCCCCCCTTTTCCGCGCGGGAACTCGACACCCCGTTCGGACGGTGTCGGGCCTGGCCGTGGTCGTCGCGCTGGCCAGCTGTGCGCCCGCCAAGGGGCCGGCCGGCCCACCCGATTCGTATCTGGTCGTCGAACGGGCGGCGACCGATGCGAAAGCCATCGCGACGGGGCTGCCCGCGCTCAAGCCCCTCGAGGTCGGCGACGTCCGCGCTGTGCCCGTGCACCGGGGCGCGGCCGACGGCTTCCTGGGCGAGATGTTGCGCACCGACTATCTGGCCAAGGCGGTCATTCGCAATGGCTGGCAGGGACGTCCCTTCTCCCAGCGGGCGCAGGCGCGCGCCGCCGACGCGACGGTGCTAGTGCTGGCCGGCGCGCGCTCGACCCGAACGGAGGAAGCGCTGATGGGCACGGGGTTCGTTCAGCCCGGTTCCTTCGGCCGCGAGCGGCGTCACGAGGACGCGACCTGGATCGAGGTCGGCGAGGATCCCGCCAGCGATCCCGCGTTCGTGCAGACCGTGTCCGGGCGGGTCGCGCGGCTGGTCGCTGAGCGGATCGCCGACGCGGTCGTGCCGTCCACGCCGACACCGCCGCCGCGCGCGTTGATCGATGGCTATGCCCTGGCCATGGAGGTGATCGGTCGCGAATGGCGGGTGGGAGAGGGGCCCCTGGGCCGCGTCGCCCCCGACGCCGGAACCGGCACCCAGCGCGAGCGCTTCGCCGCCGTCCGACAGAATTCGTTCGTCTTCGGTCCCGACGGCCATTCGCTTCGTCCGGCGGCCGAGATGGTGCAAGACCCGGGCATCGTCGCGGCGGTGATCTATCGGATGGCGCAGTCGAAAGGCGTGGGCCGGAAGATTGCCCCCACCGAGATCTACGCCCCCATCGTGAAAGAGCACGTCCCCCCCGGCGTCAGCCCGGCCGCGGTGCTGGGCCCCGTGCGCAACTTTCAGCTGAAGCTGCTGACATCGTGGGCGCAGGCCAGCCTGGCTGGACGCCCGCCGCGCGATCTGGTTGATCTCGTGACGGCCTACGCCGAGATGCTGCCCCAGGAACGCAACGAGGTGATTCGCTTGTTCGTCATCACCACCTTCGGCGCCACCGTCAAGGCCGGCGGCGTTTCGGCGGCCGCGGCCGACTCCACCGCGTCGATGGCTGAATTGACCGCCCTGGCCGTCGAGGTCGTCGCCGGTCGCCGCACACTGCGAGATGGGATGAAACCATGAGCGCTCAGCCGTCGAAGGCTTTCTGGGAAGGCCGCCGCGTGATCGTCACGGGAGGGGCCGGGTTTCTGGGCAGCTTCGTGCTCGAGCGGTTGCGCCCCCTGGGCGCCATCGTCATCGTCCCGCGCAGCGCCACCACCGATCTGGTCGACCGCGGCGCCGTGGCCCGCCTGCTGGCGGAGGAGCGCCCCGACATCGTCCTGCACCTGGCGGCGCGGGTGGGCGGGATCGGCGCCAACCGCGACAATCCGGGACGGTTCTTCTTCGAGAACCTGATGATGGGCGTGAACCTGTTCGAGGAATGCCGCCTGGCGCGCATTCCCAAGGTGCTGGCCGCGGGCACCATCTGCGCGTATCCCAAGTTTGCGCCGGTGCCGTTTCGCGAAAGCGATCTGTGGAACGGCTATCCCGAGGAGACCAACGCGCCGTACGGCATTGCCAAGAAGGCGTTGTCGGTGATGTCCGAGTCTTATCGCGCCCAGTACGGAATGAACAGCGCGGTGGTCTATCCCGTGAACCTGTATGGCCCGCGCGACAACTTCGATCTGCACACGTCGCACGTCATTCCGGCGTTGATTCGCAAGTGCGTCTCGGCCCGCATCGCCGGCGCCCGCAGCATCGAACTTTGGGGCGACGGCACGCCGACCCGTGAGTTCCTGTACGCCGACGACGCCGCGCGCGGCATCTTGCTGGCGGCGGAACGCTACGATTCCAGCGAGCCCGTGAACCTGGGCACCGGCATCGACATCTCGATTCGCGATCTGGCCACCCTGATCGCGCGCCAGGCGGGCTTCAACGGTTCGTTCATCTGGGATGAAACCAAGCCCAACGGCCAGCCCAAGCGCCAACTGGATGTCACGCGCGCCCGCGAGCGGTTCGGCTTCGTGGCCGAAATCCCCTTCGACGAGGGCATTCGTCGCACCATCGACTACTACGAACAAAACCGCGCGGCCATCGATGTCGTGGCCCAATCTGGGAGCCTGAACCTCGCATGAAGAAAGCACTGATCACGGGTATCACCGGTCAAGACGGCTCGTATCTGGCCGAGCTGCTGTTGACCAAGGGGTACGAAGTCACCGGCATCATCCGCCGCTCCAGCTCTTTCAACACCGAGCGGCTGGACGCCATCTATCAGGATCCACACGTGCCCAGCTACCGCCTGCGCCTGGTCTACGGCGATCTGGACGACGGCGCGGCGCTGTCCCGGACGCTGCGCGAGGTGCAGCCCGACGAGATCTACAACCTGGGCGCCCAGAGCCACGTCCGCGTCAGCTTCGACGTTCCTGAATACACTGTATCGACGGTGGCCATGGGCACCCTGCGCCTGCTGGAGGCGATCCGGGAGACCGGGATGAAGACCCGGTTCTATCAGGCCTCGTCCAGTGAGATGTTCGGCGCGGCTCCGCCCCCACAGAACGAGAACACGCCGTTTCTTCCGCAGAGCCCCTACGCGTGCGCCAAGGTCTTCGCGCACCAGCTTTGTCAGAATTACCGTTCGGCCTACGGCCTGTTCATCGCGTGCGGGATCCTGTTCAACCACGAGTCCCCGCGGCGTGGAATCCCGTTCGTCACGCGCAAGGTGACGCGCGCGGTGGCGCGCATCAAGCACGGGCTGGACAAGAAGGTGTACCTGGGCAACCTGGACGCCAAGCGAGACTGGGGCTTCGCCGGCGACTACGTCGAGGCCATGTGGCGCATGCTTCAACAGGACCAGCCCGACGATTTCGTGGTGGCCACCGGGGAATCGCACAGCATCCGCGAGCTGCTGGACGTGGCTTTCGAAACGCTGGGGTTGGACTGGCACCAGTTCGTCGAGATCGACGCGCGTTATCTGCGCCCGACGGAGGTCAACCACCTGGAGGGTGACGCCACCAAGGCCCGCAAGGTGCTGGGCTGGGAGCCACGAGTCCGCTTCAAGGAGCTTGTCCAGATGATGGTGCGCGCCGACGAAGAAGACATCCGTTTGTCGCTGGCTGGCCGCGCTCCGTTGTCGTAGGCGTGCGCAGAGGGCAGGGCGTGCAGGGGCGGGGCGCCTGCGATATTCCACCCGGCAACAAACATGAACGAGCGCATTGCTGTCGTCGGACTGGGATACGTCGGGCTTCCCGTGGCGCTGGCCTTCGCACGACGCTTCCCCGATACGGTCGGCTTCGACATCGACACCGCAAAAGTCTCCGATCTGCGCCGGGGCCACGATCGCAACCACGCGGTCAGCCCGCAGGTCCTGGCGGAAACGACGCTGCGGTTGACCGCCGACGCGGCGGATCTGATCGGGGCCACCGTCTTCGTCGTGGCGGCGCCTACGCCGGTCGACAGCAACAATGCGCCCGACCTTTCGTTCTTGCTCAGCGCAACGGCGATCGTGGCGGGCGCGCTGCGCAAGGGCAGCGTCGTCGTCTATGAATCGACAGTCTACCCGGGCGTCACCGAAGACGTCTGCGGTCCGCTGCTGGCGCGCCTGTCGGGCCTTGCAAGAACAGACTTTCGGCTGGCGTATTCACCCGAGCGGATCAATCCAGGCGATCCTGAACACACGCTGACCCGCATCGTGAAAGTGGTCGCTGCCGAAGATGCGGCCACGCTGGACCGCGTGGCGTCGGTCTACGGTACGATCGTGGAGGCGGGAATCCATCGCGCGCCGTCCATCAAGGTAGCCGAGGCCGCCAAGGTCATCGAGAACACCCAGCGCGATCTGAATATCGCCCTGATGAACGAACTGGCCTTCATCTTCGAGCGAATGGGGCTGCGGACCGCGGACGTGCTGGCGGTGGCCGAGACCAAGTGGAACTTCCTGAAGTTTCGGCCCGGGTTGGTCGGCGGCCACTGCGTGGGCGTCGATCCGTACTACCTGACCATCAAGGCGCAGGAACTGGGCTATCAGCCGGAGGTCATCCTGGCCGGCCGCCGCATCAACAACGACGTGGGGCCGTTCATCGCGCGCAAGGTGGTGAAAATGCTGATCGCCGCCGACGTTTCTCTGAAGCGCGCCCGCGTAGGCGTCCTGGGACTGACGTTCAAGGAGGACTGTCACGACCTGCGCAACAGCAAGGTTCCGGATCTGCTGGCCGAGTTACGCAAGTACGGCATCGAAGCGCTGATTCACGATCCGCTGGGTGATCCGCGCGATGCTGAGGAACAATATGGGCTGAAGTTGTCTCCGCTCGACGGCTATCGGAATCTGGACGCGCTCGTCCTGGCGGTGAACCATCGCGCCTACGCCGAGATGGGCGCGCGGGCGCTGGTCGAATGCGTGCGCGACGGCGGCGTCTTCGTGGATGTCAAAAGCGCTTTGTCACCGACGCAGATGGTCCGCGGCATTCAGTACTGGAGTCTCTGATCCCCGCAGCGTCGCGCCAGGGATCCGGCGGAAATCCTGCCTGTCCTCCGGACAAGGCAAAGATATGATTCCCGGGATGAACACAGGCGGACGCGTCGGAAAGTCCCGAACAGCAAGAATCACTGGGACGTTCGTGTTGCTGGTTCTTGCCGCTTGCGCCAAGCCGATTCCTCCGGAGCGGGCGTCCTACGTGGGGGCGTGGGAGGCTCTGGGCATGTTCCTGCTCATCACGCAGGATGGCACCGTGGCCTACAAACGAGTGTCAGGGGCTCCTGGCCGCCGCAAGAAGATCCAGGGGCCGCTCAAGAATTTCGACGGGAATGACTTCGCGGTCGGAGTGGGCTTCCTTGCAACGACGTTCAAGGTGTCGGTGGCCCCACATGCCGACGGAGACGTGTGGAAGATGACCGTGGATGGGGTCGAGCTCACGCGAAAGCGGTAAGCGCGCGCCTGCTCGTCGTCGGCGACTGGTTCGACGTGCGGTGCGCCTTCGGAAAGCGGCGTCTCGCGTGGCAACCATTTGTCCGATAAGAAATATTATGTCAACTCAGGTCCAGAACGGCATGGCCTGGCCACGCCAGCTTCCCACCTCCTGAATCGCGCTCCCCGCTCTCGGCCGATTGCTCCTCTTCGTCCGATCCGAAAGAAAGAGCGCACCGGAGACGCTGGCCGTCCGCGGCCAGCGTCGAGGAGCGCATTTGCGCGGCCCGCCGCCCATCTTCAAAGACGAACGTCCAATCCCGCGCAAAGCGCAGACCGTCGTCAACAAGAAGCAGTTGCCCTACGACGGGTCCTTCGATGTCGGGACGCTGATGGCGAGAAAGCGCCCGCTACGGACGCTTCGCCATCGGGACGAACGGCGTCTCGGTCGGTCCCGTGTAGATCTGCCGCGGGCGCATGATCTTGGTCGTGGGATCCTCGTGCATTTCCTTCCAGTGGCCAATCCAGCCCGGAAGACGGCCCAAGGCGAACATGACGGTGAACATGTTGGTCGGGATCCCCAGCGCTCGGTAAATCAGGCCGCTGTAGAAATCGACGTTCGGGTACAGCTTGCGGTCGATGAAGTATGAATCGGTCAACGCCGCCTCTTCCAGGCGGTGCGCGATGTCCAGCAACGGATCCGGCACCTTCATCTTCTTCAGGACCTTGTCGGCCGCGACCTTGATGATCTTGGCCCGCGGATCGTAGTTCTTGTACACGCGGTGGCCGAAGCCCATCAGCCGAACGCCCGAGTCCTTCTTCTTGGCCAGCTCGACGTACTTCTTCACGTCGCCGCCGCCGGTGTGGATCTCTTTCAGCATCTCCAGGACTTCCTCGTTGGCGCCGCCGTGCAGCGGCCCCCACAGGGCAAGGATGCCGGCCGCCACCGCCGCGAACAGGTTGGCCTGCGAGCTGCCGACCATGCGCACCGTGGACGTGCTGCAGTTCTGCTCGTGATCCGCGTGCAGGATCAGCAGGAGGTTCAGGGTCTTCACGAGCTCCGGATCGATTTCGTACGGTTCGGCCGGCACCGAGAACATCATGTTCAAGAAGTTCTCGCAGTAGCTGAGCGAGTTCTTCGGGTACACGAAGGGCTGTCCGTGCGACTTCTTGTATGAGTAACAGGCGATGGTCCGGACCTTCGAGATCAGCCGCGCGATGGTGATGTCGATCTCGGCGGTGTTCTTCACGCTGAGCGCGTCCGGGTAGTAGCTGGACAGCGAGACCACCATCGCCGACAGGATGGCCATCGGGTGCGACGTGCCGGGATAGCCGTCGAAGAAACGCTTCATGTCTTCATGAAGCATCGAGTGGCGCGTCAGCAGTTCCGAGAAGCCCGACAGCTCCTTCTGGTTGGGCAGGTGTCCGTAGATCAGCAGATACGCCACCTCGACGAAGGTCGCGTGCTCGGCCAGCTGCTCGATGGGAATGCCGCGATACCGCAGGATGCCCCGTTCGCCATCGAGGAAGGTGATCGCGCTCGAAACGCAGGCGGTGTTCAGATAGGCCGGGTCCAGCGTCACCGCGCCGGTGGTCGCGCGCAGCTTACCGATGTCGATGCCCACTTCACCTTCGCTCCCCATGGTCACGGGAAGGTCGATGGTCTTGTCCCCAATCTTCAGCTGTGCTCGATCTGACACTTCATCCTCCGTGCGGGTGCGGGCGCGAGCATAACCTATATACTCGCGTTGTGACTCTGCCTTCGTTCTGCCTTCTCGTAATATGTTCCGTCGATGCTGGCAAGGGGGCGCTTCCCGATTCGGGACCCGAGGCGGCGCCCGCAGCGGCAACGCCCTCGCCCGCTGCCCCGCCCGTCCCCCGGCCTGACCCGGCGTTGAACGTATCGAGGTTCGATGCACTGTACGCGGACCGCGACAACCGGCGCGTGTTCGACGAGCAACGGCGCGCGCTCGATGAAGCGGCTCGGCAACCGACGGCCAGCTTCGAGATCTTGTGGCGCGCAGCGCGGGTTTACTTCTGGTTGAGTGACGATCCTTCCCAGCCCGCCGCCGAGCGGTCGAAGTTCGGAAAGCTCGGCTGGGATCTCGCAGAAAGGGCTATTTCGCTGGCCCCGCAGCGTCCCGAGGGACACTACTGGGCGGCCGTGAACATCGGCTCGTATGCGCTGGGCCTGGGTGTCATCAAGGCCATCTCCATCGGCCTCGAAGGAAAGTTCAAGGAGCGTCTAGGTCGCGCCGAGCAACTGGCGCCAGCCTACAACTTCGGCGGCGTCGGCGTCGCGTGGGGACGCTTCTACGAGAAGCTGCCCTGGCCCAAGCGTGACCGCCCCAAGGCAGAACAGCGCCTGCGCATGGTCATCACGAAACAGAATCCCCACAATCTGCGGGCCCGTGTTTACCTGGCGGATACATTGGCGCAGGACGGGCGTGCCGCCGAAGCCAAACAGTTGCTGGACGACGTCGCCGCGGCGCCGGTGGGGCGTTACGACGCGCCCGAAGAACGCCGCGCGAAGGCGCTGGGCGACGGCTTGCGCCCCGCTGTCATGAAGCTGCTGAAGTGATACCGGCGATCATCCTGCTGTTGCGGTCGGATAGACCACGGTGCTGACCGACGTCGGCGGCTGCGGATAGAAGAGATAGTTCGCGATCACCGGAGCGGCGCCAAACTGTTCGGCGTAGCCGGCCGGATCGAAGCCCTCCGGAGCTTCCACGATCTCGCCGAAGTCCAGGTGACGGATGTCGGCCGTGGCCAGCACCGCCACCAGGGACTGGAAGCGCGGCAACAAGATGGGGTCGAACACGCCACTGCGGGCGCGCTCGACAATCACCACGTCATCCCCCTGGCGGCGTAGCGCCATCGAGACCTCCTGAACGCCGGCGAAGCGGGCCACGCCGGACAGCGCCACCCGCAGATAGCGTTCGTCGAGGCCCGTCTCGTCCGCGTCGCCCTCCCCGTACGGCACGGCCGCCTGATCCCCCCCCGTCGCCAGGCGTTCGCGGATCTCGGCGACCGAAGGCGCACGGCCCAGGCACAGCACGTAGATGTAGTCGCACCATTCGTCGGCGGCGCCGGCGCGGAAAAGCGTGGCGGTGCCCATGCGCTTGGCGATCGCCTCCGCCAGCGCCTCGCCCTCTTCGCGGCCGATGCCCTCCTCCATCGCCACGGCGTCGTCGCGTTCATCCCACCGCCGGGTTGGATAAAGGCGCGCCAGGGCGTCGTCGATGGCGGCGAACATGCCGTGCTTGCGACTATCGCAGCCGCCCTTGTTGCCGCAGTTGGTACAGCCGCCTTCGCTCATGTCTTGCCTCTATCTTGGGTCATGTTCAATGCGGATGCTGGAGGGCCGCCGCGCGGGCTTCCTCGATCATGCGCGCCTGCTGGATGGGATCCGCCCAGCGGGCCTGGGCGGCCGCCGGCAGCGTGTCGATGGGATCGAAGTAGAAGTAGAGCTTCCCCGGGTGAACGTTGGGGCTGGTGTAGACCGAGATCCCGGTGACGCGATCGTAATGTTCGAAGGAATGGGCGTCGCGCTTGCCGCCGCCCCCGGGCGCGTCGACGACCACCAGCGGCGTGTTGAAGCCCGACGTCAAGCCACGCAGGCCGCGTTCGATGTCCAACCCGGTCTGCAGCGTCGTGCGCAGGTCCTCCACGCCTTTCACCAGATCGTGCATGTAGATGTAATACGGATGCACGTTCAGATGGGACAGCCGTTTCACCAGCAACTGCATGGTGGGAACCGTGTCATTCACCCCGCGCTGGAGCACCGTCTGATTGCGGACCGTGATGCCGCGTTCAAACAGCTTGTTCATCGCGGCCTGCGTGATCCAGGTGATCTCGCGCGGGTGGTTGAAGTGGGTGTGCAGCACCACCTCCTTGTGCAGCGCCCTCCCCCGCTCGACCACACGGGTCAGCGCGTCTGTCCACGCGTCGTCGGTCAGGATCTTCTGCGGCATCACGGCCGGGCCCTTGGTCGCGTAGCGGAAGCGACGGATATTGGGCATCGCCAGCAGCGCCTCGCCGATTTCCGTGATCTGCTCGGGGCGCAACTGGAAGACGTCGCCCCCCGAGATCACGATGTCTTCAAGCTCGGGGCGCGTGCGAATGTAGGCGAAGGCCTGCTGCCAGCGCTCGGCGTTGACCTTCAGCTGAAACTTGGTGACCTCTTCGGTATCGATGCCAACCGCGTAGCTGCGCGTGCAGAAACGACAGTAGACCGGACAGGTGTCGAGCGGCAGGAACAGCGCGCGATCGAAGTAGCGGTGGGTCAGTCCCGTGACGGGCATGTCCTCGCGTTCATGCAAGGAATCCAGGTCCAGCTTGGGATGGTCGGGCAACAGACGCGATCCCAGCGGAATGAATTGCAGCCGCAGGGGATCCTCGTAAGGGTGCGCCCAGTCGATCAGCGACAGCAGATACGGCGACACGCGCACCGACATGGGCGAGCGCTGGAAGCCCAGCTCGGCGTCCTTGATGAACTCGTCGGAGACCAGCCCCTTCAGCGCCTCCAGTAGCTTCGAGATCTTGGTGATGCTGTGCTTGGCCTGGAAGCGATGGTCCAGGAACTCGGCCTCGTCGATCGCGGCGTAGGCGGGCATCCGCTGCCAGAACGGCCCTTGCAGGATGTTCAGGTGCTGGATGGCCTCGGGCGCGACCGGGGGCTTCATGGCTGCCGGGGATACCGCCGTTGCGTCGGCGGGGGGCGTCCCTTCGGCGACAGCCAATTTGGACTTCGTCGCCATTCTATCAGGGTACCGTGCCGGCCTTCACCGAGCTAGCACAGTCTCTAAAGCTGGATGCCGAAGCGCGAGCTACCGCGTTGAATGATCAGCAACGACCGGGGGCCACCGCGTCCCAGCCGCCCCTCCAGGCCCCGCAAGCGATCCAGCGTGACGGGCTGTCCATCCACCTGCAGCAGCAGATCGCCCTCTTCCAGGACGCCGCTGGCCGGGCCGCGCGGATCGACGGCGGCGACGGCCAGCCCCTGTCCCGCGCCCAACCCCAACGCGCGTTGCTCGCGTGCGTCCAGGGCTCGCACGTCCACACCCAGGAACACATGCGTCGCCCCGGCGCCGACGCTTTGGCCTCCGATGGTCACCGGCGTCTCGATGCGGCGACCACCGCGCAGGTACACCACGGCCGCCTTCTCGCCGGGACGCAGCGCCGCCACCACCACGGGAAGCCGGCGATACGAATCGATCGGACGCCCGCCAATTTCGACGATCACGTCGTTGGGCCGCAGTCCCGCGGCCTCGGCGGGCGTGCCCGGGCCGACCACATTGACCAGCGCGCCCGGCGTGAAGGGGACCTTCAACTCGGCCGCGCGCTCGGGCGTGAAATCCTCGCCGCCCACCCCCAGGTAACCGCGCGCGACGGTGCCGGTTTGACGGATCTGGTCGGCGATCTGCCGCGCCAGATTGATGGGGATGGCGAAGCCGACGTTCATGGCGACGCCAGGGTTGATGATGGCCGAATTGATGCCGATCACCTGGCCTTTGAAATTGAAAAGGGGTCCGCCCGAGTTGCCCTGGTTGATGGCCGCGTCGGTCTGGATGAAGTCCTGGTAGCGCGGATCCAGATCGGCCAGCTTGTCACCGATGGCGCGGTTCTTGGCGCTGACGATCCCCATCGTGACCGTCTGCCCCAGCCCCAACGGGTTGCCGATCGCGACCACGTAGTCGCCCACCCGCAACCGATCGGAGTTCCCCAGCGTCACCGCCGACAGGTTGGCCGGAGGTTTGTCGATCTTGACCACCGCCACGTCGGTGGCGGGATCGCTGCCCACCACCCGGGCCGCCAGTTGCCGGTCGTCGGAGAGCTTGACCACCACCTCGTCCGCGCCCGCGACCACGTGGTTGTTGGTCAGCACCACGCCGCTCACATCGAGGACGAAGCCCGAGCCCAGGCTTTGCGCACGCTCCTGGGTCACGCGCGGCGCACCGCCGCCCAGACCGAACTGCTCCCGCAGCATCGCGCTCCAGGGATCTTCCCGCGACACCCGCCGGATGATCTTGGTGCTGAGGATCGTGACGACCGAGCTCTTGACGGCGTCGACGAGCGGCGCCACCGAATCCCGCATCTCGGAGGGGGGCGGCACGTCGGCCGCCGGAGCCGCGGGCGCGGGCGGCGGGGCGGCGGGCGGGGGCGCCGGAACCGCCGGCGCGGGCGCCGGTTGCACATCCGGGCGCGCCTGCCCGGGCGTGCAGCGCGCCGTGCCCAGCAGCAAGCCCAGACCGAGCGCGAGCTTCCGTGCCGAAATTCTGGGTGCGCGCGCGCGCATGGAAAGGTTAGCCGCGGTAAACCACGATCCCACGCTTGGGATCGTAGGGCGTAAGCGCTACCGTCACCTTGTCCCCCAGCACCACGCGAATGCGGTGCTTGCGCAGCTTGCCTCCGAGATGCGCGAGGATTTGGTGACCGTTCTCGATCTCAATGCGGAAATTTCCCGCGGGAAGGACTTCGACCACTCGTCCTTGGAATTCGATATGCTCTTCGCGACCCATGGGCGCGGAGACCCTAACCGCTTGGCCGCCCAGGGTCAACGTGTCGCTGCAAAGATCGGGACCATGAGCGAGGCCAGCCAGCAAGACGTGGACCGGCCGGGAGAGCCCCCGGACGATCAGTTTTTCGAGGACCCCCGGGCGGGGATCCGGGGCAACGCCGTTCGCCTTCTGCGCAACGGCCAGGAAGCCTTCCCGGTGTGGCTGGCCGCCATCGAGGGCGCCAGCATCAGCGTATCGCTCGAGATGTACATCTTCGAGGACGATTCCATCGGGGTTCGCTTCGCCGAGGCCTTGATCCGAGCGGCCAGGCGGGGGGTCGTCGTGCGCCTGCTTTACGACTACATGGGCTGCCGCAACACGCCCGCCGCTTTCTTCGCCGAGATCCGGGCCGCCGGCGCCTACGTGGCCGTCTACAACGGCTACCGGGGCTGGCGACCGAACTTCTGGGCCATGTTCCGCCGCGACCATCGCAAGACGCTGGTCGTCGACGGCGTGCTGGCGTTCACGGGCGGCCTGAACATCGCGCGCGAGTGGATGCACGCCCGCGAGGGCGGCGACGACTGGCGCGACGCGGTGATCGAGGTGCGCGGGCCCGCGGTGCCGCGCATCGAAGCGACCTTCGCTCGCGTATGGAACCGGCGGACGCCGAAGGGCGGAGCCCTGGTCATCCGGCGCACGCCGACCCCGGTCGCCGTGGGACCGACCGCGGTCGCCGTGGTCAGCAATTCAGAGCGCCACGAACGCTTCGCCATTCGCCGGTCGGTGCTGCACGCCGTGAGGCTGGCGCGGCAGCGGATCTACATCGCGAACCCGTATTTCGTGCCGGACGGTGGCGTCCTGCGTGCGCTGGAGGAAGCCGCCCGGCGGGGCGTCGACGTCCGCATCCTGCTGCCCACCGAAAGCGACTCGGATATCGTGGACGCCGCCGCGCGCGCGATCTTTCCGCGCCTGCTGTCCGCCGGGATCGAGATCTGGCAGAGCCGCGCCGTGACCCACACCAAGGCCGTGCTGGTCGACCAGGCCTTCGTCTCGATTGGTAGTTACAACTTCGACCACCGATCCCTGGCCTACAACCTGGAAGTGGTCGTCAACGTCGTGGATCGTGACTTCAACGCCGCGGTCGCGACCATGTTTCACTCGGAGCTGGAAGAGAGCACGCGCATCGATCCCGGACTGTTCGAGGGCCGGCCCCTGTTGTTGCGCCTGGTGGACAAGGGCGCTCACGCGCTCCGGCAGTGGTTGTGACGCCCAGCCGGTTCAGGCGGGAGTGGCGGGTGGCGCCGGGTCGCGGCTGACCACCTGGAACAGGGCGGCCGCGAAGCACGGCCCCGCGGCCAGCAGCGCCCACAGCAGGTCCATGCCGGGGATGCCCAGAATGGCGAACACAAGCCAGCCCAGCACGAAGGTATCGCGGCGTCCCAGCGACAACACGAACGTCGCCAGGGCCCCCGAGGACGAATCGGTCACCATCGACTTCATGTTCTTCCCGCTGGTCAGCCGCCAGCGGATGTTGATCAGCTCGCCACCGACGCCCTGGCGCAGCAGCTCGCGGTAGCTGACCACGTTGTAGAACAGGAACATGCCGAACGCCGTCACGCCGACCACGACAGCCAGCGTGCTGCCGGTGGACCGCGCGATGCCGGCGGTCAGGCTGCCCACCAGGCACAGATTCATGAAGTCGTCGACGAGCGTGTCCAACCATTCCCCGATCCGGCTCTGCTGGAACCGCACCCGGGCCAATTCCCCGTCGCAGCCGTCCAGGATCGATTGGAACTGGGCCAGCAGCAGTCCCGCCACGATCGACAGGTAGCCCCCTGACGCAATCAGGGCGCACCCGATCAGGCCGATCACCGCCGCGCCCAACGTCACCTGGTTGGGCGTGATGGGTAGACCGCACAGCACGTAGCGCGTGATGCGGAACGAGATCTTCTTGTTCAGGTGGCGGGCCACGATGCCCAGATCCCCGCGCAACAGATCGGCGAACACGCGATCTTCGGCCTGGTCCCGGGTGGTGTCGTCCACCACGCGCAGGCCGCCGTCCAGCGCGTCCTTCCCGACCCGAACCATGTCGCCCCCCACCACCAGCCCGCCGGTTTCCGCGACCAGCGCGGCGAGCGCAGCCTCGGCGTCGGTGTCCAGCTTGCGCACGGTCACCGCCGCCGGCAGGTCCGCGGGCAGCGGGAACGAGGTATCGGTGGCCACGATGATCCGGCGGTCGGCTTTGCGCGCCAGTTGGCGCAAGGAGCGAAGCAGGACCGGCAAACCGGCGACGACCTTCAAGGCGCCCGCCGCCTCGGCAACGGTGGCTCGAACGATGATCGTGGGCGGCGGAGGAGGCGTGGGCAAAGGTCCGGTCACAGAGCAGGGCTCGTCATGTCGCCTAGGCTACTGGACTGCCCCGGGACCGGCAAAGGCCGCCAGCGCGGTTTGCAGGGCCCGCCGCACCGGGGGCGAGATCCGACTTTCGTCGAGGCGCAGGAGCGATGGCGCGGCCAGCCGCTCGTGCTCGACCAGCACCGCCGCGTGCGCCACCGGCTCGTGCTCGCGCAGATAGCGCTCCTGGGCGGGGAAGTAGCGCGCGTCGATGCGGTGTCCGACCTCCGCCGCCGTGCGCCCCCGCGCTGTGTCGCGGGCCAGGATGCGCCGTCGCGCCTCCCCGAAACTGGTCTGCAAATACACGATCGGCGCGCGCTCGCGAACCGTGCGCGCGCGCATGGCGAACACGCCTTCGACCACCAGGGCTGCGGACCCTTGAAACGGTACCCACCGCTCACCGTCGAGACGTTCGCGAGTTGCATCGAACACCGGGATCGACACCCCCGACGCGCCCGCGAGAAACGCCTGAACGCCATCGTCCAGGCGGGCCAGATCGTAGTAGTCATCGTAGTAGACGTCGGCCTCGGCGCGCCCCGCCGCTTTCCAGGTCACGGGCCGGCGATAATCATCGACCCGCAGCAAGGCAGCACTGATTCCCTCCCGGTCCAGCGCGGCGACCAGCGTCCGCGCCAGCACGGACTTACCGCTGCCGTCGATGCCGTCCACGGCCAGCAGCCACGGAGCGCCTGGGACTGTCATGGCGGACCGCCGTCGGGTCGGAAGTGCGGCCGCAGCAACGCCAGCAGCGCCGCGTGACAGGCGCCGTTGCTGGCCAGGCTGCCGCGCCGGGCCAGGTCGGCCCGGTTGTAGTCGAACCCGCGCCCGTCCAGGTCCGTGAACATACCGCCGGCTTCGCGAATGATGACCTCGGGTGCGCAAGTGTCCCATTCCATCTCGGTGCTGAAGTTGACCACACCATCCAGCGTGCCGCGCGCCAGCGCCATCAGCTTCACCGAGGCGCCCATGGCCACGGTTTGTTGGTCCAGATGCGCCGCCACCAGCGCGCGAAGAAGGTCGCCGCTTGGGTTCAGGCGGCTGATGCCCAGGCGTACATCGGACGGCGCGCCGACGGCGGATACCCCCAGACGGGTCCGCGTCCCGTCCGGCTCTTCGACAAAGGCCCCGGCCCCGCGCGCGGCGAAGAAGGTCGCGCCGGACAGGGGATGGTGCACGACGCCCACCGTGGCCTTTCCATCGACGGCCAGCCCCACGTGGACGCAGAAATCCCCGGTGCGTGCCACGAAGTCCCGGGTCCCATCCAGCGGATCGACGATCCACACGCGCGAGGTCACCAGCCGCGCCCGATCGTCGGGCGCCTCTTCGCTGAGGAGGGCGTCATCCGGAAACGCCCCCGCCAGACACGCCAGAATCGTCGCGTTGGCCTCGCGGTCGGCCGCCGTCACCGGCGAGCTGTCCGACTTGGTCTCGACGGCCACCGTGCCCTGACCGTAGTGCCGGACGATCACGCGGCCCGCCTCGCGCGCGGCGGCCATCGCCGTTGCTATCTCACGCGTGTAATCTGCCAAGGCGCGCGCGATCAGATCCGGAGCGCGATTCCGGCGTTGACGTCCAGGTGAAAGGTGAACTTCGGAAAGCCCAGCAACGAGTTCACCTCGACCAGCGCGCCCAGGTTGTCGGTGAAGTCGTAGGTCAGGCCGGCGCCGCCGCCGACGAAGACGGGACCGGCGGTGACCGAGTCGATACAGCTGGTGGCGCCGTCCTGGCCACAGATCTTGGCCTTCTCGAACAGCACCACGTGGCTGATCTGCCCACCGCCCAGCGCCGCCGCGACGTACGGGCGCAGGCCCCCCGAGCCGAAGAACCAGCTGGCACGGGCCAGGGCCGCCACCGCCATCTTGTGCGCGGCCAGCGTCTTGCCGTCCAGCGACAGCTCGTTCGGGCCGCCGACAATCTGCACCCGCGCCTGCAGGGACAGCCGCAGATCGGGCGTCAGGAAGTAACCGATCTCGGGAGCCAGATGCGCCGCCGAGGACACCGCGAAGCCGCCGATAACCTTCAAGTGATCGGTGCGATCGCCGGAGCCGGTGGCGTACCCCAGCCCCGAACCACCCCCTAACGAAATGAACAGCCTGGGACCACCGGCACCTGACCCGCCCTCGTCGTCGTCCTCGTTGCAGTCGCTTTCCTCCTCGCCTTCGGCGGGCTCGGGGCATTTCTTCTTGCCGCCCCCCAACGCCACCGAGAACGGCTTGGACTGACCGCCCGCGGCGCCCAGCACGGTGCCCTCGTCGTCCTGGGCCTCCACGAAATAGGCGACGCTCTTCCCTTTCGTCGCCGCGGAAGGAATCTGGGCCGCGTACCGACCGCCGCCCGCGCGCGCCATGTCCTTGGTCGCGAATTCCTCGTCATCCGCGCCGCGGAACGACAGCACGACCTTCTTGGCGGCGCTCAGGTTCCCGCCCAGCTTGACGGTGATCAGAATGGGAGCGCCGGCTTTGCCCTTGGTCACCGGGGTGTGGATGACGCCCGCCCCCTGCCCCGCGCCTTCATCCCCGCCGCCCGCGTCGCCGCCGTCATCGGCAGCACCGCCGGCGCGAGCCCCCGCCTGGGCCTCGCTGAAGGCCTCCAGCACGTCCGGCGTGGCCACGTTGCGCGTCACCTGAATCTCGGGCTGAATCTCCAGCGCCTTGCGGAACTGCTTTACCCCCAGTTCCTTTTGCTTCATGCCGCCGACCAGCACGACCCCGATGTGAATATACGTGCGCGCCGTGATGGCGTGCTTTTCCAGCCCCGACGTCTCACACAGTTCCAGCGCTTCCTTCAGAAGTTGGCGCGCCTGGCTCAGGTCGCTGGCAGCGTAGGCCTCCAGCGCCCTCTTGTTCAGGTCGGTGACCTTCGCCATGACCTGCGGATCTTCGGCAGCGACCGCCGCGCTTGCCGGCACCATCGCCACCATCGAAACGACCAGGGTCACGGCCAGACCAAATCGGAGCCCGCGCAGCTCGGAGGCAAGGAATGACGTCAAGGGGTCCTCACTCAGGGTCGGTTGGAGTGGCGGTAGTCTCTCTTGTCGGGTGCGATTCGTCCATCGCCCAGACGCAGGAATTCCGTCGGCGGCACGAACAATCGTGAGGTGCCCGTGGCCGTCAGCGCTTGCGGGGGACGCCGGTCTTGGCTTTGGCGGCGGGCTTGGCCGCTCCACCGCGCGCCGCGGCAGGCTTGGCGGGCGCAGCGGCCTTCGGCGCGACGGAGGAACCCTCGCTCGCGGGCGCCTTCTTCGTCGTCGAAGGGGTCGAAGGGGTCGAAGGGGCCCCGCCCCCCGGACGCTCAATCACGGCGATGACGTTGCCGTCCAGATCGGCCAGCAACCCGAATTGAGCCTTGCCGGCCAGGGCCAGGCGCGGCACCAGCACGCGACCGCCCTGGCGCTCGGCCTCCGCCAGGGTCTTGTCGATGTCGTCCACGGCCACGAACGGCAGCGGGCCGGACGCTTGCGCCAGCGCGGAACGAATCCACGACCCGGTCATGCTTTCGCCGTTGGGGCCGTCGATGGATGGGCTGCTGGGAATCTCGAACAGCAGGTGGCCGCCGGACTGTACGCCGTCCGTCCGCCACCCAAAGAGCTTGCCGTAGAAGGCCGCGCTGCGTTCGAAGTTCCGGCTGGGTATCTCAAGGTGAACGATCTCGCCGGCCATGGACGGTCACCCTAACACGACTCGTCGCCGCGACAGCGGACGTTCTGACTCCCGTGTCGCGGCGCCTCGATCAATCCAGCCCCAGGCGCGTCAGCGCCGCCTCGTCGAGGCCGAAGAAGTGCCCCGCCTCGTGCAGCAAGGTGGTGGCAACCTCGTCGCGCAGTTCGTCCTCGTCGTGGGCCACGCGCTCGATGTTGGCGCGAAACAGAACGATCTCGGTCAGCGCGGGGGTTCCCCCCGTCGAGCCGTTCTCGGCGTGGGGCGTCCCGTTGAAGATGCCCAGCACGCGCGGATCCAGTCCCGTCGCCACGTCGGCGGTTGCGGGAAGCTCGGCCACCACGACGGGCACGTTGACCAGCAAGGACCGGATCTCCTCGGGTAGATCGGCCAGCGTCTGCTCGGCGATCTCGATCAACGTGTCCTCGGTCAAATGGTCGTGGTCGTGGTCGTCGGGATCGTGGTGGTGGTGCGCATGATCGGCCTCCTCGGCGTCCAGTTCGCGGGCCTTCACCCAGGCGCTGCGCTGGCGCGCTTCGTCGCCCGCCACCTCGGCCGCCACGCCCAGCACGTACCAGGCATTGGCGTGATCCGGCTCGGCGGCGACGACGACTTCCAGACGCTGCTGGGCCTCGGCGGCCTCGCCCACCTCGATCAACACCTCGGCCAGGTCGACCGCCCGATCGGCGTCGCCCAGCGCCGCGTCCGGCGCCGGCAGCCCCGTCAGGGTCTTGCGGGCCTCCAGCGGGCGGCCCAGGCTCAGCTCGATGGCGGCCTTGATGTTCAGCGCCGCCAGGTACTCGTCCTCTTCCTCGGCCAGGTCGACCGCGCGCTTCGCGTGCGGCAGCGCCTTGTTCAGGCCGTTGCTGTCGTCGTAGAGAAGCTCGGCCATCCACAGCTCGGGGGTGCACCATTCGGGATCGGCCTTGGCGGCCTTCTCCAGCGCCGCCACGGCGGCGTCGTCGTTGCCGTCCTCGCGCTCGCAGGCGGCTTCCAGCATCAGCGCCTCCAGCCGGACCGATTCATCGTCATCCTTGGCGCACGCCGCGACGGCGGCCCGGGCCGCTTCCAGATTGCCATCCTCCAGCGCCTGCCAGCCCTCCGCCAGGCGGGGATCCATAACCTCATCTTCTTCTTCAACGTTCATCGTCTTGCCCTTCACATTTCCAGTTCATTCGACCCCGACAGGGCCGCCAAGGAATCGAGGACATAAGTGGCCCCAATCTCGACGGTTCTGCGCGCGGCTTCCGGCGCCCCCACGGTGGGCGCGACTTCTACCAGATCTGCGCCGATCAGCGACGTCTGTTTGGCCAGCCGGCGAATCAGCGCGCGCATGAAGGCGACCGACAGACCGTTGGGCTCGGGCGCGCCCGTGGCGGGCGCCACCCCGCCGTCGGTGCCGTCGATGTCATTGGAAAGGTAGACGCCGTCAAGGTGAAGGCGGGTGACGTGCGCGACGATCGCCTCCAGCGCGGCGGTGTCACCCAGGCGCGCCAGCTCGTCCGCCCAGAACTGGCGGACGCCCAGGGTGGTCTCCCAGTGCGCGCGCGGTCGCCCCGACGCCCGTACACCGATCTGCACCAGCCGCCCGGACCGGCCAATCAGGTCGTTGGCGTGATAGGCCCAGGTCGCGAAGCAGTACTTCACGCCCAGGCGGTCGGGCAGCAGGTCCGTGTGTGCGTCCGGGTGAATGATGGCGAACGGTCGCGCGCGATGAGCGGCCAGCGCCGACACCACCGGCCAGGCCACCGAGTGATCGCCGCCCAGCGTGAAGATCTTCAAGTGGGGGTTGATGGCGTAAAGGCGGCTCGCGACCGCGGCCGCGATGGACAGCGGCGACACCGGCAGGCGCGCGGCGACGTCGGCCGGCGTGGCGGGCGCCGGATAGAGGGCGGCGCGGGTGGCGCCGAGCTGCGCATCCGACAGCATGTCGTCGTGCAAGAGCTGCGGCACCACGAACACATCCCCCACGTCGACGATCCCGGCGCGCGCGGCGCGGGCCGGAAAGTCGGGCAACCGCTCGAGGATGGCCGCGCGCAGGGCCGCGGGACCGAACGCCGCGCCCCGCACCAGGCCGGCGCCCGTGTCCGACGGCACTGCCAGCACCGCCACCTTGGCGGTCGCCACGCGTGCCAGCGCCTCGCGCCAGCGGCGCTGAACGTCAGCCGCGTCCACCGCTCCGTAGAGCCGGCGCTGCAGGACGGCCTGTTCCTCCCGGCCCGTGCTGACCATGTGAACACCACCGCCCGCGGGGCGCAGCATCAGGGCCAGGATGTCCAAGTCGGTCATGACTTCAGAGCGGCGTCGGGGTACGCGACGAGAAGCATAAGAGCGGCATGATACCCGCTTGGCCGCCCGGATTCAGCGCACGGTGAGGACGGGGTCGGTGGACGCGCGCTACGAGTCAGGGCGCGCGCCGGCCGGGGTGCCGCGCGGCCCGAGCCGCCGGGGCCGACACGCGCAGCGCCTGCCGCAAGCTCAGGGGCGCGTCGGTCTTGACGTGAGCGGCGCTGCCGCGGGTCGACTTGCGGGAAGGCCGCGACGTTCGCGATGACTCCAGCGCGTACGTGCCACGCACCGACCGCACCGAGGCCTGCGGACGGCCCGCCGGATCGTCTTCGGTTGGCACCGCGACGGCCTTCGGCCGGCGCTTCTGCCCGCGAGCCGCCGCGGATTTTGTGCCCTTCGCCGCGTGATTCTGGCGTCGCTGTTCCACCTCGAAGATCTCCGCTTTGGTAGCCATGGGTTCGTACCTCCCTCATGATCAGCATGGGTACGACCCCGCGCGACGCAAAGGCCAGGGCGCCACCTTTCGTGGGTCCCGTGACCAAATCGATCCGACGCCGACGGCTGCGGAGCGCCTCAGCGCGAGAACGCGCCCGCCAGCTGCATCAGCAACGCGTACGTGAAGGCGCGACGGACGCCGGCTGGCCAGTCGCTGACGGGGCCTGCGACGGTCAATCCGGTGTGGTCGGCGTTCAGGTCGGCGAGGATCTGTCCTGTGCCGGGCACCCACTGATCCGGCACCGTCATCAACCCGTCGTTGGCGCCGTAGTATGTCGCCAGGTACCGCGCCGTGATCCACAGCAGCGGACAGACCTGGTCCGGGTCGCGCTGACTGCGAATGAAGAAGGTCCGTTCGGCCAGCCCGCTGGGCAAGCGCGACGCGCCCGGGCCCGCCGCGGGAGGAAGCAAGCGCTGCCACAGTTCGGCCGCACGCTGGTGGGTCAGGCTCTGGAAGCCTCCGTCGATTCGACTGTCCAGCAGCTCGCCCCACCCCGCCGCCAGCGCGAACAGCATCCGCGGGAACGGCTGCATCCGATCGTCGAGGGGATGTCCCGTGCCCGTGATGTAGTCCGCGATGCCGCTGCCGCCGAACGCGCCCTGAACCAGGAATGCCGCGTGTACGTGCGCGCGTACGAAATCCGGGGCGGCCACCATGAACGCCAGCGCTTCGACGGCACCTTTGCTGTGCCCGATCAGGACCAATTTCTGCGGCCCCTTCGCCGCCAGCTCGGGCAACACGCGCCGCAACACCGCGACGTTCTCTTCGATGGTGTTCCCCGACTTCGGAAACACCAATTCGATGGCGCCGGGAGGCACGCCCGCGTCCAGCAGCGCCCGACGATTCTGGCTGAAGTAGCCGACCTGAAACCCTTCGTTCAGAAACCCGGCGATGAAGACGTAGCGGTACGCGCGCGCGGCCTCGAGCACCTTGGGCGGCAGCGGGCTCGGGTGCTGGCTCTGACCTTCGAACCAGGCGCGAAAGGGACCCGGGGCGGGGGCTTCTGCGGGCGGCGCCGGCCCGACCCGATCGACGGTGACGGGCGGTGCTCCGAGGAGTCCGGCCAGAACCAGCACTGCCAGGTTCGACATGCCGGGGAGAATACGTCTTCGCGTCGGGAACCGACCAGCGTTCCGCCGTCCTCGGCGTCACGGACACGCGGCTAAGCCGACGGCGAGCGGGCCCTCTCCCAGGTCCGCCATGACTCGAGGGCCGCCAGGGCGTCGGCGATCAGGGACGGCGTCAGCTCGCGCGCGGGCCCGGACTCGATCTCTAGCTGGCTCACCGCGTCCAGCAGCCCGGAAACGCGCGCCAGCCGGTTCACCAGCTCGGTCGGCGCCCGCGCGAGAATCGCCAGCTCGGTCGACGTCTTGGCCGCGCGGAGCAGGTGCCGCATCTCCGACAGCTTGTCCAGATGAACTTCGGTTTCAGCCATGGCGCCGCAAATAGGCACCTCGGTCGAAGCGACAAGGGCGCCCGCGCGTAACGTCTTCCCTGGAAGTCGAGGTCTCGGGGGCCCTGCGTCCGGGTGCCCGGTGAGGATGACAAACCGTGGTGGTAGGGTATTCGCGTGACCCTGTACGACGAGCTACGAGCCATCCTCGAGGCGCTCGAGAAGGCGCAAATCCCGCACGCATCTCGCCGACATCCAGAACCTGAGAGACCTCGACCGGTGAACGTCGATCTGTCACCAGCGGCCGTGGCCGCACGGCTTCAGCAGGCCAGCGACCTGGCGGGCTCATTGCGGCCAGAGGATCGGCTGGAGACGAAGATTGATCTCTCCGGAGGGGGCGTCGCGCGACGGCTGAAGGAAGCGTCGGACTTGCTGGACCTCTGCCGCGCCCTCGCGCAAGCGGGTGCCGCGCACGACCGTCACTCCACCTCTAGTCCGGGCGGTGGCGTCGGGCCGTGTCCCTGGCGGGAAGCACCAGCCCGGCGACGGTGCCGTTCGGTGGCAGGCGCAGCGGCCAGCTGCCCATCCACGGCGACGGATCCCAGTAGACCTCGGGCAGGGTCGGCGACGGCCGCGCCGAGAGCGCGAAGTACAGGCGCTTGCGGCCGTCGTCAGTGCCGGTGTCGCCCAGCAGCCCGATCAGATCGCCGGCTTTGACGTGCGAGCCGCGGAACAGGGTGCGTGGCATCCCCGCCAGGTGGAAGTATTGCGTGAACACCAGTCCGCCCAGGTGAGCGATCCTCACGTACTGGCCGCCGCGCTCGTCGCGCCCTGCCCCCACCACCCGGTCGACGACGCCGTCCAGCGCCGCGTACACATGCTCGCCCCACAGCGCCCCGCCCAGGTTCACCCCGCAGTGACCGGCCGTGCGGCAGACCAGACGGTGGTGCTGCTTCTCCGTCGAGGCCGGGCCGTAGACGGCGCCATCGGGCGAGACGGAATGGCGCACCGGACCTGGCAGCGGAAAACTCCAGGGCAGCATCGCAAACCAGGTCGCCCATTCGTCGTCCGTCGGCGGCCAGGCCGGACCGTAAGGCTGCGGCCCCGGTTCGGGCGTCGACGGCAACGGCTCGGGCGAATCGCCGCTGATCCATTCGGGCGCAGGTGCCCGGTAGCGGCGGACGGTGTTCACGCCCGCGGCCACCAGCACCAGGATCGCCAGCGCCAGCCAGCGCCGCCGTCGCCGAACCGTCGCCACCTGCCGCTGACGATCGACGCTGCTGGCCAGGCACGACAGCGAGCAGTGCAGGCGGGTGGCCCGACCCTGCAGCAGCACGAAGCCGTCGAAGTCGACGCCGGCCTGTCCGCACACGAAACAACGGGTCTGCCGAAAGGGTTTCGCCGCCATGCTCTACTCGTCGCCGTTCGGTTCGGGGTCTGTCGGCTCGGGGGCCGATTCGGACGCCGCCTCGTCGGAGGTCGTCCCCTCTTCACTGGTGGTGCCGTGCTGCGCTTTGCCTTTCGGTTTGGCCGCGGCCCGCTTGTGCCCCGCCCTCAGCAGCGCCGAGCCCAGCGGGATGCCCGTGTCCGCCAGGATCGTGTACAGGCCCACCTCGCTGCCGTCGATCGGCACCCGCAGCGGCCACAGCGCGACCAGCGGCTCGGGATCGATGTAGCGCTCGTAGCTCTCCCGGGGCATGCGCACCGACAGCGCGAAGTGAAGGTGCGGCGCAGATTCTTTCACGCCGCTGTCGCCCAGCAGCCCGATCACGTCGCCGGCCCTCACGGCCATGCCTCGCTGCAGGCCGCGCGGAATCGCCGCCAGGTGAAAGTACTGCGTGAACAAAGTTCCGTTCCGATGCGACAGGCGCACGAACCGTCCGCCGCGGTCCGGGTTGGCCCCGCGTTGCACATAGTCGACGATACCGTCATGGACGGCGTGCACGTGCTCGCCGTAGAGCTCGCCGCCCAGATCCACCCCGCAATGTCCGTTGCGGCATTCGATGGGGCGGCTGCCCGGGCGCTCGGCGCCAAACACGCGTGAGTCGCTGCGGGGCATGCGTCGGAAGGGCCCCGACAGCGGGTGAACCCAGGCGTCGCGTCCCAGCGCGGCCAGCAAGCTGGTGTCCGACGGTGGCCATTCGGGACCGAACCAGCCGGGCGGCAACACTTCGGGTCCTGGCGGTTCCACCGCGCGCACCGGCAGCGGCGGTGCGCGTCGCCGCCGCGACTGGTGGCTGGCCGGGCCCTCGTGCGGCGTCAGCCAGCCTGCCAGCAAGATGCCCACGACCACCGTGCGTCGAATCGAACGCCGCCGCACCGCCCGGCGAAGCGCGCGCCGGGCCCGGCGGGCTGCCCGCGCGCAGTTCACCGAGCAGAACGTGAGCAGAACGGCCCCGTGCACCACTTCCACGTAGCGCTCGAGGAGCAGGTCGCCCGCGCACAGCTCGCACGAAACGTTGCTGTCGATCGTGTCTGAGGAGTCGAACATTCCCACACTCTCGCTCGACGGCGATGAGGGTCGGATAGTATCAAACTTCGTCGAGCAAGGACCGCGGGATCAGTAAACGTGAATGGTGTCGCCTTCTTGTGGCGAGCCTCGTCACGCGGCGTCGGAATTGTTCTGCAGGAATCTCACAGGTCACGGTAGCGCGCTGCCGCCGAAGGAAGAAGGCTCCGACCGCCAGCGACGCGATCGCGATGGCGGACTTGTCGTCGACGCATGCCGCGCGCGTCAGCGCGCGCCGTTTCAACCCATGGTCACCGCCCGGCTGGCAAACGGAGGCTTGCCTGCTGAGGCAACGCCGGCGCCCCGCGGCTCAGCGAGCGACCGTGCCAGGATACGCGCGCGGTCTTCTTCAGCGTCACGCAGACCATCTCGTTCTCGCCGATCTCGACGGCAGACTGGCCGTCCCAGTCCAGCGGCGTTCCGTTGTGGCAATCGACCGCTCCGTTGCGCTGCCACACGTGCGAGAACTTCGGCTCCGCGCGACCATCGGAATTGACGTGCAACAACTTCATCGGTCCCGCCAGCAGCGGCTGCGCCTCACGCCCCGACACCAGAGCGTTTCCTCGCATGTCCGCGATGGGTGGCCGCATGGCCGTCGCCGGAGCTGCGCACCCCAACCACGCAAGCGTTGCTGCGGCACCCAGCCACTTCTTGCCGCCGATGTTGTCCTTGCCGAACCGCCCCCTTGACCCCTGCCCTAGTCGTATTGTCATGAACTCCCTCTCGCTAGACCGTAAGCCGAGATCGAGTGAGAAACGATGTCGCGAGGGAATATCCTTTGTAACTTTTCCGAGGAGCTTTTCGCTTCTCGACGCGTTCTCCACGCGCTTTCTTCTCCTCGTTCTTCTCCTCGGCACGAGCGCGCGTTCACCGAACCTGTAAGGGAGCTTGCGCGCGGCCTCGACGAAAGACGGCGTGCATTTCTGATTTTCCCGTCGAAGCGCAGGCGGCGAGCACCCAGAGCTCGTCGGGCGCTCGCCCCGTGAGCCGGCGTGGCGCGCAGTCTCCGAGCGCGGGCACCGACGACAACGCAACCCGGGTTGGTTCACCGTGCGCCGCCGCGCGCACCACGCGCACGGCACCGTCTGAACACGCGACGATGGCGTACACGTTGTCTCCCACCACGGCCGCGTCGCGCACGCCGCAGTCTTGTTCGGACGACGAACGAAACTTGACTTCGGTCGTGCCGTTGTCGGTGATGCGAAAAATTGACGACGCGTGGCCTTTCCACGCCCGCTCGTCCCCGCCCTCGGCCAGCGCTCCGGTCACGGGCGTCCCGTCATCGCGCACAGGCGGCGGCCACAGCAGCGCGGCCGCGCCGAACTCGCGAACGCCCGTGCGCACCGATTGCGACGCCGGCCCCTGCACCTTCACGATCACGGACGCCTCGAACGGCCCCGCTCCGCGCCGACGCATCACCACGATGTCGCGCGAGCCGAACGGCGGCGCCTCCGCACCCGCGGCGCGGACGCCGTAGGTTCCAACCAGGGTCAGGGTCGCCTCGGCGCTGCTGCCTGCCCAGGCCATGAAGGTCGAATCGAGTCCGAACGACGAACGGCCGATCACGCCCGTCCGGCTGACGCGGGTCAACACGGTTCCCTCGGGCTGGACCAACCGTTCCACCGGGCTGCTGGTCGCCCAGCCACACGCCTGAATCTGCGAATCGATCAACAGCGCGTCCCCCTGCCATTCCACAAACGCGTGCGGTGGGACGGTACGGCCACGCAGCGGGTGTTCGCGCCACCCCTTCCCGGAGAACACCAGGACCGTCGCCGCATCGGGCGCGAGGCAAGGAACGTTCTTCCGTCGAAACGCGAACGGGCTGGGTGCCGGGCCGGCGTAGGTCACGGTCTCGCTGGCCGGGTCGAATGGTGCGGGCGCCATCGGCAGCGGGACCGTGTCCTCGATCAGGGGCCCGTTGGCGTCCGCGTGCGCCGCGAAGGTCGGGCCGACGACGCGAATGCGCGGCCCGTTCGCCGCGTCCGGCACCAGGGCCACGGACAGGTTCGGCCCCGCGGCCACCAGTGCCAGCGGAGCGACCGAAGCAGGCGGGGCCACGCCAGCCGCGGGCCCAGCGGTTTCCGGCCGGGGAGCGGGGCGGGCGGGCGCGGGCCCCGAGGACCGGCACCCCCACAAGGCGAAGGCAACCAGGGCCAACCGGGAAGGACACATGCGCTGCAACCTTAGTCTCTGCTCGACGGATGATTCTAGTCGCGGTCGATTTCGACCGCCCCCTGCAGCGCCAGGCCGCGTCGCTGTCTTCTGTATGATGACGCCGCATCTTTTCCACGCATCGCGATCCAGCGCCACCACCAGGAGTTCCTTTCGATGAGCGAGACCGGCATAGTTCGCGTGAAGTTCGAAACGCTGAAGAGCTTCTATCCGACCTACAAGACGCTCCCCAAGGCGCTGCAGGACTTCATGGACGGCCTGAACAAGGTGTCGGCGGGCAACACCCCCTGCTGCGTGCAAGTGAGTCACGCCCTGAACAACGCCGGCATCGCGATCCCATCGAAGAGCTTCCGGCGCAGCAACTCGAAGATTGGCTCGTTCTTCTACCTGCTGGCCGTGGACGAGCTGGAGCAGTTCCTGGCCGCCAATTTCGGCCGCGGCGAGGACATCAAGAAGACCGCCGCCGGGGCGGTCCGGTCAGTCGCCGACATGAAGGCGCACATCGCCGGCAAGCAGGGCATCTTGGTGTTCAGGAACGCCGGCTCCGGTCACCACACGGAGCTCTGGGACAACTCGCACATCTTGCAAGACGGCAAAGCGGTGTCGGGCGGCGGCGCCGTGATGAACGAAGCCAACATCTTCGGGCAAGCCCGCGTCCTGTTCTGGCAGACCATCCCGGAGCCCAGCGGCACCGTCGCTGTCCCCGCCTGGCTGAAGGGGTGGTGGAAAGTCTGGGACGGCAACACCTACTACTACTACTTCACCGACCAGCACGTCGTGACCTACGTGAAGACCGCGCCGACCAGCGTGTCCCTGCCACCACTGAAGATGCCGGCCAACGAAGGCTCGGTCAGCATCTCGAAGGACGGAGCGCAGGTCATCGTCGAGTGGAACCCCAGCGGTGGGGAGGCGACGAAGGAGACGTTCACGCGCCAGCTGTCGAACACGAAGACGATGAACGGGGTGTCGAATAGGTACTCGCCGCTGGTGGCGACGAAGATGTAGGGGAGCCATACACCAGGCGACCACCGGACAACGCGCGAGAAGTTGCAACTTGCTAACCGGACTCGGTTTCAGAACTCACGAAGAGCGCCTTCACGCCGGCAGCCCCATTTCCATCAGTCGGCGCGATCAGAAGCAGAAGCTCGAAGGTGATCCCGTCGCCATTGATGAATGTGCTTACCATCCGATGCCCTGCGTTTGGCGTCTCAATCACCTTCAAGAGAGAGGGGGGCACCTCGCGCAGCGTAACTACCCTCAGTCTCAGCTTTTCCGCCTGACCCAACTCCTCGAACAGGAGACTTACGTGCTTCTCTAGGCAGCTCATCATCGTTGTCAGCTGCTTCACGTCGGCAGCGGTGCCATTGCAAAGTTTGTTGGGGCTCGTATCCCTATATGTAAACGGAAGGCGTGTCTGCCCGAAGACCTTCTGGAAGTCCTTCGCCTTCAGTGCATCCAGCCACGCGCGCCCTATCGACATCGCCTGCTCAATCGCGATTGGCTTCTCGGCGTCAGATCGATTTGCTGTCGATTCGTGGCCAAGAACAGGAGGCGTCTGCTTCGCTTCCAATTGGCATACGGTCGTGGACATCACCATCAAGGTCACGGCGATCGCTGTACCAATACGTCGAACCATTCGTCTCCTCCGTGTCTCCATCGCTAGTGCCCGGTCACGTTGTATGACCAGTGCCAAGGTTCGCGCGCGTAGGCATTGAGTCCGTACGTCGCCGCATTATTCTGGAGCCATTGGTACGTGGCTAGATTGTTGAATGCGCCAAGCTGGGCGTTCCCGCTGCTGTTCGCGATCCCAAGATTCAGGTCAATCGGCCTGCTCGAAATCGAACACACGACAGACGTTCGCGTGGCGAAGCTGGCGCGCCAGCTTTACCTCGCGTGCCAGGCGTTCAGCCCACCGACGATCGCCGGTAAACTCTGGGCGCAAGAGCTTGATCGCCACCTCGGCTCCCAGCGTCCTGTCCCGCGCCACCACCACCACGCCCATCCCTCCACGGCCCAACACTCGCCGCACATCGTAGCGGCCCGCGAGAACGTCGCCGACGACTACAGGATTGGCGGTGTCGCCGAAACCCGCGCTACCCACCTCCACGGCAGTGACGCTCTCGTCCCGCGAGGCTGCTTCGTCCCCCACAGCGGCCCAGCATATCCACATCGTGTCCGGTTATCGATGGCGCTCCGTACGAGTTGCGTAGATAGGGGTGGACCTGGTGATGACATGTCGGAGGCAGTGATCCGCTCTGCACCGCTGCCCGACCTTCGCCGACGATCATCCGCGTTCGCCAAACCCGGTCAAGAACGCCGTCGTGGATGAGTATCGAAACTTCGGCTGCGCGCTGTAGCGATTCCGGCGACGTGTGTCCTAAAGGTCTTTTTTTCGAAAACTGTCCACATTGATCTTGTATCGCTTGGCCCAGCGATATACCAAGGCGGGTTTGCGATCGAGTTCGCGCGCGACGCGCAACATGTTGCCCTCGCAGCGGCGGATCAGATCTTCCAGCTCGATCGCGGAGGGCGGTGGGCGCATCGCGCGGCCCACGGGCGAATGTCGAATGCGTTTCGGTGTCGCGGCGATCATCTGGGGCAGGTGCTCGGAGCCGATGCGCTCCTTGTCGCGCGACAGCGCGTCCGCCGTGGTCAGCACCTTCTGCAGCTCGCGCACGTTGCCCGGCCACGCGTGCAGCGCCAGCGCTTGAAATGCCTGGTGCTCGAACGGGCGCAGGCGGTTGCCGAGGATGTGTCCGATCAGCGCGCCCATGTCTTCCATACGCTCGCGCAGCGGCGGAATCCGGATTGCCTCCGCGCCAAGGCGTGCAGCCAGATCCTGGCGTAAACCGCCCTGCCCCGCCGTCGGCGCTGTCACGCGGCTGGTGGCCGCCAGGATGCGCACGTCGACGCGTTTCGAACGCGTGCCACCGACGGGCGTCATCATCTTGTCCTGCGTGAAGCGAAGCAGCTTGGTCTGCAGCTCGGGCGGCATGTCGCCGATCTCGTCGAGGAACAACGTACCGCCTTCGGCCTCCTCGACCAGACCCGCCTTCGACGCCGTCGCTTGCGAGTGCGCGCCGCGCAGGTAGCCGAACAGCTCGCTCTCGACTAGCTCGCGCGGAACCGCGGCGCAGTTGATCGCGACGAACTTTCCGGTGCGGCCGCTCGCCTCGTGAATCGCCGTCGCGTACACCTCTTTCCCGGCGCCGGTCTCTCCGGTCAGCAAGATCTCGCTGTCCGATACGGCTAGCTTCCGAAGCATCGAGCAGATCGCGGCGAACGCGGGATTGCAGGTGGGAACGGGGCCGAATGGATTCGACAGCTCCTCGGCGATCGCGGCGCGTTCAGTCTCCGTGACCAGCCGGAAGATCGCGATCTGGCCGCCCACGAAGATCATGGAACCGTCGCGCAACTTCAACCGCGACTGCGCGGCGACGCCGTCCACGACGCTGCCGTTGCGACTCTCCAGGTCGCACAGCTCCCACTCTCCGTCGGCGCGATCGATCTCGGCGTGTTCTCCCGACATCAAGCGATCCTTGACCACCCAGGCGGACGTGTCGGCGTCCACGTCTTTGGGCGCGTGACGACCGATCACCAACCGATCGTTGAAGGTCATGACGCGCTCCTTGCGCGTCGGTGCCGGCTCGTCCTCGCTGCCAGCCAGGATCAGAATCGGCACCTTTCGCGACTCGGCCGTGCGTCCACTGCCAGGGGCCATCGTGACGCTGTTGCCCGACGCGGATGGCGTGAGCGAGGAGTCTTCAGGAGCTTCCGGGCAGGGATTCGGATTCGGGGTCTCAGTCGGCATCGGTGCTTTCGGGTGGGGTTTGGAACCGAAACCATAGTCGGTCCCCCTGGTGCCGAAAAGGCCTGAATTTCAGGCCGGGCACACGGTCCGCCGATTGCTCAGAGTGAACGCGCGGGCGGAAGAAGTCTTCCGCCCCACTAACCACTCTCGGGGGGAATCACCATGCTCAAGAAAATCGCACTCGTCGGAATCTTCGCACTCGTGTCGGTCGTGTCGTTCAGCGCCTCGTCTGCTCGTGCGTCACATCTGCGAGAGGTTCCGTCGGTCAGCGCACCAACGATGAAGGGTCTCTGTCCCTCGATCAGGTGCTACTAGTCGGGACGTCCCGCTTTGTCGACTTGAACGCGAGTCCGAGCAGTGGCCCAGGCCCCCCCGTTTTGGGCGGGACCCGGGCCAATCAACTCCGCACTCTCTTCGACGAGACCCAGGACAGGCGACACATGGCTAAATTCGATCGGAAGGGGGCAATCGTTCGTCTCCAGATCGGATGACGCGGTCAACGTCTTCCCTGTTCGGACACCGGCGTCCACATCGATTTCAGCCCAAGTCTGGGAACGTGTCTCGTCGCTGGTGGCCACCCACAAGCGACTTAGCGAGGACCAGACCGGTCGACAGGCTCCTGTCGGTCCAAGATCGCGCTGACTGGAATCGACAAGGGATACGGTGCGCACGCGGGAAACTCCAATGGTAGTGACGTATGCAACTCGCTGCCCCGACGGGTCGACGCTCAAGAGCCCAGGTATCAACGGATCACGATGGGCGACCGAGCAGTGGCCATCCCAGACCGAACACCGAACCAATTCGCCGCGATCCAGTCGGGAGTGAACCCACGCCGAGCCGTCGGGCAGGAATGATGGCGCCACATCTCGTGGACCGACGGTCATTTGTCGCTCAACGCCCTTCTCGTCCCTCAAGACGATGACCTCGCGCCCGTCGTCCAGAACTCGCTGGACAACCAACCTGGTGCGGTCACCTGAGAGGGACCCGCGCAGCGAGTGCCCGTCCGTCGTTAGTCTGTTGCCGCTCTCAGCCGAATGGAGATAGAGGTCGAAGCGTAGCTGTCTCGTCACAAGAAGACGTCCCGGCCCGAAGTCGATTAGCCCCCTGGCATCCGCCCCTTGAACCCTGAAAGACCGAGTCAAGGAAGGAGTGCCGAGGTCCGCGGACAAGATCTCTCTCTCGGTCCGATCGCCATAAGCCGAAAAGAGCACCTGGCCGGGAGAGGCCCCAAACTGAGGATCCCGCGACCACAAGGGGAGAGAGATCCGACGCGTCACCTCCAGACCGGGAAGGGCATGGACGACAAGAACGGCGGACCGTGAGTCGGTGCCGTAGACGACGGCCAGGTGGAGACCCGTCCGATCCACGGCCATGCCCTCGACCTGGAACTGACCACCAACTTCGTCGCTCACGAGGGTCATCTGACCGGTGGGGAGCGAGAATATGGCCGCGTGGCGGGCATCCAACCCGAAGGCGAATTCTTGACTGTTTGGAAGCCAAGCAGGCGTCGTTCCGCGGACGACCTCACGGCTGGGTCCCCCTGCGAGATCCGTCATAAAGATTCGGGTCCCCATGTCCCCGACCTTCTCGAACAACAAACTCTTCCCATCCGGCGACACCACCGGGCATCCGTCGCGATACGTCTCCGGCAACAGATCCGACGGCGTTCTCTCCCCCGTCTTCACGTCGACGTCCTCCGCCTTCCGCGGCGTTCCCCAGATCGCGCGCACCTTCTTGCCGCCGTCGACCAGCGAGTAGCAGTGCAGCCGGCCCGCGAACGTCGCCAGCTTCGTCGCGCCCTTGCTCCAGTCCGCTGGCGTCCCCGTCGGCGTCAGCACGCGCTCGGCCAGCGGGGTCGCGCCCGCCGCTGACGACGCGCGTGCGCTGTTGGTCCAGCGCTCGCGCACCAATCCCAGCGACGACAGCGAAGCCAGCGCCACCGCCCCCCAGCCGAGTTGCCAGCGCCGCCGGCGCGACATCACGCGCTTGCCTCGCAGCGCGACGTCCAGCGCCTGCTGCAGGTCAACGGCGGTCGCGGGCCGCACCTCGGGGACTTCGCTGACGCAGCGGCCACACAGCTCGGCGACCGCGCGCTCGGACGGCGTCGTTACCGGCGGCAGCACGAAGCGTCGATAGCCCCGGCCCGCGGCTTTCCACACCGGTCGGCCGCCGAACAAAATTTCGTGGAGCACGACACCCATGCCCCACACGTCCGAGCACAGCGTCGCCGGATCCCCCATCACCACTTCGGGGGCCATGTACGACGGTGTGCCGACCATGACCGTATTTCCTGGGCCCGATCCGGGATCCGTCGCCAGGCCGAAGTCCGTGACCACCAGGCGGCCGTCGTCCATGCGCAGGATGTTCTCGGGCTTGATGTCGCGATGAACGATGCCGGCCGCGTGCAGGGCAGCCACCCCCGCGACCACCGCCCGGGCGTCGGCCACCCGCTCGTCCCAGGTGCGCGTCGACTTCGGCGCGTCGGGCGTGTGGGCCTTCGGCACGTCCGTGCGGATGCAGCCGCCCCCCGCCAGCTCCATCGACAGGAACTTGTGCCCGTCCGCATCGCCGATGTCGAACACCCGGCAGACGTTGGGGTGCGTGATCGTGCGCCCGACCCGCAGCTCGCGCGTGAAGCGCTCGGCCCACACGGGATCCTCGGCGAACTCGGGGCGCAGGATCTTCAGGGCGACCAGCATGCGGGATTCGCGATCGAACGCGCGCAGCACGCGCCCGCTGCCGCCCGACCCGATCACCGCCTCGATCTGGAAGCGTCCACCCAGCACGTCGCCGCGCTGGAGCTCGGGCGCCGACGTGAACAGGACATGCGGGGTCCCCGCCCCCGTGACGCTGGTATTGGACGCGTCGGAGTCTCCTCCGAGTGAGTGACCAATCCCTTGCACAGAACCTCCCATGCGCGGGGGAATGGTATCCCAGATCACTCTTCGCGCCAAGGTCGAATCAGGGCCGATCGACCCTGGCGATCCTCCCCAACCGGACCCGCTGGAACGATGTTTCGAGCGTGCGAAGGACACCGTCGGTGGGGCGTCGGAACCTCCTGAATCCGGGGTGGGATAGCCAGGACCGGGGCGCGACCGGTTCGTTTCCATTCGCCTCGCGACCGGAACCCTGTGCTACCTTTTTGACATGGACTTCGAAGAGTTCGAGCAGCTGGTTCTCAGAGTGCTCTTCGAAAGCGACGTCGCGGTGACGTCGGCGCACACCGCCTACCTCGGTCGCGTTTCCGTGCGGACCGCCGACCGCCACCTGGCCCGTATGGTCGAGCAAGGCACGTTGCTGGTGCGGACCAACACCGAAGGCGGCGTCGAGTACTACTTCCCCGGCCGCAAGCCTCTGGTCCCGCCCGGTTCGGGAATACCGGCCGCCGCCGGCATGGCAGGTCCGCCGTCGATCATGCTTGGCGATTCTTTGCTGCAGCCGTTTCACCATCGCCCCAGCGCCGCCACGGCGGTGTTGCTGTCGATGCTGATTCCCGGCGCGGGCCATATCTACTCGGGGCGCGCCGGCTCCGGCGTCGCGTGGATGGCGACCACCTTGATGGGCTACGCCTGCTGCTTCCTGCCCGGCTTGTTTCTGCACGGGCTGTGTCTGGTCAGCGCCGCGCGCATGCGGCGCGTGTGACCGCGCCGCTACGACGTCGCGTTCAGGCTCTCGTCCTTGCGGCGCCGCAGCTGCTTCAGATCCTCGATCGCCTTGTGCCCGTTCTCGCCGGCGGTGCCGCCGGTCTCCAGGATGGAGAGCGCGTCGCCCAAAATTCGAGACTCTTCCTCGGTGCGCTGGCGCAGCGCTTGGTGCATGTCCAGGAACGACGCGTAGAACTCCTGCAGCTCGTCGCCCTTGCGCAGCGACGAAGGGAGCTGTCCGATGCGGTTGTCGCGCACCCGCGCAAAGAACGACGAGATCTTGAACAGAGGTCCCGCCACCTTGTGCGTGATCAGAATGCCGACCGCGCTGATCGAGATGATCAACACCACGCCAAACCCCACGATGCCCCACAACACCCAGCGATCGCTGGCGGCAAACTGACCTTGCAGCTCTTCGGCCACCGACGGATCGGCCATGCCGGAAAGTTCGATGACCTTCGAGATATCGCGGGTCGCCTGGTACATCTTGTAGCCCAGGCCCGCCGTCAAAAAGACCGCGACGATGACGATGGTCATCGTGTAGCGAACCTGCAGGCCGACATCGAGCAGGTAGTTCCGCATCTTGCGGCGATACTTCTGGGCTGCCATGCCGTTGCCGTTCTCTGTCGTGTTCATCTGGTTTCTTGCCTCCGCAACTATCCGCCTTGCGCCTTCAGGAACTTCGCGAGATCTTCGGCCAGCTGATTCGCCGTCGCCTCCAGGCAATCCTTCCGCGCGTTCTCGCGATCGCGCGGGCGCGAGCCCGACTGTACTCCTGCGTCGGCGCTGGTCCACGAGATGATGCTCTTCGAGGGCCAGCGCGCCACCATCACCTTGACCCCACACGAGACCTCGCCGCCGCCCGAGTCGTCCAGGCGCGCGATGTTCCCGTCGATCCAGAAAGCGGGGCCCGTCGATTTGGCTCCCGCCGGCGCCGCCACCGTGGTGACCACCGGCAACTTCGCCAGCTCGGTCTGCAGCGTGTCGCGCACGATCTTGATCGCGTCGCCGCCGGCGGTCTTGGTCCCGCCCGTGAAGGGACCGAAGGTGAGGAAAATCTTGGCGCGACCGCCGCCGGTGGGCGGTCCCGACAGCAGGGCGACGGCCTTCTCGGCCTGGGTGCGCACGAAGGGATCGGGATCTTTCTTGATCAGCCCGCGCAGCGCTTCGGCCGCGCCGGTGTCGCCGATCTGTCCCAGCGCCTGCGCCGACATGGCGCGCACCGTCCGGTTCTGATCGCCGAAGGCCTTGACCAAACACGGGGTCGCGGCAACGTCACCCATTTTTCCGAGCACCAGCGCGGCCTGCACGCGGACCTTGTAATTGGCATCCTCGGTCAGCGTCCGACAGACCTCTTGCACGTGATGGGTCCCGGATGGCGCCGCCTCCGCCGGGAACGCGAACAGCGTCACCCACGCCAGCACGCCACAGCCGGCCACCCACGACCTGGTCGCCGCCATCACGGAGCGGGAGTCCCCCGGCGCTCGGACGACGATGTCGAGGGGAGCGTGAACATGAAGGCGCCCGCCCCGGACACGGGCGTGCCGTCCTCGATCCAGATCTCGCCCCCGTGCGCCTCGACGATCGCGCGCGCCAAGGCCAGGCCAACGCCATAGCCCACCGGTCGCCCGCTGAGCTGGCTGTACGGTTCGAACAGGCGGCCCTTGTCGACCTCGGGGAACCGCAGGCCCGCGCGCGAGATCCGCACCGACAGCCGGTTTCGTTCGTTCGCGACCGTCACGAAGGTCCGCCCCGCGCCGTGCTTCACGCAGTGGAGGATCAGGTTCACCAGCGCTCCCCGCATCAGCACGCCGTCCAGGTGGACCAGGATCTCGTCGGCCGCCGCCACCACCTCGATATCCGCCTCGCGCGCCAGGCCCTGCTTCAGCTCGCTGACCAGGTTCCGGACCACGTCGCTCAGCTTCACCGGCTTGGGCAAAGGCGCCAGCGCCCCCGCCTCGAACCGATCGAAATCCAGCACCGTGCGTACGCTGTGCAGCAGCTGGGTGAACGTCGTTTCACCGTCTTGCAGCGCTTCGTCGAAGTCACCGCGTCGCCGATCGTTGGCGGGCGGCGCGAACCGCGCCAGGTAGTCGAAGGTGGCTCGCAAGGCCCCCACCGCGCCCTGGAGATCGTGAAGGACGTAGGCCAGCCAGCGCCGGCGTTCGCTGATCTCCGTCCCCTGATGACGCTGCTTGCGATCCAGCCGGCGGAACAGCGCGCGCGTGCGCAGCAGCGCCCACAGCCGCGCGCGTCGTTCCGCGAGGTCGACCTCGGGCCAGAAGACCGCGTCGGCCCCCGCCGTCACCAGCCGCAACCGCAGGTTTTCGCCGGCCACCGGCAACAGCATGATGGTCGGCACGAAGTGGGTGCGGACGTTGCCTTTCAGGCGTCCGCAGAGGTCAACGCCGCCGTCGATGGCGATGGCCCCGTCGATGACGATGACGTCCGGCGGGTGCATGAGCGCCTCTTCGAAGGCGGCGTCGGCGTCGTCCGCCACGCGGACTTCGATGCCCTCGTCACGCAGGAACGCGACCGACGCACGGGCCACGTCCCGATCGGGCGCGACCACCATCGCCTCCACGTCCTTCGGAAGCGTGAGGGCATTGTTGTGGGTGGTCCTCTCGTCCGGCAGCATCGACAGAGCGCGCCTTGGCTGCGGCCAGCGTAACAGGGACCGAAGGCGATGTCATCATCGCCGGGGGGGCTGAAGGGAACTCAGAAGCCCAGGCCCACGGTCAACGACGGACCATGGCTCAGGCGAGCGCCACCCACGCTCGGTATCGTTGCGCCAAACGCATCGGTGGTCTTTGGGTCTTCGGTGAAAGCCGAGACGAAGTAGCCCACCTCGGCCCGAAGCTGGACCGACGAGGTCCGTCCCAGCAACACGCCGAAGGTCGGTTCCAGCGCCAATCCGGCCGACCCGGCCCCGCCGAACGAGAAGTAGCCGTAGCGGACCTTGCCACCGACGTACGGCGTAAAGTCCTCGCGCAGGAAGGGATAGTAGCCGCCCAAGCTGACGTCGAAGATCTGGCGATTGCCGGCGCCGCCCAGATCCAGCGCGATGTCCGCCATCCAGCTGCGGGCGTCGTACATCCAGAACAGGCCGATGCCGGGGACGGCCTTGAACTTGGCGTCGGTGGCGTTGAACGGCAGCAAGGTGAACACGTGCACGCCGAAGACCTTGTTCGCCGTGCGGCGATTCAGCGTATTCATCTCGTCATTGGTGACGCTCTCCAGCTCGGCGCTCTCGCGCACAGGCTTGCCAATCACCAGCGCGCGCACCAGCCGCTGCAGCACCACGTCCATGTCGCCCGGCCCTCCCGTGATCGCCATGCTGTCCCAGTACACGACTTGTCCCGTCAGGCCGTAGACGGTGAAGCGAACCCGCGTGGAGGCGCCCAGATGAATCAGCCGCAGCACGACCGCCTGCTGAGCGTGGGCGGCTTGCGCCTGCTCGATCGCCACCGAGGCCGTCGGCTCGTCGCTGGACGACACCCCGGCGCCCGTGATGACCGTGTACCTGCCCGTCCGCTGGAGGTGGTCCTTCAACAGGTCGCGCGCGGCGTCCAGAATCGTGGGCGCGACATTGAGCCCCGATGCCGGCAGCAGCACCACCGGCACCGGCTCCGCCGATGGCGCGGCGACCGCGCGCGGGCTCCAGACCACCAGCACGGCCAGTACTGCCGCCGCTACGGCCAGGCCAGGCATCGACCAGCGGCGCAACCGGCGGAGCCGGGTGGTCGATCCCTGACAATCGTGTCTGACTGTTGCCACGTTCAATCCTCCTTGGGGTGGGGCGTCGAGCGGTCTGAGCGGTCTGAGCTTGGGGCGGCGGGCACCACCGCCGGGGGCGGGGATGGGACCACGGGGGCCCCCCCGACCGGCGCAACCGCCGCATCGGGATCCGAACGCCGCTGCGGCGGACTCCAGGCGTCGCTGGGCGGCGAGGCGGCTGTCGAAGGCGTCGCAGCTGGAGGCGGGTCCAGCCAGGGGTCAGCAACAAAGCGAGGGGCGTCCATGGAGGCGCCGGAGGCTCGCCCGCGCAGGCCCTCCAGCCGGACCGCCAGCTTGCCCCGCGCGTCCCGACAGTCCTTGGTCCGCCCAAAACCCAGCAGCGCGGAGGTTCCGAACACCGCAGCGGCTGCGGCGGCGCCCACGATGTTTCCCGTCTGCTCTTTGTCGGCGATCGCGCTGACGGTGGCGATGCCGTAGACCGTCGCGACGACCGAGTCGACCACAGGGAGGACGTTCCCCGTCGTGCAATCGAAGTCGTAGAGCTTCTCGTGATGCTCCGGGGGCGCGGTCACGAAGAGATAGGAACAGCCGGTTGGCAATACGCCACCGGTCGCGGAGAGCAGCACGCCGAGGCACAGCCGGGGGAAGGCATTCAACGTCACGACACCCGGACAGAGCAAGCCAGGGGCCAGCCTCCTTCGAGCGCGGGGAAACCCAGGTCGGCCATTTGACCACATGTAGGTTTTTTGACTCCATAAACTTACAGCCTTATCCTGGCTTCATGTCGATCTCTCAGGCTCCCAAGTCCACTCAGACGGCCGACGACGGGACCACGAACCAGTCGGTGCCACCCAGTCCCAGCGGCGCGATGCCGCTGACACGTCGGCGCGAGCACTTGCGCTTCGACAAGGTGTTCTCGGTCCGGGTCGAGTCGCTGCTGTTCGGCGACATGAACTGCGTGGCCCGCAACATCTCTGCCGGCGGGCTGTTCCTGGAGGTGGCGGATCCTCTGCCCCTGGGAGCCACGCTGCGGGTCTGCTTTCCGGTCCCCGACGGGTCGGGTGAAGTCGTGGCGGTGGGTGAGGTCAAGAACCACTATTTCATCAATTACATGAAAGATGGCGCGAACCGCAGCGTCACGGGCATGGCCGTCCGGTTCACGTCCTTCGAGAGCGACAGCCACCGGATTCTGTCGGACTGCCTCAGCCGCCTTCGCGTCTTGCACTGACCCCTATTCCGAGGGTCGGGGACGCACGACAATCGTCTCGGACGCATCCACGGTCGCCCCTTCCTCGATGGGGACCTCGATCTCGCGCGGCCCGCTGGTGATTGCCAGCAGGCGCGGGCCCACCCGCACCGAGATCTCGTAGCGTCCCGGCAGCATCCCGGAAATCACGAAGGCGCCGGTCTTGTCCAGCTCGCCCACGGCCTTGCGCGGAAACGCCAGGGGCGAACGGCCCACCAGCACCGCCCGTGTTTCGGGGTCCAGCGGCACGCCTGAAGGCTGGGAGATGCGGCCCCGGACACGAGCGCCTCGGTGGGAGACGGCCAGCTCGATGACGGCGTCGGCGCTACCCTCTCCCACTTCGATCTTCTCGGGCGGATAGACCAGCATCTCGCCATGACGGGCCCACAGGTAGTACGTCCCCGGACGGAATCGATCCTGCGCGAACTGGCCTTCGGTGTCGGTCGTCCACACGACCGGCGAGCTTCCCACGCCCAGAGCCCCCGACGGCATCGCGACAACGATGGCGTGGGTCACGGGGTCGCCGTCGGAATCCAGCACCTTGCCCCGGATCACGCCGGTGCGCGCCAGGCGAATGGTCACGCGCGGCGCGCCGGCCACGACGGAGGTCTTGCTGGTCCCGGGCAACCACCCGAAGCGCGACGCCACCAGCATGTATTTCTTGGCCTCCAGGCCCGCCAGCACGAACTGGCCATCCTCCCCGGTCTGGGTCGCGGCGACCTCGGCAACGTCGTCCGGACCACGCAGCGCCCGCACGTCGGCGCCGCGCACCGCCGCGCCCGACGCGTCGACCACGCGCCCCTTCAGCGTCAATTCCGGGCCCAGGTGAAAGGCCCGCGACACCGTCGGCGGCTTGTCGAGCCGCACCTCGGCCAGCTCGGTGGCGTGGCCGACATGGCTGATGCGCAGGGTGTAGGGCGTCGTGGCCGCGGGTAGCCGGATGCGGAAGCCGCCGTCTTTCCCCGTCACCTCGTCGGCGATGGCCGTGCCCTGGAACCAGACGCGGATCTTGGCGCCCTCTATCCGGCGGGCGGCATCGTCGGTGACCCGCCCCTGCAAGGCGACCTCGGGGCGGTCGCCGGTGTCGCGCCGGAAGATCTGGCGGCGAAATTCTTCCTCGGAAGCCAGGATGCAGCCGGTTCCCTTGAACCACGGCGTCGCGCAATCGGGCGCCAGGCGCGAGCAAAACTCCACGCAGTTGGCGGGATCCTTGGAATCGCAAAGGGACGACGGCGCCTCGTCAGGCTCGAGCAGCGGCAACGCCTGTCCGCTGCCGTCGCAGAAGATGCAGCCCTCTGGGCGCTCGACACACCGGACATTGCGCGGATCCGCGTTGGTGGTGGTCGCCGCCGGCGGCACCTGCTGTCCGGCCTCGCGCCGGCACGCCAGGCTCGCGACCAGCAAGATCACGGGGGACAACGACGCGCGCGTCAACCGGCTCGGAGAACGAGGAAATCGAACCGCCAATCGAAAGGAATCTGGAGCGCGCATTCGGTGACGTGGAATCAAGGGGCTTCCGCCAGCGGGCGACTGCGTGTAGATCGGGGAACTCTACGGCATGAACCAGATCTCCCCAAGCCAGGCCTCGCCATTGTTCATCGTCCTGGAGGGAATCGATGGCTCGGGCACCACCACCCAGCTGGAGCGCTTGACCGCTTACCTGCAAGCGCGCGGGCGCCAGGCGTTGGCGACCCGCGAGCCCAGCCCCGGCCCCATCGGACGGCTGCTGCGGGAGATCCTGCTGGGGCAGCACCTGAACCCCGACGGCACGCGCCTGGACGGACGGGCCATGGCCCTGCTGTTCGCGGCCGATCGACGGGATCACCTGACGCGCGAGATCGAGCCGGCGCTGGCCGCAGGCTCGGACGTGGTCTCCGATCGCTACTTGCTCTCGTCGCTGGCGTATCAGGCCGTTGAGGCCGATCGCGCGTGGGTGGAACATCTGGCCGCGGGCGTGCGCGCTCCGGATCTGACGTTCCTGCTGGATGTGGACGTGCGGACGGCGGCCGGACGCCGCCAGCAGGCCAATCGGGTGGTCGAACGCTACGACGCCGACAAGACGCTGCTGGCGGTGGCGGAGAACTATCGCCAGCTGGCCGCGAATCGACCGGACGTGGTCATCGTGGACGCCTCGGGAAGCATCGACGAGGTCGCGCGCCGGCTGATCGCGGAGATCGAACGCCTGATCGCGACCCGCCGGCCATAGACCGCACGACCGCGGCCGACCGACGTTTAGCGGTGGGCCTTCTTGATGGTGGGCGCGGCGGTCTTCTTCTTGTTGCTGCTGGCAGCCGTCTTCTTCTTCGCGGCGGCCGGCGGTCGTGGCGCGGGACGGGGCGCTTGGTCGACGGCCTCGCCCTTACCCGCCCCCTTGACGTCGGGTTTGGTCGCCTGCCCGTCGTCCACCGGGACCGGCGGCGCCGGCGCCTTGGCTTCGGCCGGAGCGGCCACTGGCGCCGGGGGAGGCGCAGGCACCGCGTCCGGTTTGGCCTTCCCGCGCACCATCAGCACGACGACCACCACCAAAGAAAGCGCCGCGGCGGCGGCGATCAGGATGATCTTTACCCGTTTGCCGCCGCCGATCTCGTCGATGACCTCGTTCTCGCTCATACGTTCGCCCGGAATCGGCACCTTCCGCGATGACTGACGCTTGGTGGACGCGCCGCCGCTCTGGTCCAACGAAAAGTTCTTGTGATCGTCGGTGGTCACGGTGCCATCGTCGACGTAGCGATCTTCCAGCGGCTTCGCCTCGTCGAGGGCCCCGGCCACCTCGACAGGCGCGGTTTCGGCTTTCCGCGCGTCGGCAATCGCGGCCGCCTTGGCACGCGCATCGGCCACCATTTGATCGACGTCGCCCTTCTTGAACCACAGGGTCTCACGAAAATTTGTACCGCCCAATCCGACGGGTGCGATCGGTGGCGTATGTCCCGCGCTGTCCTTGGGGGCACCGGCCGGGAGCCCTGCGGTGGCCGGCGATGGCGCCGACGCGGGCGCCGCGATCATCGTCGCCGAGACCGCCGAGCCATGCGTGGGTCGACCCGCCGTTGGCGGGACGGGCGCCGGCGTCGGTCGGCTTGGCACCTGCAAGGACGCGCTCGGCCCTGAATCCGCCGCGAGGGGCGGTGGCGTCGGGGCGAAGGGCGGCTCCGCCGGGGCGGCGGCCGGCTCAGGGGCGGTTGTCACAGCCCCCGCCGCCTGGCGCGCGGCGACGGCTTGCGCCACCAACTTCTGGACCTCGGAGGCGCCGCCGGCGAACACCATGGTCTTCACGAACGCCGCCTCGCGGTTCGCTCCTCCCGACTGGGGTGCGCCCACCGAGGCGGCCGGCTGGTCCGTGACGACCAAGGCCGCGACGTCCGCCAGGAACTGGCGCATCGTGAGCGGCCGGCGGCTCGAGCTCCGCTCGAGCGCCTTCAGGACCACCCGGTCGACCTCGGCGGTCAGGCCACTGCCCCGCTGGATGCTGGGGGGAACGACCTCGCCTTTCAAGATGGCCTCGATCGTCGCCTCCGGCGTGGCGCCCACGTGCGGGCCACGACCGGTCAGCATGAAGTACAACAAGGCCGCAACACCGTAGGTATTGGACCGCTGATCGATGAGCTTGCCCTCGGCTTGCTCGGGCGACATGAACTCGGGTACCCCGAACACGGTCGCTGACACCGGTCGCGCGATGGCGAAGTTGATGACCTTCACCTCACCGTCACCGGTCACCAGGATGTTCTTTGCGGAGAGGTCCCTGTGCACCACCCCGACCTTTTGCGCCTCCAGCAGCGCCTCGCCGACCTGGGCGATGATCTGCTTGGCTCGGTCAAGGGGGAAAGGTCCGCCGTGACCGACGACCTGATCCAGTGGCTCGCCCCCCACCAATTCAGAGGCGATGAACACCCTCCCCTCCGGGGTCTTGCCAAAGTCGATGACCTTGACGATGCGCGGACTGCTGGCTCGTTGAAGCTGCCTGAGCTCGCGCAGGGCGCGATCCACCGCCAGGGGGGTCGGCAAGCTCTCGGCTGCCACGACCTTGTAAGCCACCGCGGCGCCGGACTGGGCATCGCTCGCCTGCCAGACCTCTCCGCTGGGCCCGCCTCCAATGCGGGATACCGGAACGAACCGCGCTGCGGGTTCGACGATCGGATCCAAGCGATGGGGTCCATCGGCCCCAGCGCACTGTTCACGCGGGCAGAAGTTGGCGTCGTCGGGATACTTGTTCTGGCACGTCGCGCAGAGTTTCATCCGGCTCCTGTTTGAATCGGGCCCGACCAGGTCCCGACAGCCCCGCTGAAGTCCGAGTCGCTGCGATATGTTACGCGGACTGGTTGAAACAGGTCAACCAGGGTCGCGCCAGGATCACTTTCCTGGTTCGCCCATAGCGGCGAACAACTCGGCGGCAGACAGCGTCGATTTCCGACTCTCCTTCGCCTTTCTCTTCTTGCCCATATTCGTGTGCCGCCGCACGCGGCGCTTCCAGGTAACGCGAGTGTTCGAAGCCATAGCGGGCGGGTTCTTAGCAAGGGGGCGGGCCCACGTCAAACAACCTTCGGTTGAGGGGGCCTGCTTCCAGGTCGCTTCGCGCGGTCCTCAGCGTCGCTCGGCGCTGACCACGCCCTCGATGGACTGCAGGTTACGGAGGACATTCTTCAGCTGGTCCACGTGTCCCACCGACACCTGAAAGGTGTTGACGGCCTTGCCGTCCTCGGAGGTCTTGCACTTGGCCTGCGAGATATTGACGCCGTTTTCCGTGAAGGCGCGCGAGATGGACGCCAGCAGGCCCGGGCGATCGTCGGCCTGCACCTCCACCGTGACCGGTCGCAATGTCTTCGATTCGTCGTCCCACGACACGTCCAGGCGCCGCGCCGGATCCAGGGCCAAGGCCTTCTCACAGTCGGGCGCGTGAATCACGACGCCGTGCCCGCGGCTGACGAAGCCAATGATGGGGTCGCCGGGGACCGGGCTGCAACACTTCGCGAATTTGATCAGGATGTCGGACTCGCCTTGCACGCGAATGCCGCCGATGGCGCGCTTCGCCGTGCGGCGAAGTCCGGTCAACGGCGCGTCGGCAGCCTCGACCCGTGCGCCGGGCCCTTGTGCGACCTCCGACTCGGGAGGCGGCGCTATGGCGTTGGCCGCCTGGTCCACGGTCAGCTTGCCGTACCCGACCGCCACCAGCAGATCTTCGCCGCTGCCGGTGCCCAGCTTCTTGGCGGCATCGTCGACGCTGCCGTCGCGTTCGAAGTTGGCCAGGCCATAACCCCGCTTGCGCAGCTCGCGCGCCAGCAGATCGTGACCCATCTGGCGGCTGCGATCGCGCTGCTCCATCCGAATGAAGTGACGGATCTTGGTCTTGGCCCGGCTGGTGATGACGAACTTCAGCCAGTCCTTGGAGGGGCGCTGGTTCGGTGACGCCAGGATGTCCACGGTGTCGCCGTTCTTGAGCGCATAGCGCAGCGGCACGATCAACCCGTTGACCCGCGCTCCCGAACAGTGCTCGCCGACCTTCGAGTGAATCGCGAAGGCGAAGTCGATGGGCGTCGAGCCCTTGGGCAACGCCTTGACGTCGCCCTTGGGCGTGAACACGAACACCTCGTCCTGAAAGAGATCGATCTTGACGGTCTCGATGAACTCGGTCGGATCTTTCAGATCGCGCTGCCATTCCATCAGCTGCCGCAGCCAAGCGAAGGCTTGCCCGTCGGAAGCGCCGATCGGGCCCTTCTCCTTGTATTTCCAGTGCGCCGCGATGCCTTGCTCGGCGATCCGGTGCATCTCGTGGGTGCGGATCTGCACCTCCATCCGATCGGAGCGGGGCCCGATCACGGTGGTGTGCAGCGACTGGTACAGATTGGGCTTGGGCAGCGCGATGAAGTCCTTGAATCGCCCGGGAATCGGGGTCCAGGTGGAATGCACGACGCCCAGGACCGCGTAGCAATCGCGAATGGAATCCACCGTCACGCGGAAGGCGATGATGTCGTAGATCTGCTCGACGTCGCGCCCGGTCTTCTTCTGCTTCTGGTAAATGGACCACAGGTGCTTGGCGCGCCCGGAGACCTCGCCGTGGATTTCGGCCTCGCGCAGGACCGCATTCAACTTGTCGACCACCTCCGCGATGTAGACCTCACGCGATTCCGCGCCGCCGGTCATCTTGGCCAGCAACTCCGAATAGGCCTGCGGCTCGACGTAGCGGAACGCCAGATCCTCGAGCTCGATCTTCATCCACTGGATACCCAGTCGGTTGGCCAGCGGCGCGTAGATCTCCAGCGTCTCGCGCGCAATGCGTTCCTGCTTCTCACGCGACATGTACTGCAGGGTCCGCATGTTGTCGACGCGATCCGCGAGCTTGATCAGGATGACGCGGATGTCGCGCGCCATCGCCAGCAACATCTTGCGGAAGTTCTCGGCCTGGCGTTCCTCGCGCGTGGTCCAGGGGATCTGGCCCAGCTTGGTGACACCCTCGACCAGGAACTGAATCTCCTGCCCGAACAGGCGACCGATGTCCTCGGCAGTGGCGCTGGTGTCCTCGACGCAGTCGTGAAGCAACCCGGCGCACACCGACGATACGTCCAGGCGCAGATCCGAGATGATCCGGGCTACGCCGACCGGATGAACGACGTAGGGCTCTCCGGAACGCCGACGCTGGCCGGCGTGGCGCTCGGCGGCGAAATCGAAACAGCGTTCGATCAGGCCCACGTCAGCCGCGGGATCGTAGGCCGAGACGGTGTTGACGATCTGGCGAACCGCTTCAGTCATGAGACGCGGGCATCAGGGGCGTGATCGTGCCCCCGCTGCCCGACGGTGATCCTTCCGCCAGCAACTCCTCGGCCAGGTGCGCGCCCCGGATGCGCGAACAGCGCGTGGCTTCCACCACCGCGTTCAACTGCTGGTAGGCGCGGTCCAGGTTGTCGTTGACGATCAAGTAGTCGTACTCGCCGTAGTGTTCGAGTTCCCGCTTGGCGATGGCCAGGCGGCGCGAGATGGCCTCGGGCGAATCGGTGGCGCGACGGCGCAGGCGCCGTTCGAGCTCGGCGATCGAGGGCGGCAAGATGAAGATCAACACGCTCTCGTGCGGCCACTGCTGGCGGATCTGCCGCCCCCCCTGCCAGTCGATATCGAACAGGTAGTCGGTCCCATCTTCCAGCGCGCGATTGACCGCGTGAATGGCCGTTCCGTAACGGTTGCCGTGAACCACGGCCCATTCGGCGAACTCCTGCTGGTCGACCATGCGTGTGAATTCGTCCTCCGAGACGAACTTGTAATCGACACCTTCGCGCTCGCCCGGGCGCGGCGCCCGCGTCGTGTATGAGACCGAGAACACCAGCTTCTGGGATTCGGCCAGCATCCGGGCCAGGGTGGTCTTGCCGGCGCCCGAAGGCGACGAGATGACCACCAGGATGCCGCGGCGACGCTGCGACGGAAACGCGCTGTTCATCATTCTATATTCTGAGCCTGTTCGCGGATCTTCTCCAGCTCGGCTTTACATTCGATGACCTGCCCGGCGATCGATGCGTCCTGGGCTTTGGACCCGATGGTGTTGACCTCGCGTGCGATCTCCTGCAGCACGAAATCCAGCTTCCGCCCCACCGCTCCCGGGGCCTTCATCAGAGCGTCGAATTGCTCCAGGTGGGCACGCAAGCGGACGATTTCCTCGCTGACGTCCAGCCGCTCGGCCAGGACCGCCACTTCTTGTGCGATCCGACCCGGGTCGAAGCCGGGGGTATCCACCAGCACCGCCAGGCGCTCGGTCAAGCGACGGGCAAAGCGCGCCGGAACGGCCTGGGCGGCCTGCTCGATCGCATCCACCACCACCGCCACGCGGCGGACCCGCTGGCTCATGTCGGCCTGCAGGGCCACGCCCTCCAGCTGGCGGGTCGTCACCAGCTCGCGAACGGCGCTCTCGACACCGGTTCGGAGTACGGCCAGGTCGTGCTCGCTGTGGACCGCCCCGCCGGTAGCGGTCGCATCGGCCGCCATGAACGCGGCGACGGTCGCCAGATCGACCCGGCTCGATGAGCCAATGGCCAGTCGAAGCCGTTCCAGTTCGTGGTACGTGTCGCTGATGCGACCTGCGTCCAGCCCTCGGGCGGCCGTACGGTCCTCCCGAATCAGGACGACCACTGTCCCCCGCTCGACGGCGGCCTTCACGATGCGGGCGATCTCGGCCTCGAAGCCAGGATCGAGATCGGTGCACCGAACCTTCAGATCGAAGCCGCGATGATTCACCGACCGTGCTTCGACAACCCAGCGCGTACGTACCCCGTCGGCACCCTCGGTGTCCGCAACGGCGCGTCCAAAACCCGTCATGCTTTTCAAGCAGATCTCTATATCAGATCGAACCTGGTCCCTTCCGGCGACCCGGGGCCTAGCGCGAGCTGTGGGCTTGTGCGGCGTCGGCGGCCAGGCGATCGATCAAGGCCTCGAGCGCCGGGTCCGGCAGCTCGCTGGCAGTGGAATCCACCAGGGGCGCCGGCCGGCGCGGCGCGGCGTCGGCATCCAGCACGCGAAAGGTGATCCAGCTGGCCGCCAAGGCAGCGGCGGTGCAAATCAAGAGGCGAGGTCTGGCGATCGATGACATAGGCCTACGTTATCCCACCTTTCCGTCCCCTCAAGTTATTGGCGCACTTTTCGTACGGCGTGGGACGCCAGACCCTTCCGCTCAGGGCAGCGGCAGGCCGCACAGCCCTCCGCCAAACGGGCCCGACACTCCCACCGGCGCCGCCGACAGTCCCGTCACCTGAACCTCCGGAACCGGCCGGGCGGCGGCGCTTTTTCCGTCGCGAACCGCGCCAGGGCACCCGTCCGAGAGCGCCATCGGCTTCGCCAGGGGGACCGCGCCCGCCCCGGTCAGCGTGCAACTGCTCTTGGCGGTTCTGGGCGGGACGCTGGGAGCCAGGTGTCCGTCCTTGATCGAGTAGGTCGCGATGCGGGTGGTCGGTCCGTCGATGCGAAACGCGAACCCGTTCGGAACGCCGAGTATCTCCAACCGCCGCACGTCCGCGGCGACTTTCGTTTCCGCCAGGATCGCCAGCGTTCCCAGATCCATCTCTTTGATCATCAGGCCCCGAAGTTCGGGGACGGCGCCGGGCGCCAGCACCACCTTCTCCGCGGTCGCATAGGCCAGCCGGCGGCCATCGGGCGAACGCCCCAGCGCCAGCACCCGGCCCTGCTCGGTCGTCAGCTGCCGGTAGCGACGGGTCCGGGGCGACCAGGCGAAGATCTCCTGTCGAGGCCCCAGCACGAAGGTGCCGGCCGTCGCATGCGCATCGCGGGGGAGCGTCAGGGGCGCGCGCGTGCGCGCGATAAAAAGAACGTCGCGCTCAAGTCCCTCCGCCCACTGGCGGCGCCCCTCTTCGAGCGCCGCGCGAAGGTCCTTCCCCGGTGTCCCCACCTTCAAAGCACCCAGATCGGCGGCGGTGAGGATCTCGTCGTTCCAGGGCGTGAAGGCACGCTTCAGCAACGCGCGCACCGCAACCATGGCCTCCGAGAGACGCTCCTGGCGAACGAACGAGCACGCGATGTTCATCGCCGGCGCCAGAAAGTCGGGATCGGCGGCCAGCGCGGCCTGGTACTTGGTACGGGCTTCGTCCCAGCGGCCCTGACGGTAAAAGGCCAGCGCGTCCGCGTTGAGTTGCTTGGCCGCATCCGACGGGACATGAAAGGGATCGACCACACCGGGCCCTGGGGCCGATGCTTGACACTCCCCTGGCGTCCGCGTGACGGCTCCACGCGCGACGCCGGCACTCACGCCGACAGCGAGGATCACCGAGACGCCGACCAGGCAGCAGTTCACGGATCCAGCCACACCCGCCGCAGATCCAGCCGATCCGCGACCGTCGCCACATCGTGAACCCGGCGCGCGATCAGCGCGGGAACGTCGAAGCGATAGAGAAACAGCACGGGTTGATCGCGCGCCAGCACGCCTCCCAGCGCCCCCAGCAACGACAGGCGATCAGGGGTGGGCGGGCCACGGCGCAGCGCTTCGATGAAGCCGTCGAACTCGGGCGAGCGGTAGCCCCAGAAATTGAAAGACCCCGTCGACGTGAACTGCAATCCGGGCGCTTCGTTGGGACTGCCCTGCCAGGCCATCAGGGCCAGATCGAAATCTCCCTTGCGCACGCGGGCCATCAGGGTCGCGCCGTCGACGAACGAGGTATCGACCAGCACGCCCACCTTGCGCGCTTCCAGCACGAAGGTGCGCGCCTCGGTGGCGGCGACGCGTCCACCGGCGACGACCAGCAACCCGACCCGAATCGCCTTGCCCCCGACCTCGCGCACGCCGTCCGCATCGGTGTCCCGATATCCGGCGGTCTCCAGCTCTGCGGCCGCCAGCTCGCGACCGGCGGGGACGGTCGTAGACCCGGCGGGCGGCGGAGCCGCGATGGGCCGGGCCAGGCCGCCGTGCAGGGTCTGCGAGAGACCTTCGCGATCCCACAAGGCCGCCAGGGCTCGTCGAACCTTCACGTCGCCCAGCGGCGCGTGACGATGGTTGACGCCCAGGTAAGCCCAGCGCTCGGACGCCAGGCGCCAGACCGCCAGCTCGCCATGCAGGCTGGCCGCGTCCACATGCTCGGGATAGTGCAGCACGGACAGCCGCGGCAGGATGTCGATATCGCCGCGGCGGGTGCGCGTCAACGCCGCTGCCCCGTCGACCTCGATCTCGAAGGCGATGCCAGAGAGCCGGCTCGGCTGACCCCAGTAGCCAGGGAAACGCTCCAGACGGATGCGCTTGCCGCGTTCCCAGCCGGCGAATTGAAAAGGGCCGGTCCCCACGGGGGTGCGCATGAGCGACGCCGCCGCGTTGCGGGGACCGCGCAGGATGTGCTCCGGCAAGATCGGCACGTCGCACAGCGCGCGGAGCGCAAAGTCAGAGGGTCGTTTCAGCAGCAAACGCAGGGTATTGTCGGAGCCGATCTCGACGCTGCCAACGTCTTGCAAGGACGCGCGCAGCACCGCGGCTCCAGCGTTCTTGGCCAGCAGGATCGTCTCGAGGGTCGCCTGGGCGTCGAGCGCGGTGAAGGCATGCCCGTCGTGCCACTTCACGCCGGCCCGCACCTTCAGCGCTACGCGCAGGCCATCCGCCGACGCTTGCCAGCTCTCGGCCAGGCGCGGACGAAAACCGTCCTGGTCGTCGGAGCCCGGCGCCGGACATTCGAGCAACGTCTCGTAGACCAGGCCCTGAACGACGTCCAGCGCCACGGCGTCGGCGTCAAGCAGAGGCGCGAGCGTCGACGGCTCGACGTCCAACCGAACTTTCAGATTGCCGGTGGGCAGAGTGCCGGTGGGCAGCGTGCCCTTGGGCGCCGGACCGGACGGAGCATGGGCGGAGCTCCGAGCGACCTGTTCGGGCGTCCCCAGCAGCGGCGGCAACGGAGTCTGGGGGGGACGGCGCGCGGGTGGCGGCAGATGGGTCAGCTCCGACGAAGGCGCCGCACCGTCAGGCGTCGTGTTGGCTCGGCGGCCTCCCGGACGACACCCCGACGTGACGACGCCGGTTGCCACGATGACGACCAGCCATGCGAGCGCCGCAGAAGGCGAGGTCTGGCTCCTGATCCGCGCCGTGATCGCGCCTTGCGGGTGGAAAACCAGCGTGTTATTCAGGGCGCTTCCGTCGCAAACCGCTGTCGAGGAGAGACGCTTCATGAAACGACTCGGGTCCCCCACTTTGGCGTCTGACAACCGAAGCCTTGCCCACGTTTCCAGCCAAGCGCCGATTCCAGGGCGAGCACGGCGGGCTATATATCATCTGATGGTGCCAATGGCATTGGCGCTGCTCTCGCCGTTGGCCGCGGGCCGCGCCTTCGGTCAGGGACAGGAGCTGGCCCCGATCAAGGTCGACCTGCCGCCGACTCCGAACTTCAACGTGACCAACGCCCCCGAGACGTATCCGACCGGCGAGCTTTCGATCTTCGGCCTGCGCAAGCATCTGGCGCAGAACCTGGACAAGGATGTTCAGGTGAAGGCCTACCTGACGGAGATCTACGAGTGTCCGGCCGAGCAGCGTAAGTGCAACGACGCGCTGAACGCGAAGGACAAGAAGGAAAAGGTCAAGGCCGCGAAGGCCGCGGCCAAGGCCAGCAAGAAGGGCGCACCGCCGGTGGCCGCGGAGCCCCCCAGGGCCGCGGGCGCTTGCCGTCCCTGCGATCAGCCCCACTTCTTCATGTCGGACACGCCCAATGGCAAGAAGGAACGCGCCCTGCTGGTGGCGGATTATCCCATCAAGGACTGGAAGACCGGCAAGCCCAAGGCGCTGGTGACTCCGGTCGGTCAGCAGTACGTCGTGACCGGAACGTTCGCGATCAATTCGATCGGCGGCTTCGGCGCGTCGGACGGCCTGATCATCCACAAAAAGCTGGTGGATTCGAAGGGCACCGTGATCACCGAGGGCAACGCGATCCTCCCGCCCGACGCGCAGGACATCAAGCTGGCGGGCAAGCCGGCCGAGAAGGTCGGCGGCGCGCGATTGGACTCCGGCAAGAAGTAGGCTGCGAAGTCGCCTACACAGAAACCAAACCGGAATCGGCAAGAAGGGGCGTCGTCGTGGCGCCCCTTCTTTTTTTGTTCAGAGTCGTCGTTATTCGAGGCCGCGGTCGCGCAGCGAGCCGTCGTCCTCGCCACGCAGGTGGCCGATCTCGTGTAACAACGTCCGCTTGATCGCTTCGTCGAGGGCGGCCAGATCGCGCACGGACCGCAGCAGGTTTCTGCGGTAAAGCACGATGGCGCGGTCCAGCGGACCGCAAGAGACGCCCGCCGCCCTGGCGTCGCCGCTGTCACGGGCCGCCGGCATCGCGGTGCTGGCCGGCCGACGCCCCTTGGGGGCGCGCGCCGCCTGCGAACGGGGATCGAGCTCGGCGTCGGCGCCCAGCGGCAGACCACGAAACAGCCCCAAGATCGTCGGTGACAGCGGCGGTTTCTCCGCGATCAGATCGCCCAAGGCGGGCAAGTCCGCCGTCTCCAGCTTCGCCTCGGCGAGATCGGCACGAACGTCGTCCGGCAGCTCGGCGACGATGCGCCCCACCCGCTTGGCGAATTCGTCCGCGGACACCTCGGGTGGCTTGGGGAAGGCCACCGGATCGCGCAGCGTTGCCTCCGCGAAGTGTTCGTCGGCGGCGCGAAAATCCTGATCGCGCTCTTCGATCAACGCGAGATGATAGGCGGCGTGCGCCCGGTCGGACGACGACGCCGCCACCCTGCGGAAGGCCCGGCGCGCCTCGGCGAAGCGGCAAAGTTCGAACAGAGCGACGCCCCGCTCGTACTCGGCCGCCTCCAGCCTGGGGGATAGCGACAGCGCCAGGCTCAGGCGATGGGCTGCTTCCTCGGACCGCCCGAGATCGATCAGAGCCTGGCCCTCGAGCAGCGCCAGCCGCGCCGCGCGTCCGCGATCGCGTCCAACGGCTTTACGAAAGCCACGCCGCGCGTGCTCCAGGCCGATCGCCGAGCGATCAGCCGAGGCGGAGAGCTGATTGATGAAGAGGTCGGCGCTGGCTTCCAGCGTCTCGGCGTCGTCCGGATCCAGCGCCAGCGCCAGCGCCAGGGAATCGCGCGCTTCCTCGATCCTTCCCAGATGCAGCAGCGCTGCCGCGCGATCGTGATGGGCTTCGACCGAGCGCGGGGCCTGCCGGGCCGCTTCCTCGGCACACGCCAGCGCGCCTTCGAAGTCGTCGGCGTCGAACAACTTGCCGGCCCCATCCAGCAGATCGGCGACGGGCGCCTCTTCCCAGGGGGGCCGGTTCGCAAAACATCGGCGCAGCGGGCGCGGCGGCGGATCGTGCGACTCCTCGGACGCCAGGCGACTCGAGGGGATCGCCGGTAGCGATGGGGCTGCGCCCTCGTACCCTCGGCTGGACGCCGACCGGTTGGAATGACGACAGGCCAGTTCCGATGCGCCGACGAGCACCAGCAACAGGGCCAACGACTGCGCCCGCTTCATTTGTCGTTGCCTATGATAGATCGCGCGGGAAAAAGAGGCGACCTGAGAAGCAGAATGGGTGGCGCGACGCTGACACCCCGCGACTAGCTTTCGCCCCGAATTCTCGAAAGGTTCCACCGTTTCGTCGTCTCATCGTCGTGTCATCGTCGTCTTTTGGCACTAGTGGGCGGCGCCCCATGTCGTTCCGGACCCTACCTCGACCACCAAGGGCACTTTCAGCGAAAACACCTGTTCCATGGTGGCCTTGACCCACACGCCGAAGGCGGCGGCGCGCTCGGCCGGCAACTCGAAGACCAGTTCGTCATGCACGGTCAGCAGCAGTGCGGCCCCCAACGTTGGCTCCTCGGCACGTTCGATGGCGTGATCGACCCGGATCATCGCCAGCTTCAGCAGATCGGCAGCCGAGCCTTGAATCGGCGAGTTGCGGGCGATTCGTTCGGCGTAATTGCGATCCTGGACGCGGGTGGATCGAATCTCGGGGAGCGGCCGGCGCCGCCCCATCAAGGTCGTGACTTCGCCGGTCACGCGGGCTTCGGCGATGGCGCGGTCCATGTACGCCCGTACACCGGCGTACTGGCGGAAGTAGCTGTCGATGTACGAACGCGCCTGTGCCCGCGGAATGCGCAGCACCTGGGCCAGGCCGAACTCGCCCTGCCCAAACACCAGACCGAAGTTGATGGCCTTCGCGATACGGCGCTGCTCGGCGGTGACGGTCTCGGGCGACAGGCCGAAGACCTCGGCGGCGGTGCGCTGATGGATGTCCTCGCCCGAGTGAAAAGCCGCCAGGAACGAAGGGTCCTCCGAGAAGTGCGCCAGGATCCGCAGCTCGATCTGCGAATAGTCGGCGGACAGCAGCACATGTCCAGGCTTGGCGACGAACGCGCGTCGGATGCGCGAACCCAGCTCGGTGCGAATCGGGATGTTCTGCAGATTCGGATCGCTCGAGGACAGTCGGCCTGTCGCCGCCACGGCCTGATTGAACGACGTGTGCAGCCGCCCGGTGTCGGGATTGACCAGCGCCGGCAGCGCGTCGATGTAGGTGCCCTTCAGCTTGGTCAGCGCGCGATACTCGACGATCTTGGCGGGGACAGGGTGCAGCGCCGCCAGCTCTTCCAGCGTCTCGGCGTCCGTCGACGGGCCGGTCTTGGTCTTGCGGATGATGGGCAACCCCAGCTTTCCGAACAGGACCTCGCCCAGTTGCTTGTTGGAGTTGATGTTGAACGGCGAGCCCGCGATCTGATGAATCTCTGCCTCGAGCGCCATCAATGACGTTCCGACCTCCTGACCCAGCGTGCGCAGATACTCGCTGTCGAGCTGGATACCGCGGGATTCGATGCGACCCAGCACCCGCGCCAGGGGCAGCTCCAGGTCTCGATACAGGTCGTCCAGGCGGGCTTCGGCCAGACGCGCGCGTTGCGGCTCGGCCAGCGTCAGTGCCGCGGCGGCCTCGGCGGCCAGACGGCGAGCCGCTTCCTCGACCATCACGTCGCTGGCAGGCCGTGAGGTCTTTCCGGTCCCCATCCACGCCGAACGGCCGGCGACGTCGTCGACCCCGCGGCTGGCGGCGATCTCGGCCATCTCGTAGTGAGCCCGGGTCGGGTCGAGCACGTAGGCGGCCAGCATCGCATCGGATTCGACGCCCGCCAGCGCAGCGCCGGCCCGGGCCAGCACGACCTCCAGGTTCTTGCAGTCGTGGACGTGCTTCTTGAGCGCGCTGTCGGTCAGCAACGGCCCCAGCGCCGCGAGGACCTCCGCGCGCTTCGGCGACGGTGGGGCCCCCAAGTAGCGGTGACCGAGCGGTAGATAGAGGCGCGTCCCATCGGGCAGAGCAAAGGCCAACCCCACCAGCGCGCTGCGGACGGCCGAGGTGCCTTCCCAAAGGGCCGCCAGTCCAAAGCCGCCGGCCTGCCGCAGCCGGGCCGCCAGTGCGGTCAGCGCCGCCTCGTCATGAAGAACGATCTCCGCGGCGACGGGCTCGCGCAGCGCCGCCAACGGAGGGGCGACCGCCGCGCCGGCCGCGGTGGCGCCTTCGCCGCCCCCGAGCGCTTGCACGGTCGACTCCGACGCTGTTCTTGGTTCGGCTGCCGTCTTCTCCAGGGCCTCCAGCAAGCGGCCGAACTCCAGCTCGCGAAACAGGCGTCCCAACCGTGCCTGATCGATCTCGATGCGATGAAGTTGCTCCAGCGACTTTGGCAAGGGAACGTCCTCGCGCAGGCGCACCAGCTCGCGCGACAGGCGCACGGCCTCGGCTGCCGCGACCAGAGCCTCGCCTCGTTTTCCTTTCACCTCGCCCGCGCGAGCCAGCAGCGCCTCGAGTGACCCGAAGCGGTTGATCAGCTCGGCGGCGGTCTTGGGGCCAATCCCGGCCACGCCGGGGACGTTGTCCACGCTGTCGCCCATCAAGGCCAACACATCCCCGACCTGTTCCGGCCCCACCCCGAATTTTTCGTGCACCTCCGCCACACCCAGGCGCCGGTTCTTCATCGTGTCCAAGATGGAGATGCCGTCCCCGCACAGCTGCATCAGATCCTTGTCCGACGAGCAGATGGCCACCTCCATCCCCGCGGCCACCGCCTGGCGCGCCACGGTGGCGATCACGTCGTCGGCCTCGAAGTTGGGCACGGTCAACGTCTGGATCCCGAACGCGTCGATCACCGCATGGACTTGCTCCAGCTGCACGGCCAGCTCGGGCGGCATCGGGGGGCGCTGGGCCTTGTAGCCGGTGTAGAGCTGATGCCGGAAGTTGTTGCCCGGGCCATCGAAGACCACGCACAGGTGCGTTGGGCGGTGCTCGCGCTCGATCCGCAACAACATCTGACACAGGCCGTACACCGCGCCGGTGGGCAAGCCGCCCTTGGTCGTCAGAGGTGGCAGGGCGTGGAATGCCCGGAACAGAAAATTCAGCGCATCGACCACGTAGAGACTCGGCTTCGCCGAGTGCGAACTATCGTCCATCAACCCATCCTCTCGTCTGGAGCCCGACGGCGAAGAATGGCACATTGGTACCCGACGTGCGTCGGCTGCCGGTTGTGAAAGTGGTTGCGATCCTTGCGGGACTCCTGGTCACTGTGGTGACGCTGGTGGTCCTGGCGGCGTCCGTGGTGGTGCAGGGGCCCCGACTGGGGCGAATCATCCAGGGCGCCCTGCCCTCCAACCGCGGCAAGATCGAGCTGACCGGCGTGACCTGGAGCTTGCGGGCCCTGGCGGATCTGATCACCGATGCGCCCAGTCCCATCACGCTCGACGGTCTGCGCATCATCGATCCCGAGGGCACCGTGGTGCTGGATGTGCCGCACCTGGAAGCGCGGGTCAAGTTGCGGACCCTGATCGGCGGCAGCTTCTCGATTCACGACCTGAAGGTCGGCAAGGCCACCTGGCGATTCGCCCAGATGAAGAAGTCGGAGGGGATCGGTTTCCTCGCCGCGCTGGAATCGAAACCTTCGGCGGTGCCGGCCCCACCCAAGCCGCCCGGCGCGGCGGCGAATGCCAAGGGTTCGTTCTTCGAGATCGCCGAGGCCGATCTGGACGATCTGAATGTCCTGTTCGATTTCCCGGGCAGCTGGGGGCTCGAGCTGCGTCGGGCGCGCGCCCATGCGTCGCTGATTCAATCCACGGTGGATCCTGCCCATCCGATCTTCGGGTTCGATGCTGGCCCGGTGGTCGCCGAGGGGGGCGGCTGGTTGCGCATCATGGACGACAACCTGCTGCCGTTCGACAAGGTGTCGATCAACCGCATATCGACGACGCAGGACCGCCCCGACGACATCTTCCTGGACCTGCGCGAGGCGCGCACCGGGCGGTCCACCCTGGTGGGCAAGGGATATTTCACCGGCATCTACGGCGCCACCTCGGTACCGGGCATCGACCTGCACACCGAATTTCACCAGGCGGCCGATGCGTTCACCCAGGTGGTGGCTGGCAAGAAGATCGAAGGGCTGGCGCTGTCGGGAGACGACGCCACGGCGATCATCGATCTGCACGAGCCGTTCGCGACCATCAAGGTCAGCACGGTGCTCTCCGGCCTGGACGTCGCCTATCCGCCCTACCGCGCGCTGAACGTGGGGGTCCACCTGGGCTTTGACGGCGGCGCCATGAAGGTGACGTTGCAGGACTTCGGCGTGGACGCACCCGGCGGCGGTCATCTGAAGCTGAACGCCACGCTGGACGCGACCAAGTTGAAGCTGACCAGCGAGCTCTCGCTGAAAGACTTCACCACCGACTCCTTCGTGCCCACCGGCATGCAACCGCTGGCGGGGGGAAAGCTGGACGGGCGGCTGCACGCGGACGCCACGCTAGGCCCGGGACCTATCAGCCTGGCGGTGCGCAACCTGGATCTGACGCTGTCCCGCCGACGGGCGGGAGGGTTGCCGCGCACCATCCGCGTGCGTGGGCAGGCCAATGTTTCGCCCACGCGTGTGAACACGACGGGGCTCGAGGTCGAGGTCGCGGGCGCGCGCGCCACGGCCGCCGGCGAACTGAACCCCGTCCGGCAGACGGTGGCGCTGACCCTGGACGTGCTGGCCTATGATCTGGCGCTGTTGCTGGGGGCGCTGAAGCTGCCGCCGGTCGCGCGGACCGCCGAGCTGCACGCCAAGCTGGATGGGCCCCTGATGTCTCCGACGATGGCGGGCGCAGCGACGGTCACGCGTCTGGAATGGAGCGGCCGCGTGGTCCCCGAGTTGCGCACGCAGTTCGCCCTGGAAAAAGGCCTGGCTCGGCTGGACACCCTGCGCGGCGAGCTATTCGGCGGCCACATCGAGGCCAAGGGAACCCTGCGTCTGTTCGAAAAGTCGGCCAAACGCCTGCTGCCGTCCCCGATCGTCGACGCGGATGTGCAGCTTCGCAACATCGACCTGGCCGCCGCCTCGGGTCAGCCGTCCCTGGGCGGGCGCCTGTCGCTGGAGGCCCACGCCCAGGGCCCGCTGAATGCCATCCGGGCCTGGCTGAAGGTTCCCGGCGGCCAGTCGGTGACGGTGGCCGGTCAGGCCCTGGTGGTGGGCCCAATCGAGGCCACGCTCGAGAACCAGATCGCCAAGATCCAGCGCCTGCGGGTCAGTCGCGCCGATGGCGGCAGCGTCGAGATCACAGGGACGGCCGGGTTGCGCGATCAGCGACTGGCGCTGGATGTGGTCGTGAAGGACGTTGCCCTCGACACCCTGCCCGGCGTTGCCGACGCCAATCTGGCAATCCACGGCACAGCCGCCGCCCAGCTCCACATCGCCGGCACCCCCGAACGCCCGGAGCTGAGCGGCGTCATACAGCTGACCGGCGTCGGGGCTCGCGGGGTTCCCCTCGGGACGGCGCGCATCGAGTTCTCGCCCGAAAATTCCGCGGCGGGACCCGGAATCGCCGTGAAGGGTGATCTCTTCCAGCGTCTGAAGCTGGACGCGCACGCGACCCAATCGGCAGCCGGTCCGATCATTCACGCGGCCGTCGACTTCGAAAAGCTGGTGCTGGAGACGCTGGTACCCGAGCTGATGAACCTGGGCGACGGCCGCGGTATCGCATCGGGGCGGGTGCAGGTGGACCTGGTGCCGGGCAAACCGCTGGCGGCCGACGTGCGGTTGAGCGAGCTGGCCGTGTCCCTGGCCCGCGCCATCGAGGCCGCCCCCGGCGAGCCGACCACCCGACGTGTCGACGTCCGGGCCACCCGGCCGATTCACGTCGCGGTCACCGGTGACCACGTGGTCCTGGATCAGCTTGACCTCGCGACGACGGGAGGCGACTTGCATGCGCGGGGGTCGCTGGACGGCGACAAGATCGGGGGCGAGGTCGACGGCCACCTGGATCTGGAGCTGCTACAGCCGTTCCTGATGGCCCGGCTCGAGAGACTTTCAGGCGCCATGGACGTCAAGCTGCGGGCCGCGGGTTCGTTGAAACGACCCGACCTCAGTGGGCGACTCTCGATCAGCCACCCGGTGCGGATGCGTCCCAGGGGCTTCGATACGGACCTGGTCGTCGGTGGAGGGACCATCGCCCTGGATCCGGCTGGTGCCTCGGTGTCGAACCTGGCCGTCACCATAGACGGCTCGACCACCCGCCTGGACGGACGCGTGACCTTGGGCGCGGGGTTCCGCCCCGAGACGGTCGACGCCAAGATCGCCGGCGACGTCAGCGCGCGCTTCTTGGGCTCGCTGGCGGGCGAGGCAGTCTCGGACGCCCAGGGACGCGCCCGCATCAAGGCCGAGGTAAAAGGCCCCATCGGCAACCCGACGCTGAACGCGTGGCTGGGGCTGGGCACAATCACCTTCCGGCTGCGTGGCGCGGGCACCGAAATCGAGATCAAGAGCGGCGTCGTCGAGGTGACCAATACCAGCGCACAGCTGAAGAACGTACGCGTGCTGGTGGATGATCAGGGCACGTTGATCATCGGGGCAGCGGGCGTCCGGCCCGGGCGCATCGCCATCAAGAAACTGGTGCCGCTGACCATCGGCGAGGTCGACTTTCCCTTGCACGGCGAACAGCTGACCACCCGAAGTCCAGACGTCTACGAGATCAACGATCTCGCCTTCGATCTGGACCTGAAAGGAAATATGGACGGGGGTTTCGAGCTGGGGGGCGAGGTGCGCATCATCGCGGGTCGCTATGTGCAGGACTTCAAGCTGGGCAATCTGGTGCTGAGCCCGCGGGTGAACGAATCGGCGGTCCGTCCCTTCTATTATGGCAAGCCGCTGCTGGAGGATCTGGCGCTGGACCTGAATGTCCGCACCCTGGGCGACGCCTTCGTGGTGCAGAACAACATCGCGCCCGAAATTCACATCGACGTGGCGCTGCACGTGGGTGGCACCTTGGCGCAGCCACTGCTGGCTGGCGAGGTGCGACCCACCGACGGGCACTTCCACATCCCGGTGCTGCGCGGGGACTTCGATCTGGTGCCCAACGTGAGTCACGTGAGCTTCGTGGAGACCAAGTCGCTGGCCGACGGCGAGACGCCCGAGATCAACATCGAAGCGCAGAATCCGGTCATCGATGCCTCCGGCGCCGAGCACAACGTCCGCATGAATATTCATGGCCCGGTGCGCGAGATGCAGATCGATCTGTCGACCGACGACGGGCTGGATCGCAACCAGACGGCGCTCTTGTTGTTGACCGGTCGCACGTCGACGGCCAGTGACCGGGTCGCCACCCAGAACCCCACCGTCGGCGCCAACATCGGCACCGGCCTGGATATCGCGGGCCAGGCCACCCGCGACACCATCGCCAACCTGATGGAGCCGATCATCGGAGACACCTTCGAACGCGCGCTGGGCTTACAACTGCGGCTGACCGTGGGCCCCGACGGTTTCGAAGGCCGGTTGCAAAAGCGCATCAGCCGCTACACCAAATTCGAGTTCGACGCGCTCAAGGGATTTCAGGGCCAATCCAGGATGATCCTGCACTTCGAGCAGTGGCTGCGGGACTACATCACCATCAGCACCGGCGCCCAGCGGCTGGTGCTGTCACAGCAGCAGGGGCCGGGCGAAGCGCTTCCCATCAACTTCAATATGGAGCTGCGTTGGGACTACGCGATAAGAAGGTGAGACCTTTGACTGGCCGAGACCCTTGATCCGCCCGGCTCTGTTCCCGGTGCTGGCTTTCGCCGCCGGCGGCCTGATGGCCGCGCGGTCCCCTGCGCGCGCCGCTGACACCGCCACCGACCAGGCCGCCGAGCCAGCGCCGGCCGCGGCCCCCGAGCCCATCGTGCCGTTGGTGGGCTTCGAGATCACAGGCCCCCTGGTCGAGCCCCGTGAGACCATCGAGGCGTTGTTGAAGGCAGTCGCGCCGCCCGGGACGCCCTTCGTGCCGTCGGGGCCCGCCGACCAGATCGGAACCCCGATCGGAACCCTGCCCCGCCTGAGCAAGGCGCTGGAGGGCGTGGGCTACGCCGCGATCCTGGACACCACCACCGGCCCCGGAGGCGTCACGGTTCGCGCCCAGCTGCAACCGCTCGACCGGGTTCGGTACATCTTCGTCAGCGGCAACGGGACCATTCGTCAGGACGAGATCCAGCGCCGCATCACGATCCGCACCGGCCATCCTTTGCCCAAGGCGGGGCCCGAGCGCGACGCCAGCATGGAACGCGAGCGCCAGCGATTGATCCGCTTTCTCCGCGACGAAGAAGGCTACTTCGAGGCCAACGTCCGCATCGACCTGGAACCGCACGGTCTGGCTCCGGCGGCGGTCGATCTGAACGTTCACATCTCCCGCGGACCGGGTTATCCCATCGGTCCCATCGCGGTCGAGGGGAACAGCAGCCTCCCCACCACTGACATCGAGAAGACCTTTCGCCACGCGGACCCCTTGCGTTTTTGGACCGCGCCTGTCCCCTTCACGGTCCGCCGCATGCGCGACGACGTGGCCAAAGTGACGGATCGCTATCGCCACGAGGGACACCCCGGCGCGCGCGTGACCACCGACTTCGATCCCGAGCACAGCGTCGACACCAACCAGAAGAACGTCGCGCTTGGCATCCGGGTGAACGAGCGCAAGCGCATCTCGGTGGCGTTCGAGGGCAACCAGCGCAAGTCCAGCGGCACGCTGCGCGATCAGCTGACGCTGATCAAGCGGGGCGCGTACGACGATTACGAGGTCGGCAACAGCGCCGATGCCATCCAGCAGTATTACCAAGATCACGGACACTTCTTCGCGCGGGTGCAATGGCGCCGCGAGCGCATCGGCCCCGACGAAGAACGCATCGTCTTCGACATCGACGAAGGCCCCGAGCTGAAGGTGCGGTCGGTGCAGTTTCTGGGCAACCGGACCCTGTCCAGCGACGAGCTGGCCGAGACTGTCACCGTCCGCGTCTTTCCCTGGCTGGGCTACATCGGCCTCGGCTCCGGCGGCTACGTCACCGCCCGCCAGGTCGAACTGGACGCCGAGCGCCTGGTTGAACACTACCGCGCGCTGGGATTCCCCGACGCCCAGGCTCAGGGTGAAATTTCGACCTCGCTCGAGGCGTTCGGGATGCTCGGCGCCGCGGCGGCGGGCGCCGCGACCGCGTCCCCCGACGACAAGGATATCTATGTCCGCTTCACCGTGGACGAGGGCGTCCGGGTCAAGGTCACATCCGAGGACTTCCGCACCACCGACGGGACGCCCCTGCCCTACCCGGTCGACTTTCTTCGCGAGGCCCTCTCCCAGCGCACCGACGACATCTACCGCCCAGGGTTGATACGCGAAGACATCCGTCGGATCGAGCGCCTGTACGGCAACCTCGGATATCCCGCCGCGGCCGCCGATCCCGAGATCGAACGCGACGGAGCCCAGATTCGCATTCTGTGGAAGATCAAGCCGGGGCCACGCGTCCGCGTCGGCCCCATCTTTGTCCGTGGCAACTTCGTCACCAAGTCCGAGACCATCCTGGAACAGATCCCGATCCGCTCGGGCGACTATCTGACCACCACCGCCTTCGAACGCGGTCAACGCAACCTGGGTTATCTGCAGCTCTTCAACAATGCCGCGCCCATCAAGTTCCCCGGCAAGGACGAGGGGCTGGCGGTGGTACCGATGGTGGTCGAGGTCGAGGAGCGACACGAGCAATACAACGTCCTGCACCTGGGCGGCGGCGGCTCGACCGAGCAGGCAGCCCCCGACTCGTCCTTCCCGCTGGGGTGGTACCTGCGCGCCGGATACGACAACCGGAATCTGTTCGGCCACGCCTGGAACCTGACCAGCACCGGCGAGTACGGCCAGTCGCTGACCCGGATCACGTCCACCTTCCTGGACCGTCGCTTCTTTGGCACGTTGTTTCGCTTCGATATCTCTGGCCAGTACTTCCAGCAAGCCACCGTGCGCCTGGGCGACATTCGATCGTGGGGTGGATCGATCGGATTCGGCCGCGAGATGTACCCCGGCGTCGACGCCAGCGTTCACTACAACCTTCGCAACACCACCCACACCGAAGTCTTGTTGCCGGCCGCAGGTCCTTACGAAGGGCAACGCGCGGTCACGCTGGGAACCGCCGTCGGCAGCCTGTCCTTCAACGTGCAATGGCTGCGCCTGGACAATCGGCTGGTGCCCACGCGGGGCTTCAAGCTGGAGGCACTGGCCGAAGTCGCTCCCAGGAGCCTGTCGTTCCGCTACGCAGACGTGTCTTTCATCAAGGTCGGTGCGCGCTCCACCGTCGTGGTGCCGCTGTTCTCCTGGCTGCAACTGCGCCACGCCTTGCGCTACGATCAGGGATTTCCGCTGGGCGGGGATTCTTTGCTCCCCAAGGTCGAACGGTACTTCGCCGGCGGCGACACCACCATCCGGGGGTACAAGCTGGACCGGGCGCGCATCGATGGCGTGTGGAGCGCCGGCTTCGGTGATCCGTTGGCCACCAGCGTGGTGCAGTACCGGCCGATCGGCGGCAACCTGCGGATCCTCGAGAATCTGGATCTGCAGTTCCCGATCAGCCCGCCCTGGTACGGCTCGGTGTTCTTCGACAACGGCGTCGTCGCGGATTCGCTTCAGGGCCTGTCCGCGGCCAGTTTCCGCCACGGGGTGGGCGTGGCGCCCTTGATCATCAAGATCCCCGTCGGCGATCTGAGCTTCGCGTGGGCCTGGCCGCTGGATCCGGGGCCCGGCGATACGCGCATCGGGGTTTTCATCGTGAACATCGGGCTGCTGTTCTGAGCGCGGCGTCCTTGCGGGAGCAACCCACCGCGACGAGCGACGTCGAGCCCTACTGCGCGGGGCCCGAGCCGGCCACGTAGGCGATCACGTTGTGGTCGCGTTCGAAGTTGGCCTTGGCGGTGGCGGCCTCCTTCATGCTGCCGTAGGCGCCCACCCGGACGCGATACCAGGTCCCCTTGCCCGGGATCTCGCTGACGACGACGTGCGCGCTCTGGGAAGCGAAGCGGCGGGCGAACGCGTCCGCCTCGGCGCGGTCCTGGAACGAGTTGAGCTGCAGCGCAAAGCCCCCCTTGGACTTCTCGGCCGGCTTGGCAGGCAGGGTCGAAGGCGCGCCCGAGGCGCTCGAGATGGTGCCCTTCGCGCTGGGCGTGACGGGTGCCGTCGGCTTGCTCGAGGTCGCGACCGGTGACGCCGGGGCGGCAGGGGCGGCCTTCGCGAGGACAACCTTCGCGGCGATGGGCTTGGCGGGTGCGGTCTTGGTGGGTGCGGTCTTGGCCGCCCCGCTCTCATTCACGACGGACGGCGCGGTCGCCGGGGGGGCGACGAGGACGGGGCGCGGGAGGGCGGCCAGCTTCTTGTTCAGCGACGGCGTCGCGACCGGCGCCGCCGTGGGGGCCGTGGTGGCCAGGGTGGCCTTGCTCGCGGACCGTTCAACGCGATCCAGCTTCCCCGGGGTGCTGGAACCCAGCAGGGCCTTCGGAAAAGTCAGCGTGGGGGGCTGCGCCGGCGCGCCGCCGCCCGCCGGTCCGGCGTGTTGCCCGAAGCGGTCCAGGGCAGCCAGGGGATCCTCGACCGCCGGCGCCACCGCCCGTCCCCGTGATTCCAGCCGCTTGCCCACGATGACGCCCAGCACAAAAAGCATGCAGGCCACCATCGCGCTGCCGAAGAACAAGAAAAAGACCTGCCTGTTGTCGAGGCGAACCTCGATCTTGTCTTTCCAGCGCTCCACATCCCGAAGGGCGGGTTCGTCCATTGTCGCTTCGCCAGTGTATCTAACGCTCATGATTCGTCCTCTTTCTTGAGGTTTTTCGCGATGATCTGGGATCGCACGAGCTGTACACCCTCACTTGGCAGGGCGACCGATCGGATCCGGCAGTATGGCTATGCGGCACAATCTCCTACATGTAGTTAACAAGCGTACCCTGAGACGGTCAAATTTCCCTATCCCGATTTCACGCCCTGCGCGACGGACCGCTCGGTATCGAGCGGTCTCGGGTTCGTGCCCTGCCGGATCGCGGGCGGGCTACTGGAGCGGGAAGTAGCTGCTGCTGGCGGTGACCGACTGGTAGCCAGGCAGGGGCGTGGTATCCGACACGCGGGGCGTGATGCGCAGGATCTGCCCTCGGCTGGGCGAGCGTCCCCCGGAGTTGGGGCGCTGATCGATCACGTACATGAACGGCAGCTCCGAGGGGCCCATCGGGGGGGCCACGAACGGCAGGGTCTGGTCCGTGGAAGGCACGGGCCCGAGAAGGATGCGAGCCGGCAGGCCCACCGCCGAATCCACAGCCGCGCTCACCCGCTGGGCGACCGCGCCGCCGTTCACGCCAAACTGAATGCGCACGGTGTCTCCCACCGTCTTCTCGAGGTTGGACAGCACAAACCGGATCTCGCGGTTCTGGAACAGGGCCGAGTACGTCGGCGCGGAGTCTTCCATGCCGACGGACCCCGCCCTGGCGGTGCCGGCGCCGTATTCGATCAGGCAGGGGTTGGGCGTCGGCAGTGCGGAATCGGTGAACGCGGCCTTGTAGTCCGCTTCCTTGGGTACCAGCGGCCCCTTCCCGTCGGGCGGTCCCGGCACGAAGTTCGCGATCCGTGGCGTCTCGCACGTTGGAATGTTCAAGGGGATCCGTGAAACCAGCGCCTTCTCGGACGCGGGAGCACACTGCCACAGGCCTGGCTTGGTATCCTTGGATGTGTCCGCCGATGGGTCCTTGGATGCGTCCACGATCTTGCCTGGATCGATGCGACCCACGGCGTTGCCGCTGACGACATAGGTCTTGCCCGCCGAGACGGCA